>Ga0208016_100001_pt1 | contig 827362 bp, 794 predicted proteins | sample 28_taG_FD_184102 | JGI IMG/M metagenome (GOLD analysis project Ga0208016, IMG submission 184102) | Marine viral communities from Cariaco Basin, Caribbean Sea - 28_WHOI_OMZ (SPAdes) (version 2) | ecosystem: Environmental > Aquatic > Marine > Oceanic | place: Caribbean Sea: Cariaco Basin...
TAGCTTTTAAAAAAACTACAAAACTCATTTTGACGTTAGCATGTAAATACTAAGCGTCAGATCTTCTAGTGACCTAACGTAAGTACCCACACAAATTACTTGATACTATTTTGTTAAAGAGCGTTTGTTGCTGATGTTTCCTGCAACAAAGAAGCGAGAATTATACAGCTCTTCGCCAGACTGTCAACTTAATTTTTTACATTTTTTGAAACTGTAAACCTTAAGCCAAATGCCAATTCAACTAACCTTTTCAGGCTCCCTCATCAGCAAGAGGGGCGCATATTACGCGAGGAGATTCATGAAAGCAACACAAAACCGTAATATTTTTGTCATTTTCCCTTACGCACAAAATGTGGCGCACCGCATTATCTTTATAACCTTCTAATAAATAAGAAGGTAATTATCAAAACTCATTCCAACTACACCGGGTTGAATTATGCTTATGTCACTATAACCAACTTCTTATAAGCAAAATTAAGCGCTGCCAAGTAGCCATTCAGCTCATTCCAACTTTAAAAAATCTACTTGATGATAGTAACCAATGATAATGGCCTACGTATGTGAACAAACTATATTAGTTATTAAAGCCGATGTATGCGCCTGTCCTTTCAACCAGACAAGGGTGCCAAGCAACTAAGTTTGTTCTAAAGATTTAGCGATCTATCAACGGTAGAGAATGGAAGTTGTTATTGAAGAATATTCGATATGAAACGGAATGATTATAAATCCGTATCTGCTTGCCTGTAGTCGTAATAACCACAGATACAAAATCTTAGTATGGAGAAACTTATTTTTTGCAAACAACGATTACAACTGAGTGGAGATAATTGAATTGTGCAGTTTTGTGATATGGCTCAAGCAAAGCATAAACTACAGGCAATAAAAAAGGGTTATGCTAAAAGCATAACCCTTTAAATTTGTGGTGGGCCGTCTGCGACTCGAACGCAGGACCATCGGATTAAAAGTCCGGTGCTCTACCAACTGAGCTAACGGCCCAAACCAAGCGGCATATAATACCGTTTTCTAAATAAATGACAACCCTTTTGATGTATTTTTTTTAAATTAATTGTGAGGTGTCTATGCTCAGCATTGCTAAACCTGATGAAGCGACACTAAAAACCGCTTTAAATAACGCCGAATTAATGATCGAAACAGGCCATGATCACCAACATGTTGCTCAAGCATTATTATATATGGATGAAAGAAACCATCTCATGAGCAATATTGTGAGCGCAGTAGAAAACTATTTTCTATTGGAGAATAGCGAACAGGCCAGAAGTGATTTATTAGCAGCGTTTAAACGTCTCAAAACATTTGAGATTGAATCAGCAGCAGAAATAGAGGCTGAATTAACCTTAGATCAGTCTTGATAAGGTGTTGGATCAGTTATGCCTGCTTGTCTGAAACCTTCTTTGCGGAATCGGCAAGAATCACATTCACCACAAGCGCGGCCTTCATTATCAGCTTGATAGCATGACACCGTGAGACTGTAATCCACGCCTAAGGAAATACCTTTTTCAATAATGGCCTGTTTACTTAAATCTATTAGTGGAGTCTCAATCGTTAATTTATGACCTTCCACACCTGTTTTTGTTGCTAAATTGGCCATCGTCTCAAAAGCAGCAATGTATTCAGGACGACAATCTGGATAGCCAGAATAATCCACCGCATTGACACCAACAAAGATGGCATCCGCTTCTAAAACCTCAGCCCACCCTAATGCAATTGATAAAAATACTGTATTTCGTGCAGGCACATAGGTAATAGGAATGCCTTCTTCGTGCTGTTGTGGAACAGCTATAGACGAATCCGTCAGTGCCGAACCACCAATGGCGGTGAGATCAATATTGATAACTTTATGTTCAGTAATACCCATGGCTTCAGCAAGTTTGGCTGAGGCGTGTAATTCTGCTCGATGGCGTTGACCATAATCAAAGCTCATCGTGAAACATTTATATCCCTGTTGCTGGGCAATCGCCAGCACGGTCGCAGAGTCAAGACCACCGGATAAAAGAATGACGGCTTTTTTCATCGTCCTTTCTCCTCACCCCACAGATATTTATGCATCTGTATTTGCATTCTGACGGGTAAATTGTCTTCAACAACCCATTCAGCAAGCTCAGCTGGTTGTAACTGCCCGTGAATAGGGGAAAACAGTACTTCACATCGTTCATTTAGCAGGTGCTGCTGTAATTTCTCTTTTGCCCAGTCATAATCATCACGGTGACAAACCACAAATTTAAGCTGATCGTGTGTATTTAATAGTTCGATATTTTCATAACGATTTTTACTTTCTTCTCCTGAACCCGGTGTTTTCAGGTCCATAACGCGGCTGACACGTTTATCGACTTTACTTATATCCATGGCCCCACTGGTTTCCAATGACACCTCATAACCACAATCACACAATGCTGTTAATAGAGGTATACAGTTCGGCTGAGCGAGGGGTTCACCACCGGTCACACAGACATATCGTGGATTAAACGCAGCGACTTTGGCCACAATATCATCGAGGTCCATCTTTTCACCGCCATGAAATGCATACTCAGTATCACAATAACCACAGCGAAGCGGACAGCCTGTCAGCCTGACGAACACAGTCGGCAATCCCACTGTACGGGACTCCCCCTGTAGAGAATAAAAAATTTCCGTTATACGACATTGTGCCATAAAATTACCGGCTCACTGTCTTAATTAGATTGCTGATTAATACGTTCTAACCTGGCTTTTGCAAGTCTGGCTGCAGAACTATTTGGGTACTTTTCTACCACTTGATTCAACGTAGCTTCAGCTCGTTGGCTATCACCCATTTCCTGTTCGCTAAACCCTCTTTTCAAAAGCGCATCTGCTACTTTTGAGCTCGTAGGATATTCATCAATAACGATTTGGAAAAGCGCAGCCGCATCAGCAAACTGTCTTAATACATATTTTGCTTCACCTTGCCAATAATAGGCATTAGGTAAATACACACTGCCCGGGTATTGTTCAGGGAATTTTGCTAAGGCATCAATTGCCTGTTGGTATTGACCGCTTCGCAGCGTTTGCAGTGCAGCTTGATAGGCGGCCTCACCATTTTCAACAGCGACTGGCGCTGCATCAGTGGGAGATGGCTCATCCGTTGTTTCATTAATACCAGCATTCGCCATTGAAGTATCTGCTGGCTCATCACTGCTTACTGAGTTACTGGCATTCGTAGAGGCGTTGGTTTCTAATTTTTGCATGCGCTCGTCTAAGTCAATATACATTTCTTTCTGACGTTTTTGCGCTTGCTCTAGCTCATGCCTTAATGTTTCATTGTCACCATTAAGACGTTGAATTTCATTTTGTAACTGATCAACACGAGTAATCAGGTTCATCAGTCCCTGGCCTTGAATGATTCGCTCCAGCCTTTCTACACGCTGCTGAAGTGGCTCTGTCTCTGCCCAACTAATATTGGGCAGAGTAACAGCCAGAATCACGGCACAAATGAATTTTTTTTTGCCGTTAATCTGCATTTTTCTATCGACCTAAATAAACAATTTCTACACGACGGTTTTGCGCCCAGGCAGATTCATCAGAACCATCAACTGCTGGTCTTTCTTCACCAAAACTTGTTACCTGGAATTGACTGATGTCAGCACCTTGTAACATTAAAATTTGACGAATAGATAAAGCACGGCGTTCACCTAATGCAAGGTTATATTCACGCGAACCACGTTCGTCAGTATGACCTTCTAATCTGACTGTCACATTAGGGTGTTTCGCTAAATAAGCAGCATGTGCTTGCAATGTTGCCTGATCTTCCTGGCGAACATTCGCACTGTCATATTCAAAATAAACCACACGGTTAGATAATGGATTTGAAGGATCATTCAACTCATTACCTTGGTAGCCATCTTCACCCACAACAACCTGAGTTTCTGAGCCGTACTCACTACCGTCAGCATTACCTTGTCCATTAACACCTGATGTTTGTGCACTTAGATCCTCTACAGCCACATCACCTTCATTCATACCTTTATTGGGTGTTGAACTACAAGCAGCTAACCATAGCAATGGAACTAAGACCGCAAACAATTTTAATTTTTTCATTTAATTGACTCCTATCACTTACTTTTTAAAAGGCGACCATGCCGGTTCACGTACCGCACTACCTGATTCTCCCAGGCGTTGTTTAATTCGGCCATCAACGGACACTGCCGCTAATACACCTCTGCCTTTTTGCTCGGTTGCATATAAAATCATGCGGCCGTTTGGCGCAAAGCTCGGGGACTCATCAGCCCGCGTTTCAGTTAACACCTGAACCGCGCCTGTCTCTAAATCCTGCACGGCAATATGAAACTTGCCGTTAACGCCATGTACCATTGTCATCATGCGTCCATCAGGAGAAATATCTGCAGAGGCATTGTAGTTGCCTTCAAAGGTGACACGTTCAGCACGTCCACCATCTGCATTCACTTTATAAATTTGTGGTCTGCCGCCACGGTCAGAGGTAAATAAAATCTCACGACCATTTGGCATCCATACCGCTTCAGTATCAATCGCTTGTGAATTGTGTGTCACACGTGACAATTTTCCAGTGCTTAATTCTAAGACATAAATTTCCGGGTTACCGTTTTTTGATAAGGTAACCGCTAATTTTTTGCCATCAGGTGACCAGGCTGGCGCACTGTTCAAACCACGGAAAGAAGCGACTGATTGTCTTTTACCGGTGCTGAGTTCTTGCACAAAAATCTCAGATTTTGCATTTTCAAAAGTCACATAAGCCAGACGATCACCATCAGGTGCCCAACTTGGCGACATGATAGGTTGTCTTGATTGCAGTACCGTTCTTGGGCTTGCACCATCAGCATCAGAGATTTGTAAGGCATAACGCTTACTGCCATCTGCATTCTTAATTTCTGTCACAAAGGCCAGACGCGTCGAGAAGACACCTTTTTCACCGGTCAGGGTTTCATAGACAATATCGGCGATTTGATGTGCAAGATTACGCATACCGGACGCGGGCACATTATAGCGTTTACCTACCAGTTGCTGTGATTTGTATACGTCATACAATTGGAATTGTACTTGATAGTTTTCTCCATCCTGGCTGCTAACCTTACCGATCAATAAGCCTTCAGAACGTAATAACCGCCAATCCGCAAAGTTCACCTGTTGGCCTTCATGTGGCTGCGAAATTAACTCGCTCTGTTTTAATGGTGCGAAGCGACCACTACTTTTCAGATCATTACTGATAATGCTGGAGATATCTTCCGGCGGCGCGAAGCCCTCATTGCCAAAGGGTACGACAGCAATAGGTAATGCCGCTTCCGAACCGCCTGTAATTTCGATTGTTAATAACGCATGTGCCGGCCATGGCACGAAAAACATTAATAGCGCGACTGTTTTTAACCAACGTGTGAACATCGCATCCATCCTCTATTCGGGTTTAAAGATAAATTGAAAATCTCGTAATGCTGCTGCAGCTTTTGGGTCTGAAGGCTGCGGTAGCGGCGCTGCTTTATATACAGCTGACTCAGCAGATCGATCAAAGACTGCATTGCCACTACTTTTAACAATTTTTACATTCTTAACATCACCACCAGGTAACAGTGACACTTGTACTGTACATTGGAGTCCAGATTGAACATTAGCCGGCCTTAACCAATAACGTTTTACACGTTGTTGAATCATCAGACTGTATTGATCGACAACACCTTTTACCCGGCGTGCTTCACGCTCTTGCTGTTCCTGCTCAAGCTGGCGCTGAAGATCAGACTCGGCAGCTTTTCTACGAGCTTCCTCTTCGGCCTTACGTTTCGCTTCTTCTGCTTTACGTTTGGCTTCAGCTTCGGCTTTGCGTTTTTCTTCCTCTAAACGTTTCTTCTCAGCTTCGGCCTTTTGTTTGGCTTCTTCTGCTTTACGCTTCTCTTCTTCTAACCGTTTTTTCTCTGCCGCCGCTTTTTGTTTTTCTTCTTCTATACGCTTTTTCTCAGCTTCAGCTTTGCGCTTTTCTTCCTCTAAGCGTTTTTTCTCGGCTTCTACTTTTTGTTTTTCAAGTTCAGCCTGTTTACGCTCAGCTTCAGCTTTTTGTTTACGTTCTTCTTCCAGTTTTCTTTGTTTTTCTGCTTCCAGACGTTTTTGTTCTTCCGCTTCTCTTTGTTTGGCTAGATCGGCAATACGCTGTTTTTCTTCTTCTGCAGCCTTCGCTCTCTGTTCTGCTTCGATACGAGAGCGTTCTTCCATGTCCTGATATTCCTGCTCCTTACGGGCAAGTTCTTTTTGTGTTTCTTCCAACTGCTCCTGCACTTTTTGCTGACGTTCCTGCTCAGCGTTTTTCTTATCTTGCTCAAGCTTCTCCAGACGAGCAACTTCCTGCTCGACCAGGTTTTCATCTAACACGGTTGCCTGAACAATTTCTTTTTGTGGTTCCTGTGCTAATGGTTTTGGCGTTGAAGTCAAATCCATACCAATGATGAACATGGCGAAAAGCACGACATGTAACACCAGAGATGATGCGCCAGCAAAAAGATTGTCGACGATATTGTGTTTCATAATATTACTGAGCGTTCTCGGTTGATTCTGGCTGTTGGGTAATCAGGCCAACACTCGGCGCACCCGCTTTTTGCAACAGCGCCATTGCAGAAACCACATTCCCATAACTCGCTGCACTATCGCCTTTTACCATCACTGGTGTTTTGGGGTTACGACTCAAGACTGCGCTGGTTATTGCCATCAATCTTTCTGGCCCAACAGCTTCATCTTGCTTGTCGCCTACAGCCGCATAAAAGTTACCTTCCGCATCAACAGAAACAACAAAAGGCTCTGTATTTTCTGGTGAGTCAACGGGGTTTGCATCTGCCTGTGGTAACTCAACCTGAACCCCCTGAGTCAACATGGGGGCAGTGATCATAAAGATGATTAATAACACCAGCATGACGTCGATATAGGGCACGACATTAATGTCGCTCATCGCCTTGCGTCGTTGTCGTCTGTTTGAATGTACAGCCATGACCTAACCTCGGGGCTAACTATGTTGACGCTGTAAAATAGAAGAAAACTCTTCCAGGAAAGTATCGTAGCGATTGATCAAACGCTCCACTTCATTGGAGTAACGGTTATAGGCAATAACGGCTGGAATAGCAGCAAACAGACCCATTGCGGTAGCGATCAAAGCTTCTGAAATCCCCGGTGCAACCATAGATAACGTTGCCTGCTGTACATTACCTAATGCACGGAAAGAATTCATAATCCCCCAAACCGTACCAAACAAACCGATATAAGGACTGGTAGAACCTGCTGTTGCCAGAAATGGCAGTGAGGTTTCTAATTGGTCAATTTCTCTGGCCAGCGAAATTCGCATCACACGCTGGGCGCCTTCAAGTACATAGTTACTATCTGTGGAGGTTTTCTTTAAGCGGACAAATTCTTTAAAACCGACTTCAAAGATACCTTCCATGCCCCGGCTGGTGTGTGGTCGTGAGGAAATGTCTTCATAGAGTCGATTCAGCTCGTTGCCAGACCAGAATTTATCTTCAAAATTATCCGCGTCGCGTTTTGCTTTTGCCAACTCGCTTCGCTTACGAAAAATAATCAGCCACGAATAAAATGAAATCATTAATAACACCAGCATCACCAGTTTAACAATCAAACTAGCTTCAGCGATTAAGGTGATAATCGATAGATCAGCAGTCACTATGCAACTCCGTCAAAATAAAATTAGGTATGGGTTTGGGGCGAAATGTCTCTGCATTAAGACTCGCAACTCTGACCAAAGCATCACACAACAGTTCCTCACCGCGATAGATACTCTGCTCAAAAACAATACTGGCACCGGATCTTTTCTGCAGACGGGAGATGACTTGTAAGAGGTCATTAAATACAGCAGGACGCCGATAATTAATCTGCATTGAATGCACAGCAAACAACAAACCTTGTTCTTGTCTGAGTGTGCTCTGCTCAACGCCTAACGCTCTTAACCACTCCGTTCTTGCCCGTTCCATAAAGTTCACGTATTGCGAATGATACACGACTCCGCCACTATCGGTATCTTCATAATAAACCCGGATTGGCCAAACAAATTCTTGCATAAACTATTGGCCGTCCAATGTCAGATCAGGACTTAATCCCAGATGCAGCCAAGCGCGTTTGGTCGCGACACGACCACGTGGAGTGCGCATAATAAAGCCTTCCTGAATTAAGTATGGCTCAAGTACATCTTCTATCGTGCCACGTTCTTCACCAATGGCCGCCGCCAGGTTATCTAAACCTACAGGCCCGCCTTCAAACTTCTCAATAATCGCCAGCAGTAATTTCCGGTCTAACATATCGAAGCCGTAATTATCGACATCAAGTAAATCCAGCGCCTGTCTGGCAATTTCTGCGGTCACCTCGCCGTTAAAACGCACCTCAGCGTAATCTCGAACACGGCGCAGCAAACGATTAGCTATACGCGGTGTACCGCGTGAACGTCGTGCTACTTCATGAGCACCACTGGCATCTAACTTTACATTCAAGATTCGAGCACTTCGTTCAACAATCGTACTTAAATCCTGTGTATTGTAGAACTCCAGCCGTTGAACAATCCCAAAGCGATCGCGTAGAGGTGAAGTAAGCGAACCTGCCCGAGTGGTAGCCCCCACCAGCGTGAATGGTTCCAAGTCCAGCTTGATAGAACGAGCAGCAGGGCCTTCACCAATCATGATATCGATTTGGTAGTCTTCCATCGCCGGATAAAGCACTTCCTCAACGATAGGACTCAGTCGGTGAATCTCATCAACGAACAAAACATCATTAGGTTCGAGGTTAGTCAGTAAGGCAGCCAAATCGCCGGGTCTCTCCAGAACAGGCCCCGATGTTTGGCGTAGATTGACCCCCATTTCATTGGCAATAATATTCGCCAGAGTCGTTTTACCTAATCCGGGCGGCCCAAAAATCAAGGTGTGATCAAGTGCCTCTTTTCGCTGTTTAGCCGCTGAAATAAACAAGTCCATCTGCTCACGGACAACCGGTTGACCAATATAATCCTCAAGCGTAATCGGACGAATTGCACGATCAATACGTTCTTCATCGTTATTGCTCTGTGGAGAGATAAACCGTTCTTCCATGTCAGTTTCTCTGTAATGCTTGGCGGATGATTTGTTCGGTCGTCATACCTTCACTATCGAAGCTGCGTATCATTTTATCGGCTTCGTTAGGTTTATAACCCAGTGCCACCAGCGCTTCAATCGCTTCGCTTTTAGCACCGGCTGTTGTCATTGGCATTTGCGAAACAATGGTATCAATGCCCATAGCTGAGCTGACTTCTTTAAGTCGGTCACGCATTTCGACAATCAATCTTTCGGCTGTTTTTTTACCTACGCCAGGTAAACGGGTGAGACTGGCAGTATCCCCCTCCTGCACGCTACGGGCAAAAGTATCCACATCACTGCCAGAAAGAATCGTTAAGGCCAGCTTGGCACCTACTCCGTTGACTTTCAATAGACTTCTGAAAAGTAAACGCTCACGTTCAGTCGCGAAGGCATATAAAAGCTGAGCATCCTCTCTCACCACCATATGAGTGAAAAGCATCACTTCTTCATTCACAGCGGGTAAATTAAAGAACGTCGACATGGGTGCTGATAACTCATAACCAACGCCATGCACATCCAGAACAAGTTCTGGAGGCTGCTTTTCAATAATAATGCCCCGCAAACGTCCAATCATCGACTATATCTTCCTCCGCGCCGAGTGGTGCGCATACCCGCTGGTAATTTACTCTGGCTACCACCAATAGCAGAGTGATGTGCATGTGTAAGAGCGCAGGCCAAAGCATCGGCCGCATCCTCTTCGGGTGATTCAGGTAAACTCAAAATCACCGACATCATATATTGAATTTGTGCTTTATTTGCATGGCCATTGCCGACCACGGCTTTTTTTATTTGGGTCGCCGTATACTCTGACACGGTCAATTGCTGATTTACCGCCGCACAGATAGCCGCGCCACGGGCCTGCCCCAGTTTTAAAGCAGAATCGGCGTTTTTATGTAAAAAAACTTTTTCAATCGCCATCATATCGGGTTGATAACGTTCAATCAGATCCGTTAAACCTTCAAAAATTTGCCTTAATCTATCGGCAAACTCGCCATCACCGACCATTAAACGGCCATTGATGACGTGTTTTATTTTTTTTCCATCAATTTCGATAATGCCAAAACCGGTTTTTCTTGAACCAGGATCAATCCCCAGGATACGTGGCATACCTTATGACATCAGCTATTCAGCTGAGCCATGACCTCATCAGAAAAGTCCGCGTTGGAATACACTTCCTGCACATCATCCAGATCTTCAAAGGCTTCGATCATATTGATGGCTTTTTGGGCATCATCGACATCCAGACTGACGGTGGTATCAGGATGCATGGTTACCTGGGCTGATTCAGCTTCCAGCCCGGCAGCATCTAATGCATCTTTGACCGTTGAATAATCTTCAGGCGAAGTAAACACATCAATTGAGCCATCAGCATTAGTCACAATATCTTCAGCACCTGCTTCAAGCGCGACTTCCATCACCGCGTCTTCATCAGTACCACTGGCCAGTGAAATAATGCCTTTTTTGTTGAACAGAAAAGCGACGCAACCATCCGTTCCCATATTGCCGCCACGCTTGGTGAAAACATTACGCACAGCGGCAACAGTGCGGTTACGGTTATCGGTCATACAATCAACCATAATCGCGGTGCCATTAGGGCCGTAACCCTCGTAACGAATTTCTTCATAGTTAACGCCTTCCAGTTCACCGGCACCGCGTTTTGTTGCACGCTCGATAACATCTTTTGTCATGTTCGCGCCGAGCGCTTTATCGATTGCAGCACGTAATCGTGGGTTTGCTGCTGGATCACTGCCGCCCATTTTGGCTGCAACAGTAATTTCACGAATCAGCTTAGTGAAGAGTTTGCCACGCTTGGCATCCTGCGCACCTTTTCTATGCTGAATATTTGCCCACTTACTATGACCTGCCATGTACTTATATACCTCTTTTGTTACTAGCCTGAACCTCGCTGCTCAGGCGAATAGTCCTAAGTTATCGAACTAATGTGTTCCAGTTTTTGTAAACATCACTACGACCATAAACCTGGTCAAAATACATTGCCTGAAGTTTTTCAGTGATTGGACCACGTGTACCCTCACCAATCGGACGGTTATCCAATTCTCTGATAGGGGTAACTTCAGCCGCTGTACCTGTGAAGAAGGCTTCGTCAGCGATATACACTTCATCACGAGTGATACGTTTTTCAACGACTTTCAGGCCAATATCACGTGCCAGCGTCATGACTGTTTCACGGGTGATACCTTCCAACGCAGATGTCAGTTCAGGTGTATACAAAACCCCATCACGCACCATGAAGAAGTTTTCACCACTGCCTTCACACACAAAGCCTTGTGTATCTAACAACAACGCTTCGTCATAACCGCAACTGACCGCTTCTTGCAGCGCCATCATTGAGTTCATGTAGTTACCGTTGGCTTTTGCTTTACACATAGTGATATTGACATGATGACGCGTGAACGATGAGGTTCTGATGCGAATACCTTTTGTCATATTTTCTTCACCCAGGTAAGCGCCCCAGTGCCATGCGGCAACCATGACGTGTGTGTTCAGATTATCAGCACGGATACCCATGCCTTCTGAACCATAAAAACACATCGGTCTGATATAAGCTGAATCCAGATTATTTTCACGAAGCACAGTACGTTGAGCTTCGTTGATCGTTTCCTTATCAAATGGCATGCCCATGCCTAAAATTTTGGCACTGCGGAAAAGACGATCAGTGTGCTCCTGCATACGGAAGATAGCCGTGCCTTGTTCTGTTTTATAAGCACGCACCCCTTCGAATACGCCCATGCCGTAATGAAGAGTATGTGTCAGGACGTGGACTTTGGCCTCACGCCACGGTACTAATTCACCGTCGAGCCAGATAACGCCATCACGATCTGCCATTGTTGCTACTGCCATATGCTTTATTCCAAGTTCATTGATTAATCTGAGTCTGATTTCAGGCGTTATCACCTAACCAGCGCTGCCAAATCTGCACAACCTGCTGCGGAAAGTCTTGTAACTGAGTTACTGACATTAATGTGGGTCTATCCTGTAAAACACAGTGGTTGGCTTCGTTCCGATAATAACGATAGGCGTCTGCCAACATTTCCCCTTCAGCGGGTTTAAGCTTTCCGGAAGCGACTAGCGCCTCCAAAATCCTAATATTATCGGTGTAAACGAGTAATTCAGGCAAGTCCATTGACCATGCCAATACTGCATATTGCACCATAAATTCGATATCAGTGATACCACCTTTACCCTGTTTTAGATCAAATAGTTGGCTATCACTCTTATCCAGTTGCTGGCGCATTTTCGCACGCATCTCTCTAACTTGCTCCGCCAGCATCGCTTCATCGCGGGGTCTCGCCAATATATCTTGACGAACATCCATCACTTTTTGCGCAAGTTGGCGGTCTCCAATCACGGTGCGCGCACGCACCAGCGCCTGATGTTCCCAGGTCCATGCTTCTTTTTGCTGATACTCGGTAAACCCTGATAATGGGCTGACTAACAAGCCAGATGCACCGCTCGGCCGCAAGCGCATATCCACTTCATAAAGAATACCGCCGGGAGTCACTGTATTCAGCAGATGAATCATGCGTTGAGCCAATCGGGTATAAAACACGATTAAATCAACTGGCCGCTCACCATCGGTCATGCCTTCCTGCTCATCATCAAAAATAAAGACAAGATCGAGATCGGAACCATACCCCAACTCCAGCCCACCCAACTTACCATAGGCAAGAATGGTAAAACCGCACTGCTGAGGATCATCATTATCGGTAAGCGGTGGATAACCATGCTTGGCAACCAAGTGTTCCCAAGCGATTCGCCACACTTGCTCCAGAAGGAGTTCTGCGAGTTCTGTTAATTGATCACCGACCCCCATCAGAGGCAACACGCCTGTCACATCCGCGGCAGCGACGTGCAGAGTCGCAATCTGACGAAACTCACGCAGACGATTCATTAATTGCTCTAAATCATCGGCATCAACAGATGATAAAAACTGCAGTAACTGTATTTTTAGCTCTTCTTTTTCGGGGACTTCATAAAGTGAGCGAGGATCGAGCAACTCATCCAGCAACACAGGGTATTTTGCCAACTGGGTACTGATTAGAGGACTAGCAGCACAGAGCTTGACCAGTTGCGATAATGCCATCGGATTTTCTACTAATAGCGCCATATAGGCACTGCGACGCATAATAGATTCCATCAATGGCATTAAGCGTGGCAAACACGCATCAGCATTATCGACATTGCCTGTTGCTTGTAATAACAGCGGTAATAATTTCTCCAGCCGTTGCCTGCCGGTTTGACTCAGATTTCGGCAGATATGCAGATCAAGTAATTTATCGACAACCGCCAATATTTCGGCTGGGTCATCGTAACCACATTGTTCAATAAACGATAACTTTTCTTCAGGCTGGGCATTGAACAAAGAAATCTTTATCCCAGCGCCATCATCGCCGGCTTGTGGCGCCGTCAGCAACTGATCAAAATGCTCTTGTATCTGTTGCCGATAGTCTTTGAGTACTGAATAAAAACTTCGCCAACCTTCAAAGCCCATACTTTGTGCAAGTCGGTATCTTGATGCCTCATCACTGGGCAAAATATGGGTTTGTTGATCGGCCCAGGCCTGAATACGATGTTCTGTTCTGCGCAGGAATTCATAAGCACGTTTTAACTGGCTTACCGCATAAGTGGACAATAATTTTCTATCCGCTAATAAATCGAGAATGGTCAGAATAGGTCGTTGTTGCAGAGGCCTATCACGCCCGCCATAAATCAGCTGAAAGACCTGGCCAATAAATTCAACTTCGCGGATACCACCTGCGCCCAATTTAATATTGTCGTCCATGCCACGGTGATGCATTTGTCCAGCAATCATTGACTTCATTTCACGTAATGAGTCAAACATGCCGTAGTCTAAATAACGCCGATAAACAAAGGGACGCAACATATCTGAAAGGGCTTTTTTATCAGCTTCATTACCGGTGATAGCCCGGGCTTTAATCATGGCATAGCGTTCCCACTCTCGCCCTTGAGTCTGGTAATACTCTTCCATCGCATCAAAACTCGAGACCAAGGCACCACTTTCGCCAAAGGGGCGTAACCGCATATCCACACGAAAGACAAAACCATCGACGGTCTGGTTATCCAGCGCCTGAATTAATTTTCGTCCTAAGCGAACAAAAAACTCACTATTGCTTAGCGGTTTTCTGCCCCCTTCGGTTTCCCCTTCTTCTGGATAAGTGAAGATAAGATCAATATCGGATGACAGATTCAGCTCCCCCGCCCCCAGCTTACCCATCCCCAGCACAATCATCTGTTGTTCTTGACCATCAGGCCCTTGGGGCACGCCATTAATTTCAACTTGCCAGTGATATAGGATGTCCAAGGTCTGTTGGATACAGACATCTGCCATCGTCGAAAGATCTGTCATGGTCTCGGCTAAATCAGCCGAACCAGCCAGGTCTCGCCAGATAATACGTACCATCATCCATTGCCGGAAATGACGTAATTTCTGGTGTAACTGCTCCTCAGTTGTGACCCCTTGCAGCATGGAAGCCAGCTGCTGAGCAATCTCCTCCTGAGAAAGCTTTTTTTGCAGTTGTTGTGATTCAAGCAACTGCATCAGCATCGTTTCCTGTCTCTGCCCCCAGTGATTAACATAATCACTTGCCGCTAACACTTTTGGTGCTTCATTAAGCAACTCTGGGTAAGTCTTTAAGGCATGCTGCCAAGGTTCTGGCAAAACAAATGCTGTGGACATAAACACTCCGGATAACGATGAGAAAAACACTACTTTAACCTATGGTTACGTAAAGCCAAATGTCCTTCGAAAAAAATGGGGATGGGCACTTGAATAGGCTTATTGCCTTGCACACAATCTTATTTGTGTTATTTTGAATCGGGTTCTTGATTGCCTCGGGTAGTCATTAACACCATAAAATTAATGAGGAGTAAGACATATGGATTTTTTTAGACGTTTGAACAAAGTCATTCCGGTTTTATCAATCATGGCTTTTTTGAGTATCTACATGGCACCTGTTCATGCAGCAATGATCGATAATCAACAACTTATTACTCAATCTCAAAGTGACATCACAAAACAAGAAGTGTTAAAACAACTTGACCGCCAGGAAGTCAAACAACAATTATTATCTATGGGCGTTGATCTGAATGATGCGAAAGCACGTATCAATCAAATGAGCGATCAGGAACTGGCACAATTAGCACAAAACTTTGATGAAATGCCTGCTGGTAGTGGCATTATTGGAGCCATTCTCGTTGTATTTATCGTTTTAGTTATTACTGATATGCTGGGTGCAACCGACGTATTTGGATTTGTACATGATATTAATCACTAAACAATCATTTTTTAGTGAATTCAAAAACGCCAGACTTTCTGGCGTTTTTTTTATTCTGCTTTTCTTATCTGCTTGTGCCAGTGCACCACAAACCAAAGATTTACTGAATTCACCACCTGCTAACATTCCACTACAACACGAACTCACAGAAACAGCCTTTTTTCCTCAGGAAGAATACCAATGTGGGCCTGCAGCACTGGCGACCATATTAACGTCTGAAGGTATTGATGTAGTTCCTCAGGATTTAACGGCCAAAGTCTATCTACCTGAGAAAAAAGGCAGCTTACAGGTGGAAATGATAGCAACGGCACGTAGCTATCAGCTGATGCCATATAAACTCAATTCTGATATCAAAGCCATCATTGAAGAAGTTAACTCGGGCAGACCTGTATTGGTTTTTCAAAATCTGGGCCTAAACTGGTATCCCGTGTGGCATTACGCCGTGGTTATTGGTTATGAATTAGACAATCAATTACTTATCTTGCGTTCAGGCACCGAAAAAAGACATCAGGTAAGTTTTCAAACCTTCGAACGTACCTGGCAAAGAGGCAACTACTGGGCCTATGTTTTCGTAAAACCCACTGAAGTCCCTGTCACCGCCAATCTTCTTAGTTATACCCGTGCAGCCGATGCTCTAATGCAAGTAGGGCAAGATAAGAATGCCTTGTTGGCACATAAAACCGCCACACAGCAATGGCCAGAGCAGACCTTATCTCATATGGCTCTGGGTAATGCCGAGTTCAAAGCTGGACATTACAAGGAAGCTGAATTAGCTTTTGAGAATGCCATAAAAGTTGCCCCGGAAAACGCTCAGGCATGGAATAATTTGAGCTATGCATTAATGAAAAATAATTGCCGGTTTGCGGCGACTCGTGCCATCGTCTGCGCCACCAGATTGGCTCCTGACGATGACAATTTAAAAGACAGTCTGCAAGAAATTATCGGACAACGATCAGTGCCAGGCGGTCAGTGTGAGATTCCAACGTGCCCTGAGTTTTAAAGGATCAATCATGTTAAGTCGTCTGTTCGTAGTGCTAACTTTATTCATTAGTTTCCCTGTTTTTGCTCATACAGAAACTGACTGCGCATCAGCCTTTACCACACTGGAAATAAATGCCTGTCTTAATGAAGAACTTCAGCAAAAACAGGACATCATGAAACATTATCTGGCAGCAGCAAAACAACGTTATCACGATGAAACTCAAGTCATAGAAGCGATTGAAATAGGGCAATCCGCTTGGGAGGCTTATAAAAAAGCTTATTGCGACAGCATTTACATCATTTGGATGGACGGCACTATTCGTGTTGCCATGTCGCTTGGCTGTCAGATAAAACTGACTGAGATAAGAACACATGAAATCTGGTCGAGCTATCTCACTTATATGGACAGTACTCCAGCTATCATGCCTGAACCAGCATTAACGTATGAGTAAACTCATTGCCCAATCATAATGAGCTTGCCGGTTTTCGGATCGCGATAAACTTGGCCAACAGACTCATATCCATCAGCCCCACCCTGCATTCCCTCCGGCATCTGCGGTAACTCTTTCATCGACTGTAATTCTGTCAAAGCATGATCTGCCTGACTGTTCTCTGACTGGAAATGGTCTTGTAACTGACTGCTCATTGAAATCAATGCCGCGATCAAGCCGCAGGCAAACACCAACATTAAGTCTAGTAGATTGGCCATAGGACCTAATGGCTCATCATCATTGCCATCAAAACGACTGTTGCGCCAACGTCTAGCCATGAGCCTGTTCCATTGAAGTCAACACCTCGTCATACCAACGTCGTCTCAATCGCCCTAAAACAAAACCGATAATGCCGACAAACAAACCCAACACCGTAGTATCGAATGCCACACTCATCGCGGTGGTTAAAATACTTAATTCGCCATTACCCAAGGCTGATAAGCCGGGGCCAAGAGGAATAAGCGTTCCCATCAATCCCAGCATCGGAGCAATTCTCGCTAAAAAGTCGCTACGTTCGATACGTTTAAACGCTAAGGTTTCAAACGCGTCAGTTTGACCAGACTGTTGCCACTTTTTTAAACCAGAAAAACGCTCGGCCAGTGCAATACCAATATCTATAACGCTTAAGGCAGCAAACAACATCAGCGCCCAAATGACCGGTTCCAGCAAAAACCCCACTAAGTGATGCATCACACCTATCGACTGTGAACTCAACATAACTTACTCCTTAGCCTTTGAAACAGGTGCACGCGCCCCTTTTGCGATACCGACCAGTACCAATAACATCACCAGACCTAATAGCAAATACAGCCAGAAACGTTGTTGCTGGTTTTGTTCTTGCTGTTGTTCCTCAGATAAATTTGTTTGCTGTTGCTCAGCCTGAGTCGCTGTTTGCTCAGTGACCTCAGCAATATGGCTTGGCGCATTAGGCAAATCCGCTTCTGGCATTTTTGCGGCGTTTAACACCTCAGCTAATTGCTGCTGGTGCTCCGCGTCTAAATAATCATTCAACCAGAGATACATCGGATGTGACGGCGTAGTATGACCACTTCCCGGCAGACCATTTGCTGCAACTAAATCGGTAAACTGCTGTGCCAGATCGTGTAAGGTCGACTCATCTGCCTGCCAAAAACCTTTATATGCCGCGACCAGCATAATCGCGAGCATATTACTTTTTACATGCACATTATGATCTTGTTCAAGGAACTCATCTAAGCCGAGATCCAGACCATCATCGACATACACACGTTTGACTTCATCCCATACCCAGCTTTTCACAATACCGGGATTGGTCACCTGCCAGCCCCATAGATACTCTAAAAACTCACTGCCCATGGTGCGCGCGCCAGCATAACCTTCATTCATCAGAGGTTTAAGCCACTGAGGATTCAAGTAGCGGCCTCGTAATTCGCTCAACAACACACTTTGTAAGGGATCGACCCGTAAATCACTACTATCACTATGTGCCAGAATATAATTATTCGGCGCCTGACCACGGCTGGTTTCAATGGCTAAACTCAGTCCTCCCAGATAATCAAAGGCATCATTGTTATCCATGACGCCATACAGATTACTGCCTCGCCCCAAATAGGTTTGGCCGACATGTTTTAACCGCTGTTGAAACAGGGCCTGCTGTGCCTGGCCGTCCAGCTCTGCGCCATAAGCATGGCCCATGCGATGAATATACGTTTCCGCGACTTGTTCACGATTTTCCCAAGCGCCTGAACGCTCCACCAAACGATTCACTCCCGCGCCATACGCGCCGGGAGGTGCGCCAAAAATACGGTAACTCGCTGTCAGCCCGGCTTCTTGTTCAGATATCCCCGCTCGTAATGCCGCACTGGCATCTGCCACCCAACGAGCGGCTACTTGATTCTGCTCCAAAGATTCGAAACCCGGCTTTTCTTTTACCTGCAAACGTTCCAGGGCAGCATCTAAAGATAATGTTAAAGCAGGATAATCACGGCGAATCAGTCCCGAAGAGGCATCCAAAGCCATTAAGACTGCCTGCTCCAACCACACTAACTGCGAACCATACAAATCACGAAATAAACCCGATGTGGTCAGTAACATATCCCGACGAATACGCGGCGGGTTTGAAGTAGAGTCTGTAGAGCTCAGATCTAAACGCTCCAATCCGCTAAAAATCCCACGGCTATTCCAGGTCGGTTTTACACCTAACATATCGTAGGCAAAGGCGATCATCGCGCCTTCATCACGCACCACATCCGAGGCCCATAACACTAAAGCATCACTGTCCTGTTTAGCATTCGCTGGCGACTCAGCACGGGCTTTTTCAGCTAAAGCAATGCCCACTTTGTAGCCTAACCGAGATGGAATCAAACTATCATCCAGGGCATAGAAATTACGCCCCGTAGGTAAAGCCGATGGTGTGCGAATCGGATCATTGCCTTTACCGGGCTCGACAAAATGGCCGTCCAGCGCAGCCAGTAAAGCCGACATTTCTGCCGCCGGAGATTCCCGTAACAGTGGTTCCCAGTTTTCCGTGGTTTGTTTGCCATTATTCATCGACGTCAGCATGGTTTGAATGGCTTTTTCAGACCAATCACGACCAAACACATGCAAACCTAACGGCATAAAATCTTCTTGCAGTGTGGTCAGGTAATGGCCGATTTCATGCACCAGTAAATCATCATCCACCTGTTCGAACGAACTTAAACCACGTACCTCCAGCTCAGCGGACATATTGGCTGTCAGCTCATCTTCTAAATTCAACTCAGCAACTAACCGTTTCATTTCATCAATCGCTCGGTCACGCATTGCACCGGCATTCACCGGCGCCGACTCATAACTTTCTACTACCTGACGTAGTTCTAATAATTGGTCGTACAACTCCGTACTCGCCAGTGGTGGGGTAAGGTGATCGATCATCACCGCCAAACCACGGCGCTTCGCCTGAATACCCTCGCCAACCCCGTCCACAATGTACGGATAAATACTGGGTAAATCAGCCAGAATCGCTTGAGGATAATCATTTTCCGCCATGCCCACACGATGTCGCGGTAGAAACTCATAAGTGGAATGTCGGCCTAAATGCACTAAAGCATCGGCATGAAACTCATTTCTAATCCATTGATAAAAGGCCATATACTGATGTGGCGGTGGAAATGATAAGTTCGCATGTAATAACTCTTCATTCAGCTCCCAGCCTCTGGGCGGTTGAGGACCAACAAAAATATTGCCAAATTGAATACCGGGAATCAGGATTTTATGATCAAACACCATTACATTACCCGGTGCTTCTCCCCAGCCTCGTACACCTTCAATCCACTGCTGACTAATCGCCGTAATTAATTGCTCAGCCTGCTGCCAATCCATCTCGTCTGAACGTTGCTGATAAAGGATCTGGAGCTGAGTGAGTAATTGCAAAACACGATCCCGACCAGCATGATCTGCCCCATCCACCACATGGCGGATATCTTCCATCACTCTGGCTAATAAGTGTTTTGCAATACTGGGATCTTTTAACGCTTTCGCTTGTTTTAAATTGGCGTGCAATAAACCCAGCGGTCCATTGACCATTTCCTGCTGTAATGACTCCGGTAAGGTATGAAACCAGGACAGATAAGTTTGGCTATCAACAGTATTTACGACGGATGACATGGCGGCCAGTGCTTCATGATCTTCTGGCAGGTTCACACCACGCTGCTGTAATAAGTCTAATAACTCCGCTGATGTTTTTGGCAGTTCACCCGTGTTGTAGCCACTATTGTTGAGTGAATGCAAAATATCGAATAAAGACTCCACCACATTTAAATTATCCGCCCCGATATTGTGACGCCCCGGCGGATGGTTGTAATAAATGATGGCGACTTTTTTATCCTGATTCGCTTTATTCTGCAACTGTTGCCAGCGCTTTAGACGCTGTGACAATAAGCTCACTTGTGAAGCAACTGGCTCAGAAAAAGCGAGTCTGGCACCGGTGAGCTTATCGACCTCAGCAGGTGTCATCGTCGCGACGACCATCGGTTGAGAAAGCCCCTGCAACTCAGGCATAGCGACCCGGTAATGCACCGAATCCCAGCTAATCCCGGCTTCAGACAGTTCCCACTCGGCACGGGTGCTGTCACTTAAACGCATCGCTTTGATAACTGGCACATCCAGTTCTTTTAACTCATCGGTGACCGCTTGCCGATGTTCAGAGCCACCTATTACAAAGTCTTGTAATGATACTATCGAGCTGATCTGTGATTTATGTTGTGTCAGTAGCTTAATCGCAGATAAACTGGCATCCCCCCAGGCAGTAAGCACTGACACACACCCGGTCTTTTCATCAGCTACGTTTTCGCAAACCGCATCCAGCAAAGCCTTTTCTCCGGGTCGTTCCCCCGTTTCATAATCGAGCAATACTACCCACGAAGATTTTGCTGAAAACTCAAACTGCTCTGGTAAGGTGATTTTACCTTGATGATAAAGTCTGAGCTGTGCAGCTAATTGCGGACGCTGAATCGTATCTTCATGTCGAACGATATGATGCAGATGATGGATTAAACCCTGCATATTTTCACTGTTTTTTCCTAGCCAGAAGAATCGCGTGATCAGCCAGGCTTGCTGTTCAGGATGTTGTTCTAGTAGTGATGCCATCCATTGCTCTGTTGATATGGTGGGATCAGGATGTTGCATCAACTTATCAGGTGGCCCGGCTAATAATGCTTTGCCATCAAGACTTGAGGCCATCACCAGACGTTGATCACTATGCAAAGCAATAAGATTATTTAACAAACCTTTTTTGCTATATTCCACCAGTTGATTGGCGGTTTCGCCAAACACACCGCCAGCAAACACTAAATCTGACTGCTGCAATAACTGTGATTGCTTTTGTGTGGATAAATCTTGCCACTGCTCTGTTGTACGTATTTGTACAGAGACGGGCTGTTGCGATGTGTCTTTTAAAAATTCATGTGCACCTGATACCACTTCCGGTACATTCCTTGGCGTCACAATCAGTAAGAGTTGCTCAGCGAATGCTGATGCAGAGAAAAGAAACAGGACTAAACAGAGAACAATTCGGTTATACAAAGCGCTTTCCATCAATATATAAAAACACTGAGCTATCAAACCATGCCGGAAAACCACACACCGCTTAACAACTCAAAGATGATTCGCCATTAAACGGTTTCCCGCTCCAACTGCACACCCCGGCCATCGGATAACAACGTTTTTATGGCAGATATCCTGGCTCACGCTTCAACGTTTCCGACTCACCTTCCCGAAATCGACTAATTTCAGTGGTTTTACATCATCGTTGTCGGAAACTTCACGTATACAGTTGCGGGGACAGCTTCGGTTAAGAATTCCCTTTTAACTCTGGTAAGAGACCATAAAGACCTGAATTATACGTACATCGCTTAATAACAACCACGGTTTGGTGACGCAGACAAAATCGCACACAATATTCATGCGCCAACTAAAGCTAGACAGTCAAAATAGCGATGGCTAATATCGCACAGAGACGCCATGTTTAATCGAGTGGCTCTACTCCCTAATTTTCAGCGAAAAAATAACAAGAGGAATAAAAGGATGTTGAAAGAATTCAAAGAATTTGCAATGCGTGGCAATGTGCTAGATATGGCTGTGGGTATTATTATCGGTGGTGCGTTTGGCACGATTGTCAAAAGTCTGGTTGCTGACGTTATCATGCCACCTATCGGCCTGTTACTCGGAGGTGTCGACTTTTCAGACTTATTCGTTACCTTGAAAGAAGGGACTGTAGCGGGACCATATGCCACCCTCGCTAATGCTCAAGAAGCCGGCGCCGTGGTGATCAGTTATGGTGTCTTTATTAATGCGGTGATTAGCTTTCTGATCGTGGCTTTTGCTGTGTTCTTATTAATCCGCTCAGTCAATAAACTACAACGTGAAAAAGAAGCGGAACCAGCCCCTAAAGAAGCCACCAATAAAGAATGTCCGAAATGTTTTTCAACCATTCTAATCAAAGCAACCCGTTGCCCACATTGCACATCTGAAATTGCCTAAACAAAAAAGCCCCGACCAACTGGCCGGGGCTTTTTTTAGCTTTAAAGGCTGAGGGATGATTACATCATGCCGCCCATGCCACCCATTCCGCCCATATCAGGCATTGAAGGTGCATCATCTTTCGGCAGTTCAGCAATCATCGCTTCTGTTGTCAGCATCAGACCAGCAACAGAACCTGCATTTTGCAGTGCAGTACGAGTCACTTTGGTTGGGTCAAGAATACCCATATCGATCATATCGCCGTATTCGCCTGTAGCCGCGTTGTAACCGAAGTTACCTTTGCCTGCAGCGACTTCGTTCAGGATAACAGAGGCTTCAGCACCCGCATTTGTAGCGATTTGACGTAAAGGTTCTTCCATTGCACGACGTGCAATTTTGATACCCATGTCTTGATCATGGTTGTCACCACGCAGTTCACCCAGAGAACCTTCTGCACGAACCAGAGCAACACCACCACCTGCAACAACGCCTTCTTCAACTGCGGCGCGAGTTGCATGCAACGCATCTTCAACGCGTGCTTTTTTCTCTTTCATTTCCATTTCGGTAGCCGCACCGACACGGATAACCGCAACACCGCCAGCTAATTTAGCCACACGTTCTTGCAGTTTTTCTTTGTCGTAGTCAGAAGAAGATTCAGCGATTTGTGTACGAATTTGTTCAACACGTGCTTGGATTTCATCTGCACGGCCAGCACCATCAACGATAGTTGTGTTTTCTTTGCTGACAGTGATTTTCTTCGCTTGACCTAAGTGATCTAAAGTCACTTTTTCCAGGCTCAGACCGACTTCTTCAGAAATCACAGTACCACCAGTCAGAACAGCAATATCTTCTAACATCGCTTTACGACGGTCACCAAAGCCAGGGGCTTTAACCGCACAGACTTTCACGATACCGCGCATATTGTTCACAACCAGTGTTGCTAGTGCTTCACCTTCCACGTCTTCAGAGACGATCAGCAATGGACGGCTTGATTTAGCCACTTGCTCCAGAGCTGGCAGTAAGTCACGGATGTTTGAGATTTTTTTGTCGAATAACAGCACATACGGATCTTCCAGTTCTGCTGTCATAGTTTGTTGGTCGTTAACAAAGTATGGAGACTGGTAACCACGGTCAAACTGCATACCTTCAACGACATCTAATTCGTTTTCAAAGCCGCTACCATCTTCAACAGTGATAACGCCTTCTTTACCAACTTTTTGCATGGCTTCAGCAATGATTTTACCGACTGATGCGTCAGAGTTTGCTGAGATAGTACCTACTTGAGCAATGGCTTTATCATCATCACAAGGAGATGACATAGTGCGTAATTGCTCAACTGCCGCTTGAACCGCTTTGTCGATACCACGTTTCAGATCCATTGGATTCATACCTGCAGTAACGGCTTTCATACCTTCACGCAGAATCGCTTGTGCCAACACAGTCGCTGTAGTTGTACCGTCACCTGCAGCATCAGAAGTGTGCGAAGCCACTTCTTTTACCATTTGGGCACCCATGTTTTCGTATTTGTTTTCCAGTTCGATTTCTTTTGCGACTGAAACACCGTCTTTCGTGACGGTAGGTGCACCGAAGCTTTTATCTAAAACAACGTTGCGACCTTTTGGTCCCAGTGTGACTTTTACTGCGTTAGCCAGTGTATTCACACCTTTAACCATTAACTGACGTGCGTCTGCACCAAATTTGACTTCTTTAGCAGCCATTGTAGTTATTCCTCTTATTCTTTAATAAAGCAAATGAATCCAGGGATTAGCCTTCGATAACAGCAACAATGTCATCTTCACGCATGACTAACAGCTCTTCACCGTCAACCTTAACTTCAGTACCGGCATATTTGCCAAACAGTACTTTGTCACCCACTTTTACCGCCAAAGGGCGAACTTCGCCTGAATCTGTAACCTTGCCATCACCTGCAGCAAGAATTTCACCGCGAGATGGTTTTTCTGCGGCGTTATCAGGGATAACGATACCGCCAGCGCTCATTGTTTCTTCTTCCATGCGACGAACAATCACACGATCATGAAGGGGACGAAGATTCATCTGTATTTCCTCCGAAAAAATGTCTATTAATGACTAACTTAAATTGTAGGGAACTCATAGAATGGGGTTACAAAACCCGCTTTCAAGGGGGCTAAGCAAAAAAATTTAAAAATTTTTATCGAAGATGATGTTTATCATCGTCATCGACCACTTCCCCATCAATCACATCACCTTCACGATAATCTGATCGATAGCGTTGTTGTGAAAAAGCATCAGCACGCTTTTGTGTGTAAAAAATACGACTATTCTTGGCTAATTGTTTAATCACACTCTGCCTGACGGCTGGCACTAGTAGCAAAAAACCAAAGGTATCGGTGACAAATCCGGGTGTTAATAACATCGCCCCAGCGATAACCAAACACACCCCTTCCAACATCTCTGTGGCAGGAATTTGGCCGCTGGCCATGGAGCTTTGTGCTCGTTGTAATGTTTGAAAACCTTGTAAACGAAGTAAAAACGCACCTAGAACAGCGGTGGCCACCACCATAAATATAGTCGGTAATGCACCAATCACATCGCCAACCTGTATCAATACATAGATTTCAACGATGGGGATAATTAAAAAAATCAGTAATAAAATTCGAAACATAGGACGTCCAAAGGCATAGTCATATAGATGGATATTGGTGCGGTTTTCCTTATTTCAAGGCCTGATCGCCATTGTCGCTTAAATACAACAAAAGTCAGCTTTTGTATCAATGTCACAAAACTGTAACGTTTTCTTCATCATGCTGAAACATAACAAGCCTAAGGTGTGCGGGACTTCGGCTCTTACCGAATTGATAAACCAACCTAGAGGATAGTCCCTTGAAATTGAAAACAACATCTTTATTAATTGCCGGTACCTTGTTTGGTGCAGCAATGTTGCCTGCTCAGGCAAACAACGAAGCGATGGCTGACCTATTAAAAGTCCTTCGTGACAAAGGCACCATCAGTGCAGAAGACTACAACATGCTGAAAAACGCTGCAGCAGCTGATCAAGAAAAAACTGAAGCTGCTCAAGCTGAAGTGAAAAAACAAGTCGCTGAAGCAACTGCAGATATGCCAAAAATTACCACTGATGGCAAGTTAGTTGTTGCAGACAGAGAAGGTAACTGGGAATTCCAACCTATCGGTCGTGTGATGTGGGATGCCATCTCTGTAGACAATGATGGTTTATACGATGGTACTGCAGGTGTAGGTGATAACGAAGGTCGAGGAACTGAATTACGTCGTGCACGTTTGGGTTTCCAAGGTTCGATTTATGACTGGAGCTACAAATTTGAAGCTGACTTTGCTGGCGGTGATGCATCAATTAAAGATGCTTATGTTGGTTACGGCAACAAACTAAACGACAGCACCAAATGGGGTGTAAAACTTGGTCAATCTCACATAGCTTTTGGTTATAACACTAAAGCTAGCTCTAAATACATGAGCTTTATTGATCGCCCATTCTATGCTGATTCAGCTTTATCACCTGCTCGTGAGAGTGGTGTTGCATTCCAGTTGAATGACAAAGATTATCGTTGGTTATTAGCATCATCTTTAACAAGCGGTGAAATCGACGGTGGTGAAACTGATGTAGATGATGCAGATACATGGGCAGTTCGCGGTTCATTCGTACCATTTATGCAAGACAGCAAACACATGTTACAAGTTGGTTTGGGTTATTTGAACCGTGGTAACGGTGATGGTTCATTCCGCTACCGTCAACGTGCTGTTAGCCACATTACTTCAGAGCGTCCAATTGACACTTCTGTAGCAGATTATGATGGCTCAAAAGCATTCACAGCTGATGTTTTAGGTATCTACGGTCCATTCCACGCTTTAGCTGAATACGTAGACTACACAGCTGAAAGTAACTCAAACTCAGATCAAGAATTCACTGGCTATTCAGTTGAAGCTGGTTACTTCCTGACGGGTGAATCTTACAAGTGGAAAAAAGGTTATAACTCTGGCGTTTCACCTAAATCTCCATATGGTGCGTGGCAGTTAGTTGCTCGCTTTGAAAACATTGAAACCGAAGGTTTAGTCGGCGGAAGTGTACAAACTGAAGACGAAGCAGATAAATTTACATTGGGTGTGAACTACATTCCACGTAAAAATATTCGTTTAATGCTGAACTACGACAAAGTTACCGATCTGACTGTCGATGGCGCAAGTTCAGATGCAGAACCATCTGCACTTAAATTCCGTGCGCAAGCATTCTGGTAGGTCTTAACACTGGAAAGCACTGATAAAAGCCTCACCCCAGGGTGGGGCTTTTTTCTGATTAGGAGATATTAGCAAGAGAAGATAAGACGATGACACAAGAAGAATTACACCACTATCACTCATTACAGGAAATTCTCAGTCATGGACGTCTGACAGCTCTGTTTCAACCCATTATATCTCTACACAACCAACAGATTTTTGGTTATGAGGCACTGATTCGTGGTCCGTCTGATGGCCCACTCCATTCGCCTGTGACCTTATTTGATACTGCTCTCAAGCATGATTGTTTGGCTGAGCTGGATTTACTCTGTCGAGAAACAGCCATCAAACGGTATGGCCAACTCGGTCTCAAAGAAAAACTTTTCATCAATACGACCCCGGTCGCCATTTTAAATAGTGATTACCCACACGGCTTAACGCTGCAATATGTTGAAGAAGCCGGGCTATCAGCACAGCAAGTCATTATTGAATTAACAGAACAATATCCAATTGATGATTATGAATTAATGCGAGCAGCCACCGAACACTATCGTGATATGGGCTTTTCTATTGCCATAGATGATTTAGGTGCCGGCTATTCCGGTTTACGTACCTGGTCTGAACTGAAACCTGACTTCGTTAAACTGGATCGTCACTTTATGCAAAATATCCATGAAGACAGGCAGAAACGTCAATTCGTACAATCAATGATAGACATTGCCCAGAGTATTGGTTGCCAGGTCATTGGTGAAGGCATTGAAGTGCGTCAGGAATATATCACGGCACAAAGTCTGGATATGCGGTTTGTTCAAGGCTATTACTTTGGCAGACCTAATCGCAATCCACAAAAAGAACTCGACCCCAGCCTGTTTGCACAGCGAAAAGAAACAACCATACAACGTACGGGGCGGCCCAGAGCCAATACGCTGGTAAGTAGTCTGTTGACAGATTTAGATCCTGTCAGACATAACGACACGATTGATCGAATCTCTGAACGCTTCCAAAAGGCGCTCAAACTTAACGCTCTTCCTGTCGTTGATGATAATAATCGAGTGGTCGGCATCGTATGGCGTGATGATTTTATGACTATGTACGCGAGCCGTTTTGGTCGCGAACTCTATGGCAGAAAACCGATTAAAGATTTTATGGATAAAAATCCCATCGTTGTTGAAACTGAGTTGCCACTGAAAAAGCTCAGTTATCAAATCACCAGCCAGGAGGCACACCATCAGCACAGCGCATTCGTCATTACTGAGCAAGGCCGCTATCGTGGTGTAGGAAGTTTAATGGACTTGCTACGTCAGATTACTGATATGCAAATCACCATGGCTCGCCATGCTAACCCACTAAGTGGTCTGCCGGGAAATGTCCCATTAAGTGAGCATACTCGTGAGATTATTGAGCAAAATCGAGACGTCACTGTCTGTTATTTCGATCTGGATAATTTCAAACCCTACAATGATATTTATGGTTATGGTAAAGGCGATAAAGTCATCAGCCTGACCGCCAAAACATTAACGGAACATGTCGACCAGGAGATCGACTTTGTCGGGCATGTGGGTGGCGATGATTTTATCATCTTGTTTGAAAGTAAAGACTGGCGACACCGTTGCCAAAAGATTCTGGAAGCATTTGAGGCACTTTACCCACAGCTATACAATTTGCGTCATCTGCAACAAGCAGGCATCAATGCGGTTGATCGCCATGGCAATGAAACCTTTTATTCACTGCTTAGCTTGTCGATAGGTGCTGTGCGCATTTTAGACTTTCCGAATATCCAGGCAGAGATTGATCTGACCGAATACGCCAGTAAGGCAAAATCAATGGCTAAACGAATAGCTGGAAACAGCCTCTATCAGCTAGAAGCGACAGAAAAAAATATAATTAATCAGAAACCGAAAATACGCTTGGTCACGGAGAAATAATCAGCTTAAACAGTCGCTTCGTAAGCAACCTGTTCGAGTACAAACTCAACACGCTGACGTACTTTCTCACGTGTTTCACGGAAGATCGCCATCACTTCCTCTTCACTACCCCGCAGCTTGGCCGGATCAGGCAAAGGCAGATGCACCTTAACTGTATGAGGGCTGAGTAGAGGGCACTGCTCCTCAGCGTTATCACATAGTGTGACTAACAAATCAGCCCATTCCAGCATTTCACCATTCACACGAATCGATTCCTGCTGAGAAATATCAATCCCGACTTCAGACATAATTTTGATGGCACGTTGGTTTTGTCCATGTGCTTCAATACCAGCCGATTTAATTTCAATTTCTTCGCTGGCCAATGCTCTTGCCCAGCCCTCAGCCATTTGTGACCGACACGAGTTGCCAGTACACAAAAACATGACTCTAATCTTTTCCATTTCTAACCCTTTCTTCATAGCAGGCCGACCTTAACAAACCAATATGACAACACCGTTACGGCGGCATAACATTCTGATTTATTGTTAATTACTAACTCAGACTTGAAGCGAACAGCATCGCTTCTGTTAAAATACCTGTTTATCAAAGAATAAAGACGTCCATTGTGAAAAAACTGATCGCACACATCCTCATCTCAGCGGCACTGTTGACTCCCGTCCTTGCTCAAGCTCAAACCACACGTTATGTATCTGATAAGCTCGAAATCACCATGCGTAATGGTCAAGGCGTGAAGTTCAATATCCGTAAAATGCTCGAGTCTGGTACACGACTCGAAGTACTGGAAACGGATCCAGCAGGTTATTCAAAAGTCAGAACGACAGATGGCGTTGAAGGTTGGGTGTTAACCCGTTATCTAACCAACACACCGAGTGCTCGTGACCAACTTGAAGCCAGTCAAAAGCGTGTGGCCAATTTAGAGCTTGAAATCGCTAAATACAAAGAAGAAATTTCATCACTCAGTAATCAAAACTCTGACGTTGATACACAAAACATGTCGTTGAAAGAAAAGTCACAACGTTTGAGCAAAGAACTGGACGATCTCCGTCGTACCGCATCAAATGCTGTGGCTTTAGATAATGAAAACCGCCAGCTAAAAGAAAAGCTGCAAGAAATTGATCATGAAAACCAGTCATTAGTCATCGAAAACAATGCCTTAAAAGATAACAGCACCCGAAGCTGGTTCCTTATAGGTGCCGCTGTTTTATTTGCAGGTATCTTGTTGGGCATCATCCTACCGCGACTGAAAGTTCGTAAAAAGGATAGCTGGGGCAGTCTCTAAAACCTTAGCCATTTCATAAAAAAGGACGCCTCATGCGTCCTTTTTTATTTATCACCTCAAAAATTTTATGCGCGTTTTTTGTGACCTTCTCTAAGATGAGAAAGCCCCTCGCCAGATAGTGTTCCACCATCAATCTGATAAGCTTTACCAAAGCCTTTTACATAACGTCCGCCCATGGGATTTGACTTAAATAGCTTAAAGTCACTCAATTGACTCAAGCTTTGTATTCGATCGCCATGTCTGCTGGTTAAACAGGCAATACCACTATTCCATTCTGGCGAGTCAACCGCTAATAACTCAGCCGTGACGCTGTATTGCACACGTAGCCTGGCAAAGAGTTCAGCAGCCGTATCTTCATCTTCAATAATTAATACCGAGGCTCGGGGGTGGTGTTGTAAGTTTTTCGCATGAACAGCAATTTCACTGATCAACACATACAAACATTCTTCTCCCACGGCAAATGGTGCATAGGAAGCATAAGGTTCGTTTTCTTCAGTTAATGATGACAACAGCAAGCTTTTACGACTATTTACCATCGCCATAATTTCTTGGCTGATTTGAGCTTCTAACCCTTTATTATTCATAATTCATTCTCACTGATAGTGTTGCTGCATTGCCAGAAACCGTTGTTTTTGTTCTGCCAACAACTCACCTTTTTCATCTCGGCCCAGAAAGACCTTAAAGATCACCTCATCATCCGCATTTTCAAAAACGAAGGCATAGCTTTCTCTTCCTCTATGCGGTTTATCCTGAAAGCGAATCTGCTTCACTTGTTTAAGGTTTAAATGACCGTGCAAACCGGGCACAGGCCCACTTAAATTATAAAAACCTTCAGCGACTTTGCCCTTGGGAAACGGACCTTTGAATTCAAACACACTGCCAGCATGAATGATAATCGTCACCATCGTACCCCAGTCGGACAGCGTTTCTAGTAATTCTTGAGCCTGCTCTCCCGGCATGCTTATATCAGACATATCCACTCCTCAAAATCCTATCGTACACCTAGCAAGGCATATTCACCCAGTATGCATGAGCCAAACACGAATACTGCTTATTAGCTTGTTTATCACTAAATCAGGGTAAAATAATCTTCTATATGCCATACCCACGGAAAAATTGGCACTCATAATGGTCACACCATTGAGGTTTGATTTTCTCAATGACTGACACCAACCTTAAAGTAACGTTCTAATTTTAATGATTATCTATGATTGATAAAAACAGCTATGAGCTGAGTGGCATCCTTAAACAAGCCCTTTTGTATAAAAAGCATCTAGTTAAAGCCAATATCATTGCTTTACTGGCGACACTCTGTGCCGTGCCAGTCCCCTTATTGTTGCCGCTGATGGTCGATGAAGTGTTGCTCAAGCAACCCGGCTCAACTGTCGCATTTATTCAACAATTTACCCCGGATAACTGGCATGGTCCGGTACTGTATATTCTAGCGGTGTTGTTATTCACTTTAGTATTGCGTGTGGCGTCGGTTATTTTAAACGTCGCTCAATCACGTTATTTCACGCTTATTGCCAAACGAATTACGTTCCGCATTCGACAAAAACTCATTAAACGACTGGGCAGAATTGCCATAAGTGAATATGAAACGCGCGGTAGCGCCGGTATCGCATCACATTTTGTAACCGATATTGAAGTGATTGATAACTTTATTGGTAACACCATCAGTCGGTTTATTGTGGCAACACTGAGTATTATCGGCACCGCAGTCATATTGCTGTTTTTGCACTGGCAACTGGCCTTACTGATTTTGTTTATGAATCCATTAGTGATTTATTTCACTATGGTGGTCGGTAAACATGTCAAAGAGCTTAAAAAGAAAGAAAATGCCGCCTTTGAAATTTTCCAACAGAGCCTGACTGAAACACTGGATGGTATTCAGCAAATACGTACCGCTAACCGTGAAAAACATTATCTGCTGCGTGTTATCGATAATGCTCGGCAAGTCAGAAATCATGCTTCTGAGTTTGCCTGGAAAAGTGATGCGGCAAACCGTTTTTCCTTTGTGATATTTCTGTTTGGCTTTGATGTGTTTAGAGCTGTCAGCATGTTTATGGTGGTTTTCTCTAATTTAAGTATTGGTGAGATGTTCGCGGTATTTGGTTATCTGTGGTTTATGATGGGGCCAGTGCAGGAAATACTGAATATTCAGTATTCCTTTTACTCAGCCAGTGCTGCAGTCTCTCGCCTTAATAGTTTATTCAGTATGCATGAAGAAGTTCGTTACAAAACAGAGATTAATCCTTTTGTGAATGGGCAACCGAGTAGCATTCGCATTGAAAACTTACACTTTAAATACGGGGATAATAATAAAGTCCTCAGTGGCGTGTCGCTGAATATCAACGCCGGTGAAAAGGTCGCCTTAGTCGGCGCCAGCGGTGCAGGGAAATCAACACTGGTGAATGTCTTACTGGGTTTATATCCCGCTGATGAAGGCATGGTATTTTTTAATGATGTGCCTGTCAGTAAGATCGGTTTAGATACCGTTCGGGAGCACGTCTCGACTGTACTGCAAAGCCCCGCTTTATTTAATGATACCGTTCGTCAAAATATAACCATGGGCCGTGTTTATAAAGATGAAGCTATCTGGGAAGCCATTCGAATTGCTCAGATAGAAACGGTGATTCAGGATCTCCCTCAGCAACTAGATACCATCATAGGTCGTGATGGCGTGAAGTTATCCGGTGGTCAACGTCAGCGTCTGGCGATTGCCCGCATGGCATTAGTGAACCCCAGCGTTGTCGTGCTCGATGAAGCCACATCGGCTTTAGATAGTGAGACCGAATACCAGTTACATAATGCCTTAGAAAACTATCTGCAAAATCGTACTACCATCATTATTGCTCACCGCCTGAGTGCCGTAAAACAGGCCGATCGGATTATTGTGTTTGATGGTGGCGAAATTATTGCTGAAGGCAGCCATGATTCACTAATTAATCAGGATGGTTTGTACCAAAAGCTTTACGCACAACAGATATAAAAAAAGCCCGGTCGAACCGGGCTTTTTTTATTTTCTAGCGACGCTTGAGTTGTTCCACATCCCGAACAGCGCCTTTCGCCGCCGAAGTCGTTAATGCTGCATAGGCTTGCAGCGCTAAACTCACTTCACGTTCACGGCCAACAGGTTTCCAGGCATCATCGCCTTTTGCTTCCATGGCTGCACGACGATGAGCCAATTCTTCGTCACTTAATTCAACATTGATCTTACGATTAGGAATATCAATATGAATGATATCGCCTTCTTCAACTAAGCCAATATTACCGCCTTCCGCTGCTTCAGGTGAGGCGTGACCAATAGACAAACCCGATGTACCACCAGAGAAGCGACCATCGGTTAACAAAGCACAGGCTTTACCCAAGCCTTTTGACTTCAGATAACTGGTTGGGTACAACATTTCCTGCATGCCTGGCCCACCTTTCGGACCTTCATAACGGATAAGGACAACATCACCTTCTTTGATATCTCCCCTTAAGATAGCCGCTACAGACTCGTCTTGAGATTCAAAAATACGGGCTGGGCCGGAAAAGGTCAGGATAGATTCATCCACACCTGCCGTTTTCACAATACAGCCATCTTCAGCCAAGTTGCCATATAACACCGCAAGGCCACCGTCCTGACTGTAAGCATGTTCAATATCACGAATACAGCCATTTTCACGATCTAAATCCAGCTCGGGCCAACGACAATTCTGACTAAAGGCTTGTTGAGTTGGAATACCTGCGGGACCAGCAAGATAGCGTGTCAATGCAGGCTCATATTGGCTACGTTTTACATCCCATTGTTTTAAGCCTTCACCCATGGTTTTGCTGTGAACGGTGGGTATATCAGTATGTAACAAACCACCAGCGGCTAATTCACCAAGAATTGAAATGACACCACCAGCACGATGTACATCTTCCATATGGTATTTATTAGTAGCGGGTGCGACTTTACATAAATTCGGGATTTTACGAGACATGCGGTCAATATCTGCCATGGTGAAATCGACTTTCGCTTCATTCGCCGCAGCTAATAAATGCAGTACGGTATTGGTCGAACCACCCATCGCGATATCCAGAGCAATGGCATTTTCAAACGCGGCTTTAGTTGCAATCGAACGTGGCAGTACGTCAACTTCGTCATTTTCATAATAACGTTTTGCTAAATCGACAATACGACGACCTGCTTCCAGAAACAGTTCTTCCCGATCTGCATGGGTCGCTAATAAAGAGCCATTCCCAGGTAAAGACAACCCTAAGGCTTCTGTCAGACAGTTCATTGAGTTTGCCGTGAACATACCTGAACATGAACCACATGTCGGACAGGCGCTACGCTCAACCTGCTCAACATCAGCATCACTGACATGCTCATCCGCCGCTTGAACCATGGCATCAACCAGATCCAGTTTGACGTCTTTGCCGGCCAATTTTGTTTTACCGGCTTCCATCGGGCCACCTGAAACAAAAATAACCGGAATATTCAGCCTCATGGCGGCCATTAACATCCCAGGTGTGATTTTGTCGCAATTTGAAATACAGACAATCGCATCCGCACAGTGCGCGTTAACCATATACTCAACAGAGTCAGCGATAATGTCGCGCGATGGCAAACTGTACAACATGCCACCATGCCCCATGGCGATACCGTCATCAACGGCAATGGTATTAAATTCTTTCGCAACACCGCCCGCTTTTTCAATTTCGCGCGCAACCAGTTGACCCAGATCTTTTAAGTGAACATGTCCTGGAACAAATTGCGTAAACGAGTTAGCCACGGCGATGATAGGCTTGTTGAAATCATCATCTTTCATTCCTGTAGCCCGCCACAAGGCGCGTGCACCAGCCATATTTCTGCCGGCAGTAGATGTTCTTGAACGATATTGAGGCATGCGAAATCTCTCCAAAATCTGTTTTGCTCCATGTAATCCTTAGATCACACGGTAATAATCTGATAAATTTTACACGACACTTGGCAAGCGTGCTGAGTCTGAGATAAAAAAGAACATTAATGAACGACACTGTAAAGCCTGTTACGCCACAAAACTTAGCCACAACAACAAGCTGGTTTCGTACTGCCGCGCCTTATATTCATAGTCATCGTGGCGCTACATTTGTCATTGCTTTTGATGGCGAAACTATCGATAGCCAAGAGTTTGAACCGTTACTGCATGATATCTCTATTCTTAATAGTTTAGGAATCAAACTTGTACTGGTATACGGTGCCAGACCGCAAATTGAAGCAAGTTGCATTCAACAGAATGTTCCTGTCCGTTATCACAGTGGTTTGCGAGTCACTGATGATGTCAGTCTCGTTATCGCCAAAGCAGCAATTGGTAAACTTCGCCTCGACATTGAATCGAAATTATCTTTTGGTTTACCTCATACTCCGATGGCCGATGCTCGCATTCGCTGCATCAGTGGCAATTTAGTTATCGCCAGACCGGCAGGCATTATTGATGGTGTCGATCTTGGTCATACTGGTGAAGTTCGTCGCATTGATAGCGAAGGTATTAACCAGCAGTTAGCAGCAGGAAATATCGTATTACTCCCCCCGCTAGGTTACTCGTTAACCGGTGAAAGCTTTAATGTGTCAGCAGAATCTGTCGCGACCGAAGTTGCGACAGCACTACGCGCTGACAAACTCATTTTTATTGGTCACAGTAACCAGGCCATGCCTCGTGAACTGACAGTTGATGAAGCACAAAAAACGTTGTCTTCTCATCCCTCATTACCCGCCGCGGTCAAGGCATGTAAAGCCGGTGTGACTCGGGTTCATATTCTGGACAGAGCCATCAATGGCGTATTGTTACAAGAACTATTTAGTCGTGATGGTGCCGGCACCCTGGTCACCGCGACCTCGTTTGAAACCACAAGACAAGCGGTGATCGATGACGTCGGCGGAATATTAGAATTACTCCAGCCATTGGAAGAAAAAGGCATTGTTGTAAAACGGTCCAGAGAATTGCTCGAACGTGAAATTGATCATTTCACCGTGATGGAACGTGATGGCAGTGTGGTCGCTTGTGCTGCGCTCTACCCTTACCCTGAAAATGATATGGCTGAGCTCGCTTGCCTTGCGGTTTCCAATCACTATCAAAGCCATGGTCGGGGTAAACAATTATTAGCGGTATTGGAGCAATCCGCTCAGGCGCAAGGCATCAATCATCTCTGTGTGCTCACCACACAAACAGCGCATTGGTTTTTGGAACAAGGTTTCAAGCCTGCAGATATTGCAGACCTCCCCGTAGCCAAGCAAGCGCTGTATAACTACCACCGTAATTCACGGGTGTTTAGAAAGCAGCTGGCTTAGCGATTCTTTTTATTACTTAGCTTGCGACGGTACTCGGGGAATAACAATGGCGCAAATTCGTGTAATGCTTTTTCATAAACGCGACGTTTAAAAAACACAATCTCATCAACAGGGGTCCAGTAATCGACCCAACGCCAGTCATCAAACTCCGGCTTTTCATGCAGGTTGAGTTTGACGTCTTCTTCCTTGCCGGTGAAGCGCATTAAAAACCAGCGCTGCTTCTGGCCAATGCAAAGCGGCTTATTACCGTATCGCAGGTAACGTTTCGGCAACCTGTAACGCAACCACCCGCGAGTGGAAGCAATTAACTCAACATGTTCTGGCAGTAAACCCACCTCTTCCGTAAGTTCACGATAAGCCGCTTGCTCAGGAGTTTCATGGGATTTAATCCCCCCCTGAGGAAACTGCCACGAATCATGTTGCGCACGTTGCGCCCACAACACCTGATTCTCTTCGTTGCAGAGTATTATCCCTACATTAGGCCTGAAGCCATCTTTATCAATCACGACTTAAGTCTCTGGCTGGCTGAGCGCAATCGCCCCCAGCGGTTTATTCTCAATTAGTGATTAGATTATTAAAAGCACTGTCAGTATGCAATGCATTTTGACATACAATAGTCGTATTTTTGATTAAAACGGGGACTTTTCCTGCATCATGGCGTTAGCAATTTTTGATTTAGACAATACTTTATTGGCTGGTGATAGCGACTATTTATGGGGCCGATACCTGTGTGAAAATAACATTGTAGATGAGGCGGCATACAGAACTGCTAATGATCATTTCTATCAGCAATACGTCAACGGTACCTTGGATATCTACGAATTTCTGGAATTTGTATTTACTCCTTATGCCAATCACTCTATGCAGGAATTAGAATCTTGGCGCGCGGCTTATCTGGAAGAAAAAATTAAGCCGATTATATTGCCGGCGGGTATTGAGCTCATCGAAAAACATCGTGCTCAGGGTGATACCTTATTAATTATTACCGCCACCAATAGCTTTCTGACTCAACCTATTGCCGAACTGTTGGGTATTGAACACCTGATTGGAACCGAACCTGAAATGATCAATGGTGCATTTACCGGCAAAGTCTCCGGCACCCCGTCATTCCAGCATGGCAAAATCGAACGTTTGAAAATGTGGTTAAACCACCGGGATGAAGATATGGAAAACAGTATTTTTTACAGTGACTCCCATAATGATATTCCGTTATTAGAATTAGTGGATACTGCCGTGGCTGTTGATCCGGATGACAAGCTTGCGGCTGTCGCCAAGGAAAAAGGCTGGAAAATTCTCAGTTTGCGTTAATAATTGTTACAATTCATCGTTTTTTATCATTCATAATCAGGCCGTCAATATGGAATGGGAAGTTGTTATTGGGTTAGAAATTCATACCCAACTCGCCACCAAATCTAAAATTTTCTCTGGTGCTGCCACCGCATACGGTGCGGAACCCAACACACAAGCATGTGCTGTTGATTTAGGTTTACCGGGCGTATTACCTGTACTCAACGCCGAAGCCGTCAGAATGGCGATTAAATTTGGCCTCGCCGTTGATGCTGAAATCTCTGATCGCTCAGTCTTTGCGCGTAAAAACTACTTCTACCCTGATTTACCTAAAGGCTATCAAATCAGCCAATATGAGCTACCCGTGGTTGGTAAAGGCCATATCAATATTGAGCTGGAAGATGGCACAGAAAAGGTCATTGGCATCACTCGTGCTCACCTGGAAGAAGATGCCGGTAAATCGCTGCATGAAGACTTTGATGGCGAAACCGGTATTGATTTAAACCGTGCCGGCACGCCTTTATTAGAGATTGTTTCTGAACCCGATATGCGTAGTGCAAAAGAAGCCGTTGCCTACATGAAAAAAATTCACTCTCTGGTTCGCTATCTCGAGATCTGTGATGGCAATATGCAGGAAGGCTCCTTCCGCTGTGATGCTAACGTTTCTGTTCGCCCCAAAGGCCAGGAAAAATTTGGTACCCGAGCTGAACTGAAAAACATCAACTCTTTCCGTAATGTCGAACGCGCTATCAATTATGAAATCGAACGTCAGATTGATGTTCTGGAGTCCGGCGGTGAAGTGATTCAGGAAACCCGTCTGTATGATGCAGACAAAAATGAAACCCGTGCTATGCGTAGCAAAGAAGAAGCGAATGATTACCGCTACTTCCCCGATCCGGACTTGCTACCGCTTATTATCGATGAAGTGACCATCAACGAGATTAAAGCGACATTACCGGAGCTACCGAATGAAAAACGTGATCGTTTTGTTAATGAGTTAGGTTTATCTCTATATGATGCTTCAGTACTGACAAGCAGCCGTGAACTCGCTACTTACTTTGAGTCATTGCTGGCAGCCACAGGTGGTAAGGATCCGAAACAATGTGCTAACTGGGTCATCGGTGATGTCTCGGGGGCCTTAAACAAGGCTAATCTGGATATCTCAGAATCCCCTGTCAGCGCAGAACAACTTGCCAGCGTATTAAACCGAATCACTGACAACACCATCTCAGGCAAGATTGCTAAAACAGTGTTTGAAGCATTATGGGCAGGTGAAGGCAAAGATGCTGATGAAATCATTGAAAGCAAAGGCCTGAAACAAGTGACAGACACCGGTGCCATTGAAGCGATGGTGGATGAGGTTCTGGCAAATAACCCCGATCAAGTTCAACAATACCGCGATGGCAAGGAACAGCTCATTGGCTTCTTTGTAGGTCAAATTATGAAAGCATCAAAAGGTAAGGCCAATCCGGCCCAGGTCAATGAATTACTGCAGAAAAAACTTAACGGGTAATCAATATCCTGACCTAAGCGAAACCGAAAAAGCCGCATTTATGCGGCTTTTTTATTTTCAATTTTACGTTCTCATTGTGAGGCAGCTCACAAATTCCTGTTCGCCTGATTCCCCTTAACCACTAAACGTTGTAGTATCACTTGATGGATTTGTTACGCTTTTTTGACAACGGCGCTAAAAGCCAATGATGGAGCAAAGGTTCACCAACCAATGAAGTTTGTACAGGAGCACCTCCCCGCCAAGACGGGTTTGAATAAATTACCGTCGGCCTCTCCCTTACCTGAAGCCAATTGGGTTCTCGTTTTCGGTTCTGTGAGCCGCTTCAATGATAAAGGTTTCACAAAAACCTTAAAAAAACGTTATCCAAAGGCAGAAATTATTGGCTGCACCACTTCCGGCGAGATTACTGGTGATGGCGTTTATGACGACAGTATCCATATCACGGCCATGCAATGGGAGCGAAGCACCTTAAGGTTTATTAGCAAGCCCGTTAATAGCATGGAACAGTCTCATGCGCTGGGTGCACAAATCGCTGCTGAATTAAAAATGGACGATCTGAAAGGCGTCTTTGTGCTCAGTGATGGTTTAAATGTCAATGGTTCAGAGTTAGTAGAAGGGCTTCAGGAAATTTTACCAAACGTTCCTATCACAGGGGGATTAGCAGGTGACTCTGCGGCATTTAAACAGACCCTGTTAATCAATAATGACAAAATTCAGGATCGTGTAGTGATTGCTGTTGGTATTTACGGTGAGGATGCCATCGTCACCAGTGGAGCCTTAGGTGGCTGGCAGCCGTACGGCCCCCCCAGACAAATTACGCGTTCAAACAAAAATGTGGTGTATGAGCTGGATAATAAACCGGCTTTACCTCTTTATAAAATGTATATCGGTTATTACGCTAATCAATTACCGGCTTCCGGGCTGAATTTCCCATTTGCCATCATGGATGAGAAGAATGTTAATGTCATCAGAACATTGCTCGCCATTAATGAAAAAGAAAACAGCCTGACCTTCGCCGGTAATATTAAAGAAGGTTCAACAGTACGTTTTCTTAAATCAGACCATGATCGTTTGGTTTTAGGTGCCAGTGAAGCTGCCAGACAGATTCTGCAAAAAGACGTGAATATCAATGACAAAGCACTAGCGATTTGTGTGAGCTGTGTCGGTCGTAAACTGGTGATGGAATCACAAGTCTCAGATGAAGTCTTTGCTGTTCAGAGGCTACTGGGTATGCAGACAGGTATTACCGGGTTTTATTCCAACGGTGAAATCTGTTCTGGGGAAGATGACAGTCATAGCCTGTTACATAACCAAACAATGACTATCGCCTATTTAAGCGAGCACAACGCCTGATTTAATCAGGCGATTTCTCTTGCTGCTGCTAATAATGCCAGTCTGGCAATCACACCATAGGCATAAAAACGATTAGGTTCAGCATCGGGCAGATCGCTCTGATCCGGTGTACTACAAGATTGAGCAAAGGCTAATGGCTCAAAATGCATGCCAGGCGCATTTAAATTCTCATTCACACCACGTCCGGTGTGCACTCGATAAAATCCACCAATGACATAGTGATCCATCATATAGATAACGGGTTCAGCCACCGCTTTCTCTGTCCCCAAAGTTTCAAAGGTATAGACCCCTTCCTGCACCAGCACATTATCAACTACTAAGCCTTCTTTTGCCGATGACATTTTATTTCGCTGTTTACGATTAAGGTTCTCAATTTCCTCAGCACTTTTGACCGTCATGATTCCCATACCATACGTACCAGAGTCCGCTTTCACTACCACAAAGGGTTCTCTGTCGATATCGTATTCAGCGTACTTGGCACGAATAGAGGCCAATAAATTATTTACATTTCTGGCCAGACATTCTATTCCCGATTTTTCTTTGAAGTTTACCTCTCCGCATTGCAGTGTGAGTGGTGAAACCAACCAGGGATCGATACCGATCTGTTCTGCAAATTCTTTTGCCACACCGTTATATTGGGTGAAATGATCAGATTTTTTTCTGGTAGACCACCCCGCACGTAATGGTGGGATAACTTCTTGCTCAAGGTTTTCCAGAATTTCAGGGCGTCCCGCTGATAAATCATTATTCAATAAGACAAGGCAAGGTGAGAAGTCACCGACAGCAACACGATTACCATTTCTAACCAACGGCTCCAGAGTAATTTTTTTACCTGATGGCAAATCAATACTCATAGGTTCTTTAATATCTTCTAACAAACTCCCAATACGCGCTTCCATCCCGGCTTTCTGAAAAATATCACGCAATGTCTCCAGGCTTTCTAAATAAAATAGATTCCGGGTGTGATTTTCAGCCACAATTAACACACGCTTTGCAGTAGGACAGGCACGTTCAACCGCCGCCTGAGCCGCATGAATACATAAAGGTATGAATGACGGATTGAGATTATTAAAGCCTGCGGGGAAAAGATTCGTATCTACCGGAGCCAGTTTGAAACCTGCGTTGCGTAAGTCAACAGAAGCATAAAAAGGCGCAGGTGTCTTCAACCACTGTTGCCTTAACCATGTTTCGACTTGCGTCTGCTTTTCTAACAATATTGCCTCAAGTTTAAGAAGAGGGCCATTGAGTGCTGTAGTTAAATGTGGGACACCTGAAGTCATGGTTGGCTCGCTTGTGATTTTAAAGTGTAGAGAACAGTATAAATGTCGATAAGAAGAGACATGGGACACAAATTTGATATTTCAAGTCATTCATACTTAACCATTGTGAAATTGGGGCTCGCTGATATCGTTATTCAACTCAAGTCATCACTAGCCTGTAAAACAAAAATGGGTTATCTTCGTCTGCATTACAATTATAAAATAATTCAGGTATAGCATTGTCGTGAGCCAGAGTGATAACGAATTTAACGGCCTAAAGGTGATGGTGATTGATGACAGTAACACCATTCGCCGCACAGCTGAAACACTGTTAAAAAAAGCTGGTTGTGATGTACTGACGGCTGATAATGGATTTGAAGCTTTACCCGTTATTAGCGCTCATCACCCAGATATTTTGTTTATTGACATCATGATGCCACGACTGGATGGATATCAGACCTGTGCATTAGTTAAAAATAACCCTAAATTTAGGGACATACCCGTAGTAATGCTCTCCAGCAAGGATGGTTTATTTGATAGAGCAAAAGGGCGCGTTGTAGGGGCTGAACAATATTTAACCAAGCCTTTTACCCGTGAAGACTTACTCGGTGCCATCCGAACACATTTGCTGGAAAAAACTCAGGACGCAAATTAACTTATGGCTCGAATTTTAATCGCTGACGATTCCCCTACTGAAGTTTATGTTCTACAAAAACTATTAGAAAAACATGGCCATCAGATTCTGGTGGCAGAAGATGGTGAACAAGCCGTAACGATGACCCAAACAGAACAACCAGACCTTGTTTTGATGGACGTGGTAATGCCAAATCTGAATGGCTTCCAGGCAACGCGGATTCTTAGTCGTGATGATGAAACCCGCCACATTCCCATCATTATTGTCTCCTCAAAGAACCAGGAGACCGATAAGATGTGGGGGCTCCGCCAAGGAGCAAAAGGGTATCTTGGTAAACCGGTCTCAGAGGATGAGATCATTGAGCAGATTCAATCATTGCTGGATAAATGACTATGATGCAACCACAATCTCCAGAAGACATCATTGCCATACTGCAGGACATCGAACGCCGCAGTAGACAGAAAGCCGCAGGCTTGACACAGCAGGAAACGCTCGGACAAAGTTGGACGGCTATTGGCTTTCGTGTTGCTAATCATCACTTTGTCATTCCATTAAACGATTCAAGAGAAGTTTTTCCGGTACCAGATCATATCACCGCTGTTCCCAAAGCTAAGTCATGGGTATTTGGCATTGTGAATCTGCGAGGTGAGTTATTGCCAGTGCTGGATCTGAAACATTACCTTATCGACAAACCAAGCAGAGTCTCTAAACGTAGCCGCATCATCGTCATTAATGACGCTGACATCAATAGCGGTTTATTAGTCGATGAAGTCTATGGGCTTAAACATTTTCAACGTGAACCGGATGAAATAGATACCCCATCTCATAAAGATATTTCGCCTTATCTAACTGGCACGGTTTACCAACAAGACACACAATGGGACGTTTTCAGTTTTTCAAAACTTATTGAAGATGAAAGGTTTATTAATGCTGCCGCATAATAATTTGATATCAGGACAAGATATATGAACTCAACCAGCAAGCTTTTATTTTCGTCGCTGAAAAACAGTAAGAACTGGCCAGGATTATTTGCCTTTATCGTGCTGTTTGCTCTGTCATTGGCAGGTTTAGCCCTGATTGCTACCGGGTTTTACACGCTTATCTACCCCAACCTGCTGTTTGTTGTCATTGGGGTTGGCGTATTATTTATTCTCAGTACGCTTGCAGCGATTAATCTCTGCTTTCCCACTATCCAGCAGTTAAAAGTTTCACTGGATAAAATGGAATTGCAAAACCGTCATAATCAGGATGCCATTCTGCGCTTACTCGATGAAATGGGCGATCTAGCTGATGGTGACCTTACAGTGAGCGCGACCGTGACTGAAGACATTACGGGTGCAATCGCCGACTCAGTCAACTACACGATTGACGCATTAAGAAGTCTGGTTGAGCAAATTAACTCGACCACCATGCAAGTGGCTTCCGCCGCACAAGAAACTCAGGCAACCGCATTACACCTGACTGATGCCAGTGAGCATCAGGCCCAGCAAATTACTGAAGTAAGTTCATCGATCACTCAAATGGCAGGGTCTATCGAACAGGTATCCCGCAGTGCCAGCCAGTCATCTGACGTGGCAAAACAATCTGTATCCCTGGCAATCCAGGGTAACAGTGCGGTGAAAAAAGCCATTCACGGCATGGATACCATTCGTGAACAAATCCAGGAAACATCAAAACGTATCAAACGTCTGGGTGAGAGCTCGCAACAAATCGGTGACATCGTTGAACTCATTAACGACATTGCTGAACAAACCAATATCCTGTCATTAAACGCTGCTATCCAGGCGGCCATGGCAGGTGAAGCCGGTCGTGGTTTTGCGGTCGTTGCTGATGAGGTTCAGCGTCTGGCTGAACGTTCGAGTAACGCAACCCGGCAGATTGATGCGCTGGTTAAGACCATTCAAAGTGACACCAATGAAGCGATCAGCTCAATGGAACAAAGTACGACGGAAGTGGTTGCTGGAGCCAAGTTATCTCAGGATGCCGGTACTTCTCTTGAACAGATTGAAAGCGTTTCTCATCAATTGGCCGAACTTATCAACAACATCTCTGATAATGCCAAACAACAGGCAACAGCGGCGGTGACAACCTCTGAAAACATGAATGTTATTCAGGAAATCACTATGCAGACATCAACCGGCACGAATGAAAGTGCAGCCTCCATTGGTCGATTACTTGAGTTAACCAATGAACTGCGTAAGTCTGTCTCTGGCTTCAAGTTGCCACGCTAAGCTTATCTGGAGAAAGTCATCTAATGGCACAACTCATCAAAGGCAATTATGATGCATTAGTCTGGCTGCAAGATGAATTGCAACAGTCACTTGCTCATGCCTTAGCGGCCATGAATAATTTTCTTGATGGTCAGGCTGACGATAAACTACTCACCGACACCATCGAGTCTCTTTATCAAGTGAAAGGCACATTGGACATGATTAATATGTCTGGTGCTGCCATGCTGACAGATGAAACGCTAAAAACCGTCAGAGCCTTACAGAATAATCAAGTAGCCAATACATCCATGGCACAAGATGCCATTGTGAAATCACTATTACTATTACCTAATTATTTAAAACTGCTGAATAACGACTTCCAGGATCATCCACTTGCCGTACTGGAATTGATCAATGAACTAAGGAAAGCTTACAAAGCGGACGCAAAAACTGAAATGGAGATGTTCAACCCGAGCTTCTCCGTAGTATTACCGGATAGCATTGCCCCTAACCCGGCACGGAAAATCCCGGCATTAAATATCGAGCAACGTAAGCTGGGTCACGTTTTTCAAGTATTGTTATTACAGTGGTTACGCAAGCAAGATGAGGATAGTCTGAGACAAATGCATGCGATTGTGCATTTTTTACGATTATCCAGCCATCAGGAAAAAGTCTGTTTATTCTGGTGGACAGCTGAAACCCTTATCGAAGCCATTCAACAACAAGGCCTGACCTCTGCAGGCCAGATAAAACCCTTACTAGGCAAGCTGGTTCAACCGATCAAGCAACATAGCGAATCGGGTGAGGCGGCAGTGCAATTAAACTTCCCAGACGATCTGGAAAAGCAACTGCTGCTTGCTATCGCTAGAGCCAGCAGCCGTGGGCCCAATGTCACACTATTAAAAGCCACTTTGCAGCTCTATTTCTTTGATCAACGCTCACGTATCTATGGCATGAGTGATAACGCATTAGGCGATGCCCACCTGGCTTTACTTGAGCAGCTTCAGGACATTAAAGATCAGCTCGATCAGCATGCCCATGACAATAACATCACTGTTGAAACCATTGAATCAACGACAAAGCAACTACAAAGCATGTCCGATACTCTGGCCCTACTTGCCGAGTACGAAGCCAGTAATTTATTACACCATCAGGTCGAGCAACTTAATGCCATTAGCAGCAGAGGTGATGTTCCGGGAGATGATGATCTAACCCAGCTTGCTGATAGCCTGTTGCAGGCTGAATCACTACTGCAATCATCAACACAGGCGAATGTTAACGATCAATTACGCCAAACAGTGATGTCTGAATGTTTGCTTGAATTATCCAACATCAAAGAAACCCTCACTTTGATGGAAAAATCCGAGCGTTACAACGATGGACTGGGCGACACAGAACAACAGCTCATTCTGATAGCCGGAAGTCTGGATATGCTGGCTCAGTCTGCCGCAGCGGAAATAATCAAACTGACCGCAGACACATTGTCTGAATATAAGCAGGGTAACAATGATTTTTCTGCCATTAAATTACAAAAGCTGGCGGACATCATCGCCTGCTGTGAACTCTATATGGAAGGAATTCGTCATCATGGTCATGCGGATGATGATTATTTAGCAACAGCAAAAACAAAACTGCATCAATTTGATAGTGAAAGCGAAACACCTGCTGAGCCTGAATTCACAGCCGAACCAGAGATAATCCAAGAAGAGATTGCTGCAGAGCACGCTGAAACGGCTATTGAGCCTATCATGTCAGATGCTGAGCCAGCATTGTCTTTTGCTAATGATGACGAAACGCCAATTAGCTTCTCTGAAGAAGATCAGAGCCTTTCAGTTTTAGATGATGTAAAAAATAGCGATTTACCCGCTGCCGAGCTTTGGCAATTTGCTGAAGGTATCGATAGAGAAGTCGCTGAAATATTTATCGAAGAAGCCACAGAGGTGTTACAGGAATTAGCTCATCAGATTCCCGCCTGGATCGATGAACAGGATGAGACCGCCCGGGCAGAAACCCGTCGTCATTTCCATACTCTAAAAGGCAGTGGTCGAATGGCCAATGCGACAGTCATAGCCGAGCTCTGCTGGGCTGTTGAAGATGTATTAAATCATGTGATAGAAGGCAATCGCGATGATAATCATCTGGTGAAAAAACTGGTGCAAGAGACCTATCAGGTATTGCCCGATTTATTATCACGCTTCACTCAAGCTGATATCAGCACACCTGATAAAATCAATGCCTTGTATGAACTCAAAGAAACCTGCCTCAATCCGCTACTGAAAGAAGCAAAAGAACAACCTGAACAGTATCGACCGACTTCTGTTGAACGCTATATCCAAATTCGTAAGGCCCGCGATGAGGCAAGACTGGATATTGATTTAACAACGTATCAGGCACAGCACGATGCTCAGAAATTCCCAGCAAAACCACTGTTTGAAATAGATGCTATTATTCCTACCAGCGTTGAGCGTTATATCCGAGATAAATGGGGTGTTGAACTACAGCCTGCTAAGGCAGCCACCAACGTTGAAAAATACCTCCAGAGACTGGCGTCAAAACAAAAACAATCATCTGAAGAACCTCAACAAACTGGTGTTGAACGCTATATTGCACAACAGAATCGACTGACAGAAATTGATGCATTCCGCTCAGCGCTATCAACACCGAAACAACAGACATCGCTAAGCTCTGTTGACCATTACATTATTGAGCTTGGGCAAAAAAATACCGGTGTTTCTGAATACATAAAAGCAAAAGCCTTATCTGAAGCAGAAGCGGATGAAATTGCTGATGAAGAAGATAACGAATTATTATCGATCTTTGTTGCTGAGGCTAAACAGCATATTGCCAACCTCAAACAAAGCCTTAACGATATTGCTTTCTCAAGACAAATTACCTCTCCTGTCTTACGTTCAGTTCACTCACTAAAAGGCTGTGCCAATATTGCAGGCGTTAAAGCCATGGCGATGATTGCGACGGAAATGGATCAAGCCGTCAAACAGCTTCATATGAATGATGTTGTGTTAGACAATCATCAGATGAAACTGATGAATAGTGTGGTAGAAGGCTTTGAGCTGGTACTGCTGCATATTATCGGAGAGGGTGAACAGCCTGATCTTATTGAATTATCATCATACATCTCAGAGCTCATGCCATCAGGTGGAAATCTGCAAGCACCAGTCATTGATCCTGAATTTTTAATGACACTGCTGGAAGAAACAGACGAACTGCTTGAGGACTACACAAAACAATTAAAGCAATGGCAACAGGTCCCATCTGATCAAGAAAATATTGAAGCGATAACGGCTACCCTGAGTAAACTGGAACAAACAGCATCGGACGCACAACAAAGGTTGATTGCAAACACCTATGCCAGCCTGAGTAAACTTATCAATCACTGCCATCCCCAGGATATCGGTTTAAATGCTTTACTGGAGCAGGGATACGAACAGCTCAACCAGTTTATTGAAAGCTTGTTGCAAAATAAGCCTTTATCAACCTCCTCTGATTTTCCAACGCGTGTTGATAATTATTTAACGCAGAAAGCGCTGCATCAAGAGGGCATTGACTTAGACGAAACCGACTATGCCATCCCTACAGATGTGGATGATGATCTGTTGTCAGCCTTTGCGGCTGAAGCACAAGAGCTACTCGACTCCAGTCGTCAGATCATCAAAGCTTGGGTAAGTAATACCCACACTGAACAAGACACATTACAACTTCAACGTGATCTACATACACTAAAAGGTGGTGCCAGACTGACAGGCATTATGCCTATGGCAGATCTGACGCATCAGATCGAAACCTTAGTGCTGGCGGTCAGTGATGGTCTTCAAAAAGCAGACGAAGACTTCTTTGATTTATTGCAGCGCTGTCAGGATAAGTTGGCTGAAATGCAGGAGCAGTTAGCTAATCAACAAGCCGTCAAAACCGCTTTATCACTGATTGCTGAAATCACTGCACGCACACAAGGTCAAGATTTACATATTGAAGACAGGCCATTACCTGCCCCTGAAAAAGTGAAACAAGCCGAGCACGATGCGGATGGATCAGCTGATATTTTACCTGTTGCACCATCGCAAACAGATGTCGCCGTTACCCCACAACATGTTGAGCAAGTCAGGGTAAGAGCTGATCTTCTGGATTATCTGACTAATTTTGCTGGTGAAGTGAGTATTTCTCGTGACCGTGTAACACAACAACATGTTGCGCTTCGTCAGCAGCTGCATGAAATGGAAGAAACCGTTGCCCGCCTGCATGATCAGTTACGTAATTTAGAGATTGAAACCGAAACCCAGATTCTTTTCCGTTACGAAGATGAACGGATCAAAAACGAATCAGATTTTGACCCTCTAGAATTAGATCGTTTCTCGATGATTCAACAACTCTCACGCAGTCTGACAGAGAGTGTTATCGACTTACATGACATCAGCCATTCAATGAACACGCTGGTGAGAGAGACTGATGCAATATTACTTCAACAGTCTCGACTGAACACTGACTTACAACAAGGCTTGATGACTACGCGACTTTTGCCCTTTAGTGGCATCGTTGGCAGACTGGAGCGGATTGTCCGACAAACAGCATCCGAGCTGGGCAAAAAAGTAGAGTTAAAGATCCGAGGCTCAGAGCTGGATATAGACAGAACCATTCTGGATCGACTTGTCGCACCGCTGGAACATATTCTTCGCAACGCGATTGCGCATGGTATTGAAGATAGTGACGAACGTATCAATAATGGCAAACCAGACAATGGACTGCTGTCATTGGTGATCACTCGTGAAGGTTCTGAGATTGTCATCAATATCAGTGATGACGGCCAAGGTATCAATATAGACAAGGTTCGTGAAAAAGCATTATCGATGAACCTCATCAGCCACGATAACATGCCATCAGATGATGAATTGATACAATTAATTCTGAGTTCAGGCTTTAGCACCGCAGACAATGTTTCTCAACTTGCTGGCCGCGGTGTTGGCATGGACGTCGTCAGTAATGAGATTCGTGGCATGAAAGGTCGCCTCAGTATCAAGTCTGAACGAGGCAAAGGCAGCACCTTTATTATTCGTCTGCCGCTGACCTTGTCGGTCATTCAGGCCCTGCTCATTCGAGTTCAAGATGAGCAATATGCCTTACCGCTTAACACCATAAACGCTGGTCAGCGCATTAGCGTTCGCGATATCAAACTGATGTTAGGCACGCATAAACCGCACTACGATTTCCATGGAGAGAAATATCGGTTTATGCCGCTCAGCTCATTACTCGACAAGCCATTGTCACTGTCTGATAACTTAAAACATCAAATGCCGCTACTGCTGTTCCGCTCAGGTGATTTGCGTATTGCCCTGTTAGTCGATGATATTGTCAGTAATCGTGAAATTGTCATCAAGTCAGTCGGTACTCAGCTTGGACATATCTCCGCAATCAATGGTGCTACCATTCTGGGTGATGGTCATGTGGTATTTATTCTGGATATCCCGACATTAATGGATAGCAGTCAACACATCACGCTGGATACTGACGATGCAATTAATCTTGAACGAGAGTTAGAGCAATTACAGGACAGATTACCAACAGCCATGGTCGTTGATGACTCGATCACCATGCGCAAGGCTACAGGCAATTTACTACGTCGAATCGGTTTTGAAGTCATGACAGCTCGTGATGGGGTGGATGCTCTGTCGCAACTTCATGAACAAAAACCGGACATCATTCTGTTAGACGTTGAGATGCCCCGCATGGATGGATTTGAGTTCGCATCCATTGTTCGCAACGATAAAGAATTCAGGCATCTTCCCATCATCATGATTACCTCAAGAACAGGTAATAAACACCGTGAAAGAGCTCTCGAAATAGGTGTCAATGCTTATTTAGGTAAACCTTATCAGGAAGAAGAGCTTATCTGGCAGATGCAAAAACTGCTCGGTAAAGACACGTTTCAAGAACCCACACAGTAGATGTCAGATATGGAAAAACCAGCTCAAGCCCAATTTATTCATTGCATGCTGATTCCATTGCAAAAGCATTACCTGCTGCTGCCGAACAGTACGATTACTGAAGTTATTCCGAAAGCCACCATCAACTCCTCCTCAACAAAAACAACACCATGGTTGGAATGGGTTGATTGGCAGCAAAAATCGCTGGCAGTTGTCGATCTTGAAACCTTGTTAGCACAGGATGTGGAAACAGTTTATCCGGCCAATAAACTCTGTATCATCGAAGGCATCAATGCTGAAGCAGATATCGGTTTTTATGCTATTCCCTGCACAGGCTCCCCCCAACTGATCACCTTAAATGCATCTGCGTTAAAAATGACGCATGATCAGAATGCTTCTGAGTACTTATATTGTCAGATTAAAATCGGCAATAAAGTCGCGTTCATCCCCCATCTTGATAACCTTGAACTGGCTATCAAGAATGCCAGTTAATTAGTCTGAAACGATTAAAATCCGACCTTCGATTAACACAGTCAATCGCTCTCAATTTTTATTTATTGATGGGCTGATTTTGTTTGTATATATGGTTTAACATAGTAGCTATGAAACTACTCAAAACACTGCCGTTTTTTATTCTCTTTCTGCTGTTAAGTCCTCTGGCTTATAGCGATGATGCCACGCAACTCACAAAACAGCGTCAATTATTTCAACAGGCCAAAAAAGCATTACAGGACAACCAGATCCCCCGCTATCAAGCGCTCTATAAACAACTGGATGGTTATCCACTACAAGGATATTTACAGTATCTTTACCTCAATGGCCGACTCAATCAGGCAAGTAATGCATCGATGCATGAATTTCTGACAAAAGAAGATGGCAGCTTTTATGCAGAACGCTTACGCAACTTTTGGTTAAATAAATTAGCTCAGCAAAAAAGGTGGACTGATTATCTGAGCTTTTATCAGGCACCACAAACAGCAACAAGGCAATGTTATTACCTGCAAGCTTTACTGGCTACCGGCCAAAAACAAAAAGCATTCGAGCAGGCACCAGAATTATGGCTTGTTCCCCACTCTCAGGAAAAAGCGTGTGACCCGGTATTTTCAGCCTGGGAAGCCGCTGGCTTATTAAATAAAGATCTACGTCATCAACGCATGATGTTAGCGATTCGTGATAATCAGTTTTCTATGGCCAATTACTTAGCCAAATCAACAGCCAATCCTGAACAAAACCAGCTATTGGTCAAACAGTGGCAATCCATTCATGATAACCCTCTCCCTGTTTTGAATGGACTGGCTAAAGATAAAACATTAAGCAGGGATAATGTGCTAAACCGCGAAATCATTATTCATGGTCTACAGCGACTGGCCAGACGCTCGCCAGAACAAGCCTTCAACAGTTGGTTAAACATCAAACCTCGCTATCAATTTACGCAACAAGATGTCATTGAAGTCAGAAAAGCCATCGGTAAATGGGCGGCACTTAACCGCGATAAAAAAGCACTGACCTATTTCGGTGATATCCCTGGTGGCGAATGGCAGGCTCGCGCAGCTTTATGGCAAAAAGACTGGAAAGCCGTAGAGAAAGCTATCAAGCTAATGAACATTGATGAGCTGGGCTCCACACGCTGGCAGTATTGGCTGGGCAGAAGTCAGGAAGCGCAGGGACAAAAAGCAGCGGCTAATCAGACCTTTTCAGCCATTCTCGGCAAACGTGACTATTATTCGTTTCTTGCTTCCGACCACTTAACCCAGCCTTATAAAATGAATCACCGGCCCATACCGGTTACTAAAGAAGAAATGGCAGCACTGAGAAAACAGCCTGCTATTCAACGTTTACATGAGTTTTTTCTGCAAAATATGCATTTGGAAGCACGCCGGGAAGCCTATCATTTGAAACAGACAAGGCCAGACCGCGAGCTTCAGATGATCGCCATGATCACTCATGAATGGGGTTGGCATAATCAAACCATCGCTTTATTGGGCAAGGCGCAATACTGGGATGCCCTGGATCTGCGTTTCCCAGTTGTCTATGACGATGCCATGTTGCAAGCTGGAAAAGCTCAGGGGCTGGATCCATCCTGGCTGTTAGCCATTGCCCGTCAGGAAAGTGCCTTTAACCCCGAAGCTCGGTCTCATGCCGGTGCGATGGGCCTTATGCAGTTAATGCCGGACACCGGACGATTAATCTCCAAAATCATTAATCGTCCACTCAAACAACTTAGTGAGCTGTACCGTCCAGAACGTAATATCGAACTCGGCAGTGCCTATTTACGCCGTATGTATGATGAAAACCAGAAAAACCCGGTTCTGGCTACAGCGGCCTACAATGCCGGACCACATCGCGTGAACAAGTGGTTGCCAGACAGCTCACTTGATGCTGATATATGGGCTGAAAATATTCCTTTTAATGAAACACGGCATTATGTTCAGACAGTGATGAGCTACGCGGCTATTTTTGATAGTCAGCGTAACCAATCCATTAAACCGTTGTCAGAAAGAATGCCCAAAGTAAAATCGGAGTAAGGTCGTTATCGACACCATACAAACTTATCTTGTAGGCGGTTGCGTTCGGGACAAACTGCTTGGAAAACCCGTCAAAGATCGTGACTGGGTGGTGGTTGGTGCCACTACAGACTATATGTTAAAAAACGGATATAAACCCGTAGGTAAAGACTTTCCGGTTTTTCTTCATCCTAAAACTCAGGAAGAATATGCCCTCGCCAGAACGGAACGAAAATCCGGCCATGGTTATCAGGGCTTTACTGTTTATGCCTCTCCAGAAGTTACACTAGAAGAGGATCTTGCGCGGCGTGATCTCACGATTAATGCTATAGCAGAATCAGTGGATGGCAATCTCATTGATCCCTTCAATGGCATCGAAGATCTAAATAAAGGTATTCTCCGTCACGTCTCCCCTGCTTTTGTTGAGGATCCTGTCAGAGTTCTGCGAATCGCTCGCTTTGCTGCACGGTTTAACTTTGCCATCGCTGAAGAAACGCAACAGCTGATCAAACAGATGGTAGACAGTGGAGAGTTAGAGCATCTTGTTGCTGAACGCGTCTGGCAAGAACTATCAAAAGCGTTACAAACTGACCAGCCTTCTGTCTTTTTCACCAGCCTTCGACAGGTGAATGCGCTTTCATGCTTATTTCCTGAAGTTGATCGCCTGTTTGGTGTGCCACAAATTCCAAAATGGCATCCTGAAGTCGATACCGGAATTCATGTCATGATGGTGATCGACCAGGCCGCAAAACTAAGCGATGACCTTGCTGTTAGATTTGCCGCTTTATGTCATGACTTAGGTAAAGGTCTAACGCCAAAAGACATCCTCCCCAGCCATGCAGGCCATGAAGCGACAAGCATAGAACTGACTAAAAAATTATGCCAACGTTTACGAGTCCCCAAAGACATCGCCACGCTCGCCGCAAAAGTAGCGGAATACCACACGGATGTTCACTTATTATTTGAATTGGATGCGACAAGAGTTTTGGATGTTATCGAGGGTCTGGATAGTTTTCGACGCCCTCAACGCTTTGAGCAGTTTTTACTTGCTGGCGAAGCCGATTTTCGTGGTCGTCCTGGTTATGAAACAGCCGATTATCCTGAAAAAAGGGCCTTTGCAGAATGCTTCCAACAAGCAGCTCAGGTGGATATCAAACCACTACTTGAACAAGGTTTGGCTGGCGAACAAATCAAACAAGCCATACATCAGCAGCGATGCGATGCCATTGAAAGCGTTTTATCGAGCTATCGTAGAGGCTAATGACCTTGCATAAGCGAACCATTCATCACGTATAATCTAAGCAACTTTTTTCGACTCTAGCTATAGGACGTTACAATGAGCACAGACATTTCAGCCAAATGGACCAGTGTAAACGCTGCCTGCCAACCCCTCGTAGATGCATTAATTGATAATGCTGAAGCATTGCAACTTGAAATCAGCACATTAAGCAATGGCACCCGCGTCGTTGATGCAGGTATCAATTGTACAGGCGGTCTTGAGGCTGGACGTCTTATTGGCGAAATTTGCATGGGTGGCCTGGGTACGGCCACACTTGGAACAAACAGTGGTTTTGCTAACTGGCCATGGTCAGTCAATGTTCACGCCAAAACACCGGTATTGAGTTGTCTTGGTAGTCAATATGCAGGATGGAGCTTATCTCATAAAAGTGAAGACAGTAAGTTTTTTGCTTTAGGCTCAGGCCCTGGTCGTGCACTGGCGGCAAGAGAAGAGATATTTAAAGAGTTTGGTTACAAAGACGAAGCAGAATCTACCGTCATTGTTCTGGAAGTAGATAGTTTCCCACCAGTAGAAGTCGCTGAAAAAGTGGCTGATAACTGTGGTATCAAACCAGAAAACCTGACCTTTATCCTGACACCGACATCCAGTCTGGCTGGCGTTATGCAAATCGCTATTCGAGTACTGGAAGTGGCTATGCATAAAGCCCACGAACTTCATTTCCCGTTAGAGAAAATTGTTGATGGTTATGGCTCAACTCCTGTCGCACCGCCAGGTGGGGACTTTATGACAGCCATGGGTCGCACTAACGACGCTATTCTGTTTGGTGGCCAGGTTCATTTATTTGTCGATGCCACCGATGAAGAAGCGAAAGATCTGGCTGAAAAAATGCCCAGCAATACCTCATCAGATTATGGCCGACCTTTTGCTGATATCTTTAAGTCATATGAATACGACTTTTTCAAGATTGACGGCATGCTGTTCAGCCCAGGTAAAGTGATTGTGACGAGTACTAAAACAGGTAAAAGCTTTACTGCTGGTGAGCTGAATCAGGAATTACTCAACCTTTCTTTCGGACTTTAATTATCTATGGCGACAAATCGCCTTGTTATTTTTAATGACACTCATGGCTGGCACAGTGAACAATTAACACGTTCACTAAGTCAGCTGGGTGTTGATGCCGTATTAACTGACTTAGCGGCCTGTCGTATTGACCTTGACTCCCCCACGGGCTTGTATATTCCAGGTTTTGATAATGAGCTACCCGCCGCCGCCATGGTCCGTGGAATTGCGCCAGGATTTCTGGAACAAATTACCCTCCGTATGGATGTTTTACATACATTGGCTGAACTGGGTGTTCCCGTTTTTAACCCGGCAACTGCGATTGAATACACGGTAGACAAAGCCAGAACATCATTACGCTTGCATCAGGCGGGATTGAGCACCCCCAGAACCTGGGCTTGCGAAGATAGCAGCATGGCAAAACACATCATTACCCGGGAATTGAATATGGGTAATAAAATCGTGATGAAACCCCTGTTTGGCTGTCAGGGTAAAGGCATTACCTTAATAGAAGAGTTAGGCCAATCTGAACAGCTCGCTCCTGTCGGCGACGCTTATTACCTTCAGGAATATATTGCACCTGAGAAAGAAGGGATCTGGCAAGATTGGCGGTTATTAGTCATCGATAATGAAGTCTGTGCAGCAATGAGCCGACGCTCAAACAAATGGATCACCAATTTTGCTCAGGGTGCCAGTTGCTTTGCGACAACAGTCACCGAAGACATGAAACAATTAGCAATAAAAGCCACTGCAGCAGTGAATGCAGATTACGCTGGCGTTGATCTGATTCGTGATAAAGATGGTCATTTTACGGTATTGGAAGTCAATAGCGTCCCAGCGTGGAAAGGCCTTTATCAAGCGACTGGCGTTGATGTTGCTATGCACTTAGCACAAGCACTAATCAGACGAATAGAGCAGAAACAAGCCACACATGCTCTCTGAATCAGACATTAAAGATGCTGTGTTCTGGGCCTGTCAGCAGGAAGTATTAGCGCCTAAACCTGGTAACGTAAATGTCATCAGTGACGGCCATAATATGGTGGTGGAAGATTTTATTAAAAGCGCTCGTGCAATTGCACCCATTATGGCAAAAACTGGCTTGACCGTAGGCGAACGTATTTTGCAATCGGTTCAGGCAACACGACAGGTTGTTAACTGCAATACCAATTTAGGCATCGTTTTACTATTTGCACCACTTTGCCAGGCGATCCAGTATTGTGAATCATTTGATGAACTTCCACAGCGGCTCCAAGTCGTACTCAAAAACCTGACTGTTGATGATGCAATTCATTGCTACGAAGCAATACGTTTGGCTGAAGCGGGAGGGCTAGGCAAGGAAGACGAGCATGATATCAGCGCAGTACCAACCATTACCTTGCTTGAAGCCATGGACTTAGCAAAAAACCGTGATCAAATTGCCCAACAATATGTCAATAATTTCAAGACGCTATGGGATCTGAGTTTGCCAGCATTGACAAAAGCGATAAATTCTGGGGAAAGTGTTGAATGGGCAACCGCTTTCGCGTATCTTAAGTTGTTATCGAAGGCGTTGGATAGCTTGATATCCCGTAAGCAATCCACTGCGCTGGCAACCAAAGTCAGTGAGAGAGCAAAACAGTTTGTGATCCAAATAGAAGAAACGGGTAATTTAGACACCCATTTTGATGCACTCTCTCTCTGGGATAAAGAATTAAAAGAGAAAGCAATTAACCCGGGAACATCGGCAGACCTCATCGCAGCGACGTTATTACTGCACAGGTTTGGTCGACTGCTTTCTTTTAATGAATTTCAGTACCACGAAGCATTTAGCGGACGGCACTGAGCAGGTGATACGTTCCTTTATTACGTATAAACCCTTCCTTTCACAATAAGGAGGGAAAAAAATGAGCCTTTTTGACAATTTTTTTGGAACAGGAAAATATAACATGCCAGTTATCGATCGCGTACTTGTAGGTGAATCATTGGTCATCGAAGATGGTGACTTAGACAACGTAGCTCACATTGACTTAATCATGGGTCCACGTGGCTCAGCAGCAGAAGATGCTTTCTGCCGTACACTCACCGACCAGAAACAAGGGGTTAATGGCTTGTTGGCTGTTGTTGCGCCTAACTTAATGGTTAAGCCAGCGACTGTAATGTTCAACAAAGTCACCATCAAAAACATGAAACAAGCCGTTCAAATGTTCGGCCCAGCACAGCGTGGTGTTTCACTTGCTGTTGCTGAATGTGTTGAAGATGGCACAATCCCAGCTGGTGAAGCTGATGACTGCTTCATTTGCGTTGGTGTATTCATCTCTCCAACTGCTGATAGCGATGAAAAAATCCAAGATTGGAACTATCGCGCTACTAAAGAAGCTATCAAACGTGCAGTTGCTCGTGAGCCTAAAGCAGCTGACGTTGTTGCACAATACAAATCTAGCGAACACCCATTTGGTGCTAAGTAAGATTTAAGCAATTCATACATCACTCTTCTACGGAAGAGTGATGTCCCTGCTTAAACTTTCGATTGCTGATTTGCTTAGTTTACCAGTGTGTAGTGCACTGGCAATTAGTGCGCCTGCGACTCCCATTTCTAATAATCGTTCTAAATCATCTTCACTACGTACACCACCCGCGGCATACCAGCCCACACTCTGTTTAGCTTCCATTAATAACTTCAGCCACTCAAAATCAGGACCTTGATTCGCACCGATATTATCTAAACTCATCGCGATGCATCTATCTGTCCAGTATACTGATTCATGGATGGCCCCATGTCCCAGAAGCTGCCCAGACTTTTTATCCAATGACAAAATTGGTTGTTTTTCAACATTAGGTCCAGACTTTTCAAGCAAACTGATATCTTTCAGAGTTTCACTACCAAGCACCAGAAATAGTCGGGATGTGTCTGAATAACATAAATAATCCTCCATTCCCGCAATACCCGCATCAAGCCATATATTCAGCCGTGGAAATGCCGCCAAGATATTTTTATAACGCTGTGGATGATGAACTCCCTTCTCTATCGCATCCAGATCGGCAATATATAACTGCTGAAAAGGGTACCAAGCTAATAAATCGCCAATGACATCCTCAGGTATCACTGATGACGTCAATAAAGAAGTCAATGGCTGGTAGTTAGCCCTGTCCCCGCCTTTTGCATGTACAACAATACCATCACGTATATCAATGACAGGTATAATATCCATAGTTCTCAATAGTCCGCTTAAATGACGATTTTTATATATGAACATCTTACCAGTGGAGCCTTGTCAGAAGAGGTATTTTCCGCTGGCTTGATGCGCGAAGGCGAGTTAATGCTTGAAAGCATCTGTCGTGATCTACTGGCATATGGTTATAAAGTCGCGCTCATGCGAGACTCAAGACTGCCAGCACTAACTATCTCTACAGATCGTTTAACGACATATCCTATCCAAAATCAGCTTCAATTCACTGAAACCTGGCAACAATGCCAACAGCACTATGATTTCTTTCTGGTCATAGCCCCCGAAACAGATTCAATACTGTTTAATTTTGTGTTGCCACTGGAGCAGCAACAAAAGCGGATATTTAACTGTAGCTCCAGTGCGATTCGACTTTGTAGTGATAAATATCTCTGCTATCAACATTTAAAAAAACATCATATAACAACACCAAAGACCTTCACAGCAAGTGACTGGTTAAGAGAAGATCACTCCACCAAGGCTCAATGGATCATAAAACCAATTGATGGTGCAGGCTGTGAAAGCACCTATTGCAGTGATAGTGTTGACACAAGACAACGACTGTCGACATTGCCTAAAGATAAATTTATTGTTCAGACTTATATTTCTGGTGAGAACCTCAGCCTAAGTTTATTTATCAATGAAGGGGAAACTCAACTGCTTTCAGTCAATATTCAGCATATAAAACAAGATCAGCAACAGTTACACTTAGGTTACTGTGAAGCACAGCGTTTTGATATGTTATCTCGTGAGCAGGCATTGAGTTTAGCCAATCAGATTAGTCATTGTATCGATGGGTTAAGTGGGTTTGTTGGTATCGACATTGTAAAAACGACCAATGCCATATATGTCATAGAGGTAAATCCACGACTAACCAGTACCTATGCTGAGCCTGCCATGCGAGAAAAAACAAATCCCGCTGAAACACTTAATAAACAAATACAAGCATTACTAGCAAAATGATAACAAAAACAAATATGGCTTATTGTGGCTGGGATATCGGCGGGGCTCACCTTAAAGTCGCTTATGCAGACAGCAAAGGTAAACTGCTTAATGTTTTTCAGCTCCCCTGTGCGTTGTGGAAAGGCATTGATGCATTAACTGATACGCTACAAAAAGCACTCAAACAATTGCCTGACACGCCCATATCACACTACATCACGATGACAGGGGAACTGGTTGATGCTTTTAATAATCGAGAAGAAGGTGTCAAAGCCATTGTTAATTGTGTTGATACTCACCTAAAAGCTGATGACTTGCATTTTTTTGCAGGCCAATCTGGTTGGCTCAATAAAAAACAAGCCATCCTGCAATGGCAAGATGTTGCCTCAATGAACTGGCAAGCCAGCGCAATGCTGGCTGCTAAGCATATCGAACAGGGCTTATTCATTGATATTGGAAGTACGACTTGCGACATCATCGCCATTGATAACTATCAAATCCAACCAGCCGCTACCACCGATTATGGTAGGCAGCGTTCAGGAGAACTGGTGTATACCGGTGCCATAAGAACACCACTTATGGCCATTACTGATGAAGCGCCATTGCATGGCGACCGTATTTCACTCGCTGCAGAATGGTTTGCCAGTAGTGGTGATATCTGGCTGTTATTAGATCAACTTATCTCCACCGATATTCAGGATGAAAGTGCTGATGGCAAGCCATGGAATGCGGTTTATAGCCAACAGCGATTAGCCAGAATGCTAGGCTGTGATGCACACGATGCTTCCATAGCACAATGGCAAAATGTCGCAGCCTGGTTTGCTGAAAAGCAGTTACAACAAGTCATTAAAGGCTGTCATCAAGTATTAAGCCGATTTCCAGACTGGAAACTATCCAGTCCCATTGTGGGTGCAGGTGTGGGGAAATTTATCGTCGAAAAATGTGCAACCCGGCTGAACCGTCCCTATATCGATTATGCTCAGTTTTGCCAACATCATCCCGAAGCCTCTTGTTTCGCACCTGCAGCGGCTTTAGCTCTTCTTGCCGCACATCAGTTGTCGTAGAATACCTTAATGAATGCTGATTACCCTTCTTTAACAACTGAGCTGCCCTATGTCGAAGATAGTGCCGCTCTTTTTAGTCAAATACGTGATTATCCTTGGCCGGTCATGCTGGATAGTGCCAATACCTCACCAGAAGTAGGCCGCTATGACATTCTCGCGGCAGCACCATTTATTACCTTAGAAACAGCGGCCGGCAGCACACAGATAAGCCATCATCACAATAAGCGAACTGTGACGTTGGATCCTTTTCTGCTGCTTAATGACATATTAAAAGACTATAAACAGCGGACAACCGATTTGCCTTTTGCCGGTGGTGCAATAGGTTATTTTGCCTATGATTTAGGTCGGTATTTGGAAGTATTACCTGAACTTGCTGAAGATGCTGAACATATTCCAGATATGGCGATTGGTATCTATGATTGGGCTGTCATCGTTGACCATAAGTTGAAACGCTGCTGGTTAACCAGTCATGGTCTGGATCCACAAACCCATAAAATATGGCCAGAACTGCTTCAGAAATTAAATTTGTCTACAGCTAAAGAAACATCGGATACATTTACTATTACCAGCCCACTCACCAGTAATTTTGATGAATCTGGCTATAAAGCCGCATTCGCAAAAATCAAAGCATATATTACTGAAGGTGACTGTTATCAGGTAAATCTGGCAAAACGCTTTGAGGTCACAGCTGAAGGCGATCCCTGGATAGCTTATCAGGCATTACGTAAACAAAATTCAGCGCCGTTTTCAGTCTATTTTGACACGGGCAGTGTAACCATTTTGAGCTCTTCACCAGAGCGCTTATTACGCGTTGATGGGGCCAAAGTTGAAACAAAACCGATTAAAGGTACAAGGCCGCGGGATCTAAACAATCCGGAAAAAGACCGCCAGCTTGCTCAATCATTACAGGCCAGCCTGAAAGACCGTGCCGAAAATTTAATGATCGTTGATTTACTCCGAAATGATATCGGCAAAGTGTGTGAACCTGGAAGTATTCGGGTTCCACAGCCTTTTGCACTGGAAAGCTTCGCTACAGTACATCATTTAGTGAGCACCATTACAGGTACACTTGCCAACACAGAGTCTGCCGTTACCTTGCTCAGGGCCTGCTTTCCTGGTGGTTCTATTACTGGCGCCCCCAAACTACGGGCAATGGAAATTATTGAAGAACTCGAACCACACCGTCGTGGTATTTATTGCGGAAGCATTGGTTATATTGGCTTTGATGGTAATATGGATACCAATATTACTATTCGCACTATGGTCTTCAGCGATAATCGCTTAAGATTCTGGGCGGGTGGTGGCATTGTGGCAGACTCAGATGCAGATGAGGAATACCAGGAAGTGCATGATAAAGCAGCAGCCATGATCAATTTAATCAAGTTTTTACAATAATATGCGGATTATCAAGCTGGGCGGCAGCCTTTTTCATACCCCAGAGCTGAAACAATGGCTGACATTGTTAAGCAGAGCCAGTGAATACGAAACAGTCATTATTGTACCGGGCGGTGGTCCTTTCGCCGATGAAGTCCGACATGCCCAACGTTTACATCGATTTAGTGACTCAACAGCGCATCACATGGCGATATTAGCGATGTCACAGTTCGGCTTACTAATACAAGATCTCGCGCCAAATTGTCGGCCTTTTTATTATCCAACTGAGCAACCAACCACGCCACTGAAAAACGGTCTTTATATCTGGTTACCAGATAAAAAAGTATTATCTGTCCCGGAGTTGAGACACAGCTGGAATATTACATCAGACAGTATGGCTCTGTGGCTAAGTCAATCCCTAAAGGCTGACGAGTTAAGCATTATCAAACGCAGCACAGTCATCTCCAGTCAAATAAAATCATTGATCAGTCATAATGTACTAGATAGTGGTTTTCTGCCTTTATTCCATCAACAACCAGTGATGACCCGTTTATTTCATTTTCAACAACAAGCCTTGTTCCCTGACAAAGGTCTTGTCCTGCAATGACAGCTGATGAAAAATCCTGAATCCCCTGTCGTTCATCGTTCAGAAGACAAACAATATATCATTGATACGCAACGGTTAATGTCGTCAGACATCTCTTACCAAGACTTAGTTAACGAAGCCAGCTATCATCAACGCGCCGACTGGGCTGCTCATATGACACCGTCATTAGCACCTTATAGTCAATTAGGCATGCAGTTAGCACTACACCACCATGGTAATCTCTTATCTCCGGAGCTTTACCCTAAACTTAAACACGCTGAAAGCGAGATAAAGACAACGTTAGCTCACGAGTTTGGCTTTTCTCATGCACGCTTCACGCATGGCGGATCCTACTCAAATTTAGACGCATTATGGCAGGCAAGAAGTCAGTCTGTTAATAAAAAGGTGGTATACGGCAGTGAAGCTTCACATTACTCGATAAGAAAAGCCTGTGACATTCTCGGCATCACCTTTGAAGCGATTCCCTGCAATACGGCTCAGCAAATCGACCTCGTTGCATTAGAGATAAAATGTGCACTAGATGCCCCCATCGCGATTATTGCTAATATGGGCACCTCCGCGACAGGGGCAATTGATCCCATAGAAGAAATCACCGCTATTTCAACAAAACATAACTGTTGGTTACATATCGATGCGGCATGGGGCGGCAGTAATTTACTCATCGATGAAAACAATCTGTTTAAGCAATTTATGCCCAAAGTGGATAGTCTCAGCTTTGATCCCCATAAGTCACTGTTTCAGCCACGCCCTTGCAGTGTTTTATTCAGCCATTCAAAACCTGAACATACCCATGACATCAACTACCTCTCCGAATCACCAGAGAAGGCCATTAGCGGCTCTTACGGGGCAGAATTATTTATACCTTTATGGCTAAATTGGAAAATATTAGGAAAAGATTGGTTTATCGATAAGATCAACTACCGACTTGAGCAAGCAGAATATTTTGCAAGCCAACTTCAGAAACAAACAAAATGGCCGGTTATCAATCATGGCACTGGGATTGTCTGTTTCAAAGCGGATCATGACGCTCTGTTAGCCCCGTTAGTCGAAAAGGGTACCGTGTCTACCATTAACTTGAACCAGACGTGCTATCACCGTGTGATTTTTGCCGGGCTCGATACTAGTGCAGAAAAACTGCTCAAGGCTTTACACCCTTTTCTTTAATTTGTTTCTGTACGCTATCAAAACGGCGTAACCAGGTAGGCAAATTATTCATTGCACCTGACCACTGATTACTCGCTTTTAAAGCTGCCTGCTTAGATGGATAAACACCAAAAATTAAAACATGCCAAGGTTTGTTATCACGCAAGCTGGTAAAGCGCGCCATATCACCGGTCAGCCCATGTTCTTCAATAAAGGCATCGACTTCTTTGTCATCCCATGACCCCATTAACTGGAATGTGTAATGTTTGGCTGGGCGAGAAAGAATCCACTTAGTGTCGTGAACCTTATCAAGGATACTTGGTTCAAGTTTTTTCACTTGTTTTGGAGCAATTGTTTTATTTTCATTGTTAACTATTTGCTCTTCAGACCCAGGAACGGTAGGGATTTCTTTTTCTATTTTTTCCTCAGGTTCTGCTTCGACAACTACCTGCTCAGCTTCAGCCGACGGCATCAATTTTTCCTGATCTTGAGCACTTGATGTTTCTGACGCTGGCGTTGGTATTTCTGCAAGCAAGGCCTCTAGTTTTTCTCGCTCAGATAGCATTTTGGCTTCTTTCTCTTGCTCATCGCCCACCACTACTGTAGCCAGCTTATTATCCTCTGCGGAAATATCTTCAGGTAATTCCAGTGTGTTCTGTGATGCTGTAGATGCAGATATCCAGTCATTGATTCGATTCTGGAAAACCAGAATAAGCACAATAACAGCAGCAAGTGAAATACCACCGCTCCATCGAAGCCAGTTAATCTGACCCAAGGAAATTTTAGGCGTACGTTTCCAGGTTTTTGCCTTGATACCCAGCAATTGTTGATGAGCCAGAGCATTTAACCGCGCAAGATTACCAGCAGAGGTCTTACTTAAATACTGAATTTCTTTTGGCGAAAAAGGGCTGTCGCCCTGATATCCGGCGCTTTTCAAACGATGTAGTAAATACGCTTCGGTCTCAATAAATTCCAGCGGTGGTAAATCCAACCACTGTGTAGAAACAAGATTAAATTTCGTCTCTGCCGTCATCGAAAGAACAGCTTGCAGAATGGGTTGCTGTTCATCATCCTGCCAGCTCAGGCAACTGTGTAATAGTTGCTGCTCAGGCTCAGATAAAAGTTGTACGTCATCTACTAGCAATACCGGTGTGATATTGAGTTTTTTTAGATGACTCAACCGCTCTTTTAATAGATTCGCCAATGATTTTTCATCATTTGTCGACGCAAGTTCAGTAGCTAATGCCTTTAGCATGCCCTGATATTGTTCAAGTGTGGAAATATTATTACGCCAGCGATAAAAGCGCATATCAGACGTCGTTTGACGCTGTAATTGTTGCAGTAACGTCGTTTTTCCTAAGCCAGTGTCAGCTTGTAACAATATCGGTGTGGAAGTGGATCTTAATAAATGCAGAATAAGCAAACGGCGTTGCTTAATATATCGGCCATCAAAAAAATCTTCCGCAGATTTGACTTCAGAAAAAGGTAAACGCTGTAAGGCCAGCTTAGTGATATATGCTGGCTCAGGCGATGTTGCCGCAATATCACTCATTTATCACCTACGGTTTTTCCTGAAATGCCACCAGCGTTTCTTGCAGCTTTTCTACATCATAATCATCACTGATGATGGCCTTACCAATACCTTTTAAGAGTACAAGACGGATAACGCCATCCTGCACTTTTTTATCCACAGACATCAGGGATAAAAATTTCTCAGCAGACATTTCCTGTGGGCTTTGAACAGGAAGTCCAGCAGCGAGAAACAAATCGGCAATTCGGCTCACTTCACCGGCAGACATCCAACCTTGCCGTGCAGAGAGATCCGCCGCCATCAACATACCAGTTGCAATCGCTTCGCCATGTAACCAATTACCATAGCCCATGCCAGTTTCAATAGCATGCCCAAAGGTATGACCTAAATTCAATAAGGCACGAACATCCTGCTCTGTCTCATCCTTGGCAACAATATCCGCTTTATCCTGACATGAGCGTTCAATGGCGTAAGCCAGGGCTTGGGAATCACGTTGTTTTAATGCTGAGATATTTTTTTCTAACCACTCAAAAAAGTCCAGGTCATTGATCAAACCATATTTAATGACTTCGGCAAGACCCGATGCTAATTGTCGGTCATCCAGCGTATTGAGTGTATTGGTATCAGCGACCACACACTGAGGCTGATAAAAAGCGCCGATCATGTTCTTACCCAAAGCATGATTAACCGCTGTTTTCCCACCCACAGAAGAATCCACTTGTGACAATAATGTGGTGGGTATTTGAATAAATGGTACACCACGCTGATAGCAAGCGGCTGCAAACCCTGTCATATCGCCAATCACACCACCACCTAATGCAATCAAAGTCACTTGTCTGGAAAACTGCTCAGACAGTAACTTGTCAAAGATATGATTCATGACCTCCAGAGTTTTGTATGATTCGCCATCAGGAAGCACCACCGAGTCACATTTAAATTCTGTCAACAGAGCACTTACTTTATCGAGATATAAAGGTGCGATTGTTTCATTGGTCACAATCAATACTTCCTGACGTTTAATATGCTTTGTAAGGAGTTCTTTCTGTGACAATAAGTCAGTACCGATGTATATCGGGTAGCTTCGCTCTGCTAATTCAACCTGTAACGTTTTCATGAGTTCTTCTTTTCTTGTCTAATTCTTTCAGCCTACGGATAACTTCATTTACAGTGTGCTGGACGGATTGTTCACCGGTTTTTATTATGATGTCAGCCACGTCACGATAGAGTGGTTCACGAATAGTGAGCAAATTTTCGATTTGTTTACGTCTATCCGTATTTTGTAACAATGGCCGTTTTTTATCTCTGGCCGTGCGCCGATATAACTGTTCGGCTGAGGCTGATAAATAAATCACCTGGCCACGAGACTTCAGGCATTGTCGATTCTGCTCGGATAAAACGGCACCACCACCTGTAGCCACGACCACATTTTTTAGCTCTGTCAGCTCGTCAATCGCTTTGGATTCACGTTCTCTAAAACCCGACTCGCCTTCCATCTCAAAAATCCAGGAAATCGAGACGCCTGTACGCTTTTCGATGACTTTATCGCTATCATAAAATTTTCTATGCAGAACTTTAGCCAGTTGTCTACCAATCGTAGACTTCCCTGATCCCATCGGCCCAACAAGAAATATATTACCTAAACTCAATGTGGTTTATCCAAATGCTGATGACAAAAAAGCCGGCTCATACAAGACCCGGCTTTTTGATTTTAACTGAAAATGACTGATTTCAGTATTGAAAACCTTCTTTTACAATTTTTGGTGTAATGAAAACAAGTAGTTCGCGCTTTGTATCTGTTTTATTCGTATTTCTGAACATAAAGCCGACATAGGGTAAATCACCAAAAAATGGCACACGTTCTACCGTATCAGATTTTGTTTGTTCATAAATACCACCAAGCACGACGGTTTCACCATTGTCGACCAACACTTGAGTCTGAACTTTTCGAGTATCTATACTCGGAATACCATTAAAAAGGCTACCTACTGCATCTTTACTGACTTCCAAATCCATGACAATACGATCATCAGGGGTAATTTGAGGTGTCACATCAAGCTTAAGAACAGCTTCTTTGAAAGATACATTCGTCGCACCACTTGAAGTTGCTTCCTGATATGGAATTTCTGTGCCCTGCTCAATCGTAGCTTGCTTTTGGTTAGAGGTGATCACTCGTGGAGATGAGATAACCTCACCTTTACCTTCTGTTTCCATGGCTGATAATTCAAGCTCAAGAATCATGCCTAGCGGTAATTTTGTTAATGCAAGACCAATAGTGCCTGCGGCATCACTAACAGGTAGATTAACATTTAAATCCTGTCCAAGTGCTCTGGCTCCTGTTGCTGGAGTAACGCTACCGGTGTCGGTGACTGACAAATCACTGAGTGATGACGAAGTAGCAGCACCCAAGGTATTACTTTTTGCAGAGGCTCCAAACCGCACACCTAATTCATTTTCGAAATCATTATTGGCAATAACGATTCGTGATTCAATCAGTACTTGTCTGACAGGTTTATCCAACTGTTCAATCACTTGCCCAATTTCAGTCAGGCTCTTCGCTGTGTCACGAATTAACAGGGAGTTTGTTCTGGCATCGATTGTAATATTACCTCTTGGCGATAAGAAACCCGACTCTTTGCCGTCACCTTGCAGCAAGGTTGCCAATTCATCTGCTTTGGCAAATTTAATTTCTTTGATTTCTGTGTAGAGTGGCTCTAATTCAACTAATTGCTTTTGGGCTTCCAGCTCTTGCTTTTCTCTTGCCGCAATTTCTGCTGCCGGTGCCACCAACATCACATTGCCATTTTGTCTCATGGCAAGGCCTTTTGTTTTTAGAATGATATCTAAGGCCTGATCCCAAGGGACATTTTTCAAACGTAGAGTAAGATTGCCCGTTACTGTATCACTGGTGACCAGATTCATTCCTGTGAAATCAGCCAAGAGTTGAAGTACCGCTCTCACTTCAATATTCTGGAAATTCAATGAGAGTTTTTCGCCAGTGTAGCCAAACTCATTTCGGCCACCTTTTTTCAACTCATCTTCTGCTACAGGTTTAACTTCCACCACCAGTGTATTTTCAGATTGATAGGCAAGGTGTTCATATTTACCTTTTGTTGTCAGCGTTAGCTGCGTCCCACCATTTTTACTTTCAGTATCCACAAACTGTACTGGTGTAGCAAAATCCATCACATCCAGACGACGATGAAGTTTTTCCGGCAAAGAAACATTGCTCAAATCAACAACAATATTTCCCCGTTCCTGTTTAACATCCATAGAGGCATTATCATTGGCGAGTTTTAATATCAAACGGGCCTGACCGTCATCACCTCGACGAAAATCAATATCTGTCACACTATTTGCTGCCGATGTCGTACTTGTTTTATTTTTGGCCACATTGACACTATCGATGGTAACAGTCATCTGATTGTTGTCACGGGTTATTGTATAAGGCACTTTTTGCAGTAGATTAATAACCATTCTGGTGCGATCCCCTGCTTCCACAGCAGCGATACTTTTAGTCACACCAATATTTACCTGTTTGACTCTCTGTGGCAGTGCATTCTTGACACCAGCAAAATCAATCACAATCCTGGCTGGATCATCTGTCGAAAAACTATATGGTTCAGGAAAATCTCCAGAGAACTGCACCTGTATTTTTGCTTTATCACCAGGCAGTGCAGTGAAATCGACAGCCGTCATTTCTGCTGCATTGACGCTATTTGATGCCATTAGAAAAGCGGTTAACCAGAATAAATGCTGTTTCAATCTAACGCTCCAACTCGGCTTGGTTTGTAATGATTGCTGTGTATCCATGACTTTTCCATCTCTAATCATTTTCATTGACTAATTTACCTCTACCGCCGGAACGGAAGTCTCACGTTCGATATAACCACCACCGCCCTGAGGAACGATTTCCTTGAGAACCAATTTAGAATCACTGATTTCCATGATTTTGCCGTTATTCTGGCCCATATAGTTACCTGTCTGCACACGGTGTATGACACCATCCGGTGCTCTTACCAAAGCCCAAACCTGCTCTTGCTCCAATGTACCTACATATTGCAACTGTGATAAATCGAAAAATTCTAATACTTCTTTTCGTCTGTTTTCATCGGGACGAATACCATTATCAACAACAGGCTCTGGTGCGGGCTGCGGGACATCAATCACAGTTGGAACAAACGGGTCTCTCAAGTTTGAAGCCGCATACGCAAACTTCTCATAGGGTTTCATAACGGGTATCGGCTCTATATCCGATTTCTGTTGACTTTTCACCTGAGCTATATAGGCATTCAAATCGGCTTTATCCTGATTACAAGCTGCCAGTGAGCATACAAGAAGCAGTGATAAGGCCCATTTAAATATAAGGTTTGATGATGGGTAAATTGTGTTCATGTCATTGTTACTCTATTTATCATCATCAAAATAACGATAGGTTTTTGCTGTAATGTTCATGGTCATTTTGCCTGTCGCCTGACTCATTGGCCCCATGCTGATGTCATGCAAAGTCACAATCCGTGGTAAAGCCGCTACCCCACTCACAAATTCTCCGAACTGGTGGTATGTTCCAGTCACCGTCATCTGTATCGGCAATTCAGCATAAAAATCCACAGGCCTCTCACCTTCGGGTTTGAAAAGCTCAAACTCCAGACCATTTATCAAACCTGTTCGGGTGATATCGACGAGTAAATCGGGTACTTCACTTTTTTTAGGTAGTTGCTCAAGCATAGAGGAAAACATCACTCGCATTTCGGCTAACTGTTCTTTGTAAGCCTCGAGATTTACCGCTTTGGCTTGTTTAATCTCAAAAATTTGCTTGAGTTCGACTTCTTTTTGCTCAAGTTTGGTCAGCTCGGCTTGCTTATCTTTCAGAATAAAATAATAACCACCAGCCCAGACCAACAGACAAATCAACACAGCAGCAACGATTTTTATAGGTGTGGGCCACTCACCACTTTCATTAAAATCAAGTTCGGTAATAGAGGAAAGGTCCATTAATTATCCCCCTTTGTCGCAGCTGCTGATTCATTGACCTCTACAGTAAACTGTCTGATCGCATTATTGCTTGTAGATGTCCGTTTGATAACTTCCAGGCGAGACTCGCCGTATTCAGGATTTTCATCAAGTTGACGCATAAAGACAGATACCCTGGCATTCGATTCTGCCGTTCCGCTGAAGGTAATGGTATTACCTGTACGTACCACTTTTTCTAAATGAATACCCTCAGGAACCACCCGCGCGATAGAGTCGAATACTTTTACCACTTTAGGACGACTTTCCTGTAAATCCTGAATAACTTGCATTCTGGCCAGAAGCCGTTTCTTTTGTGCTTCGAGGTCTTGAATTTCTTTAATTTTGACATCTAACTTAGTGATTTCTGTCTGTAATAGCGTATTGCGCTGGTTTTGATCACTAATCAGGCTATTGGCGTAACCCATCACAAGATAAAAAATAAGGGCTGCAAACAAAAAAGTCGCGCCCATCGCTAAATAAAACTGTTTCTGCCGCTCTTCTCTTCGCTCTTCACGCCATGGCAGTAGATTGATATGTGCCATCAGTCAAAACTCCTCATTGCCAAGCCGCAAGCAATCATCATCGAAGGAGCATCATTACTTAATGCCTGTATTTTCACCCGAGATCCCAGAATCATCTCTGCAAAAGGATTAGCAATAGATGTTGATGTACCGGTTTCTTCTTCTATCATCGTATCGATACCTTCGATAGAAGCACACCCCCCAGCCAGAATAATATGATCGATGGACTGATATTGTGTCGATGCTGAAAAGAAGAATTGCAATGCTCGTGTTACGGTCATTGCCATTGAACGCTTGAAAGGTTCAAGTACTTTCGGACCATAATCATCTGGCAAACTGCCATCTTTCTTCGCTCGCCCCGCCTCCTGATAAGACATCCCGTAATGGCGTTCAATATCTTCAGTTAACATTCTTCCGCCAAATGTTTGCTCACGGGTAAAAACAATTTTGCCGTCAACCAGTACGTGTAAGGTTGTCAGTGTTGCACCGACATCAGCAACAGCGACCGTCAAGCCCTGGCCATGGTGTGGCAATTGTCGAGCGATTAATTCAAACGCATTTTCCATTGTATAGGCTTCGACATCGACCAGTCGGGGTTTTAATCCAGCTTTCTCGACCACCTCAGTACGGACATCCACATTTTCACGGCGTGAAGCAGCAAGCAGAACATCAACAGCTTCAACATCAGCTGCTGAAGGCCCTAATATTTCAAAATCCAGTCGTACTTCATCAAGTGGGTAAGGAATATAGTTTTCTGCTTCCATAAGGACATTTTCTTCAAGCTCACGCTCTGATAATGAAGCAGGAAAAGATACGATTTTACTGATGGCTGAATTAGCAGAAACGGCAACAGCGGCTTCTTTGGCTTTTGTACCTGAACGTTTGACTGCGCGTCTTATTGCACCAGCCACTTCATCTCTATTTTCAATGCGGCTTTCAACCACAGCATTGACAGGTAAAGGCTCAACGGAATATGACTCGACAGTATATTTCTCACCTTTTTTACTCAGTTCTAATACCTTTACTACCGAAGAACTGATATCTATGCCTAGCAAAGGGGATTTTTTTCGTCCGAACATTTATCGCCTCAATTCCCGTTGATTCATTGAATAAGCCCACTTAGCACTATTACTTAAAGTAGTTTATTAAGAATCTTGAGCTTGTCAACCTAAATATATCAATAAAACTAGTGATTTGAACCCTCTCACTGTTATTATTTGTGACTCAATATATACTTTCACATCATTTCTTACATAGCAGCCAAGTCTACATGTATCGATTTATTCGTTTGACCACAAAGCTTATTTTAATTTTAGCGTTGTTGACCCTTATCGCCGCCGGCGTGATTTATTTCTTTTTGGCTCCCAAACTGCCTGACACTAACACCCTTAAAGAAACTCAGTTGCAAATCCCTTTGCGAATTTTTAGCTCTGAAGGTCTATTAATGGCTGAATTTGGCGAGAAAAGACGTATTCCAGTGGAATATAATGATATCCCCAAACCGCTGGTTGAGGCCTTTTTAGCTGCAGAGGATGATCGCTTCTATCAGCATCCTGGGGTTGATTATCAGGGCATTATTCGTGCTGCTTACTCCCTGCTGCTCACAGGTGAAAAATCACAGGGTGGTAGCACAATCACCATGCAAGTTGCGCGCAATTTTTTCTTATCTAATGAAAAAACTTATTTAAGAAAATTAAATGAAATTATTCTCGCACTGGAGATTGAAAAGGTTTTATCGAAAGAAGAAATCTTAGCGCTTTACTTGAATAAAATATATCTAGGCAGTCGTGCCTACGGTGTCGGTGCCGCTGCTAATGTCTATTACGGCAAACCACTGGATCAGTTATCTCTCGCTGAGATGGCGATGATTGCAGGCTTACCCAAAGCCCCTTCCGCTTATAATCCCATAGCTAATCCAGAACGCGCGACAGTAAGACGAAACTATGTTTTACGACGTATGTGGGAAGTCGGCTTTATCCAGAAAGCTGATTACGAGGAAGCCATAAAAGCACCCGTTACTGCCAGCTACCATGGCCCGGAAATCAAAGTTTACGCGCCCTATGTGTCTGAAATGGTTCGTACAGAATTGATTAATAAGTTTGGTGAAGAGGCTTACACCAATGGCTTTAACGTCTATACAACGATTCGTGCAAAGCATCAGCAAGCAGCCAATAAGGCATTACAATCGGCTTTGTTAGATTACGATCGCAGACATGGCTATCGCGGTCCCGTTGCAAATGTGGCTTTACCAGAAGATGTTTCTGACCGCGCAGCTCTTGATAAAGTGGTTAAGGACTATGACAACATAGGTCCGTTAAAAACGGCTGTTGTTATTGAGACCACAGATGAAAAAGCAGAGCTCTATATTCGAAACTGGGGTTATGCTCAATTACCACTTAATGCCGTTAAGTGGGCTCAGAAAAAACTCAGTACCAACAGTCGTGGCCCTGTCCCTAAAAAGATCACAGATGCCATCAAAGTAGGTGACATCATCCGTGTCGAACAATTGACCAGCCCTAACTGGGAATTGGCTGAATTACCTGAGGCCCAAGGCGCATTAGTTGCTGTTGCCCCATATGATGGTGCAGTCACAGCATTGAATGGTGGTTTTGACTTCTTTAATAACAAGTTTAACCGTGTGACTCAGTCTCGTCGCCAACCCGGCTCTGGCTTCAAACCCTTTATCTACTCTGCTGCCTTGGAAAAAGGGTACACCGCAGCGACGATTATTAATGATGCACCAGTAGTGTTTGATGATCCTGGTCTAGAGAACGTCTGGCGACCACAAAACTACAGCGGTAAGTTCTTTGGGCCCACACGTTTACGCGAAGCCCTTATTCATTCCCGTAACCTGGTATCCATCCGTTTACTGCGCGATATTGGCGCTGACTATGCCGTCCAATATGCAGAACGTTTTGGTTTCAAACCGGGCATGATGCATAAAAATCTGTCGTTAGCGCTGGGCAGTGGCAGTGCCGCCCCATGGGATATGGCACGAGCCTATTCCTCACTGGCTAATGGCGGTTATAAAATTGAGCCTTACATCATCCAGCGTGTAGAAGATGCCTCTGGAAAAATTGTGATGCAGGCAACACCTGATACCGTTTGTGAAACCTGTCTGATGGATGAATCTACTCTTGATGATAGTGATTTCCATGTCGCTAAGCGTATCATGACGCCACAAAATAACTACATCATGAATAGTTTATTACGGGATGTGGTTAAACATGGCACCGGTCGCAAAGCAATGAGTCTTGGTCGTGATGATTTAGCCGGAAAAACCGGTACAACCAATGAGCAGGTGGATGCCTGGTTTAATGGTTTTCATCCGGAATTAGTGGCTGTGGCCTGGGTAGGATTCGATAATCCACACTCATTAGGCCGCTATGAAACAGGGGGTCGCGCCGCTTTACCAATGTGGATAGATTTCATGAAAGTTGCATTGGAAGGCATGCCTGAAGCACCATTGCAACCACCTGTTGGAATGGTAACCGTCAGAATTGATCCCGCGACAGGCCTACTGGCTAGACCTGAAGCCACAGATGCGATATATGAGACCTTCAGGGAAGAATATGTACCAAAACAGATGGCACCGCTATCTGGGCAAGGTGATAGCGGTACATCACCGGTAATCGACTTATTCTGATTTATCGAACCTGTTTGGCCAACTGTCCGGACTGTAATTCACCGTTCGGGTAGTCGCCATTCAGTAATCGTAATTGCTCAATTGGGCTGTTGCTGATTCTGCTTTGTTTTGCCCATGAAGCATAATTATCGTTTTTACCCACCCTGAGAATTTGTATTTTTAGCTCCTGAGCCAGTTTAATTTCATCTTCTCGCAAACTATGCAGACTTTGTATTGTTTTAAGGAAGGCTGGATCGTAACTTGTAAACAAGGTACTAGTTTCTGCACCACCAAAGAAAATATAGGCTTTATCTTTTAAGTAAACGACAGCGACCCTGACGGTTTTATCCTGAGCAAGCGCAATCCCGGTATATCCGTCGAGCCCATGACTATTAAAGCTTTGGCCAGAACGAATTGTGGTAATTTTCAAACGTTGCTTAATAAACTGCTCCGGCGTTAACTTACGATTCAGATCCGCTGCGCCCATTTCAACGACAGCCTTGCCATCAGGGGCTACAGCCTGCAGGCTATCCGGGTTATTGTTAATGTGCCATTTTTCAGGAAAATCAACAGCAAACCCCATAGCAAGATGATAAAAATGATTTTCGGAGCGAATGCCCTGCTCCTCACTATCACCAAAGGTCATGCCGGCGATATGGTCTAAATAAGCCGTTCTGTCGATTTTACCGTCAGTCACTTTATATTTATCCGCAGCGGCAACAACGCCTTGCAAGCGCGTATCATTATCAGGGTGACTAGCAAATAAACCATGGTAGCCCTGATACTCACGACCTTGTTTCTTCGCCTCAGCAGCAGCAAAAATCTCCTGATTTTTCAATACAGTGATGACATCAATCATGGCATGTGGATCATAGCCTGCTCTGGCCAGATACTCGGCACCTAAGCGATCCGACTCAAGCTCATGTTCACGACCATAACCGCTTAATAAAGCACCACCTAACATATTGAAGATATTCTGGGACCCTGCATTACGTAGCTCCGGGATTAATATCGAGCCCAGGGTATATCCAATATTGGCCGCTTGTGCCGCACTTTGTTGTCTGACACCATGCCGGGCAGTGACATGACCAATTTCATGGCCAAGCACCGCAGCAAGTTCAGCTTCAGAATTCAGATAAGCCATTAGGCCACGGGTGATATAAACATAACCACCTGGCAAGGCAAAGGCATTGATGACCGGAGAATCCAGTACAGTAAATCGATAGACTAAGTCTTTACGATGACTAACCGATGCCAGTTTTTCGCCCACAGACTGCACATAACGTTGCAGTTGTTCATCATCATAACGACCATATTCGGCAATGATTTTGGGATGATTGGTTCTTCCCATCTCCAGCTCGGTATCTTCACCAAACATGACGAAGTTTTGATCACCGGTTACCGGATTCGTTGCACATCCACCAAGCCCCAGAAACAACAAAGCCCCTGCGATTAAGCAGAGGCTTCGTATTCTGTCGTGACTTGTACTACCTTGTACGAACACGTCAATCATAGTTCAAACCATTTTTGTTCGACAGATTATTTACCGTATTTTTGACGGAATTTATCAACACGACCCGCTGTGTCTAACATTTTTTGTTTGCCAGTGTAGAACGGGTGGCATTCTGAACACACATCCAGAGTCAAGTCTGAAGTGCGTGTAGAGCGAGTTTTAAAGGTGTTACCGCAGCTACAGGTAACATTGATCTCGGTGTAATCTGGATGGATATCCGCTTTCATATCTGTACTCGTTATGTGTGTTTGCAAAAAATCTTGCTGTAACCATAAGGTTACGAGCTTTAGAACCGCGTTATTTTATAGATCAACCTTGCTTCAGGCAAGTTTATTTACAATAAAATCTGCTTAAGCTTTCTCAGCGACCAGCATGGCTTGATCTCGCCAACCTGACTCAAGCTGCCCCAACACAGATTCTTCACGATAAACCCGAACGTTAAGACCGCTGAACATATGCAGTAGCTCATTATCATCTAACAGAAAGTCAGGGTTATTCGGACCAATCTCATTAACTTTATTCCGACAAAACGTCTGATAAAACAACAGACCACCCGACTTGAGAGCATCAGCAATCACTGGTGCCATATCCCGTACTAAAAAATGCGATACGACAATCACATCATAGACTGCTGGTGCAGGTGGCTCCGCAATGACATCGCGTTGTTGTGCATGAATATCCAAAGAGACTTTTCCGGCATTTATCTTTAATTGTTCAATCGCGACCGATGAAATATCCCAACTCTCAACTTTTAAGCCTTTCTCTGCTAAAAAAAGACTATTGCCACCCAACCCACAAGCCAGATCTAATGCCAGGCCAGTTTTAGGTAATAAATGCTGGTTTTGCTCTAACACTGTCGAAACACCAGGCTTCTCACTCTGGCGCTTGCTGTAAATCGCATCCCATTTTTGTTGTACATCCATCATTAGCGACGCCAAAAGGCCGGAGTCAACACCACAAGCAAAGTAAATATTTCTAATCGTCCCAATAGCATAGCCATGGCTAATACCCATTTGGAGGGTGCATTAATTTCACCAAAGTTAGCACCCACTTCGCCAAGCCCTGGACCGAGATTATTCAGGCAGGCTGTGACCGCAGAGAATGAGGTCACTACATCAAGGCCGGTCGACATTAAAAATAAATGCATGATACTGAAACAGAACACATACATGGCAAAAAAGCCCCAGACCGCGCCAACCACTTTCGCAGGCAGGGCTTTGCCATTCACCTTGATGGCAAATACCGCATTAGGGTGAATCAGACGTAATACTTCACGATACCCCTGTTTAAACAGCAGCATGATACGGATGACTTTAATACCGCCACCCGTGGAAAAAGCACAGCCACCGATATAACTTGCCATCAATAATAGGATAGGTAAGAAACCAGGCCACAGGTAATAATCGGTTGTGGTGTAACCAGCCGTTGTACCGATAGACACTGTCTGGAAAACGCCTTGATGCACTGCGGTCCAAAGGTTATCGAAGGTACCACTGAAATACAGATAACTCGACGTCACTACTGATATCACGCCAAGTATGGCCAGATAAGTCCGTAACTCAGAGTCTTTCCAATAATGTTTGATGCTGCGGTGGCGCCAAGCCAGAAAGTGAAGCGAGAAGTTCATACCGGAGATCAACATAAAGACTACGGTAATCATTTCAATCGTTGCACTGTCAAAAAAACCAATACTGGCATCATGAGTGGAGAAACCACCTATAGCCACTGTTGAGAAACTATGACAAATAGCGTCAAACCAGGTCATCCCACCTAAACGAAAAGCAATCGCGCAAGCAATGGTCAACGATAAGTAGATATACCAGAGTGCTTTAGCTGTTTCGGTGATCCGTGGTGTGAGTTTGGCATCTTTCATCGGCCCCGGTGTCTCAGCACGATAGAGCTGCATACCACCAACACCTAATAAGGGCAGGATAGCGACCGCCAATACGACAATTCCCATGCCGCCTAACCACTGTAGAAACTGGCGATAAAACAGAACGGCTTTAGGCAGTGTATCTAAGCCAGTAAGAACGGTTGCACCAGTAGTTGTCAGCCCCGACATGGATTCAAACACAGCATCAGTGAATGACATTTTAGGGACTTCAGTCAAGAAGAAAGGCAATGACCCGGATAAGCCCAAAGCAATCCAAAACATCACCACCACAATAAAACCATCGCGAATTTTTAACTCTTTACGATGATGCCTGACGGGCAACCAAAACAATAAGCCGATAATCAACAACAAAACAAAGGCGGTGAGGAAGGCGCTGCTGGCACCATCTTGGTAGTACCAAGACACCAATACAGGCGGCAGCATCGTGATACTGAACAGCGATAACAAAATACCTAGAATGCGTTGAATCGTCAGTAATTGCATGATGGTTAGGTTGAATCCGTTTTACGGTGATAATAAAACCAGCTTAGCAGCATCAAAAGCATCAACATAAACACTGGCCAGCGTTTGGCGATAACATAGGGTGTTGCCCCCTGTCTGGGCTGAATATCAGCCGTCAGCGTTGCCTGCTCAAATTGAGCGGTTTGCGACTGAATACGGCCTTTATAATCGACAAATGCCGATATGCCATTTGTTGTTGCCCGCACCAAAGGCCTTTCTGTTTCTAAAGCACGGCTTCGTGAAATTTGTAAATGCTGGTGCGGCGCGAATGAATCCCCATACCAGGCATTATTGGTGGCATTAATCAGAATAGAAGCTTGAGGTAATGCGTCTAACACCTCCAGTGAAAAAACATCTTCATAACAAATAGAGATGCCAACTTGCTGCCCAGAGGCTTTTAACAGACTTTGTTGCTCTGGTCCCGGTACAAAGCCAGACATCGGCAAATCAAAAAAAGCAATCAACCCTCTGAGCCAGGCAAAAGGCACATAATCGCCGAAAGGCACCAGATGGCGTTTATGATAGAAGCCCTCATCTTGCCCGGCGACCATCATACTGTTGTAGTAGTCTTGGCCATTTTCATCTTCAACCGGCAGGCCAAGTAAAATATCGGTATTGTGTTGCTTCGCTTCGTTAATCAGCGGGTCGATATAAAAGTCTTTTAACTGATGATAAAAAGCAGGAACAGCATTTTCGGGCCACACCACCAGCTGACTGTCCCAATGTTGTTCCGTTAATTGCTGATACAGGGTAAGTGTGCTGACAAGCTGTTCAGGACTCCACTTCACATCTTGGGGCACATTGCCCTGCACAATCGTGGTTTTAATAGGTTCACCAGCGGTCTGAGTCCAATCGACAGATTGCAGCCCTTGTCCCCCAGCCCAAATAACCACTACAGGCAGTATCCACAACGGTTGTTTGTATTTAAACAAAATAAACAAACAACTTGCTATCAGCGCAACCAGGAAAGACACAGCATTCACACCAATAACAGGTACCCAGCCAGCTAAAGGACCTTCAATTTGACTCACACCCAGCTCAAGCCAGGGGAAGCCACTCAAGAACCATGCTTTAAATAACTCAAAACCAAACCAGGCAATGGGTAACAGTAAAGCAATATCAAATAAGGAAAATGTGTAAGAAGAGAGTTTTTTTACCAGCCAGCCAAACAATGCCAGATAGGAAGCCAGGATAGCGACAAACAAAAATGTCAGCATTCCCGCCAAAAACCAGCTGGTATGACCGAAGACATGGATAGCCACATACACCCAGGACACGCCGACACCGAACATGCCAAGCCCAAACAGCCAGCCTCGCCATGCGGCTTGTTTTGCCGTGGTGTTATCCCAACTGGCGAAAAGCAGAATCAGACTTAAAACAGCAATCGGATACGCATTAAAGGGAGAAAATGCCAGCGGTAAAATAGCACCGCCAAATAATGCAACGATATGTCCTTTCCAACCCTGCATAGTCAGCCCACTATTCTTTTGCATTATTCGGTATCTGCTTCTGGCTCTTCTTCCGGTAACACCACCATCTTCATCAGATATAAACGACGGTTATCTGCGCGTAAAATCGTGAACTGGAAACGGTCAATCGTGATTTCTTCACCACGTTCAGGCAAATGCCCGAACTGATTAACAACGTAACCACCCACCGTATCAAAATCTTCATCACTCCAATCGGTTTCGAAAAACTCGTTGAAGTCTTCGACCATCGTTAAAGCTTTGATGGTGTAGGTGTTTTCATTTCTTTGCAGAATAGGTGCATCATCATCAATATCATGCTCGTCTTCAATTTCACCGACGATTTGTTCTAATACATTTTCAATCGTGACAATACCAGCCACACCACCATATTCGTCCACGACGATGGCCATATGATTACGGCGCGCCCGAAACTCGCGTAACAACACATTCAAGCGCTTGCTTTCGGGAATAAATACAGCGGGACGTAATATCTCACGCAGATCAAAATTGAAATCACCGCTGTTCACCACGGCCGTTAATAAGTCCTTGGCGAGCAGGATGCCAATCACATCATCACGGTCATCATCCATCACAGGAAAGCGAGAGTGCGCCGTTTCAGTGACCAGTTTCAATGTTTCTTCAGGAGCAGCATCACGTGACACCATGACCACTTGTGAGCGTGGAATCATAATATCGCGGGCCTGCATTTGCGAAACGCTTAATGCGCCTTCAACGATAGATAGCGCTTCTGAATCCAGAATATGCCGTTCAGAAGCTGATCGAATTAATTCAATCAGTTGTTCCTGATCTTGCGGTTCCAGAAACAAGTTACTGAGCTTTCGCACCCAGGATTGATTTGCTAAGCGACTCGGTCGTCCTTCACTCATGATTCCACTCCCTGCCATTCATAGGGATTAGCTATATTTAACTGATGCAGAATAGCTATTTCTAATGTTTCCATCTGTTCCGCTTCATCCAATTCAATATGATCATAACCTAATAAATGTAAACATCCATGGATCACCATATGTGCCCAGTGATGTAACTCGGCCTTACCTTGCTCTTGCGCTTCTTTTCTCACCACAGGCACACATATCACTAAGTCGCCTAATAAGCGGGGTTCTAATTTAATGGGTGCATCAAAAGGAAAAGACAAGACATTGGTTGGCCCATTTTTGCCACGATACTGACCGTTGAGTTCAGCACTTTCTGTTTCATCGACTAAACGAATACTCAGTTCACAGTCTTCATTGACTTCCTCTAACGCTGCTTCAGCCCACTGAGTAAACAGTGACTCATCCGGTATATCACCATCATAAGCACACTGAAAATCCACTACCACGCTCATGCTTTTCGGTCAGCCTTATCGTATGCCAAGATGACTTTTTGTACCAGCGAATGTCGAACAACATCTTTTGCCTGGAAGAAAGTAAAGCCGATACCGTCCACATCCTTCAACACTTCAATGGCATGACGCAAGCCAGAACGGGTTGATCCGGGCAAATCCACCTGAGTGATATCACCGGTAATGACCGCAGTGGAGTTGTAACCCATCCGGGTCAGGAACATCTTCATTTGTTCGACCGTGGTATTTTGCGCTTCATCAAGAATAATGAAAGACTCATTGAGTGTGCGACCACGCATATAGGCTAATGGCGCGACTTCAATCACATTGCGTTCCATTAACTTAGCCACGCGTTCAAACCCTAACATTTCATACAAGGCATCAAACAGCGGTCTAAGATAAGGGTCAACTTTCTGAGCTAGATCCCCGGGCAAGAAACCGAGACGTTCACCGGCTTCTACTGCAGGTCTGACCAATACAATACGGCGACAAAAATCACGTTCGAGGGCTTCCACCGCACAGGCCACGGCAAGATAGGTTTTACCGGTACCAGCAGGCCCCACACCAAAGTTAATATCGTGGGTCATCACCCGACGTAAGTAGGCTTGCTGATTTTCACCACGGGCTTTAATCAAACCACGCTTGGTTTTAATCACCACTTCTTTATCAGGTTCACTGGCCGTGGCGACATCATCACCACCACTTTTGCGAATCGCCATATGAATCTGCTCAGGTGCTAAAACGGTCTGTGCCGTTTCAGCATACAAGTCATGAATCACTGCCTGAATGAGTGTTAATGTATCTGCTGGGCCGATAATCTGAAAGTTCACGCCCCGATTATTGATTTCCACACCAAAGCCACGTTCCATCATACGAATATGTTCATCCATATGACCACACAGATTGGCAAGACGAGGGTTATCTGCCGGACTAAGCTCGAAGCTGATGCTATCGAGCGCTTGAGAAGTTTGAGTCACTATAGAATTCCGATGAGCTTAAAGTGCAACGCTATCAGCGAGTAATTCGCCGCGCAAGGAGTTCGAGAAGGCTTCTTCAATACGCACATCCACAAACTGACCGATAAGACTGCGGTCACCAGGGAAATTCACTACCCGGTTATTTTCTGTGCGACCGGCCATATCACCACCACCGCGATGAGCTTCGCGCTCAACTAAAATACGTTGAGTGGTGCCAATCATGGCTTTGGCATGCTCGTCTTCCAACTCACGTAAACGATCCTGCATGATTTGCAGACGACGTTTCTTTTCTTCTTCGGAAACGGAATCCACGAATGCCGCCGCCGGTGTCCCAGGACGAGCGCTATAAACAAAGCTGAATGAATGATCGAATTTAATCTCGTTGATTAAATCCATGGTCGCCTGAAAGTCTTCTTCCGTTTCATTAGGGAAACCGACAATAAAGTCACTCGACATGCTTAAATTCGGTCTGACTTCCAGTAATCGGCGAATCTTACTTTTATATTCCAACGCGGTATGACCACGCTTCATCATCGTCAAAATACGATCAGAACCCGACTGAACCGGTAAGTGCAGATGATTCACCAACTCTGGCACTTCGGCAAAGGCCTCAATCAGGCTGTCAGAAAACTCAACTGGATGAGAGGTAGTAAAGCGAATACGTTCAATGCCATCTATTGCAGCGACGTAATGAATTAACAGCGCTAGATCAGCGGTTTCATCACCTTCAATGACCCCCTGATAAGCATTCACATTTTGGCCTAACAGGTTCACTTCACGCACACCTTGCGCCGCTAACTGACGAATTTCACGCAGAATCGGACCAACCGGGCGGCTGACTTCTTCACCACGGGTATAAGGAACGACGCAGAATGTGCAGTATTTACTGCAACCTTCCATCACCGAAACAAAGGCAGTTGGGCCATCAGCTTTCGGTGCTGGTAAATTGTCAAACTTCTCAATCTCAGGGAATGAGATATCAATGCTGGGTTTGCGGCTGATTTTGACCTCTTCCAACATGGCCGGAAGACGGTGCAAGGTTTGTGGTCCAAAAATCAGATCGACATAGGGCGCACGCTGACGAATCGCTTCACCTTCCTGGCTTGCCACACAGCCACCCACACCAATAACCAAGTCAGGACGTGTATCTTTCCAACGTTTCCAGCGACCAAGCTGGTGAAACACTTTTTCCTGTGCTTTTTCGCGAATCGAGCAGGTATTAAGAAGTAAGACATCTGCTTCTTCTGGAATATCTGTGGGTTCTAATTGATGAGATGCCGCCAGGACTTCTGCCATTTTTGATGAATCGTACTCATTCATCTGACAGCCGAATGTTCTGATATATAGTTTGCCAGCCATAGTTTCTGCTAAAGTCAAAGGGCGCACAGGATACTATTTTTTGCTTGATTAGTACATACAAGTGATTGTTTTTACTAATAACTGCAAATATAGTGTGGGAAGGAACAACAACAAGGAAGTGAATCATGGCAATCAAGGATTGGCCTGCCGATGATCGCCCTCGGGAAAAGCTTTTATTATCAGGTGCTAAGGCACTTTCTGATGCAGAGCTTCTGGCGATTTTTCTGCGCACGGGTGTGAAAGGATTTTCAGCTGTCGACTTAGCACGCAAACTCATTCATGAGTTTGGCTCTTTGCGACAATTATTAGAAGCGGACCAGCAGCAGTTTTGTGAAGGTCATGGATTAGGTCAGGCGAAATACGTTCAGCTTCAGGCTGTTCTGGAAATGGGCCGCCGTCACCTGGAATCGAGTTTAAAGCATGGCGATGCCTTTACCGATGCTGACAACACCATGCGCTACATCAAACAACGTTTACGCGCCTATCCCCATGAAGTATTTGCCTGCCTGTATCTGGATAACCAACATCGTTTTTTGTACTTCGATGAATTATTTCGCGGCACCATTGATGCTGCCAGCGTTTATCCACGTGAAGTCGTTAAAGCCGCACTGAAACATAACGCTGCCGCCATTATCCTGGCCCATAATCATCCCTCTGGTGTCGCTGAACCCAGTCAGGCCGATATTCATATTACAAAACGAATTAAGTCTGCCCTCGATCTCGTCGATATAAGAGTACTGGACCACATTATCGTCGGGGATGCAGAGGTCACTTCTTTGGCACAACGCGGTTGTATTTAACTGCGGCAATTGCCATAACGATAAGTGAAATGACCTATTTATCAGGTGTTTGATATATCTACTATTGTCCGGTTTTTGAATTTAAATGGGTGAGAAAATCATGAGAAAGTCACTGAAATTATTCAGTCTGGGCTTTTTATTAACGCAGAGTATGTGTCTGTACGCTGCCGATAATGGGCTAATCGATGATGCCAGCCTGAGCTTGGGCAGCCTGGTGGTGTCATCAGACAGCACAGGACCACTAACCTCACGTAATCTGTCGACATCAGTTGATGTGTTGAACGAAGACCGGATTGAAGATCAGAACGTGAGTTACACATGGCAGCTTTTTGACCAGATGCCGGGCGTGATGCTGACCCAGTTCGGTATGGGTAATGAGTCTGGCAAAATTTCTTTTCGCGGCTTTAATGGCGAAGGTGAAGTCAATGCTGTGAAACTGCTGATTGATGGCATTCCCAGTAACCAGAATTCCGGCAATATGCCTTATCTGGAATTACTGACACCTTTAGAAATCGAGAGTATCGAAGTCGTTCGTGGCACCAATGATCCACGTTATGGTTTACATAAGATTGCCGGTAATGCTGGTATTTTTACTCGCCAAGGAGGTAACTATAATAAAGCTCGTGTCACTTATGGTAGTTATGCGACACGCAATGTGCAGTTTATCAGCGGCATGGAAAGTAATGGTTTTTCCCAGAACTATGCAATTAGCTATTTAAATTCAAATCGCTATCGCCACCACAGTGATATCGAAAAAAATACCTTCTCTGGTAAGTGGTTTTATACACCGAATGATGGCCGTGCCCAAATCGGCTTTATTGCCAGACATGGCAAAGCTGAAGCTGATGAAGCCGGTTATCTGACCCGGGCTGAGGCACATGATGATCCAGAACAATCACGTCCGCATAACGCCGCAGATGGTGGTGATCGTATGATGAATCAGTTCAGTGCTCACTTGGATATTGATATCACGGATAATCTGTTCTGGAGCAGCAAAGCTTATTTAAATGAGTTAGACGAAGATCGTTATGTCACCTTTGCAGCAGGCGGCAACCATAACGAACGATTAACCGAAGAAGAACATAAAGGGGCTTTAAGCACCTTAACCTGGCGACCGGATGTAAGCTGGGCGCATGAGTTCAGCCTGATGGGTGGATTGAGTGCTGAATGGCAAAATAATGAAAGTCGTCGTTATCTGGTGGATCTGGACCGAAATAGAACAGCACAAAAACGTAATCAAAAATTCGATTTTGATATTTATGGTGGATTTATTCAGGCTATTTATAAACCGACTGAGAAACTGAAAATTGTTCCCGCGTTTCGGGTTGATACTGTGCGTGGCAGCTTAAATGATAATGGCACGCATCGTGAAATTAACGATTATGGCAATATCAACCAGCCAAAACTCAGTGCGGTCTATTCTTTTAATGAGCAATACGCTCTATATACCAACTGGGGTAAAACCTTCCAGGTCGCCGATGGCGCATCAAGTTATAAAAAAGTAGGTGTGCCTGAACTAAGCCCATCTATTAATGAAGGCTGGGAAGTCGGACTGAAATTTACACCCACAGATTGGTTAAATGGGCGAATTGCGGTCTGGCAACAAGTGGCATCAGATGAATACAAAAAACGACTGGGTGATCCTGATGGCAACAGTGAGAATATTGGTAAAACCCAGCGTCGTGGCGTTGATTTCCAATTCAATGCACAAGCCTCTGACAAACTTGGTCTTTGGTTCGCGGCTTCATTTCAGGATTCAGAAATTATCAAAGCTGGTGCCACTACACCTTTAAACAAAGGTAATGAAATTGATCACGTACCACACTACTTAGTAGATGCTGGTGTGGATTATCAGGCTACACCAAAACTTAAATTATCTTCCTGGATCAGTGCCCAAGATGATTATTATCTGAACCAGGAAAACGATACCAATAAATACGGTCAATATGTTTTAGTTAACGCTTCAACCAGTTATGCACTGACTCAAAAAGTAAGATTAGATCTTGAGCTAAAGAATATTTTCGATCGCTATTATGAATATGTATGGTGGAGCACTGACTTCAATGAAACTTTACATTCACCGGCTGATGGTCGCTCGATTTATGGCTCAATTCAATATGACTTTTAAGCATTAATGACAAAAGCGCGACAGCTTTGGCTGAAAATTCATACCTACCTGGGACTCAGCATTGGCATCATGCTGGTCTTATTAGGTCTGACAGGCAGCATTTTAGTATTCTATTTACAATTCGATATCTGGTTGAATCCAGATATCGAAGCTGTCTCGACAGCCCCCATCAGTCAGCAACAAGCTGTTTTTAATCAATTACAGCAACAATTCCCAACCCGTACCGATTCCTGGCGTATTGAACAGCCGCTTCATTCAGGCTGGCCAATTATGGCGCGTTATTACACGCCTGTTGAAACACGTGATCTGCAATTTGCGCCGTTGATGGTAACAATCGATCCCGCCACATTAGAGATCACCAGTAAACGCTTCTGGGGCGAATTTGCGATGACCTGGATCTACAATCTGCATTACAGCTTATTAGTAGATAAAACAGGCAAAACCTTCGTAGGTATTATAGGTCTCATCAGCCTTATCTCCCTGCTCTCCGGTGTCGTTTTATGGTGGCCCGGCTGGCATAAATTGCAACAAGTGATGGCTTGGCGATTACGTACCAGTTATGCCAAAAAAGTGTTTGATCTACATATTCTGTCTGGCAGTTATGGTTTCATTGTGTTGTTTATGCTCAGTTTAACGGGTGCAGCACTGGCTTTACCTACACAGACTCAGCAGATTATCCGTGTTTTTTCTCCATTAGCCTCCAGCCCTATACTTTCTCGCTCACTGCAGCAGCAAGGAAAAAAACCTGTTATCTCAGCAGATACGGCGGTAGCGTCAGCTTTTAAATTATTCCCCGATGCTGAGTTACGCTGGGTAGAGTCACCGGGGATCAAAAAAAATAGCTGGCGAGTCGTTTTCTATCAACAAGGCGAACCAAGCCGCCGTTTTCCACGAACACAAGTCTGGGTGAATGCGTTTACTGGTGATATTGTCGCTAGCCGCGATGGTTTAGCCGATAGTGCCGGAGATAAAGTCTTAAACTGGCTACACCCCTTACATAATGGCGAAGCTTTTGGTCTAACCGGCAGGATTATTGTGTTTATCTGTGGTTTTCTGCCATTAATTTTATTCATTACCGGCTTATTGCGCTGGCAACAAAAGCGGCACGCCAGAAAGCGCACCGCTTATCGCCATAGTTAATCTTCGTCCCAGTCTACCGGGGTATCTTTGAATACTTTTTTACCGGTAAACATGGCCGATACCAGACCATTACGCTCCCGAAGCTCGCTATAAACGACTCCCAGAATATGTAAGATGATGGCCAGACTCAGCACCCAGAATACGATCTCATGTATTTCTTTGAAGGGTGAACGAAAGCCACGCATTTGCTGATAAGCCGCTTCATTCACGCCGTCTTTTGAGTATGGCTGAACTAAGGCTTCTGTTTGTGGACTCTCTGCCACCCAGGCTTTAAAACTATCGCCAAATGGTGGCATATACACATCGGTACCACCAAGCACTAACCCTGTTACCGCCTGAGTCGTTAACAAGATAAACAACAAAGTCACCATTAAACGTGCCAGAGGATTATGTCCAGCAAAACCAACCGGCTTACCCTCATTGATGCTATCCAGGTAAAGTTGTCGTTGCTGTTTATACTTTTGTCCAAGCGGCAAAATAGCTGCCCAGCGACTAAATCGGTTACCAATAAAACTCCAAAACAACCGCACGGCAAGATTAATCACAAACACATACCCCACATATACATGCCATGTTTTTAACAGGATTTTGCCTTCTGTCGTTACGCCCAAGGCTTTACTGTTCATAATTGCCACACCAATAGCAATCAACCCAATAACCGACAATACGTTTATCCAGTGAAACCAGCGAACCATACGATCCCATACTGGATACTCTGTTAATGTTCTCGCCATTTGTTTTTTCATTTTTCTCTCTCTCCTTGTTTATCTACACGGCAATATTTGCCACTCCAGTCATGTAGATAAGGTGTGATGGTTTTATGCTCTTCTAAATGGGCCTGCCACCAATCTTTCAAAAAAATAAGCACTTGCTCAGGCCGCTTTTGATGCTTGGCATGCTCACAAACAACTTTGAATTCCGTGATTAGATTATCCATTAGCTGTTGATAGTTTTTCAGTTCTGGATACTCCGTTGAATTCAATATGCCTTCTTCTGTTTTGTAATGAAATACGATGTAACTTATCAGAAGCTTAACCGTGGGTAATAAGGACTCAAATTCCAGCCCTTGCTGGAGGAAATAATGCAGTGAATTTATGGTGGCGAGGATGGCTCTGTGCTGTTCGTCAATAATGGGGACTTGCTGACTAAACTCATCTTGCCATACCAGTAATAACGGTCTATCCATGTCGTTCACTCCCGCAACAAGCTATCGCATCAGACTGAGAATGGATATTTGATGGCTTCGTGATATTGGTAACCTTCAACCTCAAAATCATCCAGCGTGACCCAGGTTTCCAGATCCTTTAATGATTTAATTTCCGGGTTAATGTGTAAGCTCGGTGAAGGATAGGGTTCACGTTTCAACTGTACATCGCGCATTAATTGCAATTGGTCTTCGTAAATATGCGCATTCACAATCTTATGGTAAGCCTTACCGGGTTTCAGTCCAGAAATTTGCGCCATGATTTTGAGTAAGAAAAACACCTGCACCTGATTGAAGTTAAGGCCCAGAGGCACATCACAAGAACGTTGGTAAGAGGTTAAATAGAGCGTACCGCCCAATACAGAGAAAGTGTGGGTATGCATGCAGGGTCTGAGACAGCCCATATCAAACTCACCCGGATTGTAAAATGTCAGGATCTCGCCACGATCATCAATGCCACGCTTCAAGTCATCGGCGATTTTTTGTAATTGATCTAGTGTTGAGCCATCCGGTTTTTGCCAGCGACGGCCCTGAACACCATAAACCCGTCCCATATCATCATCACCTTTGCGGTGAGGATTATTAAGCCAGTCTTTATTATCATTGGCATTGGCATCCCAGGTGCGACAACCAATCGCCCGAAAATCTGCTGCATTGTCATAGCCACGCAGATATCCCAACATTTCGGCAATGGCCGCTTTCCAGTAACTCTTACGAGTGGTGATTAAGGGAAACTGATTGTTGGCCACATCATATTCCAAATCAGCATTAATCACGGTCAGGCAACGTTTACCCGTCCGTTCATTTTCAACCCACTCACCTTCGTCGATAATACGTTGGCATAAATCCAGATACTGTCTCACTCAGAAGACTCCAATTCTCGCTGCAAAATTGCTGATGATTTTGGCATTGCTAGGTGAGACAGACAACCTCATTAGGGAGACAGGTTATATTTCTGCATTCGATATAACAGGGTATCGCGGCTAATACCTAATAAGCGGGCGGCTTTAGAGCGATTACCCGCCGCCATATCCAGTGCCTGCTCAATTAAGTCCAGCTCCACTTTTGCGAGATCGATACCACTGGCCGGCAGCACAAACTGATGTTGCTCTATGGCCACTTCGGGGCGCATCTCTCTCGGTAAATCAGCCGGTTGCAATAACTCACCGACATGCAAAAGCGCCAGACGTTGACACAGATTCTGTAACTCACGGATATTGCCAGGCCAGCGGTAATGGACAAGGCTCTGTTCCGCTTCTCTTGAGAGCCTGACCACTGCATTATTACCAGCAAACTCTTTCAGGTAATGTTTCATCAGTAGCGGAATGTCTTCGGCACGATTACGTAAGGCCGGTAGCTCAATTGGCACCACCTGTAAGCGATAAAACAAATCAGCCCGGAATCGCCCGGCTTTCACTTCCGCAGGCAAGTCAGCACTGGTCGCTGCCAGAATACGCACATCGGCCACATGTAATCGATGACTTCCCTGTAACTGACACTCACCTGCTTCCAGAAAACGTAAGACTTTTGCCTGAACAGATAAAGGTAAGGCATCGACTTCATCCAGAAACACCGTACCACCTTCTGCCGCCAATAGCCGTCCCCGAAAGGTGACCTCGCCTTGCTCATTACTTCGGCCAAACAAATCCAGTTCCACATCTTCTGTGGGTAATGCAGCACAGTTAATCGTTATCAGGGCATTATCACGTCGGCGGCTCTGCTCATGCAGACTTAAGGCAATTAACTCTTTGCCAGTCCCCGTTTCGCCACTGATAAGCACACTGGCATCACTCAAAGCAATCATGGGCAATGTACGCAGGATATGGGTTAAATCAGGCGATTGACCTAAAATTTTACTCATAACGCTTACCCCTGCATCTGATGTTGATGATCAGGCATGGCATGATGCTCATGCAGACTTTCCATCGGCCAGAACAAGGTCGCTAATGCCATCAGAATAATCAGTATCCCTGCCGCTTTACGTAAGTTAGGTGAGCGTCCCAGCGCCGCTAACATACCGGTAAACAAACCTGCGCCCATCACCGCCGGTAAGGTGCCCGCGCCGAATGACAACATCACCAGACCACCTTTGATCGGGTCACCAGCAGTGGCCGCAACGGCCAGTGCGGCATACACCAGACCACAGGGCAACCAGCCCCAAACCATACCCAAAAAAAACGCCTGGCTGCCTTTTCTGACTGGTAACAGTTTTTGCCCAATAGGCTGCAATAACCGCCATAAAGGTGCGCCCATACGCTCGGCACGAGCAAATTTAGGGAACCAGCCAGCCAGATATAAGCCCATTGAAATCATAATGATGACCGACAATACCCTGAGTACCCAGTGTGCGTTCAGTTGGGTCAGTGGCGTACTTAACAGACCGACGATAATGCCAGCAAAGCTATAACTCAGAATACGGCCGACATTGTAGTTAAATACAAACGGTAACATCCGCCGCTGACTCTCTCTTACTTCTTTCGGCAAGCTCAGCGTCAATGCGCCAATCACCGAGCCACACATGGCAATACAATGCACCGTACTGAATAAACCGAGTAAAAAAGCCGTGATATAGGAACTGGTAATAGCAGCCATGCTTACAGTCTTCTCTTATTTTTTTGATTAATTATCAGGTTAGCACGCCATTTCAGCATGAATTTGTGTCATTTCACCTACTACTTATTGAAAAAACACACTTCTTAATAACGATAACTTCCTATTATTTTTGGTTGGGTTATCTGAGAGAGAAGATAAATGAAACGCATCAGTCTGTCACTCAGCATCATGCTGAGTTTATTCCTACCATCACTTGCCTATGCCGAACACAAGCACGATGTTGAAGAATTAGAGAAAGTCACCGTGTCTGGCGAAGCCATTCAACCTTTACCTCAAGACAGTGCCGGACTTGATCTGGAAGCACTCAAATCAAAGCGTGCCCAATCAAGTGATACGGCCTCTTTATTAAAAGGTATTCCAGGTGTCTCCTTATATGGGGCTGGTGGCGTATCCAGTCTGCCAGTGATTCATGGTCTAGCTGACGATCGTCTTCGGATTAAAGTTGATGGGATGGATCTGATTTCAGCCTGTGCTAATCATATGAATCCGCCACTGTCATACATTGCGCCGAATAATATTGCTGAATTAAAAGTGTATTCAGGCATTACACCAGTTAGTGCTGGTGGCGATAGTATTGGCGGGACTATCATCGCCAAAAGTAAACAACCTGAGTTTGCCAAAGATGCTGACAGCGTATTATCAAAAGGTGAAATCGGTGCCTTCTACCGCAGTAATGGCCACGCTCGTGGCGCCAATTTATCCACCACACTAGCAACGGAGAGCTTTAGCCTTAATTACACCGGTTCCACCAGTAAAGCGAATAATTATGATGCGGCAGATAGTTTTAAAACTGCAGGCCCCGCCGCCTCTGATCGTGGCTGGTTAGATGGTGATGAAGTCGGCTCCACCGCCTATGAAACACGTAACCATGCTTTAAACCTTGGCTTTAAACTTGATAATCACTTATTGCAATTAAAACTGGCCCATCAGGATATCCCTTATCAAGGTTTTCCAAACCAACGTATGGATATGACCGAAAACCGGAGTAATCAAGTCAATTTAATCTACAACGGCCTGTTTGATTGGGGCTCATTGGAAGCCTCGGTTTATCGTGAAAAAACCCACCATAAAATGCAGTTTGGTGATGACAAACAGTTTTTATACGGTACTGATGCGCTTGGTATGCCGATGGAAACGGAAGGTCGCAATACGGGTGTCTCGTTAAAAACAGAGGTCATGCTCAACGACCGTGATTTATTGAGAGTGGGGACTGAGATACAAAAATACCGTCTGGATGACTTCTGGGAAGCATCAGGCTCAACAGGCATGATGCAGCCAAATACCTTTGAAAATATCAATAATGGCCAACGCGACCGTTATGCCATTTATACAGAATGGGAAGCCAACTGGACCTCAAAATGGACAACTCTGGCAGGTATTCGTCATGAAACCGTGAAAATGGATGCAGATAATGTTCAGGGTTATCGAGATACCATTTATGGTGTGGACTCATCAGCATTCAATAATACAAATAGAAGCAAAACCGATAACAATCTTGATCTGACATTAATGGGACGTTTCACCCCATCTGATAATGCCAGTTATGAATTCGGTTACGCTCAGAAAACACGTTCACCTAATCTCTATGAACGTTATGCCTGGTCAACTAACGGCATGGCTATGCGTATGGTGAACCTGGTCGGTGATGGTAATGGTTATGTTGGGAATGTGGATTTGGAGCCAGAAATTGCACACACCATCAGCTTCACAGCTGACTGGCATGATGCCGACAAACAGGACTGGAATGTGACTTTCACTCCCTATGTCAGCTATGTAGATGACTTTATCGATGCCAAACGTTGTAGTGGTGGCACTGGCATGTCGGCATGCACAACAGCTAACCTGAGTGCAACAGATAACTTTGTCTACCTGCAATACGACAATGTCTCAGCGAAGTTATATGGCGCGGATTTGTCATTGGCTAAACACCTTTATCACGATGACCAGATTGGTCATATCAGTGGCCAAGCGGTGTTCAGTTATGTCAGGGGTAAAAACCGCGATACTGGTGACAATCTGTACAACATCATGCCATTGAATGCGACATTCACTTTACAGCATGCCAAAGGTGCCTGGCATAACACCGCTGAGTGGCAAGTAGTGGCTGCTAAAGATCAAGTAAACGATGAACGGAATGAACAGGAAACAGCGGGCTATGGCTTATTAAACTTACGTACCAGCTATGAGTGGAAACAAGCACGTGTTGATTTTGGTATCGACAATGTTCTGGATAAAGCTTACAGCGAACCATTGTCAGGTGCTTATACGGGTCAGGGAATGACAATGTCAGGTTCCGGTGTGCCTTGGGGCGTTACCGTTCCCGGTATGGGACGATCATTTTATACGGCTGTCAGTTACTCTTTTTAGTTAAAACAAGGCATCTCTGCCGAGATTATCCAGAGATGCCTTTTTATTGCTTAGCTAGGCTACAACACTCAATTTCAAATCCACTTTTTTCAGTTGTTCCACTTCATGGGCCAGGTCGGCTTCAGTTAATGGATGCTCTTTTAACCAACCATCAGGCAAAACCAGCATCATCTTTTTACCGTCTAATTTTAACTTGATATAGGTATCGGCATGCTCAGACCGGCCGCGATTAAACACCATGGAAAGTCGCAGCAGCACCGTTAAGCGTTGTGTGCTTAACTGCATTTCATCCGATAATTTATTGATATGTTTTTTCGGGAATGAACGCCGTTGCCCCCTGACCATTACTGATAAGGCATGCTGTTCCTCACGGGAAAAGCCGGGTAAATCCGAATGTTCCACCAGATAGGCCGAGTGTTTATGAAACTGGTTATGAGAGATAGACAATCCTACTTCATGAAGTTTGCAGGCCCATTGCAGACGATGCAGTAACTCATCGTGATCCAGCTCCCACTCATGCGCCACTTGCTCATACAGTTGGGTTGCCATCACCGCAACACGTTCGGCATGCGCCTCATCAACGTGATAGCGACGCATCAAGGCTAAGACGGTGCGATCACGCTCATCATCGTGCTGAATACGGCCAAGCAGGTCATACAATAACCCTTCTCTTAAAGCGCCATCGGATACAATCATTTTTTCAATGCCGAGTCGCTCGAACGCAGCAGCCAATACACACAAGCCACCAGCTAATACATTATTTCGCTCTTCAGACAGCCCTTCAAACTTTGCCTCTTCGACGCTGCCGGCTTCGATAAGATGGTTTACCATCTTCTCCAGCGCCTTGCCGGTAATCACGCCATCGTCAGCCCAGCCGTGTTCTTTGCAAATATTGGCGACCGTTCGAATCGTGCCCGATGCCCCAACAGCCTCCTGCCAGCCAGCCTGACGATAAGGTCGCTGGATATAACGAATACGTCTTGCCGCAGCCAACATCGCATGTTGCATCTGTGTCGCAGTGGTTTTGCCATCATCAAAAAACTTTTGTGAAAAACTGACACAGCCCATTTCCAGGCTCTCACGCATCAAGCCTTTAAATCCATCTCCAATGATAAATTCAGTACTGCCACCGCCGATGTCCATCACTAATCGACGGCTGTCATCAAATGCCAATGAATGAGCCACACCCAGATAAATTAGTCGGGCTTCTTCTTCACCGGTGATAATTTCAATCGGATGACCCAAGGCAAGGCGAGCCTGACGCAGAAAACGTCGTGAATTATGTGCGATACGTAAGGTATTGGTGCCTACCACCCTGACGCTGCCGTATGGCAAATCCTTTATGCGTTCGCCAAACCGTTCCAGACAGGCTATCGCCCGTTCCTGAGCTTCCAATGAAAGGTAGTGATGTTTATCCAGTCCAGCCCGGAGCTGCACCATTTCCCTAAGTCTATCGACCACTTGAAAATGGCCATCACGCATTCGGGCGATGATCATGTGAAAGCTGTTAGAGCCGAGGTCCACCGCCGCCAGCACATCATGATTTGTTTCTTCCATAGCACCTGTCAGTTCGTTTTTCGGTTTATTCTGCACTAGCTGGTTGCTGGTGAACAATGTTAAATCATCTTTTCCATAAAAAAAGCCTGGTCTCAAACGCAACCAGGCCCTTTTTAGTCGTGACGAAAATCCTCTTTTTTTATTCAATAAGTTGACCTTTAATCACTTGTTCGGCTTTTTCGATACTCAAATGGCGCACATCTTTACCTTCCACCAGATAAATAATGTGTTCACAGATATTATTAGCATGATCACCAATACGTTCCAATGAACGCGCAGACCACATCATATCAATCACGCGAGTAACGGCTCGGGTATCTTCCATCATATACGTCATTAGCTGACGTAAAATCGCCTCATATTCGGCATCGACTTCACGGTCTTCTTTTGCCACGCGTAAAGCCATATCCACATCAAATCGCGCAAAAGCATCCAATGCATCGCGTAACATGCCACGCACATGATTACCCATGGCCTGCAGCTCACGGTAATTATGCTTGGGACGATCTTTTTCAGACAGATTCAGTGCCATTCTTGCAATACGCACAGACTCATCACCAATGCGTTCCAAATCGGTGATGGTTTTTAATATGCCGGACACAAGGCGTAAATCCCCTGCCGTTGGCTGGCGAAGCGCAATAATCTGAATACATTCCTCATCGATACTGACTTCTAATGAATTTACCTCATCGTCGTAAGCAATCACTTCACGAGCAATATCGGCATCACCTTTAATCAGGGCTTCCATCGCGTTATGAACTTGCTGCTCGACTAAACCACCCATCGCTAAAACACGAGAACGGATATCCTGTAATTCATTCTCAAATTGTTGCGAAATATGTTGGGAAGTAGTTGTAACCATATGCGTCTCTCCTCAGCCCGGATTAACCGTAACGGCCGGTAATATAATCTTCTGTTTGTTTTTTACTTGGGTTGGTAAAGAGTTCATCAGTGGCACCAAACTCTATTAATTCGCCCATATACATAAATGCAGTGTAATCAGATACCCGCGCCGCTTGCTGCATATTATGAGTCACGATAACAATCGTATACTTTTCTTTCAGTTCGTAAATCAACTCTTCAATTTTTAATGTAGAGAGTGGATCCAGAGCCGAGGCCGGTTCATCAAGCAGCAAGACTTCGGGTTCGATAGCAATAGCACGGGCTATCACTAGACGTTGCTGCTGACCACCTGACATACCCATCGCTGACTCGTGAAGACGATCTTTGACTTCATCCCATAAGGCGGCGCCTTTTAATGATTTTTCGACCACTTTATCCAAAGTAGAACGATCATTGACACCTTGCAGACGCAGACCATACGCCACGTTTTCATAGATCGATTTAGGAAATGGATTGGGCTTTTGAAATACCATTCCGACCTGACGGCGTAAATCCGCCACATTCACGGAGGATGAATTAATTTCCATCTTATCAAGCAATAATTGACCTTCCATCCTGACAGAGTCAATCAGATCGTTCATACGGTTAAAACAGCGTAATAACGTTGATTTACCACAACCACTTGGGCCGATAAACGCGGTCACTCGATTTTTTGGAATCTGCATATTGATATTGTGCAGAGCCTGTTTATCACCATAAAACAGGTTAAAGTCTTTGACTTGCAGGCACAGCGTTTCATTATCCAGGTTCACACGAGGCCCTCTTTGCATCGACTCAATATCAATGCCTCGCGATACATTATTCTGTTCTTTGACTGCTTCCATCGTTTAACTCTCACTTGCTTTATAAGTTTCTCGCAGACGATTACGAATACCAATCGCTGCCAGGTTCAGCACAACAATAATCAATACCAATAAAAATGCCGTGGCATAGACCAGCGGTCTGGCGGCTTCAACGTTCGGGCTTTGGAAACCCACATCATAGATATGGAAACCCAGGTGCATAAATTGACGATCCAAATGCAGGTATGGCGCAATATTATCAATCGCTAGTGACGGTGCCAGTTTCACCACCCCAACCATCATCAGCGGCGCCACCTCACCTGCCGCCCTGGCGACAGCCAGAATCAATCCCGTCATCATTGCTGGTGCAGCCATTGGCAATACTGTTCGCCACAAGGTTTCTGCTTTTGTCGCCCCAAGCGCCAGACTACCTTCACGAATCGCTCTCGGAATACGCGACAAGCCCTCTTCCGTTGCGACAATGACCACCGGCACAGTCAAAATCGCTAAGGTTAGCGAGGCCCATAATAAACCTGGTGAACCAAAGGTAGGGGCTGGTAGTTTCGCCTGGAAGAAAATCTCATCCACGCTACCACCGATGAAATAAACAAAAAAACCAAGACCAAATACGCCATAGACAATGGATGGCACACCAGCCAGATTATTGACTGCGATACGAATTAAACGAACCACTGCACCTTGCTTGGCATATTCCTTTAAATAAACTGCCGCGATCACACCAAAGGGAGTCACCAGCACAGACATGATCATCACCATCATGACTGTACCGAAAATCGCCGGGAAAATACCACCTTCCGTGTTTGCTTCACGCGGCTCGCCTGACACAAACTCCCAGGCATTGTGGAAATACTGGCCCAGCTTCTGTAGCGTACTCATCGCATTCGGTTTATAAGCCTGAACGATTTTTGCCATCGGTATTTCGGCTTCTCGGCCATCAGAAATCTTGACGGTGATTTGATCACGATTCAGCTCTGAATATAATTCATCTAACTCTTCACGAATTTTTGCATAACGTGTATCGAGTTGTTTACGTTCCTCTTCAATTTCCAGATACGGCGCCGTGCCTTTTTCAACCTTATCGAGCTCTAATCGACGCTGTTCAATTCGCAGCTCTTCAAGACCATGATTGATCTTGCCAATATCAGACTTTTCGATATCTTTTATCTTGTTATATAAAGCATTACTTCGGGCCAATCGTTGCTGAAATGCATCCCAGGCCTGTTCACCCTCAGCGACAACTTCACCCTGTTGTTTAACATTGACCAGATAACCATAAAAGTTGCCCCATTCACGTCGCTCTATCGACATCAGGCCGTCAGGTTTTTGTGTATCTTCGATCCAAGGATCGTTAATCCAACGAAAATCGAGACCAAAAAAGTCACGGTTACCTATCTTTAATAAAGTTCGATTGGCTGTTTCCTGGCCTTCGGGTAAATGCACACCTGATAAAGCCAAACGAGCGGCAGGCACGGTTTCATGATCCACGCGTTCACCCACCAGCATCACTTTTTCTTCGCCGGGTTCGGCATAGGTCAGCTCAACGATATCAGCAGGCCAGAAATGGCTCAGGCCTCTTACGGCGATCAAACCAATCAAGCCGACGACCATCACCAGACTGATACTGACCGCGCCGGCATTTAACCAAACCCACGGCTTACCGCTATCAAACCAGATTTTCATTGAAGAACGTTGTTTCATTCTATTTCCTAACTACAGCGAGCTGTATTTATTACGTAAGCGCTGGCGCACAATTTCAGCGACGGTATTCAACACAAATGTCGCTAAGAACAATACCAATGCCGCCAGGAACAATACGCGATAGTGCGAACTGGCCACTTCAGCCTCTGGCATCTCTACAGCGATATTGGCGGATAACGCTCTGAAGCCTTCAAAGATATTGAAGTCCATAATCGGTGTATTACCTGTCGCCATTAATACAATCATCGTCTCACCGACAGCACGACCTAAACCAATCATTACCGCTGAGAAGATACCTGGGCTCGCCGTCAACAGCACCACTCGCGTCATGGTTTGCCATGGGGTTGCACCTAAAGCTAATGAACCTATCGTCAGATGTTTCGGCACACCAAAAATCGCATCTTCGGTAATGGAGAAAATCGTCGGAATCACCGCAAAGCCCATAACCAATCCGACTACCAGCGAATTACGCTGGTCATAATTAATACCGATATCATTTAAAAATTGCGGCATATTGCCATCAAATAACCACAGCTCAATCGCACCACTGGTCGCCATCGAGACATAACCGACTAACAACACAATTGGAATCAACACTGCTGGCTCCCAGCCATCAGGAATGCGTTCGCGCCAGGCTTTAGGTAATTTTGTCCAGCCCCAGGCAGTCAAAATAATCATCACCGGCAACATAAACAGCAATGTGAACACACCAGGCAAATGGTCTTCCACTAATGGTGCTAACCATAAACCCGCGAGGAAACCTAAAATAACCGTTGGCAAAGCCTCCATAATTTCGATGGTCGGTTTCACAAAGCTACGCATTCTTGGCGACATAAAATAGGCGGTAAAAATTGCGCCCATAATCGCCAGAGGAACAGCTACCAACATCGCGTAGAAGGCCGCTTTGATGGTGCCGAATGTCAGTGGCGTTAAACTAAATTTAGGTTCAAAGTCATTACTGGCTGATGATGACTGCCAGATATATTCAGGCTGATCACGACTTTCATACCAAACCTTTTCCCATAAGGAATGCCAGGATATGTCCGGGTGTTCATTACGAATATCCAGTAACTTCACGTCACCATTATCAGTCATGCTGATAAGACCATTTGCCCTTGGTGAGAGGCCAATAACCGCTTCGCTGTCCACATATGGTTCAACCAATAACGTCCGGTGAGCCGTGGTGTGATAAATCCCCAAATGTCCGGTTTTATCCAGCGTTAAAAAGCCTTTACGGGCTTGCTCTGGTGCAATGGCAATGATCGGACTGCTCTGAGCATTAAAACTACGGACATTATGTAAGGTGTAGTTATTGTCCTTGTCTCTGACCGGAAACCATTGATCAATCTGACCGTCGCTGCGTCCCACCAGAATAGAAATACCGCCTGTCAGAAATTCAAAGCTCGTAATATCCACGCCTGTGGGTACCGCTTTGATTTTCTGAATTAAACGCGGTTTATCTAGCTGCTGAACATCGTAGTAATAAATAAAGCCCTTATCATCGGCCAGATAAAGCTCACGTTGATCAACATCCAGTTTGACCTGAGTCAGATCACTGACATCCGTTAAGGGGATCTCATGCTTTTCCTCGTTAATGGTAAATTGGGTGTCATCAAGGAAATCCACTTCTTTTTCAAAGCGTTTCAGTATTAGACGCTTATCCTCGGTGTAAGCAATGAATGTTGTTTTATCTTCATAACTCTGAACAGAAAGCAGATTGATTGACTTGCCTTGATCATCAATCACAACATGCTTTTCACCTAATGGATAAGTGACTTCTGGCACGATAACGCGTTGTGTTCCGGTTGGATAAGTCACTTTGTATTTTTCTTTAATGACTAATGCGCTGCCATCATTAAAACCATAACTAAATACACCTGTCGTTGCGGCACCAGCACTGACAGTGCTGATGGTTTTCCCCGCCAACGGCAGTGAGGTTTCGGTCATCGTTTTGCCGGTTTTGGCATCAAAAAAACGTACCATGCCGCTAGCTTCGACAGCCATGGCCACCGTGTTGTATTCATTCAGGGATAAAAAGGCAGGTTGTTTAAAATCGCTGTGATATGTCGCTTCTGTCTTCAGACTTGCCCCTTGAAATAAGGGCATCACCACATAGAGCAGATAAAAGAAAATCAGCACAATAGCCAGGATGACTGAAATACCACCGACTGCCACACCATATTTGGCAATACGATCTTTCACCTCACGCCATGCTCGTCTGCGATTTGCTACTTTGGAACCTGGCGCAGGTAATACACTATCTTCAACTGTTTGTTCTTGCATCTAGCAATACCACTTCATTTATTTTTCAGCTTTATTTATTGCTAAACATACTGACTTAGAGTGTTTTTAGCGATAAATTTAGAAAAAACGCCCCGTAAAAACGAGGCGTCTTCCCGATCATGACAAATGCTGTTTTATTGCAGCTTTTGCAGTTCTTTTTCTACAACTGAGTCTGGTAGTGGAATATAACCATCTTTTACTACCACTTTCTGACCCACTTTTGACAGGATCATTTTAATGAATTCACGGTCAATTGGCGCTAACGGTTTGTTAGGCGCTTTGTTGATGTAAACGTACAAGTAACGTGAAAGCGGGTAAGAACCATTCGCTGCATTATCTAATGTTGCAGGAATCATTTTACCGCCCTCTTCTTTAGCTAAAGCAAGTGCTTTAACACCAGACGTTTTATAACCGATACCTGAGTAACCAATACCGTTAAGCGATTTTGTCACACCTTGAACCACTGATGCTGAACCAGGTTGCTCATTTACGCTGTTTTTGTAGTCACCTTTACATAAAGCGTGATCTTTAAAGTAACCATAAGTACCCGAAACAGAGTTACGACCATAAAGTTGGATGTTACCTAAATCCTGGCCTAGCTGTTTCCAGTTAGTAATGTCTTCTGGGTAACCACAGGTGCGGGTTGCAGAGAAAATCGCATCCACTTGAGGAATAGTCAGACCATCAATTGGATTGTCTTTGTGTACATAGACAGCCAGAGCATCGATAGCGACACGAATGGGTGTGGCTTTGTAGCCATATTTCGCTTCAAATGCCGCGTCTTCTTTATCTTTCATTTTGCGGCTCATTGGACCAAAGTTAGAAGTACCTTCAGTCAATGCAGGTGGCGCAGTTGAAGAACCTGCAGCCTGAATTTGAATACTCACATTTGGGTATTCACGTTTGAACTCTTCAGCCCACATTGTCATCAAGTTAGCTAATGTGTCTGAACCAACACTCGATAAGCTGCCTGAAATACCACTCACTTTTTCGTAGTCAGGTAAAGCAGGATCAATATCACCAGCGAATGTCAGCGGCGAGAAAGCCATCGTCATTACAGCACCTAGCAGAGCAAGGTTTTTCTTGAACATAGTGTTCAACTCCCAAAAATTAAAAGAAAAAAGCAACGTTATTAACGTAAGCGCTAGGTAGTATGAGTTTAGCGTGTGACAAGCATATGAAAAATATATGACAAAGAGATGACAGAGGCATTTTTTCTTTGTTTAACGGGCATTTATACCGGGATTTTCTCCACTGCTGCTGTCTCAGGAAAGCAACATTTAAAACTGCTACCTTTGCCTAACTCGCTAGTGATAATCAGTCTTGCGCCATGTCTTTGCAGCACATGTTTAACGATCGCTAAGCCCAGCCCTGTGCCGCCAGCATCACTACTACGACCTTTATCAACACGGTAGAAACGTTCCGTCAGCCGATCTAAGTGATGAGCCGCTATACCTTCCCCTTCATCCGTTACTTCAATGCAGACGCCATTATCTGTTTCGCGCCAGCTGAGTGTGACCTTGCAACCCGCAGGAGTATATTTCACCGCATTAAAGACCAGATTAGATATTGCACTTCGTACTTCACCCAAATCACAAATCAACCATTTATCTGTTTCCAGATTGAGACTGAACTGATGCTCATGGTAGTGCTCCAATGCCTTGGCATCCTCAATGATGGAATGCAGCAACTTGTCCACATCCGTTGGAATACGACGTAATGATTTTTCTCCAGTCTCCAACTGAGACAAGACCAATAAATCCTTAATCATCAAATACATACGTTCACTTTGCTGACGCATTGCTGGCAGAGCCATTTTCCACTGTTCCGGATCGGTATCTTCGGTAAACGCTTCCAGATAACCTCGTAAAACGGTTAGAGGTGTTTTTAGTTCATGCGAAACATTAGCAACAAAGTCACGACGCATACGCTGAAGTTTGATGGTCTGGGTAATATCACGGGCAATCAATAAGCGGCCCGAGCCCATGTAGTTCACCAGCTTGACTTCCAGCTGCACATCTTCATTCAGCGGTGATTTGACCGTCGTCGTGCCGCCGAGGTGGATATGATTTTCCAGTAAGTGCTGAAAAGCAGGTTCACGAATGAGATTATTGATCCTGACATTGTTATCCCGGGGCCAGCGTACGCCTAATAACTCCCGAGCGGCCTGATTTGCCCAATCCACTTCACCAAACTCACCCAAGACAACGATGCCATCTGGTAAGGCGGCTGTTGCTGATTGAAAGCGTTTTAGGTATCCGGTTAGTTTTCTTTTCCGATTACTATTTTGTTGACGCATCTGCTCAATCTGACGACAGACATCATCAATGACCCCTTCCGCACTGGGAGAGCGACGTTTTTTGGGTTTTTGTAACCAATACCAGAGTTTGTACCAGTTATGCTGAAGCCACAAAGCATAGGCCAAAGTGGCAACAAACATAAACGCCATCATTTGACCAAATAACAGCCCGACAAAACCTGCCAGACTGACTAGTGTCAGTAGCCGCCAATTATCCCATTGCATATTTCAGTTCGCTTAATCGACTGAAAAACGGTATCCAACACCTCGAACGGTCTGGATAAATTGATCATGGCCTGTTGGCTCAAGTGCTTTGCGCAAACGACGTATATGGACATCTACGGTACGTTCTTCAATGTACACGGTATCGCCCCAGACATAATCCAGTAACTGTGAGCGACCATATGCGCGTTCAGGATTTTTCATGAAAAAGTGTAATAAGCGAAACTCGGTAGGCCCTAATTCAACACGCACATCATCAACAGTGACACGATGACTTTTTGTATCCAGCACTAAATTGCCAAACTGGAGTTTCTGAGCATCTTCATTTTCTGGCGGCTGGCAGCGACGTAATACCGCTTTAATACGAGCGATAAGCTCAGGTGGTGAAAAAGGTTTATTGACGTAGTCATCAGCCCCAACAGCAAGACCTTTGACCATGTCTTCGCTTTCACCTTTGGCAGTAAGCATGATGACGGGAATATTGGCTAGAAATTCGTTAGCACGCAGACGACGAATAAACTCAATGCCATCAATGCCAGGTAACATCCAGTCGAGTAAAATCATATCGGGTTGGTTATTTTTTAATAAGTCCAAACCAGATTCTGCATCACCAACCGACTCGCAAGTCAGACCGGCCTGTTTCAGGGTGAACGTCAACATATCCCTGATGGCGACATCATCTTCAACCACTAATACGCTTGTAGCCATAAATTCATCCCAGTATTTCTTCAATCATAGTCCAAGTATCTTACCTCTGAATTATGACAATTTCGTAACAACCGTGTTTTTATTACCATTGCAGGCTACTTTATAGACTATCTGAAAAATATAAAGCCACAATTTTCGCTGGAAAATGTGGCTTTATGACAGTTTTATGTCAAAACACATGCCGTTGTTTTAACTCATAATTCCCTTAATCATATAAAACAACGATGCAGCTAATACTGCGGCGGCAGGAACAGTGATTAACCAGGCTGTAACAATTTTTTTAACAATATCGCGTTTGACGTAAAGACTTTTCTTTTCTTTCTTCAATACTTTTTTGGCTTTTTTGAGCGTGTCTTTTTCACGGTCAATTGAGCTATATAACTGAGTGATGCGCTGGTAATCAGCCGCTGACTTTTGTTTTTTATCGAGCAACATATTCAGCTCACTGCGTAATGCGCTTAATAAACGTTTTTCTTCCTGAATTTCTTGTTTATCTCGCTCAATTTCTTGCTTGAGGCTACTCGACTTATCCATCCATTCTCGCAAGAAACCAACACCAAAAACACCGCCAATGGCAATATGCGTTGAGCTGACCGGCAAACCTAACTGGCTGGCGATAATGACCGTGATAGCGGCTGCCATCGCAATCGAAAATGCACGCATTTGATCCAGTTCAGTAATTTCACCACCCACGGTGCGAATCAAACGGGGACCATAGAGGCCAAGTCCAAGCGCAATACCAAAGGCACCGACAGCCATTACCCAGAAGGGTATGCCCGCTTTGGCATTAATACCGCCAGTCATCACAGCATCATGGATCGCTGCCAGCGGCCCGATTGCATTAGCCACATCATTCGCCCCATGAGCAAAACTCAATAAAGCCGCAGCAAAAATTAATGGGATGGTAAACAGAATATTGATGCTTTCACGATCGTTTTTCAGCTTGGGCAAACGACGGCGCAATGAGGCTTTGACTAAAAAGAAGGAAATAAAAGCGACGATCAAACCAATAGTTGATGCTTGCAACATGCTTGGTTTATCGACGATGTCGACGGTGAACAACCAGTCATTGACCAAGGTTAAGAACTTCGGCCAGATGTGTTTCAAGCCCTTTAAGACCAGATAAGTTACAAAAGCCCATGCCATGATCGATACATACACAGGTACCCATTTCAGCGAGGCGGCTATTTTGTTTTCCTGAAAGATAATGGTTTTTTTGATGGCAAACAAGAAAGCGGCGGCCACCACACCACCAATCACTGGAGAAATTACCCATGAGCCCACTATGGCGCCCATCGTTCCCCAGTTCACAATCTTAAAACCTGCTGCGGCAATACCGGCTCCCATCACACCACCGACAATAGAATGCGTGGTTGAAACAGGTGCGCGAGCAAATGTCGCCATATTTAACCAGAGTGCAGCCGCTAGTAATGCGGCCATCATAGCCCAGATGAAAGTATCACTCTCCTGACCAAAGGCATTGATATCGATGATGCCATTTTTAATCGTGGAAACCACATCGCCACCAGCAATAATGGCGCCGCTGGCCTCAAAAATCATCGCGATGACAATGGCACCAGTCATTGTCAAAGCCTTGGAGCCCACCGCAGGCCCGACATTGTTGGCAACATCATTGGCACCGATATTCATTGCCATATAAGCGCCAAAGACAGTGGCTATTGCCAGAAAGAGATTATTGGGAACGCCGCCACTGGTAACAAAGCTGTAGCCGAGCACGGCCACCATAAAAAAAAGGGCCATGCCGATTCTGGTTAGTTCAGCATGACTCTTCTTATAGGCTTGTTTTTCAATTTTATGGATGTCTTTTATTTCCACGATGATTCCGTTAATAACTACCCAAAACGGCGCAATTATTACAGCAATGTGACATGAGGCATACCCCAGACAAGACCGATGTAACTATTGCCTGCTATGATTGTCTTGTTATACAACCTTCTAACAAGCATTTGAGACTGATGAAAAAATTTTTATTTTTTATATTACTGCTAACCGTTTTTAATGCACATGCGCGCAGCAGCCTGTTTGATGGTTTAGGTCTGGGCAGTGATGAAGAGGTCCCACCACTTGTCGAAGACGCTTTTCAATTCAGCGCAGAAGTCAATGATGCCAACAGCATTCTGGCACATTGGAAAGTACTCGATGGTAACTACCTGTACCAGAATAAAATTCAGTTTGAAGTGGTTGGTAATAACAACGTTAAATTAGGCCAGATATCGCTACCCGCAGGCGAAAACAAGCAAGATGAAACCTTTGGTTTAGTGCAGGTTTATCATCATGATTTATCACTGATCATTCCCATTGAGCGCCCTGAAGGTCCAACCACATTTACTCTCAAAGCACGCTTTCAGGGATGTTCAGAAAAATTTGGTATTTGTTATCCGCCCTCTGAGCAACAAGTTGATCTGGCTTTACCAGCCCTCAGCCAGGCCCCGCAACAAAAAGCGGATGACGCCAAACCCATTGCTAATCAACTCACCGAACAAGACCGTATCGCTCAGAAACTGGAACAGGAAAACCTAGGCCAAATCATTCTCGGCTTTATTGGATTGGGCCTGTTACTGGCATTTACCCCCTGTATCTTCCCGATGATTCCTATTTTATCCAGCATTATTGTCGGCGAAGGAGAACACATCACTACCCGCCGTGCATTCACCTTGTCGCTTGTCTATGTTTTGGCGATGTCAGTGACATATACCATTGCCGGAGTGATCACGGGATTACTCGGTGAAAATTTACAAGCGATGTTTCAAAATCCATGGATAATCAGTGCATTCAGTGCCTTATTCGTTATTCTCGCTTTATCCATGTTCGGCTTATACGAGTTGCAACTGCCCCACGCCGTTCAACACCGCCTACATCAACTCAGTCACAAGCAGCAGGGTGGCAAACTGATGGGAGTAGCGATGATGGGTTTACTGTCAGGCTTGATTGTTGGCCCTTGTCTGGCGCCACCGCTGGCGGGTACCTTAATTTTTATCGGACAACATGCCGATCCCGTATTAGGCGGACTCGCTTTATTTGCGCTGAGTATAGGGATGGGTATACCTCTGCTTATCATTGGTACATCGGCTGGCAAACTGCTTCCTAAAGCCGGCAACTGGATGATGTTTATTAAATCGGTGTTTGGCGTGCTGCTATTGGGTCTGGCCATCTGGATGTTGGAACGCATCATCCCCGGTTGGCTGACGTTGATTCTTTGGGGCGGCTTATTAATTGTGACCGCCGTCTACCTTGGCGCATTTAATCATCTTGATATTGATGCCACGGATCTCAACAAACTTAGTAAAGGTGTCGGTTTAATACTCTTTATATACGGCGCAATGTTGATGATTGGTGGTGCGAGTGGCAGCCAAAATGTCTGGCAACCGCTTAAGGCGATGGCACTAAGCTCTGACAAGTCACCGGTGTCACAACACCTTACTTTTTCACGTATAAGCGATCTGAACGAACTGAATCGTCGACTGGCCAGCACAACACAACCGGTGATGCTGGATTTTTATGCCGACTGGTGTACCGAATGTAAAACGATGGAAAACACAACGTTTCAGGATCCTGAAGTCATTGCCGCAATGAAAAATTACACCTTGCTGCAACTGGATATGACGGAAAATACGCAAGTCCATCAGGATATGCTGAAATCACTGCGGGTATTTGGCCCTCCGACCATGTTGTTTTTCGATAAAACAGGCAAAGAACTAAAGCAACACCGGCTGGTTGGCTTTGTAAAAACCGATACCTTCTTGGATCACATTAAGCAGATTCAGCGCCAATAACAGAAAACTCCAGAAACCAGACTTTTCGGCGAAAATAGCAACAAAAAGCCGCTTTTTATTTCGATAAACTGGACATCATCAGTTTGCTGGTGCACAATTCTGCCTATTATCTTTGACCCGTAATTGAAGGATCGCAATGGCGAATATTGTTGTGCTTAACGGCCCCAATCTCAATCTGCTTGGGACACGCGAGCCTGAACATTATGGTGCTGACACGCTGGACGATGTTCAACAACGCCTGGATGCAATCGCAACAGATGCCTCACACCAACTCGATTTTTTTCAAACCAATGCAGAGCATCAATTAATTGAAAAAATTCATGCTGTCAGAGGTAAGGCTGATTTCATCATTATTAATCCGGCTGCCTTCACACACACCAGTGTGGCATTACGAGATGCTTTATCCGCGGTCAAAATTCCTTTCATCGAAGTACATATTTCTAATATTCACACACGCGAAACATTCCGCCATCACTCCTACCTGTCAGATATTGCAGTAGGCGTGATTTGTGGACTTGGCACCCAAGGCTACGAATTAGCTTTGGCATCTGCCATCAGACAACTCAACCCATAACGACTAAATATAAGGTTTTAGCATGGACATTCGTAAAATAAAAAAACTGATTGATTTGATCCAAGAATCTGACGTATCAGAAATTGAAATTTCAGAAGGTGAAGAATCAGTACGTATCAGTCGTAATCACCATTCTGCGGCTGTTTCTTACAGCGCTCCAGCATCTGCTCATTATGCTGCTCCAGCGGCAGCCCCTGCGCCAGCACCCGTAGTAGAAACAGCCAAAACGGTCAATGAAGCCAATGCTGTCCGCTCACCAATGGTGGGGACTTTCTATCGTTCATCATCACCTGAAGCCGCGCCATTTGTTGAAGTTGGCCAATCCGTATCTGCTGGTGATGTCATCTGCATCATCGAAGCGATGAAAATGTTCAACCAAATCGAAGCTGACCGAAGCGGAACAGTTAAAGCTATTCTGGTTGAAAACGGTGATCCTGTTGAATTTGACGAGCCGCTAGTCATTATCGAATAACAGTCACGCTGGCTATCTCAGCATAGCCATTGCTCACCCTGAATTGTGGATTAAAACCAAATTATGATCGATAAAATTGTTATTGCTAACCGAGGCGAGATTGCCTTGCGTATCTTGCGGGCATGTTGGGAACTAGGCATCAAAACGGTTGCTGTTCACTCAACCGTAGACCGTGACTTAAAACACGTTTTGCTAGCTGATGAGACTGTTTGTATTGGCCCTGCCCCCTCTAGTGAAAGTTATCTCAACATCCCTGCACTTATCAGTGCTGCTGAAATTACAGATGCCACAGCAATTCACCCCGGTTATGGCTTTTTATCTGAAAATGCTGACTTTGCAGAACGTGTAGAAGAAAGTGGATTTATTTTCATCGGTCCACGTGCTGATACCATCCGTCTGATGGGTGATAAGGTATCGGCAATTAAAGCGATGAAAGAAGCCGGTGTACCTTGTGTACCAGGCTCTGACGGCCCATTAGGTAATGATGATGAAACCAATTTACGTCTGGCACGTGAAATCGGCTATCCGATCATTATTAAAGCCGCCGGTGGTGGTGGTGGTCGTGGTATGCGCGAAGTTCACAGTGAAGCACACTTGCTTAACGCTATTGCCTTAACACGTAGTGAAGCAAAAGCAGCATTTGGTAATGGCATGGTTTATATGGAGAAATTCCTGGAAAATCCTCGCCATATTGAATTCCAGGTACTCGCCGATCAGCATGGCAATGCTATTCACTTAGGTGAACGCGACTGCTCTATGCAGCGTCGCCATCAAAAAGTTGTTGAGGAAGCTCCTGCTCCAGGCATCACCCCAGAAATGCGTGATCGTATGGGTAAAATCTGTGCGGAAGCTTGTGTGCGCATTGGTTACCGTGGTGCCGGTACCTTTGAGTTTCTCTATCAGGATGGTGAATTCTATTTCATCGAGATGAATACCCGTATTCAGGTCGAGCATCCGGTTACTGAACGTGTAACTGATGTTGATCTGCTGGTGCAACAAATACGCATTGCGGCTGGTGAACCACTCTCTATTAAACAAGAAGATATTGTCATGCGTGGACATGCCATTGAATGCCGTATCAATGCTGAAGACCCTCGCACGTTTATGCCAAGCCCAGGACAAATTACGTCTTATCATGCACCAGGCGGTGCCGGTATCCGTATGGATTCTCACATTTATAGTGGCTACCGTGTACCACCAAATTACGATTCTCTGATCGGCAAACTGATTGCTTACGGTAAAACACGTGATATCGCGATTGCCCGTATGCAAACAGCCTTAAAAGAAATTGGTATTGAAGGCATTAAAACCAACGTTGAGCTGCAACGTGACATCATGGACGACACTCACTTCCAAACGGGTGGCACCAATATTCATTACCTTGAAAAGAAACTGGGCATGTAATCAACCATGGCCTGGATTCAATTTATTTGTAACACCACATCAGACAAGGCAGATGCCTTGTCTGATGCGTTTTCTGAGTGCGGTGCAGCGGCTGTCACATTTGAAGATGATGCCGATCAGCCTATTTACGAACCCGATTTGGGTACCACACCTTTGTGGACGGCAACACGCGTTGTTGCCTTATTTGATGCGGAAACCAATCCTGATGATGTCGGCAAGATGTTATCAACGCTGGTAAACGATATACCGCCATATCGCGTTGAAGCCGTTGAAGATAAAGACTGGGAAAGGGAATGGATGGATAACTTTCATCCTATCCAGTTTGGCGAGCGTTTATGGATATGCCCTAGCTGGCATACACCACCCGCACCTGATGCGGTCAATATTATGCTCGACCCCGGTCTGGCATTCGGTACCGGTACCCACCCCACCACAGCCTTATGTCTGAACTGGTTAGACCAGGCAGATCTCAAAGGTAAATACGTGATTGATTATGGCTGCGGTAGTGGTATTTTGGCGATTGCTGCCGCCTTGCTGGGGGCTGAACGTGTTATTGGTGTCGACACCGATCCACAGGCACTTGAAGCGACACGTGCCAATGCTGAACGTAATGGCGTCGAGATCGAAGCCTATTTGCCCGGTGACTGTCCGGATGAACCATGTGACCTATTATTGGCGAATATTCTGGCCGGCCCACTTCAAACCCTTGCGCCACGTTTTGCCAATCTGACCAAACCCAGTGCGGAGCTGGTGTTGTCAGGCATATTAGAGGTACAGGCTCAGGAAGTATCGGATAGCTATGCTGCATGGTTTGATATGCAAGCGCCTACCATCAAGGAAGATTGGACTCGATTAAACGGCACCCGTCATGCAAGGTAACACCCTCAGTATCGGGCCATACCGTTTGCCGAATAATTTATTTCTGGCGCCGATGGCGGGAGTGACCGATCGCCCATTCCGCCAGCTTTGTCGTCGACTTGGTGCGGGAATGGCCGTATCAGAAATGATTACCGCAAACAAAGCATTGTGGGCCAGCAAAAAATCTTTATTACGTGCCAACCATGCAGGTGAGCCAGAACCGCGTAGTGTACAGATTGCTGGTGCCGATCCCAAAATGATGGCTGAAGCAGCAAAACATAATGTCGATCAAGGTGCCCACATCATTGATATCAATATGGGCTGTCCTGCAAAAAAAGTCTGTAATGTGATGGCGGGTTCTGCTCTATTGCAGGATGAATCATTAGTGGCCAGCATCCTTGAATCAGTGGTAAATGCTGTCGATGTGCCTGTCACCCTGAAAATACGTACCGGTTGGGATAGAGATAATCGTAATGGTTTAATAATCGCCCGTATTGCCGAACAATCTGGCATACAAGCCTTAGCGATTCATGGCAGAACACGAGCGGATGCCTATAAAGGCGAAGCCGAATATGACACCATTGCAGAAATAAAAGCGGCTATTTCATCCATGCCAATTATTGCTAATGGCGATATAGATTCGCCATTAAAAGCAGCAGAAGTACTCAATAAAACTGGCGTTGATGGCTTAATGCTTGGGCGTGCTGCCCAGGGTAACCCATGGATTTTTAGACAAATTATCCATTACCTTGAGCATGACAAACTGTTATCATCTCCTTCTGTTGCTGAAATTCGTCAAATCTTGATTGAACACCTGGAAAACCTGTACGATTTTTATGGTGATTTTTCTGGTGTCAGAATGGCGCGAAAACACATTGCCTGGTATAGCAAAGGCCTACGAAATGGTAATGCCTTCCGTCAGGAAATGAATTTGCTCGAATCACCGCAACAGCAGGTAGACTTTACACGTCAGTTTTTTGATCAACTACAAGAACAACAGGATATTCAAGCCGCATGACTCAACCGCTAGCCAAAGATTCAAATACATGCGCAGAGCTAGCTGTCGCCGCTGAGCAAACAGCGGCACCATTGAATGTGTGTGTGACGCGTGCACTGGCTGATTACTTCGAACAACTGGAAGGTCATCCTGCAGCCAACTTGTATGAAATGTTAATGACGGAAGTCGAAGTTCCCCTGCTCAAAGCCACCCTGGAACATACCAACGGCAACCAAAGTCGTGCAGCTGAAATTCTCGGTATTAACCGTGGAACATTACGTAAAAAGCTTAAGCAATACGGCTTATAAATCGAATTTTTTATCTCCTGGAAGTGATTTTCAATGAATCAAATCAAACGTGCTCTATTGAGCGTATCAGACAAAACTGGTGTGCTTGAATTAGCCCAGCAATTAAACAAGCTCGGTGTAGAACTGTTATCCACTGGCGGTACAGCCAAATTATTAGCCGAAGCAGGCTTACCAGTAAAAGAAGTCTCCTCACATACTGGCTTCCCAGAAATGATGGATGGCCGTATCAAAACATTACACCCCAAAATTCATGGTGGTTTATTAGGTCGTCGTGGTACCGATGACGCCATTATGGCTGAGCATGATATTGCTCCGATTGATCTGGTAGTCGTTAACCTTTATCCCTTTGAAGCCACGATTGCACGTGATGACTGCACCTTGCCGATGGCTATTGATAATATTGATATTGGTGGCCCCACCATGCTGCGTGCTGCGGCCAAAAATCATGCGGATGTCACTGTGTTGATTGATCCTGCTGACTACGCCAACGTTGTAGCACAAATCGAAGCCAATGGCGGTGTCGATGATGCCACCCGTTTTGATTTAGCAGTAAAAACATTTGAACATACAGCACATTATGACGGTGCTATCGCCAACTATCTGGGCAAATTAACCGGTGAAGAAAAAGCCTCTTTCTCACGTACATTTAATAGCCAGTTCGTGAAAAAACAAGACATGCGTTACGGTGAAAATCCTCACCAAAATGCCGCTTTCTATACCGAAGCGAATCCTGCCTCTGGCACCATCAGTGCTGCCAAGCAATTGCAGGGTAAAGAACTGTCATATAACAATATTGCCGATACAGATGCCGCGCTGGAATGTGTGAAAGCGTTCCCTGAAGCGCCTGCCTGTGTGATTGTTAAACATGCCAACCCATGTGGTGTGGCTGTCGCAGATAGCTTGCTCAAGGCATATGACTTAGCTTACGAAACCGATCCAACCTCGGCCTTTGGCGGTATTATCGCCTTTAATCGTCCATTAGATGCTGAGACAGCAAAAGCCATTATTGATCGCCAGTTTGTCGAAGTCATTATCGCACCATCAATCAGTGAAGAAGCCCAGGCAATCGTCGCTCAAAAAGCCAATGTGCGTTTATTGGCCTGTGGCGAGTTTGAAAACAATGCTGCAACTGGACTGGATTACAAACGTGTTAACGGTGGTTTATTAGTTCAGGACCGTGATGAAGCACTGGTGCAAAAAGCCGATCTGAAAGTGGTCACTGAAATAGCCCCATCTGAAGAACAAATGGCTGACTTATTATTTGCCTGGCGTGTCGCTAAGTTTGTGAAATCAAACGCCATTGTGTATGTCAAAAATCAACAGACTGTTGGTATTGGTGCCGGACAGATGAGCCGTGTTGTGAGTAGTCGAATTGCGGGTATTAAAGCTGAAGATGCGGGTTTAACGGTACCAGGTGCCGTGATGGCTTCTGATGCCTTTTTCCCATTCCGAGATGGCCTGGATGCGGCAGCAGCGGCAGGTATTAAAGCTGTTATTCAACCAGGCGGCTCTATGCGTGATGATGAAGTTATCGCGGCAGCAAATGAGCATGGTATTGCCATGGTCTTTACTGGCATGCGTCACTTCAGACATTAAATAACCGCGGATTGTTTGTGGATCGCGTTGAGGCTTATCGTTTATTCCAATCGCTAAATTATCAGCGCTTTCAACACTTAATTGAAATGGCGCCTGCTCGTCAGGCGTTAATTTTTCAATTATTACCCCTTTTCTTACATATCAATGCCAAGCTGCTGCCAGGTTATATCAGTGATGACGTGCCGGCCGGCTTGCTTGATTATCGCCCGTCACAGGACACGATAAACAAAGCACAACAACTGAATCGTAGCTTCAGTCATCGTGTACGCGCTTTACGTCGTTATCCCTTGCGCGGTCTTTATCTTATCAACCCTCACCATCATTACAGCTACTCCGATAAAACGGAATTTGAGTTATGGGTGCTCTGTTCTGATCTTGTCGATATTGAACAGCGCCAGCAACTGCAATTAAAGTTAGATGCCATAACAGCTTGGTGCGAAGAAAATGGGCTATGGCTAAAAACACAGTTACTCACCGAAAAGGCATTAGCTGATAACACTGCCTTATCTGAAGGGCAAAAAGAACAGTTTTATACACAAGGTATTGTACTGGCAGGTGCTGACCCTTATTGGTGGCTGATAAGCCATGAAGAAGCGACGGATCATCAAGCCATTGTTGATGAGTTCAAATCACAGGCTAAATTTAAACAATACAATCTGGCGGATTTTGGTCCGATCAAGGTTGTTGATCAAAATGCCTTGTTTGAAACGACTTATGCCGTAGGCAAAGACGTTCTGTTAGACGGACATGTCTCACTTGATCTGCTCTATCTGCCACTTCTATTAGAAACGGTGACGTCTTTTCCATTACTGTCGTCTGTTTTAAAACAAGCTATTTATAGCGGTGAGTCTCACTTTTCCGCTCTGGAGAACCAGGCATTAAAACTCTCCATTATTGAATCACACACTGAAGAATCATTAATCAATATCGCCAGAGAAGTATTCTATAAGGAAAGTCAGGAAGCACTTTCTGTTCAGCTAAACCAAGCTCAGCATCCATGGCGTAGAGAATTTGTAAAACAGCTGACAACGTTGTGGGGATGGTCTGAAATCCATTTACAAACATTGGATAATCGCCACTCCAATATCAAACAAAACCAACTTTGGTTTACCAGATTAGCCCCTGTTATTCAGTCTTTATTAGAAAAGCTCGAGCTTTATTGTAAAAAACATCAACTGGATACCCGCCATGAGATAACTTATCTCAAGCAGTTATACCGTTTGCGTTTTCAACCGCAGGGAAATCAGATTCCCTCACTGCCACTATCATTACGCCCTGAACTTAATGAAAGCCGTTTGTATTTATACAGATTCAAGGATCAACAGGACTGGCTCGTCAGTCAGGTGCCGCTTGCAGATAATGCAAAATCGGGCTTATACCAACATTCGCAACTCATCGATGTTTTAAGCTGGGCGATCAATCATCATCTGTTAGCAAAAACCAACTGGCTGAGTGTGACAGACCAGCAACAGAAGTACACAACATCATCTGTTATAGAGCTGAGTCATTACATTATCAACCAGGGTCTGGGCCTGCTTGATATCCCGAAGCAACAAGCAGACATCACAACAACGGAAACCATTGTTCAGGTTTTGGTATTCCCTAATCTGGAGCAGCAGCCCAGCAATAAACTTTCTCAACAGGGTTTACAACTCGCCAGTAAGCAAAATGATCCGCTCAATTACAGTTCCTTTAAAGAAAGTCTGGTATTAACGATCGATTGCTTGTTTATCTCCAGCCATGGTCAGATTTACAGTACATTTTATCAGGGTCAGACGGCTGTGCTGGAGATGCTCACCAGTCTGCTACTTTGGCAGCCAGCAGCTCCTCCCAGAGTGAATAGCTGGTGTACAACTCCAGGATTTGAAAAATCAATAAACCATCGCTTTGAAACGTTAATACCGCAAGTTTGCCAGCTTTATCAAACTCATTCACAACGTGGAAAATTTTTGATTAATCTGGCCGATCGTCCTTATCAACTTCAATGGCATGATGGGCAAGTTGAATATGTAAGACGGCCGATGTCACAAACCATCTGGCAACACCTTGCTGACAATACACACACTTTCACAGCGCAGGCGCTGGATAGCTATCTTGATAAAGACCAACTACTGAATACCCTATTGAGCTATCAGACAGCTGAGCAAGTAAGTATTTTTCTTTATCTCGAGAAAAATACCGTGGTGTATTATCTTATTGATGAATATGCCAATCTTGTCCGCCAGCAAGTTCAGCATCTCAGTGAGTCGACCCTGATGGGGCACCTTCAAATGTTTCTGTCACACATTAAGGCATGCAATAAACTTAAACATATCCGCTTTTATTTGCTCAGCCATCACCAGCAGGGCTGGAAAATCAATGCGATTGCCCGACAGAACTCAACACAAACTTTTCTACCTGTTCAGGTGACCATGGAGAGTCCGGCACTGGATGCAGCCTGCACCATTATGTGTGGTAAAAAATGGTTTGAAGGCCGTGCTGATGATACAAGCTTATTTGCTCAAGTCCATCAGCTTATTCATTCCTTACGACAAAATAACCAGACATATCCGCTTTATATCAATCAACTACAATTTACTGATAATCACGCTTACCCAACGGCTATATATATTCAGCAAAAGAACCGTTTGGAACAACTTTTCAACCAACAATAATCGATACGGGCTTTCTCTTTGGCCTGTGCTCTTTTATTATGTTGGTCTTTCATTATCGGACGACAGAGTAAGTTATGATCAAAGTCGGCATTGTTGGTGGCACCGGATATACAGGTGTCGAACTATTAAGATTACTTGCTAATCACCCTGAGGTCTCACTGGAAGTTATCACCTCCCGAAGTGAAGCAGGCATGCCCGTCAGCGATCTTTTTCCAAACTTGCGTGGTCATGTAAATATCGCCTTTTCAGAGCCAGATCCCGACATTCTTGCTCAATGTGATGTGGTTTTCTTCGCCACCCCTCATACCGTGGCGATGGCATTAGTACCTGAATTGATTAAACGTAATACACGGGTTATCGATCTTTCTGCTGACTTCAGGCTCAAAGACCTTGCTGTCTGGGAGCAGTGGTACAACACCCAGCATACTTGTCCTGAGTTATTTGAACATGCCGTTTATGGTTTACCGGAACTGAATCGCGACAAGATCAAAGACGCACAGTTAGTTGCTGTACCTGGCTGTTATCCAACAGCCACAGAACTGGGCTTTTTGCCATTATTGGAAGCAGGATTAATTGATCCCCTGCACTTAATTGCGGATGCAAAAACTGGCGTCAGTGGTGCTGGCAGAAAAGCGGCCATCCCCATGCTGATGGCAGAAACCAGTGGCAGCTTTAAAGCTTATGGCGTGAGTGGTCATCGCCACTTGCCTGAAATCCGTGAAGTATTATCTCAGCATTGCCAGCAAGAAGTGGATTTAACCTTTATTCCGCACTTGGCTCCTATGGTCAGAGGCATTCATGCCACCTTATATGGTCGACTCACCACGCACGATGTGAACTTACAAAAGGTGTTTGAAGAGCGTTATGCTAACGAGCCTTTTGTGGATGTGATGCCGATCGGTTCCATGCCAGAAACACGTAGTGTTCAGGGTAGTAATATCTGCCGAATCGCAGTACACCAACCTCAAAACAGTGATACGGTGGTTGTTCTTTCTGTAATTGATAATTTGGTCAAAGGCGCTTCAGGCCAGGCTATCCATAATATGAATATCATGTTTGGCCTCGATGAAAAAACAGGGATTAATGTAATTGCGATGATGCCCTGATGATTGATAAACCGTATGTAATCCAAACCAGACGACCGTTTAGAACCTTTTTGTTACTGCTGATAACACTCACAGTATCAACTTCGATTGTCTGGTATTGGACCACCCAATGGCAAAGTGAACAAAACAAACACCTTGCTGAACTAACAAAACAGAACAAAATTCTTCAGGGAGAAAACAAGAAGTTACTTGAGCAAAATAAACATCTCTCCTCGCAGGTAAATGATATTTCACGAATGCAGGCGATGCAGGATGCCACCGACTCTCAGTTACAATCGAATCTAGAAAGATTGCAGGATCAAGTCATTGAGCTGAATAAAGAACTATTGTTCTATCAGAATATTACCCAGGGTAATGCCAGTAGTGAACTTCAGATACGAGAGCTTCATCTCAGAGCCAATCCAGATAATCTATCGCAGTATTTCTATCGGATTGTTATTACCCAAGGTAAAAAAATCTCAAAAGCAATCAAAGGGGATGTATTGGTGACATTGAATTTTGCCGATGATAAAACCAAACCTCAGCTGGCCAATAAACACAGTTTGAAACTAAAACATGTGCAAGTGCTTGAAGGTATATTCAGCATCGAAGAGAATGAACAACCGAAAAGCATTGATATCGAATTAAAACAAAATAAAAAAGTCTTAACTAAACGTACTTTTCAGTGGGAAGTGTCCACTACCCTGCCATAAATGAGGTTCATCATGTTCAAAAAAGATAAACCAAAAAAGAAAAAAACAACGACCCGCATAGATACATTAATTGGTCGTGATACACACCTAAAAGGCGATATCAACTTCAGTGGTGGTTTACGTATCGATGGCAGCATTCAAGGAACTATTGTTGCCAATGATGATGGTTCCTTATTAACCCTGAGTGAACAAGGAAAAATTGATGGGGAAGTCCGTGTGCCTAATCTCATCATCAATGGTGAAATAAATGGTAATGTCTTCGCATCAGAACATGTGGAGCTTGCGCCAAAAGCACGTATCAATGGCAACCTTTATTACCGCATGATCGAGATGGCCATGGGAAGTGAAGTGAACGGTCACTTAATTCGCTCTCAGGACGAAGAGGAAGATATACTCCATGTCGAGCATGAAGTCTTTGATGAAAAAGCGTCTTTCCACCTTGAGCAAAAAAGCTAAATCTTGACTATTTTAGTCAGAATTGGATAATGGCTATTAATTAACCATTTATTCGGAGTGATGACATGACAAGCGAAATGCCCAGCCCAATCATTTTTACCGAGGCAGCGGCAGCAAAAGTCAGCAATCTTATCGCTGAAGAAGGTAATGATCAGCTCAAGCTGCGAGTATTCATTACTGGAGGCGGTTGCTCAGGTTTCCAATATGGCTTTACCTTCGAAGAAGAAGTCAGTGATGGTGATACACAAGTAGAAAAAGGTGGTGTCACTTTATTGATTGATCCAGCAAGTTATCAATACTTGGTTGGTGCAGAGATTGATTACACAGATGGCATTGAAGGTTCTCAATTCGTCATTCGTAATCCAAATGCTACAACAACCTGTGGTTGCGGCTCTTCTTTCTCGCCATAAGCAAAAACATATGACCTCAAAAAACCGGTGTTTCAACATCGGTTTTTTTTTGCCGTCATTTATTGTCTTTGTTGCCTGTTAACGACGGGTTCATTATTCTGAAACGATACGGATAGAGGGTAGAAGATGATATCAAAATGGCAATGGTTATTAACTCAACTCACGCGCACATTGTGGTTGAGAGCCTCATTATTTGCAGTACTGGCTATTGTGACAGCATTAATCGCCATTCCCGCACAATCATTGATACACAGCCCTCTTCCATTTGAGATTGGTGCTGAGGCTGTTCGGGGCATCCTAAATATCCTCGCTTCGAGCATGCTTGCCGTCACGACGTTTTCTCTCAGTGTTATGGTCTCTGCTTATGCAGCAGCAAGCTCAAGTGCGACCCCAAGAGCAACCCAACTGGTCAGGCAAGACACCACGACCCAGAATGTACTTGCAACGTTTATCGGCTCTTTTTTGTTCAGTCTGGTCGGTATTATTGCCTTGAGCACCGATATCTATGGAGAAAATGGTCGTTTAATCCTGTTTACCGTGACTATCGGCGTTATCATCCTGATCGTTGTCACCATCTTGCGTTGGATAGAGCACCTATCTTTATTAGGCCGTTTGAGTGAAACCACGAACCGTGTGGAAGAAGCTCTTACAGAAGCCATGAAACAACGTATTGACTATCCATGCCTTGGTGCAAAACGCTTAGACAAAGACAACCCACCCAAGAAAGGCAAAAACGCTGTTTATGTTAAGCACATTGGTTATATCGAGCATATTGACTTGGGTGGGCTCAACCGCTGTGCCGAATCAAATGAAACTGAAATCTGTTTGTATATAGAGCCAGGTCACTTCGTTCATCCAGGTGAAGCTGTTGCTTATTATGACGGTGCTCAATCTGATACGATTGATGAAACTATCAATAAAGCACTTACCATCAATGACTTGAGATCATTTGATCAGGATCCTCGCTTTGGTTTCACTGTACTCGCTGAAATCGCCTCCCGCGCACTCTCTCCTGCCGTGAATGATCCGGGTACTGCCATTGATATTTTGAGTCGGGCAGTCAGAGTCCTATCACTATGGCAAGAGCATAAAAATCTTGATGATGCTGACGAGAGTATTGCCTACCCACATGTTCGTATGCCAGAAGTGAAGCTAGATAATATTTTTGATGATATTTTTCTACCCATCAGCCGGGATGGGGCTAGCATGCTTGAGATTCATATACGACTGCAAAAATCATTACTAGCCTTAAAACAAATCTGTCCCGAATGCTTTGAGAGCTCTGTAGACAAACACTCTGAACTTGCTTATCAACGTGCTTTATTAAGCTTAAAGTTAGATGCAGATAAACAACGCTTGCAAGTATTACGAGACACGATCAAATCTTCATAATTTAAACATCTGTCACAAAAATACACTTTACTAAAATTTGTTTTAACCATAAAATGAATGAACGTTCATTCATTATGGGTAGAATTTCATGTGTGCATCCTCATGCAAGGATAAACATCAAGCTATCTTATCTGCGACCTTAAAGTTGTTAGCTGAGAAAGGTTTTCACGGTTTCTCAATTAAACAACTTTCAAATGAAGCTGGCGTTGCTGCAGGAACTATCTATCTTTATTTCAAAGATAAAGATGCACTTATTGCTGATTTACACAGTACGATTATTAGTGCCGTAGCTAAAGCCATATTTAAAAACAAGAATGGCGCATTACCAATAAAAGATCAGCATCGACAAATGTGTCTGAATTTATGGCAATTCTGTCTCGAAAATGAGTCTATTACGTTATGTAAGCCGCAGTTTGATCATTTACCAATGGATGTACTTCACCACTTATATGATGATATATGGTCACAATTGAAACCGATTGCAGAATTGTATGAACAAGGACGTCAGCAAGGCGTATTAAAGAACTTACCTGATGACGTATTAAGCGCTTTTAGTTTTGAACCTATTGTAAATCTGGCCGGTCAGCAGCTTCGACGTACTATCGATATTACAAATGATGACCTAAATACTATGTTGGAAGCATCATGGAGTGCTATATCAACATCAACAATTGAGACTCAATAATGGAGTTATTCATGAAAATCTCACCTTCAATCTCACGTGTTATAGCACTATCGGCTTTATTGATATTAACCGCATGTCAATCGGATGAGCAGCAACAAGGGGCTCAACAACAGGAGAGTCATGTTGATGTTGTCACTCTCGCCCCACAAAAGGTTACATTACGTAGCTCATTACCAGCTCGCACTACCGCCTTTAGGCAAGCAGAAGTTCGCCCACAGGTGAATGGCATTATCGAGAAACGCCTATTTGAAGAAGGCGCTCAGGTGAAAGAAGGCCAACAGTTATATCAAATTGATGCCGCTTTATATGAAGCTGAAGTAGCCAATGCCAAAGCACAATTAATGCGAGCCAAAGCGGCTCTCCAGACAGCTAAATCGAAAGAAGCCAGATATAAAAATCTGCTCGCTGATAATGCCATCAGTCAACAAGATTATGATGATGCCTTAGCAACCTATCAGCAAACAGAAGCTGATATCAAAGTTCAAGAAGCCACATTAAAAACGGCCGAAACCAACTTAAACTACACGCATGTCTATGCACCCATTTCTGGGCAAATTGGTAAATCAAACGTCACAGAAGGTGCATTAGTGACAGCCCAGCAAGCAGCGGTGCTCACTACAATCTATCAACTTGACCCTATATACATTGATGTATCACAACCATCGAAACAACTACTGGATTTACGTAAACGTATTATTGCCCGTCAAATCAACAAGGAAAAGGCTCCGAAGGTCACTATAACACTGGAAGATGGAACGGCTTACTCTGAAACAGGCACCTTGCAGTTCGCTGAGGCTAATGTGGATCCAACAACGGGTGATGTGGTGTTGAGAGCCATTATGCCAAACCCAGATAATCTGCTGTTACCCGGCATGTTCGTCAAAGCGACAATTGAGGAAGGACAACTGGACAATGTCATTTTAGCCCCACAAAAAGGGATCACTTTTGATCGTGAAGGCAATGCCACAGCTTTAGTTGTTAACAAAGAAAATAAAGTGGAGTTACGTCAACTAGAACTTGATCAGGCTGTTAATGACAACTGGATTGTTAAATCAGGGCTTAATGCTGGTGATCAAATCATTGTTGAGGGTCTGCAAAAAGTCGCACCAGAAGCATCAGTTAAGATTGATAACAATACATTACAAACAGCGGATAATGGAGCGTAACCATGGCTAGATTTTTTATTGATCGCCCTGTTTTTGCCTGGGTTATCTCCATTATCATCATGTTGGCGGGGATAATTTCCATTTTTCAATTACCGATATCCCAGTATCCGACGGTAGCTCCACCCTCAGTAGAAATCAGTACAACCTATCCTGGCGCTTCTGCAAAAACGGTTGAGGATACGGTTATTCAGGTTATCGAACAAAACCTAACGGGGATTGATAATGTACTTTATATGTCTGGTACCAGTGATTCCTCTGGTGCTGGCTCGTTAACGGTCACCTTTAATACAGGTACTGATGCCGATATTGCCCAGGTACAAGTACAGAACAAACTACAATCTGCCATGCCTTTGCTACCTCAAGCAGTTCAGAATCAGGGCATAGAAGTTACCAAGTCCAGTGCAGCGTTTTTAATGGTGCTTGGCTTTTACTCTGATAATGGCAGTCTGGATAAATATGACATTGCTGACTATGTCTCGGCCAATATCAAAGATCCCTTAAGCCGTATAAATGGTGTAGGTCAAATCCAAGTATTTGGCTCGCAATACGCCATGCGTATTTGGCTCAATCCGGATAAATTAGCGCATTACAAATTGACCACGACTGATGTGACCAGTGCCATTAGTGCACAGAACGTGCAAATTGCTGCCGGTGAACTCGGAGGGGCACCCGCTGTTAAAGGTCAAGAATTTAATGCCAGTATAATCGTACAGACTCAACTGGAAACACCGGAAGAGTTCGGCCAAATCATCTTACGTGTAAATGAAGATGGTTCCCGCATCAAACTGTCTGATGTGGCTCGTATTGAATTAGGTGGTGAGAATTACCAATTTGAAACGGAATACAATAGGCAACCAGCTGCTGGTATCGGTATTAACTTAGCATCAGGTGCAAATGCACTGGAAACAGCCGAAAAAATTCGTGAGCGTATCGACGAGTTATCACCTTATTTTCCAGAAAGCCTGAAAGTCGTTTATCCGTACGACACTACACCATCGGTCAGAATCTCGATAGAAAACGTTATTCACACCTTAATTGAGGCGATCGTTTTAGTGTTCCTGGTCATGTATTTATTCTTACAGAATATCCGGGCCACATTGATTCCAACCATTGCCGTGCCAATTGTATTATTAGGGACGTTCGGTGTGCTGTTCGCTTTCGGCTTTAGTATTAATACACTGACGATGTTTGCCATGGTGTTGGCGATTGGTTTACTGGTTGATGACGCTATCGTGGTGGTTGAAAACGTTGAACGTGTGATGCATGAAGATGGGCTATCCCCTCGTGAAGCCACCCGAAAATCGATGGCTCAAATCACCAGTGCTTTAGTAGGTATTGTTCTGGTACTTTCAGCCGTATTTATTCCTATGGCCTTTTTTGGTGGCTCAACGGGCGTAATTTACCGACAATTCTCCGTAGCTATCGTCTCTGCTATGGCCTTATCGGTGTTGGTTGCCCTGACATTGACTCCCGCCTTGTGTGCAACATTACTCAGAGCTGGCGATGATGAACACAATGATAAAAAAGGCTTCTTCGGCTGGTTTAACCGCAACTTCAACCGAGCGACAAATAAATACCAAAGCTCTGTCGGGCATATGATTCACCGCACTGGCAGATATATGGTTATCTATTTATTAATCGTCGGCGTATTGGCAGTTTTATTCACTAAACTTCCCACCTCTTTCTTACCTGAAGAAGATCAGGGCATCATGTTTACTTTAATGACATTACCAGCCAATGCCTCAAAACAACGCTCTGCTGAAGTGATGAATAAAATTGAAGACTATTATCTTGATCAAGAGAAAGACAGTGTGAACTCAGTTTTCTCGATCATCGGCTTCAGTTTTGCTGGTCGTGGCCAGAATAATGGTATGGCCTTTACAGATATGAAACCCTGGGATGAAAGACCGGGTCAGGAATTGAGTGTTCAAGGCGTTGCTGGACGTGCATTCCAATATTTTTCATCCATTAAGAATGCGATGGTATTTCCTATCATCCCCCCATCCATTACTGAACTCGGTAATGCCAGTGGATTTGATTTACAGCTAAAAGATGTGGGTGGGCAAGGTCATGCAGCATTGATGAATGCCAGAAATCAACTACTAGGTATGGCTGCCCAGGATCCACGTCTAACGGGGGTTCGACCCAATGGTCAGGAAGATACTCCGCAATTTAAGATTGATGTGGATCATACAAAAGCCGCGGCATTTGGAGTGGATTTAAACCAAATTAACCAAACCTTCAACACAGCTTGGGCTTCGACCTATGTCAATGATTTTATTGATAATGGTCGGGTCAAGAAAGTCTACGTGCAAGGTGATGCGCCATACAGAATGATGCCTGAAGATGTCTCAAAATGGTATGTCCGTAATGATGATAATGAAATGGTGTCATTAGGCTCTCTTTCAGAGGGACGCTGGATTTATGGTTCGCCACGACTTGAACGCTATAACGGTGTCTCCTCAGTCAATATTCAAGGTCAAGGTGCGCCAGGTGTAAGCTCTGGTGATGCCATGAAAGCGATGGAAGAGTTAGTGGCAAAACTCCCCTCCGGCTTTGCTTATGAATGGACAGGGCAGTCGTATCAAGAAAGAGAGTCTGGCGATCAGGCACCGCTACTCTATGCTATCTCTATCATGGTTGTGTTCCTATGTCTGGCAGCATTATATGAAAGCTGGGCAGTGCCTTTCTCCGTGTTGATGGTTATACCTCTGGGTATTATCGGGGCTGTATTGTTTACCATGGCCCGTGGATTATCGAATGATGTGTATTTCCAGGTAGGCCTGTTAACGACTATTGGTCTGGCATCAAAAAATGCCATCTTGATTGTTGAGTTTGCTAAATCACTTTATGAAGATGGTATGTCGCTGATTGATGCCACCATGGAAGCGGTCAGAATGCGTCTTCGCCCTATCATCATGACATCACTTGCCTTTATGCTTGGCGTATTACCTCTGATGGTAGCTACGGGGGCTGGCTCTGGCAGTCAAAATGCCATTGGTACAGGTGTTTTTGGTGGTGTTTTCACCGCTACCGCATTAGCCATATTCTTTATACCCGTCTTCTTTGTTGTGGTATTTAGTTTGCGTGAAAAAGTGACTAAAAAATCATCACATAATGAAGTTAAAAAGGCCTGATTATGATAAAACCTCTTAAACTATCTGTTGCTATAACGGCGATATTAACGATATCCGCATGTTCTTTGATGCCAGATTATCAAAGACCTGAGCCGAATATTGCCATTGCTAATCAATCAGTCGAGAGTTCAACCGATGTGGCTGAACTCGGCTGGAAAGATTTTTATCTAGATCCGAAATTGGATCAATTGATCAGCATTGCGTTAGCCAATAACCAGGATCTTAGAGTTTCATCGCTGACGGTCGAACAATTACGTGAACAATTTCGTATTCAAAAAGCCGCCAAATTACCCACTGTTAATGCAGAAGGCTCGGTGACACGTCAACGCACCCCAGAGTCATTAACTGGTACAGGCCGAAGTGGCATTACTGATACTTATAGTGTTGGGCTAGGTGTATCTGCTTGGGAACTCGATTTCTTTGGACGAATAGATAGCCTGTCAGAGTCTGCATTACAACAGTTCCTGGCTTCTAAATCATCACGCGACAGCATGCAACTGACCCTGATTGCCCAAGTAGCTGATGCCTGGTTTAGTTGGTTAGCGAGTGATGCACAACATCAATTATCATCAGAAACACGGGAAGCACGTGCTGAAAGTTATCAACTGATTGAAAAACGCTTCAAAAGTGGCTTAGCTTCTGAACAGGATGTCAGACAAGCCGAAACAGCTCTGCACGAAGCACGTGTTCTGGAAGCGCAATACCAGCAACAAGCAAATCAGAACTTCACCAACTTACAGCTCTTAGTGGGCCAAAGCTTGGATAAGGATGAATGGAAAAAAGACTGGTATCAAATAAAAACATTGCGTGATATTCCTGCTAATCTGACTTCTGATGTGTTGTTAAAACGTCCTGATGTGATGCAGGCTGAGTACAATATTAAGTCTGCCAATGCTGATATTGGTGCAGCCAGAGCCGCATTCTTCCCGCGTATCAGTCTGACCACCTCACTCGGTTTTGGCGGTACAAGCTTTGGTCAATTAGGGGAGGCATCAAGCCGTCAATGGTCTATCGCACCGCAATTTACCCTGCCATTACTTGATTGGGGTGTCAATCAAGCCAACCTGAATGTGGCAGAGTTACAAAAAGACATTAATATCGCTCAGTATCAACAAGTGATTCAGGAAGCATTTAAGGAAGTGCGTGATGAGATGGAAGCGCGTTATACCTTAGATGCACAATTGCAAGCACAGAATGATCTAACGGCATCCACCAAACGCAGTCTGGAATTAGCTCAATATCGCTTCAACGCTGGTATAGATAGTTACCTGGATGTATTGGATGCCCAGCGTAGTTCTATCAACAGTGAATTAAATCAGATTGATACCCGACTGCTCAGACTTCGTAATCAATTAACGCTATACAAAGCATTGGGTGGTGGCCTGTATGAAGAAACACCATCGCCTTCGCCACAACAGAAATAATTTTGTATCCGTCATCAGCTTAATTTAAGCTGACTTATATTTGTTGAAATTAAGGAGAGAAAAATGGATTTACAAGTGGGCGGCATATTAGGTCTGATTTGGTTAATCATTGTTATCTGGGCCATTATTAAGGTTGCCAATAGCCCTGCTGGTGGTGGCGCTAAGATATTATGGATACTTATCCTTCTGCTATTTCCTGTATTAGGTCTGCTGATTTGGTTCCTGCTTGGACCTAAAAGCTAGTCTAACCAGCCACGCAAAAAAAAGGGGCTTAACGCCCCTTTTTTAATGCTTTCATTTAACCTAAGTGATCTTTTAGTAATTCTGGCTGACGTTCAGGCGTGAAAATCTCAATCCAGTAACCATCTGGATCTTGAATAAAGGCAATGCCTTTCATCTTGCCATCATTAGGTTTCTTCACAAACGGCACACCGAAGGATTCAAATCGCTCACATGCCGCATCAATATCTGGCACAGCAAAACCGATATGGCCAAACCCACGCGGATCACTATTGCCATTGTGATAGCTAACCTCGTCGTTATCTTCATCACCCCAGTTATGTGTTAGCTCTAACATCGCAGGCATGGCAAATGTTTGTTTGATACGCTCATCGTTATCCGTTGAAATCGCTTTCACTTGTTCAGGTGATAATGCCGCCATAAAATACAAGGTAAACTTCATCTCTGGAAAATCAAATCGTTTCACTAAAGTCATCCCCATCACTTCAGTGTAAAACGCCAGAGTGCGTTTCGGATCTTTGATGCGGAACATAGTCTGATTAAATACAAAATCATGGGTGGCAGGATCATGTGTCTCGCTTAGCCCTTCAGCATTGTCAAAATGACGACTCATTGTGCTCTCCTTAATGTAAAACAGATAAATTTATGACCATTCTTATGACAATGGCTCACTTAGTATTGAAATAACGCTGACTCTCTTCTTTGACCACTTTCGACAGCAATAAAATCCCGATAAGGTTTGGAATGGCCATTAAACCATTCATCAAATCAGAAAAGTCCCAGACAAACTTCAACTCACGGGTGGCGCCAACAATGACTGCAGCGACAAACACGATACGGAAGATGATAATGGCTTTCTCACCCAATAAATATTCCAGTGCTTTTTCACCGTAATAACTCCAGCCAATTAAGGTGGAAAAGGCAAATAGAGCCGTGGCTATCGCAACAATATAAGTGCCGGTTGGTCCTAATGTTTCGGCAAAACTGATACTGGTTAAGATATTGGCTTTCACCCCGTCCTGCCAGGCCGTGGCCGTTAAGATCACCAACGCTGTTGCTGTACACACCACCAGAGTATCAATAAAGGTCTGAGTCATAGAAACCAATGCCTGTTTCACCGGATCATTCGTCCGGGCTGCCGCCGCAGCAATGGGGGCTGAGCCCAAGCCCGATTCATTCGAAAACACACCACGTGCCACACCGTAACGAATCGCCGCCGCGACAGCAGCACCAGCAAAACCACCACCCGCGGCGATAGGATTAAATGCATGCCAGAAAATTAAATGAAAGGCCGCTGGCACTTCATCTATATTGATACCAATCACAATCAGTGCCGCACCTAAATAGGCCACAATCATAAAAGGCACTAACATTGAAGTGAATCGTCCGATTGAACGAATTCCGCCAATTAATACCAGCCCCGTTAAAACCATCAGTACAAAACCCGTGGTACTGGTTTCGATGCCAAATACCTGCTGTACGGCTGCAGCTGCGGAATTGGCCTGGGTCATATTACCAATACCAAACGCGGCACCGACAGTGAAAATAGCAAATAAACTGCCTAGCCACGGTAAACCTACGCCTTTTGATATGTAATACATCGGGCCACCACGCATACCGTTCTCGCCCTCTTCACGGTATTTCACCGCCAACATGGCTTCTGCATATTTGGTCGCCATGCCGACCAGCCCTGTCACCCACATCCAAAATACGGCGCCTGGGCCACCTAATGAAATCGCGGTCGCCACCCCAACAATATTGCCAATTCCGACCGTTGCAGCCAGCGCCGTGGTTAAAGCGGCAAAATGACTGATATCACCATCCGCTTTATCTTCTTTATGAAATACTAACTTGAGTGCATGGCCTAACGCCCGAAACTGGAGCCCCTTTAACATCACGGTCAGATAAAGCCCGGTGCCGACCAGCAAGATGAGCATCGGTGGTCCCCAAACCCAGCCGGATAAAACCGACACCCAGTGTGAAAGAAATTCCATGTATGCCTGACCTGTTAAAAGTTATTAATGCATTTGAAGTTAAGTGAGATACATGCTGCTGTCAAACTTTACGAACAACCACGCTTTCAGCACCATTAACCAGATCAAGACACTGTTTTAGCTTTGAGAATAGAAGCACCCGCATCTCTTGATAAACTCAATGTATCGGCAATTGAAATTAACGCCAAGACAGCAATGATCCAAAAGGCTAACTGGAAGTCCTCAGTCTGAGTTTCCACTAGTGTGGTTCCATGTAAAAACCACATGGAAAAAGCCAATACCAGAGCGGCAAAGGCGATGCCAATACCCCGACTCATCTGCTGCAGGACTGAAAACAGTGTGCTGGCATCACGCATTTGCTGTTCACCCACATCAGCAAAGCCAATAGTATTAAGTGCAGTGAAATGCATGGAGCGATTCATGCCACTAATAAATAACACCAGAACCATTAACCAATGTGGTGTATTCACTGTAAACATGGCCATAGCAACAAACCCAGCCGATACCATCAGTCCATTCGCTATCAGCACCCGGCGGAAACCAAAGGTATTCATAATCCAGGTGGTGGCAGGTTTCATGCACAAATTACCAACAAATAACCACAGTAATAAAATGCCAGCATCCACCGCTGACATGCCGAACCCGAGTTGGAACATCAACGGCAATAAGAAAGGCACAGATGCCACAGCTATTCGGAAAAACGAACCACCCACAGCGGTAATTCTGAAAGTTTTAATCGCTAAAGGCTTCAAACTAAATAATGGATATTGACTGCCAAGTAAGTGTTTAATTGATAACGCCAACAAAGCTAAACCAACCATGATTAAACTGAGACTGTATGCCACCTGCAGTCTGCCTGCACTCAAACATTCCACACCGGCCATAAAAATACCAAAGCCGGTTCCGGTCATTAAAAAACCACGGATATCAAAAGGTTCTCGTTGCATTACACGATGTGCCTGAGGCTGAATTAAGCAGTGGGTAACGATTAATATCAGTAAACCAATGGGTACATTAATCAGAAAAATCCAATGCCAGCTCCAGTGGGTTGCGATCCAGCCCCCCAAAAAAGGGCCTAATACCGGCCCGAATAAGGCCGGCCAGGTTAGAATAGCCACCGCTTTCACAATCTGATTTTTGGGTGTATCTCGTAATACCACTAGGCGGCCAACAGGCACCATCATCGCGCCACCAAAACCTTGTAAGACCCTGGCCGCTGTAAAGCTCATCAGCCCAGTACTCAAAGCACATAACACTGAGGAAAAAATAAATATCAGTACCGCCAGCGAAAAGACCCGTCGCGCACCAAACCGATCAGCCGCCCAGCCGCTTAATGGCATAAACACTGTTAAGGCGACGAGATAAGCTGAGACCCCGACCGACAAATGAGCTGCCGCAATATCAAAATCCTTGGCAATAACAGGCAAAGCCGTTGCAATAATCGTGGCATCAAGCGTTTCCATAAAAAACGCCGCCGCCACTAATAAAGCAATCGCAATCCGTCTGTTTATCTCAATGGGTCCTAAATGCATTTTATGCCTGGTAGTTAAACAATATCATCTACTACGCCACCATCCACTCTCAGAGCAGCACCGCTGGTCGCTGATGCTTGCTCAGAACAGACATACACCACCATATTGGCGACCTCTTCCACCGATGCTGGCCGTTGTATGATTGAACTTGGTCTGGCTGCCATCACAAAGTCTTTGCCGACGTCTTCATAAGACTTGCCAGTTTTTTCCACTTCATCGGCAATCATGGCTTTAAAACCATCAGAAAGGGTTGGCCCAGGCAAAACACTATTCACCGTCACGCCACTGCCAGCGACACGCTTTGCTAAACCTCGTGAAAGTGATAGCTGAGCAGTTTTGGTGACACCATAATGAATCATATCGTCGGGAATATTACGTCCTGACTCTGACGAAATAAACACCACACGTCCCCATTGCTTCGCTTGCATGGCAGGCAGGTAGGCACGAGACAAACGCATACCTGACATCACATTGGTAGCCCAATAGGTATCCCAGGTTTGATCGTCAGTTTCAAAAAAATCGGCTGGGCCAAAGATGCCAGCGTTGTTTACTAAAATATCCACATCAGGCACTTTACTGACTAATTGTTGGCAACCCTCTGCGGTGGATAAATCTGCAGCGGCAGCGATGAGTTTTGCCTCAGGTAGTTGTGTTTTGATGCGTGCTATCGCCTTGTCAACGGTTTCCTGACTACGACCATTAATCACCACCTCGGCTCCCGACTCAGCTAAACCTGACGCAATGGCAAAACCAATGCCAGCCGTTGATGCTGTCACTAATGCTTTTTTTCCGGTGAAATCGATCTTCATCGTGTTCTCCTTAGTTATTTATCTGTTTATATTGTAGGCGACCACTAATATTGATTAAATAGAGAGAATGTAAATTCACTATTTCGAAATAGTTAACAATGAAACGTATTGATGATCTGCTGGGTTTAAGAGTATTTGAAAGAGTCGTGACATTGGGTAGCCTGACAGCCGCCGCCCAAGAATTAGGCATCTCCCTAGCAGCAGCCAGTAAACGACTGACTAAGCTGGAGCAGTATCTGGATGTACAACTGATTCATCGTAGTACACGGCGATTATCTGTCAGTGATGAAGGACAAACCCTTTATGACTACGTACAACGCATTGTGGCTGAATTAGCACAAGCGGAAGAGGCGATCTTGCAAAAGTCAGAGCAACTCTCCGGCTCTTTAACCATTACCTCTCCCAACAGTTTTGGTCGACGCCACTTGGTCAAACTGATTGCCGAGTTTAAACGTCGACACCCTGACATTAGCATCCAGCTGCTGCTCAGTGACAGCATTGAAGATATGATTGCAGAAGGTATCGATGTCGCCATTCGTTATGGTGAACTGCCAGACTCAAGACTGGTTGCTCGTCGTTTACTGAATAATGAGCGTATCTTATGCGCCTCACCCGACTATCTTGCCCGAAATGGCACGCCTAAGGCCTTAGAGGAACTGCATCAGCATCAATGTATTATTATCAGTCGTCATACTGAAATTAACTGGGCTTTCCCAAGCCAAACCTTACATATCCAGCAAGCGATAAGCAGTAATGACGGTGAGGCCGCACATGTCATGGCAGTACAAGGCATGGGTATCGTGCTGAAATCCTACTGGGATGTGGCAGAAGACCTGATGGCAGGCAAATTAATTCAGGTCTTACCTGAGCAAGCCGTTATCAGTGCCCCCATCAATATCATTACCCTAAAAAATCAGCATCAACCCGCAAGAATCCGGCTATTTATCGACTTTTTACTCAGTAGTTTGCAACCAATGCATATGCATAAAGAAAAAACCTGACCGCCCTCGTTGCCAACACCAAAACGGTTATCCTACGCTCATAGAACGGCGACGCCAGGCGCTCAAACGTTCTTGTAATCCGATAACAAACACATAGAAGGCCGGTACAAAAAACACGGCCAATATCGTACCGCTGAGCATGCCACCAAACACGCCTGTGCCAATGGCATGCTGGGTTTCAGCACTGGCGCCACTAGCAAGCATCAATGGAACGACACCAAGCGTGAAGGCCAGCGAAGTCATCAGAATGGGTCGCAGGCGCAGACATGCTGCTGTCACAGCGGCATCTATCAATGTGCGCCCTTCAGCATGTAACTGACGAGCAAACTCTACAATAAGGATAGCGTTCTTTGCTGACAAACCTATGATCGTTATCATGCCGACTTTGAAGAACACGTCATTGGGCATGTCACGCAGTAGCACAGCCGCCACTGCCCCCAACAAACCTAACGGTACTACCAGCATCACCGATAGCGGAATCGACCAGCTCTCATACAATGCCGCCAATACCAGAAATACAACCAGGCCTGATAACAACATCAGCATCGGTGCTTGCGCGGCAGATTGCCGTTCCTGCAGTGACAGTCCTGACCAGGCTATAGCAAAACCTTTGGGTAACTGTGCGACTAAACGTTCCATCTCCACCATCGCTGCACCACTGGAAAAGCCGGGCGAAGCTTCCCCTGAGATACGTACAGAAGGAAAGCCCTGAAAGCGAATCATCTGCTGCGGCGACTCGCCCCATACAGGCGTTACAACTTCTCGCAGTGGTACCATGCCACCATTCACATTACGCACTCGCAGGCCGAGTACATCATCCAATTGCATACGAGCATGGGCGTCAGCCTGTATGATAACTTGCTGCATACGTCCCGCATTGGGAAAGTCATTCACATACAGTGACCCCATCGCTGCCGATAAAGTACTGCTCACAGCAGTGAAGGACAGACCCATTGCCTCAGCTTTTTGCCGATTGATATCCAAGCGAATGCTCTCGCCTGGTGGCAAGCCATCGGGATAGACATTGCTGACCACTTCGCTCTGTGTTGCCAATGCCAGCAGTTGTGCCTGAGCCTCCAACAAAGCCGCTTCACCTTGATGAGCCCGATCCTGTAGAAACAGGCTGAAACCAGAGGAAGTACCCAACTCGTCGATGGCCGGAGGCATCAGACTCATTACCGTTCCCTCGATATTATCAGCCATGGCCTGCTGTGCCAGAGCCGCTTCCTCAGCTGCGGTAGCACCATTACGCTGGTCCCAGTCTTTAAGCATTGTGAAGGCCATAGCTGCGTTCGGACCTGAACCGGCAAAACTAAAGCCCAATACCACCAGATTGGCATCCAGAGCTGGACGTGAAGCAACGTGTGCCTCGTAAGCCTTGACCACTTCCAGAGTGCGTTCACTGGTGGCACCTGTGGGTAACTGGATAGAGGTCATGAAATACCCCTGATCTTCCTCAGGCAGGAAAGATGAGGGTAACTGCTTGGCAGCGACGATAAGCACCACACAAAGCACAACAAATAACGCCATCATCCGGCCAGCATGGCCAATCATGCTCGCCACCCGTGCACCATAGCCTGCTGTCAGACGCTCAAAGCTTCGGTTGAAAGCGCCAAAAAAACCAGGCTTGTGATGGTGATCAACACTGACCGGGCGTAATAAAGTAGCGCAAAGAGCAGGCGTCAGAGTCAGGGCAAGAAACGCTGAGAACAAAATAGACACGGCCATCGACAGAGTGAATTGCTGGTAGATAATCCCCACTGAACCGCTGCCAAAAGCCATAGGGATAAACACAGCGGTTAACACCAGAGTGATACCAATCACTGCACCAGTGATCTCCTTCATCGCTCTTGAGGTTGCTTCCCTTGGCGACAGCCCTTTGGTCGCCATCAATCGCTCGACATTTTCTACCACCACGATGGCGTCATCGACAATAATACCAATGGCCAGCACCATGCCGAACATAGTGAGTGAATTGATCGAAAATCCGGCAAGCAGCATCACAGCAAAGGCGCCAAGCAACGCGATAGGCGCGACAATGGCAGGAATCAATGTGTAACGCAGGTTTTGCAGGAATAAGAGCATCACCAGGAACACCAGTGCCATAGCTTCAAACAAGGTGTAGATCACCTTCTCAATAGAAACTTTGACGAAAGGCGCCGTATCGAACGGCACTGAGTAGGCCATGCCAACAGGCAGACTCGGTGCAAGTTCGGCCAGACGCTCGCGTATCGCAGAAGCCGTCTGCACAGCGTTTGCGCCGGGTGATAATTGGATAGCCGCGCTGGTTGCCGCCACACCATTCTCACGATTAGAGAAACCGTACGACTGCGCGCCTAGCTCAACTCGCGCCACGTCACCCAGTACCAGCTTCGCCCCATCAGTACTGGCACGCAGAACAATAGCAGCAAACTCCTCGGGGGTCGTCAGTTGTCCCTGTACAGTCAGTGGCACGGTCAGGCGTTGTCCCGGCAGTGCTGGCTCATCACCAATTCGTCCTGGCGCAATCTGTACATTCTGCTGCTCAATGGCCTGAGCCAGTTCATTCATTGTCAGACCATAAGCGTTAAGTTTATTCGGATCGACCCAAACGCGCATCGCCTGCTCGGCACCAAATAACTGCACACGCCCCACCCCTGCAATTCGACGTAATTCCTCGACAATATTCCGCGCCAGATAGTCGTTCAATGCAACTTCATCGAACTGACCGTCGGGTGAGGTCATACCGACCATCATCAAAAAACTGGAGGAGGCCGATTCAACCTGCAGGCCGCTCTGTCTTACAGTTTGGGGCAGTCGCGGTTCCACAGCTTTAATACGGTTTTGCACATCGACCTGGGCCAACTCCGCATTAGTACCGGGTTTAAATGTAGCGGTTATCTGTGCAGTACCAGAGGTATCTACCGATGACTCGAAGTACAGCAAATTTTTCACTCCTGACAATTCGCGCTCGATCAAGCTCACTACCGAATCATTAAGTGTCTGAGGTGTCGCTCCTGGATAAGTCGCATAAATGCTGACCGAGACCGGCGCTACAGAAGGATAGCGAGAGATAGGCAATTGCGGGATGGCAATAACGCCGATCAATACAATAAACAAGGCGATCACCCATGCAAATACTGGGCGGTTTATGAAAAACTGGGGCATGTTGACTTCTCCTGGCTCAGTGTTGGTTGGCACTAAGCTGATGACTCTCAGCAGCAGATTGCCAAGGGCGTGTGACAACCTGTATAGCCGGACTCAGGCGCTCAATGCCCTCAATGACTACCGACTGACCAGCGCTTAGGCCGGAGATGACACGATAATCGCGTCCCACCAGCTCACCAAGCTCAACGGCGACCAGCTCTGCCTTATCATTTGCATCGACTATCCACACACTGGCTTGACCCGCCGTACGAGTCACTGCCTGCTGGGGGACACTCAGAGCATCCGTATAGTAAGCTTTGGCGATACGTGCTTGTACGTATAGGCCGGGCAACAGACGATAATCAGGGTTATCCACCAACACTCGTAACAAGACATCGCCGGTACCAACATTTACCTCTGTGCCAGAAAACAAAATGTGCCCTTGTATACCGAGAGGTTTACCATCACTACTCAAAATCTCGGCCGCCAAGTTAGACCCTGCCGTGCCAGCCAGTTGACGCATCGTTTCCAACTCTGATGCTGGTAGACGGATGTCTACATATACTTGATTGATTTGTTGGATTCTGGCCAAAGGCGTGGCATCTGTTGGCGAAACTAATGCCCCCTCACTAACCAGTGCTTGGTCAATACGGCCATCAATAGGAGCCTCAACACTGGCGAATTGCAAATCCAGTTTACGTCGAGCCAGGGTAGCTTTAGCTTGAGCTACATTCGCTCTAGCCTGATTTCGCAATGAAACAGCATCATCATAAACTTGACGACTGACCCCGCCAGCCTCCGTCAGAGAGACGAGACGGTCTACCTCCAAACGTGCTCGTTCCAACACGGCTTCAGCATGCTGCAAAGCTGCCGCGGCAATATCGACATCGACTTTAAATGGCGCTGGATTAATTTGAAACAGCACTGAGCCGGCTTTAATTTCAGCCCCTTCCTCAAACAGACGGTGTTGCAAGATACCACCAACTTGAGCGCGGATCTCAGCACTACGGATAGCAGTGACTCGGCCTGGCAAGTCTTCAGTAACTAATAATGTTCTGGCTTGTGGCGTCAACACTGATACCTTTACCGAATTGGGCGTTTCTGCAAGCTGCTGTGTTGAATCACAACCTGACAATACCAACACGGCAAGGCCTACTAAAACAATGCTTAGGTGCCACGGTTTGATGAACATAAACGACTCCTCGCTAAACGTATCTTTCGATAACGCCGCTCTATTAAACGCTAGATAAACAAGGCTGAATTATGACGAGCTGCTATTGCGAATTATTCGAGGCTTTATGGAGAAAGTATGGAGGGAGTGATACAGTTCAACAATTTAGCGTTGGAGCAATCCGTGTCCAGTCTTAATTCCCCTGTAAGCCCAACAAATTCGGCACTCGTATTGATTGCAGAGGATGAAATAGAGATTGCTGATATTCTTATTGCTTATCTACAGCGCAGTGGGCTACATACTCAACATGCCGCTGATGGTCAACAAGCATTGGCCATGCATCAAACTCACAAGCCTGATCTATTGCTACTCGACGTACAGATGCCACATATGGACGGTTGGAATGTACTAAATGAAATTCGCGCTCATAGTGATACACCTGTCATCATGCTCACAGCACTTGATCAGGATATCGATAAGTTAATGGGCTTACGTCTGGGTGCAGATGACTATGTGGTGAAACCATTCAATCCAGCTGAAGTAGTCGCTCGTGTACAGGCGGTATTGCGACGCGTACAAAGCAGTACCCCGGCCACGACTAAGATGCTGCGTGTTGGCAAGTTCCAAATTGACTTAGATAACCACGAGGCCAGCATCTACTGTAATGAGCAACAATTGACACTGGATCTCACCCTGACCGAATTCAAGCTTCTCGCCTGTCTGATGCGTTCACCAAAACGGGCTTTCAGCCGTGAAGAACTGTTGGTCAACTGTCTTCCTGAGGGTGATTCTCAGGAACGTACCGTAGATAGTCATATCAGCAAATTACGTAAAAAACTGGAGGCGCTTGATATTCACGGTGTGCCTGCCAGTGTCTGGGGAGTAGGTTATCGCTTTGGTGGTGAAACATGAAATCAGCATCAGGTTTACGTCGGCAAATCATCAAGTCGCTGGCCGTCATGACGATGGGCATCATTTTTCTGTCAGTGTTCGGCTCCTATGTGTTTTATGGTGTTGCCACGGCCTATATGCCTGGCAGCATATCCGAAACCTGGATGCCCTCGCAGGTGGAGATGATCTGGATCATTTGTACAATCATCACTGCACTGGGGATCGCTCTGTTCGTCGCCATTCGTTTGTCACGGCGTATTCTCACACCACTTAACTCTGTGGCATTCAGCTTGCGTGAAGTCGCCCAGGGTAAACTTAACGCCCGTGCCAAAACCGACCAACATGCGATGGGAGAGACGGCACAACTGGTACATGACTTCAATGCTATGGCTGAACGCTTACAGTATATGACCCGGGAACGAGAGTTCTGGAATGCTGCCATTGCTCATGAACTTCGTACACCGGTCACCATTCTTCGCGGTCGTTTACAGGGTTTGGCCGAAGGTGTCTTCACACCTAATAACGATATTTTCGAAGGATTACTTCGACAGGTCGAAGGACTCAACCGTCTGATAGAAGATTTACGAGTATTAAGTCTCAATGACAGTGGTCACTTAGAGTTACAGCTGGACGAGGTGATGCTGGCCGAAGAACTCAGCGTAGTAATAGAGAGTTTTACTTCAACACTGAACGCAAGAGGATTTACGCTAAAGCAACAACTGGATCCCACACTAAAAGTTCGCTGTGATGTTATACGAATACGGCAGGCTTTGATGGCGCTGCTGGAAAATGCCTGTCAACATGCCGATCCTGGTGCGCTGACAGTCCGCCTTAACAGTTCAGAAGACAGCTGTTATTTGAGCGTGGAAGATGAAGGCCCAGGTATTCCTGCAGAGGCCGCAACCAATGTGTTCGAGGCATTTCACCGTGTTGAACCTTCTCGCTCACGAAAAAGTGGCGGTAGTGGGCTTGGTCTTGCCGTTGTTAAAGCGATAGTTGAGGCACATGGAGGGCATGCAATTTGCCAATCTACTAGCGCTGGAGGCACGATTTTCATTCTGTCATGGCCCATTCAGCTAGAGACAAAATGAAAAGTACTGATTAAAGATTTTTTCTATTTACTTACCAATACAAAAACTGGAGAAGATATGATCCAATAAGTCTTCTGTAGTAAATGTGCCGGTAATTTCACCTAGGGCCTGCTGTGCAAGACGCAGCTCTTCAGCTAACAACTCACCAGCCCCCATGCCTGAGAGACAGTCATAACCATTGACGATAGACTGTCTGGCACGTGCTAAAGCATCGAGATGTCGACGGCGGGCAATAAACACGCCCTCTTCTTCCGGATGAAACCCTACCGCCTGATAAAGATGTTGTTGTAATAACTCAAGCCCATCCCCAGACTTCGCCGAAAGATATAAAGTGGGATAACCATTTTCTTCCGTCAAGCCTGTCTGATGACCACTTTTATCAATCTTATTACGGATAATAGTCAGTGGTTTATTCGCTGGTAGCTCAGCCAGAATCTTTTTATCCTGCTCGGTAAGCCCTTTACTATCATCAATCAACAATAAAATATGATCCGCCTGAGCGAGTTCATTTTGGGTACGGCGAATGCCTTCCAGCTCAACGATATCGTCTGTGGCATCATGCAAACCGGCGGTATCAGAAATACGTAAAGGTAGACCACCGAGGTGAATTTGTTCACGCAATACATCGCGTGTCGTGCCTGCCACATCAGTCACTATCGCTGCATCATGACCCGCTAGCTGATTGTGTAAACTTGATTTACCTGCATTGGGCTGTCCGGCCAACACCACGCTAATACCTTCGCGTAATAAGCGGCCTTGTTTGGCAGAACCGGTAATACCATCAAGAGTTTTTAATAAATCCTGTAATTGCACATCCACTTGCGCTTCAGCGAGAAAATCAATTTCTTCATCGCTGAAATCAATAGAGGCTTCGACATACATTCTCAGATGCGTCAGTTCTTGCAGAAAATCATTAATGCGATTGGAAAAATCGCCTTGCAGTGATCGCATCGCACTTCTTGCCGCCTGCTCTGTTGAGCTTTCAATTAAATCGGCAACAGCCTCAGCCTGGGCTAAGTCCATTTTATTATTGAGGAAGGCACGCTCAGAGAACTCACCAGGCCGAGCCATTCTGGCACCCAACTCAACAGCACGCTGACAAAGTCTGTCCATAACAAGCGGGCTGCCATGTCCCTGAAGTTCAACAACATCCTCGCCAGTAAATGAAGCCGGACCAGGAAAGTAAAGGGCAATGCCTTCATCTATAACGCCATTATCGGCATCACGAAAGTGAGTAAATTTGGCGTAACGCGGTGTCGGTAACTTTCCGCAAATCGATGTCACGATCTCAGCGCTTTTTTTACCAGAAATTCTGACGACACCCACACCACCGCGTCCGGGCGCGGTGGCTACTGCAACGATCGTATCCATCAGCGCAGCTTAGAGTGCATCCATCTTACGAGTGATATACCACTGCTGCGCAATCGACAACACGTTATTCACCACCCAGTACAACACCAGACCCGATGGGAAGAAGGCGAAGAAGACGGTAAACACCAGCGGGAAGAACTTCATCATCATTGCTTGTGCAGGATCTTGTGGTGCAGGGTTCAATGTTTGTTGGAACCACATTGAAATACCAAACAACACAGGCAAGATGAAGTAGGGGTCCATGGCTGTTAAGTCATTAATCCAAAGAATAAAATCAGCCTGACGCAGTTCAATACTTTCTACCAGAACCCAGTAGAAAGACAGGAATACTGGCATTTGCACCAGAATAGGTAAACAACCGCCTAATGGGTTAATTTTCTCAGTGCGATAAAGATCCATCATCGCCTGATTGAACTTCTGCTTGTCATCGCCATAACGTTCTTTCAGACTCGCCAGCTTTGGCGTTAACTTACGCATAGCCGCCATTGAGCGGTAGCTCGCGGCAGATAGTTTGAAGAAAACTAACTTGATCAATACCGTCAGTAGCACAATAGACCAACCCCAGTTGCCGGTCATTTTGTGTAACCATTCCATCACCCAAAATAAGGGTTCAGAAATAATAGTAAAGATGCCGTAATCAACCGTCAGTTGTAAGTTCTTAGCTACTTTTTCCAGACGTTCGGCTTTTTTCGGCCCCAGATACATTTCATAATCCGCATGACCTTCACTTCCAGCCGCAACAGAAATAGCTGGCATTCTGACACCGGCAGTGTAATTAGTGCCATTAAGAGAGCGTGCGTAGTAACCTTTTTCTTCATCATTTTGTTCAGGCACTATCGCCGCTACAAAATAATGCTCAATCATCGCTGCCCAGCCATCCTTCGCTTTCTGATCGAATGGTTTTTCATCCAAATCATCAAACTTCACTTTTTCATATTCATTACCTGTGTTTGAGAATACAGGTCCGCTATAGGTATAAATGAAGCGTGAACCACTGGATTGTTTTTGACGATTGAATTGTGCATACGGGTAAGCAGAAAATGCATCAGCGGTATTATTGATAATCTTGTAGTCAACATTCACCACATAGCTATCACGTTTGAATGTATAGGTTTTCACTACTGTCAGGCCGTTATCAGCTTGCCAGTAGAGCGGCACTTTAATTTCGTCCTGGCCATCTCTTAATTGATAGTTTTGCTGATCAGCTTTATAGATAGCGTAGTGTGTTGGCACATCCATATTCGAACGCAAGCCAGATTGTGAAACGAAATAAGCATCACTTTTATCACTCAAAAACTGCACCGGTGTATTGGGTTCTTCAGAGCTAACGGCATATTTCAATAAGGCCAGATTTTGAATATCACCACCTTGTGTGCTGATTTCAATATCCATCACATCCGTTGTTACATGGATTTTTTGTTTCGTCGCTGCAGACGATTGCGCCGATTCAGGCACATCAGGTAAGGCTTCAGCAGAAACCGAAGGCATATCTGGCAACGCTGCATCGTTTGCGGCCAACGAGCCATCATCGATCTGGGTCGAGGTCGTATTTTGTTCGGTTTGTTGAGGATGTACGTAATCTTTTTGCCATGCCTGCCATAACAATAATGACACGATGAGCAGACCAAAAATAAATAGGGTTCTGAGATTATCCATTACGATTCTTTGTTTTTAGTTCAGGTACAGGATCAAGTCCACCCTCATGCCAAGGGTGACAGCGGGATATTCGACGCAAACCAAGCCAAGTTCCTTTTACAGAACCATGACGTTCGATTGCTTCTATCATGTATTGTGAGCAGGTTGGCTGAAAACGACAATGCATGCCGATGAAAGGGCTCAGTAAAAGTCTATAACCTCGGACGAGGCTGATTAGGATTTTTGCCATTGCGCCACCACTGTTAACCAATGTCGCTCCAATGCTGCCCATATTTGAGTGCTATCTCGTTCTGTCACACCGGGGCGTGACAATACAACAATATCGATGTTTGATAAGGCGGATTGATTCTGTCGAAATGATTCGCGAATAATCCGCTTTAAGCGGTTGCGTTGATTGGCTAATTTCACGTGTTTTTTAGCTATCGCTAGTCCCAGTCGGGGATGTCCCACTGAGTTCTCAACCGTTAAAACCGTCAGGCCCCCACCACCAGTGCGTTTTCCTTGACGGAACACCCGAGAAAAGTCTCCCGGGCGATTCATTTTCATGGCTCGGCCGAATGTTGCCAAGTCATGCCCTCCCTGAAGGATGTCAGAGAAGATTATACTGACAGTCTTGCGCGACCTTTTGCACGACGTGCGTTAATAACGCGACGACCACCAACTGTTTTCATACGTGCGCGGAAACCGTGTGTGCGTTTGCGCTTCAGATTGCTAGGCTGAAAAGTTCTTTTCATTTCACCAACTCCAGAAATATTGATTGTTTTGCTGCCTGCGGTGCTAACAGCAGCAAAAACCGCCGAGGCAAAAGACACGGGATTATAAAGTTTTAAGGCATAACAAGTCAAACCAGAGTGACTTTCATTTTTTCTGTGGTTATTTTACTTGCCAAAAAGCTGGCTTAAGGATAATACTTGCCAAAAAGCTGGCTTAAGGATAACTTTAGACCTCCTGCGTTACCAGCTATACTATCAAAAAGCTTAGCTATCCAACGCACCTCATTTTTGTTTAAACCGGTATAAATCAAGGAGTTAATGTGTCATCACCCCTTTGGGAAAAATGTCTGTCCCATCTCGAAGGTGATTTGTCGGCACAGCAGCTGAATACTTGGCTTAGGCCGCTGCAAGCGATCGAAACCGAAGAGAGCTTACGCTTACTAGCGCCCAATCCTTATGTAAAAGCATGGGTTCAGGAGCAGCTAGAAGCACAGATAAATCAGCTGGTTCATCAATTAACTCAAGGCCTTATCGAATATGTTTCGATTGAAGTAGGTACCATTGATCATGTGCCTCAACGGCCAAAACGTGTGGCAACCACTTCCGCGCCAGCCAAAACCAATAAAGAAGAAAAGTCAGAAACGATAAAGTCAGAACCCGCACTTGGTAGTCCTATCAATCCACTCTTCACCTTTGATAGTTATGTCGAAGGTAAATCTAACCAGATTGCACGAGCGGCATCGCTGCATGTAGCGGAAGCACCGGGAACAAGCGGTTATAACCCACTCTTTTTATATGGCGGTACCGGACTCGGCAAAACCCATTTGATGTTGGCCGTGGGTAATAAAATCAAGCAAAACAATCCTAAGGCTCGTGTGATTTACTTGTCATCTGAACGTTTTGTTCAGGACATGATTACCGCATTACGCAACAACGCTATTGATCAATTTAAAACTCACTATCGTAGTGCAGACGCATTATTGATTGATGATATTCAGTTCTTTGCCAAAAAAGAGCGCTCGCAAGAAGAGTTTTTCTATACCTTTAATAGTTTGTTGGAGGGTCAGCGCCAAATCATTCTGACCTGTGACCGTTTCCCCAAAGAAGTCGACAACTTGGATGAGCGTTTGCAATCACGCCTGGGTTGGGGCTTAACCGTGGCTATCGAACCACCAGAGCTTGAAACACGTGTGGCGATTCTGATCAAAAAAGCGCAACAAAACCTGATTACACTACCGGAAGACGTGGCTTTTTTTATCGCCAAGCGTATAAAATCGAATGTACGTGATCTGGAAGGCGCATTGCAGCGCGTTCTGGCTTTTTCTCGCTTTACCAATCAGCCCATGTCAATTGATATGGCACAGGAAGCATTGAAAGATCTGCTGGCACTTCACCAAAAGCTAGTGACACTGGAAAGCATCCAGAAAACAGTGGCTGAATATTTCAAAGTGCGTGTGTCTGAATTACTGGCGAAAAAACGTACACGCTCCATCGCGCGACCACGGCAAATCGCCATGGCGCTTGCCAAAGAGCTAACCAGTCACAGCCTGCCAGAGATTGGTGAATCTTTTGGTGGCCGTGACCATACAACTGTCCTGCATGCGTGCCGGAAAGTTGCTGAATTAAAAGAGTCGGATCCCCGCGTGGCTGAAGACTACCGTAACCTTTTACGAACACTGTCGAGTTAACCCGAGAGAATCATCATGCAATTTACTGTCAGCCAAGATACTTTAGTGCGACCGCTGCAACTGGTGTGCAGTATTGTTGAACGCCGCGCTACGCTACCGATCCTGTCTAACGTTTTATTACGTGTTCAAGGTGACCAACTATCTATGACCAGTACCGATATGGAACTGGAAATGATCGCTACCTTACCCGTAGCCGTTGAAGAAGAAGGTAAAACCACCGTTTCAGCACGTAAGTTGCTGGATATCGTCAGAGCGCTGCCAGGTAATGCGACCATCAGCGTGAATGCGGCAGATGGTAAAGCGGTAGTCAAAGCCGGTAAAAGTCGCTTTTCATTGGCGACATTGTCCAGTGATGACTTCCCGGACAGCGAAGGTGCTAATTACATTGATGAAATTTCATTGCCACAATCGGCACTGAAATCTTTACTCGACGAAACCAGTTTTGCCATGGCAAGCCAGGACGTGCGTTATTACCTGAATGGTTTATTGCTCGAACGTGACGATACAACCTTACGAGCTGTTGCTACCGATGGACATCGTCTCGCATTGGGCAGCCTGACCACAGCCACCCCTGTCAGCGAAAAAAACAGTGTTATCGTGCCGCGTAAAGCGATTATTGAACTCGGTCGCCTGCTCAATGACAGTGATGACATCGTTAAAATGGCCTTCAGTAATCAACAAATCAAAGTTGAATTACCTGATATTCACTTCACCTCCAAGCTGATTGATGGCCAGTTCCCTAACTATGAACGCGTTTTGCCACTCGGGGGTGATAAGGAAGTTCTGGCGGATCGTGATGAATTAAAACAAGCTTTATCACGAGCGGCTATCTTGTCGAATGATAAACACCGTAGCGTACGTATCAACTTAGATACCGATCAATTAAAAGCTACGGTTACTAACCAGGAACAAGAATCCGCTGAAGAAGAAATCAGCGTGGACTACAAAGGCGCGCCATTAGAAATTGCCTTTAATAATGCCTATCTGCTGGACTTACTGAATGCCATTCCGGATAACAAAGTGAAACTGCTTTTCACTGATGAAACCAGTAGCGCACTTGTGACCCCGGCTGATGAAAAATTCGAACGCCAATACGTCGTTATGCCAATGCGTCTCTGATATGTTTTAGAGAAACATCCTTAAACTCACATCAGCACCACATTAACAATACAAGTTTATTTGTATTCAATATGAAGGACTTGGAGAGAGTAACAGTATGAAACTAACGCCCTTTTACAAAAGGACTTTAGTCGGTCTACTGAGTTTATTTTTTATTGCTTTAGCAAGTTGTGGTCAATCACGTGATGTTGAACTGCCTGAAGACATCAAACAAATAACCCATGGCGATCTCGACGCATGGCTAAAAAAGACGCCTTTTGAAGGCTTATGGGATCCCGGCGAAGACAAAAAAGCAGATACCATTGTCATCACCAATGTGCATCAAGTATTTCCTTTTATCGGCAAATTAAAAAATGCCTCGGATGATAATAAAAACTTTACCGGGCAAGATGGTGATATCCACGAAGATGCCTGGCAGGTATTCAAAGATCCCAAATGGGGTGAAGTTGTCACCTACGCACAACTGGCTTACGACCCAGAAGAGCTGTTTTTATCTCCTTCTTACTCCGAAATGGGAAATCCGGCATTTTCAGGTAGCCAGGACATCAAGTTAAGTTATTCAGGCAATCTGACAGCCACGCAGGTCATAGATCGTAAGGGCGATAGTAAAGCCGCTATCTACTGGGTAAACAGTAATATGCAAACGTATCTGATGGGGTTTTATCAGAATCAGAACCTGGTATTTGAGGTGGCATTTCCCTGCAAAATAGAAGAGAAAGCCATGTGTCTTGGAAAATTAAAAGACATTAATAAAAAGCTGCAACTCAATATCTCAAGCTGGGAGAATGCCAGCGTCGATATGCTTCAGCCCAGTGATAATAAGGATAGTTTCTGGCAAGACCCTTATACCGGCATCTTTCCGGATGACTATGAAATCCCTTCGGTAAAGGTCAAAACTCGTTTCACTGATTTCAAACTGCAAAACCTGAATGTCCCACAGCAAAATGCTGCCTATCTATTCAGCTATGAAAATAACTATGGGCTGCATTACATCGGTTTCAATAAAGAGCCATCGCTGCTGAGCCGTGCTGAGTTTGATAAAGCACATGAAACTCAGAAACATATTGAGGCAGGTAGTCTCGATGTAAAAATTTATCTGTCAGAAAGCGAGAAAGATAATCTTCATCAGATTAAAGCAACCGCTTATATGAAGAATAAACAACAGCTGACCATTAACGCCAGTTATCCTGTTAAGGACCCAGATGCCCGTGATGAAGTCATGGATATTCTTGAGCATCTGAAAATTGCTCAATTCTGATAAATAACAAGGCGTAGATAAGAACCGTTCATATAGAAGCCAAAACTCTATTTATTATGCGTTTGATTACGATAAGCTTAGTCAGGACTAGTTGGTATTTATAAGGCTAATAAGGACAGAAGGAATAGATAGACCATGATGCACAAGATTCAATGTGAATGTGGCAGCCTGCTTGGACATATTGACGGTAAAGGTATCACCAGCAGGGTGATTTGTTATTGTACAGACTGTCAGGCATTTGCAAAGTATCTTGGTAAGTCGGCTAACATTCTCGACGCGCATGGTGGCACCGATATCGTCCAGTTAGCTCAGCCTCGTTTGCATATTACCCATGGGTTAGAGCATCTGGCCCTATTACGACTTTCTCCTAAAGGATTATTACGCTGGTACGCCTCCTGCTGTAATACTCCCATCGGTAATACTCTGAGCAACCCAAAAGTGTCGTTTATTGGTTTGGTGCACTCTTGTCTGGATAAGACGTGGTTAGAAACCGATTTTGGTCGTGACGTGGCCAAAGTGAATACGGAATCCACAACAGGTGAGCCTAAACCCAAAACCAGTGGTTTATTCGGTAATGTCATGCGTTTTTTTGGCATTGTCCTGTCAACGTTGATTAGTGGTAAATATAAACACTCCGAATTATTTACCAAAGATGGCGCACCCATCGTAACGCCAACCATTCTCACCGATGAGCAACTCGGCCAGTTAAAAAAGCAGAAGTAATATCAACATGATTTTTCGGCTTCATACCCCGATTATGATAAACCGTTATAAACCTTAAAAAGGCACAGAATATGGATATCATCAAATGGGCTGAAAAACTGATGTCGATGGACGAAAAAAGTTGGCAACGGCATGCTAACCCATGGAGTGTGTATTCACGTTTTACTACCTTGCCCTTGCTCTCTCTCGCCTTTTATTCACGTGAGTGGATGGGGATTTATTCGTTAGTACCTATTGTTTTGGCTTTTGTCTGGATTTGGCTTAACCCACGATTATTTAACGTCCCATCATCCACCGATAACTGGGCGTCGATGGGCACCTTTGGCGAACGACTGTATTTAAATCGCAAAAATATCCCCATACCAGTTCATCATCAACAGGTTTGTATGCTGCTGCAAACATTGTCAGCTTTAGGCATACCGTTTTTTATTTATAGCTTATACAGCCTGAATGTTGGGTTGCTGATTGCCAGTAATATCTGGATTATGGTGTTCAAAGCCTGGTTTGTGGATCGTATGGTGTGGCTATACAGGGAGATGAAAAACAGCGATAGCAAGTACGCTTCCGAGAAAAACCATAAACAATAAAAGGTAATCCCATCAATTATCTACATCCTATATAATCACTGACTGATTTATACAAGCCAGACAAAAAATACGATGATAAATAGCACGCCAACACATAAGCCACGCCCGTTTGTAGACCTGATGGTCAGTATCGTTTTACCGTCAGTTATCTTGATGAAATTGAGCGGACCGGAAGACTTGGGAGCCAGTGGTGCATTAATGGCGGCACTGGCTTTTCCTCTTGGCTGGGGAATATTCGAACTTATCAAATACCGTAAATTCAACTTTATCGCTCTGCTGGGTTTAATCAGTGTATTACTCACCGGCGGCATTGGTTTATTTGAGCTCGATACTAAATGGTTAGCCATCAAAGAAGCGGCTATCCCTGCCATTATAGGTATTGCTGTTCTCGGCTCAACCTTCACCCGTTACCCACTGATCAGAGCCATTTTGTATAACCGTGAAATCATGGATGTCGATAAGATCAAAGACCGCCTTGAAGAACAAAACAGCACAGCGTTATTTGAAAAGCGTCTTCTCAACGCGACCTATTTATTAGCAGGTACCTTTTTATTTTCAGCCATTATGAATTTTTTACTGGTGAAATGGTTGGTCACCAGTCCAACTGGCAGTGAGGAGTTTAATGAGCAACTGGGCTTGCTTACACTTTATAGCTACCCGGTTATTGCGATTCCTTCCATGTTGATGATGATCGGTATCTTTTATTATTTATGGCGGACTATTCATGATTTAACCGGCCTTAAACTTGAAGAAGTTGTATCACCGAAGGTCGCCAATAAATAATCACGTGTCCTCTGTCAGACTGATTCATCATCCAGACTATCTCGTGCTGTTGCCAGCAGAGCGATGCAGAGTTTTAAGCTCGGCTGTGTTAAACGGCGGACTGCAAGAAGCCAGCGCTTTACTCAATATGCGGGTGGACAAACATTCTCCGCTACCCTGTCTGGCACCAGAACAAACCTTACTAGATAAAGCAGAAGCACTGGCATTACCAGCAGTCACTATCGGCATGATGACCGCTGCCTCCATGCAGTCATTAGGTCACCATATTGAACACAGAGAGACTTTAACGGTTGAGTGCTGGGTAACGAGCGGGCTGAGTAATGTTAGACGAGTAGGTGATAAAGCCGATGATCACGCTGTGCCGGGCACCATCAATATCTGCTTATATATTAATCAAGCATTATCCGATGCTGCACTTGCCGAAGCCTTGATATTACTCACCGAGAGTAAAGTGACAGCTATTCGTGATGCCGAGATTATCAGTCCGGTTTCTGGCCTGCCCGCCAGCGGCACAGGCACTGATAGCCATGCCGTTTTTTGTCCCGAAGCTGAACCTCAACATGCTTATTGCGGCAAACACACAACGCTCGGCGAGTTAATAGGTAGGGTGGTACTGCAGGCCTGCACCATCAGTCTGAATCATTCTTTACGCAGTCTGACCGAAAGCTGATAACACGATTTCCCCCCTTTTCGATTCGGCTCAGCTATCATGCTACGAATTTTGTCTGCTGAGTGATGACTGTATGGATATTCTTCAAAGTATTATTTTGGGGTTTGTTGAAGGCCTGACGGAGTTCTTACCCATTTCTTCCACCGGACATCTGATTGTCGTCAGTGACTGGCTCGGACTGGCACAAACAGACAGCAATAAAGCTTTTGAAGTCATTATCCAGTTAGCCGCAATTCTGGCGGTGATTGCCAGTTATAAAGAGCGTTTTTCACCTAAGTATGTCGGTTTGTGGACAAAGGTTGCTTTATCTTTTGTCCCGGTCGGGCTTGTTGGTTTGTTATTTCACGATCAGATAAAAGCCCTGTTTTCTGTTCAGATTGTCGCTGTGATGTTTATCGTCGGCGGTATTATTTTTTTACTGACAGAAAAATTTATCGGCGAGAAACCACCACAAGTTGATGATATCAATGAGGTTAGCTACACGCAGTCTTTGATTATCGGCATTGCTCAGGTGTTTGCATTAATTCCCGGCACCAGTCGAGCAGGTTCCACCATTATCGGTGCACTGCTTGTAGGCTTGAGTCGCAAAGCCAGTGCTGAATTCTCATTTTTACTTGCCCTGCCAGTCATGGCGGCTGCATCAGGGCTGGATTTGATATCGCATTATCAGGATTTTGCCAATACATCCTTCTTACCGCTGATCGTTGGTTTTGTTGTCGCTTTTATCACCGCTTATCTGGTCATTAAATTATTTATCCGTTTTCTGGCGAACTTTACCTTTGTTGCTTTCGGCTGGTATCGCATTGTGTTTGGCGTCTTGTTACTCGTGCTGTATTAAACAACATCGCCTTGAACAGACTCATTTCAGCTTGAATTCATCGTATTTTGTATACTAGCTTGCATGGCCTCTAAACACGTCACTAAAGCTATTGAGCAATTTTTCTTCAAAGGTGGAGCTACACGAGCATTATTTCGTTGGCTGGATTTTCGTTTATTTGTTTCACAAAAAAATAATAAGTTAATACCGTCATCTGACAACCGTTCTCACTCCGCCACAGAGTACTTACAGGCATGGCAACAGCAGATGTCACTGACCACACCAGCCACGGGTATTTTACGGCTCCTTGCTGTCATCGCCGTGCTGATTGGTTTTACTGCCATGGCTGGGGTGTTAAATGTCAGTCAAGCCTCATTTATTAACATCTGGGTGCCACTCGCTTTATTTGCGTTTTTACCGCTATTACTCACATTAAGCAGCTTTTACTTTTCTTTTGTATCGCCCGCCAAACATAATCTGCATCATCATCCATTGCTGCATTGGTTGATAAATAAACTGAACCTGCAACAATTCATTCCCTACAAAAATTTACTGCTACCCTGGTTATTGTGGCAATTACAATCAGCGGCTATTTTATTTTCAGCCTCTGCATTACTGGCTTTTTTTATTCTGGCGACATTTCAGGACTATCTGTTTGGCTGGTCATCCACCCTCATTACTGATAGTGCCACTATGACACAATTAATGACGGCGATAAGCTGGCCCTGGCATTGGCTGCTAGAAGCGCCCACCGCCGAGTTAATCCAGCAAACTCGATTTAGTGCTCAGGCCAGTGATCTGACTGTTTCGGCCAACGATGTATGGTGGATGACATTGGTGATGGCTATCGTGGTTTACGGTATTCTGCCCCGCCTGCTGTTAGCATTATTATTGCGCCAACAGTTTATCCGGCAATTGCGTAGTAATATTCAAAACAGTAGTGATGTGGAACAGTTTATTGTGGCGCAACAGCATCAGGTCAGTCGTAATCCTATTCAATCTGATGATCATCATGTGGAAAACGGCACGGTCAGTTTACCCTCGACAGAAACGGTACTGATAAGCTGGCAGCAACCTGACATTCACTTTAATGTGGAAAAAAACTTAGGCTCGGATGACTGGTTACAAGATGAACAATGGCTAAACTCAGCAGCCAGCCAGTTTGATAAACCGGTATGGATTATCATTGATCCTATGCAGACACCCACAGGTGAACTGGCAGATTGTATTGAATTACTTCAACAGCATAATGAGTCAATCAATCTGGTGTTATACCCGATTAATGCTGATGATTCACGTTACCAGCAACAACGAAAATCATGGCAGTTTTTTGCTCAACGGCATGCGGTTACATTAAAAGAAGGTCATGCACATGTCTGAGTCTGTCACACATCCTGTCTTCGCCGTCGTGGGTCATCCGAATAAAGGTAAATCCAGTATTGTCGCTACCCTGACCCGTCAGGATGCCGTCAAAATATCGGAAATTTCCGGCACCACCACATCGGCACAGACCTTTGATCTGAATATTGATGGTGAGACACAGTACACACTGGTGGATACACCCGGCTTTCAACGTCCAAGACAAGTGATGTCCTGGTGTCAGCAACACGCCCCGAACGCAGCTGAACGCAAAAATACCATTCAGGCATTTGTACGTGAGCAGCGCGCCTCAGGCAATCATAAATTTCATGATGAAGTTGAGTTATTACAGCCAATTTTAAATGGTGCCGGCATTATTTATGTGGTGGATGGTTCTATTCCCTATAGCCCTGAATTTGAGGCCGAAATGACCATTCTGCAATGGACAGGTCAACCACGTATGGCATTGATCAACCCGATTGGTGGCGAAGCCTATGTGCAGGAATGGCAGGATGCATTAAGCCAGTATTTCAGTGTGGTGCGGGTGTTTAACCCCATGACGGCAGACCATCAGAAACAATTCACTATTTTGTCGGCCTTTGCTGAGTTATACGAACCCTGGCGTCACAATATCGAGTCCACGGTTGAACTACTCAAGCAATATTTCGAGACCCTCGAACGACAAGGTGCATTCGTGGTGGCAGAGCATATTCAGCGAATACTCAGTCATGTCAGTGAAATCAAAGTGCCTGCCGACTTTGTGAAATCGCGTTTGCAAGACAAATTAAAACATGATTATCAAAGCACGCTGCGTCATATTGAAGCGAGCATGCAAAAACAGTTACAAGCCTTATTCGCACATCCTGAAATGCAGATGCAAACGCAGCAGTTAAGCGCCGACTATCCTGACTTATTTGATAGCAGTCATTGGTATCTTTATGGTTTAGACAGACAAAAAATTGTCGCTTTATCTGCCTCTGCTGGCGCGGCGGCTGGTGCTGTCATTGATGTTGGTATGGGTGGCACATCACTGATGACCGGCGCATTTTTTGGCGGCTTAGTGTCTGGCGCCGCATCATTATTCGCTACAGCCAAACCAGAAAACCTCAAAATTAATGGTATCCCCTTAGCGGGTGAGACATTAAAAGCCGGGCCAATGAAAGAACTGACCTTTATTTTTGTGGTGCTGGGTCGTGCCGTCGATTTTCTGGAAATCATTCTACGCCGCACCCATGCCGATCGTTCTGTCGCAGAGCTACCTGAGACTAACCTGACCGCACGTATGAATCATTTACCCAAAGTTGAACAGGTGCAACTCACCCGCTTGTTACAAAAAGCGCACAAAGGTTTAAGTGACTCAGAATTAGTCAAACTGCGTGACTGGATATTAAAACTCTGCCTATCCCCTTCAGCATAAACCGGACAGTATTTACATTTTCTTAACAACGGCTTTTATACCTTGGTTTTATCATTTTGATAAATAAAGGGGGCAGCTATGTCTCGTATTTTGCTGATTTTACTTATGCTATTAAGTCCTATTGCCTGGGCAGAGGTAATACAAAGCCTGCATTCACTGTCAGAGCTAAAATGGAAAAACCGACTTATCCTGATTGATGCCGGTGATGATATTAATACCTATCAGGATGAACTCTCGCAGAGGGATGCAGAGATAAATGACCGTGATATTGTCTGGTTTCTGATCAACCAAAGTTCTCTACGTACTAACTACACAGGTACAGTTACGGATAATCTCACCAGAGAAGTTCGTCAAAAACTACAACACCATAACAGCTCAGTTTTATTAATGGGTAAAGATGGTGGAGTCAAAGCTACTGACACACAGTTAAGACTTCATAAGCTCTTCAGCGAAATTGATAGCATGCCGATGCGTCAGCGTGAATTACAACATCCCTAGCTATATTAGTCACTTGTAAGCTGAACCAGCTAGGACTTGTGTCTAACTATACGCAGTCAAGACACTGTGCTATTAATGACCATAAACCGGTGCGAAGAGTCATCAGTGTGATGATGCTTTCGTCAACGCTGTTTTAGTCATGGAGGGTGTGTCTGTGGATATCATCAGTGCATTATTTGATGGCAGTTTTATGCCCCATGGCCATTGTTTAAAATGGCAAGCAGACTTACTTTTCCTGCATGTTGTTGGCGATACGCTGACAGTCATTGCCTACTTCCTAATTCCTATCGCCCTCATTCAGCTGGTCAGAAAAAGAGACGATCTCGCCTTTAACTGGATATTTGTGATGTTCGCTGCCTTTATTTTTCTCTGCGGCGTGACACATCTAATGGCTCTGATTAATATCTGGCATGGTTATTATTTCCTTAGCGGACTCAGTAAACTCGCTACCGGCATCGTATCCATTATGACCACCGTGATGATTGTCTATTTATTACCCAAAGTGATTGCGATTCCCAGTAATAAAGACTTTAAAGTAAAAAATGAACAATTACTGTTGGTACAAAAAGAGTTACTTGCAGCAAATCAATTATTAGAACAACGGGTGGAAGCACGTACCAAAGAATTAGAAAAGTTAGCTCGTACTGATGCACTGACCGGTGTACTTAATCGAGGTGGTTTGATAAACAATTTAACGGATGAAATTGATCGGTCAGTTCGCTATAAACATCCGCTAAGCTTGTTGATGATTGATCTTGATCATTTCAAATATGTGAATGACCAATTTGGTCACCAACGTGGCGATACCGTATTAATTGAGGCTGTTAACATCGTCTCGAAAGCATCTCGACACAGTGACACACTAGGCCGCTACGGTGGGGAGGAGTTCCTTTTACTGCTTCCTGAGACAAATGTTACCGAGGCAAAAATACTCGCTGATCGCATCAGACATGATATTGAGCAACATCCATTTTGTCAGGATGAGGGCCTCAATATTTCATTGACCTGTAGTATCGGGGTGACTGAATATGAAGCTGGGCAGACACAATCCAAGCTACTACAAACTGTCGACCAATTGTTATACAGTGCCAAAAATTCTGGCAGAAACAGAGTCACTGTTAATGATGATATAGCCGCAAAAGATCCATAAAAAAGCCATACGGCATGGGGCTTTTACCCAATTCCGCATGGCTAATCAGCTTTCGAATATGAACTTAACTTATTCCGGCTTAGAACTCATAACCATAACTCACCATATATTCTGCCGGTGCGCCATAACCAATTTGGTTTCGACCTGAGGAGCCACCTGTTGCACCCAGGAAATATTTTTCATCAAAGATGTTGTAGGCATTGAACTGAATTTTATGCTTACCCACCCGATAAGCCGCCATTAGATCCACCAAGGTATAGCTATCTAATTTAACTGCTTCATTGTCACCAGCATAGCGTTCTCCGACATACTTGATGTTGCCACCCACTCGCCAGTGACTATCAATTTGATAGGTTGAACCTAATGAGAACAACTGATCGGACACATCATTCGGTTTTTTACCTGTATCTTCATCTTCTGCATCTAAATAAGTATAGCTGGCAGTGGTACTCCATTGCTCTGTCAACTGACCACGAAGCTCTAATTCAAAACCATTATGTTTTGAGGTATTTCTATCCGTTACATCGCCTGTTGTGGCATCCGTTACAGGCCGCTCTTGTTCAATTTGGAATATGGCAGCATTGAACATTAAAGCATCACCTAATGTATAAGCTTTGAAACCAATTTCTTTTAGATCAGCCGAGTAAAACTCCGCCGCACCATTACTTACAAAGGTGCCGGCATTGGGCAGTTGCCATGACCGTGAAAACGTCGCATAGGTCGATAAATCTTCAGTCAGACGATAACTGGCACCTACACGATAACTCCATTTGTCATCATCCAGGTTTTCTTTCGGGTTACCCACACGCTGTTGTTCCAGGTCCATCTTGTCGTGACGCACATTACCGGTCAACGTCAGATCACCAATGGTGTACATATCCTGCACATACAAACCATAGGTTTTGGTATCATTCTTTCTGAAGGGTTCAAAACCACCATTAACCACATGCTCCGTGACAGGATCATAGATGGATTGGTCTGCTTTTGAGACAGTACTTAAGTCTAAGTCAATTTTGGTTTGTGTATATTCTGCACCGAACAAGAATTCATGTGAGCCGACAGACCATTTTAATTCCGATTGCAGGGCGTTAAAACGGCGGGGATCATAGCCAAAATCATTTACAGATTGTCCGACAGTAGCTGTAGCAGCTGTTACATTCCTTTGACGCGTACCTTGTTGTTCCAGCTCAACACGGCTAATCACCACACGATTATTCCAGACTAAATTCGGGGTGAATTTGAATTCATCGTTCAGTGAGAAACGCACACTTTTTGATTCTTGATAATCATTGCTACTACCAAAGTAGGTGCTGCGAGACACATTCACTGGTTTGCCATTGATGGATGGCACACCACGGTAAGGTACCAAATCCTGTTTTGATATTTCCAAATCCACATCTAAGGTGTGATGATCGCTAGGGGTAAAACGAAGTGTCGGTGCAATGAAATAATCTTTTGAATCAACATAATCGACAAATGAATCGGCTTTGCGAACTTCCAGATTGATACGGCCATTAACTGTATCTGAAAATGAGGTCGAACTATCTACCCGCCCTATCATTTTTCCATGACTACCTAAACTGGCATTCAAACGGGTGAATTCATCACCGTTTGCACGCTTTGTCACCAAGTTAATCAAACCACCTGTTGAGCCACGACCATACAAAGCACCCGCGGGGCCTTTGACTACCTCGATTTGCTCAATATTCGCTAGGCTACGATAAGACTGCAAGCCAGTATCATCGCGCATGCCGTCACGATATACATCGTTCAAGGCATCAAAGCCACGAATGACAAACTGATCACGGCTGCCTTCCCCAAGTGTGTTATTAACACCAGCTACACCATTTAATGCATCAACCAAGCGCACTGCACCACGATCGGTAATCTCAGTATCTGTTACTACAGAAACAGATTGCGGCACATCAAGCCATTCTGCATCTGTCTTACTTCCAGATGTGGGTGAGAACTGCGCATAACCTTTGTATGCCTGACCGGTAACGACTAAGGGATTCATCGTCGCTGCTGAATTGCTCGTCTCATCTGCTAATAAGGGAAATGAATAAATTGAACAGAGTGTGACGAGAGAAGAAATGAGTCTTTTTTTTGTATTCACAATGTATGTGCACCAAGCCTATTAAAGAAATTGAGCACAAATCTTATTGATACTTATTAACATTTGCAAACATAAAAAAGCATTTATTAACATCAAACATTCCTAATTATCTTAGGAATGCGTTTATTGAACGGTAAAGAGATGATAATAAAACGTGATACTGAACAACAGAAAAAGCAGGCCAAGGCTCAATAGCCTAATGTTTTAATTCACCCAGCACGACTTTATTTTCAGTGACTTTTTTCACCACATTCGAATAGTAGTCATCCCTGAATTCATTAATAACCCGGGCAGCAACGGTATCTTCAACACCACTACCCAATAACACCTCTTCTGTCAGCCTGAGGCTGGTTTCCAGTGTTTCTGAAACGGTGGTGGTTGCACCCTGAGTGATTAATTCTGCACAGTGTTTTCTGTCGCGCGCGCGCGCATGGATCGGCATATCTGGATAATACTGGCGTACCTGAGCTACCAATCTATCTACCTGCGTCGGATTATCCAGCGTGACCACAATCATCTTGGCCCGATCGGCTCCCGCGGCCTGTAATACTTTGACCTTACTGGCATCACCAAAAAACACCGGGAACCCCTGTGCCCTGGCATCTTTTACCCGATGTTGGCGCATATCCAAAGCAATATAAGGAACGCCGGCAGCACCCAGCAAGGTACCGACACGGGCACCAACACGACCAAAGCCCGCTAGGATAACGTGCTCCTGATCATGCTCAACAAACTCGGTGGTGTAATCTTCCTCATCGTTTTCTGCATCAGGTGTATAGAATTTCAGTAATAAGTAATTGGTCGCCCTTACAACAAAGGGGGTTAACACCATGGTTAAGGCAATCACCAGCGTCAAAATGTCACTGACTTGTGCTTCTAATAAACCCAACGATGCCGCAAAGCTAAACAGAACAAAACCAAACTCACCGCTCTGAGATAACAAGGCCCCTGTTTGTAAGGAAATATCATGACGGGCACCGGTAATACGGGCCAGGATATAGACAACAACCGTCTTAATGGTCATCAGGCCCCAGGTCAGCAGTAGGATATCGCCCAGACGATCCCATAACAGACTGAAATCAATGCCCATGCCGACAGTCATAAAGAACAGTCCAAGCAAGATACCGCGGAAAGGCAGAATATCGGCTTCTATCTGATGTCGGTATTGTGATTCAGCCAACATCACACCTGCCAGGAAGGCCCCCAGCGCCATCGAGAAACCAACACTTTGCATAATCCAGGCAACGCCCAGTACTAACAGTACCGCGACAGCAATAAACACTTCCGGATCCTGGCTGGCAACAATTCTAGCTAATACCGGATTCAACAGGTAACGCCCGGCAAACAGCAGCGCAATAATCACCAGAATACCGATTAGCGGATTTACATCTGGACCAACTACTTCGGCACCGTTACCCACAGCGAGATAGGAAACCAAAGCTAATAATGGCACGACGGCAATATCCTGCAATAACAGCACAGAGAAGGACATGCGCCCCATCACGGTGGAGATACCGCCACGTTCAGCCAATAGTTTCAAACAAAAAGCGGTCGATGACAGGGCTAAACCAAAACCAATGATAATGGCACTGTGATTATCCAGCCCTAACCAGATGGCAATGCCATAAATGGCACCTGCGGTAATCAACACCTGAGCAAGCCCGAGCCCCAGCACCATTTTACGCATTTGCCAGAGTTTATCCGGCTTGAGTTCAATCCCTAAAACAAACAGCAGAAAAATAACGCCAAACTCAGCTAAATGCCGAATATCTTCAACTTCGGTGATTACACCCAAGCCCCAAGGACCGAGAATCATACCTGCGGTTAAATACCCCAGAATCGCACCAAGCCGAATAGCATGGAATGTAGGAATAATAATGACCGTGGCCAATAATAAGGCCAGAATTTCTACCAGATAATCGCCACCCGCTTCTTGCACAAATTATCCCTTTGTTAATTAAATCGTTGCATCAGAACTAAGCATCAATGTCAGTCCTTGCTTATAGGTATCTGCAGCAGCTTCATTTTTGTCCAGCGCCAATTGCACTTCAGCTAAGACCTGATAAGTTTCGCCTTTGGCATCTAAGCGAATGCTTTGTTGTAAATATTCTTCCGCCTTTGTCCATAACTGGTTGGCTCTCGCCAGACGCCCAACGGTTAGTAATAAACAGGCATTATCCGGATTGGCTTTAAGCCACTTTTCTGCCATCGCTAAACGCGCCAGCAAGTCACCCTGCGTCAGTACTCCATAGAGATACACCAGCTTATCGCTCCAGCTATTGCGCATAAACTGTTCAATCTGGGCAATGGCCTGCTCTTCCTGGTCTTGCTGAATTAGCCCATTTACATAAGGCACAAGCATGGCTTCTGTCTGCCGTGCTTTGCTGGATGATTTTTCCCACACCTCAGCCATTTTTTGCCAGTCCTGTTTGGCTAATGCCATCTGTAACTGACCTACAGCTGCTTCCTGATCCAAAGCTGCGACTTCATTACGCTCCAACACATGGCGTTTACGTAAATCGGGTAATACCGATTGCATTTCCTGCCATTGATCCATGTCCTGATAGAGAGACTGCAATAACTGCAAAACATAAGGATGTTTCGGTGCCACTTCACGCAAATGTTGAAGTGTCGCGAGCGCCTGCTCTTTTTGCCCGGCCGATAATTGTAGCTCTGCCTGAACCACCCCGACGGCAATATCAGCGCCTTCGGTGGTTTCATGGGCCAGGCGTAGATAGTTATCACGACGTTCTGGTGCTTGTTGTTTTTGCGCCGCTCTCGCCGCCGCCAGATAATGAAGTAATGGTGTTTCACTGTGTGTGGCATGACGTACCAAAATACGTTCCGCCTCTGTCCAGCGTCCTTCTTCCAGTGTGATCAGACCACGGGTTAAAGCTCGATTAGCCCGCTTTTGTCTTTGTGTTGTCTTCCAGGCATTAATTCTTTTTGGCGTCTGTTTTAACAACACCAGACTGCGCAATGCTAAATACCCCGCCACCACTAATAGGATATAAATAGCCGTAAATACAACTAATGATGTTTCCAGACTCCACTGTCCGTATTGCAGTAAAACAAACCCTGGTTCAAAATCGGCCGCCCAGATTGCAGCAACACCCAATGCTAATGCTAAAGCGATAATGATCAGCATTTTCATTGCTGATACTCCTCTAGCCAGTTCAACGAGCCTGAAATATCCGGAATAGACACGTCAATTTTCTGTTCAGCCAGTGAATTAAGGCTAGCCAGCATGGCATCACGTTCTTCACCGGTAAAATATTGGTCCAGCCAGGTAATGGCTGTTTTTAAACTGTGCTGAAAGCTATTATTGTCAGCATTCAGTAAGGCAAGACGTGCACTTTCCAATTGTAAACGCAGATTTTGATAGAGGAAGTAGCGTTGTTCCGGTGCCAGTACAGCCGCTTCACCAGTTTGATCATGGCGAATCACCACTAAAGAGCGCAATTGTTGCCAAATGTCTGAGATGGCTTGTTTCCATGCCGGCGTTTCTGTGCTGGTAATATCGGCCGTGTCTGGAGACTCAGAGAAATCAACTTCTGGCCCTTTTTTAACTCGCAGTTTGTCGACATGGGCAGCCAATGTCTGTAGCTGAATCGCCATGCCCGGGATATCCAGAGTTGTCAGTGATTGTAATGACATTAATTCTTCTGCAATCTCAGCGCGCAGAGGATGAAGTCGATAATCAGAAAGTGCTTCTAGTTGTTTATCTGCCATGATCAAAGCCTGGATGGCTCCAACCACGTCATGTGCTAATACAGCGCGCTGGTTGGCGACATTGAGCAGGTATTTGACTTCCTGCAATGCCCACCGCTTTTGCAGCTCAGCATTGGATAACTGTTGTTTATCAGTGAGCTGCTGTAATTTTTCCGCTAATTGTTTTTGGTCACTATCAAGCCGACCTAACTGCTGCCTGTGCTGTTCTAACTTTGATTGCCAGTCACCGTTTTGGCTGGATAACTCGGTCAGCGAAGATTGAATATCGGCTTCCTGCTGCTGGAGTTGCTGATAAAACCAGCCAATACTGACAGCGGAAAGTAGTACGACAACAACAAGCGCAATCCATATCAAGCGATAGACTTTGGCATCATCCTGTTTATTCTTTTCAAGCAGCTCAGCATCCTGCACATTGTTATCTATCGTTTGCTTTGCGTCGTTATCTGCCATGTTAATCGTCCATATTTATCAGAGTATCAACAACTGCATTATCACTGGCATCGGCTGATACATGAATGGTTTTGAAGCCTCGTGAGGAGGCGTGCTGTTTTATCCTATCACTGACCACCGTCAATGGTTTATCTAACAAACCTGGCCATGTATTCATAAAGATACTACAAAGATTATCAACACCCGCCACACTGGTACAGATGACTTTATCCGCCAACATGGCTTGCTTTTGCATTGTGGCTGTCGGCTTGGCTAAAACACGTTGATAAACTTCAACATAAGTAATCTTAGCACCTCTGGCGGTTAAGGTATCGGCCATATGTTCTCTGCCGCCGTTACCCCGCACAATGAGAATATGTTTACCACTGACCTTATCAGCCTGCATTAGGGGCATTTGCAACAGACCTTCACTGCCGTTAGATATTTCTGGCTGACAATCAACAGGAATAGCATGCTCGCGCATGGCTTGCGCTGTACCTTCACCCACTGCGGCAAACTGACACGGCTGAGGCAATTCATCCCCCCAACCAGCCATAAAACTTTCTACGGCATTACGACTGACAAATATCAGCCAGTCAAAACGTTCGATATTCTCTGTCTGCCAATTTTTTCGTGCGATATGTTCAATATCAATCACTGGCAGAATCAACGCTTTGCCACCCGCGTTTTCAATCAAATCGGCAAGCGTCTGGCATTGATGCTGTGGGCGGGTCACCAGAATCTGTTGCCCAGCTAAAGGTGCTTTATTCACCGTAAACATCTGCCAGAATTTTATCTGCACCTTTCGCCAGCAGCATTTCAGCGACTTGAATACCCAGTTTTTCGGCATCTGCCGCTTTACCACGAACTTCCGCAGTGACCGTATTGGTGCCGTCCGGCTGACCGACCAGACCACGCAACCAGACGTTGTCATCATCTAACATCGCATAACCGGCAATCGGTACCTGACAACCGCCGGACAGACGTTTGTTCAAGGCTCTCTCTGCGCGCAGGACAACAGCGGTTTTATCACAATGTAATGGCGCAATAAGCGCGTTCATTTCTGCGTCATCAACTCGGGTTTCAATGCCTAATGCGCCTTGTCCAATGGCTGGCAAACTTTGTTCCGGCGTTAAAGCGCTACGGATACGGTCATCAAAGCCTAAGCGCTTCAAACCGGCCATTGCCAGGATAATCGCATCAAACTCGCCATCATCGAGTTTACGTAAACGGGTGTTTACATTACCGCGTAAAGGCAGCACTTCCAGATCAGGGCGGTGGGTGCGCACCTGACATTCACGACGCAAGCTGGATGTTCCTAAGCGCGCACCATGCGGTAATTCATCAATACTCTGGTAATGGTTGGAAACAAACGCATCATGCGGATCTTCGCGCTCGCAGATAACAGGCAGATGTAAACCTTCCGGAAACTCAACCGGCACATCTTTCATCGAGTGCACGGCGATATCGGCGCGTCCATCCAACATGCCTTGTTCCAGTTCTTTAACAAAGAGCCCTTTGCCGCCTACTTTTGCCAGTGGCGTATCAAGAATGATGTCGCCCTGGGTTTTCATACCAATCAGTTCTACTTCGATATTTTGATGTAATTCTAAGAGGCGTGATTTCACAAATTCAGCCTGCCACATGGCAAGAGGACTGTTGCGAGTGGCAATACGAACGATTCTTTTAGTCATGGAATAAGGTCACTTCAGCGTTGTCGTTAATAAATAAAGTCGATTCTAGCATTTCACGCATTGACTCTCGACTATCCGCGTTATAATGACGCCCTGTTTTCAACGAGCCTGATCTGATTGATATGACTACAGCCAATAAAAAACTCTCATCTGCCAGACTAACGCAGCCTACCGACAAATTTGTCGAAGAATTTACCGCCTCTGTGCAATTTGACCAACGCATGTTCCGACAAGATATTCGCGGCTCAATTGCGCACGCCACCATGCTGGCCGAAGTGAAGGTGCTGACTATCGAAGAACGCGATCAGATTATCGCTGGCTTGCAACAAATCGAACAAGAAATTGAAAGTGGTGACTTTGAATGGTCTATCGCTCAGGAAGATGTGCATATGAATATCGAAGCACGTCTTATCGCCCTGATTGGTGAAGTGGGTAAAAAACTACACACCGGCCGCTCACGTAATGATCAGGTGGCCACTGATGTGCGCCTCTATCTGCGCGATATGATTGATCCTATCGGTCAGCAGCTTAATCGCCTGCAAGAAGCCTTATTGAATGTCGCTGAACGTGAAGCTGACACCATCATGCCCGGCTTTACTCATTTACAGACAGCACAACCGGTCACATTTGGTCACCATATGATGGCCTGGTATGAAATGTTAGTCAGAGATGCCGAGCGTCTTGAAGACTGTGCCAAACGCGTCAACAGCCTGCCATTAGGTGCTGCAGCACTCGCAGGTACCACATTCCCGATTGATCGTGAGATGACCGCCAGCTTATTAGGCTTTGATCGTATCTGTCTAAACTCGTTGGATGCAGTCAGTGATCGTGACTTTGCGATTGAGTTCAATAGCTTCGCCTCGATTCTGATGATGCATTTATCACGCTTCTCAGAAGAGTTAATTATCTGGTCATCGGCGCAGTTTGATTTTGTTGATTTAGGTGATGCCTTCTGCACCGGCTCATCGATCATGCCGCAAAAGAAAAATCCGGATGTGCCTGAATTAATCCGCGGTAAAACCAGTCGTGTTTACGGCAATATGTTCAATCTGCTGACCTTGATGAAAAACCAGCCATTAGCCTACAACAAAGACAATCAGGAAGATAAAGAGCCGCTGTTTGATACCATCGATACCTTATTAGGTTCTCTGCGTGTTTATGCCGACATGATGTCTGTTATTACGGTCAAAGCTGACAATATGCGTCAGGCTGCATTACGTGGTTATGCCACAGCCACCGATCTGGCAGATTATCTGGTGCGTAAAGGCACCCCATTCCGTGATGCTCACGAAGTGGTTGGGTTGTCAGTGGCCTATGGCATCAAGCATAAAAAAGATTTGTCAGAACTGACGTTGGAAGAGCTGCAGCAGTTTTCAGCCAACATCGAACAAGATGTGTTTGAAGTATTAACATTGGAAGGTTCAGTCGCCGCCCGTAATCACTTGGGTGGCACCGCCCCTGAACAAGTCAAAGCGGCTATTCAAAAAGCACGCCGTCAACGCTAAATTATCTAGGTTGATGCAGTAACGACCGGTTACTGCATCAACCATAAGAAACTGGCCGACAACATCATCAAAAATGCGACTCTGACTGCCCACTTAGGCCCATAGGACAAAAGCAAGACTAATACTATTGAGGTCACGGATAATACAGAGACCCAAACGACAAAACCTGTTCCCGCCCCCCAAACCTGCCACATCGGTAAATAAGCTAATATCAGCACAAGACTTGCTGTCCAGCGTAAAACCCGTACCTGTGTAGCAGTTAAACGTCTATCAGTCACATCCATCAAATGTCTTGGCATCGCCAGACTCAAACCACTCATGGCGGCATAACACAGAGCCACGCTCATCATCATCGCCACACTCATGATATGGCCTCCGAAGGTTTTGCTGGTTGAGAATAGCGTTCAGTTGCAGTTAATTTACGGCGTAAAAATAACACCAGTCCCAGACTCATCAAACCAAACACCAGCACCGTTAGCTCAAAGCCAACACTAACCCAATCACCGGTCTGCCAATACGACACCAGCCAATGTCCCGTGGTGATGAGATTCATCACTGGCAGCAATAAGGCAAGTAAAGTAAATAAGCTCCATTGCTCAAGCCAGGCTTTCGTTGCGGGACGGCAGGCTGAATGGACTAACATCAATAACCACAGATAGAAAAAGCCTTTTATTTCCCAGGCTGCACGATCAGCAATATCGAAAGGAATCAATCGATTCAGCCAGAAATACCCAATACAAGCCACCGCTAAACCACTAATGGCAGCAATATTCAGCACCTCAATCACTCGATAAACCCGTGCGGTTTGTGCGCCAAACTCATTCAATGATTTTTGTCGACGTTTGACCAAAAACAAAATGGCACCAGTTGCCATCATCAAAGCTCCGGCCATGCCCATAATGAAATACAACCAACGCACGCTATAACCACCAAAGTTGGCAAAATGCATGATTCGCATCACACGTTGTACTGCCATCGGTGTGCCTTTATCGTATTCACCGGGCGGGTTGAGATTCATCACATCGCCATTGGTTGCATCAAACTGCACATTACCGATTTCATCTCTCAATAATTGACCGTAATAGTCCTTCTCATCAAACCAGCCAAATACTTTAGTCACGGCACTACTGTCACCAGGATGCTCAACGCTCATAAACCGCCCAGGTTTACCCATCATGACTTCTGCTCGCTGGAATAAAACGGATAAGTCAACGACATCGGCATGCACACCTGTTTCCGGTCTGTGCATGGGTTCGTCAAGCAACTCAGCAAAAAACTGTTGTGGATTGCTATAGTTGGCTAATACCCCAGCAGGCATATAGATCGATAAAAAGATCACCAATCCGGTATAGGCAATCATTAGCTGAAATGGCAGCGTTAAGACGGCCGAAGCATTATGTCCATCTAACCAGCTACGCTGCCCTTTATTTTGTCTGAATGTAAAAAAATCTTTAAAAATACGCTTATGAATAATAATGCCGCTGATAAGGGCCACCAGCATGATCATTGTGAAAAAGCCTACAAACCAGATGCCGGCCATGCCTGCATGAAACTCATAATGCATATGTACAAAATGATGGCCGCCTTCTGTTTCACGGTTTTCGACGACGGGCATAGGTTCACCTGTCTTCAGGCTGAGTAAGGTGTCTTGAGCTGCATTTTGCTGATCACGCCATGAAACGCGGATTCCTGGGTCGGTTTCTGTTGGCAGGCCAATCCTCCAGAAATGACTGTCAGAAGCATGCGCTTGTAGATAGGCCTGAGCTTTTTTTATGGCAGCAACACGTTGCTGTTCCGTCATGGCCGCTGGATCAAAATCTGACACAGCCGTCACCTCAGGTTTCATCCAATGCGTGATATCTTCGTCAAACACCCCAATGGTGCCGGTCAGAAAAATGGTGAAAAGTGCCCAACTTGCGACCAGTCCCCCCCAGGTATGCAGCCAGCCCATCGCTTGTCGGAAAGACTCTTGTTCCTTTGCCGGTTGATTTAACTCACTCATGACGCCATCCTCGAAATGAGTAAACCTGCACCGCCGAACATCAAAGTTGGTATTAACATCCCCAACCAGGCACGCTTACTATCTCTGACAACAAAGATCCAAATCACCGCTGCCGTGTAAATGGCATAACTAAATAAACTGCTGGCAACGATGGCATCGGGTTTATCCATAGGCACAATAGCCGATAAAAAAATAATAACGGCAGACGTTAAAAAATATCCGCCGATTGTGGCGGCCAGAACCAAAGAAATAATTCTAATTGGATATGGTAATTGCATAGTAGAGGTAACTCTCAAGTTACTGATTCAAATTCATTTATCAGGGTAAACAGTCATTAATCAAGGGCAGCTGAGCAAGGACTTTGGATGAGAGAACACAAACGCCCCTCATCACCTATGTCGTATGAGCGTCAAAAAAAGTGCAATATTTTTCCACTTTTATTTAACAGGCTTAAATTTATCATCTAAATACTATCATCAAATAATAATCATATGCATTTAGATTAACTGAAAAACATTCTTTTTTAGCAAACTCAGTTCATGCTTGTCCTTGTAAAGCCGTGTTTGTTTATCTCTAAAATGTCATTTCCAATGCTTCAGCACTATTCGGTTATCAACTAGTCACGAAGATAAAGCCTGGCGAGTCCGAATTTATCTGCAATTTTTATGTTTAATTTCAGAGACCTGAATACAGACTTCACAGATGGATGAATAAAGCATCTAAACATGCTGTCAACATGCCATAATTTGCATCACAAAAAATAAGCGTAGGTTGATTATGTTTAAATCTTTCTTTCCCAACTCTCCCTGGTTTTGGCCATCAGTTATTTTATGGTTAGCATTTTCCGCCTTTATTTGGGTGGCTTTTGGAGCAGATATATCTGCTGCTATTGGGTTAGCAGTTAACCCGGATGCTGAACAAATCATCGGCTTACGGCATTTTGTTACCAATGAGTTTTTAACCTTTTACCTATTCTATTTTGTCTCTGTAGCTATCTTTGCTGCATTTTGGTTTATCAAGGCACCAAGTCGCTGGCAATGGTGGTCGGTCATCGGTTCAGCGGTCATTTTCTTTTCAACTTATTATTCTGTACAGGTATCGGTGGCGATAAATAATTGGCGTCGACCGTTTTTTGATGCGGTACAAAATGCCTTATCACCCACGGGGGGTGTTTCAGTCGATCAGTTATATGACTTGATTGCCATTTTCGCGGAAATCGCCTTTTTAGCGGTATTCATTTTTGTGATGACCCGTTTTTTAGTCAGCCATTATATTTTCCGCTGGCGCACCGCCATGAATGACTACTACACAGAACAATGGGGGAAGGTGCGTCATATTGAAGGTGCTTCGCAACGGGTTCAGGAAGACACCATGCGTTTCGCGACGATTATGGAAAATCTGGGCGTCGCATTGATTGATGCCCTGATGACATTATTCGCGTTTTTACCCGTGCTTTGGTCATTATCACAATATGTAAAAGAGTTACCTTTAGTTGGTGAAATCGCCTATCCCTTATTTGTCGCCGCTCTTGTCTGGTCGATCTTCGGCACAGGCTTATTAGCACTGGTTGGTATCAAATTACCCGGCTTAGAATTCAAAAATCAGCGTGTAGAAGCCGCCTATCGTAAAGAACTGGTTTATGGTGAAGATGACCACCAACGTGCTCAACCGATGAGCTTGAGAGAACTGTTTGCCGATGTGCGTAAAAACTATTTCACGTTGTACATTCACTATATGTACTTCAATGTGGCCCGCAGCATGTACTTGCAGGCAGATAATATTTTTGCCTATGTAATATTAGTGCCTACGATCGCTGCCGGAGCCATTACTTTTGGTATTTTGCAGCAGATTTTAACGGCATTCAGTCAGGTCAGTTCATCATTCCAGTATTTAGTGAACTCATGGACGACTATCGTTGAACTATTGTCGGTTTATAAACGTTTAAAATCGTTTGAAGCGTCGATAAACAATGAACCGTTACCAGAAATTGATCAGCAGGTGACATCGTAAATCACGTCGAGATGGAATGGCGTCGTTTAAAAGGTCCTATCAACGTCACCGCTTGAAACAAAAAAATAACCCCGATAAAGATCGGGGTTATTTATTCATCACATGACTAGGTCATGTTTCAGTCTGACTTACTTTTCGATTTTCTCAAATGCTTCATTTTCATGTTTAGCGATTGAGGCAATCAGCGCAACAACAATGGCTGCAGCACAGATAGTGAATAAACCTAAAGCAATTGGATTATCAGCAAAAGTAAAGTAAGCCCCTACATTTTCCCATGAACTAATTGATGTTCCCATAATTACACTCCTGGTTCTGGATTAGCCAATTTGTTTGGCACGTCACTTGATGTTATTGCTGGTACGCCATTCGCTTCTGGATATGGTTTAGCAATGATTTCTACTTCATCTAAGCCCAGCTCTTCAGCTGCTTTAGGTACACGTAATGCATTAGCTTTTTTCAGTACCCAAGAGATCGCATAACCTGGGATGAAGCCAACTGCAGCCATTACGATGGCACCAATGGTTTGACCGACAAAACTGATAGGTGGCAAATCACCCACATTCGGCATGCCATAAGCAAATACGCCCACTAAGAACACAGCCCACACACCGGTGAAACCATGTACTGCTACCGCACCTACTGCATCATCAATACCAAAGTTTTCAACGATTTTCGCGACTTTAACTGCCATGATACCGGTCACTACAGCAATGATGAACGCTAATTCAGGATCATAAAGATCTAAACCAGCGGCTACAGAGATGATACCGACCAGACCACCAGACATTGTCCAGAATGGGTCACGGCTAGCCATGTAACAACCAAGTACACCACCCGCAAAGCCCATCAGCGTATTGAATGCAAACGCAGATAAGTTAGTTGGGTTGTTATAAATAGTTGTCCAGCCTGTTTCGCCACCGTTGAAGATGATACAGCCACCCAGGAATCCGAAGAAACCAAAGATAATCATCATCAGACCGATTAATGTCATCGGTAAGCTATGAGGTGCGATAGTTTGAGCCACACCGTTGATGAATTTACCCACACGTGGACCTAAGTTAATCAGTACACCCAATGTGAAGAAACCAGCGACAGCGTGAACCACACCTGATGCGCCAACATCGTGATAGCCCAACTTCGTCAGTAACCAACCATCTGGATGCCAACCCCAGGCACCGGCCAGAATCCAGACCACGCTACCCAGGAATACTGTCAGAATCAAAAACGCACTGACACGAATCCGTTCGATAACGGCACCGGACAAGATCGAACCGGTTGTGGCACCAAACATGGCAAACGCTGCCCAGAAAATACCTGTGCCCATATCGGTAACATCAGGTCCCATGCTTTTCGCCCAAGGTAATGCACCTGCAGCATCAATTGGAATAAAGCCGTTCGGGAAAGCGTTATAAATCCACCAGCCAAACAAATAAAACGTGGGAATAATGACCGCTAAAGCGAGAATATTTTTAATACCTGCCGCTAAAGCATTTTTACTACGTGAAGCCCCCATTTCGTAGGCCAAGAAACCAGCATGAATCATGATCATAATGGCGGTACACCACCAATAGAACACTTCGACATTCATAGACTGATGCATTTGAAAAACCGCTTGCTGAGCATCGAGTGCCGCTTGCAAGGATTCTAGCGTTGGCGCATTGTCCATCTTACTATCCTCTTATTAGTTAACATTAATACACATCCACCTTTATTGGTTGGCGCTACTTATCCAGCAAAAAGCTGGTTTGAACGGCGTTGCTATCAATAATCTTATCGGTAGAGCGATCCTTGATAGCAACGCCAGAACACTGGAGTCTGCGGGCCTCAGTCAGCAAATAAAGGCTTTTCTGAGCCGCAGCAAAATAAGAAAGTCCCGCCTTTCTTACATTGGAAATACAGTTACGTTTGTCATCGGTCAGGCCACGTTTCGCCGCCCAGGTCAGATACAGACCCAAACTATCGGGTGAACTTAATCCCGGACGTTCGCCAATCAGTACTAACACCGCTTTGGCATTTAAGGCTTCACAGACATCATCACCCACGGCAACACGACCTTGTTCGACCAATACGATGGGGGCCAGTGAGTAAGCGTTTTCACTGCCTTGCATGGCTTGCACTAAGGTTTCAATAAACACCACAGCGTTTTCTTTAATCGCGGTGGCGGATAAACCATCGGCAATCACAATGGCTAAATCGTAGGGTTCTATGGCTTTGTGTGGTTTAAGTGCCGCAAGACTGGCTTCATCAAGCTGTCTGCCCCAGTCCGGACGTTGCAAATAAGTCATTCGATCCGTTGCCAGACTGTGCAGTACCAGAGGTGTTTCGGTGTTTAATACGGGGTATTTTTCAGCCAAGGCGACTAAGTCTTGCTGTAAACCGGCAAAATCCAGCTCGGTATGCACGGCATCACGTGCCTGGGCATGAGCTAATTGAAATTCGAGAGATTCACGGGTCGGTGTACTGACACCAGCACGACCCAAGCCAATACGGGCATCCGTAAACTCACGCAGACGACGCCAAGGATTATCCGTGACAACAGCGTCATCCGTTTTTTTTCTGATAGGCGTGAGTCGTTCGGTCTTAACCATCATTGGTTCCTGTGGCTAAGCCCCTGAGAGTGCCAGCAAAGGCCGGCGGTAACTGATTTGATAACTTGGCATGACTGGCATCGGTCATGATCTGCATTTTTTCCAGCCACTTTTCGAACTCAGGTGAAGCACCTAAACCTAAGACCCGGCGCGCATATAGCGCATCATGGAATGAGGTGGTTTGGTAATTAAGCATGATGTCATCAGAGCCCGGAATGCCCATCACAAACGAACACCCTGCTGTCGCTAATAACGTCAGCAGATTATCCATATCATTTTGATCGGCTTCGGCATGGTTGGTGTAGCAAACATCACACCCCATTGGCAGCCCAAGTAACTTGGCACAGAAATGATCTTCCAGACCTGCACGGGTAATTTCTTTGCCATCAAACAGATATTCAGGGCCGATAAAGCCAACTACTGTATTCACCAGTAAAGGATTAAATTTTCTGGCAACCGCATAGGCTCTGGCTTCACAGGTTTGTTGATCCAAACCGTGATGCGCATTGGCTGATAAGGCACTGCCCTGCCCAGTTTCAAAATACATGACATTTTGACCGACCGTGCCTCGTTTCAAAGATAACGCAGCTTGGTGTGCTTCAGCCAAGGTCGCTAAATTAAAACCAAAGCTGCTATTGGTTTTTTCTGTGCCACCAATAGATTGGAATACCAAATCCACTGGTGCGCCGTTTTCAATACATTCAATCGTGTTAGTGACATGTGTTAAAACACAGGATTGAGTAGGAATTTCATAGAGTGAAATCACTTCATCCATCAACTGCATCAGGCGAGTTGCCTGAGCGACATTGTCTGTCGCGGGATTAATACCGATAACGGCATCACCGGCACCATACAACAGACCATCGAGAATACTGGCCGCAATACCATTGACGTCGTCGGTAGGATGATTGGGTTGTAAGCGTGTTGATAAGCGTTTGGGTAAACCAATCGTGCTTCTGAAGGCACTCACGACCCGGCACTTCTGTGCCACCAGAATCAAATCCTGGTTACGCATGATTTTAGAAACGGCGGCGGCCATCTCAGGCGTTACACCGGCGCGTATCTGACTCAGCATTTCACTGCTGGCTTTGTCTGATAATAACCAGTTACGGAAATCACCTACCGTCATATGTGAAATGGGTTCAAACGCATTCACATCATGTTCATCAATAATCAGTCGTGTGACTTCATCTTCTTCATAAGGCACGAGGACTTCATTCAGAAATGTTTTAAGAGGCACTTCAGACAACAATAATTGCGCAACAGCACGTTGTTCTGCGCTTTCAGCAATGACACCCGCCAGACGATCGCCCGAACGTGCAGGCGTGGCTTTTGCCATCAGATCGGCTAAGTCAGCGAACTGATAGGTCTTGGTGCCTAATTGGTAACGATATGTCTGTGTCATAAACTGCTTTATTTCCGATTACTTGGAATAAATTTTGCCTTTAAGTAAACAAAGTTTCCTAAAATGAACTTGCGAGATTTATACCGGGTGACTATCGAAAATTGGCAAAAGTTTTTTGGGTTGTTATTCAGCAACTTATTGAAACAATTTGCATAATGAAAATGAAACAAGGGGAGCAAATGAAAGAAGAAAATATAAAATTTGCACCAAAACAGAGCAAAACCGCTACGCGTTGGTGCGTTCTGGAAGCAGAAGATGTGGATGAACAAGCACACAATTTAAAAGCCTGGCAGCAACAATTTGATCAAATCAGCCTGGGGCAATTTTATGGGCGTATTGAAGAGGTCATGTTTGATCATGTGCACGCTTTTCGAGAACACACCAGTCGTGCCGTTCGTCAGCAGTGCAATGTCTGGCCAAACGCGATCTGGATGGGCTTTGCTGTGGATGAAAAGTCATGTCGCATCAACGGGCATCAGGTAGAAAAGAACCAGCTGATGATTCGTCCTGGTAATACCCAGTTTGAACTCATTACGCCGGAAGACTTTGATATTTTTGGTGTGGTGGTGAATCAGGACAGTCTGCAACAGATCGCCGAAAAACAAGGCATTCTAATTGATACCAACGTATTCGATTCGCCACTGAGAGTGTGGGAGTCTCATAAGCTCAATCAGCTGCGGCGAGTATTAAACGAGGTGATATCCCCCGTTCAAAGTGATATCGCCAGACAGATACATGAGGAAAACCTGATGATGGCAATGCTTGAAGTCTTACAACAAGATGGGCCGATAACAGAAAAGCCCAGTTTTAGTAAACGTCGTGCAGTCGTTGAAAAAGTGACGGCTTACCTCGATGCCAACCCAAGCAAACACGTGACGATTACCGAGCTCTGTGATCTGGCTCATGTCAGCCGACGAACACTGCAATACAGTTTTGAAGATGTGCTGGATATCAGCCCAGTGAAATTTATTCGAATGGCTCGCTTAAATGCTGTCAGACGCCGCTTGCTTCAAGGTTTGCAGGAAGATGAAACCATTGCGATGGTGGCTCAGCACTGGGGCTTTACCCATGCCGGGCAATTTACTCACGATTACACCGAACTGTTTGGTGAGAATCCTTCCATCACCATTTCACGTCGTCATAATTAATTTGCCAGCCACGGATGGCTTTCTTACCAACCCAGTCTCATCTTTTACTCTTCAAAAATCCGACTTAACTCCTGCTGTACCGGCATTCCTTCCACGATCTGAATTTCACCGTCATTATCTTTATACACACTGGTTGGTGTCGCATGCATGTGTAACGCTTCCATCAAATGATTATTAGCCAAAACGCTATCGTTACCTTTAGATGCTTTTGCGTTGTCTACAGTTATACCGCCTTTGTTAGTCAACTGGCGATGCTGCTGGAAAGCCTCCTCAGGTGAGTCAGATCCCATAATCGTAGCTGCAACAGCCAGGCTGTTTTCCTGAAGAATACCCACAAGAATATGACGAAATTGCACCTTGCCTTCAGCAATGAAAGGATCCGCCATATCACGGAATTTATGACAGTAAGGACAAAAAGGATCAGTGAAAGTATAAACAATGCGTGGGGCATTTTTATCACCATCCTGCACCCAGTCAGTCTGTTCTAACTGTTGCCAGAGTTTTTCATTCTGTGGTTTGGTGACCAGTTGGTAGATGGCGCCAGCACCCAGATTTTTACCCTCCGCATCAATCAAGTCGCCCACTACGGCGTAGCGTTTATCCGCCGTCACATAAATACTCATCGGTTCATCTTTATAGGTACCGATATAGCCGGTTAGCTCTGAAGGCGTCTCAAAGCTATCAATAATCGTCACGCCCTGCTTTTTGATAAATGACAGCACATCACCCTGTTTATCCACAGCGCCATGTTTCGTAAAAAAGTAAATGCCGCCAGTAACCACGACGATTGCCAGTAACAAGCCCATAAGCATTTTTTTCATCAGAGCATCCTAATCCGCTGTTGAGTTTTTATCTGTGTAAGTCAGTTAAAAGGTGAATTAGTTTACTCGGCGCAGAACATTAACGCTCAGAATACAAAAAGGCGCTCCATTGAGCGCCTTTTTTGAGACAGACTTTTTAGAAGGTATGGTGATTATTTAGACTCAGCTTTAATCACTTTATGAGCAATCATGCCAAGTCCACCGTGTAATTTGGTTGATTTCAATGTATCCAGATTACTGGGTTTACCTACGACAACAGCACCGCCCATACCTAAACCGATATGAGGATCACATTGGTAAACATAAATACCTTCTTTAGTAAATTCTCGCGAGGTGTTCTGACCTATTTCAGACTTAAAGTCTTTGGCACCATCTGGCTGGAACATAAAGTGAACATTGTGGATGTCCATATTAGTCCAATAAACTGTGTCACCTGGATCGACATTGACGATCAGTGGATCAAACTTGGTTCCTTCTGCCTGAACAGTCACATCTTTAGCAAACACTAAACTACTGGAAAATAAGGTAGCCAGGGTTAAGACAGTAAGTGATTTTTTTAATGTACTCATTTTTTCTCCTTTTTATTATTAATTCCAAACACTACAGCGACAAACTCATAAGTACGGCATGACAATGTCACTGATGGTTCAAGGAGATCATGTAAAGTTATGTAAAACACTGAGATCGTTAGTGCTCAGTCTGAGCCATTGTCCGAATTTTGTCGTTGGCTTCTTCAGTTCGATAAACCAGCTTACGCACCTCATCTGCTACCACTGCAAAGCCTCTACCCGCTTCACCTGCACGGGCTGCCTCAATCGCAGCGTTCAAAGCCAGCAAATTCGTCTGTTGGGTTATTTCGGTGATCACATCAGCGACGGTGAGGATTTCCGTCATACGGGTTTCTGCCCGCTGCATTTCTAAATTATGCAGCTCACGTGCACTGTGCTCATGGCTGATATTACGAATTGCACCAGCGGATTTGACGGCAATACCTTCTTCGTTACGTATGGTGGCAGCACGTTCGCGAAACCAGACATACTCACCAGAGGCCATTTTTAAGCGGTATTCAGCCACATAAGGTGTGCTGCCAGTTTTATCGTTAATATGTTTGGTGAAGGCATCCAAGGTCACATCCATATCTTCCGGATGAATTGCTTTTAACCAACTGTCCCAACCATTTGGAAAGTCTTCCTGACGCTTATGCCCTAATAATTGGCGGAATTGCTCTGACCAGATAATCACACTCTTTTCATCATCAGGATCGCCATTCACCAGGGTTAACATCCAAACCCCTTCGGTCAAAGCTGACTTAGCCAAGTTATTGTCATCCAATTCGCTCGACAGACGCCGATTTTCACTCTGCAAATGATCCATTTCTGAATAGACAGAAGACAGTGTCTGGTTCAACGAATCTGTTTGCTGGCGAAGCTCATTCAATTCTCGCTCAAACGCTTCGCGCTGTTGTGTCAAATGTTGTTGATGGGAATGATTCAGTCGTTCGAGTTCCGCCTGATGCTCTTTTTGCAGGGATGACAGATAATCACCAATCCGTTCTATCGGAGCGCGTAAATAACCGTGCATCCAAATTGGCACACGGTTATATGGCGACTCAATCGTTTTATCGACGACTGATAAAATTGACTCAGAGACATACTGTAAACGCCCAGTATTAAATAGCTTCCACCCCATACAAGGTTTCCTTTTTTAAAGGTGATGAATACTGGAAGTTATGAAAGTAATCGCGCTCGCTTAGGATCATAAAACGGCAGTTTTACTACTGTGCCACCTAAACGTTTCTGAATACCGTCAAGCTTACCGACTTCCAGCTTTGTATCTTGTTTTGCAAACTCCGGGGCTACACGAATCATCGCAATTTGTTTACCTAACAAAGGCGAAAGAATGGCACTTGTCACAATGCCTACTGGAAATCGACCTTGATATACCAAATCACCATGAGCTGCAGATTCTCCACCTTCAAGAATCAGGCCAACTAATTTGTGTCGACTCTCCGGATTCTCCCGAGCCAGTGCTTCACGGCCAATAAAGTCCTCCTCTTTTGTACTTAATGGCACACTAAATCCGGTGCCCGCTTCAAAGGGAGTTACATCAGGACCGAACTCATATTCGGCCATGCTCAGGCCAGCTTCGACACGCAGCATATCCAACGCATCAAAGCCCATAGGCGCGATATCAAATGCTTGCCCGGCTTGCCAAATTGCATCCCATACCGCTTCAGCTGCATCCGGATGACACCAGACTTCATAACCCAGCTCACCGGTGTAGCCGGTTCTGGACACCATCAATGGCACACCATCCGGCCCACCTAAGCGGCCAATGGTGAAGTGAAACCATTTGAGTTTTTCCACACTGGTCTGGCTTTCTGACGTCCAGATAATCTGGCTGAGTAAGTCACGGCTATTTGGTCCTTGTACCGCCAGATTATGAATCTGCTCCGTGGCATTACGAATACTGACTTTAAAGCCTTTTTCTTCCGCTTTTTCTGCCATCCACACCATGGTGTAACTGTCACCACAAAACCAGCGAAAAGCCTGATCAGCCATACGGAAAATGGTGCCATCATCAATCATGCCGCCCGTTTCCAGACAAATAGCTGAGTGAGCAATTTCGCCTACCGCCATACGCCGCACATTTTGTGTCAATACATACTGTAAAAAGGCCACCGCATCAGGACCGGTAATATCAATTTTACGAAGCGGGGTTAAATCCAGCACGGCCACTCGTTCACGACAGGCCAGATATTCGGCATTGGCGCCCCAGCCTTCATATTCAGCCGCCACCCAATAGCCGGCATATTCAATAAATTTCTTGGTTAATGCAGATGTACGGTTATGAAAACCGGATGTTTTGGTCATACGAGGGTGCTCCTCAGCTGTAATTCGGTGGGCAATGGAACGTGGAAAATGGTGTTCAGCCCCATATATGCGGACGTGGATATCTGTTGGAATCCAGCCATTTGCCGGATCAATATCATCAGGGCAGGCCGATGACGCACAGATCAAATCTTTATCTGCCCGCATCAACACATAGTCACCAGGACGTGACCAGGGCTCGTCCATAAACACGGTGCCACAAGGCTCAATGCCGGTATTAAAAAACAAGTTTATTGCAGGCCAGCCTGCACGTGGTTTGATGCCATAAGGCTTAAGCACATTATTGAAGTTTTCAGTACAACTGATATGACCAAAATAACCACTGTCTTCGTAATATTTGGCCGTACAGGCAAATAAAAAGCTGTCATGACGGCCTACGGTGTCCTGCACCACTTCCACCATCGACATCATATCCGGCCCCAAAAACCGCGAATGTAATCCCGGTACAGGATTGCTTAGCCCCATCACCGTACGTGTCGCAGTGGAATCCAGACCGACTTCATTGCCCTGCTCCAGCGCCTGTTTATCAAACACAATAAAGTCAGAGCATTGCTTGCCTGATACATCGATGATCTGGATCCACTCGCCTTTTTTCACCTCATAGGTACGGGCAGACGCACGGGGAATGCGTATTTCTTTTTTTACTTCCGCGAGCGGCTCTGGCAGAACTTCATCAATGGGTTCAGCATATTTCACCACCACTTTTAATTCGGTGGGCGGTGTATGCGCTTCAATAGACATGCTGGGTCCAGCGGCGACAATCACCACCGTCAGATCGGCATAGGCTACGAATGATGATGACTCATCACCCTCCACACGTAATACCGTCTGATAATCTTTAGCTTGAATCTGCCAGCTCTCGAACTGCTTAGCTAGGGCCTTGGCTGCTGAGCCTGTTTCCTGCAACTGTTGCTGAATATTGTCGCCCGTCACCGGTAGACGGCTATCTAGTAGCTGTGGCGCGGCATGGCCATCCATATCCAGCACAATTAATTCAGCCGCCTGCTCGCCATCAACACTGATGATTTCAAGTACATCACCTACGTGTAAACGCAGCCTGATCGCCTGCTGTCCGTCAACACGGAATTGTTGGCTATCAATGGGAGATTGCAGATTCAAAAATCTGTCTTCTTCCGATTCTTCTTTAATCATTTCTAACATGATTCACCTTGTTTTCCAGCCAAAAGCTGAAGTGATTTTGTTCATATCTGGTGCAGCCCCATGAGATTTTGAACCAGAAAAGTGCACCTTATTTCGCTTCATCTCTGTTACAAAAATAAATTTCTCTGGGTTTAACAATATTTACCTTCAGGAAACATAAATCAATCCTCCTGATGGGTTACCTCATTGGTTATAAACCAGCAAAATTCGAATGAAATGGCACAAAATCTGCTGTTGTAGAACAAACATATGTAATACAGACCACCTCCTGCTGAGGTGGATGTTACAAAGGTAGTAAAGATGCTCAATATCAAACTCAAAACTTGGATAGATGGACAATCCTGGTTTGGTGAAACAGTGCGTGCTGTGACCAAAAAAAAGGAATTACCGTCTCTCGACTTCAACGATTTGGCTTTTAAACTGGCTACGGCTGAAAATATCAGCGAAACACTGCCTGCCGTACTCAAATCCTTACAGTGGCTGATAAACGATCTATTTTCACCTGCACAACAGCCAGAGCTGCTTGTTTTATTCAGCAACCCATCTACCTCAGAAACGTTTATGCACCATGGTCTGGATCAGGCTCCATCAGCAAAACTGATGCAGTCTCTGCATCATCTATTCACCGTGGGTAAAGCCCCTGATACTGACGAGATGATGAAGGTGGATGGCCTGACGATCGCACCCAGCCGTTTATTTGATCACGACAACCTAACCGTCTGGTCCTTATTTCTATTCCGTGATGCCGCGCCTAGCGCTAAACAATTAAAGTGGAAAACATCTAGCATTGAAAATACCTTATATAAAGGCTTACAAGCCTGGTATCACAATGAAAGCAAATTAAAAAAAGCGCTGGAATCCGAGCGCGCCATGTATGCAGCTGAGCTACATGATTCACTGGCACAAGTATTGGGTTACTTACGTTTGAAAAGCCTGAAGCTGGATAAACTCTGTCAGCAGGATGAGTTCAGTTCTCTAAAACCCATTACTGAAGATTTAGCTTCCTACACACAGTGTGCTTATCACCAAACCCGTGAACTCATTACATCTTCACGTCTGACCATGCAAAGTGACAATCTGTCACAAGGTGTGATTAATTCTATTAAAGAGTTTGAACATCAATCCGCCATCGTGTTTGAGCTGGATAATCGTCTGCCGTTGAATATGTTGTCACCGCAGCAGTCGATGCAAATGCTGTATATCGTGCGTGAAAGCCTCAGTAATATCGTCCGTCACTCTCATGCCACCCATGCACGTGTGGTGTTGCTGCTCAAGACCAGTTCACTGATACATATTCATATCGAAGATAACGGTACCGGCATTGACCCCGAAGCGGCTCGCAGTGACAGCTTCGGTTTACAGATCATGAAGGAACGTGCTGATCGCATCGGCGCATCATTAGTGATTAACAATCGTCCGGAAGGCGGCACCCGGGTTGATCTCAGCCTGGATCTGGAGGCGAATGAATGAGTGACACCCCTATTACCGTGGTGGTTGTCGATGATCACCCTTTATTTCGTCGTGGCGTAGTCGAGTTGCTAAATGATAGTGAGCAGATGACGGTTATCGCCGAATATGACAATGCAGAAGCCTTACTCGACAATATCGAAAACACCTATCCGGATATCTTATTGCTTGATATGCAAATGCCCGGTAAGTCAGGTCTCGGCGTATTAAAACAGTTACGCGAGCATGATAATCAATTAAAAATCATCATTATCACTGCCTGTAACGAACAGGATAAATTGCTCGAAGCCTTACGTTATGGTGCCAATGGCTATCTGCAAAAAGACACCCCGCCCGATGAAATTTTGTCGCAACTCATGTCGGTATTGCATGGCAATGTGGCGATGAACGCTGGGGCAGTCACCTCATTAGCCAGTCATCTTCGTGATAATAAGGAGGATGAAAACAGTCCATCCAATGCCATTCTGGCTCATATGACGGAGCGCGAACGAGAAACCTTGTTTTATATCGCTAAAGGGCTGAATAACAAATTGATCGCGCGTGAACTGGGCATCAGTGACGGCACCGTCAAAGTCTATGTAAAAAGTCTGCTGCGTAAGGTTAATTTACACTCACGACTGGAATTGGCCGCCTGGGCACATCGCAACCTCTCCGCTGAGTTGCTGGATAAGGAAGTGTAACCATGACACTGTTGAAGTGGCCTCGCCGTCATTCACAGGCTCAGGAAGAAGAGTCACAATTACTGCAACTGTTTAATAGTCTGAATGAAGTCGTGTTATTACTCGACAAACAGCATCAGGTGCAATTTGTTAATCAATATTGGGAAGTCATCACTGGGATTCCGGTTGAACAAACGCTGGGCCGCATGTTCTCCGATTTTCTGCATCCGGAAGAAATCCCCAGCTGGTCACAACTATTAAATAAAATCACACCTCGCCAACATGAAAACATCTGGTTTCGTTTGATTAGTGCCAGTGGCGAGCTACGTTGGTGTGAAATGCGTATTCAGTCGGTGAATAAAGATCAACCGTATCCCCTGTCTGCCACCTTATGCGATATAACGCCACAAGTACGTAATGAAGAAGTCCGCCATGCCAGTCATCGCAGCTTACAAAGTCTGGTTGATCGTTTGCCTGCCATGCTTTATCGGTCAAGAAACAATGCCAGTTGGAGTATGGAATACGTCAGTGAAGGCTGCGAGCTCATCACTGGTTACAGCGCAGAGAGCATGTTAAATCAGTCGCAAGTGTCGCTCGGTTCCATTATTCATCCGGATGATGCTACGCGTGTCTGGGATGATGTGCAGCAGGCACTGGAAACTATTTCACCGTTTGATATTCACTACCGTTTAACCAGAGCAGATGGCACTGAAGTCAGTGTTCAGGACAAAGGTCGTGGCCTGTATTCGGGAAGTGGTATGGTGCTTGGCGTTGAAGGGATTCTACTACTGACAGGAAAATCATAAGAAGCTGATTAAACTTACTTTTTTCAGACTAATCTACCCCCATTTTTACCCTTTTGGGATACCCACTCAAGAGGATTTCTCCCGCTAAAAAAGCGAGCTATTTTGGTTATTAAGCGCTGACGATTTTCGCAGCATGATTGACTAAAAATACTGATGGAGAGAACTTTATGGCAACTCGTATTGCGATACTTGGTGCAGGCCCAAGTGGTATGGCACAACTCAGAGCATTCCAATCCGCCCAGGAAAAAGGTGCAGAGATCCCTGAACTCGTTTGTTTTGAAAAACAAGCTGATTGGGGCGGCCAGTGGAATTACACATGGCGCACGGGTTTAGATGAAAATGGCGAGCCTGTTCACAGCAGTATGTACCGCTATCTGTGGTCAAACGGCCCGAAAGAATGTCTTGAATTTGCTGATTACACGTTTGACGAACACTTTGGTAAGCCCATCGCATCTTATCCACCCCGTGAAGTCTTATGGGACTATATTAAAGGCCGTGTTGAAAAAGCCGGCGTCAGAAAATATATCCGTTTTAATACCGCTGTTCGTCATGTTGAATTCAACGAAGACAGCCAAACTTTTACCGTCACCGTGCAGGACCATACTACTGACACGATTTATTCTGAAGAGTTTGACTATGTTGTCTGTTGTACCGGTCACTTCTCAACACCATACGTGCCTGAATTTGAAGGCTTTGAAAAATTTGGTGGCCGCATTCTGCATGCGCATGACTTCCGTGACGCATTAGAATTTAAAGACAAAACCGTATTACTGGTCGGCAGCAGTTACTCAGCTGAAGATATCGGCTCACAATGTTATAAATACGGCGCGAAAAAACTGATCAGCTGCTACCGTACCGCACCGATGGGCTATAAATGGCCTGAAAACTGGGATGAAAGACCCAACCTGGTTCGTGTTGATACTGAAAACGCTTATTTTGCTGATGGTTCATCAGAAAAAGTCGATGCGATTATTCTGTGTACCGGTTATATCCATCACTTCCCCTTCCTCAATGACGATCTGCGTCTGGTCACCAATAACCGTTTATGGCCGCTCAACCTTTATAAAGGCGTGGTGTGGGAAGATAATCCAAAATTCTTCTACATTGGCATGCAGGATCAATGGTACAGCTTCAATATGTTTGATGCGCAAGCCTGGTATGCCCGTGATGTGATTATGGGTCGACTTCCATTGCCATCAAAAGAAGAGATGAAAGCCGACAGCATGGCCTGGCGTGAAAAAGAACTGACGCTGGTTACGGCTGAAGAAATGTACACCTACCAGGGTGACTACATTCAGAATCTGATTGATATGACTGACTATCCGTCATTTGATATTCCGGCAACCAACAAAACTTTCCTGGAATGGAAACATCACAAAAAAGAAAACATCATGACTTTCCGTGACCATTCCTACCGTTCACTGATGACTGGCACGATGGCACCGAAACATCACACGCCATGGATAGATGCACTGGATGACTCACTGGAAGCTTATCTCTCAGACAAGAGCGAAATTCCTGTAGCGAAAGAAGCGTAAACAATTTATCTGAACTGGAGAACATCATGACAAGCGTCACCAAGATTATCGATAAAACGGTCGATCCGATTGAATCCGATCTGGATGGCTGGGTGAAACAGACGGGTAATCCCACCATGAAAACCTGGATTGAGTATAAAAGTGAAGATGGCAGCATTTTATCAGGTCGCTGGGAAGCGACTGAAGGCACCTATCATGCAACATATGGTGGCTGGGAATTTGTGCACATTATGGAAGGTAAAGCCATTGTGACTGCTGAAGGAGGCGAGCCTCTCAGCCTAAGTGCAGGCGAATCAATGGTCTTCGAAAAAACCTTTGTCGGTACCTGGGAAATTATCGAACCCGTTACCAAACACTTTGTGCTGAAACTCTAGTTGAAGATAGGTAAATGATCTGTTCCGTGGAGTGAATACCTTAGGTGTTCACTCCTTTTTTTATTAGGACATCGCTATGATTCATACCATTTTTATTGCTGAACACAGTCTTGGAAAACAGGTTCAGGTCGATAAGATTGAACTGATTACAGGCAAAGGCATTGTCGGTGATCGTAATTTTGATCGGGCACAATGGCCGGGACAGAATATTACCTTTATTGAAATAGAAGAAATCGAAGCGTTTAACAATAACTACCAGCAACGTATTCAACTGGCCGATACCCGGCGGAATGTTATCACTCAGGGTATTCGCCTCAATGATCTGGTTGGTAAGGAGTTCTTGATAGGTGATGTACGTTTCAAAGGTGTCGAGCTATGTGAGCCTTGTGCGACACTCGGTAAATTACTAAGTAATGAGACTTTAGCCAAAAAAGAGGTCGTGAAAGCCTTTGTGCATAAAAGTGGCTTACGTGCCGATGTGCTTTCAGATGGTGATATCCACGCCGGCATGACGTTTGACGTTATATAAACGGTGTAGCGACCTAAGCCGTCGCTACACCCTTGATTTAATCATTCATCTGATGCAGTAACGCAAAAATCGCTTCACGGCTTTGTTGCAGGTAAGGCGCGTCATCAAATAACTCGGCTTCACTCTGTACATATTCCCCATCAGGTAATGACTTTTCAACAGCATAAAATGCATCAACCGTCCCATGCTCAGCTTCTAAGTGAAACTGTAATGCCCAGACGTATTTGCCCAAATGAAAGCCCTGATAGGGGGTAATCAAACTACTGGCAAAAGGAATCGCATTGACTGGCAATTCAAAACACTCACCATGCCAACTTAATGGCTCAAACGAATCCGGCATCCAGGTAGCGGTATCATCCGTCTTAGTCACCGTATGCCAGCCAATTTCCTGCTGCTCATTCTGGTAAACCTTAGCCCCCATTGCACAGGCAATCAGTTGTCCACCCAAGCAAATGCCCAGTACTTTTTTACCGGCTTCAATCGCGTCTTTAATCAGCTTTTTCTCAGCAGGTAACCACGGATAAGTGTCTTCATCATTCACACTCATCGGGCCCCCCATAATCAATAACCAGTCAAAGGTATCAATCGTCGGTAATGCTTCATTAAAATCAAGACGATAGGTCTGTAACTCAAATTCTTTATCCGCAAACCAACCCTGCATTGAGCCAATCCATTCACCCTCTGCATGCTGCAAAATGGCTACTTTCTGCACTGTAAATACTCCGTAAACTTTTTCTTTCAGAGACGCTGATTCACTTAATACCTGTCAGCCATCCCATGGATTAATGATCGTATCGATCACGCTAAATAACTGTTATGGCTAGAATAGTTGAAGACAGAACCGAAAGAAACAGTGCATTATGATCTTTGCCGAAATCCGATATGTTTAGCTGATATGTTCCCTATCATTAATGGTTAAGCACCTGTTGCAACATAATATCTTCCATCAGCCCAATTTCATCTTCGCTGATCAGTAATGATGGCATAAATCGTATAACATCCGCCTGCGCCGCATTAATCAATAAACCCGCCTGAAACGCTCGTTTCATCAGCTCTTTGGCTACCGGACGATGAAAACAAATCGCTTGTAATAAGCCCTGACCTCTGACTGACTTGATAAGCCCATACCTGTCAAGCTGCTGAAGTGTTTTTAAACTTCGGCTGAGCTGCTGACTTTTTTCATTCACTGCGTCCATAAAACGGGGACGTGTTAACTCAGTTAATACCGCCAGCCCAACAGCTGTGGCTAAGGGGTTACCATTAAAGGTACCGCCCTGATCACCAAAGTCAAAACAGGCCACCTGATCGGTGACTAAAAGTGCAGAGAGTGGAAAGCCCCCGCCCAGACCTTTACCCAGCGTCATCATATCGGGTTGTATATCTGCATGCTGATGGGCGAATAACTGTCCTGTCCGGCCCATGCCTGTTTGCACCTCATCGACGATCAGTAACAAGTCCTGCTTTTTGGTCACTTCCCGTAGCTGTCTGAGAAAAAGCGGATCAGCAGCGATGACCCCGGCTTCCCCTTGAACTGGTTCCAACATCACAGCCACAGTATTTTTGTTAATCGCAGCTAATACGGCATTGATATCATTCAATGGCACATGCTTAAAACCCGCTAATTTGGGAGTAAATAACTCGGCCCACTCGGGCTTGCCTGAGGCCGACATCGTCGCCAGAGTACGTCCGTGAAACGCACGCTCAAAACAGATAATTTCATAAGCCCCTTTTTTATATTTACTCCCCCATTTTCTTGCCAGTTTGATCGCCCCTTCATTCGCTTCTGCACCACTATTGGCAAAAAAGACCTGATCAAAGCCGCTGTGTTTCACTAATAACTGACTCAAAGCAATCATCGGTTCGTTATAAAACGCCGGACTGGGATTCATAAGTTTGCCAGCTTGCTGTGAGATTGACTCAACAATCGCCGGATGGCTGTGCCCTAAACAATTCACTGCCCAGCCCTGAAGGAAATCCAAATAACGCTTCCCCTGATTATCGGTCAACCAGGAACCCTCTCCGGCCACCATCACAATATCTGGCCGTTCGGCAATGTTCATGACTGCGTCCACGTTCCACTGTGTCATGTGTTATTCCCTCTCTACCGCCGTCATTTCGTATTCTACGGCCAGGGTTTTCAAGCCACTGTGACTGGTTTCGAGAATGCGGCGAGACTCATGAGCCTGATATATTTCAATAGAAAACCCTTCCGTTTTCGGATAGCGAACCACCAGATCCGCCAGCACATCTTCTGCCCATGTGCTGTCAATATTCATCTGACACCAAAGTTTGTGCTGTTTTTGGATGTTGATATGGTAACGCGACTTCATGATTGTTTATCCGGTGTTGTTAAACGATGCTGCCATGATTCAACCTGTCCGGAATCAATACGCTTTTGAGCCATATCACGCCATGTTTGCGCCAGATAAGGAATATCGACCATGGCTTTTAACGCCGTCAGGTTCAAAGTATCTTCAAACAAATAGCTTAATAATCTGGCAATAGACCAATCGGGGTAAGGCCGTTGCAGTAGCACCAATGAATCGCCGGCCTGAAGGTAACCAGGAGTAATAACACGATAATACCAACCGATCGTTTTCAGGCTTTGTACCTGTTTTGCCATCTCTGGATAGTCATAACGTGCATTGAGTTTCCAACATGGCTGCCGGCCTTGTGACACCTGAATAGTGGCTTCACCCAACTGGAAAATATCACCAATACAGACATCCGACTCGATTAAGCCTGTGGTACTGATATTCTCACCAAATCGACCGACACTAAACGCGCCATCGGTATACTTTTTCAGGTGCTTTTGCAGTGTGGAATAATGCTCCGCGGGAAAATGATGCAGCGCTTTCTCCACGCCGCCGTGATGACGCCTGTCAGCTTGTTCATCTCCCAACAAACCTTCCGTTCCCAGATACACCCTGTCCTGAATAAGGTGTTTGTTCATCGCACTCGGCTCACCATTAGGGCCTAATGGTGCTGATTTGCCTATCAGGACGGCATCCACCGTGACTATCGGTAATAACAATTTCATAATCCAATGATCTCGAGCCAGTCTGTAAAGAATAAGCAGGCTTGTTGTTCCAATTTTGGTCCGTAATGTGAGCTCGCCTCCCGTAATGTCATAACAGAGACGTCTGCCTTGGAAAGCTCACAAATATGCCCCACAAACCAATGTTCTAATGAGGCAGTGAAAACTTCAGGGTGACATTGCACTGCCATCACCTTTTCGTCCCATGAAAATATCTGGTTTTCATACCTGTCTGATGAGGCAAGTAAGGTCGCCCCAGCAGGCAAGTCAAAGGTTTCGCCATGCCAATGAAACATCGTGGTCATCTCCGATGAAAGGTGCTTAACGGGAGAGTGCTGTGCAGATGAGCTAAGACGTAAGGGATACCAGCCAATTTCAGCTTGCTTGCCAGGGTATATGTTTGCTCCCAGGGCTTTTGCAATCAGCTGTGCACCTAAACATAGGCCGAGTGTGGGCAGACCCAGCTCTAGGCGCTGCTGTATCAACGCCAACTCAGAGGCAAGAAATGGAAACAGGGCCCCATCATTAACGCTGATCGGCCCGCCCAATATCAGCAGCAAATCGATCTTCGCATTGTCGAGCTGACTGAGATCGGCTGTTGCGACATCAACATAAAACAATGTTATGCCTCGCTCCATAAGCACACTGCCCAATATTCCGGCATCCTCAAAAGCAAGATGTCTAAGTGCAATTGCTGTTTTCATCTCTGTTCCTAGTCAATAAGTTCATGTTCGATAGCTAACTTCACTAAGTCTGCAGTACTGTTCAATTCCAACTTCCGTTTCAACTGAGTCTGGTAAGTCGCCACTGTTTTTTTACTAATACTTAATATGTCGGCGATATCACCGACTCCCTTGCCATTGGCCAACAGACATAACACTTCAAATTCACGGGTACTGAGCTTATCTATTGGGCTGTCACCCATGACATTGCTCATCGCCATTTTCTGAGCCACCTCATGACTCAAATAGCTGCGTCCTTGTGCCACCTGTTTAATCGCATGAAATAAATCATCAATCGCCGTCGACTTCAGTACAAAAGATAGTGCACCGGCCATTAAAGCCTGCTTGGCATACATCACGGCTGAATGCATGGAATAAATGATGATGCGAGCATCAGTATCACGTGCTTTAATTCGTCTCGCAGTCTCGATGCCGCCCATACCTGGCATGGATAAATCCAATACCACCACATCGGCTTTTTGCTGACAGTAATGCTCATACGCCAACTCACCGCTACTTACACAGGCAGACACCTGCCAGTTCATGTCTTTAAGCATCGCTTCCAGTCCGCTTCTGATGGCGGGATGATCATCGGCTATCAAGATGTTCATCTGTGTCAGTTCACTAATGGAAAAAGTGCATTGATATGTGTTCCGGCATGCTGGTTTATTTCAAATTGACCGCCCAGCGCCTGCACCCGATCACGCATACCGGTCAGTCCTAATCCAATACGTTGCCCCGAGGCTGATGACATACCCCGACCATTATCAGAAAGTGCGAACTGAATAAGGTCAGGGGCATAACACACCGTAATGGTGACAGCTGTAGCCTGAGCATGACGAACCACATTGGTGAGCCCTTCCTGTAGCAGTCGATAAATGCTGTGGGCGTGGTCACGAGGCATGGCATCCACATCGCCTTCGAGACTGAATGACACCTCTAGCTGACTTGATGCTTGCCACTGTGCCACCAATTCAGTCACTTGTTGTCTGAAGTCGACATCCTCCGGAACGGGTGATTTTATATTTTGTAATAATCCCCTCACCTGCTGATGCGTTTTATCCAGCGTGCAAAGTATCTGCTGAGCGTATTCCTGTGCTGCACCCAGTTGAGATGATCGTAAGATCCGTTCAGAAAATAATTTGATTAAAATTAACTCTTGCCCAAGCTCATCATGCAGCTCTCTCGCCAGAGACTGGTGAAATGAACTCAACTCGTCATTAACAGCCGCCATTGGCTGTTGTTCTAGTCTCGCATTCATCATTTTTACCCTTTTTACACCAAAACTGTCTGAGTGATTTCAGAATAATTCCCTGATGTGTGAGCAATTCTCTCAGAACAAAAGTTGCATGTATAAGTTTAAATATTTATGTTATTGATAACTTTTATGAATCAATTGATACGATATGGAACTCAGACATTTACGCTACTTTAAGGTCGTTGCTGAACTACAGCACTTTCATCAGGCTGCTGAAAAACTGCATATCACCCAACCGGCTTTATCCAATCAAATGAAACAACTGGAAGAGGAACTCAATACCGCCTTATTTCATCGAGTGGGCCGCCATGTCAAACTCTCGGAATCCGGTGCAAAAGTGTTGGACGTGGCCAATAAAATTCTGAATGAGGTCGACTTACTGAAAGAAGCAGTGAGTGATATTGAATCAGGTCAGACAGGCAGTTTACGTATAGGCGTATTACAATCGATTAATGCTTTGTATTGTCGGGAAATTGTCTTAGAGTTTGACCGGCTGCATCCAGGTATCGCTCTGCACATAGAAGAGCTATCTAATCGGCAAATTGAGCAGCGTTTATTGACTGGTGATATTGATGTTGGCATCGGTTTTATTCTTGATAAAAAATACCACCATGATCTGCTTTTTGAGTCTTTATTTTCTGAGGCATGGAAACTGATCATCAATCATGAGTCGGCCCACTTCGCCCCCGCCATCATGCAAGGCCAGCCACATCCACTTAAAGCCGTGTTGTTACCAGAAGGATTTGAAACCCGAAGCGTGGTTGATCAGTTTTTCGAAGATCACCAGATATTTACCAGCAAAATAACAGAAGTAAATACCATTTCCTTTATCCTGGATCTGGTTGAAAACGGCATGGCATTCAGCATTTTACCGGAGGCTTTTTCGCGGCTAACTACCTCAGCTAAACGTCGTGTATTCGACTTAAGCCCCGCCCCCAAAGAACGACAAATTGGTCTGTTTACCGTCAAAGATCGACTGCGTAAAAAAAGTGTCGAACATTTCTGTACATTAATCAGAAATCAACTGAAACAAGAATAAAAAACCCGGCATGAAAACCATGCCGGGTCGAGGTCATTTACTGTGAGAATATAACTGCTTATAAGCTAAACACACTCAACACACCACCCAGGTTTGTCCAGTTGGATAAAGCTCTATAAGCACCAACGGCACCTAAACCATCGGCATCATTTTCAAGTGATGGAATAGCCATACCAATACCAGCCCAACCACCAACACCAGACAAAATAGAAATATATTGCTTACCATCATGTTTGTAGGTGTTCACATTACCAATAATGCCCGAGGCGGTTTTAAAGCGCCAAAGCTCGCGACCTGATTGAGCATCTACTGCTTTTAAATAGCCTTCAAGCGTGCCATAAAAAACAACATCCGTAGCCGTCGCTAAGGCACCGGACCAGACTGAAAAACGCTCAGGATTAGACCAAACGATTTTACCTTCTCGGGCATCCCAGGCAATAAAGTTACCCATATTGGTGCCACCCGGTGCCGGATACATACTTAGCGTTGCCCCGACATAAGGCTGACCAGCAACGTATTCCACCTCAAATGGCTCATAATCCATACAAATATGGTTTGTCGGCACGTAGAAAAGTCCCGTCCGTGGTGAGTAGGCAGCAGGTTGCATATCTTTTGAACCCTGCGCTGCAGGGCAAATACCGCTGGTGGTGACATCCGGCCCATTCTTCGCGGTTGAATATTTCGCCACCCGATCATGCAGACCTGTTTTTAAATTGACCCCGTTTGACCAGTTCACTGTAGGGTCATATTTTTCTGCCACTAACAATTCACCATTTGCCCGGTCCATCGTGTAGGCAAAACCATTACGGTCAAAATGCACTAGCGTTTTTCTTTGTTTGCCTTTGACTTTTTGATCCACCAAAATATTTTCATTGATACCGTCATAGTCCCATTCGTCAAACGGTGTCATCTGATAGACCCATTTTGCCATGCCCGTATCAAGATCACGGCCGAAAATTGACATGGTCCATTTGTTATCACCTGGACGTTGAACCGGGTTCCAGGTAGATGGATTCGCCGTCGCGTAGTAGAAGGTATCCAGGTCTGGATCGTAAGAATACCAACCCCAAGTCGTTCCACCACCAATTTTCCACTGATCACCCTGCCAGCTATTTAACGATGAATTTTTTCCTACTGGTTTTAACATTGACGTGGTTTTATCAGGATCAATCAGCATATCTTCATCCGGTCCAGTGCTATAAGCCTTGTATTTCACATTGCCATCCAGATCATAGGCCTGGACATAACCACGCACACCAAACTCACCACCGGAAATACCGACAATCACTTTATCTTTAAAAACATGAGCCGCTGCAGTACTGGTAGCACCTTTTCTTGGGTCATCACGCTTATCTGACCACACCACTTTTCCGTCTTCAGCATTCAACGCGACTAACGTGGTATCTGCCTGATTAAGAAAAATTTTGCCATCAGCATAAGACAAGCCACGATTGACTGTGTCGCAACACATGACGGGTACAGTTTCATCGTAATTTTGCTTGGGTTCATATTTCCATTTAATGGCGCCATCATTATTTAAGTCCAGCGCATAAACAATGTTTGGAAATGGCGTATGTAGGTACATCGTGCCATCAATAACTAAGGCATTACCTTCGTGTCCACGTAAAACACCGGTCGAGAATGACCAGGCCATGCCTAAATCTTTCACATTATCTTTATTAATCTGTGTCAGCTCAGAGTAACGTTGATTATTGTAATGACCCGCAGGCATGACCCAGTTATTAGGGTTTTCCTGCATTTGTTGAAGTTCGTCAGCAGCCACCAATGCTGGCGTGGCTGATAGCAAAGCAATAGAAAGTATTTTCAGCTTCATTTCTTTGTCCTTTTATCGTTGTTTTTGGCATGTTCGACATGCCATACAACTGTATAAAAGACCGTGAGACGGGTCATTTGGACAAAGGCTTGTTTAAGACTCAGAGAAACGCTGATCTGTTCTTATCTGCTTTTCATTATCAAAAATGTGAATCATGAGTACATCAACTCAATATACCTAGTTAGTGGCTGAGCGTTAACACATCGATAATTACTGGCACCACAGAAATAGCCAATAACATTCCCATACTCAGATTAATCAGTCGCATCGCTTTATTCGAATGAATAAAAGAACGTGAAGCATGACCAAGATATAACCACAACGAAAGACAAATCGCTGTGACCACTAAAAACATAACGGCCATCAATACAATATTTCCCCAACCTGAATCCAGCGAGGAATAGGTAGTCACGGCACCAATGGCAATAATCCAGGCTTTGGGGTTTAACCATTGGAAAATCATTCCTCCCAACACAGACATCGGTTTTTGTTGAATACCGGTGGTCGAAGATGGTTTTTGGGTGGCGATCAACCAAGCCAGATAGAGTAAATAGACAATGCCAACGACTTTTAACACCAGGTGCAACAACGGGTATTGCTTAAACAGTGTGTTCAAGCCCATACCGATGGCCAGCAACATCAATGGAAAGCCAAAACACACACCCAAATAAAACGGCAGAGTACGTTTAATCCCGTAGTGCAGCACCGAGTTTAGAATCATGATGTTATTCGGACCCGGCGTGATGGTGGACGCAATCGCAAACAGTAAAAACGCCGTTACATTCATACACTGATCTCAGGCATAAATAATAAATCTGTCACCCCGACATCGACACCTGCCTGGTTCAGTGCTGTGGTAATTTGTCCCCGATGATGGGTTTGATGGTTAAAAAAATGAATAATCGCCTGAGTGAAATCGACATTCTTTTCGGCAGCAGCTGCCAGACTGGTATAGACCAAGCGTTCTGGCAGGACTGACTCCTCGAGTGAAACTGCCCAATCAAATATCTCCAGATCTAAGGCTTCACGTGCTTTTTCTAGTTCTGCAAACTGACTGTAAAGTTCCTGATCCAATGTCTTCAGATCAGCTGAAGGAATCTGACCTTTAAACCGGTCCAACCACATCCGATCGCACAACAATAGATGATTTAAGGTGCCATGAATGGATTTGAAAAACAGCCCATAGTCGGCCTTGCGATCCTGATCACTTAATTGACTGGCTGCCAGATAAACAGACTGGTTCATCCATTGGTTATAACGTGCCATTAACTCCGTATAAATCGCGATATCCAGCTTCATCACAAGCTCCTTCATTAAGAGCAAAGAAGAAAATTCTAAATCATTCCATCTTATTTTTTTCAATCAAAATCAGTGGCTAAGGCAAGTTTATGATGTCTTTTTTTGAAGGTTTCAGTAATAAAAGTGAATAATCATCCACCGGCAACTCATTGATTATGCAAGTACTTAACGATAGAACAAAAACACGATTAAGACTGCATAGCAATAGCATAGTCAGAGTTTGTCTTATAGAAAAATGAGCCAAACACTCAGACTTTTGAAAGCCGATCCTATTTGATCCATAGCAGTTGTCAGCGAAATAGCTACCTTACTGCGCCACCAACGTATCAGCCCGATAAAATGCACCTGCATTTTCACCCAATACTTTCACTAATTTGGGCAGCAATGCTGTCATGGTCTCCATCAATTGCCATGGTGGATTGATGACATAGATGCCCGATGACGTCATACCACGTGTGGAAGCATCCGCATCCAACCCTAGTTCGTAGCGTTGTATATGAGTAATGCCACTATTAATCAACTGTTTGTCCAGTCGATTAATACGTGCCCTGTCGACTACCGGATACCAGATTGCATACGTACCCGTAGCAAACTTTTTGTGGGCTTTCTCGACCGTATGAAACACCTCGTCGTAATCCGATTTGATCTCATAAGACGGGTCAATCAACACCAATGCCCGACGTGACTCCGGCGGTAATAAACTCAGCAAACCTTTCAAGCCATCTTCTCGTCGAACACGAGCCTGCTTATATTGGCGCAGATTATTGGTCAGGAATACACTGTCTTCCGAATGCAACTCAAAGCACCATGCCTGATCCTGTGCACGTAAATATTGCATCGCCAACATGGGTGAGCCAGGGTAAAACGTCAGGTCATTGCCATCATTCACCGTCTTCACTGCCGTCTGATACGCCGCCAACTCTGGCCAGTCCAGATGAAACACCTTCGTAATACCTTTCTGATATTCCTGAAGTTTTTCTGCATGGTCTGAACGCAGGTGATATAGCCCCGCCCCTGAATGGGTATCAATATAACTAAAGGCTTTCTCTTTTTTCACCATGTGCTGAAGCAACTCAATCAGCACGATATGTTTTAACACATCCGCGAAATTACCCGCATGGTATGAATGACGATAACTTAACAAAGCAGAATCCTATAGAGATCAATGACATTATTCTGCAAATTATGCCTGTTAGTTACCGGTTTGAGTGGAAATTGTTGTAAGACTTAAATAATCCATGACAAAAAGTCTGCCAATTGATTCTATCCGGCGGAATCTAACCTCATTCGCTCATCAAAACGACTTATTTATACTCATTTTGAAACAGCCTGACCCTGTTTCGGCCATGTCTTTTCGCATCGTACATAGCAAAATCAGCACAATTTAACAGCCCATCCTCTTCCGTGCTGTGCAGTGGATAAAGTGCAACACCAATGCTGGCACCGACACTGACGGTTAACTCCTCAAATGTCATAGGGCCTTGCAACGCTTCCAGTACTTTCTCGCCGACTTGCAAGGCGGCCTGCTCATCAGTGACTTTATGCAGCAAAACGACAAACTCATCACCGCCAAGTCTGGCGACTGAATCAGGCTTACGCAGACATGAACGGATTCGTTCGGCGCACTCAATCAAAACCGCATCACCGACATCGTGTCCGTAGCTATCGTTGATAGGTTTGAACTCATCCAAATCGATAAACATTAACGCTAAAGCGTATTTATCGCGTTCAGCCATCGTCATCGCCAAGTGCAGACGTTCTCTAAACAAGATTCGATTTGGTAATCCAGTCAAAGCATCATGATGAGCGAGATGCTGCGCATGTTCTTCCATGACTTTTCTATCAGTAATATCGTAAAACCAGCCCAAGATCATTTGCTTGCTGTGATATTCAATTTGAAGATAGGAAGCGAGAACCCATTTTGTAGTTTGTTGACTCTCAGTGACATTGAGCTCAACTAACTGATTGTTAATCTGCTGCCCACGCTCAATTAACTTCACCGTCTCATCATATTCGACTTTATTCGCGTAATAACGTCGAAGCTTGAGACCTAAAGCTTCCTGATGTTTCTTGTCAATTAAAGCGGCATAACTTTTATTGGCAAACACCACTTCTTGAGTTCGGATATCGATAATAGATGCGGCGATTGGGCTGAAGTCCAACATCATTCTCAAGCGTGATTCGCTCTCTAATGCTTTGATGCGTAACCTGGCATTTTCCAGAAACGTTTCGCCTGACTTTCTTGCCACCAGAAAGACAAAAAACAAAAACAATAACAGCATGGCGCTCATGCCATATGTGATGGGTTCACCTTCCTGAATAAGCAGCAAAATATGAGGGATCATCGTCGGAAGAACAAAAGCCACCACCGACCTTCGATCAACTGAGAGTGAAGCCATACCGCCCGAAGACAATCCGCCAATGGTGAATGATAAGAATGTCTGATAAGCCATGCTATCCAGCGGCATGAGGATCACGCCACCTACACCCCAAATGCTGCCGGTGACTAAAATACTGAAACGAAAATACTGTATCCAGCGAACCTGATTACGCTCTGTTTTGTCCTCATCTCTCTGCCAGTAAACCAACAAAACGCATCGTGAGATCAGAACCGTCAGCAATACCGCATACCAACTTAATGAGGTTGAAACGGGAATCACAGGAAGTTGAACAATAATCAGTATCAAGCCAACCGTGGCATTGATAGTGATAGAGAAAATGCTGCCAGAAAAAAGCATTTTGACTTTCTGTTCTAAAACGCTTTCAACGTAAACTGGCTGGTCAGATCTGCTCTGGCACATCTGAAGGCCTAAACGGATTTTCTATTAGGAACGCTATTTTTACTCTTCACGTTTCACTCCCCCAGCATTTTTTTGATTGGGTGAGTTCATCTTATACCCCTAGCTATCCAGAATGAAGAGTAATAGATAGCAAAACGTGATTTAAAACATTCTCAGCATGTTTAGTTAACAAATATTTTTTATTCGACATGCTAGCTTCTGGAGGAGCTTGCTTTACAGAGCAGGGTTACGGGTTTAGTTCAGAACAAATCAAGAAAGCAGCCAGCCTGACTAATAACGTGTAAGAATCAATTATCAAGTTAGTAGGCCACTTGCTTTTCCCGCTCTACCTAGTTCTTCAAACAGCGGAACAGCTATGTCACATCCGTATACTTTGACGTATTAACGACGAGACTAATTGCCTCTATAGGTCGAATAGCCAAACGGACTTAGTAATAAAGGTATGTGATAGTGCGAAAGCGTCCCATCAACTTTGAAGATAACGGGAATTTCAGGGAAAAAGGTTTTTACGTTCTGGCCATTCATCCAGTCACCAGTCTTGAAGGTTACCTTATAAACACCTTCTTTAATTGTTCCTTCTGAAGGATATAGAGCGGTAATTCGTCCCTGTTGATTAGTGGTTCCAGTGTTTAATGAAATCCAGTTGCCATTGTCGTAATACTCTAGGTTGACCTCAATGCCTACCCCAGGTAGTCCGTTTTGCATGTTCAGAACGTGTACGCTCAATGGATTATCTGCCGCGAATGATGTCACTGATTGGGCAAGTAAGAAAAGGATAGCTATTATTTTCTTAAACATACAATTTCCTAATTAAGTTCGAAATGTATCTAGCGCTTTTTCATAGTTCTCTCCAATCATGACCAAAAGGTTTGGCTATGCTGGAGCGGATAGTCTCTATGATAATACTTTAACGCCGTGCTTAGGGGCCGTAGTGCAGTGAAGCGCTGAAACAATGGTCCAAGTAAGATCAAGGGAGCAACGGTTCAAGTTGGCTGACCCCTTGATCCTTCTCATTTGTGGTCCTTGATTGGCTAACGCTGTCATAAATTGACGAAAAAAGCGTAGCTTATTGAGGTCAATTTCATGACCTTGTTATGCACTTGCCTAGAATGGAATTTCGTCACATTCAACATCGATTGATAGTTCATAATCATAGTTACCCTCTGGAGTGACTAAGCGAAGTACTGATCTCCCTGTAACTCGGTATTTGTCCTTCAACTCCTCCCCTTCTCTAGCAAAAGCTAGAACCTTAGAACTATTAAACCGCAGTTGCGCCCATGAGTTTTTGTGCAATCGTCGGATGGGTGGGGTTATAAAATGACGCACATTAAAATCGGGGAGGTCTGAGTCAGTGTAAGGGCAGTCTTTGCCGTCTTGTTTTAACCTCCAGCCTTTCGTGGAATAGAAGTATATTGCCTCTATTTCGGAAGAGGCGGTCGACGAATCATTATGGAGATCAATCTTGAAGTCAATGTCGGCTTCAGCAAGATATTTGGTCTTTTCTAGATTCCCATAAACACTACTGAGCTTTACTTTGACTCTGCTTTTCCGAACGTTCTCAACTTGAGATTTAGCCCAAATGAGATCTCCTGATAGGGAATCCCTCAATTTTGCAATTGAGCCACCATAGACGATGTGTCGATGGTGTTTGAGGTCGAAGGGTATATCATCAGCGTTCTTGGTGAGGAGGATACAAAGCTTCTCCTTAGCGTGTGCATATCCAACCTCGTAAAATACATTAGGGTTCTGTCCTGACATATCCGCGATTACGATGTCAGCAGCTTCGATCTGACGATAGATCCGGTCTAATATTCCTTCCTGAAATATCTGTTCATCGACCCTTTCAGCATTCACGCCCAAAGAGAGAGCAGTCTCTTTGATGCCCATTCTATAAATATCTTCGAACTCTTCGTTAAAGGGCATGAGAACAAAGGCAAATACCTCTTCATCTGACACTAGAAGTTCCTCTTCTGCTTTACCGCATAACGTTTTAAATAAGGGGCTGGCGCGTAGCGACAGTCCCACGAACGGTAGTGAGCAAACTTAATTTTTTTGTTATGTGACTTTGTTTTTGAAAAGTATTCATTAAAAGATTGCCTTAAAAAATTATCAAAATCATTTTGATTGCCCCAAAATTTGGCAAAGAATCAATAGGGTCAGAGTAATTGATTTTTTTCAATATAGTAGAGCCACAAAAGTAAAGCTGGCTGGTCCACTATGGCTGTTAATGACAGTGATAAGGTTTCGAACCTGCATGACAACACTTTCCTGGAGGGCTATCTTTACGACAGCCACCGCTATGAGCTAGAACAGTTGTCGAGGTGAAGACAAAAATTGAAAGTACCAGTAAGATTTTTTTCATAAGAGTCTCCGAAAACGTTATTGATAGACAAATCGAGTATTCAGCCACTTGATTTAATATTTCATTCGCGTTTTTCTTATTCCCTCTCTGATACTCTAAACTTGCATACTCACTAGAAGATATTGTTAAAACGCAATCAAACCAGACTATAAACCATTTATTTTCAATAAGATATCGTTCTATTAAAAAACAATAGCATTAGACTCTCCTCTAATCTCCAGCTAAACGTACTTTTGAACTTATCAAATGCTGATTGAGTGCATCAAACTGTTGCTTGATATCAGCCGAGTGTTCGCCCAGTGTGGTGGTGTTCACAAGGTTGACGAGTAGCTCGTCCTTTTCAAGGCATTTATTTTCAATGGCGCGTTTAGGATTATCAGCAAAAAGTTGGGTTAACTTTCCACCTATTTCTTCGATCCATTCTCTATCGGCATCCGGTGTTGATGGCAGGTCGCCCAGTTCTTTAATGACGTGTTGAAATGACTCGATAAACGTCTCGCGCTCATCCGCAATAGCAAACAGTGAGTGTTGGATATTTTCTGCTGATAATTGCTCACCCATCGCACGGTAGAAGTCAGCAGTTTGTATGATTAATTTGAGAATTTCCAGGGCATCAGCCTGAGCATCTGTTCGTATTATCGACATATTAATCGGCTCCAGAATCGGTAGGTATGTCCCCGACAAGTGCTTCTATCGCATCAGGGATGATTTCAAATTCGGCAGGGGTAGTGGTTTTAGACTCCCCATCGGCTTCCAGCTCTTTGGGTTTCGATGTGTGAATGCTGAATGTCTGGGCAGATTGACGCACGATATGGCGCTCATTATCCTCCGCCCCCAGACGTAAATTTGGCCCTAATAACAACAACCGCCACCATGGTCTCGGCTTGATAAAAAACAGATGAAGTTGACCGTTTAATAAGGTCGAACGCTGATCAACAATATTACCCCCACCGTAATATCGACCATTGCCCACGGCAAGATGAATTACCCGTGTTGAGCATTGCCAATCATCTGTTTTGATAGCTACTTTAAAGCTTTTGTTTTGTTTGATTGCTTTGAAAAAAGCACCTAAATAAGCAAACACACCAAACCATTTCTTGCTGTCTGAACTCAGTTCTCGCGTCACATCCACGCCCAGCCCGATATGAGCAACATTTACAAAGAAGTGATTATTCACCTTGCCCAGACTTATACGTTCACGTTTCCCGTCAATAATGACTTGTGCTGCTGCGGATAAATCTTCTGACACCCCCAGCGATCGCGCCAAGTCATTGGCTGTTCCCATCGGGAATATCGCCATGGTACGTTGATACTTGTAGATCGCTTCGAGGGCCGTACTAATCGTGCCATCACCACCGGCCAGCACAACCACGCCATCGTCACGCTCATAATTTTCAATGAGTTTCACCAAGTGAGACTCGCTCTCTGTTTCCTTAACAGAGACTTCGACACCAGCAGATTCCAAGCGTTGTATGGCTTTTTCCAACCCCTCTTCACTGCCATTCCGGCTATGGGGATTAATCAGGATCAAGGCATGCTGCATAACGTTATTCCCTGTATTTAAGTCGCTTCATTCTCGATTCGGCGATATATGGCTTCAAGCAAACTATAAAGACCAAAGGCAAATAAACCGATAGCGATTATCATGGTGAGTGAGCTACCAAATAGCGTTGTGCGTAGCCAGTCAAGCGCATCACCAATGCCTTTATTTTCACTGGTGCCAGAAATAAATGCTGAACGCAGAATAATCCAGCCAATAATGCACCAAACCACCCCTCTTGAAATTAAGCCAAACTGGCAGACTTTTGTCATCCAGCCATAGTGTGTGTCTGGCATGGCCATGTATTTCTCAAACCGAGCTGTAAAACCTTTAATTAAGTGGGCAATTCCTACACCGACCAAAATCGCACCAACAACACCAAATACCCATGCAGTGATCTCTGATCCCAAATATTCGGTTAGATTGGTTGATGCAGACTGTCCTGAGGAATCATCTTTATCTGTAAGCAGTAAGGTGACCGTCCAATAGCAAAGAATGCTGTGAGTGATTGCACTGACGATCAACCCTGTTCGTATCATCATGCCCTTCCACGAATGGCCGTGTTCATCCGTATCTTTGATGCCTTGAGTAAAACGCCAAATAACGTAGCCCAGCAATCCGACAACAAGCATCACTAATAATGCCTTACCAAATGGCTGATGCTTTAAATTAAGAATAGCGCCTTTGCTGCTGGCTTCTTCATCCCCCAAACCAAGCACGGATAGAAATGCCAATGCTCCAATAGTGAGATAAATAATGCCTCTTGCTGCATAGCCCATTCGTGCCAGCAACTGGTAGCCAGTTGAGTTAATCAATCTGATGACTCACTGGTTCACTGTCGATTTTTTCATGAACAAACTGACGTGACAGATACCAACACATCAATGCCCACGCAGAGCCAACCGTCCAGCCGGCCACCACATCAGTCGGCCAATGCACACCTAAATAGACTCGGCTGATGCCCACCAGCAAGGTCAGTAACACGGAGGTACATATGATCAGCAACTTCACTCGCCAACTTGTTTGGAACTGTGCAAGCAAAGCCCCGAGAGTGAGGTAAGTACTGGCCGACAACATAGAGTGTCCGCTGGGAAAGCTTGATGTATATACCAATGTCGCATGCGTGACCAGATCAGGTCGGGCACGATCAAAACCACTTTTCAGCATAAAACTGGCAAGTAATGCACCACCGGTAGCCAGCAGCACCACAAGGGCCAGTTTACGTTTATGAATCAGTAATAAAAAAATCATCACCCAGACACTGAGCAAGGTGAGAACGGTGTTTCCACCCAATGCCGTGATGTCCTTACCGACTTGCTCCAGCCAAGGAGGCCCAAGCAGATCTTCAGGATTATCGGGGTTACGCAATGACAGCAGAATCTTTTCATCCATGGCGAGCGTCTCGCCCTCTGTCACCTCATCAGCGACTTCCATAAACAACCACATTGAGCCAGATATCATCAACAACACGATCCAAAAAGCGATTTCTCGTCGTCCTAACCATGTCAGTATCTTTTGCATACGCGTCCTTATCACTGCGAAAGTTCAGAATGGATACCCTATATGCAAATATCAACTTCGTCACTAACCTGGATAAAACTTAGACGTTATCGATATTAACAAGGTGATGACAGCGTTTGCGAAAATCGGATAGTCGATCTGCTCTCAAGTGCGTAACGTGAACCGATTTGTTCTCTCACAGGTAATCTGCCATGGATCGACACTATCGGTTTATCAATCAATCAGCTTCCATTAGCTCTATTTGTGTATCTGAAGTTCTTTCATTATCAAACAAAAGGGTCAGCGGCTTACATAAAACCGCGATCACATTGGTCGCAACATTGATGGGGACGACTGCTGTTTTAGGCACGGCCGAGGCCATTGATTTTAACTGGATCGCAGGCACTGGTGACTGGGAAAATGCCAGCAACTGGTCTAATAGCTTCGGTTCAATGGTTCCAGATGAGGATGCGTCTGCGTATGTTGATAATGGCGGTACCGCACAGGTACAGACAACCGACTCAGTAGCGGGTTATGTCTACATAGGCAACGTAAATAGTGGAGCACTGGATATTTTTGGCGGCGGCCAATTGGAGAGCTTTTATGGTAATGAAATAGGCCGCAACGCTGGCAGCGGTGGAGCAGTGACTGTGGATGGAATTGGCTCAAGCTGGCAGCTCGCTGGCCCAAGTGCCAGTTTAGACGTGGGCGCCTCTGGTGAAGGCAGTCTTACTATTACCAATGGCGGTGAAGTGCTCAATGCTGACTCTTATTTGAGCACTTCGATAGGTGACAATGCTGGCAGCAGCGGTACGGTTACAGTGAATGGCACTGGATCGAAATTGACGAACATTAACGCCAGCATAAACGTAGGCAACTCGGGAAACGGCACGCTTAATATTCTTAATGGTGGTTCAGTCAGCAACACATTTGGCTCTGTCGGTCGTCAAGCTGGCGGCATAGGAACAGTAACCGTGAATGGCACTGGATCCAGCTGGAATAATACCAGCGCAATATTATATCTTGGCGAGTCAGGCAGCGGCACAATTAATATCATTAATGAGGGGATGGTCAATGTCGACAGTGGCACGCGGACGGTTTTATTAGGACGATTTAAGGGTGGCAGCGGCATACTGAATATTGGTAATGGTGGTGCGGCAGGTATTCTCAATGCGGCGGCAGTCAATGGTGGAGCAGGCATAGCCACACTCAACTTCAACCATAATGAGAGTAATTATTTTTTTACCAACGATAGTACTTCAGGTGGCGATACCATCAGAATAACTGGAACCACCGATGTCAATTTTGTTGGTAGCGGCACGACGTATATAAGTGGTAATAACACTTACACCGGCAGCACTAATATTAGTAGCGGAAAGCTGGTCGTTTATAACGGAGGAAAACTGGGAAACAACAGTGCGGTGACCGTTGGTACTGGTGCCATGCTTGAAGCATTATCTGATCTGACAATTGGCTCGTTAGCAGGTAATGGTACTGTTGATGTGGATACCGGGTCGGGTGGATTTACACTGACCGTTGGTGGCGATAATACGTCCACTGTTTTTAGCGGCACAATTATTGATTTTAGTTATTTAACTAAAACAGGCACCGGAAAGCTTACCCTGTCTGGCAATAACACATACTCCGGCGCCACCATCATCAATGATGGACTGCTTGTGGTGAATGGATCCATTGCCAACTCCGGTACAACGGTCAATGCAGGTGGTGCGCTGGGCGGTAGTGGCACACTTGGCAGTATTACAATCAATGGCGGCTCCCTCGCTCCTGGCAACTCGATCGGCACAATGAACGTGTCCGGTAGTGTTGATTTCTCTGGTGGCGGTGTTTATGAGGTGGAAGTGGACGCCGCAGGCAATGCCGACTTGATTAATGCCACCGCCATGGCCACCCTCACTAACGGCACGGTGTTAGTGCGACCTGAAAGCGGAAATTATAATCTCAGTACCGATTACACCATTCTCACTGCAGCAGGTGGATTAGGAGGCACAACGTTTGATAGTGTCAGCTCAAATTTTGCCTTTCTGACGCCAGCACTGACTTACGATACCAACAACGTTTTTCTCAACCTGAGCCGTAATTCTTCTGATTATGCATCTGTTGCAAACACACCAAATCAAACGGTTATCGGCACTACAATTGATACTCTCGTTAGTAATGGCAGCAGCGGTGTGAGTAACATTATCAATAACCTCAACACGCTAACAAGCGAAGGTGCCCGACAAGCTTTTGACTCACTTAGCGGTGTGCAGCACACCCACAGTAATCTGATTGCCTTGCAGTCAATGAATCAGTTCCAAGGAGTGTTACTCAGCCGCTTACACAACGCCCCACCCGCTCTGACCAGTAATGGTCAAATACAGTTAGCCTACAATAACACCGGTGTAATGACCGATGCAGGAACTACGCTATTCGGAGACTCAAAGCAGAATCACGGCTGGTGGTTACGTGGCACGGGTAATTATGCTGATATTGATGACACCAGCAATGCCAGTGGTGCACATTACACATCAGCGGGTACCGCGGCAGGACGTGATATCTATGTAGAAGAAACCATAACGATTGGACTGGCTCTTGGTTATAACCGCACCGATGCCAGTGTCTTCCAGGGAAGCCTTGATGTAGACAGTTATCAGGCCGCTGTATATGGTCGATGGTTATTAAACGATAATTATTACGCCAGCGGTATCGCCGGTCTTGGCTATCATGATATTGAAAGTAAACGACGTATTAGCGTTGGTACATCGACTATGACCGCTCAAGCAGATTACCAGGCCTGGGCCAGCAACCTCGCCATTGAAGCAGGTCGAATGATTAACATCACCGACAATACTCGTCTCACCCCGCTCACCGGACTGGAATATGCCTATGTCAGTCGAAACAGTTTTGATGAGAAAAATGCCGATGCAGCCAATCTCAACGTCAGTCGTGAGGAACAACAATCATTACGCTCTGTAATGGGTGCCCGTATAAGTCATCATTTAACAACCCAATACGGCTACTATCTAGAACCCATGGCACAACTCATGTGGCTGCATGAGTTTATGGATAAGGAATCACAGATGCGAGCTGACTTTGCCGGTACTTCACTGGCACACTTTCAAGTGGATGGTCCCGCGCTTGACCGTAACCGAGCCAGATTGGGACTCGGCTTGAATATGCAAATGAATGAACTGACATCAATCCAACTGGGTTATCAAGGGGAATGGGCCAGCTCAGACCAACGCCATGATCTATCAGCTACGCTGAGAATGCAGTGGTGACAAACCTATCTAGTCAGTACTGAACCTTTAGGGAACGCTGGTTCTTTCTGACGAACTATTAAGAAATTTATACAACGTAAAAGAGCAAACGTTATCCTTTTCCCACTATCACTCCAATTAGCAGACTGAAAATCATGTTCAGCCTCAGTAATCAGTGGGTAATCTCGGCTCTGGTTTCAGAAATGGGGCAGGATCAACAGGCCCGCCAGCGTAAATCCCAAAATGAAGATGAGGCGGTGTGGTTCTGGCATTACCCGTGTTACCCACATAGCCGATAGCCTCACCTTTTTTAACTTTATCACCTGATTCGACAGCAAACTCATCCAGATGAGCGTAGTAATACCGGGCACTGCCTAAACCAAACATCCCACCTGATAACCAGATATGTTTACCTCCCAACCCACCCGTGTCAGTTCGGGCAACCCCATCAATGACAGCCGTAATCGGTGTGCCCTTTTTGGCAAAGATATCAACGCCGTGATGTTTCCTGGCACCACCATCACGCGGATCACCAAAGACGCTGCCAATATCACGCTGTTTGGCCCCTTCTACGGGAAAAGGTAATGAACCACCACTCGCCATGGCTAAGGAATAGTCTACTTTGGCAAATAACTCGGGTTGCAGCACAATGCGATAATCCCCTGCTATTGAAATAACACGACTCTTGGTGTCGCCATTAGCATCAAGATCGGTGACAGTAGTCCATTCTTTGTCCTTTTTTTTGCGTCGTTCCAGGCTGGCATATAAACGACTATCAGCCGTATCCAGTCGTGCAAGTTGCCACACCAGCTTTTCACCTCGCTCTAGCGTCACCTGATAGATATGCGCTTCAACTTTATCTTCTTCAAAAGTGTCATTGGTGTGATATTGGTTTCCTGCTTGTATTGGCCTATCACTGGCATGATCAACAGCATGTATCCAGCGTTGGCCTAGTGGGCTATCTAATAATCCTGCCACCCGTAAACGCCAAATGAATAAATCTCGGGGCGACCAACCGAACAGTTCGAATGCGATGTAATTAATCGTATTTTCACCACTTTCAATGGCATTTTGTCGTAAGTCGTCACGAACAGTTAGCAGAACAAGCAACACTATTAACAGAGCAAAAAGTAACCAGCCACGTAGAAGCCGTTTGGATGACCTGTTTACAGGCTGTTCATCAGCAAACTGATTTATCTGACTCTGATCTGACTTAAACGATTGCTCGTTGTCAGATGCTTCACTCGGATCATTCATACCGATATTTCACCTACTGTCTTGTGAACGCACTGTTAAGACAACTGTAAGGTGAAATGCTCGCAGATGTATTGATGAAGGTTAAAGTGCCGAATTAAACCACTGGCTCAAAAAGTTTGGCTCATTCCTTACATTCAGCATCGATAACGAATACGTTCAAATCAACCCGAGGAAACGATCACTGGTATTGATTGACCACCGCCGTCATATCTCTGAAACCTTTGGGTGGTTGATAGTCTCTGAGCGTGTTGGTTTTTGTTTCTGACCACCTTGCACCATTACTATCGACATAATAAATCGTATCGCCCTCACGTTTTATCGCGTAATGAAGGTAGGCATCAGACAAGTTAGGGTTCGTAAAAACAAAGCCATTGACGATGTTTAACGGTACATCCTTATCAACACCGTGTTGATAACTGGCATAGCCGGTATTGACCTTCCACCAATAGAAATCATAGCGACTCGCCTGATTTTTGTACTGCATTGCCCGTATTTCCAGCGTATTGCCTTTTTTGGTTTCTTCGGCCCAATAACCATCCAGCTCAGCGGCTTTGATGTCTGGTGCAGGAATAAATCTATAGCGATTATTATTGAGGCTCAGCACTGGCTCGTCCCAGTCAATAGTGGCGGTCATTGCTTTATTAAATGTGCTGCTGTTTTTACTCGGCAACAATGTGAATTCATTGCCGTTAAGCTCGACCTGATATCGATCATCCGCCTTCAAATCACCCGTTGTAGAAAAAGTCGCCATATCGCCATCAATCACCAATACCCCTCTACCTGATATTTCCACCCAAAACCCATTCAGGTCCCTCTCTTTCTGCGATTCGGCAAACACATTATGACTCACAGCTATCAATGTCATACATGCCAGTACCAGCACTGTCAGTCTTTCTCTCATACCTACTCCTGATGATGTTAAATCTAGTATTGTTTTCTTGATCACTCTCGCTTAACCCCAACATGTTTATTTTCTGTTTTAATCTAAGTCGCCTTCAGCTTGGCTGATGCCGAGATTGTTAAGTGATCATGACCTTTTCTATATTATTTCTACCGGATTCATACGCCAGGGTCACTGGTATTTCTTCCGTAATAAATAGACACTGATCACCTGTTCAGACTAGGAGAAAGTATGCAAACGGTTGTTATCTTCGGTGCCGCCAGTGGTTTAGGCGCTGCCATGGTGGAGTATTTTCATGATCAAGGTCTTCAAGTAATCGCTGTAGCCAGAGATCCGTCTAAAAATCCACGATTAGCTGAACTGAAATTACAGTCGCTAAGTTGTGATGCCACGATTCAATCGCAGGTAGAACAGACGGTTTCCAGCTTGCCAAAAGAGGCTTGGGTAATATCAACCATGGGCAGTTACCGTGCTGACGTGCCAGTGGATTATATCGGTCATCGCTACCTGATTAATGCATTGGAAACCAACGGTATTAAACGCTTTCTATTGGTGACATCACTGGGTTGTGGCGACTCATGGCAGTATTTGTCCGAACGTTCTAAACAAGGCTTTGGAGCAGCCGCAAGAGAGAAATCACTGGCGGAGTCCTGGCTACAAACCAGTACGCTTGATTACACCATTCTGCGTCCCGGCGGTCTGAAAGACGGTGACATCACCCATACCGGCCAGCTCTCACAGCATCAAGAAGTCCATGGTTTAATTCACCGAAAAGAAGTGGCAAGACTGACCCATGAGCTACTTAATACTGAACAGAGTTTGGGCCAGATCTATCAATGTATCGATCCGAAGCTAAGCTGGTAAATCAAACAGTACTTATTCGTCTAAACAACCTTACCACTGTGGTTTCCAACCCGCTATCCATTCGGGTACCAGCTCTGCTGGCATCGGTTTGGCAATACCAAAGCCCTGGGCTAACTCACAGCCCAGCTCTAATAACGCTTTTCCATGTTCGGCAGACTCAACACCTTCTGCTATTACACCGCGCTGGAAGGCATTTGCCAGACCGATAACGCCTTTCACAATAGCCAGATCATCTTCGTCAATCAGCATGTCACGTACAAAGCTTTGATCTATTTTGATGATTTCCGCTGGTAAATGCTTAAGGTATGTCAGTGATGAATAGCCTGTCCCAAAATCATCAATTGCGAATTTCACACCAAGCTGGGCGCAGGCATTCATTGTATTTGATACGTTCTGGATGTCTTCTAAGGCACTGGTTTCTAAAATTTCCAGTTCAATTTTATGCGGGTCTACTTCAGGATAAGCTTTCAGCAGAGAGGCTAATCTATCAGCAAAATTAGTCTGCTCAATCTGTAGAGCTGAAATATTAATACTGATTATATCTGGCATAGTGGCCTGCTCAGCTTGCCACTGGCTGATTTGTTTCAAGACTGCATGGATAACCCATTCACCCAAATTAACACTGATAGGATTGTTTTCTATGTAGGGTAAAAACGCACCTGGTGGCAACAAGCCTTCCTCAGGTGACTGCCAGCGAAGTAGAGCCTCTAAACCAATCACCGAGCCCGTTCTCATATTGACGATGGGTTGGAAGTGCATGACAAATTCATCGTTTTCCAAAGCTCGTTCGATATGCAACAACTGTTTTCTATGTGATCTGATGGCATCATCCTGATTCACATCAAATAGGTGATAGCGATTTTTACCCAACTGCTTAGCTGTATACATAGCATGATCAGCGTGACGCATGAGAATGTCGGCATCCACACTGTCTTCTGGAAATAACGTCACCCCGATACTGGCAGACACTGAAAAGGTTTTATCATCAATAGAAATCGGCTCAGAAGATGCCGTTAACAGACGCTCAATCACTGATTCACAGTCTTCAAACACATTCAGCTCGGTGAGTACGGCGATAAATTCATCCCCACCAATCCTAGCAAGGGTATCGCCCTCTCGTAACGCCGCTTTCATACGATTAGAAATAGTGACCAGAAGTTTATCGCCGACTTCATGGCCATAAGTGTCATTGACCTGCTTAAAGCCATCTAAATCAATAAAGGCCACCGCCAATAACTGTTGATGACGTTGGCAATGTGCCATGGATTGCTTGAGACGATCAGCCAGTAAGATACGGTTGGGCAGTGAGGTTAATGGGTCATAACTTGCCAGTCGCTCAAGTGCTATCTGTTGTGCACGAATATGTGTGATGTCTGAAAACAAGGCCACATAGTTAACGGCGTTACCATCTGCATCACGGATTTCACTGATCGTCAGCATTTCTATAAATGGCTGTCCATTTTTGTGTCTGTTTGAGACCTCACCAGACCAATAGCCTTCCGTCTTAATTGAATGCCACATCTCTTCATAGAACGTTGGAGAATGTTTACCTGACTGAAGGAGTTTAGGGCTCTTGCCGATAACATCTTCTCTGCTGTAGCCCGTGATTCTAGTGAAAGCGTCATTGACTTCGATAATCTTATTATCAGTATCAGTGACTAAAATCCCTTCATAAGCATGGGTAAATACCGTATTGGCCAGCTTGAGTTTTTCATCTGCTTCTTTACGGGTGGTTATATCAGCGTGTGTGCCGACAAGGCGTATAGGTTTCCCATGTTCATCACGAGTAATCACCAGTCCACTATCACGAATCCACTTGTAATGCCCATTTTTACAGCGTATGCGGTGCTCGTTGATATAACAATCTGTTTTACCATCAAGGTAACGCTGTAAATCTTCCATCACCAATGCCAGATCATCCGGATGAACACGACTCGACCATTCATCAAGGCTGTTACTGAATTCCCCATCGGCATAGCCAAGCATTGTTTGCAGCTGCTTGGAGTACCACACCTTGCTTGAAGGCACATCCCAGTCCCAAACGCCATCACCAGAAGCATTCAGCGCATAGCGTAAACGCTCTTCAGCCTCATTCATATTCTTCAACTGGTGATAAACAAGCCAGAAAAGAATAAAACCCGTTGCGATGATGAAAAACCAACCCTTAAAGGTTTGCAACTCAATAATGCTTTGTTTATCAACAAAAAAATATGAAAGAGCCTTGTCAGACGTAATTATCCATATCACTCCAATAATCACGTATATGATGGATACTCTTAATGCCGACATCCATACAGTATTCATAAAAAACAACCACTCAATTCTTATGGAGAGCCGATAGCTTATAGATATATATATCGATGTAACAGGACAGATAACAGAATCGGAATAATTGATAACGCAATGCTAAATCAATGTTTTAAAACGCAAGAGTGACAGGCTCTGTTATTATCAAAATCAACTATTAACTCAGTAAAAAAACTTGATGTTGAGAGCCTATATGACTAACTACACCATCCAACGCTGGCTGCCTCTTCTGTTCTTGGTGAGTCTCATTTTGCAGACTTCGCTTGTGATGGCAAAAACGGGAACGGGGCTGGAAATAGATAATCCACAGCAAGTGTATGTGGTGTATACCGTTGAACCGGATGGTGTGGATCAGGGCGAGTTTGAGGCCATTATTGATAATCAATTATCTCAGGCCAATATTCAGCAAAGCCCACGTGATGATGCTCAGTTATTTTTGCGTGTCGAAGAGCATGCGGGGGAATATCTGCTTTACCTGGATTTCAATCGCACAATGCAATACAGCGTTGATGGAAAAAGCTACAACAAAGATGGGTTTGTCTGGGGCCGTTATGTGAAAGATATCGCGGATATCGACGAACTGAATGAAGATGTTGAATTCCTTATTAATGAGTTTATTGAAGAATATAGCAAGGCCAATAATCTTTAGCTTCTTTGCATATTAACTCCGTAGCCTCCACATCAGATATCGGCAAAGCCTATGACACGATCACCCACCTTTGGGAGCGTGAAGAATTCGATAGAAATAACGGCATTGAGGCTCATCAACGTGCCATCCGTTTTGTTGAAAACAAAGGCAAAGCACTGGATGTGGGGTGTGGATGTACTGGATGATTTATTGACCTGCTTCAAAACGAATGCTTTACGGTCGAAGGTGTCGCCTATTTCTATCACGGCAACTGTAGCTTTCTGCTTCAACACTTCTATAACCAAACGCTGGCTGAAAACTTCATGGTGCACCTGCTCTTGGAAGACGTTCAATCATGGTATGAGCACATTACAAAAACTGGGATAGCTGAGAAATACAATGTAGAAGTATCTGCTGTTACCGAACAACCCTGGGGCATGCTGGACTTTGTTCTCCACGATCCCAGTGGCGTGTTATGGCGTATTGCTCAAAAATCTAAGCCGAAGTCATTTAGAGCCCGTGTTATAAATATTCAACTTCATACTTAACTTGGACAAAATCATTGGCAAAAGCTTTGATCTGAGCATTCTTCAGCTTAATTTGATGGTCTATGAAACCAAATAAAGGTTTACCACTACCCAATAAGATCGGGGCTTGTGTAATGGTCATTTCATTAATGAGTTTCTCATTCAGAAAATGAGTGATAGTATCGCCACCATCAATATAAGCATGTCTAAAGCCCTCTTCCTCCAGCGTTAAAACAAGCCTGGATATATCTCCGGAATAGAGCTCAAGCCGACCCTTCAAGTTATCAGGTACCGTTTTAATACTGCTACTGAGCGCAATGATTCGAATATCACCATAAGGCCATTGGTCTGGCGTGAGATTAAAACTGGCTAACTTCTCCATACAGCCACGGCCCATAATCATGCAGTCTACAGAGGCAATATAGCTGTTGAAGCCCATATCTGATTGCTCACCCAAATCGACATCCGTTTTACCGGATGACTCAAGCCAATCAACCCCATCATCGCTGCTGGCAATATAGCCATCAGCACTTGTGGCTATGAATACTGAACACTTCATCTAATGTGTTTACTCTCGATCTGAATATTTCTGTTTTATGAGTTGATTAAACTAAGCTAAGTTTGTAATTATTCACTGACAATATCCAATTTCACAAATAAAAATGGACTTCAGTAGATGCCCCTTATCGCATCTGCAGTTAATCATTCTAAGGAGAGAACGTTGAGTACTGAAAACGAAGGCTTTAAAAACGCTGATGATCTAACTCGTTGGGTGAGATATCTACTCTACGCTCAAGTTATCATCATACTGATTTCAATCTTCTCAGGTTATCTTGAACGCCAGTTGCTGCTGGATTTCCAAAACAGTACTTATCTCTCACAAGAACAAGCCATAGCTGATGCAGAAGCCAGTGATCAGCGGCAAGGCTTAGTCGCGATTACCTACCTTGTTATTTATATTGTTTCTATCATTTGTATTGGTAAATGGATTTACAGAGCCAATTACAATGCAAGACAACTAGGCGCACAAGGCATGAAGTTTAGCCCCGGCTGGTCTGTGGGTTATTTTTTCATTCCCATTTTGTTGCTATGGAAACCTTTTCAGGCAATGAAAGAAATATGGAAAGCCAGCAAAAACCCTTCTGATTGGCAAAATGAAGATGTCGATGACATTGTGTCAGTGTGGTGGGCATTATGGTTAGTCTCTAATTTTCTAGGCCAGTACGTATTTAAATTATCTCTGCGTGCACAAGAAATAGAGGAATTATTACGAGTAAACACCATCTATATGATTTCAGATATTGTCAGTATTCTGCTTGCACTTTCTTTTTTATCCGTCGTGAAAAGTATCTATAACATGCAAATGGGTCATCATCTCGACAATATGAGAAAACATGTTGATGAATGGAGCCACTCTGATAATGAGACTGTTGTCAGAATGATTAAATAAATAGAAAAATAAGCTTATGTTTACACTAGACCACCTGATGATTGAAGTCGATGACCCTCAGCAAACAGCAAATCACGTTGCCGAGTTTATGGGTTTACCTTTCGCCTGGCCTTTAATGGCAAAAGAGGAATACACCAGCATCGGTGTGAATTTTGGCGATATCAATATTGAGTTTATTAAGTTTAATGTCCGCTTTGGCCAGAAAGGCTCAAACTTCCACGGCTTTAGTGGCATGGCTTATAAAGATGATGCTTCCTTGCAAGAGACTATGAGCAGACTAGACGCTGCCCAACTACATTATCGTATTGGTGAAGAGTGTGAAGCTCACACCACCTTACCTATCGAAGACGATAAGATTTTTCCTACCCTTTTCCTGGTGAAATATCACTTTGATACCAGCGGCTGGACTCAACATCTTCATAAGGAATTTGCTGCTTGTTCGGGCGGTAAGTTTCATATTGGCGGGTTTCAATCACTCGCCATTAACAGCAATATTCCAGATAATGTAACCAGCGAGTTTCAGCTCAGATCGGCCGATAAAAATCAGATTGTCTTTACATCACCCTCAGGGCAGAAACAGGTTATATCTGACTTAATCGATAATCTGGACATTATTATTGGTTAGCATCGAGTGAGTTCTTAGCTGAGTCCATAGCCTTGAGCCATTAAGACGGCGAGTAACGGTATAAGCACCAGAAACAACAGCTCAACACGAATAAACATCACAACAGCTTTAGGAACAGCAATGACTGATGCTGATGATTTTCTGTTTTTCAGGAAAAATGCCGTTGGATAGATGGAAAGTAATCCAATCAGCAGAAACAGACCGACTTTTATGTGAAAAACAGGATTTGAAGAATAAAACCCAGACGGCTTACCGACCAGAAACCAAAGTGACAAACCGGCTGTAAGAACCACCAGAACCGAAAGCCCGTAGATTAAATCAATAGCTAAGATCTTTTTAAGATCAGCATTCGACATTTCTGGTTTAACTAACACATGCTCAATGACCAAGGTTGAAAACAAAACAAACACACCCAGCAGGTGCAGATACTTCACCAACACATATTCCATAAATTCATCCTTGTCTGTTTTGCATGCTGATTTATTGAAAAAATAAACCGCTTTAGCCCACTACAGTAAGCATTATTAAATAACATTTAATTAGATCAGAGTAAAAAATCCATTTGTACCGCTTTCTGATATCAAAATATGCCTGAATCAACAGCAACATTTCAGACATTGTGAACCAGATTGTCTTTACATTGGCTCAGGGCGGAAACAGCTTGTATCTGACTTGTTCAATAACCTGGAAATTATGATTGCTTAGTATCTGGCAAGTTAGTATCCCAGCCCATAAGCTCGCCTAGAGCAAACATCCACTACAAAGCTATCAAACGATATGTGATCACTAACTTTTTGTACCAAGCGTCATTGGTTGAAAGCTAATACCATCTTTGACCCCGACAGGGCCTGATTTAGTGAAGCCAAATTTTAAATAGACGGGCACAGCATAAAGCGAAGAACGCAAAGCATAAGACTGTGATTCAGGCTGCATAGACTTTGCTTGTTGCCATAATTGCTTGGCAATCCCTTTTCCATGCAACTCTTCACTAACAAACAGGTGATAAAGATGCGATGCAGCCTTGATAGCAATATAGCCTTTTATCTCATCCGCTTCTTCATACACAAGATTTAAATAGTCTGGACTCTGGAGACGTGATTCAAATGAACCAGGCTGAATCGAGGACAAAAACCACTCCGGAAGTGGTCTATTCGGGTCCTCAAGATAGTAGTGTGAAAGTGAGCCAACGAGTTCAGCCAAATCATGTGCATCTTGTTTTGTTGCTATGCGTATACTCATTTTTAGGCTCAGTACTAAGGTCTCAAAGGTCTGACAGTTTATGCCAAAATGATAGGCAGCCAGACCACGTGTTATACAGATATTACTAAGCCCTATTTTACTGTTTCCCCCTCTTCAGCACATAGACTCGGTAATACGGCCACAGCCATATCGATCTGGAATGTGTCCTTTTGGTGTTCTTTCAGGAAAAATTGTTGAACACGGTAGGCCTCATGTTCAATGGCTATTCGGGTTTGGCAATCCATATCCTCAGGGTTTATTTCACCATTTTTATCTTGTAGAAAATGCACCATTTCATGCAGCAAAAAACCTCGAGCACCATCGTCGGTTTTCAGATCCATACGGTTGTCATAGAAAATCGTTTCGGTTTGGCTATCGTAATAAGCCACGGCAGTACAGTAATCTGAATCACACAGTTTTGTGGCGAGCGTTTCATGACTGACGGCTTCTATTTTTGGCAGATAGCCAGGGTCATCATATCCAGTCAGAGTGAGTGCCCACACAAGCAGACTTTGAAGTAATACGTCCATATCATCTCCCTCCCTGATTAAATAAGCTCAAACAGCGTCTTCATCGCCTGCTCATGATCAATATTCTGTTGTCGTAGGTTGCTATAGTTTGCGATCAGCTCACCAAACACATATTTCCCATTCACGGCCGGCAAATAATGGGCAAAATCTACCAGCAACTCGTCCTGATCTGCTTCTATGCCTTTATCTGCCAACTGCCGTGTCACTTGCACTAAGCGATTGCTGACAACCCGTTTATCCTCATGAACGTGGGGCAATATTTTGTCCAGCAAAGATTGGTAATAAAACACATCACGATCAGGATCAGGATCAGGATCAGGATCAGGATCAGGATCATGCTCAAGCTTTTGTTGATATAAGGACAACAACCAGACTTCGGGTGGCGTAGGATCAGCTACCGACAGCATTTCTTTTGGTTTTTCTTCAGGCATGCCAGACTGCAAATTAGCAGGTACAGGAGCTACGGCAGTGAAGTCGCCGTCATCCTGACTAAAATCGTCTTGCGAAAACTCATCATCATTGCAAGCAGCAAGTGTCAAAACTGACATACAAACAATAACGATCTTTGTGCATTTTTTTCTCATAATTGGCCCTCCTTGGCTCAGATTTCGCCGGGTGGTGTGAAATTTGTGTAGATGAAAAAAGGAAGTGACCAGCCCCGATGCTGAAATACCCTGAAGTGGCGCTATTTACTGGGTCAAAGCCACTCCCAACAGGACTATTTCATAATAAAATTAATGCCTTATTCATTGGCCCAGCTAAGGACAAAAGACCTGTTATCCGCTCAATTTATCTAAACATCACTCACCCTATTATCAAAATAAATACTCTGTAACGGTGACATGATGAAAAGCCGATGAGATACACAGGCATAATTCATTTGTGTTTTTAAAAGTAAATTTGTACCTTTCTAAACATCAACTAGAAAGATAATTTGCATGGATTTTGGTTTAGTTAGTATTTTTTTTGCGGTGGCAGTTGCTCATTTTCTAGCTTTATTAAGCCCAGGCCCTGACTTTGTCTTAGTGGTGAAAAGTGCCATGAAAGGTCATCGTAAAAATGCCATCGGTGTGGCATTAGGCATTGCAACAGCCAATGCGGTTTATATTGGTTTATGTCTTGTTGGTGTTGGCGCTATCCTGGCTGCATCGGTTTCGTTGATGATGGCATTAAAAATTATCGGTGGCTTATTTCTGCTTTATTTAGCCTTTCATGCTCTCAAAGCCCCCAAGTCAGCTTATCGGGAGCTGGCAGTCACATCAGTTAACAGCACTGAGTTAGCAAAAATCAGCTTTATCAAAGAATGCATCACCGGTTTTATGTCCGGCATACTGAACCCCAAAAACTTACTGTTTTATTTAAGCTTATTCACCGTGGCGCTGACGCCAGAGGTCAGTCTTGGGTTCAAAATCTTGCTGGGCGTGTGGATGACACTGGTCGTGTTTCTCTGGGATGTCGCCATCATTTATTTATTATCCAAACAAACGGTGAGAAATAAATTCACCCGACTCTCGTTTTATATTGATAAAGCCACAGGCGTTATCTTGGGAGCCATTGGATTTAATATCGTGAAGTCTGTTCTTACCAGGCAGTAAGTAATGACTTATTTACAGCGAGCATTACAAATTAAGCTTTTGGCCTACCCCATCTTTTAGTAGCAATGTTGAGCAAGCGACGAAAGGTCTTACACTCCAAGTGACTTGGTGCTTTACATGCTGCAGCATGGCGTAAGCCGTCTCTCATCGCCGTCATCTGTTTAATTTTTTCATCTAATTCGCTTGCCCTTTTTAGCAACAATTCTCTATCAATATCCACGGTATCGTGTAGTAGCATTGAACGAATTTCATCTAATGATAATCCAGCATTTTGGCCTAAGGTGATTAATGCCAACCGCTCTAAAACATCAGGTGAAAATGTTCTGGTTAAACCTTTCCGACCAGTGGATTGAATCAGCCCCTTTTCCTCGTAATAGCGGATGGTAGAAGTGGGTAGATTGGTTATTTTTGCTACATCACCTATTTTCATCTGTTCGCTCTTGACTTCAAGTTGACTTGAAGTAATACCATCTCTTTCACACCTAGAGCAATAGATGGAGAAAGCATGATGTGGGATGAACGATACGATACCGATGATTATGTTTATGGCATTAACCCCAATGACTTTTTAAAAGACAATGTGCAAGCCATTCCCAAAGGGCACGTACTTAGTCTCGCTGAAGGTGAAGGTCGAAATGCCGTTTTCATGGCTAAACAAGGTTATACCGTTACCGCCGTAGACGCCTCAGCCGTCGGCCTGAAGAAAGCCAAACGGTTGGCAGAAAAAAACGATGTAAAGATTGAATGTATTCATGCTGACTTAGCTGACTTTGATCTCGGAAAATCTCAATGGGATGGCATCATTTCAATATTCTGCCCGCTGCCACCAGCCGTCAGAAAATCGCTTTATAAAAACGTCATACGTGGACTAAAACCAAACGGTGTATTTTTACTGGAAGCCTATACGCCTGAACAACTTCACTATGGTACTGGCGGTGGCTCATCTGTTGAATTGATGCAGACCAAACAAACGCTCATCAATGAATTACCTGGCTTAACTTTTCAGCATTTATCAGAAATCGAGAGAGATGTCACGGAAGGTGTTTACCATACTGGACTCGCCTCAGTTGTTCAGGCTATTGCAGTAAAAACCACCAAGAATTAATTTATTGATAATGCCCTGAAACAATCGTCAAGTTAAATAATAATGATTATCATTTGAATTAAGATTTCTTCTGAATTAGAATTCCCTGCAAAACAATTTCGGGGAAAACACAATGCAATATAAATTCCGTCCACTTAGTTTTGCTATTGCAGTAGCTATGGGCAGCCTATCGATGACAGTGCTAGCAGAAGATCAAAATAAGGAAGATGAAAGATCCGTGGAACTCAATGCACTCACTGTTACGGGTGATTCGGAAACATCAACTGAAGGCACAGGCTCTTATACGACTCATTCCAGCAATACAGCTACTCGTCTTGGTTTATCTCTTCGAGAAACACCACAGTCTGTATCAGTAATTACACAACAAGTCATACAAGATATGGATCTCGAATCTCTGACTGATGTGGTTAACCAAGTAACTGGCGTGACATCCAAAGTATACGACTCTTCTCGTAGTGGCTTTTCAGCACGTGGATTTGATATCACTAACATACAAATTGACGGTGTTCCCACAACTTGGGAAGCTGGATGGTCAGCTGGTGAGACACTTGCTGACCCAATCCTCTATGACAGGACAGAAGTCGTCCGCGGAGCTAGCGGACTGCTATCTGGTGCTGGTAATCCCTCAGCAGCTATCAACTTAGTAAGAAAGCGGGCGGATAGTAAAGAATTTACTGGATATACGACACTTAGCGCCGGAAGCTGGGATAAATACAATGGTACTTTGGATGTTCAGTCTCCACTGAATGATTTAGGTACAATTCGTGGCCGCTTTGTTGCCAGTTATACGGATGAAAAGTCATTTGTTGATGTTGCCGAAAATGAGAAGTCAGTCTTTTTAGGTACGTTAGCTTTCGACGTCACTGACAATACACTAGTGAATATTGGTGCAAGCCAGCAACGTAACGAACCTAAGGGTACGCAATGGGGTGGTTTACCAGTGTGGTTTAGTGATGGCAGCAGAACTGACTGGAGTCGTTCAAAAACCACAGCTCCAGACTGGGGTGAGTGGAGCTCAACCGTTACCAATTATTACGCCAACATTGAACATGCTTTCGACTCAGGCCTAAAACTTTACGCGGCTTACAGCAAAACTATCAACGATGCTGACTTACGCTTAGCCTATTTGTCAGGCACTCCTGACAAAGTGACAGGCCTTGGTATGAGTGCAAGCAATTCTTGGTACGACACTCGACGTGAGCAAGACAATATCGATATTTATGTATCAGCCCCATTCCAACTCTTTGACCAAGAGCATGAGGTTACCGTCGGTTTCATGCATAGCGATCAAGATCTTGTCACAAACAGGCGACCAGCCAGCAATGTAGCATCTGTCGGTAATTTTTATGAATGGGACGGTTCCTATGCTGAACCTACATGGGGAGCTAAAGCTGAATACACTAATCAATACACTAAACAAGTTGGTGGTTATGCCGTAGCTCGATTGCGTTTGGCAGATCCATTACAACTGATCATTGGTAGCCGAATTACCAATTGGGAAATCAGTGGTATGGAATGGAATGGTGACACATATAGATTTAACCATCATCAGGAAATCACGCCATACGCGGGGCTGATTTATGACATTAATGATGTCTACTCCATGTATGTTAGCTATACCGATATTTTTAACCCGCAAAACGCCCAAGATAGAAATGGCGACTTTCTTGATCCTATCGAAGGCAAAAACTACGAAGCAGGTATAAAAGCTGAGTACCTTGATGGACGAGTTAATGCGATGTTTTCTGTCTTTCGTATTGAACAAGACAACCTAGCACAGGACGATGTTGGTTACTTGATTCCTGGCTCCATCAACCAAGCTTCGTATGCAGCAGAGGGAACAACAAGTGAGGGTTTTGAAATTGAAGTCACTGGTTCACTGACAGAGAATTGGAACCTCACTGCAGGTTGGTCACAATTTGTTGCCGAGGATGCAGATGGTGAAGATGTAAACACGCGTCACCCTCGACGTAAAGCAAACTTATTCACAACCTACAAAATCGACCAGTTATTGTTGGGTGGTGGCTTCACTTGGGAGAGCTCAAACTACACCATTGCTACCAATCCGCTCAGCCAAGCTGAAAAGTTAAAACAAGATTCATATGCTCTGGTGAATTTAATGGCGAAATACCAATTCAGTCCTGAACTGAGTGCTCAGTTGAATATCAATAACCTGTTTGATGAGGAGTATTACAGTCAGATCGGGTTTTATAGTCAACTTGCATACGGTGCACCACGGAACGCCAATGTGACATTACGCTATGACTTCTAGCAACCTCTAATAATCTCCTTTCTTTCGAGTTATCAAAAAAGCCGGTCACATGATCGGCTTTTTCATACTATTGTGAAATCACAACTATAATTACAATCGATACACCCAGCATGACTGTAGTTTTCTCGTGTTCTCTATCTGCTATGATGACCAGCGTTCAAATAGCTCAGATATAACAATAAAAACACCCTAGCTGCTGACAATACATTTCAAATCAATAAAACCAATGAGAGAAAAAGAATGAGTGAAAATTCAAACAAAACATTTCAAGAACGTGTCGATGAATTCGTTGCTATTGCCAATGAACAAGCTGCGGAAAGCTCGGTAGAAGATGTGAATACAGCAGTGCTATTTTCAGCTGCCCGTTTCAATGCCTTCAGCGTCGCCCGTTCTGTTGAAAACGCAGAAAACCTGCAAGCCGAAAAACAAGCTGCCATTGAATACTTCACTCAGCGTTATGCCGAAATGCTCAACCAAAATCTCGAAGAGTACATCGCCCGGTTTGATAGCTATACGCAAAAGTAATAAACCTTCCTCTTATAAAATGCACACACCTGTAGCGACTTGCCTCTAATGTAGCAAGTCGCTACAATTTAGTGATTATGTCAGGAGGTTTCTATGGCAACAGCAAGTGTAAGGCTAGATCAAGACTTAGTAGAAAAAGCGACCATTATGGGCAAAGCTTTAAATCGTACGATGCCCAAACAAATTGAGCACTGGGCTAAGATTGGCGAAATGATGGAAGATAATCCTGATTTACCATACGAGTTTGTGAAGCAGGCAATCATATCTAAAGCGGAAAAAGAAGCAGGTAAATTGGAGCCTTACGATTTTGGCTAAAACTACCAGCGTTTTACAAACGGCAAATTTTAAGAGAGCCGTGAAAAAGCTGCATCAGAATCAAAAAAAAGACTTGGATAAAGCTGTCAAAGCGCTAATAGATAATCCACTTCTTGGAGAACAAAAGAAAGGCGATCTTTCATTCTTGCGAGTCTATAAATTCAAAATGGTAAAACAGTTAACCCTACTTGGTTACAGCTATGAAGATGGCACGGTCACCTTAGAACTAATAGCACTTGGCTCACATGAAAATTTTTATCGTGATGTTACCAAGATAGTTTAATTAAGTGCGGAAAATCAGGGATAAGCTACTAACTACTTCCTTGAATACACCCAACGCCAACTGGTTCAGTCTTATCTGAATTAATGTTCAAAAAAAAGGGCAAATCCTTGCGGACTTGCCCTTTTTTATGACCGAGAACGAGCTTATACGGCTACGATGTTCTCAGCTTGTGGTCCTTTTGCACCCTGAGTCACAGTGAACTCAACTTTCTGGCCTTCTGCTAAGGTTTTGAAACCTGAGCTAGCAATAGCACTGAAATGGGCAAATACGTCTGCTCCAGACTCTTGTTCGATAAAACCGAAACCTTTCGCTTCGTTAAACCACTTTACTGTTCCATTAACTGTGTTTGACATAATAATTACCTGAATTTTAAATATAAAAATGCCTCTAGAGGCGTGAATAGCGTGAAAACGAGCTGGAATCTAGAAACTTCAGGACGGGGAATTACGAATAAAACAACGAGATGGAGAGTATAAATAAAAGTCTTACTTTCGAGCTAGGTACACAGTATAGGGTTTCATTGGGAATGTACAGATATTAATTGAGTTTGGTCGAAATGATTACTATGACTCGATTTTGAACATCCGTTTATAAAGGCTTTATTGACTACAAAATCAAGCTGGATGGCACTATGTGCCCTTGACTGTTTGTAAAAAGCCATCATCAGCAGTCAGCTTCATATCCCCCTTAATTCCCACTCGTGAGATTTTTTGTCATTTTCTCCGCGACCATAACAAAGGTCTGTAAATCTTCTGAATCAATACCTTGCGTAATTTGCTTTTGCATTTCTTCAGAAACTCCCAGCAAACTTTCTTGCAAGGCCATGCCTTTGGAAGTCAACACAAGTAACTGGCTACGCTTGTCATCAGGGTTAGGTTGTTTTTTAACATAACCGTGATCAAGAAGCAGCTTAACTAGGCGCGTAATTTGCGCCTTATCGCGTTTAAAAAGCGCTGCAATATCCATAGCAGTGCAAGACTTGTTCTCATTAATAACCTTTAACACTCTAATATGCATGGGGGCAATACCCAGCTTTTTAATTTCAAGCTGATTGCTCAGTTGCTGCTTAATTGCATGCGTTAGATGAAATGTCGCTTCAAGGATATTTGCCTTCATATAAACCTCTATTAATTGTAGTTGACATTGTCATCTATTATAAATTATAGTTGTTATTGTCAACCATTGTTACTGCAAGGACAAAATTGTAGGTGAAAAACATGATAAAGAATACTGAAGCAACAAAACGGCCGTTATATATAAAAATTGGGTATTCGGATTAGCTGGTTGATTTTCTCTTTGGCGTGCAATCACAGATTACACTTTCCCAACGGAAAAACTGGTTGGCGAGGCCTGGAACAAATGCGTAAGGATTGTGGTACTAGAGAATTCATCGCGCATCCTTCTGTCTACCTCGAACGCTCCCTTAGCGCGAATTTGTCCGATGTGCCACTGACTGCTGACAACACTCGTATGGAGTTTTCAACCTAAACCCGGATTCGATGTTCCCGTAAGTACTGGGTGTGGTAACTATGCATCAGGAAATTTAGCGCTTGACCTTCCCACAATAGGAAGGTTTATCTTTCTGGAATATCATCAGGAGATGCTTGTGGAGAAGACGAATGATGCATACTCAAGACAAATTGAATCCGTCGGCTGTGACGGTGACAAGCTTTCCCATCGAAGGTATGAGTTGCGCTTCCTGCGTCGGGCGCGTGGAGGCTGAACTCAAGAAGGTCGAGGGCGTTGACACTGTTACGGTGAACCTGGTGACCGAACGTGCCGATATCCAGTCCGCTTCGCCACTCGACCGCGGATCACTCATCAACGCTATCGAGAAAGCTGGCTATTCGGTGCCTGCTGAGACCACAGAGCTTTCCATCGAAGGTATGACCTGCGCGTCCTGTGTCGGTCGCGTCGAAAAGGCGCTCAAGGCTGTGCCCGGCGTCACCAGTGCCGTTGTCAACCTTGCGACTGAAAGAGCCACGATCCAGGGCAGCGCCGATGCGACCGCCTTGGTGACGGCTATCGAGAACGCGGGATATGATGCCAGGGTAATCGCGGCTGCTACGGGTAGCAGTCGGGGCGAGACCGATGAGCGCACCGAGAAGAAGGACGCGGAACGCCGTGGACTGACACGTGATTTCACGATTGCAGCGGTGTTGACCGTGCCTGTCTTCATTCTGGAGATGGGCTCACACCTCATTCCTGGCATGCACGACCTGATTGCCTCAACGATCGGCATGGAGACGAATTGGTATCTCCAGTTCGTGTTGACAACCATCGTTCTGTTCGTGCCGGGCATCCGCTTTTACCACAAGGGGTTTCCGGCCCTCGGGCGGCTTGCCCCCGACATGAACTCCCTGGTCGCGGTCGGCACCATGGCAGCCTATGGCTATTCGCTCGTGGCGACCTTCGCGCCGGGGTTCCTGCCCGACGGAGCCGTCAACGTCTACTTTGAGGCCGCCGCTGTTATCGTCACTCTCATCCTGCTCGGCCGGTTGCTGGAGGCTCGCGCCAAGGGACGCACCTCCGAGGCGATCAAGCGCCTGGTCGGCCTTCAGGCCAAGATGGCCCGTGTGCGCAGGGACGGAAAGACGGTCGAGTTGCCGATCGATTCCGTCCTGTCGGGAGATATCGTCGAGGTTCGTCCCGGCGATCGCATCCCGGTGGATGGCGAACTCATCGAAGGCGAAAGCTATGTCGATGAATCGATGATCACCGGCGAGCCGATCCCCGTCTCCAAGACGAACGGCAGCGAGGTCGTGGCCGGAACGGTGAACCAGAAAGGCGCGTTCGCCATCCGTGCGACGGCTGTCGGCGGCAACACCATTCTGTCGCAGATCATCCGCATGGTGGAAGAAGCGCAGGGGTCGAAGCTGCCGATTCAGGCGCTGGTCGACAAGGTGACGATGTATTTCGTGCCGGCGGTCTTCGCCGTGGCCGCGCTCACCTTCGCTGCATGGCTTTATTTCGGCCCGTCGCCCGCGCTCACTTTCGCGCTGGTCAACGCCGTTGCGGTCCTGATCATCGCCTGCCCTTGCGCCATGGGGCTGGCCACACCGACCTCGATCATGGTGGGCACCGGCCGCGGTGCCGAGCTGGGCGTGCTCTTCCGCAAGGGCGAAGCGCTGCAACTGCTCAAGGACGCCAAGGTCGTCGCCGTTGACAAGACGGGCACGTTGACGGAAGGCAAACCCGCCTTGACCGACCTGGAACTGGCTGCTGGATTCGAACGTGCAAACGTCCTGGGTCTGATCGCGGCCGTCGAGGCCAAGTCCGAACACCCGATCGCCCGTGCGATCGTGAACGCCGCCGCGGAGAACATCTCACTGCCGGACGTGTCGAACTTCGAATCGGTGACGGGTTTTGGCGTGAAGGCTGAGGCCGGTGGCAAGCGGGTCGAGATAGGTGCTGACCGCTACATGAGCGAACTCGGTCACGACGTGGCGGCGTTCTCCAAGGTCGCCAAACGCCTCGGCGACGAGGGTAAGTCTCCGCTCTATGCTGCGATAGAGGGCAAGCTTGCGGCGATTATCGCCGTTGCCGACCCGATCAAGGAAACGACGCCTGCTGCCATCAAGGCCCTGCACGATCTCGGGCTCAAGGTCGCGATGATCACCGGCGACAACGCCCACACGGCCAAGGCCATCGCGGCGCGACTCGGGATCGACGAGGTGGTGGCGGAAGTGCTACCGGACGGCAAGGTCGACGCGGTGCGCCGCCTTAAGGGAGAGCACGGCAAGGTGGCGTTCGTCGGTGATGGCATCAACGACGCTCCCGCTCTGGCCGAAGCGGATGTAGGTCTTGCCATTGGCACAGGTACGGACATTGCCATTGAAGCGGCTGATGTGGTGCTGATGTCGGGTAACCTGCAAGGTGTGCCAAAGGCGATCGCCTTGTCGAAGGCAACCATCGACAACATCCGACAAAATCTGTTCTGGGCGTTTGCCTACAACACGGCTTTGATTCCGGTCGCGGCAGGTGTGCTCTATCCGGCCTACGACATCCTGCTTTCGCCCGTCTTCGCTGCCGGCGCCATGGCACTGTCGTCGGTGTTTGTACTCGGCAATGCACTGAGATTGCGTCATTTCCGCTCACCCATGGGGACGGACGACAACGACGTGTCGCAGAGACAGGTGGAATTTGCACAAGCGAAATAAGGACAACCGAGCCTGCCACAGTGCAGGCTTGATGTTATCTGGAGAGGCATGGCTATGAATATTGGAAAGGCAGCGGAGGCATCGGGTGTATCGGCGAAGATGATCCGCTACTACGAATCGATCGGCTTGATTCCGGAAGCGTTGCGAACTGAAGCTGGATACAGGGATTACTCGGACAAGGATGTGCAAACCCTGCGCTTCATCCGGCGCGCACGGGATCTCGGGTTTTCGGTGGCGCAGATGAATAAACTGGTTGCGCTCTGGCGCGACCGGGGTCGTGCGAGCGCCGACGTCAAACGTCTTGCGCTTGAGCATGTCGCGGAGCTTGAGCTCAAGGCGCGCGAACTCCAGGAAATGAGCCGTGCACTCAAGCACCTGGCGGAAAACTGCCAGGGCGACGCTCGGCCGGACTGCCCGATTATCAGCGGTCTGGCCGGGGATGGCGTAGTGAAAGGAACGCCTAAGGGTGAGCGAGAACTTAATTCCACGCGCTTCGGGGCTATCGGGATTGAACCCAATTGCACGCAACGTCGCGGGAAAGAGAAGCGCTGACGCGTCTACTTCAGAAGCGGCGTCCTTGCCCTGACCTGAATGATTACCCGGCAAGGTGCTGATTATCGTACCCAGCCTCGCGGATGGCATCACTGATACGCGCCTCATTGACCTGGCTGCGCACGGTGACCTCGGCGTGTTCTATATCTGTAGATACTTCCGCCTGTGGGTCGATACTTTTAATGGCTTTTTCGACGGCGGATGTGCAGTGGCCACAGGTCATGCCGTTAACGTTGAATCGATACATATCGAACTCCTTCACAGAATCAGAGAATTGAGGAACCTGATCGTCCCAGCGACCAATCTAGTCTTTCCAACGCTGGTAAGGTCAACTGCGGAGCCTCAGACTTTGATTTGTCGAGTGCTCTGTGCCGACGGGCTGCCAAATGCACGGCTATTGATAAGACCTGGCCGATGCCGACAGTCTCTCTGTGCAAGGCATGCAAACGCAGCCTTGACCTTCCAACCATTGGAACGATTACCCTTTTGTGAAAAGTCAGCGCAACCGGTGTTCGGTAATCGCACTAAACACAAAGGAGTTAATCGATATCCACAGAGTCCCCTTCTCACTCAGGCAGACCAGAGCGCCCACTCGGTCTGGCCTTGGCCGTTATCGCCACCGCCCAGCTCATGGTGGTGCTTGACGATACGATCGCAAATATTGCGTTGCCAACACTCCAGAATGACCTCGGAATCTCGGCAGCGAACCTGCCTTGGGTGATCAATGCGTACATTCTCGCCTTTGGCGGATTGCTCCTGTTCGGTGGCAGGCTGGGCGATCTGTATGGACGTCGGCGTATGTTGCAGGTCGGCATGGCGATCTTTACGGTTGCATCGCTTCTCGTTGGCCTGGCCCAGGACACCGTGAGCATGATTGCCTCGCGCGGCCTCCAAGGGTTCGGCGCAGCATTGACAGCGCCCAATGCCCTGGCGTTGATCGCCACGACCTTTCCGGAAGGCAAGGAGCGCAACAAGGCCATGGCCGTCTACGGAGCAATGTCTGGCCTTGGCATTATTGCTGGATTGATTCTTGGAGGATTTCTGACAGGCCTGCTTGGCTGGCGTTGGGCGTTCTTCATCAATGTACCCATCGGTTTGGCGGTGCTCACTGGTTCGAGAACACTTGTCGAAGCGGAATTGCACAAGGGACGCCCCGACCTGACGGGAGCGCTTTCCAGCATCATCGGCATGGCAGCACTCGTCTATGGAATTACCCGTGGTGGTGAACATGGCTGGACCGATGGCATTACGCTCATTGCATTCGCCACTACGGCTATCCTGCTGCCGCTGTTCTTGGTTTTACAGTCGCGCAGCAGTGATCCACTTTTGCCGCTCCGCTTGTTCAAGGATCGCAACCGATCCGGTTCGTACCTGGCCATGCTGCTGCTGGGCTTCGGCCCCATGGGCATGATCTATTTCTGACGCTCTATTTGCAGCACATCCTCAGCTATAGCCCGACCCTGACCGCCATGGCGTTTCTGCCCTTTGGGGTGGGTATCATCATTGGTGCTGTTGTCAGTTCAAAGCTTGTCATGCGCTTTACGCCGCGCGAGGTCGCAGCTCCGGCTGCGCTGGTCGCTAGCGCTGCATTGTTCTGGCTTTCGACCATCGGGCAACAACTCGACTATAGCTGGCACTTCATGCCAGCCGCCTTCCTCACCGCCTTCGGTTTCGTGGGAGCGGTCATTGCGCTGGCATTGACGGCCGTGAAGGGTGTGCAAGCACAGGAGACCGGCATCGCATCGGCGTTGTTCAACGCGTCGCAACAGATTGGTGTTGCGTTGGGGCTGGCTATCCTTTCGAGCATTTCTGTCTCCGTCACGGCCAGTCGGATGCCCGAGGCATTTGCTTCTCTGTATCGCGGTCGGGAAGTCGGCGATGCCGAACTGGTGCAGTCAGCCGGTGATGCGCTGATTCAGGGTTATGGCTTGGGACTTGCGGCGAGCGGGGTTGCTCTTGGCATCGCAGCCATCATCGTGGCCGTACTTGTCAACGCCAGGAAAGGACAGGTTTCCACACTTGGCGATAGTCCCTTGCATTGACCGGTTCTTCTTCCCTTTACGGCGCAGTCTGCCAAACCCGTACTGCGCCACACTGATGATTAATGGGAATCTGTCGCAATAGCTATGGAGCTTCCACCATGAGGAGAACACCGCATGACCGAAATGCCCGACAACATCCTGCACCTGCCTGAGTACCAGGTGCTGGGCTGCAAATCCACCGACGACGAAATGCACTTCCAGGTGGACGCGCCCGATCCCATCGCCTGCGAGGAATGCGGCGTGCAGGGTGAGTTCGTACGGTTCGGCAAGCGTGACGTTCCCTATCGTGATCTGCCCATCCACGGTAAGCGGGTCACTCTCTGGGTGGTCCGCCGCCGATACACCTGCCGGGCCTGCAAGACAACATTCAGGCCCCAGCTACCGGAGATGGTGGACGGATTCCGTATGACACTGCGGCTGCATGAGTACGTGGAGAAGGAATCCTTCAACCACCCCTACACCTTTGTGGCGGCACAGACCGGCCTGGACGAGAAGACGGTGCGCGACATCTTCAACGCCCGCGCCGAGTTCCTGGGGCGCTGGCACCGCTTCGAGACGCCCCGCATTCTGGGCATCGACGAGCTATACCTGAACAAGCGCTACCGCTGCATTCTGACCAACATTGAGGAGCGAACCCTGCTCGACCTGCTGGCCACCCGCCGCCAGGACGTGGTGACCAACTACCTGATGAAGCTGAAAGACCGGCAGAAGGTCGAGATCGTCAGCATGGACATGTGGAACCCCTACCGGGCAGCGGTCAAGGCTGTGCTGCCCCAGGCCCGTATCGTGGTCGATAAGTTCCATGTGGTGCGCATGGCGAACGATGCCCTGGAAAAGGTCCGCAAGGGCCTCAGAAAGGAGCTGAAACCCTCCCAGAGCCGGACTCTCAAGGGAGACCGGAAACTCCTGCTGAAACGCGCTCACGAAGTATCAGACCGGGAACGCCTCATTATGGAGACCTGGACTGGCGCATTCCCGCAACTGCTGGCCGCCTACGAGCACAAGGAGCGCTTCTACGGCATCTGGAATGCCACCACACGGCCACAGGCAGAAGCCGCCCTGGACGACTGGATAGCCACCATTCCGAAGGGCCAGAAGGAAGTCTGGAGCGATCTGGTCAGGGCTGTAGGCAACTGGCGCGAAGAGATCATGACTTACTTCGAGACGGACATGCCCGTCACCAACGCTTACACGGAGTCCATCAACCGACTGGCGAAGGACAAGAACCGTGAAGGGCGTGGTTACTCCTTCGAGGTGATGCGGGCACGAATGCTGTACACCACGAAGCACAAGAAGAAGCCCCCGACTGCAAAGGTCTCTCCGTTCCACAAGAAAACCATCGGTTACGGACTGCCGGACTTCGCAGAGGAACTCAACTACGGGGTCGATCTATCAACCATCTGAGGGTGGTATCAGGTTGGTGGGGTGAAGATGCCCAATCAACCATTAAATCCGTATACCCTAAAAATTTTGGTGATCGCCTCCATCATGATGACTGTAGGAGGAACCTTGACCGCCATCATGACCTATAAAAATGTAGGTCTCACAGAAAACTTTATGACGCAGTGGTTATCATCGTTTGTTATCGCGACAGTGATCATGATGCCGATAGGGTGGTTATTTATGTCACTGATTGGCAAGGTCGTGCAATTTTTCATGTCTAATAGCAAAACCACACATCAGCAATTAGTCACCGGTTTATCAATGGCATTAATTATGGAAACTGTTATGGCCATCAGTACAACAGCAAATACGCTTGGTTTTTCAAATACAACAACATTTATTTCAGCTTGGGCACAGGCATTTATTACCGCGCTTCCTTTTGGCTTGTTCATGTCAGTAATGATGTCACTGTTTTTCAAACCGAGACTTGCTAAATTTCTGGCCAGCTAAGGAAAAAGGTAGAGACATGAAAAACCGTCTAAAAACAAAATCGAGCTACAAAGAAAAACACACTTTTGCATCCGGATATTGGAAAGCTTAAAGCTCACTAGACTAAGTGCACATGGTCTAAGAGAAAATATTTAATCACTGGACTCAGTTTGGTTGTGCCCAATATCACTATAAAACGACGCTAACGAATTCTTGGATTAAACGCTTGCCGTAAGACACGGTGAGCGATGGTGATAGGTAAGGACATATGATCTTCCCCTTCTTGCAGGTAATAGTCACTTCGAAAACCATAGACTGATAGGGCTTTCATTCTGTCTGCCAGTAGCTCAATATCCTGCCGTTCCTGTACATCATCGCCCTCTGCCACAACAGATACAGGCTTTTATCCACCATTGATACTTCACCCGCTTTGACCTGTTTTATTAGGTCTTCCTGATCTAAAAGTGATATCGCACATGATTTCTTTTTACCCTCTGCCTTCAAATTATTGCTGACATATCAAAGGATCATAAAGCTTGATCAGTAGACGCTTAAACGATAATGTATCTCATTATCAAGTGTGAAAATATCCGCTTTCTACTGATGTCTCAACACGATCTTGAAAACTTATATTGAGAAAAACTGCTTCATGACACAAGCCCTCACTAAAACCGATCCGATCAATCAAGCTTGTATTTGGGCGGCACGACTGTGGGCAGATGATGCATCTGAGCAGGATAAGCATAACTTTCAGCAGTGGCTTGAAGCTGACCCTATTCATGAAAAAGCATGGCAACAAGTGTTAAACCTGCAACAGCAATTTAACGCGGTGCCCGACAGACATGTCGGCAGCAAAGTTTTACAACATCGAAGTGATATCAGTCGTCGCCAACTGCTAACAGTGGCTGGTGTTGGCATCGGTGTCGGAGCAATCAGCATGGATCGCTGGTTGCCTTCACAGGTGAATGGCACTTCTTATGTCACGGCCAAAGGCGAGATTCGTCATTGGCAATTAAGCGATGGCACCACATTAGCACTCAATACGGACAGTAAGGTTGATGTTCAATTTGATGTGGTCTCTCGTAAAATCATTTTACTTCATGGTGAAATCTCGATTGATACCGGTAAAGATGCCCGGCCTATGTCGATTGTCAGTCGCGATGGTGTTATGGAACCATTGGGTACACGATTTAATGTGCAGCAATCAGCGCTGGAAACACAATTAACGGTATTTGAAGGTCGGGTGAGAATCACACCAACAGAAACACCTGACTTACACACCATAGTTCCTGCTGGTGAAGGTGTTAACTTTTCAGCAGTCCAAATCGCTCAGCCGTTCCAGGCGGATCCTATCTCGAGCTTATGGCAGGAAGGTAAACTCGCGGTAGCAGATATGCCGTTAAATGAGTTTGTCCAACAGCTAGCCAGGTACCGCACAGGTATTGTTCGCGTTAGCCCCGAACTCAAGCGTTTAACGATTACCGGTATTTTTTCTGTACAAGATAGTGATCGGGTGCTGGAACAGCTCACTGAAATTTTGCCTGTCAGAGTCAGCTACTTCACTCCTTACTGGGTCAGTATCAAACCACTGACGTCCTAATTTTTCTGTGGTTAACGACTTTCTTAGCTAATCACACCTGTTAAATTTCCCCAATAAAAACAAATGGATAATCACTTCACATAGATCAGCTCGCCTAACAATCAGTTAATGCGAATAATTATTATTACGGGTTTTCACTCCACATTCGGTATTACAAGTACAAACCACATTTACTGACTAATACTGAAGGAACTGAAACATGCCGTTACGTCGTTTCTTGCGACTACCCACTTTATTCATAACGCTTAATATGTGTGCTGCCACAGGTTTGTTCGCCGGTGTCAGCCAATACGTTTATGCACAAGACAGCAACACGGATGTTCAGTCTTTTTCTTTATCTGCAGGCAGCCTGGATCAGGTTTTACGTCAATTTGGTCTCAATGCCGGTATTGCTTTGTATGTTGACTCCTCTCTGGTCAATCACCAGTACAGCAATGGATTGGTGGGTGACTATAGCGCTCAACAAGGCCTGCAAACCTTGCTGGCTGGCACTGGACTCACTGCCGTTAAACAACCTGACGGCAGCTTCCGTATCGAACCTGTACCCACACTCACCTTATCTGAAGATGAAAGCAGCGTCGATTTAGGCAAAATCGACATTGTGGGTGACACACTACTTTTTACTCAAGACACCATTGGTTACAACGATGTGTTTGATAAAAATATCTCCAGCACCTATGTCGGCAAACAAGAGTTAGAGCGATTTAAAGGTTCATCACCCGCCGATATGCTCAGTGGCATGCTCAATGTTTATAGTGCGGATGCGCGTAACAGTGGCGGGATTGATCCTAATATCCGTGGCATTCAGGGCCCTGGTCGTGTACCACTCACAATCGATGGCACCGAACAGGCGATTACTATCTGGCGTGGTTATAACGGTGCCAATAACCGAAGTTATATCGATCCGAACCTCATCGGTAATATCAAAGCGATAAAAGGCCCCAACCTTGAGCGTAATGTCCATAGTGGTATCGGCGGTGCCATAGTGGCTAGCACGCTTACCGTGGATGACATCCTAAAACCGGGTGAAGAATTCGGCGGCGAACTTAAACTCGAAGGCAGCAATAATGCGGTGGATGCAAGTGTGCCCCGGTTATCAACGGGTCAGTCTTATACCGATATTCCTGGATTCGATCCTGTCGGTGATATCTACGATCCAACGCTTTATGTCGAACCTCATTCTGGCGGGCAAGACTACTTCGCTGACTATGCCTATCGTCTGGCCGTTGGTACGCGTCAGGAAAAATTTGATCTGATGGGGGCTTACGCTTATCGCAAAAAAGGTAACCATTTTGCCGGTAAACATCAGGATGGTTTCTACTCCCGCGGCTCAGATAATCTTCAAGACAATATGATTCCGGACTTGGCAAATATCTATAAGCCAGGAGATGAATTACCCAACACCTCCAGTGAAATGGAATCCTGGTTAGCCAAAGCCAAACTCAAATTCAGTGATGTTGAGAGCCTGTCATTCGGATATCGGGATACCTCTACCACCTATGGTGAAATATTCCCGTCACGTATTTCATGGGAAAGAGCCGTCGATGAAGGCGTACCACAATGGCCATTAAGTGAGGTCAAAGCTAAAGCATACAACGTCGAATACGAACTTAACCCTGAAACCAATCGCTGGGTCGACTTTTACGCGAGTGTCTGGAGAACGGATACCGTCAGTGATACCTATACTGGTGGCGGTTACCCCAATGAACCTTATGACCGAAATGCTTCTGGTGATACTCGCTTGCGGAATACGGCAATCAGAAATGCCAAAGAAGATCGTAAAGGCGTCACCTTAAGCAATATCTTTGCTTTGATGGATAACCTTGATCTCACCGTAGGCGGTCGTTATCAACATGAAAAATTACGCTCAGATGATCAATACGGTGACCCTGAACTAGACAGTGTTTTCAGAATGTTTCCCAAAGCTGGGCGTCGTCAGGAAAAAGAGATGAACTTCAACTTTGCCTGGAAACCGACACACTTTCTTAGTGTGGATGCCGGTATGCGTTATTCCTCTTTCTGGACGTTTGATGATTTTCGTAAAAGCCAATTGGATGCAGGTAACACCAGCCTCAATAGTTATGCGCCTACGATAGGAAGAACCATCCACGTTGAATATGACAAAGTGATTACTCAGGCTGATGTCGATCCAGAAATACAGAATTGGGAGGATAACCGTGCCTTCTGGGAGTCAATGGGCGCTGACGTAGACGCATTCATCCAGCAGATTCAAGATACTGTAGGTACAACGGAAACGGCATCCTATGAGAGCGTCTGGAAAGTCGGTAAAGATGGAAAATATTATAGAAATAATCACCCCTGCTTAACGGCTGATGTCGATGTGACGGCATGTCATAAGGGGGCGCAGGTCATTGGTAATGTGCAAACCATTAAAAAGGTGAAACACCTCAAAGGGGATGGCTGGGCTCCGGTTCTGTCGGTTGCGATGGATCTGAATGACGATAGTCGCATTTATGCTCGTCATAGTCAGGCTTATCGTTTCCCCAGTTTATTTGAAAATACCATTAGCTTTTCAGCCTCACTGCCCAATCCAAATTATGAGTTAAAACCAGAGCATATTTATAACTATGAAGTGGGTTATGTGCATAACTTGGCAGGGGTTTTTGATGCGGATTATGCCGATATCAAACTCAGCTATTTTTATAACCGTACTGAAAACGTTATCGAACGTGATCCTAATAGTCACTTCAGTAATTTGGAAAAACAAACAATGGAAGGCATTGAGTTTCAGGGACGCTATGACAATGGCGGCTTTTTCACCAACCTGAGCCTTGCTTATAACTTCGAAAATGAAGTCTGTGATGAATCATCTGCTGTTGTATTAGATTACCGCTCCACCAGTGATTGTGTTGAAGATGGCTTTGTCGGCGGATACCTGGTGAGCATGGCTATGCCGGAATACACCGCTAACTGGACGTTAGGTGGGCGATTTTTCAATCGTAAATTAGAGCTGGGAAGCCGTGTCACCTATTACTACAAACATCAGGACAAGTTTGAAAGTAATTATCGTGATCCTTCAGACATCACTTTCTTCGCTAATACGCCACTGTCATGGGACACCATCCTATTATTTGATGCCTATGCCAGCTACCAACTAAACGATGACATCAGTGTTGAACTGACCGGCACCAATCTCAGCAATGAATATTACATCGATCCGATGAGTCGTTCTGCCATTCCAGCTCCAGGACGCACATTCAAACTCAGCCTCACGGCTAAATTTTAATCATGAGACAAGGAGGTGGTTTCTCAAAAAAAGCAGTGTTACCGAATAACTAACTATTTTTTAAATACGAGGACAATATGATGAAAACATTACAAAAACTATCAATTCTTGCTTTAGCTTTAGGTCTAAGTGGTATGGCTCATGCGACAGAATCAGGTCAAAGCTATTTAGGTGATATAACTGTGGGTGGAATCACTAGTACTATTCCTTCACACCCTGGAACCATCGGGGCACCAGGTGTTGGCGTTACTGCTTTTTATGGTGGTGCAATGGTAAGTTTCTCAAACCTTACCAGCATGGTTAGTGCTGATGGCAATGGTATCTACACCATTACGCCGGCCATGATGCCGCCTTCTCACGCATCTCTGGGTAATTTTGATTTCGCTAAAGTATCAGGACAGGAAGTCTATTTTGGTGAATGGTCACAAAATGGCACCACAAACGATCCAACCCGTGTGGTTTATTACTCAGGTGATGACACAGGCACCACTATGCCAACTACTGGTACAGCGGCCTATACCGTTAAAGGTATCAACAATTACAACGGCTCTAACTTACTGACCGGTACGCTGAACGCTAACTTCGGCACTGGCAACCTATCCGGCTCAATGAGCAGAAGCGGTCTAAGCATTGCTATCAATGCATCAATTAACAGCACAGATGCCAGCTTCTCAGGTGCCGCTTTAGCTAATAGCTCAACTATAGGTACTACTGAAGGTCACTTCTATGGGGCTGATGCTGCCGCTTTAGCAGGGATTGCTAAATTTGCTAACCGTGATTACGACACTGCTTTTGGTGGTGCTAAATAATCATTGTTAGTTCAAGGATGAAACATGGCCAGATGCTTCCGGGCATCTGGCTTTTTCCTTTTCATGAGTTTCAACATGATGTTTGATGTATACCGATCTCACCACTATCCCACTTCAGGATGGATAGCGTTTTTATGCCTTATGGTTTTATGCATAAGCAGCCCGGATAGTTGGGCAGATGATAAAGACACCTCACTTCGCTTAAATCAGGGCATTGAGTTACGCGCTGATCAACAAGAGCAGGAAATCCTGAAAGATGAGGATTATCTGCGAGGAGAACGCCCCAGTTTAATCATTGATGGTCAGTCATACACCGTTCAGCACAACAGTAATGATGTCGGTCGCGCCCTGTATGTGTCATTGCAGAAAAAACAGTGGTCATCGGTGAAATTTTTTCTAGAAGAATATGAAGAGTTTGCTGATGCTGACCCTATGCTGCTTGCTTATGCTCGCGGTGCTATTGCTCGGATGGAAGGCAATCTGGAACGGGCAGAAACAGAATACCGCCAGCTTATCGACTTAAAACCCGACTTTTTGCCCGGTCAGTTAGAACTCGCACGTGTGCTGTTTGAAAACAGAAAAGATGCCGATTCAGATAAAGTGTTTGGCAGCATTCAACAGACATTAAATCCTGCCGATGCACGTCAGCAAGGCGTTAGCACCACGGTAGATAGTTTTTTACAGGCTTTAGATAAACGCCAGTCATGGCAAGGTTCCTTTTCCATTGGCCCAACCTGGGTCGATAACTTAAACCAATCCTCTGAAAGCTACAGTTGCTTACTCTATTTTGGCAATGTCTGCTTTTACGAACGTGAGACACCCGAAGCGGTGAAAGCACATGGCCTGGATTACGAAGCCACACTGAATAAACGATTTGCTTTATCAGGCCATCATGGTGTGTTTTTCCGTTCATTATTATTTGGTCAACGTTATAAAGATCATTCTGACTTCAATGAAAGCCAAATCACCTCACAGCTAGGCTATAGCTATCACGCTCAACGTGATCAGTTTTCATTCGCCCCTTCTTTTGATTTCTCACGTTATGGTCAGCGCTCCATGTACGGTGCCTGGGGTTTACATAGTGAGTGGTTACATTATGTGTCTGATCGTGTGCTGTTTAAACTCGAAGCCGACTACAAAGATCAGCATTATCGACAAGAAGACTATGCTGCTTATAACGGTGATATCTGGTCAGCTTACGCCACCGCCTGGTATGTATTTCCTCACCGCTGGACTGTCTTTGGCGGTGTGGACTGGACGCAAAAACAGGCTGAAGTGGAACCCTATGCCTATCAGCAAATAGGCATCAGAGCTGGTCTGTCCAAAGAATTCAATGAAGACATTAACGCCGTACTTTTTGCCTCTGTGCGTCAACGCAAACATGATGAATTTAATGCCTTACTTGGTGAGCAACGTGAAGATATTGAGCAAAACTACACACTTATCGTGCGTTTTCCCGGACTCAGTTTTTATGGGCTGGAACCTAATCTCACCCTGAAACATCGAAAAGTGCATAGCAATGTGAACTGGCTTTATTCCTATGAACGTAATGCTGTGAGCCTCCGACTTGAGAAACAATTTTAATCGGGAAGATTTATGTCACGCATCCTTTTTTATCTGTTTTTATCGTTTTATTCTCTACATGCCAACGCTGCCGATAATAACTGGCAGACTCTACAAACACAGGCGACTGAAGCATTTAAAGCAGAAGATTATCAAACAGCTGAAACAACCATAAAACAAGCGATTGCCATTACAGAAAAAGCTGATAATGGGGCAGCCTATAAGGCCAGCAGTCTTAATTTATTAGCCTTTATTCAGGAGGCACAAGGTCAACATGAACAGGCAATGACAAGCTTATCAACCGCGGTGAGCTTGGCAAAACAAGCCCTAGCCTCACCAGATGAGCAAATAGCCACCTTATTATTTAATCGGGGCGTATTACTGCAAAAAAATAATCACTTAAATAAGGCTGATAGCGTGCTGGATGAATCCATAGAACAGTTCCAGCTCAGTCACAGTGATGGTGGTGGTAAATTATGGCAGGCTATTTTATTAAGAGCGCAGATCTTAATATCACTTGGAAAGCAGCCACAGGCATTAAACCTGATTTCAGACACATTATCCGACGCAACGGATAAAGCAGATACCCAGTTACCGTTATCAATAGAAAGCGATTTAGTCCTATTAGCGGCTGATATCCAGCTAAATAAGGATCAGTGTTATCAAGCGATCAACTCGCTTGAGCACCTGAAAAAGAAGCTTAGTCATGACACAACATCAGCAGCCGAGAATTTGCCAGCATTGCTGAATTTACTATCCATAGCTTATGAGAAATCAGGCCAAGCAGATAAAGCAGCCGCCACCCGAGAACAATTTGTTCAATTACAAAATCAGAGCACACCTTCCATGACAATGGTGATGCAGCTGAATGAGTTGGGGCTATTCCAACAACAGCGAGATAACCTAAAACAAGCTGAACAGTATTACCAACAAGCGTTATCGCAACTATCCGCTTTGGGCAAACAACAGAGCATCGAACAAGCCACTATCTTAGGTAATCTGGGTAGCATACAACTGGCCCAACATAATGCTAAAGCGGCTGAAGCCTCTTTAAAACAAAGCTTAGAACTGTACCAACACATTCGGGAACATCCCGTGCAAACCGCACGTATAGCGGGCTATCTAGGTACGCTGTACTACAACAAGCGAGATTTTGCTAAAGCCGAAACCGCTTTCTTAACGGCAGTAGAAAACTTACAAAAAACGACTCCTGAAAACGATGGCAGTTTATTGCTGGCGCTACAAAATTTACAGTCACTCTATATCGCCTGGGGTAAATCTGAAAAAGCGGCAGCCTACAATCTAACCATCCAGGACCTTAAACAAAGACTTTAATAAAAATCAGCAGATACATTACGGAAATTGGCAACTGCTTCGGTATATCAAATAACACAGACTTTTATTTACAGGATAAACCGATGACAGACCAACTCACTCTTTCAAACGCCTTACGCAGCGAAACACATGACTTACATGAAGTACTGGATAAACGTGTGATGCAATTAAACCCGTTTGCAGATAGCGAACATTATCGGGGCTTTCTGCGTATGCAATTACGTCTTCATACTGCAGCAGAACCGCTATATCACAACAGCAATCTCTTAAACTTACTGCCTGACCTCAGCGGTCGCAGCCGTCTTAATGCTGTTTTAGCAGACTGTGAAGATGTTGAATTAAATAAAACGCTGCTGAGCGAAGATCAGCGTATCGCAAGCTATATCAAGATTTCAGATGAATATGAGGGTCTTGGTTGGTTATATGCGTTGGAGGGCTCAACACTGGGCGCGGCGATGTTACTCAAACATGTCAAAAACCAACTGAACTTATCTGAAACCTTTGGTGCCAGCCACATGGCAGCACACTCGGACGGACGCGCCACTCACTGGAAACAGTTTAAAGCGATGCTAGACCAACTGGAGTTAACTCCGGCACAACGTGAAAAAGCAATAACAGGGGCAACACAGGCTTTTATTTTTGTCACTGATGCCGTTAACGATGTAATGATAGATGATGCTGTAGCGAGTTAAACCATGGTTATAACGTTATTGTGGCGCTTTTTCGCACTGATTTTTCTCGGTATTGCCTTCGCAGGCGTGATATTGCCGGGCTTACCCACTACCGAATTTCTATTGATGGCACTCTGGTGTTCGGCAAAAGGCTGGCCACAATTGCACCACTGGTTACTACATCACCCACGATTTGGTCACATGATTCAGCAATGGCAGCAACATCGAGCAATCCCCCGACGCGCCAAAGTAATAGCGTTAGTATCGATGACAATAAGTTGCTGTTTACTGTTTTTAAGTGGACTGCCACTTTGGGTGAAATGCCTAAGCTCAAGCATAATGGTGGCCGTGTTGTACTGGTTAATTACCCGGCCAGAGCCATCAAATGATACAGAAGTTAGTCAGATGAAATTGAAGCAGTAAGACACGCCTGTAAGCCTTTGGCGATATATTTTTCAACCGAGGAGACAGACACATTGAGTCGCTCGGCAATGGCTTTGTAGCTCATGCCATCCAACTGTCTCATCAATAAGGCTTGACGCACATTGGCAGGCAGACGATGTAATAAGCTATCAATTTCGGTCAAGGCTTCTATCATCAACGCCTGAGTTTCAACCGAATGGGCTGTGTCCTCGGGTTGTTGTTTCAGATAGTCCAGATAGGCTTCTTCCACACGCCGACGGCGAAACACATCAATAACCAGCCCTTTGGCAATATGTGTGAGATATTTACGTGCATCTTTTTGCTCAGGTAGCCGACCACTTGTGAGTATTCGTAGATAGGTATCCTGAATCAGATCAGCCGTGGTCTCTGGACAACCCATTCGCCGCTGAATAAATACCGATAACCAACCACGGTGCTCCAGATACAGATTCTCGATTGTGGCTGTGTGGGTGGCACGCATGATGTTCTCCTTAAAATAGCTATATTTACAAATCTTAACGAGAATCATTATCATCTATAAACTGAAAAATTGCAAATGCCACTTTTAGATAATAGCTAATTGATTTTTATTGGATTTATTCCATCCTAGTCACACCTTTATTGCTAATCAGAATAGCTTAAGTATGGATAAGTTCTGTTATTCGTTTTTTAACTGAGATCACACCATGTTTGCCGAATCATCAGGGCAAAATGGTGGCAACCAGTTCTGAAGGGGTAAGTTTGAAACGCTTTTTAAAGGCGGTAATAAAATTTGACGGGTGTCCATAGCCTGCAATAAAGGCGGCTTCACCAATCGATTTTTTTTCGACCAATAATGCTTTTTTTGCCATATCCAGACGTCGTTGACGACAGTAGTTATTCACCGTCACCCCATAGGTCGTTTTAAATTTACGTTGTAAGGTACTCACACTCAGCCCTATCGCTGAAGACATTTCTGCAATGGTCATGGATTGCATCATCATGTCATCAATTTGATGTCTTAGTTGGTTTTCCTGTGATGCAGTTGCATAGGATTGATCTGTATTTTGTGGTCTTTCTGCTCGATGAAGTAAGGTTAATACCTTCAAGTTTTCAGCGATCAGTTGAAAGATGATCGCCTCTTTCAGTAACTCATCCTGAAGAGATGTGTGTTGGGCTTTAAATAAATAATCACTGGCCAGCTTTGCAACAACATCAGAAGCTTGCCAGTGGTAAAAAGCAGCATGGTCATGAAATAGCTGTTGAATATGATGCCTTTCGTCTGGTGTAGTCGCTCTTACCTCAAGCCATTGTCGTTCGATAAATATATTCAGTTTATTCACATGCATACCGCGTTCAAAACGGCGACTAAGCACTTCAGGTTGGTTAATAATAAAAGCGGAACATTCCACACTGCCCTCACCAAGACAACCTAGCTGATAGCGTTGTGAGCCAAGCGAAAATGACACTTTTCCGTCAAATAAGATAGTCATGCTGATCGCCGGAGGCAGTTCTGCAAAGCTGGTTCTATCCGACATTTCTATTAAGTTACCGGCATGCACAGACAGACCATGTCGATCAAAATGATGATGAAAGAGGCCTTTTAGAATGACTTCATCCTGAGCCGTGTCTTGTGAAAAACTGACGTAACGTACATTCATTCGATTCAGCTCAGACAGATAAACCATATTATCCAGTGTTGCCGTCACCTGATTGCCTTGTTTGTTTGACGAAGAGTCATTCTGTTCGACATCGGTAAAACCTGAGTCTTCACCTGATACCCCTATTTCATCTGACTGATGATTTTTCATAACACTATGACGTTTACTCATAACTCTTTTAAGGAACTTAGCTGTTAGTTCCATTATATAATGATAATGATTTTCATTTACAAAAATAAGAAAGAAATCGTTCAACGCTTATTGTTAAGGGGATTTATGAAAAAACATATTTTAACAGCCATGATCTACGCTTGCCTCAGTACACATGTCCTAGCTGAGGACAACACATCAGATCCGATCGAGAAAGCAAATAATCGTGTGCAGCTCAATAATATTGTGGTTAAAGGTGAAAAAGAAACAAAAACCCTGAAGGACACCTCCTCCTCCGTCGCTGTTATCCATGAAGAGGAACTCAATAGTACTCAATATCAGTCGTTTCAGGATGTCATCGCAACCGTACCAAACGTCGTCGTTGAAACTGGAGCCGTGCCAAATGTTCGTGGCATCACGGGTAATGGTGCTGCCGGAGGCTTTCTCTCAGTCACTGGTGGAGCCAATGCCAGATTCACCACACTGATTGATGGGGTAGCACAACCCTTTGTCGCCGATCTTACGGGTAGCTCAGGATTATGGGATTTGGAACAAGTTGAAGTTTATAGAGGACCACAATCGACAAATAATGGCCGTAACAGTATCGCCGGTGCGATGTATATCAAAACGAAAGATCCCTCTTTCGATTGGGATGGAGCAGTACGCTTAGGCTATCGTAATAAAGATAAGTACTTTGATAAGGCGGTGATGCTTTCAGGTCCAATTATCGAAAATACACTAGCCTTCCGGTTTGCTGGGCAGGCTGTTGATGGAGAAACAACAACCAGTAATGAACCATTTAGCACCAATCCAACCAACCTAGATTTAAATGAACTGGATACTCAACAAGGTCGGTATAAGCTACTTTGGACACCAACTGATGACTTTAAGGCCTTGTTTACGTATTCAAAATATAAAGAAGAAGGCGATGCGGGCAGACGTTACTTCAGAAATGATGGTGTGGGTGGCTACAATAAAATTGACTCTTTAATTCGCGATATGGACACCGAAAACGAAACAATTAGCCTCGACATGTCATATCAACTCAACGACAGCATGTCAGTCGATATGCTCGTATCTAAAATGAATTACCAACTTAGTTTTGATAGCTATGACCCTCTCCCTTCCTCAAAGCAATCTGCCAACTTTAGTGAAGATAACAAAGACGTCGATCTCAAACTCAATTTTGGCCAGGATAGTGACGCTTTCAATGGCTTAATAGGACTCTCATATTTTAAGCGTGATCAATCCATTAAAAGTCTTGGTGGCAGCGTTTATTCTGGAGATGATGACAGCAATGCCAAAGCACTCTACTCCGAACTCAATTTTGGTTTGGCAGAGAAATGGATCTTAACCACTGGGCTTCGCTATCAAAAAGAAGAGCAGGATCGTCATTTCGATTATACCTCTCGTAACATCTCTGCAGACTTGAAGGAAGATAATAAAATTTTGTTACCTTCTGTCGCGCTTAAGTATGCATTTTCAGACACCTCAACTGTCGGTATAAGTTATAGAAAGGGATATAACTCAGGCGGTGGTGCATTAGATATTACTGCCGGTGATTATTATTACTACGATGAGGAACGTGTGGATACATACGAAATCTTTAGTCGTAATGAATTTGATGATGGCCGATATACACTGAATGCCAACCTATTCTTTAATGAATATGATGGTTATCAGGGTGTTTCCAGCCGTCGTATCATTAATATCGATACTGCCGAAACCTATGGCGCCGAGTTAGAGGGTGTTGCATGGGTAACTGATGATATTGAAGTGACAGCCTCATTAGGACTATTACACACTGAAGTTATTGATGGTGGTGATGACTACACATCTGCGACGGGCAATCAACTGAGCACGGCACCGAAAAAAACAGCCAACCTCGGGGCAACCTACTTCCTGACCGATAATTTTAATTTCGGAGGCAATATTCAATATATCGGTGGCTATTATGGTGATATTGATAACTCGGACGATCAAAAAGTGGGCGGTTACTCCGTGATCAACCTTCGAGCAAACTATGAAATAGGTCAATTATCACTTTCTGCTTACGTCAACAATGTAACAGACAAATATGCTGAGCGTGTTGTTTACCCTATTACCGCACAATATACACAAGGCTTTAAGGATGTGATTGACCCTCGTACAGTGGGTATAGCCGCCACATATTCGTTCTTTTAAGTCTTAAATCACAGCAAAAACCAAGCAGCCGTTATCGAAGGCTGCTTGGTTTTTTTCGAGAGCCTATAGTATGTCCATTTATTCCTATGTCGCATTACTACTATCGTTTGCCGGATGTGTGTGTGTTTATTTAGCATCGCGTCATCAACTTTGGTTAAAAAGCACCATAACCTGGCCCGCGCCAAGGCTACGTCATAGCGGATTGATACTGCTCATTATAAGTCTGATGTTAGTCATCAGCTCAATGCAGGCGGTAGCGGGCGTGTTCATGCTCATGGTCTGGGTGATGCTACTGCTTGTGTTATTTCCATATGTAGGTGCCTGGAAATCACTTAGGAGAACACGCTAATGGCTGACTCTTCATTTCGAACAGACTGGCTCAGTAAATCCCTAGCCGGCATCCTTTTAGGCTTTTTGGCAGCGATGGCCATCTGCGGTTTATTTTTCCTGCTGCCACTGCCCATCGGGCCAAGTGCCGAAGCCCAACTGATGATGTGGTTAGTGGGACCTGTCTGGCTTACATTACTGAGTACCTGCTTTTTATTTCGCTCTGGCACTCGCGCCTGGTTTTGGCTGGGACTGACTAATGTCGTGCTGTATGCACTGTATTTTTTATTTAAATCATTCTGAGATAAATCCCACATGAAAGTAAAAGCAGACATTATTCGTACCTATAAATCGCTGCATACGTGGGTCGGTATTATCAGTGGTATGGCATTGTTCATCGCCTTTTATGCAGGCGCATTGACCATTTTTAAAGAACCCATCAGCCATTGGGCAACGCCTCCCCTTCAGCATTCAGAGTCAATTAGTTTATCTGCCGTTCCTTCTGTGCTTGGCCGAGTTATAAAATCCCACCCGGAAGCCGCTCAGCGCATACAATTAAACCTAAACCCTGAAACACATCACACACAGCAAATCATGTGGACAGTCGAAGGTGAAAAAGGCGGGGATCATGATGTTTCCTCACTGCGTTATTTCAGTGCACAGTTGGATGAACACCAAGACTTAGTCACGACAGAAGTTTATCCAGCCACTGTTGCTCAATTTATTGACACCCTCCACCGGGTTGTAGGTCTACCTGTAGACAGTGATCCAAACCGCTGGATTATGGGTATTTTTGCCATTTTTTATACCCTGGCTCTGGTATCAGGTTTAATTATTCTATTACCCATTTTGGTGAAAGAACTCTTTGCTTTCCGTCTAGGCAGAAAACCAAAGCGGGTCTGGCTTGATGCCCATAATGTGGTGGGTGTGACCAGCCTGCCCTTTCACTTGATTATGGCGATAACGGCCTTTGGGTTTGCTTATCATGATCTTATTTACGACGTACAGGACAAACTCATTCACGAGGGCCAGTTGCGTCAGGCATTATTTTCCAGTGCACCCAAGCCGAATCCTGAACAAAGTACGGATCCCGCTACCATGTTATCGCCAGAAGAATTACTGGCAACCGCCAGAGAAATCGCCCCATCATTTGTCCCCTATCAACTGGAATATTCAGGCATCACCACGCCGCGGGCCAGTGTGATGATTTGGGGTAATGATGCTGATGCTATCGCTCCCAGAGCACCGGGCGGATTTATCGCAATCAATCCATACAGTGGTGAGGTGCAATCTACCGATTATTTACCCGGTCAACAACCGGGAGAAATGATTGCTGTCAGTAGTTTTTTTGCCTTGCACTTTGCCACCTTTGGCGGCTCGCCAATACGTTGGGCTTATTTCATTCTAGGCTTAGCTGGTGCATGGCTGTTCTATACAGGCAATTTATTGTGGGTAGAAAACCGACGTCGTCACAGCAAGCCTGATGGCAGGCTGTTTAATCAGCGTAAAGATGTCAAAGTCATGGCCTCGCTCACGGTTGGAATTTGTCTTGGCAGTGTCTGTGGCATCTCGTTGATGCTGGCCAGCAGTAAATGGTTGGCATTAGAAGCACAGGCCACATACCTCCATTTCCAATGGGTATATTACTTGACGTTTTTTGCCACTATTGCATGGAGCTTTATTCGTGGAGCCGCAAGAAGTTTGGTTGAATTGCTCTACGCTGCTGCCACTCTTACTGTCGCCATTCCGGTTACCAGCTTACTTAGCATCATTATTCCAGCAACAGGGCTGTGGATGCATACCGACTTGAATACATTGATGGTCGATATAGTGGCTTTCATCATGGCTGTTGGCTTTGGATTATTAGGACGAGCGACATATAAACGTGTTTATCACAGTCAAATCATTGACAGCGTCTGGTCTTACCGACCTGCACCTCGCTCTTTATAAAATAGGCATAGAGCAGAGGTTTTAATGTTGTATTTGCCCATATCGTCACCAGATGTTTATATACAATGGAGGCTTATTAAAAACAAATAGAAACACAGAGAGAAAATGTATGAGCAGACTCTATAATGATAAACACCGCGCCCTTCAAGATAGTTTTAATAGCCGTGAACTGGCTGATCGGGTGGAGGAAGTCGCCCTTGTCACAGAGATAGATGACAATGCTAAAGCCTTCCTTGAAAGTCGCGATATGTTCTTCCTGACCACGGTTGATGAGCGTGGTCGGCCAACCGTGTCTTATAAAGGTGGCGAAGCTGGCTGCTTTATCAAAGTGCTGGATGAAAAAACGATTGCCTTCCCCAGTTATGACGGCAATGGCATGTATTACTCGATGGGGAATATTCAAGGCAACCCTGAAGTGGGTTTATTATTTATTGATTTTGAGAAACCACATCGAATTCGTGTGCAAGGTAAGGCCATCGCCTCAAGTGACGATCCACTTATGGGAGAGTGGAAAGAAGCTGAAATGATCGTTCGGGTGACCGTATCTGAACTGTGGCAAAACTGCCCGCGTTATGTTCACCGCTATCAGAAAGTCAAAGACTCCCGTTATATTCCTAAACAAGAATGCAAAACACCAGTCGCCGCCTGGAAACGCGTTGATATGATGCAAGATGTGTTACGTGAGCATGAATTAAATCAAGTCGCCGATGAAGGTGGCACCATGCCGATTGAAGAATGGATGGGTTATATTCAGTCTGGGGATGAAAGAGCATAACGTCTCAGCAACTTGATGCTGAAAGCAAAGTCCAAAGATGCATAGCCGTGATCATATTACACACTATGAAGATCACCATTCAGGTAAGTTGAGCAGGAAAGGTTTTAAATTAATGAAAAAAGTGGCCTTGTTGATTGCGTTTCTGTTGCTCATCATCGGAGCCTTAAGCCTGATGCCATCCAATGCGACCATCACCTACAATGGCGAGCAAGTTACTGGCCCCTTAAAACATCTCATCGAAGCCGGTGGCATCATTTTTGTGCCCATACTCTTACTTTGTATGGGTATATTATTGGCTTTTATGTTCACAGGCATTGGGCTTATCGTACTGGGTTTCCTGGTTTTTTTCTGTCTCGCCTCTTTTTCTATGGTCTTCCCTTTTCTTCTGCCATTACTCATCCCTTTGTTCATTGTCTGGCTTGTCTTCGCACTCACACGCAAAGATAAAACCAGTGACGCCGTTAATTCAAAATAGAAAACAACGTTATCTGTCTAATTAATAAATAGGTCTATCAATGACATAGCCATCAAATTGATGGCTATGTCATCTCTTTCTAGAAGTCCAGCGAATAACCAATGGTTAATGTTCGGCCACGGCCTTTAAAGTTACGGGTATCTGAGCCATAACTGGTTTGGGATGAGTAGCTGAAATAATCCTTATTGAGCAGGTTTGTTACTCCAGCATGGATCTTACCGGTAGAGAGTTTATACGCCATAGTGGCATCAATCAGGCCATAGGCTTTGAACTGTTCTTCATCATCCCCCTCTTCTTCGTCGAAGTTACGATCAAAGTTATAACTGGCTTGCACAAATGAGGACAGTTTAGGGGTCCATTCAGCCTGCCAGCTGGCGATTAATCGATTGGGTGGAATATTTTGGCCATTCAGATCGGTATCAACTTTACCGTCATCATCACTGTCATAACGTCCCCGGATATAGGAATACGCCAGGTTTAGCTTGTGACCATCGTTTACTTTCCAGCCTAAGTTGGCTTCGGCACCGTTAATTTCTTGTTTTTCACGGTTAACCATATATTGGGTATTGTCTGCATTCGCCGACAGTCTGGAACCTAAGTCCGAATCAGATTCATAATAACTGACCTCAAAATCGACTGAATCCCAATTTAGTCGGATACCCACTTCTCTATTCGTCGTAATGATCGGTTCAAGATCAAGCAATCCATCTACAGTTGCACCAGCGACGTTTACTTCACGTAACACCCGACCAACATCCGGCATTCCAAAGCCTTCTGAGTAATTAGCAAATACACTCAGCCATGACAGTGGACTGACAACGATACCACCATTAAATAATGTCTCACTAAAATCGGGATTACCACCTTTTACATCAGTACTACCTTTGCTATAAACCGTCGTGTAATCATCCACATCTAGTTCTGAATGTTCATAACGAACACCAGCATGTAACACAACCGCATCAATAGGCTGAAATTGTAACTGTAAAAATGGTGCATAGTTTTTATATACGACTTCCGGTACATAACTTCGGTTTGTCATAGCCAAGTTCTGTGAAGAGCTATCCTCAAGCAGATCAAAGCCCGTTGTAATTTTTAATTTGTCATCCAGCAAACCATCTTTCACTAAGGTGAATTTAGCACCTTTTTTCACCGATTCAATTTGGGTTTGATCAATACTGTCAGGCGCCAATATCGGATCATAAAAACTGCTAGATCCTAGTGCACCAAACAATGCTTCAAACTCTTGTCTGTATGCCTGGGCGGTAAATTCCATCCCAGCTAAATCATAATTTTGGTATTTCATACTGGTGGTTAACACCCGATTGTATGGCGCCTCACCGACAGGGGTTCCTCTAACGGATGTAGTCGGTTCACCTTTTTCAATATCACCATCAACGCTGACATAATCATTGCCACCTTTGACCTGATAACGGTTGAGGGAAGCTTCTATGTGCTGATCATCGTCTATCCAGTAACCCAACTTGGTGAACAAGTCATAACTTTTCGAGTTCATAATGTCGCCCTGCACATTATCTACTCCAATTTCGGTGCCATCCGCATCCAGAAACACACCTTGTCTTTCATAACTCATACCAAGCGTATATTCAAAATCATTTTTGCTACCGCTCAGGTTGTAATCCGTGCGATACCCTGAAGTTTCATCACCAAACTCACCGGTAGGTGTCGTCATTTGCACATTCATGCTTTGTTTAAGTGTGTCCTGGCTCGGACGACGGGTAATAAAGTTGATAATGCCGCCGGTCGCGCCTAAACCATGAATAGCGCTGGCACCATGAATCACCTCAACACGTTCGACCATCGACATATCAATAGTATGACCATCACGCTGGCCATCTCGCAGTGGGTTACTTTGTGGCACACCATCAATCAGAAATAATGGTGAACGTCCACGGAATGTTTCGCCGCCACTGGTGAGCTTCTGACGACTTGGCGAGAATGAAGGCAACAAGTTACTCAGAATCTGAGAGGTGTCACTACTCATCTCCATTTGCTGTTCAATCTGCTCACGATTAATCACTGTGACCACTTGTGGCGAATCTTTTAGCTGGGTGTCAGAACGTGTTGAGGTTATCAACATATCGTCTAATTCAACACTTTGTTTTTGTTTGGGTGTGACGGCAACAGGTGCTGATTTTTTGCTAATGGAATAACTGCCATTGGCTAATAAGGTCGCCTGTAAACCAGTATCAGCTAAGAGCTGAGTGATTAACGTGGATGGTGCGGCCGACCCCTGAAATCGGTCGGCCTGAATACCGGCGACGACATCTGGGCTAAAAGAGACAGTAATCCCACTTTGCACAGCAAACTGATTGAGGGCTGATTCAAGTGAGCCGGCCTGAATATTAAAGCTTTGTTGTTGAGTCACACTATCTGCATGACTGATGTTGATAATAAGATCGGTGCTCACCAAAGCCGTGGTTAGCATTCCTGCCATGACGAGTTGTCGACTTAATGGCGATAAGCTTAAGGGTAAGAAAGAGGCGTGTTTCATTCTTGGTCCTGTTAATTAATTTAGATAATACGGTTAGCGATAACGCTCTTATCTAACAGGCCGAACGAGAAACCAGAATCGTTAACCCCCTTAAACAAAAAAATAGTCAGGCTGGTTCAACTTGCGCCCAATAGCGGGTGAAATAACGGACTTTAACAGGTAGGGTACTACTGAGATTTTCTAATACAGATGACGTATTGTTGATATTAAATGCCCCGGAAATACGCAGAGAAGCCACAGCAGCATCACAGCGTAGTGCCCCTTTATGATAGCGAGCCAGTTCATTGATAAACTGATCCAATCGCCAATTACTGACAATCAACATACCCTGTGTCCAGGCATCCATATTCACTGGCATTAAATTTAACGGGCTATGTTTTAATGCATCAAAACTCATGCAATGTCCTGCCTGGACTTTGACCGCTTTATTGGCTTTTTCGGACTTCACTTCCACAGCATGTTTACTGACAGCGACCCAGGTCTCTCCATCATTACATCGAACCTGAAACCGGGTGCCCAGCGCCTTCACTGATCCTTGTGCCGTTTTTACAATAAAATCTTGCGATGGCAAGCCTTTGCCAGTCTCAATAATGACTTCACCACGGTATAAGGTTAACTCCCTGACATTGTCACTGAAGTTAACGTCTAAGGCGGTACTTGTATTCAGATACACTTTGCTGCCGTCAGCCAGCTCTATGGTTTTACGCTCGCCTGTACCCGTGCGGTGTTGTGCAACCAGACTAGACAGTGCTCTCTGTTGATAAGCCACGCCTCCAGCACTTCCCACGGTTAATACCACGACCAGTGTTTTGATTAACTGGCGGCGCGAGTGACGCGCTTTTTCCAAGGTCTCATGTCTGATTTCCGTAGGCACTAATTGCAGTTGTTTCTGTAAACGTTCCACCCGTTTCCAGGCATCATAATGACGGTTATCGGCATCGAGCCATGCCTGATGTGCTTGATATATGACATCTCCGGGCTGTGCATTGCGAAGATCCACAAACCAACTGGCGGCCTGAGTCAAAATATCTTCATTCAGCTTCATCGTTTAATCTTCAATCAGTAACAGGCACTGTGTCATGGCACGAATAAAGTGCTTACGAACGGTCGTTACCGACACATTTAGTTGCCTGCCAATTTCGGCAAAGGAAAGCCCATCCAACTGGGCCAGCAGAAATATTTGTCGACCCCGCCCACTCATCGTATCTAGCATGTGTTCGATCTGTAATAAGGTATCGATAATAAGGTGATGTTCTTCTGCCGAAAGAATATGCTGCTCGGGCTGAACTTCCATTGCATCAAGATAGGCCTGCTCAACTGTGCGACGGCGGAAAAAATCGACCAATAAACCACGTGCAATACTGCTTAAATACGCTTTGGGTGAATTGAATTCATGCTCACGCCCCTTCATCAGCACCTTAATAAAAGTTTCCTGCGTGAGATCTTGAGCTTGCTCAACATTATTTAATCGAGAACGGATCCAGCTCTGAAGCCAATGATGATGCTCTGAATAAAGTGATTCCAGTGTTTGCACAGCCATTATTAATAGAACTACTTCACAAGTGATAATGAGATACATTATCGTTTTGGAAATTATTTAGCAATAGTGGTGTTATCTGTGCGTTTGATTTTTAAGGATTATTTTTAATAAAAAAATAGCTGTAGCCTTTCAGTTCTAACCCGGCTCGCCAACCACTTTAAGTTTAGTAGCAATAAAGTCTTTATGAGAGACATAAAGCAAACTGGCGAGCTTACGAATCACATGCTCTTCTATATCTTGTAATTCGTGATCGGCCCAGGCAATTTGCCAGAGCATTTCAATCAATTCAATTTTCTCTTGCTCGTTGTACTGCTGATTGATATCGGCGGTGAAACGGTAAAAGTCGGTGGCTTCGCTGTGTGCTCTTTCAGCATCAGCAATCAGTTTCTCCGCATCGCTGTCTTCAACATCAAACTGACTGGCAAGGATATGCCGTAACATGGCCTTTTCTGTTTCATGTTGCTCATTATCCACCGCAATGATTTCAATCATTAACGCGACGGCTGCCAATACTTTAGACTGCTGTTGATTAGCTAAATAGGCATCGGTGTTATCACCCAAGGTGGATGAAAATATCTGTTTTAATTTTTCGATCATGTTTATCTCCTGCAAGCAAAACCGACTGCCCGCAGGTGAATAAAGTTCATTTTTTATTAGCCGGACTGACGATGACGGCAGCTTGATAGCGTGGTTTGCCGTAGCCAATCATGCGGTTAAACTCTTTGTGGGTGACGGGAATGTAACCACTGTCGGTGACACTTTTATTATCATCCCAGTCCACATCCGGATCATGAAAATACACAAAGGTATCGGAGACAGACACCACCAAAATCCAATGAGGTGATTTACTCTGATTGAGACGATAAGAACTAATCAGAACCAACGCTAATGAACCTTTGGAGAGGTACTCTCTTAGCAAAGCCGAATCCACTGGTGCTTTCACTTGTTTGATATCAGATCGCGCTATTTTTTCAATAAAGTCCTGATGCACACATTCAATAACGGACTTCTTTTCTTCGCTACGCACACCATTGATAAAAGGAATATCGTCTGAGTTACAAACCAAGGTAGTTTTCAAACCGCGCTCATTAGCAGCTAGTGCCAAACCTTGTGGACTGCAGCCACCATGACCTGAGGTCATAAAGATAGTGGTCGCTTCACGCCATAACTGCAATTCAAGCTGACGAGTGAGGGCTAACTCCGCATCCATACTCTTCATCGCCATCATCAGGCAAGCCGGTCCACAGGTAAAGTCGGTCGATTGAGAGTAATGTGAAACTTCAGGATGAGTCACTTCTGGTACATGATGCAGCACTTTCATCATGCGGATAGCATCTGCATGATCCTCATAGAAGTCGCTGACAATATCAAACGGCTGATAACCCAACTTCTCATATAGCTTGATAGCGCCAAAATTATCAGGACGAACTTCTAGACGCAGAAAACTTCGACCGTCATCCAGTGCCTGCGTCTCGGCTTCCTGCATTAATTTGGCAGCAATACCAGCTTTGCGATAATGAGCATCAACCGCTAATGAGTAAACACGGCCAAGCGATGTGCCTTGTGAGTAAAGTAACAACACATAGGCCACCAACTGGTCGTTGCTTGTGGCCACCAGCAACAAATTGTGGCCTTTTTTGATCATCCATTTGAAGCTGCGCCTTGAAATACGATCTGTTTCAAAGCACGCTTCTTCTAACTTGCTGAGCGCGTTAACGTCATCAAGCGTCGCCTCGCGGAGTAAAAACTCAGCGGGCGTTATGGTTGGCATGTTCAGTGAGTCCATCTAATGCCATTTCGATAACCTGGCGGCCACGGAAAAGAACCAGTTCCTGCCATTGTTTTTGATCGGGGCAGAAAAAGTCCTGCATAGCATGTTTTACTTCCATGGTGGCATCATCAGACCAGTCAATTTTGCCTTTTTGTTGTAGTTTTTGATCATCAGATAACACCTGCAACATCTGCTGAGTACCAAACGTGCCGAACTCCAGCGTTAAGAAGCACACGTTATCACCTTGTTGATGCCAAAAGTAATCATGTAAACCTAATTTGGTACCTGAACTCGATGTACCTAGTGACGGTTCGGTGACCGTTGCACCAAATAACTCGACCGCATATTGATGCCCCTGACTGTCGACAGGATGATCGCAGATAAGCTCACCAAAACCGTAGGGGCCAAGACCACTATGAATATCAATCACAATCACTTGTTTACGTTTAGTAGGCTTAATTTGTGCTGCCAGCTGCTCAATAAGTTGACGTGACCATGTGGGTTCTTTGCCACCGAAGTAAGGGGCTGATGGTTGCTCGTATTGACCTTCAGATAGTAAATCAAATTTTTCCCTATCCTGAGCGACAGTCGCAATATCCGTTTTACCTTCTTCCAGCTCTTGCCAAATTTTTGCTGCTTTTGAAGCTGGTAAGTCACTGCCGAAATCAACAAAGTTGCGATTGACATCCACACCCTGCTCATCACCACGGCTGGCCCAGGCAAACCCCCAAGGGTTAATGGCATGAACAAGTATCACACACACATCGGGAGGAAGACGACGATAACGCGTGACAAAATCGGCTTGAATCGCAGAACCAGCACCACCTTCCACACCATGCAACCCAGACACTAACACGATGATATTTTCTGCTTTTGGATTGCCCGCCCAAGCGATGTCACAAAATAGCTTTTCGTTTTTAGGGCCTTTGAGTGGATGAGGATGATGCGTTAACCTTTCAATAATCGAGCTGGTTTCAACATTATTGATGAATTTATCTCTTGCGCTGGAATAGCGCTGCGAAAATACGCTTAAAACTGCATCTGCATACATTTTAACGGGCCTCCTGTGCAAAATTTTCGCGAAGGATATGTGAGTTTTGCCATTTTGACCAGCAAATAAAAAGGGATGCAAAATTTTTTATCACATCCCCTGTCTATTCACTTTATGATTCGCTTTTAAAAAGCACCACTATGCGACCAACAGTAAGGACAAGCCATGACTAAGCACTTGATAATAGTTGAAAATATTGACGACTGGAGTCCTTACTTCCCCAGCGAGCAAGTAATTGATGTCGATACCTATCTACAATCCCTGTCGCAAAATACACACTCACCTGCGCAAATCCTTAATTTATGCCGAAGTCTGGATTATCTCAGCCGCGGCTATTATTGCTCGATGGTGGCTGAAGCACGCGGTCATCGTGTATTACCCGGTCTACGGACGATTAACGACCTGTCCCGTAAAAGTCTTTACGCCTATGATCTGTCAGACTTATCCACACAATTGGATAAGCAGCTCAGTACCACCTCAGCCGAAAGTTTTGTATTAAAAATCTGTTTTGGACAAACGCCCGTCACCTCATTACAAAAACTAGCCCGACAAATATTTGAACAATTCCCTTGCCCGATTCTGGAAGTCGAGTTTAGTTTTAACGCCCACTGGATTATCAGCCAGATCAAAGCCGGTGCGATTAATAAACTGACTGAAACAGAGCAAGACTTCTTTGCTGAAGCGCTGGATAGCTTTAGTCATCGCTTATGGCGAAAACCAGCCAAACGCCGTCAATTTCGTTACGACATGGCCATTTTACATAACCCTAAAGAAACGATGCCACCGAGCGATATGGCAGCTTTGAAGAAGTTCATTAGCAGCGGTCGCCGTATTGGTATTGATGTGGAACTCATCACGCCGAAAGATTACATCCGTCTCGCTGAATATGATGCCTTGTTTATTCGTGAAACCACGGCCACACATAATCACACCTATAAGTTTGCCCGTCGCGCAGAAAGTGAAGGCTTGGTGGTCATTGATGATCCAACCTCGATCATTCGCTGTACCAATAAAATTTATTTAAAAGAACTGCTATCCGCCAACAATCTACCAATGCCGGATTCACACCTGCTATATCGCAATGATACGGCTGGTTTAGACAAACTCTGTGAGACAGCGACCTTCCCATTGGTAATGAAAATCCCTGACGGCGCTTTTTCAAAAGGTGTGATTAAGGTGAACAACGCGGACGAACTTCGCGAGCAAGCGCCCGCCTTCTTTCAGCAGTCGGCTATTATTCTGTTACAGGAATTTATGTATACCGATTATGATTGGCGTATCGGTATGTTTAATAACAAACCTATCTACGCCTGCCAGTACTTTATGAGTAAAGGACATTGGCAAATCTACAATCACAACACCAAGAAAGGCACATCCAGTGGTAAATCTTCCGCTATCCCTATGAGCGAAGTTCCTGAAAAAGTACTGAAAATTGCGACAAAAGCCGCGAAGTTGATAGGAAATGGTCTGTATGGCCTCGATATCAAACAAAGTGGTAATCGTATTGTGATTATTGAAATCAATGACAACCCCAGTATCGATAGTGGTGTTGAAGATAATTATCTCGGTATGGCGTTATACGATGACATTATGCGAGAGTTTTTAAGGCGGCTGGAAGAACGCCGGGCTGCTAGCCATTAAGCCCATTAGCAAACAAAAAAGGCGCTGAAATTCAGCGCCTTTTTTGTTTAACAAGCCGTTTCTAGTTTAGAAACTATAACTTGCGCCAACACTCAAGTAGCGTTTCTCACCGACAAAGTAACGATACTGATTTGAAAAGCCATTGTAGTCAGCACGTTCAGCATATTCAGTGTTGAAAAGATTATGTACTTTTCCATAGACAGAAAACTGCGTATTAACTTGGTGGCGTGTGTGCAGGTTAAAGACATTATGACCATCGTATTTGGCTGTATTTCCATCATTAATGTAATACTCACCCATATGTTCCCACTCTAACTCAGCACGACTTTTTGATGTGAAATTCCACCCTAGTCTGACATTTGCCATTTGTTTTGGTGCTGTAACTAAATAATCACCTTTCTCGATATCACTTGATGCTCTATCAAAGTCATACTCATGTTTAGCAAAGGTCAAATTCGCTGCAATATCAAACTGGCTATTAAATGGATAAAACATGCCTAGCTCTATACCAGTGTGCTTGGTTTTGCCATCTGGCACATTGATTTGATTACTATCAGTAAAGAAATAATCTTTTTTCTTCATATGATACAGAGCTAGCTCATACTGTAAACCTTCACCAACTTTACGAACTCCGACCTCAATACTATCCATTTTTTCAGAGTCTGCAGCACCGCCAGTGGCACCTCTTTGTTGAATTCTATATAGGTCAGTTGTTTGAGGAGCTCTACTACCACGAGCATAGTTAATGAATGCCGAAGTGTCGCTTGTTAATTCTTGGACTAATCCGAGTTTAGGACTGACGTTATTAAATGTGTCATCCCCACTATCAGGGCGGAGATAACGTGTACCGAATGTAAGTGAGTCAGTATTGTTGGTGTAATCATACTTTGTGAATTCATAACGAACCCCTGCTGTAAGGCGTGTTTTTTCCAAGATTTGCCACTCCGTGTGAGCATAAGGCGCTATGACTGTTGCATCAACATGCATAGTCGTAATGGGTACCTTGCAAAAATGGGCCAACAGAGGGGTTGCTCTGGACTTCAGATAATTCACCTTCCGTGTATTCAAAATCAGTACCGATAATAATTTTATGACCACCATCAAGTTCTTTTGTGAAAGACGAGAGTAAACCGACACTGCTATGCTCATTTTTTTCTACCGGCTGTCCGTTTAAAAAGTGCATCAAGAATTCCATCTCAGTATGTCGAACATAAGGAGTCAATGTGAATGAAGATGTATCACTTAATTCATGAATCCACTCAGTAGATAAACGATACGACTTGGCGTCACGATAAGCTTCAGGATTGGGATTTTGACGAGACAAGCTTTCATCTTCATAGACCTTATATCCCGTAATATAACCAGCAGTTTCTTGATTCAGGTTGGTGTAGCTGAATAAGGTCTTGAAACTATCCACATCACCCAGATAATCATGCCGGAATGAGACTTTCTGCTGGTCGTAACCGGAATCACTGACATAACCACCGTCAGTCGTGCCATTCACGCTCAAACGGTAACCGTGTCTACCAACGGTGTCACTTATCGTGGCTTTAGTTTGATATAAGTCATGTGGACCAATTGAGAAATCAATCTGACGTTCCAAGTCCAGAGAAGGCGCACGACTCAAAACGTTTACCAGGCCATGAACCGCATTAGAGCCATATAATGCACTACCAGGTCCGCGAACGACTTCGATACCACCCGCCTGTTCGTAGTTCACTTCAAATAAGCCATTCACATTAGCAAAACCAGCAGCACGAAGCGGGATACCATCTTCAAGAAACAGGAATGAACCAGCTCCAGCACCACCCGTTAATACTGGTGAGCGGATGGAAGTTAAATGCTCTTGTCCATTACCATGTTGGATATTGACACCACTGACGCGATTAAGGATTTCGCTGATGTGATCGGGGCGCACAAGATCGATTTCTTCTTCTGATACTTTGCCAGTATTCCCAGCTTGCTCCAGCAATGGTGTTTCTGAACGTGTTCCAGTCACTACCATGCCACCCAGCGATACTTCACTATCACTCGCTTCTTCAGCAAAGGCGGGTTGCCACATTGTCGTGGCTGCAGCAGCCACCATTAATGTCAGTTGTTTTTTTGAAAACATAATCGAATTCTCTCTTATAAATATTTATTAATCCCGTGATTGAGGAAAATTTTCCCATACAGGCTGTTTTAATTCATCAGAAAAATCCCTAAAACCATTGAAAATAGACATTCAAATCCCCAATTACATGATCAAGATCAATTTCAGGTACTTAATCCATTTATGGAATACAAAGACTATTACAAGATTTTGGGTGTCGCCCGTGATGCTTCTCAGGACGAGATAAAAAAGGCCTATCGCAAACTGGCCAGAAAATATCATCCTGATGTCAGTAAAGAAGCGAACGCTGAAGACAAATTTAAAGAGGTAGGTGAAGCCTACGAAGTCTTACGTGACGAGCAAAAACGTGCTCAATACGATCAATTCGGCAGTAACTATCGTCACGGGCAATCATTTAATCCACCACCAGGCTGGGATGATCATGCCGGTTTTGGTGGTGGCAACTTTAGCAGCTTCTTTGAAAACATGTTTGGCGGCATGGGAGGAATGGGCGGTGGCATGGGAGATAACTTCTTTGCCCGTGGTGAAGATGTGAATGCCAAAATTACTATTTCTCTGGAAGATGCATTTAACGGCGCCACCAAAACAATTCGTCGTCCTGCCGGCGCCAGTCAGTCAGGCACGATTAATGTAAAAATCCCCGCAGGCATTGCCTCCGGTAAAAAAATACGTCTCTCAGGCCAGGGTAAATCGGGCGGTGGCGGTAAGTCCGGTGACTTGTATCTTGAAGTCAATATTGCCCCGCATCGTCATTTCCGTCTGGAAGACAAAGATGTGTATCTGGATTTACCTATTGCGCCATGGGAAGCGGCTTTAGGTGCCAAAGTTACCGTACCCACCTTAGCAGGAAAAATTAATCTGACCATTCCGGCCGGTGCTCGTAGCGGTCAAAAAATGCGGCTGAAAGGACGTGGATTACCGGGCAAAGAACCTGGCGACGAATTTGTGGTCTTGCAGATAATGGTGCCGCCTGCTGACAGTGATAAAGCGAAAAAGCTTTACCAGCAGATGGCAGAAGAAATGGCTTTTAACCCGCGAGAGTCGCTGGAATAATTTTTATCGGGAGGCGTTGTGAAGTTCAGCTTTAAATCATCCATTGTTTGGTTAGCCGCATTTGTTTTAATTGCCCAGGTCGCATCTGCAGCACTTCCACTTAACTGGTTTTCTGATAAAGGCGAGATGCCCTCTTTGGCGCCAATGCTTGATCGCACCAAACCAGCTGTGGTCAATATTGCCACGAAAAGTGAAGTCCGAGTTCAAGACAACCCTTTTATGAATGACCCTTTTTTCAGGCACTTTTTTAATGTGCCTGATCAACCCAGAGTCAGACAACGTCAAAGTTTAGGTTCTGGGGTCATTATTGATGCCAAAGAAGGCCTGGTTATCACCAATAATCATGTGATTCGTGGTGCTGATGAAGTTACAGTGTCATTAAATGATGGACGGACCTTCCAAGCTGAGATCGTTGGTAGTGATCCTGCCACCGATGTGGCACTTATCAAAATTCCTGCTGAAAACTTATCTGCCTTGCCACTGGCCGACTCAGACTCGCTTCGTGTGGGTGACTTTGTTGTGGCGATCGGCAATCCTTTTGGTCTGGGGCAAACGGTGACCTCAGGTATCGTCAGTGCACTAGGCAGAAGTGGCCTCGGCATTGAAGGTTATGAAAACTTTATTCAAACTGATGCTTCAATTAATCCCGGTAACTCAGGTGGTGCCTTAGTTAACTTGCGTGGCGAACTGGTGGGTATTAATACCGCTATTTTCTCTCCGGGCGGCGCCTCATCAGGCAATATCGGTATCGGCTTTGCCATTCCCAGTAATCTGGTCAAACAGATCACTGATCAACTGTTAGAGCACGGTGAAGTTCAGCGTGCCTATTTGGGTGTGCAGATGCAGGATATTACACCTGAGCTGGCTCAAGCCTTTAATATCCAATCTCAACAAGGTGCCGTTGTCAGTCATGTTATACCTGACTCAGCAGCTGCTGATGCTGGCTTAAAAGTGGGTGATGTGATCACCGCCGTTGATGGTACGCCACTAATGAACGCTGACAGCCTGAGAAATACCATTGGCTTGATGGTTGTCGGTCAAACAGTCAAGCTCGATATTATTCGAAATGGCAAAGCAAAAACCATCAAGGCAACGGTCAAACAGACACGTAAAACCGCTGCCGATGGGCTAGTACATCCGAAACTATCTGGTGCGACCTTTGGTGATATTGAGCAAGACTCACCTTATTACGGGCAAGTAGAAGGTGTGGTGGTTTATTCAGTAAAACGTGGTAGCCCAGCCTGGCAAGCCGGTTTGAGACCTGATGACATTATCACTTCAGTGAATCGCCAGCCGGTATTATCACTGGAGCAGTTCAAACCGATGGTCAGCGACGCTAAGGAATTATTATTTAATATCATCCGCGGCCGACGTGCGATGTTCTTATTACTGAAGTAAGCCAAATCATTAAGGAGCCTGAACACTTCAGGCTCCTTTTTTAATCTCTGGTCAAATTAAGCTTTTGGGTGAAAACATAGACACCATTCGTAAATAATGACCACTCTACATGTATTTCATCATCACTCGGTGCACCGATTGAAATCATATATTCCTGATAACGCACACCCGCGTCAGGACCATTAGACGCATACTCTCGCTGATTGGCTTCAATATGACGCCCGTTCACACTTAGGGCATATAAACTTTCCGTATTAATCAGCCCCAGAGTATCTGAACGACTGATTCGTTCAGCAGGAAACTCTTTTTCTAAGCGGGCTTTGAACAAAACAATGCTGCTTTCCTCTACATCCGCTTCAACATTCATGTTTTTATGAAGTTTTTCAGGGTTAGCATCTGAGCCTTTACAGGAAATTTCCTCGCCAGTCCCTTTCCATTTCCCTTTAAGTTGTTTCAAGAACTGCAGCTCTTCAGCGTTCTTATCCACACGCAGACTCTTGTCATTATTACGATACTCATCCTCCAGTGACTCAGATGTCGGTGAAGCTTGATAACACTCATAGGCGGCCGCTACTGGCGAATATATACACCAGCCCAAAATCAACATCAGAAGACAATATTTTTTCATTGCTGAACTTCCATTTATCACGTTATGAACTAGGATCAAATGCTTTTCAGTGGGGGTTGTCAAACTAAACTGACACATTAATGGCGTTTAAAGTGAATTTGCTAAAGTAGAAAACTCATCCGTATATTGGGTGTCATTAGCAGAAGACTCACTGACTATTAAATAAATAGTCACTCTTCACCAACCAATAAACAGGATCTTAAGTCTAGAACAATGGAATCTATCTATCAGCAAATCATCAGCCGTAATCCGGGAGAACCAGAGTTTCACCAAGCCTTATATGAAGTGCTTGAAACCTTAACCCCGGTATTAGAACGTCATCCTGAATATCACGAACAAAAAATTATCGAACGCTTATGTGAACCTGAGCGACAAATTATTTTCCGTGTTCCCTGGGAAGATGATGATGGTCAAATCCACATCAATCGCGGCTTTCGTATCGGCTTCAACAGTTCGCTTGGCCCATACAAAGGTGGCTTACGTTTTCACCCAAGCGTCACGCTGGGCACCATCAAGTTTCTCGCTTTTGAACAAACCTTCAAGAATGCACTGACGGGTCTGCCTATTGGCAGTGGTAAAGGCGGTTCTGACTTTGATCCAAAAGGTAAATCGGATCGTGAAGTTATGCGCTTCTGCCAAAGCTTTATGACTAGCCTTTATCGTCATATTGGCGAATCAACTGATGTGCCCGCCGGTGATATTGGTGTGGGTGCCAGAGAAATTGGCTATCTATTTGGTCAATATAAACGTATTACTCAACGTTACGAAGCAGGTGTTATTACCGGTAAAAGTCCAGGTTGGGGCGGCACGCTCATTCGTAAAAAATCGACAGGATACGGCGCCGTATTCTTTTGTGAAGATATGCTCAGAGCAGTTCATGGAGAAGAACTAAAAGATAAAATTGCTCTGGTGTCGGGCTCGGGTAATGTGGCCACTTATGCGATGGAAAAGCTCCGCGCTTCAGGTGCAAAAGTCATTGCTTGTTCTGATTCGGGCGGTGTCATCATCGATCAAAACGGCATCGATGTGGATGCCATTATTCGTATTAAAGAAGTCGAAAGACAACGAATCTACACCTATCTCGATAGTCATCCAGATGCTGAGTACATCGAAAACGGGAATATCTGGGACATTCCCTGTGATATCGCCATGCCCTGTGCCACCCAGAATGAACTGGAAGCCGAAGATGCTCAAAAGCTGGTCGATAATGGTTGTTTAGCCGTATGTGAAGGCGCCAATATGCCCAGCACCCCGGAAGCCATTAAGATTCTGCAGAAAAATAATGTCGCGTTTGCTCCCGGTAAAGCAGCCAATGCCGGCGGTGTCGCATCATCAGCTTTAGAAATGCAGTTGAATGCTACGCACAGTAGTAGCTATGAATATAGTGAAGATCGTTTGCATGAAATCATGAACCATATTCATAAAACCTGCTGTCAGACGGCTGAAGAGTTTGGTGAGCCACATAACTATGTGCTGGGCGCAAATATTGCCGGTTTCAGACGTGTGGCGAATGCGATGTTGGCGTTTGGTCTTATATAGAAAAATGGGCCAGTCCAAATTAGGCTGGCCCGTTTATTTAAAACAATTTCTTAATGCCTGTCACAATGGATAACACAATCACTCCAGCAATTAGGCCAACACCACCGTTAAATAACATGGGCATCATAACCTTCATCACTTCGCCCAACGATGTATTCAATACCTCTAATAAGTGGTGTAAGAAAGGTAGTCCATGCACCAAAATACCACCACCGACTAAGAACATGGCGATCATGCCTACTACTGATAGAAACTTCATCAACTTCGGTGCAAGAAATAGAATGACCTGACCCAGCTTGCGCTGGAAACCATCAAACTTGCTACCGCCCTGACCATACTTAATTAAGGCCAGACCAGCATCATCGAATTTGACTATGCCAGCTACCAGGCCATATACGCCTGAGGTCATCACAATGGCTATCAAAGACACGACGACTGCTTGCGTTAGAAAAGTCTCCCCCTGCACAACACCAAGAGCAATCACAATAATCTCAGCAGACAGAATAAAGTCTGTTCTGATCGCCCCTTTTATTTTTTTGCGTTCATAGGCTTTGATGTCGACGTTTTCATCTGTGGTAGCTGCGGCCAGTTTTTTCTTATGCTCGTTATCACTTTCTTCATGTGGTAACCATTTATGAGCCAGCTTTTCCATACCTTCATAACAAAGAAACAAACCACCGAGCATTAATAAGATGGTTACACCAATGGGGAAAACGGCACTAATAACTAAAGCCAATGGCACTAAAATTAACTTATTTAAATAGGAGCCTTTGGCGACGGCCCACACCACGGGCAACTCGCGTTTGGGGTCTACCCCAGTTACTTGTTGTGCATTGAGAGCGAGATCATCACCTAACACACCAGCTGTCTTCTTGGCAGCGACTTTTGTCATCAATGAGACATCATCAAGTAACGATGCTATGTCATCCACCAGCGCTAATAAACCGACACTTGCCATCTTGTCTATCCCAATAAAATTTTGTTGCAATAGCCTATGTGTTTAGCAGACAGCTGTCTATGAGCTGCTAAATTGCGAGCAAAAAAAGCCATGACTTTCATCATGGCTTTCATGCTATGAACAGAGGTTATTAGGCTTCGACTTTACGTCTCACTAAAGCAAACAGGCCTAATGCTGGGGCCAATAACCACACGGCCGCAGGAGCCGGTACTGAAGATAGGCTTGGGGCTGGAGCGTCAAAAAGCTGAATGATCAGGTTCGAAGGCATCGTACCTTGATTCAATCGACCACCGAAATTTTCAATAATTGATGCAAGCCTTGTTGAGTCATTGGCAAAACTTGCCGAATTTGTAAGTGATAAATCAAAACGTTGCATGGGAATTTCTACCGACGCAGCTTGAGCTGTACCGATATTCATCAACAAAAATGTTGTCGCTAAAAGTATTTTTCTCATTATTTTAGTTCCTTCTTCTTGCAGCCCAGCCCTCTTATTTTTGGTAAGAACTGTGGCCTCCGTAATCTGGCTCACACCAGACTTGGTGTATTTCAAAATCACTTTGGCATTGTTTTCGAGGAGAAACCTCAGATAAATTTCTGCAAACATTAAAGTCGGTTTAATCAAATAAATGCTGAGTCAGCGTGCACAGAGCTGACTTTTTGCAAAACAAAAAACAGACCTAGGCTAGCTATAAAAGTTCATGAATAAGTGACATAAACGCTTGCGCAGCTGGACTCGGCCCTTTAGACCAGATCATGTATAAAGCGCGTTTTGGTGCCTCTTTTATCGGTATCGCTTTTATACCAGAAAAGTTTGCTGCAACAGGCTCCGGTACAATGCCATAAGCAAGGCCGCGAGCTACTAACTGTTCGATCAAACTGACGTGATCAACCACAAACTTTACATTTGAAGACAGTCCCGCGCTGAGAAATGCCTCATCGGTCTGACGTCGGGCACTGCTATCTTTAGGGTAATTCACCATCGGCTCTGAGGCCAATTGATGAAGAGATAATTCTTTATGCTGACAAAGGGAGTGACTCATTGGCAAAACGGTAACAAGCGCTTCTTCGGCTATACGAATATATTCATAGCCTGATAGCACTTCATCCAGCCAAAGCCCGATAAAGGCGACATCCAAGCGATGATTCAACACATCGGCAATTAGTCGTTCACTGCCTGCGGTTTTTAAGCCAACCTCGACATTAGGATAACGCTGATGGAACTGGGCTAATGAGGAAACGATATCCACCGCTGTCATCGCTGAAATCATGCCAACATTCAAACGACCTGAGACAAGCCCGGAAGTCGCAGTTACGTCCACATAGATTTTCTGTACAGCGTCTAAAGTCCGTTTTGCCTGCTCAACAAACGCCTGCCCAGCTAGAGTTAAAGAGACTTTTCTTGATGTTCGCTCAAATAAGACAACGCCCAGTTCTTCTTCCAGTTTTGCAATCTGATGGCTTAACGCTGACTGAACCGTATGACACCGCTGTGCCGCCAGAGTAAAGCTGGACTCTTCAGCGATAGCGACAACATATTCAATTTGCCTGAGATTCATTTATCTATCTCTTTTTAAGATGACTCTTATGATAACAATACATTTGAATCATCAATATGAACACCGCATAGTATGCCTAACTGACTTAGTAAATGATCTTTATGACAAAGCAACAAACCGTATTAACTCAAGGTCTGGTTTTACTGATGGCAACGGCCACCGGTATTGCCGTAGCAAGTAATTACTACGCCCAACCGCTACTGGATACAATTGCTTCTGAGTTTGGGTTAAGCCACTCATCAGCCGGCAATATCGTGACTACAGCACAGCTCAGTTATGGCATTGGCTTACTATTTCTGGTGCCTTTGGCGGACAGGTTAGAGCGCCGCAAGCTCATCATCGTGATGAGTCTATTTGCCACTATCGGCTTGCTTATCAGTGGCTTTTCAACCAATCTGCCATGGTTATTACTTGGTACTGCGATAACCGGTCTCAGCTCCGTTGTTGCTCAAGTTTTACTTCCATTGGGAGCAACGCTGGCCTCTGACCAACAGCGTGGCAAAGTGATTGGCACCATTATGGGTGGATTATTATTAGGCATACTGCTAGCTCGGGTCGTTTCCGGCGGTTTGTCCAGTATGGGTAGCTGGCGTTATATCTATTGGTTTGCATCTGTAGCTATGTTCATCACAACATTAGCTTTAGCTCGCTTTCTACCGTCTTATCACAATAACAATGATATGAGCTATCGGCAGATATTGGTGTCTGTGTTTGGTTTATTTGTGAAAGAACCTATACTCCGTTATCGCTCAATTCTCGGCATGTTGTCATTCGCTCTTTTTAGTATGTTCTGGACACCTCTTGCCTTCTTATTAGCCAAGCCACCTTATGAATATAGCGATGCCACCATCGGTTTATTTGGGCTTGTCGGCGTAGCAGGAGTATTTGCTGCCACATGGGCCGGAAAGTTAGCAGATGCTGGTAAAGGTGATCTGGGTACACGGCTGGGTTTACTGAGTTTATTAGTGAGTTGGGTAATTCTTTTCAATGCACCAATGTCACTTGTTGCTCTTTTAATCGGCGTATTACTTCTGGATTTAGCAGTACAGCTAGTCCACGTGAGTAATCAAAATAAGATTTATGCTCTACATCCAGACATTCGCAACAGGCTTACCTCTGCATATATGACTTGTTATTTTATTGGTGGTGCATTTGGTTCCTGGTTTTCTGTGATGCTGTATCAACATTATGAATGGACGGGTGTAGTGATGGGTGCAACGGGGATCGCACTGATTACCTGTATTCTGGATTTCACGGTGCGAAAGCATACTCCGAAGTAAGCACTTACGATGAATTTAATACTTGGTTTTTTAGATATTAGATGACCATAAATACAGACTCGCTTGCTTACCCAGTATCGAGAGCGAGTAAACAGAATCACAGGCTCTGCGAGCCGCACCATAACAAACATGCAGTGGTAATAAATGTTCTTCTCTAGGGTGGCAATAGCGTGCATGAGGCGCCTCTTGCCATTGTTGGAAACGTGCCCTTCTCTCTTCTTCAGTCATATTCTGGCTGGAGCATGTTTCCATCAGCCAATCTTCAAAAGATTGATTCATTTGTTGATGCGCTAGATCCTCTTTTGTGAAAAATGCGCGCATATTATGGAATGAAAAACCGGAGCCAATAATTAATACATCTTCATCTGCACAATCAGCAATAATCTCACCGATCCTTATATGTAGATCTGGATCCAACCCTTTCACTAAAGAGACTTGAATACAAGGAATATCTGCTTCGGGATACATAATCATCAAAGGCACAAACACCCCGTGATCGAGTCCCCTTTCATCCTCTAACTCTGTAGCTATATCCGCTTTTTGTAATTTGCCCGCTATCTTTTCTGCTAACTCAGGTAGGCCATCACAAGGATATTTGAAAGTATAAGACTCATCAGGAAAACCATAATAATCATAGAGTAAGCCAGGATGTATCTGATGCGTTAGGCTGACATGGTGGGCTTCCCAATGTGCACTGACCACAATAATCGCTTTTGGCTTTTTTAGCCGTTCAGTAATTTGAGTGAGGGTCTCCACCAACTGATGATGCGTTGGATCACCTAATAAAGGTAAAGGACCACCGCCGTGTGAAATAAAAACAATATCCGCCATCACTCAACCTCAATAAACCATTTTGGCTTCATTCTGCCAAAGTCTGTTCTGATGGGTGATTTCAAACGTTGAGCTGAATCAATCACAATAGCAGCGTTGCCTTGGCGCATAAAAATGGCCCAATGCCAGAAGGCATTTCCCGCTTTTTCATGCCATTTCAATGCAATTAGTGCTTTTTCAGGTAATTTATCCCATGAATCAAAATCTGTTTGTTTCTCGCTGACAGAGATATTTAATGCTGATAATAACTGTCTGATATGAGCAGTCTCTGACCATAATCTTTTATCCTCAGCATAAATGCCGAGCGAATTTGCAAGTTGCTTAGCCTCGGCATAACTTATCTGAGCAAGATTAGCGCAGGCGGCGATACCACAGCCCGTAGTCTCTTCCTGCACTATTGCCCAGTAGTTTGACTGTGAATTCATGTCGTTGTCTTATCAGTCTTCATCAGGGAGATAATGAGCATAAGATCGGCACACCTTACCTGACGGACCAAAGTGTAGAACCTCAGCTGAAATACCACTGATACCATCGTAAATAAGTGTCAGACTGCCTGCGCCACATAAAATATGCTGAAGCTTAAAATGTAATGACGGATATTTTTCCAGGCCTTTCGCCCAGTAATCACCTATCACTTTTTTTCCCTTAAGCTTACCCGAGGGTTCACCCATTAATTTCACAATCAACGGTGACGTCATTTCAAAATCATCATCATAATGCGATAAAATTTGCGTCAGATCGTGACTATTCCATGCCGCAATCCACTCATGTGCAAATTGCTCAGCAGCGTTTTTATCCATCAGCTATTCCTAAAACAAAAGTTACTGACCTATGAAGTAGCTTGGACAAAAATGATAGAAGAAAAATTGCCCTGTCAGAATAAACAGGGCAATAAATGTATGAATTAGGCTTTTTTAACAAACTCAGATTTGAGTTTCATCGCGCCGATACCATCAATTTTACAATCGATATCGTGATCACCACCTACCAGACGGATATTTTTCACTTTGGTACCCACCTTCACCACCGCAGAAGATCCTTTTACTTTCAGATCTTTAATGACCGTGACGGTATCGCCATCCTGCAGAACATTACCGTTTGAATCACGAATGACACCTTCATCAGCAGAAGCACTACTCTCGGCTTCCTGCCACTCATGGGCACACTCAGGGCAGACAAACATGGCTTGATCCTGATAGGTGTATTCAGAACCACAGGCAGGACAATTAGGCAGATCGCTCATAAAATTTCCAGATAAACAAAAGGGTTATTCTAACCGATATGAGATCAAAAACCTGATTTATCTGCATAAAAAAGGCCCCTTTTCGGAGCCTTTTTATTTCTAAAAAATGATGATTAGAAGTGGTAACGAACGTTTGCTGTTACGTTTCTGCGTTCGCCAAAGCCGCAATCCCTACCTTCACCACGACACCAAGCTACATATTCATTATCAGTTAGGTTTTTGGCATCCAATGAAAAGTCCCAGTTTTTATAGGTATAACCTATCATTGCATCGTAAAGCGTCACGGACGGCACCTCTGGACCAGCACCGCTACCATAATCAAAACCAACTGTATCACCGATGTAACGAACTCCCGCACCAACTCTCCAGTTAGTTGAAAAATAATATTTATTCCACCAAGAGGCCAGTTTCTCGGCAACGAAAGCTAACCGTTCACCAGTTTCACCTTTGTCTGCATGCATATCTGTGTAGGCGAATTGAGTTTCAAACTGTTTCCATCGTTTGTTAATCTGTAGTTCCCAGCCATCAATAGAAGCACCGGTTTGTTTCAGACCTCCGGGAGTGTCACCCTGTTGAATGCGATTTTGCTGTGTAATATCAAAGTATGCTGCTGTGATACCGAACGTTTTGTCATCTGAAAGAAATTTAAAGCCATATTCTCTTTGCACACCTGTCGTAGGTTCGAGAGCATTAGTATTCGCTCCAGTCCCGTCAGTACCTAAATTCATGTTAAAAGCTTCAGCGTAGCTCGCATAGGGTGAAAATCCATTATCAAAGCGATACATTGCACCTATACGACCCGTGTTAACCATTTCGTCACTAGTCAGATTAGCTCCACTCACTTTGTGCAAAATACTTTTTGCCCAATCACGACGAAATCCGGTTGATATAACCACGGGACCGATTTCCATATGATCCGCGATATAAACGCCAACTTGCCTTACCTCAGAATCATTTTGATCAGTAGGATTTAAATTAATAGATGACATATCAATCTGTCCATACTGTGGGTTATAGATATTAAATGTTGCAGGTAGATTCACACTTCCACGATTGTCTTCATCCGCAGTTGCATCCTGCCGGTCGACCCCTACAAGGAAATTATGCTTGGTTATACCAATATCAAACTGGCCTTCTAATCGTGCGTCCAGGTTAAACACTCGCGTCTCTTTATCTGACATGTAAGCGGTTCTTCCTATTGTTCCACTTGCTGATACGGGAGAACCAATAGCAGTCCAAATTTCACGCGTTGATGTACTTGATTCGGTATAACGAGCTGTTGTAGATACTTTCCAGTTTTCATCAAGCTGATGATTGGCAATAAAAGTTAACTCTGTCTTTTCACGATCATATTTATCCCAATCGGGCTCACCAGCAAAGGTATCTGAAGAAACACGACCAAATGGCCCTGTTGAATCTAAAGTCACAGATTGCGGAAGGAACTGGGCAGAGACTTTTCCAGTGTTACGCTGTCTGTTGAATAATAATGTGAAGTCAGTATCGTCTGTTGGTTTCCATGTTAATGAGGGTGCAATTAGAAAACCATCATCATCTACATAATCCACCTGAGTTTCGCTATCTCGTTGCAAACCAACCACACGGTACAATAATTTACCGTCTTCAGTAGCTGGGCCAGTGATATCAAAAGCTACTTGTTTACGGTTGAATGAACCATACTGTGCCCAGATTTCTCCTTGCTGTTCATCTTTTGGCAACTTAGAAACGGAGTTAACAATACCACCCAATTCACCTTGACCATATAGGACAGAAGATGGCCCTTTGAGCACTTCGATACTTTCCAAGGCATAAATATTCGTTCTTACACTGTTGTATGAGCCATAAACCTGGCGAAGACCATCAAGATAAAAAGAGGGATCGATACCTCTGATATTGGCTGAATCAAGACGTGTATCTAACCCAAAAGCACCAGCATAGACACCAGAGCTATAAAGCAATGCATCTTGTATTGTTTTAGCACCAGTATCATTCATAAAATCACGGTCAATGATCGAAATTGAAAATGGCGTGTCTTCTACCGGCACATCCATCTTACCTACCTTTGCCTCTTTATCTAAAGGAATATAGCTGTTTTCCGCTACGCCACCTGACGTCACTTCCACGCGAGGCAGATCAATACTGTCTTCAGATTGAACAGGTAAACTCGCCAAGATCAGGCTGCTTAACAATAGAAAAGAGGAGCCAGGCCGAAGAGCCGTGCTATTGACTTGTTTCATATTAATTTTCCGTAAACTAAATAACAATGATTATTATTTATATTAATTTACGGAATTTAACGTTTTCTGTCAAAGTGAAATATGACTATTACAAAGTTGAGCTCGGTTTTGTTAACTGATGATTGCTCACCTACGATCTATTTAGGTCTTCTCAAGCTGACGCTGTCTCTTCTATTTTTCAGCCTTGCCTGCAAACACCTTATCTTGTCCTATTCAGCCAACTGACGTCTTTGCTCAAGGACAGCAGCACTGACTACCATAATTTATGGTGCATTTTACCTACAAATAAAAATAGTTCTCATTATAATGTAGACTGTCTGTAAATTTATGATCTGAGTCGCAGGTGAAAGACACTATGAATCATCCAAGCTCTGCCATTGACTATTTATACGTAGATAATCTCAGCTGGCTGAGACAATTGATATATCGGCGCATGGGCTGTAACGAATTGGCTGCTGATTTAGCACAAGACACCTTTCTACGGCTATTACGCAAGCCCCAAGAGTTCGATAGTCAGGAAGGTATTCGCGCTTGGCTGAGTCGGGTTGCTCAGGGTTTATGTGTGGATCATTGGCGCCACCAGGAAGTGGAAAGAACCTGGTTGGAAACCCTTGCCGCGCAGCCCGAAGATCATGCTTTATCTGCCGAACAACAGGCCATCCTCGTTGAGACGATATATGAACTTGATTCCATGCTGAGCAGGCTGCCAGAAAAAATTATGCGGACCTTTCTGTTATCGCAGTTGCACGGCAAAACCTACCGCGAAATTTCTTCTGAAATGGGCATCTCAGAACGAACCGTAAAAAATTATATGGCAAAGGCAATGTCACTTTGCTTACGTGTTCAACTTGAATTAGAAACCAGCCAATAAACTGAAATGAGCCAGTTCAACGTTGAAAACGAATTACCAGACTTCGACATACTGGAACAAGCTGCCGGTTGGTTTGCACATCTGGAATCAGCAGAAGCCACTGAAGAGGATCACCAGCGTTTAAAAGCATGGCTGTTAGAAAGCCCTGCCCATCAACGTGCCTGGCGTTATGTTGAAAAAATTAGTCAACGCTTTTCCATTATTCATCAAGAGAATCAAGTAAATAACACTTCTAACACGCTCTCAAAATTACAGCAGCATACACTTGGAAGACGTGCCCTGCTTCGCAGCCTGTTATTTGCCGCTGTAATGGGTGGCACCGGCTTAGTCAGCTGGCAATATCCACCGCTGTCTTCTATGGCACGGGCAATACGTGCTGATTACCGTACCGGCATCGGCGAGCAAAAAGACGTTGTTTTAGCCGATGGTAGTCATATTTGGCTGAACACCAACACAGCCATCAATATTGACTATAACCAACAGCAAAGACATATCGAACTTGTTCAAGGCGAAATCCTGATAGAAACGGCCCCGGATCATCAGCAGCGTTCTTTTTGGGTTAGTAGCCAACAAGGTCAAATGCAGGCGCTTGGCACACGTTTCAATGTCTATCAACAAGCAACAGAAACCCAATTAACGGTTTATGAAGGCCGCGTTGCAGTGAAGACTAAAACACAGCAGCACATTCTGGCTGCAGGCAAACAGGCTATCTTCGCTGATACCGGTGAACTTCGGCTATCAAACGCGAACATTCAGCAAAGTGCCTGGATTAAAGGGGTGATTGTTGCTGATCAAATGACGCTGGCTGAACTCGTCGACCAGCTTGGTCGATACCATCGTGGTCATATTGGGGTTTCCCCGGATGTCGCCACTTTAGCCGTTGTTGGCAGCTTTCCTACCCAGGATCAAGCACGTGTTTTATCGATGCTAACAGCCTCTTTACCCATAAAAGTTCGCTCACTCTCACCATGGTGGGTCAGTATAGTGCCTGCGAATTAATTATTAAAAAATTTGCCCTTTTTTCAGACTCATTCGTTTCCTCTGTTAATAACAACCTTAAAGAGGAACACTATGCCTGCTAAACAACGTTTCATATCATCAAGCCTCAAGGCTTTACCGCTACTCATCATGCTGGCATCTACTTCTGTTATGCCTTCAACAGCTATAGCTGATGATGTAGCCGAACAACAAACAACCCCAGCAAAATTAATTCATTTTAATATCCCGGCAGATAATTTAAGTAAGAGCCTGAACCTTTTTTCAGCTCAGTCAGGTATTTTCCTGAGTAGTGATGGTGCTCTCACAAAAAGCAAAACAAGTGCGCCGGTTAATGGTCAATATACGGCTGAACAAGCCTTGCAAGCGCTTCTTGCGGGTACACAGTTATCTTATCGTTTTATTGATGCTAACACTGTGACGCTGCTTGAACAGCAACAACAAGAACAGGCTGTACATGATTTAGCCCCGCTTGTTGTTATGGGAACGGACCTTAATCGTTATGAATTCGATATCGCCGGCTCTGCGACTGGCTTTGATACGGACGTGAATGAGTTGCCTCGTTCAGTACAGGTGTTACCAGAGCAGCTTATTCTGGATCAAAACGCCACTCATCTGGATGATGTGTTAAAAAATGTGGCGGGCATTACTCGTGCTCATGGTTTTGGTGGCGTTGAGACTCAGGTCAATATTCGTGGATTTACCAATAACCGTCTATTTGTTGATGGAAACCCGGTGAGTAACCGCCATAACGTCGATGTAGCCACCATTGACCGTGTGGAAGCCATTCTTGGGCCAGCCTCTGTTTTGCATGGTCAGGTCAGTCCCGGTGGTTTAATTAATATCATTACTAAAAAGCCACAAACCATTAAAAGCAATAGCCTTCAAGCTGATTTTGATGAACATGGCCGCCGTAAACTGACCTTGGACAGCACCGGACCACTGAATGATGTTCTCCAATATCGCTTGATTGTCGCAGGTGAAGACTCAGAAAGTTTCCGTGAAACACAAACTGTAACCGGTGATCATCGTGCTGATATCAGAGGCCTGACTATCGCACCTTCATTTAGTTATACCCCGGATGCAAACAATACCTTTACCTTGAGTTTGTTACACGTTGATCAAACATTACCGATTGACCGTGGCACAGTTGCCGTCGCCGATGCCAGTGGTGAATTGCACATTGCGAATCTTCCAGAAGAGCGACGACTGGGAAGTCAGTTTGATGAGCGTGACAGCACAGAAAAACAAATTCAGTTTGATTTTGACCATGAGTTTGATAATGGCTGGAAAAACCAATTAAAGCTGGGTTATTACCAGAAAAAGTTTGATGATTACCAGGCACGACCATTACGTGGACTGAATGATAGCTGGACTTTAGGTACTGGGCCAGTTGATATAAGTAATCTATCTGCAATTAGAACTTCCGCTAATGGCGCGGCTGTGCAAGCAAACGGCCTGCTGATTCGTACGGCTGATTCCAATCTGAATGTCACAGAAGATGACTTCTTTATTTCTAATAGTCTGACCGGTGATTATCGTTTTGGCGATATTGATAATACACTTTATATCGGTGCAAACCTGCACAAACGCAATATCCGTCATACTGATGGGTTTGCCATGCAAAATATATCCGGTAGCCTGTATGCACCCTATCTTGATGTGATTGATATCTATAGCTCAAATAACCCAGCCTATACTAAACAATCACAGACTAGCGTCAGTAAAAATGATGCGGAATATACCGAGTACGGACTGTCTATTCAAAACCTGGCTTATTTGACTGACCGCCTGAATCTACTAGCAGGGCTTCGTTATGATCGGTTTGAAATTGAACGTAATGACAAAATTTATTACCAACAAGGCGCCAACCTACTCTTCACTAAACTCGATGATCCTTTAGCAGTAAATATCAAAGGCGATAATCATAATGTGAGTGGTCAAGTAGGCCTGTTATACCATCTCACCGATGCCTTTTCTGTATATGGTTCCTGGTCTGAGTCATTTACCCCTAACTACCCTGATGTCACCGCAGGTCAGATCAGTGGTGAAAATAGCATGGCACCGGAAGAAGCCACGCAATATGAAGTGGGTATTAAATCGAGCTTTTTGGATGACAAAGTGCGAGTTACGGCTTCGCTGTATCAATTAACACGTGAAAACGTAATGACATTCGAGAACCTGCAAGCCAGACTCAACGGGGAAGAAGAAACTAAAGGCGTCGAATTAACCACGACCATGCAATTTATACCTGGTCTGAATATTCTCGCCTCTTATACTCATATGGATAGTGAAATTATCAACGATAATGATGATACAAAAACGTTAGAGGGTAATAGCCCATACGGTATTCCTCAAAACAAAGCCCGAGTTTGGGGCTCTTATGAGTTTCAACAAGGCATATTAAAAAGTTTCGGTTTAGGCTTAGGTGCAGAATACGTCGGAGCTCGTTATGGTGATGATGAAAACAGCTTTAAAATACCGAGCTATACCATCCTCGATACTGCAGCCTGGTATTACATTCCGATGGGTAAAGACAAGCAGTTACGCTTACAGGCAGGCATCAAGAACCTCACCGATAAAACCTATTACCCGGCAAACTTAGGCAGCCCATATCGCATCAATGTTGGTGCTCCCAGAACCGCCTACATCTCAGCACGACTGGAATTTTAAAAAGTCTTGGGTGAAAACGAGATAAACTAATCAAAACGGCAGGCAGGCTCCCTCCGAAAAAAGGAAGCGTGCCTGCCGTTTTTTATGGTTTCAAACAGCCGTCAGTTCTATTCACTATGCCATGGCATCCGTTAACTTGTTATAAAAGCTCATATTCTTTTGATACTGCTCAAATGAAATCATACTGTGGTTATATTGATACTCCACACTCTCAATAATCTCTGAAACCGCCGCACCATAATCATAGTCGGGGCTGGCATAAGGGTTAACCCAATTAGGGTCACCTGGTTCACGGCCAATATTTGCTAACCCTACGGCAAAAATCATGTGAGTTGGAATGTCCATAATTGATAGCCCATCAGAGGCTTCTTCCCAAGCCGCTTTAAATGAAGCGGGTGCATTGTCCGGAGGGAAAGTAAACATATTACCTTCACCAATTGTGGTTAGGCCGTCATTATTTAAATCTCGGGTATGACCTGCAGCAGTCAATAGATTAGCCGCCCCTTCATCAGATAACACCGAAATGTTAATAGGCTCAGCCAGGCTATGAGCCTGTCTGACCACGTCCAGCTCGTCAGCAGATAAACTTCTTAATGCCGTTTTAGGATCAGAGGTTTGCTGTACTTTTTGCAGAATATTCTGAAAAGTTTCTACGTCTTTATCAGACATTTTTCGCTGGTGCATCAAAGCAACGGATTTGTCTGACAAGACGGCAATATTTGCCGTTAGATCGCGTGCTGCTGGGTTTGAAATCGTCATCTTATGTCCTCATCCTGGAGTGCAATGATGAGATAGCAATCTCAATGCCAGAACATTAATCCTGGACAGTACTCGCCGCCAACTCGATGGCATCCAGATGGTGTAAGACGAGGTTCGGATTGTAGCCACGTACAACTTGTTTATTAACGACTAATAAAGGTACACCGCCACCGCCTAAAGCTTCAAAATTACGTTTGGCTTGTGCTGACTTTTCAATATCTAGATCATCATAAGCAATATTTCTTCGTGCCATAAAGACACGCATTTTTGCACAGTAACCACACCATTCTGTGGAATACATCGTCACATAAGTGGCGGGTAAATATGAGTAATCTTTAGGCGGATAAAGGACATCTTTTATCGTGGGCCACTGCTGGAAGAGTAGAAAAACAGCTACAAACAGCAGAAACTTTTTCATTGAATCACTGGCACTTTAGCCTGCCAGCTCGCAGGTAAACGTATCACTAGCTGGTAACGGACTTTGTGCCAAAAACCAGATAAAAGTAATAAAGAAAAACCAATAAAAACACCGACATAAGCAAAACTGTCGCCGGCCAGACCATAGGTATCTAATAGCTTCGTTAATGCCACCAGCACATAGACTAACGCAGACACCATAAATGCCCGGCGATCGATCACCAATGACACCAATGTCAGCAGAATATATAAGCCCATAATCAATGCCAGAGTCGCAGTGCTGTGTTGGCCATCAAAAATACCCAAAGTAGAGAATATCGGATGAACAATCAGTGGGGCCGCGGTCAGATGTAACCAAAAGGCGACATCGGATTTACCGGTCACGCGTTTTAAATCTGCCGAGTCCCATTTCATAGCCACCATAAATACCACCAGGCCACCGCCGAACATTAACCAGCTTAAATAATTCTTCAATATCGGGAAAAGAGAAACCAATAGCGAGACGATAAAGACAACTGCGGATGCTGTGCCAGCAGCGACCGTTATCGGCACTTTAAACCGCTTCCAATGACACCATGCTCCAATAGCGGCAATCGAACCCGCCAGCATAAAACCATTCTCTGAGGGTAATCCCAGTGCTAAAACAACGGCAGCAAATATACTGCCGACAAAGCTCACTAACAAAAAGATACCGGGCAGCGCCATTTTTCGTTTTAATACAAAAAACTCAGCCAATCCCCAGGACAACACCGCCACCACCACCGCAGCTAATGGCGCACTAATGCCTTGTAAAACCCAGCCCGTCGACAGCAATAATAAAGCACAGGCCATCAATACAAAGATATCGTTAAAACTCGACACCAGTTTGAAATCTTCTTCATCTGCAAAGTGGGTATTACGCCGTTGCAGTGCATCTACGCGGAATTGTTCAACAGCTGAAGCAGTAAATATTCCTTTCTCTACCGCTTGTTCCAGATCATTATCGGTGTACATTGTTTTCCTTCATTGTCGCGCTGGGTTCTGCTCTAAAGCTGAAAATAGACTACTCAAATCGATTACTGAGTGGCTTGTTCATCATAGGCTTGCTGGGCTTCGATAACATGCTCGATATTGCCTTCCGACCAATTTCTTATGCCCTCCAGCAATTCAATCAATGTTTTTCCAAGTGAGGTTAATGAATATTCCACTTTCGGAGGCACTGTCGGATATACCTGACGACTCACCAAACCATCTCGCTCAAGTCCACGTAATGTCTGGGTCAGCATTTTCTGAGAAATACCGTCCAGTTCGCGCCGTAACTCACCAAAGCGTTTTGTTTCTTCAGCAAGTGCACCAACAGTGAGCACTGTCCACTTATCAGCAATACGATCGAGTACTAAACGGGTCGGGCAGTGTTGATTATAAACATTCCATTCAATCATAAATCATTGTTTCTCTTAATTAGTTACTTTTTTGTATGTATATAACTATAAAGTGCCTTCTTGCGGAAAGATACTGTCAAACATAATATTTGTCCTGTCAATGAAATGCAACTAAGAGGACATCATTATGCAACGCTATTTCTTACACATTCTCATACTAACAACCTTACTTTTTAATGGAGCAAGTGCCATGGCTGACACAGCAACTAAAGCAAACTTAACCTTACTGAGCAATTTTGCTGGCGAGGTTTTTGTTAATAAAGATCTATCAAACCTTAATAAATACATGAAAAAAGATTATATTCAGCATAATGCAGCGGTATCACAGGGCAGTGAAGGATTTAAAACGTTTTTCAGTAACTGGTTCACAGCTATTCCGGACTTTAACTACGAGTTAAAAAACATCATTGCAAATGATGAGTATGTTTGGGTATACGGCACATATTCTGGAACACATGATAATGAATGGTTAGGTATTCCAGCGACACATGCCAAGTATAAGTTTGATGCGATTGATATTTTCAGAGTCGAAGATGGTCAATTAGCAGAGCATTGGGATGTTATGGACTTACATACCTTATTTACTCAGTTACAAGTTAAGTAGTCTTATAAAAAAGCAGGGCCTGGGCTCTGCTTTTTTCTTTTTTTAATTGAGCTTATGAGCGACTAATCCATTTCGGCCTTGCTGTTTCGCCTCATAAAGTAACTCATCGGCTTTGGCTAAAATTTCTAGCTCATTCATTCCCTGGGGATGTAGGCTGACCAGGCCAATACTGGTAGTTAAGATCGGCTTGGTAGGTGAGTGTTCATTTACAATCTGTAATCTCTCTATTTGTATGAGCAATTCTTCTGCTAATTTTACCGCTTCCGTATGCTCGATATCTGTCCATATCAAAGCAAATTCCTCACCGCCATAACGTGCGCACAGATCACCTGGTCTTCGGCAAAAATCACTCAACACGGCAGAAAACTCGACTAATACATCATCTCCCTTTTGGTGACCATAGGTATCGTTAAGTAATTTGAAATGGTCAATGTCCACCATGGCTAGGGTAAAAGGTGTTTGAGATCGTCTACAACGACGCCACTCTGTTTTCAGAAAGGTATTGAAATATCGGCGATTGGCTATTTGTGTTAACGCATCTGTTCGAGATAATGAGCGCGCCAGATCTTCTGAGCGTTTTCTCTCTGTAATATTGTGGTGTGTGAGTAGTAAGAAGTCCGCATTTTGAAAATGGAACATGACAACACGTAACATAAACCAGCGTTTTTCAGTCGGGCTGTGGCAAGGATATTCATAATAAAACGTCGGCTCCTCACCATGAAGAACAGAATAAATCCCCTTACTGACGTCTTGTCCCATCTTGTCGCCATTTCTGCCTGAGGTATTACAAACGTCTAAGTAGTTCAGCCCTACCCAGTCGGTGATTTCTGAGCCATTCTGTTCAGCAAATGTATTCCAGTATTGATTACAAAATACAATCTCTCCCTGCCTGTCGAGCACCACAATTTGCTCAGGCAATGAATCTAGAACCGTTTTAAAAAAATCAGAGTTTTCAATCACTCATATTGCCCTCAATACTAGCTCAGGGTTGTACCGAGACACACATGGCAGTTACCTATCAGCAAGATAATGAGATAGTAGTCTTAGCTTTACGAACGCACAACGCCTCTGGGATATTAGGGGCGTCTTTATTAGCATGAATTACAACCAACCTTTACGTTTGAAATACAGGTAAGGTGCCATACCCGCAGCAACCATCAGACCAATCGCCATGGGATATCCATAGTGCCAATCCAACTCAGGCATCACATGGAAGTTCATGCCATAAATACTGGCCACCAGCGTTGGCGGTAAAAATACTACAGCTGCAATAGAGAAGATTTTAATAATCTGAGCTTGTTGAATATTGATAAAGCCCTGTGTCGAGTCCATCAGGAAGTTGATTTTATCGAACAGAAAGGTGGTGTGAGACATCAACGTCTCTAAGTCGCGTAAAATTTCATACAAGGTTTCACGAGACTCAGTTGCCTCACGTAAATTTCTGAGCAAGAAGGAAATGTCGCGCTGGGTATCCATCAGACAGAGACGGATTTTCCCATTACTATCTTCCAGTCTGGCCAGTTGGCTGATGCAGTCTTCCAGATCAGCCGCTTCATCTTCCAACACTAAATGACTGACCCGTTCCAATTCACGATGAATATCTTCCAGATTATCGGCATGGTTTTCGACTTTCTGTTCCATCAGGGTAATCAATAACTCACGTGGTGTTTTACAGCTAATTTGTCCGCGACGCGCACGCATTCGTAACAGACGGAAATCACTCAGCTCACCATCACGAATCGCCACCAGCCGATCTTCCTGCAAGATAAAGGCAACAGAAACTGTGTGATGTCGCCCCTCTGAATACCCCAGAAATAGAGAATGCACGTGCAGACCATCCTGATCGGTAAAACAGCGTGCTGACGCTTCAATTTCTTCGACATCATCCACATCCGGCACTTCATCACTAAACAATGTCCCGAGCAAAGCACGTTCATCATCGTCCGGTTCAAGCGCGTCAATCCAATCAGCTTCTCGTAATTGGGAAGCAGAAATATCTCCTTCAACAGGGATTTCTTTGATCAGACCTTGTGCGATTTTGTACAGACGAAGCATGCGTACTCCTCATTGCTTGTATTAAGGCGGGTGAGAGAGGAGCATTGTAACGTAATGCATGCTTAATGCCGATGACTTATCTATTTATCGCAACTTAAATAACTCCTGATGGAATTGGTCCGCTCGAAAGCCATGTTTGATAAAGTCTTTACGGATAGCCTCACCCAATGCCGGCGGTCCACAAAACCAGATGCTGGCAATACGCCAATCAGGCACCGTCTCACGGATACGCTCGGCATCCAGTAAGCCATCTTTTTCATCAATCAGTAAATGTAAGTTCACCTTTGATGCTTCTACATCGGCTGATAGCTTGTCTTTGATGGTAGCGTTGATATGCATCGTAGGATGAAAGAAATCGATAATTTTACCGTCAGGCTGGTCTACCAATCGTTTCATGCGGGCAATAAAAGGCGTCATACCAATGCCAGCTCCCACCCAGATTTGGCGTTGTTGATCATCATTAAAATCAAACTCACCATACGGCCCTTCCATGGTGATCGGCATGCCAATAGTTAAACGTTCACTCAAGCGACTGGTGTGATCGCCCAAAGCTTTGATAACAAATCGTATCAAACGGGTATCAGGATCCCAGGCAGAAGCAATCGTATAAGGATGCGGCCCTTCTTTTTTATCCGACATTGCAAAGGCAAACTGCCCTGCTTTATGCCCAGGCCACCCTTCATCCATTCTCACCGTCACTTCCATCAAACGCATGTCTTTATGATGTTCAAGAGAAGTGATCTCACCATTAACTTTACGTTTGGCGCCAACCCGCCCCAATAACACCCATATCGCAGAAAATGTTCCACTTGCCAGCAATACCGCCATTAACCAACCAATCGGTTGAGACCAGTAATCGAAATTGAGCAAAATAATGGCATGAAAGACAAACAATAAATACGTAACAGCCAACAATGTATGTGTTTTAGCAAACCAGCGATAAGGGAAGCGCTTAATTAATGCTAAAACGATCAGCAATGCAGCCGCGTAAAAAGCCCACTCACCAATGGTTTCCGCCAGCCCTCGCTGTGAACGAAATAACCCTTCCCAAAAACCCAAGTCCGGACCATTTCCTCGAGGTCGACGCTCTGGTCGTTCAAGCCAGCCCCAGCCGACCATCCACTTGGTACCTTTTGCGAACCACCAATGCGACACCGCAAACACTAATGCACTAATCCCCAACCACTTGTGCAGACGGTACATTTTATCCAGACCATTAAAATACGGCTCAACCCATTTCGGCCTGAGAGCAAGCAACATGGCCACACTCATGACCGTGACGGCAATTACACCGCTATATTGAACAAATACCCTGCGAAAAGAAAAATAGCTGAAGGGATCAGGTAACAAGGTATCAGCCAATAACCACAACCCTGTGGGCACCAACAAAATTATCAGTAAGGCGTATTTAATCTTTTTCATAAAACTCAATCATTCGTTAAATCAATCGCGCGAATATAAACGAGGCAAGGTTAAGGGAACGTTAACAAGAACCATTATTATTTATAAATTATGTAAATGCATTGATCTAAATCAGACGATTCACTCAGCAAAATAGCGTCAGCTTTATTACAATGGTTCAATTCACGCATCAGCGTGCTCAATAGAAAACAACATAGGATCGACACATGAAAGGCAGCCCAAAAGTTATTGAGTTACTCAATACTCTACTCGCAGGCGAACTGACGGCTATGGATCAATACTTCATTCATTCACGCATGTATGAAGACTGGGGCCTGACTCGCCTCTATAACCGCATCGCCCATGAAATGCAGGACGAAACCGAACACGCTGACCAAATGATCAAACGTATTCTGTTTCTGGAAGGCATGCCCGACCTGACACATCGCGAACCACTTCATGTTGGTCATACCGTAAAAGAAATGCTGCAAAATGATTTGGATTTGGAATACGCCGTCGTCAAAAACCTGCGTGATGGCATTGCGCTATGTGAAGCAGAAAAAGACTACGAAACCCGCGAAATGCTGAAAAAGCAACTTGAAGATACCGAGTTGGATCATACCCACTGGTTAGAACAACAACTTGGCCTGATTGAGAAAATGGGTCTGGAAAATTATCTACAAGCCATGACACTGGCGGAAGCGGAGTAATTCTCGGCAGATTGAGCAAGTTTCCAATTTGAAGCTATGTTCTTTTTATCAGCGAAAACAGGTAGTTTAAAAATAAGCTTTTGCTGGGAGCAATCGAAGCGCCCTTTGCGCAGCCGAGCATCGGAAATCAGTTTGGATCAAACACGACGAGTGTCTGAGCGCAGCGAGTTTTCGTCGTGTTCCAAACTGATTGAGAAGCGCAGGGAACCCGATAGGGCAAGCTTTGGGCTGGCCTTTTTTGGTTCGTTTTTTGGCCACGCAAAAAATGAACGCCCCAGCGGCAGCGCCTGAAAGAAAGTAAACGATCATCAATACACGAAGATTTATCTTAGCTCTAAAGCCTTTAGTTTCGTCTTAATGACGAGTCAGGGAAATGTTTGCCCATTTCCCTAACAACCCTAGGGCACCCCACCGTGCTGGCCTACGGCTCCACTGCGTTGCTCACTTTATCTGGTGATTGGTCAAAACTCCCTTCGGTCAGACACTGACCAATCATGATCCAGATAAACCTCCGCTACTCGTCAGCACAAACGGGGGATTTGAAAAGCTCCCAACCTTCCCGTGTTATTGCCGCCAAAAATTGAGCTTGGTTGATGGATTAAGTGGTCGAGTGTTTGACCGAAGGGAGTTGTCGACCACGCCATCAAACAAGGTTAATTTTTGGATCAAAGGCAATATCGGGTGCCCTTTTGTTTGGTTCGTTTATTTTGGGCATGCAAAATAAATGAACGCCCCGCGGCAGCGTGTGAAGTTGAATAAGATGAAGGTTCTAATAATTTTTACACTCACTCTATATATTGAGGTTTATCTTAAGTCTAAAAGCCATTAGTTTCGCCTTAGTGGCGAGTCAGGGAAATGCGTGCCCATTTCCCTAACAACCCTAGGGCACCCCATCGTGCTGGCCTACGGCTCCACTGCGTTGCTCGCTTTATCTGGTGATTGGTCAAAACTCCCTTCGGTCAGACACTAACCAATCATGCTCCAGATAAACCTCCGCTACTCGTCAGCACAAACGGGGGATTTGAAAAACTCCCCTTCTTACTATTGATCGCCGCTCACAATTAGAGCCTTACTAGGTTTCCCAATCACACTTGAAAACCTCATCATTAACCCCATTTAACTCTCACCCAACTGAAACAAACAGTTTCCACTAATATCAGTAAATAATAGCCACAAAGCTAAACGAAGAAACCATGAGCAAACAAGAACTCTTATATCGTGTCGAATTTATTCAAGCCGGCCAACGTTACGAACTCTACGCACGCGAACTCAGCCAAGGCGGTTTATTTGGTTTTATCGAGATAGGTGACTTCGTGTGGGATACCCACACCTCGGTAGTATTAGATCCCAGCCACGAAAAACTCAAAGACGAATTTGCTGATGTGACTCGTACCTATATTCCAATGCATGCGGTATTAAGAATTGATTCGGTGACAAAGAAAGGTTTAGCCAAGATCACCGAATTTGATGGCAAAGTGACTCACTTTCCCAGTCCGATTTATACGCCAACCAATAAATAGAATGACTTAAAAAGTAGGTTGGGTTGAACCTATGAAACCCAACAAACCCTGCATCTTGATCTATGTTGGGTTTCGTACCTCTTCCCCACCTAAAAGTGGCACAAACGGGGAAGAAGATTCGATTTTTCTTCCCGTCTATTACCGTTAAAAATGCCTTTATTTCAAAGGTAAATAAATATCCGTAATCAACTCATGCTCATCTACTTCTGGGAACATATTGATATAGTGAAAGAACACTGGGAAATCACGTAGCTCCTCATCTGTTTCCGGTAACCACTGACCGTAGAGATAATAAATCGGTGTATCAATATCGTCCCGTGATCCTAAATGTCTGACTCTGGCACATCGCCCAGCCGGAATCGTTTTTGTTATTAGACCTTGTTCATTTTCTGGAATATCAGCCAGTACAGAACCACAAAGGTCAAACTCAAATTCATCAGCACTGACAACATTGGGATCGTTATATGGCACACCATATGTGTCACTGGTCTTTACCGGTGATAAACCACTCTGCTTACGCCAATCAATAAACGTTTTAATCGACTCATTGAGCAAATTAGGAGAACCACGATGCTCCAATACTGCCACTTTTGTTTCCACAAACTCTACCACTTCAACATTCATCATCATTTGCCTCTCAATTCTGGTTAATTTAATCAGTTCATTCCAAATGTCCCACTTGGGCATTTGTTTGAATTGAGAAGGGCTCTGCTGACAGTAGTTTTTGAATGCACGCGAAAATGATTCTGGACTTTCAAAACCGGCTCGTAAGGCGATATCAATCACACGTAACTTGGGCTCAAACACTAACTGATAAGCCGCACGCTTTAATCGTGAAATCTGAATGTATTTAGCGACATTAATGCCCACAAAATCAGCAAACTGACGGTGAAAGTGATACCTAGAGAAATATGCAACCTGACTGAGCTTATCAAGAGATAAGTCATCATCAAGATGTGACTGAATATAATCACACACCTTTATCATTCTGTTTGCATACACACTCATGCTTTACCGGCCTCCCCAATTCGAGAGACAGTATCGTGTTTTTTTAGATGCATAACCTGACCATAATTGCTCTTTTATGTAGGTTGGGTAGAGGAACGAAACCCAACATAGATCAAGACACAGGATTTGTTGGGTTTCTCAAGTTCAACCCAACCTACGTGAGTTTATGCTGTCATTATTTCGCCTTGATGGCGAGTCAGGGAAATGTTTTCCCATTACCCTAACAACCCTAGGGCACCCCACCGTGCTGGCCTTCGGCTCTTCTCGTCATAACATTGATTCAGGCGGTCGGCTAAAACTCGCTTCGCTCAAACCCGAATAAATGCTATTCCTCGCCAGCACAAACGGAGAAACAGGGATCGCTTTACGTCCCGTGTTATTGCCGCCAAAAATTAGGCTTGTTTGATGGGAGAAGTGGTCGAGTGTTTGAGCGTTAGCGAGTTTTCGACCACGCCATCAATCAAGTTTAATTTTTGGATCAAAGGCAATATCGGGTGCCCTTTTGTTTGGTTCGTTTATTTTGGGCATGCAAAATAAATGAACGCCCTGCGGCAGCATGTGATTTTAAATCAAGAAACTATCCGTTGGGTTTCGTTCCTCAACCCAACCTACTGCGCTGTTGGATTTCACAAGCTCATCCCTATCTACTTCAATGAGCTAGTTATGCTTGAAATGAAGCAAGCGCACTCTGAACAATGGACTCTTGGATCTCAGATAAGTCTTCTGAGTGAGTGATACATATTAGTAGATCCTTGATTAGATCTTTAGGAAGAACTCCAAGTCTGTTAATAAGACCTGATGTTACTTTTTGAATTAATTGCGAGGGTTCAAATTCAAAGAAATTATCAAGCTGAACCCATGTATTCTCACTTAAGAATGAGCTTCCTTTAACTAAATGAAAGTTGGGATACCTATCAAGCGCCTGACAGCCATGCTTAATTCCAAATCTATCACCACGAGAAGTTGTTTTTACCCCAAGATAGATACCATCACTACCATCATTCAAGACAATAAATATCTTTCTTCCTATGGTGCCATCACGAAACTTAAAATTATCGTCAAACAACACCGTCCCTGGTATCAATTGTAATTCTCCCTGAATTCATTGTTCTCAACTACATTTTTAATTATTTGGTCATACTCTGATTTCCTCAGGGAAAGTTCGTAAGGAATCAAGTCTTGCTTTCTTCCCTCGACATTGTAAATCTGGTTCCAAGGCAGGTTCTCAAGATGTGTTGCTTCGACCATATCGTCAGCATATGCGTCTTTGAATTCATCACATAATGCTGCGAGTATTTTGAGTTCTCTTTTTGTGAAGTGCTCAGAACTAAAATCTCTTTTTGGTTTGATATCCAGCATGAACTTACCGTTGGCTGCTGGCCTTGAGTTAATAATTAAGGCTGATGAAGTGCTATCACTGGGGCTAGCAAACTCATCATGTAGATGACGTGGTACTGGGCCTTTAGGCCATGCATAGTAATCTAAGCCTGTGACGCTTCGCCCTGTAATAGAAAAATGCTCAAAATCTAAAAAATATAGAAGCTTGTAAAGCTTCGTTTTTCCACAAAACCTTGTATTTTTTACAAAGTAAATGATTGCGTTGATGAGCTTTTCTTGGTTGTGTTGGATTAACATAATCAACCCCTTTTACGGGCTTTGTTTTCCGTGATCGATAATGTATTGCATAGATTACTTATAGACCATACATACAAAATATTGTTCATCCTTGCCTGATATAGAATAGGAGTGAAGAGTAGTTATTTAAAACAATAGTTTACAGGTTTATTACTTTTTATTCTTTACCGGCCTCTGCCACCCACTAATCGTCTTCTGCTTAGACACCGTCAACGTTAACTCACCAGCAGGTGCATCCTTCCGAATCGTAGACCCAGCCCCAATCGTCGCCCCATCCTCAACCGTCACTGGAGCAACCAACTGCGTATCCGATCCCACAAACACCCTATCCCCAATCACAGTACGGTGTTTATTCGCCCCATCGTAGTTACAGGTAATGGTTCCGGCACCGATATTTACATCGGCGCCCATATCAGTATCACCAATATAACTTAAATGATTGATTTTAGAACCTAATCCGATATTGGCGTTTTTAATTTCAACAAAGTTACCGACTTTGGCTTTAGCAGCTAAACGGCTACCCGGACGTAAACGAGCATAAGGACCTACCGAACAGTTAGCACCCACTTCAGCATTCTCAATAATGCTATTAGGCAGAATTTCAGCCCCTTCATGAATGATGCTGTTGATGATGATGCAGTTGGCGCCGATAGTGACATCATTTGCCAGCGTATTATTGCCTTCGAAAATCACATTCACATCAACGGTAATGTCTTGTCCAACCGTCAGTTCACCACGAATATCGACACGAGCGGGATCACGCATAGTGACGCCTGCCATCATTAGTTCTGTGGCTTTTTTCTGCTGATAATAACTTTCCAGTTCGGCCAGTTGTACACGGTTGTTTACACCAGCCACTTCCTGCTCGTCTTCACAGGTGATGGAGTCGATCTCGATACCTTCTTCCACTGCTTTGGCAATCAGATCCGTCAGGTAATATTCACCTTGGGCATTATTGTTATCAAGTTGTGATAAAGCACTGTTTAACCATTTTGCTGGAATACACATAATGCCAGTATTCACTTCGTTGATTTCACGCGTTTCTTCGTTGGCGTCTTTTTCTTCGGTGATCATCAGCATACGTCCGGTGACATCACGCACGATGCGGCCATAACCTGTTGGATCATCCAATACCGTGGTCAACACTTTGAGTGTATTAGCATCACCTTCATGAAATAGTGCCTCAAGGGTGTCTTTTTCAATGAGAGGTACATCACCATATAACACCAGGACTTGGTCACTCTCCTGATAAAAGGCTTTGGCCTGCTCAACAGCATGGCCTGTTCCCTTTTGCTCTAGCTGCATAGCGGTATCAATACCTTGTTGCTGCAGGTAAGGCACGACGTCATCTGCACCACTGCCACAGACCACAGCAAGTTGGCTGGGATTGAGTTGTTTGGCGGTATCAATCACATGTTGGAGTAAAGGTTTGTTAGCGAGTGTGTGCATGACTTTCGGTTTAGCCGATTTCATGCGAGTGCCTTTACCGGCAGCGAGGATGATAATGCTCAGGCTCATAGGGTGTTCCATATTGGTGATAATGGGGTTAAGTTTAGCAGACAATAGATAAAAAAAAGGCCGTCACGAAGACAGCCTTTTTTATTTTTTACAGTGAAAGACTAACGTCCTTTACTGTTCGATCTCAATCGTTCGATTGCACGCAGTTGCGCCATTGCTTCAGCCAGTTCTTTCTGAACTTCTGCAAAGTCACGTTTCGCTGAGCCGTCATTGATGGCTTTTTCTGCATCAGCTTTCGCTTGTAATGCAGCGGCTTCATCAACGTCAGCCGCACGTAATGCGGAGTCAGCCAACACAGTCACAACGTGTGGTTGAACTTCCAGCATGCCGCCAGAAACGTAGTACTGCTCTTCTTCGCCGTTGTCTTTTAAGACACGAACTTCACCTGGTTTAAGGCGAGTCAGCATAGGTGTGTGACGTGGGTAAATACCCACTTCACCCAACACAGCTGATGCAAAGACAGCTTGTGCCAGACCTGAAAAGATCTGTTTCTCTGCGCTTACGATATCAACATGGATAGTCATAGCCATGTTTACCTCCCAGGGGATTAGTACTTCTTAGCTTTCTCGACAGCTTCTTCGATGCTACCTACCATGTAGAACGCTTGTTCTGGTAGTGAATCGTAGTCGCCATTCAGAATGCCTTGGAAGCCAGCAATCGTGTCTTTCAGAGAGACGTATTTACCAGGTGCACCAGTAAAGACTTCTGCCACGAAAAACGGTTGTGACAAGAAACGCTGAATCTTACGAGCACGTGCTACTGTCAATTTATCTTCTTCTGACAGTTCGTCCATACCCAGAATCGCGATGATGTCTTTCAGTTCTTTATAACGTTGCAATGTACCTTGAACGCCACGAGCCACGTTATAGTGTTCGTTACCCACCACTAATGGATCTAGCTGACGTGAAGTTGAATCTAACGGATCGATTGCTGGGTAGATACCTAATTCAGCAATTGAACGTGACAATACAACAGTCGCGTCTAAGTGAGCGAAGGTCGTTGCTGGTGATGGGTCAGTCAAGTCATCCGCAGGTACGTATACCGCTTGGATAGAAGTGATAGAACCTGTCTTAGTTGACGTAATACGTTCTTGCAGAACACCCATTTCTTCAGCCAGTGTTGGTTGGTAACCTACCGCAGAAGGCATACGACCTAACAACGCTGATACTTCAGTACCGGCCAATGTGTAACGGTAGATGTTATCAACGAAGAACAGTACGTCACGGCCTTCATCACGGAAAAATTCCGCCATCGTCAGACCAGTCAACGCAACACGCAGACGGTTACCAGGTGGCTCATTCATCTGACCGTAAACCAGTGATACTTTGTCGATAACGTTTGAATCTGTCATTTCATGATAGAAGTCATTACCTTCACGAGTACGTTCACCTACACCCGCGAATACTGAGTAACCGCTGTGCTCGATCGCGATGTTACGAATCAGTTCCATCATGTTAACGGTTTTACCTACACCGGCACCACCGAACAGACCGACTTTACCACCTTTAGCGAATGGGCAAACCAAGTCGATAACTTTGATACCTGTTTCCAGTAATTCATTACTGGCTGCTAATTCGTCAAATGACGGTGCTTTACGATGGATACCCCAACGCTCTTCTTCACCGATGTCGCCTTTTTCGTCAATAGGATTACCTAAGACGTCCATGATACGACCTAATGTTTTTTTACCAACCGGTACGCTAATCGCTTTACCTGTGTTGGAAACTGCTAAATCACGCTTCAGACCATCTGTTGTACCCATGGCAATTGCGCGAACAACACCGTCACCTAGTTGTTGTTGAACTTCCAGCGTTAAGCCAGCTTCTTCAACCAGGAGGGCGTCATATACTTTAGGCAGGCTGTCACGTGGGAATTCCACGTCGACGACCGCGCCGATAATTTGAACAATCTTTCCAGAGCTCATCTCGCTTCCTCTTAATATCTTCTATATCAGTTATACCGCAGCGGCACCTGCAACAATCTCGGAGATCTCTTGCGTAATCGCAGCTTGTCGAGCTTTGTTGTAAACCAATTGCAAGTCATCAATAAGATCACCTGCATTGTCGCTCGCATTTTTCATTGCGATCATTCGAGAGGCTTGCTCACAGGCAATATTCTCGACAACACCTTGGTAAACTAATGATTCGATGTAACGAACGAGCAGGTCGTCAAGTACATCTTTTGCATCAGGTTCGTAAATGTAATCCCAGTGATGGGAAAGCTCTTCGCTCGGCTTCTCAGGCTTGGCCGGTAACAACCGTACAATTTTGTTGTCCTGAGTCATGGTGTTCACGAACTCATTGTATACAAAATACAGGCTGTCGATCTGGCCTTCGTTATAAGCATCCAGCATTACCTTAACAGTACCAATCAACTCATGCGCTTGTGGCGCATCACCTAATTGCACTTTCTGACTGACAAGGTTGACAGGCAGTCTTTTAAAGAAAGTCGATGCTTTCTGGCCAATAGCACAGACATCGACTTCCAAACCTGCATCCAATTTCGTTTTGATATCTTTCAAAACGGATTTAAACAGGTTGTTATTCAGACCGCCACATAGTCCGCGATCAGACGAAACCACAATATATCCAACACGTTTCGTTTCTGCACGGTCCTGTAAGTACGGATGTTTGTACTCTGGATGTGCAAACGCTAAATGCTGAATAACGTTGTAAATCTTGTCTGCATAGGGACGTGTCGCTGCCATGCGATCTTGAGCCTTACGCATTTTACTCGCAGCAACCATCTCCATTGCAGAAGTAATTTTCTGCGTATTTTTGATGCTGCCAATTTGAGTCCGTATCTCTTTACCGCTAGCCATGACTTATGCTCCGATTACCAGCTACCAGTTTTTTTAAAGCTCTCAATTGCAGTTTTCATTTGCGCTGCAATATCGTCATTAAAGTTACCGGTTTCGTTAATAGTTGCCATCAAGTCAGCTTGGTTTGAATGCATATTAGCTAATAAAGCAGCTTCGAAATCGCCAACTTTATTCACTTCAACGTCATCCAGGAAACCTTCGTTAGCTGCGAACAGCGATACCGCCATTTCAGCCACTGACAGAGGTTGATATTGTTTCTGTTTCATCAGTTCCGTAACACGTTGACCACGGTTGATTTGTGAACGTGTTGCTTCATCAAGATCAGATGCGAACTGAGCAAATGCTGCCAATTCACGATACTGAGCTAAGTCAAGACGGATACCGCCACCCAGCTTCTTGATGATTTTAGTCTGAGCTGCACCACCAACACGAGATACTGACAGACCCGCGTTAATCGCAGGACGAATACCTGAGTTGAACAAGTCAGTTTCAAGGAAGATCTGACCGTCAGTGATCGAAATAACGTTAGTTGGTACGAACGCAGATACGTCACCCGCTTGTGTTTCGATGATAGGCAATGCAGTTAATGAACCTGTTTTACCTTTAACAGCACCGATAGTTTCTTTTTCAACGTAGTCTGCGTTAACACGAGCAGCACGTTCTAACAGGCGTGAGTGAAGGTAGAAAACGTCACCAGGATAAGCTTCACGACCAGGTGGACGACGTAACAACAGAGATACCTGACGGTATGCCCATGCTTGTTTAGTTAAGTCATCATAAATGATCAGAGCATCTTCACCTTTATCACGGAAGTACTCACCCATCGAGCAACCGGCATAAGGTGCAATAAATTGCAACGCAGCAGAGTCTGATGCAGAGGCAGCAACGATGATGGTGTGATCTAAGGCACCGTGTTCTTCTAATTTACGAACAACGTTAGCAATAGAAGACGCTTTTTGACCAACAGCCACGTAGATACATTTAACGCCTGTACCTTTTTGGTTGATGATGGTGTCGATAGCAATCGCTGTTTTACCAGTTTGACGGTCACCGATAATCAGCTCACGCTGGCCACGACCGACTGGAATCATAGAGTCAACTGATTTCAAACCAGTTTGGATGGGTTGATCAACCGATTGACGAGCGATAACGCCAGGCGCTACTTTCTCAATTGGAGAAGAGCTTTCTGCGTTGATATCACCTTTACCATCAATTGGTTTACCTAGTGAGTCAACAACACGACCTAACAGTGCTTCGCCTGTTGGTACTTCAAGAATACGACCAGTACATTTAACTTTGTCGCCTTCTGAAATGTGTTGGTAAGCACCCAGAATAACGGCACCTACTGAGTCACGCTCAAGGTTAAGGGCCATACCAAACGTGTTACCTGGGAATTCAAGCATTTCCCCTGACATCACATCTGCTAAGCCATGAATACGAACGATACCGTCGGTAACACCGACTACGGTACCTTCTGTACGCGCTTCAGTGGCCCCTTCAAAGCTTTCGATACGCTTTTTGATCAGGTCACTGATTTCTGCTGAATTCAGTTGCATCTCTGTTTCCTCTATAAACGGGCCGCTTATGTAATAGCGTTGGCCAGTCTGTTCAGTTTACCCACGGCAGAACCGTCGATTACCATATCGCCTGCTCGAATAATTGCACCACCCAGTAAGCTTTCATCAATGGTTGTGTTTAATGTAATGTCACGGCCTAGACGTGCTTTCAGAGCGGCAGAAATTTTAGCGGCCTGCTCTTCCGTCAAAGGACGTGCTGAAATTACATCAGCGGTCATTAATTTTTCAGCTTCTTCACGTAATGCTTCGAAGAGAACGGTAATATCTGTCAGTAATAACAGACGGTTATTTTCTGCCAACAACAACAGAAAGTTGCGTGCATCGGCTGTCATTGCATCGCCAGCAATCTCTGCCAACAAATCAACAGCCTGCTCGTCACTTACTGCAGGGCTAGTGATAATGGATTGCATTTCTGGTTCTAAAACACATTGTGCTAAAACCGCAAGCAGGTCAGACCACGCCTTCAACTCGCCTTTTTCCTGCGCGATAGAAAATACCGCGTTGGCATAGGGACGAGCGATGGTTATTGCTTCTGCCATCCTAACATTCCTCTAGATTTGGCTAACCAATTCGTCAAGCAAATCGGTGTGTGCCTTTTCATCAATTTCACGGCCGACAATTTTACTGGCACCAGCCAGCGCAATACTGCCAACTTGTGACTTCAACTCGTCACGAGCACGGTTTGCTTCCTGTTCAATCTCAGCTTTCGCCGCCGTCAGGATTCGCTCACCTTCAACACGGGCATTGTCTTTTGACTCGTCCACGATTTGATTACCACGTTTAGTTGCTTGAGCAACGATTTCATTCGCTTGCTCTTTCGCTTCGTGGATCACTTGCTGTGCACGTTTTTCAGCCAACTCTTGCTCATGTCTACCACGCTCTGCAGCTGCCAGACCGTCAGCAATTTTCTTTTTACGCTCTTCAAGCGCTTGCATGATAGGTGGCCATACATACTTCATGCAGAAGGCAATGAAGATCGCAAAAGCGATCATCTGGCCTATGATGGTTGCATTGATATTCATGCCTGTACCTCTAATTTATCGCTAATGGGAAGTTATAATCTTAACCAGCCACTGCGAACAGAACGTACATAGCCAAACCAACAGCAATCATAGGTACCGCGTCAACCAGACCAGCAACCAGGAAGAACTGTGTACGTAACATTGGAACTAATTCAGGTTGGCGAGCAGCAGCTTCTAAGAAACGACCACCTAATAAACCAACACCAATAGCCGCACCCAGTGCGCCCAAGCCGATCATTAAAGCACCAGCAATATAAACTAAACCCATATCCATTTTTTTCTCCTACAAAAAGTAAAGACTAAAAACAAAAAGTTAAAAACCCAACAAACATCAATGATGTTCTTGATGTGCCATATCCAGATAAACCGTTGTCAGCACCATAAAGATAAATGCCTGTAACGTGATAATCAGAATATGGAAAATCGCCCAGCCGATCTGTAACAGACCAGCAAAAGATCCCATCACAATACCTGCGCTATACATAGTCGCAATCAGGATGAATACCATTTCACCGGCATACATATTGCCGAACAGTCGTAAACCTAACGAGAATGGTTTTGACAATAATGTAACGGTTTCCAGAATCAAGTTAATTGGCAACGCCCATTTACCAAAAGGCTGGAAGGCTAATTCACCCAGGAAACCACCTGTACCCTTAATCTTAAAGCTGTAGAACAGCATTAAGGCAAAGACTAATAACGCCATGCCTAATGTGGCATTTGGATCAGTTGAAGGTACGATTTTGAAGAACACATGATGCGGATCCGCACCAAACATTGCTGCAGCACCTTGAGCCACCGCCATTGGAATCAAATCAACAGGCAGTAAGTCCATTAAGTTCATCAGGAATATCCAGACGAAGATGGTGAGTGCAAGAGGAGCTACAAGGTTATTTTTACCACCGGAGAAAGACCCTCTCACAGTGTCATCGATGAAGTCGATAATCATTTCAGCAAAGTTTTGCATGCCGGTAGGGATACCAGCAGAAGCTTTTTTAGCAGCGCTGCGGAAGAACCACATCATCAGAGCGCCTAATAGGAGAGACATAAACATCGTATCGACGTTAATTGCCCAGAATCCCATTTTAGCGGCTTCTTCTGCCGAGGTAGCAAAGCCCCAGTCGCCGTTCGGAGCCCAAACGCCAGGCTCAATTTGTACTTGTTTCTGACCAAACGTCAGATTTTGAAGGTGATGCTTGATGTATTCTGATGTAGTAATTGTTTCACTAGCCATGTCGGTTTCAAGCCCGGTTAGTATGTCCCATAAACAACATCATCTGTGTCGCTGTAAAGCCAAGCATCAACGCTACAATATTCATCTCTAACAAAATAATGCCAGTGGTAAACATTACAATCGTATTCAGCCAGCGTTCAGCTACACATCTGTATGCTCTACTTAAATTTCTCTCGGCATCTGCTCTTGCAGTCTCCACTGCTCGCAGGATATGCCAAATCATCAAGAGCGTATTGATGATTGCAATGATGCTGCCAAAACCAGCCGCAATTGCGCTCTCAAAACCACTTGACCAAGAGGCGAAAAGTACAACTAGTGCCCACATGGCAACCTGCCACCACACAACACGTTTGAGTGGTTGCAATCTAGTTAACTGTTCCATTTTTTCCACTTGGATTTAGTCTTTGCGTTAAGCAAATCATGGCATTATATAGACGTATACTTAGCCGGGTCAACGACAATTATCGACTTCAATACGATATTCACTACTCATGTCAGGATACAGAATCCTGACTATTGGAACTAAGTTCTCAACTTAGATCATCGGCTATCCTAGCTATATCTTAATCTGTACTCAGATTGATCCATTCTCTAGGCAACTTCCTGTGTTAGTCTCGTTGGTAAAGCCAGTCCTTTCGGGGACAGTTTAAATTTCTCACAATGTGCCAGATAAAGTTTTTTCAGTTCTTCTTCACCCATCAGATTGCCAGCTTCATCACGATAACTGATATTCCCAGCCACGGGCTCACCCTGCCATCTTTTTTCAATGGCTGTACGCTCACTTTGTGTTTTGAACCAAGTAATAAACTCATTGGCTTTTGCCAGTAAACGATAGCTTGATGCCCAGGCATTAACTGCCATCGTATAGTAATAAGGCTGTTCCGCAATATTGCCAGGAATAATTTCAATCTTGTTATACCATGGACTGGCCGGGTTTTTACTGGCCCAGTGATAAATTGGCAGATCGACGCCAAACGCATCTACAACACCATCAGCAAGACAGTGATGTATTCTGGACTGATCGGAATAAGCGATTAAATTCTCCAACATCACCTTTCCATCAGGTTTATTTTCATTACTGCTCCAACGCACTCCTCTATGCTCTAATAAATCGAATGCCGCCGGGTCATTAATGATGCCTAATACTTTACCGTCTAAGTCATTAACACCATTGATTCGCTTATCCCCTTTTCTTCTTGCTAACACCCAGTGAAGATAAGTATAGGCTTCTGAATAAGCCACATTGTCGTACTCGGCTGATGGCGGCAATGCGCTGATAACAATATCTGCCGGCGGTTCACCAAATTTCTTACCTGCTGTGAGTAATTCGGTGCACATGTCCCACGGTGCTTCGATAAATTCGCACTCTACCCCGAGATAACTAGCAAATGCTTTAGCATAATCTATATCCAAGCCCTCAAGTGGTCCGCCTAATTTCTCGCGAAAAGATAAACCAACAAAATTGGGTTCAACAGCAACGCGTAATTTTCCACGATTCAAAATATCATCCAGCTGATCGTGGGCGGCATCAGGCACCAGATACAATTTTTTTAAGGTATTATCAAAAGCCCCTATCGCTTTGTCGATATTGGCATTCTGAATATCGATCTCATCCAAACCAGAACTCATCTCTTCCACAACATCATTAATGATGCGGTTTTTACCCTTTATACGCTCCATGGAACCCGAGCTTAAATCCAGCGTTTCAAAAATGACGGCCGTGTTATTCATGACAAGTCGGAGTTGATCACTGATCGATTGGAATAGCTGCGTTAATTGTGCCGTAGCAGCTTGTATGACCTCGACGAAATTGTCGAGCCGTTGCTTATTGGTCTGGCTGATATTTTGTAATTCATCGTTGACCACTGTGAAATCAAGCTGTTTAGCTGCTTGCTGAGCCTGTTCCATGGTCACAGAAGCAAGTCGTCTTACTTCATCGGCCACAACCGCAAACCCCCTGCCATGTTCTCCCGCCCTGGCAGCTTCAATCGCTGCGTTTAAGGCTAGCAAATTAACGCCTTTTCCGATTTCTAAAATACCGTCTAACACGTCGGTAACATTATGAGATTTTTCGGCAAGCGTCTGACTGATCTGCTCCATCGCTTCACTAACCGAGGTGTTTACCTCTTTTACTTCAACATCAATTTGTGACTGTAAAGCACCTACCGTTGAATTTGAGCTGTTTAGATAATCATTTGCCATATTCAGTTCAGCATCGAGCTTGCTTGTTCGCTGACTGATTTCAGATAAAAAGTTGTCTTGTACTTCCAAAGCACGAAAAATCTGGCGTGATAATTGGGATGTTTGGGAGCTGACTAACTGCAAAGCTCGGTAGAACCGTTTTTCATCTTCACTAAAAGCCACCTCTTCAACAGGGACTTCCATCACTTGTGTATCATATAGTGACTGTTTAGAAACAGGATTGCTAAGAATTCTTCTTAATAAACTCATTGGCTAAAATTCCAAATACATAGGCATATATTTGGTTTATGCAATAGCCAGTCCAATCTCTGGTTATATTTTCTAGACTTTGAAAATAGCTAATAACGATCAGTTAAACCATAAAAAGTAAGCGCACACTCACATTTAAGCCTCTACGATTCAATGGATTTATATATGAATCTTTTTTTGAGGATGAAGTTGTATTTAACAAGACTTATTGCTCGTCAACCGTGGTTAACGCACCACAGGAATGCAAAGTTTCATTTTTGTGCATTTATTCTGTAAATTCTGAAAACAAATCCATTATGCCCCAATCTGCTTCATCAGATTTTTTAACTCATCAATGTTGGCATAATCAAAGACAAGCTTACCTTTACCATTAGCTCGATGTTTTATGCTAATTCCTTTGCCTAACTTATTGACAATTCGCTTTTCTAGCTCTTCGATATCCGCTTGCACGACAGCTGGCTCAGCTTTTTTCTCTGGTGAAGGCTTTAGAATGCGTCTGATCAGCTGTTCTGTTTCTCTGACAGACAGTACCTTTTCCACAATTTGCTTAGCCGCTTCTGATTGAACAGTACCTTCAAGCCCTAGCAAGGCTCGGGCATGGCCCATCTCAATATCGCCATTTTCCAGCATACGTTTAACATCATCATTCAGATTACGTAGTCGCAATAAATTAGTCACCGTAGCACGAGACTTACCAACCGCTTCAGCCGCCTGCTGATGGGTCATTTCAAACTCTTCACGTAAACGGAATAAGGCATTAGCTTCTTCCATCGGGTTGAGGTTTTCACGCTGAATATTTTCAATCAAGGCCATGGCAATGGCACTTCTGTCAGAAACGTCACGAATTAATACCGGTACTTCCACAAGCCCCGCCATTCTGGATGCTCGCCAACGGCGTTCACCAGCCACTATTTCATATTTACCTTCACCGATAGGGCGAACAACAATTGGCTGAACCAGTCCTTGGGCACGGATAGAGTCGGCCAGTTCTTCCAGAGACTCTTGAGACATATCAATACGTGGCTGATATTTGCCCGGCTGAATCATATCAAGAGGAAAATGTTGCAAACTATCATCTAGATTTGCGTTTTCTTCCTGATGAACATCCGCAAGCAAGGCATCTAGCCCTCGTCCCAAACCTCTTTTTTTACTCATTCTCTATCAACCTTGTCATTTAGCACTTTGCTTTTGTCGTCGCATAAATTCACTGGCTAGCGCCATGTAAGCAATCGACCCTCTAGAGGCCCGGTCATAATTCAATACAGGTAATCCATAACTCGGCGCTTCAGCTAACCTGACGTTTCTTGGAATAATCGAGTGAAAAACCTTTGCGTCAAAATGGCTAATCAATTGCCGAGAAACCTCATTGGCAAGATTATTCCGAGCATCAAACATGGTTCTTAATAATCCGGTGACTTCCAGATTGGGGTTGGCTCGCTGTTTTACCCGTTCAATCGTTTTCAGTAATGACGATAAACCTTCAAGTGCATAATATTCGCATTGAATCGGAATCAAAACACCCTGTGCTGCAACCAACGCATTGACGGTAAGCATACTCAATGAGGGCGGACAGTCAATCAGAATGTAATCATATTTATCACGTGTTGACTCAAGCGCAAGACGTAAACGATGCTCTCGCAGCTTAATCTCCAGTAACTCGACCTCAGCCGCCGTTAAATCAGCGTTGGTTGGCATGACATCAAAGCCAATCTCATCGGGTCGAATAATGGCATCAACTGCCCGCGCCTCAGCCATAATCACTTCATAACTGCTGTTTTCTATCTGATTTTTATCCAGCCCGCATCCTGTTGTCGCATTTCCCTGCGGGTCAAGATCAATGAGCAAGACTTTTTTACCATAATCGGCCAGTGACGCTGCCAGATTAACTGTTGTGGTCGTTTTACCCACTCCCCCTTTCTGGTTGGTCACCGCAAAGATATCGCCCATACTTAGTCTTAGTCCTTGATAAGTCTTACTAAATGTCTTTCACCATCACACTCAGGCACGTTTAAAGATATGACATCGTGCAAATGAAAGTCTGTAGATTCAAATGCTAATTCTTCTTCTGGGTAAGTGCCTTTCATCAGCACTAATTTGCCACCCTCCTCACAATGACAACCGGCAAGCTGAATGATGTCATCAATACTGGCAAATGCCCGAGCCGTGATAATAGCAAATTTAGGTAAAGATACCTGTTCTACACGCCCATGCACAACCGTGACATTATCTAAGGCAAGTTCTGCTTTGACTTGTTGTAAAAAACGCGTTTTTTTTGAGTTACTATCAAGTAAGGTGACCCGCGTTTGCGGTTGGCAGATAGCAACGGGCACACCAGGTAAGCCTCCACCGGTACCTACATCTAATAATGATATTGATGTGATATAGGGCAATACTGAGAGACTATCGATAATATGACGGGCCATCATTTGCTCAGGCTCGCGAATGGATGTCAGGTTGTATACCTTGTTCCATTTATGTAACAACATCACGTAAGCGACAAGTTTCTGGCATTGTTCGTCGGCTAACGTTAGCCCAAGTAACTCACATCCACGCTTTAACTGGTTTAATAGACTTTGCTCAAGCATTAACTCGCTTCGCTCATTCCGCTACGCTTTAAATGCACTAATAATAGTGAGACGGCGGCGGGCGTCACACCTGAAATTCGTGCAGCCTGACCTAAATTTCCTGGCCTTGCCTGTTCTAGTTTCTCACGAACTTCATTAGACAAACCACGAACGTTTTTATAGTCCATATCCAGTGGCAATTCTGTATTCTCATGGCGTTGCAAACGTTCGATCTCATTTTGCTGACGATCAATGTAACCCGAATATTTAGCCTGAATCACCACCTGCTCAGCCACATCATCAGCAATATCTTGCTCTTCACCCATCAAATCAAGCAGTCCTGCATAATCAACTTTCGGGCGTCGCAGTAATTCTTTTGCTGAAGCAACTTTATTCAGTTTCTCACCTAAGACTTGTTCAGCTCTTTCTTGATCCACTTTTTCCGGTACAAACTTGTAACTGTCCAGACGGGCATTTTCTTTGGCGACAGCATCCTGCTTCTCATTGAATACTGCCCAGCGCTCGTCATCTACCAAACCGAGTTGACGGGCAATTGGTGTCAGGCGAATATCCGCATTGTCTTCGCGAAGCATTAAACGATATTCAGCGCGGCTGGTGAACATGCGATATGGCTCACGGGTACCTGAGGTAATCAAATCATCAATAAGTACGCCCATATAAGCTTCATCACGACGCGGATACCACTGTTCTTCACCACGCGCCTGTAAACCCGCATTGAGACCAGCAATCAGACCTTGTGCCCCAGCTTCTTCGTACCCCGTTGTACCATTAATCTGACCAGCAAAAAATAATCCAGCCATGTGTTTGGTTTCTAACCAGGGATGCAGATCACGTGGATCAAAAAAGTCATACTCAATCGCATAACCTGGTCTGGTAATGTGCGCATTTTCCAAACCTTTCATGGAACGGACAATTTCATATTGCACATCAAACGGCAAGCTTGTTGATATGCCGTTGGGATAGACTTCACCACATTCCAGACCTTCTGGCTCCAGGAAAATCTGATGGGACTGACGATCAGCAAAACGAACGACTTTATCTTCAATTGAAGGACAGTAACGTGGACCAATACCTTCAATTTCACCGCTATACATCGGGGAGCGGTCCAGATTATTTCTGATCACATCATGAGTTCGCTCATTGGTGTGTGTAATAAAGCACGAGATTTGGCGAGGATGATGCTCAGCTTTACCTAAAAAAGAAAAAACAGGTGTCGGCGTATCACCCGGCTGTTCGGCCAGTTCTGAGAAATTGATACTGTTGATATCAATACGTGGAGGTGTGCCTGTTTTTAAGCGATCAACTCTAAAAGGTAAAGCACGCAGGCGTTGGGATAAAGCAATAGAAGCAGGATCTCCAGCGCGACCACCTTGATGATGTTGTAAGCCAATATGAATTAAACCGCCAAGAAAAGTCCCCACAGTTAACACAACGGCTTTAGCAGAGAAGCGTAAACCCGCTTGTGTCACGACACCAACAACTCGATCATTTTCCACAACAAGATCATCGACTGGTTGCTGGAATATATATAGGTTGGGTTGATTTTCCAGGTAAGCCCGCACTGCCGCTTTATAACGAATACGATCGGCCTGAGCACGTGTCGCTCTTACTGCTGGCCCCTTGCTGGAGTTCAATGTACGAAATTGAATACCCGCTCTATCAGCGGCTTTTGCCATAATCCCGCCCATGGCATCAATTTCTTTGACCAGATGACCTTTACCAATGCCACCGATTGCTGGATTACAACTCATTTGCCCCAGTGTCTCGATGTTTTGCGTCAATAGTAGTGTCTTCACACCTTGACGTGCAGACGCTAAAGCCGCTTCAGTCCCGGCATGACCACCGCCAACAACGATGACCTCGTAATGATCCTGGAAACTCATATCACACCAACAATCTAAAAAATAAAGAGGGTAATTTTAACATGCTGTTAATAATGTTTGCCTATAATTCAAACGTTTATCTTACAAACCACTGAGGACATTATGGAAAAAAACCGTGGCATTAAGCGCTTACTCTTCGCTCTGGTCTACTCATGGCAAGGTCTCATCTCAGCCTTGAAACACGAAGAGGCCTTTCGTCAGGAGTTTTTTGCGTTTGTTTTTTTAACCGCTATCAGCTTTTATCTTGATGTCACCGCGGTCGAACGGTTACTGATGATTTCCAGTGTTGTTTTAGTGATGATCGTTGAAGTATTGAACTCGGCCATTGAAACTGTTGTTGATCGTGTCAGTACAGATAAACACAAATTATCTGGCCGAGCTAAAGACTATGGTTCTTTTGCTGTGTTAATGACCATCTTGATTGCTACTGCTACCTGGCTGACTATTTTGCTTTAGCATCCATTCTATAAGATGCCACCATTAATAAGATGCCAAACACAATCATCGGTAAACAGAGAATTTGGCCCATCGTTAACCAGTCAAACGCTAAATAGCCATACTGAGCATCAGGAATACGAACAAACTCGATGATAAAGCGGAAAAATCCATATCCCAGCAAGAACAAACCAGAAACCGCCGCTTTCGGTCTCGGTTTAGAAGAGAACCACCATAAAATGATAAACAACAAGACACCTTCTAATGCCGCTTCATAAAGCTGTGAAGGATGTCTTGGTAATGGCCCTGCACCTGGAAAAATCATGGCCCAGGGTACATCACTGACTTTTCCCCATAATTCACCATTAATAAAGTTACCAATGCGACCGAACATCAAACCGATCGGTACCATCGGTGCAATAAAATCACTGATCTCAAAAAAAGATTTCCCGGTTTTTCTACCAAACCACCAAAAGGCTGTCAGCACACCCAGTAAACCACCATGGAACGACATACCGCCCTGCCAGATTTTGAACAGATTCAGTGGGTTTTCCAGGTTAGTCTGCAAGTCATAAAAAATGGCATAGCCTAAACGACCACCGATAATGACACCGACCGCACCATAAAAAAGTAAGTCTTCTAATTGTTGTCGGGTCCAGTCTGTTTTATTTACACGGTAAAGACCTAACAACCACACAAACAAAAAACCAAATAGATACATCAACCCATACCAATGAATGTGCAGAGGGCCAATGCTTAAGGCGATAGGATCAATTTGGGGATATGTCATCTGTGTCACTCTATGTAAAGTACAGCAATCATACCAATTCAGTGCATATAACGCGAAAGATAAAATCTTATCTGCACCATTTTGGACAAAGCGTCAAATTTATCGCACCAAATTGATCACAATCATTCGGTTAATGCTATCCGTTGACTATCTATATCTCTGTTTTATATAAAATTTGTAAAGTTGGCACACATTCTGCTCTTGTTGTTGTAGTATGAATACAAAGTGTTGCAAAAGACCAACGCATGGATTCAAAAAAGACTAATAAACATTTTAAAACCGAGGAGTAACACCATAATGAAATTACGTACAATTTCGGCTCTTACACTAGCAGCGACATCATTATTTGCTGCATCATCAGCAATGGCTTGGGAAAGTGAAGACGGTCAGCACTCAACCAGTGCTAGCGTTACATTAACAACAGACTACATTTTCCGTGGTATTTCATTAACAGACGAAGATCCAGCTATCCAAGGTAGTTTTGATTACGCACACTCATCAGGTCTGTATGCTGGTACTTGGGCATCAAATATCAGTGACAGTGCTGATAGCAATATTGAAATTGACCTTTATGCTGGTTTCGCTAATGAGTTTGGTGACACTGGTATTGGCTACGATGTATCAGTTGTTCGTTACACTTATCCTGGTCAAAACAGTAATGACGAACTTGATTACACAGAATACTTAGGTTCTCTTTCATACAGCTACTTCACTGCAATGATTGGTTACACAAACAATATTCAAGGTGGTGATGGTAAAGATGCTGATGAAATCTACTACAACCTTGCGTTTGATTATGAACTTCCATACGGCTTCGGCTTAAATGCTGCAATTGGTTACACTGACTCTGATCGTAATGATTATGACAGCACTTTATCTGACAGCTACATGGACTACACAATCGGATTATCAAAATCATTTATTGGTCTTGACTGGTCTGTAGCTTATGTTGGTACAAACAGCGATGGTGAAGACTTTGAATTAGGTGATGGAACATCTGACGATCGCTTCGTAGCTAGCGTTAGCGCATCATTCTAAACTTCTCACAGCTACCCCCTCGATGTTGAGGGGGTAGATTTTCTACAGAAGGAAATACGCTTATGAAACAAGTTGTAGCAATTATTAAGCCCTTCAAGCTTGATGATGTCAGAGAGTCTCTCTCAGAAATCGGTGTACAAGGATTAACCGTTTCAGAGGTAAAAGGTTTTGGACGTCAAAAAGGCCACACCGAACTTTATCGTGGTGCTGAGTATGTCGTTGATTTCTTACCTAAGTTGAAATTGGAAATCGCCGTCGATGACGATATCGTCGAACAAGTGATTGAAGCCATTATCAAAGGCGCCAACACTGGCAAAATTGGTGACGGTAAAATCTTTGTTTATCCATTAGAGCAAGTGGTCCGTATTCGCACAGGCGAAACCGGTCCTGATGCACTGTAAGCTTGGGGAGAAAATAATATGGAAAATCAAATTTTCGAACTCCAATATGCCATGGATACCTTTTACTTCTTAGTAATGGGTGCTCTTGTCATGTGGATGGCCGCTGGATTCTCAATGTTAGAAGCCGGTCTGGTTCGCGCAAAAAATACGACTGAAATCTTAACCAAAAACGTGATGTTGTTTGCTATTGCCTGCACAGCTTATCTGGTTGTTGGTTATGACATCATGTACGGCGGCGGTATCTTCCTTGCTGGGATTGATGGCGGTGACACATTAGTTGCAGATGCCTTGGCATCTTCTGCTGAAAATGGTTTTGATGGTGGTTCTGTTTACTCAGCTGCTTCAGACTTTTTCTTCCAAGTTGTTTTCGTTGCAACTGCGATGTCTATCGTCTCTGGTGCGGTTGCTGAACGTATGAAGCTGTGGGCATTTGCTGGCTTTGCGATCGTCATGACTGCGTTTATCTACCCAATGGAAGGTTCTTGGACATGGGGTGGTAACGATGTCTTAGGTATGTACAACCTTGGTGACCTTGGTTTCTTAGACTTTGCCGGTTCAGGTATCGTGCATATGGCTGGTGCTGCTGCAGCTCTTGCAGGTGTATTGTTACTTGGTGCTCGTAAAGGCAAATACGGCCCTAACGGCGAAATTAACCCAATTCCAGGTGCTAACTTACCAATGGCAACATTAGGTACATTCATTTTATGGATGGGTTGGTTCGGCTTTAACGGTGGTTCAGTTTTAAAACTAGGTGATATTGCCAGTGCCAACTCTGTTGCCATGGTATTCCTGAATACCAATGCTGCTGCAGCTGGTGGTGTTATCGCTGCCCTTATTGTGGCTAAAATCATGTTCGGTAAAGCCGACTTAACTATGATTCTTAATGGTGCATTAGCAGGTCTTGTTGCTATCACTGCAGGTCCTGATACTCCATCACCATTAATGGCGACTATCATCGGTGCTATCGGCGGTATCATCGTTGTCTTCTCAATCGTCTTCTTAGACAAACTGAAAATCGACGATCCTGTTGGTGCGATCTCTGTTCACGGCACCGTTGGTCTGTGGGGTCTGTTAGCAGTGCCTTTAACAAACAGTGATGCTTCATTCTCTGGTCAGTTGATTGGTGCAGCAACTATCTTTGTCTGGGTATTTGTTACCAGCTTGATCGTCTGGGGTATCCTAAAAGCTGTGATGGGTCTGCGTGTCTCTGAAGAAGAAGAGTACGAAGGCGTTGACTACGTTGAATGTGGTATGGAAGCGTACCCTGAGTTTACTAACACTGGCAAATAAGCCACTTAGGCAAACTCAACAAATAAAAAGGGCAAGTATTCATTACTTGCCCTTTTTTATTTTTGCGATATCAATAATAGCTACTGATGGTACTTTTCACTTAATCGATGTACAGAATCAACGAGTCTTGCCATATTCTCTGGGTTCACCGATGGGTGAATACCATGACCAAGGTTAAATACATGGCCTGTTCCGTTACCATAAGCTTCAAGAATCGTACTCACTTCTTGTTCAACACGATCGGGTGATGCATATAAAACGCATGGGTCCATATTGCCTTGTAACGTCACCTTATCACCGACACGCTGTCTTGCTGAACGAATATCTGTTGTCCAATCCAGTCCTAATCCATTCACACCGGTCTCAGCCATCCATTCCAGCCATTGGCCACCACCTTTGGTAAACAGGGTCACAGGAACTTCTCGTCCTTCAGATTCTTTAATCAAACCATTAACGATTTTGTCCATATAAGCTAGTGAGAATGCTTTGTAATTCTCAGGACTTAATGTGCCGCCCCAGGTATCAAATAACATAATAGCTTGAGCACCCGCTTTAATTTGAGCGTTTAAATAGTCAATAACCGACTCAGCCAATACATTTAGTAAAGCATGCATTTGATCTGGTGCATCAAACATCATGCCTTTTACTTTTGCAAAGTCTTTACTGCTTCCACCTTCCACCATATAACACGCCAGAGTCCAAGGGCTGCCACTAAAACCGATAAGTGGTACTTTGCCATCGAGTTCTTTTCTGGTCAGACGTATCGCATCCATCACATAGCCAAGAGAATCTTCCATATCAGGTACTGCAAGATTAGCTATATCCTGTGCATTTTGAATTGTTTTAGAAAACTTTGGCCCTTCACCCGTGACAAAATGCAGTCCTAGACCCATCGCGTCAGGTACAGTTAAGATATCTGAAAAGATGATAGCGGCATCAAGGTCATAGCGTCTAAGTGGTTGTAAGGTAACTTCACAAGCCAATTCAGGGGTAGAACAAAGCGTCATAAAATTGCCCGCTTTTTGTCTGACTTCACGGTATTCAGGCAAATAACGACCCGCCTGACGCATGACCCAGACCGGGGTTTTGTCTACCGGTTGCTTTAGTAATGTCCTGAGATAACGATCGTTTTTTAGACTGCTCACAATTGACTCCTGAATAGCTGGACCTGTTTTTAAGAATGATAGATATAAAAAAGGCTTCATCATACAGGAAGCCCTATCCCTGTATGAAAAAGCCTTATTGTTTAATGATGTAGATCAGTGATTATACGTCTAAGAAATCCAGAATACCTTCTGCTGCCTGTCGACCTTCCCACACCGCAGTAACAACCAGATCAGATCCACGTACCATATCACCACCGGCAAAAATCTTTGGGTTAGTTGTTTGATACTTAATGGCTGCTTCAGCCGGTGCCACAACACGACCGCCATCATCAATCGAAATATTAAATTTCTCAAACCATGGTGCCGGGCTTGGACGGAAACCAAACGCAATAACAACGGCATCAGCAGGAATAATTTCTTCACTACCAGGCACGGGCTCAGGACGACGACGACCTCGTTCATCAGCTTCGCCTAAAGCTGTGGTCACCACTTTAACGCCCTCTACTTTTCCATTACCAACAATTTCTACCGGCTGACGATTCCATAAAAACTGAACGCCTTCTTCACGTGCATTGTTTACTTCTCGGCGTGAACCCGGCATATTTTCTTCGTCACGACGGTAGGCACAAGTCACACTGGCAGCATCTTGACGGATAGAGGTACGGTTACAGTCCATCGCTGTATCACCACCACCTAATACAACCACACGTTTGCCTTCCATTGATACATAGTCATCGGAAGGAAGACCTAACAGGTGCTTATTGTTCGCGACTAAGAAAGGCAGTGCTTCGTAAACGCCGGGCAAGTCTTCCCCTGGAAAACCGCCTTTCATGTAGGTATATGTTCCCATTCCCAGGAATACGGCATCGTATTCATCAATTAAGGATTGAAAATCAACATCTTTACCGACTTCTGTGTTTAAGCGGAATTCAACGCCCATGCCTTCGAGTACTTCACGGCGACGCTTCACAACTTGCTTTTCCAACTTAAACTCTGGAATACCAAAGGTCAGCAAACCACCGATTTCTGGGTAACGGTCAAACACAACGGGTTTGACACCATTACGTACCAGTACGTCAGCAGCTCCCAAACCAGCTGGGCCAGCACCGATGACGGCAACACGCTTACCAGTATCTGTCACATTAGACATATCTGGACGCCAGCCTTGCTCAAGCGCAGTATCGGTGATGTATTTTTCTACAGAACCGATAGTCACCGCACCAAAACCATCATTTAATGTACATGCACCTTCGCACAGACGGTCTTGCGGACATACCCTGCCACAGATCTCCGGCAAGGTGTTAGTCGCATGAGATAGCTCAGCAGCCTCTTCTAAATTGCCTTCACTAACCAATTTCAACCAGTTAGGAATATAGTTGTGAACAGGACATTTCCATTCACAGTAAGGATTACCACACTCTAAACAGCGGTCTGCTTGTTCTGCTGAAGAATCGGAGTCAAAACTGCCATAAATTTCGCCAAATTGTTTGATCCGAACATCAGCATCAAGCTTCTTTGGGTCAAAACGCCCCACATCTAAAAACTGAAATGTATTTTTTGCCATAATTATTATCTTAGTCTCTGGACTTATGCCGCTTTAGTAGCAAGTTTTAACAAGCCATCGATTGCTGCTGCTTTAGGTTTGACTAACCAGAATTCTTTAATGCGTTGTTCAAACGCATCCAGCAATTGATGTCCCCACACACTACCCGTTTCACGGACATGATCTTCAATCATACCTTTGAGATAGAGTGATAACTCTGACATTTCAGGGCTGTCGATTCTAACTAGCTCGACCAGTTCTTTGTTATAACGCTCAGCAAACGTATTATCACTATCTAATACAAATGCGAGACCACCTGTCATACCTGCACCAAAGTTCAGTCCTGTTTCGCCCAATACAGCGACAACACCGCCAGTCATGTACTCACAACCGTGGTCACCAACACCTTCTACTATGGCAGTGGCGCCTGAGTTACGAACAGCAAAACGCTCACCAGCACGACCCGCAGCATACAGGGTTCCACCTGTTGCACCATACAGACAGGTGTTACCAATGATGCTGGCTTCCTGTGTTTCAAACTCACTTTCAGGCGAAGGATAAATGACAATCTTACCGTCAGCCATCCCTTTACCAACGTAGTCATTGGCGTCACCTTCCAGATACATTTCAAGACCACCGGCGTTGAATACAGCGAAGCTTTGACCTGCAGAACCCGTCAATTTCAGACGAATAGGTTTATCGGCCATACCATAATTGCCATAAAGCTTGGCAATTTCACCCGATAAGCGCGCACCGATAGAACGGTTAACATTACGTACCTGGTAGCTAAACTCACCGCCTGTTTTATTAACAATGGTTTCTTTAATATCCGCCACCATTTGTTCAGCCAGTTCACCTTTATCATAAGGTTCATTTTTAGGCTCTAGACAGAACTGCGGTTTGTCAGCCGGTACACCTGCAGATGACAACAACGGAGCCAGATTCAGGCTATGTTGTTTGCTTGTCTCACCCGGTAATAACTCCAGTAAGTCAGTACGACCAATTAAGTCCTGTAAACTTACTACACCTAATTTAGCTAACCACTCTTGTGTTTCACGAGCAACAAACTGGAAGTAGTTCATTACCATTTGTGGTAAACCAATAAAGTGCTGTGTACGCAACTTCTCATTTTGAGTTGCAACACCCGTTGCACAGTTATTCAAGTGACAGATTCGTAAATATTTACAACCCAGAGCCACCATTGGTCCTGTACCAAAGCCAAAGCTTTCAGCACCTAAAATCGCCGCTTTAATCACATCGAGACCCGTTTTCAGACCACCGTCTGTTTGCAAACGGACTTTGTCACGAAGGTCATTAGCACGCAATGTCTGATGTGCTTCACTCAGACCTAATTCCCAAGGTCCACCAGCATATTTCACTGAGGTCAGCGGGCTTGCACCAGTACCACCGTCATAACCAGAAATAGTAATCAGGTCAGCATAAGCTTTGGCCACACCAGCAGCGACTGTACCCACACCCGCCTGTGATACAAGCTTCACAGAGACCAGCGCATCTGGATTGACTTGTTTTAAGTCAAAAATCAATTGGGCAAGATCTTCAATTGAATAAATATCATGATGCGGTGGCGGTGAAATCAATGTCACACCCGGCACTGAGTGACGTAATGTGGCAATCATTTGATTAACTTTACCACCAGGCAACTGTCCACCTTCACCAGGTTTAGCCCCTTGCGCTACTTTGATCTGCAGCACTTCTGCATTAACCAGGTAGTGAGGCGTTACACCAAAGCGACCTGAAGCAATCTGTTTGATTTTTGAAACGCGTTCATTACCAAAACGATCTGGATCTTCACCACCTTCACCAGAATTTGAACGGCCACCCAGTCTGTTCATTGCCACAGCAAGGGCTTCATGCGCTTCTGGAGATAATGCACCCAATGACATACCCGCACTATCAAATCGTTTCAGGATATTGCTGATATCTTCAACCTGATTCAATTCAAGTGGCTTATCAGCCAGTTTGACCTTCATTAAGTCGCGTAACACCATTGGTGACCGATCATTAACCAGTTCGGCATAGGCTTTATAATCATCGTAGTTACCACCTTGAACCGCTTTCTGTAAGGTCGCAATAACGTCTGGATTGTAGGCGTGATACTCACCACCATGAATAAACTTGAGCAAACCGCCTTGACCACGTTTTTTACGTTGATTCCACGCCAGCTTTGCCAGTTTTTCATCATCTGATTGAAGGTCAGCGAAAGTCGAACCACTGACGCGACTAGTGGTGGCTGTAAAGCATTTATCAACGATACTGTCGTTTAAACCAACCACTTCAAATAACTGGGCGCCACGATAACTGGCAATCGTAGAAATACCCATTTTTGACGTAATTTTAAATAAGCCTTTATTGATACCTTTACGGTAACGGCGACACAATTCTGCACGATCCAAGTCTCTAATTTCATTGGTGTGAATCATGTCGTTGAGGCAAGCGTAGGCAAGATATGGATAAATCGCCGTCGCACCATAGCCTAATAGAGTACCGAAATGATGCGGGTCTCGTGCTGTAGCCGTTTCTACAATGACATTAGCGTCACAACGTAAACCAGCTTGAATCAGACGCTGATGCACGGCACCCGTTGCTAATAAAGCATGAATTGGCAATTTATCCTTGGCAATATCACGATCACTCAGCACAATCACCACTGTACCGTCAGCAACAGCTTTAATCGCTTTATCACAAAGCGCATCTATAGCGGCTTCAAGACCGACAGCAGGATCATAGTTCAAGGATAGGATGATTGACTCGTATTCAGCATTGTCTTTACCCATTGCCAATAACTGGCGGAACTGGCTCTCAGACAATACAGGTGAATCAACCACAACACGCTGTGCATGATCTTCACCTTCTTCAAACATATTGCGTTCTTCACCGAAACACGTTTCCAGTGACATCACAATATTTTCGCGAAGTGGATCGATCGGTGGATTGGTAACTTGCGCGAACTGTTGGCGGAAGTAGTCATAAACCGAACGGACTTGTTTGGATAAAACAGGGAACGGGGTATCGTCGCCCATTGAACCAATCGCTTCCTGGCCGACTTCACCTAAAACACGGATGACCTGATCGCGCTCTTCAAACGTGATATTGAATAACTTTTCATAAACCTGATATTCATCACCTTCAAGTGTTGGACCAGTTTCATCATCAGCCGCATCAGACAATCTTTGCAGATTATTTTCTAACCATTCACGGTATGGCTGAGCAGTTTTCAGCATGTTATCGATGTCTTCCGGCATCAATAACTCACCTGTTTGTGTATCAACAGCCAGCATTTGCCCAGGCTTCAAACGGCCTTTAGCAATAACATCTTCTGGTTCATATTTGTAAACACCGACTTCAGAAGCCAATGTGATATGACGATCTTTAGTGATGATGTAACGCGCTGGACGCAGGCCATTTCTATCCAAGGTACAGGCGGCATAACGACCGTCAGTAGTTACTACACCAGCAGGACCATCCCATGGCTCCATGTGCATAGAGTTGTAGTCATAAAATGCTTTTAAATCAGCATCCATGGTTGGATCATTTTGCCATGCAGGTGGAATGATCAAACGCATCGCACGAAATAGACTCACACCGCCCGCTAATAAAGCTTCCAGCATATTATCCATACTGGATGAATCTGAGCCTGAAGTGCCAACTAATGGACGAATGTCATCCATATTTTCAATCAGAGAAGTGGCAAACTTGGCACCACGTGCCAGAGCCCAGTTACGGTTACCCTGAACCGTGTTGATTTCACCATTGTGAGCAAGGTAACGGAAAGGTTGAGCAAGTCGCCATTGCGGCCAGGTATTGGTTGAAAAACGTTGATGGAAAACAGCCACGGATGTTTCCATGCGTTTGTCATTCAAATCTTTATAAAATACCGGCAGGTACGACGGCATCACCAGACCTTTGTACGAGACAACATGCGAAGACAAAGTCGGGATATAGAAGTCGCTGTCATCGGTCACGGCTTTTTCAGCAAGACGACGAGCAATGTAGAGTTGACGCTCAAAATCAGCTTCAGACATGCCTTCGCCAGCATTTACAAAAACCTGACGCATCACCGGCAGTGACGTCAATGCTTGTTGGCCACAGGCTGATTCAGGATCTACTGGCACATCTCGCCAGCCAAGAACCTCTAATCCCTGCTTAGCTAAGTTCTGAGCAACAGCTTTTTGCGCAAATTCCGCTTTCGCTTCATCTTGCGAAAGAAAAACCATACCCACTGCATATAAAGCAGATAAGTTATAGCCGAGCTCTTCTGCAATGGCTTTGAAAAAGCTATCTGGCTTCTTCAGCAGTAAACCACAGCCATCCCCCGTTTTTCCGTCAGCACCAATAGCGCCGCGATGGGTAAGATTGCCTAAGGCTTCAATTGCTGTTTCGATTAACCAATGACTAGCTTTATCGTCCATCTGGGCGATTAGGCCAAAACCACAGTTATCACGTTCAAATTGCGGTCTATAGAGACCTTGATTCATTTCTGTTGGCTGACTCACGTCACGTACCTTCATATTAGTTAGCGCCGTCACTGCTCACCCGTCGGATAGCCCGGCGGTATTCGGAAATCATCTTCGAGGAGCGTTGACCAAATACGGCAGAAAGGATCATCTATTATAACGATGGATACCTTGCCATTCAATTATTACGATACCTTCCTTGGCAAAATATGAGCGTTAAATTTTCCTATTTTCAATAAAATAGCTAAAATGCACTGTTTTTGACGAGAACAACGGAACGATCATGGACAAACCCTTAATCGGTGTCGTCATGGGCAGCAACAGTGACTGGCCCGTTATGCAAAAAGCAGTTGAGCAACTAGAAGCATTTGGCATCAGCTATGAAGCCAAAGTTGTTTCGGCTCATCGCACGCCAGATTTATTGACGGAATACGCAGAAACGGCCCAACAGCGGGGACTTGCTTGCATTATAGCAGGTGCAGGTGGCGCAGCGCACTTACCTGGTATGCTTGCCGCTAGTACTATCGTTCCTGTTTTAGGTGTTCCAGTCCCATCCAAGTATCTTAAAGGTCAAGACTCACTGTTATCGATCGTACAGATGCCTAAAGGCGTTCCCGTTGCCACATTTGCGATTGGTGAAGCTGGCGCAGCTAACGCGGCATTGTTTGCTATCGCCCAACTCGCCGTGAATGATGCTCATCTGGCAGCGAAACTGGATGCGTTTCGCAAAAAGCAACATCAAACCGTTGTTGAGATGACCCTACCCCCTCAATAGTACATGGATAAACAAAGCCTGTTGATTATTTTTTAATCAATCTCAAGCGCTAATTACCGATAATTAAATACAACGCTTATTTTCGACTCGCTAACATTAATATAGAGGTCAATGATGAATACACAGATTTTACCCGGTTCAACATTAGGTATGCTGGGTGGAGGTCAACTTGGCCGCATGTTTACCTCTGCAGCTCAAATCATGGGGTATAAAGTTGTGGTTCTCGATCCTGATCCACAAAGTCCAGCCGGTGTTATTGCTGATCAGCATATCTGTGCTGCTTACGATGATGAAAAAGCATTAGATCATATGGCAAAGCTGTGTGCTGCCATCACTACTGAATTTGAGAACATTCCTGCCCAGACATTAGCTTTTCTTGAGCAAAAAACTATTGTTCATCCATCATCCAAAGCCTTGGCTTCAACACAAAACCGTAATGTTGAGAAAAACTTCATCGCCTCTCTCGGCATTCAAACAGCGCCTTTTTTCGCCATCCGTCAGCAACAAGATATCGCAGAAGCTGAAAAAGTCATTGGTTTTCCAGCTATTCTCAAAGTAGCGACCTTTGGTTACGATGGCAAAGGCCAAATCCCTTGCAAAACGATTGAAGATGTTTATGCCGGATTTGAAGCATTAGGTGAAAAAGAGTGTGTTTTAGAACAACGAATTGATTTGGACAAAGAAATCTCCGTGGTTCTGGCCAGAAGTCAAACCGGCACCATTATTAATTTTCCAGTTGCAGAAAATGTCCATGTGAATGGTATTTTGCATACAACTACAGTCCCCACCTCCGTCGATGCTGAACAAGCGCAAAAGGCCATTCAAATGGCTAATGATATTGCTAAAGGGCTAGGTTACGTAGGCACGATGGCTGTAGAGTTTTTTGTCAGTCAATCAGGCGAAATCATTGCTAATGAAATAGCGCCCCGCCCTCATAATTCAGGGCATTACACACTTGATGCCTGCCACACATCACAATTTGAACAGCAAGTTCGTATGTTATGCGGCTTACCTGCCGGAGATTGTGATCTGATCACGCCAGTCGTTATGGTGAACTTATTAGGTGATGTATGGGGTAACAGTCAGCCTCACTGGGAAACCTTACTATCAGAAGCAAATATCAAACTGCATTTATATGGTAAACAAGAAGCACGACCTGGTCGCAAAATGGGACACTTCAATGTTCTGGCTGAAACCGTTGATCAAGCGATGCAGCAAGCCGACACTTGTTTTGAAAATTTAAAAGCAGATTGATTTGACGACTAAACATAATCATATTTCCATCAGTTACTGTACACAGTGCCGCTGGTTACTGAGAGCCAGCTGGATGGCACAAGAACTGTTGACAACATTTGATGATGAAATCACTTCACTGACGTTGATTCCGGCAACAGGTGGTCTTTTCGAAGTGCGAGCGAATGATGAACTACTATGGTCGCGAAAAGAACAAGGCCGCTTTCCTGAGATTACAGAGTTAAAGCAACTGGTGCGTGATATCATCGCTCCTGATAGGTCTTTGGGTCATAGTGATAAGAAACCAAGCTCTGATATTCAATCTTAAGACGAGGTGAAGACTATGCGTGCAGATAACACCTTTATGCACCTACTTCTTAAAGCGGGCATTTCCATGCTGCTCACGCTTTTTTTGCTGGGCTGTGATAGTACAAATACAACAGCTCCACACTCACCCAAACAAAACGAAGCAACAGAATTAAGTAGTAAAAATATTAATGAATACGCCAATGAAATGGCCAACAGCTACATAAGCATTCAAGAACAACTACTTAAACACTATCAGCAAGCAAAACAGTCCAACAATACTTATGACTTTATTCAGTACCGTAACCATAAATGGACACCTGAATATATGTCTATGAAGATAAGATACAGTCGGGATTTTAAACACAATAAAGCGTTTTTAGAAAAACAGCCAAGTGCCCCTTTGTTTGCTATCTATGAGAACCTGATTTACATCGGACTGGATCTGAAAAATGGTCTGCTGGAAAATGACGAGGCCCGCCAACAGAGAGCCTTAGAAGAAGCCGAAAAAGTCAAACAACTAGTGATTAGCATCCAGCAACAACTTAAATAAGTTATCACCGGATGAGTGATTTAGCTTTCAACTTTCTCTGAATAATCACAGTCTTTCTGTGGACAGACTTTCTCTGTACCACGACTTTTAGTCGTTTTTAGTGTCAGAATCGGCCAGCTACATTTCGGGCAAGGTTCTTTCAGTGGCTCATTCCATAAAGCGTAGTCGCAATCAGGATACTCTGAACAAGAGTAAAAGACTTTTCCTCGACGTGATTTACGCGTCAGAATCTCGCCTTTATGGCATTGTGGGCATTCAACACCAGTATTGGCCGGCTGTTCCAAAGATTCGATATGTTTACACTTAGGATAGCTGGAGCAACCAATGAATTTCCCATAACGTCCAGTTCGTATCCATAAATCAGAGTCACATTTTGGACATTTCCTGCCCTCAACCACCTCAGGTTCATTATTAGTGGTTTCTTCACCATCAATATTACGGGTGTAATCACACTCTGGGTAACCAGTACAGCCAATAAAACGCCCACTCCGGCCAAGACGGCTGGAGAGTTTTTTACCGCATTTAGGACAGTCTTCATCTAGCAGTTCTTGTGTCACATCACTGCGTTGAACTTCTTTATCCTTGGTTTCGACTTGTTCTTTAAACGGTCCCCAGAACTTTCTCAGTAATGGCACCCATTCTTCTTCGCCTCTGGCCACCGCATCAAGTTCATCTTCCAACTCAGCGGTAAAGTTATAGTCGACATACTTAGTAAAGTGATCGACAAGAAACTTACCCACCACACGACCCACGTCAGTCGGATGAAAACGTTTATTGATAATTTCAACGTATTCACGCTGAACAAGTGTAGAAATAATGCTCGCGTATGTTGATGGTCGGCCAATATCGTGCTCTTCCAGACTTCTGACCAGGCTGGCTTCACTATATCTGGGTGGTGGTTCAGTAAAGTGCTGCTCAGGCCTAATCGCTTTTAATTCAACAACTTGGCCGACCTCCATCGGAGGCAGCAGTTTTTCGTCTTTGTCGCTGGCGGCAGAATCATCTTTATCTTCCAGATACACACTCATAAAGCCTGGATTGACTACCGTCGAACCATTTGCACGGAAAGTATTACCTTTACCACATGCCAAATCGACAGCAACCGTATTCAGGGTGGCATGAATCATTTGACTTGCCATAGTACGTTGCCAGACAAGTGTATAAAGCTTTAACTGATCGGCAGAAAGATAGGCTTTCATATCTTCTGGCGTTCTAAGCACAGAAGTCGGACGTATCGCTTCATGCGCCTCTTGCGCGTTTTTTGATTTCGTTTTGTATTCTTGTGGTTTTGCAGGAACCATTTTCTGGCCGTATTTTTCTGCAATGAATCCACGTATTTCATCTAAAGCTTCTTGAGCCAAGGTGACAGAGTCAGTACGCATATAGGTGATTAAACCAACCGCGCCCTCTCCGGTATCTACACCCTCGTATAACTGTTGAGCAATGCTCATGGTACGCTGGGCACCAAAACCTAGTTTGCGTGATGCTTCTTGCTGTAATGTGGATGTGGTAAACGGTGCTGCAGGGTTACGTTTGCGTTGTTTTTTCTCAACATTGGAAACCAGCAACTTACCTTGTGCGGCTTTATCTAATGCCTTTACAACCTTTGCCGATTGCTTTTCATCCGTCACACTAAACTGACTGAGTTTTTCACCTTCGAAATAGGTCAGCTTGGCCTGGAAATCGTTTTTATCAGCACTCGCATCAGCTTCGATGCTCCAATACTCTTTCGCTACGAAAGCTTCTATTTCCAGCTCACGCTCTACGATCATTCTCAACGCTGGACTTTGCACCCTTCCCGCAGAAAGTCCGCGTCGAACCTTTTTCCAAAGCAGCGGCGACAAGGTAAAACCAACTAGATAATCCAATGCACGTCTGGCCTGCTGTGCATTAACGAGCGACATGGATAATTCACGAGGGTGGGCAACGGCGTCATTTACCGCTTGTTTGGTAATTTCGTGGAAAACGACACGGTGAGTCTCTTTGTCTTTCAAAGCGCCACGCTTTTTCAATAACTCATATAGATGCCAGGAAATGGCTTCCCCTTCTCTATCAGGGTCAGTCGCGAGATAAAGGGCATCAGCTTTTTTCATCGCTTTTACAATCGCATCGACGTGCTTGCTGTTACGGTCGATAACTTGGTATTTCATCTCAAAATCTTTGGCAGTATCAACCGCCCCTTCTTTTGGTAATAAATCACGCACATGACCATAAGAAGCTAAGACTTCGACATCTTTACCGAGATATTTTTTGATTGTTTTCGCCTTGGCTGGCGACTCAACGATGACTAGTTTTTTTCCCATTTTCCCCGATACCAAAAACCTACGCACATATAAACAAAGCCCGTTGAGACGGGCAATGTTGAAGTTTCTTATTCTATTTTTAGTCTAGTGAACGATGGCTTCCATGTCTTCAAAGACCAAGTCTTCCATCCAGGCAAAAGCGACTTCCCTTCCAGGCTGATAAAACAACACCATCAGCACAACCCACTTAAGCTGATCAAGGTCAATCTCTTCTGTATCCAGCGCCATCACTCGTTCGAGCACGATCTCCCGAGTTTCGACGTCTAAAACGCCCACTTGTTCCAGAAACAATAAATAACCTCGGCACTCCACATCCAACCGTTCCAGCTCATTGTCACTGAACACGCGCATTGTGGCGTGCCGTTTGAGAGGTTGATCAGCGGCCACGGTCATATTATCTAACCATTCCAGCGCTTTATGAATTTCTAATTCCTGAAAACCAACCTGCTCTAATTCAAGCTCTAACACTTCATTATCAGGTTTATTTCGTTCTTCCGTATCGATGTAGGTTTCAAATAGATATAACAACACATCAATGACATTTTCTTTCATCTGACTCTCTTTAATAAGCCTGGTTCAGGAACCCGTCCGAACATAACGGCTGCCGGGCAATGACTCAACCTCGCCCTCTAGCTCAAGTAATAACAGCATGGATGAAACAGCATCAGCCGTCAATCCAGTATTTTCTATCAGGCTGTCTATGGCAACTGGGTCAAATCCAAGATGATTAAGCAACACTTGGTAGTCACCGTCTTTTTCATGTGTGGATTCTGTTTTGTCTTTAGTGTCTTCATGTGGAGTCTTGATTCCTGCCAGCGCACCCAACTCTTCAATAATATCCTGCGCCGTCTCTACCAGCTTTGCCCCATCCCGGATCAACTGATGACAGCCTCTGGATAAAGGGTTATGAATCGAACCGGGAATAGCAAAAACCTCGCGTGACTGTTCCATTGCCATTCTGGCTGTGATCAGAGAACCACTTTTTAATGCAGCCTCAACCACCAGGGTTCCTAGCGATAATCCACTGATGATTCGGTTTCTTCTCGGGAATAGCTCTGGTCGTGGTGAAGTACCTAACGGAAACTCTGACACCATCGCACCGTTTTCTACAATATCGTAGGCTAGTTGACGATGCTGGGCAGGATAAACACGATCAAGACCTGTAGCAACAACCGCTATTGTTTTCCCCTTGCTCAGGGCGCCCTTATGTGCGGCAGCGTCGATCCCCATTGCAAGCCCACTCGTCACCACTAAACCGCCCTCAGCCAGGTAGTGAGCAAAGTCATACGCCGTATTTCTGCCTGACGGCGATGGGTTTCGGCTGCCCACAATCGCAAGCTGCCAGTCGTTTAATAATGAAACATCACCTTGAACATAGAGTAAACAAGGTGGATCGGTAATTTCTTTGAGCAAACTTGGATAGCGTTCATCTTCAATGGTCAGAATGTAACGGTTATCTTGTTCCAACCAGAGCAAATCTTGCTCAACTTGTTGCCAGTCGGGATGGCGTAACTTCTCTACCAGTTCATCATTGAAGCCAGTTATTTGGCCTGGGTTATTTAATATGTATTGCGGATTGCCATACTGTTGCAACAGTTTTTGATATGTTACCGGGCCAATCCCTGGCACTCGCTGTAGAGCAATCCAACAAGCTAATTCACTGTGCTTGTTAGCTATCATTCCGCTGAATAAGTCCTTTTATTGGGCGCTTTTCACTTTGTCATACACATGCATAGCACGGGTGGCTTTCATAACAATGGCATAACTGACTTTGTCGTATAGTTTGAATACCATAGCTTCACCAGCATGTTCATCAGGTAATGTCACCGTGTCCTTGCGATCAACTGACACTGAATCTTTTAACGTTTCCCCAGCTTGATAGACGGATAAAACATTTCCTGTTTGCAAGCCATCGCGCTTGCCTAAACTTAGAACAACTATCTGATATTGCCCTATTTGAGAAACACCATCAAAAACAGAAATGATACGTCCATCTAACGGCTTATCAGGGGCACGAGGAATGAAATTAAGATCAAAGTCGTCATCTTCGACTTTTAATAAGCGATCACCAATTTGAATTTCTCTGTTTGTGTAGGTCAAGTTGACTTTGGCCGGATCGCCCTGAGTCATTGTTTCAGCATCCCCCAGATAGATTGCTTCGTATCCTAATACTTCGCCAGTGTCAGGATCTTTATATGCTTTGCCACCCTTGAAAAGACTATATGTATTACTATCTGAGTCTGTGATACCCCTTACATAAACATAATCGCCCGCGCCTGAGATAAGACGTTCATCGGCACTGGCAACAACATAAGGTGCATCATTGAGTACTTCATCGCCCACTACGCGAGGTTTGGATAAAAATGGGCCAATTGCCGATAGCGGAATAGTCAGGATGGGTTTATCTAAAATCGTTTCACGAACCTCAGGCGACAGCTTCACACTGCGTTTGCCACGGTTAACCTCAATGACTGGTTTGCCATCACGATAACTCAGAGATAATTCATCACCAGGATAGATCAAGTGGGGATTTTCAATTTGCGGGTTTACATACCAAATATCAGGCCAGTGCCACGGATATTTTAAGAACATGCCTGAAATATCCCATAAGGTATCGCCTTTTTTAACCGTATATCGTTGTGGATGGTCTGGATTAAGCTCCACTTCTTTGGCCAGCAGAGGGTTACTCAGCAAAACAAAAATCAAACTAATCGCTATGCGCTTTATCATCGAACCATCCTCATGGACCTTAATCTTGCCACAATCCTGTAATGGGCAACTTTAAATAGTGTGTTATATGCGGTATGACTAATCAAGTATTGCTACCACCGTCAAACTTAATCATTTTTAAACAACAAGTAAACTCCGGCAAGTAATTTGAGACTCAGCGCTGAAACTAGTCATTGAGTCTAACTGTCGCATTCAGCACAAGGATACCGGGAAAAAACTCAAAAAAATGTTAACAGGCTCGGTTTATGACGCCATAGCTGGTTTGCTTAGGTTTTGATTCATCGTCACCAATGACTAATCGGGATCAAGCAAAATTCATTATATTTTCAATAAGGCGCTGGCAGACTACAATATAAGGTTTGTAAAAGCAGTGAATCATCCTGACAGGTATTACTCATGGCCATTTTAAATATTCTCCATTTCCCCGATCCACGGCTGCGCAAAAAAGCTGAGCCCATAGAGGAAGTGACTGATGACATCCGTCAACTTGCCGACGACATGCTAGAAACGATGTATGATGCGCCAGGAATAGGTCTTGCCGCCAATCAGGTGAATGTACAAAAACGTCTGATAGTTATCGATATTTCTGAAGACAAATCAGAACCACTCATCCTTATCAACCCAGAAATACTGGATAAGCAAGGTGAACGAGAATATGAAGAAGGCTGCTTATCCGTACCAGAGGCCTATGAAACCGTTGTGCGTGCTGACACAGTAACCATAAAAGCAGTGAACCGAGATGGTGAACCTTTTGAATTTTCTGCCGAAGGACTTCTGGCGACCTGTGTTCAACACGAAATTGATCATCTCGATGGTAAATTATTTGTTGATTATCTGAGTAACCTAAAACGCGAACGCATAAAAAAACGCTTAGAAAAACACCAAAAACAAAAACTATAAGGATCTTGGATGCGCATTATTTTCGCCGGTACTCCGGCTTTCGCCGCAGAAACACTGAAAGCTTTAATCAATACCGAGCATGAAATTTGCGCTGTTTATACTCAGCCGGATCGCCCCGCAGGCCGTGGACGTAAATTAACAGCCAGTCCTGTTAAACAACTCGCTCTCGAACATAATATTCCGGTAGAACAGCCTGTTAACTTCAAAACCGATGACGCGATACAGACCCTAGCCGGCTACCAGGCGGATCTGATGATCGTTGTTGCTTATGGTTTATTGTTACCTCAAGTCGTTCTGGATACGCCCAAGCTTGGCTGCATCAATGTGCATGCCTCTCTACTTCCCCGCTGGCGTGGCGCAGCGCCTATCCAACGAGCTATCTTGGCCGGCGACAAAGAATCCGGTGTCTGCATCATGCAAATGGAAGCCGGCCTTGATACCGGCCCCGTTCTTTCTGAAGCGCGTTGTCCAATTACCGAAGAAGATACTGCCCAGGTACTTCATGATCGTCTCGCAATATTGGGCGCCACAACATTAGTTGAAACTCTCAAGGATATTGAGCAACGCCAACGCAATGCCAAACCACAAAATGACGATCTGACAAGCTATGCCAGCAAATTAGATAAAAAAGAAGCCGATATTGACTGGCAACTTTCAGCTCAAGATATTCTTCGTGAAATCAATGCCTTTAACCCCTGGCCTGTAGCGCAGACGATCTGGCACGATGCCATTTTTCGTATATGGCGAGCACAATTAGTGAAAGAAGAAACACGGCAACCAGCAGGTCAAATTATTAAGGTCGATAAAGTCGGGATTGATGTTGCCACCGGCGACGGTGTTATTCGCATCACTGAGTTACAGTTACCCGGTAAACGTGCGATGTCTGTGCAGGATTTCCTTAATGCAAACACCATGAAAGTTGGCGATCATTTTGGCTAAGCCTAACCCCACTAAAGGTGCCCGAACGAATGCTGCACTCATTTTGAATGAAGTAGTCGTTCAGCAACGTTCTCTCAATACGGCCTTAGCTCAGTATTTGCCTCATGTTGATGAAAAAGATCGTGGTTTTTGTCAACAGCTTTGTTATAGCAGTTTGCGTCATTACCCGACTCTGCAATTTATCGTCCACCAGCTGATAAAAAAACCCTTTAAAGCTAAAGACAAAGATATTGAGCAACTATTAATACTCGGTATTTTACAGTTACGTTTTTTAAATACACCGGATCATGCCGCTATTTCTGAAACAGTGGATGCCAGTAAAAAACTGAAAAAAGTCTGGGCGGGTGGTTTATTAAATGCCTGCCTGAGAAACTATGTAAGACAACAAGAACAGATCGAACAGAAGCTGTTGGCAAATGACCCAGCTAATTACGGGCATCCAAGCTGGTTACTCTCACAATACCAACAAGACTGGCCTGAAAGCTGGCAAGATATTACCAACGCTAATAATAAACAGCCCCCGATGATGCTCCGGGTTAATCAGCAAAAAGTTTCACGTGAAGCATATCTTCAGCAGTTACAGTGTGAACAGATTGCTGCCTCAATTATCGAAGCCACTGATCAGGGTATCTTGCTGGACCAACCTTGCGATGTATATAAACTACCGGGCTTTGAAGAAGGTTGGGTTTCTGTGCAAGACGGCTCAGCCCAACTAGCCACAACGATTCTGAACATAACCCCCGGACAGCGCGTGTTAGATGCCTGTGCTGCGCCCGGCGGTAAGACATGCCATATTCTTGAAACCTCTCCTGAAAATGACGTCACAGCTATCGATATATCATCTGATCGCTTACTGCAAATTCAACAAAATACGGATCGGCTTGGTTTACACGCCACATTAGTTGCTGCCGATGCCGCAGACACCAACCATTGGTGGAACGGACAAGCGTTTGACCGCATCCTTATCGATGCACCCTGCACGGGTAGTGGTGTCATTCGCCGCCATCCGGACATAAAACTACTACGTCATCCAGAAGATATCGATACTTTGGCCAGTAAACAACAGGCTTTATTAGATAATTTGTGGCCACTGCTGAAAGCCGATGGTTTAATGGTTTACACTACCTGCTCTGCCTTTAAAAAAGAAAATGAGCAGCAAATTGAAGCGTTTCTACAACGACATCCAGATGCTGAAGAAGTCAAACTCTCTTCGACACCAGCGACAGCTAGGCCTTTCGGCTACCAGAGACTGCCTGGTGATGATGTTATGGACGGTTTTTATTATGCCTGCCTTCGCCGTAAGTAAGCGTCTATTCCTGTCTCTTTTCTTATGGTTGTTTATTCAAACATCAGCCAATGCCACTGTTTTTAGCGTCAATAACCCGGTTGTTCATCCCATTGGTAATGCCTATGTGCTGACGGCTCAAATTAATTACCCATTAACACCACGAGTGATTGAAGCCCTGCAAAATGGCGTACCCATTACCTTTTTGCAAGAGTTTCGGCTAATTGATGCTATGCCAATATTGGGCAGCTTCTGGCAATGGGAAACCACCTTATGGGAGAGCACTCTGAGCTATGAGCTTCGTTACCACGCATTATCAGAGCAATATATTGTGGAGTCACTCGATACTCATGAACAACAAAACTTCCCTAGTTTGAGTGGTGCTCTAAAAGCCTTGGGCGATATTAATGCGCTCTCGCTGCCACCAGAATATACCGAAGATACGGAAAATCTGATTCTGGAAATTCGCAGTGGATTGGATCTCAATGCCTTACCAACTCCAATGCGTCCTGGAGCCTTAATCTCTGACAAATGGCAACTCACCAGTCCATGGGTTCAAGCAGTATGGCTATAAGTCTTATCAAGCGACTTAGCTCAGGTACAGCACCATACTTCTCTCTCGCATTTTTACTGCTTGTTCTCGCCTATTTGCTAAGCGCGGCTACTCAAGATAGTTCACGGCTGAATGACCTCTTTCTGGTTATCTTTGGTATTGGTGTTGCCTGTCTATTATTACTGGTGGGCATTCTTGCTCGCAGCCTCTTTCGTTTATATCGCGACTTTAAAAAACATGAGGCGGGATCGCGGCTTACCGTCCGACTGGTTAGCCTGTTTGTTTTATTGATTTTAGTTGCGACATCGATTGTTTACGGCTTTTCGATCCACTTCCTGCATCGCGGTATTAACAGCTGGTTTGATGTCAAAGTAGAACAAGCACTGAATGATTCACTGGAGTTAAGCCGTACCGCTTTTGGTATCCGCATGCGAACCCTGCTGCGCCAAACCAGAATGATGGCTGGTGTTCTTAGTGAATTACCCGACAGCGAGCTATCACACAGCTTACGGGATTTAACGCAGTTGAGTGGCGCACTGGAGCTTAGTATCTGGGCCAGAGATGGGCAACCGATTGCGTCGAGTATTGAAAGTCCAACTATTATGGTACCGAACAGACCTAACGATACCATCATGCATCAGCTGCTTCAGGGTGAAGATTATATCGGCATGGACCCCTCAGAAAATGACAAACTCCAACTGCGGGCCGCTGTCAGAATTCCACAAAAGTCTGTCTTAGCCGAAGAACGAATTCTCAATGTCTTGTTTCCGATCAATGATCATTTAAGTGAGCTCGGTAAAACCGTGCAAGATGCTTACTCGGATTACAAAGAGTTAAGTTATCTCAGAAAACCTTTAATTACCGTCTTCACACTGACCTTAAGCCTGATTGTGTTTTTAACCATTCTGGTGTCTATCTGGTTTGCTATCTGGATATCCAGACGTATCGTCGAGCCGCTGCAAGAACTAGCGCAAGGCACACAAGCGGTGGCTTCCGGTAACTACAATATGCAACTGACCGCCTCAGGCCACGATGAAATTGGCTTCCTGGTTCGCTCGTTTAACCAGATGACACAAAGGCTAACCCATGCCCGCAATGCGTCACAGCGTAGTCATCGCTTATTGGAACAACAAACAAGTTACCTAACTACCGTCCTTGGCAGCTTATCCAGTGGCGTGGTCACCGTGGATAAACGCCTTTATCTGCATACAGCCAATAATGCCAGCAGCAAAATTCTCGGTGTTAAGCTCCAGCAACGTCTGGAAAGCCCTTTATCCAAGCTGGCTGAAATTAACAAAAATATGAAAACGTTCTGCGAAATGATCGAACGTTGCGCTGTCAAAGGTATTGCCTGGGAACAACAGGTAGAACTACAAAAACAAAACGGCAACCAAACCTTAATTTGCCATGGTACCGAATTACCCAATAATAGTGGCTGGGTTATCGTTTTTGAAGACATCACTACACTGCTACAAGCACAGCGTAATGCCGCCTGGGGTGAAGTGGCACGGCGTCTGGCTCACGAAATAAAAAATCCTTTAACACCGATTCAGCTGTCAGCGGAACGTCTGCAACGAAAATACGCAGCGATTGTGCCCGAGGAGCAGGTCGAAGTCGTCGATAAACTCACCAATACCATCATTCAACAAGTTGAAGCGATGAAAGAAATGGTGAATGAATTCTCCGAGTATGCGCGCACACCAGCATTACAATTACAGTCCTATGATATCGGTCAACTGATTCGTGAAGTACTGGCCATGTATCAGAGTAATCCGAATCATCAGTTCACGCTGTTAAACAGCCCGGAAAGTGTGGCGGTCAAAATTGATGTCAATCGTTTTCGGCAAGTCATGCATAATTTATTGAAAAACGCTATCGAAGCCTGTGAGGACGCTCAACTTCCTGTCGATATCGTTATCAGTTACCATCCACTTACTCACCAACAACGTCGTTGGCTTGAAATTTCTGTTCGGGATTACGGTCCTGGCATCCCCTTTTCTATTATTGATAAATTATTCGAACCCTACGCCACGACGAAACATAAAGGCACCGGGCTTGGCTTAGCTATCGTTAAAAAAATGATTGAAGAACATGGTGGTGATGTCTGGGCGGAAAATCTGGATCCAGAAGGAACGAGTATAATTATAAGATTGCCATTGGAGGAGTCTCCGTCGTGAGTAATGACAAACCCCTGATTCTTGTTGTTGATGATGAGCCGGATATTCGCGAGCTAATCAAAGACATTCTGGAAGACGAAAACTATGAAGTCAGAATTGCTGCTGATGGGCAGGAAGCACAACAAATTTTTAACGAACAACAGCCTGATCTGATTCTGCTCGATATCTGGATGCCGGATATCGATGGTATTAGTCTGTTAAAAGAATTCAAACAACAAAATAAAAATGTCACTATCGTGATGATGTCCGGCCATGGCACGATAGAAACCGCCGTAGAAGCAACGCGGCTGGGCGCCAGTGATTTCATTGAGAAACCGCTGTCGACGGCCAAACTTCTGCGCGGTGTTGAGCAAGCCCTCGAAAATAGAGCAAAACAAGCCAGCATACAAAAAGAACTGGCACAGATTCCTGTGGGTAAAAGTCAGCAGATAAAATTATTGCGTGAACAAGTTGAACGCGTTGCGAAACACGAAATGCCTATTCTGCTGGTAGGTGAGCCTGGGGTGGGCAAACATTGTTTTTCGCATTATTTACATAGCCTGGGTCAATTCTCAGGCGGTAAATTTATTGAATTAAGCCCAGAAAGCTTTCCATTAGATAGCCTGAAGATTACCTCATTAGCTAAAAATAACTGTTTGTATATCCATGACTTGGCCTTGCTGAGTGATGAAGCTCAGGCACTGTTATTACACCTGTTGGAGACTCATAAATTACAGCAGTGTCAGCTGATTTGCGCTACACAATACTCCTTACAAAAAGCCGTCGATAACGGTGACTTTCTGGAGAGCCTGTTGTATCAGCTCAATAGCATCACTCTGATAGTACCACCACTTCGTGATCATATTGAAGATATTCCAGAGCTTGTTCATCACTTTGTTGACGTACAAACCACGCGTTCCGGCTTGCCATACCGTCGTTTCACTGTTGCCGCACAAAACCGCCTCAGGAACCATGAATGGTCTGGCAATATTCTTGAATTGAAAAATGTCATCCAACGCTTATTAGTACTGGGGAATGGTGAAGATATTGATGTCGCAGATGTCGATCTTGCACTCGCCTCAGAAGCTGAAGCTATCGAAAATGGTGATGAAACTATTAACTTTGAATTACCTCTGCGTGAAGCCAGAGAACAATTCGAGCGCATTTACCTTTTACGTAAATTACAAGAAACAGACGGCAATGTAGGTAAAGCGGCTAAACTGGCTGGCATGGAAAGAACACATCTTTATCGAAAGCTTCGCTCTCTTGGTATAGACACCAAACAGATTTAGGAATCGACTATGAAAATTCTGATCCTCGGAGCCGGTCAAGTCGGCGCTTCTGTGGCGGCAACATTGGCTCGCGAAGACGATGATGTCACCCTTGTCGATACAGACAGCACTAACTTACTCAAACTTCAGGATCATTACGATATTCGTACGATTCAGGGACAAGCCTCTCATCCCGATGTGTTGGCTCGGGCTGGCGCTGAAGATGCTGACTTGATTCTGGCAGTGACTAACAGTGATGAAACCAATATGGTGGCCTGTCAGATTTGTCATACGCTCTACAACACGCCCACCAAAATTGCCCGTATTCGCTCAACAGGCTACCTGTCGACGCCACAATTATTTGATAAAGAAAACCCTCAGGCGATTGCCATTGATATGCTCATCAGTCCTGAGCAAATCGTCACTGAATATATCCAGCGACTTATCAGCCATCCTAATGCTTTGCAGGTATTGGATTTTGCTGAAGGTAAAGTGCAGCTGGTTGCTGTAAAAGCCTTTCATGGCGGTCTGTTGGTCGGGCATCCACTGCGTGATTTACGCAAACATATTCCGAAAACAGAAACCCGGGTTGCCGCTATTTTCCGTGATGGTCACCCTATCACGCCCACCGGTGATACCACTATTCAGGCCGATGATGAAGTTTTTTTCATCGCCGCCACCAAAGACATTCGTGCTGTCATGGGCGAACTGCGTCGTCTGGAAAAACCCTATAAGCGTATTATGCTGGCTGGCGGCGGTAATATCGGTGCCCGCCTGGCAAAAGCCTTAGAAAATGATTATCAAATCAAATTAATCGAAGCCAACCCCGATCGCGCTGAGTTCTTGTCAGAAGAGTTGAGCAACAGTATTGTGCTGTTAGGCGATGTCGCTAATGAAGAACTGTTACTCGAAGAAGAAATCGATAAAGTCGATCTGTTTTGTGCCTTAACCAATGATGACGAGGCCAATATTCTCTCTGCCATGCTGGCAAAACGACTTGGTGCCAGTAAGGTTTTATCGCTGATTAATCGGGCAGCCTATGTGGATTTGGTAGAAAGTGGCAGTATTGATATTGCCTTATCACCACAGCAGGCGACTATTGGTAGTCTACTTGCCCATATTCGTCGTGGCGATATTGTCGCCGTACACTCCCTACGCCGTGGTGCTGCTGAAGCATTGGAAGCGATTGCTCATGGTGATAGCAGTTCTTCTGTCGTTGTCGGTCGACGCATTGATGAAATCGACTTACCACCAGGTACAACGATTGGGGCGATTGTGCGGGGTGAAGAAGTGATTATTGCTAAAGATGAGACCATTATTGAATCTGAAGACCACGTTATTTTATTTTTAGTGAATAAACGTTACATAAAAGAGGTCGAACGTTTATTCCAGGTTGGCTTTACCTTCTTTTAGGAGTGCTATGGAGTCTTCATTACAAAACCATTTTCTGATTGCGATGCCTGCTCTGGCCGATTCATTTTTTTATCGTTCGGTCATTTATCTCTGCGAACATGATAAAAATGGTGCTATGGGCCTGATTATTAACCGACCGACCCGTGTCATGTTAGAAGAACTCTTATCTCACCTTCATATTGAGAACCCCTCCGAAAGCATAAAAAACACACCGGTTTTATTTGGGGGACCGGTGCAAAAAGGCCAGGGCATGGTGATACATGATCAGGCTCAGTCCCCCTGGAAATCGAGTCTGCAATTATCTGACGATGTTATCTTAACCACATCCACCGATATTCTTGAAGCTATTGGTACTGATGAAGGCCCATCTAATGCCCTGGTAACCCTGGGTTATGCCGGTTGGTCCGCAGGTCAGCTAGAAGAGGAACTCATGGAAAATAGCTGGCTAACTGTTCCAGCCAGTCATGAGTTATTATTTACCACACCAGCCGAACAGCGCTGGCAAGCAGCCGCTAAATCTATCGGTGTTGATATTAACCTGATGTCTAACTTTGCAGGCCACTCATGAGTGCAGCCAGGACCTTACTTGGTTTCGATTTCGGCATGAAAAATATCGGCATTGCCGTCGGTCAGGAATTAACGGCCACTGCTAACCCGCTGACCGCAATCAAGGCGCGTGATGGTATTCCGGACTGGTCGCAAATAGAAAAACTGCTGAAAGAGTGGCAACCCGATCTGCTTATCGTCGGTCTTCCCCTGAATATGGATGGGACCGAACAAGAAATGACGGCCGCCGCCAAACGGTTTGGAAATCGACTGAATGGTCGTTTTAATATTCCTGTGGAATGGCAAGATGAAAGACTGACAACATACGAAGCACTAGACCAAATGGGAATCCGCAGTAAAATGGACTCTCGTCAACGCAGTGACGTCGATCAGTTATCTGCACAACTCATACTTCAATCATGGCTGAACCAACAATGACCATCGCACTGACTCAAACTCAAGTTCAGAACCTGCTCAATGATATGGCAGCAGATATTCGCGAGAAATTCGCGGAAAAACAACCATTACTCGTCGGTATTCATACTGGTGGTGTATGGGTTGCCAAAGCTTTACAAGATATTCTGGGTAAGGATTTTTTCGACGCACCACTCGGCACCCTCAACATCGCCTATTATCGGGATGATTTCACCCGCATTGGCATGCACCCTCAGGTAACACCATCGGATTTGCCTTTTAGCGTAGATGGCCGTCATCTGATTCTGGTTGATGATGTGCTGCATAGTGGACGCACCACTCGTGCCGCCCTCAATGAGATTTTTGACTATGGCCGCCCAGCCAGTGTCACGCTGGTGGTTTTGGTTGACCGCAATGGGCGTGAACTGCCTATCCAGGCAGATATCATCGGAAAAACCGTTGAGGTCGCCAAAGGCCAACATATCAAACTCACTAATAGCTCAGGATTACAGTTGGAATATCGAAACAAAGGCAAGGCTGAATGAATAACAACCAATTGACGGAAAGCGGTCAGCTACGCCATTTCCTCACGATTGAAGGGCTAAAAAAGCCACTACTGACTGAAATTATGGACCGGGCAGAGCAATTTTCGGGCATCACCAATCGTCAGGTGAAAAAAGTCCCCATCCTGCGGGGGAAAACCATTGTTAATCTGTTTTTTGAGAACAGCACTCGTACCCGTTCTACCTTTGAACTGGCCGCAAAGCGTCTGTCAGCCGATGTCATGAATTTTAATATCAGTACCTCAGCTACATCAAAAGGTGAAAGTCTGCTCGATACCTTGCACAACCTTGAGTCGATGCACACAGACATGTTTGTTGTCAGACACAATCAAAGCGGTGCCGCTGAATTTATTGCTCAACATGTCTCACCTCATGTCAGCGTCATTAATGCGGGTGATGGCTGTCATGCTCATCCAACACAAGCCATGCTGGATATGTTTACCATTCGTCGCCATAAAAAAAGCTTCCCTGATCTGCGGGTGGCGATCGTCGGTGATATTTTGCACTCACGGGTGGCGCGTTCACAGATTCAAGCGTTATCAACACTCGGCGTTGGCGAAATTCGTGTTATTGGCCCCAAAACCTTACTGCCTGCGGACTGCCAGACGCTCGGCGTGCATGTGTATCACGATATGGAAGCAGGCTTAGAAGATGTTGACGTCATTATTATGCTGCGTCTGCAACTTGAACGTATGCAAGGGGCTTTAATCCCCAGCGCCAGAGAGTATTTCCACTGCTTTGGGCTAACAGACGACAAACTCAAACTCGCTAAACCAGATGCCATTGTAATGCACCCAGGCCCGATCAACCGAGGCGTCGAAATTGCCTCATCCGTGGCTGACGGCCCACAATCGGTCATATTAGAACAAGTCACTCATGGTATTGCTGTCAGAATGGCCGTGATGTCCATGGCTATGGGTGCACAATCAGAACAAAACGAGCTGCCAGCATGAAAATTCGTATAAAAAATGGCCGTGTTATCGATCCTGCAAGCCAGTTTGATGCCCGCCAGGATATCTATATCAGCGATGGAAAAGTCATCGCTATCGGCGAGCAACTAGACGGCTTTGAGGCTGATAAAACCATTGACGCAACCGGTTTAATCGTTTGCCCCGGGTTAATTGATCTCAGTGTCAGACTTCGTGAGCCGGGACAGGAACACACAGCCACTATCCTCACAGAAACCAAGGCAGCCGCCGCTGGTGGCATCACCACGGTCTGTGTACCGCCAGACACGGCACCGGTGATTGATAATCCCACTGTAGTTGAACTCATTGAGGATCGTGCTAAAAAATCCGGTCGCAGCATGGTATTGACCATGGGCGCAATGACGCAAAATTTGAACAGTGAATTATTAGCCGAGATGGCCAGACTAAAAGCCGCTGGTTGTGTCGGAATCAGTAATGGACTGTCTCCGATTAAAAATAGTGTCATCTTACAAAGAGCAATGGCTTATGCTGCCACACTCGATATGACGGTTTTTATCACGCCTGCCGATCCATGGTTACAAAGCCAGGGTTGTGTACATGAGGGAGCAGTTAGCTCACGACTTGGTTTAGGAGGCATTGCAGAAAGTGCTGAAACCATTGCTGTCAGTCGTGATTTGATCTTAATCGAACAAACCGGAGTGCGTGCTCACTTTCATAATTTATCCACAGCTAAAGCGGTTAAATTAATTCGTGATGCACAAAATAGAGGGTTACCGGTAACCGCCGATGTCAGTGCCCATCATTTACATTTATCCGAGCATGATCTGGGTAATTACGATGCGTTAAGCCATGTATTGCCGCCATTTCGCAGTATCCGCGACCGAGAGCAACTGCAACAAGGTGTCCGTGACGGTGTTATTTCAGCGATATCTTCCCATCATCAACCACTTGATAAAGACGACAAATTAGGCCCCTTCGCAGAAACAAAACCTGGTATTTCTGGTCTTGAAACCTTATTACCATTAACAATGAAGTTAGTAGAAGATGACGAGGTTAATTTGCACACTGCTTTAGCTGCTCTAACCTGTAACCCGGCAAACATTCTGGGTATCGACTCAGGACAGCTTAAAGTGGGGGCTACTGCAGATATCTGCTTAATTGATCCTGACTCTGAATATGAATGCCAACCGTTAAACTTTGTCAGTGCCGGTAAAAATAGTCCGTTTGAAGGCTGGTTATTTAACCACCAGGTCAGCCATACTTTATTTCATGGTCGCTTAGTTCATGAACGAGATTAAGAGTTAAAGGAAACAAGATGAAATCAATAAAAATGGCTTTATGCTGCGCCACGTTAATTACTGCATTTTTCATGATAACCGCCTGTAGCCCAGAAGTAGGCAGCGAAGACTGGTGCCAAATGATGAAAGATAAAGCCAAAGGCGACTGGACTGCCAACGAAGCCGCTGACTTCACTCGTTACTGTATTTTCCCAAGCAATGACAAATAAACTCTACGCGCTCGATTTTGATGGTGTTATCTGTGATAGCGCTATAGAAACTGGCATAGCAGGTTGGAAGGTTGCCCTGAAGGTATGGGCAGATATGCCAACTGAGATGCCTGATGATTTACTGGAAAAATTCCGGCAAGTGCGTCCAGTCATGGAAACAGGCTATGAAGCCGTGCTTATTATGCGACTGCTGTATGAAGGTATGTCTGCTGACACACTCATGTCTGCATTTCATCATCAAATTGAAGCGTTGATGATCCGCGATGATATGTTTGTCGATGAACTGAAAGAAGTTTTTGGCTCAACACGCGATGAGTGGATTAGGGACGACTTTGATAGCTGGATTGCTATGAACCCATTATTTGAAGGTATTGCTGAAAAACTTCGGACCATTCCAACGGATAATCTGGTGATTATCACTACAAAACAAGAACGCTTCGTTGATCATATTCTCAAAGCGAATCAGATTTCACTGCCAATTGCACAGGTTTATGGCCTGGACAGAAATATGAGCAAACAACAGGTCCTCAGCGATCTGCACGCCGAAAAACCGGATATGGAGATTGTTTTCATTGAGGATAGACTTCCTGCACTGATTAATGTCATCACTGAAGACGGTCTGGATGATATCAAGCTCTATCTGGCGAGTTGGGGCTACAACACCGCTTCAGATAAGGAAAGTGCAAATAATATCGACAGAATCTCTGTTATCCAACTCTCAGACATGGCACAACTTTGATACAAATTTAGTGCTGGTGAGGAACCTTATTATAGTGTTTGTGTGGCGTATCGTGATTTTCATCAAACCACTGCTGGGCTAACTGACTGGCTTGCTGTCTCTGATCTACACTTAACGCAGCCGCCACAGCTGAACGATAGTAATGGGCATCTTCATGTCCGCTAGAAGCGGCTAAATCAAACCACTTATAGGCTTCGAGAAGATTCTTCTGCTCACCATCACCACGCTGGTTCATCAACCCCAAATAAAACTGTGCATTTCGGTCCCATCCCTTCGCGGCAACATCAAACCAGTGTCTTGCCATTAAATTATCCTGACTGCCTCCAAGTCCTAGATAACTCATAAACCCCAACATAAATGCTGCCTCAACACTATTATTCTCTTGGGCTTTTAGAAACCAGCTTTTTGCCTGTACATGATCTAAAGCAGCACCATCCCCATCAAATAACATTTTTGCTACACGATATTGTGCATTCGGATAACCAGATTCTGCTGAGCGTTTAAACCAAGAATAAGCCTGTTTTGTGTCCTGCTTAACACCAGAACCACTTAAATAGAGAAGCCCAAGATTGAATTGTGCCTGACTATGTCCTTGTTCAGCGGCTTTTTCAAACCAGTCAGCGGCAGCTTTGAGATCTTTTTCGACACCTTGTCCATTCATCAACATGGCACCGACATTAAACTGAGCCACGGCACTGCCTCTTTCTGCAGATTTTTTAAAAAGTTCAAAGGCTTTCTTTTGATCTCTCTTTACGTCTGGCTCATTCCCAGTGTAGTAAAGCATTCCCAACGCATAAGCCGCTTCATCATGGCCTTTTTGCGCGGCGATATCTAACCAGCTCATTGCAGAATCGTAATCTGGCTGGCCCAGCTTTCCTGATAGCAGTAACGCCCCAAGATTATATTGGGCTTCAATATTTCCCTGCTTGGCAGCAGCTAACCAGTTCTGCTGGGCAGCCTGATAATCGCCTTTTTGCGCTGCATCCATGCCTTCGGAAAAACTATCAGCATGAACAGCAACGAAAATATTAGAAATGACAAGAATCACTTTTAAAAAAAACAAAAATATTTGTTTCAAATTTTATCCTTTTGAACCGATAAATATAGACATAAAAATCTAATGAGCAATGCTGAGAAACCTTAACGAAAATATAAACTATCTCACATTAGATCATGTGTTTTTTACAAAAACATACATATAATATTTCCCAATCTCAACAAAATCTATTGGACGAGATTTGGTAACGGAGCGGCACCATGGTCAAATTTTTTTTACGTTTTACGTTCTTTTTTCTTCTTATAGTTTCATTTTCAGCTAATGCTGGTCATTTATTTAGCCAGGCAAGCTCAAACACCTCAATAAATCTCAGTGCTGGTAAAGGGACTCAAATCACTCAGCAGTCTTATGAGTCAAGTAATAATAACGGTTATGTCACTCTTGATTTTAATGATGAATCAATTACAGGAAATGCAGACAATGACTGGTCCGCAGGGGATGCCATTCAGATAACCATTGGTTCATGGACACAGACTTATACCTACGATACAGCGGGTTCAGACTCTGATTTGACAGGCGTAAGTCAGGATGGTGGTAACTTTGACGCCACTGATGCAACACTTATTGCGGCCAATATTACACCGGGTGATGGTGATAAATGGACTGTAATTGCTGTTTCAGGGAAATTTACCTTCAGTGGTTACAGGATATTTGTGAACGGTAAAACCTTCAATGGCACGGGAGCTGGGGTTATTAATCAATCCACGGTTGTTGATGCCTCATCAATTGGAGGAAGTGGATTCAAATCCACCGCTGCACCCAATCAAAAAACAGGCGTTGGTAGTCACTTAGATAACATAAGCGGCAATGTTGGTGGAAAGCTGGATGCCTTTATAACGATGCTTTCAGAACAATCTACAGAAACCCAACAAGAAGTTTTAAAAAGCATCTCTCCAGAACAAAGTCAGGCATTAGGTCAATCTGTTAATAATACGGTTTCCGGAAGTTTCGACACCGTTCAGGTGCGCCTTGATTCACTTAGAATGGGGGGTACCGATGTTCAAAATGTAAACCACTCCTCAGGCCTGTCCTCTGGTGGTGTTCTTGATGGCATATTAGAGCGTCATGCTTGGGTCAAAGCGCTTGGTGGGAAATCTAAACAAGATAGTGAAGATGGGTTTGCCGGCGCAGACTCGCGTTATCACGGTGTGATGGGTGGCATGGACTTTACCAATAGCTCAGATCTCACCCTAGGAGCGGCGTTTGCTTATGCTCGTACCGATGTCAATATGAATGATTATCGTGATGGTGATGGCGCCGATATTGACACCTATCAATTAACAGCCTACTTCAATCAATCTTTTGAACGTTTTTATGTAGAAGGTATGCTGACTTACGCCTATCAGAACTACGAAACCAAACGAAATACTCATGTTATTGGCGTAGCCAAAGGTGACTTTGATGGTGATATGTTTGCTGCAAGACTGGTGTCAGGTATGCCACTCTATCTTGAGCAGTTTACTGTCACGCCTTTTTTTGGTGTTGAAGCTTACCACACCAGACAGAGAGGCTATACGGAGAAAGGGGCTGACTACCTTTCTATGCATATAAACAGTAATGAGTCTAATCGCTTCCGTTCACTTGTGGGTACAAAAGTGAGCAAAGAGTTTGAATTATCCGACGGCAGTATCTTAACGCCGACACTACAAGTAAGCTGGCGTCATGAATTTAAAGAAGATGGCATCACAACTACATCATCATTCTTGGGTGGTGGTGGTCAGTTTGAGAGTGTTGGTCAAAATGTCGATCGTAATACTGGCAGTATTAGTGGCCGGGTTAACTGGGCAAAAACAGATAGCCTGTCACTGGGTGTTGAGCTAGGTGCAGAAGCCTCTTCCGGTTATCGTGCCTATAATGGTCAGCTCTATGCTGACTGGACTTTCTAATCAGAAAACAGTAATGATAAAGGCACCTTAATGGTGCCTTTTTCGTTTATAGCGTGTACTAAATACAGATATGAAACGCCGAGATATAATAAAAAGTGGGGTTGGTTTGGGGTTATTTTTACCCTACTTCTATTTACCAACAGCTTTGGCTAACTTGTTATCTTTTCAGCAAACACGCACCCTTGTAGCCTTCATCGACGCATTAATTCCGGCTGATATAACACCTTCCGCTTCACAACTAAAACTTCATCAAACCTTGTTACTTCACGCTAAAGAAATAAAAAACTATCCTGATCTGATTCAGCTTGGTTGTCAGTGGTTAGATAACCAAGCTGACCTCATCAATCAACAGCCGTTTCTTCGTCTTAGTGTTGAACAACAAAACCTTATTATAAAAAAAGCAGCAAACAGTGATGAGCTGAGTATCCCTGCACAATTTTTTACTCACATTAGGCAGGATCTGTTTCGTTTTTACTATGCTAATCCAGCCAGCTGGTCAGGATTAGACATTTCACCACCACAACCGACCGGCTATTTAAGCTACTTCAGACCGTTACTTAATGAATAACGCCACACCTTATTATGATGCCGTCATCGTTGGCTCCGGGGCTGGCGGAGGTACTGCTGCCTGGTATTTAAGTCATCATGGCTGGAAAGTGCTTGTAATTGAAGCTGGACCATATTTCCACCCTGAAAATGATTATTTAGCTGCCACTAGCCAGTGGGAGTCACCCTTCCCACAAAAAAAACTTAGCCAGGGAAATTATAGCTATGCGGAGATGCAATTACTTTCTGAAAAGAATGATGATCTGCGTTCATGGAATCATATTCAAGGGAAATTAAACAAAACGGATCGTCGTATCCCATTTGGCTATCAGCATGTCCAAGGGGTTGGTGGTAGCTCACTTCATTTTAGTGGTGAAGCACACCGTCTGAACCCTCGATCAATGAACATGTTTTCAGAATTCAGACTCTCGGCTGACTGGCCAGTTTCATACAAGGAACTAGAACCCTTCTATAATCAAGCTGAGCAACTGGTTGGTGTGGCAGGTTCGACCACCGATAACTCACGTCCTCGTTCCCAACCTTATCCACAAAGCCCTCATAAACAGAGCTATAGCAGTCAGCTTTTAAAAAAAGCCTTTTCAGAAAAAAATCTGAATCTGATAGAAAACAGTGTCGCGATTCTTAGCGCCAATAAACAAGACCGACCAGAGTGCAATTATTGCAACTGCTGCCTCAAAGGTTGCCCACGCGCTGACAAAGGCAGTATTGATGTGACATATATACGAATGGCAAAGGCAACCGGACGCTGTGATATAAAAACCGGCTGCTACGTCACACAAATTGAGGCTGATAAAAACGATAAAGTAAAAGGTATTTACTATATCGACAATGATGGCGTTGAACACTTCATTTCAACACCACATCTTATTCTTGCTGCTGGTGCTATAGAAACTCCCAGATTATTACTAGCATCTGGAACCAAGGACGCAAAAGGTCTTGCCAATGAATCCGGCCAAGTTGGAAAAAACTTCATGGAAACCATTTTATGGACATCAAATGCCATTTTAGATGCTCCACTTGGCAGTCATCGTGGCCTGGCTGTCGATAGTATTTGCTGGGACTATAATCAGCCTGACAGTATTCCGGGCATTATTGGGGGCTGTCGTTTTTCGCCTTCTGTAGCTGAATCAGATCTTATTGGTCCAATTAACTATGCTCAACGAGTAGTTGCAGGCTGGGGACTAGAACACAAACAACAGATGAGAAAACAGTTCGGTCAGGTATTATCGCTGAGTGGTATAGCTGAAAGTCACACACACCCCAAAAGTTTTATCGATCTCGATCCAAGTATCAAAACCAGACATAAACAACCAGCAGCAAGGATTCACAGTTATATTGATAAGATGACCACCAAGCGTATACGGTTTATGGCAGAGATATGCAGAGACATCCTAAAACATGCTGGAACCACGGATATTTTTGAAGAATTTAGTTGCTACGATATTTTTAGTAGCTCTCATGTGTTTGGCACCTGCCGGATGGGTAATGACCCAGAGCAGTCTGTCGTCAATCAATGGTGTCAAAGTCATCGCTGGAACAACTTATATATTGTTGATGGTAGCGTGTTTCCAAGTTCAGGCGGTGGTGAGTCACCCGGTCTTACTATTCAAGCAATAACCTTACGAGCAATGAAAAAACTACATGAAACCAAAAAAAGCACTTCGCGCTAATCGGTCCGGTTATATACTGTCTGAAAGCCTCGATTTTTGGATGACAGGCGGTGTATCCATTGTTGTGATGTTTTTATTGTTGGTCTATATCTTTTTTACTGGCGTCCCACAATCTACAGCTAACATTACCAGCATCTTAGGCACTGCCATTGTGCTACAGCTACTCATTAACTGGCCCCATTTCATGGGTGCTTATCGACTTATTTATACTCCAAAAAGTAATATAAAACGCTACAAGTCAGCCACTATTTATATCCCATCAGTACTTTTATTAATCTTAATAGTTGGGTTAGTCACCAGTGAGCCAACCGAAGGAACCGTATCGCTATTTTCTGTGAATCAGGATGTCACCTATTTTTGCTGGCTCGTTGCTGCCTTCTATCTTGCTTGGCATTACACCGGACAGGCTTGGGGGATGATAGCGACTTACAGCAAATTGAGTCAGTTGACGCTGAAAAAAAGTGAACGGCTTACACTTCGTTTAGGGCTAAGAACCTTGCTTGCATGGCATGTAATATGGGGAGCTCAGGATCTACCTGCAGAATGGTTTGGTGGTGTTTTACATGCCAATATTGATATGTTGCTGAGCTTGGTCAATATCGCTGCTTGTCTTGCCTTTTTTGCCTCATCGATGGTGTGGTATGGCGTTTACCTTCGAACAAAGCGAATTCCAGATAAACGTATACTCGTCTCGTGGTTATCGATTTATTTATGGTATTTCGTATTATTTTTTATGCCAGAAGCATACTTGTTGGTACAAGCATCTCACGCATTACAGTATCTACCGTTTCCAATGCGTGTTGAGTTAAACCGTCGACAAGCAAATTTAGGTGATATCAAACAATTTGCATTAAAAGCCTGGGCTATAAAATATTACGTATTGCTGCTCAGTGCCGGTATCGTCTTTTTTTACTTTCCGGAATTTATCTCTATCGAAAACCAACAATTTACATTTGCAGTATTGGTTTCAAGCTTGATAAATATTCATCATTATTTTGTTGATAGCTGTATCTGGCGGATTAGCAATGCAGAAGTCAGGCGTGAACTTTTCGCTCATTTAGAAACAAAAAATGTGAAATAAACTGGGGGAAAATAGGTAAGGAATAATGGCGGAGCGGACGGGACTCGAACCCGCGACCCCCGGCGTGACAGGCCGGTATTCTAACCAACTGAACTACCGCTCCACTATCCTTCTTGGCAGACGAAAAAACGTCTGTTGGCCGAAGAAGCGAGAGAATATACAGCAATTTTTACAAAGGTGTTAGTGTTTCATGTAAAAATTTTTTCTCTCACCTCTAAATCGCTCTTAATCCTTTTTATCCCAATACGCTTTTTTGGCTTTTTGAAGTTTTTCATAGCCAGCCAACAGTGCATTATGGCGTTCAAAGCCATGCAGACTCAGACCAGGTGTATGTAATTGATGGAAAACTGTTTTTGCATCAACAATGGCGATGCCATCTTGTACATTTTGCTCACCGTACATTAATGCCAAATACTGCTGATAGTCTTTATATTCACGATCATCATCCCACTTGATGTCCAGTAACGCTTTTAAGCAGCGATAGAAGCGTAATTGCGCCTCGTCGCCTTGTCCCAGCGACAAACACCAGTCCACCCACTCCAATGCCTGTTCATCTTCCAGAGCCAAACACAGCATTAATTTGATTTCACCCAAGCGGATAGTAGACCACAATGTGCCGGGATCAGGTGCCAAGCCGATAAATTGAGCAACCGGCGTATGATCGTTATAGCCTCCATCTTCCAGAGCCACTAATAACTCACGCCACTGCTCTTTGGTACGAAATTTCAGTGATAACAAATCTTCGCGAAATAAGGCGCCTTCATTATTATTTTCCCAGAGCAATTCATCCACTGGATAAATATCCGACATCCCTGGCACCAGAATACGGCAAGCGTAGACATCCAGATGCTCGTAGTCGGCAATATAGATATCAAAACCCATCTCATGAATGATATCGGTCAGATAAGTAAACTCATCGCGGGTAGGCGCATCGTGGTCCCAGTCATAGAATTCATAATCTGGTGCATCGCGGAAAAAGTCATAGGAGACATAACCACTGGAATCAATAAAGTGCATTTCCAGGTTTTGTGGTGATGCCACCTCTTCCATATCAAATGTCGGTGGATGGAACACATCCAGTTGGTCAAGACCTCTACCCTGAAGTAATTCAGTGACCGTTCTTTCCAAAGCCACTTCAAAGCTGGGATGAGCACCAAAAGAAGCAAACACAGAACCATCTTTCGGATTAATCAAGGTCACGTTCATCACCGGGAACTGCCCCCCCAGTGAGGCATCAGCCACTTTTAGGTGATAACCATGCCCCTCAAGCTCTTCTAATGCGGCTTTAATTTTAGGAAACCGGTCGATGACATACTGTGGCACTTCGGGTAAACAAATCCCTTCTGCGATGATATGGTTTTTGACATAACGCTCAAACACTTCAGATAAACCCTGAACGCGAGCCTCATTCTGAGTATTGCCTGCTGACATACCATTGCTGCCATAGATATTCCCGATAATATTGACCGGGAAATACAGGGTTTCGTAGTCACGCTGACGCACATACGGCACCGCACATATGCCTCTTTCACCAGTACCGGAGTTAGTATCAAATAATTTCTCTGGCGTCAGTGCTCTTTCTGGATCAAAGTGATCCCATAAGCCCTCATCTAATAAGCCTTCAGGCATCTCACCATCATTGGAAACAAACCAGCGCTCATTCGGATAATGCACAAAGGGCGCCTGGCTATGCTGCTCACCTAAATAAAAATCAGCAAAAAAGTAATTACAGCTGAGGCGCTCAAAATACTCACCCAAGGCACTGGCTAAACAGGCTTTAGCAGAGCTGCCTTTACCATTGGTAAACATCAACGGACAGGATTTATCCCGTATGTGTACAGAATAAACATGACTGACCGGATTCAACCAGGAGGCTTCTTCCACATCAAAACCAAATGCCTTTAGCTTTGCTTGCATGGTCGCAATACTGGTTTCCAGATCGCGGTCTTTACCTTTAATAAATGTTTGCTCAGTCATCATTTCTTCCAAAAAATAACCCCCTGCCCGGTACGAGCAGAGGGTTGATTGACATCATCAGCTGTTTCTTACATTTTTTCAGCGGCAGCAATGGCTTTTTTCACCAGACGTGCTGCTGCACCTTTTGCATCAGCCGCTTTGATTTGATCCAGATTGACAGGGTTACCCACAATAATGGCACCCCCCATGCCCGCGCCAAAGTGAGGCGTGCACTTATAAACGTAAATCCCTTCAACCGTGAAGGTGCGCTGATAGTTTTCACCCATTTGTGAATGCCATGCTTCAGCACCTTCTGGAATCAGACCTTCCAGAGATTGGGTGTCATGTGTAGGCATATTTTCCCAGGCGACTTTATCGCCAGGTTGAATTTGAATCACCAAAGGTTCGTACTTCAGACCGACCGCAGTGACAATATGCGTTTTTGCTTCGGCAGAGGCTTGTTCTTGTTCTGCAGGAGCCGCTTCTGCTTGGTCTTGTTCAACCGGCGCTGTCGCTTCTTCGGTCGTATCCGGTTCTGCAATGGCGCCTTCATCTACCACCGTTTCGGGTACAGCTTCATTCGCATCTTCCATATGTTCGGTAGCTGTCTCATTCATCCCACCGACTTCATTTTGTGCCAGTGGCTGTGTTGACTCATCTTTAACCGAGGCTGGTGCAACAGCATCATCGGACTTATTAGATGAGACATTGGCGTAACGTTCTTTACTATCGTTAACAAACACTGTGGAGACAGCAGCCACAACAAAGATTGCTAGTAACGCAATCACAATAGCAATTAAAATCGATTTTTTCTTCATGATTCCTCCTGGATAAAAATTCATAGGTGAATGATAACATTCTCAACTAACGATTTAGTGTAGAGAAAACAATATTCTCATTAAAACTCTGTCATAATTGCATCTATAGAACTCGTCGTTACCTGAATTCATGGTAAACAATCAGTTCCATGTGTTAACAGACGTTCTGGCATCACCTCCGCTTTTACATCACTTTTTGTCGATGTAACAAAACCGTGACTGTTAACCTTATCCAACGACACACGCTGAATAATGCGAAGACGCTGTTTTCACTATAACGCTTTATATTGAGTAAATTATGACATTTTCCGAGTTAGGCCTCATTCTGCCACTGCAACGTGCCGTCACAGAATCAGGTTATACGACCCCTTCTCCAATTCAAGCCAAAGCCATTCCTGCCATCATGCAGGGTAATGATGTGATGGCTGCTGCCCAAACAGGTACAGGTAAAACTGCAGGGTTTACCTTACCACTTTTGCATAAACTGTCAGAAGGCAAACCTGCCCGTGCTAATCAGGCTCGTGCCCTTGTTTTAACACCAACGCGTGAGCTTGCCGCTCAAGTCGAAGAAAGCATTAAAACTTACGGTAAATATTTACCATTACGTTCAGCCGTGGTGTTTGGTGGCGTTAAAATAAACCCTCAAATGATGCAAATGCGCCGTGGCGTTGATGTATTAGTGGCCACACCAGGACGTCTTCTGGATCTATACCAACAAAATGCGATTCGCTTTGATGAGCTGGAAGTCTTGGTGCTCGATGAGGCAGACCGCATGCTGGACATGGGCTTTATACACGATATCCGCAAGATCATTAATATGTTGCCGCAGAAGCGCCAGACCTTACTATTTTCGGCGACATTCTCTAATGAGATCCGCGAGCTGGCAAAACGTCTGGTAAAAAACCCAGTTGAGATTTCTGTTGCACCAGCGAATACCACCGCTAAGAAAGTGAAACAGTGGATCATTCCTGTTGATAAAAAACAAAAACCGGCATTACTCAATCAACTCATTCAGGATAACAACTGGTATCAGGTGTTAGTGTTTTCAAAAACAAAACATGGCGCCAATAAATTAACTAAATATCTGGAAGATCACGGCCTGAAAGCTGCGGCCATTCACGGTAATAAAAGTCAGGGAGCAAGAACACGAGCGCTGGCTGATTTTAAGTCCAATACGATTCAGGTATTAGTTGCTACGGATATTGCCGCAAGGGGATTAGATATTGATCAACTGCCTCATGTCATCAACGTTGATCTGCCCAATGTGGCTGCTGATTATGTTCACCGAATAGGTCGAACAGGCCGTGCTGGAGCTACTGGAGAAGCGATATCACTAGTTAGTGCTGATGAAATTGATCAACTCAAAGATATCGAAAAACTTATCGGTAATAAACTGGAACGTGAGTATGTGGATGGTTTTGAACCGACACATGATGTGCCTGATAGTTACAGCATTACTAAAAAAGCTCCCTCTAACCGTAGTCCGGCAAAACGCCGTCCACCAAGAGCAAGTGCTGACAATGCAACACCAGCAAAACGGCCTGCGCGTCGTCCGCCACGGGCCAAACCTGCCAATAGAACAAATAAAAAACCACGATAAGCCTCATATATCAGACGCAGAGTTAGCCAGGTACTATGCGTCTGCATTACTCCAACCGAGTCAGAAAGTAATGGATTCACCATAGGACTTTATCAACCATCTCAATTTGCCTGAATTAGCGTATTAGTAAAAAACCACTAATCAATGTAATCTTCGTATCACCATTCTTAACAAATATTTACATATCGGGGAACTAAGCTCTGACTTATCACCTAAGTTAGCGACGACTTGGTATAACGGAATAATATGAAGAATAGTTATTATTTAAAATCAATCTATCTATTTTTATTCGCCCTGTACGGATTTTTAACTATCACGACAGTCTTTGCTGAAACTCCCGTATCAGTCATATCGCCACAAAAATCGAAAGTAAGTGATAACTTAACTCTAAGTGGTACACTCACTGCAGAAAAACAAGCCATGCTCTCACCACGTGTTGATGGCTTGGTGTCGAGTGTTCTGGTTGATGCAGGAAGTAAAGTAAAAAAAGGCGAACTATTACTAGAGTTAGATCCTGCCTTATCCCAACAAGTTTTGAATCAGGCCAAAGCCGCCACTGCTGAAGCACAAGCAGCCCGGAATGAGGCACAGCGGCTTGTTGATGAAGCCAAAGGTTTACGTGAAAAAAACTATATCTCCGCCAGTGAAAATGCCAGCCGATTATCCAATCTGAAACTGACCGAAGCAGCACTTATGGCCGCAAAAGCGGCTGAAGCATCAGCGCTGGAAGAATTGACTCGACATCGATTACCTGCCCCTTTTTCAGGCGTTATCAGCGCTAAGCTTACCGAAGTGGGTGAATGGGTAAACCGGGGTACAACGGTACTAGAACTAGTGGCAACGAATAAAGTTCGACTGGATGTCAAAGTACCTCAGGAACGTTTCTCAGAAATTAACCATGAAAATCAGGTAGAAGTTATCCCCGATGTTTTTCCCGATAAACGCTTTAAAGGGACCATAAATGCCATTGTTCCGGTCAGTGACCCTCAGGCGAGAGCCTTTTTAGTACGTATTCTTATTGATACGGGTGATATCAGCTTACTGCCTGGCACCTCAGCAAAAGCCATTATTGGTCTGAACGATAATCAACAAAACCAGCAACGAATCATTATTCCGAGAGACGCATTACTACTCCATCCTGATGGGGGTTACAGTGTCTTTGTAGTAAAAGACGGTGTTGCCAAACGCCATAAAGTCAGCATCGGTAATCAAAGCAGTCAGGGCGTGACCGTTTTATCTGGTATCACATTAGACGACAGGGTTGTCACACGCGGTAACGAAGTTCTGCGTGATGGGCAAAACGTTACCATCGTTGACTCAGAACAATAGTCAGGTCTAGTTATGCTTGAAGCCCCCATCAGAAACGGAAAGCTACTTACGGTTATCGTTCTTATCATTATGGTACTGGGCATTGCTGCCGCAAAACGTATTCCAGTCCAGATGATTCCTGATCTTGATGTGCAAACCATCAGTGTGGTTACCGGCTGGCCTGGCGCGACACCACAGGATATTGAAAAAGAAATCCTCATCGAACAAGAACGCTATCTGCGCAGCGTGCCTAACTTGGCACGAATGGAATCATTGGCTGATACTGGTCAGGCGACGATCGAGCTGGAATTTCCGTTTGGGGTTGATGTGAATGAAACTCTTATAGAAGTTTCTAACGCACTCAGTCAGGTCTCCAATTACCCAGAAAATGTCGATCAACCGCGGCTATATAGCAGTTCTTTCTCAGAAAATGCCTTTATGTATTTTGCTGTTACCCCGCTGCCCGGAAATCCACTGAGCCTTGATATGGATATGGTCACTGATTTCATCGATGATGATGTCAGACCTCGTATGGAAAGGGTTCCTGGAGTATCTGAAGTTCAACTTCGTGGTGGTGCTGAAAGACAAATACAAATCCATATAGATCCCGCCAAACTCGCACAACGAGGTCTGTCCTTAACTGATGTCAGAGACGCCATTCGTGAACGTAACAGAGATACCTCAGCCGGCGATCTTGACGATGGTAAGCGCCGTTACTTTATCCGGACCGTAGGACGTTTCAAAGATGTTGAAAGCCTTCGAGAATTGACTCTGGCTCATCGCAATAATACGGATATCAAACTCAAAGACGTGGCAGAAGTCAGGCTGGATCATTATGAAGTGCGAGGTTTATCGATAGTCAATGATGAAGCGGCACTGACCATGGCCGTTAAGCGAGAAACAGGCTCAAATGTCATTGATATCAAACAGGCCATGCTGAAAGAAATTGATGAAATCCGTCAGGATCAACTTCATCCTAACGGTTTAACTATTTCCCTGATAGGTGATGACGTTCGTTATGTTCAAGCCTCTGTAGAAAAAGTCACGCAGAACCTGGCTCTGGGCGCCATTCTTGCGACACTTATTCTGTATTTATTCTTACGTTCGGGCAGAGCCACCGTTATCGGCCTACTCGGCATGCCGGTATGTACGATTGCCGCCTTTATCGGTTTACTCGCCTTTGATCGCACGATCAATGTGATCTCTCTAGCAGGGATTGCTTTTGCCATTGGTATGACCGTGGATAACACCATTGTGGTCTTGGAAAGTATTGAACAGGCACGTCGACGTGGATTAGATCGGATCCAAGCGGCCATTACCGGCGTAAAAGAAGTGTGGACCGCCGTACTCGCCTCCAGTATGACCACGGTATTAGTGTTTGCCCCCGTGTTATTTGTTGATGAAGAAGCTGGTCAGCTGTATTCAGATATTGCGATTGCGATATCTACGGCCATTTTAGCTTCTATGCTATTTGCAGTTGCCGTGGTACCTGCTGCCTGTGCCCGGGTTGGCTTTGGTAATGATCGTGATCATGGCGATGATTTAAAGCATCCTGGCCCAATTTTAAGAATGGTCAGTTGGCTCAATACCTCACCGTTAAAACGCTTTCTCTCGATAGTGATTATTTTTACCAGCACCATGGGCGCTGGCTGGTATCTGCTGCCACCGGCTGAATATTTACCTGAAGGTGAGGAACCCAAAGCCTTCAGTATGATGATTGCTCCGCCTGGCTATAACTTACCTGAAATGCGTTTATTAGCAGATGATATCCGCAAGCATTTAAGTGAAGCCCTGCATGCCGATCCACAAAAGTTTGATAACGGTGAACACCGCTTACCTGCACTGAAATATTATTTTCAGCGGATTAATCCAGGCTCGATATGGATTCTGAGTGAACCTGTTCGTCCACAAGATTTACAGGCGATGATGGATGCACTCACGTCGATGTTTAAAGAATATCCAGGAATGCGTGGTTTCTCGAACCGCGGTTCGATTATTTCCAGCAATCAGGGCGGCACACGCGCTGTTAATCTCGATATTTCCGGCGCCGATCAGGAAAGCCTCTACAGCACGGCTGAATACGCAATGAGACGTGCTGAAAAGCTGTTTGGCAATCCGCAGATCGAGTCTGAACCTTCAGCACTGTCTCTCGATCAACCCTTAGTTGAAATTCGTCCGAACTGGGATCGACTAGCCGAGATTGATATGTCTGCAGATGATTTTGGTTACACGGTAGCAGCGCTGAGTGATGGCGCTTATGTCGATGAGTTTTTTATGAATGATGACAAAATTGATATGTTCATCTTTAGCACCGCCGGACAAAACCAAACCCTGTCGTCACTGGCTAATGTGCCTATCATGACGCCACAAGGTACGGTTTTACCCTTAAATGCGCTGGCCAATATTGTTGATACGGTAGACAGTGATCAATTACGACGTGTGAATGGTCGTCGTACCGTCACCTTACTGATTATTCCGCCACGAGAAATTGCACTGGAAACCGCGGTGAACCAGGTTCGCACCCAAATGCTGCCAAATATGCAGGCTGAGGGGGAAGTGGCTAAAGGGGTTTCTATCAGTATTTCGGGTGCCGCTGATCAGTTAGATGCTACCCGTGAATCCTTATCAGGCAACCTTGTCATTGCGTTAATTCTTATTTATTTGCTGCTGGTCGCTATCTTTAGTCACTGGTGGTATCCACTACTCATTCTTGCGACCGTGCCCTTAGGTATTGCTGGAGGTATTGTCGGCTTAGCAGCAGTCAATGCCGCCGGGCCATTACTCAACCTGTTTGGTCTTCCAGCGATTATTCAACCATTCGATATGATTACCATGCTTGGTTTTGTCATTTTGCTGGGTACTGTCGTCAACAACCCTATTCTGATTGTTGAACAGGCACGAAGGAATTTGGAAGATAAAGCAGTATCCGTGGGTGATGCAGTCAATCAGGCGGTTGCCACCCGCTTGCGTCCAATCTTGATGTCTACCGCCACTACCGTGTTTGGTCTGGCACCTTTGGTCTTTATTCCGGGTGCAGGGACGGAGCTTTATCGCGGCGTCGGTATCGTTGTGCTGGTTGGGATTTTATGTTCAATGATCGTCACGCTGACCTTTTTACCCAGCTTGTTAATCACTGTTTTAAACTGGGCTGAACGCTTCTCCGTTAAGAAAACAGAGATTAATGAAGCAACGACGAGAATGTAACTAATACCACTTGTTCTATTTGAATTTATCTCAATGGTTTGCTGACCAGATAATGTGGACCGATGCCGGAAATCATAAACTCATCGGAAGCCAGCGTATAAGCTGATCCGTGATAAAAACCGATTGCCGAACTTCTGGCATTGGCCCAGATGAGGGTTGCTCCCTGGGATTTCGCATATTGCTCCGCAGCCGTCAGTAAGGCGCTTCCAACACCTCTGCCTCGGTAATCCGGTGCAGTTGCCATCGCTCTGATTTGATAGCTATTGCTCTGCTTCAATAAAGGATTATCGTTGAGATAAACCGATACTATTCCAACGATATTCTCGGTTTGATCCACGGCAGCAAAATGTCTTGTGGTGACAGCATCATCGCCCTCAAAGACACATTCAGAAAGCGGTTTACCTGGGCGCAAAACCTGACTTCTTAAAGCATGTGTTTGCTGTGAAGCTATTTCTCTAATTTCCATATTTCTCAACGACAACGGCAACAGGATGATGACTATCAAAAATAAACTTAATAAAGGTATCCATTAAACGCCGTGATTATACCTTTGCAACACCAGAGTGAAGCCGAGTGACCAGAACAGCCAAAGCTAAATTATGCTGAAAAAAACGCCTCTCTTGTCTGATAACAAGAGAGGCGGATAATTCAAAAGTCGATGCTGGTTGAGATGGTAAATGTGCGTGGTGCGCCGTAAGCCATGCCGCTCCAGGTATCCACACCTGACCAGTAGTCACGATCAAAGACATTATGGATACCGGCACGAACGGTCACGTCTTTACCTGCCACCAACAGACCATAACGAGCACCCAGGTCGAGTCGGGTCCAGCTGGGGATTTTCTGAGTATTGGCCTGATTAACGTATTGTTCACCGGTATAAATCAAATTTGCCGTCCAGGTTAACGCAGGCAGCATGGGCATGTCCCATTCAGCACTAATATTGGCCTGACGTTCAGCAACACCAACGGGTGTATTACCTTGGGTTGCCGGGTTATTGGTTTTATTTAATTCTGCATCCAGTAACATCAAACCACCTAATAGCCGAACATCTGGGGTTAATTGTCCAAACACATTCATTTCGATGCCGCGGTTGCGTTGTTCACCTGACACAGATGAGATATTGTTCACCGTCTGATAGCTGGGCTTTTCGATCTGGAACAAACTCACTGTTGATGTGAACTCACCAAAATCAATCTTAGCACCCACTTCATATTGCTTGGTTTTATAGGGTTCAAACACTTCCCCCGCATTGGCTGAACTATCGGGTGCAATATCGCCTTTACTCAAGCCCTCACTGCGATTGGCGTAAAACGATACATTTTCCCAGGGTTTAATGACTACACCCACCATCGGTGTTAAGGCACTTTCATTGTAGTGTGTGGTGACGGCACCAGTACTGGCATTGAAACTGTCTGATTCCACCTGTTGTCTTCTGACACCAATGGTTAGTTGCACTCTGTCATCCAACGCAGACAAGGTATCCGCTAAAGCTATCCCTGTTAATCGACTCTCACTGACTCTGGGTGCATTATGCGGATTAGCGACCACAATCTCTGCCTGATCGGTCGGTGAATAGAGATTATTTAAATAGGATGAACTGGCATTGATCGTCGCTTTTTCGAGCTGATCGCGATACTCCGTTAATTGCACAGTCATATTGTGATTTATCGCACCCGTATCAAACCAGCCTCTCAAGCCAGTGCTGACGGTATATCTATCCACATTAAAATCGGCATTACTTGGTGTTACGCTGACATCACCCGATGCATTGGTAATGCTGGGATAACCAAATAACCGGGATACACGGGTTTTACCACCGCCGATATCTGCAAAAAAAGTTAATTGGTCATGGATATCGTATTCCGCTTTGAGCAGTAATGACTTGTCATCTACCTTCGACCATTCCCAATCCTGAGTAATATTATGTTCACCATCCGGCGCTGACGGCACATCAACACCATTGGCTAACCATAAATGACGTAAGGGGGCATCCAGATCCTCTTTTTGATGAATAAGATCGGCTGTCATCCTCAGTTTTTCGCCCTGATAATCCAAAGCTAATGCCCATGACTCGACTTCGCGTGATTGATTTTCACGCTCGGTATGACCATCACTGACCGTACCGTTAAATCTAACCCCAAATTGATCGTCATCACCAAAACGTCGACTCAGATCAAGATGGCCTTTTAATTGGCTGTCGGAAGCATAAGATGCGGTCAACCGCGTTAAATCCTCATCCAGAGCGCGCTTGGGCACGATATTGATACTGCCACCCACACTACTATCTGGTGACATTCCATAGATCATCGATGCCGGGCCTTTTATGACTTCAATTCTGTCCACATAATCTGCCAACACCCGGTAATTAGACGCCACACCATAGACACCATCAAAGGCGATATCACCTGAGTTACCTTCATTCATAGCAAAACCACGAATACGGAAAGAATCCAGCATGCCACCACTCACATGTGCTGTTCTGACGGAAGGATCAGTTGATACCACATCGGCTATGGTTTCGGCCTGAGTATTGTCGATAAAATCACTGGTAAAGTTGGTCATATTAAACGGCGTGTCCATCACATCACGGTTACCCAAGATACCGACACGACCTTGTTTCGCGACCTGTCCCCCAGCATATTTTTCAGTTTGTAAGGACTTTTTTACTTTTTCAGCGTTTATATCAATAGCGCTTAAAACAACCTCATCCTCTGACACCGCTTTAATAACAAAGCCTGTACCGGAATCTTCCGCCTGCAGCTTATGTCCATCTAATAACATCTCTAAAGCGTTCTGCGGCGTATAAAAACCTTTAATCGCTTTTGCTGATTTGTTTTTCACCAGATCAGTATTCACCACGATGGATATCTCTGTCTGGCTGGCAAGTTGGTTGAGACTACTTGATAAAAGACCTGCCTTAATATCAATTGGCTTTTTCTGACTCTCTGCCGCCGTCACAACGGAAAGCCAGCTTAATAAAAACACAAAAAGGCTATAGCGAAACCAGGCTGTTGAAAAAAAACGATAAATAAACATGAGACTCCCTTATTTCATTTGTCTTACCTACTCTGACGAATGACATAAAGAAATCACCACCTTTAACTTCATTTATGTTTTTGGGACGACAGTAATAGCCGTCCACCAGGGAGTGATATGAGTGACTTTTAGCGGGAATGAGTCTGCTAATAAGGATAATGCCGCCTGCGGATTATCAAGCGGCAACACGGCTGAGACATGATAATTCTCTAACGGCTGAGCATCAAAATAGAAATAGCCCTTATGGAAACGGTTCAGAATAGTAAGCACCTCATTTAACGGCATACCATCCACCATCAACTGGCGTTTATTCCACATCAAACTGGCATCAGCAATACTAAAGTCAGAAACCTTACCCAAATGTTCAGCATAAACACGAATCTGCTGGCCCGGCTGAAGGGGCTTAACATCACAGCCTCGTCGCTGACATGTGGCTGCTACAGTGGATTCGATCACTTTCAGTAAGGTGTAATCGCTACGCTTATCCACACTAAACTCTGTACCCAAAGCCGTGAGACTACCGTGTTCTGTTTTGACGACAAACGGTCTTTGTGGATTTTTACTTACCTTGACCCGTATTTCTCCCTTTAATAAATGAATGGTTCGCTGGCTATGATTAAAATCCACATTAATAGCACTATCACTGCTGAGCATAATTACTGAGTTATCTACCAGGGTGTAGGATTGCCAATCACCGACGGATGTTTGTTTATCAGCCATCATCAGCGTGACTTTATCTGGTAGCCAAACAAACATTGGGATAAAAATAACCATTAATAATACAAATGTTTTTGCTAAGGTCTGCCAGGAATGCTGATGATATGCTTTGCTGGTTGAGACTGATAATGCAGCCTTTGATGCAGACCGGGGAAACTGTTGGATGTCACCTAAAAGGGTTTGTAACTTATCCACCGCCTCATCATGCTGAGGATCCTGATTTCTCCAGTCAAGGAAGGCTTGTTTTTGTGCTGTTGATGGTGGATTTTCTTCATCTGACATCAACACAACCCACTCTGCCGCTTGGGTGACAATGCTTTCTGAATCTGTCACTTCAGGTGATGAACTCGTGACCATTAAAATGTTTCTGTTTCAAACGCCTGCTGACAGGCGACTAAACTCTGAATCAAATACTTCTGCACCATGGTGGTGGATACACCCAGTTTTTTACCAATGGCAGACTGGGTTAAACCATCAATATGCCTGAGAATAAAAGCCTGTCTGACGTGGCTAGGTAAGGTTTCCAGCGCCTCAGAGATTGTACTAAGTGCATTAATGACCAGATAAACATCTTCTGTTGATGGTATTGGCTCTGCATCATCCAGGCTGAGTTTTAACTCTTCTAAATAGGCTTGTTCTAATAAAAAGCGGCGACGTTTATCAATCAATAAGCGCTTGGCAATCGTCAACAACCAGGGACGAGGTTCTCTGATTTGAGTTAAGTCATTTTGTTTGCTGATGACATTCACAAAGGTGTCATGGGTGAGATCGCTGGCGTTTTGCGAACAGCCTAATTTTTTACTTAACCAGCCCGTCAACCAATAGTGATGATTTTCATACAAAGACGCAATAAAACTGTTTTTATAGCTCGGCTGATCAAAAACAATCTGTTTATTACTCGACATATTAAACGGCTGAACCATATATAGATATTAATGATAACTATTATCATTTAAAAACTATCCCTTATGCAACCTTTTGTTTTTAATAAAAACCGTTATCTGAGTTAATATGAAGCGATTATTGCATTGAGTAAGATATGAATTATGTGTAGAAGCAAGCGGATGATCTACATTGAATAGATAAAATAACCAGAGATAATGATAAATAATGAAAGAGACAGGAAAGATTAACTATCTTGAAATTCCATCGTCGGATTTAGATAAGACCAAAGCTTTTTTCAGTCATGCATTTGGCTGGAAATTTATTGATTATGGTCCTGACTATATCGCCATTGAAGACGCCGGCATTGATGGTGGATTTTATCGATCACCACTGGTCGCGACACCAGAGTCAGGTAGTGTATTGATAGTGCTCTATAGCAACGCTCTGGAGGAAACACTAAAAGACGTAAACGCCGCTGGTGGTCAGATTGTCAAAGACATTTTCGCTTTTCCGGGAGGACGACGTTTTCACTTTACCGATCTCACTGGCAATCAATATGCCGTATGGTCTGAATAAACGATAACCTCCGACAAACTTATGATTCATCACGCCTTTTTAAATAACTGCCAAACTGAAATATCAAAAAACCAATCAACGATAACACGATAGCAATTTCATACCTTCTATAAGCTACCGAAAGACCTATCGCACCCGTTAACCAAATACCGGCCGCGTTAGCGGTACCCATCGCTCTACCAGATTCTTTCACTATGGCACCACCACCAATAAATCCCATACCGGTAATCACGCCATACATGACCCGCGCTTCAGCATCACTTCCCTGATAAACATCCATTGCTACCAACATAAAGGCACAACAGGCAATAGACACCAAGGGATAGGTTCTTAACCCGGCACCGCCGCTATCTACATATTCACGATTAAACGCAATAGGCAGTGCGAGCATAAACGCGATACCTATCTGATATAAATTAAACCAAACCTGATCAAAATTAATCTCGGGCATAAAAACATCTCTTAAAGGGCAGAGTGTCACCATGCCATTAGCCGGCAATCTATTTCAATGATTTTTGTTTCACAAAGATCAGATCATCTGTATCGAAACCCGCCGCTTTAGCTCTATTAATAAAGCGTTGCTTCACCTCTTCAGACACATCCGGAGTCCGTGAAAGTAACCACAGATAATTGTGATTTGGGCCAGAAACAAAGGCGTAACGATAATCATCTTCTAACTCAAATACCACATAACTGCCATAAAAAGGCCCAAAAAAAGAGACTTTAAGATGTCCGGTATGTGGACCTTCGACAAAATAGGCTTTGCCTTCGGCCTGTTTCCACTCCTTATCCTCTTCCGAGTAACCGCGGTTGATCACTTTAACGCCACCATCCCCTTTTAAATAATATTGCGCTGTAACATTACTTAAACCACGTTCAAAGCGATGATCAAGTCTGGCTACTTCGTACCAGTTGCCGAGATAGCGGTTTAAAACAAAGTTATCTACAGGTGTGACGCCTTTGGGTGTGCCTGTACAGGCTACGACGCTCATAACTAACAAACAAAGCATGCCGATTAGCCGCATATATCACCGTCCTCTCATTATTTTTATGGCTGAAGCAATATGTGTACGACACGAATTGACGCTATTGTTTCCCTTAAAGAAGAAATAAGCTGATGGATCCTAAAAGGCAGTGATTGCTTTCACACCAATATAGATGGCACTAAATAAACCAATCAAAAAAACCAATGAACGATAGGTATCCATATCGAGAATATAAAATAAGGGATGAAAAATTCTACTAAGTAAAAATAAGCCAGCTGGATAACTAAAATCAGCTAGATTAAGTCCAGAGGCATATGCCAGTAAACTCATAGCAGAAAACAGAGTCAGTGACTCCCAGGCATTATGCTGAGCAGCCATAACACGTGCGCCCAAGCCGGTCATGTGTGCTTGCTGTGATCTCGGATAATGATTATCAAACTTGCCAAACTGCCTGTAACGGCAATAGCCACCTAACATAGCCAGTAACATCGGCAAAATAGCCACGATAAATAAGACCCATAAAATAAACGGCATACATCTACTCGCTTTGTTTAGAAAATACGGTGTTTAATGCGTTTAATAACGCCTGTTGAAAACGTTCAGGTTCCTGAATCTGTGGCGAATGACCTAAATCATTAAACAATATCAAATGTGAATCAGGAATCGCTTTTGCCGTTTTTCTGGCTAATACGGGGTAGTTGCCCAATTGTTTTTTGATATCGTCTGGCACAAAGGCTTTACCGATAGCAGTATTGTCTTTCTCACCAATAAATAGCCATGTCGGCACTGAGAGCTGATCAAATTCATGTACGACGGGCTGCGTTAAAATCATGTCGTAATGAATAGCAGATAACCAGGCTGAGTCTTCCTTATCCGCCCTATACTGTATCATCAGCATATCGACCCACTTCTGATAATCATCACGCCATTGACCCGCGTAGTATGTTTTTTGTTGATAGGCTCTGGCGCGCTTTGTTGTTAGTGTCAGTTGGTTTTTATACCAGTCTTTAATCGACACATATGGCACGCCTTTAGCTAACCAATCTTCCAGACCGATTGGATTCACTAAAAATAAAGCATCAACATTATCTGGATACAGCAAAGCATAGCGTGTTGCCAGCATGCCACCCATTGAGTGGCCGACAATGACAGCTTTTTCAATACCCAGTTTATTTAATAAATTCCAGCTATTGGTTGCCAATTGATGAAAGCTGTATTGATAATCAACTGGTTTTGAAGATTTACAAAACCCTATCTGATCCATTGCTATAACCCGATAACCAGCTGCCGCTAGCGCTTTAATTGTCTCCCCCCAGGTGGCAGCACAGAAGTTTTTACCATGAAACAATACAATCGTTTTCCCATTAGCTTTGGCTGTCGGTTTTATATCCATATAAGCCATTTCCAACTGCTTTTTCTGGCTGGAAAGAGGCATAAACTGAACTGGATATGGGTAATCAAAATTCTCTAATCTAAACCCCGTTTTATTATTTGCTGAGACAGAAGAACTGATCAATAACAGCGTAACAATAAAACTAATGGCATGGCATATCTTCATCATGACTAACTATTTACCTGCTTCTTTGTTGTTTTTGGCTAAATATCATTAATATTAGTGATATTTAGCCGCCGTGATAAAGAGATTAAAAGACTCACACCAAATCACGACGGCCTGGTAGTCTGCCGGATTAATACCTTCTGGTATATCAAGCATAAAGCCGTTAAAGGTTCTGACATCACCTATGTTTAACATCTTATCTTTATTCACTAAAAAGTCTGTTTTATTCTCAACAAACACGGGTGATAGATACAATTTGTAATCCGGACCGGGAGAAATATGCCCATCAAACGCTATTTTATTAGCATTAATATATAGCGTACCACTACCGTAATGTAGGGCATCACTTCCCTCAAGATCGCGCTCAAACTGATCAGTAAATAATGCTGATGTCGCAACTTGACCAATCTCCGTCATAGACGGTTTATCCGGTTGTGTCAGTATGGGTAAAGCATAAATACCTAAACCAAAACCAAGTACCAACATCATTCCATGCGTTATCAGTAATAATAGCTTTTTCATGGGTTCCCCCCCTTTAACCACGTTACTGTTGTGCAGAAAGCGCTTTTATCTGTCGTTTATTGTTATCTATTTCCTGCTGAAGGCTTTTAAGCTGCTGTACATGCTGCTCAACTATCCCACGCATATTTTCCAATAATGCCGGGTCACGAGTGGCGATCATCCCATTTCCTACATCATAGGTTTGATTCTGCAACTCGTCATATCTTGCTTTGTTTTCTTTTTCCAACGCGATTTTTTGTTTTTGCAATGCCCTGTTTTCTTGCTTGAGCATATTTATCTGGTAAATACGTGAATTTTCGTTATATGCAGCGGTTAGCTTGTTTTGTTGTTCAATATCTTGTTTCGAAGGTTGGTGAAGTTTGATTTCGACTTTTTCAGACTGAGCATTACAGGGCTTATCCTGATAATGAACTTGTCCATTATCATGACATTTATAAATGTCTGCCTGAACTGCTAATCCAAAACAAAGACTGATTAATAATATAAGTCGCGACATCCATTGCTCCTAAAATCCCTTTTATAGCGATAACGCTTACTTATGATAGGAAACCACCCTTTCCACTTCATTTTTTGAGCCAAGAAAGACCGGGACACGCTGGTGGATAGATTCTGGTTGCAGGTCCATAATACGCTGTGTGCCCGTGCTGCTGACACCACCCGCTTGCTCAATGATAAAACTCATCGGATTAGCTTCGTACATCAGGCGTAACTTTCCTCCCTGCTGTGCAATCCGACTATCAAGTGGATACATAAAAATGCCACCGCGTGTCAAAATGCGATAGACCTCCGCCACCATTGAAGCATTCCAACGCATATTGAAATTCTTTTCACGCACACCATCAACACCCTGAACACATTCATCAATATAACGTTTAACAGGCGACTGCCAATAGCGCTGGTTCGACATATTAATGGCAAACTCGGCGGTATCCTCAGGAATCTGCATATTGGGATGCGTCAAAATAAACTCGCCGACCTCTCTATCTAAGGTAAAACCATTCACTCCAAAGCCCGTGGTAAGAATCAGCATCGTGCTCGGACCATACACACAAAATCCGGCACAAACTTGCTCTGTGCCTTTTTGCAAAAAATGTTCGTGGCTTGGTTTTTTGATATCTTCAGGACAGCGTAATACCGAAAAGATGGTACCCACACTCAGATTGATATCGACATTACTGGAGCCATCTAACGGGTCAAAACAGAGTAAGTACTTACCCTTGGGGTAATCCTCAGAAATAGAGATAATGTCATCAATTTCTTCTGACACCATGGCAGCAAGGTGGCCTGTCCAGTTTAAATGCTCAACCATGACATCATTGGTCAGAATATCGAGTTTTTTCTGGTGTTCACCCTGCACATTATTACTGCTGGCATAACCTTCAAGGCCTAAAATACTGCTACGGTTAACCAGATTCGCGATTTTTTTACAGGCACTGATAACATCATTTAACAGCTCGGTTAAATCACCTGTAGCGGAAGGATGAGCACGCTGCGTTTCAACAAGGAATTGATTAACTGATTGTCCGATATCAGACATAGAAACGTCTCCGTTATTAACACATTAAAGCTATCACCATTTCTAACACGGAGAGAAAAGAAACCCGGCCTGAAGCCGGGTTTTTAAGGTTTAAATTTTAATTAAAATCTCACCCATGCCTATACCGGAAACATCACCAGCATAACGTTGAACACGTGAAAAAGGTTCAATTTCAGCAAATTTGGTATCAAACTTTTTAAATGACGCAAACATCAGCGGCAAAAAGGCTAATGTATGTGAACCACAGTCATTAAAGTTAGCAGAAATACCTTGTTCCGGTGCTGATGTCAGTAATAAAGTGCCGCGTTTCATCGCGTAACCAAAATGCTTACCGACTTTTCCTAACACAGCAATCGTGCCAGACACCATTCTTGAACCACAATAATCACCGGCATTACCTTCAATGAAGATGTACCCACGACGCATATGATCACCGGTTCGTGCACCTGTATTACCTGTCACGATCACAGTACCACCAGTCATGCCATTTTTATAACCAATGCGTGCACCACCCAGGAAATCACCGGCATTACCATTAATTTTAATGGTGCCACCTTTCATTTCACAGGCTGTATAAACCCCAGTGTTGCCGTTAATAACGATGTCACCGGCTGCCATAAACTGACCAAGATAAGCCCCGGCATCACCATCAACCGTGATTTTACCCGTAGCCATGGCATGACCTATATGGTCCAGTTTGTCTGTAGCTTTAGCAAAATGAATATTCGCGACATCCTCACCTTGAATATCAAAAATTTCATCGGTACGGACTTTTTGATTACCGACAACTAAGGTGATCGCTGCAATCTCAGCAGCTGTTTTATCAGCCAGTTTATCCGCTGTTAATGGTGAACAATCCACCCGCTGTGCAGGTGACGTTTTTAACGTGAATGTTAATGCACTCATGCCATAATCTCCTGCAAGTGGAAGTGATATGGGCCTAATTTACCGCCGTAGTTACCCGCACTGATTCGACGAATACCGTTTTCAGCGCCCAAGTCACACACAGCTTGAATACCCACTCGCATCGCTTTATCAATATCTTCTTTGGTTAGGCCGTCAATAACAATTTCCATGACCGATTCAACTTCTGGTGATAAATCACTCTTAGTCTGACCTTTCAGGGTCGGGCAGAAGGCATCATTGGTCGATGCGTTTAAAGCTTTAAATTTAGAGCCCACTTTAGAACCGGACCGTACAACCCCACCAGGGAAAGGCATGATGACGTTTGGAATTTTTCTCATCTCTTCGATAGCCGCTTCACAGGCAGCTAAAGCCTGAGCTTGTGATTCTGCCAATACCAGGAAGTTACCACCACCGACCGAGTCATGCACACCGGTTTTTTCCTGTGTTAAAAATTCACCATCCATCACAGGAATACGCCAGTAGCGTTTGCCATCAATCATTTTTGAAATCTGGAAACCATCACCGAAATAACGCAGGTTTTGACCTAGAGCAATTTCTTTTTCGCTGTTATCCAGACCAGAAAATAAGGCTGAAGTCGGTGAAGTCAAAATACATTGGCCAGCACGTGTTTCTACTTGTTTTGCAAGGCCTTTACCGCCCATAGCAAAGATAAGCACAGAGACGCCTGGGCGACCATCTGGTGTTTCACTTGGATCCAATTCACGCTCAATACCCGCTTCACAACCACAGGCAATAACAGAGGTAGCAAAGCCGGTAAATGCCTGTGCCGAAATCATGGCCCACTTGGCATTTAATGCCGTAATAATCAGCCGAGTGCCTTTCATCGGAAAAGCTTCAGCAAACGTCTCGTCTATAGTGACGCCGTTGATAATCATAACTTGCCTCCTTTTTTCAACGGCTGTACGGTCAAGCTTCCGCGGCCATCATCCACGATTTCATCATCACTGATTTTGAAGTTACCCATCGTCATGGTGTGATATTTATCGAAGTATTCTTTTAATGGTTTTTCAATGCCTTTGTCGTATTCAGGTTTGACCACATGAGTCGTCCCCCAGGTGACTTTAACCAGCTCACCATTTTTCACAACGATATTGCCATCTTTAAACACATAATCCGGTGAAGTGAACATTTTTTCACGATCAGCATGATCGGTATACACGGTGATATCCGCTGCAGCGCCTACACCTAAATGACCACGATCAGACAAACCGACCAGTTTTGCTGCACCGGCACGCGTCATAATCGCAATATCGTAAAGACTGTATTCGCGATCTAAAGACGCTAAATGCGTGGCATTTTGTGCTTCCGGATGCAGGGTAGACAGCATATCGTTACGGAATGATTTATCCATCAACAACTTAATCAAATGAGGATAGCTGGTAAAAGGTGCACCATTCGGGTGGTCTGTGGTCAGGAATATGCGCCATGGATCATCCACCATCAGGAAGGTTTCCAGACCAATCATCCACTGCAAAGCATTCACAAAACTTTGATCTTTATATTTGAACGGTACAACACCACAACCACCATCACATTCAATATCCATACACACCCATTTATTGGGGTGGGCATGTTTGCTGCCATCAAACTGACGCATATTATCGCCAGAGGCAGTGACTGTCTGGCCAAACAGAATCTGACCCACGTCGACGGTGATATTTTTGTTTCTGTTAATCGCTTCTGCAATCTCTGCAGCACCGGATGAGAATTTAAAGTCACCTTCTGTGCCATAACTATGGAACTGAATATGGGTTAGATGCATCGGCAGGCCTTCAATACCTTGAATAGTATCGAGGGTAGTATCTTTATTTCCTGGCACACCAAGATTACAACCATGTACGTGTAATGGATGAGGAACACCCAGTTCCGTCACCGCACGAGATAGGCGTTGTAGAATCTCACGTGGAGAAACGTTATAAAAACTATTTTTCTCATCCAGATCCAACTTACGTTGATTGAATTTGAATGCGTTAATACCGCCAGGATTAACCACTTTCAGACCAATCGCCTGACTGTGAGTTAATGTCCAGGCAACATAGTTATTAATCGCTTCCTGATCTTCATTGGCTGCCATCATGCGTAACAGGAAGTCATCACTTCCCAGCATGGCATAACCACCTTTATCAATAATCGGTGTGTCATGCATTTCCATATGTGCCTGGCGAGCATTAACTGGCATCACCGCAGGCTCAAAACCGGCTGTGTAACCCATTTCGGCATAACGATAACCAGTGGTTAATGTGCTTGGTGCAGCATGGCCACAACCACTTCGCATTAACTCGGTACGTTCAATTAATGATTCCGCATGATCTTCCGGCAACATGGTACGGGCAATATTGACCTTACCACCACCAATATGGGTGTGCATATCAATCGCACCCGACATAATGACTTTGCCACGAACATCAATTTCTTCATCAACTTTACCATCCGCCGGTGCATCAACGATGCGACCATCACGGATATAAATATCTCTCACCACATCATTTTGCCCATGTTCTGGGTCAAAAATGCGTCCACCTGTTAATTTAGTCAGCATATTTTTTCTCCGTTTACAGGGCTTTCTCAACAGCAGTCAGCACGTCATAAGTGCTTGGCAAGCCACTGTCACGTAATTTTTTGAGTGGTAGTGACACAGAACTATCACAGCGGAAAGTACGACCGACATGATCAATACCAGGAACACCCACCGGGATAAAGACTTCAGGCTCATTATCAAATGTCATACCAGAGCGGCCTAAAACAATTGTTGGTGCGTCTGTTTTTGGTGGCGTTAATTGGGTATTGAAACTGGAAATCCACACCAGACAATCCACCTCGCCTTCATCCAACATGCGTTGTCCACGGTTCAAATACGGATCATAGTCGGGCATATTTCGACTGAAGCTGGTTCGCATTGGGTAACCTGCCTGCCAGGATGACACAGCATTCACCGTTGTATCACCATCCTTACCGCCTAACATCAAACCATTGCAGCGTGTTTTTTCATTGACCTCTTTGATCATTTCACACAGGTTTTGAATAGTGGCTTCAGCATGATCCATGCTCATTTCAGAACCAGACCAGGTCAGAACAGAATATTTAGCAGCTTTAATTTTTTCAGCCAAATTGGCAAGTTCTGATACAGCAATACCACCAACGGTTTCAGCCTGAACAGATTTACCTTTTACCAGAGCACGTAATACTGAAATCACCTCGGGTAAATCATCTGTATCGCAAGGCAGAACAGCTGCTTTTTTACCTGCTGGTGAAGTAGAAGCATCACCTGAAGGCGCCTTACCTAGATAAATCACTTCTCGAGATTCAATATCCTGGCCGAACATACTTTCTTGTGGCCAAACCATGCGTTCATAAAAACGGGGAAAGCCTTTTTCAATATCACTACCGACAACGATAAGTAAATCTACACGATTTCTGACTTCGGTCAGCGTGGTTGTCATATAGCCGGTGTCTTGCAGCACCAGAATATTTTTAAAGGCATTATCAGAATAAAAACTGTCGACTGTTGCCCGTGTCGCATCAGCCACGGCCATCGCTGCACGAGCACCGTTTAAATCAGTAGCCATACAACTAATCAGCGGCTGTTTGCTTGATTTCAGCAAACTCGCGATATGGTTAACTGCTTGTTCAAATGAAACATCCTGACCTTTTATTCGTGGTGAAAGATCGGTTATCGGTGTCTCAAAGCCTGGTTTGGTGACCGCATCGCCATTTTCTTTCACCGTGACAGTATTGCCTTTAACTTCAATGACTAAATCATCGGAAGCAATACCACAAAAAGGACTCACTACATCTTCAAAGATGTGAGCTGCTGTATTGTCCGTCATGTCGGTGTCCTCAATTACTCAAATTACAAAACTGAAATCAGTAGCGCTTGATAATAAACAGCCGGGACCATGACAGTCACGAATTAATTCAACTTTCTATTATCAATTATGTTTGGCTCGCAAAAGTAGTGAGTCAATATTGTTATCACGTAACTGCTTCTGCAATGCATCAGCTTTACTACGCCCAGCAATAGGACCCACCTGAACGCGATGCCACGTATCTTTATTGTCTATAGTAACGCTCTGAACTTTAGACTCAATACCTAATAAGGCTAATTTGGCCCTGAAACCATCAGCGTCACTTGCCCGCTTGAACGAGCCAACTTGCAACATATAACTGACATCAGCTTCAGCAGAGGGTTGCGTTTCACTGCCCGTTTCACTACCAATAGTGGCTTCTGCTGCATCTGAGTCATCAGAAGGCGAAGTCACGATAGGCTGAGAACCCTGATTTTTTTTATCCACCATGACTTCCATCTCAGGAAGTAAGGTATAAAAATCAAATGTGGGTTCCACCCCTTCTTTTTTTGCAGGCTTTTGTTTTTGCTTCGACTCGGTTGTTTTTACACTGCCAGACTTATCTGCTGGAACATTATCTTTGAGATGCAATAAAAACATCACAAATGCGCCTACAGCAAAGCTCAATAACATCGGCCCCCATGGCAGGGAGCGTGATGATGAATCGTTACGTGTATTTCTTTTTGCCGCCAATGTTCAACCTCTTACATAGACTCAGGCGCAGAAACACCCATAACAGACAATGCATTTTTAATCACTTGTCTGACTGCAGATACAAGTAATAAACGAGCCTGACTCAATTCCATATCATCCACAATAAACTGATGTGCATTGTAGTAAGTGTGGAAATCACGAGCTAAATCAGTAAGATAATGTGCCAGTAGATGTGGTGTATGGTTTAAAGCGGCTGTTTCCAGAATCTCAGGATAACGCGATAACATGCTCATCAACGCTTCTTCATGAGGCTCAGTCAACTTAGCTAAATGTTGTTTTGCCGCTTCTGCATCCCAGTTGTGTCCACGTTCAGCCAGTTGTCTAAAAACACTGCAGACACGTGCATGGGCATACTGGACGTAATACACCGGATTATCGTTGCTCTGTGATTTGGCCAGTTCCAGATCAAAATCCATATGCTGATCAGCACCACGCATTACATAAAAGAAACGAGCTGCATCTTTGCCAACTTCATTGCGTAATTCACGAAGAGTGACAAACTCACCACTGCGAGTAGACATACCGACTTTTTCAGTTCCCCGGTACAGCACAGCAAATTGCACCAGCAAGACATTTAATTTATCAGCATCAAGCTGCATTGACTCCACAGCCGCTTTAACACGCGGAATATAACCATGATGATCAGCACCCCAGATATCAATGATGCGATCAAAGCCACGTTGATATTTATTGAGGTGATAAGCAATATCAGAAGCGAAATAGGTGGCCTGACCATTATCACGCACAACAACACGATCTTTTTCATCACCAAAATCTGTGGATTTAAACCACCATGCACCTTTGTCCTGGTAGAGATGACCAGCTTGTTTCAGCATTTCAACAGCTTTATCTACATCACCGGATTCAACTAATGAACGCTCAGAAAACCATTCATCATATTCGGTACCAAACTCAGCCAGATCATCACGAATGTCATTGAGGATGGCATTTAAGCCTTTATCAAAAATAATCCGGTAATTGGCTTCGCCTAATAAGCTTTTGGCTTTATTGGTTAAAGCATCAATGTGCATTTCTTTATCGCCGCCATCAGGTTCATCAGCAGGGATATCCTCAAAAACCTGACTGGCAGACAGCAAAAATTGATTTCCATACTCCGTTTTTAACTCTGCGGCGATGGTGCGAACATATTCACCTTGATAGCCATTACTTGGGAAGGTAAACACTTCACCACATTCATCTAGGTAACGAAGCCAGACACTAGTAGCCAGAATATCCATCTGGCGGCCAGCATCGTTGACATAATATTCACGATGCACATCAAAGCCAGCGGCAGATAACAGACTACTAACAACAGAACCATAAGCTGCACCACGCCCATGACCGACATGCAAAGGACCTGTTGGGTTAGCTGAGACATATTCAACTTGTACTTTTTTACCCTGTCCTACCTGGCTTAAACCGAACTTTTCACCCAGCTCAAGCACATCTTTGATGACTTGTTGATTCGCTTCAGCAGAGAGGAAAAAATTAATAAATCCAGGTCCGGCAATTTCGACGTTTGTGACAAAGTCGGTTTTAGGTAATGCTTCGAGAATTTCTGTCGCAATTTGTCGTGGATTCATTTTGGCTGGTTTTGCCAACATCATCGCAATATTTGAAGCAAAATCACCATGAGATTTATCTTTGGTTCGTTCTATCTGAATCTCAGGTAGATCAAACTCTAAAGCATGTTTCTGAGTAAATGAAGATAAAGCCTGACCAAGCAGGTTTTTCAGTTGATTTTTCAACGTTGATGAACCTTGAATGCAATTTGAATAGTGTCGCGCATTTTACCCGATCATCCGCTTGGATTACATCCTTGTTTCGTTATCGTTTTTAGGCGGTAAATATGTTTACAAAAGATCGACTGGATCAATATCAATTGACCAACGTACTTTTCTTGCCAGTTTATGCCGTGAAATCACACTGATATGTCGATCCAATAACTGATGTAAGGGTTTTCGATGTGCGCTACTCAATAATAATTGCGCTCTGAATCGCCCTCCCTTTTTTTCCATAATCGCTGGAACCGGTCCCAAAATCAGAACATCCTCTGACGCATGTTGATGACATTGTGCGCTGAACTCTTGTAAAAACGCTGTTGCTTGTTCTCTATCAGAAGATTCAGCGCGGATAACCGCCCAATTCGAAACCGGCGGTAATTCCATCTCAATACGTTCTTCCAACAAGCTTTCTGCTGTTTTCTTATAACCGTTTTTGATGAGATTTTTCCAGAAAATATGCGCAGGTTGTTCTGTCTGAATTAATACCTCGCCTGACTTATCTCCTCGCCCGGCTCTACCTGTGACCTGGGTAATCATTTGTGCCAGATTTTCTGTGGCTCTGAAATCAGCACTATACAATCCCTGATCAGTATCGAGAACACCGACGAGAGTAACATCATGAAAATCATGACCTTTTGCCAGCATTTGTGTTCCCACCAGAATTCGGGCTTCCCCTTGTTTAATATCAGCAATCAGATCTGAAAAAGCGTTCACTCTCTGGGTAGTATCTCGATCCACTCTAATAACCGGTGTTTCAGGAAAAAGTTTTTGCAAGTGCTGTTCAATTTTTTCCGTGCCAGCACCATAACTTTTCAATGACTTTGATTCACATTCAGGACATTCTTCAACTAATCGCTGAATAAAACCACAATGATGACAAAACAAAATATTGCGATGCTGATGAACCACCATTCTTGCATCACAATGTTTACATTTAGCCTGCCAGCCACAGTCATGACACATCAAAACGGGGGCATAACCACGTCGGTTGATAAACAAAATAATCTGATTACCCGCATCCAGATGTTTTTTGATTGCTTTGAGTAAGACATCGCTAAAGCCATGCTCAGGATTTGCTTGACTGTTATCGACTAAACGTACCGGTGGTAATTGAGCATTACCTGCTCTTTGTGTTAATTCAAGCAATTGAAAACGTTGTTTTTTTACTTGGTACAAGCTCTCTAGTGACGGTGTCGCACTGCCCATGACGATCGGTATATTGTATTTTTGAGCTCTAATCAGAGCGACATTTCTTGCATGATAACGTAAGCCATCTTGCTGTTTATAGGAACTGTCATGCTCTTCATCGATGATGATAAGTCCTGGGTTAATCAATGGGGTGAAAACGGCTGAGCGTGTACCGATAATCACATTTGCTAAACCTTGTTTTGCTAATAACCAGGCTTGTTTTCTTTCTTTATCTGAAACGGCTGAGTTCAGGATGACTATGGTCGTGTTCAGTCTTTTTTTAAATCGTTCAACAAACTGTCCTGTCAGACCAATTTCTGGAATAAGTATTAATACTTGTTTATTGGTTTTTAACACTTTTTCGGTTAGCTCAATATAAACTTCTGTTTTACCGCTACCGGTTATTCCTTCCAATAAAAAGGGCTGAAATTCTTCTTTTTTTTGCCAAACGTTTTCTACAATCTGTTGTTGTTGCTGATTCAGTATTAAATCAACATTCAGTTCATTACTTGGAATGGGTAATTTTGCTTTTTGTTGTTGTGATATCAAGCCTGCTGTTTCAAGCGCTTTGAGAGAACTGCTGACATTCCCTAAATACTGTTTAAACATCGACTGGCTGATACCGTCAGCATAATCTTCTAGTAAATCCAGACACTGTTGTTGTTTTGAACCCATTTTTTTATCGACAGTTATGTCTGTTCTGAACCACCACGTTTCTTTATCAAGTTCTGCTGGTTTTCCTGTTCTGAGTAATTTGGGTAAAGCTGTCTGAAAACATTCACCAAGAGGATGGTGATAATACCGACTTACCCAAAGTAATGTTTGCATTAATTCATCTGGAATTAATTTTTTGTCATCTAACTTTTCTTCGATCGCTTTCAACTTAGTGATATCTGTATCGCTTTTAACTTCACTCAGTTTTACAACAATGCCGGTGCAGAGTCGGTTGGCAAAGTTTATTTTTACCCGAGCACCTATTTCCCATTCGGAGATAGGTAAGTCTGAGGTGTAATCAAACAATTGTCTGAGAGGACACGGTACGCTAATGTGAAGTATGCAAGTCATTAATTAAACATAAAGAAAGAAAGATATTTTTTTAGTGATGTTAATGATTTATGCCTGTGGATTGTTGGATAGTTCTTATTACAACATATAAATCAGATTGTTATCGATGTTTACACATGTTGATAACTTTAAAGCTGCGCAGACTAAATCCTGTGGATAAAAACAGGAGTTATCCACAGGTAAAGTTATCCACAGCTTGTGATCGATCTTATAGGGATCTTATACAGCACTTATTATGAGTAAAATTTACGCCTGTTATTAGGTTAAAAATGTGTTTGGAGAATGAATGAAAATAGCAATGATTGTGGCGATGGATGAACAAGGTGTGATTGGCAAAGACAATGATTTGCCATGGAAAATTTCTGCCGATTTACAGTTTTTTAAACGAACCACCATGGGTAAACCCATTATCATGGGAAGAAACACACATGAATCAATTGGTAGACCACTACCGGGTCGAAGAAACGTCGTTGTGACGTCACAAGATGATTATATTGCTGACGGTTGTGATGTTGTTCATTCATTGGAGCAGGCATTTTCTTTGTGTGAAAATGCTGAAGAAGTGATGATTATGGGAGGAGCATCGCTCTATAAACAATGTTTTCCACTATGTGACAAACTCTATATCACACAAGTCCACACCACCATTGATGGTGGTGATACCTGGTTTCCTGACTGGGATCGTTCTGATTGGAAACTGGTGAGTTCAGAAGACCATAAAGCCGATGAAAAGAATCAGTATGATTATAGCTTTATGCTATTTCAGAAGATTCAGAACAGATGATTTGTAATGCGTGCTGTAAGTGTTCTGCAGCTTCGTAGCCTAAATCAGTGAGATAACCCCCATCATGTTGGCTGATGAGTCCTTTTTTATATAAATTTTCAGTGGCATCGATCATTTCTTGTCTGGCGTTGTGATGAACTTTAATGCCTGCTTGAGTGCTGTTTAACGGGAATTGAAGTAATACTTCGATTTCTTCTATTAGATATTGTTTGATTGTCATGATCTGAGCCTTTTGCTGTTTTTATGGATTTAAAATAGCATAAAGGGTGAAATTCATTTAGGTATTTGTGAAATATATCGGAATATTTTCTTTTGTATAGAAATATGATGGACTTAGCTAGAATCTAGCCGTTATATAACAATAAAGACAGTAAGGGAGAAACAACAATGGCTGCTCCAGTAATTACCGATAACCCACTTTACCAATTACTACGTGATGGTAAGGTTCAAGAATTTAACCAACGAGTTGCTGCCGGTGAGCAGGTAGATTTAAGGGGATGCGATTTTAGGCACTTAACCTTAGTTGGTTTGCTAGCAAAAGGTCTGGACTTTTCAAATAGCTATTTTCGTCAAGCAGATTTGAGGGGGATAGACTTTACTGAATGTGTCAGCATGGAAGGTGCGAGCATTCATGGTGCAAAAATTTCCGGGGTCTATTTTCCTAAACAATTTGAAGCCGAGGAAATTTTACTTTCTTTACAACATGGAACACGAATGCGTTACAAGGCTTAGATTTCTTGCTGTTTTTTTGGTAAAAACCGTGCGCTGAATAATCCCATCTCAAATAATAGCCAAATGGGAACAGCAAGCAAGGTCTGTGAAATTACATCCGGGGGCGTGAGTAACATACCCACTACAAACGCCCCCACGATGATGTAAGGCCGTTTTTCTTTCAAGGCCTCCACCGTTGTCGCTTGAGTCCAGATAAGCAAGACAGTGGCAATAGGGACCTCAAAGGCCAAACCAAAGGCAAAAAATAGTTTTAAAACAAAATCCAGATAACTACTGATATCTGTCATCACTGCTACGCCTTCAGGAGCAGCTTGCGTCAAAAAAGCAAAGATCAGTGGAAATACCGCGTAATAAGCGAAAATAATTCCTAAGAAAAATAAAATGGTGCTGGCAAACAGCAGTGGGAATACCAGCTTTTTTTCATGTGAATATAAGCCTGGTGCAACAAAGGCCCACAGTTGATATAACAAAACTGGAACAGCCAACAGAATGGAGATGCTCAGCGTCAGTTTAAAGGGGGTCAAAAACGGGGAAGCGACCTCGGTCGCAATCATGGTGCTGCTCTCTGGTAACTGCTTTAAGAGCGGTTCGGATAAAAAGTGGTAAAGGTCATTAGAAAAAGGCAGTAAACATAAAGCGATGACCAGTACAACTAACACGCCTTTTAGCAAACGATCCCTAAGTTCAACCAGATGTGATATCAATGGTTGTTGATCGTTATTATCCATCTTTTTTATCTGTCTCTTCGGTGTTTTCTGTTTTTTTCTGGCTTTCTAAGCTTTCATCAATGTGAATTGTTTGATTCATATCAGACATGGTTTGATTGGTTTTATTCAGAGCATCTTTAAGCTCTTGTGCCCGAAGCTCTCTTGAAATATCGGTTTTTATGGCGTGCAAAGAAGCCTGGGCTCGCCCTATCCATAATCCTGTCACTCTGATGAGTTTAGGCAGCCTTTCCGGGCCGACAACAATCAGTGCCACAAGAGCAATAACCAAGATTTCCCAGAATCCAATATCAAACATGGCTAATACGCCGATTTAGCTTAGTGAGATGTTTTATCTTTACTATCGCTTTTCTGTGATGACTCATGCGTATCATGGTGCTGAATTGAATCATGTTCACCTTTCTCGATGTCATCTTTGCCATCTTGCACTGAGTCTTTGAAGTTTTTTATGGCACTGCCTAAATCTCCACCCAAAGAGCGTAATTTTTTTGTACCAAATAATAAAATCACAATGGCTAAAACAATCAGTAACTGCCAAATGCTAATACCACCTAACATGGTTATCTCCTAGTTAAATCCTGGCATTTTATCGCCGCCAAGGATGTGAATGTGCAGATGATCAACTTCCTGACCGCCACCCGGTCCGGTATTGATGATAGTTCTAAAGCCATTATCCAAACCTTGACTCTCTGCAATTTTAGGCAGACTGAGCATCATATGAGCAAGAAGTGAAGCGTGTTGCTGATTAGCGTGATCCAGTCTCGCAATATGCTGTTTTGGGATAACTAACAGATGGACCGACGCTTTTGGGTTGATATCTTTAAAGACATAAATCAGCTCATCTTCAAAGATCCGGCTTGAAGGTATTTCACCTGCGATAATTTTGCAGAATATACAATCACTCATCATTTACTCCGGTTAGCCTTTTCTTCCAGGCCTGAGAGGCCAAAACGTCTTGCAAGTTCGTCTAGCACCGCTTGAGTATCGATATCATTATGTGCCAGTAAAACAAGACTATGAAACCATAAGTCGGCAGTTTCATAGATGATTTCATCTTTGTTTCCACCTTTACCTGCGATAACGGTTTCTACCGCTTCCTCACCTAATTTTTTCAGGATTTTATCAGTGCCAGCAGCATAGAGACTAGCGACATAAGAACTGTCTGCATCTGCTGTTTTACGTTCAATAAGAACTTCACTCAGTTGTTTGATTATATCGCTCATGAATAGATATCTTTGGGATCTTTTAACACAGGCTCAACAGCTTGCCATTGACCCTCTTGAAGCTCATTAAAGAAACAGTGATGACGGCCTGTATGACAGGCTATTCCGCCTTTTTGAATCACTTCAAGCAAGATGGCATCGTTATCACAATCCATTCTTATGGATTTAACGAGTTGTTGATGCCCTGACTGTTCCCCTTTATGCCATAACTTTTGTCGGGAACGAGACCAGTAAACAGCATGCCCTTTTTCTGCGGTCAGTTGTAAAGCGTCTTTGTTCATCCAGGCTAAAGTAAGTATTTGCTTGCTTTCAAACTCTTGTGTAATAACAGGAACAAGTCCATCGCTATTCCATTTTACTTGTTCTATCCAAGCTGTCATTTACAGTCTCACCTCAATACCCTGCGCTGCCATTTGTTGTTTTGCCTCTTCAACAGTGTGTTCACCAAAGTGGAAGATACTTGCTGCTAAGACAGCATCGGCATGGCCAAGTTTTATACCATCGGTTAAATCCTGAAGTTTGCCAACACCACCTGACGCAATAACAGGAACGTTCACCGCATCGCTGACTGCTCGTGTCAGTGCCAGGTCAAACCCTGATTTGGTGCCGTCTTTATCCATACTGGTTAGCAAGATTTCTCCAGCACCATAGTCGACCATTTTTTTAGCCCACTCAACAGCATCAATCCCTGTAGGTTTACGACCACCGTGGGTAAAAATTTCCCATTTATCAGTTTCGTTTTCAGCAGAGACTTTTTTAGCATCGATCGCTACCACAATACATTGTGAGCCGAATTTTTCTGCCGCTTCGCGAACAAATTCAGGATTATTAACTGCAGCAGAGTTGATGCCCACTTTATCGGCACCGGCATTCAGCATTCGGCGAATATCTTCAACCGTTCTTATTCCTCCACCAACAGTTAATGGAATAAACACCTGACTGGCTACAGCTTCAACAACATGGACCATTGTGTCACGTTCAGCATGTGTGGCTGTGATATCGAGAAAAGTGATTTCATCAGCGCCTTGTTGGTCGTAACGTTTAGCAACCTCAATTGGATCGCCGGCATCTCTGATATCAACAAACTGGACGCCTTTAACGACACGTCCACCATCAACATCAAGACAAGGAATAATGCGTTTCGCGAGAGCCATGGTTAGCTTTAAAACTCCAACGGCGGGTTTAATTTATCAGCCAGTTCCTGACCTTTTTTCAGGTCGATACTGCCTTCATAAATTGAGCGGCCTAAAATAGCCCCCATCACACCCTCGTCTTCACAAGCGCACAAAGATTCAATATCTTCATAGGAGCTGACGCCACCTGATGCGATAACGGGGATTTGAATTGCCCGAGCTAAGTTTCGAGTAGATTCAAGATTAAAGCCCTGCATCATGCCATCGCGGCTGATATCTGTGTAAATAATGGCTTCAACACCGTCTTGCTCGAATTGCTGGGCAATGTCGACGACATCATGATTGGATAATTTCGACCAGCCATCAATGGCGACTTTCCCGTCTTTAGCGTCGAGACCAACGATGATATGACCTGGAAATTCGGCACATACATCACCCACAAAATGCGGCGCATTGATCGCCTTGGTTCCCAGAATGACGTAGCGAACACCGGCGTGAAGATATGTTTCTATCGTTTCTTCATCACGAATGCCACCCCCAACTTGTACATCTAGCTCAGGAAATGTTTTGCAAACTTCATGGATAACTTCAGCATTAACCGGGTTACCAGCAAAAGCACCGTCTAAATCTACCATATGAAGTCTTTTGGCTCCCGCTTCTACCCATTTACGGGCAACGGCAACAGGATCTTCTGAAAACACGGTGTTATCTTCCATTCGCCCCTGACGCAAGCGCACGCAGTGACCTTGTTTGAGATCAATGGCAGGGATTAACAACATAATCTTACTCCGTTTGTTGATGTTGATTAGGACGACTGACCGTCCCAGTTTACAAAGTTTTCTAATAACTGCAGTCCGGCTCGCTGACTTTTTTCAGGGTGAAATTGGGCTGCAAAGATATTGTCTTTATACAGTGCGGCGGCAAAATCATCAGGATAGGCAGATGTGCCAGCGATAACACGTTTGTCTTCTGGAACAGCATAAAAACTGTGTACAAAATAAAACCGACTGTTTTGCTCTATGCCTTTCCACAACGGGTGTGGGCAGGTTTGATGAACCTGGTTCCATCCCATGTGTGGGACTTTGAGTTTTTCGCCATCAGCATTTTTAGCAGGCTGAAATAATTTGACTTCGCCAGTGAAAATATCAAGTGTATTGACGCCATTATTTTCTTCACTATGAGTCAATAAGGCCTGCATCCCCAAGCATATTCCAAGAAAAGGCTTTTCCTGAGCAGCATGTTTGATAACGTGTTCCAGTTCCAGATGTTTTAGTTCTGCCATACAATCACGTATTGCTCCAACGCCTGGAAATAAAACATGGCTGGCAGAAAGAATGGTTTGAGGATCTGACGTAACAACAACAGAGGCATTATTGGAAACTGCTTCCAGTGCTTTTGAGACAGAGCGTAAATTACCCATGCCGTAGTCAATCACTGCTATGCGATGCATGTTAAACCTGTTTATTTACTTAATAATTTATGGCTAATAATTCTTTTAAAAAGATTATAAAGCACCTTTAGTTGAAGGCAATTGTTCTAATGCGCGCTGATCCAGTGAAACAGCCATTCGTAATGCTCGACCAAATGCCTTGAAAATGGTTTCAGCAATATGATGAGCATTGCGGCCTTTTAGATTATCAATGTGTAGTGTAATGCCAGCGTGATTGACTAAGCCTTGGAAGAATTCGTAGAACAGGTCAACATCAAACTCACCAATCTTATCGCGGGTAAATGTCACATCAAACTCAAGTCCAGGACGACCAGAAAGATCAAGTACAACGCGAGATAATGCTTCATCTAGCGGCACATAGGCATGTCCGTAGCGAACAACCCCTTTTTTATCACCTAATGCTTTTTTTAAGGCCTGACCGATTGTGATGCCTACATCTTCAACGGTGTGATGAGCGTCGATGTGTAAGTCGCCATTTGCTTTAACATTTAGATCAAACAAGCCATGACGGGCTATTTGATCCATCATGTGATCTAAAAACGGAACACCCGTTTCGGCATTGAATTGACCGCTACCATCCAGATTGATTGAAACTTCGATCTGCGTTTCCAGTGTGTTTCGCGCAACTGACGCGCTACGAGTGGTCATTTGATTTCCTGAATATTAGTAATAAAAGGAGATAATAACTGTTTCGAACAAGGGTTTGAAGCGTTATTATAGTCAACGTTCACTATATAGGATTAGCAATGACCCAGTTAGGCAACGTTACCCCACTATTTCAGGACCTCGCTAAAGTCGAACATGAACATAATCTCGCTTGTCAGGAGTGTTCACTTTATCGTTTATGTTTGCCACTTGGTTTACACAATAACGACTTGATTCAATTAGATAAAATCATCAAGCGCAGTCAGAGTTATTCCCGAGGTCAGCCACTGTTTAGTACCCAGACACCGTTCAATTCTATCTATGTTGTTCGTTCTGGTTCCTTTAAAACAACGGTTTCTGCGGTTGATGGTCGCGAGCAAGTAACCGGATTTTATTTTCCGGGTGAGTTTGTTGGTCTGGATGCTATCTATGAACAGGCTTATCGTTCTAACGCAAAAGCATTAGAAAGCAGTAGTGTGTGTGAATTACCTTTCGATATGTTGCAAGAGTTGGGCACCAATATGCCTCAACTTCAAGTACAGATGATGTCACGTTTGAGTAAAGAACTGTCTGGTGATAAAAGTCTGATGTTTTTATTAGGCAAAAAAACGGCTGAAGAAAAACTGGCGACATTTTTATTATCTATTTCGCGTCGTTTCCAGGATCGTGGCTTTTCTGCACGTGAATTTCAGCTCAGTATGTCACGTGGTGATATCGCTAATCATTTGGGTCTGGCTGTTGAAACCGTCAGTCGGCTTTTTTCGCGCTTTCAGGATGAAGGCTTGATCGATATTCAAAACAAATCTATTTCTTTGCGTGACACTGAAAAATTAAAAACATTATGTGGGTAATTCCGCTAAAAATTGGTAAGCGCTCGCTTTATTGATCCAGGTCAATGCATTAACCCCACACCTCCGTAAAATTCAAACCATGTCTTACAGAACATAGTTTGTCCGAGGAGGAAAAAATGAAAACAACAACACTTGCTGCAGCACTACTCACTACTTTAGGCTTGTCTACGCTTGCCGCTCCTGCCATGGCTTATGAAGCAGGTGACTGGTTAGTTCGTGGTCGTATTATCAACGTTAATCCTAATGATGATAGTGGCACTTTATATGTTGGTGGCGCTGATTCAGGCCAAAAAGGTGTTAGCGTAAACTCTGACACAGTTCCTGAGTTAGATATTACTTATATGATGAGCAAAAACTGGGGGGTTGAGCTGATCCTTGGATATTCACAACACACAGTGAAATCGGAAGGTTATTGGGCTGCTCAAGGTTTAGGTGATGTTATTGATACTAAAGTATTACCTCCTACACTGACACTGCAGTATCACTTTATGCCTGACTCAAAGATTCGCCCTTATGTCGGTGCAGGTATCAATTACACTTATTTCTTTGATGAAGAGGTAAAAGGTCCTGTTCTTGATGTACCCGGCGCTAAAGTAAAACTGGATAGCTCATGGGGTTTAGCGGCACAAGCTGGTGTTGATGTGGCTCTAAATGAAGACTGGTTTGTGAACTTTGATGTGAAATATATTGATATCGATACAACTGCTCACTTCAAAGGAACCCCTGTTGGTACTGCAAAAATTGACGCTGATATTGACCCATTTGTTTGGGGTATTGGTATCGGACGCCGCTTCTAAGAAATTAATGTCCTCGTAGTGCTTGGCCCTCTTCGGAGGGCCTTTTTTTTATCTGTTGATTGGTCTAACTAAGCTTCTTAGATTGATACGTAAGATGAGTAGTAAGACAAAATAAATCACAGCTGCACCCATGATTAATCCAGATAAATGACTAGCTCGCTGTAAAGCATCCCACATTTCCCAGTTTTTATATACCGGATTCAAGGCGAATAAAAACAGCAATAAACCTGAATTAGCGATAATTAATTTCAATGAAAATCGTGCCCAGCCAGGGGTTGGTGAATAAACACCGCGCTTTCTTAAACCTTGATAAAGCAGGCCAGCGTTAAGTATGGCTGATAATGATGTCGCTAAAGCCAAGCCCACGTGCTCAAGATAGATCATCAGGATTATATTCAGCCCCATATTACTGATCATGGCAATGATGCCTATTTTGACAGGGGTTTTTGTGTCTTGTCTGGCGTAATAACCTGGTGCCAGGACTTTGATGAATATAAAAGGTAATAGCCCTAAGCCATAGGCTATTAAACTCAAAGAAGCTTTATGAGAATCGACGGTTGTAAATTCTCCATATTGAAATAATGTCATTAACAAAGGTTCAGCTAAATAAATCAGCCCTATTGCAGCTGGTGTTCCAATAAGAAACACCCAGCGTAAGGCCCAGTCGATAGTGTCTGAGAATTCTTCTGTGGTCTTGGCTGCATGTTTTCTAGATAGGCTCGGTAAAATAACAGTAGATAAAGCGATTCCAAAAACACCCAATGGAAACTCAACAAGTCGGTCTGAATAATACAACCAGGAAATACTGCCAGTAACTAAAAATGATGCAAGTAAGGTATCCAGTAGAAGATTTATCTGCGCAACGGAAACACCAAACATAGCCGGGATCATCAAGCGGATAATTTTCCTAACACCCTCACTTTTCCACCCCCATTTTGGCCTGGGCAATAAGCCGAGTTTTATTAAAAAGGGTAGCTGAAATAAAAACTGTACAACCCCACCTATAAAAACACCCCAGGCGAGACCTGTGACCGGTTCCTCTAATTTAGGTGATAACCATATCGCTGCTGCAATTAGCGATATATTAAGAAATACGGGGGTAAATGCAGGAATAGCAAACTTACCAAAACTGTTGAGAATTGAACCGGCAAGCGCCGTTAATGAGATAAAAAAGATATACGGAAAGGTGATGGTAAGAAGATTAGCTGCCAGGTCGGCTTTGATTGGGTCTTCTACAAAGCCGGGGGCGAAAATCATGATAATCACAGGTGCGGCAATCATCCCCACAGCCGTTATCATGGTTAGAATAACGGCTAAAGTGCCGCTGGTTTGTGCAATCAATTGCCGTAAGGGCTTATCACCATGTTCTTTAAATTCTGCAAGAACGGGAATAAAAGCTTGTGAAAAGGCACCTTCAGCAAAAAGTCGTCTTAAAAAGTTGGGGATCTTAAAAGCAACAAAGAAAACATCTGCGCCCAAGCCTGCACCGAACATTCTGGCAATGACAATATCTCTTACAAAGCCTAGTATCCGGGATAAAAAAGTCATCACACTGACAACTGCGGTAGACTTGAAGAGTTTTTCGCTCATGTTTTACTCACAACAGGGTTATATCTCGGCTGTACAAGGTTAAATAAAGATGTTTAAGCCAATTAAAAGTGTTAATTCTAAGGCTTTTTTAGCGTTATATCTTGTTATTACACTGATTATTTTAGTGTTGTGGCTAAGCAGAATGGAGTTTACGCAACCAGACAGGCGTGATATTCCTGACAATCTGAGAAAATTTCTTATCTCCCCTCCACAACTGATACCTCAGTTTGTATTGCAAGGTCATGAAAAACAGGTATTAACGAATGTCTCCCTCGACGGCAAATGGAGCTTTGTCTACTTTACACACCTATATTGTGAGCCAGAGTGTACTGTTGTCGTAAAAGTGATGCAGCATTTGCAACGTTTATTTGCTGGTTCCTCAATACAGTTTTTAATTATTAACTTTGGCGATAATACCGACACTGCTTCCCTTTCCTTTCCTGACTTAAAAACCTTTGGCGGTTCATCGGAAGTTATCGAATCTATCACTAAAAGTGTCGACTTTTTATATTTAGAGCCTGAGGAATATGAACACAGCTTGAAAGTTGAACAACAGCATTATATTTATCTGATTGATCCTCAAGGGCGTGCTTATGCTGTATTCAAACCGCCTTTTACTTCCTTAGCTATTCAAAAAATATTTTTTCAGATACGCGACTTTTATGCTCGTAGTGAGTAATTAGTATCGGCTAAAGCATCAGAAAATGTTTTTTCCAGCTGCTCTAATGTCGCTGTTCTTCTGAAGCTTGGTCGCCATACTAACCCTATCTCACGCATAGCTTGTTCTTTATCAGCAGCTAAAGGAACAAGACGAATGTCTGAATGTATAACCATATCTGAATTTATCGCCATGTCAGGTATAAGTGTTATCCCTAATCCACTGGCCACCATTTCAATCAGTGTATATAAGCTTGTTGCCTGAACGCTTGTACGTTGAGCTGATGCGGGTAATTGGCAGGCACTCAATGCGTGCTCTCGCAAACAGTGTCCTTCTGCTAATAGTAATAATTCATTAATAGGTAATTCATCTGCGCTCAACTTTTCCTTATCGGCTAAAGGATGATTTTGTGGTAATGCTATCCAGAAGGGTTCTTTTGCAAACTCTCGATGTGTTAATCCGCGAGTATTGTATGGAAATGCCAATACAGCGACATCGATACTACCGGTTTCCAATTGATCTAAGAGACGTTCTGACTGGTCTTCTATTAATACTATCTCAAGATCTGGCAATTGTTTTCTGACAGTGGGTAAGACTTTTGGCAATAAAAAAGGACTTATTGTCGGAATGATGCCAATTTGAATTCGACCAGATAATGGGTTCTTCTCCGATAAAGCAAGGTCAACAAGGTCTTCAGTCAATGATAGTATCTGTTGTGCTCTGCTGGCGATCTCTTCTCCGATCGGGGTCGGTAGTACTTTTCGGTTTGTCCTCTCTAACAAAGACACTTCAAGTAACTGCTCTAAGTCTTGAATACCGGCACTTAAAGTTGATTGTGTGACAAAGCATTTATCGGCAGCATGTCCAAAGTGTTTCTCTTCCACCACAGCAGTTAAATATTGCAGTTGTCTTAATGTCGGTAGTCGCATAATCGATATTTCCGTTTATTAGCTTTCTATTGATTTATAGCATAAATATTATATGTGCTAAACCTAATCTATTACTTTATCGACTTGCAGTAACGCTAATAGTTTTATTATTGTCTATTGACGAGGATTGATTGAGCGTAAACTCTTCAATTTTGTTAAGATTCTTTACTCATAATAACTAGATTTTATTCTCAAATACTCGGAGTTTTAGAATGAAGAAATGGCAATGTATTGTTTGTGGTTTTATCTATGATGAAGCAGAAGGTTTACCTGAAGAAGGAATTGCCCCTGGAACAGCTTGGGAAGATATTCCCGAAGACTGGGAATGTCCTGAATGTGGTGTTGGTAAAGACGATTTTGAAATGGTAGAAATCTAGAAGTTTCTTTTGTCCAAATCAAACGCCTTGATCTATAGATAAATGGGTTCTATGTACATGAACATTAGTTCACAGAAGTGTTCTATTTATTGTTTTATCGTAAACGATAACAACATATGAGGTTATTGATTTCTTTTGCTGTTCAGAAATAATTGATTGGTCGTATAAGATTACTTGTGCTTTCACACTTGACCCTCGCTCATTTTCGTAATATTAGTTCTGCTACTCTATCCCCCTCTGAAGGTATTAACCTAATTCTTGGGGAAAATGGATCTGGTAAAACAAGTATTCTTGAAGCTCTACATTTACTTGCCATGGGTAGATCATTTCGATCGCGTCATCTGAAAAATATTGTCCAGCTAGAATATTCTCAATTTACGCTTTTTGCGCGTTCCTCTGAAATGACACCGGTTGGACTGTTATATGATATCCAGTCAGGGCTGCAAATTCGTTTGAATAATGCCCCGCTTAAAAAGTTATCAGATTTGGCAGTTAACACTCCTCTACAATTTATTTCTGCAAATTGTCACCAGTTTTTTGAGTTAGGCCCAAAATTTCGTCGCAAGATGATAGATTGGGGTATGTTCCACGTGGAACACAAATTTAATTATCACTGGCAAACGTATAAAAAAGCGCTACTTCAGAAGAATGCAGCATTAAAAAACAAAAAGTCTAGAAATGAGACTGAACTATGGAATCAATATTTAATAAAGCATGGTTTAATCATAACGGACTATCGTGAAGCTTATTTAGATAAGCTCGTTAGTGTTTTTGAGCCATTATTCCATAAGCTCTGTCCATCGCTGAGTGACTGCAAGTTTACTGTCAAGTACAACAAGGGTTGGAGTAAGGAAAAATCTTTAGCCGAAATCCTGGATGAAAATTATGAGCGTGATCGGATTATGGGCTATAGTCGCAATGGTCCACATTCTGCCGATTGGACATTACGTATTAATGATGCCTCTGCTGAAGAAATGCTTTCTAGGGGACAGCAAAAATTGTTTTACCTGGGCCTATGCATGGCACAAATAATCATTTTACTGAACGAAAAAGATGTAAAAAACACGGTTTTATTGATTGATGATCTAAGCTCAGAGCTGGATTGGAACCATCAAATAACAGTCATAGATACACTACGAAATCTACCTGTACAGAGTTTCATAACGAGTACAAATAGCGAACTCGCATCATTAATCAATACAGACAAAGAAAAAGTGTTCCACGTGAAACAAGGTGAAATGATAGCTTCATAATGAGACTGTCAACAAACCTGTATAAGTAGTAGAATAGAAGGTTATTCAGCACATCCTCCATTTGGCCAGGAATAGTTTGATTATGACAACGGAAAAAAACAACAACACTTACGACTCTTCGAATATAAAAGTCCTAAAAGGACTTGATGCAGTTAGAAAAAGACCTGGTATGTACATCGGTGATACCGATGATGGCACAGGATTGCACCACATGGTTTTCGAGGTGTTAGATAATGCAATTGATGAAGCGTTAGCCGGTCATTGTAGTGAAATTCAGGTGCGTATACATCCAGATGATTCAGTATCAGTCATTGATAATGGTCGTGGCATTCCTGTCGACATCCACGAAGAAGAAGGTGTTTCTGCTGCTGAAGTTATCATGACGGTTCTTCATGCTGGCGGTAAGTTCGATGATAATTCATACAAAGTGTCAGGTGGACTTCACGGTGTGGGGGTTTCTGTTGTTAATGCATTATCCAAAAAGCTGGCAATGGAAATTCATCGGAATAACAGAGTTTATAAACAAACCTATACACATGGTGTACCCGACTCGCCATTAACAGATGTTGCAGACACAGAGATAACAGGAACAAAAATTCAGTTCTGGCCAAGTGAAGAAACATTCACTAACGTGACGTTTGACTACAATATCTTGGCAAAACGTATCCGTGAATTAGCTTTTCTGAATTCAGGTGTAAAAATCGTTCTAACCGATGAGCGTAATGAAAAGACAGAAACCTTCTTTTACGAAGGTGGTATCACTGCTTTTGTTCAGCACCTTAATAAGAACAAAGATCTGATCCACGAAAATATTATCAAGATATCAGGTGTGCGTGATGATGTTGCTGTCGAGTTATCGATGCAATGGAACGATTCATATCAAGAAAATATTTATTGCTTTACCAATAATATTCCGCAACGTGATGGTGGTACACACCTAGCTGGATTTCGTGCAGCCCTGACCAGAACCTTAAATCAATATATTGAAAGTGAAGGTTTGGCGAAAAAGTCTAAAGTCACAACAAGTGGTGACGATGCTCGCGAAGGCTTAACAGCAGTGCTATCGGTTAAAGTCCCGGATCCTAAGTTTAGCTCTCAAACAAAAGATAAGTTGGTGTCGTCAGAAGTAAGAACAATTGTGGAATCTTATGTGAATGAGTTTTTCCACGATTTCTTAATCGAAAATCCTACCGATGCTAAATTAATCGCCAATAAAATGATTGACGCCGCCCGTGCTCGGGATGCAGCAAGAAAAGCGAGAGAATTGACACGCCGAAAAGGTGTATTAGATATTGCCGGACTACCAGGTAAACTAGCAGACTGCCAAGAGAGAGACCCTGCCCTATCAGAATTATTCTTAGTGGAAGGGGACTCGGCAGGTGGTAGTGCCAAACAAGGCCGTGACCGTCGTACACAAGCGATATTACCGCTGAAGGGAAAAATTCTTAACGTAGAAAGAGCGCGTTTTGACAAAATGATCAGCTCTGCAGAAGTCGGAACATTAATTACGGCTTTGGGCTGCGGTATTGGTCGTGATGAATATGATCCTGAAAAGCTCAGATATCATCATATTATTATCATGACGGATGCTGACGTTGACGGTTCTCATATTCGTACGCTTCTACTGACATTCTTTTATCGTCAGATGCCCGAGTTAATAGAGCGTGGCCATGTTTATATTGCACAGCCACCTTTATATAAAATTAAAAAAGGGAAACAAGAACGTTACGTAAAAGATGATGCTGAGATGGAGCGGTATCTTACTGAAGTAGCATTAACGAATGCGAAATTATATCCGGCAGAAAATGCTCAACCGATTGAAGGTACTGCACTGGCGTCTCTAGTAACGGAATATCAAACGGTCAATTCAATTATTGGTAGATTGTCTAATCATTATTACCCTGCGTTTCTGGATAAATTGGTGTACGAGCCTCAGATTCCAGACATGAATGATGATGCGGCGATTAATGCATGGCTAGCAAATATTGAAGTTGCTTTAAACAAAGGACTGCCGACAGGTACACAATTTAAACTGAGCATCAAACGTCAGGAAAATGAGCCCGTCGGTACCATTAATATTAGCTATAGCAGACATGGTATCAGCACAGACTATCACGTACCGGGTGAATTCTTTGATAGTACTGAATATCAGAAGATTTTAGTATTTTCTAATAAAATCAATGGTTTGTTAGGTGATGGTGCACGGGTTGAACGTGGTGAAAGACAACAAGAAGTCAGTTATTTCTCACAAGCGGTCACTTGGTTGTTAGCCGAAGCCAGACGAGGGCAACATGTCCAGCGCTATAAAGGTCTGGGAGAGATGAATCCTGATCAATTATGGGAAACCACAATGGATAAGTCTAAACGTAGACTACTTCAGGTAAGAATCAATGATGCTATTGCAGCCGATGAAACATTCAACACGCTGATGGGTGATAATGTTGAACCGCGTAGAGAATTTATTGAAACACATGCATTACAGGTCTCGAATCTGGATATCTAAATCCAGGAATCTTTCCTGATTAAATAAGTCATACAGCCGATAGGTTGTGTGACTTTTTTATGCATAAAAGAAAGTGAAGGAAACGGTATGTCCGAAACTGAAAATCAGTATGACTTGGTACAAAGAATCTTGCATTGGTTAATCGCACTGGCGATATTAGCGATGATTGCTATTGGGCTGTATATGGTTCAGCTTCCCAAAGAATGGGAATTACCGCCAGGCCAGGAGAGTGTAAGGGCGTTTTGGTTTTTATTGCACAAGTCACTCGGTATAAGTGTCGCTGTTCTCATTGTGCTGCGCATAGCGTGGCGATTATCACACAAAGCACCACAACTGCCCTCTTACATTCCATCGTGGCAACAGCGGCTTTCTGGTGGCGTTCATGAGCTATTATATGTATTGATGGTTGCTATGCCTTTCACCGGATATCTTCAGTCAATGTACAGCAAATACGATACTAAGCTCTGGGGCATTGTGTTACCCAGGCTGGCTGAAGCGGATCCTGATATGAGAGAGTATTTCAGTGAAATACATGAAATTCTTGCATTTACATTGATCGCTATACTAGTCATTCATATCGGCGCAGCAGTAAAACACCGCCTTAGTGGTAATACTATTAATCAGCGAATGTCATTATTTTCCAGAAAATAAATAATGAGGCATCTCGGAATAAAAAAGGCCCTGACAGGGCCTTTTTTTATATCGTTAAGCGAGAAAAGAGGCTTAATGAAGTTTGATTTTAGGATGTACGCTACGTCTAAAGATATGTGATAACGACAGCATCGCTACACGGAAAGGCCCAAATAAGGCTACCTGATGCATCTTATACAGCGACAGATACATGAGACGCGCCATAAAGCCCTCAATCATCAAACTACCTTTGCTCAGGTTGCCCATCAGGTTACCAACAGTACTGTACTTACCAAGAGAGACCAGAGAACCGTAATCATGATATTCAAATTCAGGTGCTACCTTACCTGCCATCCTGTTACGTATTGACTTGTATACAACAGATGCCATTTGATGGGCTGCTTGCGCGCGTGGTGGAACATTTTCATCGTGACCCTGCCATTTACATGCACAGCAATCGCCGATGGCGTAAATATCATCGTCAAGGGTTGTTTGCAGTGTCTGTCTGACAACAAGTTGATTCATCCAGTTAGTTTCAAGTCCAGCGATATCTTTCAGGAATTCAGGTGCTTTGATACCAGCTGCCCAAACTTTTATAGATGCAGGGATGGTTTTACCACTCTCAGTAAATATAGCCTTATCATTGACTTCTACGACGCGTTCGCCGGTAAGAACATCAACCCCCAGTTTTGTAAGTTCACTTGTGGTGGCTTGTGATAAGTTTTCTGGTAAACCAGGTAAAACGCGGTTTGCGGCTTCGATGATGCTAATTTTTACGTCCTGAGGTTGTACTTCATCCAGACCATAAGCCGTCAGTAAGTGAGAAACCTCATGCAATTGAGCACTAAGTTCTATACCAGTAGCCCCCGCGCCGACAATTGCGATATTTAGCTGGCCTTCGTCTAGCGGTTTGCCTTGCGTATGCGCGCGCAGATAAGCCTCAAGCAGTTTATTCTGGAAAGATTCAGCTTGTTTAGTTGTATCGAGGAATAAACAATGATCACGAACACCTTTTATACCAAAATCGTGACTGACGCTGCCGACAGATATCACAAGATAGTCATATTCAAATTCACGACGAGGAATAATCTCAACACCATCGGGGTTGAGCGTTGGTGCAAGAGATATTGTCTTGCGGTTTCTGTCGAGACCATCCATTTTGCCAAGACGGAAGCGAAATCCGCTAGCGTTTGCCTGACTCAGGTATTCAATTTCGTCTTCATGAGAATCGAGCGTGCCAGCTGCAACTTCATGAAGAAGTGGTTTCCAGATGTGAGTGTGCGTATTATCGACAAGCGTAATTTCAGCCTTGCCTTTTTTACCCAGTTTTTTGCCGAGTTTAGTGACCAATTCAAGGCCACCTGCTCCACCACCGACAACCACAATTTTTGGAATACTGTTAGACATTCGCAAAGGCTCCAATCTGACGCAAAATTACAATGAGTTATCGATTTTAACGTAAAAAACCTTATAAAACCTATCTTATTTTTACTATATCTGTTTAGTCTGGCAAAATTTACACCTTAACTTATTCACAGAGAAATGAAATGCAAGCAAGGCCTGAAAAACCTCGTCTGGCTTGGGCTGTTACTGGCTCAGGGCATTACCTGAAAGAGTGTCTGGAAATTGTCCGGGAATTAGAGGATGTGGACTTGTTTTATAGCCGTGCAGGTGAAGAAGTCGTGAGAATGTACGGATATGACCCAAAATCCCAAGTACCAGAGGGACGGGTTTACCGTGACAGAGCGGCCAGTGCGCCACCTGTGGGCCTTTTTTATCGAGGTGATTACCATAGTTTAGTAGTAGCACCAGCGACATCTAATACCGTGGCTAAGATGGTATTAGGCATTTCTGACACCTTAGTGACAAACATTTTTGCTCAGGCAGGTAAGTGCCAAATCCCAAGTATCGTACTGGCCTGTGACTCTGAGCCGGAGATTGATACACCTGCACCAGATCGAATCGTGCGTGTTTGGCCTCGCAGGATCGATCTTGAGCACACCAAGACGTTGAGAACATTCGAAGCAACCACCGTCGTAGACGATGCTGACCAGCTGTTTGCTGCACTGAAAATACGCCTGAAAGAGGTGGGCTGAGTCCCGCATGTCTGAAAGAATTTTGTTTATCACCGGCAAGCTTGCAGAACCAAGTGTAAATCAGGTTTTACAGGAAATGGCACCCCTGCCATTTGATTACCGGGTACACCAAATTGGTGCGTCGGTGGCGGCGTTGATAACGGATGCGATGATCGCACGCAGGCTTAAAGCAGAAGACTATCAGGACTGTGACGAAATTATCGTACCGGGGCGGTGCCGTGGTGACCTTGAAGCGCTGGGTAAAGAATTAGGTATTAAAATAACACGTGGACCAGATGAAATTAAGGATCTGCCAATCCACTTTGGTCGAGCAAAAAAACGCCCCGATCTGAGCCGCTATTCCGTTGATATTTTCGCCGAAATTGTTGATGCACCAGAACGTACGATTGATAGCATTATCGACCGAGCAAACTATTACCGTGATAATGGTGCCGATGTCATTGATATTGGTTGCTTACCTCAAGAGTCATTTCCACACCTTGAAGAAGCTGTTAAAGCATTACATGATAATGGTTTTAAAGTAAGTGTGGACTCACTATCATTGCCGGACTTAAAAAGAGCCGCAAATGCTGGCGCGGACTACTTATTGAGCCTTACTGAAAAAACCATCGACCTTGCTAAAGAAACCGATGCTATACCGATATTAGTTCCAGCTGAACCAGGTTCACTCGAGTCATTAGAGCGAGCGATGGAAACAATGGAACGATGGGGCAAACCGTATATTGCTGATCCAATATTGGATCCTATCCATTTTGGCCTGACAGCGTCTATCGTTCGTTATTATCAATTAAGAGAAAAATACCCTGATATTCCCATAATGATGGGAGTGGGTAATTTAACTGAGCTTACAGATGCAGACACCAGCGGCATCAATGCGATGCTGTTTGGCATTATTTCAGAGCTGAATGTAAGTTGTGTATTGGCTACCGAAGTCAGCCCGCATGCGCGACGAGCTATCAGGGAAGCGGATGTGGCAAGGAGAATGATGTATGCAGCCAAACAGGATAATAGTTTACCGCGAGATTTTACGGCTGACCTTCTAGTTGCGCATGAACGGAAACCCTTTACGGATAGTCGGGATGAAATTATAGCGCTGGCTGAAAACATTAAAGATCCTAACTATCGTATAAAAATTGCAGCTGATGGCATCTATTTGTTTAATCGTGACGGTATTATTCATGATGTGGATCCGTTTGAGTTTTATCCACACCTTGAAGTAGAAAATGATCCTGGACATGCATTTTACTTGGGTGTGGAGCTTGCCAGAGCACAAACAGCCTGGGAATTAGGTAAACGTTATACTCAGGATGAAGAGCTTCAGTGGGGTTGTGCTGTATCGAGAGAGGAAGACGATCTCAGCGAGCAGAAAGAAGAAGGCACCACGATGAAGAAAACAAAGAAACAACGTGCCTGCGGGACAGCTGAGGCCAGTGATACCGCGCGAGAAAGTATGAAAAAAATCGTGCGTGATGAGAAAGCCCCTAAAGTGAAAAAACGACGTACGGCCTGTGGAACGGCAGAGTCCGATAAAAAGAAAAAGGAGCGCCCCTGTGGCACGGCTGACCGCAAAGATTCATGAAGTCATCGTAACAACAAAAAATGCTGATGGTACGGCGCATCATGCGCCGATGGGAATTAGTGAAGTAAATAATTACTTTCAAATAAAACCATTTAAACCCTCAACAACATACAACAATCTGATGAACCAGCGGTCGTGTAGTATTAATTATATTGATGATGTTCGTGTATTTGCTGGGGCATTAACCGGGCATCGACAATGGCCAATATCACCATGCGAAAAGGTGGATGGGCTCTATTTGACGGATGCGCTAAGTCATAGTGAAATCACAATTCAGAATGTGGATGACGATGATCCGCGTGCATGTTTTTATGGTGCTGTGGTAAATGAACAGCAACACGGCTTATTTCGTGGTTACAACCGTGCCCAAAGCGCCGTGATTGAAGCGGCGATTTTGGTCAGTCGACTGTCCATGCTGCCGGAACAAAAAATTCGCGATGAAATTAACTACTTAACCATTGGCATGGAAAAAACCGCGGGAGAACGCGAGTGGGAAGCCTGGGGATGGTTAATGGAAAAGGTTAAACAAGCAGGTATCGATGTCGAATAACACAAAGTGGCTTGCCAGTGTTCAATCGCTGGAAGAAGCGCAAAGCTTGAACGAGTGTCTGCCAGATATACTCGACATGAAACAACCGGCACAAGGCGCCTTGGGTGCCCTGCCACTGGATGTGGTGAAAAATGTCGTCAAATGGGCATCAGGTCGGTGTTTAACCAGTGCCACAGTTGGTGATTTGCCAATGCAGGTTCAATTCATTGAACCTGCAATTATGAAGATGGCTGAAACAGGTGTGGATTATGTCAAAGTAGGCTTATTTGGCGGCGATGAGCAGGCTGAATGTCTGCAAGAATTAACGCCGGTTATCAAACAACTTAATACACCGGTCATTGCCGTGACGTTTGCTGACCGTCACTATGAAAAGGATGTGATAAAACAGGTATTGCAGACAGGATTTAGCGGTGTAATGATCGATACCGCTGAAAAAAATGGTCGTTCCTTGTTGGATCTTTGGTCCGTTGATGCCCTGACTGACTTTGTAAACGTCGTAAAAGATGCACAACAATTATGTGGCTTGGCAGGTGCATTACGCATTGATGACATTGCTACCCTGCGAACATTACAGCCGGACTATCTTGGCTTTCGCAGTGCCCTTTGTCCAGACCGAAAACGAAATGGAACCTTATCCGTAACATTGGCCAAAACTATCGCGTCAGCGTTACAGTAAACGTTATCAGCAGGCTTTATTGGCAGGACGCCAGTGAAATAGGTCATCATTAAATCGCAAGGAGGCGAGCATGCAACTTGTTCAACGTTTTATCCGTGTTTTTTTAATTCTTACCCTGCTAACCTTTAACGGGATCGTTCATGCTGCTCAGGCCATGCCGCCAGTGCAGCTGGCCAGTGTGTATAAGTCAGACAATGCTGAGCCAATATCAGCCTACCTCGTCAGCGAGAAATTTGATGGTGTTCGAGCTATATGGACCGGCACAGAACTACTGACGCGAAGTGGAAACCGTATTAATGCCCCGGAATGGTTTACTGCTCCCCTCCCTGATGTGTGGTTGGACGGTGAGTTGTGGACAACGCATCAGGACTTTGCCCGGCTCAGTGGTATTGTGAGAACACAAACACCCGTTGATGAGGAGTGGCAACATGTTAGTTACCGCGTATTTGATATGCCTGAAAAAAAATTGCCGTTTGAGCAACGTTATCAAAACTACACTCGTTTAATCACTAAACTAGATCTGCCTCATCTCAAAACAGTTAAACAACAACGCGTTGCGAGTGATAGCGCATTACAAGACCTATTACAGCAAAAGCTTGAGCACGGCGCGGAAGGTCTGATTCTACACCTCGCCTCTGCCAAACATCAGGGTGGCAGAACAGAAGCATTATTAAAATTAAAACCTTACGACGATGAAGAAGCCGTCGTTATTGGACATCTGCCTGGTAAAGGCAAATATACCCATCAGTTAGGTGCCTTACGCGTTAAAAATGACCGAGGTCAAATTTTCGCTATCGGCAGTGGCTTATCCGATCAAGATCGCCTAAATCCGCCTGCGATTGGCACGGTTATCACCTATCGTTATCAAGGTTATACCAAAAATGGCTTGCCACGTTTTGCTCGTTTTTTGCGTATCCGTGACACCGAGCTGGATTAAATCTGACAAATAAGAAGAATTGGCCATGCGTTTGATTTTTAGTGTTCTCAACAGTGATATAAACGTAACAATGTATGGTCGGTTTGTATCACTGTATATGTTTAATTTTAGCTAACGTGAACGGTTTTTTCACCAGGATAGCTACTATAGGTCTGACAATAAGAACGCAAATAAAGGCCGCTGGCATCGCAATTTTATAAGCATGTAAAACATCACTGATGTAGTGCGAAGACCAACCCTGGTTAACGCCAGTAATAATTAAGCACATTAACATGGCCATAATCCCTGCCATATAAAAAGCAAATACATAAGATGTCAATTTGACGGGTAACTTCTTTGTTTTCATTACTGACTCCTCTTAATTTATGGTGAGAAGTTTAACCATGTTACTGTTAAGTAAATAGAGGGTATAAACTAAATAAATTATTATGTTAAAGTTAGTAATATTGTGTTGCTTATAGGGAATCAACAGATGGATACGATGCGTGGTGTAGAGAGTTTTGTCAGATCGGTGGAGTTAGGCAGTCTTGCAGCCGCATCAAGAAGGTTAGGTATTAGCGCAGCGGCGGTCAGCCAGAATATTGCCCGATTAGAGTCTGCTTTAGCTACACGTTTACTTACCAGAACGACAAGAAGTCTGGCATTAACAGATAGCGGAGAAGTTTATTACCAGCGAGTAAAAGGTCTGTTGCAAGAGATGGAGCTGGCGGCAGAAGCTGTTTCATTAGTTGATGGTAAAGTGTCTGGACGACTGAAAATAGCCTGCTCTGCAGCCTTTGCACGGCATGTATTAGCTCCGTTACTCCCCATGTTTTATGAGCAGTATCCAGAACTGAGTATAGAGCTTATGGCCAGTGACAGACATGTTGACCATCAGCAGGAAGGCATTGATGTCAGTATTCGAATTCGAGAGCAACTGGATGATAGCCTGGTGGCGAATCGACTTACTACCGTTCCGCTTGTTTATTGTGCTTCCCCTGATTATCTAGATAAAAATGGTGTTCCAGATTCTATTGCTGAATTACGTCAGCATAGATGTTTGCTGTTTAAAATTCCTGTTGATGAAAAAATAGTCGGGTGGTCTTTTATAAGACATGGTGAACGTTTCCAACCAGAAGTCAGAACAGCCATGGTTTGTGATGATATTGATATGTTGGCAAATATCACCGTTGCCGGTGGCGGTATTGCGAGATTAGCGGCTTTCGTTGCAACCCCTTATATTGCTCAAGGAAGACTCATTCCCTTATTTGAAGCTGGCAATCACTCTGAACTTCACGGTGAAGCTGAACCTTTAGATTATTATTTTTGTGTTGCTGATCGTTTTGCAAAAACGCTAAAAGTACGGGTTTTTCAGGACTTTTTGCATCAGAATTTACCTAATAGCTGGGATAAGGGGGAGTAGGTACCATTAAGTCCCCTACTCCACCCATCCATTACGCTAAGCTGCCTGAGATTGGCGTAACTCCCTGGCGGCTTCAACCATGGCTTCCAGCGCGGGTTTCACTTCTGCCCATTGACGGGTTTTCAGGCCACAGTCGGGGTTGACCCACAAACGTTCAGCCGGAATTCGCTGAGCCGCTTTTTTCATCAGGGTTTTCATGTACTCCGCATTAGGAATATTCGGTGTATGAATGTCATATACACCCGGCCCAATTTCATTGGGGTAATCAAAGGCATTAAAGACATCCAACAGTTCCATATCTGACCGTGAGGTTTCAATGGTGATGACATCAGCATCCATCGCAGCAATTGATTCAATAATGTCATTGAACTCGGAATAACACATATGGGTATGGATTTGCGTTTCATTCGCTACGCCATTGGCAGTGACTCGGAAACAACGTACCGCCCAGTCAAGGTAGTCTTGCCATTCAGCACGACGCAGTGGTAGCCCTTCGCGTAATGCCGCTTCATCGATTTGAATGATGTTAACCCCAGACTTTTCAAGATCCAGTACTTCATCACGAATGGCCAGGGCCAGTTGTAAACACGTGTCTGAACGTGGTTGATCATCACGAACAAAGGACCAGTTCAGCATGGTGACAGGGCCAGTCAGCATGCCTTTTACAGGCTTATCGGTCAGTGATTGAGCATAATTAATCCAGTCGACGGTCATTGCACGGGGTCGTGCGATATCCCCAAAGATGATAGGAGGTTTAACACAGCGTGAACCGTAAGATTGCACCCAACCAAACCGGCTGAAGATATAACCATCGAGTTGTTCGCCGAAGTATTCCACCATATCGTTTCGCTCTGCTTCACCGTGCACCAGAACATCCAGCCCAACTTTTTCCTGCTCTTCAATTGCTAGCTGGATCTGTTGGTGCATTTTGGCTTGGTAGGCGGTAAAGTCTATCTCTCCTTTACGAAACAATTGACGTGTTTGCCGAATATCGGTGGTTTGTGGAAACGAGCCAATGGTGGTCGTGGGGTAAAGCGGTAGCTTGACCTTGCTACGCTGTAATTCAGCGCGTTCAGCATAAGGTTGTTGGCGATTTGCCATGGCATCGGTAACTGATTGCAGACGCTGTTGAATGTCACTACGGTGTACTCGCGTAGAGTTTTCTCGATGCGCAATCGAGTTAGCATTTTCGGCTAGTTCTGCTGCAACGGCGTCACGGCCTTCATTCAGCGCGGTGGCGACAATAGCCAGTTCATCGAGCTTTTGCTCAGCAAATGCCAGCCAATCTTTTACTTCAGTATCGATATCCGTTTCGCTGTTTAAGTCGACAGGAACATGTAATAACGAACAGGATGGCGCCAACCAGAGACGTTGCTTAAGACGTATATAAACAGGTTCGAGCCAATCCAGCGTTGCGTTAAGGTCGGTCTTCCAGATATTTCTTCCATTGATTATGCCGATAGATAACACTTTATGTGGTGGTAACCAGTCGACCACCTTAATGACTTCATCTCGAGCATTAATGGCATCAAGATGCAGCCCTGCTGTGGGTAATTCACAGGCCAGCTGCAGGTTTTCTTTCAGACTGCCAAAATAAGTGGTCAGCAGTAATTTAACTGGTGTTTTGTTTAAAGCAAAGTAGGCCTGGTTTAGAGCATGCTGCCAGTCCTTATCCAGTTCCGTAACAAGGATGGCTTCATCGATTTGTACCCACTCAATACCTTCTTTTGCTAACAGGTTTAACAAAGCTTCGTATACGGGCAAGAGTTTAGGCAGCAGGTCAAGTTTGTTGCTGTTATCCTTGCTTTTACCTAGCCAAAGGTAGCTGACGGGGCCGAGAATAACGGGTTTGGCATTGACGCCTTGCTGCGTTGCTTCTCTTACGTAAGACAGATAGCGCTCAGCATGAAGTTCAAATGTGGTATCGGCGTCGAATTCCGGGACCAGATAATGATAATTTGTGTCAAACCATTTAGTCATTTCAGCTGCTGCTACAGACGTTTGTTCAACGGCTTTGCTGGTTTGACCTCTGGCGGCTTGAAAGTATTGGTCCAGTTCAGATAGTTCACTACGAGCGCGTCGAGGCAAGTTACCAACCAATAAGCTGGTGTCTAGTACGTGATCATAAAATGAGAAGTCGCCTACAGGACTAAAATCCAGTTTTTTTTGACTATTCCAGTGTTTTTTTCTTAATTCGGCGGCTTGCTGTTCCAGATCAATAAGCGATGTTTCACCACGCCAGTATGCTTCTAGAGCAAATTTTAATTCTCGTTTCTTCCCTATACGTGGGAAGCCCAGGTTATGTGTTTTTACCATGTTATGTTCCTTTACAAATCGTGGGCCATTGTAAAGTTGATAAAAGATAAGGAATAATGATATTTATTTCTTAATCTATAAGAATATTTCATACATGATTGAGCGTACCCATTTAAAAATTATTCAGGCTTTGGCTGAGCATGGCAGTCTAACGGCGGCTGCAAACGCCTTATATGTCACTCAGCCGGCATTAACTCATCAGATTCGTTACCTTGAGCAGAAGTTAGAGGTTCGACTTTGGGAGAGACAGGGAAGAAAATTGAGGCTCACCCAAGCTGGTCAGCTTTTATTAAAAACGGCAAGGCAGGTATTACCTGTTTTTGAGCAGGCAGAAAATACAATGCAGGCTCTGGCTGATGGTAAGCAAGGGGTGTTAAAGATTGGTGTGGAGTGTCATCCATGCTATGAGTGGTTAAAAGCAATATTAACGGACTATCTGATCGCGATGCCGAAAATGGATGTAGATATTGTTCATAAATTCCAGTTTTCCGGTTTGGAAGGACTATTAAATCATCACATAGACTGTTTGGTGACGCCGGATAAAGTGACACACAAAGATTTATTTTATGCGCCATTATTCGAGTATGAAATGGTGTTGTTGGTAGCAAGTACTCACTCACTTTCTGGGCTGGATTATATAGAAGCAGAGGCATTGGAATCGGAGTTATTGATGACTTTTCCCGTGCCGCATGAACGCTTAGATATTTATACTCAGTTCTTACTGCCTGTCAATGTAAAACCACAACATAAAACGATGGAATCTTTAGATATCATGGTACAAATGGCGAGCCTGAACCGTGGTGTGACCGTATTACCTGATTGGTTGGCCAAACAATATTGCCAAGAAATTCCTGCTTCTATCGTTAGATTAGGGCAGCATGGTGTGATGAAAACCTTATTTGCAGCGATGCGGGTGGGTGAACAGACGGTGCCCTATATGGCAACATTTTTAGAAATGGGACAGAAAAAAGGTGCTTTAGGAATCAAGCAGACGAAATAACATTTCCCGGATAGTGTTAGGTTCAAAAGGCTTGTTGAGAATGGCTGAGACACCTGCCTGTTCGACCTGACCAAGTCGGGCTTCATTATTTTCTGTGGTTAAGATCATGATTGGAATGGCGTCATTACCCATATCATTTCTGATGTACTGAACCAACTCGTGACCATCCATTTCAGGCATATTCAGATCGGTGACAATCAGGTCATAGTGATTTTCGTTAATTTTATCCAAAGCTTTACGACCATTTTCAGCATCGTCAATATGCTGAATGCCCATCGTACTGAAAATACGCATAATGTGATTACGTGAAGTCAAACTATCGTCAACAACCAACAAGTTCAACTCACTGACATCATAACTTTCCAGCGTAATTTCTTCTGGATCAATGATATCTAACGTGGCCCTTATAGCCCGTTGTAAGTCTTTATGATCGAAGGGTTTGGGCAGGATAGCAATCACTCCAGCCTGACGGACAGGTTCCAGCGCTGCATGCCCTTTTTCACTGGAAATCAGCATATATGACAGATTGAGCTCAGGATGATCTTGTATCACAGTTTCAATAAGCTCATTAGCCGTCATATCCGGTAGATACATGGCTGTAATCACCAGATCGGGTGGGTATTTACTAATCAGCGCTAATGCTTCTTTACCGCTACTGACGCCATCAATTTTATGAACACCCTCTTCATTCAGATGTCGCATGATGAGCTTGAGTTGCATGGCTGAAGGTTCAACCAGCAGAATAGATAAATCGTTAGCTGTAAGTAAGGCCATAGGCTTAGTGTCTTACCAAGTCATTTTCGACTTGGTTACGTGTTTGTTGCGTTGTCAGAATTTCAATAATGCTTAATGCAAAATCCATGGCGGTACCTGGTCCTTTTGAAGTAATTATTCTGTCATCGATGACAACAGTTTGATCAATGAGTGATATTTCAGGCCAATCTTCTTGTTTCAATACGCCCGGATAACAGGTAGCACGGTGTTGATTAAGGATCTTTGCATTCGCTAATACCAAAGGTGCAGCACAAATTGCTGCGATATATTTATTAGCATTTAACTGATTTTGTAATAAGGTCGCGATACGAGCATCGCTATTGAGATTGTTCGTGCCGGGCTGACCGCCCAGCAGAACAACCATATCAAACGTTGACTCTTTGACATCATCTATCAGGCTATCAGCAGCTAATACCACTTGTCTGCTGCCGGTGACCTGATGACGCTGGGTCAGGCTGGCTGTCACCACATTGATCCCTGCTCTCCTCAGTAAGTCGATAACGGTGACCGCTTCAATTTCTTCAAAGCCTTCGGCGAGAGGAACCAATACAGTTGACATAAGCTATCCTTTATTTTTTAAGGATGGTCATTCCTTTTAACAAATTCAGTGCTTGTGATAATGCATAATCAGAGACTTCAAGAGGTTGCTCTTTCTCTTTATCCGCTTGGTTCTGTTCAGCATTGGCTTTTTCTTCTTCGTCACCATTGACCAGATGATGAGCCAGATCACGTTCTCTTAGCGGAGTAAATTCTGCGTCTTCAATAGCAGAAATATGCACTGGTTTTAGTTCGATATCCGGAACAATACCTTCTGCCTGAATAGAACGGCCTGAGGGTGTGTAATAACGAGCTGTTGTCATCTTAACAGCAGTGTCATTAGTGAGAGGCATTACAGTCTGCACAGAACCTTTACCAAAGGTTTTTGTACCCATAATGACCGCACGATCATGATCTTGTAAGGCACCAGCAACAATTTCCGAGGCAGATGCAGAACCACCATTAACCAATACAACTAATGGAGCTCCTTTCAGCATATCGTCAGGAGTGGCGTGGAATTTCTGATCAGAATCTGGAATACGGCCTTCAGTGTAAACAATGAGCCCTTTTTCAATGAAGGCATCAGAGACTTCAACCGCGGCATCTAATACACCACCAGGATTGTTGCGCAGATCCAGCACCAGTCCATTTAGCTTGCCATCATTTTCTTTTTTCAGTTCAGAGATGGCTTCTCTTAAGCTTTCACCGGTCCGTGACTGGAATGTTGAAATACGAACATAGGCGTAACCCGGTTCCAGCATTTTTTTCTTAACACTCTCGACTTTGATGATGGCGCGAGTGACATTAATTTTGAGTGGCGTATCTTCACCTTCACGAATGATGGTTAGCATAAGGTCAGTGCCTGGTTTGCCACGCATGATATCCACTGCATCATTCAGGGTCATTCCTTTTACAGGAGTGTCATCAAGACGAATAATCAGATCACCCGGTTTGATACCGGCTTTTGCAGCAGGCGTATCGTCAATTGGTGTGACGACCTTAACAAAGCCATCTTCCATGCTGACTTCAATACCCAGTCCACCAAATTCGCCAGAGGTACCTTCACGCAGTTCTTTGAACTGTTCTTTATCGAGATAGGTTGAGTGAGGATCCAGACCGGAAAGCATGCCGCGGATAGCATTTTCCAGTAACTGTTTATCTTCAACAGGTTCTACATAACTACTTTTAATCCTGCCAAAAATCTCTGAAAAAGTACGTAAGTCTTCAAGAGGTAGGTCCGGTTTTGTTGCTTCCTTGTCAGCAAAAACCATTTGGCCAAATACGAGGGTGGCACCTAAAATTACACCGCTGGTAATTAAGCCGAAATCACGTTTAAAAAAACTCATATTCCTTCCTTAATCGATAAGACTTGTCAGCCTTGTTTCCCCAACCATTTTAGTGGATTTGTTGGGCTGCCTCGATGACGAATTTCAAAATAAAGGCCGGATAGGCCACGAATTCCTTGTTCGCCAGATTGTGCTATAACGTCGCCGGCTTTGACATACTCACCGACATCTCTAAGTAATGATTCATTATTGCCATAAAGAGTCATATATTGATCACCATGATCAATGATGATTAATAGACCAAACCCTCTCAACCAATCAGCAAAAACAACTCGACCTGCTGCTGTGGCTTTGACATCGTTTCCAGTTGGTGACGCAATGACGATACCTTGCCATTTGAGTTTACCAAGATTTCTCGAGCTGCCATAGCGGGCAAGTAATTTTCCATTAACAGGCCACGTTAGTTTACCTGTCAGACGTGGAAAAGGTGTGTTTGGTTTCACTGGTGTTGAATTATTGTTAGGCTTCGCTACCGGTGCTGTTGGCGCTGATTTTTTGCTAAGGGAATCCAGCAATTGTTGTAGATTCCGCTCTTCATCTTTCAGAGACGCCAGACGACTGTCTTGTGTCGATATGGTGTTATCCAGCGCAGCTAGCGTGGCTTTCCTTTGTTTGGTTTGTTGTTCAAGTTGAGCCTGTTTCGAACGCTGCTGCGTCAGCATATTTTCTAAAGATTGCTGTGCAAGTAAAACATCGCGTTGCTCGTCGTTGAGTTTCACCAGCAGTTGATGAATATTTTCCAGTTCCTGCTGCCTTGCCTGATGAAAGTAGCGAAAATAGGTGCTTCCTCGACTAAGAGTAGACACATCTTTCTGGTTTAACAATAGCTCCAGATAACTGGGTTCTGAATGAACAAAAGCAGAACGTATTTGGCTATATAAGGCATCAAGCTGCTGTTTTTGCTCTTTTTCTTTGATGCCCATCTTTTGACGTAGCGCTTCGACCTCTTTGTGTTTATCGTTAATCTGCGCTTCAAGTTTTCGAAGTTGTTTGTTCAGTTCAGAGACTTGTCGGCTTTGTGTTTTTAACTGATCGAGAAGCGCCTGCCGGTCTGCTTTTGTTTCTGACAGATCACTATTCAGCGATTTTATTTCTTTGCGAACATCGTCCAGACGCGATGCTGAATCTGTTTCAGCATGAACACTGAAACAGATCAGCAGGCTTAAGCATGCCAGTAATATTCTCAACGTCACTTGAAAAGCTTATTGGGCTATTACTAAGAGTTTTTTACCCATTTCGTCTGGAATGGTGAGCCCCATTAATGACAACATGGTTGGTGCAATGTCTGACAAAGTCCCCCCATCGACACAATGAGCCTCGCGACCAGCAAATAATAATGGCACGACATTATTGGTATGTGCAGTATGAGGCTGTCCGGTTTCATGATTGACCATACGCTCGGCATTGCCATGATCTGCTGTCACCAGCATTTCACCGCCCACTTTTTCAATAGCTGTCCAAATTTTCCCCAGACTGACGTCCAGAGCTTCGATGGCTTTCACGGCTGCGTCAAAATTACCGGTGTGGCCTACCATATCGGCATTCGCGAAGTTACAAATGATGACATCGTATTTTGCACTATTGATCGCTTCGACAAGTTTGTCTGTGACTTCCGGGGCATTCATCTCTGGTTGTTGATCATAGGTATCAACTTTAGGCGATGGGATCAGAATACGGTCCTCACCTTCATACGGGGTATCCTGACCGCCATTAAAGAAAAAGGTCACATGCGCATATTTCTCGGTTTCAGCAATACGTAGCTGAGTTTTGCCCTGGGCAGATAAGTATTCACCCAGAATGTTATGTAATTTTTCTGTTGGGAAGGCGATAGGCGCAGTGAAGTCTTTTTTGTATTCGGTCAATGTCACAAAGTCAGCAAGCTGAATTTTTCTTGGTAAAACAAAACCGGAAAATTCAGGATTGATGAAACATTCCGTCAGCTCACGAGCCCGGTCAGAACGGAAGTTCATAAAGACAATGCTGTCACCGTCATTCACTTTTACCGGTGTGCCAATCGTGGTCGCTTTAACAAACTCATCGGTTTCTTCGCGTTCATATGCTGCACGTAGACCTTCAATCGCTGTGTCAGCATGATATTGGCCTTTACCTTCGGTGATGAGCTGATAGGCTTCTTCAACTCGATTCCAGCGGTTGTCTCTATCCATCGCATAAAAACGACCGATGATGGTAGCAAGTTGACCTGTTCCTGATTTTTTGAAGCTTTCTTCTAGTTTCTCAATCGCCGCTTCAGCACTTTTAGGTGGGGTATCACGACCATCTAAAAAGGCATGAACATAGACTTGCTTGGCACCTTGTCTGGCTGCTAGCTCGACCATGGCGTGAATATGTTGTTCATGGCTGTGTACACCACCGTCGGATAATAAACCGAAGATATGCACAGCACTATCGGTTTTTTTGGCTTTATCAACCGCGTCAATCAGCACACGATTATCGAAAAACTCACCATTTCTGATGGCCAGACTGATACGTGTAAACTCCTGATACACAACCCGGCCAGCACCTAAATTCAAATGGCCGACTTCAGAGTTACCCATTTGATCACCCGGTAAACCAACACCTTCCCCTGATGCATTAATCAGCGTATGTGGATATGTTGCCCACATACGGTCCCAATTCGGTGTATTTGCTGCAAGAATGGCATTATTTTCTGCGGATTCACTGTAGCCCCATCCATCAAAGATGATGAGCGCCAGAGGTCTGTGTGTTTGCGTCATTGATAAGTCCTTAAAACGAAAAGTAGTCGGGCTCTCTGCTGACTATCCCTTGTCTTGTATGTCATTAAGAATTGATGCCGTGTATTATATGGTGTTTTGTGATGAAATACAGTCACAGGTACTGACGGACAAAATTGTGGCACAAGCTTTAAACATAGATTCTATCGCGATTGATAACGATATCGAACGTGCTGCATTTGCACTGAAAGCGATGTCTCATCCATTACGGCTCAAGATTCTGTGCGCGATTGGTGAGCATGAGTTATCCGTTCAGGATATCGTTGAGCAGGTTGGCACCACACAAAGTAACGTATCACAGCATTTGGCAAAGTTACGTGAAAAAGACATTCTTATGTCACGCCGTGATGCTAATCGTATTTATTACCGTGTGAATGATGAGCGTACTCTCAGACTGATTGAGATGATGCGTGAAGTATTCTGTTCTGCAAAAAATTAATCTGATTTTAAGACAGTTTTAAGGGTCGTTATGGAAAATTTGGGTGAGTTCATCGTTAATCATTGGATATTGAGTGCAGCATGGGTTGTATTGGCTTGGTTAGTTTTTTCTGATGCGATTAATCGTAAACTAACCGGATTACAGCCCTTAGATGCTAATCAGTCGGTCAGACTGGTCAATCAGTACAAAGGAAAATTTGTTGATGTCCGGGAAGCAGATGAATTCGAGAAAGAGCATATTGCTGACTCGGTCAATCTTCCGTTATCCAAATTAGACGAAGAAATTAAAAAGTTAAAAAATAAATCGCAACCTCTGGTAATTGTCTGCGCTAGTGGTCAGCGTGCTCGGAATGCCGCCAAAAAGTTAAAATCAAATGACTTTGAAGAAGTTTATGTAATGACTGGTGGCATTAATGGATGGAAAGAGGCTAAATTGCCTCTGTTTAGTTAATCAAAACAAAATGGCAGGGTTATATTGTGGCTAAAGTAATTGTTTATTCTTCTGCTCACTGTCCTTACTGTGTAATGGCAAAACAGTTGCTGGAGCGTAAAGGCGTGAAATACGACGAAATTCGTGTGGATCTGGATCCTTCAAAAAGAGAAGAGATGATGAAAAAGAGCCAGCAAAGAACCGTGCCGCAGATATTTATCAATAATAAAGCCATAGGTGGCTACACTGATTTAGTTGCGATTGATCGCACTAAAGAACTAGATAGTCTCCTGGCGCAATCTTAAAACAAGAAGGAATAGAGATGGCTGAAGAAAACACAGCAACAGGTGAAGAACAACAAAAACCACGTTTTGTGATCCAAAAAATTTACACAAAAGATGTGTCTTTTGAATCACCTAACTCACCTGAAATTTTTCGTGATGAGTGGCGTCCACAACTGGATTTACAGTTAGGCAATGAATATAACCGTATCGACGATGACACACATGAAATCGTGTTATCTGTTACCGTCACCGCAAAAGTAGGCGATAAAACCGCCTTTCTAGTCGAAGTAAAACAGGCTGGTATTTTTACGCTAACGGGCTATACCACCGAAGAAATGGGACCGTTAGTCGGTAGTTACTGCCCCAATACGCTTTTCCCATTTGTCAGAGAAGTGGTGTCTGATCTAGTGACTAAAGGTGGCTTCCCGCAACTTGTATTGGCCCCCGTCAATTTTGATGCGATGTATCTCCATCAAAAAGAGCAAGTTGAGAGACAAGCTCAAGAAGCAAGAGCAAAAACGACGCATTAATATCCAGGAAACGGCGGTGTCTGAACAAGCCAATTTATTACCAACACTGGTGTTGGGCGCTGGGGCGTGGGGAACTGCGCTTGCCATGGCGATGGCCAGAAATGGTCATGAGACATGGTTATGGGGAAGAGACAAACTACATTGCGCAGAGATGCAAACATCGCGTGAAAATGCGAAATACTTGCCTGGTATAGCGTTCCCTGATGCTTTATCGGTAGTGGATGATGTGCATAAAGCCCTACAAAATTGTGGTCATGTGTTGATTTCAGTTCCCAGTAAAGCCTTTGTAGAAAGCTTGCAAATGATAAAGCCAGTACTTGCAGCTACAACGCCCGTGAGTTGGGCAACAAAAGGTTTGGCTCCTGATACCGGTGAGCTGCTTTATGATGTGGCTCGTTCAGTCTTGGGTGAAAATCACCCACTAGCGGTGATTTCCGGCCCTTCATTTGCCGCAGAAGTCGCGGCTAATTTACCGACGGCATTTACAGTAGCATCGGAAGATGGTGATTTTGCCAAACAACTGGCGGGTTTGTTTCATAGCCCAACACTGCGTGTCTACACAACTTATGATGTGTTAGGTGTGCAGATTGGCGGCACAGTCAAAAATGTGTTGGCGATTAGTGCGGGTATTTCTGATGGTTTAGGCTATGGAGCCAATGCCCGAGCCGCATTGATTACGCGGGGTATGGCCGAAATAAGACGCTTAGCGGCAGCACTGGGTGCGGAAACTGAAACCTTGTTCGGCTTGTCTGGTATTGGTGATTTGATTTTAACCTGCACCGATGATCAAAGTCGCAATCGTCAATTAGGTTTGGCGATTGGACGCGGACTCAGCGTTGATGATGCTGTTAAGTTTGTCGGTAAAACAGTAGAAGGAATGCATGCTGCACGTGAAGTCATGTTGAGAGCCCGTCAGGCTGACATTGAAATGCCCATTGTGGAGCAAGTATGCAAAATTTTGTTTGAAGGGTACGATCCACGAGAATCCGTTCAGGCATTATTATGCAGGGAACAAAAAGCAGAACTCACACCTCCCGTTAATTAAACGGGTTAACTAAAACGAGGAAGAATCTATGCGAGGCATTGTGAAGTACAGCACGGCAGTGACCGTTGCTTTAGCCCTGAGCCTGGGGCTGAGTGGTTGTGGTAACCCACTGAAAAAGTCTGATGATGTAGAAATTTCTACAGAAGGTAAAACCTTATTTGAAACAGGTTTGCAGTACGTCAAAATTGTTGATCGCGATGTTCCGGGTGTGGCAAATGATCACCCCTACTCAATTTCACCAGACACGATGCGTTCAGTTTTAGAATCGCTTTATGTGAATGAAAAGGTGTTGTTTAATCAGCGTCAAAATCCGCTATTTTCACCTGCAGAGTTACAGATTCTGAGTAATGGTTTAGCGAATGGTTTAGGCCGTGCTCAGCCAAATGAAGATGTTACCTTTGTTACATTGGGTGTGCATCAGGGCATGATTGCCAAAGAGCGTCAAAGTGATAGTGGTCGTGTTTTCATGAGTGGTGGTCGCTTGAACATTATCTTCGGTTTGTTACACGAAGATTATCGTGACAAAGACCAATACACCGGTCAGGAAATTGACCGCCGCGTTAACCCACTGTTACCGGGTACCAGAAAGTTTGATTCTGAACCCGCTGTAAGAGTGGCGCTTGATAATGGTATGTCGTATCACATTGATCCTGAAACAGGTAAAGAGAGAACAGACTGGATTGAGATTGATATTCCGACGGTTTTACAAACCATTGCTGAACGTCAAGCTGATTCAAAAGATGCGCTTATCAGTCCTGAGTTGAAAGAAGATATTGCACGTAATAAGCAAGAAACCAGCAATCTTCGTGATGACATGGCAAATATCAAAGAAGTCTTATTTGATATGAGCGAAAAAATGGATAAATTACAAAAAGAACTGGAAGCGTTGAAGAAATAATTCCAGGCATTTATTCAAACATTAAAGGGGCTTTCAGCCCCTTTTTTGTTGCTGTCATTCAGAGTTGATAGCGGCGGTCGTTTATTGAAAGCCGCGCTAACAATTCAAGGTTTTTAGTTAGACTCAACACTTTAAACTGCTGGCCCATCTGGCTTGGCATTAATAACTGCTTCAATCCTGCACTCTGTTGTAACCAGCCAGCAGAAGGCATGTCGGTGTGAAACGCTGCAGCAATATCGGTAATGCCGCCTGCCATCAGAAAGTCGCTTTGCTCATGGAACCCCGCCACATGAAGCCCTTGTTCAAAGGCGATATCTGCCAGTGTGGTGAATTCTGTGTGGGCGGTAATGTCCTGCAAACCAGGCAAATGAAAGGGATCATCATTCAGCTGATGGCGGTAATAGCAGCATAAGGTCCCCTGCTTTCTTTCGTCGTTATAAAACGTGTTAAAGCTATAGCCATAATCAATTATGAAAAAAGCGCCTTTTTTTAGTGACTGGGCAACTGTACGTAACCATTGCTGTGTGGCTAAATGGATTTCGGTTTCGTAAATATCTGTTGAAATATGTGTTTGAAGGCGAGTGCTCTGCTGCTTGAGTTCGTTATCAGTCACAGGCATATCTCGCCAGGCAAAATGGTTATTGTCTAGACATACATGACGTTCATATAACTGATGCTCTTTTATTTTGATGAGGTTAACGGGCATGGCATCACATACTTCATTGGCTACAATGACACCTTCAAACTGTTCAGGTAATTCATCTAACCAAACAAACCGATCTATGTGTTCGGGTAAAAGTTGTCGAATATACTGTTGCTGGCGTTGGCGTAAATCAGCACTGATTTCCAGAATGTAATAAAACTCAGGCAGCTCATGGCTTTTTTCCAGATAGGTCATGATGTCTATGGCGAGTTGCCCACTACCAGCACCAAATTCAAGAATATGTTTTTGGGTTTTCTGGGCAAAGACATCGATGATATGGTTGGCGATGCTATAACCAAAAAAAGAGCTGATTTCAGGGGCGGTGGTGAAATCGCCCTGCTCGCCAATTTTATGGCTGCCAGCACTGTAATAACCATAACCTGGCGCGTACAAACAGGCATGCATATACTTGGCAAAATTGATTGAGCCACCTTCAGACTGTATTTGCTTTTTGATCAATTTTTTTAAAGCATCACTGTGTTGTTGCGCTTCAGGCGAAACAGCCGATAATGTGTGTTTATTATTCATTGTTGAGGAGTAGCAATTGCAACAGGTTGTATTGGTGACAGGCACCAGTCGTCGAGTCGGTTTGCATATGGCTAAGCGATTCCATGAACAAGGGTATAATGTTCTTGCACATTACCGTACTGAGACTGATGGTGTCCAAGAAATGCGTGAAATGGGTATTGATACCATTCAGGCAGACTTTAACTCCAAACAAGCTATCATGGCGTTTATTGAGGATTGCCAACAACGTTGTGAATCAATAAAAGCGATTATTCATAATGCCTCTTCATTTTCGCCGACAGATGATGATCTAGAAAAAGCCGCTCAGCAGTATGAACAATTTTTTTATGTACATATGATGGCACCCTTTTTGATTAATGAAGGACTCAAAAACAAGCTAAAAGGATACGCTGACAAACCGGCGGATATTGTGCATATCACCGATATCAATGTTGAGAACCCAACACCGCGATTTGATATTTATGGCACCACCAAGGCTGGGCTGCATAATATGATGCTGGTGTTGGCAAAAAAATATGCACCAGCAATCAAGGTCAATGCCGTTGCTCCCGGCCCTGTCTTGTTCACGGAGTCACATTCTGATGAGGTTCGGCAGCAGATGATGTCTGAAACACCACTAGCACGTGAAGGTGGTGCAGAGCCTGTTTTCCTGGCCGTCAAAAGTTTGTTAGACAATCCTTTTCTGACCGGTGTCTCAATTGCGGTGGATGGTGGTCGCCGACTCTCCAAACGATAAAGATCCCACCTGGATTTTGGTGCCATTTTGTATTTGGCTGTTAAGTGGTTGATCACTTAAAAATTTAAACAATTCATCAATTAAGGGATACAGAAAATATTCATCTGTGACTTCCCGAGCCGGGGTATTCAGACCGTCAGGCACCGTAAGAGAGCACAGAATATCCAGATCCGCTGGCCGATCTTTGTGTTTACGGTCAGGATCTTCACGATCACGGCCTAATCTCATCTCTATCGCGTTACAGATGTCTTTCAGTTTGTCTTGTGGCATATCCGTCTCAATAAAGGCGACGGCGTTCAGGAAAAAGTGCTGGCTATTCATGCCTACCGGCGGAATATGCAAAATCCGGCTGATATCAAAACGCTCAAAATGCGCTAGCAACAGAGCGACCATGCTTGAAAAGTTTTCAAACGGATCGATATTGCAGCCCAGTCCAAGTAGGTAGCCGTGTCTTTCCTTATGCATTATTTGCTACGTTCAATCACAATTCGAGCCGTATTTTGACCGTGTAAGGCGACGGGCTTACTCAGCGTCAGTTTGAGTTTGGGAATGGAGAACTCATTGAGTAACATTTGGGCGAGATCTTCAGCCAGTGTTTCAATAAGCTGATAGTCACTGGCCTTAACAAAATTAACTATTTTTTGGGCAATAGCACCATAGTCCAGTGTGTTGCTGATATGGTCTGTTTCCGCAGCTTGACGAATATCCCAGTCCATTTCTAGATCAAAAGTCAGGGTTTGTTGTGTGTGTCTTTCCCAGTCGTAAATACCAATAATGGTGTCGATTTTAAGGTCGTTAAGAAAAATTTTATCCATGTCTCGATCTGTCAAAGGGTGGCAATCATTGATTCGCGACCTATAATGTCGCAACGTTTTTAAAAGGTAGCATCATATCATGCTTGAGACTTATGCCTTACCCGTCATTTTATTGGTGGTCGCTTATCTTTTTGGCTCATTATCGAGTGCGATCATTTTATGTAAGCTGGCAGGCTTGCCGGACCCACGAACTCAGGGCTCAGGTAATCCAGGTGCAACTAACGTACTGCGATTTGGCGGTAAAAAACTGGCAGCAACTGTCTTGCTGTTTGATGTTTTGAAAGGCGTCATCCCGGTAGCAATTGCACATGCCATCGGCCTTGATATGGTGTGGGTCGCCGCAACAGCATTTGCCGCTTTTTTAGGTCACCTGTTTCCGATCTTTTTTGAATTTAAAGGTGGCAAAGGGGTCGCTACCGCATTGGGTGGCTTTATCGCCCTCTCACCGCTACTGGCCGCAGCAGGATTAGTCACTTGGTTAGTGGTGTTTGCTGTAACACGTATATCGTCTCTATCTGCCTTAGTGGCTGCTGCCCTTACCCCGGTTTATAGTTTGTGGCTTATCGATAGTGTCAATGCGCGTTGGATTATTCTACTGACTGCCTTGTTATTAATTGCCCGTCATCACGGTAATATCCGTCGCCTACTGGCTAAGGAAGAGTCAAAGTCTGGCTAAAGCTAGGGTGGGCTGAGTTCGTTAAGTGGCCAGCGCGGTCTGACAGTGAAGCTCGGTATTTCCTGATGTTTCATTGCTTGATGGCGCATGGCACCAGCAAAAGCAATCATGGCACCATTGTCACTGCAAAATTGTTGCCGAGGATAAAAAACGTCAACGCCTTTCATTGAATCTAATTTTTGGCGTAATGCTTTATTTGCACTTACCCCACCGGCGACAACTAATCGCTTATGTCCGGTCTGTTTCAACGCCCTTTTACATTTGATAGCCAGTGTTTCAACCACCGCAGTTTGAAAAGCCAGTGCAATATCGGCTTTATCTTGATCGGATTGCTCTGTTTCCATCCAGGTATTCATCGCAAATGTTTTTAAGCCACTAAAGCTGAAGTCCAAACCGGGACGATTAGTCATAGGCCGAGGAAACACAAAGCGATCGGCGACACCTTGTTCTGCCTTGGCCGCAAGGTATGGGCCGCCTGGATAATCCATGCCTAAAAGTTTGGCTGTTTTATCAAAAGCCTCACCTACCGCATCATCAATCGATTCACCTAATAATTCGTACTGGCCAATAGCTTTTACATCCACCAATTGGGTGTGGCCGCCGGACACCAGTAGTGAGACAAAGGGGAAAGCCGGTGCAGGTTCTTCCAGTAAAGGTGACAGCAAATGTCCTTCCATGTGATTGACGGCTAAAGCGGGAATATTTAACGCCCAGGCTAAACTGCGGCCGATTGCTGCGCCAACTAACAGAGCACCAGCTAGGCCAGGTCCTGCTGTATAAGCGACAGCATCAATGTCTGCAGTGGTTAAGGACGCAGCATTTAATACTTCTTCAATAAGTGGTAATGTTTTACGGATATGATCTCTGGAAGCCAGTTCTGGCACGACACCACCATACTCAGCATGCATAGCGATCTGACTAAATAAGCGGTGAGCGAGCAACCCTTTTTCCGTGTCGTAAATAGCGACACCGGTTTCGTCACATGAAGATTCAATACCTAAAACACGCATTTTTTTCCTAAGCTTCTGCATTAATACCTGACTATTATGCCCTTTTTTATAAATAAAGTGATTTAACTGTTTGCTTTCTGGTGAATATTTCGTACAATTAGGGGTTTCCATACAAGAATTGTTTAGGGAGTTTTTTGAATGCCTGCAGTAAGAGTAAAAGAGAACGAACCATTTGACGTCGCTCTACGTCGTTTTAAACGTGCATGTGAGAAAGCTGGCACAGTTGCTGAAGCCCGTGCTCGTGAAGCTTATGAAAAACCAACTACTGTACGTAAACGTGCCGCAGCCGCAGCCGTAAAACGTCACCAGAAGAAACTGTCTCGCGAAAACGCAAGCCGTATCCGTCTTTACTAAAATCGCTATATTCAGAGACTAAACTAAATATCATGCCTGCAGAAGCCAGCCCGTTAAAAGTTACTATTCAAGACAGCATCAAAGATGCGATGCGCGCCAAAGACAAAGAACGTCTTGCAGTGTTACGTCAAATTTCAGCTGCCATCAAGCAAGTTGAAGTAGATAACCGGGTTGACCTTTCTGACGATGATATTGTCGTTATCCTGACCAAAATGATCAAACAACGTCGTGAAGCATTAGAACAATACGAAAATGCTTCTCGTGCGGATTTGGCGGATATCGAAAAGGCTGAACTCGTGGTCATTGAAGAGTTTATGCCTGAGCAACTCTCTGAAGAAGAAATTGCGCAAGCTATTCAATCAGCCATTGATGAAGCGGGTGCAAGTAGCATTAAAGACATGGGCGCAGTCATGAATGTGTTGCGACCAAAAATTCAAGGCCGTGCTGACATGGCCGCAGTAAGTGGACAAGTTAAATCAGCGTTGAGCAATTAAAACAGCCACGCTACCGTATCTCATCAAGATATGGTTAATATTTACAGCAAATTTCAGCCATAATAACTAATATGGCTGGTCAAATACCCCCACAATTCATTGATGAGTTGCTAGCCCGGGTCGATATCGTCGATATCATTGATACCCGGGTTGCACTGAAGAAAGCAGGCAAGAATTTGCATGCCTGCTGTCCTTTTCATAATGAAAAAACCCCCTCGTTTACAGTCAGTCCGGATAAGCAGTTCTATCACTGCTTTGGTTGTGGAGCCCATGGCACGGCGATAGGGTTTCTGATGGAATATGATCAGTTAAGCTTTCCTGAAGCTATTCAGGAATTGGCTGATCAGGTTGGCATGACCGTACCTACCACGCAAAATGTTTCACAATCACCCCAGCAGAAAAACCTTTATGACCTGATGGACAAGGTCAGTCAGTTTTATGTCCATCAATTACAAACACATCCAGACAGACAGGTTTTTGTCGATTATTTAAAGTCCAGAGGCTTATCCAAAAACACCATAGAGACCTTTGGAATCGGTATGGCTCCCGATGGTTGGGATAATGTTTTAAAGACATTTGGTTCATCTCAGACACTGGTGAAACAGCTTCTCGATACGGGCCTGCTAATCAAAAATGATGCTGGGCGGACCTATGACCGTTTTCGTCATCGATTGATGTTTCCTATTCGCGACAGACGGGGTCGTGTTATCGGTTTTGGTGGTCGGGTGTTGGATGACTCAACGCCAAAATACCTTAACTCGCCGGAAACACCGATCTTCCATAAGGGCACTGAGTTATACGGTCTCTATCAAGCGAGAAAGCAAAATCGTAAACTCGAACGCATACTGATTGTAGAAGGCTATATGGATGTGATTGCATTAGCCGAACACGGCATAACTAATGCTGTTGCAACATTAGGTACCGCTACCACCCCAGATCACTTGCGACAGTTACTTCGAACAGCGCCCGAAGTCGTTTTTTGCTTTGATGGGGATCGTGCAGGCAGAGAAGCGGCCTGGCGAGCGGCCGAAAATGCCCTTCCTATGTTAGGAGGTAATCAGCAACTTAAGTTTATGTTCCTGCCAGATGGTGAAGATCCCGATAGTATGGTACGAAAACACGGTGCTGAAGCATTTGAGTCAGAAGTCTTACACGCACAAAATTATTCTGATTTTTTCTTTGCATGGCTAACTGAGAAAGTCGAGCTGGGATCAATGGATGGGCGTGCAAGACTTGTCGAGATAGCAAAGCCTTATCTTAAACATGTTCCGGCGGGGGTTTACAGAGATATGCTGGAGCAACGCCTAGCGGAATTGAGCCAGACGAATATGGCAACGCTAAATCGTCATATTGAAAAACCAGCACAGAAACAGCAACGCCCAGCCAAAAAACAAACTATGGCGACAATGACGCCACTCAGGCTGGCTATTAGCATTCTTTTGCAATATCCGATTCTGGCGCGTGAAATTGATGACACATCGTCAATTAGTTCACTTGATTTACCTGGCGTTAATATTCTTAAAGAATTGCTTGAAACTCTTCATGAGCATCCCCATCTAACTACTGCGGCACTTCTAGAACGTTGGCGTAACAGGGAAAATAGTGCGCATCTTCAGAAACTAGCGCTGCAAAGTTTGAGTCTATCGGCAGATGAACTGAAGTACGAGTTGCTCGGTATTTTTTCGCAACTGCAAAAACAGGCAAAACAACAACGACGAATTTATCTCGAGTCAAAGCCGCTCAGTGAATTAACTGAGGCTGAAAAAGCAGAATTACGGTTATCTCAGAGCTAAATGTTTATGTTAATTTGATGCAATAAATTTGTCATTTCAGTATAATGAAGTGTTCACGTCTATATAGCGTCACAGGGTTAAAGGGGCTGCATGAAAGATCAACAATCACGCGTTAAGGAACTGATCGCCTTAGGTAAAGAACGTGGTTATCTCACTTATGGTGAGATTAATGATCATCTTCCGGAAGATTTGGTAGATGCTGATCAGGTCGAAGATATTGTCAGCATGTTCAGTGACCTCGGTATTATGGTCCATGAAGATGGCATGGATACCGATGAAATGGAGCGTCTTGCTGAAGCGGTTTCGTCAAACGACGAAGTTTCAGATGAAGAAGCTGCTGCTGTTCTAGCAAGCTCTGATGGCGAATTTGGTCGAACCACCGATCCAGTACGTATGTACATGCGCGAAATGGGCTCGGTAGAACTACTGACCCGTGAAGGCGAAATTGTCATTGCGAAACGCATTGAAGCAGGCTTACGTGAAAGCTTGATGATGCTTTCGACATATCCAGCCTGTATTTCATCCTTTTTAGAGTTGTATGACGCCGTCGAAGCCGGTGAAATGCGTCTGAACGAGCTGATAAAAGGCTTTGTTTCTGCTGAAGAACTCGTGGAAGAACATGATGATCTGAGTGATACAGATGATGATGACGCAGATGATGATTCTGATAGCGATTCAGATGATGACGATGATGACTCTGTGGATAACGTCAGTGATGACGATGATTCTGGCGAAATTGATCATGAAGAAGCACGTGTTCGCTTTGAAGCATTAAAAGAAAGCTTTAATGCCTACCTGAAAGCAGAAGGTGAAGAGGCTGAGGCATCACGTGAGCAAGCTAGTGCACAGTTTATGGAGTTTAAACTTACTCCAAAAACATTGGCTTACCTGAATGACCTGATGAGCGAAACAGTCAACGAAATCCGTAATCAAGAAAGAATTATTATGGATATCGTGGTAGAACAAGCCCGCATGAATCGCCGCGACTTTATTGATTCATTCCAGGGCAACGAAAGTAATGTTAACTGGGCTGATAAACATATCAGAGCGAAAAAACATTACTCTTCTACCATCAAGAAACATCATGATGAAATTATCGCTGCACAGTCAGTTTTAGCTGAGATTGCAGAAAGTCGTGGTATGTCAATTTCTGAAATAAAAGAAATTTCACGTCAAATGTCGATCGCAGAGGCAAAAGCTCGTCGTGCGAAGAAAGAAATGGTGGAGGCGAATCTGCGTCTGGTTATTTCTATTGCGAAAAAATATACTAACCGCGGTTTACAATTCCTGGACTTAATTCAGGAAGGTAACATCGGTTTGATGAAAGCCGTTGATAAGTTTGAATATCAACGTGGTTATAAGTTTTCAACCTATGCAACTTGGTGGATTCGTCAGGCGATAACCCGATCTATTGCGGATCAGGCTCGTACGATTCGTATCCCTGTGCACATGATTGAAACAATTAACAAATTGAACCGTGTTGCACGCCAAATGCTACAGGAAATGGGCCGTGAACCTACTCCTGATGAATTGGCAGAACGCGTTGATATGCCAGAAGATAAAGTACGTAAAGTGCTGAAAATTTCTAAAGAACCCATTTCGATGGAAACACCGATTGGTGATGACGAAGATTCGCACTTAGGTGACTTTGTTGAAGATGTGAATGTGATTTCACCTTCAGATTCTGCGATAATAGAAGGATTGCGTGAAGCGACTCAAGGCGTGTTAAACGGCTTAACAGAAAGAGAAGCAAAAGTATTACGTATGCGTTTTGGTATTGATATGAACACCGACCATACGCTGGAAGAAGTTGGCAAACAGTTTGATGTAACACGTGAACGTATTCGTCAGATTGAAGCGAAAGCATTACGTAAACTACGCCACCCTTCACGTTCTGATCAATTACGAAGCTTCCTGGATTCAGAAGGTTCGTAAGCTAGTCAAAAGGGCCTATAGCTCAGTTGGTTAGAGCAGTGGACTCATAATCCATTGGTCCTAGGTTCAAGTCCTAGTGGGCCCACCAATACAATCAAAGCCTTGTTACCAGTCAGGTATCAAGGCTTTTTTATTGCTCCATGTTTGATAAATAATTCACACAATATTGATTATCATCATTTATAAGTCAGATGTAGTTGTGAAGCCAACAAACTGTTGGCACAGTATGAATATATTTCTTGTATGAGAGTGCTTATGGATGATGAATTGGGCTTGTCAGATATTAGAACGAGCTATCAAAAAGGCTCTCTTGAGGAGCAGAAGAGTGCAGATGAGCCATTAAGTCAGTTTAAGGCGTGGTTAGCTGAGGCTTTAGATAAAGACGTTAATGAAGCCAATGCAATGACGCTAGCGACTGTCGGTGAGCACGGACGGCCATCAAGTCGACCGGTATTGATTAAAGGCTTTGATGAAAAAGGTCTAGTGTGGTTTACCAATTATCTGAGCCGGAAAGGACATCATTTAGCCATTAATCCATTTGCTTCATTACAGTTCTTCTGGCCAGAGTTAGAACGCGTTATTCGAATTGAGGGCAAGGTTGAGAAGCTCGAACCTGTTGAGTCGGATCGATATTATGCATCAAGACCCCTGACTCATCGGATTGGTGCTTGGGCCTCGCCACAAAGCCAGGTGATTGATAATCGAAAAGTGATTGTAGAACAAGCAGCCAAATATGCATTGAAGTATGGCTTAACGCCCCCTCGGCCAGAACATTGGGGTGGTTACAGGTTGGTGCCGGATTATTGGGAGTTCTGGCAGGGCAGGCAAAGCCGCTTGCATGATCGCATTTCATATAAACTAAGCGCTGATAATCAGTGGATAAAACAACGCTTGGCACCATAAAAATCATCAGAAAATGTGAGCTAGCGCATACTTTGCCGTGTTTGAATTTAACTTTTTTGATAGCTTGACGTTAGCATGATTGTGAGGTGATTGGTTTCAGTTCTCACGTTTATTGCTCCTTCTAATTAGTTAAGCTAGGTTTTTACCTAGCTTTTTTTTGCCCCAAGTCTTTTGAGCAAAAAAAAGCCCCAATTGAGGGGCTGAGAGTAAAAAACAAATAGGATAGGGCGATTAATAATTTTTATTTTCTGATGCCGAGTCTTCTATAGCATCGCCAGCAGACTCAACATCTTTACCAACACCTTCCATCGTATTACAGGCTGATAAAAATAGCGTTAAGGTTAATGGAATTAATAAAGCTGTAAGTTTCATAATTATCTCCTAGTATCCTCGTTTAGAGGGTTTAGTTAGTCTGGTCCAGTCTGGATAGGTTTCAAGGTAGGTTCTATCAAAACCAGATAGGTCAATTAAACCTTCCAGATTGTTAATTTCGATTTGTCCGTTTTTATTATCAATTAAACCTAAATCACGTAGGTGTTTAAATGTTCGACTGACGTGTACTGACGAAATACCAAGTGTGTCTCCAATAACACTCTGGTTCATGGGTAGATGAAATTCACATGCACGCTGATTTAGTCTCACCTTCATTTCGACAATAAAATGAGCCAGACGCTCAGCAGCATTTCGTCTACCTATATTGACAATTCTTTCAATCAGCATCGCTTGTTCTCTTGCCATGATCAGAAAGAATAAATCTGTCAGCCGTGGAGACTTTTCAAAAATTTCTGTCAATCTTTGTTTTGGGAACGGGCAGGCTTCAATGGGTGTTAAAGCCCTGAACTCAGTCAGTGAATGACTGAGACCAATTTCCCGAAGACCTAAAATCTGGCCTGGCAAGAAAATATCAAGAATTTGCCGTTGACCATCGGCCATGGTTTTTATGGCACAAGCCCAGCCAGACCTCAGAGTATAAAAACGATCACTGTACTCACCAGCAAAGGCTAATCTCTCACCAGAGTCAAACTTGCGAGCATCTCTTTCGAGAGCTGCAAGAAGGTTTATTTCTGACTCTGATAATTCAACCATTTTTTCAAACTGGTGAACAATACAACTATCTGCATCGCTGATAACAGATTCCATGAAGACTCGCTTAAATAATGTAGTTCAAAAGAGACTTTCTTGAATAAGTGATCACCGATTAAGAATGTCTGTATTTCGTGAGAATATACGCCTACATTGGGGGGCGTCTACCAGTGATGAAGAAAATAAGAGCAAGCACTAAACCGATAACAAATAGAATCCAAGCAATATTCGTTGCAGTACCTGCAACACCACTTAAACCTAGTGCACCAGCAATAATACCGATGATTAAAAACGTCAATGCCCAACTTAACATATCTATCTTCCTTTATAGTGAATGGGAATGAATACGATATGTGTATTTCATTGCGTCGTCTTTAACATATGTTAAGGCGATAATTATAAATCAACGATAGCTTAGATTAAGAAACAGCAAAACAATGAGTATTTCCGATAAATACTTTTTTGCTTATGAACTGCTTTTAATGTCACTATGGTTGAACAAATGCAGCATAACTTTTGTCAGCATCATGGTGTAAACAATATTTTCCACCTAACTTTAAATGGAGATGTAAGTATGAAATCAATGAGTGAATCAAAATCTTTTTCAATGATCTGCCGCGCATTACTTATTATGTTTGCTTTTGCCGGAGTTGGCTTATTGGCAGCATGTGACAACGATGGTCCAGCAGAAGAAATGGGTGAAAAAATTGATAACACGGTTGAAGATGCCGGTGATGCAATTGATGATGCCGCAGACGATGCTGGTGATGCCATTGAAGATTCAGCTGATGAAGTTGAAGATGCAACGGATAAATAGTTGCCACGGAAAATAGTCTCGACGATACGTTTTAAACAAATCAACAGGAGATAAACATGGCTACACAAACGACAAATCAAGAATTACAAGAACAGCTGGATGCATTACGTAAAGATTTTGCAGAGGTTACCAGCACGCTAAAAAATCTGACATCAGAATATGCTCAGCAAGGCCAAGATAAAGTTAAGGCCGCTGCTCAACAAGCTCAACAGCAAGCTAAGGAATCACTAGCTAAAGCACAAGGCGAAGTTGAAGCGCATCCTTATACTAGTATGGCAGTAGCTTTTGGTATTGGTCTGGTGATCGGTAAAGTACTGGATAGAAAATAACGCTACCCATCCTAGCGGATAAGAAGGTAACAATGAGTCTGTTTTCAAGAATACAAATCACCACATTAGCTTATGCTCTGGCAATTATTCTGGGGTTATTTGCTTTTGGTTTTGCTGGTGTCGCAGCCTACATCGCTCTTAACGACTACTTTGAGCCACAGTTGGCTGCTCTGTTAACAGCCATTGCTTACCTTTTGCTGGCCTTACTGATTTTAGCAGTAGCAAAAATATTGAATCGCCCAGCAGAAAAAGCCTCTTTGCGTTATAGAGAGGGGCAAACGAGTGGTTATCAACAAGCCGATGAGTTACAAATGATCCTGGAAAAACTCTCCGATCCAGTGCTTGCGGATTTAATTAAAAAACATCCGGGAAAGTCTCTGGCAACGACATTGGCTGCCGGTGTGATATTTGGCTACAGTCAGGAAGCGAGAACGATCGTCAAGTCTGCTTTTAAGCAGTATTTTGATGAAACGTAATTTTTAAGCTAAATAGTTAATAAAAAAGCCTCAGTAATTTGAGGCTTTTTTATTAATATCCTTTGTTATCACTGGCACTCTTTTCCAGGGCATCACCTGCTGCACCAACGTCCTTGCCAATACCTTCCATTGTGTTACAACCACTCAGAAGTAAGACAAGACAAATAGATAATAAGACGGCGAAAGGTTTCATAAATGCTCCTACATTTTTATCAGGGCATAAAATTACCACAACTATAAAAAAATAGAGAACCCTTTTCTTGACGACGCTATCACGCTTATCACAGTAGTTTATCGATAGGAACTAATACTGTTAACAACAGTCATGTATAATAAATAATAATTAGCCAGCTAACTATGTGTGGCTGTGTTAGAAGAAATTAACTAACCATACTCGTATCAGAATTAGGATTATTCAAATGAAACTCACAATTAATGGCGAAAGCCGTCAGGTTGATGTCCCCACAGATACCCCCATTCTGTGGACACTTAGAGATGTCCTAGGTATGACGGGGACAAAGTTTGGCTGTGGTAAGGCGCTATGTGGTGCCTGTACTGTGATGCTGGATGGTCAGCCAATTCGTTCTTGTGTTACGCCGATCAGTGCTGCTGAAAACAAGAAAATCACAACCATAGAAGCGGTCTCTGAGGACAAAGTCGGCCAGGCTGTTCAAGAAGCTTGGCAGTCAATCAATGTACCGCAGTGCGGTTATTGTCAGTCAGGACAGATCGTTGCTGCTACAGCACTGCTTCGCGATAATCCTAACCCAACAGATGAAGATATTGATAATGCGATGAGTGGAAATATTTGTCGTTGTGGTACCTACACACGTATTCGGGCAGCCATCAAACAAGCAGCGCAGCAGGGGGGTAAATAATGACTGATAATAATGCTCCACAAATAGCCAACATTAGCCGTCGTAGTATTCTTAAAGGTTTCGCATTAAGTGGTCTTGTTCTGGCGGTGGGTATGCCGGCTCAGTTGTTAGCCGCTGATGAAAATCAAAAGTATGGCCGTGATGGCATGCCAAATGGTTGGGTTGATGATCCTTTGGTCTTTGTTTCCATCGCTGAAGATGGCACCGTGACGATTGTGGCTCACCGTTCTGAAATGGGCCAAGGTGTCAGAACAAGCTTGCCGATGGTCGTTGCTGATGAAATGGAAGCTGATTGGCAGCGAGTCAAAGTGATTCAAGCCGATGGTAATGAAAAGCGCTACGGCAACCAAAACACAGATGGTTCACGTAGTATGCGCCATTTCTTTATGCCAATGCGTAATGTCGGTGCTGCAGCCAGAATGATGCTGGAAGCTGCCGCTGCGGCAATGTGGGCCGTTCCTGTTTCAGAAGTCAAAGCGAAAAACCATCAGGTTGCTCATGCTAAAACAGGTAAGACGCTTGGTTTTGGCGAGTTGGCGCAAAAAGCAGCTGAAATGGCTGTGCCTGAAAATCAAAACTTGATTTATAAGTCTGCAGACGAATTTAATTACATCGGCAAGAAAGATAATAAGCTGGTCGATGGTTTCGATATTGCCACCGGACAAACCACATATGGCATGGATGTTCGCCTCGATGACATGGTCTATGCAGTCATTGCTCATCCACCTGCTTATGGCGATACACTGAAATCATATGACGATACTGAAACATTGAAAGTACCGGGTGTGATCAAAGTTTTAACCTTACCCAGCAGCCCGCCTCCTGCAGTATTTAATCCGCTCGGTGGGGTTGTGGTAGTTGCCTCAAATACCTGGGCAGCCATTCAAGGCAGAAAAAAATTATCTGTTGAGTGGAATGCCGGTCCTAACCGTGAATATGATTCAGCCAAGTTCCGCGAAACATTACAGGCTTCTTCCAAACAGAAAGGTGGCAAAGTCATTCGTAGTAAAGGTGAAACCTATAATGAATTAGCGAATGCGAGTTCTACCATCTCTGCGGATTATTATATTCCTCACCTGGCTCAGGCCCCGATGGAGCCGCCAGCTGCAACGGCACGAATTGTGGATAATGTGTTTGAGATTTGGACTGCTACACAAAACCCACAAGCGGGTGTCGATACGGTCGCAAAATGGTTAGAAGTAAAACCTGAGCAAGTTAAGGTGAATGTGACTCTGCTTGGTGGTGGTTTTGGCCGCAAATCAAAACCTGATTACCTTGTCGAAGCCGCTTTAATTTCTAAAGCCTTAGGAGGGCAAGCTGTTAAAACGGTATGGACGCGTGAAGATGATATTCAACACTCTTATTTCCACACCGTTTCTGCCGAACATTTAGAAGCTGGTTTTGATGAAAGTGGTAATGCAACGGCCTGGTTACATCGCACAGTTGCACCAACTATCGCTTCTACTTTTGCGAAAGATGCTAAAAATGAAATGCCGATGGAATTAAGCATGGGCGTTGTGAATATTCCATTTGATGTGAAGAATATTCAAATTGAAAATCCTGAAGCAGCTGCACATACTCGTATTGGTTGGTACCGTTCCGTCTCTAATATTCCGCATGCTTTTGCGATTCAGTCATTTATCGCTGAGATGGCGCATCAGCAGAAAAAAGATCATAAAGACTTTCTACTGTCATTGATCGGTCCTGATCGTGAAATTGATCCGGCGTCATTAAAAGATGATTGGAATTATGGTGAGTCGCCAGAGGCATACCCTCTCAATACAGCACGTATGAAAGGCGTCATTAATATGGTCACCGAAAAAGCGGATTGGGGTAAAACCTTGCCGAAAGGTTCGGGACAGGGTTTAGCCGTTCACTATAGTTTCGTGACATATGTCGCGACGGTAGTGGAAGTTGTTGTTAATGACGATGGTGAAGTCAGCATACCGAGAATCGATGTGGCTGTAGATTGTGGCCCACAGGTGAATCCTGAACGTATCCGCTCTCAGATTGAAGGGGCATGCGTTATGGGCGCAAGTTTAGCCATGACAAGTGAAATCACCTTCAAAGATGGTGTTACCGTTCAGGACAATTTTGATGGTTATCAGGTCACTCGTATGGATGCAGCACCAAAAGAAATCCATGTTCATCTGGTACCTGCAAAAGATTTTAATCAGCCATTAGGTGGGGTTGGTGAACCGGGTATGCCTCCGGTCGCACCGGCAATATGTAATGCAATTTTTAATGCCACCGGTAAACGTATCCGTGAGTTACCGATACGTTATCAGCTCGAGTCCTAGTCGTATGACCGGGCATGATCTGAATGTGCTCAGACAGCTACTGAGCTGGCAGCAAGAAGGGCATAAGGTCTGGCTAATTACGGTGGTTGGAACCTATGGCTCCAGCCCCCGCCAACCGGGGTCGATGTGTGCCCTACGTAGCGATGGTTTGTTGGTTGGATCAGTGTCTGGTGGTTGCATAGAGGATGATCTGGTGTCTTTAGTTAAACAGCATCAGCTCTCTAGTTCATCTGCCGAGCTCAAGATCTATGGCGCTAATCAGGAGGAGCAGCTACGGTATAAACTTCCTTGCGGTGGTCAGCTCAGATTATTGATAGAGCCTGTGCTTGATAAGGCTTGGCTGAAAACGGTGGTGACGGCGATTGAGTCTCAGAAGTTAATAAAGAGACAGGTCACGTTGGACTCGTTACAGGTAACTTGCACTGATGCCATCAGTCATGAACCTGTTGTTAGTGAGCAGGAAGGCTTACTGTCGTTTGTTTACGGACCAAGGTTGCGTCTATTAATCATTGGTGCAGCAGAAACGTCATTCTATCTGGCAAATATGGCTACGGCACTGGATTACCAGGTGTTTGTCTGCGATCCAAGACCAGAAATGCAGGAAACCTGGCAACATGAACAGAGCACTTTACTCACCATGATGCCTGATGATGCGGTAGTGTCCCTGCAGCCTGATTTGAATACGGCGGTGGTGGCGTTAACACATGATCCTAAGTTAGACGATATGGCATTGTTGGAGGCCCTAAAATCAGCAGCGTTTTATGTTGGTGCTTTAGGAGCCAAAACCAATAATGATAAACGCAGGGAAAGACTGAAATTATTTGATCTCACCCAACAAGAAATAGACCGCTTACATGGTCCGGTTGGTTTACAGATAGGCAGTAAAACCCCTGCCGAGATCGCAGTAGCGATTTCTGCTGAGTTGATTGCCGTTCGTCGCGACAGAATACATACACCACAACTTACGTCATCCGTTGATAAGGTGACAGTTTAACGGTGGAAACGGCAGAGATTGCTGCGGTTATTCTCGCTGCCGGTAAATCATCGCGCTTTGGTGCAGATAAGCTGCTGACGGAAGTTGGATATAAAGGTGTGAGACAGCCGCTGATATTGCATGCTTTAGCGCCATGGTTAGAGGTGTTTGAGCAAATTCACCTCGTCACGCCAATAAATAACCAAGAGCTATTAGGAGTATGTCGATCCGTGGCAGGCCGGGTTAACTTTATCAAAGCTGATAAGTCCGGTTTAGGAATGGGGCATTCACTCGCCGCCGGGATTCAAGCCACTCAGCAAGCAAAGGGATGGTTAATTGGTTTGGCAGATATGCCGATGATAACATCCGACATACTGCAGTTATTAGTTAGTGAGTTAAAACAGGGAGCGGCTATATCAGCTCCTTTTTATCATGGCAAACGAGGGCACCCAGTCGCATTCTCCAACCAATATCGAGATGATTTGATGCAACTTACAGGCGATGTAGGTGCTAAAACAATAGTGCAAGCTCATGAAACACTGGTACAGGCAGTGAATATTGATAGGCCGTCGATATTCATTGATATTGATACTCAAGCTGATATTTCACTACTGCAGTAAGCTGCATGATAGTCTCAGAGACTTAATGATTGATAGATAATAACTTTTGAAAGAAGTCGTTCAAGTAAAAGAGATTAAATCGCTCAATTTTCACAGGCTTTAACTTACAGTTATTTTTTTCCATGAATTCCTGAAGTTGTAACTGCTTGTTGGGACTGTAGGAAACGGGTTTGCCGGTTAAGGCGTAGAGAATACCTGATTCGGTGAGGGCTGATCCTTGCCGTGTTTTCACATCATAATGATAGTCGATAATTTTTTGAGTGATCACATAGAAATTATAGTGGCTGGAGAAACCAAAAATATGCCTGTCTTTGGTTTCCTCGACTTCAACTATGCCCCAGTCTGAGATTACTCCACACTCTGATAATGATCTGGCTTCCAAAACACGTCCCTTGTGTAAAATTGTGAAATACCTAACATAAATTTAACAGCTTCATTAATTGATAACAACGTCTTAAATTTCCAAATTTATCAAAAGACTAGTCATATTATGGTCATCACATTTTTTTGATAACGAATATAGAAAATAGGCTGGAATGAACAGGAGAGAGATTATGAAAAAATATGTGTGGCTGGGATTATTAATGGCATTTTCATCTATGGTTCATGCTAAAGATTGTCCGGCTTATTTTGATTACGATTTACCGAAACTGCACTCAAATGACACCGTAAATCTATGTGAGATCGCTAAAGACAAGGTCTTATTGGTGGTAAATACCGCCAGTCATTGTGGGTTTACTCGCCAATTTGGTGGTTTGGAAAAGTTACATGAGCAATATAAGGATAAAGGACTGTTTGTTATTGGTTTTGCCAGTAACGATTTTGATCAAGAAGCTAAGACAGAAGAAGAGGCAGTCAGAATCTGTAAAGAAAACTTTGGTGTAAGTTTCACCATGGTGGCACCTAGCTATGTCACTGGTCCGCGTGCCAACCCGATTTTCATGGAGATAAACAAACAAAGTCAGGCACCGGACTGGAATTTTAACAAATACATTATCGATGCCGATGGCCATGTGTTAGAACACTTTCCAAGTGCTGTAGAGCCGGATGATGCCAGTCTAGTAGAAGCTATCGAGTCACTTGTTAAAAAAGATTAAACAGTCCATACATTTGCTGGGTAGCCTGTATTTATTAAATAAATCAGTAACGACATCATTACATTAGTGATAATCATACTTTGTTGTTATGATTAGCAAATATTGTTATGACGTTAGGGATGGCTGGAGTTAAGGATGTCTATTGGTTTTCGGCTGGTTATTACCAGTTTATTGGGTTTAGCACTGTCTGCTTGTAGCACGATTCATGATGCTATTGGTCCTGATACTCCCCGCTCAGATTTACGTGAGTCATTACAAGCACCTCTAACCATTTCAGATAGTGGTTCTCCCTTTTGTCATGAAGAGATGGTGGTTACTACAACACCTAAAGTTATTCGTACCCCTGAACCATATCACGCAACGCTCTATTTTGAGCTCGACAAAACCACTTTCACACCCGACTCATTACGCGAATCCGTTAAGATCTATAAAGCGGTTTTAGAAAGAAGAAATCGTCATATTGAAGTCGTTGGCTATACTGATACACTCGCTTCTTCACAATATAACGATAAATTATCCAAACGCCGTGCTGAAAAAGTCGCACAGGATTTGATCAACGCTGGTGTGGACGAATCTCGTATTTCTACAGTAGGTAAAGGCGAAACAGTTTTGAAAGTGCCTACACCTGATGAGACTGATGAAGTGAGTAACCGCCGGGTCGAAATTGATGTTCGTTAATTTCTGGAGTAATTAGAAAAATGGTCTTATCACGATTTTCTACTATTTTTGCTGCCTGTCTTGCAGCGATAGCGAGCACAAATATTGCGGCGGAAACAATACAGGAAGCGGTGGATGCAACACTAAAACAAAACCCTGAAGTCTTGGCAGAAGCCAATCGTCGTTACAGTGTTGATAAGACGGTTGATCAAGCTAAAGCAGGTTATTATCCTCGGGTGGATTTAACCCTGGGCATCGGTTACGAGCGCACGAAAAACCCGGCAACGCGCCCCGATCATGAATCGCTGAATCGTGGTGAAGCTGAAATTAAAGCAACGCAGATGCTTTATGATGGATTTGCCACTAAAAGTGCTGTAGAGCAAAGTCAGGCTCAAGCGGATGCTGCTGGTTATGATGTCACAGATAAGGCAGAAACGATCGGTCTTAACACCGTACAGAGTTATCTCGATGTACTTAAACGCCAACAGTTATTGGAAGAAACACAAGAAAGTCTGGAGCAGCACGAAAAAATCTTCGACAAAATTAAACTCAGAACAGAAGCCGGAGTGGGTAATCGTTCTGATCTTGACCAGACTACTGGTCGAGTGGCCCTGGCTCAAGCGAATTTACGTTCCACAGAAGGCAATTTGCAGGACGCAAAAACACGCTATCAGCGTTTGGTGGGTCATGCACCTGAATCCTTAACTGATCCCGGTAAGTCATGTTGTGATACTGCGCCCGCTGCTGTCGAGGATGCATTACAAATTGCTTACAGACAACATCCTTCATTATGGGCGGCAATGGCGAAACATGAGGCCTCACTAGCTCAGGAAGAAGGGGCTAAAGCGCCGTTTCATCCTCAAGTGAATGCGGAGCTGAGTACGCGAGCAGACAATAATCTGGATGGCACACGTGGTCATGAGAAAGAAGTTCAGGCCATGATTCGAATGGATTACAACCTGCTCAATGGTGGTGCCGATAAAGCGCGTATCGAAGAGACGAAGTATCTAAGTGAACAAGCAAAACAAAATGCGGAGATTATCAAACGCAATGTTGACCGTGATGTACGTCTGGCCTGGATTAATGTAGAAACACTGTCAAGACGATTACCTATCCTCGAACAACGTAAGATTGCTGCAGAAAAAACGCGGGATGCATATTTCGAACAGTTTAATGTAGGCAGAAGAACATTATTAGATTTACTGGATACAGAAAACGAATTATTGACGGCCAGAAACGATTACACCAATGCTTATTATGATCATATTTATGCCTGTTACTGGTTATCAGAGACGATGGGTAGGCTGATGGAAAGTTTGTCTGTGGAAGCACCAGAGGCGGCCATTGTTGTAGCTCAACCTGAAACGACTGAGTCACCACAATAAGTTAGATACCAGCTGGCTTAGCCAAGCAAGACATTAGCAGCTTGGCTTACCGCCATTAAATTGTCATATAAGTCGAATATGATGAGCGTTTTTCGCGAATATAGGCATGCTCATCAACCGACCCTTGGGGTTTCCTCCTGCTGCACACCTGTTTCTTTATCTGTTACCTGCGTTATTGCTGTTTTCGCGGGCAATAGCTGATGTAACTGTGGTACTCGTAGCGATTGCCTTTCTTATCTTCAGTTTTAAAAAATGTGATTGGGATTGGGTAAAACAGCCCTGGTTTTTAGCATTCTTGCTGTTTAATGCTTACCTTCTTGTCGTCAATCTGCCTTTGAGTAGTGATTCATCTGAAAGCTTGATGTATGTGCTTACTTTTATAAGATGGCCTTTATTTGCAGTAGCTTTGTCATACTGGGTTTTCAATGATGATAAAAAAAGACAGCGCTTTCTTATTAGTTTATTGCTGACTATGTTGCTTATTATTGCCGACACTTTATGGCAGTATGTTTTTGATGTTGACTGGTTTGGCATAGAGCGCTTTTCTGACACTCGCTTAACAGGTCCATTCCGTAGTCCTATTCCAGGCACGATGTTACTGAGACTGTGGTTTATCGCCTTATTTGCTGCCTTTTTTATCCCACTTTTTAAATCGTCTGTTTTACGGCAATTAACGTTTCTGATGGTGGCGATGGGAAGTGGTTTTGTTTTTACCTTCCTAACGGGGGAGAGAATGGCACTCATCTTGTTCAGCTCAGGCTGTGCCATCGTTTTTATCGCCATGTTACTGGAGTATAAACAATACAAACAAAGCCTACTGCTTATGCTGGTTGTGCTTGGTATCACAATGATGGCCACCTTATTTTTATCACCTGAGATGTTTGAGAGAAGTATCGTGAGCATCGGTTCAAAGCTCTCAACATTTGCTGAATCAGATTATGGCAGCGTGTTTAAGGCGGCCTGGCAGGTGTGGCGGGACAACTGGTGGCTGGGTAGTGGTTTACATACCTATCAAACGGTATGTGAACAACAGCAGTTACTCATAGACAGCGGCTTGATGTGTACGCATCCGCATAATTTGTATTTGCAGTTAGGTGCAGAGACCGGTGTCATCGGCTTAGGTTTATTTTTGTTTATGCTGTATTTGCTATACAAACATGTCTTAGGCCCATTATTGGCTGAGCGTCAGTGGATAAAGGCCGCTTTGAGTTTTTCGGTATTAACGGTGAGTTTTTGGCCGCTCACTGGAGGCATCAGCGTTCTGAGTAACTGGGTGGCGGCACTGGTATGGTTAGGGGTTGCCTGGGTGTTAGCTATATCCTCGGTAGATAGCTCAGAACCCGATCAACGCTTAACTGATGTAAATCGTTGACTTGCAGAGCCTGAAATTGACCTCGCTCAATTTCAGAGCGGCTCACAGAGGTTGTTGGTCCGAATAAAGCGAGACCAGGGCGGCCGAGGCATGAAGCGATATGACTGGGGCCGGTATCATTACCGATGATATAACTAGCCTCTTTCAGAATGCTTGCCAGTTCAAACCAATTGAATAAGTCGTCTTTGCTGTTAGGGCTATAACCGGACAGCTTCGCTGCCATATCTAATTCATCGGGACCTAATATATTCACTACCCCATAACCGAGCTCGATAAGTGCTTTTGATAAGGCGGGATAGTATGGCCAACGCTTTTCTTTATGCTGAGCCGAGCTACCGGGAATAAGTGCAATATATGGCTTGTTAATCGGGTATTTGCTCAATGTTTCGGATGTTTTTTCAACCATCCAGCTAACGTTTGGTGATAAGGCATAATGATGAGGGATGTCTGATTCGGTGAGTAACTGTACTAAGCCTTTTAGTCCTGATTCTGGCGCGGCCTTTGTGCGTCGACTTATCCACCTCAGCTTAGGTAAAAAGAAGCGCTGATATAAGGCACTGCGATCAGAGTTTTGTAAATCAATAATAAGATTAAATTGCTCATGAATCAGTTGCTTACGAAGTCTCCACTGCTGCTTTAGATGACTAAGAGGCAGTCTGTCGTCGATGATGATGCGGTCAATGTAGGGTGAACGTTGCATCAAGGACTCATACCGAGACATGGTTAATAAAACAATTTCTGCCTGTCTGAAGTATTGGCGAATGTCACGGAAGATCCCATCTGCCTGGATAAGATCACCAAACGCACCGTGTTTGATAAGCAATAATTTGCCAGCCTGCGTCATAAGCTAAGCGTCGGTTAATGCTTGATAAACAGCAAGCGTATTTTCTGTCATGGCTTCCAGTGTCATAGCTTGATGAGCAAATACAATCGCCTTCTGCATCAGTCTTTGCCAATGAGCTGGGTTTTCCAGAAGACTTTCTAAGCGTCGACGAAAGGCTTTGCTATCAGCGATAGGGACAATTAAAGTTTTATCCAGCACTTCATTAGCAACCGGAACATCTGTTGATAAAATTGGCATATTTAACAGTAATGCTTCGCTACACACATAGGAGAAACCTTCTCGTCTGGAACTGATTAACACGCCATCACAGGACTGCATCAGTGAACTGACATCAGGTCGGTAGCCCGTTAGATGACAGTGTGTATGAGGGGATAGCTCCTGAATTTGTTTTTGTAGGCGATGTCTTTCCTTGCCTTCACCAATAATGAGTAAGTTCAAGTGCAGGCCGTCTATGGCCTCCAGCAATAAATCAAAACCTTTTGCTTCAACCAAACGACCAACAGCACATAATGTGGGTAAGTCAGGATTCAGCCCAAACTCTTCATACAGATTAATCTTTTTTACCTTTGGCGGTGAAATGCCATTGTAGACAGTCACTGCATTCGGGGTATTCAACTGAGAGCGTAGCGTGTTACTAACCGCGATAGCTTGATCCAGCTTGGCGTAATCTTTTACTTTGCTTTTGATGTTGTGCAGTGTTCCCACGGTTTTTGCTGAATGGAAATAGCGACATTTATTTAACACCGCCGTCGCTTTATTGGCCTGGGCATGCACAATATCGGCATGGGAGCGATGGATGAAATACAGCACCTTTAACCAAAGCCATGGATTATTTCGGCTTAGACGGGCATTTACCGGAAAACGCTGTATTTGCTCAGGTAAGGTATCTAAAAACTGAGGATCAGCAATAACGCTGACCGTGTGCCCGGCTTTATTGAGGCTAATACAAAGTTCGCGAACATGTTTTTCCAGCCCACCCTCACCTCTGCTTAATAGGATCTGACAGATATTCACGATGCGGCGCTTTGCTGTAAAACGCGTTTATAGACTGATAGTGTGGTATCCAACATGGATTGCAAAATGAATGGATGGGATTCCGGCACCGTGGGTGGGGCAAGTAACCATTTCGTCGCTAAGCTGACAGCTGCGGCTTTATCTCCGGTGCTCACTCTGCCTTCTGGTAACACTGTCGAAAGTTGTTCTTCTACGCCGCCATGCGCATAGGCAATAACGGGTACACCCAGGCTCAATGCTTCAATGGTCACTCGCCCAAAGGCTTCAGGCTGCAGTGATAGTGACATCACTAAATTTGAAATAGACATAATTTCTTTCAGATCACTACGGTGACCAATGAAGCTGATATCGTTGATTACACCAAGTTCTGCCGCACGCTGCTGGAGTTCAGCTAAAAAGGCGGACTTTCCTTTTTTAGTTTCACCCACGATAAGTCCGTGAACATCTGAATAATATTTTTTGAGTTCAGCGATAATCTCAATAAAATCCGCCTGACCCTTCCAGCGTGTAATACGTCCAGGCAGCGTAATTATTAGTTTTCCCTGAGTTTGTGGAAAGCTTCGATACCAATGTTTTAGCCATTCGCTATCAGGTTCAAAACCATAAGGAAAATCGCGTCTGTCTATACCTCGGTAATTGAGGGTGAGATTGTCTTTGACCCCGTAATGGGTGGTGACATAGTCGCGAATTTTTTCTGATACCACAAACACATGTTCGCCCTTGGTCATGATTCTGCTGTAGCCGTTGACAGAATAGGTGCCGTGAACAGTAGTGATGAATTTAGGTCGTGATTGTTTGGGTAAAGATTTCCAGGCGAAATAACAGACCCATGCTGGCATACGTGATCGGACATGCAAAATATCCACACGATTTTTCACCAGAAAGCGGCGCAATCGTGGAATAAGACGGAATGTGGCCAGCGATTTTCGGCCAATATTCCAGTTGATATGCTCACTCCCTTGTCTGGTGAGTTTATCAACTAAGCGTCCACCTGCAGAAATGACAAGCGAGCGATGGCCTTGGCTTGCCAGATAGTGTCCGACTTCCAATGTACCTCGCTCAACGCCACCCGATTCAAGCGCAGGTAATACCTGAACAACTGTTAAACGTTCTGCCATTAAGGATTAACTGAGCTGTGGTATTGGCAAGGTTTGAGGTTGTACCACCCCATCTAACCAGTTTTTCATGATCCAGTCTGCACAGCGTTCTGATTCCATAAATCCCGGAACAGGTTGCAGGCGGCTTTTATAATGACCCAGGCTATCGAAGCGAACCGCATAGCCATCACCGACAAGTTTGCTGAGTCCACGCGACACACGGTTATCGCGTTTAACAGGCATATTAAGAATACCGACGGCTGTTTTAGCTGTGAGTGCCTCATATACCATTGAGACAGAGTCTTCGCTTATCCAGGCGCTGTAACATGCGGCTAATTGCTGTGCTACCCAATTCCGGTCGGTTTCTTCAAACGGCACAATCGTCAGATTCTCCAGTTTGAAGCCAAGCATATGAGTGGCAAAATTTGCAGGTGTACGGGGAGAGGTGGTCAGCGTATAGTGAATGCGAGGGTTTTGTTTACAAAGCTGAGTAACCTGTGAGATGAGTTGGCTTTCGTTCCAGTCACAGTGTTTGGATGGGCCACCAATCATTATCAGACCTTCGTTTTTTTTATGCTCACCAGCGGCATGGATAGGGTTAAGCACCCCCCGGGTTTCCAACACATTCCCACCACCTTGATAATAGTCATGCTCTGGTATTAAGCTAAGATCAAAAAACGACACAGGTAAGCTGGGCTGCATCAAGACAATCGTTTGCCCGCCATACACTTTTTTTGCTGCCAGCATGTGAAGATGCGTGCGATGACCTGCTCCGACGATGAGATCAGGTAATGGCAGTCCCTGACCTGCAGGCCAGGTCGTACTCAATAAGTCAAACACAGGTTGTAGACGACCACTTACCGGAATATCAAAACTTTCACAGGGCATTTTACGTTTCAAGGCATTGACCAAACCCAAGGACTGACTTTGATGACCGGGTTTTCCATCAGTGAGCCGCCAGATAGTAATGTTTTCAGCGTTATTAGTACTCATGGTGACAGCACCTAAGATTAAATAAAAAGCAAAGTTGCCTCTGTCTAGCAAGGCGATTTGCTGTGGACTATAGGGCTGGAGTATTAAAGTTTTATGAAAATGAGAGATACTTCGCAGAAAATAAATTAGGGAGTCTTGTCTCTGGAAGCGTCAGCCGAGCTGAGTCATAGTGAGACAGCGGCATCAAAAGGAGTGAATATGATTGAGCGTGATGAAGATACATTTAGTGCGTTAAAGGAAATGGCTGAAGATGCGCAATTGAGCTCCCGTAACTACAATGATGAATTAATCGGACTCGAGTATTACAGTAATCTGGCCGTATTGAGTGATGAAGAGCTGAACTTATTAGTGAGTTTATGGCATGAGAAGTATGTGACCTGCCAAAAAGAGAAACTGGCGTCGCAATGGATGGTCATCCAGATCTTCATTCTTATTTTATTGGCAATCTATGTGGCTTGGGTATCAGGGGGAATTGCTGGTACGCTGATCAGTATTGTGGGTGTTATCGCCATGATCGCTATGATTGAAGATAAGCGGGTCGCTGTTGCCAAGCGGAATTTATCTGATGCCCGCCAAGTCTATCAAACACTGGGTGAACTCAAACAAAGCAGACAACGGTCTTACGAAAAACAACAACATCCCATTTGAAAAGAATAGTTTTAAACCCGTTTTATATTGTTTATATAACTAAAATTAAAGGAGATTTTATGACTACGGTGACATTAAAAGGTACACCTTTTGAGACTGTCGGTGAATTACCGGCTGTGGGAAGTAAGGCACCCGAATTTAGCCTGACAAAAGATGATTTGTCTGAATTAACACTGGCAGATTTATCTGGCCGCGTTGTGTTAAATGTTTTTCCGTCGGTAGATACGCCTACCTGTGCGATGTCAGTCAGACAATTTAATACAAAAGCAGCAGCACTGGATAACACCACTGTGGTTTGTGTTTCAAAAGACTTACCGTTTGCAATGGCTCGTTTTTGTGGGGCTGAAGGCATTGATAATGTAGTCACTGGCTCGGCTTTCCGTTCTTCATTTGCTGAGGATTACGGCTTATTAATGAAAGACGGACCGTTAGCCGGACTATGTTCACGCGTAGTTGTGGTCATTGATGAAAACGGTAAAGTCGTTTACACAGAACAAGTCAGCGAAATTGCTGATGAACCTGATTATGAAAAAGCGTTATCTGCACTTAGCTAAGACGTGTGGTAACGATCAAAGCCCTGTTCAACACTACGTTGAACAGGGCTTTTTTTTGCTTGAAAAAGTGAGCTGAGCTTATTTTGCCGGAGGTGTGTAGATGATAAATCCGGATACACAATTATTTTCATCTGTGTCGGTGCTTGCTGAATTCCATCCTTTGGCAAGAGCGGTCCAGTTCTGGTCCGACAAAAATGGACAGCGCCATAGTAAAGTTGTTTATGAGCATATTGCTCCGACTGCGATGCAAGCGCTGGAAGTCGATATTGCCATTATTGCGGATCAACTCGGTAAAGCGTCACTGCCAGATTTTTATCAGTTTTGCAGTGATATTGAATTGATCTTTCACGGTGCACAGCCATCGGGTCCCGTCGCTGCTATATCTGATATTGACTGGCTGCGGTTAAGACGTATCTCAATCTATGCTCAGTACTGGAAAAACAGGAATCCTGCAGAAGTGAATAAGCTATTAAGTTTTGTGATGGGAATTCCCCTTTATAGTCAGATTGTTGCTCAACTCATCGCTTCGGAAAAGAGTGACATTAAACAGGAGATACTGCAGGGAATCACTTTGTCAGGCGGTGTTTATCTGGTAGGCGTGGAACGCTATAAACAGCTTTTTAGGCGGGAAATAGATCAAGCATTTAATGAAGCAAAAGTCCTGGTTTCAGCCTTTCGGGGTACACATGAAGAAAATGCGGCTGAACTGATCAACAGTATGGTTGAAGCAGCATTACCTAAATGAGGTTGAAAATTAACCTAGCTTTTAAGTCAGGTATAACTTTTGCTCTCTTTATTAACGACAACGTTCTTTTTGCTAAAACCTGATGGGGGGGACTGATGAAGGACATATGGAAAGACTACGATCCGGGATCATTTTTTGATGAACTCATGTTTGCAAAACATCAGCCCAGAGCATTCAGTTTTAAGTTACTTGAATACTTGCGTTGCATGGAAAAAGAAGCCTTTACGCAGCGTGTTAAAGAGTCAGAAGTGGAAATGCTGGAGCGTGGTATTACCTTCACCATATATAGCGATGCAGGGAATATAGACCGGGCTTGGCCGTTCGATATTATTCCCCGCGCTATCCCCAAAGGTGAGTGGGAACGCACCGAAAAGGGGCTGAAACAACGTATTCGTGCCTTAAATCAGTTCATTCAGGATATTTATAACGAAGCTAACATTATCAACGATGGCATTATGCCCGCCGACGTTGTGTATCAGTCAAAAGGCTACCGTAAAGAATGCCATGGTATGACACCGGCTCATGGAGTCTGGGCAAATATCTGTGGTTCTGATCTGGTACGTGATCATGAAGGTACTTTATATGTGCTTGAGGATAATCTACGGGTGCCATCGGGTGTGGCTTATATGCTTGAAAACAGAAAAACCACTAAACGCGTTTTCCCCGAGTTATTTAAATTATTAAATATTAGTCCTGTTGATGCTTATCCCGAGCATTTAGCTGAAATGCTCGCCTCATTACGCCCCGATTTATCTAATCCCACTATGGCTTTGTTGACGCCAGGCATCTATAACTCTGCCTATTTTGAGCATGCGTTTCTGGCTCAGCAGGCAGGTTTGATTTTACTGGAAGGGGCCGATCTGCTGGTGGGTGATGACGACTATGTCTATATGAAAACCATTCATGGTCTTGAGCGTGTTGATGTGATTTACCGCCGTATCGATGACGATTTTATTGATCCGGAAGTCTTTCGCCCTGATTCGATGTTGGGGGTACCGGGCATCATGCGTTCATGGCGTGCCGGTAAGGTAGCCATTGCCAATGCGCCTGGTTGCGGTGTGGCTGATGACAAAGTCATTTATGCCTATGTGCCCGATATGATCCGTTATTACCTGAATGAAGAGCCTATCTTAAGTAATGTACCTACCTGGTTATGTCGTAATGATGAGGATCTGCAGCACGTGCTTCAACACCTTCCTGAGTTAGTGGTCAAGCCTGCGAATGAGTCGGGTGGTTACGGTATGCTGGTCGGGCCACATTCTTCTGCGGAGAAAGTGGAAGAGTTTCGTGATTTACTAATCAATGATCCAAAAAATTATATTGCTCAGCCCACCTTGAGTTTATCGGTCTCTCCCACCTGTTGTGATGAAACCATCGCCCCCCGTCATGTTGATTTGAGGCCTTTCATCCTCTCTGGAGATGATGTTTATGTCACACCTGGCGGGCTAACCCGTGTGGCGATGGTCAAAGGTTCATTAGTAGTTAACTCATCTCAGGGTGGAGGAAGTAAAGATACCTGGATTGTCGATGAAAGCCGCCAGCTTGTGGAGGAAGACTAATGTTATCCCGTGTTGCTGAAAGGGTTTACTGGTTAGCACGTTATCTGGAACGTGTAGAAAACACGGCTCGTTTAATTAATGTGCATACCGCATTGTTAATGGACTTACCGGAACATATGGAAGTGAACTGGTTTACCTTAGTGACCATTTTTGATGCGGAGCAGCTTTATTACGCTAAACACCCCCGCGAAAATGAATATGACATCATGCATTTTCTGTTGTCTGATCCCAGCTATGGTGGCTCACTTATCAATAATTTATCTGCTGTCAGAGAAAATGCCCGGACGTCACTTGATGTGCTGCCAGAGGAAGTGTGGGAGCAAGTTAACGAGCTGCACCTGTTAGTGAAAAGCGAATTATCATCTATTGGAAATAGGCGCAGAAGACAGAAGTTATTACTCACTATTATGGAGTCTTGTCAGTGTATATGGGGTATGATTGCTAATCATATGAGCCGTAATTACGCCTATGATTTTTTACAAGCAGGTAAACATCTTGAGCGTGCAGATATGACAAGCCGAATACTTGAGCTCGCTACTTTATTAATGTCAGATAATCGTAGTGATGCTTTAAGGCAGCATGAAGGTATTTTGTGGGCGACCTTGCTTAGAGTGTTAAATGCTCAGCAGATGTATATTCAGGCACATAATTCGTCACTAAAGGGCGAGAAAGTACTCACGTTCTTAATTCAGGATAAAGCCTTCCCTCGTTCATTAAGTTTTTCGGTTAACTCTATAGGCAATTACCTGGAGTATTTACCGGGTGAAAAACAAGTACTGGAACAGCAGATTGAGATTTTGACACGATTACAGGACTACAGTGCGGAGAAAAATCCACCGGAAACCATACGACTGATGATGGATGAGTTACAGATTTTGTTAAATCGTTTGAATACCAGCATTACCAGTAATTGGTTTTATCCGGATTATTCAGTCTCATGAGACGTTTCTTTTGCCAGTGTGGGCAAGAAATCTTTTTTGAAAACACGCATTGTGGCGTCTGTGGCAGTCAATTAGGCTTTATCCCTGAGCTGCAACAACTTTCCAGTCTGCAAGAAGATGACAATGCCTGGCTGATGACGGATCTTTTTCCGTTACAACGTTATCGCAGTTGTTTTCACCGTGACCATGAGCTGGCTTGTAACTGGTTAATCCCGGCTGATTCACCCAACACGCAGTGTATTTCCTGTGCCTTGACCAGAACGATACCGATGTTGACCCAGCCGGATAATTGGCGTCGTTGGCGCACGCTGGAAGCAGCCAAACGCCGTATGATTTATGGTTTACTCAGATTAAATCTGCCAATTAACGCTTATTATCAGGGCTATGAGCATGGCTTGGTGTTTGATTTTCTTGAAGATCAGCGAACGAATCCTGACTTAGCCCTTGAACATGTGTTGAGTGGTCATAGCCAAGGTGTGATTACGCTCAATGCTGCCGAGGCCGATGGTAGCTTCAGGGAAGCCACCCGTGAAGCGATGAATGAATCTTATCGAACTTTGCTGGGCCATTTTCGTCATGAGATTGGCCACTACTATTGGGATATCTTGATTAAAGAGTCTGAACATTACACCATGTTTTGTGATGTATTCGGTTTTACTGAACAAGATTATCAAAGCAGTTTAAATAGCTATTACAGTGATGGGCCGGCGACGGATTGGCCGGAGTTTTATCTGTCTGCATACGCCAGCGCTCACCCAATGGAAGACTGGGCAGAAACGTGGTCACATTATCTGATGATGAGTGACACTATGGAAACAGCGGTGGCTTATGGGCTGATTGACCATTTTGATTATGCCAGTGATTTTGATGTATTGATGACTGACTGGTTGTCGCTGGTGGTGAAAATGAATGCATTAAACCGAAGTGTGGGTAATACGGATGCCTACCCTTTTGTCGTGTCAGCATCAGTGAGAAAAAAACTGAAATTTATTCATAAGCTGCTGAATCCGTTGAAAAAGACTCGGGAATCCGTGGCATTTCTTTAAATGCCTGATTCAGTTTATTACCCCATTCACGACGTAAATTAATCAGAAAAGCATCTTCCGTATCAAAGCGATAGTGATGTTTAAACGCTAAGCTATCGGTTTCATATATCAATACTTCAATAGGTGGCCCAACACTGACATTACTCTTCATGGTCGAATCCATGGATATTAAGGAGCAGGTGGCGGCATCCGTTAACGAGGTTTTCATTGTCAGAAAGCGATCTAGCACGGGTTTACCGTATTTGCTTTCACCAATCTGCAGATAGGGTGTTTCGCGACTGGTGGTGATGTGATTGCCTTGGGGATAAATCAAAAAAGCCTGCGGCGGTTGGCCTTTGATTTGGCCTGCCATCAATAAAGTGGCATCGGGTGAAAAGCCGGACTGCTGGTCTTCGCTATACCGTTTGATACGCTGGCTTAATACATCACCTACATAATCGGCAGTATCGGATAGATAATGAGTCGTATTGAGGCTGGTTTCATTATCTTCACGCAGATCCCGGTTGAGCTGTTCTATCACACATTGCGTGGTAGCCAGATTACCCGCGCTTAGGATGGCGATACAGCGATCAGCCTTTGTACTGAAACGAAACATCTTGCTGTATGTGCTGACCTGATCAATACCTGCGTTGGTTCTTGAGTCGGAGGTAAGCACCAGTCCTTTATCTAGTGATATGGCAATACAATAGGTCATAGTCGTTCCAGTAATGGCTGCGATTAAAGATAGTCAAAAATAAGAGATTGAGCAATCCTGATTTATTGCCCACGACAAAAGAATGGAACCCGTTGATGGGCTACTGAGTCGTTACAGTATGAATCGATGTATTAACAGCGCTGTTAACTTGCATTCACAAGTGAAATATTATCTCGGATATGACGTCTGAATTCACCTTTTTAACGGAGTAAATGATGGAATCAATAAAAACTTTTATTGAAGAGATCAGCTGGTCCGCCATTATTACCGCCAGCTTGCGAATGGTGCTTATCTTTATTATTGCCTGGGTGGCGACGTGGTTGATGAAATCGGCACTGCAGCGCTTTGAAGTAAGACTGGTCGGGAAGGCGACCGCGAGGGGCGAGTCTTCATTGGAATCCAGAAAGCGCATCGAAACCATTGTCAGATTGTTAAAACAAGCCGGCCTATTGGCAATATGGATTACTTTTTTCCTGATTATATTAAGAGAAATTGGCGTGGAAGTCGGACCGCTTATTGCCAGTGCCGGGATTGTCGGCTTGGCGATTGGCTTTGGGGCGCAAAACCTGGTGCGGGATGTGATTTCGGGCTTTTTTATGATTCTGGAAAATCAGATACGGGTCGGTGATGTGGCCGTGATTAATGGTACCGGCGGTTTAGTAGAGGCCATTAATTTCCGCACCACCGTATTACGCGATCTGGCCGGTATTGTGCACTTTTTTCCAAATGGCACGATTACCACACTAAGTAATATGACGACTGAATGGTCAGCTTATGTGTTTGATATCGGTGTGGCGTATAAAGAAAATACCGATGAGGTAATAGAGGTCATTCGGGAAGTCGCTGATGGGCTGATGGCTGACGAAGATATGAAAAACTTGATTCTTGAACCACCCGAGATTTTTGGTGTGGATAAACTCGATAATTCCGCAGTGATTATCAAGGGCAGAATCAAAACGCTGCCCATTCAACAGTGGACGGTTGGCCGAGAGTTTTTAAGACGCATCAAGCTGAGCTTTGATGAGAAAAATATCGAAATTCCATTCCCTCACAGCACGGTTTATTTCGGCGAAGCCAGTAAACCATTTGACGTGAAATTGATGGAAGCAGCCGCGAATCAATCAAAAGAGACATAACCCCATTTACCCTCATGTTTGACCGGTGCCAAGCCGTTATTAAACGGTTTGGCATCATCATACTGAGGAGGAATGACCAGCTCACCACGTTGGTTGATATAACCATAATCCCAGTAATCTAAGGTGACGGCTGCCAGCCCTTCCTGAAAAGACTGGCCCCATTTATATTGAGGTTCGATAACAAGCTTGCCCGTTGCATCCAGATAGCCGACTTTTCCGGCTTTTTCTACTCTGGCCAAACCATCTCTATATGACCAGGCATTATCATAAAGCGGGCTGACCAGCTCATTTCCTTGTATATCAATATAGCCATATTTGCCATTATGCATCACCACGGCTTTACCTTCACTAAAGGGCTGAGCGTGCTCATATTCTTTATCATTTAATAAAGTGCCGTCTTGAGATATAAACCTCCAGCTTTGATTGTTACTGACTAAGGCGCGCTGCTCATTAAAAGAGTAAACAGTGTCGTATTTGGGGGTAATCACTATATGACCTTGAGTGTCTACATAGCCCCAACCATCATTTGTTTTCACCGCTGCCAAGCCGCCACTAAAGCGCTTTGTGTCACGAAATTTTGCCTGAACAACCCATCTGCCTTGTTCATCAATAAATCCCCAGGAGCCATATTGTTTCACAGCGGCTTTGCCTTCCTGAAAGATGTCAGCTTTATCAAACCGGGGAGAGATCACCCACTCACCTTTTGTATTAATGAATCCCCACTTATCTTCTTCTAGTGCAGCTGCTAGGCCTTCATTAAAAGAGGTTAGTTTCTTAAATATGGCAGGAATGACTATCTGACCACTGGTATCAATAAACCCCCAGCGCTGATCAATGCGGATCGGCGCAAGTCCCTCATTAAACGCTTTTATTTCAGTGTGTTTTTGAGGCGGCAGAATAAATTCACCAACCGTGTTGATAAGACCAACATAAGGTATGCCTTGTTTATTCTGTACAACAATAGCGGTGTCTTGATAGAAGGGGCTAACGGCATCAAAGTCATAATTAATGACTACCTTATTTGCCATGGCAGCAGAGAATGGCATGAGAGAGAAAGTCAGAAGGATTTTAATCATAAAACGTTTCATCATCATCACCTTTGACGTTGATTGTTAGCTTGAGTCTCTGCCGCTTAACGTGAATTTCACGTGAACCTAATAACAATATAAATCAAAGGTTTATTTTATATTTGTAGGGCTTTCAGAAATGGGTTGTCGATGTTAATCAGAGGGCGTTATTGGCAGGTTTTTCAACGGACAGTGACGGCACTGATGGTATCGCTATGTAATGCTTGTTCACCCGTGACGGTATTAAATGCACTGGTACCAGAAGATGGTTATCAAAAAATAGCGGACCAGGCTTATGGTACGAGCCAAAGACAAAAGCTGGATATTTATCTGCCTGGAGCAGCTACATTCAAACAACCACTGAAGACAATCGTATTCTTTTACGGTGGCAGTTGGGACTCAGGTGATAAAGCTGATTATAAGTTTGTTGCAGAAGCGCTGACATCTGCTGGCTATATTGTCATCATTCCTGATTATCGTTTGTATCCTGAAGTGGTCTTCCCTGAATTTGTCGATGATGCCGCACGGTCGATGGCTTGGGTGTTTGAACATATTCGTGACTACGGTGGTGACAAACAACAGGTATTTATTGCCGGGCATTCGGCGGGGGCACATATTGCAGCATTATTAAGCTTGAATGCCTCATATTTGGCTAACTACGGTTATAAGCCAACAGATATTCAAGGCATGATTGGTTTGGCCGGGCCCTATGATTTCTTGCCTTTAAAAAGTCAGCGCTTGAAGCATATCTTTGGCCCTGAACCAGAGCGCTGGCAAAGTCAGCCGATTCAGTTTGTGGATGGTGAAAACCCGCCCATGTTATTGATGGTGGGTAGCAAGGATCACACGGTGTTACCCAGAAACAGTATTCATCTGGCTGCAGAGATTAAGCGGAAAAACGGTCCGGTTCGGCTTGTCGAGTTTGAAGCGCTAAATCACGTAGCCATGGTTTCTCATCTGGCTAAACCTTTAAGAGGCGATGATAAGCTCAGGCAAGCCATTATTGAATTTATTAATCAGTTTTAGGCGTAGGGGCGGGTGGTAATAAAGGTAATTGGCTAAAAGCGGGACAGATCGTGATGCTCAGCCCTGAATCTATTTGATGCTTACCTTCCACTGCAAATAAGGGATAAGACTGACCTGCTGAAAGCTGTGTTTCCGGTAACGTCAATAAGATCTGTTTTTTATTAACGACCTTTGTTTTTACAGGCAGCCAATCATCACCAGACTTGAGTAGCCATTTTTTTTCTGGACTATCCACCATTCCAGATAAGGTCACTGTTTCGGTTGTTCTGACGCAGCCCGAGGGTGATAGGGACAATGAGGAGGAATTGTCAGAATTCAGTGGTGTAAAACGATTTACGCTGGGTTTTGTTACCGCTCTAACATCAGTGTCAGCATGGGCTTTTGATACGAACATCAGCAGCGATGTTAAGAAAAAAGGCACGGTTAACAACCGTGCCTTGTTGTTTAAATTAATCATATTCAGGCAGAAATACCTTTTGATGTCATCACAATCATTTTTTCAACCTGCATATCTTCCATTGTGTAAGGAATACCACCTGTACCTAAACCGGAGTGTTTTAAACCGGCAAAAGGCATCCAGTCGACACGAAATGCGGTGTGTTCATTAATCATAACAGCCGACGCATCGAGCTTGTCAGCCACATACATCGCCGCATTTAACTCGCGACTGTATACCGAGGCCTGGAAGGCAAAGGGCAGACTGTTAGCCGCCGCCAGAGCCTCATCAACATCATCAAATGGATACACATTGACGACAGGGCCAAACACTTCAGATGTGGTGACTTTGGCATTCGCTGGTGGGTTGAATAACACCGTTGGTGCGTAACAATTATCAGCTAATGCTTTACCACCGCACAGACATTCAGCACCAGCGTTAATGGCTTCCTTCACCCAATCATCAATCCGAGTTAGCTCAGATTTTTTGATAATTGGGCCCACTTCCGTATCGGCTGATACCGGATCACCCACTTTAAGCTGTTTGGCCGCTTCCGCTAATTTTTCTGCCAATTGTCTGGCAATAGAGCGATGAGCATAGATCCGTTGTACAGAGACACATACCTGGCCTGCATGATAAAAACTGCCTTTACTGAGACCGGGAATAGCCGCTTCAATATCAGCATCTTTAGTCACAATAACCGGAGCCACACCACCGTGCTCCAATGCACAACGTGTGCCGGGGGCGAGTTTTGAGCGTAAATACCAGCCCACTTTAGCGCTACCGATAAAGCTCAGAAAGGCCACACGATCATCGGTGACCAGAGATTCGGTATCTTCGTGACTTTCCGTCAGTAGAGCCTGACACCAGCCCTCTGGCAAACCGGCTTTATGGAATATTTCCACCAGGCGGAAACAGGATAAAGGTGTTTTTTCGGCAGGTTTTACAATGACCGGGCAACCTGTGGCAATCGCCGGACCGACCTGATGAGCGATAAGATTAAGTGGATGATTAAATGCGCTGATGGCAACCACCACACCAATTGGTTCTTTACGTATTGTGGTTAAACGGTGTTGTGAGGCTGGATTAATACCCATGGGAATCGTATGCGGTGCATCATTTCGCAAGCCATCAATACAGGCACGAATACTATCAATACAGCGATTCATTTCGACCTGAGAATCAATAAGAGGTTTACCACCTTCTTCAGCCGCACCGATAGCGAGACTGTCTGCCTCTGCTTTCATCATCTCAACGGCTTTTTCGAGAATGCCGATACGTTCAACAACCGAAAGCCACTGTGATCGGTCTTTAAATAGCGAATGTGCCGTGCTTAAGGCTTTATCAATATCCGCTTTATTTGCTTGATCGACAGTGCCGAGTAATTGTTCATTAAAGGGCGAGAAGACTTCCGCCCGGGAAGCATCCGTTTTTGATAAACCAGCGATCTTCAACGGAAAATGGGGCGTGGTCATTATATAAGCTCCTTATAAAATACAGATTTTTTGTTTCAGGCCTTCACTAAGGATGGAGTAATTCAGCGAGTAATCAACAGCCAGATCAATCAGGTGAACCCCTTTGGCATTGAGAGCGTAATCAAGGGTTTTGACGAACTCGGCATGACTGGTGGGTCTGTGACCAATCGCGCCATAGCTATCGGCATATTTCACAAAATCAGGGTTATTAAAGTTAAGGCCATAATCTTCAAAGCCCATACCTTCTTGTTTCCACTTGATCATGCCATAGGCGTTGTCGTTGAATATCAACACGACCAAATCAAGGCCCAGTCTGACAGCGGTTTCCATTTCTTGTGAATTCATCATAAAACCGCCATCACCACAGACAGCCATGACTTTATGATCCGGATTCAGCATTTTCGCCATCATCGCGGTGGATAGTCCTGCTCCCATTGTGGCGAGGGCGTTGTCCAGCAGCAGTGAATTGTAGTAATAGCTCGGATAGTTTCGAGCAAACCAGATTTTGTACACGCCATTATCCAAGGCGAGAATATCTTCTTCACCCATGGCTTCACGAATAATGCGTACTGCACTCTGCGGCAGGATAGGGAAGCGTTCATCATCGCTGTATTTGGACAGCCGTTCATTTACTTCTTGTTTTACTCTGTAGTAATACGAAAAGTCCCAATGTGGTTGAACTGTTAAACCCGTACGCAGACGATTAATGGAGGTGGCGATATCACCGACTACATCGAGTTGGGGGAAGTAGACAGGATCAATTTCAGCGGCATGGAAATTAATATGAATGACTTGAGCGCCGCCATCTTTCATGAAGAAAGGCGGTTTTTCTACTTCATCGTGACCCACATTAATAATCAGATCCGCTCGTTCAATAGCACAGTGTAAGAAGTCCGATTCTGACAACGCAGCGGTACCCAGATAGCTATCATGCCGCTCATCAATCACGCCTTTGCCCAGTTGCGTGTTGAAAAAGGGAATACCGGTATGTTCGACAAATTTTGTTAAAGCAGCACTGGCTCGTTTACGGTTGGCTCCGGCACCGATTAGTAGTAGAGGCATTGACGCCTCTTCAATCATTTTCAAAGCATGTTGAATCGTGCGGTTATCGGCGTCCGGACGGCGGATAGTTTCAACCGTGTATATACGCTGATGAGCTTCTTCCGCAGCAATGTCCTCCGGAAGTTCAATATGAACTGCGCCGGGTCGTTCTTCGACGGCGATACGGAAAGCCTCACGAACAGTGGCGGCGATAGTGCTGCCATGCACGACTTGTTTGGTGAACTTAGTGATCGGGCGCAGCATATTGACCACATCCACAATCTGAAACAAGGCTTGTTTGCTTTCTTTGATGGGTTTTTGCCCGGTAATGATCAACATCGGCATACCACCTAGTTGTGCATAAGCGGCAGGGGTGACCAGATTGGTTGCGCCAGGCCCAAGTGTCGATAAACATACACCAGGTTTACCAGTTAGCCGCCCGTAGTTGGCAGCCATGAATCCTGCGCCTTGTTCGTGGCGAGTAATAATCAGCCTGATAGAGGAATGCTTTAATGAATTAAGAAAATCCAGATTTTCTTCGCCGGGAATGCCGAAGATATATTCGACCCCTTCGTTTTCCAGTGCTTTGACGAGTAGGTCTGATGTTTTCATGATGCGTCCTTATCCGTTGGTTTCAGGGGGCCGATCTGTTTTCTGTTAACTTGATTATATAGTGATAATTCAGCTTACCGCTATGGGTTAATAATGCCAATTTCAACCCGACGGTTCATCGCACGCCCTTGTGAGGTCAGGTTTGACCGAATAGGTCTGGTATCGGCATACGCTTCAACTCTGAATTGTTCGGGTTGTAAGCCTTTATTACCCAATAATGCATGCACTACTGATGTTGCCCTCGCTGCGGATAACTCCCAGTTCGACCGATAATTTAAATTGCTCAGTGGGATGTTATCTGTATGTCCTGCGACTACAAAAGTAGTATTGAGTTCCGTCAGAACATCCGAGATATGAGCAATAACCGGCAATATCCCGGATTTTAAAGTTGCTTGTCCCGAGGGAAAAGAAGCATTTTCATTAATGCGAATAATGACCCGGTCATCAATAGTTTCCAGACTCAGCTGCCCTGCTGTAATCGCTTTGATGAATTTTTTCTGTAGCGTTGCCATTAGGCTATTCAATTTTGCTCTCTGATACAAATTGGCATCATGAATTTTGATGACACGTTCATCGTTCAGGCTTTCTTGGAAGATCTTAGAGAGCGGTGATGGTGTATCTGTAGGAGATGGGGAGAAGGTCTGTTTAATGATACTGGTGGCTTTGACGATCTCTTCGGGCGTATCTTTTTTTACGCCAAAAGCATTCTCCATCGAGCGAACCACGACTTTGTATTTAAGTGCGTCAATTTCAGCCATACTGAGCAGCAATACAAAAAAGCAAAGTAACAAAGTCATAAGATCAGCGAAAGTGGCTAAATAGCGAGGGATTCCACTGCTTTGTTTCTTCATATTGGGTCGGTATTGGCTCTGGTTATTCAAATCTACTCGCTTTTGTCCGACCAGTTCGCATTGTCTGATACCTTTATGCTCTTTTAGGGGTATAGATATTGCTATGCGAATCAATCGTATACACGTTAATATGTTGCATTAATACGTATGTTGCAAGTGTTGTTGAGAAGCTTGCCTGTGTATAAAAGCGATAGTGGTATAAGTCACGATCGCTTTTTCCCCAAGGATTGCGAGGACGCTCTTTGTGAAAAGAGCTTATATTTCATGTCGTTAAAGCGATAGCCAGTTATGTACACCAACACTTATACAAGAATGGCATTCTATAGCATACTGGCTGTGCTAGCTGTGATCTTCATCTCAGTAGCGACATTTATCAGTGAACGTTTAGATGATAATTATCGCTCTGAGCAATACACACAGACTCAAAACTTCTTGACGGAATATCAGAACCGCCTAAGCACCGAGCTACAAACTCATATTCAACTTATTCGTGGTCTACCAAGCCTGTTTGCGGTCAATCAGCATTTAACGCAGAAACAATTTGCGGAGGCTGTCGGTTATTTGGTGAATAACGAGTCAGAAATTCGCAACATTGCTGCGGCGCCGGACATGATCATTAAATACATGTATCCGGTGGAAGGCAATGAGCTCGCTATCGGCCTGGATTATCGTAAAGAACCTGAGCAGTTTGAGGCTGCTGACAGGGCCAGACGCACGCGTGAGCTTGTGCTGGCAGGGCCGCTTGAATTAAAGCAGGGAGGAACGGGGTTGGTGACTCGTGTACCTGTGTTCTTAAACGATGAAAATACAGGTGAAGAATATTTTTGGGGGCTCGTTTCAGCAGTTATTGATGTCGATAAGTTTTTTAGTCACGTGGGGTTGAAGGATCCCATGCCGTTTAAACTGGCAATACGTGGTAAAGACAGCCTTGGTAGACAGGGTGCCGTGTTTTTTGGGGATCCGGCATTGTTTCAGCAACCGACGCTGATACAGACCCTCAAATTGCCAGAGGGAGAGTGGATACTCGCTGCCGAACCTAAAGGCGGTTGGTCAGCATTACCCCAAAATTACTGGCAGCAGGTGGTAGCGATCTATGGCATTGCTAGCATTGTTTTTTTATTGTTGGCAGCCATTATTCGCTTTGTGTTGGTGGCATCTATTGCAAACTATAAATATCGCAATCTGATTCAATCATCACCAGTGCCTTATGTGTTAATGGACAAACAACAACGAGTGACGTTTATTAACCAGGCCTTTAAAGAAACCTTCGGTTATTCGCTGGAAGATATTGAGTCTCTACCAAATTGGCGCCAATTAATTGCTCAGGTGCAGCAGCAGCGAGAAAAACTGAAGCAGGATTTTGTAACTGAAGTGACTCATATCAGCAGCATGAGCAATGCCTTTGAGATAGAAATTCAGACTAAATCAGGTAAATCGCGTGTTGTGCTGGTTAGTTCTTCAGTCGTTGAAAATACCTTTGGTGATGAAACGTTACTGGTGATATATGACATCACTGTACGTAAGGAAGCGGAAGAACAATTACGGTTTTCATCACGCGTGTTCAATCAAGCACACGAAGCGATCATGATCACCGATACCAGAGGTGTGATTACCGATGTTAATCCGGCGTTTTGTAATATCACAGGTTACAGTCGTGAAGAGGCAATAGGTCATACACCTCATTTATTGAGTTCCGGTAAACATCCTCCTGAGTTTTTTCAGAACATGTGGAAATCAATAACGGAGCATGGCTATTGGCAGGGTGAGGTCTGGAACTGTAGAAAAAATGGTGAACTATATGCTGAACTGTTAACCGTCTCTTCCTTAATGGATGATGACGGTACAACGCGACATTTTGTCGGGTTGTTTTCTGATATTACTCAGGCAAAAGAACAGCAGGATATTCTTGAGCTGATGGCGCATTACGATGTGCTGACAAAACTGCCTAACCGCGTCTTGTTTGCTGATCGTTTTTCACAAGCAGTGGCACACTGCAAACGCTCTGGCAGCATGCTGGCCATCTGTTTTGTTGATTTGGATGACTTTAAACCCGTTAATGATACTTATGGTCATGATGTGGGTGACCAACTGCTGGTCGAGGTGGCTAACCGATTAAAAAGCAATGTGCGGGAAGAAGATACGATTTCACGATTTGGTGGGGATGAATTTGCCATTATTTTTCGTGATGTTGAGTCAGTCGAAGAGTGTGAAGAGATGCTGAAACGCATTCATCAGTCGATTGCTCAACCCTACCACGTGGATGATTTACGCCTGAACATCAGTGCATCAAGCGGGGTCAGTTTTTACACTCAGGAAAATGATGATCTTGATACTTTATTGCGTCATGCTGACCAAAGTATGTATCAGGCTAAATTATCTGGGCGTAATCATTATCAATTATTCAACCCGGCCGACAATCAGTTGAATATCGAAAAACAACAGCTACTACATGATATTCGCCAGGGCTTGCAAAGCAATGAATTCCGTTTGTTTTACCAGCCTAAAGTCAATATGACGACTGGCGAGGTGTTTGGTATGGAAGCCTTGATCCGCTGGCAACATCCAACGCGTGGTTTATTAACGCCGCTGAAGTTTTTACCACTGATTGCCGACAGTGAATTAGAAATTGAAATGGGGCAGTGGGTTTTACAACAAGCGCTTCAACAACTGCAGCTATTACATCATGCTGGCTATCGCATCTCAATAAGTGTCAATATTGCTTCTTACCACTTGCAGTCGGCTTACTTTGTGGAAAATGTGGAAGCTATGCTGAATCAGTATCCGGATATCAGCACAGACTACCTACAGCTGGAAATTGTGGAAACATCCGCATTGGGTGATATCGGTGCTATCACCAAGATCATCAGAAAATGCAGAGACTCTCTTGGTGTTTCGGTCGCTTTAGATGATTTTGGCACGGGTTATTCCTCTCTGACCCATTTACGTCATTTGAATGCGGATACCATTAAGATTGATCAGAGTTTCATTCGTGACATGCTTGATGACCCTCAGGATTACACCATTGTGGATGGTGTGACCGGACTGGCGGAAGCCTTTAATCGACAGGTTATCGCGGAAGGGGTGGAAAGTGTTGAACATGGTTTGATGCTATTGCTCATCGGCTGTGAGAATGCACAAGGCTATGGTATTGCTAAGCCTATGCCGAGTGATGAAGTGCTTCCCTGGCTAGCACGTTATCATGCTGATCCTCAGTGGCTGGCTGCGGTGGACTTGCTGCTCTCTCCCAGACAAAAAGCCTTGCGTTTTTTATCTCTGACACTGGAGCGGTGGCGAAAAGTATTTTTAAGTAATTTTGATCAAAATATTGATTCTGCCATATCAACACAATGGCCGATAATGGATATTCATTACTGTCACTGTGGTACATGGATTGAACGTGTTAAAAATCAGAATCTATTTGAAGAATCCTGGCTCGATGAACTTGCGAAAACACATCGGGAATGGCACACACTGGCTACTCAAATGCGAGAGTATGCCTTAGCTGAAAAAATGTCTGATGCCATAGCTTGTGTTGAAGACTTTGAGAAGATCTATCAGCGATTATTGTTCATGATTAGCGGTATCGAGAACGATATATTTTTCATTGCAAGAGAGCCTGGTCAGAACTAACTCATCACAATTTCAGTCTCAATAGAACTTGAATGAAAAGGGTGAAACAAAATGCGGTTTTTGCTTCCAATAGTGATGTTGCTTCTCAGTGCGTGTAGTAATTTGCCTGTGGCAATAAAAGAAGCCCCTTCGCCTGATTGGCAATTGAGTCAGGTGGCTACGCAAGCAGAACAGCATAAGGGAGATAGCATTCGCTGGGGAGGACAAGTGGTGAAAGTGGAGAATGATGATAACGGTTCCACCATCCATGTCGTTCAGTTTCCACTCAACAGTTTTGGAAGACCCGATAGTGATGGTGTCAGTCAGGGCCGCTTTCTAATCCATTCAGATAGCTTTATCGACCCCTACATCTATAAAGCCGGTACATTAATCACGGTAGCGGGGATTGTTAAAAACAAAGAGACAGTCACTATCGATAAAAAATCGATGAGCTTACCGGTAGTGACGGCTACTCAATTGTATCGCTGGAGTAAGAATGATTACTCACGTGATCCTTATTGGCGAGGTCATCCGTACTATTATGACCCCTTCGCCTATGGCCCGTATTACGGGCCAGGCTTACGCCCTTCATGGCGTTATTATGATGGTTACTATTGGTAACCTTATTCGACAATCTCAATTAAGGTTTCACCGGGTGTAACGCGGTCGGCTTTTTTCACATGCAATGCTTTTACTGTGCCAGAGATATTAGCCAGTAACTCGGTTTCCATTTTCATGGCTTCCATGACTAACAAGGCTTGGCCTGCTTCCACTTTGTCACCTTCCTGAACCAGAACATCAACAACATTGCCTGGTAGTGGTGCCGTGACATGTCCAGGATCTGTCGCTTTCTTACGACCACCAGCATTACTGCTGCTATCGTTGACATACTCGTTTAAGGCCTCGAAAGTCACTTCTTCGGGCATGCCATCAATAGAAATGTAGAATTTGCGTTTACCGCCACCGACGTCACCCACACCAGTGATGGCGATATCGTAGCTTTCACCATGGACATCGACTTTAAATTCCGTGGCAATGCCTTCTTTATTATTACTGGCTTCAGTCACCGGTAATAATGGCTCTGGTTTCAAGGTACCTTCAGCACGTTGTTGCAGGAATTCACGGCCAAGATCAGGGAACATGGCAAAAGTCAGCACATCTTCTTCAGATTTCGCTAAGTCACCGATATCGGCTCTCAGCTTATTGAGCTCAGGTGATAGTGCATCAGCGGGACGAGACTCAATGACTTCTTCGTTACCAATCGCTTTTTTCTGCAATTGAGCATTAACAGGTGCGGGTGGCTGACCGTAACCTCCTTGTAAATAACGTTTCACTTCATTGGTGATCGTTTTATAACGCTCACCGGCTAACACGTTATATACCGCTTGAGTGCCCACAATTTGTGAGGTTGGGGTAACCAATGGTGGATAACCCAAATCTTCACGGACACGTGGAATCTCCGCAAATACATCACGAATCCGGTCCAATGCGTTTTGTTCTTTTAGCTGGTTGGCCAGATTTGACATCATGCCGCCAGGGACCTGATTGATCTGTACTGACACATCTTCGCCAGTGAATTCACTTTCAAACTGATGGTATTTTTTGCGAACTTCGCGGAAATAGTCAGCAATTTCGGATAACAGGTTAAGATCAAGCCCGGTATCCCAGTCTGTATTACGTAGGGCTGCCACTTGCGACTCTGTGGCTGGATGACTGGTACCACCTGCAAATGACGAAATGGCGGTATCGATACGATCCACACCTGCTTCAATTGCTTTCAGCTGACATTGTGCTGCCAGACCTGAAGTCGCGTGAGAGTGAATGACTAACGGTAGATCGACTTCCGATTTAATTGCTTTAACTAAGTCATAGGTCGGATAAGGGGCTAATAAACCGGCCATATCTTTGATGGCAATGGAGTCTGCGCCCATGTTTTGCAGATCTTTGGCCTGTTTTACGAACAATTCAGGCGTGTGAACCGGGCTGGTGGTGTAGCTTATGGTGCCTTGAGCGTGTTTACCGGCTTTTTTCACCGCTTTCATCGCGGTTTCCAGATTGCGCAGGTCATTCAGCGCATCAAAAATACGAAATACATCAATACCGTTTTCAGCCGCACGTTCGACAAAAGCACTGACCACATCGTCAGCGTAGTGACGGTAACCCAGCAGGTTTTGGCCACGTAATAACATTTGTAAACGGGTTTTAGGTAAAGCCTGTTTTAACTGTCTGAGTCTTTCCCAAGGGTCTTCTTTTAAATAACGAACACAGGCATCGAACGTCGCACCACCCCAGACTTCCAGTGACCAATAACCGACCTGATCGAGTTTGTCACAGATAGGCAGCATATCGTCAGTGCGCATACGCGTTGCAATAAGTGATTGGTGGGCATCACGCAGAATGACATCAGTAACTTCAATTTTTTTCATAAAATCTCCAGCAGTGTTTAAGGCTTACCAGCCTGCATGGGCTGCAATTGCAGTGGCCAAAGCCAGCGCCACTGCGCTGGGACGTCGTTTATTCGAATAGTTGAGTAATTCCGGATGGTTAGGCACAAAACTTGTGTCGAAATGACCAGAGCGGAAATCGGGATGATTGAGAATCTGCTTGTAATAATTCTCTGTGGTTTTAATGCCGTGCAAACGCATATCATCCAAGGCGCGTTGACCACGACTAATCGCATCTTCCCAATCCAGTGCCCAGACCACCAATTTCAGACACATGGAGTCGAAATAAGGTGGAATTTCATAACCGGTATATATTGCTGTATCAACACGTACACCCGGACCACCTGGTGCATAGTAATGCGTAATACGTCCGAAACTGGGCAGGAAATCATTTTTTGGATCTTCGGCGTTAATCCGGAACTGTAAGGCATAACCGCGATAGGCGATATCTTGCTGGCGGTAGCTTAATGGTAGGCCAGATGCGATGCGCAATTGTTCACGCACAATATCAATACCAGTAATTTGTTCGGTAATGGTGTGTTCTACCTGAACGCGGGTATTCATTTCCATGAAATACACTTCATTACCTGTCAGTAAAAACTCGACGGTACCGGCATTTTCATAATTCACTGCTTGAGCGGCTTTGACAGCAAGACCGCCGACATAATCACGTTGTTCAGGAGTGAGCTGCGGACTGGGTGCAATTTCAATCAGTTTTTGATTACGGCGTTGAATGGAACAGTCACGCTCATATAAATGCACCACATTGCCCTCGCTGTCAGCCAGTATTTGAACTTCAATATGGCGAGGGTTCACGATACATTTTTCAAGGAAGACTTCAGCCGAACCAAAAGCTTTTGTTGCTTCAGAAATGACACGTGGATATTGTTGACGCAGCTCATTGGCACTGTCACAACGGCGAATACCACGACCACCGCCGCCAGATGTGGCTTTGATCATTACCGGATAACCCACTTCTTCAGCGAGGGCTAAGGCTTCGTCTAAATCGGCTAAGTTGCCGTCAGAGCCCGGTGTAATAGGGACGCCGGCATCACGCATGCTGTCACGGGCTGCAGTTTTGTCACCCATCTTTTCGATGACGCTGGATTTCGGCCCAACGAAAGTGATGTTATTTTTTTCACATAAACGAGCAAATTCGGCATTTTCAGATAAAAAACCATAGCCTGGATGGATAGCATCGCAGCCCGTTTCAACCGCTAAGTTCACAATACGCAATGGGTCAAGATAACCGGCCAGTGGATCATCGCCGAGTGAATAGGACTCGTCTGCACGTTTTACATGTAAGGCATAACGATCGGGTTCGGTATAAATAGCAACTGAACGGATGCCCATCTCTGCACATGCGCGGACAATGCGCACGGCAATTTCACCACGATTGGCGATTAACACTTTTTTCAACATGAGCTACTCCAGATTGAATCTAGGAAATAGGCTAGAGTAATTCATACATAATGAAAAATTGATATAATTTTGATTAGTGATAAGTAATTACTTATGTATAAGGTTTCTTCATTTTTATGTCATTGACTTTACAGCAATTAATCAGTCGACTGTCTTTCCGTCAAATGCAGGTATTCCTGGCGGTATACCAACAACAAGGTTATGGAAAGGGGGCGGAGAGTTTAGGTTTGACTCAGCCAGCCGTCAGTTCACAGATCAAAAAGCTTGAGTCGGCATTAGGTCAGCCGTTATTTGAATTTGTCGGGCGTAAGCTATATTGCACTCGTGCGGGGGAGCGGGTTGCTGAACATATTGAAGCCATTTTTGAGCAAGTGGCGAGTCTGCAAAGTGATCTGCATAAGCTTGAGGGGAAACTTTCAGGTGAATTAAATCTGTGTGCGGTCAGTTCAGCTCAATACGCGGTGCCGCATTTATTACGCGGTTTTTTACAGCTGTATCCATCGGTAAACGTCAATCTGAATATTGTGAACCGAACTCAGGCGATTGAAAGGCTTAATGACAATAAAGAAGATTTGGTGATTATGGGGCTAGTCCCTAATGATCGATCGTTATCCTCTTTGCCTTTTCTCGATAATGAATTAATACCCGTGGTCCCTGTTCATCATCCGCTGGCGACAAAAAAAAATATCCATCCCCAGCAGTTTCTTGATGCGAAGTTACTGAGTCGTGAATCTGGGTCGGGCAATCGTCTGGCACTTGAGCAACACTGTCAGCAGCAGCGTTTATCACTCAATGTGACCATGCAGTTTGGCTCTAATGATGCATTGAAACATGCGGTTTTAGCGGGATTAGGTGTGGCAGTATTGCCGAGATTGAGTGTACTGTCAGAATTGCGTCTGGGCCAATTGGTGAGCCCGGTTATTAAAGGTTTTCCATTACGCCGCAGTTGGTGTCTGGTGTCACCGCAAGGCAAACATGCGACGCCTGTTACTCAGGCTTTTTTAGAATATATTCAGACTAACCTGAAAGAAATTCATCAATATTTTCAGTCACTTGATATTGTTTAGGGTTTAGTTAATAACTCGTCAATATTGATCTGGTGATTGGCCCGTTGAATTTTAGATTGCAGATAAAGATGGTTATGACGATTAGCAAAGACACCGGTGGGCCGGGTTCCATGCACCTGAATACCGGCATTTTCCAGTTGCTGGCGTTTATCCGGATTATTGGTCATGAGCATAATCTGATTAAGACCTAAGGCATTGAGGATGTCGGCCGCCGCCTGATAATCGCGTTCATCGACGTTATGGCCGAGTTTAAGGTTAGCGGTAAAGGTGTCGTGCCCCTGTTCTTGTAAGCGATAGGCATCCAGCTTTTCATAGAGGCCAATGCCTCGGCCTTCCTGACGCAGATACAATAAATAACCACCTTCTTTATTAAACAAACTCAAGGCTTCCTGCAATTGCGGTCCACAATCGCAGCGTGCTGAACCCAATGCATCACCTGTGACACATTCTGAGTGCAATCTCACTAATGGGTGCTGTGGATCCGGGCTGCCGAGTTTTAACGCAAAATGTTCTTTGTCATCTGCTAAACCTGAAAAACTATACATTTCTGCCATTGCTTCACTGCCATCAGCCAGAATGATCGGCAACTGAACAGTTGTCCGAATCGCCACGGCTGACGTGTCTCTGGAAGATTGAAAACAGTGTTTAATTCGTCTGAGCAACGCAGTGAATAGGTTAGGGCGGTTTGTGTTCACAATGTAAGGCAACGTTAAATAAAGCAATCGGCAATTTTACTGCATCTGACTCTTTTTAAGAATAATTTATTGAAATAACGGAAGGTTTTCCCGCTCTGCCATAGCCAGGACGATCATCAGATTGAAATATCTCTGACGCATACTAAGGGATCGGCAAATAAACATGATGAGGCGTTTTGCGTGCAACAAATCAAGCAAACAGAGCATATATTCCATTTAATTTATGACTTGCTGAATCGTCAGGAACTAGTAGAAACCCTGACAATGCGACAAGAGAATAAAGGTAAACAGGCTCTGGTCGAATTGCTCACCGTAAAACAATATCAAGGTGAAATTCAGCAACTGTTAAATCGCTTACATCCATACGATATTGCGAACTTGCTTGAGCAATTACCGCCTGTGCAACGTTCTTTTATATGGCAACTGCTTGATAGCGAACATATGGGGGCCGTATTGCTCGAGTTATCCGACAGTTTACGGCAAACATTATTAGCAGAATTAAACCCGACTGATTTAATTCGGGCGGCATCGCATCTTGATACCGATGAGATTGCGGATTTAATGCAGGAATTACCGGATGACGTCGGCCATAGTGTTTTATCTTCATTACCAGAACAGCAGCGTGAAAATGTCCAGTCCACCTTACTTTTTCCTGAAGAAAGTGTCGGTGCATGGATGGAATATGACTTTACCGTGGTATTTGATCATCAAACCTTAGATCAAGTGTTACGTGAATTACGGCAGAAAGGGAAGTTACCCGATGAGTCGGGTTTTATTCTGGTGATTAACTCGGCAGGTTTATTTCAGGGATTGTTGCTTGTCTCGGATTTATTAATCAAATCTGGTGAGTTGCGGGTGGCAGACAGTATGTTGAAACAAGTCCATATTTTTCATACCACCGACTCTGCTGATGAAGCAGCACGTGATTTTGAGCGTTATGAACTATTGGTTGCCCCGGTCATTAATGCGCATCAGAAACTGGTTGGCGTATTGCGCGTCAGCTCTTTGATGGATTTACTGGAAGAACAGTCCCAGCGTCAGTTTCTGGCTCAAGCCGGTTTATCGAAAGAAGAAAATCTGTTTGACCCGATGATGAAGTCAGCAAAAAACCGCTGGCCTTGGATTGCGCTTAATTTGGTGATTGTATTGATTGCTTCGCGTGTGATTGATCAGTTCCAGACCACCATCAGCAGTATGGTGGCGCTAGCTGCATTATTGCCAATCACGGCGAATATTGGTGGTAATACGGGTAATCAGGTGGTGGCATTAGTGATTCGTGGTCTGGCATTAAAACAACTTGATGCTAATAATCTGCGGCGTCTATATATAAAAGAGTTTTCCGTGGCTGCTGTTAACGGTTTGATATGGGGAAGTCTGACCGGATTGTTAACCTTATTTTTGTATCACAACCTGGGTTTAGCTTTTGTGATGATGCTAGCGATGTCATGTACGATGGTGTTGGCGGCATTAATTGGGGTCAGTATTCCATTGATTTTAAAAAAGCTGAAACAGGATCCGGTGCTGGGCAGCAGCATTATTACCACCGGAATGACCGATACTCTGGGGTTTCTGATATTTCTAAGCCTGGCTTCTTTGCTTTTACCGACGTGAATGAAAGGTGGATATTTTATCTGCACTCAGGAAAATCCTGAGTGATCAAAAGAAAAATACGCTATTGCGATTTGTTACAGGCTCGTAATATAGGAACCGTACTAACAAACACAAAGCGAGGTGATTATCATGTGGACTAAACCAGAATATTCAGACATGCGTTTCGGTTTCGAAGTAACTATGTACATCTGCAACAGATAATAGTTTCTCAAATCGAGAGCAAAAAAGCCCCACTAGTTGGGGCTTTTTTTATGCCTGTAGAAAATTATCTACGTAAATTTCCTGATATACATGAATTCAGATAGACCCTAAGCTGAGCATCAGTTTCTGCATGATGAAGACAGGGTGGTTTTATGCTCAAGGTTGGCACAGTCAAACAAATCTGGCGGTATCCGGTCAAAGGGATGGCGGGAGAACAGCTTGAACAAGGTTATTTAGGCGAAAATGGTTTAACCGGTGATCGTATCTGGGCATTGCAGGATACACAGCGGCAGGAAATTCAAAGCTGTAAGTTTCGGCCTCAATTATTGCGTTGCAGTGCGAAGTGCCGGCGTGGTGACGCGAGCGGACCCGACGATCAGGTCGATATTACTTTTCCTGACGGCGCAGTGATTGGCAGTGATGAGCCGCAGGTGAATCAGTTGCTGACTCTGTTGACCGGGTTTGATTCTACTCTGCAGCCGCTTAAACCCATTGAAGAACAGGATTTCTACAAACGTTATAAACAAGACGATCATACTTGGCTGGAAGAATTAAAAGCCACGTTTGATCGGGAACCGGGAGAAGCCTTGCCGGATTTGGATAACTTGCCTGAGCAAGCTCAGGAATATGTGTCCTTACCCGGCACATTTTTCCTAGTCACGCCTTTTCATCTGCTCACCACGGCAACACTCGATTATATGAAACAGCTTAAACCCGAGTCTGATTGGGCTGTGGAACGCTTTCGTCCCAATATTGTTATTGAAACCTTACCGGGGATGGAAGGCTTGGTTGAACAGGCCTGGTTAGATAAAACGATTCAGATTGGTCAGACTTATGTGCAATGTTGTGGCACAACACCACGTTGTGGAGCGATCACCCGACAACAGCGCCATATTCCCACAGATACAGGCATGCTTCGAACCATTGTGAAGCAGGCTGATCAGAATCTGGGCGTTTATGGTGTGATTGCTGAAGCCGGTGTAATCCAGATTGGTGATGAGGTTTTCGTTAAATGATGCGCTTCACAGCCCATTATTTTTCAACAAAAGCACGCTCGATTACATAGTCGCCAGGCACACCGATACGAGGGGAAACCACAAATCCTCTTTCGTCTAATAATGCCGCTGTGTCATTTAACATTTGTGGGCTACCACAGATCATCGCTCTGTCGTGGGCAGGATCAAGCGGCGGTAAGCCAATATCTTCAAACAGTTTGCCACTGGTAATCAGATCCGTCAGTCGCCCCTCATTTCGGAAGGGTTCACGTGTCACGGTGGGATAATAGATCAACTTCTCTCTGACCACCTCACCAAAGAATTCATTCTCAGGTAATTCTTTTTCAATAAAGTCGGCATAGGCCAGCTCACTAAGATAACGCACCCCATGTACCAGAATAATTTTTTCAAAGCGGTCATAGGCTTCAATATCCTGAATCACGCTGAGAAAAGGTGCGAGTCCGGTGCCGGTTGAAAACAAATACAGGTTTTTGCCCGGTTTGAGATCATGAACCACTAAGGTGCCCGTTGGTTTTTTACTGACCAGCACTTCATCACCTACCTGTAAATGTTGCAGGCGTGAGGTGAGTGGCCCGTTGGGGACTTTGATGCTGAAAAATTCCAGATTTTCATCATAATTCGGGCTGGCAATACTGTAAGCACGAACTAATGGCTTATTGTCGACCTCAAGGCCAATCATCACAAATTGACCATTTTCAAAACGCAGACCCGGATCACGAGTCGTTTTGAAGCTAAACAGATTGTCATCCCAGTGATGTACGCTTAATACGCGTTCGCTTGCAAATGTACTCATCGTTATCTCTTTTTATGAAAGGGCATTGGTTAAAGTTGGCACGGCATCAAACAAATCAGCGACCAAACCGTAGTCAGCCACTTGGAAAATCGGTGCGTCAGGATCCTGGTTGATGGCAACCACAATCCGGCTGTCTTTCATACCGGCCGTGTGTTGCACCGCACCAGATACGCCGACAGCAAAATACAGTTCAGGCGCTACAGTCACACCTGTTTGACCGACCTGAATTTCATTCGGTGCATAACCGGCATCTACCGCTGCTCTGGTTGCGCCCAGTGCCGCACCGAGTTTTTCAGCCAATGGATTAAGTAAGGCATCAAATTTTTCTGCACTGCCTAATGAGCGTCCGCCTGATACCACCACTTTGGCCGAGTTCAGAGCAGGTCTGTCTGACTCAATACGTGACTCGCTGATCCAGCGTGTTTTAGTGAAAGGCGCTACTGCTGTAATAGTCGTTATTTCAGCCTGGCCATTTAATTCAGCCGCGGCAAACTTGCTGCCACGCACTGTCAGAATTTGGCGTGTATCACGACTTTGTATAGTGGTGTGTACATTACCGGCGTAGATAGCACGCAGGTAACGATTGTCAGATTGAATGTCCAATACATCGGATATCATCGCTACATCATTGAGTGCCGCTACTCGAGGTAAAACATTGCGACTAAATGAAGAATGGGCAGCAATAAGGACCTGATAATCAGTGATTATCGAGTTAATCTGATTGCTGACATCTTCTGCGATCGGATGGGCAAACTGCTGCGCATCGACATGTAATACTCGACTGACGCCATGAATCGTGGCGGCCTGTTCAGCAATCTTTTCAGATTGGTGGCCTAAAACTAACAGGTGAACCGGCTGTCCCCAAGATTGAGCTGCAGTCACAGCATGACGAACGTCGTTATGTAGTTGCTGACCATTATGTTCTGCTAAGACTAATGTGCTCATAGTTCAATTCCTTCTTTTGCGCGTAGTTGCTGCAATAAAGCATCCACACTATCGACTTTGATGCCAGGCTTACGTGCAGGTGGTTCTGCCACCTGTAATAAAGACAATCTGGTGCTGAGATCTGATACCAGATCTGCAGCCACGAGTGTTTCAATGGGTTTTTTCCTCGCCTGCATCAGGTTCGGTAATTTGACGAAACGGGGATCATTCAAGCGTAAGTCCGCCGTGACCACCGCCGGCAACTGCAAGGCCAGTGTTTCCGTACCGCCATCTACTTCACGAGTGACGATGGCTTCATTAGCTTCAATGTCTAAAGCCGAGGCGAACGTGCCCTGAGGGTAATTCAATAATGCGGCAAGCATTTGCCCTGCCTGCCCGGCATCATCGTCAACGGCTTGTTTGCCCAGAATAATCAGGTCTGGCTGTTCCTGTTCTACGAGGCCTTTTAATAGTTTGGCGACTTCCAGAGATTGCACTTCAGCCTCATGTTCGACTAAGACGGCACGATCTACCCCCATTGCCAGTGCATGACGAAGCACATCCTGATTAGCGGCTGAGCCTATCGATACAGCAACAATCTCAGTGGCTTTTCCCTGTTCTTTCAGGCGAATAGCTTGTTCAATCGCATTTTCATCAAAAGGATTGGCACTCATTTTGACGCCGTCGATATCCACATTGGAACCATCGGCTTTGATGCCGACCTTGATGTTGTAATCCACTACACGTTTTATCGCGACTAAAATTTTCATCACATTTCCTCTTAAGGTTTGCTGAGCATTTTATAGTGGCGTACAATATTTGTTAAATTGATTATTTAGATATTATCTATCTAATAAATAGATATGCAAAAACATGAAATTCAGTCTAAGACAACTTGAAATTTTTGTTGCCGTCAGTCGAACAGGCAGTGTGTCCAAAGCCGCTCAGGCTGTGTTTCTTTCACAGTCTGCAGCGAGTACGGCGCTGGCGGAATTTGAGAAACAATATAATGTGCAGCTGTTTGACCGAGTTGGTAAGTCCTTACGAATTAACCAGGCAGGTCAGCAATTGTTACCGCATGCCGTGGAGTTATTAGACCGCGCCCAGGAGATTCATAACCTGATGGAAGGTCATGCCGGTTACGGTCTGATGAAAATCGGCGCGACATTGACCATTGGCAATTATTTGGCGACGTTGTTGGTTGCCGAGTTTTTACATGAGCATGACGATAGTCGTATTGAGCTGCAGGTTCACAACACCAAAACTATCATTGAGCAAATTGCGAATCATGAACTTGATCTTGGTCTGATCGAAGGCGGCTGTCATCATCCGGATATTGAGGTGGAAACCTGGATTGCTGATGAATTAGTGGTGTTTTGTGCTCCGCAGCATCCGCTGGCAACGAAGAAAAAAGTCACTATGCAGCAGTTACTGGCCGAGCCGTGGATTTTACGGGAGAAAGGGTCGGGCACACGTGAGACCTTTGATCGTGCTTTTCATAATTACCATTCTCAGCTCAATATTCGTCTGGAGTTGGAGCATACCGAAGCGGTGAAACGTACGGTGGAATCGGGTTTAGGCATCGGCTGTATTTCTCGTTTGGCATTAAAAGATGCTTTCCGCCGTGGCAGTTTAGTGCCGGTGAATACACCCGCCTTAGATTTGGGGCGGTACTTTTATTTTCTCTGGCATAAGCAGAAATATCAGACCACTGGCATGCGTGAGTTTTTGGCTTTGTGTAAATCAATTACCGCCGATGTCTCTCGTAGTGACGAGGTCAATTTAACGCGAATAATTAAGGAATAAATCATGCAACGTGATGTAATGAATTATGACTTATTGATTGTCGGGGCTGGGCCAGCAGGGCTGGCTGCGGCTATCCGGTTTAAACAATTAGCCAATGATGCAGGAAAAGAGCTCAGCGTCTGTGTGTTGGAAAAAGCGGCAGAAGTCGGTGCACAAATTGTGTCTGGCGCGGTGATTGATCCCATCGCTTTAAATGAGCTGATACCGGATTGGAAAGAAAAGGGCGCACCATTAAAAACACCCGTAAGCGATGATAAGTTTCAGTTTATGACGGGCAATAAAGCCTGGACGATTCCCCACTGGCTGATGCCGCCCTTGATGAAAAATAATGGTAACTATATCGGTAGTCTGGGTGAACTATGCAGTTGGTTAGCCGAGCAGGCTGAACAGCTCGGTGTGGAAATATATGCCGGATTTTCTGCACAAGAAGCCTTATATGATGAGGAAGGTAATCTGATTGGCGTCATTACCGGAGACATGGGTAGAGATGCCCAGGGTCAAGAAACAGCACAGTTTGTTGACGGCATTGAAATTCAGGCGCCTTTTACTTTTATTGCAGAGGGAGCCAGAGGGTCGCTGGCCCGTCAGTTAGAGTCACATTTCAAGTTGCGAGATGAAAACCGACCAGCCAAGTTCGGCTTAGGTATAAAAGAAATCTGGCGTATTCCAGAACAGCAACATCAGCCAGGTTATGTGAGTCATAGTTTTGGTTGGCCATTATCTGACGATACCGGCGGTGGGGCATTTGTGTATCACTACGGTGAGCAATTAGTGTCTATCGGGATGGTGGTGCATTTAGATTACAGCAACCCTTACCTGTCTCCTTTTGAAGAATTTCAACGGTTTAAAACTCATCCGGAGATACGGTCGATGTTATCGGGTGGTAAGCGTCTTAGTTATGGCGCCAGAGCGATTAGTGAAGGTGGTTTGCAATCTCTGCCCGATCTGATTTTTCCGGGCGGTGCATTTATCGGTTGCAGCGCGGGTATGGTGAATGTAGCCAAGATTAAAGGCAGCCATAATGCGATGAAATCTGGCATGTTAGCAGCAGAAGCCGCTTTTGATTATTTTGCTGCCGAGAGTGAAGGTGGTAAGCGTTTACTTATGGAATATCCCATTAAGTTAAATGACTCATGGGTTTGGAAAGAGCTGGAAAAGGTACGCAACTTTAAACCATTATTGTCACGCTTTGGTAATTTGGTAGGCGGCGCATTGGCTGGCGTTGAGCTGTGGTTAAGCGCTTTACATATTAAGTTTCCATGGACCTTAAAGCACCAGCAAGCCGACCACGACAGTCTTAAGCCAAAAAGCCAGGCGGAAAAAATTGACTACCCGAAACCGGATGGTGAACTGACCTTTGATCGGCTGTCGTCAATCGACTTAAGCAATATTGTTCATGATGATAATCAACCTTGCCATCTGCAGTTAAAAGACAAAACGGTACCGATCAGGATTAACCTCACTAACTATGATGCACCAGAGCAACGTTATTGCCCGGCCGGGGTGTATGAAATTATCGAGCAGGCAGGTGAACCCTCATTACAGATTAATGCTCAGAACTGCATACACTGCAAAACCTGTGATATCAAAGATCCAACCCAGAATATCGTCTGGGTGCCACCAGAAGGTGGTAGTGGGCCAGTATATAAAGGCATGTAAGGGTGATACTGACTGACACCAACAGAATAAGAGGATGATGTGATGGCGGAAAATGATGCAAATCCAGAAATGGATGAAAAAACCTATGAGTTAGCTCAGCTGGTGTTTCAGTTAGTGCGCGATGGCAAAGCGGACGAGTTAAAGAAATCACTGGAAATGGGCTTGCCGGTGAATATCCGAACTGGCAACGGCGATAGTTTGTTGATGTTAGCCAGTTACAACGGTCACTACGACATGACAAAACTATTATTGGCGCATGGTGCCGACCCAGAACTTGCCAATGATCGTCAGCAAACACCGTTAGCTGGCGTGGCCTTTAAAGGCTACAAAGACATTGCTGAGTTATTGATTGAGCATGGGGCTAATGTCAATGCGACCACACCGGATGGCAAAACCGCACTGATGTTTGCTGCGATGTTTAACCAACTCGAAGTGGTGGAGTGTCTTCTGACGCATGGGGCTGATGCCAGTATGATGACGGATGAGGGCAAAACAGCCTTAATGTTGGCTGATGCCATGGGGGCTGCTGACACCCGGGAACGGCTCAGAAATGCCTGATACGCTTTGCCTGGCAAGTAGAGATAAATTGGTGCAGCGAACTGAATTGTGTACTATTAATTTATCCCATCAAGTAAAGAATGATTCCGATGTCATCAGTTAAGACGTTTCTGTTTCGTCACCGCCGCCTGATTATTAGCCTGCTGAGTTTGAGCGTGATTTACACGCTAGCGGGTTTTTATCTGCTGCCCTGGCTGGCTGAAAAGCAGTTGAAAAGTACATTGGCTCAACGCTTACACCTGCAGGCTCAAGTGCAGGAGATACGTTTTAATCCCTATACTTTCGAATTAAGTGTGACGGGATTGGATATTAAAACCAAAGAAAATGAGCCGCTTGCAGCATGGGACTCGGTTTATATCAATGTTGAACCGAGCCAGTTAGTTAAACGCAATATTCTTATTCGTAACATTGATATTGATGGTGTTAACCTCTATTTCGAGCGTGATTCAGATACAGAAAATACGCTGACAAAGTTAGCCACTACATGGCAGGAAACCGCTCCAGAGCAGGATGCTGAACCCACTTCCACTGAGCAAGCGGTTTCAGAAGAAGGTGAGCCGCTATTTAATGTCGTTTTAGATACGCTGAGTTTTGAAGAGGGTCAGCTGCATTATGTCGATAATGTGCCAGCCGAAACGTTTAAAACGGAACTGTCACCCATTAATTTCCAATTAAAGAATTTTTCTACCAAAGCAGGTGAGACAGCAAACACCCGCTTAGCTATTGCGCTTGAAGATAAAGCCAACTTAACCATAGCAGGTGATTTTTCCTTATCGCCACTGAGCCTATCGGGTCAGCTCAGCTTAAGTCAGTTTAACCTGCAGACACCGTATCGTTATTTTAAAGCGCAGTTACCTGTTGAGTTAAAGCAGGGGCTGGTGGATATTAAACTTGACTACGATTTGAACCTGGCTGGAGAACAGCCCAACGTCGATATTAACAACACCACTATTCAGCTTTCTAAGCTGGATGTATATCAGCCGGGCATCACCAAATCGTTAATCACTGACGGTCAGTTAAACGTTGAGAACGGGCATTATCAATATCCGGAAAATCAATTAACGATGGATAATGTCGTGGTGAGCAATGCCAAACTGGCTGCTTTGCATAACAAACAGGGCGAGATTAACTGGTTGCAACTCATCGAAGCCTTGCCCAAATCTGACACCGAAGAGACAGCGTCGTCAGAAGAGACACCCGCATTCAAATTAGCGATTGCTGAAGTCGAACTGAAAGATGTTGCTCTGTCTATTGAAGACCAGCAGCCGGAATTAGCCTCAAATATCACATTAAATCTGGCGGCCAGCCTGAAGAATCTGAGTTTGGCAGATAATCAGAAAATGCCATTTACCAGCCGTATTAAAGTCGGTTCTGGTGGTGAGCTATCTGCTGATGGTGAGCTGCAGCTATTCCCTGTGCTGACGGTGACAGCAGACACGAAAGTCGACCAGCTATCATTGAAACCGCTGCAGCCTTATATCCATGAATATGCCTATGTCAGCCTGCAGGATGGGCAGATATCCGCCAATGCTTCACTCAAAAGTAATACCGATGATGCTTTATTGGTCAAAGGCGACTTAGCCTTATCCTCACTGCAGATAGATAATCAAAACCTGAAAGAGAAACTGTTCAGTCTGGAGAAATTATCCGTTAACACCATCGATTTTTCTCTGAAAAATAAAGACTTGGCAATTTCAGATATTGAAGTCAATAAGTTGTATAGCCGTATCTTTATTAATCAACAAGGCGTGACTAATTTACGTATGTTGTTAAAAGAGCAGCCGACTAAAACAACAGCGACCACCGCTGAAACTAAAGCTAAAGATGACCCTTACAAAGTGTCGATTGGACAGGTGAGCATTAAAGACGCCAGTTCACGCTTTACCGATGAAAGTCTACCGATTGTATTTGATACCCAAATGCGTTCGCTGGATGGTGAAATCAGCGGTTTTTCAACTCAATCTGATCAAGCCGTCGAGTTGAATCTGGAAGGTCAGGTACAAGAGTTTGGCATGGTCGAAATCAAAGGCAGTTTGGCACCGTTTAATATTACGGAGAAAAGTAATGTGGCGATGTCATTCAGCAATCTCGACTTACCAGCGATGAGTCCGTACACCATCAAATTTGCCGGAAGAAAAATTGCTGATGGCCGTGCGGATGTGAAACTCAATTATGCCATTCAGGATGGATCATTAAATGCCACTAACAGTCTGGTGATTCGTGATATTCGTTTAGGTGAACGCGTGGAATCGCCGAATGCAGTGGATTTACCCTTGGATCTGGCGGTGGCCTTATTAAAAAACAGTGATGGAGTGATTGATTTAAGTATTCCGGTGACCGGAGATGTGAACAATCCTCAGTTTGAGATGGGGCCGGCCATACGAAAAGCCATTTTTAATGCGATTCGTAATATTGTGACCTCGCCTTTCCGTTTCCTGGCTAACCTGATCGGAGGCGATGATCAGCCGGTGAGTGATATTCGTTTTGCTGCCGGACGAGCGGAGCTGACACCCCCACAAAAAGAAGCCTTATTAAAACTCACAGAAGCCCTGGCACAACGCCCACAATTAACGCTGGAAATTCCTGCACCCTATGCAGAAAGTATTGATCGTCAGCAACTTCAGTTAAAAGCGGTGGAACAGGACATCGATACAGGTTTAAAACAAACGGATGCTGAACAGCAATTATTAGAACGTCGGAAAACCGTATTAGAGCGTTTGTATACGGAACAAGCTATAAGCCCTGACTTATCGGTGCTGAAACTGGAGCTGATGGCTAAAAATACGGCGGCTGATGAGCAAGATCCATCTATTGATCTACTCGCCTATAACAGCAAACTCAAAACCGCTTTAGTCGCCAAAAAAACGGTTTCTGAAGCCGATCTGAAGCAGCTCGCACAAGCCAGACAAGATGCCGTGATGGCCTATATCAAACAGCAGGCAAAACTCAGTGATGCGCAGCTGCATGCTGATGCTATCAGCGCGATTAAGGCCAAAGACGAGGAAGTCGTGATGCGCTTTGATTTGCGCTCGCAATAAATCAAACACGACAGAGACGAGAATTGTAGAGCGATTTACAGGCTTAAAAGCTGACTTAGAAGATGTCTATGCCACGTTCCATACGGCATCCTGTTAAAGTATGCACTGTTATTAATAGCCTGTTAGTTGGCTCCCGCCTTTAGGAAAAATGTGTGACGAATAATGACGTTTTAAGACGAATCCGTTACATCCTCGACGTTAATGACGCGACGATGATTTCGATTTTTGAACAAGCCGATATGACGGTGAGCCGTGACGATGTACGCCAGTGGTTGAAGAAAGACGATGATCCTGAATACCAATCATTGAATGACAAACAGATGGCGACCTTTCTGAACGGATTGATTAACCATCTGCGTGGTAAAAAAGAAGGCGAGCAACCGAAGCCGGAAAAATCACTGAATAACAATATTATCCTCAGAAAGTTGAAGATAGCCTTTAACTTACAAAGTGACGAAATATTAGATGTATTGCAGCTGGAAGGTTTCAGCCTGAGCAAACATGAGTTAAGTGCGTTTTTCAGAAAGCCGGATCATAAACATTTCCGTGCCTGTAAAGACCAGGTGTTACGTAACTTTCTACAAGGCATGCAACTGAAATTTCACCCAAAGAAAAATGATCTTGAGGGCTTTAGCTGGCCGTCACTGGATGATAAAGAGAAGTAAGTTTTGACGAGTCCTCAATTCTTCGACTGCATTGTGATTGGTGCCGGTGCAGCAGGTCTGATGAGTGCGGCCACCGCCGGTCAACGTGGACGCCGAGTATTAGTGTTAGATCATGCGAATAAGGTGGGTAAGAAAATCTTAATGTCAGGCGGTGGCCGTTGTAATTTCACCAATCTGTACATGGAGCCGGATAATTATCTGTCGGCAAACCCCCATTTTTGTAAGTCGGCATTAAGCCGTTACACCCAGTATGATTTTCTGGAGCTAGTCTCGCGCTACCAGCTGGCCTATCACGATAAAGGTGCGGGCGAATTATTCTGTGATGATAAAGCCAGAGATATCCTGAATATTTTATTAGCAGAATGTGAAACGGGCGGTGTCACCATTCAAACTGATACCGCCATTACAGCCATCAGCAAACAAGACAATGAACAGTTTGTCATCGATACGCCGCGAGGTGAGTACCAGTGTCATTCACTGGTGATTGCAACGGGTGGCTTGTCTATTCCTAAAATGGGGGCCACTGGCTTTGGTTATAAAATTGCCAGACAATTTGGCCTGAAAGTGAAAGAGACCGAACCGGCTTTAGTGCCATTTACGCTGAGTGACGCCTGGTTAACCGTGGCGCAGGAGTTAGCCGGGGTATCCATAGATATCAGTGTAACTTGTCGTCAGCAAACCTTTAATGAAGCCTTATTATTTACGCATCGAGGCTTAAGTGGGCCAGCCATTTTGCAGATATCAAACTACTGGTACAGTTCGGATGAGATCACGATAGATTTCTTACCAACGCAATCAGTGGCAGAGTTAATTGAGCACTGGAAAACGGCTGGAGAAAAAGCCACGCTGAAAACATTGCTGGGGCATTATTTACCGAAACGATTTGTGCTGACATGGTTAGGACTGATTGCTGCAGATTTAGGCGATAAACTGGTCAAGCAGTTATCAAATCAGGAAATAGACAAGCTGTCACAGTTTTTCCACCACTGGACAATCAAGCCTTCCGGAACAGAAGGTTATCGCACAGCGGAAGTCACCCGCGGTGGTGTCGATACGGACGGCATTTCGTCAAAGACCTTTGAAGCCAAGACCACAGAAAACTTATATTTTATAGGTGAAGTGCTGGATGTGACTGGCTGGTTGGGCGGATTTAATTTCCAATGGGCATGGTCAAGTGGCTGGTGTGCAGGGCAATATGTGTAAGCAGGTTCGATTAACGCAGCAAATAGACGCGATGTTATTACGCCATGAAACAAGCGGTATCTCTACAGAAGCTTGATAAGAACATTAACGGACAACGTCGGTTACGGGCGTGTCACGAATGTGATTGGGTGTCTGCTTTACCACGACTTCATGCCGGAGAAGTGGCGCAGTGTCCACGTTGCCAACATATTCTGGTCAGACGCCATTACCGTCCGGCCCAACGCAGTCTGGCTTTAGCCATCAGTGCTGTCATCGCATTATTGATCGCGGTGAGCTTTCCCTTTGTCAGTTTTTCGATAAAAGGCATTGGCCACAGTATCGAAATTGAACAAACCGCTTCGATGTTATTGAGTTTTGAGCAGCCTATTGTTGCCATTGTGGTGGCACTGACCATTATCATTCTTCCTGCGCTGTACCTTTTTTCAGTGATCTGGTTACAACTGGTCTTGCTGTTTTCAGAACCAAAAATAAAACACCGACAAATTGCGCGGACCTTAAAACATCTGGATAGCTGGATGATGGCCGATGTGTTTATTATCGGTGCACTGGTAAGCTTATTTAAAATTGCTGGCATGGCCGATATTCAGCTGGGTATCGCCTTTTGGGCCTACGCGGTGTTTGCGTTTTTATTATTGATGACAACACGTTCTATCGATGCCGACTGGATGTGGTTTGCGATTGCTGGCGAACCGCGTGCACCGGCGCAGACCAGAACCGGGCAAGGGGCCTCTGAACAAGGGCTGACCGGCTGTCCGACCTGTGGTTTGATTCATACGCTTAATGAAAATGGCGATAATCATTGCATCCGTTGTGGCGAGCCTCTTCATGCACGTGCACCTAAAAGTCTGCAACGAACGATGTCATTACTCATCACCGCAACTATTCTGTATATTCCAGCCAATGTCTATCCCATTATGACTACCACCACCTTCGGTCAGGAAAAAAACAGTACCATCATGGGGGGAGTGATTGATCTGATTCAACATGGATCCTGGCCGATTGCACTGGTGATTTTTATTGCCAGTATTTTGGTGCCGATAGGCAAATTACTCGTCTTGTCGTGGTTATGCCTGACCGTCAATAATGCTCATCAGCTAAGCCAAATGACGCGTTTGAAATTGTATCGGATTACCGAATTTATCGGTCGATGGTCTATGGTAGACGTGTTTGTGGTGTCGATTCTGGTGGCCTTGATTCATGCTGGTGACTTAATTTCTGTCACCCCCGGATCAGCCGCTCTGGCCTTCGCTAGTGTGGTTGTACTAACCATGTTGGCAGCGATCACCTTTGATTCACGATTAATTTGGGATAACCCTCAATCTGAGTTACGACCTATGCGGGGCAAGAAAGTATGACGGAAGATATCTCTAATACTGACACAACAGACGAATTAGATACTGCGCGAGCCAGCAAAGCATCAAGCTGGTCACCTATTTGGATTCTTCCGATTGTCGCGCTATTAATCGGTGCCTGGTTGGTTGTGGATGATTATCTCAGCACCGGGCCACTGATTAATCTGACGATGAGTGATGCTGAGGGCATTGCTGCTGGCAAAACGCTGATTAAAACACGTAATGTGGAAATTGGGCATGTTGAATCAGTGAAGCTTTCGGATGATTTGCAATACGCTGTGGTCAAAGCCCGGATTGACCCCGATGCAGCATCAACCCTGGTTGAGGACACACGTTTCTGGGTGGTAAAACCGCGTATTGGACGTGAAGGTATCAGTGGTTTAAATACCGTGCTGTCGGGCGCGTATATTCAACTTGAACCTGGTAAGTCAAAGCAGGAAAAGCGTGACTTTGAGGTATTGGATCAACCACCGGTGTCACTGAGCGGCGATGGAATTCGTATCAGTCTCGACAGCCCTCTGGGAATTTCGTTGAATCCCGGTGACCCGGTCAGTTATCAGGGCCAGATTGTTGGTCGGGTGGAGAAAGCTGAGTTCTCGGCCAGTGATCAACATATGCACCATGAGTTATTTATCGAAGCACCCTATGATGTGTTGGTCACCAAAAGCACCCGCTTCTGGTCTTCTTCTGGTGTCAATATCAGCCTTGATTCGAAAGGCTTTAATATCAACCTGGCCTCACTTGAGACCTTATTAAGCAGTGGTGTCAGCTTTGGTGTTTTACAGGAAATGGAAAATGACAAAGCGGCGGAGTCAGGTGATGAGTTCACCTTATATCCGAATCAGACCGCAGCCCAACAAGCGAGCTATGATCACTACATCGAATATGTGTTGATGGTGAAGGATACTGTGCGTGGTTTGGCAGAAGGTGCGCCTGTAGAGTTCAGGGGGCTGCGCATTGGTACAGTACAAAGTGTGCCCTGGGAATATAACTCGAGAATGCGAAATGGTAAGGATGGTTTTGCTATTCCGGTGCTTATCAGACTCGAGCCTCAGCGGCTGGGTGATTTCCATGATGGTCTGCTTGAAGAGTGGAAAGAGCGTATTGATCGACTGATTAAACGTGGTCTGGTCGCTACTTTAAAACCGGGTAATTTACTTACCGGTTCGATGTTTGTGGATATCAATATCGACAAAACACCCGGCATGCCTGAGATTAAAACCGCCATGTTCAGAGAGCGACAGGTGATTCCGACCAAGTCATCACAGCTCGCGCAGATGGAAATGAAAGTCTCTAATTTACTCGATAAGTTAAATGGTATCGATGTACAGCCTGTTTTAGATGGAGTGAATGCTAACTTGAAAACTTCTCAGGCGTTGCTGCAAGAAGTGCAAAAACTGGCAGTCAGTATCGATAACTTTGTGAATAATCCTCAGACACAAACCATACCGGATAATGTCAATCAGACGCTGACCGAATTAAGAGAAACGCTGAAAGGATTGTCACCCGATGCACCGGCGTATCAGAACTTATCGCAAAGTATTAAGAGTCTGGAAGGTTTGATTAATGACATACAGCCCTTGGTGCGGACTTTGAATGAACAACCCAACGCACTTATTTTTAATCGCACCGAGCAGATGGACCCACAACCACCTGCTGCTCAGCCATAAATTCAGGAGTCTGTTGTGAAACGATTTTTTATTGGGATGTTATTCATATTGCTGACCGCATGTGCCAGCCAGCCTGTGACCCAGACAAATTTCTATACTCTGCCTGTGACTCAGGCGTCAGAGCAGGTGGTGTCTGATAAAACGGTTTTTATTAAACCGGTTATTCTGGCTGACTTTCTCAGCAACAATGGAGTCGTTTTACAACTCGATGACATCACCATTCATTCTGCTCAGTATCATCAATGGGCTGAGCCGTTAACAGACCAGTTGAGCCGCGCTTTACGGGACAGACTCCAGGCGGCACAGTCAAATTATCGGATTGTGAACCTGCCGTCATTTGCCAAGCAAAGCACCTATCAGTTGCAGCTGGAATTTGACCAATTTCAGGGACGCTTCGATGGCAAAGCGGTGACCAGTGGTCAGTGGCAATTGATGAATACCGCTGGAGAAACACTCAAAACACAGCGATTCAGCCTGACTCAAGACCTGCCAGCAGAAGGTTATCCGGTGCTGATCCGAGCCTTAGCGACGAACCTGGACAAATTAGCGGCTGAGATAGCGAAACAATTACCATCTGAAGATAAGCAGCAATAATTGATGTCGGTTATCAGGCTCTGACACCAAATTTCAATTTCTTAATGTATAGATAACGACGTTATGTATAAAAAGAAAATTATTTTGTTTGCCGCATTTGCCTTTCTGATAGTGATTTTGGCTTTGTCACTCACCGTCTGGTCGACCAAGTTCACAGCATCGAATATTGCACAAGTGAATATGGCCAACAGCTTACTCACCGAGCATTTAAAGCTGTCTGATCATAGCTATCGTTTATTCAAGCAAATCACTGATGAAATTCTGCTCGGTAAAAGTGCCAATCAGTCCATTGTCAGAAATAAACGGGCCATGATTACCGAGACGCTATCTCGTATCAGAGCATTAGAAATTGCTCAACGAGAAGCCCTGGGCCCGGAAAAAACCAAGGGTTCTGTCGAGGATACAGATAATCTGGAAATGGCCATAAATGGCATACTCAAGTCATTCGCTGAAGTACTGGAAATGAGTGATGAACAATCACGCTCACAGAAAATTAAATTCCTGCTGGAAGAGCAAATTGATAATAATTTCCGTGATGCGATTAACCTGGCCCTGCAGCGCCAGTCTGGATTGGTGGATGCGCTGAATGCCAATATTGAAAATCGACACGCCCTGATTTATTGGTCGGCATTGGTACTGTCATTATTAGCCATTTTTCTGACGATACTGGGTAGTCTGGCATTAATTCGAAATATAACTGAACCCGTGGACCAATTAAAAAAAGGAGCGGAAGCGCTTTCAAAAGGTGATTTGCAATACCGTGTACCACTTGGCTTTGATGCTGAGTTTGATGCCATTGCTGAATCGTTTAATGGAATGGCACACAATCTGGCTGAACAAAAACAATTACGTGATACCCTCAATCAAAACCTTGAATATGAGGTGGCAAAACGTACAGAGGAGCTGGTTCAATTGAATCAGACCTTACAGCACAACGATGTGTCCAGACGACACTTTCTCGCTGATATCAGCCATGAACTCAGAACACCGCTTACTATTATTCGCGGTGAAGCTCAGGTGGCATTGAGACAAAAAAAAGCTGAGGATTCTGACCCTGCTTTACGTGATGCATTAAGCCAGGTACTCGAGCAGGCTTTGTTTTTGAGTCGACTGGTGGATGACCTGCTATTTATTGCTCGAACCGATACCAATAACCTGAGACTGGAATGTGCAAAAACCAATATCCATGATCTCATCACTGACTGTTGCCAAGATATGCGTCACCAGGCAAAAGCAAAGTCCATGGTCATAAGTTTTCATCCTGTCGTAGAACCTGCCTATGCCATGGTGGATGCCGAACGAATAAGGCAACTGTTAATCATTGTGCTCGACAATGCGATCAAATACAGCCCTGCAGAGACACAAGTACAAATCAATACGTCGATTGATGAGCACAATATCCTGATTCATGTCGCGGACCAGGGGCATGGACTTGAGCAGTCCGAGCTCCCCTTTATTTTTGATCGTTTTTATCGCAGTCAAAAAGTACGGAGAGAATCCTTACCGGGAACAGGCTTGGGATTAGCTGTAGCCAAGGCAATAACCGATGCGCATCAGGGAAAAATCTGGGCTCAAGTAGATGACACAGGTTTTCGTATTACTATCTCACTGCCTCGGGTGGTCTAATGCAAATTCTGCTGATTGAAGATGAAAAACGGGTGGCTGACTTTATCTGCCGTGGGCTGAAAGCGGAAGGCTTTTTTTGTGAGCAAGCGAATGATGGGGCAACAGGTCTCGCTTTTGTGAAACAACACCAATACGACTTGCTGATTATTGATCGCATGCTGCCAGATATGGATGGTTTAACTATCTGCCAACGCGTCAGGAAGCAGAATGCAGACATTCCGATACTTTTTTTAACCGCGGTGGATGACACACAGGAAAAAGTCGCCGGACTCAGGGCCGGCGCTGATGATTACCTGACTAAACCATTTGATTTTGAAGAGTTAATTGCAAGAATTGAAGCGCTGGGTCGAAGACGCTCAGCCCATCAACCTGAACAAGACAGCCTGCAAGTTGGACCGTTACAGATAAATGTCGGTGAGCGTAGTGTTTATGTGGCGGGACAAGCGGTCGATCTCACCTCATTGGAGTTTGATCTGTTGTTATATCTGGTGCAAACCGATGGCAAAGTCGTCTCGCGTGAACGCATAATCAATGCTGTGTGGGGAGTGAATACTGATCCGTTGACGAATATTGTTGATGTTTACATCCGCCGTTTGCGGAAGAAAATTGATAACGAGCCTGCACGTTCATTCATTGAAACCAAACGTGGTGTTGGTTACCGTTTTTCAGCAAAATAATATTCATTTACTGTTCATTTTAAACTCAGAATAAATTCAGTATCGCCTGCCTAAACTGACCTTAGTTTTCACACTAAGGTTAATGATCATGAGAAAGTCTTTATTCGCTCTGGCTGGTTTATCAGTGTTAAGCCTGTCCACCATTTCTTTACCTGTTTACGCCTATGAGGCTGGTGACTGGCTAGTTCGCGGTCGAATTATTAATGTTAATCCCAATGATGATAGTGGTCAGTTATATATCAACGGGGCTGCCTCGGGCGAAGGGGTCAGTGTCAATGATGATACGGTGCCAGAACTCGACATCACTTATATGATTACCAGACACTGGGGGTTGGAGCTGATTCTGGGGTATTCCGAGCACACCGTTAAAGGGGTTAAAAACTGGAGTAATCTCGGTGATGTGGCGGACACAAAGGTCTTACCACCGACATTACTTCTGCAATATCACTTTTTACCGGACTCCTCGATTAGACCCTATATCGGTGCCGGGATTAACTACACCTACTTTTTTGATGAGGAAGTGCCAGGAATCCTCGGCACACCGGGCTCTAAGGTGAAGCTTGATAGCTCTTGGGGACTGGCCGCTCAGGTCGGTGTTGATGTGGCCATTAATCAGGACTGGTTTATAAATGTCGATATGAAATATATCGATATTGATACCCAAGCGCACTACAGCAATATATTAGGTGGCACAATCGACAAAGCTACGATTAACGCCGATATCGATCCCTTTGTGTTTGGTATTGGTATTGGCCGACGTTTTTAATCTCGAACTCTTTTGACCTCCCCATTAGCCCGCATTTATGCGGGTTTTTTTTGTGCTTTTTTCAGTGTTGAAAAATTCATTTTCTGTTCATCTAATAATCAGATCGTATTCAGCCATCCCGCCATAAACTGAGCCTACACAATTCGTGAAGAGGAAGAAAAAATGAAAAAATTATCATTAATGACATTGATTTTAAGCAGTTCGATTGCCGGTTCAGCGCTGGCCAGCGAGTCACTGAGTAAAGAGGTGATTCAAAAAGCGCAGGAAAACTGGGCAGAGGCGATTGTTGAAATTGGTCAGGCAAAACTGGATGGAAAAGACTATGAATCCGTCGCGAAAATGAAAGTCAGTGAGCTGTATGATTTTGAAGATGGCACGGTGTTATTTAAACCGACCAAGGCCGCGCAAGATCAATTCAGAAACAGCTACGATGAGGCTATTTCCTACTTTGTAGGTGGTAGCGTCTCAGAAGATAAAGGCTTTGCCCTGCAACCATGGACAAATGTTCGATTTGAAAATGAAGATATTGCCATCAAAGACGATTATGCCGTTGCGATGGGGAATTACTATTTCACTGATACCTCAGGTAAGGAAGTGAAAGTGGAATACACCTTTGGATATACACTTGAGGACGACGGCAGCGTCAAAATCGATTTGCATCATTCCTCTTTACCTTATCAACCATAAGGTAAGAACTACTGCGGGAGTAGTTCGGAAGCTCTGGCCTTTGGGCCAGAGCTTTTTTTATGCCTTAGTCTTTATTCACTTCGCGTTTATCAATAAACATCAAAATGATTTGCCGATCGGTATAGATATCGTTTGAACTATGCTGACGAATACCGTCGTAAAAGGCTTTGAATTTTGGATCACGTTGTTTAAATCCTTCGATATCCTGGTTTAATACTTGTGCCTGAAATGCTGTTGGTGCGGTATCAAAATGACGTGATGCACAAAATACCGCTGTTGATTGCCCTGCCTGTTCCGCCGCCGTTTCATTGGCTGGGTTGAATAGACACTGTTGATAGTTCTGTTCTTCGGCATTTACAAGTTTTGTAAAGAAAAGGGTAACAACCGTAAGAAAAAGCATATGCACTTTCATCATGACCTCATCGAGTTAGATTCATTAAAGATAATGACTTGCGCGCAATCTAAATTGTTCCAGTCTGATGTTGGGTTTCATGCTTCAACCCAAGCTAGGGATGATTATCTTGCCTCATGCTTGAGTATGACTCGTAGGTTGGGTAGAGCTTAGGCGAAACCTAACGGTGTTTTGGATTTTATAGAGAGCCATTATCAAGGCCTTACCAAGCTATGAACTGTTCTGATGAATGAGATTAATCATCACCATAGAAATACATAGAGGTACTGTCAGAGATGATGATATTAGCCGTGTTTGCTGCTTTTTAAAGTTTTATATTTTTAGATGAATCTGTACAGTACAGATTAATAGGTTTTATTTTAGAGGCTACCTTATGAAGGTTTTGGACTACTACGATAAGTTCGAATGCATTGGTTCTGATTGTGAGGATACCTGTTGTAGTGGCTGGCAAGTCAGTATCGATAAAAAAACATATCGAAAATATAAAACTATTTCCGATCAAAAATTCCGGAAAGAAGTGCTTAATAATATCGGCCCTGACAGACAAAAGGTCACCGGCGCAGAATATAAGATCAAGCTACATGACGATGGCTCGTGTCCTTTTTTGAATGAAGACAAGTTATGTAATATTTATAAAAAATGTGGTGAAACTTACTTGTCCGATACGTGCACAGTCTTTCCCCGCAGACCAACCAAAGTTTTTAATCAGTCACACTCCGCTCTGAGCTTAGCTTGCCCTGAAGTCACACGCCTAGCTATTTTACCTGAAGCTCCTGTACAACTAATTGATATTGATATGGCCAGTGTTCACAGCCAAAGACTACAATCAATTGAGTTAAAAATAGGCGCACATCTACCAGCTAATGCTGAGGAAACCTATGAAGCGATAAGAACCGTCTCATTCCACATCATACAAATGCGACAAATCACCCTGGACGAACGCTTATTTCTCTTGGGCTTCTTCTTAGATAAGCTTGATGCGGGTTCAAAAACAAACAGTTATATTTTGATGAATCAGACTATCGTTGAATTCATCGAGGCGCTTGACTACCCAGACGAACTATTAAAACCATATCGACAATTCAACTCAAATCCACGCCTGAAGCTTGAGTACTCTCTTACAATGTTGCTTACTGATTATCCAAGAGCGGCTAATCCTCGTTTGGCAGAGTGCCTGGACTGGTTAAATAAGGGCTTGGATATTAACTACGATGAGTTTGAGATAGATAAGATACTTGAGAAGTATCAAAGTGCTGACCAGAAATATTATCAGCAGTTTTTACAAGAACGCGGCTATTTTCTGGAAAATTATTTAATCTCCCACTTGTTCCACTCTGACTTCCCTGTGTCAGGCCAACATGGTTTATTTGATAGTTACCTTAGATTGATCACTTGTTTTACCAATATTCAAACCACGTTGATAGGAATAGCCAGTTATCATCAGAATATTGATACAGCTCATGTTCTACAATTAATACAAAGCTACGAACGGTTTATCTCGCATAACACTAAATACCTACCATCATTGTTGAAAAAACTAGAAGAATTGAAGTTTAATTCTTTGGGCGCAATGATGCTGCTGCTTAAACCATGATCTAATTGTTAGTCTGTTTGTTGGGTTTCATGCTTCAACCCAACCTACGGTTGGTTATTTTGGCCCCTGCTCAAATTGAGGGAGTTGATCTGACGTGTTGTCCCATTCAGCTTTGCTGGCCATAAAAATATGAGCGTCGGGTTGAATAGCTAAGCTGCCGTCTAAACAACCGGCGGGCACCACTAATAAATGACCATTCATTTGTATCTGCGGTAAGGCAGAACCACAGTTTATGCAAAAGCTTTTTGTATGACGGGTGCCTGGTAAGGTGTAAGTACGGATGTTTTCTTCCCCCGACAGCCAGATTAGTTTGGCGGATTGAGAGAACAGATTGGAAGCATGTGCTGATCCCGTATCTTTTCGACAATGACTGCAATGGCAGAGATAAAAATGTTCAAAGTCGCCTTTGATTTCAAAGGTCACTTTGCCACATAAACATGTGCCGTGATGTTCCATCATAGCTTTTCCTTCGTTTTTTCTGACACGTTTTGTTTCAACCACATGCTGATATTTCTCACTCTACCATTAGGGAGAGTGAAGTAGTGAAGTAGGTTGGGTAGAGGAACGAAACCCAACATTCAAGATTGAAGCTATGTTTGTTGGGTTTCACAGGTTCAACCCAACCTACATTTAAAATGAGCAAGTATCTCCTAAGGCGAAACTGGCGCTTTGCCCAAGCTACAAAGTTAAGTAGGTTGGGTAGAGCCCCAGCGAAACCCAACAATCGGATAGACTTTAAGGGATAAGCTTGTTCGAGCTACACTTGTCTGGAGTCATGTTTAAATTCAATCTACAGGATGATTATCTACTTCACACGCTGCCGCTGGGGCGTTCATTTATTTTGCTTGCCCAAAATAAACGAACCAAACAAAAGGGCACCCGATATTGCCTTTGATCCAAAAATTAGGGTTGGCTGATGGCGTGGTCGAAAACTCGCTACGCTCAAACACTCGACCACTTTTTTCCATCAACCAACCCTAATTTTTGGCGGCAATCGACGGGACAATGAGGGGCTTTTTTTATCCCCGTTTGTGCTGACGAGGAGTGACATTTATTCAGGTCAGAGGGAGGCTAGTGTTTGATTCGTGGCATCCATGCCACTCCCCCTTCGGGCGCCTCCGGCGTCCAAATTTGTTCCAGACAAATTTGTGAGCGGAGCGAGTTTTAGCCGACCGCCTGAATCAATGTTATGACGAGTGACGCCGCAGGCCAGCACTGTGGGGTGTCCTAGGGTTGTTAGGGAAATGGGCAAGCATTTCCCTGACTCGCTATTGAGGCGAAACTAGATTTTAAAAAAGCTAGCAGCTTAAGATGAAGAACGAAATCCAATTAAATGAACGCCCCAGCGGCAGCGTGTGAAGTGAAAAATAGAATAGTGTTTGAGGCAATGCTCTAACTTGAGCTAGAAAACATTTGTTGGGTTTCACAGGTTCAACCCAACCTACATTTAAAATAAACAAGCATCTCCCTGACTCGCCATTAAGGCGAAACTAGCGCTCTACAAAGCGTTGATTGCTTTGACTCAATCATCAACGTGGCAGGGCGATAAACGTGCCATCATTTTGTTTGGTCATTTCACGCATGAGCACACTGAAACGATCGGTTGTACCGGGTGAAATAAAACCAATGGCATGAATTTTTGCCAACCGTCTGCCTGAGGGCAGCTTTTTGTTTTGCTGAGTAATGGCATCAATGACCGGGTCGTAACTGGAGCCGGTGTAATCATCACCAAACACATAAATGGATGTGGTGATATTGGCCTTGGCATATTTTCTTAACGCAGCGGTTAAGCCTTCTACCGGACTGGAGTTAGAGACCGCATTCCACTTTTTAAACAATTCGATCACGCTTTTTCGTCTGGCCGGCGTGTCCGGCATCCATTGACCATCGTAGCCGGAAATCAGTGATTGCCCCATATCATTAAGGATTTGAAAACCTTTCACTTGAGGATGAATATTCAGCACATTGACGATTTCCTGAGACACTTTGCCCCAGATGTTTTTCATACTGCCTGAGGTATCGACGATAAACACCACATAGTCACTATCAACTGGAATCCCGCCGACATCTTCATCGCGGGTTTTATTGGGCTTTTGCGGTGTTTTTAATGAGGCTTGTTTTAAGCGCTCTTCCACTAAACCCAGTCCAGCAATGCTTTCTGCCGTGGCGGCTTGTTTTTGATTTAATGCTTTTAGTTGCTGCTGCAGTGCTTTTGAGGCAGCAGCGGTAGATTGTTTTTGCTCAGAAATTGACGAAAGAACCTCAAGTTTTTGATTCATTTCCTGTTGAATCTGGCTGACAGAATTTTGCAGTGTGACTAACTGCGAGAGCATCGCACTGACATCTTCTGTGCCAGCAGTGGGAGCGACATCGACGTCGGTTTTGGAGATCAGAATCAACATCACCACCGCACCAAAGCCGCAGGAAATAATGTCCAGAAATGACAGGCTGAAAATGTCGATACCTTTATCGCGACGTCTCATGGCCAGTTACTCGCCGGGCTGATTAATAAACCATCCGAACTGGAGGCCCAGGCCCAATATTCATAAGCCGCTTCAGGATCACCTTCCAGTGGCAGCAAGATCACATTCTTTTTCGCCTGGGTCAGACCGCTTTCGTTAATGGTCTGGCGAAACAGCCGTTTTCGACATTCACCGGAAATGGTTTTGGCATTACTGGTCAAAGAGCTACAGCCAGAAAATGGATTCAGACTTTTATAGTTGGATTCGCCTTTGGTGGGCAAACCATCGGTGATGACATAGATATCGCTGGGTGACAGTTTGTTAACGGTGTTTAAGCCTTTCTGCAGATTGGTCGCGCCGGTTGGAATAACTTGGTTCAAACTGCTCATAATGCCAGACACGCTGTTACTGCTGGCGGGCATCCAGCCGGTGCCGCCTAACTGCTTGGCATCTTCACTAAAGGCGATAACGGCAATCTGACTATTTTTCGGCGCACGTGCTAATAACCAGGCCACCACTCGCTTGGTGCGTTGCCATTTAGCGGCTGAGACTTTTGCCTGATCAGAGCTGCTTTTGGTTTTGATGATATCGAGCAGCTTTTCATTGGTCATTGAGGCGCTGACATCGACTAAGATCGCAATCTTACTGCCTTCCATTTTCAGACCGAGCAGATAATTTTCTTCATTAACCTGCTGTGTTTCGACCAGATCTTCTTTTTTCGGTATGTTGATCTCGGTAATACTTTTCTTGAGTTGGTCGAGATTGGACTGTGCTGTTTGAATTTCACTGCTTTTATCGTTGAGATTGGCTCGCTGTTGTTGCAGACTCTGGCTTAAAGCAGCCAAATCGATATTCTCTTTTTTCAGTTGCGAGGTGAGTTCATCCAAGCCTTTCTGAGCGTCATCACGCGCTTGTTCCAGACTGCTGATATCTTTTTTCAGGTTCTCCGTTTCTGAGGGCGATGACTCAATATTCTGTTTAACCAGCATAAAAACCAGAATCACCGCGCCCAAACCGCAGGACATAATATCCAGAAAGGCGAGGTTTAATCCTTCAGCTTGTCGGTTTTTACGGGCCAACGAAAATCACCGAATGCGACGAAGCAAAAACTTATCACAATAATCCTGCGTATCGACGATTTGGCTGTCTTGCAGGCGTTGTAACTGATGGAATAAAAACATTAAAAAGATACTGATCAGCAAGGCGACTAAGGTGGAGTTAAAAGCGATACCGAGACTGTCTGTCATACCAGAAATATCGCCTGCCAATGCTTTATCCGCCTGAGATAAAGCCTGACCGATACCACGAACGGTACCGATAAAACCAATCGAAGGAATCGCCCAGATCAAATAACGAATCATGGTATTTTCAGAATCTTGTTTGACGGCTAACGCTTCCAGGTTGCTTTCGATCGCATCCGACAGGTTTTGCACATTATTGGTTGAGCTGTAGCGCCACAGAGAAGAGCGTAAAGTCCGCACCAGCGGTGATTGCATACAGTCCGCTGGGATTTCAGTATCCAGCCGATGAATAATCGCATTCACATCCAGAGTATGTTTTGCATCAGTATCCTCAGCTTGTGAATGGGCATCTTTAATCAGATCCACGCTGAACAAATACTTGGTTTTGAGAATATTTCGGTAGGCACTGAGGATCAGATAACAGCCCCACAACATCAGAATAAAACAGATTTCCTGCTCGTAATCTTTGATGATCACGGCAATATCGCGCGGTGCGGTTTGTCCCTGACTGACGGCAAACTCAATCAGTTGTGCTGCTTCTGGGCGAACATAACCAATGTAAAACAAATGCACGACAACGATAGAAATCAGTAATGCCGCAAAACTTTTCAGCATATCTTTCATGGTTTAGATATCCACGGGAAAGGAAACAGGAGAGTTCAAACTAATAATAGGTTTGCCGGCATAAACATTTTTCACCATCATCAATGCCAGCAGAAACAGGGCAATGGATAATACAATCACCAACGATTTTTTAAGTGTTGCCATATTAATGACCTCCGTAAACATAACGTCCCAGCCGGAAACCTAAGTCATCGCGGCCCTGACTGGCGCCATCCCGATACGACGCCCTTAATTCTGAGAGTGTGCCTGAACGCCAGTTAGCGCCTTTCACAACATGCTCATCACCGGCTGATTTATCCAGCGTCTGAGTATAAACAAGCCCCGGTTTAGGTACAGTAAGTGAGTAATTATCATGTGTCCATTCACTGACATTGCCGCCCAAATCAAATAAACCTGATAACTCTCTGTTCATCGACATCACCGGTGCCATGCCAGCATAACCGTCGTTATAACGTGGCACATAATGTGTCACCGAGCCTTTAGCTGATTCATCCGCTATATTCACTGCTTTAGGGGGAATGGTTTTGTCATTACCCCAGACAAACAGTGTTTGAACCGGGCGGCCGGCTTTTCTGGCTAACCATTCCCACTCGGCCTCGGTCAGTAAGCGATAACCATCAGCTTGATCATTGATTTGCGTGACCTGATTACCATTGATGTTATACACCACTGTTAGGCCTTCCAGCTGACTCAACCAGTTGGCGTAACGTACAGCATCTAACCAGGTAACGGATGTGACCGGCAAGTTCGGATCCGCTTTGTGGCTTTTATCAAATTGGGCATAGGCAGCATTCGTCACTTCATGCACCCCAGCGTAAAACGGGCGGTTGATGGTGACTTTGCGGATAAACTCATTGGCCCGTTGTCCTGGCTCACTGCGTTCAGCGCCCATAATAATGGTGTCGTTTGGTGTGAATAACATCATCTCGCCGCCGGCACGGGTATTATAGGTTCTGGAGGCTTCTTGCAGCCGGGCTTGTTTTTCAGTCAGTAAATTCACTGAGACGCTGCTGGTCGATTTTGCTGTCGGTGTTATCGTGCGAGTCTCAGCTCGGTAGCCGTCCAGACTAAAGTTGATAGTCTGTGGCAGCGCATCCAGCGATAAGGTTATTGGCGTGTGTCCAACAGGCTTATTATTAATGGTGATATTCGCTTGGGGCGTGGACTCTATCACCACCTTGCCCATTTCTTTTTCTAAGTTGAACTGCAGTTCGCTAGTTTCACCCTGCTTAAGATTAACGCGCTTGGACTGGGAGAAATAGCCTGGTTTTTTATACGTCACTACGTTGTTTTGATTGGCGTCCACTTTGATGACATTTTGTAACGGCGTATCAATACCATTGACGGTCAGTGTGCCGCCCTCAGGTAACGCGGTGAGATTGAACTTTGCACGCTCTGCCTGCAGTCGATATTGCCTGTTTATCTGTGTGCTTGTCTGATTGATTTCGACAGAATCAGTGATGGTCTCAAAACCCGATTTAGTGATGTCGAGCTGATGTGGGCCGCCGGGCAGGGATAAGGTTAAAGGCGTTTGCCCCTGTGCTTTTCCATCGATAGAAACATCTGCCTGAGCGGGTGTGCTGCTCAGTGATAACTCACCCATGATGGGGGTTAAATTAATTGTTTCTTCAATCTTCTGCGCGGGCGCTAAGCTGTATTGCCGGGTAACAGGCTCATAAAAAGGATGACTGGCCTTGATGGTGTAGTCACCATTCTCAAATGATTGTTCAAACGTATTGGCCACTGTGGTGAGTTTGTCATTGATATACCAGCGGGTTTTATTGTCTTCCAACCCGGTTTTCAATATGACTTCAGCAGGTAAGGGCTGCAAGGTGATTTGTGTCACTTTGCCAAAGCCGGATTGAGAAATCAGCTGTGTTGCTGTTTGGTAGCCAGGCGCAGAGGCTTCTACCTCAGCGGTGTCAGACAAACTATATAAATGATGATCCAGTATCAGAGCGATGCCACTGTTGGTGCTCAGCTTCGCCTCAGTGCTGATGGTTTCTGGCAAGACATGAATGGGCGTAGCTCGTGAAGCAATGAGTGTCGTAAAAACAATGCAGGCAACAACGATAAAACCGAGGCTGAGCCATAACAGCATACGCCGCTGCCGACGTTTAGCAGCCTCAATGGCCTGATTAAATTCGCTCATCGGCAATCACGGTGACTTGATAATCGCTACGGTTCAAAGGGATCTGCACCTCAATCAACTTGGAGCGATAACCCTCACGTTTGCCTTCAAAGCTATAGGTGCCGGGTTTGAGCTGAATAGTTTTACCTGTCGTTTCACCTACTTTTCCTACACCGCGAACGGACACAAAGGTTTTACCATCGGAAATCACATTCACGTTCACCGGGGTATTAACTGCGTTTATGGTTGATTTAAGCAGCTGGGCAGATTGAGCAAGTGACGGACTCATCTGGCTGAACGACTCAGCCTGAATCACATTAATATCGGCGCTTGCTTTAATGGCAGGATTACTCAATCGGTATGGATTTTGTAATAAACCCTCGATGTTTTGAGCAATCTCCACAATACGTTTTGCCTGATTTAAGCGGTCGATAAGGTCTTTATTGGCCGGCCGTTCTTTTAGGGCGGCGCTTAACTCCTGTTTAGTGACTTCCCAGTTATCGGCTTTCTGTGCTTTGTCAGCGGCGGCAATATGCTGATTGAAACGCAACTGTGACTCCAGTTGAGCCAGCGCCGCTCTCACTTCTTTATTTTCAGGTCGGGAGGGGTAAATTTTTTCTGCCTGGCTCAGTGCCTGTCTGGCTTTTTCAACCTGCTGCTGTTCAATGGCTTGATACGCCTGAGATATGGCTTGGTTAAAGCGTGACTCGGCCAGCTGCGTGCGCAGCACCTGGGCGCGCTGTTTCATCTCTTCTCGATCGGGTTCGATTTTCAGTAATTCTTCAATCAGAGACAGCTCTTTATTCGGATTGTTTTCATTTTTAGCGACACGAATCGCTTCATTCAGCTCGACTATTTGCGGGATGTTTTCTATTTTTTTGGCCAAGGCCTGAGCATCTGCTGAATCTGCCTTGTGAATCAGCGCGTTATCTATCGCCAGACGGGCGGTTTGATAATCATAATTGTCATACGCCTTTTGCGCCTCCTGCATGGCTTTTTCAAAAGCCGCTTCGCTGTCAGCCAGTGTTTTCTCAGCGGTTTGCGTCAGCGTATCAATGGCTTGTTTCGCTTTAGCATATTGCCCGGTGCCAAAGGTATCAACCGCGGTTTTTTCCTGGTTTTTTATGGTCTCGGCCAGTGTTTTATCCCAGCTATCAATATCGATTTTTTCCAGCTGCGGTTTCAGTGTGTTTTCATAAAGAGAAAAGGCATCCAGATAGGCTTGGCGTAATGCAGCAATATCTTCTTCGTTTTTCGGTTCTTCGATTTTTTGTGGTGCGGTTTGTGTCTCTGACGGTGTTTCTTCAGTCGATGGTGTACTGTTAAATCGAACATTATTAAGGCTGAACAACACCAGCCCTGTCACCAGAATAAGTGAGAGCACGATAATCACGCCAATGAGCAGGCGCTGTTGTTTCGCCTGCTTGGCTCTGCGTATTTCTTCGTTGATCATGACGGCGTTTAAAGCGCTTTATCAGGTGTCGATTCAAGCTCATACATACGCGCCATAAAGGCACGCCATTGCTGAAACTGTTGTTCCATATTACCGGTCAACTTGGTGCTTTGATTTTCAAACTCAACCACCTGAGGCGACATTTCCAAATCCAGTGACTGGCCCAGCTCATTGATCGCATCCTGATGGAATTTGGCTTCTTCACGCGAAGTAATACCACTGGTGATTAACACCGCACCACCAATCCCTCCGGCGATAGTGACCATATCCCTGCCCAAATTATTGTCATAACGGCTGCCATTTGAACCCACTGCCACCGCCGCAGCGATTAATAAAGCCCCCCCAATAATTTTCATCAGACTTTTATTCTGTGCTTCTTGTTGAAGTTTCAGTTCTGTCGCACTGGCTTTTTGCCAGGTCAGATAACTGTCATTCATTTTCTGTGAAAAAGCGGCGTAGTTAGGTTGCAGGTTATCAACAAATAATTGTTCTTTAACGCGAATCGCTTTCACCCGTTCATAAAGCGGATCCGCTTCACTCGGCATGCCTTTAAGTTTAATTGGCGTGGAGCTGGTATCCATATATTCATCAAAGGCTTTATCGTTAAAGCTGGCACCGAAGCGTAAATCAGCAATGTGTTTTACGGTGCTTAAGTCCGATGGTTTTTGTTTCAGTAAGGCTTTGACGATATCAGCTGCTGCTTTATCAAATGCCGGATCATAAGGATCCTTATCGGTATTTCTGGGGTTTTTGTAAAAGCCATCTCCCACCTCGTAGTCGATATTGTCATCCAGCCACTGTTTGCCACTGGCATCGACCACTTGCATATCAAACTCGACTTCCAGGCCGTTTGACTCAACAATATTGCCTAAAACATACAGATCACCCGAAGCGGTTTTATCAGGTGTGACTCGAACCGCACCAAACTTGCCAGTATCATCGAGCGCTTTTTTAAGTTTATAGGCGAAACGATTTGCTTCAGCCCGACGCAGTTCCGGCCATACACCTTCTTTTTCATAATTGGCCGCTTTGTCAGAAAGACCGGGTGAGAATACTGGAATAACCACGTCCATTTTTGGGCCGCTGTAAGCCGTTTTCGACATATCTTCACTAAAGCTTGAAGACGATCGCGGTCCGACATTCACACCTGATCCGGATGTAGTAGCACAGCCTGTCAGCACATGCAGCATGACCAGCAGGTAGACCAGAAACTTGGATGGTTTTCTAAAACGATCAATGTTCAACGTTCATACCCTTATATTTTCTGTATTCATCCCAGAGCTTTTTGCGTATCTCTGGGTCGGTTTCTGCCTCGGCGGCGACACGGATCTGAGCAGCAATGGCATCATCATTATCCGCTGGTGGAATATCTTCCGGAATCTTACCATTCTCAGCGACATTGCCTGAGGCAGATATCTTACCTGAACCCGATTCAGTTGATTCTTGTGTATCTGATGCCGCTGCCATGGCTTCGTTAGAAGGCACTTGTTCTGTCCCTTGCATCATGTCACTGGCTACTGACTCCGTGCCACTCGCACCACCTGCTGAATTTCCATTGCCTGCGTCGTCACCACCATCAGTGCCAGCACCTGAACCGGAGCCATTACTACTATTGGCTGATGATGAATTGGACGAGATGGTGATATGACATAACTCAAAGCGATTGAGAGAATCACTCAGCGCCTGTTCCATACGGGCCAGTTTTTCTGCTCGGGTTAACGCCGGATTATCCAGATAATCCACACTCACATTTTTACAATCGGTGGTGTTATTTGATGATTCATCCGCCTGACTCAGCCCGGAATAGAGCATAAAACCCGACGCAATGGTGAGTAATAAAAAGACAGAGATAGGCTTTTTTCTCATCGTTGAAAAACGCTCCCGAGATATTCATTGATTAATGATAGCTATCTTAAAACGATAAGACAGCAAAAAGCACAGATCTTTCCTGACCTGTGCTTCAGCCGACAATAAAATGCTACAAGCAGTCAGTGACTTAAGTGTTATTCAGGGCTAACACGCCATACTGTGTTGCCGACATCATCGGCGACCAATAAGCCACCCATTTTATCGACCACAACACCGACCGGACGTCCTCTTGCATCACCATCCTCATTGACAAATCCGGTTAAGATTTCCTGAGGAAGGCCATCAGGCTTACCATTCTTGAACCGTACAAAAATCACTTTATAACCGCTTAATGGTTTTCTGTTCCAAGAGCCATGTTGTCCAATAAACGCGCCATGGTGATATTTCTCTGCCAACAAATCTGCTTCATAAAACGTCAGGCCCAATGATGCGGTATGAGCGCCCAATGCATAATCGGGTTTGATGGCTTTTTCCACTAAATCAGGTCGTTGCGGTTGCACTCGGGTATCTACGTGTTGTCCGTAATAACTATAAGGCCAGCCATAAAAAGCACCGTCTTTCACTGAGGTCATGTAATCCGGCACTAAATCACTGCCAATTTCATCGCGCTCATTGACCGTGGTCCAAAGCTCGCCGGTCTGTGGCTGCCAAGCCAGTCCATTTGGGTTGCGTAAACCTGAGGCAAATATACGTTTTTCACCTGTTTGCAGGTTCACTTCCAGAATGGCTGCACGGTTTTCCTCTGCTTCCATGCCGTTTTCACCGACATTACTGTTTGAACCCACAGTGGCATAAAGCTTTGTGCCATCTTTATTCGCAATAATATTCTTGGTCCAATGGTGGTTGATCGGCCCTCCCGGTAAATCTGTCACATGCTCTGGCTTAACGGTGATTTGAGTCTGTCCTTCTTTATAAGGGAATCGCACAATCTCATCAGCATTAGCGACGTAAAAGTCATTGCCAATTAGTTCCATACCAAAAGGGGAATGCAAATTATCTAAAAACACATGCCGTGTTTCAGCCACACCATCATCATCGTTGTCACGAAGTAAGGTAATCCTATCGGCACTGGGTACTGCCGCACCGGCATCTTCTAATACCATGCCTTTAATCCAGGACCTAATACTCCAATCTGTACTTTCACTCTTTGGTGCATTTGATTCAGCTACTAATACATCACCGTTGGGCAAGACATACAACCAGCGAGGATGATCTAAATCCACAGCAAATCGATTCACCATCAGTCCTTCAGCAGCCGTGGGTTTGGCATCAATCGGCCAGCCATCAGCCGGGGCAATGTTCAAAGTGGGGATGAGCGATGATTCTGGTGCGACCAATACAGGATCAGGTCCGAAATCCGCTTGTGATGCAATTTTAGACGTATCGCCACAGCCACTCAGGCTAAGGGCGATAATACTGATCGCGGCGCTGTTTTTATAAAGGTGCTGCATAGTGTGCTCCTTTGAGTGAAAGCTAAGACTTAGCTACATTTTTGAAGAATGAATATTCGAGTCTAACAATATTGACCATACCAATGACTTGCTTTGGGTTAAAGGATGGTTGCTTGAAATAGAGCAACGTGATCGTCATATAAAAAAATAACCATGGAATTGTTTAATAATTCACATTGTCATAAAAAGCGGTTTATTCACCTTTCAAGGAGATAACATGCAAATTCAGGTAAATACCGATCGTCATATTCCAGGTGATGACACGCTCACTGATTCAATTCGTGAGGAATTACAACACGCTCTTAAACGCTTCGATGAACACGTCACCCGAATCGAAGTCCACCTAAGCGATCAAAACAGTGAAAACCGAGGCGGAGCGGATGATATTCGTTGCCTGATTGAAGCTCGGATAGAAGGCCATCAACCTAATGTGGTCACCCATGACGCTGCCTCTGTCAAACAAGCGTTTACCGGGGCCACCGATAAAATCAAACGTGTACTGAGCACCACGATTGAACGCATGAAATCACACTAAGAACGTATTTTCTATCCATCATAAAAGGCCAAACAATTCGATTTGTTTGGCCTTTTTTATTCTGATTCCCAAGGGCCTTTTGTGAGCGGGTATCTATTTATCTGCGGTGAATAATGTGACTAATCACCGCATAAACTGCGGTAAATAAATTGATGTTGGCTCAGGTTGGTTAACTGAAAAAGTCTTAAAGCTGGATTCATCAGTGCCTGCCACATTATTGTTTTTTTTAACCGAAGAGCATCTTCACTCGTACCGATAACGCTACACAGAAATTAGCAAATGCTTTAGATTTCCCCATTTTTATTGTGCCTTAAAGCTGACTTGATAAAATTTGGCAACAAAATTAAGGCGATTGGAAAGCGGATACTTTAAAAGAGGAATGAATGGGGGTGCAGATGTATTCTTGTTTAATTATCAAGTTGGCTGCCCCTTTGTTCGACCCGTTGATTTTCCCCTTGATTTTGTTACTCCTGCACTGATATTTTTCGCTCAACTTAATCCGTTATATAAATCAATCTACACGGGCAATTCTCTATTTTCTAAAGGCAAAAAAAGGTGAAAGACCATTACAAAGGGACATATATGGGCAAATGGAAAGTATCTCTTCTACAGAGACCCGTCGTGCTGGGGATGGCACTGATAGGCACGGCATCAATTATTCCCGATGATGCGTTCGCAAAAAGTGCAGGCTGTACGAATTGGTCATATACGGGAAGCACAACCGCCGTATCCTCTGTGAACTCGGCGCACGAGGTAAACGAAACGCCAAAAATCAAACTGACAAACAACAATGGCTACGGCTTGCCTTATGTCTTTACATACACCGACATCGCCAACGGCAACCAGACGGTCACGCGGAACGGCACAGTCAATGCCAACGATACAGTCACCGCGACAATTACCATCCCTCGCGACACCACTAGCGGCCGGCTGAGTCTGGTGGTCAATAATGGCAACGCTCCCATCCTTTCAATCGAATTGTCATGCGACGAAGCGGTAGAGCCGGTTCCCGGAACAACCGAAAAAAGTCAGTCCACAACATCTTCGACCGTCGTGTCATCTGTGTCACGCTCCCAGACAACTGTGATCTCACAGAATATTGGTGCCCGGCTCTCCGCTGTTGGCACACCGGCTGGTACCGCAACGGGCGGCTCGACCTCTGGCGGCAGAAGTGTAGGAAACAGTGGTGACAATGATTCTAATGCCGATTTTTTCTATGACCCGGCTTACCACCGCAGCACCAGCAGCAGCCTGACTGAGGATAACAACGGCCTGCGGCGCATAGCCATGATGGGTAGCTTCGACAGCTCCACCGGTGAAGGCATGCACCTGCTGGGTCTTGGCCCGACTGACCAAGGAAATAGTGGCGGCGCAAGCGGTGTTGACGGACGGTCTGCCTTTGCCAGCACTTCCCCCTTTACTGTGTGGGGCCATGGCTCTTTTACCTCGGTTGATAATGACTATGTCAATGGCACCACTGACAACCGCTATAACGGCGATGTCTGGGGCTATAATATCGGACTTGATTACCGGTTTACCGATGCCCTGATTGCGGGTGTCTCGCTTGGCTATAACGACACCGATCTGACCACGTCATTTAACAATGGCAGCTATGAGGAAACAGGTTGGGTTGTCTCGCCCTATGTCATTTACCGGCCGATGGAAAACCTGACCATCATGGGCGAAGCCGGATACGGTATGGGCGACATTGATGTCACCCGCGACAATGGTGCAGTATCAGGCAACACAGAATCCGACATGTGGTATGCCGCATTCACTGCGTCTTATAAGGTCCGCCCAATGGACACTTTGCCGGCATCGCTCACCTCATCCCTGGCATTGATCGCGGCGCGTAAAACCGTCGATGGCTATACCGAAAGTGACGGCACAAACAACGCTTCAATCCGCTCCAACACCCGTCAGATCAAACCGGCGATCGAGGCCGCTTATGATTTCACCCCGACCCAAAGTCTGACCATCACACCGTTTCTTGAAACCGGCCTGATTTATGATTTCACCGATGAAATCAACAATGACAAAACTGCGTTTAATATCGGCGGCGGTGTGCGTTTGTCTAATACCTTGACCGGGCTCAATGCCGCGCTTGAAGGCAGCTATCTTGCCGGGCGTGCGGATTACACCGAATACACCATCAGCGGCACGGTGACTTATGGCTTTGCTCTGAGAAGTCAGGATGGACGCGCAATGGGGATTGTTACACCGTTCTTTACCAGCAACCTGAATGAATATGGTAATCAGCGTATGCGCACTGGATTTCGCTTTAACACAGGCCGACTGACCAGCGAACTCGCATTCAGTCATATGATGTTGCTGGCTAATGACGATGACAATGACATCAGCGATACAAGTGCTGTTGAAATCACCATGTCATTGCCGCTCTGATCGCAGACCGCGCCGCGACCAATCCCGACCCTTAAAGCAAAACGCCTCCGGCATTCCCGGGGGCGTTTTGCTATCTACTGAAATAAATCATGGTGTCAGCCAACATGCTAATGAAACAAGAATCAAACTGACTGCTCCCTTGATTCTTGGCTTTGTTGTAGTATTCAAAAATCACGACATGATTAACTAAAAGGAATTAGATAAATGGGACGTCTTAGTGAAGAGCAGTTTATTGAGTTGGTACAAAAAGCTGAGCGAGATTCATTTAAGAGCCCGGGTAAATACAAGCTTCAATTAGCATTATTTGCATTGCTTGGTTATGTCGTTATTTTTTCAGTTCTGTTTGTCTTGATTGTTTTGGTGGGCGGCACGGTTGGCATCGCGTTGTTGAGTAGTAGTATTTTCTTACTATTACTTAAGAAGAAACTCATCTTTATGATTCTCGCTGCAATTTGGGTTTTTCTTAAAGCGTTGTGGGTGAAGTTTGAACCGCCTACGGGTTATCGTTTAGAAAGGAATTCGTATCCAGCGCTTTTTAGCGAGATAGATCAGTTAACTCGATCGTTGAAGTCATTAAAAATTCATCAAGTATTAGTGACGGATGAGTTAAATGCGGCTGTAGTACAAAGCCCTAAATACGGCATTTTTGGTGGTCAGCAGAATACCTTGATTTTAGGCCTTCCCCTGTTACTGGCTTTATCCCCCACAGAGATGCGTGCAGTGCTTGCTCATGAGTTTGGCCATTTATCAGGTAATCATAGTCGTTTTTCAGGCTGGATTTATCGGGTTCGTATTACCTGGAGCCGCATCATGAATTCGTATGAAAATACGGATTCATTTGGTGCCTCAATGATGCGATCGTTTTTTGATTGGTATGCACCAAAGTTTTCCGCCTATTCATTTGCACTTGCTCGTAATAATGAATACGAGGCAGATGACATTTCAGCTGAGCTCACATCACCAGAAACGGCTGCAAAAGCCTTAGTTAATGTTTATGTTTCCGCGCCTTATATTGAGCAGGATTACTGGAGTAAATTGATCAAAAGCGCTGATGATAGCGCTAGCCCACCGAAGACCCCATTTAAAGATTTGGCTAATTTTTTAAAACATAGCCCAATTGCACGAGATGAATTTGTAAAGCGTATTGAAAAAGAATTAGAGGTAAAAACACATTATTCAGACACCCATCCAAGCCTGAATGACCGTGTCAGATCCTTGACCAGTGAATTTGTTATACCCGAGCCAGTTAAACGCAATGCCGCTGAAGTATGGTTGGGCGATCGTTATCAAGCGGTATTAACTCACTTCGATAAAAAGTGGTATGAGGATAATCGCCAAGGTTGGAAAAACCGCTATGACTATGTACAAAATGCCAGAGCATCCATTGTCGATTTCAAATCAAAGCAGCCTGATGAGTTAACCGATGATGAGTTATGGGAATACGCCAGCTACACGAACGAGTTTGAAGATGCTGAAGCAGCCTATTCACTGTTTAGCCTTTATCAAAAAAGACATCCTGACAGTATTGGTGCCGCTTATTATGTTGGTAAATACTTGCTCAATAACAATCGTCCAGAGGGGCTTTCACAATTAAGAGTGGCTTTTAGAAGTCCAAACTTATTAACGGAAGTGGCTAATTTAGGTTACAACTTTCTCATAGAACTCGGCGAGCAGGACAAAGCTGAAAAGTGGTGGCAAGACGCCGCCGATGCATATAAATTTCACCAAGAAGTGTATGAAGAGCGAGAAAATATCTCCATCGATGATCACTTTAGGTGGCCAGAAATCGGCGATGAAACACTTGCGCAGCTGAAGAAGCGATTAAAGTCTCAGAAAAATGTTGGCTCAGTCTGGTTAGCCGAAAAAGTCTTAAAGCTGGATACGTCAGTACCTGTCTATATTATTGCCTTTTCACCAAAGGGCATCTTTACTCGTACCGATAACGCGGCACAGAAATTAGCAAATGCTTTAGATTTGGATTTCCCCATTTTTGTTGTGTGTCTTAAAGGTGATTCGAAAGAATTTGGCAAAAAAATTAAGGCGATTGGAAAGCGGATACTTTAAAATAAAAATCAAAAGGGTAGCAGATTGATTCTTGTTTAATTATCAAGTTGGCTGACCTCTTGATTCTATTATCTTAGTCTAGATATCAAGTAGATTTTGCTATCTAACATGAGAGAAGTACAATTCTAAAATTTTCTAAGTCTCAGGATAGAATCAGATCTAGAAGAAATACTGAAGACAAAGATTTTTGAGTACTCTGAACAAGGACTTTAGTTTTGAAAGCTTTACTTTCCATAAAACCAAAATATGTCGAGAAAATATTCTCCGGGGAAAAAAGGTACGAGTTTAGAAAGGTTCTATTTCAGAAGCAGGAGATAGAGTCAATCGTTGTTTATGCCTCATCTCCAGTAAGGAAAGTAATAGGTGAGTTCAATGTTAAAGAAATTCTGAGAATGGACGTTGAAGAATTGTGGGAACAAACTGCGAGGCATTCCGGGATAGACAAGCTATTCTTTGATGAGTACTTTAAGGGGCGAACTCAGGGGATAGCGATTAGTGTAGGAAAGCTCAATAGATATCCTAAACCGCTTGAACTTGAGACGCTAGGAATAAAATGCGCTCCACAGTCTTTCTGTTATTTGGGTGATATATAAATTAAATGACTATGAATTGAATTAGTTCTTCTATAGTTTGATTTGTAACATGATAATTTAATAAAGGGATTCCAAGCTCCTTAGAGACTAGTTGAGCTTGCTCAGCTTCCTTTTTTTGTATTTTCTCAATTAGCTCAATATTAAAAGCAGTACCATCTCGATAAAGTAGTCTTTCCTCAATCTTTATCACATCATCATATAGAAGAATTATTTTTTTTATGTTTAGAGCCTGAAAGACATCTACATCTATAACTTCAATCTCTTTTTTAGAATTTATGAGACAAAAGTGACCATCGATAATTATATTTCGATATTTCTTATTTATTTCTAATACAGCGTTAATCAATTCACTTTGATTTTTTCGGATATCCTTTATCGACTTATTCTTCACTGAGTGTTTAATAAGTTGACTAGCAGTAAATGCCGGGATTTGGAGTGTGTTTTTTATCAATTCACTAATAAAGGTTTTTCCTACACCGTATACACCAGCAACTAGGATATTCACTTTAACAGAGCTATATCTTTTTCATTGAAAAACAATTCCGTTGTATTACTTTGATATAGTCCATACTCTTCATGGGTCTTTTCGAAACCGTAATAATCAAATATTTTTTGAAACTCTTGGTATTTGATTTCAGAGACTGTTAGGAATGGTTTATTTGTTTCTAGTATGTCGAAAGCTTTTTCAAACAATTTAATCCCGTACCCTTTATTTGCGAATTCAGGCGTTACGGTCAGGTTACATAATTTTTTTTCAAACTGCGTATGTTTAGTTATTGCGACGCCAGCGATAATTCCATTTGAATATTCAGTAATAATGCTTCTTTCGCCGCGAAGATAACCATCAATGACTACATCAAAAAACCATTCATCGAAGTTTGGATAATAGGCTGAAGATGCTCTAATACATCTATAAATTTCATCGTAATTAATGTCTGAGTAAAATTGATTGTTAGTCGGTGATTTGTTTGATTTCGCTAATAAACTTGGCATGATTTCACCTTCATTATGAGTTAGTCATCTTTCTTGTTTTTTTGCATTAATATCAGGTTTGATAAGATTTTTTTTGCTCATCGAACTCGTTTCATATACATCTTTTGCTTTGTCATATACAAAGTTTGATATGACACTCATTACAAAAATAACTACTAAGGCTATTATTATAGTCGTCCAGTTAGTTGATGCATAACTTATTTTTACGAATAAGGAGTAGTCCTGCTCTTTATTTTCAGTGAATTCTTGATTCCAATGATACGCAATCTTTTTGTCATCAGAACGTTTTATCTCACGCTTTTCAGTTGCGTTGTTAACTGTAAGGTAGGAGTCCCATATATGTTTTTCAAGAAGCCTTGTTTTATGCAATTTTCCAGTATTGTAAATAATGTTTTTATCTGATTCTGTTAGCAAGAAGAATTTTATTCTCCCAAAGTTTTGAGATTGTATTCTTGTTGTAATCTTTTCTGGTAGGCTCCTTGGAGAATTGACTTTAAAATCTATATAAAGGTCACTCTCTTTTTTGCTACTTAGAAAGTATGATTTGTTAGTTTGTTTGCTAAATAATTCACCAAGAGAATTTATTCTAAACCTTGTGTAAATTGCAGAGTCTTTATCTAATGAGCCATTAGGATCGATCGTGATACATAGTTTTGTTCCTCTACAGTTCTCACTATTTTCTTCGCTGTAGGTTATGTCAGATTTAATGTCCGGTTTGAACATATAGAAGCTTTGTTTGGAATTCTTTAGCTCGACCTTGCTGAACTGGGTCTGGGAACTGCTAATAGTAAGATCTTCATTAAAAAGTGCTTCTAGAGTCTTGTTGTTAGTGACTAGAAACTTTCCTTTGTCTTCAAAATTATCTATGTCTGTTTTATATGGTAAAAAAATTATGATATTGAATTTGGTGTGCTGGCTATCAAGCGCAGGAATGGTGATGCCAAATTCAATGTAATTTTCAGATTCTTTTTTACTAATCCAAATATTTACATCTAAGTCCACTTTAAAGCCAGGCAAAAAGTTACCATCATCATCTTCGGACCAGATTGCAATAGAGTTTCCTTGTATTTCTTTTTTCTGACATAAGAATCCAATTTCACAAAAATTATCTTTGAGTCGTCGTATTAATTTTTTCATGCATGGGAACCTAATCTCACTAGGGACTTATTTGCTTCACCTAATGTTAGAATCTTCAAAAGTTGTGATTCGGTAACACTGAAGCAGCCCCAATATGCTGGCGACAAACCAACAACTTCTTGGAGTTGTTCATTTGTTACTCGCTTTTGCAGCGATATGTTGTATGTCATTCGAAGAATAAAAGGATACTTTTTAGAATTATAGAAGTACTCCAGCTCAGTTAGAGTGAATATACTCCCTTTACTACAATAAGATAAAAATTGTTCCCTTGTATAACTGTAGATGTTTGAAACTTCTTCTAATACACATATTGAAGTAACAACAGAACGATACCTAGCTGGACCTAAATTGTCAGAAGTTCGATAAATCAACACGATATCACCTTGAGACATCTCATTTATACATTTCATCGCAGATAGGTAGATTTTTGAAATGGTGTTTGTTGGTGCTATGTCTGAGAGAAGATCATATGATTCATTTTTCAGAATTGAATCTGGAAACAATTTAGTATGGTATTTAGGATAAATTGATAGGCCCCAACAGTTACTATTTTCTGTGCTAAACAGAGGGTAGTCATGAAATATGTCTCCAAGCATGTCGACCGGATCTAGAGATTTTACTAGAACTAACTCTTCTTCAGCCGCTCCAGACTTTATGCCCCAGTGCCTAAACCCATATTTTAATAAAATTGATATTAAATGTTCATGTTTATCAAAAATGGTCACATAAATTGTGTGTATATTCCGCTCTGTTGCATTGTCCATTATTTTTTTTATTACACGCTCGCCTAATCTAGTACCATGAGCCTGAATTTTTAAAGTCCCAACTTTTAAAACTTTTTCTCGTGGGAGTGGGGGCGAAATTAAAGGATCTAACTCTGTCTCTATTTTTAAGTAGAGGAAAGCCGTGATTTGCTCATTATCGTTATATAAGACATAAGCTTTTTCTTGGTTTATAGATTTCTTCGCAAACCATTCGTCAAACGCAGGATAGTCATCCCTCAAAGAGTCAAAGAACTCGCTTTGAAGGTCAATGCTATCAAAACTTTTATAATCAAAGTGGCTCATCCCTGAATCTAGTTCCTTTAAATCAATGCTTTACAATAGGAATACTCACGTTGAATGTCAACTTTTGAGAATAACAACCAAAGGATCAGCCAACTTGATTCTTAAATCAATAGTGTCAGAGCGTTTGATTTTAAATCATGACGAGCAACTATAATGCGATACCCCGCCGATATCACTAAGCTCTGTTGGCATAAGCCGATAATATTTTTCCTCAATGTCTTTCGATTGTTCAGCGTAGGGTTGTGTCATCACATCCTGTAGCTCACGAAGAAGTGTGTATTCACCTTCAGCGGCTTGTTTATAAGCAGCAACGAGCTGCCACTCTCGCAAAGTATATTTCGGATTGACTCGTTTCATTTGACTGGAAATTGCTTCACGGGAAAGTGTAGCGTTTCCATCGTTCTGGTCACTGATGCCTAGCAGCGTTTGCCATTTATCAAGCCAGGCTGACCAGTGTTGCTCAATGTCCTGAGCGTTTGGAGACGTCGAGTTAATGCCATTTTCAGCAGGATTTAATTCACCATAAAAGCTTTTTTTCAGTGGCTCGATGTTGTCGGGTAAGTGTGAAAGCTCACGAAAGAAAATGGTGTAGTCGACAGGTGTCAGTGTCATCAGGCTGATGAGCTCGCTGAATAATGCTTCGTTATAATCTTCAAGCCCGAGTTTAGCTGCCCACATCTTTTCTAATTGCGTTTGGATGACGTTAGCAAAACCGTGTTGAACGTCTTCAAGCTCTGATAGGTAATGCTGCTCACCCTTAAGCAAAGGCTGTAATGCCTTACAAAACATGGCGAAGTTACGTGCTGCCGCGGCGGGTTGGTTAAAGAATGAGAAATGACGTCCACCACCGATCCATGGCTGGTATACAGGATCAAACGTTTCACAGAAGCCAAAAGGGCCGAAGTCGAGCGTAAAGCCGCCGACTGCACAGTTATCACTGTTGAAATTACCTTGGCAATAACCGACACGTATCCAGTTAGCGATAAGCGAGGTGAGGCGTTCACGAAACGCCTTGGCAAGTAAAATGACTTTGGTTTCGATATTCAGGCTGTTATCGATAACGTCAGCATATTCTCGATCGATCACGTGCAAGACGATCTTTTCAAGCTCATCCATGGCATTTTCATGTGCATGATTCACAACGCGACGAGCAAATAGCTCAAGTTGACCCACTCGAATAAAGGAGGGGGCGACGCGGGTTGAGATGGCAACGGGTTCATTGATAATAATATCCGGTTCAGTTGACGCCGAACCATCTGAATACCAGGGTCGTCTGACACGCTCGGTGGTCGAGGCATACAAACTTAATGAACGTGATGTGGGCACACCGAGTGCGTGCATGTGTTCTTGAGCAAGAAACTCTCTGATGCTGGAGCGTAAAACAGCTCGACCATCTGCACCCCGGCAGTAGGGTGTTCGACCACCACCTTTTAACTGCATTTCCCAGCGTTGGCCTTTGATAACCGCTTCTAATACGGAAATGGCACGACCATCACCGTAGCCGTTACCGGTTTGGAACGGACACTGTTGAGTGTATTCCGTACCGTAAATAGATAAGGCGTAACCCGTCGCCCAGCCAACTTTACGAATAAGAGCGGGAACATCAGTCAGATCGCCGGAAAACAGTCGGACAAAGTCTTCCGAGGTCGCCAGGCTGTCTGCGAAACCCAGTTCATCGAAAAAGGTTTTACTGTGCGAGACGTAAACCGGGTTTTCGATGGGTGTGGGTTTTACCGGAACATAATGCCCCGAGAAAACTTGTCTTGGATAATGATCATCGCCATTTGCCGTCGCGTCTGGATCACGGTTAAGTGAGTCCATGAGCGAATAGCTTGTGAGTTGTGCAAGGTCGTCGAGTGTCGAGACTTCTGAAGTCATAATTCGGGGGCTTATCAATAGTGTCAGAGTGTTTGATGTCACCAGTATGACTGGCTTAATCAAGCGAAGTTCTACGTTAACATTTAACTGAATTTACTCAAAACCCAATAAGCAGGACGAGTCAGGAAGAAATGGAAGCAACCGGGAAATTAAGGGTCAGCCAACTTGATTAGGCTGACCTTTATTTATAGTCAAAATATCGATGAAGCAATTACGCAGTATGAGGTGAAAGCGCAATTACTCTTACTGTTTCGCTGTTAGTGCTTGTTGGACCCAGCCTTCAGCACCATCATCTGTGGTGACAAAATAAAAGCCGTTTGCTTGTTCACCCATAAATACCAGACTGCTGGTTTTATCAACGAGCGAGACGGTCTCTGATGATTTGCTTGGATCTTTATAGACTTTCAGTTTGTTGATTTTAGCAACCAATACATCGCCTGCTTCAAGAGCGCCGCTAGTATCTTCTGACTCATTATTACCAAAACCCATCGTTTTGCCGAGAGAACTGACTTCTTTTGAACTGCTGCTGACATCGGAAACCGCATTTTTCAGATCACGAATACCATCCATGAAGTCTGCATGTACGACGGGTGTAATAGTAGTCAAAGTCATTGTAATTGCTAGAAGAAGGCTCTGTTTGAACATGGTTATATATCCTTATTGAGAATGATTATTTTTGTATTTTTCGGATAATAACTAATTTTGCAAAAAATCTCTTACATTTCTTAACAGTCCGCTTTGCAAGCCAATCACACTAACCAAATTTATTAAAAATCCAATAAGCGGGACGAATCAGTAAAAAGTGAATAATTCTGTAAGTCCAGGTTATCAATATATAGAGCGGGCTTATAAAGCCGAGCAATGGCAGGTACAAAAGAATAAAAGCTAGGCGGTGTAGCAGATAACGGAGAGTGAATGGAAACCAGTGACGGTAATTGATTCTGAGTGGTGAAGCCCAGAGTTTGAGGTATAAGAACCAGGATGTCTTATGGGCGACTAAGCCAATTACCAAAGAGCCGACTAATGAAAGATGTACCCATGACGGGATAAGTGGGTGAATGCGATCATCCAGTTCTTGAGCACGAGCCTCATTGGGCTGAAATAGCATGACGGATTTTGTTAAAGCATGCAGTGGCATTAAGGCGAGATCGATGCTGCTGCTTTGCGGTTGGATGGCTTTAGTAGGCACGCTATGGTCAAAATGCAGGGCGGTACGTAATTTCCCTGATGAATCAATTTCTACCGGCACAGGTGATGAGGAGTTTTTGGGGGCGAAGGCATTATAAAAATCACCAGCGGTATATGAATTTAAACTACCGGTATCTTTTCGTTTTTGCCAGTCTTTAGCCAATTGATCTAAGGTTTTTTTGGGCTTGTCTGAGCCTAGAATGATCAGACTGATATCTCTATCAGCAGCGACTTTTTCCAAATCCATTACAGCGATCTTTTCTTTACCTTGAATGATAAAGCCATTCTCTACCTTGGCTGAAATAACAAAGCTTTGCTGCCGCATTGTTTTGAGTGCATTTAGTAACTGGTTTGTGCCGACTTTATCCACGGGTATTTTTGAGCCGTAGCTTTGTTTGGGCAGTGTCAGATCAGGATTATCGGCTAATTGAATCAAGCGCATATTCGCTGAGGTAACCGGCCGTTGTAACTGCCACAGTGCCGTTTTTAATGAAGACATATCGCTAATGTTGATACTGATATGGTTATCAATCAGTTTGGTCGCTGCCGGGCTGGTGCTTAAGGAATAGGTTTTGCCATGCCGTGATTTGAGTTTGATGGCAACGTCTGCGGGCAGTTTATTAAAGGCATCCAGAGAGTAGGGGAGATTGCTTTCAGAAAGTAATAAAGTGGCTTGTTTGTTTGTATCCACTGCATTTTCAGTGAATTGATGCACAGGCACACTTTTGCCATCCGGTGTTCTTGCCATCCACTGGTTTTGGCTGTGATTGAAGCTAATTTCAGCAACACTGCCTTCTGGATAATGAGCCAATTCATCAGCAAAGCGAAAGGATGAGGTGTGATGCGTATCCGGAGCATCTGCTTTTTTGCCTAATTTTGCCAAGCTGGAGATCAAACCTGCCTCGGCTGGGGAATGGGCAAAAGTGAAGATGGTCGTCAGGAATAGATAAAACCAGAGTGTTCTTGCAGGATAAGCAATCATTTAAGGCCCGTTCCTCCGATAATAACTAAACGACTTTTATTAATGCCCACACGTTTTACTGATGCTCGACACCAATAAAAAAGCCTCGAGACTTTGCAGTATCGAGGCTTTCGTATTCTTATGGTACCCAGGGCCGGAATCGAACCGGCACGCCGGATTAGGGCGAGGGATTTTAAGTCCCTTGTGTCTACCAATTTCACCACCTGGGCAACAAGCCGCACATTATAACGAAGATTTTCGATTTGTTCACTACCCTTTTTACTATTTTGTTACAGATTTGGGTAATTGGTAGTGGGCTTCGATCATTTCACGAGTCAGAATGCCGTAAATCCGTTCGATCATCGGGGCGTTTTGACGGCTGACATAAAGGGCTTCTACATGATGTTCGTTCAGGGCCTGATACGCTTCAAAGAGACTGGTATGTAAGGAAATTTTGTGTACATCCCGACGTGTGCCTGGAATCTGCATTAAGTCGATTTCGCTGTTTTCGCCCATCTCTTTGACGCTGACCGCTCTTGCCAGATCACTGGCAGGCATCATCACAACCGGAATACGATCACGGGTGATGATGATCCACTCAGGGCTGTTTTTTAGCGTTTGCATCGCCATTTGAGCGTTGATCACTTGATTTAAGGTGACAAAATTACGTTGCATGGCTGCCCCAACACTGACTTTGCGTAAGGCTTGTGAGATTGGATCATTTTGAAAGTCGAGTCCACGATAGCGAAGAATGCTGACAAACAAGGCATCGAGCTTGAAGTAGTCATGAATAATCAGACTGGAGAAAACAATCGCCAACATACCTGGCAGGATGATTTCCGGGTTACCGGTTAATTCCAACATGGCCATTAAGGCGGCGAGCGGGGCTTTGAGCGTGGCCGACATCATTGCGCACATGCCGATAACCGCATAAAAGGTCATCGACGAAGCATATTCCGGTAACACTAAATTACCGATATAACCCAGAATGGCACCGGCACATGCACCGACTACCATGGTGGGGCCGACCATACCTGCGGGAATGCCAAAACCAACACAGGCAGAAGACAGCACCAGTTTAAGAATCAGAATAATGACCAGGCTGCCAATCGCGATTTCATTAGCGGAAATACTGCCAATAATGCCGTAACCCATACCCATTACTTCGGGTACGGCCATGCCGAAAATCCCCATTAAAATACCGGCATAAGTCGGACGCAACCAGGCCGGATGTTTACTGAACGTGCCAGAAAACAGTTTCAGACTTTTGAGCGATAAAGTGGCTAAAAAGCCAATAATAATGCCGAGAAAGATGATGTAGGGCAGCTCCCATAATGATTGCATTTGGGTAGCGAGATTGACGAAAACAGTATCATCACCAAAGGTCAGACGGCAGACTACCGCGCCGGTGACGGCTGCCAGAATGACCGGAATAAAGCTGGCGATATGGTATTCCATCATGATGACTTCCATCGCGAAGATCACACCAGCGATGGGGGTATTAAACGAGGCCGCAATGGCGGCGGCAGAGCCGGAAGCAACCAGAATACGTACGCTGTTATTTGGCAGTTCTAAACCACTGGCGAGTAAACTGCCGCTGGCGGCACCCAGGTGAACCCCCGGACCTTCACGGCCAACAGAGTGGCCGGTGATAATGGCGATACTGGTACCTATAAATTGGCGAACCGCATTTTGCCAGGGAAGCCTGCCTTCATAAGAAGACAGCCGTTCGATCACATGTAAGATGCCGGTATTTCGCTGCTCTGCATCCAGTCCACGAAATAACAATCCGATTAACAGACTGCCAATGATGGGCAGTACCAGTAACCAGTACCACGGTAAGCTGTCGTAACTTTCGACTTCGCCGGAGGGAAATAAAGCCATCTGACCAAAATCAATGGTGAGACGTAACAGGATAATGGCCAAGCTCGACAGTAATCCGGTGATGACCGCAAGTACGTAAAGCTTTACGCCTAATCGACCAAAGATAAAGTACTGTCGGATTTTTTCCAGCATATTCCCTATATAACTTTGGAAAATCGCTGCCTTGCTTGTTGACTGTATTTATCAAACACCATGCAGATATTACGTATTAACAAGCGGCCAGCGGGTAAGACTTCTATAGAGTCCCATTTATACTGCAACAGGCCGTCTTGGGCAAATTGTTCTAGGTCGGCAATGGCATCTGCAAAATAGTCGTTGAAGTTGATCTGATAGGCTTTTTCAATGGCGGGTATGTCCAAGGCAAAATCACAGATAAGACGGGTGATGATATCGCGACGACATTTATCATCCTCATCCAGCTCTACACCACGTAATACCGGTAATTTTCCCGCTTTGATCGCTTCATCGTATTCCGGCAGTGTTTTCACATTTTGCACATAGGCATCACCGACTTTGCCGATAGAGGTCACACCCAAACCAATCAGATCACACTCTGCACGGGTCGAGTAACCTTGAAAGTTGCGATAGAGCTGTTTGTTTTGTTGGGCCAGTGTGAGTTCATCATCAGGTTTGGCAAAGTGGTCCATACCTATATATACATAACCGGCGGCGGTCAGTTTATCGATGGTGCGATGCAGAATTTGTAACTTCACTTGTGGTGGCGGGATATCGGCCGTGGCGATTTGGCGCTGCGTTTTAAACAATTCAGGCATATGTGCGTAGTTAAACACAGATAAACGATCCGGGCTGGCGGCAATGACTTTGTCTAAGGTGTCGCTAAAACTTTCCACGGTCTGATGTGGCAGGCCATAGATTAGATCCAAGCTGATACTACGAAAACCTTCACGACGTGCGGCATCCAGAACTGAAAATGTTTGCTCTTCTGTTTGAATCCGGTTCACGGCTTTCTGCACTTTAGGATTGAAGTCCTGTAAACCGAGGCTGATGCGGTTAAAACCCAGTTCTCTTAACAGTTTGATGGTGGCGTCATCCGCTTCGCGGGGATCAATTTCAATTGAAAACTCGCCTTTGTCATCATCTGCCAAGGTGAAATATTTCCATGTCTGCGCCATCAGTTCACGCATTTGTTGATGCGTTAAAAACGTCGGTGTGCCGCCGCCCCAGTGTAATTGTTCTACCACACGGTTTGTGTCAAACAACTCAGCCTGCATGCGAATTTCTTCATAGAGATTTTCCAGGTAAGGCTGAGCATGCTGGCGGTTTTTGGTGATGATTTTATTGCAGGCACAATAGAAACAAACTGTATCGCAGAACGGCACATGGAAATATAAAGAAAGCGGGCCGCCACGCTGATTTGATAAGGCAATATGCTGAGCATAAGTGTCGGCAGTAAAACCATGATGAAATTCGACCGCGGTCGGATAAGATGTATAACGCGGGCCAGCTTTGTCGTAACGGCGGATTAATTCGGCATTAAATTCAATCGCATCAGTCATGGTTTTGTTCCTAAATAATGTGTGCAAAGTATAACCAGCGAGGATTTGTACTGTTTTAATATCCGAACAGATCTTGACCTGGATCAAAGCTAGCACTGGCTACGGACTGATGAGTGGGGGAAAAGAATCGCTTTGCCTATATAAATCATCGATTTTGGTGGTTTGGAAAAGCCGTTATCTACGGTATTATTAGCCTCTTTTTTAAGCATCTCCGGCAATCATCTATGAAAGTATTAGTCATCGGTAGCGGTGGGCGCGAACATGCACTCGCCTGGAAACTGAATCAATCACCAAAATGTTCTCAAGTCTTTGTCGCACCCGGTAATCCCGGCACGGCCAGTGAAAGCAATATCAGCAATGTGGATATCAAAGTCGAAGATATCGCCGGGCTGGTGAAATTTGCTCAGGACAATGCGATTGATCTCACCGTGGTCGGGCCGGAAGTGCCATTAACCATGGGCGTTGTCGATGCGTTTGAAGCCGCGGGTTTACGTTGTTTTGGTCCATCAAAAGCGGCGGCACAATTAGAAGCCTCAAAGAGTTTCACCAAAGACTTTTTGGCTCGTCATCAAATTCCAACCGCGGCTTATCAAGTATTTACTCAGGTTGATGAAGCCAAAGCCTACATTCAAGAGCAGGGCGCACCCATTGTGGTGAAAGCCGATGGTCTAGCTGCCGGTAAAGGCGTGATTGTGGCGATGACCGAAGCTGAAGCCATTGCTGCGGTAGAAGATATGCTGTCTGGTAATGCCTTTGGCGATGCCGGTAGCCGCGTGGTCATTGAAGAATTTATGACCGGCGAAGAAGCCAGCTTTATCGTGATGGTCGATGGGGAACATATTCTGCCACTCGCGACCTCGCAAGATCACAAAGCACGTGATGATGGTGATAAAGGCCCGAACACAGGTGGTATGGGTGCATATTCTCCAGCTCCGGTGGTGACCGATGAAGTGTTTACACGCATTATGGCCGAAGTGATTGAGCCTACTGTGAAAGGCATGGCGGCTGATGGTCGTCCCTACACGGGCTTTTTGTATGCCGGTTTGATGATTGATGAAGCCGGTGCGCCGCGTGTGGTTGAATATAACTGCCGTTTTGGTGATCCCGAAACCCAGCCTATTTTGATGCGTTTGCAATCTGACCTTATCACCTTATGTGAAGCGGCTTTAGATAAACGCTTGAATGAAGTCGAAGCTGAATGGGATCCTCGTGCAGCTATCGGTGTCGTGATGGCCGCGGGTGGTTATCCCGATAGTTATCGTAAAGGTGACGTGATTACTGGCATTGCTGACGCTGAGAAAAATGGCAGCAAAGTGTTTCATGCTGGCACAGCGAGTCAAGGTGATGATGTGGTTACGGCTGGCGGTCGTGTTTTATGTGTGACCGCACTGGGTAATACCGTGGCAGAAGCGCAAAAGTCGGCTTATCAGGCATTGGATCACATTAAGTGGAAAGATGCGTATTTCCGTACCGATATAGCCTACCGCGCTGTGGCACGTGAGCAGGGCTAAATTGACGGCTTAAGAAGGTAAAAAAAGGGGTTACTGGTTAACCCCTTTTTATTGAGTGACATTAGGGTATTCAATCAGTGTGGTCTGAATAGAGGCGAGAACATGACAAATACTTGGCGATTACGAGAAGCGGTAAAAACCCTGAATGCCGGTGGCGTTATCGGCTACCCGACAGAGGCGGTGTTTGGTGTGGGCTGCGATCCTTGGGATGAAGAAGCATTATTGCGTTTATTAGAGCTGAAACAACGTCCCTGGCATAAAGGGCTTATCCTTATCGCATCAGACTTTAATCAGTTACAAGATTTTATTAAACCCGTTGATGCCAAAGTGTTAGCCGAACTGAATAAAACCTGGCCCGGCCCTGTAACGTGGTTACTGCCAGTGCGTGAAGAAGTCCCGATGTTGTTAACGGGCTTACACGACACCATTGCCGTGCGAGTGACGGCGCACCCACAAACCCGTGCTTTATGTGAAGCCTTTGGTGGCGCGATTGTCTCAACCAGTGCCAACCTCAATGGCTTACGACCAGCGATGAATGTGCATCAGGTTCGCTGGCAATTGCCTGAGCTGGATTATGTGTTAGCGGGTAGTTTGGGCGGCGCCAAAAAACCAAGCCAAATCAGAGATGCACAAACAGGAGAAATTTTACGATGAGTACACCGGACATTGATGCCGTTCGTGAATACCTACTTCGTCTACAAGAAAGTATTTGCAACGAACTTGAATTAATAGATGGTAAAGCATCGTTTGAAATTGATGACTGGAAACGTGAAACTGGCGGTGGTGGTCGTACTCGAGTTTTAACCAATGGCGCCGTCTTTGAACAAGGTGGTGTTAATTTTTCTGAAGTCAGTGGAGATGATTTACCGGCTTCGGCAACGGCCAGCCGTCCTGAGTTAGCGGGTCGAAGTTTTCGCGCGATGGGTGTGTCACTCGTTATCCATCCTCATAATCCGTACGTACCAACATCACACGCCAATGTCCGCTTTTTTATTGCAGAAAAAGACGGTGAAGATCCTATCTGGTGGTTTGGTGGTGGCTATGACTTAACGCCTTATTACGGCAATGAAGAAGATGTGATTCATTGGCATACCACCGCTAAAGCCGCGTGTGATCCTTTTGGTGAGGATGTGTATCCACGCTTTAAAAAGTGGTGTGATGAGTATTTTTACCTAAAACATCGTGATGAGTGCCGTGGCGTCGGTGGTTTGTTTTTTGATGATCTGAATGAATGGGGCTTTGATCGCTGTTTTGCCTTTATGCAATCGGTTGGCGACAGTTATATCAAGGCTTATGCACCGATTGTGCAGAAACGTAAGGACACCGAGTTTGGTGAACGCGAACGCGACTTTCAGTTATACCGTCGTGGACGTTATGTCGAGTTTAATCTGGTGTATGACCGTGGCACATTGTTTGGATTACAGTCGGGAGGCCGCACCGAATCGATTTTGATGTCGCTACCTCCACTGGTGAAATGGCGTTATCACTGGATTCCGGAAGCCGGATCAGCAGAAGCCCGTTTATACACGGACTTTCTGCCGCCACGCGACTGGATTTAAGACTCGCCGGATAAGGCGGCGAGTTGATCCGCCTGATATTCGTTGATCAGGGGTTCAATAACCTGTTCCAGCTCACCTTCCATGATCTCAACCAGTTTGTATAAGGTCAGATTGATACGGTGATCAGTAACACGTCCCTGAGGATAGTTATAGGTACGGATACGTTCGCTTCGGTCACCTGAACCCACCAGTGATTTACGTGTTTGAGCTTCTTCGGCCGCTTGTTTTTCTACCTGCGCAGCCATGATGCGCGCTTGTAAAACGGACATCGCTTTTGCACGATTTTTATGTTGCGAACGCTCTTCCTGACATTCGACGACGATACCGGTTGGAATGTGAGTAATACGCACCGCAGAATCTGTGGTGTTAACGTGCTGACCACCGGCGCCTTGAGAGCGGTAGGTATCGACTTTTAAATCGGCCGGGTTGATATCGACTTCATCAATTTCATCCGCTTCCGGCAGAATAGCCACTGTACAGGCCGAGGTATGAATACGGCCTTGTGATTCCGTTTCCGGAACCCGTTGAACACGGTGAGCACCTGATTCGAACTTCAGACGTGAATATGCACCTTCACCAACAATGCGACAGATGACTTCTTTATAACCGCCATGTTCACCTTCCTGCGCATTGATCACTTCGACTTTCCAGCGACGAGACTCAGCATATTTAGTGTACATACGGAATAAATCGCCAGAGAAAATCGCTGCTTCATCACCACCGGTTCCGGCACGAATTTCCAGGTAAATATTGCGTTGATCATTAGGATCTTTAGGCAGTAATAACTTTTGCAGGGTTAATTCGAGCTCTTCGATTTTTTCTTCTGCAGCATTAATTTCTTCTTTTGCCATTTCACGCATGTCAGCATCATCTTCATTCAGCATCAGCTTGGCATCTTCTAATGCGCTGATTGTGCGGCGATATGCGTTGAAATTGCTGACAACAGGCTCTAATTGAGCATATTCCTGCGACAGTGATCGGAATTTATTCTGATCGGCCATGGTGTCAGGATCAGCGAGCAGACCACTAATTTCTTCATGACGATCAACGAGTGATTCTAATTTATGTTTGATCGAATCTTTCACTTGGGATCCTTGATATTAAACAGACGCCGCGCTGCGGTGAGTAAATGGCCTTCTTCATCAAATCCGGATTGACGGAGCTGGCGACTCGGTTCATGCAGTAAACGGTTGGTCAATGTACGTGCGAGCTCAGTCATAGCCTGTTCGGCAGGCATGCCTTGCTCAAATTGTTTTATTGCTCTTTCCAGTGAATGCTTACTTATCTCTTCAGCATTGTCACGTATGGCTCTAATTACAGGGACGGCATCTTGGGTTCTGAGCCAGGCCTGAAAATGATCCACTTGTGTATCGATAATTTCTTCAGCCTGTAAGGCCGCATCACGACGAGATTGTAAGTTCTCTTCGATGATTTCTTTCAGATCATCAACACAATAAAGGTATATATCATCCAATAATCCGACTTCGGCTTCAATATCGCGTGGTACGGCGATATCGACCATGAAAATTGGTTTACGTTTACGGATTTTTAAGGCTCTTTCAACAGCACCTTTACCGAGAATTGGCAGTTGGCTGGCGGTTGAGCTGACCACAATATCGGCTTCGGCCAAATGTGCCGGCAGTTCACTCAGACTAATGGCATAACCATCTACTTGAGTGGCGAGATTATGTGCCCGTTCAATCGTGCGGTTGGCAATGATGATACGTTTAATACCATTGTCATAGAGATGGCGTGCGACCAGTTCAATGGTCTCGCCTGCACCTATTAATAAGGCGGTGGAGTCAGCCAGCTCGCTAAAAATTTGTTTCGCCAGACTGACGGCAGCAAAAGCTACCGAAACAGGACTGTTTCCAATCGCGGTATCCGTACGGACTTGTTTGGCAACTGCAAATGCGTGTTGAAACAAACGGCCTAGTGATTTTCCAAGGGTATTAGCATTAAGTGATTGGCTATAAGCATCTTTTAGCTGACCCAGAATCTGGGGTTCGCCCAGCACCATAGAATCCAGACCACAGGCCACGCGCATCAGATGACGAATGGCGTCGGCATGCTGGTAGTGATACAGATAAGGAGTGATGGTGCCATCTTCCTGTTGATGATACTGATGCAACCAAGCGAGGATATGGTTGTCAGACTCTGCATCAACACAACAATAGATTTCAGTACGATTGCATGTCGACAAGATAACGACTTCAAGTATGGAATCATCTTCATGTAAAGTGGATAAAGCTGCTGGAAGCATGCTCGCATCAAACGCAAATAGCTCACGGATATGAACCGGAGCAGTGTTGTGGTTGATGCCATAGGTGACAAGATGCATATTAAGAAAAAGTCGTTATTAAATGCTGTTAAACTTTACAGCCATTATTACAATCGTCTGTTATTAGTGAAAACAATTCGCCATTCTATCAAAATCAAACGTTCAGGTCGTTTTAATATGGATTCAACGAAATCATTCATGATGAATGTAGGGCAACATACTAAATATTTTGCTCTGATCGGACTTACCTCACTCATTACTGCCTGTGCTGCAACCCCCGCACAGCAAAGTAAAGCCACAGTTGATGAGGCGCAAAAAGTCGTCAAAGCTGCACCGGAAGTGAAAGAGGAAAAAAAGCCCGAAGTCACTATGCCAATGTCACCTGAACTGATGTACTACATCCTTACTGCGGAAGTGGCGGGTCAGCGTGGTGAAGTCGGAGCCGCCGTTGAACTTTACGAGCGAGCTGCGGATATGGTCAAGTCGCCTAAACTGGCTGGCCGAAGTGCTCAGGTGGCGACACTTTCCCGAAACGAAGAAAAAATTAATCATGCTCTGGATCGCTGGTTAGAAGTGGATCCTAATAATGCCGATGTCTATATGATGCGCGCGCCATTTTTGATGATGGAGAAAGACTATGACGGCGCAGTTCAGGCCATTAATAAAGCACTGTCTCTAGCGCCAGAAAATCAAAAACTGTACTTAGCCAGAGCGACAGAAAATCTGGCTGAAGTGGCGTCTCCGGAAGAAGCGCTCGCCACACTGAAGAAATTAGATCTGTATAAGCAAGGCCATCCTGATGCGCATTATGCGTATGCTCGCTTAGCGTTCTTCTATCAGCAATACCCAGAAACACTGGCTGAAATTGATCCTTTATTAAAAGCCGATCCTGAGAATGAAAGTTATCTCGTTTTGAAAGCCGATACCTTACAGCGATTGGGTAAAACCAAAGAAGGTGTGAAACTGCTAGCCAAACCTGCAGCAAAAGATGATGCCAGTGATGAACTGCGTTTTACCTATGGCAAATTATTAGGTGATGACGGCCAACTGGACAAAGCACGCACTATTTTTGAATCCATTCAAGCGGATAATCCAGAAAATCGGGATGTGCTTTTCGCGCTTGGCTTGTTAGCGCTGGAAGAAAAAGATGGCGAAAAAGCCAAATCGTATTTCAGTGATTTATTAAGACTGGGCGATCCTACCAATCAGGCTGCGTATTTTATGGGGATTGCTGAAGAGTTGAATGCCAATGTCGATGCCGCGCTGGTTTGGTTTGCCTCAGTACCGGTGCAAAGCAGTCGTTTTGATTTAGCGCAGACGCATTACATTAATTTATTGCTGGGTCGCGATGACATCGATAAAGCCCGTGAACATCTGGCACAGTTGAGACAGCAATTACCTAATAAAGCCCTGCAGTATTACTTATTCGAAGCCAGCTTGTTACGCGACCACGGTATGAAACAAGAGGCTTTTGACTTATTAACAAAAGCCATCAAGCATTACCCAAAAAATGAAGATGCGCTTTATAGCAGAGCGATGATTGCTGAGTCGATGGATAGGCTAGATGTGCTGGAAGCGGATTTAAGACAGATTCTGGCCAATGATCCTAATAATTCTCAGGCATTAAATGCACTGGGTTATACATTGACGGATCGTACTGATCGTCATCAGGAAGCATTAAAGCTGATTCAACGTGCTCTAGAACTTAAGCCAGGTGACCCTTTCTACCTCGACAGTCTGGGTTGGGTTTATTATCGCCTGGGTGACTTAGAAAAAGCGGAAAAATACCTGCGGGAAGCGACGGAAGCCAATCCTGATTCGGAGTTCATTGCCCATTTAGGTGAAGTGCTGTGGCAGCGCGGCAAAAAACAAGAAGCGAAAAAAATCTGGGATAAAGGTCTGTTGCAAGATCCTGACAATACCTTGTTAATTGAAACCATGCGCAGGTTTGGCCTATGAGGTTAGTCTGGCTGGCAGCACTGAGTCTGTTGCTGACCGCCTGTGCGCCTTTATGGCAAGCAAAAACGACTGAGTCGCCAGAGCAAAAATGGCAACAGCAGCAGCAAGAAATAGCGTCACTGAAAGACTGGCGGTTTCGAGGTCGTACGGCGATCACCCAAGGTCGTGAAGGCTGGAACGCGGGAATCACTTGGCAACAACAAGGTGATGGTTTTGATATCAAATTATCAGGCCCTTTTTCCCAAGGTGGGGCTGAGTTAATGGGTGATGCACAACAAGTTACCTTAACGCTGGATAATGGTGAGCAATATTCGGCGCAGACCCCCGAGCAACTTTTAGCCAAAACTTTAGGCTGGCTTTTACCGGTGAGTGCATTACGTGATTGGGTGAGAGGCGTGCCTTATAAAGACGCTGCAGTAGATAAGTATCAACTGGATGAAAATGGGCGTCTGAAAACCTTAGAACAAGCCGGTTGGCAGGTGGAATACCTGCGCTATGTGCCATTTAATGGCTTGGTGGTACCCGCTAAAATTTTTATCAAACACCCTGATTTGAATATTAGATTAGTGATTGCAGATTGGAGTCGAGCTGAGTGAAAGCATGGCCAGCGCCGGCAAAATTAAATTTATTTTTGCATATCACCGGACGGCGGGAAGACGGCTATCACAACCTTCAGACCGCATTTCAGTTTCTGGATTTTGGCGATAGTCTGTTTTTTGATACCAATAACTCAGGCAAAATCGATCTACAAACTGAATTTGCAGGTGTGCCCAGCGAAGATAATCTGATTGTTAAAGCGGCAACATTATTAAAACCCTTTACTGAAACACATCATGGGGTGGATATTTCCGTCACAAAACGCTTACCCATGGGGGGCGGTTTAGGAGGCGGCAGTTCAAATGCCGCTACAACATTAGTCGCGTTGAATAAGCTATGGCAATGTGGTTTGTCACAGCAAAAATTAGCGCAAATCGGACTCAGTTTGGGGGCAGATGTGCCGATTTTTATCGCTGGTCACGCTGCCTGGGCAGAAGGCGTCGGCGAAGACTTAACGCCAATATCCCCGATAGAACCTTGGTTTGCGGTGATTTGTCCTGATTGTCATGTGTCTACTGCAGAAATATTTTCATCGGTTGAATTGACACGAGACTGCGAACCTATCACAATACCGCGCTTCCTTTCTGGGGAAGGCAGAAACGTCTGCGAAGCGGTAGTGATAAAACACTATCCGGCAGTTGCAAATGCACTGGAATGGTTGGCACAATACGCGCCTCCGAGAATGACTGGTACAGGAGCATGTGTTTTCGCTGATTTTCAAAGTCAGCAACAAGCACAAGACGTAATAGATAAACTGCCTTCACACTGGCAGGGTTTTGTGGCAAAAGGCTGTAATCAGTCGCCACTCACTGCAAGAGCACTGGCAGAAAAATAAGCCAGATGTGACTGCAAGATGATAGAATGAGTTTTGTCAGTTGGGGTATCGCCAAGCGGTAAGGCACTGGGTTTTGATCCCAGCATTCCCAGGTTCGAATCCTGGTACCCCAGCCACTCTTTTGTTTTTTTGATAGAAAACTCGGCGCCTCTACCGTGACACAAAACCGACTTCTCCAGTTACAACAACGAACAGCCGACAGCCGTATGATGGTATTCACTGGTAATGCCAATCGTAAGCTGGCTCAAAGCATCGCCAATTTCCTCAATATTTCCCTTGGCAAAGCCACGGTGGAAAAATTCAGTGACGGCGAAATCATGGTTGAAATCCTTGATAACGTACGTGGTAAAGACGTCTTTATCGTTCAACCTACCTGCATGCCAACCAATGATCACCTGATGGAATTGATGGTGATGACCGATGCCATCCGTCGTGCATCAGCAAAGCGTATTACGCTGGTTGTGCCTTATTTTGGTTATTCACGACAAGATCGTCGTCCTCGTTCAGCGCGTGTAGCGATTACCGCGAAAGTCGTAGCGAATATGCTGACTGGCGTTGGCGCAGACCGCGTTTTAACCGTCGATTTACATGCTGATCAAATCCAGGGCTTTTTTGATTGTCCTGTTGATAATGTTTATGCCTCACCGGTGTTACTGGGTGATATCTGGAAGCATAAATACGAAGACCTAGTGGTCGTCTCGCCTGATGTGGGTGGTGTAGTCAGAGCGCGTGCCTTAGCGAAACATCTCGGTGTTGAATTAGCCATTATCGATAAACGTCGTCCCCGCGCTAATGAAGCCAAAGTGATGAATATCATTGGTGATGTGGATGGTCGCGTGTGTGTGTTGATTGATGACATGGTGGATACTGCCGGTACATTATGTGCGGCCTCTGCTGCACTAAAAGAACATGGCGCTACCCGTGTGGTCGCCTACACAACACATCCGGTTTTATCGGGCCCAGCTATAAAAAATATCAGCAACTCAGTACTGGATGAACTAGTGGTAACCGATACCATTCCATTGCAGCCGCATGCGCAGGAATGTGAAAAAATTCGCGTGTTAAGCATTGCTGAAATGCTGGCAGAAGCGATGTACAGAATTAGCAACGAGGAGTCAGTCAGCTCCTTGTATATGGATTAGTTAGCTACGGCTGACTTTTACGTGCCGAACCTGGTCGCGGGGGAGGCTTACGCCGCTTAAAAAGCGGCATTTTTGATGGGCAAAAGTCCATTGTTTTTGGAGAAAAAAATGGAAAACTTATTTGAAGTACAAGCTGAAGCGCGTACTGATGAGGGGAAAGGTGCGAGCCGCCGCCTTCGTCATGCGGGTAAAGTACCAGCTGTTGTTTATGGCGCTGAAAAAGAGCCAGTTTCGATCGCTTTAGATCACAACCAATTCATTCGTCATTTAGCTGAAGAAGCATTTTATGCTCACATTCTGACGCTGAACATTGGCAAGAAAAAAGAGCAAGTTGTATTAAAAGACTTGCAACGTCATCCTGCCAATGACAACAAAATCATTCACGCTGACTTCCTGCGTGTTGATGCAAAACATGAAATGACAATGACTGTTCCTCTTCACTTCATCGGCGAAGAAAAAGCCGTAGGTGTGAAAGCCGGTGGTGTGGTTTCTCACGTGATGACTGAGGTTGAAATTGCTTGTTTACCAGCTGATCTGCCAGAGTTCATTGAGGTAGATATCAGCAAGCTGGAATTAGATCACGCTATTCACTTATCAGAACTTGTTCTGCCTAAAGGCGTTAGCTTACCTGCACTGTCACACGGTCAGGAAGAGCACCTTGAAGAAGGCGAACGTTCTGCTTATGACCAAGCAGTGGTCAATATTCATATGCCTCGCGTACATTCAGTGGATGATGAAGCTGAAGACGCAGAGGGTGATGAAGAAGCAACTGAAGAGTAATCTTTAGATGGGGAGCTGGATCATTGCCGGTTTAGGTAATCCCGGCTCCCAGTATGAAGGAACCCGGCATAATGTCGGGTTCTGGCTTTTGGACCAGCTGGCTCGTGAGCTCGGGGTGAACTTCACTGTTCAAAACCGATATCACGGGGAGCTGGTTCAATGCTCTCTGGATGGTCATAAAGTTTTTTTGCTCAAACCACTGACTTTTATGAACAGAAGCGGTCAGTCTGTTGCCCCGTTAGCGAATTTTTTCAAAATTCCGTTAGAGAATATTCTCGTTATTCATGATGAATTAGATTTGTCTCCCGGAACCGTTAAACTGAAACGCGATGGCGGTCATGGTGGGCATAATGGACTCAGGGATATTATTGCTCAGACGGGTGGCAAGCAATTTCTGCGCTGTCGTTTGGGAATAGGACATCCTGGTCATAGCAAGCTGGTTTCTGATTATGTTCTCAGTAAACCGTCACCGACCGATCGCCAACAGATCGAGCAAGCCATCGATAATGTTTTACGTATTTTGCCAGAGGTGTTATCCGGAAATATGGATAAGGCTATGAACTGGCTACATTCACAATAGGATTTCTCATGGGATTTAAGTGCGGTATCGTCGGTTTACCTAATGTTGGCAAATCAACCTTGTTTAATGCATTGACTGAAGCCGGTATCGATGCGCAGAACTATCCTTTTTGTACTATTGAGCCTAATGTCGGCATCGTTCCCGTACCTGATCCACGTATGGATAAACTGGCAGCTATAGTAAATCCAGAACGCGTTTTACCTACCACGATGGAATTTGTCGATATCGCTGGCCTGGTGGCGGGTGCCTCAAAAGGTGAGGGTCTGGGCAATAAATTTCTGGCCAATATTCGCGAGACAGATGCGATTGCACACGTAGTACGTTGTTTTGAAGATGACAATATCGTGCATGTCGCCGGTAAAGTGTCACCTTTGGATGATATTGAAGTGATTAATACCGAGTTAGCGCTTGCGGACTTGGAAAGTGTTGAAAAAGCCATCACCAAAACGACTCGTGATGCCAAAAGTGGTGACAAAACGGCTAAAGCCAGATTAGAGCTACTCACGCAAATGCGTGATGAACTGGATAGTGGCAAACCTGTTCGTGCCATGGGCTTTGATAAAGAACAACTGGCTTTGATTCGTGACTTACATCTGCTGACGATCAAACCCACCATGTATATTGCCAATGTCTCTGAAGATGGTTTTGAGAATAACGCTGCTTTAGATGCCGTTAAACAATTCGCTGAGCAAGAAAATGCTAATGTTGTCGCGATTTGTGCGGCGATTGAATCAGAAATCGCAGGCTTGGAAGACGATGAAAAAGTCGAATTTCTAAGTGAAATCGGGCAAGACGAGCCGGGTTTGAATCGTGTTATCCGTGCCGGTTATGAATTGCTTGGTTTACATACTTATTTTACAGCCGGTGTAAAAGAAGTGCGGGCATGGACGGTGAAAGTAGGCGCGACAGCACCGGAAGGCGCTGGTGTTATTCACACTGACTTTCAGAAAGGGTTTATCCGCGCAGAAGTCATCAGCTACGATGATTTTGTTCAATACAATGGTGAGCAAGGCGCGAAAGATGCCGGTAAGTGGCGTCTGGAAGGCAAAGAATATGTCATCAAAGATGGCGATGTCATGCATTTCCGCTTCAACGTCTAGCATTCTGGGATATGATGTCGTGAGTTCTTATTTCTTTCTGACATAGGCAAGCTATGAAGACGGCATCATTCTCCTTTTACTTCTTATCGTTAGCTATCGGTTATACACCACTGGTCAATGCCGATGATAAGTTAAATCAATGCTTGCTCACTCAACTGGCGACAGCAGATGACACCATGTCAGTCGGGGATATTAAACAATTATGTGACTCCTCAATCACCCAGAACACTATTGAGGAAGCCTCCCCCAATCCTGAGCCTGTTGACGTTAAAGTAACCAGTACGGGTTTAGAGACAGAAGACAAGTCGGCCATTACCCGACGCTTATTTCTGGAAAAGAAAGAAGCCAAAAACCCGTTTGTATTATTACCGCATAAACCGAATTACATTATCTTAAGTAATAATATGTCTGCTCCGAATGAAGCGCCATTTGAAGCAGCTTATCCGAATGACAATATTCATTTGCAGCCGTGGGAAACCAAGTTCCAAATCAGCCTGAAGCTGCCAGTGGCTTACGATCTCTTCAATGGTCGGGCTGATGCCTATGTAGCTTATACCAACCGGTCATTTTGGCAGCAGTTTAATAAACACAGTTCTTCGCCTTTCCGTGAGTCTGATCATGAACCGGAAGCCTGGTTATCATTCAAAAACGATTATGAATTGTTTGGTATAAAAAATTCACTTATTCGTACAGGTATTGTCCACCAGTCAAATGGTCAGGCAGGTGAGTTATCACGTAGCTGGAACCGGGTTTATGCGGACTTCGTGTTTGAGCACAATGATTGGTACTACTCATTTAAACCATGGTGGCGAATCCCTGATAGCAGCAGCGATGACGATAATCCGGATATCGAAGAATATATGGGTAACTTTGAATTCGGCGCTGTCTATAAAATGGATAATCACAGCTTCGATATTCTGCTGCGGAATAACCTGAATTTTGATGATAACTATGGCGCTGTTCAGTTAGGCTGGAGCTTCCCGCTGACAGACCGTGTGAAAGGTTATGTTCAATGGTTTAATGGCTATGGAGAAAGCCTGATTGACTATGATGCTCATTCCAATAGTATCGGCTTTGGTATCCAGTTGAGTGACTGGTTATAAATATGATTATTTCACTTGAAACTTAAGCATTTATATCGTATTATTTCGCGCTTCGTGTGGCTATGTAGCTCAGTTGGTTAGAGCACATCACTCATAATGATGGGGTCGGTGGTTCGAATCCACCCATAGCCACCAACAGATTCAAAAGCCGGAGTTTCTACTCCGGCTTTTTTTTCGCCTGTGAATTTGTATAGTGATGAAATCAACGTATACATGGCGTGGCTAGGTTGAGCCTTAAAATCAGCCCAAACTATGACCTCATCAGGTTCAAAACATAGTATTGTCGTTGGCCGATGTTTCTGGCACAGCTTGAATAACATCCCAGTGTTCAACAATTACGCCATTTTCAACGCGGAAAATATCAACAACCGCTTGTCCACGATCGTCTGCATCTTCAACAGAGTGCACATGCAGAAACACAAGATCATTATCTGTCGCACTTCTGACAATATCTGCTCTGTATTGTGGATGTGTCTTGAAATATCCCTCGAAGTAGTCAAGCAAAGGCGCTTTGCCATCAGGAACATCAGGATTGTGTTGGATATAGTCCTCTGCCAGAACTTTTGCCGCTTGCTTAACCTTATGTTGGTTAAAAAACTGGTTATAAAAGTGGATAACAAGTTGACGATTGGCTTCTTCTTTAGCCAGATCACGATGGCTAGCTGTTTCTGCAGTCACATTTGCGGTGAATAATACTAAACCAAGGCTAAGCAGGGCCGGTGAGACTTTACGTGATAGTGTTTTCATTATTATTTCCTTGATATTTTTTAATAACCGACAGTAAAACGTTGGCGGGGATGTTTAGGTGTTTCAATCTCATCAACCAGAGCCACAGCATAATCCTCATATGAGATGTGGCTGCCATTGTCTGAGGTGAGAAGAGTGTCTTTACCTAGTCTGAACTGACCTGTACGTTCACCTGGGCCAAACAGGGCTGATGGGGATAAGAAGGTCCAGTTAAGCTCCGTTTCTTTTTGTATTTCATCGAGAAAGTCTGCCCCTTTGCTTGCTTCGGCCTTATAGGCTTCTGGGAATTCGGCTGTGTCGATGAGACGAAGTCCGGGTTTGACTTCCAGACTGCCGGCACCACCAACTACTAAATAGCGCGGCACGCCGGATTTTTTAACCACATCGATAATGTGCTTTGCTTCAGCATCATTAAATTTTACGGCGCTTACCACGACGTCATGCCCCCTAAGATGTGGAACAATGTCATCGATGTTAAGCAGATCGGCTTTTAATGCAGTTACTCCGGGTAATGATGGAATATTTTGTGGATGACGTGAGATAGCCGTAATCTGATGATGTCTGGCTGATAATTCTTTGACTATTCTTGAACCAACTTGTCCCGAAGCACCAATGACGACAATGTTTGACATAATAAATCTCCTAATAGTATCTAATAAATATTAGGTCTATAATGTAGACCTATGGGTTAAGCGTAGATACTTTTTCTTGAGCTGACAAGAAGTCAATTTCAGCGTACTAAGTTACTTGGAGGTGACCATGACTACGACTAATTCTGTCGAAATGCAGACAGAGACTGAGTTTGACCATCCTTGTCCGATACGAGATGTGTTGGATAGAATCGGCGATCAGTGGAGTTTATTAATCCTAACCACATTAGCGCCGGCGACTTTGCGCTTTAATGAACTACATCGTGAAATTGGTGATATCTCCCGACAGATGTTATCTCGCACTTTAAAACGCTTAGAGCAGGACGGGTTTATTGAACGTAAAATCTATGCTGAGGTACCACCGAAAGTGGAATATAAACTCAGTCCTCTTGGCCATTCATTTCTTGAACCTATGCAAGCCCTTATTGCCTGGGCTGATAGCAATCATGCACAGATTTGTCAGAGTCGACGCCAGCACAGAGCAAAAAAAGATGGACAAGCCTAGATAGGTATTAATCAAAAGATAGGAATATCTTATCGGTGTAATTTAGAGTAGCCAGGAGAAGTGTTTACTTTCTGGCAGGCCATTTAGGTCTGAAAGGCTGATAGCAATAGAGAAGCAGTAATAACGCTAATGCCGCCGCTATTTTATTAAACTGTGTGGGCTGTGTTGCTTCATAGGCAAAATCAGTGTTTTGTAATGCCTTGGCCATATCCCTATTGTTTTCCAAGTGGTGATAGAGCATATGGTTTTGTTGTGCCAGATCCATTAAATAGTCTTGTTTGAGGCTGGATAGGTGTTCGGTGCCAACGGCTTTGGCCGTGCCCCATGGGCCATTACGTGGAATGTATCCCTCGACCTTGCTGGGGTCCTCCGGTAGGCCAAAGCGTGAAGCATGAGGCACATCTTCAGCAGTATAGAAACCTATCTGTACACCATCCTCGTCAAACTTGGGAATTTTACTCAGACCCAGTTCACCGACACCAATAATAATGCCTGCCTTCCAATCTTCTTTTTGATCTTCTGTATCTAGATAACTGAAATCGGGAGCATAACGTGGATTGATGGGCGGTGCTTCGTGACCATCGGTAAAAAAGACTAATTTACTGCCAGCGAGCACATCATTCAGCATCAGCTCACGCGTATTGTATAAAGCCTGAGCGATATTACTGTCAGCCACCCAGGCCATTCGCCAGTCGAGCGCATGAATACTGGCCTCAAGAACAGGGTAATCACTACAGACTTCAATTGGGGAATACAGTAAGGCCGGCACACGTTCTGTAAACACGCCTAATCCCACCTTTGAACCACATGGCAGGCTTCTGGCAGCATTCAGCATAGCGGCTTTAGCTTTTTCCAAACGGCTGATAGCACCACCGTGTTTATCAGAATAGTCCTGCACATTCATGCTACGGGTAATATCGAGCACAAACACAAAGTCATAGCTTTTTACTGTGAAGGGTAAAGGAGGCAGAACGATGGCTATCAGTAATAACACTGCGCTGGCGATTAGTGCATATAAACGCTTCATCATCACAACCTAAGGCAGACCTAATGGAAAACCAGGCATCGCTGACCATAGTTCTTCTGAGCTTTCTTGTGCTTCACCGGATTCTTGTAAATCGCCTAATGGCAGATCCCGTGATAATCGTTGTGCTGCCTCATAATTATATTTAGCTGCCCAAAACTCGGGATCTTTTTTTAATGCGGATTTATAGAGATCTTTTGCTACATCAGCCAAAGCTGTTGCACGATCAATCCCCATTTTTTCAGCCGTTTCAATCGCCTGATGTAGATAGAGATTGCCCATATTGTAGTAAACCAGTTTTAACATGGCTGGAGAGCTGATCCGTTCGGCTTTGCCATAGGCATCGACAGCATCCTCGAACATACCGCGTTGTTGTAAATGATGAGCATAGGCAAACTGAACTTCGGGCTCTGTCAGATCAATCTCAGTAGCCTCCACCAAGCGTGGTGACTGTAGCAAACGTATTATTGCATCGTTGATGTCTTGCTGATGTTGCCTTTCTATTATTTGCAGGCTGAGTAGGGTAAGAAAAACGAGGCTAATCGCCAGCGTTAGATGTTGTAGATAAATACGGCGCAACATCATGAGCGTTTCTCCAAAAATTTCACTGCAACAAGTAACAAAACAAAAAACAAAGCAAAGCCATAACACCATGCTGAGAGGCTCTGTTTTGGCAGCTTTTCCTGATAAATTAATGGCAGGCTTTCCAGTTCATCCAGCTCACCTAAAGCGGCTTGTAGTGATTCTGCAGTATCGACTTCATATGCATGGTATGGCACTGATAAGGTATTGAAAAACTTATGTAAATGTCGTTCAGGCATGACTCTGGGGTTATCATCGCGATGCGATTTGGGCTCACTGAAGATGCCTTGTCCGTTTTCAGTACGTAAGAAGAACCAGTACAGACTTACCCGGTAACGTTCAAACCATTCACGTAGGGTTTTCTGGGCACGATGGTCCAAGGTAGCGGCGCCATCGGAGACCAAAACGATCACACGTGATCCGGTGTGAGGCTGGTCTTTGAAATAACTCAAGCCCATTCCTAAACCTTTTGCAACGTTAGTAAACGCTAACCCTGGCGTCTCCAGACTATTAATCGCTGCCTGAATCGCACTTTTATGTTCAGTCAGCGGGCTGATGTAAAAAGGCTGGGTACTAAAACCGGCTACTCCGAATAAATCATGGGGACGGCGATTTACAAATTCGGAGAGTAAACGCCGGGCTGCTTGTGCTTTGGATTGCTCATTTTCATCGGGTGTCTGGCCGCCGAAGGTTTCATTCATACTGGCACTGCGATCCAATACAAAAACGATATGGGCACCTTGTCCAGTGCGAGTCACAATTTGCTCAAGACTATGCAAACCAGCGAGTCCGATAATGACAGAGGCTATAGCCAGAGAAGCAGCGAGCTTAATTAAGCGGTTTAGCCAGATAGTCAGCGGATTAAGTTTAATGAGCTGTTTGCTGGGCGTAGCATGTCGCTCAAATAAGCTGCTGAAGAAAGGTAATAAGCTGAGTGGTAATAACACCAGCAGCCATGGCACATGAAAGGCGAGATTCATGACTTACCGGAAACCACTTTGTCAGCGGCAGCGAGTCTGTCGCATAGACGAATACAATCGTTCAGCAGGTTTGGCTTGGGGGCTTCATCAAAGAAAAACACGCATCTGGATTGCTGAAAAAAATCTTCTATCTGTGTCCGGCTCTCATTAAATTGTGGGTGCTGCTGAATAAAATCATCAATTTGTGAGGCAAACACGGTATACGATGCTCGTGAATTAAACGCATCGTGCATGGCCTGCAAGCCTTGTTGAATCTGATCAACGGTGATGTTTTTATGTCGATTTATACGCTTGATTTGACGCCTTGCGGTGTGAAAAGGTGAGGTATCAAACTTAGGCAATAACCCTGCGAGAGCAGCCCAGATAAGTAAGCATAGAATCGACAAACTGGCGTAGATGATAATGGGAGTTTGATAGCGAGAAAGTGAGTGCGTTCTGGGTGCGATATCCGCTTTCATAAAGCCATCACTACCATCATTATTACCCACACCACTCGCGGTAATTTCTTTGATAGGTGACATGATGAAGTGCCAGTCGGGTAAGGTGATTTCTACACGCTGATTTTCACTGTCTGTGAACACTAACTGTTGCTCAGGAATCTGTAAGGTTCGAACATCAAGGGGTGCGTAAAATGTTTGATAGCGGAGGGTAAGATTGTAGATGGTCTTTTTGCCCTGTTGCTCAGAAGTCATGCTCACGCTATTCAGATCCAGCCAGTAAGTCAGTTCACCTTCTACAGGTAATGAGGATGGAGATAAGGAATAGCCTTCATCCACGGCAATCAGATAGCGGTGTTCGATAATATCACCCACAATCAGGCCATAATTTCGCCCCTGGTCCATTTTGATAAGCTGAGCAGGCAGAACCGGTTCCGCGTAACAGGCAGCAGACAGCAGAAATAAGCTCAAAAGCAGTGAAATGGTGTTAATAAGCTTCATAAAGGTTCCTACTGCATCGAAAAGTATCGACTCATTTGTTTGGCGTCATAGTGATCAATCAACCAAAAAGGCTGTTGATTAAAGCGGCGGAATTGTTGTGTGAGGTAGGCTCTCCGATCTTCATATTGTTGCTGAATTTTTTGTTTCTGATCACGGGTGATAAACACTAGAGAGCTGACACCCGTTTCAAGATCGGTCAGCTCAACAAATCGCCATAACGGGAAGTCGAGATACTCTTTGGATTGCCATAACACTATGGGTACAACTAAATGCGCTGATAAAACGGTCATCAATGACTGTAATTGTGTTTCCGGCCAGTGAAAGTCTGAGACTAAAAATATGAGTGCAGGTTTGCCAGGTAACACGGGGAAAACCTGTTGAGTAGCTTCCGCATGATTGGACTCGGGGCTGAGCCTCGTAAACTCGGTTGTTAGGGCATCGATATCATCGAGCTTTATTAGTTTTTCCTTGAGTAGATAGCAGGAAAAACGGTCATTAGCGGCTTCAACTGAGGCCTTAGTACTCTCATAGACTTCATGCAGTAATGCCGATTTTTCGTCATACAGCATTGAGGATGAACCATCGATAAGTAATAACACATCGATTTTGCTACGTTGTCTGTAACTTTTGACATGCAGAGACTCAAAAGGATCGGTCAGGCTGGCATTCAGGTCCAGCCTTGATGTATCGGGTTCATCCAAAAATAATGATTTTTTATAAAAGTCAGCGCCTGTACCTCGTTGCCGACTTTTATGTGAGCCCAGCATTAAGCCACTGACCAGGCCAGTGGTTTTGTAATCAAACGTCTGGTTCATGGTGATTGAATGGTATTCAATGCGGCAGTGATGAGTGATTCAACAATCTCATCACGGTTGTAGTCATAAACGGGGTTTAAAAAGAGTCGATGCTTGGCGATTTGCCGGATAATCATATGAAAATCTTCTGGCACTAATGCATCACGTCCATTGAGCCAGGCATTGACTCTGGCGCCACGGGCAAGATAACTGATCCCGCGTGGTCCCATACCACCACGTAACATATTGCTTGTATCGACATCAGTGATCTGAATGCCATATTCAGCAGGTTCACGTAGCGCACGACACAAGTGATAGCCGTAGTCCTGCACTTTTTCACTGGTGTGGACATGCTCCTGAATGGCGGCAGCAACATCATTCAATTGCTGGAATGGCACAATGGCTTTATCCGCTGAATCCACCAGTTTGTCGGCATCATGGTAACGTGGATTAAACATCAGGTCTTTCAATTGCACTTCAGATTTTGGCTGCTCAACATGCAGCTCCATCATAAAGCGATCACGTGCTGCGGCAGGCAGCTCAAAGGTTTCATCCTTTTCAATACGATTACGATCAGCAAACACCTGTAAATGAGGGAAAAAGTGTGTTTGGTTGAAAGCATGCACGCTACGTTCGGCCATGATTCTCAATAACAGAGAGTGGACCTGGGGACGCGCCCGGTTAATCTCATTGAAAAAGAAAATAGAGAGTTCATCTCCATGTTTCAGAACCGGCCCTGAACTGACACCTGGTTTACCATTTTCAGCAATATAGGTGTAATAGACGAGGTCATGCGGCATCAGATCGATGGTGCCCTCAATACGTTCAAAGTTACCACCCAGACATTCGGCTACGGTTTTCAGCAAGGTGGTTTTACCGACACCTACATCACCTTCAAGCAGGATATGTCCTCTGGAGAGCGTTGCAATGGTCATCAATCTGACAATGTGTTCTTGACCCAGGATGGTGCTGTTGATGCTGGATTCCATCTTAGCAATAAGCGCATGCCAATCTGACATCGCTATCGTTGATGTTTTAGATAGCTGGTTCATAGCGGTTTCACATGGAAGAAAAAGAAAAGACCGGCCTGAGAATTAGGCCGGTCGGCTTCAGTAATGGATTAATAAACCCATTTACCTGTTTTTTTGAACTGTTCAACACGTTCTGCATTGCGTTTTTCCATTGCTTTTAACGCAGCATCTTGTTTGTTCAGTTCTTTTTCACTGTGTTTTGGATCGTACTTAGAACCTTTGATTTTGTCAGGGAAACCTGGTTTGGCTTCCCAGCAATCACCAGCGGCTTTGCATTTAGTACCATCGTAAGCCATAACTGCACTTGCACCTGACAACATTATCAGAGCTGAACAAGCAATAGCGATTGTTTTTAGTTTCATATTTCTCTCCTTATTTTTGCGACGACATAATGAATTGGCATGCTGCCACTATGGCAACATGCCACCCATTAATTAATGATGAGTTTTATTAAAGTTATCCATAGCTTCTTTGAAGTCTTCTGGCACTTCTGCTGGTTTAAAGTTAGCTTTCTGCTCTTCAGTCAACCAGTCTGCTTTATCTGCTGAACCCCAATAAACACTTCTTACCCAGGCCATGATGTGCAAGATTTCATCTTTAGTGAGGTTGTTGTACTGTGGCCCCATCATGCTACGGGCACCACCATAAATGGTTTCGAAGAGGCCTTTATCGTTAGCGTTTTTAGGATAGGTGTAATAATCATCTCCTAATGCTGGTCCTAACTTGCCTTCAGCATGATGACCATGGCAACCAGAGCAAGCTGTCATAAACAGGCTTTCACCTGCCTTGATGGCTTCATCATCGGTGTTGTAGAGGTTTTCACCGGTATTAAGGAAATGCTCTACAGCTTCTGTTTTTTCACCTTTCTTGCCAAAAGATAAGTCCAGCACATCACCTGTGACTGTATTTCTGAAAACCAATTGAGATTGAGCGACAGGAATCATTGCCACGGAGAGTACCGAGACAGTAAGCAGTGCGATTCCTCGAATCTTCTTTGGCAAAAATGTTTTGATAGTCATGATTTAAAAAATTTCCTGTAAGTAACAAAGAGTATTTTTATTTGAGTTATAAAAGTGGGATGCCTTCGTCTTTCAATACGGCTTTGATCTTAGGATCAGCTTTATGCAGCGCTGTATTGATTTCTTTCAACAGTTCCTGATCATCACTGCGTACGGCGATCGCTTGTTCAAACTGTTGTCTGACACCTTCTCCATCATGGGTTGGCGCAATTTCTTCAGAGACCACCATTTTCAGTGGAACGGAGGCTGATTTAACATAGCGCGCTGCTTCTGGTGCCCAGATATGAGCGATATCCGCTTTACCTGAAACGACTTCTGATACCAGTAAGTCAGGTGCGTAACGGACATACTGATTACGACGAGACTTAAAGCCGATTAATGACATGGTGTAATTGAAGTTGCCTTCATATTTGTCAATTTCACGCAGCATGACTTCTGAAGGACTGCCTGGAACAATGGCAAATTTAGACATGTCTTTCAGTGCTGGACTTTGCCAGTTCTTAATATCCAAGCCTTTGTCTGCAGGGTATATAAAGGCATAACCCGATTTATAGTATGGGTCACTGGTCGCGACACGAGGATCACCTTTGTCTACGCCCATGACGACATCACATTGATTTTTAAGCAGCTTCTCAGTAACGAGGAAAATAGCTGCTTTGTCGGACCAGACGAACTCTAGTTCCCGATCCATGGTATCCGCTAGAATTTTTGCCAGTTCATTCTCAAAGCCTTCCTGCTGCTTATTTGAGTAGGGCATTTCATCACTGGCTGCACACACTTTGAGCGTGCTGGTATTGGCTTGTGCATTAAAGGCTAAGCCACTGCCTAATAGGAGTGCCAAAAAAGAAGGTAACATCCGACCTGATTTGGCTTGTTTCATGTTTCGTTTCATCGTGTTGGTCTCTTTGATGGAGGCCAGCAACCCTATGGTTGCTGGCCAGGTTTCTAACGAAATAAGTCTTAAGTTATTGACCTGTAAGCGACTGCTTACATGCCGTATTCACCTAAGCTCACGTCGTCATATGGGCTCTTACCATCAAGTGAGAAGACCATGACACCACCACCCATTTGAGTGTTTTTAGCCAGTTCTTTAAAGGCACCTACTGCACCTAAACCAGCTGATGGATCATTCAGGTCAAATACCAGACCTACTGCAGGCCAACCACCGACACCGTAGTTGATAGCAACATACTGTGTACCTTTATGTGTGTAAGTCATTGGATGACCGATAACACCTGAAGGCAGTTTGAATTTCCACAGTAATTTACCTGTATCAGCGTCACGTGCTTTGATGAAGCCATCTAATGTTCCGTAGAACACTAAGCCGCCTTCTGTTGCAGTCGTTCCACCCCAAACAGAGAATTTCTCCATTTTTTCCCAGGCGAACTCACCCGTAATCGCGTTGTAGGCTTTAACTTGGCCTGAACCGATTCCGTTTTGACGATCACCTTTAGGACCAGGGTATGTCCATACGTTGGCACCAACGAAGAACTGACCTGCACGATATGGCAACATGAACGGTTCCCAATCCATACATAGGTGGTTAATACCTAAGTAGAACAATTCACGTTTAGGATCGTAAGAATCGAAACCTTGGTTATGGAAGCCCATTGCTGATGGACATACATCACGTGAACGGTGTCCCATACGTGTTCCATATTCAGGGTCACGAATTGGTAAACCTGTTTCCAGATCGACTTTTTTCACCCAGTTTGCCGTGTCATCCATTTTGTTAGCAGACACTAAGTCACCTGTTTCACGATCCAGTGTGTAGATGATGCCGTTACGGTCAGGGTGAGTCAGCAATTTACGCATTTTGCCGTTTTTGTCTTTTTGCTCAGAAAGCATCATGACGTTAACGCCCGCGTAATCCCATTCATCATGAGGTGTTTTTTGGTAACCGAATTTAGCTAAACCAGTTTCCAGATCACGACCCCAGATAGTCATCGTCCATTTGTTATCACCAGGACGCATCGTTTCGTTCCACGGAGCAGGGTTACCTGAACCATAGTAGAACATGTCTAATTGTGGATCGTAGGCATACCAACCCCAGTTAGTACCACCACCGATTTTCCATGCGTTGTCTTCCCAGGTAGATGTACCCAGACCTTTTTGACCATAGTGAGGGTTATGTTTGTTGAAGTCTTTATCCAGACCCACATCTGCATCAGGACCCGTTGCATACCAACGCCATACCATTTCACCCGTGTGAATATCGTATGCGGTGACATAACCACGAACACCTAATTCAGCACCAGAAGAACCTTGGATAACCAAGTCTTTAGCAACAAATGGTGCAGCTGTTTCTGTTTGACCAACGCTGATATCACCATTTTCTACTTTCCAGTATTCTTCACCTGTTTCAGCATTTAATGCGACAACGTGACCATCCAGTAAGCTTTTCACGATCATGGCTGGCGCTTTGTCATCCCCTGGCCAGTAAGCTAGACCACGGTTAACAACGTCACAACAGGCAACAGCACGTGCAGCTGGATCTTGTTTTGGTTTGTGTTCCCATTTGATCACACCTGGCTCATCCAGATCGATAGCAAAAGTGTTGTTCGGGAAAGGTGTGTGAATGTACATAGTGCCGTTCACAACAAGCGGTGCACCTTCATGACCGTTTAGTACACCTGTTGAGAATGACCATGATGGACGCAGTTTTTTAACGTTGTCTTTGTTAATTTGTTTGGCAGTACTGTAGTGGGTGCCTGAGAAATCTTTCCCTTGCATTACCCAGTTTTCATTGCTTTTAGACAGTTCTACTAACTTATCATTTGCAACTGACATGCCTGACATCAATCCGAGTGCGGATGAGACAGCAAGCGCAGTACCGATTTTTGACCACCGGCTATGATGCATTTCTCTCATATATCCTCCTATTTGTTTTGAGAGTCAGTCAATGCTGACTTTGTGTATCAGCTGTAAAAAACACGGCTGAGCACAAAGGTCATCTTCTTATCTTTGCTGTGACAGGGGATAGAGAGCTACACCTGAAAGGTTCAGGGAAGTTATCCTTAATTCGCTGGTGAAGCTATGTTGTTTAAGTTTTTTGTTTTTATATATCAATAATTTATTTGTTGTTTATGTTTTTCTCTATGGGAGCTATGTGTAAAAACATAATGAACTTTTTCACTAGCCACCATTAACTAGGCGGTGTAGTGATCAGGCCGGTTTTTTGTGCCAGGAAAATAATTTCGGCCAGATTATTAGTGCCTAATTTTCGCATCATATTGGTTTTGTAATTGGATACTGTTTTAGGCGCCAGAGCTAAGTTATCAGCCATTTCATTGATACTTTTTCCTTCTGCCACCATGCGAAATACGGCAAATTCCTGATGTGATAACGAGTGCACTTTCTGATCAGCATGAATCAGTTTTTCCATGGCAATGGCGCGAGCAATCTCTGTACTCAGATAGTGGCCACGACTGGCTATCGTTTTAACGGCTTCAATCAATACGGATGATGGACAGGATTTAGTGATATAACCGCGCGCTCCCATATCCATCGCTCGCATAGCCAGCGTGGAATCATCGTGCATGGTGCAAACAAGAATTTTAGCTTGTGGATCACGGGATGTTATGCGGCGAATACATTCAAGGCCACCGGCACCAGGCATGCTGATATCAATGATACAAACATCCGGTTTATGACTGACATAGAGCCGGTAACCTTCTTCTGAATTACTGGCCTGACCGATGACGTCAAACCCTGAAGAGTTCAATAAATGTTGGTAGCCATCTCGTAAAATGGCGTGATCATCAATCAATAATATAGTCGTTTTAGACATGATGGTTTACTCAAATAATTGGGTCATAAGGAATCGTAATCGTTAAGCAGGTTCCCTGAGGCTGACGAGATGCAATATAAAATTCGCCGTCTAAAGCCTCGCAACGTTCACGAATACTGATAAGTCCAAGGCCTTGTTGGGCTTCTATATTGCTGTTGAAGCCCTGACCGTCATCTTCCAGCTTTAATTGAATACAGGCATTGCCAGGTTCACGGAATTGATGCAAATAGATAAAAACCTGATCGGCATTGGCGTGACGGCTAATATTCGTCAGCCCTTCCTGTAGGCCTCGATATATCGACAGTGCAACTGCTTTGGGTATTTCATGATCCTGTATCTCCAGTGAGAGATGTTCTCTGCCCTGGAAGGCTTGTTTCCATTCAGAAACCAGCTCACGAACAGCGCCTTTAAGGCCGATACTGTCAAGGCTCGGTGGCTTTAGATGACGTAATTTATTACGGGTAATTGAGCGAAGCACGGTTGTACTGTCCATGACAGATTCGAGGATAGGCTGGAGAGTGGGGTTGTCGGTTTGGTTTAAGGCGACAGTCAAGTTGGCATCCATTGCAGCAAGGTGTTGACCAAAGATATCGTGAAGTTCAGAGGCGAGATGATCGCGTTCAGACTCTCTGACCAAGGCTATTCGTTGGACTAAGGCCTGTTTATCGTTGAGTAGCTGACGTATTTTTTTATTGTTTTGGCTTAATTCTGCCTGCATCGCCAAATTGTGTTTGAGCGACAGTGATAACTCTGAAATACGTCGGGTGCTAAACCAGATAAGGCCGGCACAAAAAACCAGTAATACAAAAATAATCTCATCAAGCTGATAGAACTCGCCCAGAGCAGTCCAATCGATATAACGTTCTGCCAGATCCAAATACGATGCGACAAGATAAGTAATAAGTGACGAGATGGTAATCCAGACGACGTCGCGTTTAATACTGTGTTTACGCTGATTGTTATCAGTGTGATGCTTGAGCTGCTGCAGGCCTTCCATAATGTATTCATACGTCATTAAAAAAAGAAAAGTATGAAGCAGAGGCAGCGATTTACCCATAGCCTAAGATGAGATGGGGAGCAAATCACGCAGACATAGATGAAAAGGTCCTGATGAAATACAAGGACATGTCTCTAACGGTATCGGCACAATGCTCAGTACGATGGTCAAGTTTTCTATTCACTTTGAGGAAGAACATGAAACTCTTGCCACTACTGCTTTCAGTACTACTTTTTTTCCCCGGAATAAGCCTGGCGGATTCCACCACACACAAAACCTATGAGGAAATGGCATTCCTCAAACACTTCACCGGAAAAACCCCCGAATTTATCAGAACAGAGTTGGGTGAGCCTGACAGCATCGCTAAGAAAGAAAACGCCAGTGGCACGATTGAGTTCTGGATTTATCGTGATCTTGTGCAGCAAGCACACTCTGACAAAATTTATCGCTATACCCAGTTCGGCATTGTTAATGGCCATGTTGAGACATTGGGACATACCAATCGCGACCCTAAATAACATCCTATTTACGACACTTAAATTAAAGAGGAACACTTAATGAAATTATGGGCAACCGCCTTGATGGCAAGTCAATTATTCGTCACCAGCCTTGCTTTCGCTCATGGACCGACACCACAAAAAATCGATGAAAAAGTGGTGATTGCTGCACCGATTAATAAGGTTTGGGAAAAAGTCTCAGATTTTAATGGCATAGCCGATTGGCATCCCATGGTTGAGTCAGTGACATCGCCCGAAGAAGGCACGCGAGTTCTCAAGTTAAAAGGCAAGGGTGAAATTACTGATAGCCTGGATGAGAAAGACGATGCGAAACATTATCTGAGTTATCGTTTATTAGAAGAGAATATTGAAGCTTTTCCAGTGAGCTTTTATACGGTCAGTATTGAATTAAGCAAGGCGAACGATGGTACGGAAATGAGTTGGAAGGGCCGCTTTTATCGTGCGGATACCGGCAATTTCCCACCTGAACAATACAATGATGAATCGGCAGTCAAAGCCATGGAAGCGTTTGCTAAAACAGGTATGGCCAGCCTGAAAGAATCACTTGAAGGGATGAAATAAGTGAAGTTGCGTTTAGGTCTCTCATTGAGTTTATTGCTAGTGGCGATGCCACTAGCAGCGCAACATGCCTACATCAGTAGTCAGGCAGCCAGTAAGGTCACGGTTGTTGATATTGAAAAACAGGAAATCATGACTGCGGTTGATGTCGCAACAGGACCGGTAGGTGTCTCTTTAGACAATCAGCGTCATCAATTATTCGTCACCCATCCGGAAATGGGTGTTGTGACCATGATTGATACGCAAACCAATAAAAAACTGGGTGAAATCAGAACGGGTGGGCAACCTTTTGCTGTTGCTGTGGATCCCTCAGGTAAACATCAGGTTTTTGTCTCTGACTGGGAACGCAATGCCGTTGTTGTGATTAACCCGGAGACAAAATTAGTCGTTGATATTTTATCTGTGGGTAAAAATCCTGCTGGCCTGGCCATCGATAGTGAAGCAAGACGTATCTATGTCGCTAATCGCAATAGTGACACATTGACCGTGCTGGATGCCGACACACCGCGTCAGTACGCTGAAGTGAAGACCGGTAAAGCACCTTATGCTGTTACCGTGAGTCCTGATGGCAGACGTATCTATGTCACAGCAATTCAGGACAATACGGTGACGGTCATCAATGGTGATGATTACAAGGTGATCAAAACACTCAAAGCGGGTACGGCACCCTATGGTATCGCTGTAACGCCAGACAATCAGTGGTTATATGTGGCGAACCAAGGCACGAATGATGTCTGGGTTTTTGATACAAAACGTTTAGAAAGAGTCGCAAAAATTGATGTGGGCGAAATGCCTGAAAGTGTGTCTTTTACCGAAGATAGTCAATATGCTTACGTGACTAATTGGTTTAGTAATAGCTTGTCAGTGATTGATACTAAATCCCAGAAAGTTATCAAGCAGATTGCTATGCCTGATGGCCCAAGAAGTCTGGGCCGTTTTATTGGTAACTAATTATTGTTGTTTTTTGGCATCCAGCAGTAATTCAATGGTTTTAAAGTGGGCTTTCAGTTCAGCAATACCAGCATCATTAATAGGATGCTGGTCTTCCTGATACTGATATTTCAGACTATTGGCATTATGATAAAGCTCTGTATAAGCCAGTTTCATCGACTCTATCCATACTCTATCAAACAAATTCTGTTTCTTGGCTTGCTCCAGCCATAAACTGAAGTGACATTTCTTATGATTCATCAGTGGCCAATGAGTAATAGTGTCAGGACTCGACTCTAGATTGGCAATCACACGGTTTAGCCAATAATTGATCTGCAGCGTCATTAATTCCAGTAAGGTCTGTTCCGCATTAAGCTGACGATTAGCCAGATCGATCCATTGCTTATTTGGTTGGTAATCAGTGAACCATTGATTGCAGTCATCAGCCGACATTGGATACGCGATCGCATAACCTTGCGCTAAATCGCAGCCCATCGCCAGCAACATCATGCCATGCTCAGTTGTTTCTACACCTTCAGCGATGACCTGATGATGGAAAGCGTCTGTCAGACCAATAACGCCATCAATAATCGTATAGTCATTGGGATCGTCAATCAGATCACGTACAAAACTTTGATCTATCTTGACGGTATCTACAGGAAGATGACGTAAATGTGTCAGTGAGGAATAGCCGGTGCCAAAATCATCCAGTGAAATCTTAAGGCCAAGTGTGTGGCGGCAGGTTTCGATGATAGAAGAGATATTGTTAATATCGGTTAAAACACTACTTTCCAGAACTTCTAATTGAATGAGATAAGAAGGTACATTGGGATACTTGGCTAGAACACGGTCCAGATGGTCAAACAAACCTTGCCATTGCAGATGACGTGACGAAATATTAATGCTCATTTCCATTGTCCAGCCACGTTCAATCCAGTTGTTTAGCTGTTTGATGGCGCGCTCAATGACCCAGTTTCCTATGTTTATTTCCAGATAACTGCCTTGAACAACAGGTAAAAAGTGAGCTGGTGTGATCAAGCCCCGTTCAGGATGTTGCCAGCGGATTAATGCTTCAGCGCCAATGATGTCGCCTGAGCGCATATTCACCTTGGGTTGGTAGAACAGCACAAGTTGATCCGATATCAAAGCATCTTCGATCGACTTAAATTGATTCTGCTGTTCAGACATTTGCTCGTCTTGTTGTGTATCAAACATATGATGACGTTGGCGGCCAGATACTTTTGCCTGATACATTGCCTGGTCGGCATGGCGTAACAAGGTGTCGGCATCGGCATTGTCCAGAGGGTAAAGGGTGATGCCAATACTCGCACTGCAACTGATGCTATTACCATCAATATGATAGGGCAGTTCAATAGCATGTCGGATACGATTTATCAGTGTTTCACAGTGCTCAGCTGAACTGACATCATTGAGTAATAAAGCGAATTCATCACCACCGAGTCGGGATGCGGTATCGTCTTGCCTGATACAGGATTGAATACGGGCTGAGACTTCAATCAGTAACTGGTCCCCTGCTTCATGACCATAGGTATCATTAACAGGTTTGAAGCCATCTAAATCTAAAAAGACCACAGCAAGCAGACTCTTATTGCGATTACTATGGGCGATGGCTTGCTTGAACCTGTCGGCAAATAATGTTCTGTTAGGCAATTGCGTCAGCACATCATAGTGCGCCATCATTTCCAGGGCATGCTGTTGCTCTTTGCTTTGGGTAATGTCGGAGAACATGCCGAGATAATGTATGGTCTCACCATAATCATCGACCAATGTAGAAATAGTGAGTAACTCAGCATAGAGTTGACCATCTTTGCGTTTATTCCATATCTCGCCTTGCCAGTGGCCTTGCTGGCGGAGTTCATTCCACATCTCTTCAAAATATAAGGCGTCATGTTTATCAGAACGTAATATTGAGGGATTCTGATGTAATATTTCTTCCCTGCTGTAGCCCGTTATCTCAGAGAATGCCGGGTTTACATCGACGATAAGGCCGTCCGCGTCGGTGATGAGAATTCCCTCGTGTGCTTGTGTAAAGACCCTGCCGGACAGTTTTAATTTTTCTTCTGCACGTTTCCGCTCAGTAATATCGTAAAGAATAATTAATGTATCTGGTATCGTGTCACTGGTCACTTTACGGGCATTGGCAATGACAGAGCGTCGTTGCCCGTCTTTACAGATGAGATCGGTTTCAATAGATTCAAAATTGAAAGAAACATATTGTTTGTTAAACGCGATATCAGCTTGTGTGATAAATCGTTCACGAGTTTCTACTTTGGGGAATGTCCTGAGTAACCAATCATCTAATGTTGGAATATCGCTGAGGTCATAGCCGAAAGAGGTAATAAACGCTTGATTAAGGTAAGTAATTTTACCGTGATTATCGATAATGATTTCTGGCACGGGTGAGGTGTTCAAAACATCACTTAAACGTCCCTCACTTTCCTGAAGGGCTCGTCGTGACTGGCGCAGCCGGTAAATCCAATAGCTAAACAATAGAAACAACAGCAGGATGCCAGAACCAAACTGTATCAGTGTTTTTAGTTGTGGTCCGGAGTCGATTTTAATACCCAGCCACTGAGACTCAATTTCTTTCTTTTCTTGCTCAGATAGCTGACTCAGCACTTTATTTATGATGCTTAATAGTTCTGGTTCATTTTTGACTATACCCATGCGGTATGCCGCTCTGGCTTGCGTTTGTCCGGCAAATTGAAGATTAATGAGGTCGCTGTTTTTTATTTGATAATTGGCATAGGCTGCATCTCCTATATAAGCATCTGCCTCGCCTCTAGCTACTTTTTCCAATGCTTGTCGAGGTGTGTCAGTGAACAGCAAAGTAATTTCAGGGTACTCATCGCTCAGCAGCGCGTTACTAAAGTTACCTTTTTCTAATGCGACTGTTTTACCAGCCAGATTTTTTAATGAACCAATGTAGCCATTGATATCCGTATTAATGATAACCACAGGATTTTGAATATACGGATCGGTAAACGTTAAGTATTCCTTACGTTCGGTGGTTTCATTCAGACAGGCCAGCATGTCGATTTCATCGTTTTGAGCCATAGTCATCAGTTCATCCCAGCTTCGATTAGAGATGATGTCGAATTTCACGCCCAATCGTTCTTCCAGCAAATTGATATATTCAGCAGCCAGACCAACATACTCACCATCCTTGTTGATCCACTCATAGGGAGCGAAGTCTTTGTCTACACCGACTTTAATAACGGGATGAGCCTGTAGCCATGCCTGTTCATCTTCAGTGAGAGATAACATGGTGCTGGGTTGATGAATGAAGTGATTAAGGGTTTTTTCTGGCAGAGCAGGGGCGACCCCCAGCTGTGCATAAATATCGGCAATGCGTTTCAGGCGACCAGGCTCAATACTGCCTAACGGTATTAGATCCGCCAATATTAGTTTTTTTGTCTCTCTTGCTTCAAACCTAAGTCGCGACAGGCTTTGTTCAGCACCATATTTCTGCTTGATGATATTAATCATCTCTTCACTATGCTCGAGCGCATAGTGCCAGCCTTTTAACGAGGCTTTCAGCATGCGTTGGGCTCGGCCTGGATATTTTTTCAGTTCGTCATCGCTGGTAAATAAAATATCGCCGTAAAAATCAAAACCATAATTACGCGGGTTGATGATGTTTATAGGGATTTTTTTCTGCAAAAACTCATAGGGTTGATCGCTGATGTAACCAGAAATGACATCAACTTCATTATTGATAAGGCTATCAATGCCCATTTTCTGAGGGATGATATTGATATCTTTCAGCTGGATTTCTGCATCATTCAGCAGGGTTCTTAAGATGGCGTCATTACCATTGCTGGCGTCAAACATGACACGCTTTCCAGCCATTTCATAAGGACTGACAATTCCGGATTCTGAGCGTGACATAAAGACTAAAGCATCATGCTGGAATATCGCGGCTAAGGCTTTTATCGGTGAACCATTCGCGTATTCAGCGAGGATCCCGATACCACCGATACCGTAATCCGCTTTTCCGCTGACGACCTCATTGACAACATTAATGTCAGGTTGACGAGGACGTAATTCAACATCCAGGCCTTCCTCTTTATAAAATCCTTTTTCTACGGCAGCGATGTAGCCAGCAAACTGATATTGATATTTCCATTTCAGTTGTAAACTGACTTTTTCCAGGGGTAAGTCTTCATCTGTAGCTTCCAGTTGAGCGTAGCTGGGTAGCGACAGGCTCAATAAAAGGTTAAGAAGACATACACAAAAAAATCGATGGCTTATCATTTCTAGTGATTTACACCCATGAATAATGCTCAATGAATTGTATAGAGGGTAAACATCTCTGTTTATAGCTTTCCCTAGCGTTTACACACAAAGATTTAGATGATGTGTTGGTGCTTAGATGATAACCCAATCAAGTCGAATAAGAATAGCGGCGATATCCTGAAGCTTTGTGTGACACTCGCATCTTCTATTTTTTAATTGGCTCTAAAAACCAATATTTCACAGCAAGCGGAGTTAGCGAATCACTATTTAGTTGTTATCAAACTGTTTGGCACCGGCAAAATCCAGTTGTTGCCATGCTTGGTACAAGATGATGGCCGTTGCATTAGATAGATTAAGGCTTCGACTGTCAGGCAGCATCGGTATGCGTATTTTTTGCCTATCATTCAGTTGATTGAGGACGTCTTCAGGCAAGCCGCGTGATTCCGGGCCAAATAACAGAATGTCTTCATCTTGATAGCTGGCTTGATGATGATGTTGTCTGGCTTTTGTCGTGCAGGCAAAAATTCGTCTGCTGCCGCTCCATGCTAAGAACTCATCGAAGTTCTTATGCACAAGGACATCAGCGAACTCATGATAATCCAGTCCAGCGCGGCGTAGGCGTTTATCATCAATAGCAAAGCCTAGCGGTTCAATTAAGTGTAGGCCTGCACCAGCATTAGCGCATAAGCGAATTATATTGCCCGTGTTGGGAGGAATCTCGGGCTCATAGAGAGCAACATGCAGCACAGCGGATCAGGTTTCGTCTATATACAGTTTTAAGCTCTGACCTGGCTGTAAAGTTGAGCGATCACTGAGACCATTCCATTCTTTCACATCAGCAACACTGACATTAAATTTACGTGAGATTGCCCAGAGTGAGTCACCATCTTTGATAGTGTAACTGACCGACTTTCTGATATCTGCAGCAGCACTAGTGATGACAAGTTTTTCGCCTGCACGCAGGATGTCTTTGGCCGATTTATTATTCTGTTGAGTCAGCGTTTTTACATCGGTGTTATTTTTTCGGGCAATATCCCACCAAGTGTCACCCGCTTTCACAACATAAGTCGTTTTTTTGACATTCTCAGGTGACACACTCTTCTGTGCTTTATTCAAAGCCAATTTACTGATGTCATGTGAGGCGACCGGAATCAGTAGATTTCTTCCTGCACGGATTTGAGTCGTGCCGAGTTTATTGGCTTGTTTTATAACATCGACTGTGGTGTCGTAGTTTCTGGCAATAATACTTAAAGATTCACCACGTTTAATTTCATGACGTGCCCATTGCACTCGCTGTGAAGTAGGCATTTTTGCTAAGGCGGTTTTAAAAGTAGGAATTTTTTCCAGCGGCAGTACTAATTTATGGTTGCCTTGTGGTGCTGTTGCCCAGCGATTAAATGCCGGGTTTAATTGGTGTAGCTGTTTTTCGCTGATGCCTGCCATCTTGGCGGCCATCGCTAAATCGATCTGTGAACCAACATTAACCTGACCAAAGAACGGTTTGTTATCGATAGGGCTTAATTCTAGTTCGTAACGTTCAGGGTATTTCACCATGTGGCTGACAGCCATTAAGCGAGGTACGTAAGCAGACGTTTCTTTGGGAAGATCGAGCGACCAAAAATCAGTCGGTTTACCCTGTTCCTGATTCTTTTTAATAGCACGTCCGACTGTGCCTTCACCACAATTATAAGCAGCAAAAGCGAGTTGCCAGTCACCAAAGTCGTTATGAAGTTTTTCAAGATAATCAAGTGCCGCTTGTGTTGACTTAACTACGTCACGTCTGCCGTCATACCACCAGTTCTGCTCCAGGCCATAAAGTTCACCAGTGCCTGGAATAAACTGCCATAACCCTGCCGCATGGCTGGGCGAATAAGCCATGGGTTTAAAGCCACTTTCGACAACAGGTAATAAGGCGACTTCCATCGGCATATTACGTTTTTTGACTTCTTCAACAATGTAAAACAGGTAAGGTCTAGCTCTTTCCACCACCCTGGCGACATAATCCTGATGATCAATAAACCAGCGAAGTTGACGTTCTGTATCTGGCTCAAGCGTCTTATAATCAGAGATGACAAAGCCGTTTCGAATGCGTTCCCAAACATCGGTTGGGTCTTGGGGAGGAAGTGTAATTGGTGGGTTTTCTGAGGATAGAGGGTTTTCGTTTTCTTCTAGGGATTCGTTATATGCTTGTTCCCAGGGAGTATGTTTCTGCTTTTGCTTCGTTTTAGAATACGTAACAGACGGCGATGCCGAGGCCCCCACGACTTTTTCGGGGGTGCTGCTACAGGAAGCGACAAGTAACGTAAATACCGATACGAGTGCTATTCTTATCATATTTCGAGTAAACATCCGCGCTATTATAAGCAAGGATTTTCTACCTGTCTCCGAATAATTTATAAAAGTTGCAATTACTGATGGTTGAACAGCTAAATAACTGGTGGGGTGTTTTTCATTTTCCCCAGGAAACACAATGGGTTATGCGATGTGCAGATGTCTGTCTTGGGCTTCGTTCTGCGCCTCATCAATGGTGGGCAGGTTATGAATGGCAACAAAATATAAACCAATTTGAGCCTTCATTAAGAAATGAAAACAGTCCCTTTGAGTCATCACCTAAACATGAGCAACGTTTTGTTTTTGCTCAACTTCCAGAGAAAATGGTGATTCAGCCAGCGTTAGCCGACCGTCCTGTAGTGTGTCGGCCAGTGGTTTCGGTGAGTTTATTGCCGTTTCAGGAAGTCACTTTATTTGTGTGTCTACCTTTATGGTTGAAGATAGCGACTGGTGAATCCGATCAGACATTATTAGATATCCCAACGGTAAAAGTCTGTGACTCCTGGTTCGGTCCTAACACGCGTGAAGGTGTGTTGAGTTATGCCTCGCAAGTGAGTGAGCAATTAGATGTAAAGCCCATTGCCAATAACAAGGCGAGAGCCGCTATTGAGGTACGGATTCAGAATCAGTCTGATCAAATGTTAACGCTGGATAAAATCAGTGTACCGGCACCTAATTTAAGTTTATATGCCGATAAACAAGGACAATTCTGGACGCCACGTATAACGCTGGTCAGGCGTAATCAGGATGATGCGATTTTGAGTTTGGACGATGTGATAAGTGGTGGACTAGCACTCAGCGAGCTTGAGCTGGTGTGTCCTGCGAGAGAAGATATTGGGCGTAGCAAAATTACCAAGGCCATTTCAGCCTTATTTGGTTAATTAGTTGAGTGAAAAGTTATGACGGAATGGTTTAACAGTCTCAATGCAGAATGGTTTATCTCTGCATCGGAAGCACTGATTTATTTTATTGTCGGGCTGATTCTGGCCAAGATGGCTAGTCGAGGTGTTCGTCAATGGAGTAAAAACCGTTTTGATACCCATCAACAGCTTTTGATGGCACGCGTGGCGTCGTATTTGATTTTGTTGGTGTTTGTTGTGATGGGCTTAAATGCGATCGGTTTCAACCTCGGCGTTTTAATTGGTGCCGCCGGGGTGTTATCCGTTGCTATTGGTTTTGCTTCACAAACATCGGCCTCCAATATTATCAGTGGTTTGTTTTTAGTCGCTGAGCGACCTTTTTCTGTCGGTGACTTAATCAAGGTGGGGGAGACCACCGGTGAAGTACTTTCTATCGATTTGTTATCGGTGAAATTACGTACCTTTGATAATTTGTTTGTGCGCATTCCAAACGAAACATTGATTAAGTCAGAAGTCACAACATTGACGCGTTTTCCTATCAGACGAATTGATTTAAGTATTGCTGTTGCGCTGAAAGAAGATATCAAGGCGGTCAGAAAAGTCCTGGAGAAAGTGGCAGAGGCCAATCCACTTTGCCTTGATGAGCCCAAACCAAAATTTGTGTTTCTGGGCTTTGGCGACTCATCGCTGAATATGCAGTTTTCGGTATGGGTGAAGCGTGAGAGTTTTATTGAACTCAAAAACAGTATTCATGAAGAAATCAAAGAAGCGTTTGACGCTGAATCGATAGAAATTCCTTTTCCACATCGTTCCCTATATACCGGTTCTGTAACAGAACCTTTTCCGATTCGTTTGGTAACAGATAATGAACCAAAGCCAAATATGGACAACAAAGAATAGCGGCTGTCGGCCACAGCCTATCTACGATAAGATCAGCAGAAAAACTCAGATTAAAGGGAGACTCAGTGGCAAAGCTCAGCGGACAATTGTCCAAAATGCAGGTCAGCCTGACTAACAATAGACAAGCACATTATGCAATGAAGCTCGATGAGCAAGTATTCGCTTTAAATGAGGTGATCGGTCAGCCGATTTCCTTACACTATCAGGGTGAAATCCATTGTCTGAATTGCGATCGTCTAACGAAAAAAAGTTTCAGTGGTGGCTTTTGTTTTCCCTGTTCGCAGAAGTTAGCACAATGTGATTTGTGTTTTATGAAGCCAGAGCTTTGCCACTATGATCAGGGCACCTGCCGTGAACCGGAGTGGGGTGAAGCGGTATGTATGCAAGACCATATTGTGTATCTGGCAAACAGTTCTGGTTTAAAAGTCGGTATCACCCGTATTAATCAGATTCCAACACGGTGGATTGATCAGGGTGCCACTCAGGCTGTGCCTATTTTTCGGGTAAAAAGCCGTTATCAATCGGGCTTGGTTGAGGTGATGTTTAAACAGCATGTATCTGACCGAACTGACTGGCGGAAAATGTTAAAAGGCGAAGCAGAACCGCTTGATTTGGCTGCGGAAAGAGATCGATTATTAGCCTTGTGTGAGAGTGAAATAAGCTTACTGCAACAACAGTTTGGCGAGTCAGCTATTCAAGTATTAACAGCTGAGCCTGTGCAAACGATTGAATACCCGGTGAATGCCTATCCGAAAAAAGTCAGTTCATTTAATTTTGATAAAACGGCAACTGTTGAAGGACGGTTGGATGGCATTAAAGGCCAGTATCTGATTTTAGATAACGGTGTTATTAATCTCCGCAAATTTAGCGGTTATCACATCGAAGTGGAGGTATAAATGTTTTACCGCATTATGCGAGATCTGATGTTTCGTCTTGATGCCGAGAAGGCCCATCATCTTGGTTTAGTTGGTCTTGATTGGCTGGAAATGACCGGTGCGTCATGGCTGATGACTCGCAAGATGAAAATGACGCCAGTTCGCGTGATGGGTCTGACGTTTCCGAATGCCGTCGGGCTTGCCGCCGGGCTGGATAAAAATGGTGATCACATTGAAGCGATGTCGGCACTCGGGTTTGGCTTTGTTGAGATTGGTACAGTCACACCACGACCACAACCGGGTAATCCTAAACCGCGATTATTTCGTATTCCTGAAGCACAGGGCATTATCAATCGAATGGGTTTTAACAACCTGGGCGTGGATCATCTTATTCAGCAAGTACAAGCAGCGGATACAAAAACCTTAATTGGTATTAATATCGGTAAAAACTTTGATACCCCTGTTGAGAAAGCGGTAGATGACTATTTAATAGGTCTTAATAAGGTTTATCCTCACGCTGACTATGTCACTATTAATATTTCCTCGCCAAATACGCCAGGCCTTCGCACGCTTCAGTTTGGCGAGTCTCTGGACAGCTTGTTATCAGCCTTAAAAAAGGCACAGGCTGATTTAGCAGAACAACATAACAAATATGTACCGATGGCCGTGAAGGTTGCGCCAGATCTGACAACTGATGAAGTGTCGCAACTGGCACAGGCATTCAATAAACATAAAATTGATGCGGTGATTGCCACCAACACGACGATGGATCGTGAGGCGGTAGCAGGCCTGCAGAATGCTGATGAGGCGGGCGGTTTGAGCGGTGCACCTGTTTTTGAAAAATCAACGGAAATTGTCAGACTTTTCCGCGAAGCACTTGATGATGACTTGCCTATCATCGCTGCCGGTGGAATCATGTCTGCTCAACAAGCGTTAGCCAAGTTGGATGCGGGTGCATCCCTTGTACAAATTTATAGTGGCCTGATTTATCAAGGCCCCACGCTTATTCGAGAAGTGATTCAATCCATATCAAAGAGGAACTAACATGGAAACTGCAACCGGAAGTATTGTTGTATTCTGGCTGATCAATATTCTCTATGCTGCGATCATTGTTTTTGTCGGTCGTATAGTGGTCAAGTGGCTGGTAAAAATGTCACGCAAACTGATGGTCAGAGCAAACCTTGATCCTATTCTGATTAATTTCTTTAGCACCATTGCCAACGCCATTTTATTATTATTCGTACTGATTGCTGCTTTAGACCAACTGGGTGTCGATACCACCTCGATGATCGCTGTGCTGGGTGCAGCAGGTTTGGCGATTGGTCTGGCTTTAAAAGACTCACTACAAAACTTTGCTGCCGGCGTGATGCTTATCCTTTTCAGACCCTTCAAAATTGGTGATTTTGTTGAAGCTGGAGGTACCGCAGGTGTCATTGAGACAATCACTATTTTCAATACGATTATGAAGACGGGTGATAACCGTGAAGTTATCGTCCCCAATGGTTTGATTTATGGCGATACCATCACTAACTATTCAGCAAAAGATACCCGACGCATCGATATGGTGTTTGGTATCGGTTATGACGATGATTTGCTCAAAGCGAAAAAATTACTGACTGATATTGTCACCGGTCATGAAAAAGTCATGGCAGATCCTGCTCCTGTTATTCGTGTGTCTGAATTAGCGGATAGCAGTGTGAATTTTGACGTGCGCCCATGGGTGGCTGCCGATGATTACTGGCTAGTCCGTTCGGAATTGATTGAAACCATCAAATTAGCGTTTGATGAAAACGGTATTTCTATTCCGTACCCACAAATGGACATTCACTTTAATAATCTTGATAAAGAAGATGAAAAGGCCGCTTAAAACGCATCTTTCCAAGCTCTTAATGCTGTAAAAACAGCCTGACTATCTGCCAGTGGGCGACCGGAAAAGGATTCGGCCGCCTTTTTTATACTGTCTAACTCACAACGCAGGAAAGGGTTGGTGGCCAGCTCATCTTGCATCAATGAAGGAACGGTAGCTTGCTGCTGCTGGCGAGCTTTTTCTGTTTGTTCAAAGCGTTGTATCAGCAAGGTATTATCTGGCTCAACTGCTTTAGCAAAACGTAAATTGGCTAATGTGTATTCATGAGCACAATAGATTTCTGTTGTGGCAGGCAAGGTTGCCAGATGGCTGAGTGAGGAATGTAATTGCTCTGCGGTTCCACCTAATAAGCGTCCGCAGCCGGCTGCAAATAGCGTATCACCGCAGAACAGTTTTCCTTCAGCCAAATAGCTAATGTGACCGGGAGTATGGCCTGGTGTATTTAAAACAGTAAATTCAGGAAATGCGGGGTCGATAGCAATGGTGTCTCTGCCAGTTTGTGGATGAGTCACCCCATTTATGTTTTCATTGGCAGGACCATAAACGGGAATGGCGACGTCTTTTGTTAACTCAACAATGCCCGCAGTATGATCGGCATGGTGGTGAGTAATCAATATAGCAATAAGGTCCAGATATTTGGCTCTTAAGGTGTTCAGAACGGGCGTCGCATCACCTGGATCAACGGCAATGACTTTATTCGTGCCTTGCGCTTGAATAAGCCAGATATAATTGTCTTCAAATGCGGGAATTCTGTGCACACTCAGCATGATTTCTCCTTTAATGGGCTCACAGTATGAATGAGAACAAACAACGACGACTGAATCAATGGTGGCATAGTCCACTGGGAGAGATGCTCGTCCAACATGAGCAGGATACCCTGACATCTCTCAATCATCCTCTAGTCGGGTATTTTTATGTTCAATTAGGTGGTCATTATTCTTTGTTTCCACCCTCTAATCGAGCGATTAAAACAAGTATTGTAGGCCCAACGGGTGATTTAAATGCCAGCGCTGAGTCGCTGCCTTTCAAGTCTCACAGTATAGATAATTTATTACTTTTGCATGTGTTGGAGTATGCCCATGACCCGCATCAGGTATTGCGGGAAACAGAAAGAGTTCTTGGCGCCGACGGTCGAGTCATTTTATGCAGTTTCAATCCCTGGAGTTTGTGGGGGTTGCGCCGCTTGTTTTCATGGCAGGACAATGCGCCTTGGCATGGTCATTTTTTTACCCAAACCCGTATCAGGGATTGGTTGGCACTATTAAACTTTGAAGTGGTTGAACACCATAAAGTCATGTTCAGACCGCCATTTAGCCGAGCGAGTTGGTTAAATAGGTGCCGTTTTTTAGAGCGCTGGGGTAAACGTTTATGGCCGTGTTTTGGTGGCGTGACGATTGTAGTGGCATGCAAAAGAACTATCCCGCTCAACCCGCTTAAACAACGCTGGCGTCAACCGAATTTATTTCCGTCAGCCGGTTTAGTGAATAAGCCGATAACAAGAGAAGGAACAGATGGACCACGTTGAGTTATTTACTGATGGTGCCTGTAGTGGCAATCCCGGCCCAGGTGGTTGGGGAGTGATATTACGAGCAAAGGGACAAGAAAAAGAACTGTCCGGTGCCGAAAAAAATACCACGAATAATCAAATGGAAATGATGGCTGTAATCGCCGGACTTGAAGCATTAAAGCGCCCATGTCAGGTCACCATTACCACGGATTCACAGTATGTCATTAAAGGCATGACCGAATGGTTAACAGGCTGGAAAGCCAAAAACTGGAAAACAGCAGCAAAAAAACCAGTGAAGAATGTTGAACTCTGGCAGCGCCTTGATAAAGCAGTAGCGCCTCATCAGGTAAAATGGGAATGGGTGAGAGGTCATCAGGGACATGTTGAAAACGAACGCGCAGATCAATTAGCTGTTGCCGCCAGAGAACAAATAGCCGCTAAGAAATAAGAGGACACCATGGCAGAAAATGTTGTTAAACGACAAGTGATTCTGGATACCGAAACCACCGGTATCAGCACCGCTGAAGATCATCGTATTATTGAGATTGGCTGTGTGGAAATGGTTAATCGCCGCCTGACCGGGCAAAACTTTCATCAGTATATTAATCCTCATCGTGAGATTGATGCAGGTGCGATGGAAGTTCACGGTATCACCAATGAATTTTTAGCGGATAAACCCAGCTTTGAAGATATCGCTGAAGATTTTTTACAGTTTATTGAAGGTGCCGAGTTAATTATTCATAACGCCCCCTTCGACGTTGGCTTTATTGATCACGAGCTCAAAAAATTGAGCGGCGAAAAGCGCCGGGTTAATACGCTTTGCACAGTATTAGATACTTTAAAAATGGCCAGGGACAAACATCCGGGCCAGAAAAACAATCTCGATGCCTTATGTAAACGTTATGACGTGGATAACTCTAACCGTGAGTTACATGGAGCCTTACTGGATGCTGAGATTTTAGCGGACGTTTATTTAGCAATGACCGGTGGCCAGGTCAGTATGTTGCTGGCCGCTAACGAAGAGGAAACGGCAACCTCAACCACATCAGGAAGCGAAGCTGAAGAAGTGATTGCGACTGTGAAGTCCAGAAACCTCAAAGTCATCCGAGCCTCGGAAGAAGAACTTGCTGCGCATGAGGCGATGTTAGAAAAAGTGCAGAAAAGTAGTGGTGGGGAATGTGTTTGGTTAAAGTCTTAGTGCTGATTTCCGGAGGGCGTTTCTCAGCTTGTATTGCAATTTTCTCAATCACGGGGGTGTAGGTTGGGTTGAGGAACGAAACCCAACACACTCGTTGAATTAAAGTATCGAAGCTGCCGCGGGGCGTTCATTTAATTGGATTCGTGACATCCATGTCACTCACCCTTTGGGCGCTTCCGGCGTCCAAATTCGTTCCAGACGAATTTGTGCTTGTCCAAAATAAACGAACCAAACAAAAGGGCACCCGATATTGCCTTGTCTCAAAAAATTCACTGCATTTTATGGCGTGGACGAAAACTGATTCGCGACATCCCTGTCGCTTACCCTTCGGGCGTCTCTGACGTCCAAATTTGTTCCGGACAAATTTGTCGCTACGCTCAAACACGTGCCCACTTAACCCATAAAATGAAGCCAATTTTTAGCGGCAATAGACGGGAAGAAAAGAATTCTCTCTTTCCCCGTTTGTGCTGACGAGGAATGACATTTATTCAGGTCTGAGGGAGGCTAGTGTTTGAGCGTAGCGAGTTTTAGCCGACCGCCTGAATCAATGTTATGACGAGTGGAGCCGCAGGCCAGCACGGTGGGGTGCCCTAGGGTTGTTAGGGAAATGGGCAAGCACAAACATCGTCGGGAACGATTTTGAATTGCGAAGCAACCTGCTTGCAGATGAGTCACAGGGAAGTGGCGAATATTTCCCTGACTCGCCAGTAAGGCGAAATAGCTTGCAAATAAATCAACGCTCATCGGGATATCTAAACAAAATCTAAATTTCGCCTTGAAATCAAATTTTTTACCCCCAGATTGACGTTCTGTTAGAAGCAAAGCGGAATACATCATCATGAGCAATGAAGAAATTGAAAAGCCAGAAGTAGAAGCGAGTGAGCAAGCTGAAACTGAGGCATCATCAGAAACAGAAAAAACAACAGAGCAGTTGTTGGAAGAAGCACAAAAACAAGCAGAAGAAAACTGGAACCAGGTGTTATTAGCTCGTGCTGATCTGGAAAATGTTCGTCGCCGTCATGCTCGGGACCTGGAAAATGCCCATAAACACGCTTTAGATAAGTTTGTGAATGAGCTTTTACCCATTTGTGACAGCCTTGAACTTGGCTTAAATGCGGCTAAGTCAGAATCAGCGACGCTAGATGCTGTTCGCGATGGTATGAGTATGACCATGAAAATGTTACTCGACAATATTGGCAAGCTTGGCTTGGAACAGGTTGATCCCGTGGGCCAACCGTTTGACCCTGAATTACACCAAGCTGTGTCTATGCAACCTGCCGATGGCATTGAAGCCAACCATGTCATTAGCGTGATGCAGAAAGGCTATAGCTTCAATGGCCGTTTACTTCGACCGGCAATGGTTGTGGTCTCTCAATAAAAATACATTCGGGGCTTGAAATTTTAATTTTATCCCCCAATTACTTATCCGAAGGCGGCTTAAATAGCCAGCAAGATACAAGATTGATGGAGTATAAAAATGGGAAAAATTATTGGTATTGACTTAGGAACAACAAATTCCTGTGTCGCAGTGATGGAAGATGGCAAAGCACGCGTTATCGAAAACAGCGAAGGCGATCGCACTACGCCATCAATCATTGCTTTTACAAAAGATGACGAAGTCTTAGTTGGTCAGTCTGCAAAACGTCAGGCGGTCACTAATCCAAACAATACACTGTACGGTATCAAACGTTTGATCGGCCGTAAGTTTAAAGAAGATGTCGTTCAGCGTGACATCGATATGGTGCCTTACAAAATCGTTGAAGCAGACAATGGCGATGCCTGGGTGTCTGTTAACGATAAAAAAATGGCGCCACCTGAAATTTCAGCACGTGTTCTGATGAAAATGAAGAAAACCGCTGAAGAATTCCTGGGTGAACCTGTCACAGAAGCGGTGGTCACTGTACCTGCTTACTTCAACGACTCACAACGTCAGGCAACCAAAGACGCGGGTAAAATTGCCGGTCTGGAAGTTAAACGTATTATCAACGAACCAACCGCTGCTGCACTGGCATACGGCATGGACAAAAAACGCGGCGATTCTACCGTTGTTGTTTATGACCTAGGTGGTGGTACATTCGACGTATCAATCATTGAGATTGCGGATATTGAAGGCGAACATCAATTTGAAGTATTAGCCACTAATGGTGATACCTTCTTAGGTGGTGAAGATTTCGACCAACGCATCATTGATTATTTAGTGGCTGAGTTCAAGAAAGATCAAGGTGTTGACCTGGCAAAAGATCCACTCGCTCTGCAACGTCTGAAAGATGCGGCTGAAAAAGCGAAGATCGAACTGTCTTCAAGCCAGCAAACAGATATTAACCTGCCTTACATCACCGCGGATGCATCAGGTCCTAAACACATGGAAATGCGTCTAACACGTGCTAAGTTGGAATCATTGGTTGAAGACCTGATTTCACGCAGCATGGAGCCATGTAAAATGGCACTGAAAGATGCTGGCCTATCTACATCTGAAATCAGCGATGTAATTTTAGTCGGTGGTCAAACCCGCATGCCTAAAGTGCAGGAAGCGGTTAAAGAAATGTTTGGTAAAGAGCCTCGTCGTGATGTGAACCCTGACGAAGCGGTTGCAGTGGGTGCTGCTATCCAGGCAGCGGTGCTTTCAGGTGATGTTAAAGACGTATTGTTACTTGACGTCACGCCACTGAGCCTGGGTATTGAAACCATGGGTGGTGTGATGACTAAACTGGTTGAGAAAAACACCACGATTCCAACAAAAGCGAATCAAGTGTTCTCAACAGCAGAGGACAATCAACCTGCGGTAACTATTCATGTGCTTCAAGGTGAACGTGAAATGGCATCAGCGAATAAATCACTGGGTCGTTTTGACTTGGCAGATATTCCTCCTGCTCCACGTGGTACACCGCAAATCGAAGTGACATTTGATATTGATGCTAACGGTATTCTTAACGTATCAGCAGCAGATAAAGCGACAGGCAAAAAACAATCTATCGTGATTAAAGCGTCTAGTGGCTTATCTGATGAAGAAGTTGAGAAAATGGTGAAAGATGCAGAAGCGCATGCGGATGAAGATCGTAAATTCCATGAGCTAGTGACTGCACGTAACCAAGCTGATGCATTAATTCACGGCACAGAAAAATCACTTAAAGATTTAGGTGATAAAGTTGAAGCTGATGAAAAAGCAAAAATTGAATCAGCGATCGCCGCTTTACAAGAAGCGATTAAAGGCGAAGACAAAGACGACATTGAAGCAAAAACAACCGCTTTAAGTGAAGTCGCTGGCAAGTTAGCAGAACGTGCTTATGCAGAAAATGCAGAAGCCGGTGCTGATGCAGGTCAAGCCGACAATGCAAAAGCAGGTGATGACGTCGTTGACGCTGAGTTTGAAGAAGTTGACGACGACAACAAAAAATAATCTTTAACGAGATTATGTTGAGCATGGCAAACAGGCGTCAGGAATTTCCGGCGCCTGTTTTGTCGTTTTAGGTAGTTGGGAAAAAGAATAATGGCCAAAAGAGACTATTACGAAGTTTTAGAATTATCACGCACGGCGACTGAAGCTGAAATCAAAAAAGCCTATCGTCGCATGGCGATGAAATATCATCCGGACAGAAATCCCGATGATGCTGAAGCTGAGTCCAAGTTTAAGGAAGCCAAAGAAGCCTACGAAATTTTATCTGATAGTCAAAAACGTGCTGCCTATGATCAGTTTGGTCATGAGGGTGTGGATCAATCCATGGGTGGAGGATTCAGAAGTAGTGGCGGCTTCAGCGATATTTTTGGTGATGTATTTAATGATATTTTCGGCGGTGGTGGCGGTGGCCGACAGCAGGCTTATCGCGGTGCTGATTTAAGATACCGTCTTGATTTGTCATTGGAAGATGCCGTTGCCGGAACCACGGCGAAGATACGTATTCCGGTCAATGTTGAATGTAACACCTGTGATGGCAGTGGTGCCAAGAAAGGCACACAGCCTGTTACCTGTACCACCTGTGGTGGTCATGGTCAGGTACGTATTCAGCAAGGATTCTTCACCATGCAACAGCCGTGTCCTCATTGTCGGGGCACAGGTAAAATGATTAAAGAGCCTTGCCCAGACTGTCATGGTGAGGGGCTGGTTCAGGAAGAAAAAACACTGCAAGTGAAAGTCCCTGCTGGTGTCGATACAGGCGACCGTATCCGTCTGGCGGGTGAAGGTGAAGCGGGTACTCACGGTGCCCCTGCTGGTGATTTGTATGTGGAAGTGTCAGTCAGCCGACATGATGTCTTCACTCGTGATGGTACAAATTTATTTTGCGATGTGCCATTGAGTTTTGTCACTGCGGCATTGGGCGGTGAAGTGGAAGTACCGACCTTGGAAGGCAAAGCCAATCTGAAGATTCCAGAAGGCACGCAAACTGGCCAGCAATTCCGCCTGAAAGGTAAAGGTGTGCAGTCAGTTCGTGGTGGCGCAACCGGCGATCTTTTATGTCGGGTTATTATCGAAACCCCCGTGAAGTTATCAAAAAAACAGAAAGAATTACTGCAAGAGTTTGAGGGCGATCTGAAAGGGGGCGGTGAAAAGCACAACCCGAAACATAGCTCTTGGCTGGATGCGGTAAAACGTTTTTTTGAATAATATGATGTGCAGACATCATCAGGCGAAATGAAAAAGGAATAATTATGGCCACTAAGATTGCGATTAATGGCGCTGCTGGCAGAATGGGGCGTTGCCTGATTCAGGCAGTTGAACAGACTGAAGGTTTAGAACTCAGTGCGGCGATAGATCGCGCCGATTCCTCGCTAATAGGCGCTGATGCAGGTGAAGTTGCAGGCGTAGGTAAACTTGGTATTGCGATTAGCTCGGATATCGAACAAGCCACGAAAGACTCCGACATCATAATTGATTTTACTTTGCCTGAAGTCACAATGGCTTTATTACCTGCTTGTGTTGCTCACCAATGTCGACCGGTTATCGGTACAACCGGTTTTGATGCAGACCAAAAACAAGCGATCGAAGATGCGGCAAAGCAAATAGCGACGATTTTGGCACCCAATATGAGTGTTGGGGTGAACCTGTCATTAAAATTATTGGATATTGCCGCACGTGTCTTAGGTGACGATGTCGACATTGAAATTGTTGAAGCACACCACCGCCATAAAGTTGATGCGCCATCGGGCACCGCATTGCGTATGGGTGAAGTGGTTGCCGATGCTTTAGGTCGTGATCTTAAACAGTGTGCTGTTTATGGTCGTGAAGGACGTACCGGAGAACGTGATAGAAATACGATTGGGTTTGCCACGGTTCGCGCAGGCGATATTGTGGGTGACCATACAGTTATGTTTGCCGCCGAAGGTGAACGTGTAGAGATTACTCATAAAGCCTCTAGTCGCATGACTTTTGCATTCGGTGCCATGCGTGCATCTAGCTGGCTGATGCAGAAGCAAAATGGGTTATTTGATATGCAGGATGTCTTAGGTTTATCTTAAATTCCGACTGACAACTTTCTGTTAGAGCTCTGCTTCTGATCTCTAAATTTCTTTACCAATACCCTGCTTCATGCAGGGTATTGTACTTTTCTCTTAACTTACTTATATAATCGAACCAACGCATTAACAGGTTGGATTGATGGCACCCCATGCTCAGATTCTCATAGTTGACGATGTCCCTGACAATATTCAGGTCGCTATGAATTTGCTGAGAGAAGACAGTTATGAGTTTTCTTTTGCCAATAGTGGCGAAAAAGCATTATCAATTCTCAATAGTGATGATGCTGATTTTGACCTTATTCTGCTTGATATAATGATGCCTGGTATCGATGGTTATGAAACCTGTAAACGCATAAAGGCTAGCTCACAATATCAGGATATTCCTATCATATTCCTCACGGCCAAAGCCGATGTTGACTCGATTGCCAAGGCATTTCAGGCTGGCGGGGTCGATTATGTGACCAAACCGTTTCATGCTGCTGAGCTGTTAGCACGTGTCAGAACCCATATCCAGCTATACCAAACCAAAAAGTGGCTCGAACAACAAAATATTGACCTTGAGACAAAATCCCGTTTCGCCCAGGCTCGATTATTATCTGAATTAGAAAACAGCCAAAAAGAATTAATCTGGTTTTTAACTGAGCTGATGGAATCGACATCAGATGAAACAGGCAAACACATACGTCGTGTAGCAGAAATCTCAGCATTATTGGCAAAACTTCATCCGACATTAACCGATATGGATGCAGATACCCTTTATCATGCTTCACCGATGCACGATATCGGTAAGATGACCGTGCCTCATGAGATTCTTCATAAGCCAGGGAAATATACGCCGGAAGAGTTTGAGATCATGAAATCGCATACCACTAATGCCTATAAATTATTGTCTGGTTCCAAACGTAAATTAATTAAATCAGCGGCGATTATTGCTCATCAACATCATGAAAAATGGGATGGCAGTGGCTATCCGAGAGCGCTAAAGGGCGATGATATCCACATATATGGTCGTATCGTGGCATTAGCGGATGTGTTTGATGCCTTAACCCATCAACGTTGTTATAAACCTGCCTGGTCTGTGAATGAGGCTATTGAGTTCATTAAAGAACAGCGAGGTCTTCACTTTGATCCTGAGTTAGTGGACTTGATGATACAGAATCTTGATAAGTTTGCTGAAATAGTGAAATAGAAGCATATAAGATGAATGATGATTTAATAACAAAAAGAATGATGTTTATCACTTTGTTCTTTCTGTTATTAAATGTGGTCATTACTTTGTTTAGCTCGACTGTTATGGCGGATAACGAAACGGTTAAAACACAGTATCAGACACCAGTATTACTAACGCAGGAAGAAATTGACTGGATACAAGCCCATCCTGTTGTGACGGTAGGGGCGGGAACTGAATGGCCACCTTATGATTTTGTCGATCAGCAAGATCAGTATCTTGGTATTGCCAGAGACTATCTTAATATCATTTCATCGTTAACTGGTTTGAAATTCAAATACGAGACCGGTGCATGGCGTGATCATCTTAAACGGTTTGTTGCTGGGGAGATTGATTTATTACCTGCCGTATTTATGACGCAGGAAAAGTCTTCATATATGGCTTTTTCCAGTCCCTATCACGAAGCAGTAGAGTATTTTTTTATTCGCAGTGATATCAAGCTGGATGACAAAAACTCTCTGGATAATTTACGGGTCGCTTTACCGAGAGATGACTCTCGCATCAGTACGATTAAACGTTATTTCCCTGAACTCAATATTGTTGAAACCAACACTGCAGATGAGGCTATTGAGCTGGTTTTAAATGGCAAAGCCGACTTGTTGTATGACTACTATGCGGTATTAAGTTACAAGCTGGACAGGCAAGGGATCCTGAATATCGAACCCTTACAGTCAACACGCTATTTAGGGAGTGAGAATCTCTATATGGCTACGCAGAAATCTGAGCCAGTGTTGTTATCCATTATTGATAAAGGTTTGCTGGCTATCTCTGCTGTGCAAAAACGTAGTATTGATGACAAGTGGTTCAAACGAAATATTATCGCAGAAGGCGTTTCCAAAAATATTATCCTGTCACCGAGTGAACAAGCCTGGTTAAACGAACATAAAACAATTCGCTTTACGGGTGATCCAAATTGGTTGCCCTACGAAGCATTTGATAAAGATGGCAACTATATTGGTATTGTTGCTGAATATTTGCATTTGATAGAAAAGAAGCTGGGTATCACGATTGAGTATGTTCCAACGTCCAGTTGGACTGAATCTATTGATCTGATTAAGTCTGGTAAAGTCGATATGATTTCAGAAACCAGTGATTCCACTTTGGGTCAGTTTCTTACTTTCACCAGGCCGTATTTAAATAGTCCGATTGTTGTCGTGATGCGTGATGACAATGTCTATGTCGAAAGTCTTTCTTCCATAAAAAAGAAAAAAATTGCGGTCATTCATGAATATGGTTATGTGAATAATATTCGTAACCAGTATCCCGAAATTAACTTCATCGAAGTCATGAGCATTCAGGATGGCCTAACAGCTGTGTCTACGGGAAAAGTAGATGCATTGGTCGCAACATTGGCACAAGCCAGCTATCACATTGCAGAGATGGGGATTAATAATATCAGGATAGTGGGTGAAACTGGGTTTAAAACCTCTCTTGCATTCGGCTTTAGTGAGGCATATCAGCCTATGGTGAGTCTTTTTAATCGCACATTTAATGCGATTTCGCTTACAGAGAAACAACGTATTCTGGATGAATGGGGAAAAGATAAATACGCAACGATCGTTGATTACAGTCTTGTTTTGAAGGTTATTGCAGTATTTCTGGTAGTAGTAGCATGGATTTTATATTGGAATAGAAAGCTCGCTGCTCAGATTCGTTTGCGGGAAGCGGCCGAAGCACAGACAAAAACATTGATAGATCATCTTCCCTTGCAAATTTCGGTGACACGCTATGATGGCCAGATTATTACTGGTAACCCGCAAGCCTTATTAGACTACAACCTACAAATAGATGAATTGGAGCGATTTAATATTCTCGATTTTTACGCCAATCCAAGTCAGCGTGAGGATGTTCTGGAAGATATAAGAACAAAAGGGTTTGTCGATCAGAAAATCGTCCAGTTTAAAAAACTGGATGGTGAAGAGCGCTCAATGATGGTGTCTATCATGCCCATCAAATATCAGAATCAAGATGCCTTGTTGGGTATTGCGGTGGATCTCACGGATAGGCTGGAGATGGAAGCAGAGTTGCTGGAGGCTAAAGAAAAAGCCGAGGTCGCTAATCGCACTAAATCTGAGTTTCTGGCCAATATGAGTCATGAAATTCGTACACCTATGAATGCCATTATTGGGTTTACCGAACTGCTTTATGAGCAGGTCAAAGACAACAAGATAAAATCCTATGTAAAAACCATTCAGTCTGCCGGCAATGATTTAATGTTATTAATAAATGACATTCTCGATTTATCCAAAATTGAGGCGGGAAAATTAGAGATTAATTACGCAGCGACAAACCCGCACGTCTTATTTGAAGAGTTATCCCATATTTTCAGTGTGCCTTTGAGAAATAAAGGCGTAGAGCTGGTATTAGAAGTAGATGCTGAAATTCCACAAAGTCTGATGTTAGACGTGGTTCGACTGCGCCAGGTATTGCTCAACTTATTAGGAAACGCTGTTAAATTTACTGAGTCAGGGCGAATAACCATGCGGGCACGTGTCGATAATAAAAATAATATCGGCAGTAAATTAGGGCTGCGTATCGATGTGGAAGATACCGGTCTTGGTATTCCAGAAGATCAATTAGACCGAATTTTTGAAGACTTTAATCAAACAGTAGGTCAGGATACCGCCAAGTTTGGTGGCACGGGGTTGGGATTATCGATTTGCAGTCGTCTCATTAAACTGATGGGTGGGACGCTTACCGTCAAGAGTCAATTGGCCAAAGGGTCGATATTTACTGTGCACTTGGATAATGTCGTTGTGGCAGCGATTGCTGCTGAAACAGCATTGAATAATTACAGCGAACCGACATTGCCGGTTTTTGCTCCGGCAACCATTCTTGTGGTTGATGATATTGAAGATAACCGGCGCTTGGTGGCTGAGAGTTTCTCTACTTCTGCACTGAAAATTATTGAGGCTGAAAATGGTAAAGAAGGGGTTGAAGCGATGAAACATCATCCTATTGATTTAGTGTTGATGGATTTACGTATGCCCGTGATGGATGGTTATCAGGCGGCAGAAAAAATTAAGGCAGAATTTGATATCCCGGTCATTGCGCTCACAGCCTCTGTGATGAAGGATGATTTTGATCGTCTCAAATCAGAGCATTTTGATGCGCATATCCGCAAGCCCGTTAAAAAGGCCGAACTCTACCATAAGCTGGCCGAATTCTTAGTGCATGAACAGCCTAGTGATTCAGACAATGCTCACTCTAATGATCAGGTGCCCGTCTTATCGAAACATGAAATTAGTGTATTACCGACTATTCTCGGCTTTATGGAGAGCAAAATGCCGATTTGGAAGATGGTCAAAGAAAGCAATAATATGAGTGAAATTAAACGTTTTGCATCGGACCTGAACCAAGTCGCAGATAAAGAGAAATTCACACCTTTAGCTAATTATGCCCAGCAACTTCTGGATAAAGTAGAAGTATTCGATATTCAGGGCATGACGGACTTATTGTCCGATTATCCCTTCCTATATAAGCGCTTGAGTCAGTCTGATTAGTATTTCTGGGCTCTCAGTTTAGCTACTTCTGCTCCGGAGACGTCGCCAGCCCGTAATCTGATTTCGGTGATCAACTGCCAGAAACGTTTCAGAAGAACTTGATTACCTGAGGATAACGACACGCCCTTTAAGGCGACTTGTTCTGCTAAGTCATAATCTTCCAGACTCATATGCGTCTGAGCTAAAGAGTAATAGACTTTAGGATCCCTTGGGGCAATACGTTGTGCTCGTTGTAAGTTATTCTGCGCGCTTCTTAAGTCACCACTGACTCTTGCTTGCTCAGCCCTGTCCAGTAAAGCAATAACAGCAGGGTTTTGTTTTTGTGGCAACTGAGCTTGCGGTGGTGGCGCTTGGTGTGAAGGGATAGATTGTCCAGGAATAGCTTCTTCCACAGGCGGATAGGCATGAGTTTCAGGAGTGGGCTGTTGAGGAGGCAGGTTACTACGATCATCAACTGTTGGTTGTGAGGGTTGATAAGGCGATGTTGTACAGGCAGCAAGCACACTTAGCATAAGCCCCGTTACAAAAAAACGTGATACATAATTTGTCATAGTTATACCTTATTAGAACCAGTCTTTGATCCAGTTCAATGAACGTGTCACTGGGTTAGATGATTCATCTGGTTTTGTCATACATTCGGATGCTTCAGTCGGTTCTGATCCAGAAATAAAGGGTAGCAGCCTTGCACCTTCGCAGTTTTCAGCAGACAGTAAACCGGTTTCAGCGTTTATCCATAGCCATTTTATATCGTCTGGTAACGGTGCCTCAAATGATTCAAGCGGCTGAGTTTTCATAAAGCTCTTCCAGACTCTGAGTGCACCACCGGAACCAGTAAACGGCAAGGGTGAATTATCATCCAGGCCTAGCCAGACGACGGCTAAACGATTGTTACTAAATCCTGCAAACCAACTGTCGCGCTGGTCATCGGTGGTTCCTGTCTTTCCGGCAGTATTGATACTGCTCGGTAATACGGAATAAATGCTGGCAGCAGTACCGCTGTGAGTGACTTCCTGCATGGCGGTTTGAATTAGATAAACATCATCAGCATCAATAGTTTGACGTAGCTGGAATGGATAGCTGGATAATGCTTCGCCCTGACTATCTGTCACCGTGCGAATCGCTCGTACAGGTGTCTGGAAACCATTGGCAGCAATAGTTTGATACATGGTCGCCACTTCGAGGGGGGATAGTCCTTGTGCGCCAAGTAAAAGAGAGGGGTAAGCATCTAACTGACGTTTAATACCCAGCCGATTTAATGTGTTGATCACTTCTTTTAAGCCAACCTCCATACCAAGGCGAACAGTTGCAATATTATAAGAATGGGCTAAGGCATCAATCAGCATGACCTGTTGGTGTGATTGTTTGCTGAAGTTTTGTGGTTTCCATGTTTGCCCATTAGGCAGTTTCATCGTCAAGCTTGAGTCATCAACAATACTGGCCAGCGTTTTGCCATGCTCTAATGCGGTTAAATACACTGCGGGTTTTACTAGGGAGCCGATTGGGCGAAGCGAGTCTAATGCGCGGTTAAATCCTTTGTAACGGGTGTTTTTATCACCAATAACCGCAAGTACTTCACCCGTTTGTGGATCCGTGACTACCATACTGCCCTGCAATGGTTTCAGTTTGGCGCCATAGCTTTGTTGCAAAGTGCTGATGGTTTGTTTGAGTGACGTTTCAGCATGGCTTTGAGTGATGGGATCCAGGCTGGTGTAAACACGTAAACCTTCGGAATTCAGATCTTCATCACGGTAGTCACGACGAAGTTGTCGTTTTACTAAATCCAGAAACGCCGGGTAGGCTTCTTTTAATAAGGTACCTTTTTTGACGACATCAAGATCCGCATTGATAGCTTGCTGATATTGTTGCTGGGTGATTTTCCCCTGCTCAAACAACACTTGTAATACCAGGTTACGTCTTTTTTTCGCTCGTTCAGGGTGACGTCTTGGATCATAATAAGAGGGCCCCTTAACTAGTCCAGCCAGTAGCGCTAACTGATGCAATTTCAGTTCTTGTAGGGGTTGAGCAAAAAAGTAATGTGCTCCTAAACCAAAACCATGAATGGCTCGGGAGCCATCCTGTCCCAGATAGACCTCATTTAAATAAGCTTCGAGAATTTCATCTTTGCCATAATGAAGTTCTAATAACAAAGCCATGGGAATTTCGAGGAGTTTTCTGACAAGGCTGCGATCCGAGGTCAGATAAAAGTTTTTGATCAATTGCTGAGTTAACGTACTGCCACCTTGCACAAAACCACCGGCTTTAATATTAGCAACCATCGCACGAGCAATGCCTTTAGGCGATATACCGTGGTGCTGATAAAAATCCCGGTCTTCTATCGCGATCAAGGCTTCGGTCAGCATCGGCGGCGCATCTTTCAGCTGGATAAGATCCCGATCTTCGTTATTTAAGGGATAGATACCACCGATGAGTACGGGTTCAAGCCGAACCAACGGCACATCCTGCCCCTGGTAATCTCTCAATTGTGTTAGGCCTTGGCCATCAAAATCGAGAATCAGTTTTCTTGCCGGCTCCATACCGTCACTGAAGCGGAATCCCCGAGTTGCAATAATGGCTTTTGATGTCGAAAACGCGGCTTGCCCCGGTTGGGCAGCTTTGTTGGTAAACTGATAACCCAAGCCTCTCAGCTCGATTTTTAAGTCAGCAATCGATATTGGCGCACCCGCATATAGTTCCAGTGGACGTGCATACACCTTGGCAGGAACCGCCCAACGTTTGCCTTCAAACTGGCTACGGATTTGAGCATCAAGAAACAGCGTTAAAAAACCGAGCAGAACGAGGATCGTAAAAGCGATCTTGAGTAAGCTTGAGCGACTGATGAAACCAGTTTGTTTTTTTCTTCGGGAGCTTGTTTTTTTTGAGCGTGTACGTTTTTTAGCGGGCGTTTTCTTTTGAGCCATGAGATTCTCAGCTTAGGATACGAGCCTGTTCAGGCGGTAATTCAATAACAACATTAAAACATGATGTTGGCATTAAGTGATAACAGTCCTCCTTAATATGCGGCGTTCAGCGGAAACGAATCGTTAAAACGCGCAGCAGTGAAAATTGTCAGAGGTCTGATCCTGTTTGTAGATAAATCAGGGCAATGGAAACCGATACGCTTGTGCTCTAAGTCATTACTTTTTTTACAGTTCGTCAAAACAGGCACGCCTAAAAAGCGCTAACAGCTTGATTTCGCATTATGCAATTTGTCTGGTAATATGCAGAACTCCAAAAGAGTTTCATGCGTAGTTTTTCACCTGAAACGACAAAAGTACAACTGTAGCGAGCGTTTATGGCTTTAGAGACACCAGTCTGTGAATTTGGTTTGCCTGCTGTGGATTTTTCTCTGCCAGGAACAGACGGTAAAATTTGGACATTAGATGAGTGTCGTGGTGAAAATGGACTATTAGTGATGTTCATTTGTAACCATTGTCCGTACGTACGAGCGATCATGGATCGACTTGTCCGTGATACGAATGCGCTGAAAGAGTTGGGCGTTAACTCTGTCGCCATTATGTCTAATGATGTGAATGACTATCCAGAAGATGCTTTCGATAATATGAAACGCGTTGCTGAACAGCAGCAGTTTTCATTTCCTTATTTGTATGACGAAACACAACAGGTTGCCCAAGCTTATGGTGCAGTCTGCACGCCCGATTTTTTTGGTTATAACGGTGATTTGCAACTACAATATCGCGGTCGTTTAGATGCCAGTAAAAAACAAGCAGCGGCATCTGATGTCAGACGAGATTTGTTTGAAGCAATGAAACAAGTGGCAGAAACAGGCCACGGCCCAGAAAATCAAATACCTAGTATGGGTTGCTCGATCAAATGGCGGGCAGCTTAATTTTTTTTAATAGGAGAATGTAGATAATGGCTACACGTAGACATTTAGCTAATGCTATCCGTGCGCTGAGCATGGACGCAGTACAAAAGGCGAACTCGGGTCACCCCGGCGCGCCTATGGGTATGGCAGATATTGCCGAAGTGTTATGGAATGACCATTTAAAACACAACCCAAATAACCCAAATTGGGCTGATCGTGACCGTTTCATCCTATCTAATGGTCACGGTTCTATGTTGATTTATTCATTGTTGCACTTGTCAGGTTATGACTTGCCAATGGATTCAATCAAAACATTCCGTCAATTACATTCACAATGTGCGGGTCACCCTGAATACGGTTATGCCCCAGGTGTTGAAACAACAACAGGTCCATTAGGTCAAGGTATCACCAACGGTGTTGGTTTTGCGATGGCTGAAAAACTGATGGCTGACCAATTTAATAAACCAGGTCATGACATCGTTAACCACCACACCTATGTATTCATGGGCGACGGTTGTTTGATGGAAGGTGTTTCTCATGAAGCATGTGCGCTTGCGGGTACATGGGGTCTGGGTAACCTGATCGCATTCTGGGATGACAACAATATCTCTATCGATGGTCACATTGATGGCTGGTACACAGATGACACTGCTAAACGTTTCGAAGCTTACGGCTGGCACGTTCAATCAGTTGATGGTCATGACGCTGATGCGATCAACGCAGCTATTGAAGCAGCGAAAAAAGTCACTGACAAACCTTCACTGATCTGCTGTAAAACCATCATCGGTTTCGGTTCACCAAACAAATCAGCTAGCCATGATTGCCACGGTGCTGCATTAGGTGAAGAAGAAGTTGCATTAACTCGTAAAGAGTTAGGTTGGGACTACGAACCTTTTGTTATTCCTGAAGACGTTTATGCAGGTTGGGATGCAAAAGCAAAAGGTGACGCTGCTGAAGCTGAATGGAACAAAAAGTTCGACGCTTATGCTGCTGAATACCCAGAATTAGCTGCTGAATTTAAACGCCGCATGGCAGGTGAATTACCCGCTGACTGGAAACAATTCACAGATAAAATGATCGCTGATTTCAACGATAAAGCAGAAAGCGTTGCTTCACGTAAAGCATCACAAAACGTTATCACTGCTTTAGCGCCTGAATTACCAGAATTTATCGGTGGTTCTGCTGACTTAACAGGTTCTAACCTGACAAGCTGCTCAAGCTTCAAACATGTTTCTGGTAAAGAGCCAGGTAACTACATTTCATACGGTGTTCGTGAGTTTGGTATGTATGCCATCATGAATGGTATGGCTCTGCACGGTGGTTTACTGCCTTACGGTGGTACGTTCCACATGTTCTCTGACTATGCTAAGTCTGCTTTACGTATGGCGGCATTGATGAAGCAACGCACAATCGCTATCTTGACTCATGACTCTATCGGTCAGGGTGAAGACGGTCCTACTCACCAACCAATCGAAAACACAGCAGGTCTGCGTTACATTCCTAACATGGATGTATGGCGTCCTTCTGATGAAACTGAAGTTGCTGTGGCTTGGGTTGCTGCCGTTGAACGTAAAGATGGTCCTTCAAGCTTAGTATTAAGCCGTCAAGGTATCCCAGGCCGTAAACATGACACTGCTGACTTCGAAGCTATCCGTAAAGGTGCTTATGTATTGTCTGAAGCAGAAGGTGGCGCAGCTGATGTCATCATCATCGCGACAGGTTCTGAAGTTGACTTAGCGGTTAAAGCACAAGAAGAACTGAAAGCTGACGGTGTGAAAGCACGCGTTGTTTCTATGCCTTCAACCAATGTGTTTGATCGTCAAGACCAAGCTTACAAAGACAGCGTGTTAACACCTGGTGTTAAACGTGTATCTGTTGAAGCAGGTGTGACTGATTTCTGGCGCAAATATGTTGGCCTGGAAGGTGGTGTTGTTGGTATCGATACATTTGGTGAATCTGCGCCAGGTGGTGTATTGATGAAACACTTCGGCTTCACAGTTGAAAATGTTGTTAAGACAGTTAAATCAGTGCTGTAATGATTGCTGATTTAAATTAAGTAGTAATTGAGTTGAACCAGTGGGCATTTGCTCACTGGTTTTTCTCTCTCTAAAGCTCGAAAGTCTAATAAGTGAGATTTCAGACTGAGATTTCAGTTCTTAGACAGACGGATATAGTGATAGGGGATTAAGCATGACGATTAGAGTCGGTATTAACGGTTTTGGCCGCATTGGTCGCATGGCATTTCGTGCAGCCATCAAAGATTTTACAGATATTGAAGTGGTAGCTATCAATGATTTGTTAGATCCCGAATATCTGGCTTATATGCTCAAATACGATTCTGTGCATGGCCGCTTCCATGGTGAAGTGGAAGTCAGAGATGGCAATCTGGTGGTGAATGGCAAAACTATCCGCATTACCGCTGAGCGTAACCCTGCAGATTTGAAATGGGATGAAGTCGGTGCGGATTTGGTTATCGAATGTACGGGCTTTTTCCTGACCGAAGAAAGCTGTCAGGCGCACATCGATGCTGGCGCCAAAAAAGTGGTGCAGTCTGCGCCTTCAAAAGATCACACCCCAATGTTTGTCTATGGTGTGAATCATAAAGATTATGATGGTCAGGCGATTGTTTCTGCTGCATCTTGCACGACCAATGCATTAGCGCCTGTCGCCAAAGTCTTGCATGACAGCTTTGGTATCAAACGTGGATTAATGACTACAGTACATGCTGCCACCGCAACACAAAAAACCGTGGATGGCCCTTCAATGAAAGATTGGCGTGGTGGTCGCGGCATTTTGGAAAATATTATTCCATCATCTACCGGTGCGGCGAAAGCGGTCGGTAAAGTCTTACCTGATTTGAATGGCAAGTTAACCGGGATGGCTTTCCGTGTGCCAACATCGGATGTTTCGGTGGTTGATCTGACGGTTGAGCTAGACAAAGATGCGACATATGAAGATATCTGCACAGCGATGAAAGCCGCTTCTACATCAGAGTTAAAAGATGTACTGGGTTATACCGAAGAAAGCGTGGTATCAACGGATTTTCGTGGTAACACAGCCCCTTCAAACTTTGATGCCGGTGCTGGAATCGCATTGGATAAGACCTTTGTTAAAGTGGTTGCGTGGTATGACAATGAATATGGCTATACCTGCAATATGATGCGTCTAGTGCAGCACGTTGGTCGTTAATTCATTCATTTATCAATAAAAACGTTAAGGCTTTCTGGATTCAGGAAGCCTTTTTTTATGGTCAAACTAATTTAGAACGTTATACTTTGTGATGGAGATCACAAGTTTAATTATTCACGAGGAAAATCATCATGTCTGTAATCAAGATGGCTGATCTGGATTTGGCGGGTAAGCGTGTACTGATTCGCCAAGATCTTAATGTGCCACTGAAAAAAGGTGTTGTTGCTGATGGCACCCGTATTCATGCTTCATTGCCCACTATAGAAATGGCATTAAAAGCAGGTGCAAAGGTCATGATCATGTCGCATCTTGGCAGACCAACTGAAGGTGAGTATGAGCATCAGTACTCGCTGGCCCCTGTTGCTAATTATTTATCAGCCTTATTGGATCAACCGGTCAGGCTTGAGCAAAACTGGCTAGAACCAGAATTTATACCCGTTGAAGCGGGTGAAGTCGTCTTGTGTGAAAACGTGCGTTTTAACATCGGTGAAAAAGCCAACGATGATGCGTTATCTCGTCGTATGGCCAAGTTGTGTGATGTGTTTGTAATGGATGCCTTTGGCACAGCTCATCGTGCTCAGGCGTCGACGCATGGCGTAGCTAAATACGCACCGATTGCATGTGCCGGTCCACTATTGGCAACAGAATTAGAAGCATTGGCGAAAGCATTGGATAACCCGGCAAGGCCGCTAGTCGCGATTGTAGGTGGCTCAAAGGTATCCACCAAGTTGACGGTGCTGGAATCGTTATCTAAAAAAGTGGATCAACTGATTGTCGGTGGTGGGATAGCCAACACTTTTATTGCGGCAGAGGGTCACCAAGTCGGTAATTCGCTTTATGAAGAAGACTTAATTGATACCTGTAAAAAACTAAGAGCGGAAGCTCAGGCTCGTGGTGGGGATATTCCGGTACCAGTTGATGTCGTATGTGGTAAGCATTTTGCTGAAAATGCGGAAGCTGAAGTCAAAAAAGTGACTGATATCGTTGCCGATGACATGATTTTTGATATTGGTCCAAAATCGGCCGCCGCTTTAACAGAAATTTTAAAAAACGCTGGTACGATTGTCTGGAATGGTCCGGTCGGCGTGTTTGAATTTAATCAGTTTGGCGAAGGCACGAAAGAAGTCGCGATGGCGATTGCTGAGTCTGATGCATTTTCTATTGCTGGTGGTGGTGATACATTAGCGGCAGTGTCTAAATATAAAATTTGTGATGACATTTCTTATATTTCAACGGGTGGTGGCGCATTTCTCGAGTTTCTTGAAGGTAAAAAATTACCGGCTGTAGATATTTTGGAGCAACGCGCCGCACAAGCATAAAGGAGTTTCATGTGACGGCCATAAGACGAACAAAAATTGTTGCGACTTTAGGGCCGGCCACACAAAGCCCGCAAGTATTGGATGCGATGATCGCAGCCGGCATGAATGTGGTCAGGCTTAACTTCTCTCATGGTGAGCCTGACACTCACATTGCGCTGGCAGAGCTGGTCAGAGAACGTGCTCGTATGCAAAATAAACAGGTTGGCATTCTGGCTGACCTTCAGGGACCCAAAATTCGTATCTCACGCTTTAAACAAGGCTCGGTTGTGCTTGAAGAAGGCGCGTATTTCATTCTGGATGCCCAGCTTGGTAGAGACGAGGGTGATGAACAGCAAGTGGGCATTGACTATAAAGCGCTTCCACGTGATGTCAAAGCGAAAGACACCTTGCTCCTTGATGATGGCAGGATTGTATTGCGTGTGGATAAAGTCGATACGCATAAAATCTATACGACGGTAAGTTTCGGTGGTGTTCTCTCCAATAACAAAGGCATTAACCGTCTTGGTGGTGGACTATCTGTCAAAGCCCTTACCGATAAAGATAAACAGGATATTAAAACGGCTGCCAGCATGCAGGCAGACTATCTAGCTGTGTCATTCCCTCGTTCGGCTGATGATATCCATCAGGCAAGGCAGTTATTACGCGATGCTGGCGGTTATGGTGCCATTGTGGCAAAAATTGAACGTGCAGAAGCGGTAGAAGCTATTGATGAGATCATCTCAGCTACCGATGCGATTATGGTCGCACGTGGTGATTTGGGGGTGGAGATGGGGGATGCCGCATTACCGCCTATTCAAAAACGTATCATTGGGCTGGCTCGTAAAAAGAACTGCCTGACCATTACAGCCACCCAGATGATGGAATCAATGATCATGAATCCGATTCCGACCCGGGCTGAAGTGTTTGATGTGGCCAATGCTGTGCTGGATGGCACTGATGCTGTGATGCTATCCGGGGAAACGGCGATTGGTAAAAATCCAATAAAAACCATAGCGGCTGTTGACCGTGTTTGTCTGCAAGCAGAACTGGAACGTGAAATACGAGTATCGCGACACCGGATAGACTCGCATTTTGAACGGATGGATGAGGCCATCGCTATGGCTGCCATGTATACTGCCAACCATCTGGATGTAAAAGCCATTGCTGCATTGACGGACTCAGGTGCAACCACATTGTGGATGTCCAGAATTAGTTCGGGTATTCCTATCTTTGCCCTCACACCCCATGAAAAAACAGCACGGAAAGTGACCTTATACAGAGGCGTTTATCCACTTAAGTTTGATGTAGAACATCATGATCATGCGCTGATGAATAAAGAGATGGTAGATGAGCTTGTCCGCCGTGGTGTTGTGTCAGATGGTGATATCGTCATTATCACTAAAGGTGATCTTGAAATTCAGGGCAGCACCAATGCCATGAAAATTGTCAAAGTCGGTGATATGGCTGAACCCAGACAGATAGACTGAATACGGAACATGATTTTTTCTTTACAGGAGGCTTTATGGCCCTGATTACGTTGCGACAATTATTAGACTATGCAGCTGAACATGATTTTGCTGTTCCGGCATTCAATGTCAGTAATATGGAGCAAGTACATGCCATTATGCAGGCAGCAGACAAGGTAGACAGCCCTGTGATCATGCAGGCCAGTGCGGGTGCCAGAAAATACGCTGGTGAGCCATTTTTACGGCATATGGTTCTCGCAGCTATTGAAGAATATCCTCATATTCCAGTGGTTTTACATCAGGATCATGGCGCTAGCCCGGCTATCTGCATTCGTTCGATTCAGTCAGGATTTACTTCGGTGATGATGGATGGATCATTACGAGAAGACATGAAAACACCCTCTGATTTTGACTATAACGTGCAGGTGACAAAAAACGTTAGTGACATTGCCCATGCATGCGGTGTTTCCGTGGAAGGAGAGTTAGGCTGCCTGGGCTCTTTAGAGACCGGTATGATGGGGGAAGAAGATGGTCATGGTGCTGAATCTGCCTTAGATCATAGTCAACTATTGACCGATCCCGATGAGGCAGTGGAGTTCGTGAATTTAACGCAGGTCGATGCCTTAGCCGTTGCCATAGGCACCAGTCATGGCGCCTATAAATTTACACAACCACCAACAGGTGATGTGCTGGCGATTAGCCACTTAAAAACCTTGCAACAAAAACTGCCTGATACCCATTTTGTGATGCATGGTTCAAGCTCTGTACCGCAGGAGTGGTTGAAGATTATCAATACACATGGTGGAGATATTGGCCAAACCTATGGGGTGCCTGTAGAAGAAATTGTTGAAGGCATTCAATATGGTGTGCGTAAGGTCAACATTGATACCGATTTACGCATGGCGTCAACGGGTGCTATTCGTCAGTTTTTGACTGATGAGAAGAATAAAGCGGAATTTGATCCACGGAAATTCTTCAAAGCAGCGACGCAAGCGATGCAAACGATTTGTGAAGCGCGTTATCAGGCATTTGGTAGCGCAGGACATGCCAGAAAGATCGTACCTGTTTCATTAGCTAAAATGGTTGAAAGATATTAGTTTGGGTCGATAACAGTTTGTTTGTCAGTGATTTTCAGCTACTCAGACTTATCTATGATTGAATGTTATTTTCCTCATTAAACAATCAGTTGCGAGCCTTGTGCCAGAATACGGTAAACTACCTGTTTTTTAGCAGAGAATATCGTTCGTGCATCAAATAATTGCGATTGCCGCCGGCGGTGCAGTAGGTGCCGTACTCAGGTTTGTTGTTTCCAACGGCATCTATCGTGTTTTAGGGCGTGACTTTCCCTACGGCACATTGGCTGTTAATGTGCTCGGTTCTTTACTGATGGGATTTCTGTTTATCATCTTTATCGAGAGAGAGTTGGGTATGGCAGAATGGCGCTCTGCCATTTTAATCGGCTTACTTGGCGCGTTTACCACGTTTTCGACATTTTCTATGGAAACTATTGCTCTGCTGGAAGCCGGTGATGTCACGAGAGCCATGCTAAATGTATTTCTTAGCGTTTTGCTCTGTCTCACGGCTACATGGATAGGTCTAAGCCTGGGGAGACAGTTATGAGTCGGTTCGAAGTCACGATGGTTCGTGTATACCTTGCTGAGGGGCGGGATCATAGTAATCGCGTTATAGAGTTACTTGAAACATTAGATATTAAAGGCTTTACCGTGTTTCGTGGCATTGCTGGTTTTGGTGCTGAACAAAAGTTGCATAAAGCGTCACTATTGGATTTATCACCTGAATTACCATTGGTGATCGAGTTTTTTGATGTTCCACATAAAGTGGAAAAAATTATTACACAGCTGGAAAGTATGGTTAAGCCGGATCATATTGTGAGCTGGACTGCACAATCTGGAAAATAAAAGAATGTTAGATCCGAAGTTATTAAGAAATGAGACTGAACAGGTTGCTGAGCAACTAGCCCGTAGAGGCTTTGATTTAGATGTTGCATTGTTGGCTAAGCTTGAAGAAGAGCGTAAACAGGCACAACTGGATGCTCAGGAATTACAAACAGAAAGAAATAGCCGTTCTAAAAATATTGGTAAAGCCAAAGCGGCGGGTGAAGATATTACCCCCTTACTGAAAGAAATCGAAGATTTAGGTGACCGTCATAAAGCGGCTGAGTCAAGATTAAATGATGTGTTGACCCAGTTGCAAGACATCGCCATGGGTATTCCTAATCTTCCTCAGGCTGATGTTCCGGCCGGTAAAGATGAGAGCGAGAACCAGGAAATTTTACGTTGGGGTGAACCGCGTCAATTTGATTTTGAACCAAAAGATCATGTCGATCTAGGTGCTGCTTTAGGTATGGACTTTGATACCGCAGCAAAAATCAGTGCTGCCCGTTTTGTCACTTTGTCAGGTCCTTTGGCTAAGTTACAGCGTGCACTGACCCAGTTTATGCTGGACTTACACAGTGAGCAGCATGGTTACACGGAAACCTATGTTCCTTATTTAGTGAATGCTGACTCTTTAAGAGGAACAGGACAGTTACCAAAATTTGAAGAAGATCTGTTTAAAGTGAACGATGGTGAGTTTTATCTGATTCCAACAGCTGAAGTGCCAGTGACTAATATTGTCCGCGATACGATTACTGAAGATGCATCGTTGCCGCTGAAGTTTGTGGCACATACACCGTGTTTCCGGAGTGAAGCCGGCTCTTATGGCCGCGATGTACGTGGTCTTATCCGTCAGCACCAGTTTGAAAAGGTTGAGTTGGTACAAATCGTCCGTCCACAGGACTCAGCTGCCGCGCATGAAGAATTAACAGCACATGCTGAAAAAGTATTGCAGTTATTAGATTTGCCATATCGTAAGGTGAATTTGTGTACGGGTGATTTAGGGTTTTCATCTACAAAAACCTATGATCTTGAAGTTTGGTTACCAAGCCAGCAAACCTACAGAGAAATTTCATCTTGCAGTAATTTTGGTGATTTCCAGGCACGTCGTTTACAGGCTCGCTGGCGTAATCCTGCTACTGGAAAACCTGAGTTAGTTCACACGCTCAATGGTTCAGGACTGGCCGTTGGCCGTACGCTGTTAGCGTTGATGGAAAATCATCAACAGGCAGATGGTTCGGTGTTAATTCCAGAGGCGTTACGTCCATATATGGGCGGTCAGGACAGCATTCGTGTTTGAATTTAGTTTGGTCCAGAAAATTATTATCTGGGCGATACCTGTTTTATTTGCCATTACTGTGCATGAAGTTGCGCATGGTTGGGTTGCATTAAAGTTAGGTGATAGAACAGCACAAATGTTGGGTAGGCTCACGCTAAACCCCTTTAAACATATCGACCCTATCGGCACAGTACTTGTGCCCGGCTTATTATTATTACTGGGCGGCTTTGTATTTGGCTGGGCGAAACCGGTACCGGTGAGCTATCAGAATCTGCATCAGCCCAAACGAGATATGGCGTGGGTGGCTGCTGCCGGTCCTGCTGCCAACTTTATTATGGCGATTATTTGGGCGATTGTTGCCAAGCTGGGCTTGATGCTTATTCATGCCAATATTACATTGGGTCAGCCAATGATGCTCATGGGATTTGCGGGGATACTAATTAACACAATGTTAATGATGCTTAACTTACTGCCTATTCCGCCTCTGGATGGCAGTCGTGTGTTATCAAGCTGGTTACCGGGGCCGATGGCATACAAGCTAAGCAGAATGGAACCTTACGGGTTCTTTATTTTGCTGGGACTGCTTTATTTCGGCATTTTAAATTTGATTTTATGGCCATTGGTCAAAGTTATGCTTGGCTTATTAGTTATATTATTCCAGCTACCTGGAATCGAACAAATATTCATTATTTTAAATTTAGCTAATTAAGGCTTATCAGGAGAACATTTTGGATACGGTTGCTATACAGTCCCGTCGCATTGTTTCAGGCATGCGTCCAACAGGGCAATTGCATTTAGGTCATTATCATGGCGTTCTAAAAAACTGGATTAAATTACAGCACGAATTTGACTGCTTCTTCTTTGTCGCAGACTGGCATGCATTGACGACTCATTATGAAGAGAGCAGTGTCATCGAAGGCAGTGTTTGGGAGATGGTGATTGACTGGCTCGCTGCCGGTATTGAACCTTCGACGGCATCGCTGTTTTTACAATCAAAAGTACCTGAGCATGCTGAATTACACTTATTATTGTCGATGATTACGCCGCTTTCGTGGTTAGAGCGTGTACCAACATACAAAGATCAACAAGAAAAATTAAAAGAAAAAGATTTATCGACTTACGGCTTTTTAGGCTATCCCTTATTACAAAGTGCTGATATTTTGATTTATCGGGCGGGTCAGGTGCCTGTGGGTGAAGATCAGGTCGCTCATGTCGAGTTAACACGTGAAGTCGCTCGTCGTTTTAATCATATCTATGGTCGTGAGAAGGACTTTGAAGAAAAAGCCGAAGCCGCGATTAAAAAAATGGGTAAGAAAAACGCAAAGCTCTACAATACTTTGCGTAAGTCATACCAAGAGCAAGGTGATGCGGATGCTCTAGCCACCGCGCGTGAGTTGCTTAAAAATCAACAAAATTTAGCGCTGGGTGATATGGAGCGCTTATTCGGCTATCTGGAAGGTGCAGGTAAAGTGATTTTGCCCGAGCCAAAAGCCTTATTAACTCCGGCATCTAAAATGCCAGGCCTGGATGGTCAAAAAATGTCCAAGTCATACGGCAATACAATCTCGCTGCGTGAGCCTGATGATAGCCTGGCAGAGAAAATTAAGCGTATGCCAACGGACACCAACCGTGTTCGACGTACTGATCCTGGTGAGCCCGATCGCTGCCCTGTATGGCAGTTGCATGAGGTTTACGCTTCAGAAGATCAGAAACAGTGGGTACAAGAAGGTTGTCGTAGTGCCAGTATTGGTTGTCTGGATTGTAAAGGTCCGTTGATTGATGCTGTTAGTGCTGAACTGAGACCGATTCGTGAACGGGCGTTGGATTTTAGCCAACACCCAGAAGATGTCCGCCGTATTATTGATGATGGTAATGCTGCCGCGCGTGAAGTGGCACAGGAAACCTTGGCGGAAGTCCGTTCATCAATGGGTTTAAACTATAAATAAAAAGGGTTGCTGACGCGTTTTTATGGCTGAACGTATTCAAAAAGTATTAGCAAGAGCAGGTTATGGCTCTCGTCGCCAGGTAGAAACCTGGATTAAAGAAGGACGTGTCACTCGTAATGGTGAGTTGGCAAGTTTAGGAGATCAGATCAGTGAAGGCGATCGTTTAAAGCTGGATAATAAACCGCTTTCTCCGAAACGTTTATGGCAGGAACCGGCTAAACAGGTCATTCTCTATAACAAGCCTGTTGGTGAAGTGTGCACGCGTAAGGACCCTGAAGGCCGTCGTACTATCTTTCAGTCCTTACCTATTCCAGAGCAGGGCCGTTGGGTCAGTGTGGGACGGCTTGACTTAAACACCAGTGGTTTAATCATCCTGACCACAGATGGTGAATTGGCAAATCGTTTAATGCATCCATCGCATGAAATGGATCGCGAATATGCGGTTCGTGTCTTAGGCGAAGTGACATCAGAAATGATGCAGACGCTTCGTGATGGCGTCATGCTTGAAGATGGTGAAGCTAAGTTTGCAGATATTCAGGAATCTGGCGGTGAAGGAGCCAATAAATGGTACCACGTGGTTATCCAGGAAGGTCGTAACCGCGAAGTACGTCGCTTGTGGGAAAGCCAGGGTGTACAGGTCAGCCGTTTGATGCGGGTGCGTTATGGACCCATCATTATTCCTAATAATCTGCGTATGGGACACTGGGCAAAGCTGGAAGGTTCAGACTTAGATTATCTTTATGAACAGGCTGGGATGAAGCCAGTCAGTAACGTTACAGGTGGACGCAAGAAACCAGCTGCTAAGACGGAACGTCCTAAAAAAACACGTCCAAGAAAAGAATATAGTACCAATAAAAAAGAACAAAGCCGGGATCAGGATGAGCCCACGCCTAAAAGAAGACCTCGTATTCGAGGCCATTGATTTTATACTGTCTGCTGTCTATTAAAGATTAGGGTTTCTTGGCGCAGACAGTTATATTCTTACCCATGTGTTTGGCTTCATAAAGTGCCATATCAGCCCGTTCAAACAGGTGATAACCTTCTTCATTCATATCAAGTTGGGCTACGCCTAAGCTGATGGTGAAACCGAAGCTGTTTGTTCCATCATGAGATAATATTTGTGCAACGGATTCACGGATTCTCTCAGCTGCAACTTGAGCGTCGTGAATGCTAGTATCCGTTAGTAGCAGAACAAATTCTTCACCACCAAATCTGAATGCCAAGTCACTACCACGCAAATTCTGGTTAATCATATCTGCCAAAATTTTAAGTGCTCCATCGCCGGTCATATGACCAAAGTTGTCATTGATAATTTTGAAGTTATCAATGTCAATAAGGACGAGTGACAGAGGTATATTGTGTCTTTTTGCTCTGTCGATTTCCCTATGCAAACTTTTTTCATAAGCAGCCCGGTTACCCAAACTGGTTAAGTCATCCAGTAGTGCAGAGGCAAGTGCTTTTTTATAAAGCAGGCAGTTACGTAAAGGGTAAACAAGCAGGCTGAGTAAATCTTCTAGAAAAATAATATCTGCTTGAGAAAACTTTTTGCTTTGCGTAAAGCTAAGATCGCCCAGATAATCACCATTCATTTCAAGCTTATAATGGCAGCGGTGGTGAGATTTTTCCGCCGAGTTGATATCGACTTTCATACTAGGGTTTTGATAATGAAAGCTACACTCAGGGAAAACAGCATTCACTTCATGCTGAAATAATTGAAGCATGTCTTCCAAAATAAGGCTGGTTTGCAGCGTGTAAGGAAGTTGACGGTGTATGTCTTCCGCTGTTTTGGTCTGAGTGTAATCTATTGCTGGTTTAGACCCTTCTACCAGGCTTAGTTTATGCTTGTTTGATATTGATGGGTGTTCCATTGGAGCACTTCCTTATTCAAGTTATGAATATAACCAGCTATAAGTGTGCCAATATTTAAAATTATCTATGAATCAATAGGTTGGGTGTTAGCGTCAGGGTTTTGACGTTTAATCTACCGATACTGGAGAGTTGGTTTCCAATTGAAGTTTTGCGATATATTGATAAGCGACATCATCTGGCAAATTCAGATGTTCTGGGTTTCGGGCTGGATAAGCACGAGCATAAAGCGCCGTTCTGACGTCACCAGGATCAATGGTGCTGACGATCACTTTGCCTTCTGCTTCCAGTTCATCTTTTAATTGTTCAGCAAGTGCTTCAACTGCGGCCTTACTAATACCGTAGGCACCCCAATAAGCGGTATGCTTGTGGGCATCCGTAGTGAAAATTAAATGGCTTGCTTGTTGTTTTAATAATGGTAGACAGGCTTGGGTGAGTAGGTAAGCGGCTGTCAGGTTGATGTGCAGGGTTTCTGCCCATGTTTTAGGATCTTGATTCATCACTGGGGCTAATTGTCCGAGTGAAGCAGCGCAGTGAATTAAGGCATCCAATTTACCAAAACTTTCTGAAATAGTCTGGGCAAGTTGTTTGTAGTCATCAATAGTTGCCCCTTTGAGATCGAGCGGATAGATAGCTGGAATGATGCCAGTTTGTTCAACAATTTCATCATAAACAGCTTCAAGCTGCGGAACTTGTTTATCAAGTAAGATAACTGTAGCACCTGCATATGCACAGGCTGTTGCTACTGAGGCACCGATGCCTTGAGCGGCACCGGTGATAAGAATGATTTGTTCAGCCAATTGGCTGTCCTCAGTATATGCTTGCATCAAGATTTATTCGGCAGGTACAAATTGACTAAATTGTGCGACACCGTTATGGAATTGTACCGATGTAATACCGTCTTTTTTATGCCATTCAAGATGATCAACAGTTAATGCATCAATTGTATGTGTTTGAGTGACATCAGGCTCACCCCACTTAGCGATAGCTTCTTCTTTCGTCATTCCTGCAATCGTGTCTGTTTCATCTTCTACAGCACCTGTTGTGTCAGTGGTGTCTTCACTAGTCATCTCTGCAGGTGCGGCAGATGTATCTTTAGAGTCTGTCTGAGCACTGTTGTCATCACTACAGGCAACAATGAATGTGCCTAGAAATAACGCGATAAAAAGTAATTTGAACTGTTTCAGCATAGCATTCCCTTATTGTTATAAATATTGAGCCACAAAGTATAGCAAGTGATTAATCGCTTAGCTAACCGTGTTGATTTTCATTATCAATTCGGCAGCTTTTTCACCATTTATCACTGCACCTTCTAGTGTAGCAGGATAAAGATTATTAATTATATCACCCGCTAAATAGAGCCCATCCACTGGAGAGCAAGTTGTCGGACGATCTGAGCAAACATCCACAGTACTTCTGAATGTTGCCCGTTTTTCTCGGATAACGTAACCGCGAATAAATTCAGAGGGCTGTACTATATTTGCGTCTAGTAATTCATTAACAACGTGCTCGATAAGCTGTTCATTAGTCAGCTTCAGATGTGAGCCTGGTCCACTGATAACAACCGCCAACAGGCCCTCACCTCTATCGAATATCCATTGGCTTGTTGTCCCGCTGAGTCCCAACATAGGTGATCGAAGATGGATATCAGATGCGCATTGCAGATAGACCGTGACAATAGGATGAGAGCTTGCGTCCTTAGCTCCCCAATATTTTCCTAACAGTTGTTGGCTAGTGTGTGGTCCGGTAGCAATAATAATATTGTCCGCTTCAATGGTTTGTCCATTATCTGTCAAAGCCGCAGTGACTTTATTGTTATGGATAACGAGTGACTTAATACGCGTTTGCAGGGAAATTTGTCCGCCTTGTTGCTGAATATATCGTTCAGCATAGGCTGGTAGGGTATCGCCTAATGGTACTTGCGGAATCAAAAAATCAGCGTAGTCACGTTGCCTAAAAGTCTCTAACAAGACATGAGCAAAAAGATTAGCCGAGGCTTCTGAAATAGGTGTATTCAATGTAGCAAGGCATAGTGGTTCCCATAGTTGCTCAACCAACCTTGAACTTTGTTTCTGCTGTTTTAGCCATGCTTGCACGGAGATATCGTCTGACTTTTTTTGTGAACGGGCATTGAAGATTAGACGAAAGATCTGGACAAAAACAGCAAAACCATTGAGTTGCCAAGTCTTTATTGCCAGAGATAGCGGCCAGGGTAGATGTGGCGTGTCAGCGAGTTTTAGATCGCCAAAATTTGGATGATGGATGGTTATATTTAGCGGAAGCCGCTGAAACAATCTGGACTCATCAGCACCCAGGTCTTGCAATAATTTTAAGGTGCGTTGATAGGCACCAATCAATAAATGTTGACCGTTGTCTATGGTCTGTGCGTTCCAGACAACATTTCGGGCTCGTCCTCCCAATTGCTTTGCAGATTCCACCAGGTGAATCGATTCGCCCTGTTCTAACAAACGAACAGCGGCAGCAAGTCCACTCCAGCCACCACCAACAATCAGCGTGGTCATTATGGATGTTTTTTTTCTGCTCTGGACGTGCGCCAGGCTAACCAGAGTTTTTTCAATGGTGTCAGTGAAATGCGCTGTTTCATCACCTGAAACTGATCTTTTTCAATTTCGTCTAACGTCGCCTCATAAATAGCAGACATGATTAAGCCCGTACGTTGTGAGTATCGATCTTCTTTGGGTAATAGCGTTTTGGCTTCTTGATAGAAGGAACGAGCACGTTCGGTTTCAAACGCCAGTAGTGCTGTTAATTCTGCTGTTTGTTTTAGTGCCAGAATATCTTCTTCACTTACCTTAAATCGAGCCATATCCTCTGCGGGGAGATAGATGCGGCCACGTTCAGCATCTTCACGAACGTCACGAATAATATTGGTTAACTGGAAAGCCAAACCCAGTTTTTCGGCATATTTCAGTGTTTGACGGTTTTGATAACCAAAAATTTCTGCAGCAAGTAACCCGACCACGCTGGCGACACGATGGCAATATAAAGCCAGATGTTTAAAAGCGTCATATCGATGCTGGAATAGATCCATTTCCATGCCATCAATAATTTCAAGAAAATATTCTTGATGAAGTTCGAAATGCTTTATTGCTTCTTCCAGAGCTTTACCAACAGGATGAGTGGCTGTCTGGTTAAATATATTCTCAACCTCACTTCGCCACCAGCTTAAGGTCTGTGCAGCAACTTGCGGATCGGCTATTTCATCTACTGCATCATCCACTTCACGGCAAAACGCATACAAGGCGGTGATGGCCTGTCGCTTTTGTGGTGGTAAAAACATGAAACTGTAATAAAAACTGGAACCACTTTTAGCTGCTTTGTCGCGGCAGTATTGATCCGGCGTCATTTGACCAAACGTTCCACAATCGTGTCGTTTAACAGATGTGACTCAATAATTTCGTCAATATCTGCTTCTGTTTCATAGTGGTACCAAGTGCCTTCAGGATAAATCACTAACATCGGTCCCAGCTTACAGCGGTTAAGACAGCCTGCATTATTGACACGCACTTTTTTTATTTTTAATTCTTTAACACGCTGTTTGGCGTAATCACGCAGAGACTGTGAACCATGCTCTCCACAATTTGCACTACCATCATCACGCTGATGCGTACAGAAAAATAAATGATATTTATATATTTGAGCCATAGTGACTAAGAATAGCGAACCTTGAAATAACTAAAAAGCATTTAAACAAAATTAGGACTGATCTGATGCTTCATACGCTGTATCTGGATAGCGAGAACGGTAGTGAAGAACCTGTTCGATAATCGCTAAGAAATGATCGACTAACTCAGGATCAAAATGTTGTCCTTTTTGAGTGATCAGATAATCAACCGCTTGCTCAACCGGCCATGCCTTTTTGTATGGGCGCTCAGACGTTAAAGCATCAAAAACGTCACATATTGCACAAATACGACCTTCGATGGGGATAGCTTCCCCTTTTAAACCATTTGGGTATCCAGAACCGTCCCATTTTTCATGGTGAGTCAGGGCAATATTACTCGCCAGCTTGAGCAATGGCACATCTGTATCAGCTAGTAGGTCTGCGCCAATTTTGACATGGGTTTTCATGATCTCCCACTCATCAGGATTCAGCGAACCCGGTTTCAGTAGAATGTGATCTGGAATGCCAATTTTACCGATATCATGCATCGGCGCTGCGGTTAATATATCAGCAGCAAACTTATCACTGAGTCCGACGGCGAGTGCCAACATATGGGCAAAGTGGCTCATCCTCAGAATATGATTACCGGTTTCGTTATCTTTATATTCTGCCGCCCGACCTAAGCGTTTAATAATTTCAAGGCGGCTTTGCTCAAGTTGTTGGGTTCGGATCTTGACCTGTTGTTCTAGCGTTTCATTCTGCGTCAATACTTGCTTGTGCAGTAGGCGGACTTCCAACATATTTCTGATACGTTGGATGACTTCTGTCTGATCAAACGGCTTAGTTATAAAATCTTTTGCGCCGGAGCAGAGAGATTTTTTCCGTATTTCCTGAGTGAGTTCGGCGGTGATTACCAGTATTGGAAGATAATCATCCTGTATCGCTGTTTGCAGTGTTTCCATTACCTGAAAACCATCCATATCCGGCATACGGATATCTAGCAGGATGAGATCAATTTCGTATTCAAAATAGCGTTGTTTGACTTCAGCGCCTAGATTTGTGGAATACAGAGAGGTAAATCCGGCCTGTCTCAGCATTTTTTCCAGTAATTTAATGTTGATCAATTGGTCATCAACAATAAGAATTCTGGCGTTTAAAATGTCCTTATCTGAAATCATTATGTGCATCCTTTGCATATCATGACTGAATTAACCATGTAACCAGCGATGCTTTTCATTTGATGACCTTAAGGTGTGAGTCGGACCATTACATTAATAATTTCGCTGAATAGCAAAGTCGGCTAACGATAATAAAGCTTGTTTATACGGGCTTCCAGCAAGTATATCCAGAGCTTGTTTCGCTTGCATCACTTCCTTTTCAGCGGCTCTGGCTGTGTAATCTATCGCGCCTGTGTTCTGAATGATCTCAATAATGTCAGTAATCCTGTCTCGCTGGCCTTGTTCGATGGCTTCACGAATAATGGCTGATTGTTCAGCATTACCATGTTGCATCGCATAGATCAGAGGTAATGTAGGTTTGCCTTCAGCAAGGTCATCACCAATATTTTTACCAATAGTCTCGCTGGATTGACTGTAATCAAGTAAGTCATCGACCAGCTGAAAAGCACTACCCAAATGCATAGCGTAGTTAGCCATAGCCATTTCAGTAGCGTTATCAGAGCCTGAGATGACGGCACCTAACTGGCCAGCAGCTTCAAACAGCTTGGCGGTTTTATGATGAATCACTTCAAGGTAACGCGCTTCGGTGGTATCGGCATCATGACAGTTCAATAACTGCAGTACCTCGCCTTCCGCAATGACATTCGTGGTATGAGAGAGAATTTGCATTAAGCGCATAGACTCAATTTCTACCATCATTTCAAAAGAGCGGGTGTAGAGGAAATCTCCCACCAGTACACTTGCTTCATTGCCCCAGAGTGTATTAGCTGTTTCCTGACCCCGGCGCATATCAGAGTTATCTACCACATCATCATGTAATAACGTTGCGGTGTGAATGAACTCAATAATGGTAGCGAGGTTGATATGTTGACTCCCCTCATAGCCACATGCACGTGCAGCCAGAATAGCTATCGCCGGGCGAAGCCGCTTACCACCACTGTTGATAATATAAAAGCCAAGTTGATTAATGAGGGCAACATCAGACTGTAAGCGTTGTTGGATCAACTCGTCTACAGCTTTCATGTCATCTTGAATTAGAGAATAGATGGATTGGATATCCACGGAACCGTAATCTGCCTATAATGTGTGATTTAAACGCGTACTTTCTCATGAGCGAGAATACTGCGCAAATATTTCAATATGAATTTGATCTCCTTGAAGAAAGGAGATACAATTGCCGGTCTTTTGTGGGGTAACCCGCATTAACACTATTATACTTTGGAGACAGCGATGTACGCTATTGTCGCGACTGGCGGTAAACAATACCGAGTTAAAGAGGGCGAAAAGCTCCGCATTGAAAAATTGACTGCTGAAGCCGGTGATACGGTTGAGCTTGATAAAGTTCTGTTAGTTGGCGAAGGTGAAGACATCAAAGTTGGTGCACCTTACCTTGACGGTGCTAAAGTGACTGCGAAAGTGGCAGCTAACGGCCGTGGCGATAAAGTGAAAATCGTCAAATTCAAACGTCGTAAGCACCATCAAAAACAGATGGGTCATCGTCAAGCATATACTGAAATCGAAATCACAGGCATCTCAGCCTAAGAATCGGAAAAGAGGTTTAAGAAATGGCTCACAAGAAAGCTGGTGGTAGTACTCGTAACGGACGTGATTCAGAGTCTAAACGCCTTGGTGTAAAACGCTACGGTGGTGAATTAGTGTCTGGTGGTAACATTTTAGTTCGTCAGCGTGGTACACGTTACCATGCAGGTCGTAACGTAGGTATCGGTAAAGACCATACTTTATTTGCGACAGCTGAAGGTAAAGTATTATTTGAGACCAAAGGTCCTCAAAACCGTACTTTCGTCAGTGTTGTTGCTGACTAAGAATATTTGTTAGCCCGTATGGGGCAAACAGCACAAAGCCCCGCTGATGCGGGGTTTTTTGTTTCTGGCATATAGGTTTATAGTCAGAAAGAACATGAGATTAAGGTCGGGAAGCGACAATGAAATTTGTGGATGAAGCGAAAATTAAAATCAGTGCCGGAGCCGGTGGTAATGGCTGTTTGAGTTTTCGCCGTGAAAAATTCATTCCTTTTGGTGGCCCCGATGGCGGTGATGGTGGCGATGGTGGCGATGTCTATTTGTTGGCCGATTCACAGGTCAATACACTGATCGACTTTCGTTATCAGCGTAATTTTAAAGCCGAGCGTGGTGAGCATGGTCGTGGTCGTTTGTGCAGTGGTGCGCGTGGTGAAGATCTGATTATCAAAGTCCCTATTGGCACAGAAGCCTGGGATGATGATACCGATGAACTCATTGGTGACCTGACCAAAGATGGCGATAAATTATTAGTCGCAAAAGGCGGTTGGCATGGTTTAGGTAATGCGCGTTATAAATCGAGCATTAACCGTGCTCCTCGTCAAACCAGCGATGGTACCCCCGGTGAAGAACGCACTTTACGGCTTGAAATGAAGCTATTAGCAGATGTGGGACTGTTGGGATTGCCAAATGCGGGTAAATCAACATTTATCAGTCAGGTGTCAGCTGCGCAACCCAAAGTGGCAAATTATCCTTTCACAACGCTTTATCCAAACTTGGGTGTAGTAACCTTAAAAGATGTGCGCAGTTTTGTGATTGCAGACATTCCCGGTTTGGTTGAAGGTGCGGCAGACGGCGCCGGTCTAGGTATCCAGTTTCTGAAACATCTGACCCGTACGCGCTTACTGTTACATCTTGTTGATATGGCGCCGGTTGATGTGAAACAGGACCCGGTAGAAAGTGTGCAGATCATCAATCGTGAACTGGAAAACTATAGTGAAGCTTTAGGCAGTCAGGATCAGTGGTTAGTTTTGAATAAAATGGACCTGGTACCCGAAGATATTCGCGACGATCTGTGTCAAGAAGTGCTGGATCGACTGCAATGGAAAGGCAAAGTGTTTTACATTAGTGGTCAGACTGGCGAAGGTTGCGATGCGCTGGTCAATGAAGTCATGAATTATCTGGAAAGTGTTCGTGCCAGTGAAAAAGACGAAACCACAGATAATTCACAGGATGATGCTCAGGAATAAACCTCAGTGACAGAACCACATCAGCAATTATTGAATACCAAGCGCTGGGTTATCAAAATTGGCAGTGCTTTATTAACTCGTATTGGTGAAGGTCTTGATACGGATCGCATACGTTGGTTAAGTGCTGAAATAGCCGAACTAAGACGTCAGGGAAAAGAAGTGGTATTAGTCACGTCTGGCTCAGTTGCGGCGGGTATGCAGAAACTGGGTTGGAAAAGACGTCCACACGAAATTCATCGTCTGCAAGCGGCTGCCAGTGTTGGTCAGATGGAGTTGGTCAACGCCTATGCCACAGAATGCGGTAAGCATGGCATTCACACCGCTCAAATCTTATTAACTCACTCTGATTTATCAGACCGTGGCCGTCATCTTAATGCACGTAGTGCACTGCAAACGTTGCTGGAATTAGATATTCTGCCCGTGGTTAATGAGAACGATACCATTGCTACCGAAGAAATTCGTTTTGGCGATAACGACACACTAGCAGCCATGACTGCCAATCTTGTTGAGGCCGATGTGTTAGTTATCTTGACGGATCAGGACGGCTTGTTTGACTCCGATCCCAGAACTAATCCTAATGCCCGCATGATTGCTGCCTCAGCTGCCAGTAACGCAGCGCTTGATCAAATGGCGGGTGATAGTAAAGGTGAGCTGGGCCGTGGTGGTATGACCACCAAATTATTGGCAGCACGCCGTGCGGCCCGTTCAGGTGCCTATACGGTTATTTTATCTGGTAAACATCCCGACAATCTTCGTCACCTGGCGGCAGGGCATGGCGTGGGTACATTACTTTGGCCAGACAATAAGCCGATTACTGCCAGACAGCAGTGGCTGGTGGGTCATTTAATCGCCAAAGGGCAATTAGTGTTGGATGATGGTGCAGTGGCTGTGTTGAGAGAACAAGGGCGCAGTTTATTGCCTGTCGGAGTGACCCATGTTGAAGGCAAGTTTACACGTGGTGAATTGGTGATTTGTCGTGATGTAAATGGTAAAGAAATCGCCAGAGGGTTAGCGAATTATAATGCTGATGAGGCGCATCTGATTAAAGGCAAACCCAGCAGTGAAATTGAATCTATCCTGGGTTATGTCGGTGAACCTGAACTTATTCACCGCGATAATCTGGTGTTAACCAGCTAATTCAAGAGAATAATAAAAATCGCAGGCATAAAAAAACCGACATTAAGTCGGTTTTTTTTATAAAGTCGAAACTTTAAATTACATTGCGCGAACAGCGTTGTTCAAACGGCTTTTACCACGAGCAGCAGTATTCTTGTGAATAATGCCTTTACCCGCCATACGATCTAATGCAGGCGCTGCAACTTTGAAAGCAGCAACAGCTTGTTCTTTATCACCAGCTGCGATTGCTTTTCTCAGTGCTTTAATCGTTGTACGCATCGCTGAACGTTGGCTGGCGTTACGCTGACGGTGTACTTCTGCTTGACGCGCGCGTTTTCTTGCTTGTGCCGAATTTGCCAAAGTGCTTCTCCTAAAAATTCATTTATCTGTAGCTAAACCTAGCTATCTGTATTTACAGATGAGCCCGACATTATCCGGATTTTAATCTGATTTGTAAATGGTATTATGTGATTATTTTTCAATAGGATGACCCATGCGCATAATCACAGCCAATGTGAACGGTATTAGAGCCGCCGCCCGTAAAGGTTTTTTTGACTGGCTACCCAAGCAAAATGCAGATGTTGTCTGTATTCAGGAAACCAAAGCTCAAGTGCACCAACTTGAAGATGATATTTTCAGGCCGCAAGGATATCACTGTTATTACCATGATGCAGAGAAAAAGGGTTACAGCGGTGTGGCGCTGTATTGTAAAGCAGAGCCTGATGAGGTGATTGTCGGGATGGGGAATGAGGAGTTTGATGCGGAAGGCCGTTACATCGAAGCCCGTTTTGGTAATTTAAGCGTGATTTCGCTGTATATGCCTTCAGGCTCATCAAAAGAAGAACGGCAAATTGCCAAGTATCGCTGCATGGATTTTTTTGAAAATAAAATGCAGGAAATGAAAGATTCCGGTCGTGATGTACTGATTTGTGGCGATTGGAATATTGCACATAAAAATGAAGATATTCGTAACTGGAAAGGCAATCTGAAAAACTCTGGCTTCTTACCGGAGGAGCGCGCCTGGTTGGATAAACTGTTTGATGAAATGGGTTTTATTGATGCGTTTCGAGAGTTACCGCAGGAAGAACATCAATACACCTGGTGGTCAAACCGTGGTCAGGCCAGAGCCAATAATGTGGGATGGCGTATTGATTACCATATCTTAACGCCGGGCATGAAAGGTAAAGTCAAAGCCACAGAAATCTATCGCGATGAGTCTTTTTCGGATCATGCGCCGTTAATCATTGACTATGACTACGCGTTACCAAAATAAACAAATGAACTTTATCACGCCATAACTCTCTGACTTATTTAACCTAACAGAGAGTTATGTATGTGGTCATTATTTAAGTCTGATCCTGAGAAAAAGTTAAAAAAGCAATTAAAACAAAAGCGTGAACAGGCATTACATGCACAACGTAATGGCGATATACGGCTGTTTGCTTCACTGACTCAGGAGGCAGAGGCGATATTGAAACAATTACAGCAAGTGCAGTCAGACAAAGCCTGAAAGCACATTGTCATTAATACATGGATGCCAGAACGCAACGAATCACACCATAATCATAAGCTTCATCCAGGGCCTGATAAATCGCTTTCAGGCTCTGAGATTCATCTCCTAATGAATCAATCGTCAGCATGATCGTGTTCAGCTCAGCATCTTCCAGGTCCAGTACGTCTTTTACATCCAGTAACCCGGCATTAATGCCTTCAGCCAGATGGCTATAAACCGTACTTAGTTTTAAATCTCGCTGTTTCGCAATGCTATCTATCTCATGTCCTTTTTCCAGTAATAACAGCGTGTCATTAATCGTGTCACTCAAGCCGTTATTCAGTAACTCAGATAAAGGATGTTGTTGAATGACCTCTAAAAACGCATGGCCGTAATGGTTGAGTTTTTGTTCGCCCACGCCGGAAATACGTTGCATAGCGGCCATATCCGCAGGTCGGTAACGACACATCTCTAACAATGTCGCATCATGGAAAATAACGTAAGGCGGCACCCCATGTTGTTTGGCAATATCCGAGCGTAATTGACGCAATGCTTTCCAAAGTCGTTGATCTTGAGGGCGAACAGCTGTTTGTTTTTTGCCGGTTTTAGCTGTTGATTTTTTAGGCGACTGTTTTCTTAAATATAATGTTTGCTCTCCCCGCAGGACTGGTCGACATTTTTCTGTCAGCCGTAATGCGCCATAACGCTGAATATCAATATCGAGATAACCTGTAGCGATTAACTGACGGAAAATACCGCGCCATTGAGTGGCGTTCAGTTCAGAGCCGATGCCGTAGGTACTTAACTTGTCATGCTGGTTTTGTTTAATACGTTCATCGTCACTACCAAGTAAAACATCGATTAAGTAATTCACCCCGAATCGTTGTTCGGTGCGATAAACACAAGACAAAGCCTTTTGCGCCTTTTCTGTCGCATCAAAGCTTTCTGGTGGTGTTTGGCAATTATCACATTGCCCGCATTTTTCAGGGGCTTCCTCATCAAAATAGGCTAATAAAGCCTGACGCCGACAGGTGATGAGCTCACATAAACCCAGCATGGCATCCAATTTATGTTGTTCAACCCGTTTGACCATATCCGGCGCATTGGAGTCCTGCATAAACTGCCGCAGCGTAATGACATCCTGCAGGCCATAAGCCATCCAGGCATTAGCCGGTAAACCGTCACGGCCAGCACGCCCGGTTTCCTGATAATAGGCCTCAATATTTTTCGGTAAGTTCAGGTGAGCGACAAAACGCACATCCGGTTTATCAATACCCATGCCAAAGGCGATGGTAGCGACAATGATCACCGCTTCTTCACGTAAAAACTGCTGTTGATGTTTTGCTCTTACCTCATTGGATAAACCGGCATGGTAGGGCAGCGCCACCCGACCTTGTTCCTGCAGCCATTCAGCAATGGCCTCGACTTTCTTTCGCGACAGACAATAAACAATGCCGGCATCATTGGCGTGGTGTTCCTCGATAAACTGCCACAGCTGTTGTTTGGCTTGGCTTGCCTCGGTAATCGCATAAAAAATATTGTGCCGGTCAAAACTATTCAGATAGACATTGGCTTGCTGGAGATTGAGTTGTTCAATGATTTCCTGACGTGTGCGTTTATCGGCCGTGGCTGTCAGAGCAATACGAGGCACATTAGGGAAGCGTTCATGTAGTCGTCGAAGCTGTTGATACTCTGGTCGAAAGTCATGACCCCACTGCGATACACAATGCGCTTCATCTATTGCAAATAAGGAAATGGTGACTCGACTCAATAACGATATGGTGCGCTCATTCAGTAAACGCTCTGGGGCGATGTACAATACATCAATCAACCCGTCTTCAAGTTGTTGCTCAACGCTATAGGCTTCTGAGGCTGACAAACTTGAGTTAAGAAAGGCCGCTTTCACACCCAACTCGTTTAATGCCACCACTTGATCCTGCATTAAGGCAATCAACGGTGAAACCACAATGCCGGTGCCTGGTCGTATCAGCGCCGGAATCTGATAACAAAGTGATTTACCGCCGCCAGTGGGCATCAATACCAGGGCATCACCACCCTGAATAACATGCTCAACGATATCGTGTTGATTATGCCGAAAGACATCGTAACCAAAAATGTTCTGTAGCACGTCCAGTGCGGGTTGTCCTTGAGTCTGCATAAATAAATTCAGTGGTTAAAGCAAAGGGGCATTATGGCAAATATGACCTGGCTCTAACATCAGAGATGAACGCTAAATTCGGTTTATCACTGAAAGACAGGCAAAATAGATAAGGCGAAATCCCCATCTCATCCCAAATTTTTATTATTTGGGCAAAACTTAAATTTTAGGAATTCAAATGAAAGACATTAGCGTGGACAGTAATCCCAGCGAAGCACAATTAAAGAAAATGGGGGTTGAACATTGGCCAAGATGGGAAAAAGAAGTATCCGTATTTCCCTGGTCATTTGTGACCACTGAAGTGGCATACATTGTAGAAGGAGAGTGTGTGATGACGCCAAATGATGGTGGCCCAGCGACCACATTTAAAGCGGGTGACTTAGTTGTCTTCCCTAACGGTTATAAAGGCACATGGGAAGTGAAAAAAGCACTAAAAAAACGCTTTAAACATAAAGATGGTAACTTCGTGAAATGTGCGTTTAGCCGTTATAAAATTCTGAAAAATCGTATTAAATCAGATTTTTAAATGAATATAGTTCTAAGAGTATAGAACCAAACTCAAGGAGCATGGTAGGAACAAGTAGGACTTAGTTTCTTGCACTATTTAAAGCTAAATACATATGGTTTAATTTGCCTATGGATTGACTGCCGCCAATCCATAGGACTTTTTAAAGGTATTGAATCAAGTGGGTTAGAGCTAGAAGTAAGCCCGTTAGAGCTTTAATAACTTTTGCCACATCGATCTTTACCTCTATGTTGAGTTTGGTTTTCATGGTTTATATCCATTTAGACCGACTCAACCGGTTGAGTCATTAATGACTCGCTTTTATATACCGCTTTGCAGGCGGTTCTGACACTCTTAACTAGTATGAGCAATCAGAAACAGACCTTTAGTTATGAACCAAGTGAGCCTACCCACAGCGACCACATTTTTAACGTGATGTGTGACACGAATACCGTCTTTCTTTAATCTGTCGACGTAACAGGTTTTGCTGCGATCAGGTACAGAATCAAACTAAGGGCCCTTCAGCCACCATGCTAAAGGTGACATTTAGGGGCAGCTACCCCTAAATCAATATGCTTGATGTTTTGTAAGTATATATTCTATTGATAATTAATGATATTTCTCTTTATTTGATTTCAATTTAGAATATTTAAAACCAAATCTAATTGCGGCTGAACGTTCTCTGCCACAGGTAAATCAAACCCACTCATACTTAATCCGACCAATCTCACTGGTTTATGACCTGCCTCTGTTTTTTCCAGCAATAACGGAATGATTTTTTTCAAGTCAGTCAGTTCAATAATGTGCTCGGTGCTGTGCGCACGGGTGACTTGTTGAAAGTCAGCATATTTCACTTTGACGGTGATGGTGCGCGCTTTCAGGTTTTGTTTACTCAGGCTTTCGAAAACGCGTTCAGCCAGATCAAGCAGTTTGGCGGTTAATTCCGGGATAGAGTGAATATCTTCAGCAAAGGTGGTTTCTTTACCGAGCGATTTACGGATGCGTTGACTGCGAACCGGACGTTCGTCGATAGCTCGGGCGATGTTGTAATAATACTGACCTGCTTTACCGAAACGCTCAGTCAGTTCTATTAATGATTTCTCACGTAGGTCCTTGCCAGTATGGATGCCGAGATTATGCATTTTGGTTTCTGTGGCGGGACCAATACCATGAAACTTACCCACTGGAAGATCGGCGACAAAGGCTTCGCCTTGTTCGGGTCTGATGACATAGAGCCCATTGGGTTTGTCCATATCCGAGGCAATTTTGGCGAGGAATTTATTATAGGAAACCCCCGCCGAGGCGGTGAGCCGAGTTTCCTGCAAAATCTCACGTTTAATGGCCTGGGCAATCATGGTGGCCGAACCATTAAAAGCCTCGGTGTAGGTGACATCTAAATAAGCTTCATCAAGAGATAACGGCTCAACTTCAGTGGCATAACGCCAGAAAATATCACGGATTTGATTGGAGACTTCACGGTAGGCGTTCAAAACGCGGCGGCACAAATAGGGCATGTGAGCATAAACGATAGGCGCGCGAGCAGGGCATGGCCGAATGAATGCCGTACTTTCTGGCTTCATAACTGCAGGCTGCGACCACGCCCCGGCTGTTAGGCTGGCCGCCGACGATCAGTGGTTTACCCTTATATTCTGGATGATCACGTTGTTCAACAGAAGCAAAAAAAGCATCCATATCGACGTGAATTATTTTGCGTTGTTTAGCCATGAGGTATCAAGAATATCAGAAGTGTGTTCTCTTAATTTTCTCATTATCGTTGACTGCATGATGAACAGCAATATTTTCTAGTCGACTGTATCGCTATGAACAAAAGTGGAACCAGATATACTTCAATGTTACTTTAGCTGATTCAACGCGATTTGAGACCGATTTTGATAGCACGACTACGTTCATGGCAGGAGAGTTTACAAGCATTTATGCACCCGCGGGTGTTGACGATGCTTGTCTTTGGCATCATGGCGGGCCTGCCGTTATTGCTGATTTTTTCCACCTTGAGTCTATGGCTTGGCGAAGTCGGCATCGCAAAAAGTGACATCACTTATTTCAGTTGGGCGGCGCTGGGGTACTCGTTCAAATTTGTTTGGGCGCCACTAGTCGATGTCATGCCTTTACCGGTATTAACCCGTTGGCTTGGGCGTCGACGTGCGTGGTTATTATTGGCGCAGTGCATGGTGATGGGCTCCATTATTTTTATGGCGATGGTCGATCCTGCCCAGCATTCTTTAGTATGGATGGGCGCTGCTGCAGTGTGTTTAGGCTTTTCCTCGGCTACTCAGGATATTGTCACCGATGCTTACCGTATAGAGTCTGCTAATGCTGAACTGCAGGCGATGATGTCAGCCAGTTACATCGCCGGATATCGCATTGGCATGTTGCTGGCTGGAGGCGGAGCTTTATTTCTGGCCAGTTATTTTGGTACCAGTATGGAGCATTATAATTTTGAGGCTTGGCAATTAACCTACTGGGCGATGGCCAGTTTATTTTTAGTTGGCATTTTGACCACCTTAATCATCGATGAGCCCAAGCAACTACAAGCATCAGCTTTGATCAATCGTCGCCATCATGTGCGATTTTTTATTACCTTTTTGCTGGCAGTGAGCGCCTTTATTTGTAGCTTTGCTCTGACAGCAGACTTAACCGCGCTGGCGAAACAAAAACTGGGTTTACTTCTGATTAATGCGCAACTGGTGTCTGTTTTTATCGAGTTAATCAGATTGGTATTTGCCGGGGTTGCCGCAGCGCTAGTGGCGCTGTTGATGACACAAATAAAATTTATCGATAAACAAAGTGTGACTCACAGCTACATCGCGCCTATTCAGGATTTCTTTACACGCTATGGCTGGTCTTTGGCTTGGTTATTATTAGCCTTGGTGGGTTTGTACCGAATCTCAGATATTGTCCTGGGCGTAGTGGCTAATCCGCTTTATCAAAGCCTTGGTTTTACCAAAAATGAAATTGCCACCGTGGTGAAAACCTTTGGTGTGTTTATGACCATTTTCGGTGCTTTTTATGGTGGTGTATTGGTTTTACGTTACGGAGTGATGCCGATTTTGATGTTGGGAGCGGTGTTATCTGCTATTACCAATCTCTTATTTATGGTGCTTGTACAGAGCGGTCACGATATCACTATGCTCTACGTCGTGATTACTGCGGATAATTTATCCGGTGGTCTGGCGAATGCCGCCTTTATTGCTTTTCTGTCGAGTTTAACCAATATCTCTTTTACCGCTGTGCAGTATGCCATTTTCAGCTCATTGATGACTTTAATCCCCAAAGTGCTGGGCGGTTACTCTGGTTCTATGGTGGAGTCTATCGGCTTTGAAAATTTCTTTTTGATGACAGCACTGATGGGGTTACCGGTGTTATTACTGATTGCACTGGCCCGTAAACGATTTAATCTCACCCATCCTCAATAACTATCCTTAAATAATTCTCAAGGATAGTGACATATTGCTTGGGTGGCTAATTCATTCAGGCCAAGGACACCGATGACTGGTCATGGAAAAGTGCAATCACCAGCTATCTGTGCCCCTGCTTCTGAAGTGGTTTATGTAACATTATTTGTCATTATCGAGTAAAAGTTAGCCCACCAATTTATAACAAGGTTGATACACCCCTTCTCCCTGGCCTAGTTTCATTCGTTGCTGTTTGACAAAAATATGGAGCAGATTATCAATGGCTTGCATGATGTCAGGATCACCCTTCAACAGATAAGGCCCATGCTTCGCCACTTCTTTAATACCAAAACTTTTCACATTGCCGGCGACAATGCCTGAAAATGCTGAGCGGATCTGGCTGGCAAGCAGATGTTTAGGCAGAGATGGATCTAAATTCAAAGCTGCCATATTTTCATGAGTAGGAATAAATGGCTGCTGCAGCATAGGGTCGATATGTAACTGCCAGTTGTAGTAATAGGCTTCTTCAGTTTCTCTGCGATTTTCATGGACTTCGGTCATCGCCTGTTTGACTTTATAGCCAACGGTTTCTGGCTCACCAATCACGATTTCATATAAGTCACTAATCTCTTCACCCAGACACTGTTTGAGGAAGGCGTCCAGCGTGTTGAAGTAGTCCCGACAGGATTCTGGCCCAGCAAAAATTAATGGAATGCCATATTTATTTTCCGGATGCAGCAGGATACTGAGTAAATAGAAGATTTCTTCCACGGTACCGACACCACCTGGGAATACCACGATAACGTGACCCAGACGCACAAAGGCTTCCAGGCGTTTTTCGATGTCGGGCATGATAACCAGCTCATTGACGATGGCATTGGGCGATTCTGAAGCAATGATGCCAGGTTCGCTAATACCGATATAACGACCATGAGTAATTTGCTGTTTGGCATGACCCACTGCAGCCCCTTTCATAGGGCCTTTCATCGCACCAATACCGCAGCCGGTGATGATATCCAGTCCTCTCAAACCAAACTCATATCCGACATGTTTGGCATAGTCATATTCTTCACGTGGAATAGAGTGACCACCCCAGCACACCACCAGATTAGGTGACACATTCGGCCTGACCATATTGGCGTTACGCAGAATACGGAACACTTTGTCGGTGATTTTGGCTGAGTTATTGGTTTCTTCTGCCAGAATTTTAAAATCAGTGTAGACAATATCGCGCAATACCGAAGATAAATGCTCCTGAATACCACGAATCAGGGTGCCGTCCACAAAGGACTGAGCGGGTGCATTAAATATTTCCAGCATCACACCTCGCGGTTGTGATTTCAGGCGGATATCAAAGTCTGCATAGAGTTGTTGAATTTCTTCAGCATCATCTTCATGGCTGTCAGTATTGAGAATGGCCAGAGCACATTCACGAAACAGTTGATGCAGCTCAGCGCTGGGTGAGCTGAGTTTGATGATTTCTTCCTGTGATAACAGGTTAAGACTACGAATTGGACGAACAGTGGTATAAGGGATTTTTTTCATTCACACGCCTTCTTTGGTGGTTACTAATTGATGCTCCCACTCTTGTTAATAACAATCAATGGTTTTCAGATAATTTTTGCTCAGCAGCACTACAAATGCATAGAAGCTAACCTGATGGAGGGCTCTTCCAGACTGGCCGTGACTGTAAACCCTAAGCTCTCTACTAGCCGCTGCATGGGTTGATTACTGGTCAGGATTTCGCCTTCCATCAGGCTGAAACCTTGCTGGCGAGCACTGGAAATTAACGCGTTCATCAGTCGTGTGCCAATACCTTTATGCTGCCACTCATCGGCGACCACCAAAGCAAATTCACAGCTACTGCCATCCGGGTTCATACTGTAACGGGCAACACCGACTTCAATTTCTTCCTCTTCTTCCATGGTCACCGCCATCAAAGCCAGTTCGCGACTGTAATCAAGCTGAGTAAAGCGTATCAACATATCCTGCGATAATTCGTTGAGTTCCTGCATAAAACGGAAATAGCGTGATTCGGTAGAAAGCTTCCGGAAAAAGACTTGTTCTATCAGCGCATCTTCAGGTCGTATTGGTCGGATAATAATATCCGTGCCATCGGCTAACTGTTCTTGTCTGGTCAAATGGGTTGGGTAGGGGTGAATGGCCATATGATCATAACGATTAATCTTTTTGACATGATGTGCCACTATAATTCTGACATCTAATGCCAACACACCTCGCTCGTCGACAACCAGCGGATTGATATCCAGCGATTCAATTTCTGGTAATTCACAGACCATTTCAGATACACGTAATAACACTTGTATTAAGGCATCACGGTTTACCGCAGGCATATCACGGAATTCACCGAGCATTGCTGCGATTTTGGTTTGATTAATCAGTTTGTCTGCAAGGAAGGTATTCAGAGGGGGCAGGGCGATAGAGGTATCCTGCAACACTTCCACTTTGACTCCACCGGCACCAAACACAATGGTGGTGCCAAACACCGGATCACGATTGGCGCCGACCAGACATTCTCTGCCAAAGGGATCGGTATACATCGGTTCGATACTGACGCTGAACGATTTTATATCCGGCACTTTTTTACGCACAGCTTCCAACAGTTCTTTGTAAACCAACCTGACGGCGGCCGCATTATTGATATTTAAACGTACACCACCGACATCCGTTTTATGCTGGATATGGCGATCATTGATTTTCATCGCTACCGGATAACCAAAACTTTCTGCGGCGACCAAAGCTTCATTGGCACTGTGGCATTGAATGCTTAAGCTCACCGGGATATCAAAGGCATGTAACAGGGCTCGGGATTCAGCCGTTGTCAGCGCTTGTCTATTTTCAGCTAAGACACTTTCAATAATCAGTCGGGCGCCTTCAATATCGGGTTCACTATGTGATGATAAAGGGCCGGGAACCTGCATCAGCAGCTGTTGATTTTCATAAAAACGGGCCAGACAGGCGAAGGCTTCCACTGACGATTCCGGATCAGAAAAACACGGCACATGATGACGGGCAAACAAACGATCTGCACTGGCGATAAGTTGTTGTCCCATCCAGCAAGCCAGAACAGGTTTAGAACTGGTCTGCTGTGCATCTATGACAGCCTGCGCACAAGCATCGGGATCAGTCATGGCTTGGGGCGATAACATGACTAAGACGCCATCAATGCCTTCATCCTGCAAACAGGCATTGACCGCTGCTTTATAACGTTCCGGTGCGGCATCACCCAGCACATCGATAGGATTACTACGTGACCAGTGGGCTGGTAATACCTTATCCAGACTGGCAATGGTGTCATCTGACAGACTGGCTAATTCAATACCTAAATCAATAGCCCGATCCGTGGCCATTACGCCAAGACCACCACCGTTAGTAACAATCGCTAAACTTCTGCCATGAACGCGGCATTGTGTGGCTAATAACTCAGCCGCCGCAAAAAGCTGCTGGATAGTATCGGCTCTGACCACACCTGCTCGCTGAATTGCGGCATTAAAGACGTCATCTCCCCCCATCATCGCACCTGTATGAGTTAAAGCGGCTTGTGATCCAGCTTGATGACGACCCGCCTTGATCACGACCACAGGTTTCATACGAGAAGCGATACGTAAACCGCTCATAAAACGGCGTGCATCACGTATGCCTTCGACATACAGCAGAATGCTTTGGGTCTTGTGGTCCTGAGCCAGGAAATCGAGCAGATCGCCAAAGTCGATATCGGCGGCATTGCCCAGAGAGATAATGGCGGAGAAGCCCACTTCATTGGCTGCGGCCCAATCCAAAATGGCTGTACATAAAGCACCAGATTGTGAAATTAAGGCTAATTGCCCCGGCGCAGCGGTGTTTTTGCTGAACGTGGCATTCATGCCAATACTGGGCCGGATAAGACCCAGACAATTCGGGCCTAGAATATGAATATTGTATTGCTTTGCGGCTTTCACCACCGCATGTTCCAGTTTCAGTCCTTGCCCCTGTCCTTCACTAAAACCGGCTGAAATAATAATGGCCGCTTTCACACCTGCGTGACCACATTGATGAATAATGGCTTCTATGGTGGTGGCCGGTGTGGCGATAACAGCCAAATCGATAGATTCATTAATCGCTTCCAGATTCGGGTAGCAAATATGATCATTGATACGATCATATTTTGGATTTACTGCAAAGACTGGTCCGGAAAAATCGGTATCCACCAAATTATCAAATACGCGTCTGCCCACCGCATCCGTCGTCTGACTGGCACCAAATACCGCGATTGAACGGGGTGAAAACAGGCGGTCTAAAAAATGTGTGGTCATATCACTGGTCCATTTTCCTGATACGATTAGCTTACAAAAACTTTATTACGGTTGTTTAAGGTGTCGTTATGACTATCGCGTTTATTTCTCATGCTGACTGTGCCCTGCACGAAACGACATCATATCACCCGGACACGGCAGAAAGACTTGCTGCCATTCACGATCGTCTTATCGCCAGCGGCCTGGAAATGGTTATGCATTTTTATGATGCGCCGATGGTCACCTTACAGCAATTATGTCGTGTTCATGATGCTGATTATGTCAGTGATATCTTTCAGAAGTTGCAAGAGAATGAACGTGTTTGGCTGGATGCCGATACATTGATGGTGTCAGCGTCATTAACGGCGGCACAGCGTGGAGCCGGGGCTGTAGTAAAAGCGGTTGATTTAGTGATGAGCCAAGACGCGAATACGGCCTTTTGTTGTGTCAGACCGCCCGGTCATCACGCAGAACATAACAAAGCGATGGGCTTTTGTATATTCAATAACGTCGCTGTAGGTGTCGCTCATGCGATAGCTGAATATGGATTGCAGCGAGTGGCCATTATCGACTTTGATGCACACCATGGTAATGGCACAGAAGATATTTTCAGAGGCAATCAGCAGATACTGTTATGCAGTAGTTTTCAGCATCCTTTTTATCCTGATACCGGTGAACCGGGTAAACACGACAATATGATTAATATTGGTCTGCCTGCTGGCACCAGTGGTGAGCAATTTCGCCAACTTATTGAAGAACAATGGCTACCAGAGCTGGAAGCCTTTCAACCAGAAATGATTTTTATCTCAGCTGGATTCGATGGGCATCGGGAAGACGATATGTCGGATCTGGACTTAGTGGAAGATGATTTTGCCTGGGTGACAAGTGAAGTGAAAAAAATAGCGGATAAATTTGCCCAGGGCCGGATAGTTTCAACGCTTGAAGGCGGTTATGTCATGTCAGCATTAGGCCGCAGTGTGGCCAGTCATATTGATGCTTTGTTATGAGTGCTATCTGACTTTAAGATAATAAAAAAGCCCTGTAAAACAGGGCTTTTTTGTGATCTTTCAGAGACTCCTAGAACGGAATATCATCATCGTAATAATCATCGCCGCCACCACCATAATCAGGGCCTGCAGATGATGAGGCAGGTTGTGGTGCATTGTAACCGCCAGATTGTTGTTGTGGACGTTGGTCAAACGAGGTATCACCACCACTGTAATTACTGCCACCGCCCTGGTTGGCACCACCGCCGGCACCACGACTGTCCAGCATGGTCATTTCATTACCCACGATTTCCGTCGTGTATTGGTCTTGTCCCTGCTGATTTTGCCATTTACGTGTTTGAATCCGACCTTCGATATAAACCTGTGAGCCTTTGTGCAGATATTGCTGAGCAATTTCCCCCAGTTTGTTGCGTAAGACGACACGGTGCCATTCGGTGCGTTCCTGACGTTCACCGGTTTGTCTGTCTTTCCAGCTTTCTGATGTGGCAATTCGTAAATTACAAATTGAACCACCGTTTGGAAAGGCGCGGCTTTCAGGCTCTGCGCCGAGTCGTCCGACCAGAATGACCTTATTTACTGACATGGCTTGTTCCTTGGTTTAATGGGGACCGTCAAATCTGTGCTGATGTTGCTGCTGAACATCAGTCAAATGACCGTCTCAGTGTTAAAAAAATAGTTAAAAGCGTATCTGCCATCAACCACACTATTGCAGGCAGAAAAGGATTGCTAATGAGCAGGGATAATATCATCTCAGTCAGACATTCCCAATATCAAAATAGAAGGTCCAGTGTGATGTGTTGTCTCAGGTGGGGTGTTTGGAAGAGATAAGGATAATCTGCTTTAGCGCTTGAGTACTTCTTCAACTTCAGCTTGACACTGTAGTAATGCTGAAGTCACTTCTGTCATGTTTTTGTTGAAACGAATTACGGGTAATGCGACTGCAATGGCATAGCGCTCTGCTAGCGAGGATTGAATGCTGACACCTACAGCGCAAACTCCTTCAGCATGTTCTTCAATATCAACTGCCCAGCCATTTTTACGAATCAAATCCAGGTCACGAAAGAGCGTGTCATAGGATACGTGGCTGGACTCTGTGCGCTGTATCCATTTGTCACCAATGACAGTTTTGACTTCTTCATTACTGAGCGTTGCCAGTATCGCTTTGCCATGAGCCGATGTGTAAACAGGGAAGGCTGTCCCCACCGGGGACATGACGCGAAGTTCCTGATCACTGGCTATTTGATCGATGGATAAGGAGTATTGCCCCCGAAACACGCAGACATCTACGGTTTCTCTTGTTCGTCTGGCCAATGTATCGATGTGGGGTTTGGCGACGCTGATGAAGTCAGTGTGCGCAGTATGCGTCATCTGTAATAAGGCCGCACCAAGTTGTATACCCTGACGAGTGTGAATTACCAAAGACGCTTGTTCTAAAGACGACACCAAACGATGAACAGTAGATCGTGGTAACTCAACGCGTTTGGCTAATGCTGTGATGCTGATTCCTTGTGGATAGTGTTGTAATGCTTTGAGTATCGTGGCGGCACGCGAAATAACCTGACTATGATTGTGTTTGCTTTGATCGACCATCATTTTATCCATTATTGACACAGGGAGTCTAACATATGACTATCACCGATATATGAAATAAAGTGACCGTATAGTGGATAAAAGTTCAAGACAAGCAAACCGGTTAACCGGCATCACATTACTCGCAGTATCCTCGCTTACCATCATGGTGGGATGTATTCTGCTGCCAGGCTTACCGTTGATTGCTACTCAGCTCGGAATTTCTTCTGATCCTGGCTGGTTGATTACCATGCCATCGCTAGGGGTGATCCTGTTTGGCCCAGCTGCAGGAAAATTGATGCAAAAAGTCGGGGCTTACAACGCGCTTTGTGTCGGTTTGGCTCTCTATGGGCTAATCGGTATGGCAGGTTTTTTGTTCAAAGATTCCATATTCATTCATGTTGACCGCCTATTACTTGGCGCTGCCACTGCGGTGGTTATGGCATCTGGTACGGCATTAATTGCCCACTTTTATCAAGGGCAAGAAAGGTTACAGATGATCGCAAAACAAGGTATGTCGATAGAGGTAGGTGGTGTCATCTTTCTTGCTGTAGCCGGACTGTTAACCGCACAGGCATGGTTCTGGCCATTTTATCTTTACGCTATTGCCTGGCTCATCTTAGTCATGGTGGTGTTGTATGTGCCAGCGATGACAGGTCTTGAGAAAACACAAACAGATACTGCCGAAGTAAGAGTGAGCCGAGAGCAACGTTGGGTGTTAGCACTGGCTTTGATATCCATGCTGATCTTTTTCATCACCACCATTACCCTGCCTGTACAACTGCATCAATCGGGTGTCAGTGAGACTACAGCAGGATTTTATCTGGCTTTTATTTCATTTATGGCCGTGATAGGCGCTTTTTTTATGCCAAAGGTAGTTGAACGTTTGCAGGAAAAGTCGACGCTGATTGCTGCTTATAGTCTCTACGGTATTGCCCAGATATTGTTTGCCTTCACCAATTCTTGGTTCACTCTTATTCTAGCGGCGATTGCTATGGGGATGGGATTTGGGTTATCAATACCGTTGGTAAATCACATCACTATTGAATTGAGTGATTCCAGCATCAGGAATACACAATTAGCGTATTTATCCATGGCGATATTTTCAGGTCAGTTTCTGTCATCAGTGTTGGCAGAAATGATTGACGACCACTTGGCGTTGTATCTTTGTACAACTTTTCTAGCATTTATCACCGCCATCACATTAATAGCAATGAGAGGACTGCGGTTTCGAGCCTGATTTCTGCACTCCTTAATGCCGTGAAGCAAAGGCTTCCAGTTCTTCCATATTAATTTCATCGGGCGAATATTTGACGTAAGCCACTTGCTCTTCCGGCACCATGACAGCTTCTTTTACACCGTAGATGGCTGTTAATTGTTGAATGAAGTCAGTGGAATTATTCATGGTCGCCTCACTCAGATGAATGATCTTACTGCTGTAATGTTTCGGTGCCTGCATAGGGAAAACCAGTAACAACCAAATGACGACCAGTACGACACTGGCGACAAAAATCCCTTCCAGACCGAAGATGCCATAAAGCGTACCGCCCATAGCGCCACCAATAAATGCACCTACAAATTGGGCACTGGAGTAAACCCCCATCGCTGTCCCTTTATTTTCCAACGGACTGAGCTTTGACATCATCGATGGCAGGCTGGCCTCGAGAATATTGAACGCAGAAAAAAACAACCAAAGACAGATTAGGATCGCGGTTAATGAGTGAGCAAAAAATGCCCAACCCAGCTCAGCCAGGCCTATCACGGCAATGGCACCGATGAAAACGGGTTTCATTTTGCGTTTTTTTTCGGCGATGATGATAAATGGCACCATTGTGAAAAAAGCTAAAAGCAGCACTGGCATATAAGCCATAGCATGCTGGCTTTTATCCAGACCAGCCACATCCTGTAAGGCATGAGGTAAAGCGAAAAAGCTGGTGGTAAGCAGTAAATGCAGCAACATAATACTCAGCACTAAACGCATGATTTGTTTGTTGCCAAACACTTTCCCAAATTGCTTGGGGACAGGTCCAAGATCGGTATGCATCATCAAACGTTTAGGGGTAGGTACCCATAAGTGCAAAATACCGATACCGGCGATGGCGAGCAGCGCTGTCGCCCAGAAAATACCTGATAAACCAACCCAATGTTCGAGAATAGGACCGGTTGCCAGTGCGACAGAGAATGATAGACCGATACTAATACCGATACTGGCCATCGCTTTGGTACGCTGTTCATCACGGGTAAGGTCTGCTGTTAAAGCCATAATTGCGGCGGCGATGGCTCCGCTACCCTGCAATAGGCGTCCGACAATAACCATCTCAATAGAGTGTGCCGTTGCTGCAATCACACTACCGGCCGCAAATAAAAGTAAGCCGATAGTGATAACGCGCTTACGGCCAATCTTGTCGGATAACATGCCAAATGGAATTTGCAGTAGCGCCTGAGTCAGTCCGTATGCGCCAATCGCAATACCGATGAGCATGGGGGTACTGCCCGTGTATTGATGTGCCGATATCGAAAAAACCGGCAAGATCATGAATAAGCCCAGCATTCTCAAGGCAAATATCAACGAAAGCCCTGAAATGCTCCGCTTTTCCAGCGAGGTCAATGAGTTTGTTGTAGTTTGTTTTTGCGTCATGGTAGTCGGACAGAGTATATTGATCCGTTTGATTTTACTACGGAATCCTGATGAAAAATATAAGCGTTCCCGGGATGAAAAATATAAGCATTCGTGGGGCTCGTACCCATAATCTTAAAAATATTGACCTGGACCTGCCTAGAGATGCTCTGATTGTTATCACTGGCTTGTCTGGTTCGGGAAAATCCTCGCTTGCCTTCGACACATTATACGCAGAAGGACAGCGTCGATATGTAGAATCCTTGTCAGCATACGCCAGACAGTTCTTATCGATGATGGAAAAGCCGGATGTGGATCATATTGAAGGCCTGTCTCCTGCGATATCAATCGAGCAAAAATCCACGTCGCATAATCCGCGCTCAACGGTGGGTACCATTACCGAGATTTATGACTATTTGAGATTGTTATTTGCTCGTGCTGGCGAGCCAAGATGTCCTACTCATCATCAGCCATTGGCGGCGCAAACGGTCAGTCAAATGGTCGATGCGGTGCTGGAGATGCCTGAAGGTAAACGTTTGATGTTGATTGCGCCGGTGATTCAGGACCGCAAAGGCGAGCACCGTGATGTGCTGGAAGAGCTGCGTATTAAAGGCTTCGTTCGTGCACGAGTAAATGGTCAGGTTATCGAGCTTGATGATCCGCCCGAATTAGAATTGCGCAAAAAACACACGATTGAAGCCGTAGTAGATCGTTTTAAAGTACGCGCGGATATTCAGCAACGTTTGGCAGAATCATTTGAAACCGCGCTGGCTATGGCTGATGGCGTCGCCAAAGTGGTATCAATGGATGATGAATCTGATGAGACTTTGTTCTCAGCACGCTTTGCTTGTCCAGAATGTGGTTATTCGATTTCCGAATTAGAGCCGCGCATGTTTTCGTTTAATAATCCTGCCGGCGCCTGTCCGACCTGCGATGGTTTGGGTGTGAAGCAGTTCATTGATCCTGTGCGGGTGGTGACTCATCCTGAATTAAGTCTGGCGGCGGGAGCGATTCGTGGCTGGGACCGTCGTAATGCTTACTACTACCAACTGATGTTATCGCTGGCGGAACATTATAAATTTGATCTGGAGACACCCTTTCAGGAATTGTCCGATGATGTGCGTGAAGTCATTCTGTATGGTAGTGGCAAAACACAGATCGCCTTCAACTACATGGGTGACCGCGGTAAGACAGTGAGCCGCAAACATCCGTTTGAGGGTGTCATTCCGAATATGCAACGCCGTTATCACGAAACAGAATCAAACAGCGTTCGTGAAGATCTGGCTAAATTCCATTCCATTCGGGCTTGTCCAGAGTGTCATGGGGCGAGATTGACATTGGCTTCGCGTAATGTGTTTGTCAATGAAATTACATTACCCGAAGTCACGGCGATGCCGATTGGCGAAGTGAGTACTTTCTTTGAAACACTCACCTTACCGGGTAAACGCGGTGAAATTGCAGAAAAAATTGTCACTGAAATTTCGGCACGTCTCAGCTTTTTGGTCAATGTCGGCCTTGATTATCTGAATCTGGCACGTAGTGCAGAAACTTTATCTGGTGGTGAAGCTCAGCGAATTCGTTTAGCCAGTCAGATTGGTGCTGGTCTGGTGGGGGTCATGTACATTTTGGATGAACCTTCAATTGGTCTGCATCAGCGCGATAATGACCGTCTGTTGGAAACCTTAACTCGACTGCGCGATCTTGGTAATACAGTCATCGTGGTAGAGCATGATGAAGACGCGATCCGCATGGCAGATTTTGTGCTGGATATTGGTCCGGGCGCCGGTGTGCATGGTGGCCAAATTGTGGCACAAGGCACGCCTGAACAAATCATGAAAAGTGAAGAGTCACTGACGGGGCAATATCTGTCAGGACGCAGAAAGATTGATGTGCCGGCGAAACGTCAACAGCCTCATGCGGGTCGTGTGATTGGTCTAAGAGGTGCCTGTGGCAATAATCTGAAAAATGTGGATATTGATGTGCCGATTGGTCTAATGACCTGTGTTACCGGTGTATCTGGCTCAGGTAAATCAACCCTGATCAATGAAACCTTATTAAAACTGACTGCCAAAAATTTAAATGGTAACTCTGAAGAACCCGCACCGCATTCAGAAATTATCGGTTTAGAGCAGCTTGATAAAGTGGTGGCGATTAACCAAAGTCCGATTGGCCGTACGCCTCGTTCAAACCCGGCCACTTATACCGGTTTATTTACCCCGATTCGTGAGTTATTCGCTGGCACGCCAGAAGCACGCTCACGTGGTTATGGTCCTGGTCGCTTTAGTTTTAATGTCAAAGGTGGCCGTTGTGAAGCGTGTCAGGGCGATGGTCTGATTAAAGTGGAGATGCACTTCCTGCCTGATATTTATGTGCCATGTGATGTGTGTAAAGGCGAGCGCTATAACCGCGAAACATTGGATATCCGTTATAAAGGTAAAACGATTACCGAAGTGCTGGATATGACCATCGAAGAAGCCAACGTCTTTTTCGAAAACATCCCGGTCGTCGCCAAAAAGCTACAGACATTGATTGATGTCGGACTGACGTATATCAAACTGGGACAAAATGCGACGACCTTGTCCGGCGGTGAGGCGCAGCGTGTCAAATTAGCCAAAGAGTTATCCAAACGTGATACCGGTAAAACCTTATATGTGTTGGATGAACCAACCACCGGCTTACACTTTTTCGATATTGAACAGCTACTGAAAGTCCTGCACAGCCTGCGTGACCGCGGTAATACCATTGTGGTGATTGAGCATAATCTGGATGTCATCAAAACCGCAGACTGGATTATTGATATGGGACCTGAGGGCGGTGCGCGTGGCGGTGAAGTGCTGGCTGTGGGTACCCCAGAAGAGGTGGCAGAACATCCGTCTTCATACACTGGCAAATATTTAAAACCCTTACTGAACTTATGAGTCTAGAACAAGAAATAAAACTTCAGGTCACCCAGGCTGAGTCTCTTCTGTTACATGAAATAGACTGGCTCAAAAAACGTTTGATCCAAGATGTGTATCAGCAGCATTTATTGAGCACCTATTTTGATACGGCTGATAAAGCCTTGATGAACTTTGGTGTGGGTCTGAGATTGCGTCAAATCGGTGAACAGTGGCTGCAAACGGTGAAATGCAGTGGAAAAGCCAGTTCTGGTTTGCATGAACGTCAGGAGTGGGAGCATGAATTAGAAGCGCCAGAATTTGACCTTGAGCGTCTGGCTGAAACCGCTATCGCGCCATTACTGGAGCAGGAGCAGGTATGGAATGCTATTCAGCCAGTGTTCACCACAGAGTTTGAACGTGATGTTTGGTTGTTGAGGTTAGAGGCTGACACCGTGGTTGAACTGGCTTATGACCGGGGCGAAGTCAGAGCGGGTGACAAACAAGTCGCGATTCATGAAATTGAATTGGAATTAAAGCAGGGGCAAATAGACATTTGCCAAAAATTAGCCGATCAGCTCAAGGCCGCTCTCCCGCTTGAATACAGCAATATCAGTAAAGCGGGTCTGGGATATGGCTTGTCGCAAGGTGCTGATAAGTAAAGAATTGTTTGGAAATGTTAAGTAACAGACAAAGGCGATCTTGTCTGTTATAGTCGAACCATTGCTTCTATCAAGTTAATGATGATGCAGGGTGATTTCCCGCTTATTGCTCTGTGTTGCTTGTTTCCCCAAGCGAGAAGGAGAATCGACTATGAAGAAAAAGTGGATCGTTGTCGCCGAGAGCAGTCGTGCTCGGATTTTTTCTGTTGAGAGTCGGACTAGTCCACTCAAGGAAATCGATGACATGATCAATACTTCCAGCCGTGCCCAGAACCAGGAATTGGTTTCTGATATGCCGGGACGAAGTTTTGATAGTCATGGTGCTGGAGGGCGTCACGCCATGGAATCCAGAACAGAACCTAAAAAGCACGAAATGCAGATGTTTGCCCATGACCTAAGTGAACGTCTGGAAAGCGCTCGCCGAACCGGTGATGTCAACGACCTGGTTTTGATTTCCCCACCCAGTTTTCTGGGGGCACTCAAGCAGCAAATGGGTGAGGTGACACAGAAATATATCAGTCAAACCATCAATAAAAACTTTATCAATAAAAGCGAACAAGAAATTCGCCAGTATTTATTTCACTAAAATTCAAGCCGGTAGCGATCGTTACCGGCTTTTTTTATCTTGTTGATAAACCGCGACCTGTTTCAAACTTCCAAGTACGAATCACGGTCAGCATATCGTTATTTTTCAGCACATCTTTGGGAATGGCGGCATAAGGCGCACCCAGTCGCACGATTTTGACGGCAGCATCATCCAAAACTTTATGTCCTGATGAACGTGATACGACGATGCCACCCGCCGGTACACTGCCATCCGGATTAATATCTACAGATAGCATCAGACTGCCACTCAGGCCTTTTTGCCTGGCTTCCTGAGGGTAGTTCATATTACCGATGCGCTCGACTTTCATTTCCCAGGCTTTCATATAGGCGGCGGCAGCAAACTCTTTGGTCGAGGCTGAAATGCGTCGCTTTTTAGGCCTTTCACTTAACGCCTTGGTGCTTTTATCAAGTTTTTCCTGAAGCTCACTGATTTCACTTCTGGCCTGCATCATCAAATCACGGGCAGAAATTTCGGGCTTAGCCACTTCTTCAGGTTCCGTCTCAGTTTCAGTAGCGATTTCCGCTGTCTCAGTTTTTTCTACCTTGCGCTCCGCTTTTTCCTGAGTGAGCTTTTTCACTGGTTTCTCTGGTTTCGGCACAGGCTTTGCCTTAGGTTGAGGTTTGGGTTTTTGCACCTCAGGTTTCGGCTCGACCACCTTTGGCTCTGGCGGTGTTGGTTCTGGTGCTGGTGGTTGAACGGCGACGGTTTCCGTCTCGGTAACCGTTTCTGTTTTTTGCACTGGGGGTGGTGCAGAAGGTTGGTCTTCAGTGAGCGGTACAGGTATGTCTTTTGTCGGCACTGGAGTAGGCGTATCAAGTTCACCGCCGCCTTCATTATTTGCCTGAGCCAGAAAGTCCGCTTCTTCTGGCTTGATTTTGTCTTGTTGTTTCACCAGCGTGATATCAAGATTGTTCGCTGGTGCGTTGGTGGGCTTAGAAAACACATCAAAGCTCACACCCAGCACAATCACCAGATGCAGGATGACTGAAAACAGCAGAGTAAAAATGAGTCGATCTGATGATGCGCTGGTTGCCATAATTACGGAGTCGTTGTTGAGCCTATTTCACGTAAAATCGGTTGAGTTGATTTGTCAGTAAAATGAATTTTTTTCTGCATGGACGGGGTCATTTCAACTTGACCATCGGCACGAACAATCATGACTTCTTTAATACCCATTGAGGCGGCGATTTCCGGCCAGTCTTTACCGGCCACAATTAATGCTGTCGCTGCGGCATCAGCACGGGCGGCCTGCTGGTGAATCACTGTCGCAGAAATATTATCGCGTGCGGGGTAACCGGTTCTTGGATCCAGAATATGAGGATAGCGTTTGCCCTCATAGGTAAAGAAACGTTCATAGTCACCCGAAGTAAATACGCTTTCGTCACCGGATACGGCTACAGAGGCGAGCATAGCGCCTTCTTTGCGAGGATGGCGGATACCAATGACCCAGGGGCGGTTGCCGTGTTTACCGATAGCGCGTAAATCACCACCAATATTGATAATGGCGTTATTCACGCCTTGTTTTCTCAGGGCATCAATGGCGGCATCAACCGCAGTGCCTTTAGCAAAACCACCAAACCCCAGTTTAACCTTCGAATTGTCACTGGTCAGAATATTATCCTTAATATGGATGTCATCCATGGTGGGGGCCGCTTTTAACCAAGCGTCGATTTTATCTTGAGCAGGCGGTGGGCGTGACTCAAACCAGTCATCACGATGGTAACCCCACAGTTCAAATAATTTACCTGCAGCCGGATTAAACAGATTATGACTTTCTTTGGCATAAGTCGCTGCTTCTTCAATAACAGTGGCCACTTCTGGTTTGATTTCGACTGGTTCGCCGTTTGCAATTGCTTTATTGATACGGGTTAAGGTGCTGGGTTTCCATGCATGCCAGGTTTCATTAATGTTATCGAAGGAGTCTTCCAGATCGGTCACTGTTTTCTCGGCAGTGTCAGCATCCACACCGTAAAGGCTGACATCAATTTCAGTGCCGAAGGCATAAAATTTTGCCTGGCGAGCAGCTTCTTCCTGTTCGCCGCAAGCTGTGAGTAATAAGGTCGTTAAGATAAATAAAAGGGGTATCAGTTTCATGGTAGAAGTTTGTCTATTGCAGTCATAAGATCGGCACCAATATTGATGCCAAATTGTCGATCAAGTTCACGGATACAGGTCGGACTAGTGACATTTATTTCGGTCAGATAATCACCAATCACGTCGAGCCCGACAAAAATTAAGCCTTTTTCGCGGAGTTTGGGACCGACCTGCTCGCAGATCCAACGATCCCTGTCGGTCAATGGCCTGCCTTCAGCGCGTCCTCCAGCAGCAAGGTTGCCACGAGTTTCACCTTCAGCTGGGATGCGGGCCAGTGCGTAAGGCACGGGCTCACCGTTAATAAGCAAAATGCGTTTGTCGCCGTCTTTGATAGCCGGCAAATACTTTTGCGCCATCACCGAACGTCGCCCATGTTCTGAGAGCGTTTCGACGATAACTGAGAAATTGGGATCGCCTTGATTGATGCGGAATATAGACGCGCCACCCATGCCATCAAGCGGCTTAAGGATAATATCGCCATGTGTTTGCTGGAAGGCTTTTATCAGATGCTTTTGGCGTGTCACCAAGGTCGGAGGACAGCATTGTGGGAACCAGGCGGTAAACAATTTTTCATTCGCATCACGCAGGCTTTGCGGATCATTGATGATAAGCACGCCAGCAGCCTGTGCTTGTTCCAGCAAGTAAGTGCTGTAGATATATTCCATATCAAACGGCGGATCTTTGCGCATCAGAATCGCATCTACATCGGTGATAGGACGGGTGACTTTTTCACCCAGTTCAAACCAGTGCTCTGGATCATCGAACACACAAAGACTGCGCATTTCAGCAAACACCTTGCCCTCTGACAGAAAAAGATCTTGCTGTTCCATATACAAAATCTGCCAGTCACGCTGCTGCGCAGCCAGCATCATCGCGAGACTGCTGTCTTTTTTGGTATTAATCCGATCGATCGGATCCATAACGATGCCAATGGTTCGTTGCATAGTCACTCTCATGATTACCTGACTCAGGGGGTGAATTGTACCTGAATGGCGGCGATGGAGTGACGAGGAAAATATGTGCTTAGGCTTTGTGCTAACAGATTTATCTGTTGTCGACCTCTACAGTCAGCTCGGTATTCGCTATAATCCCGTATGTTTTGACTTTGGATTGTGAAATCGAGCTAATGACTAAGACAGCGGTGATGAAGGCGGAAACGCCAAGAACCTTTCAGGAACTGATCCTCAGGCTGCAACAGTACTGGGCTGAGCAGGGCTGTGTGCTTCTCCAACCATACGATATGGAAGTGGGTGCGGGGACATTCCATCCAGCCACATTTTTGCGCGCAATTGGTCCGGAGCCATGGAGTGCTGCTTATGTTCAGCCTTCACGTCGTCCGACCGATGGCCGTTATGGTGAAAACCCGAACCGATTACAGCACTATTATCAGTTCCAGGTTGTGTTAAAACCATCGCCTATTAACATTCAGGAGCTGTATTTAGGTTCACTGGAAATGCTGGGGCTGGATACCGCTATCCATGATGTACGTTTTGTCGAAGACAACTGGGAATCACCCACGCTAGGTGCCTGGGGACTAGGCTGGGAAGTCTGGTTGAACGGTATGGAAGTCACGCAGTTCACCTATTTCCAACAGGTGGGTGGGCTCGAATGTCGCCCCGTTACCGGCGAAATTACATACGGTCTGGAACGTATTGCTATGTACCTGCAAGGTGTGAGCAGTGTCTATGACTTAATCTGGGCAGATGGTCCTATGGGGAAAGTCACCTACGGTGACGTGTTCCACCAAAACGAAGTCGAAATGTCGACCTACAACTTCGAACACGCCGATGTGGAAAGTTTATTCACCACATTCGATACCTGTGAACGCGAAAGTCAGCGCATGATAGAAGCAGGTTTACCTTTGCCTGCCTATGAGTTGGTACTCAAAGCGTCACATACATTCAACTTATTAGATGCAAGAAAAGCCATTTCCGTGACAGAAAGACAGCGATTTATCCTCCGTGTCCGTACTTTGGCCAGAGCCGTTGCTCAGGCATATTACGACAGACGTGAGTCATTAGGTTTCCCAATGGTTCAGTCAGCAGATAAGGAGGTGCAATCATGAGTCAGGCATATCAGGATCTGCTTATCGAATTAGGTACAGAAGAATTACCACCAAAAGCATTGCTGAAATTAAGTCAGGCGTTTCAACAGGGTGTCGAGCAGGGGCTAAAAAGTGCTGAGTTAAGCTTTGATGTAATTCGTGCCTACGCGACCCCAAGACGTTTGGCCTTGGTGATTTCGAAATTACAAACCCAGCAAGACGATTTAACAGTAGAACGCCGTGGACCGGCTGTTACGGCGGCATTTGACGAAGATGGTAACCCGACCAAAGCGTTACAAGGCTTTGCTCGCTCTTGTGGTGTGGATGTCGATGATTTAGAAACCATGCAGACGGATAAAGGCGCATGGCTAATTTTTAAACAACAACAAAAAGGCGCTGAAACCGCCAGTTTGCTGCCAGAGATTATTCAACAATCACTCAACGCTTTACCGATTCCCAAGCGTATGCGTTGGGGAGACTTGCCTGGCGAGTTTGTCCGGCCTGTGCATTGGTTGGTGGTATTGCTGGGCGATGATGTTGTTCCCGTCAATTTATTAGGGGTGAATTCAGACCGCTTCACGGTCGGTCACCGTTTCCACCATCCACAGCCTATCCGAATCAGTACACCGATGACCTATGCGCCACAACTGGAAAGTGAAGGTCACGTAATGGTCGACTATGAAGCCAGAAAACAGGCGATTCATGGACAAGTGAATGAACTGGCGGCCAGTCTCGGTGGTGATGCTGTGATTAATCCGGAGCTTCTTGATGAAGTGACGGGATTAGTGGAATGGCCAGTAGCTCTGGCAGGTAACTTTGACCCGCGTTTTCTGGAATTACCCGCTGAAGCGTTGATTTCTTCAATGGAAGGTCATCAGAAATATTTTGCTGTACGGGCGAAAAACGGTGATTTATTACCGCATTTCATCACCATCTGTAATATCGCCAGTCAGGATCCGGCACAAGTGATTGCTGGCAATGAACGTGTGATTTTGCCGCGCTTGAGCGATGCCGCGTTTTTCTGGGAAACCGATCGTAAATTGCCACTGGCACAACGTCAGGAACAATTAAAAACCATCGTGTTCCAGAATAAGCTTGGAACGGTTTATGACAAATCTCAGCGTGTTGCAGCCTTAGCCGCCAGTATTGCCCAGCAGATGGGTAGTGAGGCTCAATTAGCAGATCGTGCTGCGTTATTAGCCAAATGTGATCTTGTTACAGAGATGGTTGGTGAATTCCCAGAGCTACAGGGCATTATGGGCCGTTATTACGCGCAATTGGATGGTGAGCATGCCGATGTCGCTGAAGCGCTGGATGAGCAATATCGTCCACGTTTTGCCGGTGATGATTTGCCTCAAACGGCTAGCGGTATTGCTGTCAGTCTGGCTGAAAAGTTGGATACCATAGTGGGATTGTTTGGTATTGGGCAGCCACCTTCAGGTGTGAAAGACCCGTTTGCTTTACGCCGGGCTGCTTTAGGTGTGCTGCGGATTATTATCGAAAATCAGTTATCGCTTGATCTGTCTCGTTTAGTCACAGAAGCGGCAAATAACTTTGTTGATATCCTGACTGAAGATGAGGTGACAACGCAGGTTATGCAGTATTTTTACGACCGTTTGCGTGGTTATGTTATCGATCAAGGCGCTAAAGCCGATGAATACGAGTCAGTGCTGGCAGTATCACCAACGCAACCTCTGGACTTTATGCAGAGAATGAAGGCGGTGGCTGAATTTAGAAAACTGGAACAAGCTGAGTCTCTGGCCGCCGGTAATAAACGTATTGGTAATATCTTACGTAAAAATGAGGCTGAGCAGGAAGGCTTGAGTGTTGATACAAACTTATTAGCCGAACCTGCCGAAAAAGCATTGGCCGATCAGGTTGTGGCTGCACAACATGCGTTGAAACCACTCTATTCAGCTTCTGATTATGCCGGTGTTTTAAATTATCTCGCCGGCATGCGTGAAACCATCGATGCTTTTTTTGAGCAAGTCATGGTAATGTCTGATGACGAGGCAGTAAGAAACAATCGCTTAGCCTTACTCAATCAAACCCGGGCACTATTTCTGGGCGTTGCCGATATTTCCTGCTTGCAGGAGTAACAGGAGCAATTATGTCGCTGATTATTCTGGACCGAGATGGCGTCATTAATCATGATTCGGATGATTTTATAAAAAATCCGGCAGAATGGGAGCCGATTGAAGGCAGCCTCGAAGCGATTGCTCGCTTAAATTATGCGGGATACCGGGTGGTGGTGATTACCAATCAGTCGGGTATCGCGCGTGGTTTATTTGATGTGGAAACCTTAAATCGTATTCATAGCAAAATGCGTCGGATGCTGGCTCAGGTCGGCGGCAAAATTGAGGCGATTATGTTTTGTCCTCATGGTCCGGAAGATGACTGTCAGTGTCGTAAACCTAAGAACGGTTCGTTTGTGGATTTAGCTCATCGTTTACGAGTGAATCTGGAAAATGTGCCTGCAGTGGGGGATTCCTTACGTGATATTCAGGCAGCGATGTTGTCACAAGCCCGACCTATCTTGGTCAAAACCGGCAAAGGTGAACGAACCCTGGCTGCAGGCATTCCGGATGGTGTTGAGGTTTATGAAGATTTGGCGAGTGTCGCCACGGCCCTATTAGAACGCAAACTGCAATGATCTATATTCGCTCCACTATTTTCTTTATTTTACATGCTGTTACAGCCGTATTGTTTTCCTGTTTAGGCGTTCTGTTATGGCCATTACCGTTTAAATGGCGTTATGCCGTGGTCAGCCAGTGGGCAAAATCCAATATCTGGCTATTGGACAAAATTTGTCAGGTAAAGCTTGAGGTCGAAGGTCGCCAAAATATAGGCGATGAGCCCGCTGTGATTATTTGTAAACATCAATCCTCATGGGAAACGCTGGCATTACAGGCTGTTTTTCCGCCTCAGGTGTGGGTATTGAAACGTGAATTATTCTGGATTCCGTTTTTTGGCTGGGGGCTAGCTTCTCTAAACCCTATTGCTATAGACCGCAAAGCTGGGAGAAAAGCGCTGAATCAAGTGATAGAACAAGGCTTGGATCGGTTAAGCTCTGGTGCCTGGGTGGTTATTTTTCCTGAAGGCACAAGAATAGCGAAAGGTTATATTGGTCGCTTTGGTATTGGCGGTGCCAGACTTGCAAAAGAAACCGGATATCCTGTTATTCCGGTGTGTCATGATGCCGGTAAATCATGGCCTAAACATGGGTTTTTGAAATACCCCGGTGTGATAAAAATGACGATAGGCAAAAAGATGGCTACTGATAGCCTCTCTGCAGCCGAGTTAAATCAACAGTTGTTTGACTGGATGGAACTGCAACAGACCAAACTGGAAGGGAAGAAACCGATGCTTCTGGATAAAAAGAAAGAACAATAAGGTGGCGACTGTGGCGAGAGCAGAAGGCATTTTACGAGTACTAATTATTGATAGTTCTTTGACGGATGCAGACGTGATTGTCAATGTGCTGCGTAGTGCTGGTCATGCTGTGCGGGCGACAAGGGAAGATAAGCCTGCCGCGATTGAAAAATTGTTATCAGCCCAGAATTGGGAACTCATCTTATGCCGCGAGCATGTCGCTGATGTCCAGCCGATGGATATCCTCAATCTGATTCAACATTTAGATAAAGATTTGCCTTGTATCATCATTACCGATGATAAAACACATGAAGCTGACTATTTCACAACAAACGCGAAAGATATTGTGTTGTTTGAGGATAAACAGCGCCTGCAATTTGTGATTAATCGTGAGATTGATAATCTTTTCATAAGACGTCTGGCACGACGTAATGAACGAGCGCTCAGAGAGAGTGAGAAGCGCTCCAAAACGCTTTTAGATAGCTCCAGAGATGCTGTCGCTTATATGCATGAAGGAATGCATATTTATGTTAACCAGGCCTACTTAAACTTATTTGGTTATCACGAATCTGAAGATGTTGCCGGATTACCTATTCTGGATTTATTTAGTGCAGATGATCATCCTAAGTTTAAAGCCGTGTTCAGGCAATTTACGGAACAACCTGATGCGCCTCCGGTAACCCTCATGGGTAATGGTCTTACAGCTGAGGGTGTTACGTTTAAAGCAGAAATTCAGTTCAGTCATGCCCGGGTAGAAGGCGAGGATTGCACACAGGTTGTAATTCGTGATGACACGGTAATCAATGAGCAAACAGCGCCTGTGGTCACGCTTATTGATGAGCATGATCAGCTCACCGGCTTATACAACCGTAGCCGCTTTATTGATGAGTTGGAAAAAACGGTTCGTCGTGCTGCTGAGGGTGACGGTGATGCACAGCTTTTATATCTGACATTGGATGACTTTTTATCCATTAAAGAAAAAGTAGGATTAGGTACCAGTGAAGTTATTCTAAAAAGTGTCTCTGACTTGTTACAGAATAATCTTGCTGAACATGAAGTTATTGGTCATTACGGTGACCAGGTATTTACGATAATTGTTCCTCATCATGATGACGCCTATATTGATGAGCGAGCTGAATCTTTCCGCAGAACTATTGATGATTATGTGTCGCATGTGGCGGGTAAAACGATTGATTTACACTGTAGTGTTGGTATCGCCCGAATCAATGAAAGTCAGCTAACGGCTGAGGCTGTATTGGAAAATGCAGATAGAGCGGCGATGAAAGCACAGCATGCGGGTGGTAATCAGGTGATGCGTTTTCATGCTCAAAGCAGTGAAATTGAACAACAGTCGAGCGAAGTCTGGCACAAACAGCTGCAAACAGCACTGCAGGAAGATAAGTTCACTTTGTTTTATCAACCTATTGTGAGTTTACATGGAGAAGAACAGGAATTTTATGAGGTACTACTCCGACTCCAGGTGAATGATGAATTTATTGCTGCGGATAAATTTATTCATCATGCCGTTCAGTTAAAAATGATGACAGAAATTGATAAATGGGTAATTCGCAGTGCCTTAAAAGCATTAACCATTCATCGTCAACGGTTTCCTAAAACACGCTTCTTTATCAAGTTGTCTGAACAAAGTCTGCATGAAGAAGCTTTTGTTGATTGGTTGTCTGCGTCATTATCCGCTCAACAGCTGACAGCTCGGTCTCTCATTTTTGAAGTAAGTGAGACAATGGCGATTGATAATGTTGAGCAAGTGAGTCATGTTATCGAGCGTTTACAGAGTTTAGGCTGTGAGTTTGGTCTGGAACATTTCGGCTCCGGCATCGATTTCTCCAATAGTCTGAAAGCGTTTAATGTCGATTATTTAAAGATCAACGGCACGTTTGTCGAAAATATGGCACATGATGCTGAAAATCAGGCGGCCGTTAAAGCGATTATTGAGATGACAAAAGAAGCGGGTAAACGCTCGATCGCTGAGTTTGTATCTGATGCTAATAGTCTAGCTCTATTGTGGCGTTTAGGCGTAGATTATGCCCAAGGCTATTATATTCATGAACCGTCAGCAGAGATGAACTATAACTTTGAAGATGATGAGCTTTAACGTAAAAAAAGCCGGGCTTGCCCGGCTTTTTTATTGATCATTATCGGTTTCCACGTAAGGCGTTGATGCGCTCTTCTAACGGTGGATGCGTCATAAATAATGCTGACAGACCGCCGCCTTTGCCTCCGGAGATGCCCATAGCGTGAAGCTGATCAGGTAATGGTTCGGTTGATGTGCCTGCTAAACGTTGCAGTGCGGCCACCATCTTGGGGGCGCCGACCAGACTGGCAGCACCGGCATCAGCTCTGAATTCACGCTGACGGCTGAACCACATCACGATGATACTCGCCAGAATACCAAGCACTAGCTCGGCAATAATTGAAGTGATCCAGAATGCCGGGCCATGGCCACGTTCTACCTTAAATACGGTTCTATCGACGAGATGACCAATGACGCGAGATAAAACAATAACAAAGGTGTTCACGACACCTTGAATTAAGGCCATTGTCACCATATCCCCGTTAGCGATATGGCTTACTTCATGAGCCAGTACGGCTTCTACTTCATCCTGAGTCATGGATTGCATAAGACCTGTGCTTACGGCAACAAGTGCATTATTTTTGTTCGCACCGGTTGCGAAGGCATTCGGTTGTGGAGAGTTGTAGATAGCGACTTCTGGCATACCAATATTCGCTTGTTGTGCTAAGCGTTTAACGGTATTGACCAGCCAGCGTTCTGTGTCATTTTTAGGTTGCTCAATGACCTGGGCGCCTGTCAGATGTTTAGCTGTCCATTTTGAGATAAGCAGCGAAATGATCGAGCCACTGAAACCAATAACGGCTGCATAGATAATCAAGGCATTCATATCAAGGCCTGCACCTTGCTCATCCAATAGGCTGTCAATGCCCAGCAATCTCATTGTAATGCTTAATACGGCGAGTACAGCTATATTAGTGCCAAGAAAAAGTAATATGCGTTTCATGCATTCAATCCTGTCTTAATGAGTCATGGTTAATATGGGTAGAGTCCCTGCTATTTTCAAGCAGGATAAAGACAATTTTTCACTATCTCAGTTTCCAGTTGATGACGAATATTCTGGCACGCATGTTCGAACTCAGTATCGATGACTAATGTACAGATAGGTTGACCTGAATGAATCATCTGCTGGTCAGAAGGAATATCGTGAGCCTGAGGTGGCCAGTTTGCTTTTTCACGAACACGATAATTTTTATCAGCAAACAAGTAAGATAATGTTCGTATGCTATGTTTTTGTATGTCTTGATAAGCTAGATTATCTGCCTGGGTGCTCATACAAGCCTGAATATGTCTGCGTAAAATATCACCTGAGTTGGAATAGAGTTCTGCTGAGGCAGATAGCCTTGGATTCAATTCAAGAATGTAGATATTGTCTGCCTCATCGATTAGAAAATCGAGACTGCCAAACCCTTTAAAACCCGTTGCTGTAATCAGTTGCTGTAACGCTGTGCTTACTTTTTGTTGTGAAGATGGATTGAGAGCAATCTGGTTAGTAAGCTGTTGTAAGGTGAAGGTGTGTTTGTCATGAATCTGTTCATTAAAACCAAGGACTGAAGCAGCCTTTCCATCAGCAATAAAGCTTACTGAAGCAGATTTACCTTCGATATATTCCTGGAAAATCACCTGTTCATCAGAGTAAAGATTGGTGTGTTTAATATGTGTTCCCCCACAACTCTTCATATCCTTACTGAGCCAGCGCCTTTTATTTTTGTCTGGAGGGCTGATGAGGTGAGTTTCAGGATAAGGAATACCTAGTCTGTCGAGTAATGGAAAAAACTGATCAGCTGAGCGTAGTTGTTCAAAAGTATGGAAGGTATTGCCTAATGGTTGAATATGAGGGGGTAACTGTTCCAGAACAGGGTAAAAACGTTCGATTCCAGCGCCACAAATCAACATACACGGCTGCTGTTGGCTCAGAGAATCAAGCGATGAGAGCAAGGAGGCTATTGTGAGTTTATCTAACGAAGGTAAGCGAAGTAATCGATCGGAAACGCGCTGGGTATCTGTATCTGCAAAACAGTCCGCAACCCAGGTCTGGTAACCGAGTTGAGCCGCGGACTGTGCAATAAATCGAGCAGTTTGCGCAAATATGAGTAAAGGTAACTGCTCTTGTGGCATAGCCTGACTGTGTTAAACCAGTTTACGCGCACCTTCAAAAGCATTACGGAAATCAAGATATACAGGTTTTTCTGATTCTAGGGTTTCTCTCAGTAAAGCTTGCTGTAATTTGTATTTGACATCACCAATAGCCAAGGCACCAATCCCTACTGCATCAGGTGAATTCGTAGCATGAACCAGAGGTGCGCCAAAGTCCATTAATTTAACGCCTTCAATACCCAGAGGTGAAACCGCATTGACATCACCAGCGACTTTGAGTTTTGTCGCATCACGAAGTACAGAAGCATTTAACACTTGAACACCGGCTTTTGCCGCACAGAAAACGATATCTGCATCAGATAATAGACGAGCCTTGTCAGCATCAGATGCTGCCGTTGTTCCACGTAAATCGACGCCGTAACGTTTTTTAGCTTCTGCTGCAAATTCAAGTGCTGTATCAATAGAAAAGTGATCAACAATCGCAGTTTCAGCGCCTTGGAGTGCAGCAATGACTGCTGTGGCAATACCTACTGGACCTGTTCCACCAAATACAACGGCTTTAGCCCCTTTTAATTCTTGCTGAAATTTGCTTTTTAGTTCACGTTCGACACAAGCAACCAAAGCTGCTGCAGTGGTAAATGCACCACTTGGATCTGCAAATACTGAAATTTCAAATGGTGGCACCATCGATTTTTTGGCTGAATCCAGCATGTCCATGGCTAATCCGATATCACGGCCACCAATGAACATTCCTGTTTTTTTCACGCCAGAAGGGCCACGGGAAAATATGGCGTCTTGAGTTAATCCTGCGACTTCACTCAACTCAACATGAGAGTATGGAATGAGTACATCATAACCAGCGTCTAACGCCATGTTAATGTCAAAAGGGCTGTTATGCTTCATTGGATTGAGCATGTGAATAATCGAACGTTTGGACATAATTAATCCTTATAATAAAATCAAATTACGGCTGGAGTTGTGATAATAGCCACACTTACATAGAGGATTCAATAACTGCACCATGATTGTCAGCAGATGTCTGAATAAAGATGGGGGCGTTACCATCCGAAAAAGTGGTTTTGGCAAACTGGGTAAGATGCTCGATTAATTGTTTTGCCTTAGCCTCATTTTCGACAAAGATACAGCCAGTTGGTCCCCATGAGCTCTGTGCTACTCCTGAATGACCTAATCTTTGTGCTTCTAATAAGCAAGATTCAACTCGCTTGCTGGTATATCTTCCACCCTGTGCTTTTGCAAAATGATCACCAATTAAAGCTTGAATATCGGTGACTGCTTTGCCAAAGTCATCACAAGACTTCTCTATGAGTGCAGGTAACAAGCACATCAATGTCAAATGGCTAATTAATCGTGCATTTTCTTGAGGGAAAATAGGTAGTTCATGGAACGCTTGTACCTCGGCAGTGCCATGTATACCTTGATGATGAGGATCCATAACCAATACTATTTTCCAGTCTGCCGGATAATCCATATGAGCCAGAATAGGAGGTACAGTCTGGTTTGGTTTTAATCCACCATCAATCACAAACCCGCCATGATCAAAAGTGGCAATGCCGATACCTGAGCGTTTCCCCCTACCTAGCTGCTTCGCGATAGAGGGTGTGGAGATTGATATACCATGAAATTTGGCAAGGGCCGTACCTACAGTTAAGGCCAGTTGTGTCCCAGACCCCAGACCTGAGTGCTCAGGAATGGTTTGTTTTACACAAATATTGATGCATCGGTTTGCTGAAGGAATCTGACTACCGATACTTTCATAAAAACGTTCGCAAATTTGCCTGATTTTCAGTTTCAAATTATCCGTCAGGCCTTTACCTTGAATAAGGAAGTTCTCAGCGGGGGATATTTGAATGATGGTGTGATGGCTATTGATCGCCACGCCGATACTACCGAACTTGCGACCAATTTCAGCATTTAAATCAAGAAATCCCAGATGGAGCCTGGCCGGAGCCTGAACGGTAACAGATGACATTGCCGTCAGGCTTTCAGCTTCAGCAGTTTGTTGTTTCACTGTTCGTTATCAATCTTGCAGGCAATGTCGTAAATCGTGGTTTCATCCAAAAAGGCATCATTACTTTCAAAAAGTGAAGCGATAGCGCCACGGTGGACTTTCATTTTGAAGTTACCAATGGCAATTGCGCCGTAGTAACGCATGCCATTTTTCTCTGTGCCATTATCCATAACTTCCATACCTGCCACACCGAGGGGAGGTACAGCGTTAACATCAGCAACAACTTCAATAGAGGTATTGTTTTCCAGTGCCATTTCCGGCACAACACAAACACCCGCCGGGCCGGCAGCAATCACAACATGAGCATCAGATAAGACACGTTTAACCGCTTCATCACTACGTGTTTCACCTGGTAGAACCTCAACACCGTAATGTTCTTTCATTTCCTTGACGGTTGCTTTACTTCTTTCCATGCTGCGGCAAGTTAAGGTGACTTTTTTTGCGCCTTCTCTCAGCATATAAAGTGCAGTACGTTGGCCAACAGGGCCTGAACCTAAAATAACAACGTTTTTATCTTTCACATCGTAATCTGTTAGCACTTTTCGGGCGATAGCCGCGGCAGTGGTATTTGAGCCGTTAGGATCAAGCATAACCGATACGCTGACTGGACCAAAAAACGCTTTTTTAACTGCTTTACCAACCAGATCGCTGGCAGGGACATTTGAGCCACCGATGAAAATCGCGCTATTTTTTAAGTTTTTACCGCCACGAGTAAAAATCATGCCGTGGACATGTGGTGTGACATTGTCACGTGTCGCGCCGCCATGAGCAATAATGTTATCGACTCCAGCATCATAAGCCACTGCTTGGTCGAAGGTGCTGGCAACTGGATCGGTATCCAAGTGCAATAACAATTTTTTCATTTGGCTATCTCCCGCCTATATTAATAGTGTCTGAATGAATAAGAAATTCTACCTGATGTTGCTCTTGTGTGAAAATAAAGCGTTTTTCGTCTATCTGCGATGGCGGAAGATGGTGAAGAATTCATGTAATATGTCTACCTAATTCTGTATCAAAATCAGGATAAGTGGAACTTAATACTATAAGGCTGAGTCACAACTCATCCAAACTGATGAATAATAATTTATAGGAGAGAATGAATGAAGATTGCTGGAGCTGCTACGTTGTTTGCTACAGGTTTGGCGTTACTGCCAACAATGGCAATGTCCAATGATTTTTCTACGGTAACCCGTGTACATTTTGTGATGGATTGTATGGAAGCTAATCCTAAAATGAATGTTTATGAAGGTGTTCATAAATGTTCTTGTGTGGCGGATAAAATGGCAGAAGCCTTTTCCGAAAAAGAGTTTGAAGATATTAGTGCTGGCTTTATGTACAAGAACCTACCTGCTGATAAAGGGGCGGAGTTCAGAGACGACAAAGGCCTTAAGAAAGGTTTAAAACTTTTCGAACAAGTGAATGAAACAGCTTATAAAGAGTGTCGTATTCACAATTAATAAATGTTCAAATAAAAAAGGCCGCTTAAGCGGCCTTTTTTATTTGTGGTTCGGTTAAATGTCTTTTTCTATTTCAAACTCTTCTGATTGAGTATCACGTACTTTCGCTTCTAATTTTCCATGTTCTTCAGGTGTGAATGTGAATCGAAGACTTGGATCTTCACTGATAGATATTCCAGCATCAACACTTATTAAGGGTTGACCGTTATAGCTGATATCAATTTTATCCACATAATGTGCCGGTATGTATTTACGTGCCTTTTGATCAAATTGTAGTCCGTTGTAGTTGGGATGACTGATGATCATCTGCGCCTGAACCGGTTCACCGATGGTTGGTTGACGCATTCTTAGCTGCATTTTGCCTAAACGTGCTAATGCGGCGGCGGCATCTTTGCCAGCAGGAGCACTACAGCCACCAGAGGCTTTCACAAAGCGCGACACCATATATAAACTGCCGTCGTTCATTTCGGCGACAGCGCGAACATAGGTATATTGATCAACCCGCATTCGAGTTGATAAATCCACGCTACCTAGGTTCGGGGAAAGGTGGAACTTTGCCGAGTAAGGCATCGGGTTGTTATCGATAAATACGTATATGTTTTCTATGTAGTTATCTTTTGTTTGTGGTTTTAATGATTTTATCGTGATTGGAACAATGGCTGCGTCTTCAGCACGTTTTGGTGCTTCCAAAACTAATATATCATTTGCATCATCTTGTATTGTTTTGTCACCAAAGTAAGTTTGTTTAAGCGCAGGCCATACGGGTTCTTCCGGCGTTGCTGCCATGATCGAGTAACTACTCATAAGAAAGGCCAAACCCACTAGTGTTATTGTTGATAATCGACTAAACATTTTTCTCTCCCAATAAGTCGTTATTGTTATTGTAAGATTTTTGAGAAGTTATGTATGGGAAAAGTTCCTTGTTCTGCTTGTGTCGGCTGATATCACGAAATTACCTGGTTAAAACTAGATATCTTTGTTTCCATAAAAGCATTAGGGCGCAGTGGTTCTGTAAATATTCGTCCATTGATCAGAATCGCGATATATGGGCTTTCAACTGGTACAATATCGGCCTTTATTGAATCAATCCAGTTGAGAGTTTCTAACATGACTATACGTACCCGTTTTGCACCAAGTCCAACAGGTTATCTACATGTTGGTGGGGCGAGAACAGCCTTGTTTTCCTGGCTTTACGCCCGTAAACATGGTGGTCGATTTGTACTTCGCATTGAAGATACCGATCTTGAACGTTCGACGGCTGAATCTGTACAAGCGATTCTCGATGGTATGTCCTGGTTGGGGCTCGATTATGATGAAGGGCCTTTTTATCAAACTCAACGTTTCGATCGTTATAAAGAAATCATTCAGCAGCTGATGGAACAAGGTGATGCTTATTATTGCTATTGTTCTAAAGATGAATTGGAAGAGATGCGTGAAAAGCAACGTGCCAACAAAGAAAAGCCTCGCTATGACGGGCGTTGCAGACATTTAACAGCACCTAAACCTGGCATTGACCCTGTTATTCGCTTCAAAAATCCAACATCCGGCAGTGTTGTGGTGAAAGATATGATTAGAGGTGATGTCGAATTTAAAAATGCTGAGCTGGATGATTTGATTATTGCACGTCCTGATGGCACCCCCACGTATAACTTAACTGTCGTTGTCGACGATATGGATATGCAGATGACCCATGTAATACGTGGTGACGATCATCTCAATAATTCACCCAGACAAATTAATATCTTCAACGCTCTTAGTGCTGAACCACCGAAGTTTGCTCATGTGCCGATGATCTTGGGTGATGATGGTGCCAGATTGTCAAAACGCCACGGCGCGGTAGGTGTCATGAGTTATCGCGATCAAGGTTATCTACCAGAAGCATTATTAAACTATTTAGTGAGACTGGGATGGTCACACGGCGATCAGGAAATCTTTTCAATACAAGAAATGATTGAGCTTTTTGACATTGAAGATGTCAACAAGGCAGCGTCAAGTTTTAATACAGAGAAATTATTGTGGTTAAACCAGCAATACATCAAAAATAGCACTCCAACTCATATTGCTGATCACCTTGCCTGGCATATGCAGCAGCATAACGTTGATATTTCTGTCGGCCCTAGTCTTGAAAAAATTGCCGTGCTTTATCAGGAAAGAGCAAAAACGCTGGTTGAAATGGCGGAAAGCAGCCTATTCTTTTATAACAAAGTCAGCAGTTTTGACGAAAAAGCAGCTAAGAAAAACTTGAATCAGGCTAGTTTGCCTCTGCTTCAAAATATGCAATCACGATTATCAGCTTTATCAGAATGGTTGGCTGAGCCTATTCATACAGAAATAAAAGCCTGTGCAGACATGCATGAAGTCGGCATGGGAAAAGTTGCCCAGCCTATCAGGGTGGCAATCACAGGGAATACTGTGTCTCCTTCCTTGGATGTGACACTGGAATTGCTTGGTCGTGAGCGCACATTGGCTGCAATTGAGTTCGCTATCGACTGGATCAATAATCGGGACTCATGATCAGGCAAAAGGAAAAAATATAGGAATTTCATTCACTTAGACTTTCGGGAAAAAATTCCCGAAAGTTATAAGTAAATTATCATAAAAAAGATGGGAAATATGCTTGACTAACGTTTTCTTCGAGATTATTGTTGCCCTACGCATGAGGTTCAACACTGAACAACTTTCGTGTCGTATATAACTAGAAAGCAATAAAGAGGAAAACTTTATGAAGCTGAAAACTTTATCAATCGCAATGATGACATTAGCTGTACCAGGTTTGGCTGCTGCTGATGAGCTATTGCAAATGCAACAAAACGAAAACAACTGGGTAATGCCAGCAGGTAACTACAACAACCAACGTTACTCTGAATTAACTCAAATCAACAAAGACAATGTTAAAGATTTAAACATGGCATGGTCTTTCTCAACGGGTGTTTTACGTGGTCACGAAGGTAATGCTTTAGTTATCGACGGCACTATGTACGTTCACACACCATTTCCAAACATCGTGTTTGCGTTGGATTTAAACAACAATGGCGCGATCAAATGGAAATATGAACCAAAACAAAACTACGATGAAACAGTACCTGTTATGTGCTGTGACACGGTTAACCGTGGTCTATCTTACGCTGACGGCAAAATCTTCTTAAACCAAGCTGACACAACATTAGTTGCCTTGAACTCAGAAGATGGTAGCGTTGTTTGGTCTGACAAACGTGACGATCCAAAAGTGGGTGCAACTAGTACTGCTGCTGCACACGTATTCAAAGACAAAATCATCGTTGGTATTTCAGGTGGTGAATTTGGTGTTCGTGGTTATGTTCAAGCTTACGATTTAGACGGTAACGTTAAATACAAAGCTTGGAGCACGGGTCCTGATGAAGACATGCTTGTTGATCCTAAAAACACCATGTCAATGCTGAAACCAGTTGGCAAAGATTCATCGTTGAAATCTTGGCAAGGTGACCAATGGAAAATTGGTGGTGGTACGACTTGGGGTTGGTATTCATACGATCCTGACTTGAACATGTTCTACTACGGCAACGGTAACCCATCAACTTGGAACCCGGTTCAACGTCCTGGTGATAACAAATGGTCAATGTCTCTATGGGGTCGTGACTTAGACACCGGTATGGCGAAATGGGTTTACCAAATGACACCATACGATGAGTGGGATTATGATGGTGTTAACGAAGTTGTGCTTGTTGACCAAAAACTGAAAGGCAAAATGCGTAAAACTGCCGTTCACTTTGACCGTAACGGTTTTGGTTACACCATGGACCGCGTAACTGGCGAACTGTTAGTCGCTGAAAAATACGATCCAGTGGTTAACTGGTCAAACGGTGTGAATCTGAAAACAGGTTTACATGATCGTGTAGCGAAATACTCTACTGCACGTAACGGTGAAGACGTGAACACAACAGGTATCTGTCCTGCGGCGTTAGGGGCTAAAGACCAACAACCATCTGCGTACTCACCACGTACTGGTTTACACTATGTTCCAACAAACCATATTTGTATGGACTATGAACCATTTGAAGTGGAATACGTAGCAGGTCAACCATATGTGGGTGCTACATTAAGCATGTACCCACCTGAAGGCCAAACACATTTGGGTAACTTCATTGCTTGGGATTCACGTGAAGGTAAGATCGTATGGTCTAACCCAGAGCGTTTCTCAGTCTGGTCAGGCGCATTAGCGACGGCCACGGATGTTGTGTTCTACGGCACACTGGAAGGTTATCTGAAAGCGGTTGATGCGCAAACTGGTCGTGAACTGTGGAGATTCAAAACGCCATCAGGTGTTATCGGTAACGTCAACACTTACAAACATGACGGTAAGCAGTACATCTCAATCCTGTCAGGTGTAGGTGGTTGGGCTGGTATCGGTATGGCGATTCCAAGCTTAGAAAACGACACAGATGGTCTTGGCGCAGTCGGTGCATACAAATCACTGTCTAGCTGGACTAACCTGGGTGGTGTTCTGAGTGTATTCAGCCTGTAAGACCCAGATGATATAGATTACTCTGTAATCTTAATCTGAATAAAAGGCCCGGCATCTTTTGATGTCGGGTCTTTTTTTTGAAACAAATATGTTAGCTTTATGGTCGAAAGTTTTTCATAATCAAAAAAAGGAAGAGAGAATGACCAAAATAAAGTATTGGGCACTAGTTATTATGGGAGTCCTACTGGGTTCAACATCCTCATATGCAGCAGGTGACTTGAAGCCCCTACCTGGACAAAAAGCCGTTCGCGTCTGTGCCGATGGCTATAACCTACCTTACTCAAATAGAGAAGGGGAAGGTTTTGACAATAAGATTGCTGAGCTACTAGGTAAAGAATTAGGATTACCTGTTGAGTATTACTTTTTCCCGCAACGAATTGGCTTTTCACGAAATACAATTAAAAAAGTTGATCCAGAGACAGGATTGTTTTTGTGTGATTTAGCGATGAGTATTCCAGAGCATACTGACTTTCTAAAACCAACTAAACCATATTGGAGCTCAATTGAAGCGATGGTTTATCGTAAAGGCGAAGGGTATGAACTGAATCAATTAAAAGATATTGCTACAGCCAAAAAAGATGGTAAACCACTGCGCATTGGTATTTTTGATCGTGGCGTAGCAACAAAAGCGCTGTTGGATCTTGGTTTGGCTGACCAAATTCAATATTTCCAAATGATGCCAGGCGATGCCCGTGTTAATGCAGGTCGGATCATTAATGAAGAATTGGCAAAAGATACAATTGATGTGGCATTACTATGGGGCCCGATTGCAGGTTATTACGCTAACGAATCAGATGTTCCGATGACAGTACAGCCTTTGAATGAATTAGGTGAGGCCTTTATTTTTAGTTTTAGTATGGGAACACGCTATCAGGATAAAAAATGGAATGCACTTCTGAACGAGTTTCTAGCAAAAAATAAAGATGAGATTGATGCAATAATGGCTCAATATCATTTGCCTTCATTGGAAAATGTGAATCCATATCCTAAAAAACGTGTTCGCAAAGATGATGACGATTAGGATGAAGTAAACCGGTATCGGGGTGACTATTCAATAGTTGCCCCGATAATTGTTTTCAGGTTGAGATTAATTTTTTTTGCAAATTCGCTTTGCTTTGTATCGGCGACATCTTCATCCATTAATTTTGTGCTAACCACCACGTCATCTGAACCAGACTGACGTACACTAATAAAACAGGGCATCTCATTGATGAGCTGTGGATTAATTTGCATCATTTCTTTGGCATAGGTGATATTACAAAAGTTGGTGATAGTCGCTAGAGGAAAATCATCATCTCCCCGATCCCGGACCGCTTGTCCGATATGACTACGATGGATAATGCGATAGTTTTGCTCAGAAATAGCAATATCAAGATTTAACAGGGTGTCATCAAATGAATAAGGGCTAGTGCGTTCATATATCTGAGCCACAGGCTGAAATTGACTGCACGAAATAAGGAAATATAGTGTCAAAACTAACAATATTGCTTTCATGGAGCGCGTAATTAAACGATCATGTTTCATAAGGTTATCGCTAATTTATAATGAATAGCCATAAAGAATAACACTATAAAATTGAAGTAAAAAAGAGAGAGGTTCGAAGTGAAAAAAATACTAATGCTATGTGTGACAGGTTGGCTTCTTGTTCTATTCAGTTCTGCATATGCTGAGCCGGGATTTTCTGAAGTCAATAATGAGTTGTTTGATAAAGCACACTTAAAAAATATTACTCAGCCAGGTGAATTAACATACCAATATAAAAAAGAGAGTTTTGTTGAAGACTCACGACAAGACACTATAAAAATGCAGGTGTCTAATATTCGTAATACTGGTCGTCGTGATCTCGCGTTTGATTTTTTTACCGGCAAATTTAAACGTCCATACGAACCTATGGAAAATCAGCGTGGCAATGGTGTGTTTGTCTTATTCTTAGAGTTTGATGTACACGATATGAAGCGCCTGACAGGCGGTGAATGGCGCTATTTTCAGCGTAAAATTCGATGGGCAATGGCGGCAGGCGCAGAAAAAAAACAGGTTGATATTGATTACAACGGTAAAAAAGTGAAGGGCACGCAGTATATCATTCAACCGTATATCAACGATCCTAAAAATGCACGTTATAAGCTATATGCGAGCAAATATTATATATTTACTCTATCAGAAGAAATTCCTGGTGAAATTTATCAGGTTAGGACCATTGTGCCCGATGGCGACACTTGGCATGAAGGTGAAGCGGCTTTGGTTGATGAAAGTATTACTTTTGAAAGTTATGAGCCAGCCTAAGTTATTATTTATCTGACAGGAACATGATTGAACGGGCTAACAACAGCCCGTTTTTTTATATGAAACTACTATCTCGTTTTCGGAGTATTCAAGGCTCATTATTATTACATGAGCTTAGCTTCTTCATCATTATTCTGGTGACTGCCAGTGTTGGTATTGTCTGGGCGTTTGCATGGCAGCAAAGTTCGGAGGAATCTTTACGTCTAACCTCCATGAATAATCATATGCAAAATATCCGGGGTGAGTTATATCGACAATTAAAAGAAGTCTTTGATGCAAACTTTTTAGATGATGAGTCTGCTCCAGAGGAATATGAAGACTATACCAACAGAATCAATGGATTTATCCAGGAACTCAAACAGGAAGCAATTGAAGATAGAGAGTTGCGTGCAGTTATTGATATCGAGCTTGCTTATCAGCGATTTCATGATGAGACATCTCTATTACTAACCGCAGATAATCCTTCTGAGCAGCAAAAAGAGCTACTTAATCTGCAATTGGAAAAATACACCTTTAAAGAGCTTGAGGATGCTTTTGGCCAGTTTGAAAGCTTACTTAATAGTAAGCAGTACGCATTGGCTGATGATCGGCAGAAATGGATGTCACAGTTAATGCTATTAGTTCCTATCCCTGTCTTACTGGCATTCACTTTATTGTTACTGTCACGACAGTTTGTTAATAATAATGTACTTAAACCTCTCGCCAGAGTTATGCATGGCGCGCGGCGTTTTAGTAAAGGTGATCTCAAGCATGAAATAAAGCGTGGTGGCGTGGAGGAATTAGTTCGTCTCTCTGATGCGATAAATTCTATGGCGAATGATTTGGCCATCAATCGTGATCGGCTCATTGATGCAAAAAAACAAGCTGCTTTGGGTGAGCTGGTTCCTATTGTTGCCCACAATATCAGGAACCCATTAGCAGGAATACGTGCCGCATCACAAGTTACGCTTGATGAGAATACGGAACCAGAAATTCAGGAAGCACTAAAAGATATCATTATCGCTGTTGACCGTCTTGAACGTTGGGTGACCTCCTTATTAACCTATTTGCATCCTATCAAAGCCCATTTTATTTACCATTCATTGACCGCTGCCGCTGATAATGCACTCCTAATGATGGATTTGCAGCTTAAAGACAAAGAGATACAAGTCAGACGTGAAGGCTGGGATACTGGCTCTACTGAGCTGATGATTGACATTAATTTGATGGAGCAAGCTATATTTAACCTCCTACAGAATGGGATTGAAGCATCAGCTGTTTCATCAGAAATAGTACTGGTATACAAAGAAGACATTGATCACATTGAACTCAGCATTCGTGACAAAGGGAAAGGGATTAACTTTGATCCAATAGAAGAGAATGTGATTGGTAGAGATGAAACCAAGCGACTGAGTTTTGGTTTAGGCATCCCTTTTACTTTAAAAGTCATAAAACAGCACCAAGGAGAGCTAATTTATAACGCTAACGAGGAAAAAGGCACTTCGGTCACAATTAAACTCCCTAAATTAATTAAGGTTACTTGATGTTGAATGTTTTACTAGTCGAAGATGAAACATTGTTTGCAAAATCTGTTTTGAAGCGGCTTCAAAGAGAAGGTCATACCGCAACAGTGATGGAAACGATCACTGATGCCAATGTGTATTTAGAAAAATCATTACCGGATGTCATCTTGCTCGATGTTCGTTTACCGGATGCTAGTGGACTCGATTTTTTACAAAGTCTGAGAGCACATCAATCATGGCATGCCATTCCTGTCATTATGATGACAGCATACGGTGAGTTAGAAGATGCCGTTCAAGCCATGAAACTGGGGGCAACAGACTATCTAAAAAAGCCGGTCGACTTAGATGAGCTCGTACTGACTTTAAATAAGGTGATGCAAACACAAAAGCTGAGCCAGCAACTTGATTATTCCCATGTGCGAGAGGCACATGGTAGCGAGCCTGTGGTGATGATCGGTCACAGTAGTGCCATGCATTCAATTAAGCAGCAAATGGAACGCATAATCCAGTTAGTTGATCGTGCAGAAACAGAGTTTCCCATTATTCTGATCAATGGTGAGACAGGTACAGGTAAAGATGTGCTCGCACGCTACTACCATCAATCGGGTAAATGGCGTGACAAACCTTTTGTGCACGTTGATTGTGCTGCATTACCAAAAGAATTAATAGAAGCGGAGCTTTTTGGCTATGAGCGAGGGGCATTTACAAATGCACACCAAGCTAAAGCAGGACTCATTGAAGTTGCTGAAGCTGGCACTGTTTTTTTGGATGAGATAGGCGAACTGCCAATTGAATTGCAATCGAAATTACTGAATGTCTTAGAGCGGCGTCAGGTAAGACGTATTGGTGCTACACAGGAAAGACCCGTCTCTGCACATTTTATTGCAGCCACAAACCGTGATCTTCCTCAAATGGTAGCTGATGGTGAGTTTCGCTCAGATCTGTACTTTCGTCTAAACGTTATACAGTTACAGATGCCTCCACTCAGAGAGAGAAAAATGGATATTGCACCACTAGCGGCGCATTTTGTCGCCATAGTGGCAAGACGATATGGACTTGATTTACCCGTTTTTACTGAGACCGCAGTCAATGCATTGGAAGATTACCACTGGCCTGGCAATATTCGCGAGTTACAGCACGTGGTTGAACGTGCCGTCATGATGTCTACAGATGGTGTAATAGATGTACCCCAGTTAATAATGCAGACAACCGTCACGAAATCACTTCAACAAGATCCTGTTGAAGTACTTGGACATATGACCTTGGAACAAGTAGAAAAATACTTACTAGAAAAAGCGCTGGAACGCACTGCTGGGAACGTTTCACGTGCTGCTCGTGAGCTTGGCTTAACCAGAATGGCGATGCGTTATCGCATGGAAAAATATCAGCTATAAACTATTTGACGACTTTCAGGCTTGGACGGCTTGCTGGTTTTTTAGCTGTTTTTTCCACTGTTTCATCTGGCTCAGGTGAATGTGGTGGTGGAGGCTGATTATCCTCTTCTGGAAAAAACATACCTTCATTATTTTCTTTGCTATAAATTGCCTGAACAGCAATGATGGGGATAAATATATCCATTGGTTTGCCGGCAAATCTCGCTGAGAAACTCAGCCAATCATTACTAATATTTAAATCCCGAACTGCATCAGGTGCGATATTCAAGACGATACGGCTATCGCGTACGAAGTCAGTAGGAACTTGTACACCCTCGTGGTCAGTGTTGACCAGTAGATAAGGAGTAGAAGCATTATCTAGTAACCATTCATGTATGGCTCGAATAAGATATGGCTTTTGTGAAGTCATAATTTATCGCATTGCCTTTTCTGCTGCGGTTAAACTCTGTTGGAAACTGTCTCTGCGGAAAATCTTCTGTGCATATTTTTCTACAGCACTGGCACTTGCTGGTAATTTTATTTTTAATGCCGGAAGACGCCATAATAGAGGGGCTAGCGTGCAGTCCAACACAGAAAACTCATCACTCATAAAAAACGTTGAGTCTTCAAATAATGGCGCAAGCACCGTTAAATCTTCCTGAATCGTTTTACGTGCTTTACTGACGTTACCTTTTTCGCGTCCTGAAATAACATTCCAGTGTGAGTACCAGTCTCTGTCTATTCGGTAGAGCATCAGTCGTGTTTTTGCCTTTGCTACAGGGTCGACAGGCATCAGTGGTGGATGAGGGAAACGTTCATCCAGATATTCAGCTATCACACTTGCGTTGAATAACACTAAATCACGATCAAATAAGGTGGGACCAATTCCATAAGGATTGGCAATCGCGACCTCTTCCGGCCAAGCGCCATCAATTAAGGTTTCAATATTCGCATCAATATCTTTTTCCTGAAGAATAATGCGAACCTGATGACTAAAGGGACAAATAGGATCTGAGAAAACCGTCATTTTAGAACGGCGAGTACTATTCATTTTTTATCAAATCCTATCATGTCTTCGCTATGCCAAATAATGATCAATGTATATCTTTCCAGAAGGCTTTTTTAAGTGGATAAGCAATCAAGAAAAACACTATCAGGTAGAGCAGAACCCATTTTGCAAGAGCCATTCTTTGTAGTTTAGATGGCTCACTCATATAGGCAAGAAAGTTAACCAGATCATGCACTAATTGGTTGTACTCATGCGTTGATAACGGTGCATTTTCTGGAGCAATTAATTCGCCTGTCTCTGGATCCTTTGTTTGATAACCTTGTTGCTCCCATAGAACATGAGGCATACCAACATCTTTAAATGCAAGATTATTGGTACCCACTGGGCGAGAAGAGTCAAGATAGAATGTTCTCAGATAGGTATATAGCCAATCGGTACCTCTGGAACGAGCAATAACCGATAAATCAGGAGGCGTCACGCCAAACCATTTCTTTGCATCTTCCGGACGCATTGCAATAGTCATTGTGTCGCCAATTTTGTCAGAGGCAAACATCAGATTATCTTTAACCTGATCATCTGTTAAACCAAGATCTTTTGCCATACGGTTGTAGCGCATGTATGCAGCTTGGTGACAACTCAGGCAATAGTTAACAAATGTTTTTGCACCACGCTGTAAAGACGCTTGATCGGTGATATCAATGTCTGTGTGATCCAAATGGACACCACCCCCGGCAGCCATAGCCTGTACCGAAAACAGGCTGAGGAAAACAGTAAAAATTAAATGTTTCATTAGCTTGTTACCCTTTCTGGTACAGGTTTATCTTTATCAAATTTCGTGTAGAACGGCATAAAGATGAAAAATGCAAAATAGATAACTGACGAAATTTGAGCAATCAGCGTGTAAAGCTCTGTGGCAGGTTGTGTGCCTAAAAAGCCTAAAACTAAGAAGCTGATAATAAACAAGGTTAATGCAATCTTGAAATAAGGGCCACGGTAACGAATTGATTTTACTGGGCTTCTATCTAACCAAGGTAACAAAAATAAGAACACGATGGATAAGCCCATGGCAACAACGCCAGGGAATGCTGATGCATTGATGCTTGGCACCGCTCTTAAAATTGCATAGAAAGGCGTGAAATACCAGACAGGGGCAATATGCTCTGGTGTTTTCAACGGATCCGCTGGAATGAAGTTAGCATGTTCCAAGAACCAACCACCCATTTCTGGCATATAGAACAACACCAACGAAAAGATAAATAAGAAGACAATAACGCCAACAATATCTTTCACCGTATAGTAAGGATGGAATGGAATACCGTCTAATGGTTTGCCTTCTTTATTCTTAAGTTTCTTAATTTCAACGCCATCAGGATTATTAGAACCAACTTCATGCAAGGCAATGATGTGGGCAACAACCAGTCCCAGTAACACGATTGGTAAAGCAATAACATGGAAAGCGAAGAAACGATTCAGAGTTGCATCAGCTACAACGAAGTCACCACGAATCCATAAAGCGAGTTGTTCGCCAATGAAGGGAATAGCGCCGAACAGTGAAATAATAACCTGAGCACCCCAGTAAGACATTTGTCCCCACGGCAGCAGATAACCCATAAAGGCTTCCGCCATCAATACGAGATATATCAACATACCAAACAGCCACACGAGCTCGCGTGGTTGTTTATAAGAACCGTAAATTAAACCCCGGAACATATGCAAATAGACGACGATGAAAAAAGCAGAAGCGCCAGTGGAATGCATATAGCGGATTAACCAGCCCCATGGAACATCACGCATGATGTATTCAACGGAAGCAAAAGCTAGTGCCGCATCAGGTTTGTAGTTCATTGTCAGGAATATTCCAGTGACAATTTGTATGACCAAAACCAATAAGGCTAAAGACCCAAAGAAATACCAGAAATTGAAATTCTTCGGTGCGTAATATTCAGAAAGATGTTCTCTCCACATTTTAGATGCGGGAAAACGGGCATCAACCCAATTCATAAATCCGGAAAACATTATGCAGCTCCTTCTGAACTTTCACCAACGATAACGACGTTATCACCCTGGAAATGATAAGGAGGTACCAGCATATTCTTAGGAGCAGGCATATTTTGAAAGACACGGCCAGCTAAATCATATCGCGAACCGTGACATGGGCAAAAGAAGCCGCCTTTCCAATCTTTTCCAAGATCTTCCGGTGCTAATTCGGGCCTGTATGTAGGTGAGCAGCCCAAATGGGTACAAATACCGACAAGTACCATCAATTCGTCACGGATAGAGCGAGCTTCATTTTGACAGTATGATGGTTGTTGGCTGGCCATTTCACTACGAGGGTCAACGAGTCTATCGTCTAACGAAACAAGCGTTTCAATTGTTTCCTCGCTGCGTCTGAAAATCCAGACGGGTTTTCCTTGCCACTCAACGGTCAGTAATTGCCCTTTTTCTAATTTACTAATATCCACTTCAACAGGTGCGCCAGCAGCTTGAGCTTTTGCACTAGGTAGCATGGATGAAACAAATGGTACGGCAACGGCGACTGCACCAGCCCCACCAACAACACTGGCAGCTGCGGTTAGAAATCGCCTTTTGCCTGTATCGACATTGTGACTCATTGACGGAGTCCTCCCAGCTTTCTGAAAATCTTAAAATTCCCTATTAACCGCATGAATTATTATTGTTCAATGCTGCGGTTAACTACAAAACTCATAAATATTATCATAGTACTGGAAGCAAAGGATCAAAAAAGCCCGCCTTACAATTAGGCGGGCTTTTCATCTTAGAACGATTTTAATCGAACTTATTTAGCAGCTTTTGCGGCTTTTTTCACCAGACGTTTCAGAGCGCCTTTAGGTTTAGTGGCTTCGATAGCTTCTAAGTTAGTTGGTTTACCAACGATAACGACACCACCCATACCAGCACCCCAATGCGGGTCACATTTGTATAAGTAAACACCTTCTACTGTTAAAGGTTGTGTTGTGAAGTTTTCACCCATTTGTGAAGTCCAACCTGTTGCGCCTTCTGGGATGTACTCATGTTCACCATCAGCTTCAACAAATTTAGTGTTGGTGATGTGACCGTTCATGTTTTCGAAAGAAACTGTATCACCTGGTTGAATTTGAATAACCATTGGTTTGAATGATGTCACTTGGGCTGTTACTGTGTGGTTTTCAGCCATTACTGAAGTTGACATCAAAGTCGCTGCAGTTAAAGTAGCAGCAATAAGTGATTTACCATATTTCATTATTAATCCTCTTGTTTTCTTAGGTTATTTGACCCAGTGCGATGCAAGTTTGGCACAACCAAACTGAACCGAAACTGAACGGATAAAATAGTTATCTCTTTGGTATATATTGATTTAAGTCGGCTAGAACCGCGCGACATACTAACCTGACTTTTGTCATAAAGTCCAAAAAAGTGAGTGGTTTGCGTCAAATAACTCACTTATACAACGTTATTTGTTTCTGTATGACTTTGCTGTAGCTGCCACATGGAAGCATAGACACCGTTTTGGGCTAGTAATTGTTGATGAGTGCCTTGCTCTATAATCTCACCTTTGTCCATCACCAAAATCTGATTTGCGTCGATGATAGTGGACAGCCTGTGAGCAATAACCAAAGTCGTCTTATTCAGACTAATATTGATGATTTCCTTGCCAATACGTTGTTCAGAATGACTGTCCAGTGCTGAAGTGGCTTCATCAAAGCATAACACTTTGGGATTTTTCAGAAGGGTACGAGCAATGGCAAGCCGTTGTTTTTCGCCACCCGATAATTTCAAACCTCGTTCGCCAACGATAGTGTTATAACCATCAGGTAATTGTTGAATGAAGTCATGAAGATTGGCTTGTTTCGCTGCTGCAGTCACAGCTTCAGTGTTGGCTGATGGTTTGCCATAAGCAATATTGTGGTAAATCGTATCGTTAAATAAAACGGTGTCTTGAGGCACTATGCCAATGTGTTTTCGCAGGCTGTTTTGGGTCACGTGTTTAATATCTTGATTATCGATTTCTATATGGCCCATTTGTGGATCATAAAAACGATAAAGCAGCCTGATAATGGTAGATTTTCCGGAACCACTTGGTCCTACAATGGCGAGTTTTTGCCCTGCTTTCGCGGTGAAACTGATATTTTTCAGAATGACTCTATCCGGGTGGTATGAAAAACCGACATTTACAAACTTGACCTCTCCCAAGCTTATATCAATATCCTTTGCATCGTCATTATCAGAAATTTCTTTTTCTTGTTCGAGTAAATGAAACATGCGTTCCATATCGGCCAGTGAGTGACGAATTTCTCTGTAGACAAATCCTAAAAACCCCAGAGGCATATAAAGCTGAAGAAGATAAGCATTAATCAGTACAAGATCGCCGAGTGATAACTGACCATCAACCACTCCTTGTCCGGCAAGTAGCATGAGTGCGGTCAAGCCAGCAGAAATGATAACACCCTGTCCAATATTCAAAACGGACAGTGACGTCTGGTTATGGATGGCAGATTTTTCCCACGACGCTAATTTTTTATCGTATTGCGAAACCTCCAGTTCCTCATTATTAAAATATTTAACGGTTTCGTAATTAATCAGACTGTCTATCGCTTGATTATTCGCTTGAGAATCCATTTCATTCATGCGCCTGCGATAGCGCATCCGCCACTCAGTGATAATGAGGGTATAAAAGATATATATGAGAATTGTACTGGTGGTGATAATCGCAAAAATACTGTCGTAATTAATGAGTAATATTGCAGTGACTAATCCAATTTCTACCAATGTAGGTAAGATATTGAATATCATGAAGTTCATCAGAAAACTGATGCCGCGACTACCGCGTTCTATATCGCGTGAGATACCACCGGTTTGTCTCTGCAAATGAAATTGAAGTGATAACTCGTGTAAATGAGCCAGTATCTGTGAGGCGATTCTACGCACAGATCGAAAGATGACTTTGGCGAAAAGCGCATCTCGAAGTTCACTAAATGCACTGCTAGCCAGTCTCAGAAGCCCGTAAGCTACTAACATCATCACGGGCAGATAGATGATATTCTGATGCTGAGGATCTAAAGCATCAATAGCGTGTTTAAGTGTCAGGGGGACAGCAACGTTAGCCAGCTTTGCTAGGGTGAGCAGGCTAAGTGCAAGTAATACACGGCCTTTAAATTTTTTTATAAAAGGAATAAGTCGGCGTATTGCCTGCCAATCATTTTTGGATGTCATTAGTATAGTTTAGCGCATTAAATTAGCGATGATGTAAGTGAGCACGGCGGCAATAAAGATTTTTAGTTATAATTAATGGATTTAACTCTTGAAATGCGGCTTTCGAGACACTATAAAAGTGGTCTCCAATATTTGTTTTATCGTATGAGGAAGGAATAATGCCACTTTATGAATATCGCTGTGATGCGTGTGGTCATGAATTTGAAGCATTGCAAAAAATTAGTGATGAACCATTGGTTGATTGTCCAGCCTGTCAAGAAGCGCAGTTACGTAAATTGGTATCGGCGTCAGGGTTTCGTTTGAAGGGTGATGGCTGGTATGAAACTGATTTTAAAACAGGCAGTAAACGTAATTTAGCAGATACAGGAACGAGTGATAGCGGAAAAAAGACTAATGCAGCCGCATGCGGTACCGGTTGTGGCTGCCATTAATCATGATTGAACCTAAGTCATAAATGCGTAAATATCTGATAGCGGGATTGTTAGTCTGGATGCCGTTGGGCATTACATTCCTTGTTATCCGCGCTATCGTTGGATTTCTTGATCAAACATTATTACTACTACCCGATGCTTATCAACCGGATAATTTCTTAGGTATCCATATCCCCGGGCTGGGAGTGTTATTAGCGGTTGTATTGGTATTAGCAACGGGTATGATCGTTGCCAATCTGTTAGGGCGACGGTTAGTGAATGCCTGGGAATCCTTGTTATCAAGGATTCCTCTGGTCAGAACACTTTATGCGGGTATCAAGCAAATATTAGAAGCCGTATTAGCGACAGATGGACAGTCATTTCGCCGTGTACTTTTGGTGGAATATCCAAGAAAAGGGGCTTGGAGTCTCGCTTTTATGACGTCAGATCAGCTCGGTGAGGTACAAGAAAAAACACGATCCGAAGTGATCAGTGTTTTTATACCAACAACGCCTAATCCAACCTCCGGCTTTGTGCTCATGTTGCCAAAAGAGGATGTGATTGAGTTGGAGATGAGTGTCGAACAAGGCTTAAAAATGATTATCTCAATGGGGGTCGTTGTGCCTGATTGGGAAAAAGAACAATTATTGAAACAACAGGCTCAGCAGAAAAAGCCTGAACAAGCGTAAAATTAAGGGTTCGAATTCTATTTTTCAGAACTCAATTGCAAACTATAAAAATTTAAAGATTGGAAGTTATTATGCGTAGCCATTATTGCGGCGAGGTAAATGAAACCCTCGAAGGTCAGTCAGTTTCTATTGTTGGCTGGATGCACCGTCGACGAGATCACGGTGGAGTTATTTTTATTGACCTACGAGATCGTGAGGGATTAGTTCAAGTTGTTTGTAACCCTGAAGATGCTGAGTGTTTTGCTGTAGCTGAACGTGTCAGAAGTGAATATGTCTTAAAAATTGAAGGGCTTGTTCAGCTTAGACCTGCCGGTAGTGACAATGCCGATTTGCGTAGTGGCAAGATTGAGATTATTGCGAAAAAGCTGGAAATTCTGAATGCATCAGAAACACCGCCTTTCCCGCTGAATGAGCTGTTGGATGTGAACGAAGATATCCGTCTGCGTTATCGTTACATTGATTTACGCCGTCCAGAAATGCAGCAACGTTTGCGTTTCCGTTCACAGATTACCCGTCAGTTACGCCACTTTCTGGATTCAAACGGCTTCTTAGATATTGAAACGCCTATTTTGACGAAAGCCACGCCAGAAGGAGCACGTGATTATCTGGTACCAAGTCGTACCCATCAGGGTGAATTTTTTGCTTTGCCGCAATCACCACAGCTATTCAAACAATTATTGATGATGTCCGGCATGGACCGTTATTATCAGGTTGTTCGTTGCTTCCGTGATGAAGATTTGCGTGCTGACCGACAACCTGAATTTACTCAGATTGATATTGAAACTTCTTTTGTTGAAGAAGAAGATTTCATGAATATGATGGAAGAAATGATTCGCAGTCTTTTTGCCAATGTATTGGAAGAAGCCTTACCGAACCCATTCCCGAGAATGACCTATGCTGAAGCCATGGATCGTTTCGGTAGTGATAAACCGGATCTGCGTATCTCTCTTGAATTAGTCGATGTCAGCGATTTAATGGGTGAGGTTGACTTTAAAGTCTTCTCTTCACCAGCTAATGATCCACGCGGTCGTGTCGCAGCTCTAAAAGTACCCGGTGGTAATAATCTGAGTCGTAAAGAAATTGATGACTACACCAAGTATGTAGGAATCTATGGTGCGAAGGGATTAGCGTATATCAAGGTGAATGATATTGATGCGGGACGTGAAGGTTTGCAGTCACCGATTCTGAAATTCCTACCTGATGAAGTTATCAGTGCCATTATGCAACGTGTAGAAGCAAAAACTGGCGATTTGGTTTTCTTTGGCGCTGATAAAGCGACGATCGTTAATGAGTCTCTCGGTGCACTTCGTGTGAAACTGGGGCATGACTTAGACATGGTTGAACGTGGCTGGAAACCTTTATGGGTTGTTGCTTTCCCAATGTTCGAATGGGACGAGAAATCAGCGCGTTGGCATGCGCTTCATCATCCGTTTACCGCTCCCCGCGAATCAGATTTGGCACTGTTGGACTCTGATCCTGAGAAATGTCTGTCACGAGCGTATGACATGGTCTTAAATGGTACAGAGCTGGGTGGTGGTTCTATGCGTATTCACAAGACCGATATTCAGCAAAAAGTATTTGAATTACTTGGCATTAACGAAGAAGAAGCGCAGGATAAATTCGGCTTTTTGTTAAATGCATTGAAATACGGCTGTCCCCCTCATGGTGGCCTAGCATTTGGTCTGGATCGTTTAGTGATGTTGATGACCGGAGCTGCCTCAATACGTGATGTGATGGCATTTCCAAAAACACAATCAGCAAGCTGTTTATTAACGGATGCGCCAAGTCCTATTGATGATGCATTATTGAAAGAACTGAATATTAGGTTGAGAAAAAATCCTCAGGCTGAGTAGTCGTTAAGGAGATCTTATGGGTGAGCAAAGTAATGATAAATCATGCACAGAAAAACATTATTGGGTTCACCCTAAAGATCTGCCGCTAAGCTGTCCAATGCCGGACATGGCGGTGTGGAATGCGCATCCCCGGGTTTATTTAGATATCGAAACAAAAGGTGAAGTGGCCTGCCCTTATTGTGGGGCGCTTTTCACACTGAGTGGTTAGGATTAAATGAGTCAAATACATGTCGCTGTAGGAGTTATTGTTCAGAAACAGCAAGTATTTATCGCCTTACGCAAGCCCGAGCAGCATCAAGGTAATTTATGGGAGTTTCCCGGCGGTAAGGTCGAGGCAGGAGAAAGTACTTTTCAGGCCTTAAAAAGAGAAATTAAAGAAGAGCTGGCGATTGAAGTTCATTCAGCAAAACCACTCATTACTATTAGCCATGATTATGGTGATAGAACTGTTTTATTGGATGTGTGGTGGACGGATGCTTTTGATGGAACGCCAATAGGTCAGGAAGGTCAAATTACCCAATGGGTAGATATTTCTACCTTACATCAATATGAATTCCCGGCTGCCAATAAGGCCATCGTTGAATCAATACAACAGCAATTGAATACCATACAGGCATTTTAGAATTATGAGTTTAGCAGAAGCCATTCCACAATCACTTCAATCAAAGATTGACTCAATCATTGATAATGTTGCCCCAACGCCTTGGCTGTCTGAAGAGGAAAAAGCGGACTATATTGAGAAAATAAAACGTCTGTTAGAAGAAAAGAATGCCGTTATGATCGCTCATTATTATGTTGATGATGAGCTACAGGCTCTAGCAGAACAAACAGGCGGGTATGTTTCTGACTCACTGGATATGGCGAATTTTGGAGCTAAGCATCCTGCTGAAACACTAGTGGTTTGTGGCGTTCGTTTTATGGGGGAAACCGCGAAAATATTGAGCCCAGAAAAGACGGTTATCATGCCAACACTGGAAGCCGAATGCTCACTTGATCTTGGCTGTCCGATTGACGCCTTTAGCGAGTTTTGTGATCAGCATCCTGATCGTGTTGTTGTGGTTTACGCTAACACGAGTGTTGAAGTAAAAGCGCGTGCTGATTGGATTGTCACCTCCAGTAATGCTATTCAGATTATTGACGCCTTAAAAGCGGAAGGCAAAAAGATTATTTGGGGGCCAGATCGTCATTTGGGTCAGTACATCAAAAATAAAACTGATGCCGATATGCTGTTATGGCAAGGGCATTGTGTTGTACACGATGAGTTTAAGTTGTACGAACTGGAACAGCTTATGGCGAAATATCCTGATGCTGAGGTTTTAGTTCATCCGGAGTCGCCTGAGGCGGTGATTGCCAAGGCAGACTTTGTTGGTTCGACAAAACAAATTATTGCGGCAGGTAAAGCTTCTAAAGCCGATACTTTAATCATCGCAACAGATTATGGTTTGTTTTACAAAATGAGTCAGGCTGTGCCTGATAAACGTTTAATACCCGCGCCGACAGGGGGCAAAAGTGCGACCTGTAAAAGCTGTGCCCATTGTCCATGGATGGCAATGAATACCCTTGTGAACTTACACAAAACATTAGTCGAAATGAATAATACGATTGAAGTAGATGAGGATATTCGTCAAAAAGCACTAATTCCGTTGAACCGGATGCTTAACTTTTCTTATGAAAAAGGTATTCTCACCGCCGGTGACGCTTAGTCTTAGTGATAATCGGATTCGTCGTTATCATCTAAAGGTGAGTGAACTGGTGGCCCAGGAATACGATGTCCTTCAGAAGCCCATTCACCGAGATCAATCAGTTTACAGCGCTCACTGCAAAAAGGTTTCCAGACTTGATCTTTTTGCCATGGCACTAATGTTCCGCATTGTGGACAATTAACAGTGGTTACCATAATTACATTGCACAACAGCTAAGTTTAAAAGGGATGGTTTCAAACGATTGCTGTGGTCTTTGCTGGATATCAAATAACATAAAGCGAACGGTAAATCGGTGTTTACCACCACTCACCTCCGGGAAGAAGGCCTTGTCACGAGGGATTTCAACACGGATAAGTTGATAAGGCTGATTTGAATCCAGGCTGCGTTGATAGAATCCCGCTTCTGCTACTTCATCTTTAAAACCCACACTACCACGAATAAGTCGAAGACTTAGTTCTACCGCATTTCTGACGGAAATAAATTCATTTAACCACAGCCGAAGTTGTTCACTGCGTGTTTCGGCAAGCGTATGCTGCAACCAGAAGTGGTAAGAGGGTAAGTCGAATTCACAGGTGCCGCCAGGAATACTGGAACGCTGCCGAATGCTGTAGAGGAATTCGTTATCACGTAACGGTTGACCTAACCCTGATTTTTGTACGTGCAAAGCATCCAAGCTTTGATCCAAATCAGAAAGCAATGCATCCAATGCCTCTCTATCAACACCTGGAGTATTTTCCAGCGCTGATAAATTAGCAATCAACCGCTCAATTTCTTTCATCAATTCTTGTTTCATATCGCTGCGCTCAAAGACACTGAGCATGCTTAATATTCCATCCAAAGCATCGCGATGATGCATCTCGGATTGGCCCATTAATGCAGAATCAACACGTTTAAATAGAAATTCTAACCTTAGGAAGGTTCGAATTCGTTCATTGAGTGGTTGTTCAAAAATTATCGAATCTGACACGGGTCTATTTTTTAACGATGAATGGATAGGTTTATTGTCCATGACTCTTTGCTGGCAAGCAACTTAATGTCATTTGTCAGCAAACTTTAAGTAGAGTTCATGCAATTGAGCAACTTGATGTGCTAAAGAATCTACAGAGTCATTATTATTGATAATATCATCTGCGTGTTGCAAGCGGAGTTGGCGGTCACACTGACTATTAATCATCGCTTGAGCTGTTTCCATAGAGATATTATCACGCGTTTGTAATCTTTCTAGCTGCTTCTCAAGGCTGACATCAATCACACAGACGCGGTCTACTTGTTTATAGATGCCTACTTCAATCAGTAGCGGCACAGACATTATGCAGTAAGCAGATGTAGAGCTTGCCGCTTGAGTGAATAATTGCTGGCGAATAGCCGGGTGTAATATTTTTTCGAGACGTTGTTTATCATTATCATTGTGGAAGATACGTTCGCGTAAATAGCGTCGGTTAATTTCTCCATTATCCAACAAAACTGACTCACCAAAAGCCTCGACAACTTCGCTGTAGCAGTCTGAATCTATTGTTAAAAGTGTATGAGCAATACGATCGGCATCAATAATGTCGATGTGGTATTTATCATGAAATAGTGAAGTGACAGTAGATTTGCCACTGGCAACACCACCAGTGAGGCCAACCTTAAACACCATTAAACGAGACCTGACCAATGCAGGTAAGCACTGTTTATGATTTCTCCCCAGACGAGTGCTATCCACCCTGCAATGGCAAGATAGGGGCCGAAGGGGATAGGAATCTCACGTTGATGCTGTTTTAGCAGAACCAGTGTGATGCCGATTAACGCTCCAACAAACGATGATAATAAGACAATCATAGGAAGTGCTTGCCAGCCCATCCAGGCGCCCAGTGCGGCGAGAAGCTTGAAGTCACCATAACCCATACCCTCTTTACCAGTCACCAGTTTAAATAGGTGATAGATGCTCCACAGTGATAAATAACCGGCAATCGCCCCAATTACACTGCTATGAAGATCTGTATAGACACCAGAAAGATTAAAAGCCAAACCTAGCCAGATAAGCGGTAGCGTGATTTTGTCAGGTAACAGTTGGTGATCAACATCAATAAACGTTAATGCTATTAATGCCCAACTAAGTAGCAGCGCACCAACTGCACTCCAGCCAAAACCAAAGTGCCAGGCAATAATGACTGACATCAGAGCTGATAGAGCTTCAATAATAGGATAGCGTATTGAAATCGGGGTTCGGCAAGCTTTGCATTTGCCTGCAAGAAATAGATAACTGATCACTGGAATATTTTCCAGTGCCGTAATGGCATGTCCACAATGCGGACATGCAGACCGAGGCCTTGAAAGCGTAAATACCGCTTCGGGAGGGCTTGCTTGGTCACCTAGTTCTGCACATTGTTCAGTCCACTCACGCTCCAGGATGATAGGCAGACGGTAAATAACCACGTTTAAAAAACTGCCAACGAGCAGGCCAAGAATGCCGGCAATGATGATCCATGCAACTGGCGATGTTGCCAGGTAATCGATAAGCGACATATTTAGATCGCTGCGCCGAGTTTGAATATTGGCAGATACATGGCGATGACCAGTGTACCCACGATACCACCTAAGAAGACCATGATGAGTGGCTCTAATAAGGCAGTCATATTATCTACCGCGTCATCGACTTCACTTTCATAGAATTCAGCGACTTTGGCCAACATGGCATCAAGTGAACCTGACTCTTCACCGATAGCTACCATTTGCACAACCATATTGGGGAATAACTCGACATCAATCATCGCTTTATTCAATTGTGTGCCTGTAGAAACATCATCCCGCATAATCAGTGTTGCTTCACCGAAGACCACATTACCCGTCGCACCCGCTACAGATGTCATCGCTTCGACCATCGGAACACCTGCTTTGAACATGGTGGAGAATGTTCTGGCAAAACGGGCAATGGCCGCTTTTCTCATGATTTCACCGACCACAGGGATTTTAAGTAGCATCCTGTCTAAAAAGTGTTGAACTTTACGTGAACGCTTGCGTGACTCCATGGCGCCGTAAACCGCCGCAATCAATATGCCGAAGATTAACCACCATTTTTCCTGAAAGACTTCGGATACCCGAATCACTAATTTTGTCAGACCCGGCAAGTCAGCACCAAAGCCTTTGAATAAAGACTCAAACTGTGGAATAACAAAAATCATCAAGATGGCTGTCACAATAAACGCAACGACGATAATCGCTGTTGGGTAAACAAGGGCTTTTTTAATTTTTGCTTTTAATGCTTCAGTTTTCTCTTGGTAGGCGGCAATTTCATGCAAGAGTGTTTCTAATGCACCTGATTGCTCGCCAGCATTAATCAGATTGACGTATAAATCATCAAAGTGATGAGGAAATTTAGATAAGGATTCAGCTAAGCTAGTACCTGATTCAACGTCAGCTTTTATCGCCAGAATCATTTCTTGCATACTACTATTTTCATGGCCTTCGCCGATAATTTGCAGTGACTGCATTAATGGCACGCCAGACGACATCATGGTAGCAAGCATACGACTGAAAACGGCAATATCGGAAGGCTTGATTTTCGGTTTTCTGGGAGCGAAAAGATCTTTGGGTTTTTTACGGACTTTTAACGGGGTTATTCCTTGGCGTCGTAAATCGACTTTGGCCTGATTCAGGTTTTCTGCACTAATTTGGCCTTTGACTTTCCGGCCCTGTTTGTCTGTTCCCTGCCAGAGGAAGATATCGGGTACTTTGACTTTTTTTGCTTTAGCCGCTTGTGCTTGTGCCACATCTTACTCCTTGATTACCCGATTGACTTCTTCGAGGCTGGTTAAGCCTGCTGCGACTTTTTTGAGTCCGGACTTACGAAGATCATCAATACCTTCTTTTTCTGCCTGATCCGCCAACTGAATTGCATTTCCGCCTTCCATGATGATGCGACCCATCGCATCAGATACCGGCATCACCTGGTAGATACCGACACGGCCTTTGTAGCCTTCGGTACAACTATCGCATCCCACCGCTTTATAAACTGTGACACCAGCATCAATTTGCGCTTGTGTGAATCCTTCAGCCAACAGCGCTTCGTTTGGAAGTGTATCCGGTGCTTTGCATTTTGAGCACAGTCTCCTTGCCAGACGTTGTGCAATGATAAGGGAGACAGCAGAGGCGATATTAAATGCCGGTACACCCATATTCATTAATCGCGTTAAAGATTGTGGTGCGTCATTGGTATGCAGGGTTGAAAAAACCATATGTCCGGTCTGTGCCGCTTTGATGGCAATTTCTGCTGTTTCCAAATCACGAATCTCACCGACCATGATGACATCGGGATCCTGGCGTAAAAAAGCACGTAACGCTTCAGAGAATGTCAGTCCTATCGCTGGGTGAACGTTAACCTGATTAATGCCAGGCAAACTAATTTCAGCCGGATCTTCAGCGGTAGAGATATTACGATCACCGGTATTGAGAATATTCAATGCGGTATAAAGCGAGACAGTTTTACCACTACCTGTCGGCCCGGTAACGAGCACCATGCCGTAGGGTTTGTGCATGATTTCCAGAAAGGTTTTCTTTTGGTTTTCTTCATAACCTAAGGCATCAATACCCAACTGTGCACTGGTGGGATCCAAAATACGCAATACGATTTTTTCACCAAACAACGTTGGACAGGTGTTCACACGAAAATCGATGGCTTTGGTTTTCGACATTTTCAATCGCATACGACCATCTTGTGGGACACGGCGCTCTGCGATATTCAAGCGTGATAATACTTTTAAGCGAGCAGCAATACGGCCACCGAGGGCTACAGGCGCTGTTTTCATTTCGTGAAGCATGCCATCGATTCGGACCCGGACCCGGTATTTTTGTTCATAAGGTTCAAAGTGAATATCGGATGCGCCCGATTTGATAGCATTAGTTAAAATGCCGTTTATAAAACGAACGACCGGGGTGTCATCAACGTTTTTGTCATTGAGCTGGTCATTTTTGCTGTCATCTTCGTCTGGACCAAGATCGATATCATCGAGCTCTTCGTCATCAAAGTTATCCAGTTTTTCGTTGGTTTTATCTAATGCCTTTTCGATAATGTTGGAGAGTTTTTGTTCATCGACCAAAACCGGGAAGGTGTTCATGGCCGTATTGAATTGGAATTCGTCCAAGGCCTGCAAATTAGTGGGATCTGAAACGGCGACATATAAACGTTTGCCGCGCTGAAACAATGGTAAAGCGTTATGCTGGCGAATTAATTTTTCTTGAATTAATGAGGTCGCCGCAAGATCCAGGTTCATTGCGTCAATATCGAAGAGCGGAACACCAAATTCCTGGGAGGCAATTGCCGCAATGTCGGCACTAGCGAGAATTTTGTGATTAACCAGATACGTAACGAAAGGCTGCTTGGCTTCTTTGGCTGCGGACTGGGCATGCAGTGCTTGCTCTTCAGTTAAAAGACCTTCATTAACCAGTCGTCGAGCGAGGCCACTGAGTCTCATGGGGGCTGCCATATTTGCCATGACTATTTGTGATTCCTTAACATAAGCTGATCTAGGAACCCTAATAGTATGTAACTTAAACAAGAAATTCTAGTTTTCAGATTCAAGACGAATAAGTCTGCGTCGTTATATACTGCCGAATAAATTTTTTGAGGAAATAAAATGCGAGCAATTTCTTGCTGGACCAGACTGGCGTTGCTGGTTTGTGTACTGATGGCCGTCACGGGCTGTGGACAAAAAGGTGATCTTTACTTGCCGGAAGGCCAGACTAATTTAATCGCGGCAGGGTAAGGTAATAATGAACTATTTTGATTATCAGGCGGGCACCTTGCACGCGGAGAATGTGCCGGTTGATAAAATTGCGGAGCAATATGGCACGCCAGTCTATATTTATTCTCGTACCGCTCTGGAAAACCACTGGAAGGCCTTTGATGAGGCTTTTTCGGCCTATCCTCACCTTGTCTGTTATGCCGTGAAAGCAAACTCTAACCTTGCTGTGTTAAATGTGCTGGCAAAACAAGGCTCTGGTTTCGATATTGTCTCCATGGGGGAATTAGCGAGAGTGTTAGCTGCTGGCGGTGATCCCGCGAAAACCGTATTTTCTGGTGTCGGTAAAACGGAGCAGGAAATTGAATATGCACTGCAACACGGTATACGTTGCTTCAACGTAGAATCGATTCCTGAACTGGATCGTATTAACACAGTGGCTGGTCGTCTAGGCAAAAAAGCACCTGTGTCAATTCGAGTCAATCCTGATGTCGATGCACAAACGCATCCTTATATTTCAACAGGACTGAAAGAAAATAAATTTGGTATCGCTATTGAAGATGCACGTGAGGTATATCGTTCTACGCAAGCCATGCCGCATTTGAATGTGGTTGCGGTGGATTGTCATATCGGTTCGCAACTGACTTCTGTTTCGCCTTTTGTGGATGCATTAGAGCGTGTTTTATCGTTGATTGATGAACTTGCTGAAGATGGTATTGAGATTAAACATCTGGATATTGGGGGCGGATTGGGTATCCATTATCGCGATGAGACACCACCTACACCTGCAGAATATGCACAAGCGCTGGCACCGTTATTAAAGGACCGTGAGCTGGAGATTCTGTTGGAGCCTGGACGTGCAATTGCTGGCAATGCAGGCATTTTATTAACAAAAGTGGAATTTATTAAGCCAACAGAAGCGAAATGTTTTGCGATTGTTGATGCGGCTATGAATGATTTGTTACGTCCTGCACTTTATCAATCATGGCAAAATATCCAAACAGTCAAACAACATTCTGATACAGAAGTGGTCAGCTATGACATAGTAGGTCCTATCTGTGAAACAGGCGACTTTTTGGGTAAAGATCGTGAGCTTGCGATTCAGCAGGGCGATTTATTAGCTATTCGTTCGGCGGGGGCTTATGGTTTTGCCATGAGTTCAAATTACAACTCTCGTCCACGAGCCGCAGAAGTGATGGTAGAGGGTGATAAGGTTCACCTTGTTAGAGAACGTGAAACGATTAATGATCTATTCGCTGGCGAGCATGTTATACAGGCATAAATGATGTTGAAATTCAGCAAAATGCATGGTTTAGGCAATGATTTCATTGTGATTAATGCCATACAGCAAAAAGTAGAGCTGACCACTGAGCAGATTCGTTTTATGGCGGATAGGCATTTTGGTATCGGTTGTGACCAGCTTTTGCTGGTTGAAAAAGCATCATCGTCAGACGTGGATTTTCGTTACCGGATTTTTAATGCAGATGGTGGTGAAGTCTCACAATGTGGAAATGGTGCGCGTTGTTTTGCCCGCTATGTCCGTGATTATGGTTTAACAAGCAAAGATACCATTGCTGTAGAGACTGCTTCTGGCATCATTTATCCGACAATTCAGGCTGATGGACTGGTTAGCGTTGATATGGGTAATCCCATTTTTACACCTGAAAAAGTGCCGTTTATTGCTGAATCAGAAGCGGTTACCTATCTGATTGATGTCCCGGATTACGACAAAGTCGAAATTGCCAGCGTCTCAATGGGCAATCCGCATGCTGTGATGCTGGTGGATAATGTCGACACAGCCGCTGTAGAAAAAATAGGTCCTGCTATGGAGTCTCATACACGTTTTCCAGAACGTGTGAATGTTGGCTTCATGCAACTGGTGAACTCAGAAACGATTCGGTTGCGTGTTTTTGAACGAGGTTCAGGTGAAACGACAGCCTGTGGTACAGGGGCTTGCGCCGCAGTCGTAACGGGGATTCGCCGAGGATTATTAGCCAGAGATGTGACTGTTTCTTTACCAGGAGGGCAGTTGCAAATTAGCTGGCCAGATGAAAATGCCTCTGTATGGATGACCGGCCCTGCAGAGCATGTATTTGACGGAGAAATTGCGTGGTCGACACTACAACAGATTTAACACTGGAACAGATTGAACAGTATTTAGAGGCCCACCCCGCTCTATTTCTTGAGCAGCCTCATCTGCTGGAGTCGCTGAACCTTAACAGCTCTCCAGAAGGGACCATTTCCCTTGCCCAAAGACAGACTCAACGTTTACAAGAGAAAAACCAACAGTTAAATGAGCAGTTACATGCTCTGATAGACAATGCACACAGTAATGCTGCTCTAGAAAAGCGTGTACATAATTTATGTTTAAGTGTCATGGATGCGGTGGATTTAGCCGATCTGATTAACTTAATCCAGACCGAGCTAAAACAAGAGTTTGCAGCGGATGATGTTGCCCTAAGACTGTTTTATCAGGGTCAGCACAAACTTGATTTGCCTCAGGTTGCAGCAAATGTGTCACAGCTTCATGCTGATGATAAAAAACTACGTATTTTTGATAATTTGTTTACCAAACAAGAGCCCGTGTGTGGTCGACTGACAAAAGCACAGAAAGGGCTATTGTTTGATGAGCGCGCAGAGGCAATTAACTCTGTTGCCTGCCTGCCTTTAGGGCATCAACCTTGTGCGGGCTTATTGGCCATTGGCAGTGTTGATGCTAACCGGTTTCATGCGGATATGGCCACCGATTATCTGAGTTTTTTAGGTGAAGTGGTGATGCGTGTGATTAGACAACATACTCACCAACAGCATGCGCAATGAGATAATCAATCCGATAGACGATTTTCTCGACAATTTGTCGTTGCAGCGTCGTCTGTCGGAGCATACGGTAAGTAACTATCGCCGGGACTTGCTCCAGCTTGCTGAATATGTCGAGCAACAAAACATCTCAGACTGGACCGTGCTTAAATCCAGTCAGCTCAGACAGTTCATTGCTTTTTTGCATAGAAAAGGACTGTCTGGTCGGACGATCCAGCGAATGTTGTCTTCGATACGTTCCTTTTATCAATTTCTTATCAAATTTGGTTTGGCTGAGAGTAATCCGGCTAAAGCGGTTCAAGCCCCAAAAAGCGAAAAAAGATTGCCATCAACATTGGATGTTGATCAGATGAGTGCCTTACTGGACAACACACGTCCCGATACCTTTGTCGCAGCTAGAGACAGAGCCATAATGGAATTGTTTTATTCCTCAGGCTTACGCTTAGCCGAGCTGGCTGCACTGGAATTACGAGATATCGATTTTGGCGATCATTTGGTTCATGTCACTGGTAAAGGGAATAAAGACCGAGTCTGTCCTTTCGGAGGTAAAGCCTTGGCAGCACTGAAGGACTGGTTAGATAAACGCGATCAGCTGGGTTTTTTTGACCAGCCAGCCGTATTTATTACCCAACAAGGACGACGTTTAGGGGTACGTTCCATCCAAAAACGATTGAGCTACTGGGGTAAAAAACAAGGGATTTCTGATCGTGTTCACCCTCACAGATTAAGACATGCTTTTGCTTCGCATATGCTAGAAGCCAGTGGTGATTTACGTGCGGTGCAGGAATTGCTGGGGCATGCCGATATCAGTACGACACAGATTTATACTCATGTGGATTTTCAGCATCTTGCTAAGGTGTATGACTCGGCTCATCCTCGAGCGAAAAAGCGTTCAGACTCCTAAATATAATCACTATTTATCGTCTAAGTCTGACTTTATAAATAAAATCCAATTTAACATCAGTTGCTGACTAGTAATATTATTTTGAGTTAATCGCCGTACATTTACATTGATATCGCTGCCGCAAGGCATTCATTTATTTTGCATGCCCAAAATAAACGAACCAAACAAAAGGGCACCCGATATTGCCTTTTCTCTAAAAATTCACTGCATTTTATGGCGTGGACACCAACTCGCTGCGCTCAAACACGTGCCCACTTAATCCATAAAATACAGCGAATTTTTAGCGGCAATAGACGGGAAAATGGGGCTTTTCTAATCCCCCGTTTGTGCTGACGAGGAGTGACATTTATTCAGGTCTGAGGGAGGCTAGTGTTTGAGCGTAGCGAGTTTTAGCCGACCGCCTGAATCAATGTTATGACGAGTGAAGCCGCAGGCCAGCACTGTGGGGTGCCCTAGGGTTGTTAGGGAAATGGGCAAACATTTCCCTGACTCGCCACTAAGGCGAAAACTAGAAGAGCCTTAATTAGGCAAATAAAACTTAATGTGCCTGCTCCCAGTTATCACCCACACCAATCCCGACTTCCAGCGGCACTTTTAATTCTGCAGCCTTAATCATAAAGTCTTCGATAGTGTTTTTTGCCATATCAAGCTGGTCTTTCGGTACTTCAAACACTAACTCATCGTGTACTTGCATGATCATTTTGATGCCAGTATCGGCGTTAGATAACCAAGTATGGATATCAATCATGGCGCGTTTGATGATGTCAGCAGCGCTGCCCTGCATCGGGGCATTAATCGCTGTACGTTCGGCATATTGGCGGCGCATACCATTACTGGAGTTAATTTCTGGTAGGTACAGACGGCGTCCAAAGAGGGTTTCAACATAACCCTGATCTTTGGCTTGCTGGCGGGTGTTATCCATATACTGACGAACACCGGGATAGCGTTCGAAATACACATTCATATAGTCTGCTGCCTGATGACGTTCGATACCCAGTTGTCTTGAAAGTCCATGGGCGGACATGCCATAAATCAGACCGAAGTTAATGGCTTTGGCGCTGCGACGTTGATCACTGGTGACTTCTTCTAACGCGACGCCAAATATTTCTGAAGCGGTATGGCGATGAATGTCTTCACCATTGGCAAAGGCATTGAGTAAGCTTTTATCACCTGATAAGTGCGCCATAATTCGCAGTTCAATTTGTGAGTAATCCGCTGCCAATAAAACAGAGCCATCCGATGCCACAAAGGCTTCTCGAATACGACGGCCATTTTCACTGCGGATAGGAATATTCTGCAAATTAGGATCTGAGGAGGACAAACGCCCTGTAGCGGTAACAGCCTGATGATAGGAAGTATGTACTCGCCCACTGGTTTTATTGACCTGAAGCGGCAGCTTATCGGTATAAGTGGATTTTAGTTTACTTAGTCCGCGGTACTGCATAATGATTTGTGGCAGTTCATAACCTTCATCTGCTAACTCTTGTAAGACTTCTTCGGCTGTCGAAGGTTGACCTTTTGGCGTTTTCTTTTTCACCGGCAATTGCTGTTTCTCGTAAAGAATTTCCTGCAATTGTTTTGGTGACCCCAGATTAAATTTCTGACCAGCAACGGCATGAGCCTGTTCTTCGAGATCGGCAATTTGTCTGGCCATATTGTCGCTTTGTTGTTGCAGCATCCAGATATCAATATTGACGCCATTACGTTCAAGTGTGTTCAACACCGGTAATAATGGCATTTCCAGCTCTTTATAGACCCTGGCGAGAGGGGGAATTTTTTCAATTTTTGGCCAGAGTGTCTGATGGAGTTGTAAGGTGATATCAGCATCTTCAGCCGCATACGGCGACGCTTGCTCAATGCCAATTTCATTGAAGGTAAGCTGTTTTTTACCTTTACCGGCAATGTCTTCAAAGTGAATGGTGTCTCGGCCCAGATATTTTTGCGCTAAGGAGTCCATATCATGTCGGGTGGCCGTGCTATCAAGTACATAGGATTCGAGCATGGTGTCATGAGCTATCCCTTGCAGATTGATGCCGTGATTGAGTAATACATGGCGATCGTATTTCAGGTTTTGGCCGACTTTGAGGTGTTTAGGACTTTCAAGTAAGGGTTTGAGATCCTGCATGACGCTGTCAAACTCCAATTGCTCCGGTGCACCTGGATAATCATGTTTTAGCGGTAAGTAAGCCGCTTCCCCTGCTTTTACTGCAAACGAAACGCCGACAATTCTGGCTTCAAGATAGTCGAGGCTGGTGGTTTCGGTATCAAATGCAAATAAATCAGCTTTTTGCAGTTTGTCTAACCAAGCCTGCCATTGTTGTCGTTCAAGAATCGTTTCGTAATGTTGCTCAGTGGTGTTTTTACTTGTTTCTGCGATAGCATCGTTATCTGATATGGAGGCACTTCCAGACGATTGTAATTCGCTTATCCAACTGCGGAATTCCAGTTTTTTAAACAATTCAAGCAGTGCTTCAGTGTCTTGAGGCTGATTTTTAATGTCTTCAAGATGAATATCTAATTCAACATCACATTTTATTGTGGCGAGTTGATAACTTAGATCAGCCATTTCTTTATTTTCAGCCAGTTTTTCCGGCATTTTTTTCGCACCGCGAAAATCAAGCTCACGAACCGCTTCCAGATTGGCGTAAATATCTTTCAGACTGCCCAGGTTTTGTAACAGACTCAATGCCGTTTTTTCACCGACACCGGGCACACCGGGAATGTTATCCACCTTGTCGCCCATTAATGCCAGAAAGTCGATAATCAGTTCTGGTGGCAGACCAAACTTTTCTTTCACACCTTCGATATCTAGCACGGTTTCTGTCATGGTATTCACCAGTGTGACATGCTGGTTGACCAACTGCGCCATATCTTTGTCACCCGTGCTGATCACAACATCCAGGCCTTTTTCAGTGGCCTGACGTGCAAATGTGCCAATGACATCATCTGCCTCGACCCCATCAATGACCAGTAGTGGCAGGCCCATCGCTTTAATAATGTCGTGTACAGGCTGCACTTGCGAACGTAAGTCATCTGGCATCGGCGGACGCTGCGCCTTATATTCAGCAAAAAGTTCATCACGGAAGGTTTTTCCTTTCGCATCAAAGATGACGGCAATTGGACTATTGGGATAATCGGCCAGTAATCGACGTAACATTGCGGTCACGCCTCTGACAGCCCCAGTTGGTTCACCGGCGGAGTTTCGGAGATCGGCTTTGAACATGGCGTGAAATGCGCGATAAAGGTAAGAAGAACCGTCGACCAGAACGAAAGGGGCAGATTGACTCATAAGTTATAACGACCAATTGGATAATAGGGAACAGACTGCTTTTCTCCAAGCAGCGGAAATGCTATCTTTAGTGCCAAATGACACGGAGCATCCACATGTTTAACAAATTCGCTATTGTATGCGCAGTTACCCTGGTAATGACAACCCAAGTTTGGGCAGATGAAAAATCAGTGATGGAAAAACCACCTGTGATTCCTGAGCCATTACAAAGCGGTGAAAGCATGGAGCCCGATATTAATATTATTCAGGAAGATGACCGTACGGTTGAAGAATATCGTATGAACGGTCAACTTTATATGATTAAAGTCACGCCATCTATCGGCAAACCTTATTACTTGATGGATTCTGATGGTGACGGTTCTCTGGAGACAAAAAGCTTTGAGCTGGACTCTGGTGCCGTGCCAAACTGGATTCTATTGGAGTGGTAAGTCGTTTATTTATCTGAGTTCTTTTAATGTCAGTTTATACTGAAGTCGAGCGCGACGATTTAGTCGCGTTTCTAAGTGATTATTCGGTCGGAGAATTGGTGTCCTATCAGGGCATCAGTGACGGCATCGAGAATACCAATTATTTTGTCACCACAAGCAAAGGTGAGTATGTGCTCACTTTATTTGAGCAACATACCTTTGGTGAGTTAGCGTATTTTCTAGATGTGATGACGTTTTTCTACATGAACGACATTCCTTCTGCCCATCCTGAAGCGGATAGTCAGGGGCATTATCTCAAAAAATTGTGCGGTAAACCCGCGGCTTTAGTTGTTCGGTTACCTGGTAGAGGTGTCAATGCCACCGCCACCATTGAACAATGCGCACAAATTGGTGCTGTGATGGCTGATATGCATTTAGTTGGACAGTCGTTTCAATCACGGCGGCCTTCTGAACGCGGCCCTGAGTGGCGGCAGCAAACGGCACAACAGCTATTGCCTCAGTTGGATGATGAAAGAACGCGCATATTGGAAAATGAACTTGCTTATCAGCAAGGTTATGCGACTTTAGGTCTCCCTGAAGGGGTTACGCATTCAGACTTGTTTCGTGATAACGCTTTATTTGAAGGTAACAAACTAAGCGGTATTATCGACTTTTACTTTGCCAGTGATGAATATTTACTTTATGACTTGGCTGTTGCCGTTAATGACTGGTGTGTCGGTGAGGATGGTTTACCTGAAGCCACACGTTATCAGTCGCTTATGACACACTATCTGCAGAAAAGGGTATTAACAGAATCTGAGCAGGCTAACTGGAATATGGTTTGTCGGGCAGCAGCACTGCGTTTCTGGCTGTCTCGATTACAGGATCAACTCTTTCCCCGTGAAGGTGAGCTGACTCAAATTAAAAACCCGGATGCGTTTTTATCCATTCTCAAGTATCACCGTGAGCATCCTCTAACGCTGGATTTTAACTAAACAGCTGATGCGCGTTCTGATAATTAAACTGACTTCAATGGGCGATCTGATGCATGCTCTGCCGGCGCTCACTGATGCCGCTCAAGTATTCCCAGATATTGAATTTGACTGGGTGGTTGATAGTGCCTTTGCCGCCGTGCCGCAATGGCATCCTCGGGTAAAAAGAGTCATCACTACATCCCATCGCCGTTGGCGTCAGAATTGGTTTGGTCATTTGTTCAATGGCGAGATTGGACATTTTTATAAAGCATTAAATCTCGATGACTATGACGTTGTGATTGATATGCAAAACAATCTGAAAAGTGCGTTGGTCAGCCTGTTAAGAAAGGGCCCTGTTGCGGGTCTGGACAAATACAGTTGTCGTGAAAAGCCTGCTTATCTGGCCTACCGTCATAAAATCAATGTGAATCCTAATCAACATGCGGTTGAGCGTATGCGTCAGATCATGGCGAAAGCCCTTGATTATCCTTTGCCGGACACCGAAGCTGAGTATGGCGTGGATTTAGCACACTGTCAGTTGCCGCAACTAGCATTTGAGTTACCCCAAAATTATGTGATGCTGGTTCACAATGCGAGCTGGTTAACTAAATTATGGCCAGTGCAACACTGGCAGGCGCTCACATTAAAAGCCGTTGAGGCTGGGTATTCTGTGGTGATTCCATCAGGTAATGATGAAGAGTATCAACGTGCCTTGCAGATTGCCGCTGTGAGTGATCACGCCTATACCTTACCGAGGTTACCACTCGATAATGTCGTGGCCATTATGCAAGGCGCAAAAGCGGCTCTCTGTAGCGATACCGGTCTTGCGCATATGGCGGCGATGATGGATAAACCGGCGATTACCTTATATGGTTCAACAGATACCCATCTGATTGGTACCGCAGGTCATAATCAGCAACACTTGATTACCGGAATGTCGTGTTCACCTTGTTATAAACGTCGTTGTCCTTTGCCTGAGGCGAAATCAGGCATGCCAGTGTGTATGACTGAGATGCAACCTGACCAAGTCTGGAATAGACTCGCTGCCGTTTTACAAGCACAATAACGCCTCTGACTTCTATTCTGGCGTGATAAAACCGCATTATGAAATTTGATTTTCCTGAATTCCATCAAGCTCGCATTGCTGTTATTGGTGACTTGATGCTCGATCGTTTTTACTATGGCAAAGCCAGCCGTATTTCACCTGAAGCCCCGGTGCCGGTAGTGAATGTGGACCGCTTGGAAGATGTGCCGGGTGGTGCGGCCAACGTAGCAATGAATATTGCTTCGCTTGGTGCGCAATGCAATATTACGGGCATTACCGGCGCCGATGAAGCCGCTAATGTTCTCAAACAAAAACTGCATGCCGTGGGCGTGAATTGTTTATTTCATCAAGCTGCTCATGCTTGCACAATTATCAAATCGCGAGTCATTAGCAGTCATCAACAACTGATTCGTCTCGATTTTGAAAAACGCTTTACTGAGCAAGTGGCTCAGGATATGGAGCACTTAGCAGAGCATGTCACTGACAATGCGAAAGTGATCGTGCTGTCAGACTATAACAAGGGCACCTTAGCTCACCCTCAGTACTGGATTGAAAAAGCCAGAAACAAGCAAATTACCGTACTGGTTGATCCTAAAGGCGATGACTTTACTAAATATCGTGGCGCCGATCTGATTACACCGAACATGAGTGAATTTGAAGCGGTTGTCGGCGCAGTAGAATCAGAACAGGATCTTATCAGTAAAGCGCAGACACTGATTAAAACACTGAATATTAAAGCAATCCTGATTACACGCAGTGAACATGGTATGACGCTGGTTCAGGCGGATCAGCCGGAATTCCACTTACCCGCTATCGCCAAAGAAGTCGCCGATGTCACAGGTGCAGGCGATACCGTGATTTCAACATTAGCCACGGCATTAGCGGCTGGTGTTAGCCTTGAGCAAGCGGTGACATTAGCTAATGTGGCTGCCAGTATTGTTGTCACAAAACTGGGAACTTCTACGGTCAGTGAGCCTGAACTACGTCAGGAATATGAACGTCATCAGGGCATTAACAACACGGATCATTGTATCGGTGGTGCTGTCACGGTTGAACAGTTAAAAATGGCGGTAGAACAAGCCAAAAAGCGAGGTGAGAAAGTCGTGTTTACCAATGGCTGTTTTGATATTTTACATGCCGGACATGTGACTTATCTGCAGCAGGCAAGAGCATTGGGTGACCGACTGATAGTTGCCATTAATACCGATGAATCGGTCACAAAATTAAAAGGTGAAGGTCGTCCAATTAATACCGCAGACAGACGTTTAACGGTGCTTGCCGGACTGGCTGATGTGGATTGGGTGACCTGTTTCCCCGGTGATACACCAGAAGAGTTATTGCGACTGATTCAACCAGACATTCTGGTGAAAGGGGGCGACTACGACAAACAAGGTGTCGTTGGCTGGGAAATCGTTGAAGCTTACGGCGGTGAAGTCAAAGTGATGGGGCTGGTGGAAAACTGCTCAACGACGGCTATAGTGAATAAAATCAATCAACGAAGCTAGTTTTAGTTCGCTTTTATTTCGTCAAAGCCTTAACAACTTTACTGATATTGTCACGCAGATGGGCAGGGTTAATCGTACCGATAATCACACTACTCACGGCTGGTTCATTAAAGATAAAGTCGAAGTTTGCCTGAACATTATCATCGGCTGAATTTTTTGCAAGATGACCGCTGCCCAAAGCCTTTTTAATAAAAATGCCTTTATTAAGTTTGGCGGCTTGTTCAATCACCGACTGTTCTTCCTGATATTGCAGATTATGCATCACCATGGCGATATCGGACTGTTCCAAAGTTAATAAGCCGCCTGTGACGGTCTTAGTCGACATGCCACTGGCGCGAATCCAGCCGCGTTGTTTTAAGTCAGCTAAGACTTCCAGCGCCCCATGATGACGAATAATCTGTTCATCATTGCCATCAGAGTGAATCAATACAATATCTAATTCATCTCGCTGCAGGGTTTTTAAACTGTTTTCAATGCTTTTAATCAGTGATTCAGGGGTAAAGTCATAATGCGATTCACCTGTTTCTGCATCAAAATATTCACCGACTTTGGTGGCAATGATCCACTCGCGCCGCACTTTTTTTAATAACTGTCCAAGACGTTGTTCACTGCGTCCATAAGCCGGTGCCGTGTCAATCAGATTGATACCGTATTCCCAGGATTGTTCAAGCAATGTCATCACTTGTTCATCATCTGGAATCTGAAAACCATCAGGGTATTTCACTGCTTTATCACGACCGATTTTAACGGTGCCCATCCCCAGTGGAGACACACTTAGTCCAGTATCCGCTATCGGATTTCTTCGTTCTAAATAGGCCATCAGAATGCTCTGTCCCATAACGGTTTAGCGATTTCTGGATGAGGAAATTCAGGATTGTCGTAAGTCTGTTTTTCTATGGAGTCGACATTAATCGCTTTCAGTACCTGATCGGCTAAATCCGGTGCCAAGGCTAATTTGGTTGGCCAGCAAATATGAATATTCTGTTGTGAATCAATAAAGGCATTATCCGGCCGAGTCAGACTGGATTGTTTGGGCTCAGCCCGGTTAACGGCATGTGTTGCCCAATCCAGATCTGGGAGTTTAAACCAGGGCAGAATATTGTTGAGTAGTTGCTGCGCTTCAGCAATCAAATCATTCCGGGATTTACCGACACCTTCTTCGGCAATATTACCGCCGATGTACCATACGGTCTCGCCTTGTTGTGTTTTATGGCTGGAAATCGTTGCTATCGGCTTGGAACCACTTCCCAGGCTATGGGCATAGATCGTTGGCAATGGTTGAGTAGAGTCGTGACTTTTGCATAACACCATCTGCAAGGGGCGACGTTGCATCGCGGGCTGTTTGATACCTAATGATTGCAGCAGGGCTTCATTGCCTTCGCCTGCGGTCAAAACAAACTGCTTTGCATGGATTGTCATATCACCAATCTGAACCGTTTCTATTTTTTGCCCTGTGCGTTGCCAATGATATTTACTATCTTTAGGTACTAAAAGCATACGTGAGTACCACTTTTCAGTGATCTTTGTTAGCAGACTTGGAATATCTAACACAGGCTCATCAAGCTGATAGAGCGTGCCTTTAAAGCCGGCATCCTGAAATAATGCCGGTGCCTCGCGTTTCTCTACCCGTTGCATACGACTACTTAAAGCTTTGCTGGCAAAAAACGACACCATTTTTGAGGACAGCTTGTCTTTAGACCATAACAATTGATGATCCGCCAGTTTTCTCACTGAGCGGAGATCAATATCACCTTCACCATTTAAGGCGCTTTTCCAACGGGCAGGCATGGTGCTAATGACCTGCGCGGCTTTGGATAACACACCATTAAGGGCATATTTACTGCCACCATGAATAATGCCCTGTGAGCTGAGCGTTTGTCCTTGGCCAATGTCTCCGTGTTCCAGCAAGATGGCGTGAATACCCATATCGTTAAGGCGATGATGAAGCCACAGGCCAGCAATACCTGCGCCGATAATGACAACATCGGTGTTAAGTGTGGTTTGCGTCATGAATAAATTTAGTCTGTTTCGTCGAGGGTTTCACACAGCCAGTGACCGATCAGAATATGCCCTTCCTGAACGCGTGCCGTTTCTTTGACTGGGACGGCAATATATTCATCAGCTATTTCAGCTAACTGTCCGCCACCTTGACCAGTAAACGCACAGCTCCAAATGCCCATTTCTTTTGCGGTTTTAATACCGTTAATGACATTACCGCTATTACCGGATGTGGATAAACCAATCGCAATATCACCCGGACGGCCTAAAGCAGCAATTTGGCGATCAAATACGGTATCAAACTGATAATCGTTACTGTGAGCAGTCAAAATGGATGTGTCTGTTGTTAAGGCGATGGCACCATAGGGACGACGATCTTTGTGATAACGAACCACAAATTCGGCAGCTAAATGTTGCGCATCAGACGCGCTGCCACCATTGCCAAAGAACAGAATTTTATTGCCTTGTTTCACACAGCTTGCAATACGAGCGGCAAGTGCTGTGACTTGTGGTTCAAGTGCAAACAGACTTTCGATCATCGCCTGATGGCGTGTGATGGTGGCTTTAAATGACACGGCTTCCCCTTAAACTGGTGTAGTGATGATAACATCTCACTTTTTGACATCGACAGTTTAACAAAATTCAGACTGACTGGCGGTTTTAAGCCATAACTGAGTTTGACTGAATCACATCATAAAACTGAATGAAAACATACACTCTCTATCTACGTGAAGAATTAGCTCATGCCTGGCAGGATAAAGCCATATTTACCTGGTTACAGACCATGCCGGGTGAGATTTTTCGTGATAAAGAGGGGCGACGTACTTTACGGTTTGAGGTGAATCAGAAAAGCTATTTTCTTAAATATCATCAAGGCGTTGGCTGGGCTGAAATTGTAAAGAACCTGCTGTCATTACGTTTGCCGATCATCAGTGCCCGTAATGAATGGCAAGCAGTACAATTTCTACAGTCCCATCATTTGGATACGATGACCTTAGCCGGTTACGGTGAAAAAGGCTGGAATCCGGCGAAGCGTCATTCATTTGTGATTACCGATGATTTAACCGACACAATGAGTTTGGAATATCTGGGGCAACAGTGGCGAGATAGACCGCCAGCATTCACAAGCAAATACCAGTTAATTCAGAAGTTGGCCCATATCGCAGGAACAATGCATAAAAATGGTATGAATCATCGGGATTTTTATCTTTGTCATTTTTTGCTGGATAAGTCGTTTGCTGAGACCAATGTTTATCAGCCCTCACTGCCGATATATTTAATTGACCTTCATCGTGCTCAAATCCGGAAAAAAGTGCCATTACGCTGGCAAATAAAGGACTTGGGTAGTTTATATTTTTCTGCTTACGATGTGCCGCTGACACAGCGAGATTTGTTCCGCTTTATCAAAACTTATACTCAGCTACCTTTGCGTGAGGCATTAACCCAACAGGCTGATTTGTGGCAGCAGGTTAAACAACGGGCAGATACCTTATATGCTGAATAAAATGTCAGATATTAATGCCGTTATCAGCACTGATGACCGACCGCAATTGCCGTTTGAGCTGCAATTAGAACAAAACAGCTATCAGTGTCTGCAAATTCTGCGTGACTTGCCAGAGCGCCGTTTGGTAATGAAAGCCATAGACAGTCACGGCAAAAATGTCGTAATTAAATTATTTGCCAGTCACGCAAAAGCCCAAAAAGACTTTAAGCAAGAGTTACAAGGTGTCGATGCGGTCAAGCCTGTGATAGTAAAAACACCTGATTTATTGTTCTCTGTTTCTGAGCCAGATGGTTCAGCACTGGTGTATGACTTTATTGAAAACAGCCAGGTGTTCCATCTTGATTCGAAGATTCCTGAACGCTTGGCTCTGCTGTCAGAGTTAATGCTTACTCTGCACCTGGGCGGTATTTATCAGGATGATATTCATCTCGATAATTTATTACTTAGCAGCGATGAGATTGTGCTTATCGATCTGGGCTCTGTGAAGCAGTCAAGTGATGGCAAAGCACTTGATAAAGTTACTAGCCTGACAAATCTGGCCAGACTATTGGCCCAGTTTTCATTGCAACAGCGTCCTCATTTGATGCCTTTGCTTAAAGTTTATTATGAAGGGCGTGGCTGGCGGTATTCGGCTGATGAAGAGCAGCAGTTTATTCATCTATTAGAAAAAACATGGCAGCAACGCAAAAACCAATTTCTTAAGAAATGTTTTCGTCCATGTACGATGACGTATTACCAAAAGAACGCTCAATGGCAGGTCGCAGCAAAACGGGATTTTTGGCAACAGAGTCAACTTCAGTCCGTCCGTGATATTGAGGCATTATTTGCCGGTGCTCAGGTATTAAAAGCCGGTAATACAGCGACAGTTGTCCGCACAAAGCTGGCAGGCCGAGAGGTCGTTATCAAACGTTATAATATTAAGAATCTAGCTCATGCACTCAGTCGCTGCTGGCGACCAAGTCGGGCCGCGGCATCATGGCGTAATGCTAATTTACTGGTTTTTTCTGGTCTCCCGACAACCGAGCCTCTCGCCTTTATTGAAAAGCGCATTGGTCCATTGAGACAAACAGCTTATTTTATTAGCGAATACCATGAGGCCGAGGAGTTGTTAGATGTTTACCAGCAACGTATGCCAACTGAGTCAGAAGTGAGTCAGATTCAAATTATTTTTTCAGGCCTGAAAACCATACAAATTGGTCATGGTGATATGAAAGCGCAGAACTTGTTACTGGATAAGCAAGGTAAAATCAGGCTTATTGATTTAGATGCTATGCGAGAATATAGCAATAAAAAACAAGCGATCATGGCTCACTTGCAAGATAAAAAACGCTTCCTGAAAAACTGGAAGAATCCTGAGTTGGAGGCCTTTTTCAGAGTCATGCTGCAGGGAGAAAATACACGTTTATGAAATACGCGGTCTGTTTATATAAGTTTTTCCCTTTTGGCGGACTTGCCCGTGATTTTATGAATATCATGCAATGCTGCCTGCAAGCTGATGATACGGTCGATGTGTATGTGATGGAATGGCAAGGGGATGTGCCTGAGCAGTTTAATGTGCATATTATTGAAACTAAAGGCTGGAGCAACCACGCCAAGTTACAATCCTATATTGATCAGCTTTTGCCACAATTACATCAGCAAAATTATGACCTGGTCATTGGCTTTAATAAAATGCCGGGGCTGGATGTTTATTACGCGGCAGACCCTTGTTATATAGATCGTATCAAGTCCCACCCTTTGCATGCGTTATTACAGTTTTCCGGACGTGTAAAATTTTATAAAGCCTGTGAAGAAGCCGTTTTTGGCAAGCAGTCGAAAACCGTGTCGATGATGATTTCTGATGTGCAGCAAGCCCTGTTCGAACAACATTACCAGACACCTAAAAACCGTTTAATCAGCTTACCCCCAGGTATTGATCGTGATAGACAACGTCCTGCCAATGCTGAAAAAATTCGTCAGCAAGTTCGTGCTGAATTTAATATTGTCCAAGATGAATGGTTAGTACTGATGGTGGGTACTGGCTTCAAAACTAAAGGAGTGGACCGGGCAATTGCTGCATTAGCCAGATTACCTGATAAGCTCAAAAATAAAACCAAGCTAATGATCATTGGTGACGGTGATAACCGTTATTTACAGCGTCAAGCCGAGCAATCCGGTATTGATAAGCAAGTGAAGTTTCTTGGTGGGCGCTCTGATATTCCACGTTTCCTGCTGGCAGCTGACTTGTTAATTCATCCAGCCAGAAAGGAAAATACGGGTACGGTGATCCTGGAAGCCATGGTGGCAGGACTACCCAGCTTAGTATCTGAGGTATGTGGTTATACCAAACATGTGATCAAGGCTGATGCGGGTCTGGTTATTAAGAATGCCGAGAGTGCACAGCAAACAGCCTTAGACCTTGTTGAAATGTTAGATAAAGATAAATTACAACAATGGTCTCAGCACGCTTTGCACTATGCGGCGACGGAAGATTTGTACAGTATGCCGCAACAGGCAGCCGCAGTGATTAGGTCACAGGCAAAACAAAAAAGGAAAAAACAATGACAACAACGGTCTTGGTTACCGGCGGTGCAGGGTATATTGGCTCGCATATTTGTGTAGTGTTATTGGAAGCGGGCTTTGAAGTCGTGGTCGTGGATAATCTTAGTAATAGTTCCTCTGTAGCTATCAATAGGGTGAGCCAGATTACAGGGAAAAAAATCGCCTTTTACAAAGCAGATTGTCGTGATAAAAAGGCTTTGCAAGGTATTTTTAATACCCATCCTATTGATGCCGTTATTCACCTTGCAGGATTAAAAGCCGTGGGAGAGTCCTGTGCTTTTCCTTTGATGTATTACCAAAATAATTTGGATGCCACTTTTGTTCTGTTAGAGGTGATGCAGCAATTCTCCGTGAAAAACTTTGTATTCAGTTCTTCAGCCACCGTCTATGGCGATCCGGCTTCAATGCCTGTAAATGAAACGTTTCCGACTTCAGCAACGAATCCTTATGGCCGTACCAAGCTGATGATAGAAGAAATTCTGGCGGATATGGTCAAAGCGACGCCTGATGAACTTAGTGTGGTGTTATTACGTTACTTCAATCCGGCTGGTGCACACGAGTCTGGTCTCATTGGTGAAGACCCGAGTGCTATTCCAAATAATCTGATGCCTTATGTCACGCAAACAGCCATTGGTAAACGAGAGTGCTTATCCGTTTTTGGCGGCGACTATGACACCGTTGATGGCACAGGTGTTCGAGACTATATCCATGTGATGGATTTAGCTAGAGGACATCTTGAAGCACTTAATTGGCTGGAATCAGAAGCAACAGCGCCATGTTGTAAAGCGGTCAATCTTGGTACTGGTCAAGGTTACAGCGTACTTGAAGTCATCGCTGCTTTTGAACAGGCATCTGGCAAGCAAGTGAATTATAAAATTGTCGACCGCCGGGCAGGAGATGTGGCAATTAATTATGCCGATCCGGCCTTAGCAAAATCACTATTGGGATGGACTGCTGAGAAATCACTTGATGATATGGTCAGCGATGCCTGGCGTTGGCAGAGTCAAAACCCTAATGGATATGGCGATGCTTGAATTATCGGCCGCTACATTAGTCGGAAAAGGATTACACAGAGAAGTCCATGTCCATCCTGACGATGATTCAAAATGTGTGAAGGTCGTTGTTTTACGCGGTGAGGAAGAGACTCGTCGAGAACAGGCTTATTATCGGTTTTTGCAGCGCCGAAATATTGATTGGATCAGCTTACCCCAGTTTTACGATAATGAAGAAACGAATATGGGCCCTGGCGCTGTCTTTGATTTAATTCGTGATGACGATGGGCAAGTCTCAAAGACTTTGGAGTTTTATCTGGACAATTTGAGCTCGACACCAGAATTAGTCGAATCTATTAGTCAGGCTCTGCTCAGTTTGAAGCTGGACTTGCTAGAGCAGAATATTATTACCATGACCCTGAAGCCTAAAAATATGGTTTTGCAGCTGCGAAACGACGGAATGAGATGTTTGATTATCGACAATATCGGTAACTCGGACATTGTACCGATTAGTAGTTATGTTCGTTTTTTTGGCAGAAAAAAAATTGAACGGAAATGGGGAAAGTTTAAACAATCATTGAAGCGTGATGATAGACAACAGCAAATAGAGGTTATTTGTAACAGAATTTGATAGTCGAGTTAACTTATCTTTAATTGATTTTTTTATTGGAGTGAAACCGCTCTCTGAAATCTGAAAACCATTTTCATTTACGCTTTTCCAATCAATATTGATTATATCTTTCACCTCACTCCATGCTGCACGCATATGCCGATATTGTTTGGGTAACCAACGATTTGACTTCCAGTTCATAAAATGTAAATACATAAATTCACGCTCATTTCGCTCATTCAATAATTTACCTTTGTACCAATACCATTCTTTAGGATGCGTTTTCGAGCCATCGAACCAAGGTATCGGAGAGAGGATAGTTGTATATTGCTCACGAAAGAGGACTTTTCGTTGGTATCTTGAGCTTAAAGACCAGAGTTTGCGTAACCATAGAGGGTGTTTTCTATGAGGTATAAAAATTTTTGAAAACTTTGATTCATCAAGACTGACGTGGTTTGGATTTGATAAATATTTTTTCCAATCCTTTATCTGCTTGAATGCTTCACGATTACGCTGATTATTTCTAAACACACAGAAATGCCCTGAAAGACGCAAGTCATGCGTTCCTATTACATCGTATTTGTCTAGAAGGTCATCTGTAAGGAAACGACGTAAATCACCATAAATAACGTCAATATCACCAAAACAAAAAAAGTCATATTCTCTAATCTCATCTCTGTGGATATACCCCAAGGCTGGTTTTAAATCACAGAGTTTGTAGGCATTATTTGGATTAAATGTAATGCCTAGCTCTTTCGATACTAAATGCTTATATTCAGAAAAAGAGATTTGAATATATTTGATATTGTCTGAGTGATTCTCTGGCAAAGGGCAGTTTGTATAAAACAACCAATCGATATCATGGTTAAATTTACAACTTTCAATATACAAATTTATCCATTCTGGCCAATGCCCAAAATAAGGAATAACTACAACAATTTTATTATTTACTGTTGTAGCTGTCCGTCGCTTTGCTTGTGCAACAGTATCGTGAATTTGTTCCGTCATTTTCACTAATCCTGATGTATTATTTAGTGATAAGTATATCTTCCATGACTAAGTATTCTAAGTCTGAGCCAAAGAACATATTCAATGCATCTGTGGGTCTGCATACCATTGGCTCACCACGGCGATTCAGAGAAGTGTTAAGTACCACGCCATTACCGGTAAGTTTCTCCATTTCCTGAAGCAGTGAATAATAACGCGGATTGGTGGCCTTTGTGACAATTTGAGCACGGGCTGTTCCATCTTCATGTACGACTTCTGGAATGCGTGATTTCCAGCTTTCTGCCACATCAAACGTAAATGTCATATATGGACTAGGGTGGTCCGTCTGTAGTATTTCTGGTGCGATTGTATCCAGCATACTCGGACAGAATGGACGCCAGCGTTCACGGTATTTGATTTGGGCATTAATTCTGTCAGCAACCCCAGGATGGCTGGGTGAGCCGAGAATACTGCGGTTACCTAAAGCGCGAGGTCCGAACTCCATATGTCCTTGGAACCAGGAAACCGGATTACCATCAGCCAGAATTTTGGCTGTTTCTGCAGTAACATTGGCCATTCGTCGCCATTTGACTGGCTGCTCGTATTGCTCACATGCTTCAATACATTGTTCTGTTGTATACGCAGGTCCTAAGTAGACATGTTCCATTTTTTCTACTGGTACCCCTGCTAATTGTGAAGCATAGCTCGCCGCACCAATGGCCGTACCCGCATCACTTGCCGCAGGTTGCACAAACAGTTCTTTTACGCCGGGCATGGCGATAATGCGCTGATTTAGTTTGACGTTTAATGCAACACCGCCTGCATAAGCAATTTTGCCAGTCTCTTTAATAATGTCACCAAGATAAAAATCAATCAGTTTTAAGGCTGTTTTTTCTAACAGATCTTGGATGCTTGCCGCGTAATCGATGTATGGTTCATCTTTTTCATCACCTTCACGCATTGGGCCAAGCCATTCGATTAACTCGGGGCTGAAGAAGTAGCCTTTGCCATTCTTTTTGAAGCGGCGTGTGCCCACGACATTGACCAGTTTGGTATTGACCTTGAATTCACCGTTTTTGTAGTCGATTAAACGTGAGAAGTCGAAACGCTTCGGATCACCGTAAGGGGCCATACCCATCACTTTGAACTCGCCATCCAGCATTTCAAAGCCAAGATATTCTGTTAGTGCACCATAGACACCGCCAAGTGAATCCGGATCATAGAATTCTTTGATCTTATGAATCTTGCCATTTTCACCATAACCAAAAAAGGTAGTGGCATATTCGCCTTTACCATCAATACCGATAATGGCTGTTTTTTCTTTAAAACCACTCAAATGGTAGGCACTGCTGGCATGCGCTAAATGATGTTCAACAGGGACAAATTTAACGCGTTTCGCACCGATACCCAGATCATCTAATAACTTCATCACATTCCGGTGATTACGCCAGTATCGACGGTTGCCACTAAACAATGCAGTAAGCGCGCGATCAGGGGCATACCAATGGCGTTTTGCATAGTGCCAGCGTGCGGGTGATTTCAGGCCAATCTCAGCGTAAGGGAAAGCCACAATATCAATCTGATCGGGACGAATACCAGCCTGTTCCAAACAAAATTTAGTTGCCTCGTAGGGCATTTTCCCTTTGGCATGCTTGTCACGCAGAAAGCGCTCCTCTTCAGCAGCAGCTACAAGCTTTCCATCAATATATAAAGCAGCGGAGGCGTCGTGATTTACCGCGCCAGACAAACCTAAAACGATCATGATGTGATATATGTCTTTGAGTTAAACAGCGTGTAAGTATATCGCATGCAGTCGGCCAACACGACTAATGACGTTTTGCTTTTTTGGGCTTAGCAAGCTTCTGTAATAGTTGTCTGGTTTTTTTAGATAACGGTTGCTCGTTGAAGTACTGCTGTAAAAAGAAAACGCGATCTTTCTTCGACCACTCTTGATTAGCATGACGTTCTAATGTGCCCAGATCCCTCATCATCGATTGCCGCACGAACAATGTACGTTTCATTTTCTCCAAATCGATTATTTTTATATCCCAACCATTGTTGATTGGCTTGACAAAAATATGTTTGGGATAAAGTGAGTTATGCTGAAAATGTGCCTGATGCATATCTGCTAACACGCGTGCGACTGCTTTCAGCAACTGTTTACGAGATACACTTGATAGACTTAAAGGAGAAATGTTTTCCAGAGATTGGTAACCAGTCAGTTCTTTTGTTACCAGTATCGCCCTGGACTTGTCACATGAAAAATAAACCGGCTCGAGTGTCGGAATGTGTTTTGCTGTCAGCCTGAGAATATTGTTATATTCCTTTTGAAAGGTATGAATGCCTTTTAGTGGATGACACCATGTTTTAGTGCGGTGATTCTCCTGACGTTTGATGAACACATCAACCGCGCCATTTGCTGTTTTCAATACATATTTAACCACACCACTCCAGCCGCCACGTCTATGATTAGGGGGTTCGAACCAGTCTGTATCCAGTTGCCATAACTGTTCAAAATACTCTGAGTTAGATAATAGTTGTGCTTCTTTTAGTACTGACATTTTAGCGCTCTGATTGCTTTTCTCTCCATAATCACAAACATAAATTATCACACTATTAAATACTTATTTCTTCAAACGTGCTTTAAGTGCAGGCATGGACCAGAAATATTGCCTTACCGCGCTTTCAGTAAAATGTTGGCTGATTTTGCTATTCACTTTACCAACTATGTTCATACGTTCAGCGTTATTGAGATGAAAAGTTTTCTTTAATTGTTCTGCCAGTTTTTTATGATCACCTATTGGAAAAGAGTAGCCAGCCTCTGAAATAGCTTCTTTATTTCCATTGCACTCAGAAGCGATACAGACCTGCTCTGCTGCGAACGCTTCAAGTAAAGAAACCGGTAATCCTTCACGAATAGAACTGAGTACAAAGGTGTCAAAAGCCTTCAAATACTTATAAAACTGGGGAACCATACCAAGAAATATCACCTTATCAGTGACGCCTAGCTCACTCGTTAATGATTTAAGTTCTGTTTCAAGTCTGCCTTTTCCAGCAAGTATAAGTTTTGAACCTGGTAACGCATCGTGAGCATGAGCAAACGCTTTTATTAGCGTTTTTTGGTCTTTATCTTCATGCAAACGGCCTACATTCACAAATAAATAGTCATTATCAGGAAGGGATAAGGCTTGTCGAGCTTGATCTCGAGGTAGTTGTTTTTCCCTTATCGACTGAAAGTCAAGGGAGTTATAGAGGTGTTGAACTTTTTTATCATCAAATAAAAAAAGACTTTTTCTTATATCGTCTCGTATGGCTTTCGATACACCTAAAAGTAATAAGTTCTTGCGATGAAAGAAAGCAAATAACTTCCTCATTAAAGGCGTAAACACGCCGTCTATGTGTGCGACACCGATAACAAACAAGTTTTTGACATGACTAGCGATGTATATAGATTTGTAACGATGCGCTATTGCGAACTCAAATTGATATTGCTTATCAAGCTGGCGAATTTTTTTGATTAGCTGCTGTTTCAATCCTTTCATTTGTTTTGATGAAGCATCCAAGAATATCACTTCATCGGCGCCACACTGCTCAACGACCTCAGAATTGTGTTGTCCTTTAATAAACACAGTAATAACCCTGAAATCTGTATTCTTGAATAAGGCAGCATATTGATTTGCTACGCTTAAGAAAGGGGCTTCATATCCATGACACAGCAGTAATACATTTCGCTCCACGAGCAACTACTCCTTCATTCCAGAGGGAGAAATATGTTTGTAGACAATGGCTCTGTCACCTCTTGTATTTTGACTTTGATGAACGGGTTCAAGAGCCCATTCGCTATAGATTTTTTCATCATCCTGATGAGATTTTTTTTCTACAACGATCAAGTAATCAAAATCAGGCGAACCATCAAGTTCTCGATTCAGTTTTAGTTGCGTCTTTGGCTCATTTTCATGGAAATAAAAATCAATAAAAATATCGTTGGTGAGAGCTCTGCTATTTTCTGGCAAATGTTGGCTTGCCCATATTGCTGTCTCTTTTATATACCCTTTGGTCACACTCGTCGTGCATGAATCAATCAGACTAGCTAGAAGCAATAGCGAAATTAATACAAGCGCAACTTTATTTTTTGCTTGCCAGTACTCATCTATTAGTCTGCACATGGATGGCAGCATTAGTAACATCAGAGCAGTGATTAGCATGACAGCATAACGTGTACTCATGAAGTAATGTTTAAATAGGAAGGAAAGCAAAATGACGACGTTTATACCGACGAAAAAAAGTAAAAAACGTTGAGTCTTAGCATCAGATGAGCTCTTTTTGTGCTGAAGTCTCGCGAAGACAAATAAAATAAGATTAAGAGGTGATAAGCCAGTAATGATTTTTGCCAGTAACATATAAACTAGGCCTGAAGCCAAAATCATCCCGCTGTATCTTTCAGAATACTGATTCAATAATTCATTACCGAGAATGGCTGTTTTAGTATGAAATTCATCAGTAATGGCTGAGTAGTCTAGAAATTGCGTCACGCTAAGGACTTTACCAAATGCATTCATTAGTCCTTGCTGTTGGGTAAAGGTGACAGCACTGATTACTCCAGCGAACAGGAAGAATGAACAAAGCTTGACACTGGCTTTTGAGCCCTCTTTAACACCTAGTTGGAAGAGGATGAAGAGAGGTGTTGCCAGAATAATAGTGATAGCTTCAACACGAAATAACATGGCTAACAAGCTGGATAATTGCCAGTAAAAGCCATTTAACCAGCTGGGTTTTTCCAGAAAAATAATGGTTCGATACATGGATATAGATATAAAAGCCCAATAACCAATATCTCGAATAATATAACTGCGGTAGTCATTTAGGGTGGAAAAGCACAGAATGAGTAACGCAGCAATAAACACGTATCGCTGGGTTGTGAGTAGCTTGCTGGCGATAAGAAAAAGTGCATCGGTGAAAACGACAAAAAGCAGGCTATTGATTAGCTGACCGCTAAACTCCAGTTTGAAACCGCTAAATTGATGAAACTTTGCAATCAACATGGAAAAAAACGGCCAGTCATACATTGATGCTGTGGCTGTAAGTCCCCCATCAATATACGCTTTTGCCATATTCATGTACAAAACACCATCACTGTTGATTAGCTGATCATTGGTGAATGCCAATATGGAAAGTAGAAGACTAAATAACGCCGTAAATAAGCGTAACTGGTTATTATTAAGTTCTGAAAAAAACGAGTTTAGCGATTTCATTTTGTTGTTTTTATTTGTTCAATAACACTTTCAACAGAAAGTTGTTTCATACAGTTATGATGCCCCAGAGGGCAGGTGCGTTTAAAGCATGGGCTACAGTCTATATCAATCTGGATGATATTAGCGTTGTTGGCTAAGGGGGGGGTGAATGAGGGTGACGTTGGACCATAAACCACAACTAATGGCACCTGTAACGCCGCAGCAATGTGCATTAAGCCTGAATCATTGGAAACAACGTAATCTGCAGTCCCTAATAAGTCGATGGCTTCTTCTAACTGTGTCTGACCAGCAAGGCTGATTAAATTATCAGACTTATCCCGACTAAGACTGACGATTTCGTCTGCAGTACTGATATCCGCATTGGAGCCAAGAATTAATACTTGCCATCCGGATTGGAGGAAATAATCAGCTAAAGACGCATAATGGGATGTTGGCCATTGTTTAGCTGGTCCAAATTCGGCGCCCGGACACAGGATAAGCCGTTTTTGTTCACTCGACTGTCTTCTGGGGTTAATCGCTTCGTTGACAGGCTCAGCAATCATCAATGGTGCTTCATAAGTCGGTTTAGTTCGGGATTGTGACGCCGGATGAGCCAGAGCAACAAAACGCTCGACCATCATAGGTAAAGCTTGTTTGTCGAGTTTGCGGATATCATTCAGTAAGCCGTAACGATATTCACCACACCAACCCGTTCTTATAGGGATTTTGGCAAACCAGGGAATTAATGCCGACTTCCACGAATTAGGCAGGACAATCGCCTGATCATAATGTTTATCGCGTAGCGACATACCCAATTGTTTACGCATTTTCCAACCAAAGATACCATGAGATATTGGCATACTGATGGCGTTATTAACTTCAGGCATACGCTGCAACAATGGTCGTGTCCAGTCCATCGCGAGAACATCGATGATAATCGCTGGATCTTGTTGCTTTAACGCAATAAAAAGTGATTGCGCCATGACCATGTCACCCACCCATGAAGGGCCGACGATCAAGATCTTTTTATTGGGGTTCCGTCCCGCCATGACTAATGTAATGTGCTATGAGCGATATAAATAAACACGACACCGAGAGCAATCAAACTGATTTGCTGTAAAGATTCAATAGGTTTGACCTTTTCGTGCAGGCCGGGAATTAAATCGGCAACAGCCACATAAATGAAGCTGGATGCGGCAACCAGCAGAACATAAGGCAGGAAATGCTGCATGCCGGATAACGCAAAGTAACCAATTAACGCGCCGGCCAGTGTGCCTAAACTCGACAAAATATTGTAATAGAGGGCTTTTTTTCGGCTAAATCCACTGTGTAATAAAATGACAAAGTCGCCCAATTCTTGTGGAATTTCATGGGCTGCAATAGCTAAGGCAGTGACAATGCCAAGGTGAACATCAGTCAAAAAGGCAGCAGTGATCAAAATACCATCCACAAAGTTATGAATCGTATCGCCAATCAGGATTAATGGGCCCGCCGATTTATGTTTGTGATTATGGTGGTGACCACCATGATGATCGGGTCTGTCCAGTTCAGGAATATGTTCATGACCATGATGAGTATGACAGTGCCGCCATAACACCATTTTCTCTAGTGCAAAAAAACTCAGTAAACCGAGAAGTAATGTTAAACCGATGGCATGCGCATCAATGGCATACTCATGCTCAATAGCATGTGGAATTAAACCCAAGAAAGAAGCGCCGAGCATCGCGCCTATCGCAAAACTAACAAGATGTGGCACGGCCAGTGTGCGATGTTTTTCAGGCAATAATAAAAACGATGAAGCCACAACAACGCTTAAAAGTCCGCCTACCAGACTAAAAACAATGATCCAGATGAGTAATTCCATAATGATCCAACAAGGCTGAATTAAGCCGCTAATGATACCTTATTTATCGCTGATCCAGATAAGCGAAACCATACGACCGGTCTCTCCATCCCGTCGATAGGAGAAAAAACGGGAAGCGTCAGTCATCGTACAATAATTGCCACCGGATAATTGCGAAACACCATGCTGTCTCAATCTCAGGCGGGCGAGTTGATAGATATCGGCTAAGAAGTGACTGTCATCGCTTTGCTGAAAAGCGACTTCAGCCATCGGATCGTGACTGATAAATGCCTCATAGACATCTAAACCCACTTCGAATTTTTCCGGACCGATGGCAGGCCCCAACCAGGCACAAATCTGTTCTGCAGCAGCATCAAATTGCGCTAAGGTTTTTTCAATAATGCCATCGGCTAAACCTCGCCAGCCTGCATGTATTGCGGCAATTTCAGTACCTGATGCATTACTGAGCAATAGTGGCAGACAGTCAGCGGTCATAATCGCGCAGACGTGATTGGTTTGATTAGCGTAAATCGCATCCGCTTCGATGCCCTCCTGCCAATCCTGACTATTAATTACCTGCGTGCTGTGTGTCTGCTGCAGCCATAGCGGGGAGGCTGGCAGTTTTAGGGTAGAGTTGAGTACCGCGCGGTTTTTTTCCACATTCTCAGGCGTATCGTTAACGTGATTGGCAATATTAAGGCTATCGTATGGGCTAGGGCTGATGCCGCCCTTTCTGGTCGTTGTGTATGCCTGAATATGGTCGGGCATGATCCAGTCTGGCGTAATAAATTCCAGTGTCTTTCTAACCATTCACTGCATCCAGTAAGTAGCTTTGCCAAACCTGAAATAAGTGTTCATCAATGGCGGCACATGATGAACGTGGCTGTAATGTGTAACGAAATGAAGGATCGCCGTACAGAGTAGAAGCAAAACCACCCGCTTCTTCTAAAATTAAGTCGCCGGCGGCATAGTCCCAGATTTGCTGACTACCATGCAGATAAATATGTCCACGGCCAGCCGCTAACCAGCATAACTCCAACGCGATAGAGCCCAGATTTCGCTGTGAGGCAAAAGGCCGATCTGCCACGATTTTAGAGGCTAAGGCTGGCGGTAAACGCTTAAAGTCAACAAACGCAATGGTGTTGTCGAGGCTAAGATTAGGTGAGGTCAGACGCAGTGGTTCATCATTCAGCCAAGCGCCCTGACCGCGAATTGCGGTGAAACTCTCATTACGAGAGGGATCCAGTACCATGGCAAAGGTCACTTCACCTTGTTCAATCAAGGCCAGTGAAATAGAGTAAAAAGGCAAGCCTGAAGCAAAGTTGCTGGTACCATCGACAGGATCAAGACACCAGATAGGTTTGCCGGAATCAAATAGCTGTTGCTGCTGTTCAGCAGACATTTCTTCGCCTAGCAAAGCGATATCAGGATGCAAGTCAGCAAGCCGTTTGGTTAATGAGCTTTGCACCGCACTATCCGCTGCAGTGACGATACTACCGTCCTTTTTATAGTCACGGCTGACATTATTGCTATAGGGCAAAAGGGTCGTGGCGGCCACGTCCCTGACAAGTTGCTGAATTTGTTGCCGGTCTATGTTCATGTCTTGAGTATAACAGCGAAAAAAGGAATTTGATTCAATCTATCGGTGACAATCTGTAAACTGCTAGTCACTTTAGTAGCTTTTTGACTTCAACACCATGCGAATGCCCCGATTTTATGCTGAAATATTGTCATCTTCTGAATCAGAATTTGTCTTGCCTGATGATGTGCATCGTCATGCCGTTCAGGTACTGCGTCTGAAGCCTGGAGCGAATATCCGTTTGTTTAACGGGCAGGGTGTGGAGTATGAGGCAGAATTGACGCTTGTCGAAAAGCGACATTCGCGCGTTCGCCTTGGCGAGCCTATAACGACGCAGAAAGAGTCACCACTGGACATTACTCTCTTACAAGGTATTTCTCGTGGTGAACGTATGGATTTTGCCATTCAAAAAGCGGTGGAGCTGGGGGTAAAAAAGATTGTTCCGGTGATTACCGAACGTTGTAATGTGCAGTTAAGCGGTGATCGTGCTGATAAGCGTTTTAATCACTGGACAGGCGTTATGGTCAGTGCCTGCGAGCAGTCTGGACGCAGTTTCTTGCCTGAGTTAACGGCCGTTCAAACCTATTCAACAGTGCTTACTGACTATCAAGATGAGTTGAACTTAGTGTTGGATCCTTTGGCACAAAAAGGATTTTCTGAATTGAGCAAACCGGCGTCACTGACCATGTTAATTGGGCCTGAGGGTGGTTTGTCAGATACTGAAATTGAGATGGCAAAAAACGCTGGCTATCAAGCAGTACAGTTTGGGCCTCGTATTCTTCGCACAGAAACGGCTGCGGTGGCAGCCTTGGCGGTTGCACAAACATTATGGGGTGATCTGGGATGAATGATAGTGGTTTATTGCTGATTATTCTCGGCAGCCTCGCCTGGTTCTGGTGGGACAGTCGTGGCGTGGCTGAGCGAGCAACTATAGCCGCAAAATCTTATTGTGCCAATACCGGCGTCGCCTTCTTAAATGATACGGTGTTCTGGCGTAAAATCCGTTTTAAACGTAACCGTCAAGGACGAATACAGTTACAGCGTTATTATTTTTTTGAATTTGCCAGCGATATGCAGCAGCGCTATCGGGGAGAAGTCATTATGATGGGGAAAAAAGTGGAGTCGATTAGCATGGATGCGTTTCGGGTCGGTTAATCACATCAGAGGATAAACATGTCTAAATTTACGGCATTGGTGGTGGATGATTCTCGCGTTGCCAGAATGACGTTGAGTAAGTTATTACGTGATCACAGCTTCAACAGTATTGAACTGGAGAGTGCTGAAGAAGCCATGCACTGGCTGCAAACTACCGACAAACTGCCTGATCTCATTTTTATGGATGTGATGATGGCAGCAATGGATGGACTCTCAGCCACTGCTCAGCTAAAACAGCATTCAAAATGGGGACGGATTCCGGTCGTGATTTGTACTGGCAATGAAACTGAAGCTGATCAGAAAAAGGCATTTGATGCTGGTGCCTCTGCTGTGTTGAGTAAGCCACCTGAGGCTGATAAGGTGGCCGCCATATTAGACGAGATTGAGCTCAGAACAATCGACTTACCGGAGATGAGCCTTTCAGCAGCTGAGCCACAACAGCTTGATATTGAGGCCATAGTGACTTCGCTTAAAGCTGAGGTGATGAACGATCTTGATATGCGTTTGCAACAAATTCAGCTGCCGGAAAAGACTACAACGGAATCTCAATTAGGGGCAGCTGACATTACTCAGTTGGTGAAAGAGCTGATGCAACAACAGTTTTCTGATCTGAAACAATCACTGTCAGTGCAATTGAATGAGCTGGTTACGATAACGGCTGAACCAGTTTTACAACAGGCGCTTAAAGAGATGGATTTGAGTTCGAGTATTGATCGGGCTCTGGAGCAACATGCTGGGAAATGGTTGGATAAACAACAAAATATCGTGCGTGAGTCGGTGTTAAGGCAGCTTAAACACGATTTAAATCCATTGGTAGCAAAAAGTCTGGAACGTTTAGTGAATGAAAAAATCTTGCCGCTTATCCGCAATCAAGTGACAGCGATGAAGCAGGAGTTTGATAACAGTCATCAAGAACAGTGGACTCAGTTGCATGCACAACTGACCATGCAGCGTAATATCAGTATCGGGATCGGCGTTATAGCAATATTAGCGTTGGTGTTTGTGTTTATTTAATGTTGCCCTCTATACGTGAAGCTCAGGCCTATGGCCGTGCTTGTTTAAGCAGTTCAATCAGTCCAGATATCGATATACAGTATCTTCTGTGTCATATTCTGGATTGTTCTCCAACACAATTATTACTGGATGCCGAAAGCGATCTCACAGGAAGTCAATGGCAACAATTTAAACAATTTATTGAACGCCGAAAGAACGGCGAACCGATAGCTCACATCACAGGTTCGCGAGGGTTCTGGTCATTGGAGCTTGACGTAAATGATTCAACACTGATTCCTCGGCCGGATACTGAATTATTAGTCGCACTGGCCTTGGCGAAAGTAGAAGCCGGCATGAAAATTATTGATCTGGGTACAGGTAGCGGGGCCATTGCTTTATCTATTGCAGATGAGCGGCCGGATATCACTATGATTGCCACAGACTTTCATCTGCCTGCAGTGCAATTAGCTCAGGCAAATGCACGTAAACACACATTAAATAATGTGCATTTTATGCAGGCTTTCTGGCTGACGGCCTGTCAGCAAAATCAATTTGATATGGTGATATCAAATCCACCCTATATCGAAGCGGATGATCCGCATTTGCAGCAAGGTGATGTGCGATTTGAACCTCTTTCTGCGCTCATTTCTGGCCCGGACGGGCTGGACGATATACGACTTATTACCCAGCAGGCGGCAAACTGTTTGCGTCCAAATGGCTGGTTGCTGGTGGAACATGGTTATGATCAGTCTGTGGCTGTGCAACAGCTTTTTTCCGCTGCGGGCTTTTCTCATATTTCAGCACACCAGGATTTTGGCGGAAACGACCGGGCCGTGATGGGCCAACTCACGTTATAATGCTCACTACGCTATTGAGTCTAATCACTGATGAATGACGAACAATTATTACGCTACAGTCGCCATATTTTATTGTCGCAAATGGATATTGAAGGACAGCAGCGTCTGCTGGACGGCCATGTGATGATTATTGGTTTAGGTGGATTGGGCGCACCTGTTTCCATGTATCTGGCTGCATCAGGGGTTGGCCATTTAACCCTGGTGGATGATGATGTGGTGGAATTAGCTAATCTGCAAAGACAGATTGTTCATACCCATCAAAATATCGGTCGGAAAAAAGTTGAATCGGCGGCAGAACAATTACATGCGTTAAATCCTGATATCAGGATTGATATGATTGATAAACGTCTGGATAAACCAGCTATGCTGGCGGCATCAAGTGATGTGGATGTGATTGTAGACTGTACCGATAATTTTGAGACACGTTTTTTCTTAAACGAAGTCAGCAGGGAGAATAAGATTCCCCTGGTATCAGGTGCAGCGATTCGTTTTGACGGACAAGTAACAGTCTATGACCCACGACAGGCTGATTCGCCATGCTACCGCTGCTTATACGAAGACAAAGGCGAATTACAGGAAACCTGCTCAGAGAGTGGTGTTTTTGCCCCCATGCTTGCGATGATTGGCGGAACACAGGCCGCTGAAACATTAAAACTACTGGCAAAAATTGGGACACCTTTAACGGGGCGTTTATTACTGCTGGATGGGCTTTCCATGAGTTGGCGAGAAATAAAACTCAGGCCAGATCCAGGCTGCCCGGTTTGCTCCGATAGCCACCACAGAACATAAGCCGATAAGACATCTCAAACCATTGAGAAAGACAAATAAGTCGAGGATTTGAACACAGATGAGTCAAATGACAAACACCGTTGAATTAGAACGTGCTGCTGAAATGGCATTAACTGAAGCCAAAAAGCAGGGGGCCAGTGCTGCTGAAGTGGGCATCAGCCATAGTGAAGGATTATCGGTCACGGTCCGCCAACGTGAAGTCGAAACGCTGGAGCACAATAACGATACCGGTTTGGGCATCACGGTGTATTTCGGACACAGCAAAGCCTCATCCAGCACATCTGACTTAAGTGAAGCGGCTATTGCTGAAGCAGTAAAAGCGGCTTGTAATATTGCTAAACATACTCAGGCGGATGAAGCGGCAGGGCTTGCCGATGCAAATTTAATGGCCACAGCGTTTCCGGAATTATCGCTTTATCACCCATGGACAATTGATGTGGATAAAGCCATTGATTTGGCGACATTGTGTGAACAGGCCGGTCTTGATAGCGATAGTCGGATTTCAAACTCAGAAGGCGCCACCGTTTCCAGCCATAGTGGACAACGCGTGTATGCAAACAGCCATGGTTTTATCGGAGCAACACAAAGCAGTCGTCATAGTCTGTCTGCCACGCTGATTGCTCAAGATGAGCGAGGCATGCAGCGTGATTATTGGTATGACATTAAACGCGATGCTAACGATCTGGCCAGTGCCGAGTCGATAGGTTTAAAGGCCGCTGAACGGACGTTATCAAGATTAGGTGCCGGTGAAGTAAAGACGGGTAGTTATCCTGTGGTTTTTACTGCTCAAATGGCCCCTTCTTTATTTGGTCAGTTAATCTCTGCTATCCGTGGTGGTGCTTTATACCGTAAAGCTTCTTTTTTGTTGGACAAAAAAGGCGAGCAAATTTTTCCTGAATTTATTCATGTGCATGAACAACCGCATATTCTTAAAGCATTAGGCAGTGCCAGCTTTGATGGTGAAGGTGTGGCGACACAAAACCGTGACATCATATTGGATGGTGTACTGCAAGGTTATGTGCTCGACAGTTATGCTGCCCGACGCTTAGGCATGCAAACAACCGGAAATGCGGGTGGTGTGCATAATTTAACCATTGATAGCAGTACTGACGCTGATTTAGCTGCGCTGATAAAGCAGATGGATAAGGGCATTATCGTCACGGAAACCATGGGCATGGGCGTCAATATTGTCAATGGTGACTATTCACAAGGTGCAGCGGGGTTTTGGGTTGAGAACGGTCAAATCCAATATCCGGTTGATGAATTTACCATCGCCAGTAACTTGCAAGATATGTTTATGGGGATTGTGGATGTCGGCAGTGATGTGGATATTCGAGGCAATACCCGTTGCGGTTCAGTGTTGCTCGAAAAAATGATGATTGCTTCCTCTTAAATGGAATAGCGGGTTCTCAATAGAGATTAAGCCATAGTTCGTTTCACAGATAATTCAACGCAGCTAATATGCCGTTCTGATGTTAAACGACGTCTGGTGTTTGTCTAGCTTGATGCTGGCTGGTATCAATAAAGAGCAGGTGTAAAGTAGCTGCTGTTATTCAAGAATAGCAGGACAATTCTTGAATCTAATTGATAATGTATTGCATTTAGATTTAGTTAAAGGTAAAGTTTCGTTCTTTCTGGCGTGACAACGCGTTTGGTTTATCTTTACTAAATACGAGTAATATGAAAAATAAATTCCCCTCACGATGTCCTGTATTCAATAAATCGGTTCATCCTACGATCACCGCTTTTTTATTATCACTACCACTCACACCGGTTGTTATGGCTGATAACAGTGTTACTGATAACGAAATTGATCTAGATAGTATTAGCGTTGTGGGTGAGAAAGAGAACCAGTTCAATACCGAATATTCATCCTCAAATAAATTCACTGCTCCCTTGTTGGATACACCAAAAACGGTCAACGTTATTCCAAAAGCCGTTATTAGTGAGAAAGGAGTGACTACGCTTGAAGAGGCATTACGAACTGTGCCAGGCATTACTTTTGGCGCTGGTGAGGGCGGTAATCCCTTAGGTGACAGACCCTTTATTCGTGGCATTGATAGTCAGAATAGTATTTCGGTTGACGGTTTACGTGACATTGCAGCTGGTTCACGTGAAATGTTTAACGTAGAACAAGTGGAAGTGATAAAAGGTGCTGATTCGGCATTCAACGGCCGTGCCGGTGCCGGTGGTAGTATCAATATTGCGACCAAGCTTCCAAAAGCCGAAAACTTTAAGCGTGCTGAAATTGGTTTAGGCACAGATAACCATTTCCGCAGCACTATTGATGTGAACCAGTTTTTTGATAATGGTGTGGCGTTTCGTTTAAATGCGATGGGGTTAAAAGAAGATATTCCTGGCAGAGAAGGACCAGAGAATAAACGCTGGGGTATTGCACCTTCTGTGACGCTGGGGTTGGACACACCGACACGAGTAACACTGGCTTGGTATCACCTAGAAACAAATGACATTCCTGATGGCGGCGTACCTTATAACTTGCCTGCTACCTTACCTACTTCAGGATCTGTGACGTTGCATCCAACAACCGGCGGAGACAGAAACAATTGGTATGGTATGACGCACCGTGACTTTCGTGATGAAACCACTGATCAGCTCACCGGTATTGTCGAGCATGATTTAAACTCAGACACGACCATTAAAAATACATTCCGTTTTGCAAAATCCAAGCAAGATTATCTCTGGACACTGCCTGACGACAGTAAAGGTAATGTGGCTAATGGTTTAGTCTGGCGTCGGGGTAATGCTAACTTTAGTAAAACAGAAACCGTACAAAATGCGACTGAGCTGAGCGGAAAATTTGACACCAGTTTCATTCAACATAGCTACACCACAGGGATAGAGTTATCTCATGAAAAATCTGAGGTACAACGTACGGCCGTTACCTTTAACAACGCCTATGTTAATTGTGGTCAAGATGCCATTGATGCTTTTCTGTGTACAAGCCTAAGCAATCCTTCACCGAATGATCCGTGGTTATTTGACTATACCTTGCCAGAGCCGGCTAAATACAGAACAAAAACGGCCTCTGCCTATGTGTTTGATACCATGGAATTATCTCCTCAGTGGTTGCTAAATGGTGGTGTGCGTTTTGACCATTATGACTCGACTTATACCGGGGCTTCAGCGGCTACCGTGTCGCGTATTGATAATTTATGGAACTATCAACTAGGCATCGTCTTCAAGCCAGTAGAGAGCGGCAGTATCTACGCTAACTACTCAACATCAAGCACCCCTGGTAATTCTTTCCTCGGCCAAGGTCGTGAAGCAGGTTCTATTGACCCTAACGGGCGACGTGCACCTACTAATGCGGATCAACTCAAACCAGAAAAGACCCGTGCTTACGAATTAGGCACCAAATGGAATTTTGCAGATGATCGTTTATCGCTTGGTGCTGCAGTATTCCGTAATGAAGTGACAAATGTTCGTATTCAGGATCCAAACGATGCTTCACTGGCTGAAATGGGCGGAGAAAAAGTGGTCAATGGTCTGGAGCTGTCTGCGACAGGACAACTAACACCTAAATGGGATGTGTTTGCCGGTTATACCTATATGGATAGTGAACAAAAAGATCTGGGTTTGAGTGGCGGTGTGCCCGCTGCCGGAACGGGTAAAGCGTTTCCTAATACGCCGCGCCATAGCTTCACTTTATGGACGAGCTATGAAGTCACGCCTAAGCTGACGTCTGGCATTGGCATGATTACGCAAAGTGAAATGGTCGGTGGCTACACCTTTAATGGTGATGCGCTGATTACCAGAGCGGTGCCGGGGTACACACGTTTTGATGGCATGGTGAACTATGCCATCAGTGACAAGCTGGAAGCACAATTAAATGTGTATAACCTGCTTGATAAAGAGTATTACTCATCTTCTTATACGACACATTATGCAACGATCGCAGCGGGTCGTTCTGCGGTGGCTACCTTGAAACTCGATTTCTAAACGCCACATTTAGTTATACTCTCTATAGCTTTGCCATCATCATGATGGCAAAGCTTTTTTGCTATAAGGGTGTCACTTATTATGCTTATTCCTATTAAAGGTCTGTTGAGTTCAGAGGAAGCTGAAAAATGTCGGCAGGCGCTGATGCAAGAGGCATGGAATGATGGGCGACAGACGGCGGGGCATGTCGCCATCAATGTGAAAACTAATTTGCAGTTAAGTCGAGACAGTCAGGTTGCTCAGCAGATTGGCGATCTGATTCTTGACCGCTTGGGGGCTCATCCTCAGTTTATGTCTGCTGTCTTACCCGCGAAAGTATTACCGCCCTTGTTTAATCGTTACGAAAGCGGTGGCGCCTATGGCAACCATGTTGATAACGCTTTGTTAACCCTGCCTAATTCAAGTATTAAATTACGCAGTGATGTGTCTACCACGGTCTTCTTCAGTGAGCCTGAGCAATATGAAGGCGGTGAGCTGGTTATTCAGCATAGTTATGGTGAGGAACGCGTTAAGCTCGCAGCAGGGGATGCTATTGTCTATCCGGCAAATAGTTTGCACCGGGTTGAACCTGTCACCGAAGGCATCCGTCTGGCCGCTTTTTTCTGGTCGCAAAGTTTGGTGGCAAGCAGTGAACAGAGACAGATGTTGTACGAGCTTGATCAAAGCATCCAGACTTTGATCATGGATCATCCTGAAAGTGAGTCGATCGCCTCGTTAACCCATCTTTATCACAATCTGTTACGTCACTGGTCACAGACATAAAGTTGAATGGAACAATCCCCTATGGCTGAGCAAACCACGCATATTCTGCAAGCCGCGTTATCGGCTATCCCGGCCAGTATCAGACGTGCGACTGATTATGAAATCCTGGCAAAAGACTTTATTGCCGATGATATTTGGGCTTATATTCAGGAAGGTGCAGATAAACCCGGTAAGGATCAAATAAACCGCCAGGCATTTGAACGCTGGCAATGGTTGCCTCGTCGTTTACAGTCTATTCATCAGGGCAGTGCTGAAAGTCATTTATTAGGTCAGTTACATGCCTACCCGATGTTGCTTGCACCTATTGCTTATCATGGTTTAGTGCATCCGCAGGGTGAGTTGGCGATGGCGCAAGCTGCAGCAGCATTACAAACAGGCTTGGTAGTCAGCTCTTTAGCCAGCAGACGATTGGAAGATATTGCTGAGACGTTTTATGCCACTGCAGCAGAAATGCAGATTGAAGCTGCCCCGTTATGGTTTCAACTGTATTGGCAAGCGAATATTGAGCAAAATAAACAACTGATTGAACGCGCCGTTAAGGCGGGCTATCAAGCTATCGTCTGGACCGTGGATGCCCAATACAAGCGTTCAGAATTTCAATTACCTGAGGGTGTGACCGCTGTTAATTTAGCGTCACATTCTCAGGAAAAATACACCAGTCATGTGCTGGATAAAGATATTGTGTTTCAATCCAGCCTGGCCCAACAAGAAACAGATTGGACAACGCTGGATTGGATAAAACAACAGACCTCACTGCCTGTGATCGTTAAGGGACTTTTAGCCCCGATTGATGTTTTAACGGCTCAACAAAAAGGCGCTGATGCGGTGGTGATCTCAAATCATGGCAGTCGGGTATTGGTGGATGCGGTCTCCCCCCTAAGTGTTTTGCCAGACATTAAAAAGGCATTAGGTAACGATGCAATGCCACTGATTGTCGACAGTGGTATTCGCTCTGGTAATGATATTGCTAAAGCACTGGCATTAGGCGCTGATGCTGTATTATTGGGACGCCCGCAATTATATGCGCTTGCGGTTGCAGGCAGCCTGGGTGTGGCCCATCTAATACATTTGTATCGTGCCGAGTTAGAAATGACTATGGCACAACTGGGGTGTGATTCTGTTGCTGCGCTCAGCCCAGATTATTTATGGGATGTGCTCCGAAGCAGATGAGTTTGCATACACTAGCTGAATTAACGGTGTAATGTCAGTCAGTTCAGCGATAGCGAATAATTCACTGAGCTGCTGGCGAATGTGTTTTATACGATGGGCTTGCTTACTACGCTGCTGATTCAGTTGTGGTAACAGATCAGTTTGTTTGTCGGCTTCCCGACGACTGATTGGGCTGATATAACATTGAAAGGCATAAAATTGCTTTGCGGTGAGTGCCCGCTGTAGAAACCGATCTTTATCGTGTTGCGCAATAAATTGGTGATCAAACATCCATTGCCATTGATCCCGGCTATTTCCAAATCCATATAGCGCTGTATTGAGCGATTCCCCCTCTTTTGCTTGAAAGTTTTTAACTTGCTCATGAAGTTCTGCCAGGTGAACTTCCATCGATAACCAAAAGTTATCCGATTGCTGATGCGCATTATTGAGTTCAGTGCAGCCAACGATATAGATGCGTCTTTGGCCTGATTCATCAGCACCTAAAAATAAAGGAATCGATTCTGCTGTGTCGAGAAGGGAAGGTATGAACAAGCGACTTTCATGGCCTTGAAGGAGATCATCCTGATTTTGTTTCAGTTGTTGCTGGTTGCTGGCAATAACATGATTAAAAAACTGGTCCTGACTCGAGGAGCAGTGTTCATGAATACGTTCAAAGCCGAGTTGATAACGATTTTTCCAACGTTTCTTATTCTTAAGTTGATACGGGATGCGTTGCAAAATGACTTTTTTAGTCTGGCTTTGCCAGCGAGGAAAGTCCACATAAACCACTTTATCCAGGCTTACCTCGATACTGAGTGGCAACGTGACAGATAAACCATGACTTGAAACATCAATACTGGTGGTTTCCCATTGTTGTTCATTGATATGAATGACAACTGGGGTGCGAATTTGATAGCGCTGAACCTGACGTTTAATGATATGACTCAAGGCATAAGGTGTTGGTAAGTCATTTAATTCCCATATAGGAATGTCATAGCATTCGGGTTGATCCACGATTCCTTGTTGGGCATCAGCAATATACGGTGTAAGTGATTGTTGTAAATCAATCAAACGAATGGCGTATTGTGGGCGATTCAGATTATTGGCTAACTGTTGAGCATAGCCTGGCATCTCTTCTTTTAAAGCGCTTATTGAGGTCGTAGACAATATTTCATCAATCTGGATCGGACTTCTGAGCATCAGAAACAGCTGTTGATGATTGATTGCGGCATTGTGGAGTAACGCAATGACTTGCTTTTCTGATTTTAATGGCGAGAAACATACCTGTTTTTTACCCATCAAAATCAGTAGTTTTTCTTGTTGTTTTTGCTCCGGTGCCGGCAGACTTTCAATCAGCGTGCTCAGGCTGGTTTGCCATTGTTGCGTCTGCCATTCTGCTTCTACACCGCAAAAAATAGCCTGATAATCCGGGTAGTCAGCATGTTGTACTTGCCATAATACCAGGTACGCAAGGTGATTGACCCAAAGGCGCCGATAAAAAGCTTTCTGTAAATTGAGTACCTCATACTCGGTATCAATATGCCGTTGCTTGGCTTGCTGCTCAATGAACCCAGACATCCACTGAGTAAATTCAGTGTCGGTATTTTCCTGGGTCAGGATCAGTGTTGAATAGGCTTCATCGTGCTCCAGCTTTAATATGATGTAGCGCTGAGCAGAGAGGAATGACAGTCGGTGTTTTTCTGATAGTTCACTGAACTCAACACTGACTGAGTCACCCTTGTGCAATGTGTAACTGCGTTTTAACGTGACCCGTATCGCCGTTAGGGAGATATTGACGGTGTGGCCGCTGTATAAAACATCGGCGATACGAAGTTTGACCGGCGTACTGAAGTTGAGTCGCTGTTCTGTGCGGGAGAAATTTTCATCCAATATCAGACGTTGAATGGTTGGTTTATTCGTTTCTACTGATTCTTCAAGTGTATTTGTTTGCTCTAGTTGTTTGATGGTCTTCAATACAGCTTCGTAGACAGCTACTGTGTAGCGCCCCTGAGTGCGATTCATCAGCTGTTTAACCAGCAGATAAGCTCTGTCATCAAGATAGTGGCGACGGCCACCAAACTCGTATGCCTGACACTCACCGCTGACTTTGCCCCTTAAATCAATGATTCGCAGACAGTCTTTATTTAGACGCTGTTTCTCTAATCCTTGCAAAAAGGCTTGGTTTTTTTGCTTGAGATCAGCACTTTCAGCCATGACAGTATTACTGAGGCTGGTATTCGGCAGGGGTTTTTGCCTGAATGCTTAAGGCATGAATTTTTGACTTCATCAGTGTATCCACCTGTTCAAAAACGAGGCGATGACGCTTGATGAGGGATAAGCCAGTAAAAGCGTCACTGACAATGAGCAGGTTATAGTGGCCGCCACCCGTGTTGCCAGCATGACCTGCGTGTTTATCACTGTCATCCTCAATTTCAATGACTTCAGGGGCGAGTGTTTGCAGTGCAGTTTTGATTTCGTCAATGGTGCTCATGGTAAGACTTTTTTAAAGGGTTTAACGGTGACTTTAGCGTAGACCTCGGCAGCAATATACGGATCATCTGCCGCCCATATTTGTGCTTGTTCCAGACTATCAAACTCAGCCACGACCAGACTGCCACTAAATCCAGCGTCTCCTGGTGCTTCACTGTCAACAGCAGGATGAGGACCCGCCAGAACTAAACGCCCTTGACCCTGTAAAGCCTGAAGACGTTCTAAATGAGCCGGTCTGGCAGCAAGACGTTTGCTCAGACTGTCTGGATGATCTTCGCTGATAATGGCGTATAACATAGTTTCACAATTCCTATTTCTTCACTTCTACAGCGTGTTTTGCCAGATAAATTGACTGCGCCACAACAAAAACAACGGTCAGCCCCAGCATGCCAAATAATTTGAAGTTGACCCAGGTGGCTTCATCAAAATTGAAAGCGACGTAAAGGTTAACCAAGCCGGATAAGACAAAAAAAGCGACCCAGGCCAGGTTTAAACGGGTCCATATTTTTGCTGGCAGTTGAATATGATCCGCCATCATTCGCTCTAAAAGGGATTTATCCGTGAACAGATAAGCGCCAATAAAGACTAATGCGAATAACCAGTTGACCGCTGTCGGTTTCCACTTAATAAAATCTGGATTGTGTAACCACAATGTCAGCCCACCCAATACCAAAACTAAGGCCAGGGTAATTAAATGCGCACGTTCCACTTTTCTGAACAGCAACCAGGTAATACACACCTGTAATAAGCTGACCACAATCATGACTGCTGTGGCGACATAAATGCCTTCTAATTGGTAGGTAACACCATTAAATGTGTAGTCTCCGCCGCCAAACTTGTAAGCCACAAAAAATAATACGATGGGGAGGAAATCGAAGAATAATTTCATTTCGTTTTTTCACTTCAAGCAGGATGACTGCATTCTATCGTAAAATACTACTTATGACTCAGTTTGACTTACATACCCATTCCACTGCCTCTGATGGCTCGCTGTCGCCCGAAACCTTAGTGGCTCGTGCTAAACAACAGGGCGTCACGCACCTTGCGTTGACCGACCATGATGGAACAGAGGGCATAAGACAGGCGATGGCAGAGGCTCAGTTGCAGGATGTGGTTTTGATTCCCGGCGTGGAAATTTCCGTCAGCTGGCATGGTGCCACAGTTCATATCGTGGGACTGCAGATCGATATCGATAATGAAGTTTTGCAACAAGGTTTATCAGCATTGCGAGATTATCGCCGTCAGCGTGCGATAGATATTGCGACCCGCTTAGATAAAGCCGGCATTCCTGGTGCTTATGAAGGCGCCAGCCAATATGCCTCTGAAACGATGCTTGGCCGGGTGCATTTTGCCCGCTTTTTAGTCGAAAAAGGCTACGCAAAAGATATGAAAGATGTCTTTAAGCGTTTTCTGGTTCGTAATAAACCGGGTTATGTCACAGGACATTGGGCCAGCCTTGAAGATACCGTCAACTGGATCACCGGCGCGGGCGGGCAGGCCGTTATTGCTCATCCGGCACGTTACAAAATGACCGCAACAAAACGCCGGAAACTGGTGGCAGAATTCAAAGCATTGGGTGGTTCAGGAATCGAGGTTGCCTCTGGAGCGCAGCATCCAGAGGAAGTCAGAACAATGGCAAGGTTGGCAACCGAATTTGATTTGTTAGCTTCAGCAGGTTCAGACTTCCATAGCCCTGATAATAGCTATACTGAACTAGGTAAAATGACGGCATTGCCGCCAAATGTGACACCCATCTGGTCGACATGGGTGAATTAAGCCCTTAATCTTTATAAGTGTGATTTTTATATGAGCCAGTTTTTTCAAATACATCCAGACAACCCCCAGGTAAGACTGATCAAACAGGCTTGCGAAATTATTCGGCGTGGTGGGCTGATTGTGTATCCAACGGATTCAGGTTATGCATTGGGCTGTCAGATTGGTGATAACGATGCAATGGAACGTCTGCGTCGAATTCGTCAATTAGATGCCGATCATAACTTCACCTTGGTGTGTCGTGATTTATCAGAACTCTCAACCTATGCGAAATTCAATAATGCGGTGTTTCGTTTATTAAAAGCCTATACGCCAGGGCCATATACCTTTGTTCTACCGGCGACCAAAGAAGTGCCTCGTAAGTTACAGCACCCCAAACGTAAAACCATTGGTTTACGTATTCCGGAGCACTCGATTGCGTTGGCACTGCTGGAAGAACTGAATGAACCGTTAATGAGTTCAACCCTGATTTTGCCGGGCGATGATATGCCCATGACGGATGCCGAAGATATTGTCGATGCCATTGGTAAGCAGGTGGATTTAATTATTGATGGCGGTGCCTGCGGTGCCGAGCCAACCACCGTGGTTGAATTTGTCGATGACTTACCTGAAGTCACCCGACATGGTATGGGAGATACAACCCCATTCGAGAGTTAAGCACATGTGGGTAACGCTTATTCTCTTATTGATCTTTTTTGCTGTCTGTCTATCTCAGTCACGCGCTGACTGGGGTGGTATACATGTGAATTGGCTGGATGGTCTTACCCGTATTCTTTGTAAAGTGTTACATCGCCATCCCGGTCTGATTTTACCCTTGCCTGAACACGGTCCTGCGATTGTTGCTGCTAATCATGTTTCTGGCCTTGATCCCCTATTATTAATTGCGGCTAGTCGTCGACCATTACGGTTTTTAATTGCGGCTGAAGAATATCATCGGCCTGTACTTCACTGGATTTTCAAAGCCGCTGGTTGTATTCCTGTTGATCGTCAAGGCCGGGCTGAACAAGCACTTCGTGCAGCGAGACGGGCTTTGGAACAGGGAGAAATCATCGCCTTATTTCCTCATGGCAAAATTCATTTAGATACCGACCTACCAAGACCAATAAAAGCAGGTGTCATTCGCTTGGCAATATGGACAAAAACGCCAATTTATCCGGTGCGATTGGATGGGATTGCAGCGCAAGGACAGGTGTTACTCGCGCCCTTTGTTCCCAGCCCTGTTCAGATCCGTGTTGGCAAACCTTTATCACCTTTGCAGGAAATCGATGAGCTTAAAGCTCAATTAACAAGCTATATCGAAACGTTGCAAAAACATCCGCATTAGCTCTCTTGATTTTTATCGAGGCTTACCCCATTTCTGTATTAACTTACTTTTTCAGGGGAAATACCTCGTATGCAAATAGATAAATTAACCAGTAAATTCCAGGAAGCGCTCGCGGCTGCCCAAAGTATGGCAGTGGGGCAAGATCATCAGTTCATCGAACCCGTGCATTTAATGCTGGCTTTACTGCAACAACAAAATGGCAGTGTGAAACCTATTCTGGCTCAGAGTGGTGTTAATGTTGCGGCTTATCAAGCTGATTTAGACCAGCAGTTATCACGACTGGCTGAGGTTGAAGGTGGTAATGGTGATATCCATGTTTCACAAGATTTAAGCCGATTATTGAATCAAACGGATAAGCTGGCACAGCAACGTCAGGATCAATATATTTCCAGTGAACTGTTTGTATTGGCGCTGGCTGAAGATAAAAACCTGCATGGTGAATTACTTCGCAAACATGGCGGTAACAAAACAGCGATTAATGCCGCTATTGATAAAATTCGTGGAGGGGAGCGAGTGACCGATCAAAACGCAGAAGAGCAACGTCAGGCTCTGGAAAAATACACGATTGATCTAACAGCAAGAGCTGAATCGGGCAAATTAGACCCGGTGATTGGTCGTGATGATGAAATTCGTCGCACTATTCAGGTCTTGCAGCGTCGTACCAAAAATAATCCTGTCCTTATCGGTGAACCCGGGGTGGGTAAAACCGCGATTGTTGAAGGATTGGCACAGCGTATCGTCAATGGCGAAGTACCGGATGGTATGAAAAACAAACGGGTTTTAGCATTGGACATGGGCTCGTTGATTGCCGGTGCCAAATTCCGTGGTGAGTTTGAAGAACGCTTGAAGGCGGTTTTGAATGATCTATCGAAACAAGAAGGTCAGATCATTCTGTTTATCGATGAAATTCATACCATGGTTGGTGCCGGTAAGGCTGAAGGCGCAATGGATGCCGGAAATATGCTCAAACCTGCGCTGGCACGTGGTGAGCTTCATTGTATCGGTGCCACAACCTTAAATGAGTATCGCCAATATGTAGAAAAAGATGCTGCGCTGGAACGTCGTTTCCAAAAAGTGATTGTCGGCGAGCCTACGGTGGAATCGACGATTGCGATCTTACGTGGTCTGGCAGAGCGTTATGAAGTGCATCATGGGGTGGATATTACGGATCCGGCGATTGTTGCCGCAGCGACGTTGTCTAACCGTTACATCACAGACAGAAAACTGCCTGATAAAGCGATTGATCTTATCGATGAAGCAGCGAGTCGTATTCGTATGGAAATTGACTCCAAGCCAGAGGTACTGGATCGGCTTGAGCGTCGTTTGATTCAATTAAAAATTGAACGCATGGCACTGAAAAAACAAAGTGATGATGCTTCCAAAAAACGGCTTGAAACGCTCGAAACTGAGATGAAAAAACTGGCCAGAGAATATACCGATCTGGAAGAGGTCTGGAAGTCTGAGAAAGCGTCGTTACATGGCAGTCAGCACGTGAAAGAAGAGCTGGAAAAAGCGCGACTGGAACTGGATGCTGCCAATCGTAGTGCCGATTATGAAAAAATGGCCAAACTACAGTATGGACGTATTCCAGAGCTGGAAAAGCAGTTGAAACTGGCAACAGAAGCCGAAATGCAGGAATTCACTTTACTGCGTAATAAAGTCGGTGAAGAAGAAATTGCTGAAGTCGTCTCTAAATGGACGGGTATTCCTGTATCAAAAATGCTGGAAGGCGAACGTGACAAATTGTTGAAAATGGACGACGCCTTACACGAAACCGTGATTGGTCAGGATGAAGCGGTCACTTCAGTCGCTAATGCGATTCGTCGTAGTCGGGCAGGTCTGTCTGATCCCCATCGTCCTAATGGATCATTCTTGTTTTTAGGGCCAACCGGGGTAGGTAAAACGGAGTTGTGTAAATCTCTGGCTAACTTTTTGTTTGATACACAGGATGCGATGATTCGCATTGATATGTCAGAGTTTATGGAAAAACACTCGGTTGCACGTCTGGTAGGCGCGCCTCCTGGCTATGTGGGTTATGAGGAAGGTGGCTACCTGACAGAAGCCGTCAGACGCAAACCTTATTCAGTGATCTTATTAGACGAAGTGGAAAAAGCTCATCCGGATGTCTTTAATATTCTGCTTCAGGTACTGGATGATGGCCGTTTGACGGATGGACAAGGGCGTACTGTGGATTTCCGTAATACGGTGATTGTGATGACTTCGAACCTGGGGTCGAGTGTTATTCAGGAAATGGCGGGTGAAGAAAATTATGACGCGATGAAAGCCGCGGTGATGGAGATTGTGTCACAGCATTTTCGTCCGGAGTTTATTAACCGTGTGGATGATGTGGTGGTGTTCCATCCATTACAACAAGCACAAATCCGTGCGATTGCCGAGATTCAGTTATCACATCTGCGAGCAAGATTAGCAGAGCGAGATATGAAACTGATGTTATCCGATGAGGCATTGGACTTGATTGCCTCGGAAGGCTTTGACCCTGTGTATGGGGCAAGACCGCTGAAACGGGTGATTCAGCATGAGATTGAAAATCCACTGGCGCAGGATTTATTGTCAGGTAAGTTTTCTGCTGGTGACACTGTCAACATTGAAGTTGAAGCGGATAAGCTGGTTTTCAAAGAGCTCAAACTTCACTAAAACCTGGGAAAAAAAGAAGGGAGAAAACCGTAGTTTATCTCCCTTCACCAAGGGTTAATCTACCAGGCTTTGTAGGGTAAAAATTTACCATTCATTGTCACGACAACACGATCACCTTTGGGGTCGTGTTCTCGTTCTACAGACATATTAAAATCAATGGCACTCATAATGCCATCACCAAACTTTTCCTGAATGACTTCTTTCAGGGTGGGGCCATATACCCCAACAATTTCATAAAGACGATAAATCAACGGATCTTTAGGCACACTCTCATCCCAATTTTTGATTGGGTAGGCCTCAAGAGCTGTTTTGACTTCTGCTGGTAACTCCAGAAGTTCGCATAAAGCACGTGCTTTTTCTGCTGGCATGCTATTCATTCCCAGACAAGCTGAGGTGGTCCAGACTGTAGACATGCCAATGACTTCGGCAATCTTTTCCCATTGTAACTGCTTATTTTCTTTTGCCACCATTATGGCTTGTGTCATTTCCAGCTTATTCATCATGTTCCTCGCGTTTTTTTAAGTTAATTCATGTTCGTTAGGTATAGGTAAAGATTAATTTGCCACCACTTTGTCACCGGGCTTAATTACACGGCTACGGGTTGGGCCTGGCTTTAGATGCGTGGCATACAGCACCATGCCAGTTAACAGCAGACCGCCAACTAAATTGCCTAAAATAACGGGGATTTCATTCCAGATTAACCAGTCAGCAATGGTGATAGGAGCCCCCATCATCATGCCCAATGGGAATAAATACATATTCACGACAGCATGCTCAAACACCAGACCGAAGAAGATAAGAATAGGCATCCACATCGCGATTACCTTACCGATCACATCTTTTGATAGCATGGCGCCGACTACACCGACAGACACCATCCAGTTACATAAAATGCCTTTAACAAATACTGTTAACCAACCTGCGGCTCCATGCTCAGCAAAACCGAGGGTTCTGGCTTCAGCTGCTTTGGCAATGGCTTGTCCAGCCGCACCGGGCTCCGTGGTAAATGCAAAAGTCCAGGCAATGCCGATCAACACTGCTGTTGTTAAAGCGCCTAGTAAATTACCCAAAGCAACCAGTCCCCAGTTTTTTAGTAAGCCATTGAATGTTGCCCCTGGCCGTTTATCAAATAAGGCCAGAGGCACCAGAGCAAATACACCGGTTAATAAATCAAAGCCCAATAAATTGAGAATACAAAACCCGACGGGAAAGATTAAGGCGCCGACAATGGGAATACCGGTTTGGACGGCAGCCGTAACCGCAAGAGCCACAGCAATAGCTAAAATGGCGCCAGCCATAAATGAACGTATTAATACGTCACGGGTGGCCATAAATAATTTTGACTCACCCGCATCTACCATTGTTTTTACAAACTCACCTGGGCTTATATAAGACATAACCGCTATTTCTCCACACAATCACGATGATAAAAAGATAAGACTAAATTGGCATTTATTATGCCAATTTTAAAATTAATTATTTATCAATGGGTTATTGGTTTTTTTTGGAGAGAGGGTGATACGTTTTTGCACCATATTGAATGTTTTGATCCTGCATGGTGCAGGAAGACATCCAGTCGTGATGCCGTTTAATGTGTTCCAGATAACAAGTCTTGTTGAGGTTTGCCGATATAAAAACCTTGTGCAAAGTCGACGCCGTAGTTCTGCAGGATAGTAAGAATGGCTTCGTTTTCGACAAATTCAGCAATGGTCTTACGCCCTAAGCCTTTGGCGACATCTATCAGTGCCTTAACAAACAGCTGATCATCCGCATTGATATCCAGATTTTTGATGAAAATACCATCAATCTTGATAATGTCGATGGGTAATTCACGCATATAGTTGAATGAAGCAAAACCAACACCAAAATCATCCAATGAAAAACGACAGCCCAGCGCTTTTATTGCTGTCATCATCAGTTTTGCCTGATACAGATTGGCAACCGCAACAGTTTCAGTGACCTCGAAAATCAAGGCACTAGGATCGACATCAAAGCGCTTAATTAATTTTTTAAGGTATGGCAATAAAACGGGTGTATCAACAACCGCGCCGGACAGGTTGATAGCAAACTCTACTTTTGAGCCTTGTTTCTGTAATTCACCTAATTTTTTTATGCTGTGGTGCAGTACGTAATGATCGATACTTTGGATTAGTCCAACTTCTTCAGCAATCTCGATAAACTTACCTGGTAAGGTGATTTCCTGGGTTTCAGGATTTCGCATTCTGACCAACACTTCATAGTGCTGGATTTCATTATTACTCAGGTTAAGAATGGGTTGGAAATATAAAACAAATAGATGATTCTCCAAGGCTTCTTCGATTTTCTGTTTCCAGTAAACCCTTTTTTGTAGCTGTTCACGGCTTTGATCATCGAGCGAAAAGATATGATAACGACCTTTGCCGTTAGCTTTAGCCCGATACATCGCTAAATCCGCAAACCCCATCAGCTCGTTGGTTGTGGCATCTTGTAGAGGATAATTGACGATACCTACGCTGGCGGAGATTGTATGACGCACAGATGCATAGTTCAGATGAATGGTTGAAAGCTCAGCCAGTATCTTTTCCGAGAGTGTAATCGCACCGGCCTCGTCACTTTCTGGCATGATGACGGCGAACTCATCACCACTTAAACGTGCAACAAAGTCAGTAAAACGGGTGATTCTATTGAGCGCTTTTGCAACTAGCTTGAGTGCTTCATCACCAGCTCGGTGACCGCTGGTATCATTAATATCTTTAAAGCGGTCGAGATCCAATAACAAAAGTGTGCTGTTGTGCTGATAACGAATCGCCGTTTGCAATGATTTTTCAAACTCTTCAGTAAATTTTCTTCTATTACATAAATCGGTTAGAGGATCATGTTCAGCCATCCACACGATACGCTTTTCTGCTGCTCGAGTTTGAGTGTTATCCAGTCCTACTGAGAGGATCATGGTTTCTTCATTATTCCTTTCTACGCGTGAATGAAACCAGGAAATTTGTTTTAAGCTACCTGCTTTATCAACAAGTTCGGCTTCTTGCTGGGCAATCTGAATATTACCAATTAACAGTTCTTTCAGAATGTTATTAGTTTCAGACCAATGACCAGGAGGGAAGAAGCGAGCCACATCCGATCCTTCCACTTCTTCACGACTAAACCCCGTTAACTGCTCACCGTAATGGTTGAACAAGTGAATTACCTGCTTATCATCGGATGTCATTACGATCATCTGTGCCGTATCAACAAGTTGAGTGATGAAGTCGCGTTCGTTTTTTAGTGCTTGATGTGCTCTAAAAACAGCTTTATTACGCTGAGAAACTTTGTCTTCCAGAGCCTCGAGCATCGTTGCCAGATTACATAGCTCCTGTTTCAGGTTGACAATGGCATGATCTGAATTATTTTCATTAACAGACTCGCATTGTTCGCGTGCCTCAATAAATTTTTTACTGGCAACCAAAGGAACGGAGAGGGTGAGTTGACCTATGTCATCGAAGCTCGATTGAATAGAACGAGTGAGGTGACGTGATAGAAATAGGATAAGGAATAAATAACAAACAGAGCTTATTGTCGCTGCAATCCATTTGATATGTGAGACAGTCGGGAAAAGATAAGGTATCAAAAAGAATGCGCTAACAGTGATAACAGCGGATAAAACACTGCCTGCCAGAATGCGGTTTCTGGTGATGATAACCGTGTTTGAATGTGTGGTATCTCTCATAGTGACAGCTTATTCATCATGCGCATCCTTTCAGGCTAGCTATCTGAAACCTTTCGGCACAACCAGTCTAATACAGCAGCCGGTAGCAGTCTCTTACTATATGCAAAAAGATAAGTAGGAAAAGTGACGTAGTAACGCCTTTTGGGTTTTTTTGCCTCTAGTGCATGGATACATTTTTTAACAACGGCATCTGCAGGTAGAGTAAAAGGCGCTGCTGGGCCTTTTTTCTTGAGCCTGGCTTCCATCGCTTGATAGGTTTCTTGATGGGCACTGTTTGTTTTATCAATATGCTGAAGATACTTCGCATAGGCGTTATCACGAAACCGGCTGGTTATCGGGCCAGGTTCAATCAAACTGACATCGATATTCGTGCCATGAAGCTCTATCCTTAGCGTATCGGCCAAGCCTTCTATAGCGAATTTACTGGCGTTGTATGCACCACGGTAAGCCAAGGCAACTAGTCCCAATACCGAGCTGTTATAAATAATGCGTCCATAACCTTGTCGCCGCATATGTGTGATAGCGAGGTTAGTAAGCTGTTGTGTACCAAATACATTCGTTTCAAACTGTTCTTTTAAGGCCGTTCGCGATAAGTCTTCAACAGCACCAGGCTGTCCAAAAGCGGCATTATTAAACAGTCCGTCTAATTGATTATTGAGATAGATTAATGCTTGCTGAAAACCTGTGCTAACGCTGTTTTCATTCGCCAAATCCATGATGATGGTGTAAATACCATGTTGCTCAAGTGATGTTTTATCGCTGTCATTACGGACGGTGGCGACGACTTTATAACCACGCTGATGTAATGTGATTGCAGCACATAAACCAATGCCACTTGAGCAACCTGTGATGAGACATGTTTTCATTTGATTAATTTATCTTTCCTAAACTATTTGTCACTTTATCGGATGTAGGGGTAAATGTTTAAGTATATTGTCCGATATGCTATATATTCCTTTGATACTTAACCCTGGGACACTATGCAGACGCAAGAAATAACGGATATTGATTACCAACGCTTTAAGCGTTTCTTGGAAGATGCCTGCGGCATTCTTCTCGGGGATGGCAAGCAATATCTCATTGTTAGCAGGCTGACACGACTGCTCCGTGATGAAAATATCGCTAGTCTGTCGAATTTAATTTCGGCTGTTGAGCGAGGACAGCCTCATCATCTGCGTGATGCCGTTATTGATGCGATGACTACTAACGAAACCTCGTGGTTTCGTGATGTTCAGCCATTTGAAACATTAGGTCAGGTCATTTTCCCAGAATTAGACAAACTGCGTAGTAGCTCACTCAGAATCTGGTCGGCGGCATGTTCATCCGGTCAGGAACCTTACACTATCAGCATGATGTTAAGTGAGTACTGTCGTAAATTCCCATCTAACAGAATCGCTTCCAGTCAGATTATCGCAACAGATATTTCAAGCTCAATGCTGGTGCAGGCTAAAAAAGCTGAATATGAAGATGTGGCGGTTGGCCGGGGCTTATCCGATCAGCGTCGTCAGCAATTTTTCACTAAACAGGGTGATCGTTGGCGTGTAATAGATGAGGTTAAACAACGGGTTAGTTTCAGACCTCAGAACCTGCTGCAAAGCTTCGGTACATTAGGCAAATTCGATATTATTTTTTGCCGAAATGTACTGATTTATTTTTCTGCTGATCGAAAAAAAGACATTCTGCAACGGATGGCACAATCGTTAAATAAAGGTGGCTATTTATTCCTGGGGGCATCAGAAACGATCAGTGGTTATACCGATGCCTTTGATCTTGTTCGCACACCACATAGTACGGTTTATCGCAAAAAAGATTAGTGCGGATCGTGTTCAATTTTCTTGACCGGTGGGGTCGTTTCAGTTGGAATTGGCTCAACAGGATTGCTCTCAGTCGGTTTTGTTAGTCCCAGCCATGCGCCAACTTTCTGAAAAATCGCTTTCAGTAAGCGCCACAATCTTGGTAAAAGCCAAATCATCAAAACAACAAACACCACCAGTGCAATCAAAAATAATACCGGATGGTGAAGCGCCGTCCATAATCCAGCAATAACTAATAAGTCTTCGCTGATGGATGCTGCCCAGTTTGTAACAGGCTCAGGAGAGGTATTAATCAATAAGCGACTGCCTGCCTTAGTTGCATGGCTGCCGGCGGCCAGTGTGCCTCCTAACAACGCTGCGGTTAGTTCCACTGCCGGGCTGACATCGCCAACCGCGCCTGCAGCTAACATCGCCCCTGCTGGAATTCTGATGAAGGTATGCATGGTATCCCAGCCGGAATCGACGCCCGGAATCTTATCAGCAAAAAATTCAACACAGTACATAAAGCCTGCTGCCGCCATCACCATGGGATCGGTGAGCAACTGGAGTTCATCAGGCAATACAATATTGCCGGTCATGCCCATATAGCCGAGCATAAATATGGTCGCGTAGAGATTGATCCCGCTAGCCCATGCTGCTCCCATACTGAGTGCAATAATATTGACTGCTTCCATTGATTGCTCTCCATTTTGTTATAGTAATGACTTACTTAAGCCATAGGGATTTGAGTTGATGATAACCCGAACTGAATTTCTCGCCTATATCAATCATGTTTTGGAACCTGAGCGTTTTAATGATTACTGTCCCAATGGTCTTCAGGTTGAAGGTCGGGAAGAGATTACGACGCTGGTTACTGGCGTGACAGCATCAGAAGCCTTGCTTGAAGAAGCGATTGAGTTAAATGCCGATGCGATATTGGTTCATCATGGTTATTTCTGGCGGGGGGAAGATGCCCGCATAATCGGCATGAAACAGCGCAGATTAAGACTGTTGCTTGAGAATGATATTAATTTAATTGCCTATCACCTGCCATTGGATGCGCATCCGACGCTGGGCAATAATGCACAATTGGCTGAGTTGTTAGGCATTGAAGTCGATGGACGTATTTCTGGCATGGGAGAGCCGGCAATTGGCTTATGTGGTAGTTTGCCGGAGCCCTTATCGTTATCTGCATTCAGCAGTCATGTTCGGCAAAAATTAAAACGCGATCCTTTAGTGATTCAAGGGCATGACCGACCGATTACCACGGTTGGTTGGTGCACGGGCGCCGCTCAGGGGTATCTACAGTATGCTGCTGAGCTTGGGTTGGATTTGTACATTAGCGGTGAGATTTCTGAACCAACTGTACATATGGCACGTGAATTAGGCATTAACTACATGGCTGCCGGCCATCACGCGACAGAGCGATATGGGGTGAAAGCCATGGGAGAAATGCTGGCAGAACAGTTTGATATCGTTCATCATTTTATTGATATAGATAATCCGGTTTAGGTACTAATGTTGAATTCCGTCTTAAATACTTATCAGCAACAGCGTCATCGTGTTCAACGTTTTTTTGACAGCACATTGTGGGAAGACCTGCCCGAGGATGCTTCACCCTTATGGCGGTTTTGGGTTAATGCGATTCGCGTGACTTATATTATGGTTCGGGAGTTGGCGACGGGTGAGCTGAATTTGCGCGCTATGAGCTTGGTGTTTACAACCATTCTTTCTTTGGTGCCACTCATTGCCGTTGCGTTTTCGGTTTTAAAAGCCTTTGGTGTCCATAATCAAATGGAACCTATGCTGTTGAGCCTGCTGGAACCATTGGGCGATCGCGGCCCGGAAATTACCGAAAATATTATTCGTTTTGTCCAGAATGTGAAGGTCGGTGTTCTGGGATCTATTGGTGTGGCTATGTTGTTCTACACCATCATCGCACTGGTTCAGAAAATTGAGAATGCGTTTAATTTTGTTTGGCGCGTAAAGCGTTCACGCTCATTAGCGCGGCGTTTTACTGACTATCTTAGTGTTGTGATGATTGGGCCGGTGTTGATTTTTTCTGCACTTGGACTCGTGGCAACCGTTGTTAATCATGAATTCGTCAAGCAGTTGAGTAGTATCGAGCCATTTGGGACCTTGCTGGTCATCGGTACTAAGTTATTACCTTATTTAATGATTATTACGGCATTTACGTTTTTATATAAATTTATCCCAAATACCAAGGTAAAATTCAGCCCGGCATTGATCGGAGCATCAGTTGCCGGTGCCTTGTGGATTGGCGTGGGTACGGTGTTTGCAAAATTTGTGGCTTCCTCGTCCAACTACACGGCGATCTATTCGAGCTTTGCGATTTTGTTTTTCTTTATGATTTGGCTGTATCTGGCTTGGTTTATTTTGTTGACAGGTTCTCAGGTTGCGTTTTATCTGCAGCATCCTAAGTTAGTGAGATTGGCGGGAAAACCATTAACCTTAAGTCCACGTTTACGTGAGCGTGAAGGTTTGTGGTTGATGACGGTGATTGCAAGACGATTTTGCCAAAACTTGCCGCCGCTCACCATACAGCATCTGGAAGAGCAAACGGGACTGACCAATAATGCCTTACAGGACTTACTCAGTAGTCTTGAAAAGGGCGGGTTCCTTGTCGAAGTCGCTGGTGATGAAACTCGATATGTACCTTCATCTGATGTCGCCACCATTAAAGTGGCCGCTTTATTAAATTGTTTACGTACGGCGGAAGAGAATAGTGCCTATCACGTTAAAGGTGTGCTGGATAAAGATGTGAACAAGTTACTGAAAGACATTGGTGATGCCCAGGCTGAGGTATTAGGTGATTTAACGTTGCGTGAGCTTGCTATGAGGAAAGAGGGAGAATGAGCGACGCCTCATCATTAAATGGTAAGAAGATTGTTATTGGTGTCACCGGTAGCATTGCCGCTTATAAAGCAGCAGATTTAATTCGACGCCTGAAAGATTATGGCGCCGAGGTGCGTGTCATGATGACAACGGGCGCGGCTGAATTTATTACACCGCTGACATTGCAGACCTTAAGTGGTCACCCTGTGGCGATGACCTTGTTAGACGCCGACGAAGAGTCAGCAATGGGACATATTGCATTAGCACGCTGGGCTGATTGGATTCTGATTGCCCCTGCCACGGCGGACTGTCTTTCCAGACTGGTTTCTGGTCGTGCTGATGATATTCTTGCAGCCGTTTGTCTGGCAACAGAAGCGCCGATTGCCGTCGCACCGGCAATGAATAACAAAATGTGGTCAAACGCAGCAACGCAGAGCAATTTAGCATTATTAAAACAACGTGGCGTCAGTGTGATTGGTCCAGCCAGCGGTGATCAAGCTTGTGGCGAACAAGGTGAGGGGCGGCTGCTGGAACCATTAGACATTGTCTATGAATTAGACCGTTTAATGGTACCGGGACTGTTGGCTGGGAAACAGGTGGTAATTACTGCCGGCCCAACCTATGAGCCGATTGATCCCGTGAGATTTATTGGTAACCGTAGCTCTGGAAAAATGGGCTTTGCTATCGCGCAGGCAGCCATGGAAGCTGGGGCGAAAGTGACTATTATCGCCGGGCCGGTTCAATTAGCCACACCTACAACGGTGAGACGTATCAATGTTGAAACGACACAAGAAATGGCCTTAGCGGTTGAGGATAGTCTCGATGCGTGTGATATTTTTATCAGTTGTGCGGCAGTTTCTGATTATCGTCCCATTCAGGTTCAGCAAGAAAAAATTAAAAAAAACTCAGAGCAGTCGATACAAATAGAACTTGAACCGACGATAGACATTGTGTCTACTGTGACAAATCGACACAATAAGCCATCATTTGTCGTAGGATTTGCAGCTGAAACACAGAATTTAACGGAATATGCAAAATCCAAGTTAGCACGAAAAAAACTCGATATGATTGCGGCTAATTGGGTTGGAGAAAATCAGGGGTTTGCTGTTGATGATAATGCGTTGCATATTATCTGGACCGACGGCGAGCAAACATTGCCACTGATGCCTAAAACGCAGCTGGCAAGAGAACTAATGACATTAATAATAAAAAGATTCTATGCAAAAAATTCAATTAAAAATTCTTGATCCAAGACTGGGCGACAGCATTGCTCTTCCTGATTACGCAACGTCAGGTTCTGCCGGGTTAGATTTGCGAGCCTGCCTTGATGAGCCCGTAACACTGGCGCCTGGTGAAACCGTTTTAATTCCTACTGGCCTTGCTATTCACATTGACGATGCCACGCTGGCTGCTGTGCTGCTGCCACGATCAGGATTAGGCCATAAGCACGGGATTGTGTTGGGAAACCTGGTTGGATTGATAGACAGCGACTACCAAGGCCAGGTGTTTGTTTCATGCTGGAACCGTGGCACAGATAAATTTGAAATCAGTGTGGGGGAACGTATTGCGCAAATGGTTTTTGTTCCCGTTGTACAGGTAGGGTTTGAGAAGGTCGATGAGTTCACCTCGTCGGAGCGTGGCGCAGGTGGTTTTGGACATACTGGACGTCAGTAGTAGTCAAAGGGGATTGGCATGGCCATGATGGAAAAGCTGGGAAGCAAGTTTGTTAGTGTTCTTTTGCTACTGGTTATGCTTTTAGGTGTCAGTGCTGCAGTTGTTTTCATCAATACGCAAGCCAATACCACTCAGCAAAATACTCAGCATGAGAAGAGTCAACAAATTGTTAATGCTGTCATAGCGAGTTATCAGCAACAAATTAAAGAATGGCAGCAAACAGCACTTAGCCTTGCCGAGTTAACCGAAACAAAGCAGCTCGCTAACACCAAGAATATTTACGATGTTGATGATTGGAAAAATCTGGCCAACCGTTTTTTTCCTTCAGCTAAGGCCATTTGTTTAATCACCAGAGAATATGATGCGCCAACAAATGAAGGGTGTTTGCCCATTTCTTACGTATCACTGAAAAGTTTGAGACAACTAACTACGCAGACGCAAGCTGATGTTGCGATGATTATGCAAGATGGAAAAGCCGATCATATTTTGCTGGCGGCGAGAATACCTCTTGATGATAAGCAGCAATATGCAGCTGTTGCGATTGCTTTGAAACCAACAGATATTCAACTGATTAACCCAGGGCTGGTACCTGATGCATATATTGAGATCAGCCAAGGGGATTTACCAACAGGTCTTCTTACCACAATAGGTGACAGTCAATATAAACAAGCCGAACCCGTTATATCTCAACCTATACCTAACTCTTACTGGCAAGTGAAGCTGTGGTCGGTAACCACGAGTGCTGGAACACCATTATGGTTGTTTCTCGCGCCTGTTATGATTTTGATTGTACTGATATGGATGCTGAGAGAGTGGTGGCAAACGAAATTATTACACTCTGATGCTAATAGATTAGAAGAACAGCTCAGAGACCTGCAAGAAGTTAAGCTGAAAACAAAGTATCCATTAGTTTTCAGTGAGTTGTATGGCGTCAGAGAGCTGATCCAACAACTTGCTATACCAGAGAAGAAACAGGCTTTACCTGTTGAAGAACCGCTTAACACATTTGTCATTCATGAAACTGAAACACTGGAACGAAGTGAAACACTTGTTGAAACGCCGCCAGAGGTTCGGGAAGAGAGTGAAGCATACGATAGTGACGTGATTGATTACGACAGGCCATATGAGCAGGATGCAGTCGACGAGCAAGAAACCTTCGTTGATGAGGACTCTACCGCCCCTGAACAACCTGTATCGAGTCTAAGTCTGGATGAAACCGTGGCGAATAATTCAGATTTACTTGAGCTTAAGCTGACGGATGATGAAACACCAACAGACGATGTAGAAACTTCTGTTTTTATTGAGCCTGAACTTTCAGAAACAGAAAAGTTGTCACTTGAACCTGAAATCGATCTGTCTTCAGAGCCTGATGATGAAACAAAAGAAATTTTTCACGAAGATACTCAACAGAGTCTCCCAGCAACAGAAAAGAAACTGGAATTAAATCCACCCTCAGCACAACATCTGCCAGATGAAGCTATTTTCCGAGCTTATGACATCCGCGGGATTGTGGGTGAACAGTTAACTGTGCCTGTGATGACATTGATTGGCCGAGCGGTTGGTAGTCAGATGATCGCCCAAGGTGTCACAGAGTTAGTGGTGGGCCATGACGGCCGGCTAAGTAGTCAGCCGCTGGCAAAAGCATTTATGCGAGGGGTAACCAATACCGGCTGTAACGTTATCGACCTAGGTCAAGTTCCCACTCCGGTTGTTTATTTTGCTTGTGAGTATTTAAAAACACGTTCAGGAGCGATGATCACCGGTAGTCATAATCCGGCTAATTACAATGGCATTAAATTGGTCATTGCAGGTAAGACGCTTGAAGGCGATGAAGTCCACGCACTCTATCGGCGTATTAAACAAGGTGCATTTGAGACCGGCCGTGGGAATATTACGGCGAATGATGTGACGGAAGCTTATGTTCAACGGATCAAGTCAGACATTAAACTCGAACGTAAATTAAAAGTTGTCGTAGATTGTGGCAACGGTGTCGCCGGTAAAGTATTACCAAAAGTACTAAAAGAAATTGGTTGTAATGTCATCGAGTTATTCTGTGAGGTCGATGGCCGTTTCCCAAATCATCATCCGAATCCGGGGGAACCCGAAAACCTTAAATCCTTGATCTCAGAAGTGAAGTCTACAGGTGCGGAACTGGGTATTGCTGTGGATGGGGATGGGGATCGTCTTGGCGTGGTAGATACAGAAGGAAATATTATCTGGCCAGATCAGTTGATGATATTGTTTTCACGAGCTGTTCTTGAGAAATCCCCTGGCGCCACAGTCCTTTATGATGTAAAAAGTACGAGTTTGCTTGAGGGCGTGATACGCTTTGCTGGTGGTGAGCCAATGATGGTGCCATCCGGACATTCTGTTATCAAAAACAAAATGCAGCAGTATAATGCCGCACTGGCTGCTGAAATGAGTGGACATTTCTTCTTCAATGACCGCTGGTATGGCTTTGATGATGCGACTTATGCAGCTGCAAGGCTGGTTGAGTTATTATCAGCAGATCCCATGACTCGAACGCCTACTCAATTGTTTGCTGAGATTAGTCAACGTGTTTCCACTCCAGAAATTATGGTGAATATGCCATATCCTGAAGCGAAACGTTTCATGACCACACTTCTCAGTAATTTCAATGCCGAAGGTGGTGATATTTCTACTGTGGATGGTATCCGCGTGGATTATGCTGATGGTTGGGGACTAGTGCGAATCTCAAATACACTTCCTGCTTTAACCTTAAGGTTTGAAGCGACAAATGACGTTGAATTGGAAAGAATTAAACAGTTGTTCATTGAACAAATGCAACAAGTGAAACCCACGCTAACATTAAAACTATAATTTAAGACGGATAGAATGAGTTTAAACACACAACGTGCTACCCATATTGCTCAGGTATTAACTGAAGCGCTGCCGTATATCCAGCGCTTTTCTGGCAAGACACTGGTCATTAAATATGGCGGTAATGCCATGGTGGACGAGGCATTAAAAAATAGTTTTGCCAGGGATGTGGTCTTACTCAAGGCAGTAGGAATCAATCCTGTTATTGTTCATGGTGGTGGTCCGCAAATAGGTGAATTACTGCAGCGTGTTGGTAAACAAAGTGAATTTGTTAACGGCATGCGTGTCACAGATCGTGAAACCATGGATATTGTTGAAATGGTGTTAGGCGGTCAAGTTAACAAAAGTATCGTTAACTTGATTAATAATCATGGTGGCAGGGCTGTCGGCTTGACAGGTAAAGATGGCAGTTTAATTTTTGCTGAAAAACTACATGTTTCAAGTTCTTCTGATATTAAAGCATCGGAATTAATTGATTTGGGCCATGTTGGTAAAGTAGCCAGTATTGATACCAGCGTCATTGATATGCTGATTCATAGTGACTTTATTCCTGTTATTGCCCCAATTGGCGTAGGCAAAGATGGTGAGTCATACAATATAAACGCTGATTTAGTAGCGGGTAAAATTGCTGAGGTGCTCCAAGCAGAGAAATTGATTTTGTTAACGAACACCGCTGGTTTACTCGATGCTGATGGTCAGTTGTTAACTGGTTTAAATGCTAAACAAGTCAATGACTTAATTGACGAGGGTGTTATATACGGTGGTATGCTGCCAAAAATTGGTTGTGCTCTAGATGCTGTTCAGTCGGGTGTGACAACTGCACATATTATCGATGGACGTGTTCAACACGCAGTATTGCTTGAAATGTTTACTGACGAGGGCGTGGGTACCTTGATTCGTGGAGGTGGTCGATGACTGAAGCAGTACCAACCAGTAGAGCTGAAACCAAACGTTCACGTCGTCAGGATATTCTAGAAGCACTTGCTTCTGAGTTAGAACAGAGACCGGGAGAACGGATTACAACCGCCAAACTTGCTGCAAGCTTAGGAGTATCAGAAGCTGCTTTGTACAGGCACTTCCCGAGCAAAGCGAGAATGTTTGAAGGTTTAATTGGTTTTGCTGAAGAAACAGTTTTTGGTCTGATTCAACGAATTTTACAAGATGAGCAAAATGCGTTGAATCGGATTGAAAAAATTATGACGCTTATGCTTGGCTTTTCTACAAAAAATCCAGGAATTACTAGTGTTCTAATGGGAACGGCTTTAACTGGTGAGACAGAACGTTTAAGACAACGCGTGAGTCAATTTTTTGACCGTCTGGAAACGCAATTCAGACAGATCTTGAGAGAGCGTGAGCTGACTTTGACACAGGCCGGAGGTCGACCTGTCAATGAAACTGCGAATTTACTACTCGCTGTTGTTGAGGGGCAAATGCAACAATACGTCAGAAGTAGCTACAGACAATCTCCTCTGATTGGCTGGGAACAAAAGTGGCAGTTATTAACAAAAATGCTTGAGGTTTATGCATGATAAATGTTTGTCTGGTCGGTTCTGATATAAAGAAGGAACTTGCTCTATTGCAGAGCCAGCATAACATTACGACAAATGCAATTTACGAAACTTCGTTTGAAGCATTACTGGATGCTATTGAAAAATTGAGTCCAGATGTATTAGTGATCTCCGATCAAACTAACCAGCTTTCAGCCGATGAGTTATGTTTTTACGTCAGTTTAAGGCTATCGAAAACAAAGACCATCATCATTACTGACAAACCTGCCACATACGAACAATTAAAGCTATCAGGCTTTACATGCCGAGGCTTTGTTGCATTCGAACAAAGACACGCAATTGTCAGAGCAGTAAGAGTCGTTCATGATGGGGAAGCCTGGATTCCGAGGAAATTAGTGACAGATGTGCTTGATAGACTGGCCAAAGAAGAAAAGCGACATAACCGCATTAATAACTAATTCTTTAATTCTCCCTGCATCATGGTACTAAATTTGCTTAGTTGAGGAACTTGCTAACGAAATGAGTATCATAAAAATGTGAACTCATTCACATTTACTGATGTGTTAGTACCAAAGTACAGTAGATCAAATGAGGCTCTCACGGCAATATTACGCCATGATGAATAAGTTACGCGTTCTGGTCTTCCCAGTTCAGCGATTAGGGGAATAAATATGGCTACAGAAATTGGTGTTGTAAAAGCGCTTATCGGCGCTGTAACAGTCACCTCCACGGATGGCTCTGTGAGAACATTACAAGTGGGTGATGTGGTTTATGCCAATGATTTAATTTCAACCGGTGCCGAAGGTGCTATTGAGATTGAATTTGCTGATGGCAGCGTAATGGATCTGGGTCGCAGTTCTCAAGCACTTTTAGATGCTGAAGTATTTGATCCAACAAATACGGATGTCGAGGATAATCAACAAGCCGTTACTGACGATGTTGATGCCATACAGCAAGCGATTTTAGAAGGTCAAGATCCTACTCAAGTAGGTCAGGAGACTGCTGCTGGTGCAGGTACCGCTAATGGCAACGAAGGCCATGATGCGGTGTTTATTGATTATCTAAATCCTGAACAAATTCCTGAAGCAGGTTTCGACACTATTGGTGTTAGTAATACTTTCGACTTCCCTGAGGCGGATTTACTTTTTGTTGATAATGGTGATCCTGAACAATCGGGTATACCTCCCGTTACGCCTCCTTCTGGCGATATTGTTATTGAAGCGCCATCTAGCTTAGTTTCCGAAGGCGGTCTGCCTGAAGGACAGTCTGGTGGTTCTGCATCATCAACCCAAACTATCAGCCTGGATTTGGGCGGAAGTGATTTAAGCAGTATTTCGTTATCGACATCCGGAAATACGACAACGTTGTTAACCCTAGACGGTCAAGCCATTGACACTGCATGGGATAGTTCTACCGGCACATTGATTGGCTACATAAGTGGAACAGACTCTTCGGATGCAAGTAACCAGATTTTTACAGTCACACTAAGTGACATCTCGAATAATCAAGCTTCATATACAGTAGAGCTTCTTAAACCAATTCGTGATGTTGATGGGGTTACTGAAAACATTAATATTAATGTCAATGTCAGCAATAATGCTGGCGAGTCATCTTCTGCAAGTTTTGATGTAACCGTTCAAGATGATAATCCTGTTGCTAATCCTGCTCAGGAATCCATATCTGTCGGTCAGGCGGTTAATACAAACCTTCTTTTAGTTCTTGACGTCTCAAACAGTATGAATGAGACCACTGATTTTCAGGGGATGACAAAACTGGAAGTCATGATCAAGTCTAGCCTGAACTTAATTGAACAGTACGAAGCGTTGGGCGATGTCATGGTCAACTTAGTGACATTTAACAATGGTGCTGAGAACCCAACAAATATTTGGGTCGACACAGCTACCGCGAAAGACATCATCAACTCACTCTCTGCGAGTGGAGAAACCAACTACGACGCTGCCTTAGCGGAAGCCGTTGATGCCTTCAAAGACCCAGGTAAGATAGATGGTGCACAGAACATCGCCTATTTTATGTCTGATGGTGCGCCTAATGAGAGTAATCAAACAGATGCTGATGGGAATTATATCGGTGTTGGAATTGACAGCAGTGAACAACAGGCGTGGGAACAGTTTCTAGCTGACAATGATGTGACATCTTATGCTTTAGGAATGGGCGCTGATGCTGTAGCTAATGAGCTTGCGCCCATTGCTTATGATGGTGTTAAAGAAGCAGATGTTCCCGTCATTACCGTCACCGATTTTTCTCAACTTGCAGATGCATTATTGAAGACTGTGACCGGCAACAGTGTCTCGGGCGACCTACTTGACGGTGGTTTTCCCTCAAGTGCCGGAGCTGATGGTGGTTGGATTAGTCAGATATCTATTGATGGTGTTGACTATACATTCGATCAGATAACCAATACAGCTTCAGCTGGCAGTTCTGCAGCAAGCTTTGATACAACAACTCATGTCTGGACAATTACTACCGCTAATGGCAGTGTCTTAACGGTAGATATGGACAGTGGTGAATATACATACAATGTTGGTGATTCTGCCAGTGGTAGCTTCTCAGAAGAGATCACCTATACCGTTACTGATGGCGATGGTGATACTGTCAGCAATACATTCACAGTCGATGTCGATGTTGATCTATCAACATTGGTGGTGAGTGATGATTTAGTCATTACTAATCAGGACTCTGTTGATATCCCTGACTGGGCTTTATTTGCTAATGACAGTGGTGCCGATGGTGAGACGTATACCCTGACAGACGCGACATCGGCTACAGATACTGTCTCTGTGAATGGCAACAGTGTTACTTTCAATGATACAGACAGTAATGGCGGTAGCTTTAGTTATCAGAACCAAGCTGGTGGTCAGACAGACTCTGCGAATGTTTCTGTTACACACGTCAATGGCAGTATCCTTGAAGGTTCATTTAGGGATGAAATTCTGATCGGTGGCAATGATGTTGATTTTATTTCTGGCGGCGCTGGAAATGATGTACTGATTGGTGGAATTGGTGGTACCTATGACGCTGGCTCAAGAACAGTGACAGCTACTGTTGAGTCAGGAGCCACTGGTACGGGTAATAATCAATTTTCATTTGCTTTAACTGCGTCAGCAATTGCAGCTGCTGCCGGATTATATGTAACTGAAATTCGTATCTCGCTTGCTGACTACAATGCTATTTTTGATCAGGTTGGTCAGGATAGTTATAAATTTACTTTAGGTGATGGTTCGACTATCTCTAGCGATGATATTCAGATGGTTACCGATGGTGACACTAATGAATTAGTGATCCAGTTTAAGCCTGGTACTTTTACCCATGAAGATACTCTGACTTTTGGTATTGATACTGATGGTCGAGGCATGACCACTGGCGATGATTTTGGCAGACAGGAAGTACCTTTTACCGTCTCTTTTAATGATGGCACAAGCCTAGATGGTACATACGAGCCTGATACGACTAATGGTGGTAGCTCAGGTACAGTTCATGACAATCCCACGGTTACGGAAACATTAGATGGCGGAGCTGGTGATGACATCCTCGTTGGTGGTGACGGTGAGCATATTCTCCTCGGTGGTGAAGGTAACGATACGCTAGTTGGCGGTGGTGGCAATGACATTTTAACCGGTGGTGAGGGTGCTGATTTATTTGTTTGGCACAATGGTGATCAAGGAACTGCAGCTACACCCGCGAATGATATTGTCACTGACTTCAATGGTACTGAAGGTGATAGCTTAGATCTTTCTGATATTCTTCAGGGAGAAGAAAGTAATGATATCACCGACTATATTTCTGTCGCTGAACAAGGTAATGACGTTGTGCTTTCTCTAACACCAGATGGTGATGGCGGTGATATGACGCAGACAATCACCTTACAAAATACCAGTATTGATCAACTGGTAGGCAGTGATGCGTCAGGTATGTCTAACGCAGACATTATCAACTCTTTGATTACTAGCGGTCAGATTCAAGTAGATCAAAGTTAAGTCAGGATTTGAGAAGAATAAAAAAGCCGACATTAGTCGGCTTTTTTATTTGCATACTGAATAACAGTTACCAACAACCGACAGGACCAGTAGCACCTGTTTGAGTAATTGTTAGAGGTGTGCAGTTAGCATCATTAGCTTGAGATCCCTGAGCCGTGGCAACTAAGGTATAAGCTGTCGCTGTTGGAGCAGGGTTAGCTGCAATAATGTAATACGCTGTTCCCGTCTTAGGCGATTGATTAATAGGTAGAGTGTTCTCAGCACCTGCATAAGTGAAGTTTTCTGTGTAATAGCGCTCCATATAACTCGCCAATTCCATTAAGTCAGCTTGAGCATTAGCTCGTCGTGTTTGCCTAACTTGCTCTTGATAAGATGGATAAGCTATTGCAGCAAGAATACCCAAAATGACGACGACAATCATCAATTCGATCAATGTAAAACCATTTTCTATATGTTTTATGTTATTCATTTAATAACCATATTTCAGTGATATAAGGGATTTCATCATTATTATTACGACGCGTATTAAAACCAATGGCTGTGTCTTTATTCACAATAGGGCCTTTTTCCCCTTGTGGTACAAGACCATGCACGACTGTATTATGGTCAATAAGATATTGCTGGTTAGAAATCATTAACCTATCTGAAGACAGTGATGAATCCGTTACTGTTCCACTTTGGTTAAAAGTCTGTGCATATGCCAACACAGGTATTAGTGCAAAGATGATGATTAAGCAGATTTTATTAAACATGCATATACCTTTAATCAGTTAGCTGTATCCAGGATCTTCTACCAAGTGAATCAGGATTTGCAGACTCTTCCTCTAAAATAAGCTCTCCTGTCTCTGCATCACTCATAAACTTAACTTCTGTAGAGCCAGAGCCTGGAACCCGCCTGCTGACCTTGGGTGGTGAAATAATACTGTCGTACCCTTTACCTGAAACAATAGGTACTTCAGTATCGGGCTCACCATCACCGTCAGTATCAACATAAAGATCCTTGGCATCAATCACGCCATCACCATTGATATCCAGTGGTTGATAAGTGAGTGGTAAGCCGGTGAGATAATCTAACTCCATTAACCAGCTGCTACCACCAAAATCGCATGCATCTTCTGAAGGAACGAGTGATGTAAAAATGACTTTCTCATCTCTGATAATGGCTTCGGAGACCTGGCGTTCTCCTAAATTATCGCCAGAAGATGCACTGACAAGATCGACAAACCAACCCCGATCATCTGTTGATGTAATTCCCCAACGGATCTTTTCATCTGGTTCAGAAGCTGAAATGGTTCTATAGTTATTACCAAGTATCGTAAACTCTGCCATAGATCGTTTATTTAACTGAGAACGTGAAAATTCATAACGAGTAAAAGAGCTGGATTCAGTGCTATACACTCTCGGATCCCAAATGGCGTAAAAACTCTGAGTAACTTGATTGTTTGGAGTATTGTCACCGACTTCAAAGTATTTGCCTGTACCGAAAAGGATTAAATAACCATCTTCAGTTTTATGCTTCTCAACTTTTAAAGGTGTTGTAATCGGTTGGATATTATCTTCACTACAGCTGGTGCCGAAGCATGCGGAATATAAAGGCAGAGGTTTACTCGTGTCTGGATCTTTGTATGTGAAGTCCCAATCATTCTTGTTGCTACTACTTATTTCAATACTCCATACATTGCCAAACATATCACCTGCATATATCAAGTCTGTCGTCCCGTCTTGATTGACATCAATAGCAGTCGGAGTAGCGATACCATTAGGACGTGATTGTTGAGTAGGATCTTCATTTCGACCTGTCTGAGTATCAAATTTGCTTATTAAGCTACCTGTCTGCAGGTCTACTATGTAGATGTAACCGTTGCCATCTTCACTGTCATTACTAGCATTATTCGCTGTACCATCAATATCGTTGTCAAAGGTATTATTGTAGCCACTGCTAAATAATGCAGCCCATTTACCATTGTTTAATCTAACAATATTGGCATCTCCCATGGTATAGCCCATATCAGGATCATTTTTATCGGTAAATTCCCACAGAACTTTTTTTGCTGCTTCAGTTTCATTAGAGAAGGCTGCTGGGTCAGTGATATCTAAGGCCAAATAACCTTGGCCTCCAGCGCCGAGACCGGAAATCAAGACAGTGTGCCAACTGCTATCAAAGAATGCATCCACAACAGTTGGGCTGGCATCAACGTAATACCTGTGTGAATAACTTGGTGACGACAGATCTTTCAGATTCTTATAAATGCTATTAGGAACATAGGCAAATTTTTCAATTCCTGTATCGGCATCGAATGCGTGCAACATGCCATCATTCGCCCCTACATAAATCATTTCAGGGCGAGTAAGGTAGTCATTTACAAATTCAGAGTAAAGCACCGAATCTTCTGGTTCATCATCTTTAGAGCGATTACCCCATTGGTCATAATAGTCTGAGCCTGGATAGCCAACTAATACCGGAGATGAGTTAATAATATCCCCAAGCAGTTTTGTCCGAGTTCTATAGATACCGTTATTCTGACTTTGCTCTTTTGTTCTCACTCCTCGAAGATAGTTTAAAGTATCTTCATTACCTAAAAAGGTCTGTTGACTCGCATTTAGAGCATCCCATTGAAAAGCATAACCATCATTACCATCGGAAGTGAATATAATTCTTTGACCCGCATCAGGAATTTTCTCAGCTGCATCCCACAAACTCGTGCTAAGCAACTGCCCATCACTATCAAAGCCAAAGGCTAAAAGTCTACCTGTCCAATTACCACTATTAAACCGTGCTTGATAGACTTTACTATCACTTGTGATGGCGCCGGAGTTGACAGCAACAGCTGCAGATGAAGACGTTCTGGATGAAATGTTTTGTAAGATTCCTGACAAAGACTCGGCAAATTCGTCAGGATCTGCTGCACTGAAAAAATTACCATGACTGTTTATTGCAGCATGCCATAAATCGTCTATCTTAGCTGGATTAGAATTATTTGGATCCGACCAAGACTTAGTTGGAGGGCTGGAAGATAACGCAGCTAAGTCAGTTTCCGGATCCAGTGAACCTTTAACCCCGAGGCCCACTGTAAATGTCACCATATGCTGCCAGAAAGCAGGATCTTCAGTATTGGTTGGTACTTTATTCTCTAGATCTGAGCGGAGGTCTCTTTTCCAATAATGCATAGCAGTATCTGCCAGAGTATTTGACCATGAATCAGCAAATGGTGGTGATGCTATATAGGTATAGTCATCATCATCTGGACCGGAGATTGTGACGCCATTGCTATTATCAACATTTCCAAGTCCGGGACTTCCCCCATTCCAATAACCATCTGTGGTCAGTATATGATAGCTCTGACGACATGTAAGATGAGCAGAAGAATCATCTGTACCAGGAGTCGCACCCCATGGCCCTCTGTTATCAGTTCTTTCAAAATATTTACCAACACTATCAGCTGCCGATCTTAATGGCGTACCGTAATTATTAATTACGTGTTCGTAAAGGTTATCGTAGAATGCTGTTCTATTCGCACCGCTAAATTTTCTAAGTCCTTTGACTAAGGCTTGACTGCTATAAATGCCATCGATCGTCCGACCTCCACCATTTATGGCTGCAAAACCAACACGAATATTCTCGGATTGCGTTGCAAATGCTCGCCCCACACCAGCTCGTGCTGTCAGAATTCTAGAACGATAGTACTGGAACCAGTTAGCAAAATTTTGTATTTCTTCATCACGCGTTCGAGTCGTACCGTTTGGACTGGTAAAATTTGTACTAGATGGAGTGGAGTCAGTAATTCTGACTCTTGTGTAGCGGGAGCGATCCAGTCGTAATGCCTCTGAGTCTGAAGCGCTTCCATTGTATTTATAGTATGTGATCGGCCAAAAACTATGGTTACCATTACATGGATCTCCATAAGCACTATCAAGCCTACTCCCATGTTTGAACCAGCATGCATACTGTGTTTGTTGAGCTTTTAAATTAATACTTCCACGAGAAGGATCGGCCGGATTATACAAGGCCGCTGCAGGGTTTGCATTCCCCATACTGGAACCATCAGCCTTACTCCAAGGAACATAGGTCACATCTGGATTGTAAAAAACCGCGTTATTAGCTGATGAGCGAGAGAAGAAGTTATGGACATTGTCATCATCAAAATTTGCAATTTGGTTGTTATATGTCACGCCACCATATAAGTTAGATGGCCTTGGAAACAGGTAGTTTCCGTAATGTACGTTCTCATCAGGCATGACTTCCCATTGCATGGAACCAGAGTCATCTAGGGTGAACATAATATTGGGGTCGACCACACCACCTAAATACAGCGGTACATTGCTAATATTGAGATTAGCTGCTAAAGATGCAAATGAGTAGGTACTTAATATAACGAGTGCTGTCAAAGAGGATAATTTATTCATTTTTTTACCTCATACGGACTACGGTCTGAAGAAGCACAACAGATTGTGCTGATCCTCCTACGCCACGAGCAGTGATGCGATAGAATTTTGGCTGCCCTTCAATATATTCTGTAGCTTGATTCCCATTAGCATTTCCAAGCTTTTTAATTTCTTCAATTATGTAACGTGGATTTGTACTAGCGCCTTGAGGTCTTGCAACGGCTGTACCATTAAGAGACCACCAGGCTGAGTCCCTTTGTTGCCACCATGGGGCCGCATTTGCGGGAGCGGGATTCATTGCGTTTCTGGTCCAACAACCCGTTGCTCCATTAGCAGAGCAGATAGGTAGATTGGCCCAATTAAGTACCACCCCTTCGCCTGCTCGTAACGCAATTTCAGCCGCTTTAAAGGCGATATCCCTGTCGATTTGATTGGCGGTCATTTTCTCCTCCATGACGCCTGTCCGCATAGCGAATATTCCAATCATAGTGAGTAATAACAGCATAACAAGGCTCACTACCAAAGCGGCACCTGATTGTTTATATGTCATAACATCTGGTTCCTGAGAGCTATGGTTTTGGTAAAAACTTGCCGAAGTCGGCGGTCATTAGGATTAATCACATTTCCTTCGAGTGTATATGTACTATTGCCAATTGCCACATCATCATTTTGAAGAGGATCAAGATTAATCATGACCAATGATATTCGGACACTGATTACATCTTTCCAATCATTAACGGCATTGGCTTTGACATACTGATCAACACTGAAGTCGCCATTGGTATCCTCCCCATACTCGACTTGCATTTGTTCAACACCTTCTATGATTACATCAGCATTTTGTCCCAGTACTTTTTGATACAGAGAAGGATAATTATTTGGGGCTGGGCCGTTTCGAACAAAAAATGTGTGTGTTGTGATGGTATTTAACCAACCATTACTGAGTCCATTGAGACCTAAGTCAACTTTGCTATTTCCAGGGACGCCAATATTGATGTCATGCAAGAGATCTCCAGTGACTGATGGATCATTAGTTACTTGGAAAATAACACTTTTTTCACAGTCTGAAGCCACCACTATATTGGCACAAGCGCCTGGAGTAGCCTCAGTAGCAGGGGCGCAGCTCTCCAGTGGGTTGTCTTTTGGGATTTGAATAGGGGCAGCAGGATTCTGGCTAGGATCAAAGTGACTGACCTCGATAATTAGATTGTTGACTGTACGTAGGGTAAAAACATCACTGCCTGGCAAGGCGTTATTAATCCCGGCAGGTAATGCTGGGGTCCAGCCTCCATTATTGTTGGCTTCATGACCAAACACAGGCTCGTCAAAATCCCAGAAATAATTACCTTTGGTATTGAGATTGTTTTCTACATTTTTTCCTGCAGCTTGTGAAGGAATTGAATTACAGCCTACATAACCAGCTCGGTCTAGTAGAGAAGATATATGATGAATCGCGTAACGCCCATCTTCTTGCATCCGTGCTTTCATATCTTGAATACGGTATGTCTGTCGTGTACTTATAAACAGTTCTATTACTCCAGCAATAAGCAAGAGCCCAATGACAAGTGCCACCATGAGTTCAACTAATGAAAAACCTTTTTGCTTATTCATATCGCACTTACCAGAACCATCGTAGACGTGGCGTAATCACCATAGTTAGTATTTGCATCACCCAACTGGATATCTGACCAACTGACTGTGATAGTGCAGATGAAGGGCTGATTCACGAGATAGTTTCCACATACCACTTGTCCTTGACCTGCCGGAAGATAAGCTGCCAAGGCTGCTCGCCACTCACGCAGATCCGTATCAGAAACGCTATTACCGGCTGGTGTACCTTGATTGAAAAGAATGTCATAGTTTTTAGCATATGCAGCCGTTGTGTTTGCCTTCATGCGTTCTAATATGCTGCCAGCAAGAATATTCGCTTGTGTTTTTATGCCAGCTGTTGTGTTGGCTTTAAGAGTCGTGACTTGTAAATGTGCCATACCAAGTAAACCGATAGCCAGAACGAATACAGCCACCATGACTTCTAGTAAAGTAAAGCCAGCTTGTTGAGTCCTCATGGGCAAACATTCCCAATAGAAATTCTGGTGCTGCCAGACTGATTCAGGGTAACAATTCTTTCATTACTGCCTGTCGAACAAAAAGTGATATTGCCATTTGGAAAACCTAATGTAGATAGAATTTCACCGGTTGGCATAAATCGAAATCCACTGCCTGTATTTCCGACAGCGACTGACGTAACGCTGTCCAAGGCATTTTGTTGAGAAAGAAAGCAGTCTTGATTCTCTGCACAAACGGCCCCAACATCTCCCAGCGACTCATTAGCATCCCAGTCAGTAAAAACATTCCAGCCACTACTCCAGTCACCATTGATAACAGGTAGCATGGTGACTTGGATGCCTCTTCTGATGGCTTCGCTGCGTGCCAGTTGCATGGTGCCCATAAAGTCATTTGCTGTGGTGATAAGGCGGTGGTCTCGAATCATCTGTGAAAAACTCGGCGCAGCAATAGCTAATATGATGGCGGCGACCGCGAGAGTTACCATCAATTCAACTAGAGTAAATCCTTGATTAAATTTGTCTTTTACCACTTTATTCAGCCCTCTCCATGGGATCGGTTTTAGCCTTATTTATTTTCTCAGTCAAGTTTCAATCAATAGACTTTGTGGGGCTCGTCTCATATTTGAAAAAAAACTGTGAATATCAGTCATGTCGTCGTTTTTAGTGTAACAACAAGGCGGCAATAGGGGGAAATCTTTGCCGCTAATTTCGACCGCTACATTGCCGAACTAATGGTGACTTATCGGCAATTCATACAGTTAGTTTAGTTGGCACGTTAAATGCTCAATGACAATTGTAAATGAGGATGGAGGCGTATAAATGCCGATTAATTTTGATAGTGCAATTGGAATTCATGCTGATGCATTACGTGTGCGTTCACAGCGTGCTGAGCTACTTGCCACCAATATGGCCAATGCCGATACGCCTAATTATAAAGCCCAAGATATTGATTTTAGGGAAGCTTTGAATAATGCGATGACCGGGTCAGCGCCTGGTCAATTAAACACGACTAATCAAAAACACTATTCCACAAACCCGGAATCTAATGGTTTGATGGGACCGATTCAATACCGGGTAGCATCACAGGATTCTTTGGACGGCAATAGTGTGGATGAAGAAGTGGAGCAGGCACAATTTATGCAGAATGCTGTTCAGTATCAGGCCAGCCTGCAATTTTTGGGTGGTAAGTTCAACTCGCTGACACGGGCACTGAAAGGAGAATAGGCACTATGTCGTTATTTAATATTTTTGATATTGCCGGAAGCGGTATGAGTGCTCAGTCTCTACGTCTGAATACAACGGCAAGTAATCTCGCCAACGTCGATAGTGTCAGCAGTAGCATTAATCAGACGTATAAAGCCAGACAACCTGTGTTTGCAACCGTGTTGGATAATGCTCAAGAAGGTTATAAGCAGGGCGCTGTTCAAGTTCAGGGCATTGTCGAAAGTCAGGCTCCTGTCAGGCAGGAATATAACCCGAGCCACCCAATGGCAAATGAAGATGGCTATATTTTCCACTCAAATGTGGATCCGATTACCGAAATGGCAAATATGATGTCCGCGTCACGTTCCTATCAAAACAACGTTGAAATCGCGAATACCTCAAAACAATTGCTGTTAAGAACATTACAGTTAGGGCAATAAGGAGGGGTGAGAGATGGCTGTGAGCGGAATTAACGATAACAACCCGTATGCATTCTTGAACTCGACTAGTTCAACAGAAGAAAAACAGAAAGATGCTGGCACACTGGGGATGGAAGATTTTATGTCCCTGATGACAACGCAGTTAAAGTATCAGGATCCGATGAATCCCATGGAAAATGGTGATTTTCTTGGGCAAATAGCGTCTTTTGCTCAGGTAACAGGCTTATCTGACCTGCAGGATTCTTTTTCTACTTTTGCCAATTCGATGCAATCTAATCAGGCATTGCAGGGATCATCGCTAGTTGGGCGAACAGTGCTAATCCCTTCATCAATAGGTAACTTAACGGCAACAGATGGTTTATCCGGTCGGATAAATGTTGCCGATCCTGTTACAGATTTGAAAGTGAAAATTTATGACGAGGCGGGTGTTGTGGTACGTACTATCGACATGGGCTCAGCCTCAGGTTATACCGATTTCACTTGGGATGGCTTTGATGATAATGGTGAAGCTATGCCGGAAGGTGTTTATCAATTTAAAGCCTCGGGTACGGTTGATGGTTCCAATACAGCTTTTGCTACCGGTGTTTTAGCTCAGGTGTCGAGTGTTTCAATCAGTTCGACCGATGGATTGATAGTGAATCTGGCCGGAATTGGTTCGGCGTCATTTAGTGAAGTTGTTGAAATTCTTTAGGAGAATATCTTATGTCATTTAGCACAGCTTTAAGTGGTTTGAATGCGGCAACAGCCGATCTAAACGTCAAATCCAACAATATTGCTAACGTCAACACGACCGGCTTTAAGATGTCTCGTGCAGAGTTTGGTGACGTTTTTGCCGTTTCAGCCTTTGGATCAACCAATCAAACAGCCATTGGTAGTGGTGCCGTATTACAAAATGTGGCTCAGCAGTTTAACCAAGGCAATCTTGAGTTCACGGACAATTCGTTAGATTTGGCGATAAGTGGACAAGGCTTTTTTGCCCTAGCTCCCGAACTGGACAGTGGTGAGGTTATTTACACTCGGGCAGGTGAGTTCGGTGTTGATAAAGACGGATATATTGTCTCAAATGAGGGTTGGTATCTAAGAACTTTCCCTGTGGATGAGCAAGGTAACATTTCAGCAACCAGTATGAATGCGACATCGCCTATTCAATTACCGGCATCTGTTGGTGCGCCTGAAGCGACTACAGAGTTGAAAATTGCCACCAATTTACCCTCTACATCTGATGGGATTATTGATAGTGGTACTGGGGGGATTTTGGCCATCGACCCAACCGACGATACAACGTACAGTTATACAACCTCAGCAACAATTTATGATTCACTCGGTAATGAACATATCGTGACTACCTATTACCAGCATATCGATGAGGCGGCATTAGATGGCGGTGTCCCTGTGGGTGATAACCAATGGCAAATGGCTGTTTACGTTGATGGTGGTGAAGTCAAAGGTGGTACGGATGGGGTTCCCTATGCTCTAGAAACGGATGCCCGTATTAGTTTTAATGCTGATGGCACATTGAATCAGGTTGATGCTGATCCAAGTACTGCAGGTATTGATCCCATTGCTCTCACCTTCACTGATGGTGGGGCGACTGAGTGGATGAGTGGTGCCGAAACGCAAACAATTACATTATCGCTTAACGGCTCAACCCAGAACTCTGGCAGTTTCAATGTGGGGGCTCTCACTGTTAATGGTTTCCCAACTGGTCGTCTGACTGGGGTGGATGTGAGTGAAGAAGGCCTGATCAGAGCCAACTACAGTAATGGGCAAGCCATTCCTATTGGAAAAATTGCTATGGGCAACTTTGCTAATCCTCAGGCGCTGAACAAAATTGGTAGTACTGCCTGGAAAGAAACCACAGATTCTGGCCCGGTCATTGCAGGAGAAGCTGCAACAGGTAGTTTTGGTCAAATTCAGGCGGGTGCATTAGAAACATCCAATGTTGATTTGACGGCTGAGCTGGTGGGACTGATTACTGCACAACGTAACTTCCAGGCTAACTCTAAAGCGATTGAGACAAATAACGCCATTACTCAGACCATTATCAACCTGCGATAACGTTTTTCTTTAAAAGTGCGCTGTCTCTGACAGTGCATTGAGGGCAGAAATAATGGACCGTAGCTTATACATCGCCATGAACGGGGCTCAACAGACTATGTTGGCCCAAGCAGCTAACGCCAATAATTTGGCAAATGTGAATACCACTGGTTTTCGGGCGGACTTTGAACAGTTTAGAAGTATGCCGGTATTTGGCGAAGGTTTACCTAGCCGTGTTTATTCAATGCTGGAGCGACCACAAACCGATTACCAAACAGGGTCTATTCAATCTACTGGACGTGATCTGGATATTTCTGTTCAAGGTGAAGGCTTTATTGCTGTTCAGGGTAAAGATGGTCGTGAGGGTTACACGCGTGCTGGTGATCTTCATGTGACGGAAGCGGGACAATTGGTTACAGGTACCGGTCTTGCCGTGATGGGTGAGGGGGGGCCGATAGCTATTCCCCCAGCCCAAACAATTGATATCGGCAGTGATGGAACGATTTCTATCCGCCCTATAGGCGAAGCGGCAAATGCACTTGCCGTATTAGACCGGATTAAATTAGTCAAACCAGATTTGCAACAAGTGTTTAAGGATTCAGATGGCCTTATGCGGATGCAGGATGGTTCTGAAGCACCTTTAGATGCGACTGTCACAGTTGCCTCCGGTACTTTAGAGGGCAGTAATGTCAATGCAGTAGGTGCTCTGGTTAATATGATCGAGTTGCAGCGACAGTATGAAATGCAAGTCAAAATGATGGATACAACACAAGAAAATAGTGCAGCATCGGCACGTTTAATGCAGATAAGTACTTAAGCAATTAGCGTTAACACGACGATTGCATAAGACTTCAGGAGACGATTATGAATCAGGCTTTGTGGATTGCCAAAACTGGCCTAGATGCCCAGCAAACACGTATGTCAGTTATTTCCAATAATCTGGCTAACGTTAATACAACCGGGTTTAAACAAGACCGAGCGGTGTTTGAAGATTTGTTATATCAAACAATAAGACAGCCAGGGGCACAATCTTCAACAAGTACACAACTGCCATCAGGCTTGATGATTGGTACAGGTGTCAGAACGGTTGCGACGGAAAAATTACATACTCAAGGTAATATTATCCAAACTGAACAAGCATTGGACATTGCCATTAATGGCCGAGGCTTTTTTCAGATTTTAATGCCAGATGGAACGCTGTCTTATACACGTGATGGTACGTTTCAACTTAACTCTGATGGTCAGGTTGTGATGTCGAATGGTAACCCCTTAGAGCCAGCTATTACGATTCCAGCAGATGCACAAAGTATTACGGTAGGGTCTGATGGTACGGTAAGTGTGACTCAGCCTGGTACGGCGACACCAACGATTGTCGGCAATATTGAGTTAGCCGACTTTGTGAATCCGACGGGTTTGCAACCAATAGGTGAAAATTTGTTTCAGGAAACCGGAGCAAGTGGCACCCCCATTACCGGTACACCTGGGTTGGATGGGTTTGGTCAGACCGTTGGCGGAGCGCTGGAAACATCGAATGTTAATGTAGTAACAGAGCTGATCAATATGATTGAAACTCAGCGTGCGTATGAAATGAATTCAAAAGCCATTTCTACATCTGATCAAATGCTGCAGTACGCCAGTCAGAACCTTTAGTCATAGCTTCGGGCTACTTGTTGTCCCCCACCAAGTAGCCCTTTTCTTTTTCACCTTCTTGGTTTTTCATTTTTTTGGCATGAACTCTGCTTCACTTTCTAGGTGAAGTACGTATTTTTTCGGAGTGTCAAAATGAAGACAATTGCCCCATTTTTAGTGTTTATTGCTGTGGCAATGTTAACCGGCTGCTACAACAATGAGGTTAAACGAGACCCAGCCTTTGCTGCGGTACGTCCAGCTCCGATTGAGCCGCAAGATAATTATGACGGTGCCATTTTTGACGCACGCAATAATATTTCACTATTTGAGGATTATCGTGCGAGACGGGTAGGCGATATTTTGACAGTGAAACTAGAAGAAAAAACTGACGCTGAGAAAGAGACAGAAACAACGGTCGATAAGTCGAATAATAATTCCATTGATAATCCAACGCTGTTTGGAACAACACCACAATTTAATCTCCCCGGCCAACTACCGTTAGCTAATACAAAAGACAACAATTTAGCCTTTGGCGTAAATTCAACCAGTAAATTTAAAGGTGCCGGCGATAGTGATCAGAATAATAAGTTGACCGGCAATATTAGTGTGTCGGTGGTTGAAGTATTACCCAATGGCAACATGGTCATTCGAGGTGAGCGAGTGATTACCATAAATCAAGGTAATGAATACATACGTTTGTCAGGGATGATTAGTCCAAGAGATATCGAGGCAGATAATTCTATTTCGTCTATTCGCATTGCCGATGCTCAGATTTCTTATGTGGGGGATGGCCCGACTAATGATGCCAATGTGATGGGCTGGTTAAGTCGATTCTTTGTTAGCGCATTGATGCCTTTTTAAAGGGTAAAAGTTATGAAGTTCAGAGTATTTATTGCATTCGCATTATTAGTGAGTTCAGGCCTTGCCTGCGCCGAACGGGTTAAAGATCTGGCCTCCATTGCTGGCGTACGTAGTAACCAATTAATTGGTTATGGATTGGTGGTGGGTCTCAATGGCACGGGCGATAAGACAAAGTTCACCGGACAAAGCCTAAGAAACATGTTAGTGGAGATGGGGATTAATATCCCACCGGGCACTGACCCTAAAAGTAAAAACGTGGCGGCCGTGTCTGTACATGCCGATTTACCGCCGTTTGTTAAGCCCGGTCAAACCATTGATATTACTGTTTCTTCATTGGGTGATGCCAAGAGTCTTCGCGGTGGCAGTTTATTAATGACGCCATTAAAAGGGGCTGATGGAAAAATTTATGCCATGGCACAAGGCAATTTAATTGTCGGCGGTTTTGGCGCTGATGCTGCTGATGGTTCAAGGTTAACGGTCAATATTCCCAGTGCCGGGCGAGTACCGAATGGGGCAACAGTTGAGCGAGCCGTCAGAAATGCATTGAATGTTGGGGATTCTATTATTCTTAATCTACACAGTCCCGATTTCACTACGGCCAGTCGATTAAGTGATGCCATTAACCATACATTAGGCAAAAATACGGCGTTTTCGATGGATGCATCTTCGGTCAAAGTTAATGCGCCGCGCGATCCTAATCAGCGTGTTCCATTTATGTCCTTAATCGAGAATTTAGAGTTGAATCCAGGTGAAGCGCCCGCCAGAGTTGTGGTCAACTCACGTAGTGGCACGATTGTAATTGGGCAGCATGTGCGGGTGAGCCCTGCTGCAGTGACGCATGGTAATTTATCGGTCACTATCTCGGCTAACCCAGAAGTCAGTCAGCCAGAACCTTTTTCGCAAGGACAGACGGTTGTAACGCCTAACTATAATATTAATATTACGGAAGAAAATAGCCGGATGTTTGTCTTTAATCCTGGGGTATCGCTCGATGAAATTGTACGTGCGGTTAATCAGGTCGGTGCGGCGCCTGGTGATTTAGTGGCTATCCTCGAAGCATTGAAACAGGCCGGCGCACTTAAGGCTGACTTAGTGGTTATTTAGCGATGGCTTATGAGTCTAATATTGCCCGGTCAGCAGTTGACTTTCACGGCCTGAACCAACTACGCGAACAAGCGGTAAAAGAGGCGGATAGTCAGCAAACGTTGAAGCAGGTTGCCGGTCAGTTTGAGTCACTATTTATCAATATGATGCTGAAGTCGATGCGTCAGGCAAGTCTAGGTGACGGGGTATTTGACTCATCCCAAAGCAAAATGTATCAGGATATGGCTGACCAACAACTGGCTTCTGATTTATCTATGCGTGGTGGGCTCGGACTACAGGAAGCAATTATCCAACAGTTGGGGAGTTATCAGCTCCAGTCAGCTCAGCCAGCCAAAACGGGCCAGAGCTATAGTTACGACACAGTAACGATAAGACCTGCTCTTGCTAAAAAAGTAAACGAGCTGATGTTAAAGCAGATACGTGATATTCACGCTGAAAACATCGACACAGATTCGACAACAGAATTGAAAGATATTGGTGCCGTGGTCTTTGACTCACCTCAAGATTTTGTAAAAACACTCTGGCCTTATGCACAACAGGCTGCAGATAAAATTGGTGTTGCACCTGAGGTAATTTTATCTCAAGCCGCTTTAGAAACAGGCTGGGGCAAGTATGTTCTCAAAGATAAGGCTGGAGAAACGAGTTTCAATCTGTTCAATATCAAGGCTGGTAAAAGTTGGACTGGTGATAGTGTCAGTAAAGTGGCACTCGAATATCGTGATGGTAAGGCTTATAACGAAGCGTCTCAGTTCCGCTCTTATGAGTCATATCAGGATAGTTTCCATGACTATATTGAGTTTCTGCAAACTCAGCCTCGCTATCGTGATGCATTAAAACACACGGGTAATGCTGACGCTTTTGTTGAACAACTGCAAAAAGCCGGCTTTGCAACCGACCCTAATTATTCCGACAAAATTAAACGTATTATGAATAGTGACATTCTGGCACGAATTTCGCTGGAGTCAGACCATGCATAATCACGCTGACGAGTTAAGGAGCATGCCATGAGTCTGCTAGGGATTGGGACATCGGCATTATTAACGGCCCAAGGTAATCTATCGACGACCAGTCATAACATTAGTAATGTTAATACTGAGGGTTACACACGCCAGCGTGCTGACCAAGCGACACGTACGCCTGATTATAAAGGGGATATCTATTTTGGTACGGGTGTTCAGATAACGTCCGTCGAACGTGTATATGACACTTTTCTCGCGAGTCAGGTCAGAACTTATACAGCACAGGAAGCCGCCCAGAGAAGCTATCTCAGTTATTCCCAACAGGTGGATGATCTGCTCGGCTCAGAAGACTTGGGCTTGAGTACAGGTATCAGTCAATTCTTCAATGCGGTGAATGAGGTAGCAAACGATCCGACATCGATTGCTGCCAGACAATTAATGCTGACTCGTGGTGAGTTGCTAGCAAATCGTTTTAATACCATGGATTCGCAGCTGACTCAGCTGGATGAGCAAGTGGATTACGATATTACTGTTGCTGTAGATGACATCAATAATTTATCGAAAAGTATTGCCGAGCTAAATGCTGCGATCACTGCTGCTAGTGGTGCTGGTGGTACGCCAAACGATCTGATGGATAAGCGTGACAAACTGATTACGGATCTTTCAGAGATCGTCTCAGTGAACGTGATCGAACAGTCGAATGGTACAACAAATATTTTGATTGGTAATGGGCAAGCCTTAGTCGCTGGTACGAAAAGTATGACTCTGACTACGGTGACCGATACCTCCACGACCCCACCAAGATTAGGCATTGGCTATGGCGATAGCAGTACTAATATCACTAGTCAGTTATCAGGTGGCACCTTAGGCGGGGCTTTGGAGTTTCGTGACACGATTATCGATGATGTCAGAGCTGAACTTGATGTGTTGGCTCAAGGGGTGGTGGAAGGTTTTAATGCTGTCCATAACAATACAACCAATATTGCCAATGGTGGGCAGGGCTCGGTTGATTTAGATGGTAATGATGGCGGAGACTTCTTTGACCCGGCAAATATTACCGCCGCCACTATTTCAGTGGCAATAAGCGATCCTCGTGCCATTGCCGCCTCATCAAAGTTTGATGCGGCAACAGGCACCGTGAATATTTCTGGCTCAGGTAATAATGAAAACGCATTAGCCTTGGCTAACCTGGAGACAGATAAAACATTAGTAACTATCGCACCTGGGGTAACTCGTTCCCTATCAGAAGGGTATGCCGTGTTGGTTTCAGATGTGGCCACACGTACACAGCAAGCGGAAGCCAGTCAGGAAACACAACTTGCGTTGTTACAACAAACAGAACAGCGCTTTGATGCGGTTGGTGGGGTTAATCTGGATGAAGAAGCTGCACAGCTCATCAAGTTTCAGCAAGCCTATCAGGCGGCTTCCCAGATTATTATCGTGTCCAACACGATTTTTGATTCGCTGATTAATGCTGTTTAGGAGATTATCATGAGAATTTCGACATCCTATATTCAACAGCAAAGTGTGGATACGATGCTTGCCCAGCAGAAACAGCTGGCCGATACGCAGTTACAAGTCTCTACCGGCCAGCGAATTCTAAGGCCCTCTGATGACCCGGTAGCCGCGGTAAAGTCACTCAATTACGAGCGTGAAGTCAGCATTAATGAGCAGTATCAGGCGAATGCAGATGTGGCGAACAATAAGCTCAATGCGGCTGAAAATGCCTTAACCAGTGCGACGGATATTGTTCAACGGATTCGCGAGCTCGCAGTTCAGGCGCTGAACGATACCAATGATGCTAATGCCAGAACAGGTATTGCGGAAGAAATTGATGAGTTGAATAAATCGTTGGTCAGTCTGGCGAACACGACCGATGCTAACGGCGAGTTTTTATTTTCTGGTTATCAATCTTTCACACAAGCATTCGATACCACAACATTTGCCTATGGTGGCGATAGCGGTCAACGCAGTATGCGTGTAGGAAGTGATTACTCAGTCGAGGCGACTTTTCCCGGAGATGAGCTATTTGTTATCACTAATGCTGATAGTTCAACACAAGCCATTTTTCAGACGATCGATGAATTTTCAACCGCGCTAAAAGCTAATACTATCGGTACAGCACCTAATAATGGTGAATTCTTAGATAATATGTCGACAGCCATTGATTCATTAACTACAGCAAGAACCGCTGTTGGCGCTCGAATCAATTCTATTGACCAGCAACGCAGCATTAATGAAGACAGTCTGACCAGCCTTGAAACCAGTCTGACTAAATTAAAAGACTTGGATTATGCGGAAGCCATTTCACGTTTAAACTCGCAAACGACCGGCTTGCAAGCGGCTCAACAAGCCTATGTCAAAGTGCAAGGACTGTCCCTGTTTAACTTTTTATGAAACACTGACATAACTCTAACTATTGTCAGTTATAAAATATGAAGGCAGTGATTCTGGCTGGTGGCTTAGGTACTCGAATTAGCGAAGAGTCTATAAATAAGCCAAAACCAATGATAGAAATAGGTGGTAAACCTATTCTCTGGCATATTATGAAAATCTATTCACATCATGGTGTGAATGATTTTATTATCTGTTGCGGTTACAAGGGCTATTTGATTAAAGAGTATTTTGCGAACTATTTTTTGCATATGTCGGACGTCACCTTTGATATGCAAAATAATAAAATGCATGTACATGAAGCTCATGCCGAACCCTGGAAAGTGACGTTGGTTGACACAGGCGATGATAGTATGACCGGTGGTCGTATCCGTCGGGTTGCTGACTATGTAAAAGATGAAGATGCCTTTTGTCTGACTTATGGTGATGGAGTTGGCAACATTGATATTACGGCGAGCATACAGTTCCATCAACAACATGGAAACTTGGCTACAGTCACAGCAACCTATCCTCAAGCAAAATTTGGTGCATTGGACATACACGGTGATCGGGTAGTGAACTTTCAGGAAAAACCGAAAGGTGACAATGGGATGGTCAGTGGTGGTTTTTTTGTGTTATCGCCCAAAGTGATTGATTATATTAGTGATGATCGAACTAGTTGGGAGGGGCGCCCACTGCAAAAGCTGGTGGCAGAGCAACAGCTACGTGTTTTTCGTCACGAAGGCTTCTGGCAACCCATGGACACGCTTCGTGATAAGCAATACCTTGAACAGCTCTGGAAGTCTGATCAGGCACCATGGAAAGTCTGGTGATTGATCCCTCTTTCTGGCAAGGAAAATCTGTTCTGGTTACCGGGCATACTGGGTTTAAAGGAAGTTGGCTCAGTCTATGGTTAAATGAACTGGGGGCTAACGTCACGGGTTATGCTTTAGCTCCGGCGACAAATCCTTCCATGTATGACTCACTTGCTCTAGATGACGAGTTGGACGCGATAGTTGCTGATATCAGTGATCTAGCTACTTTATCTGTGACCATCAAGACATCACGGCCAGACATTGTGTTTCATCTGGCTGCACAATCATTGGTTAAACCTTCCTATGATGATCCCGTAAATACCTATCAGACGAATGTGATGGGCACAGTTAATGTTCTGGAAGCAGTACGACATTGTCCTTCTGTGAAAGCTGTGGTGATCGTCACCTCTGATAAATGTTACGAAAATTATGAGTGGTCATGGCCTTATCGTGAAAACGACCGACTGGGTGGGCATGATCCATACAGTAATAGCAAAGGCTGTGCAGAGCTGGTCACGGATTCATACCGTAAATCCTTTTTTGCCGATAATAAAACAGCGATTGCTACGGCCCGTGCAGGTAATGTCATTGGCGGGGGGGATTGGTCTGACTATCGATTATTGCCCGATTTGATTAAGGCAAAACAAAAAACACAACCACTAGAAATCCGACATCCCGCCGCGATTCGTCCTTGGCAACATGTTTTAGAGCCATTATCAGGCTATCTGCAATTGGCTCAGCAGTTGTGTGAAAGCGGCGTCGATGTGGCAGAAGCCTGGAACTTTGGTCCGATACAGGACGATATTAAACCGGTGCATTATCTTGTTGAACAAGCACAGAAAAAGTGGTCTAGCTTTGAATGGTATAGTCCGTCACAGAATGAACATCATGAAGCCAATATACTCATGTTGGATTGTTCTAAAGCACGACAAAAACTGGGATGGCAACCTGTCTGGCGAATCGATGAGGCTTTATCAAAAACCTTTGACTGGTATGATGCCTTTTATTCCGGAAAAGAGATGCGTGAATTCAGTTTGCAACAGATTCAGCAATTTGTTCAGGCGGCCAAACCTCAGTTATTCAAAGCATGAATCCATTACATACACCTCACACTGAATCTTCATCGATCGCCTTAACTATTGGCGATATTTGTGTCGTTAATAAAGCGGGAATGTCACCGACGTTATGTGTTGTGGTGGCTATAGAAAATGCCACTATTGAATGTTATGAAATACTGGCATTTACCGATGATGTCTCAGACCTTGATATATTTGTTTTTGACGATGAAAGTGTTAATGGCTCAGCGCAATATGTGGACTTACGCTTTCCACTCTTTGTCGGTTCACTTGATGTGGCTAGCTATCAAGGCAAAATTTCAACATTAAATCTCGAAAGACTCTTGCGGGCTTTGGTGCAACGCCAGGTAAAACGTTACAGTCAAACGAAATTTCTGCACAAAGACTTTCTGCCTGGAAGCAGTGCTGTTCCAGTGTCTGGCAAGGTCATGGATTCTGATGATATCGAGCATCTGGTTGATGCCTCATTGGATGGCTGGCTGACTACTGGTCGTTTTAATGCCCAGTTTGAAAAAGCGCTTGCTGAATTTATTGGTGTCAAACATGTGCTCACAGTGAACTCAGGTTCATCAGCCAACTTGTTGGCATTAACTGCACTGACTTCACCTAAGTTAGATGATAAAGCATTACAAAAAGGCGATGAGGTCATCACTGTCGCGGCAGGGTTTCCGACTACGGTGAATCCTATTTTACAAAATGGTTTAGTGCCTGTTTTTGTTGATATTACTCTGCCTTCCTACAATATCGATGTCAGTCAGCTTGAGGCCGCGTTATCAGATAAAACACGAGCCATTATGATGGCCCACACCTTAGGCAATACTTTCAATATTGATGCCGTTGTAGCTTTTGCCCGACAGCATAATCTGTGGTTAATCGAAGATTGTTGTGATGCTTTAGGTACCACCTATTCACCCGTTACTGAACTGACGGATTATCGTGGACAAGTAATTGCGTTAGATGAGCCCCGTCATGTAGGCACCTTTGGTGATATTGCGACGTTGAGTTTTTATCCGGCTCATCATATAACGATGGGAGAAGGTGGCGCGGTCTATACCAATAATGGCCAACTGAAATTGATTCTGGAGTCATTTCGTGACTGGGGCAGAGACTGTTTTTGTGAGCCGGGCCAGGACAATACCTGCAAAAAGCGCTTTAGTTATCAACTAGGGCAGTTGCCTTGTGGTTATGACCATAAATATACCTATTCTCATCTTGGTTATAACTTAAAAATCTCTGATATGCAGGCGGCTGTGGGTTTGTCACAGTTAGCTAAAGTCACCGGGTTTATTGAAAAAAGAAAAGCCAACTTCCAACGTCTTTACGCAGGCTTATCTTCGCTACAGGATTATTTGCTACTGCCTGAAGCAGAGAACAATGCTGATCCGTCGTGGTTTGGTTTCGCTATTACCTTAAAGCAGAGTAATCGAGCGGACTTTATTCAGTATCTTGAACAACATAAGATCGCCAATCGATTAGTATTTGGCGGTAATCTCATCAAACAGCCCTATTTCGAACAACAAAGCTATCGAATTGTCGGAGAATTAAAGGTCACCGATCAGGTCATGAATGATTCATTATGGCTCGGCGTTTTCCCAGGACTATCTGATGAGATGATTGATTACATGATCGATACCATCCAATCTTATTTCAAAGTGTGAATGATGACGGACAAAACAACGATGTATCAAAAGTTATTCGTGCTGGAAATGGCCAACAATCACCAAGGTGATATAGCCCATGGCAAACAAGTCATTCAGCAGATGAAACAGGTGTGTGATGATTTCCCTTTCCAGTTTGCCTTTAAACTGCAGTACCGTAACCTGAAAACCTTTATTCATCCCGATTATCGTGACAGACAAGACATTAAATATGTTAAACGGTTTCGTGATACGGAACTGGATGAAACCCTGTTACTAGAACTAAAACAAGCGATTGATGATGCGGGTTTTATTTCCATGTGTACGCCTTTTGATGAAGATTCTGTTGATTGGATTGAGCAACATGGTTTTGACATATTAAAGATCGCGTCCTGCTCTCTGACAGACTGGCCGTTACTAGAGCGCATTGCCCAATCCTCTTTGCCATTGGTGATGTCTACAGCCGGTGCCACGATGGAAGAGATTGAAAATGTCGTGCAGTTTTTCCTGCATCGCCACAAACAATTAGCCGTGATGCACTGTGTTGGTGAATATCCAACGCCACGACAAAATCTACAATTAGGTCAAATTGCCTTATTAAAACAACGTTTCCCTGAGGTGACTGTAGGTTACTCAACTCATGAAGATCCTAATGAAACCGAAGCGGTCAAAATGGCGGTGGCGATGGGAGCACAATTGTTCGAAAAGCATGTTGGGTTAGGTGAACTCAATGCTTACTCGGCGAACCCTGAACAAGTTAGACAATGGTTACTCTCAGCGCAAGAAGCCTATGCCATGCTAGGCCTTGAGGGGGAACGTGTTGCCGTCACCGAGACAGAATTAAACACCCTCAATTCACTACGACGTGCTGTATTTGCCAAAAAGGATCTCGCTGCAGGGAAAGCCTTACATACAGAAGATTTTTATCTGGCGATTCCAAGTCAGCCAGGTCAACTATTAGCCAATGATTTATCCAAGTACAAACAGTTTGAGTTAAAAACAGCTGTTAAAGCTAATGAGCCGTTGTTATTGGAAAAGCTTGAAATCACCGATACACGTGACATGGTTTCCGCTTCATTATCTAAAGTATGTGCTTTATTACGTGGAGCCGGCATTGCCATTGCTGACGGTGTGAACTGTCAGCTATCACATCATTATGGCATTGAAAAATTTGAAGAAACGGGCGCGACTATTATTGATGTGGTCAATCGTGAGTATTGTAAAAAGATTCTGGTATTACTGCCTGGACAAAATCATCCGGTGCATGCCCATCACAAGAAAGAAGAAACCTTTAATGTGCTGGCAGGTGAAATGCAGCTGCAACTAGGTGATGAATTAAAAACGATTAAAGCGGGTGAGATGGTAACTGTTGAACGCGGAGTTAAACATGCTTTCAGTAGTGAAACCGGGGCGATATTTGAAGAATTGTCGACGACACACTTTACCGATGATTCTTATTACGATGATAAAACCATTAACCAAAACAGTCGCCGCAAAACTAATCTGATCTTTCGTGCTGACTGGCTAACTACGGAGTGGGCATGAGCCAACAACGCGTTGCTGATTATATTTTTGCCCGAGTTGCCGAATTAGGCGTTAAAGAGGTTTTTTTATTGCCCGGTGGTGGGGCCATGCATTTGGTGGACGCGCTCGGACAAAATCCTGATATTAAATTTATACCGACTCACCACGAACAAGCCGCAGCGATAGCGGCTGAAGCCTACTCTCGTGTGAATGAAACACTCGGCGTGGCGTTAGTTACTACCGGGCCGGGTGCGACCAATGCGTTGACTGCCGTAGCAGGTGCCTGGATTGAGTCTGTGCCTTTGTTGATAATCTCAGGACAGGTGAAACGGGCTGATATGAAAGCCGACAGTGGTGTAAGGCAAATGGGGCCTCAGGAAGTTGACATTATCTCGATGGTTAAACCCATTACCAAATATGCCATCACCGTTGAAGAGCCAGAGAATATTGGTCTTTATCTTGATAAGGCTTTACATGAAGCGATGACAGGGCGAAAAGGCCCTGTCTGGCTGGATGTGCCTTTGGATGTGCAAGCCAGTTTAATTGAGCCGGAAGAGCTAGCCCGGGATGAATCGAATACAGACACTGAGTCAGACTGTTCACTTGAGCTGGATGAAGTTATTCAACTCATTCAGCAGGCAGAGCGTCCTATTATTCTAGCAGGTCATGGTATCCGTCTATCAGGTGCGGCTGAAGCATTCAAACAGCTCTATGAGAAAACCGGTATTCCGGTATTAACGACCTGGAATTCACTGGATCTGATTCCATACGAACATCCATTATGTGCCGGCCGTCCCGGTTCTGTGGCACTCAGACCGGCAAACTTTGCCGCCCAGAATTGTGATTTATTAATCAGTATTGGTGCCCGTCTGGATAATGTGGTCACCGCCCACAATCCGCAAAATTTTGCTCAATATGCCGACAAAGTGATTGTCGATATTGATGCGGCTGAATTAAAAAAACATCAGTTGCCAAAAGCAAGATTGATTCAGGGCAATGCCAAAATCTTCATCGAACAACTGAATACTGAACTACCAGAGCTTAAAACTGACTATTCGGATTGGATTAATAAAATAGCCGATTGGAAACAACGCTATCCACGCTGTGATGGTGAAAAATTTCCAGAGCAAGGTGATATCAGTCATTATCATTTTATTGATCGTTTATCTGCTCTCACTAAAGTCAATGAGTTGATTATTACGGGTAGCTCAGGGCTGGCAGTCGAAGTCTTTTACTCCACCTTTGTGAACAAAACGGGACAACGTATTTTCCTCACCTCGGGTTTAGGTTCTATGGGCTATGGTTTGCCCGCGGCGATTGGTGGTTGTCTCGCGTCAGGCAGAAAGCCCGTTGTTTCGGTTGAAGGTGACGGGAGCTTGCAGCTCAATCTACAAGAACTAAGTACCTTGAAGTCACTAAACCTGCCTATTCGAATGTTCGTGATGAACAATAATGGCTATGCCTCCATTCGAAATACTCAGCGCAATTATTTTGACGCTCGATATGTTGCTACAGGACAAGAAGCGGGCTTACTAATTCCAGATTTAGTCAAACTTGCGGAAGCGATTGGCCTTGATGCCGTTCGTATTGATGATGCCAGCGAACTCGATGAAAAAATCCAATATGTATTGAATCATCCAGGCCCGATTCTTTGTGATATCACGATTATCAAAGACGAAGCTTTATGGCCAAAAGTATCAGCTATTCCTCAGCCAAATGGCTCGATGATATCGATGCCATTGGAAGATATGTCGCCTTTACTCTCTCTTGAACACTTACAGCATGAAATGTTGGTTGGTTTATCTCAAGCATCATTTGAAGCTAGAGAACTAAGTTAGATGAACCCTAGCTCAGCTATTGAAACTCTGAATCGAATGCATAAAACGGCAAATAACGCCGATTTTTTAAAATCTGTTTTTAACGATTACTTAAATGATATTTTAGCAAAGAAAAAAGAAGTGGTTTTATTTGGTGCGGGATCTGCTGGTAAAGAGCTGGCTGAGTGTTTATTACTCCATGGTGTAACCCCGCTTTATTTCTGTGATAACAACCCTAAATCAAATCACTTGATTGGGATTCCAGTAGTGCCTTATGACCACATTAGGACGATAGCGAATAATGTCGTTATTGTTATTGCTACCAATAACTTTAAAGAAGAACTCAAAGCACAACTTGAAGCTGATGCTATCCCTTTTTATTGTTCATTAGATGATAAAAAGCAGTTTTTTTATTATTTACAAATATATAAATGGTTTTTCCCCTTATCTGAATTAGAGCTTGATAAAGCTCAACAGGCCCACGATTTATTGGCCGATGAAAGCTCTAAACAAATATTTTTATCTAGAATTAGTTTATTAACGTCTTATGCAGATTACCAAAGTTTTAGATGTTTTATTGAACAATATGGATTGTGTTCGAATTATCTCATTTCACAAGACTTTCAGGTAAGTGAATACACTGAGAATTTTGAGAGTTATTTGTATTTTAATAACGACGTGTTGAAACTCCAACAGCAAGAAGTTTTAATTGATGCAGGCGCATTTGATGGTGACTCAGCCAGAGAGTTTATTCAGGCTTGTGAAAGACAAAATGCTAGCTATAAACATATTTTTTGTGTTGAAGCCGATGCTCAAAATTTTCACAAGCTGCAGTTAAACACTGCTGATATATCAGGTATTAGCCTTCATGATATAGGCTTATGGTCAAGCTCAACAAAACTGAGGTTTTCTAATTCAGAGGCAAATTTTATTACCGAAGCATGCATCATCGAAGATCCTGATGAGTTTGCTAAATATCATTCATTTGAAGAAAGCAACTTAATTGAGACAACAACAATTGATGAGTTGGCACAAGAGCAGACGGTCACTTTTATAAAAATGGATATTGAAGGTGCAGAACTGGAAGCCTTGAAAGGTGCCCAAGAGATAATATTAAGAGATAGGCCCAAACTAGCCATTAGCCTTTACCATAAAAAAGCAGATATTTATGAAATCCCATTATTCATAAAAAGATTATCCCCGGAATATAAGATTTATATTAGGCATCTGAGTACACATCTTTGTGAGACAGTTATGTTTGCCTACGTCTAAAAAGTTAAAAACTCGTCAATTAGCTTTTTATTCATTATTTCTTTTAGTCAGTATATTTAAAAATAACTCAACGTAGACTGGTAGTGATATAACTTCGATATAACTCATGAACTTGAATGAGGTTTGAGGGACATTCAGCATGCCAAGCTAAATAGCCGGGATCTGTTTCTAGACGACCAGTGTTATCTGGTTCGAACTTATTATCAATTGTGCATTGGTAAAGAAAGGAAATAAAGTGGCCTCTGGTGGAATGTGGTCGATGAATCTCATTAATCGCAATAGGTGTTAAGTCATATTCAATAACTTGTCCGATCTCTGTTAATGCCACTTGCTTAATACGATCTTCTAGTGTTTCTTTATATCTAACGATACCGCCAGGAATATGCCAGCCTGCCCCGGCAAACTTGTCTTGACGCCATGCCAGTAAAACACGATTATTGCTATCTTTAATCAACAAATCGACATTGACTAATGGTGTCATTCTACTTACGAGCCAAAATACGTCTTGAGGTAGTCCTCGTTCTGGATTATTTGCATGTTGATCGATGATTTTTATAGCTTGAGTAAGATTCATTTTTTTCTTCTTGGACATTTGATATGTCGAATAAAGCCTGTCGAGTTTGCCATCAACCTCTGTTTGAGGAGGTGTTATTGCGTTATGAAAACATGCCTAAATCAGCTCAGTTTTTCCCAACTGTATATGAGCTTGAATATGAAAAAGGTAATGATCTAGAAGTATATCAGTGTAGTGGTTGTGGTTTAATCCAATTGAATAATGAGCCTGTCCATTATTATCGCGAAGTGATTCGGGCGGCCGGTATTTCTGCTGAAATGGCGACCTTTAGGCAAAAAGAGTTTGCTAATTGGATACAAAAATACAAGTTGGCTGGTAAACGAATTCTCGAAGTAGGCTGTGGGCAAGGTGAATACCTCATTATATTGCATCAACAAAATGTTGAAGCTTATGGTGTTGAATATGGACAGCATGCTTATGAGGCAGGTGTAGCAAAAGGTTTAACTGTTGAACGGGCTTTTATCAACTCTGCTGTGCAAAAACTTGAGCATGCACCTTTTGATGGTTTTATGATGCTGAATTTTCTTGAGCATCTGCCAGAACCGAACCAAACATTACAAGGTATAGCCAATAATTTGACAGAGAACGCTGTTGGCTTAGTTGAGGTACCAAATTTTGATATGATTCTCAGAGAGAATATGTTTTCTGAGTTTATTAGTGATCACCTTTTTTATTTTTCTAAAGAGACGCTCATATCAACGCTAAATAGAAATGGTTTTGAAGTATTGGAATGTAATGAAACATGGCATGATTACAGTCTGTCAGCTGTAGTTAGGAAAAGAAGCATAACCAACTTAACGAGTTTCCAGCTCTGTCAACAACAGCTTACTGAAGCTTTACATAGCTATATAGAACAGTTTGAATCGGTGGCTATCTGGGGAGCAGGTCATCAGGCATTAGCCATTATGTCGTTGGCAGATCTTGGTGGCAAGATTTGCTATATCGTTGACTCAGCTCTTTTTAAGCAAAATAAATTCACTCCTGCCTCACATATCCCAATCTTTTCTCCCGATAAACTAAATGCAGATCCTGTGGAAGCTGTTATCGTGATGGCTGCAAGTTACTCAATAGAAGTTGTCGATATAATTAAGAAAAATTTCAATCACATCAAGAATGTTGCCACGTTGTCAGGTAATGGTGTCCAGCCGGTTTGAATTACTATTGATATATAGTTGAGCAAAACACTCAAGTTTTTATTATGAAAGCCAATATAAATATTGGGGCGTTTAGTCTAAAACCTTATGTTTAATATGTTCTGGCTCAATAGTTGCTTCTGCAAAAACAGAAATTTATTGGAAAATGTCTCATGAATAGCCCTGTTAAGGATATCAACATAAATACTATAAGTAACAATCAAGAAAAAGTCGTCCCTTTCATCAGCCTGTTAATTTATCACTACGATGGACAATATCTGGCCCGATGCTTAGAAAAAATTTTTTCACAATCAGTGATCCCCTCTTTTGAAGTCGTAATTGCTGATGATTTACATGATTCACTTGCTTGGGATGTGGCCGTTGAGTATGAAAAAAAATACAGGGGAAAAGTCACACTTTCACGCAACAATATCCCATTAGGTATGGAAGCAAATAGTGAAAAAGGGTTAATGTTGTGCAGAGGTAAATATACCATTTTACTGGCGCAATCAGCTGATTTTGATACTGAGTCTGTGGTTAAAACCATTCTTAACATGGAGAAGGATGAATTCTTAGAGCACGCGTTCATAAAACGCATGAAGTCTGGGAATCCATTCATTCCTAAAGTATTTATTCCTGAGCGGGTTGTACTCCCAAGAGATTTGAATGCATACCCACTGGTAAGTATTTGTATTTATAACTATAACTATGGACGTTATTTAAGAGAGTGTATTGAGTCGGTTTTTAATCAAACATATCAAAATATCGAAATTTGTTTTTCCGATAATGCCTCAACTGATGATTCTTGGGAGATAGCCCTTGAATACGTACAAAAGTATCCCAACAGAGTTAATGTGATTCGTAACCGCCAGAATTACGGACCTGCTACGAATATCTGGAACTGTATGATGAATGTGCATGGTAAATATGTGCTCAAGTTGTGCTCTGATGATGCAATGAAACCTAATTTTATTGAAAGATGCGTTACTTTGATGGAACAACACCCAGATGCTGGTTTCACGATGGTGCATCGAGAGATAATAGATGAAAACAGCCAGCCACTTGGACAGGAGGCGCCGTTCTATGCTAGTGACTGCCTGATTCCTAGTTCAGGACAAACTGCCGTATATATGATGTCCTCAGTTAATCCATCAGTTTCACAAATTTTTTACAGAACAGATAAATTAGACAGCAAAAGAATGTCTGGTAATCTAAATGACCGCTGGTTAGGTGATAGGATAATGGATTTTAACTTGTCTTGTTCTTCACCTATTTTGTACATAAAGGATGCGTTGTTACTGAATCGGATGCATGGTCAAAGTGATAGTTCGTTAATGGATAAAAACTTACTTCAATGCTTAGGTGAGTATGTGCTTGTTCATCAACTCTCTGACATTGCGGCAACATTCCCGGGACTAGAAGAAACAACTGCGCGTTTGCCTGAGGCTCTCGATAAGCTTGCTAAACTCTGCCTGCGATATACTTTGCGTAATTTGATTAATAACCAAACGGCACTCGCTAAAAGGTATTTACATCTTGCTTTGGCTATCGAACCAGAGATCGAACGAAACGAGGTTTATATCAAACTTCAAGGTTATTGGCATTGTATTGAAGAAGAAAAGGCTAACTATATACAAACCTTGATTAGCAATATGCCAGAAGTCAATCAGCGTCAACACTCTTATCCACCACCTGAAGGAAGTATTTGTTTTGATTGATGTGGATATGAAAACGATATTAAAAGACGGGCAAACCGTATTGTTTTACGGTGATAGCATTACAGCCTGCCATCGTGAACCAGAAGACTATACGTCTCTAGGTCAGGGGTTTGTAAGCTTATTTGCAAATAGGTTATTAGCCCGTGAACCAGAGAAGAATATCAGAGTGTTGAATCAAGGCATTGGTGGTAATACTGTCCAGCATTTATTGACACGATGTTATGATGATGTCATCGATTTAATGCCTGACTATGTATTCATTTTGATTGGCATAAATGACGTAGTTCGTTATATGGATAGCATACCATCATTGCATGCATCACCAGAAAAATATAAAGAAACCTATGCTAAATTGATACAGGAACTTCAATATTACTTACCGGCAACGAGAATTATATTGATGGAGCCTTTTTATCTGTCTCGAGGTATTTACCCTCAGGGAACATATAGAGAACAGTTATTTAGTCTTTTACAACAATATATTGACAGGCTTCATGAGGTGTCTGCTGAAATGGCTCTGCCATTAATTAAATTATCAGAATGTTTTCAACATATATTTGAATACCAACCATCGGCGCTTTTTTCAGCAGATAAAATACATCCGAACATCAAAGGCCATATGATTATTGCTGAAGCTGTTTTTCAACATTTATTCAAAGGAAAAGACCATGATTGAATTTGATAAAGAAGCATTTTACGAAGCAGCTCATCATGCACTGCCAATAGATACAGAAGGCTTCCTTTCCTATGTGAGTAGTTTTGAAAATCTCATTCTATGGGGGGCAGGTTACTTAGGGCAAGCCGTTGCTGAGAAATTACAGGACTTAGATGTTGAAATTAATACGTTTTGGGATTTACGTGCTACGAAGTTAGGTGAAGTTAATGGCTTAGCTACCGAAGAGCCTTTTTCAAAAGAATATGACAGGGAAAATACACTCGTCATATTTTGTATTGCTTCTAGTTTTATCCGTGGCAGTTTAATGCAAGATCTGAAAAATCAAGGCTACGCTAACATGCTGATGGGGCAGTATGTTTATGAAGGATTGATTTGTCCTTTAGATAAATACGATTCTAATGTATGTAAAAAATCGAATGCTTGTGATTCTTATACTTGCCTTAAAAACGATAATTTGTTTGCAAAAAGTCTCGACATCAAGCCTGAGTTTACTGAACACGAACCCATGATCTTTCGTAACCTAACGATAGTCATTAACCAAAAATGTACTCTAAAATGTAAATTCTGCTATTCGTATACCAACCATTATGTTGACGACAAGCGCCTCAATTTCTCTCTAGAACGTATTCTTCATGATATTGATGTTTTTTTTGATGCTGTCGATGGTGTGAAACTCATTCCTCTGATTGGGGGGGAAGTCTTCATGCACCCAGATTTAAACAAAATAGTGAAGCATATCCTTACTAAAGAAAATTTTGGCTTATTAAATGTCACAACAAATGGTATTTGTAAAATGACGGAAGAAGATCTTGATGGCTTCCAGAATGACAGATTACAAATGGTGTTTTCTAATTACACTGATAGTGTTTCAGAAAAACAAAAAGAACTCTATTACAAAAACATTGAGTTTGCTAAGTCGCTTGGCATACAGGTGATTGTGCCAAATAACACGCCTCAATGGGCAATGCCAACGACTTTATATGATCAAGAAGATGATCTGGATGCCTTAAAACATAAATTTAAAGTATGTAGAGGTCCCTTTGATTGCAAGTACCTGAAAAATGGACATTTCTATCCTTGTTCTATTGTTGACCCTGTTCATAGTCTAGGCATTGCGGATTACTCACATGATTATGTCGCTTTAGATACCGCAAGTTCAAATTTAGACTTGAGAAGAAAAATCTATGATGTAGAGCATAGAGATCACTATAAAACCTGTGGTCATTGCTCCGGGCCGGGAGGTTTGACTGGCGTAGTTTCAAAGGCTGGCGAGCAGGGTTATCAAGACTTTATAACCAAACCAGAGCTACCCAAAACAGAAACAAAAATATCGTTTATGGCCAAACCAGAGCGATTATTAGAGTCTAACTAACATGAGCGAAATAATTGAGGCTGTGATAGAGCGTTCCAGACGTGGTGAAGCAGGTTTGGAAACAGAAATAGTTGATTATATTAAAAGTTTTGAAACGGTAATCCTGCGTGGTGCCGGTAATTTTGGTAAACCTTTTGGCGCGTTATTACTAAAGTATTTGACTAAGCATCAAACTCTTGTTTATTGGGATAATAGAGCGAGTGAATTAGGCTCCGTTAATGGTATTGATGTAGAGATGCCATTTAGTCATAACTATGATGGTAATACCACCTTGATAATTAACTGTATACCTAATGGTAGCCTCTCAGGAAAGAATGGAAAAAAAGAGTTAGAAGGTAGGTATCTACCGTATTATTTGTCGGGTATGGCTATTTTTGAATCGTTGATGTGCAGAATCAAGCCAGAGACAGGTTTTGAACCTAAGGTTTGCCTTGATACTAAGTTCTGTAATTGGTGTAGCTGTGAACGTTTGTCATCAATGATGCCAAAAAAACAGGAGGAAAAGGTGCATGAACTGGTTTATCCATTGGCAACCTTCGTTGTTAGCCAAAAATGTACATTAAGTTGCGGTCACTGTGGACAATATATCAATCATTACAGTAAAGATGAACAAGTAAACTTTTCTTTATCACAATTAAAAGCGACGATCGACAGTGTGTTCTCCGCAGTGGACGGTATTGGATATGTATCTGTGATTGGAGGAGAGCCCTTTGTTCACCCTGAATTATGTGACATTATCGATCATATATTGACGCACAAGAATTTTGGGGTAATAGGAATTACTACCAATGGGGTGTGTTCTATTGACGATGAGCAATTAAAAAGGTTAAACAATGGCAGAACACGCATTATATTTTCTGATTACACAAAAGCATTGACGGATAATCAAAAAAAACTCTTCGATAAAAATGTGAAAAAAGTGGTTGAGTCTGGGCTAAGTTATACAGTGGGGCAACCGATTTGGGGCTTGCCGCCATCATTAAAAAAAATGAACTTTAGTGAAGAAAAACTGATTCAGAAAAAAGCCAATTGTCATTCAAAAGAAACATGTAAAACAATTCAAAACGGTGTGTACTATCCTTGCACTACAACCGCTGCAATGGGCTCTCATCACCTAGCCGATTTTGATAATGATTGGGTAAACATTAATAGTGTTAGTTCAGCAGAAGAACTTCGAGAGAGAATATTTCAAATTGATCAGCAACCTTTCTATGAGAGTTGCGATCATTGTGGTGAAGGTGGAGAAGAGTTAGCTCTCTCTGGTGAGCAAGGGGTGAGTGAGAGATATATTCACATTGATGCGATTAAACGCAAAAAAAGTTCTACGTAGACCCTTATGGAGACTCTGAAAAAAGTTCTCATTACTGGCGGTAATGGTTTTCTAGCTAAAACACTTTCCCAACAACTATCCGGTAAATACACACTCACTGTGTGTGACAGAGAAAGTTTAGATCTTAATGATGTAGAAAATGTAGAAAGGTACATACATAAACAAAAGTTTGATGTAGTAATTCATTCAGCTACCTATGATGCTGCTCCTAGAGATACAAAAAATAATCCAGAAAAAGTACTAGAATCCAATCTAAGAATGTTTTTTAATCTGGTTCGCTGCCGAGACCGCTTTGGCAAAATGCTCTACTTCGGTTCAGGGGCAGAATTTGGAAGAGAGAATTGGTCAGAAAATATGGATGAGTCATGGTATGACCGCTCTGTACCTACCGATCAATATGGCTATTCAAAATATCTAATGACCCAGTATGCAATGCAGACCGATAACGTTTTTAATCTACGGTTATTTGGTGTGTTTGGCGAGTTAGATAATTGGCGTTATCGTTTTATCTCAAATATCTGTGCTCACGCCGTGTTAGGCTTACCGATACATGTACATCAAAATAGTCTTATGGATTTTCTCTATGCAGATGATTTAGCCCAAATTGTCAGCTGGTTTATTGATAATCAACCTGTAAATCAGGTCTACAACGTTTGTCGTGGCAAAGCTTATGAGTTTATTGATTTAGCTGAACGAGTACAGGCGATGGCTAATGTTAACGTGGACTTGGTCGTTAACCATTCAGATATCAATAAACGTTATAGCGGTAATAACACTCGATTACTTCAAGAGTTACCTGACTTTCATTTCACATCTTTTGACGATTCCTTGAGGAATATGTTGGTGTGGTATCAGAATAATAAAGACATCTTAGATGCAGAGCAGCTGCACTTTTAGTGTCGGCTGAATAAGCGAACAAACGAAGAGGATAGAGCTATGTTAAATCTAGCTGTAGAACAAAGTGATAGTGTGCTCTCAGCCGATGAACTGGCAAAACGAGAAGGTCTTAGAGCGAGAAAGCCTTATGTGGCTGAGAAACTTGCCAATATCCATGCAATGGAAGAGCGTGGCGAAATTAGTCCTATTATACGTTTGGAAAAAAGTTACTTGTGTAATTTTCAGTGTACTCATTGTTCTGCTGAATACTACATGGATCGTCACATGGAAAAAGTGCTGCATGTGATAGATGAGCGTAAAAAAATTGATTTGGAAGATATTCGCAAACTATCAAAGGAAGCGGATGAACTTGGCCTGGCGCGGTTTGTTATCACCGGCGGTGAACCATTAGTAATGCGTGATCTGGATGAGGTTGTGGCAGCCATTGATCCGGAAAAACATTACGTTATTCTTGATACCAATGGCTGGTTTCTTGATGATGACAAAGCAAAACATTTAAAAGAGATTGGTGTTGAAAAGATACAATTATCGCTCGATAGCTTTATTGAGGAAGATCACGATAATTTCCGTAATAAAAAGGGCTCATACAAACGTGTAATGCGTGCTATTGATGCTGCCCTAGATGCAGGCTTAAATCTCATTTTATCTACCGTCCTTGTTAAAGGTCGGGCTAAATCCAAAGAATTTTTGGAAATGTGTCAATATTGTACAGATAAAAAGGTTGGTCTTTATGTTTCATATGCGAAACCCACCGGCTCATGTACTGAGCATCCAGAGTTTGTGATTGAAAAAGAAGATGCTGATGTGCTGCGTCAGTTAGAAAAAGACTACAACGTTTTTACACATATGACGCCTTCTTATGGTTCTCATAAAGGCTGTATCACTGTGAAAGGCATCATCACGGTGACATCTACTGGTGAAGTCACACCATGCCCATATATCGATTTTTCTATTGGCAACCTGTTTGAAACATCCCTCAAAGAAGTGCTTGACCGTGGTATGCGTAACCCCTGGCTTGGCCCTCATCGCCCTGATTGTCTGATTGGTGAAGATCCTAAATTCATCAAAATTCATACTGAGAAAACAGCAGGTGCCACTCACCTTCCTCTACCATGGGGTGAAGGGTTTTCTGACAATGACTCTCTCACTGATTAATAAAATATAAAGAATAACTGATGAGCCAAGAAGCAAAAATAAAATCACAGGAAAATGTAATGCCAGAGATAAGCCCGTTGTTTGATGAATTTGGCCGCTGCTTGCCAACGAGCCTCAATGCTCCAGCACATCAGAAGACACGCCGTTACTTTCTGATTGATAAACCGGATATAAATTATTCAGCCAGTTATGAGCGTTTAAATCAGGCTTTCTCAATTAGTGGTGTTATATCTCAAGAACAGTATGAGTCCAGAGTAAGAGCAATATTGGCTGATATTGCTGTCGATGAATTGATGAAACCCATTTTGAATGGCGTTATGGTGCCATTTATTCTGCCTAAAGCTATTTATGACGATATCGGAAAGGCAATGGAGTCGACTTTCTTACCCGCCGTTCAATCGGCGTTTAATTCTGTTTTTCCTGACTATGATTTTAAAAATCATTCCCCTAAACCGTTAGATGGGCAATTATCTGTGGCGTCGGGATCTCGACATGAGCAAGTACTGAACCAGATGGCTGATGAAGTCGTTGTGGGTGTGTTTTTCCCCTGTTTATTAGAGTACTCAGTGCCAGCTGCCATAGAGAGAATGGCGACGTTACCTGAACAGTTTTCATTGGCAGGTGGTTTTGATACCTCTGCCGCCTTTGTCAGCATGCCCGATTTACTGCTTAGAAAAGAAGGTTATCCGCCATTATTGTGGTTATCAGGATTAGTTTCTACAGAAGAGAATGTGGCTTATCACTTCGAGGCTTACGGCTATGATCTTACTTTCAATCGTCGAGTTCACCTCGGCCAGGTGGCTGAGTATTGGGCTAGCGGACTAACTGTTACTAGATAATAGAACGGTTCACGAGGTCATTAAATAGATATCAATCAAAGGATAATGAATAGTGTTTAGCGTAGCTAGAGAGATCATCGAATTAATCGTAAAAGCACAAAATCAAAAAGACTTTTTAGAGACACTTTTTGGTGAATATAAGCAATCAATTCTAGATGGAGCACCTCTAATTCTGTTCGGGGCTGGTGCTCTAGGTAAGGATATGCTTATTGCATTAGCAGATAATAATATAAAACCGATATGTTTTTGTGATAACGAGGATTCGAAGTGGGGCAGCATGATAAATGGTATCCCTGTTATTTCACCCCAAGAACTATACAAAAATTATTCAGATGCCTATGTCGTTCTAACTGTACTTGATGCCTCAAAAATAGTTATGCAGCAGTTATTAAGAGAAAATTTTGAATCAAATAAGATTTTCAGAAAAGATAACGACCTAGATTCAGATATCATTGTAATGTATGTCATGTCCAAAGCAATGTTGGGAACCCAACCTAAGTTTGTCAATCAGAAATACTTAGATGGTCAGACTGATTTGGATAAGATCATTGAGTTAGAAGCAATTGTCGAAAAAGCATATGAGTGTTTTGATGATTCTAAATCAAAAGAACTTTTTATTACTAAGCTCGCTTTACTCGGATCGGAAATACATTTTTCATTATTTAAACGCTTTATGCTGCTTTTTAGTGAAGCCATACACCGATTTGGGATTCTTAATTATAAAGGGACGCCGGAAGACTACCTGTATTTTCACAGTGATACTTTTCAAGTCCAGCCAAACGAAGTTTATATAGATGTCGGTGCATATGATGGGGATACAATTGAAACTTTTGTACAAGCATGTAATGAGATTTCTGTTAAATATCAACATATATATGCTCTAGAGCCTGATCAAGAGTGTTTTGACAGGTTAGTCGTGAATACAAAATCATATGATTCTATATCGTTATTTAAACTAGGTATGTGGTCAGAGAGTACTAGTATCAGTTTTGTTGAGTCTCATGAGTCTGCACACGATCAAGCAGCTCAAATTTCAAAGGATAGTGAAACCGGAGCATCAATTGATGTCGTTAGTTTAGATGATTTTTGCTTAGACAAAGCACCGACACTGATTAAAATGGATCCCCCAGGTAACATCATTAATGAAATTATTAAAGGCGGGAGTCAAACAATAAAGAAATATAAGCCGAAATTAGCATTGGGTAGCTATCACTCATTAGATGAATTTGTAGAAGTTCCAATTATGCTAAAGCAGCTTTGTCCTGATTATAAGTTAGTTTTAAGGCATAACACTTATCACCTTTGTGATACAGATCTTTATGCTTATGTTTAATTACTCAACTTTAAATATTATTTTCGATTTAGATGGAACATTGATTAATTCATCATCTGGGATATTGAGAGCTATAGAACTAGCTTTTAAGTCCTGTGAAGTTGAGATGCAGTTACCATTAAATGATGAATTAGTTGGTCCACCTCTGACTGAATTACTCGTTATGCTCTCGGGAACGAGTGATGAAGTATTAATTTCTGAATTGGCTGCTGCTTTTAAGAGTAGTTATGACACTGAAGGTTATAAAGAGACCACTATCTTTGATGGGGTGGAGGATATGTTGAGAAGCCTCTATCAGCGAGGCTTTAAATTATTCATTGCCACAAACAAGCGTATGCATCCAACACAAAAAATTTTGGAATTCTTTAATTGGTCTGATTTATTTGATGGCGTTTATGCCTTAGATGCATGTAAGAAAGCCTCTAATAAATCAGATTTAATTTCCTATGTATTGAAACAACATGAGTTAGATGTAAACGATTCCATTTATATTGGCGATACTGTTCCTGATAAGATTGCAGCATTGGCTAACGGGCTTAAGTTCGTCATGGTGTCTTGGGGATATGAATTTCAGGTAGAGGATGGTGACAACTATGTAACGTCATCTTCTGAGCTTCTGAGATATTTGAATCGAATTAGTTCTTTAGGTTGATTCTAATTTTATTTCAACTATACGTTGCGGACAGGTGTAATGGCACTCAATTTGTTTGAGAATATCAACGTTCCTTATGTTATTTACACTGGAGATTATGAGCAGAAATATGCTGGTGTCAGAGCTCTCCATCATTTGTGTCATGCGCTGAATCAATTAGGTCAAGAAGCCTACGTCATTGGTTGCACAGTAACTAATAATAAATTACAAACGCCTATACTGAACCATCAGGATTTTATTCGAATGATGGAACGGGATATAAGCCCCATCGTTGTTTATCCCGAAGTTGTTCATGGTAACCCACTTGAATCAACATCAGTTGTTCGCTGGATTCTTAATACTCCGGGACATCTTGGGGGCGATAAATATTTTGCTCCCAGTGAACTTCTGTTTTGTTATTCACAAGACTTCGTGCCAGTAGAAATGTCTGCTCTGAATTTACGGGTTCCTGTTATAGACCAATCTATTTTCAATAACATAAATAATCCTAATGATGAGAAAAGAGAAGGGACATGCTTCTATGCCAATAAATATCTTCTGGCTGGTTACGAACTGACAGAGGATGTTAAAAACTCAGTAAGTCTTTGTCAGGATGTAAAGCTCACACGAACAGAAATAGCAGCTATTTTACGTAAGTCAGAGCTAATGTACTGTTATGAACCTACTGCATTAATAACTGAAGCAAAGTTATGTGGTTGTCCCGTTGTTATGATTAATACCCCATATCTAAGGCCTGAAATAGAAGTTGATATTAAAGGAGATGGTATTTCATTAGGTACAGCACCGAATGACATTCAAGAGGCAAAAAAAACTGTATACAAAGAATCTGAAATTTATGAACGGGTTATAAGGGATAGCTGGTCGGATATTAGAAGATTTATTGATGTGACACAGCAACAGTTCATCAATAGCAAATCTAATTCTTCGGAACGTTTTTATGCACGGTTACAAAGTTTACTTGATGGCCAAGCTAAAAAAGAGACAAAAAATATTTCACTATACTCGCCAAGATTTCACCGAAATACCTGGCTGTCACTAAACACATTCAGTGAAACCTCTGTCACGGGTATGGCTGAGAGAATGGTTAGTTCGTGGATGCAGCAGCCTAGTTTTCATCTACTGCTCATTGTTAATCCTACTGAATTACAAGCACTCTCTAACACGATTGAGTCCCTTGAACAGCAGCTCTATCAAGCTTGGGGATTAACGATTTTAAGTAACATTCCTGCTCCCGATGCTTTTTCCGATGTGCCTGAGAATATTGAGTGGGTTCAGATCACCGGTGCAAGTCTCAATGAAGATATTGAATATGCTGTTTCAGCCGCTCAGCTTGATTGGATTATGCAATTAATTCCTGGTGATAAGTTAGCGCCACATGCTTTATTGAGCTTTGCTGATACGATTAACATAGAGACAAAAGCGCAGTTTATCTATAGTGATGAAGTAGTCGATGAGTCTAAGGCTGATATCTGGTTCAAACCTGAGTTCAATCTTGATTATTTAAGGGCCTATTCATACTTAGGGCGTTCGTTTATTGTTAGTAGGGAAGCCTTTGAACAGGTCGGTGGTTATTCAAACTTGGCTTATGTGCACACCACGGATATGGCATTTAAGGTGTATGAGCAGAATCAGCAATCAGCGTTTTCTCACATTCCCGATGTATTGCTCACATCAGTTCCATTAGACGTTAATAAAGAGCTATTGGCCGAAAATGAATGGTTGACTCGCCATGCACATCTAAACAGGCTTGGTGTTTCTGCAACGATATCGAACCCCAAAAACAAGCCACGATTCCAGACGGTCTACAGCACGAAAAACCAGCCAAAAGTGTCTATCATCATTGCTCATCATAATCACGTTTCCTTTCTTGCCCGTTGTTTGGAAGAGTTAGAGCTCAACACGACCTATATCAACTATGAAGTGGTTGTTGTAGATGGAATGAGTGATGTCGAAGATATTGAGGATGTTTATGCTGAGATGTCGGAAGCGTGGGGCGAGCGGTTTGTAGCAACACGTTTTGATCAGAAAAACTACTCTGCAGCCATTAATCATGGTGTGAATATAGCGAGTGGTGATTTTGTTGTTGTGATGTCATGTTTTGCTATGGCTGTGAATGGCAATTGGTTGAACGAAATGATGCCATTAATGACAAGAGAGGATGTGGGCATCGTTGGTGCTCGTGTTCTTGATGATGAAAACAAGATTATTCATGCAGGTGGCGTGTTCGGTATCACTGACGATGTGACAGGTCTATTTCAAGGTCTGGATATTACTGAACCGGGCTATATGGAACGAGCGCATTGTATTCAGCAATATTCCTCGGTGTCATCAGCTTGTTTCGGTATTGAAAAACAGGCATTTATTGAAGCTGGTGGCCTGTGTGAAAACGTATTTTCAGATACGCGTTACTCGGTAATGGATTTATGTCTCACAATCCAGCAGCAGGGTAAAAAAGTTATCTGGTCACCTTATGTCACTCTGTTTCAGGATAAAAAGTTGGCTGAACAGTCAAATGGCGTGGCTGATTACCACCCACTTAGAGAAGATGTATTGGTCGAGAAGTGGTCTCATTTATTCACTCATGATCCTTTCTACAATGACAACCTGAGTTTACGTTCCCATTTTTTTGCACCTGAGGTAGATATTCAACGGCAGTGGGACCCACGATTTCATGACAAAACACGTGTAGTTGTATTTCCTATCAATGGTTCAGGCTCGGGTATCTACCGAATGATTGCACCAATGCAAGCTTTAGCTGAGCAAGGGAATGTCGAATTAGCATGGATGCCATTTCATGAATTTAAAGAGCAACCATTATTACCGACATTACACGAACTAATGCGGCTAGAGCCAGACGTGCTTTATGTGCAACAAATGTTGAGTGACGTGACCTACGAATTTCTAAAACAGGTCAAAGCGCACACGCAAATCAAAATTGTTTTTTCCTTAGACGACTTGGTCACTAACCTGCCAAAAATGAACGAGAGAAAAAAACTGGTTTTCCGGGATATGCGTTCAAGACTCAGAAAAACGTTAGCCTTATGTGATCACACCATTGTCTCGACTCAACCATTAGCGGATTTATGCCATCAATATACGGACAATGTCACTGTTATTCCTAATCGGCTTGAGAAACAGCGCTGGTTAAATCTAGCGTCATCAGAGAAAAATACTCATCAAAAGCCCCGAGTGGGTTGGGCTGGAGCGAGTCAGCATTCTGGCGATTTGGCCTTAATGACTAATGTGGTTCAATCATTAGCAAATAGAGTAGATTGGATTTTTATGGGCATGTGCCCACTTGAACTTAGACCCTACGTCAAAGAATTCCACCCATATGTGTCATTTAATCAATACCCCCAGGCTTTAGCCGAGCTTGATTTGGATCTGGCTTTAGCGCCTTTAGAGGAACATCCTTTTAACGAAGCGAAAAGTAATTTACGGCTGCTTGAGTATGGTGTCATGGGCTGGCCAGTCATTGCCAGTGATATCTATCCATATCAGCAAGATGGCGCGCCAGTGACATTGATTCCAAATGATGAGGCGGTATGGATAGAAACCATTCTTGCCGCTTTAGCCGAACCGGAGAAAATTGCCGCTCAAGGACGGCAGCTTCAAAATTGGGTACGTCAAAAATTTATCCTTGAAGATCACTTGGATGAGTGGTTTAAAGTGTTTAAGTATAATGAAAACAATTAGTTAAAGATTTTTGTGTTGGCCGATTAAAAAACTGGTACGCAAACTGCTTTACTCCCATCGAGTCTGATAACCCCTTGTGGTCACAGGCAAATAATATTTGAAATGGGAGAATTCAAATGCCATTAATCGTAAATACTAACCTTGCGTCGCTTAATGCGCAGCGGAACTTAACCAAATCGCAAGGTGATCTTAATACTGCTTTACAACGTCTTTCTTCTGGTCTTCGTGTCAATAGTGCTAAAGATGATGCCGCGGGCCTATATACAGCCGAACAAATGACTGCTGATATTCGTGGTGCGAATCAAGCAGCGAGAAATGCCGCAGACGGTATCTCATTTGCCCAAGTCGCAGAAGGGGCTCTGGCTGAAATCACTAATAACCTACAACGAATTCGTGAAATTGCTGTGCAATCTGCTAACGGTACTGTCACAGACAGGAATGGTCTTCAAGCTGAGGTTACTCAACTTGAATCGGAAAATAAACGGATTATTGATACAACCCAGTTTAACGGGCAAAAAGTGCTAGGTGGGTTGACGTTAACATTTCAGGTAGGTGCTGATGCCGCAGACACCGTTACTGTGACTGCAACTGCCGCCACTACAACAACAGCCGATGTTTCAACATCAGCAAATGCTTCGACGGCATTGGGTACGTTAGATACTGATATCAACAGTCTTAGCCAATTACGTGCCACGTTCGGTGCGATTCAAAACCGTTTTGAAGCCGTTATTTCCAACTTACAAAGTCTGTCTGAAAATACTAGTGCAGCTCGTAGCCGAATTATGGATGCTGACTTTGCTGAAGAAACAGCGAAATTAACGCGCGCTCAAATTTTACAGCAAGCGGGTACTTCTATCCTTGCGCAGGCGAATACCTTGCCTCAGAACGCGTTATCCTTGCTTCAGGGCTAAGCTGGAAAAAGTAAAATGTGAACTGGGTCAGACTTTTGCAAAGTCTGACCTATTTTTTTGTAAATTGTCTTAAAGAAAATCTCACTCCCTGCCGCTAATGTTTTCGGAGGCGGTAAAAACTAGAAAATTCATAGTTTGTCCGCCATGTATAAAGCGAGCATAGCTCGACCCTATGAGGGAGTAAATCTCATGGCATTAGTAGTCAACACAAACATTGCATCATTAAATGCGCAACGTAACTTAACTAAATCTCAAAGTACTCTGAATACATCGTTACAACGTTTGTCTTCTGGTTTACGTGTTAATAGTGCGAAAGATGATGCAGCAGGCTTATACACAGCTCAACAAATGACAGCAGATATTCGTGGTGCGAATCAGGCTCAGCGTAATGCTGCTGACGGTATTTCTCTAGCTCAGGTGGCTGAAGGTGCGTTAGCTGAAATTAGTAACAACTTACAACGTATTCGTGAAATCGCAGTGCAATCTGCTAACGGTACTGTAACCGACCGTACAGGTCTGCAAGCTGAGGTAACTCAACTTGAAGCAGAAAATAAACGTATCATTGATACAACCAAATTTAATGGAACAGCTGTTTTAAGTGGATTGAATACTGTCATCCAAGTTGGTCAAGATGCCACTGATACCGTAGCAGTAACCGCAACTGCTTTGACTACAACTGCCGCTGCTGTTAATACTTCAGGTGGTGCAACTACTGCCTTGGGTACATTAGACACTGACATTAATACAGTGAGTACACTGCGTGCGACTTTTGGTTCGATTCAAAACCGTTTCGAAGCGGTTATTTCAAACCTAGCAAGCTTCAGTGAAAACACCACTGCTGCACGTAGTCGTATCATTGATGCCGACTTTGCTGCTGAAACTGCCGCTTTAACTAAAGCGCAAATTCTGCAACAGGCTGGTGTGTCAATCGTATCGCAAGCGAACGTTATTCCTCAGTCAGCATTATCACTGTTGGGATAATAACAAAAGGATGAAACGCATGGGCCTGGTGGGTAAACTACTCTCCAGGCTTTATGCCGTTTACAAAGTATTTAGATTAGGAGGAAGACAATGGCTAATAATGATCTGTTAGTGCAATCTGCCCTTCAATCAGTGCAAAACAATGTTACTAGTCAGTCTAAACCGGTTACGCAATCTGTTCAGACTGAGACTGTTACTGAATCATCTGTTCAATCTCAAGCTTTCCAGAACCAAGCTGAGAAGCAGAATAGCCAGCAGCAACAACGTACAGACGATTTGCGTGATAAGGTGGCTCAACTCAACGATTATATGCAGAACATGAACCGAAACCTGCAGTTTAGTGTCGATGACAGTAGTGGGGATACGGTGATTAAAGTGATTGACTCAGAAACTGAAGAGGTGGTCAGACAGATCCCTTCAGAAGAGATTCTTGAGGCAAGACATGCTGCGGAAAAGTATCGCGGTATATTGTTAGAAACAAAGGCTTGATTGGCTCAAAACTTGCTGCAATTTTGTAATCAAGTTTAAGCGGAGAATTGACATGGCTACAGTATCATCATTAGGTGTTGGAACAGGGCTCGATCTTGAGAGTATTGTCAGTGGCTTAATGGATATTGAACGTCAACCGCTCGATAGGCTCAAAAGTAAGCAAAATATCATCAACGCACAAATCAGTGCTTATGGTTCTTTCAAGAGCAAACTTGATACCTTCCAGACAGCAATGGCATCACTGGGAAGCGCATCAAGCTTTAAGGTCTTTCAAGCTAACTCGCAAGATGAAGACTTATTTACTGCCACTGCCACCAGTTCAGCAGCTTCAGGTTCGTATAATATCGATGTGACCCAGATAGCGACACGAGATAAACTGGCTTCATCCGCATTTATTGATTACAACAGCACTGTGGGTGAAGGTACGCTAACGATTAGTGTCGGAGCTGAGAGCTTTGATGTTGCAATAGATTCCAGCAATAGTTCTCTTGCTGGTATTCGTACTGCTATTAATAATGCTTCTGATAACACTGGTGTGACTGCATCAATCATTACAGACGATAGTGGTGCCAGACTTGTGCTCACTTCTAATGAGACCGGTACAGAGAATGCTATTAGTGTTTCTGTGAGTGGTGACAGTGATGGTAATGATGCTGACACATCCGGATTATCATCTTTTGTTTATAGCGCTGGTGGCACACAAAACCTTTCGTCAATTTCAACTGCACAAGATGCGATCGTTAAGATTGACGGCTTCACCACCACCAGTAGTTCAAACTCCATCACAAATGCTATTGATGGTGTTACCTTGAACGTGAAAGATGTAGGTAGTTCGACCTTAGATATTACCCGTAATGATGAAGCCATCCTGAAGTCAGTTAATGAATTTGCGTCGGCTTACAATGCTTTGATGACAGAAATAAAGTCTCAGCGAAACGGTCAACTGGAAGCGGACAGCACTCTGTTAACCATTGAGAAGCAAGTTCGAGACGTATTTAACTCTGGCGCCAGTATTACAGGGTCGAGTTTTAGCTATTTAATTGAAGCCGGAATTTCGATTAATAAAGAAGGTGTGATGAGTGTAGATGAGTCAAAAGTGAAAGAGGTACTGAGCTCTGACTTTAACTCATTTGCTAATTTGTTCTCAGCTGAAGGCGAAGGGGTTGCTAATCGTTTAGAGTCTTTAGCTGACACATGGTTGCAAACAGATGGTCTGATTGACTCAAAAGAAGAAGGGCTCAATTCGCGTTTAAAACGGCTTGATACCCAACAAGACCAAATGGAGTCGCGCCTGGAGATGACTGAAACACGACTCCGCGCACAATATGCTGCTATGGACACATTAGTGAGTAGTTTACAATCGCAAGGTAATTATTTGATTTCACAGCTATCCGCCTTGAATTCAAAATAAAGTAGTATGATCCCTAGGTATTAAGGATTGGAGTATGCAGGTAATGGTGAATAAAAAAGCGATGGAAGGGTATGGTCGTGGTGCCATAGAGTCTGAAGTAAATTACGCTTCACCCTATCGAATTATTCAGATGCTGATGGAAGGAGCACTAGCTCGCGTCGCGACTGCAAAAGGCTGTATTGCCCGCAATGAAATTGCTGAAAAAGGACATCAGATTTCATGGTGTATTCGGATTGTTGAAGGATTGAAAACCAGCTTGGATGCTGAAAAGGGTGGGGAGATTGCTGTCAATTTAGACTCTTTGTACGACTATATTACAAGGCGTTTACTTGAAGCCAATGTGAGTAATGACGTAGCTATTTTGGATGAAGTCACCAAGTTACTTGAAGAGATCAAAGCAGGCTGGGATGGTATCCCACCTGAATTTCATTAGTCATGGCTGAGATAACACAAGTCAAACAGCTCTTAACATTGACTGAGGCGATGAGCTCAGCAGTAGAAGCTGAAAAATGGTCTGAGTTGTCTACACTGACCCAGCAACGTGCAGAATTATTAGAGCAAATCTTTCCTTTTGATAATTCAGATGAACAGCCAGAAGCAGAGGCTTTGATCGAAAAAATCATCTTATTAAATCAAAATATTGAAAAACGTTGTCGTGATGCAAGGCAATCAATTCAAGCAGAATTAGGTCAGTTTAATAAAAATAAAAAAGTGGCGGCAGCCTATCAATCAAGTTAGCAACAGAATTCGTATTTATTTTATACCGTCATAATTTTGACAATACCTGCTAGAAAATGCTTAACTCCAATTACCTATGGCTTATGGCCTGTTCAGAATCAAGCGATATGATGGAGTGCGTATGAGTGCAAATAATGTATTGGTCGTAGAAAGTGATAATGACCGATGCGAGATGTTGAGCACACTCATTGAGTTTATAAACTGCCAACCGATAGTAATACGTGAACCTGATCTTTGGTTTGAGCATGTGGATGCTTTAGATGATGTGGTTATGGCTATCGTCGGAGACTGTGGTGGTCACAATCAAACCAAACAGTTGCTTAGGGAACTTGTCAATTATGAAGCGCGTGTGCCCGTATTCACTCTCGAGTCTATTGCAGGCGAATCAATAAGCTTTCCTGGCACCATTGGCGCGATTCGTTATCCGCTAAAATATCCACAGTTGAGTAATGCCCTGCAACAGGCCACCATTTATCGTGGTATGACAACGGAAGTCTCTGCCGATACTAATTTATTCAGATCACTTGTTGGCAATAGTCGTTTAATAAAAAATGTTCAGCGGATGATTGACCAAGTATCTGATTCTGAAGCGAATGTACTCATTCTGGGCGAATCTGGTACAGGAAAAGAAGTCGTTGCCCGTAACCTACATCACTTTTCATCTAGAAGAGATAAACCATTTGTGCCAGTAAATTGTGGTGCGATTCCTGGAGAATTATTAGAGAGTGAGTTATTCGGCCATGAGAAAGGCGCCTTTACCGGGGCAATAACATCAAGAAAAGGGCGCTTTGAAATGGCTGAAGGCGGCACCTTATTTTTGGATGAAATAGGTGATATGCCATTACCTATGCAGGTAAAGCTGCTTCGTGTGTTACAAGAGCGAACCTATGAAAAAGTGGGAAGCAATAAAACACAAACAGCCAACGTGCGTGTGATCGCTGCAACACATCGTAATCTTGAAGAGCATATTGCTGATGGGCGTTTCCGTGAAGATTTATTTTATCGTCTCAATGTTTTCCCGATTGAAATGCCGGCATTACGTGATAGACCCGAGGATATACCTTTACTTATCAATGAATTGATTAAACGTATTGAGCATGAGAACAGAGGTACAATCCATCTTACTCCTGCTGCCATTACCTCCTTGTGTCGCTATCCCTGGCCTGGCAATGTGCGTGAATTAGCCAATGTCGTTGAACGTTTAGTTATTCTCTACCCTTACGGGACGGTGGATTTTGATGATCTACCTGATAAATACCGGTTGGAAGGGGATGACCTCCCAGAAGAAATCACAGCGATCATCACCGCTAGTCCGAAACAAGATATACCAAGAAATATGCCTGAGGTCAGTATTGAGGATAAACAGCCGTCTAAGCTATCTTCTCAAACAGATAGCCTGCATAGCCTCTCAGATGAGATGGTGCTGCCAGAGGATGGGATTGACCTGAAAGAGCACCTGGCAAACCTCGAGTATTTATTGATTAAACAAGCGATAGATGATGCTGAAGGTGTGGTTGCCCACGCGGCTAATAAATTAAAAATGCGAAGAACTACCTTGGTAGAAAAAATGCGTAAATACGGTATCCAGAGAGATACGGAATAGTGTTATTGCTGAATGTCGGACTTTTGACGTTTATTTGTTTAACTTATTGATAATTAATTAGATTTAATTTGGGCATGGTAATTGCTCAAGCTCTAATACGATGCAATAGTGCATGTAGGAGCAAGAAACATGAATCTGAAATTATCGGTGGGTGATGATTTACAAAAATCGCATTACCAAAAACAACCCTTTTCAAGAGACATTGATCTCAGCACTATTTCTAATGTCAGCCATATATCGGCTGAACAGACAAAAAAAGCCTCATCTCAGGCTGACCAATTAGCAAATCGCCATAGTCGTTTACTCGCGGTTCTTCCTGCTGGTGTCGTTGTATTGGATGGCTCTGGCTTTATTCAGGAAGCGAACGAAGCGGCTGTATCCTTACTAGGCGAACCGCTCTCAGGTGAACGCTGGGTCAATGTGATTGAACGCGCTTTTGATCCCAAGCCCAGCGATGGTCACGATGTTTCACTGAAAGATGGCCGTTTAGTTCATATCTCAACCAACCCGCTGGGTCATGAACCAGGACAAATCATTCTATTGCAGGATGTGACTGATACCCGAACTTTACAAAGCAAAGTGTCACATTTACAGCGACTATCCACCATTGGCGAAGTTACTGCAAGACTTGCTCATCAAATCAGAACGCCATTATCTTCTGCGATGCTTTATCTGTCTCCATTACTCAAAGAAGGGGCTGACGAACAAGTAAAACAGCGGTTTGCATCACGGGTGAAAGAGAGTCTCTCTCATATGGAGCAATTGATTCGTGATCTCTTATCTTTTTCACGTGGAAATATGGCTGCCCCCTCACCAGTAGCTCTGCAAGAGTTATTGAGCCAACTTGAGCAGCAGTTCTCCGCTCAAAATGATGTGGAAAGCAGTGATGTCAGACTGACCATTTCGAATCATGTTAATGATGGCTATATCTATGGCAGCCAATCTGCATTAATTAGTGCAATTACGAATCTTCTTAACAATGCACGTCAGGCATGTGAGCCGCATGGACATATTGAAGTAAAAGCAGATTACGCCATCAACGAAGACGATGAGCAATGTATCAGCATTAGCGTTAATGATAATGGTGAGGGCATGTCTGCTTCAGTGCTGAACCAGGTACTGACTCCCTTTTATACCACTCGTTCGAATGGCACAGGCCTCGGTTTGGCTGTCGTTCAGTCAATAGTGAAGGCCCATAGAGGTCACTTAACAATTGAAAGCGAGCCTAAAAAAGGCAGTTCGGTGACCATGTTTTTCCCTCTTTATACATCATCAAGTTCATCATCAGATGAAGTCACGCAGGAGGTTGCGTTATGAATCCATCTAATATTTTAGTGGTTGAGGACGATGCGAATCTTCGTAGAGCATTATGTGACACACTTGAGTTAGCAGGATACCGTGTGACCGGAATGGAGCATGGGCAATCAGCATTAGATAAAATCGCCAGTGAACCTGTCGGTTTATTGTTAAGCGACTTGCAAATGTCACCTATGGATGGGCATACCTTATTAAAGCGGGCAAAAGCCATGATGCCGGATTTACCCGTGGTCATGATGACAGCTTATGGCACCGTACAAAGTGCAGTAGATGCTATGCATCAAGGCGCTTCTGACTATCTATTAAAGCCATTCGAAGCAGATGAGTTATTGCAGCGGGTGCAACGCTATATTAGTGATCTTGGAACAGAAGAAGATGATATGGTGGCTCACGCTCAGGCATCTAAAGAGCTGCAAGCTATCGCCAAACGGGTGGCGGACAGTGATGCTACGGTCTTAATTAACGGGGAAAGTGGCACAGGTAAAGAAGTACTAGCCCGTTATCTTCATATACATTCAGCAAGAGCTTCTGCCCCCTTTGTTGCCATCAACTGCGCCGCTATCCCTGAAAATATGCTGGAAGCCACCTTGTTTGGTTATGAAAAAGGGGCCTTTACCGGTGCCAGTCAAGCCTATGCTGGTAAATTTGAGCAAGCAAACCATGGCACGATTTTGTTAGATGAAATTTCAGAAATGGATTTATCTCTGCAAGCGAAGTTATTGCGTGTATTACAGGAACGTGAAGTTGAACGGATTGGTGGTAGAAAAGTTATCCCACTTGATGTCCGGGTACTCGCCACTACCAACAGAACATTACGCGATGAGGTAAAAGCGGGTCGTTTTCGAGAAGACTTATTTTATCGTCTTAATGTGTTCCCACTTGAAATTTCACCACTTAGAAAACGTATAGATGACATTTTGCCACTATCTAATCGATTACTGGCTCGCCATGCCAGTCACAGTCGACGCGTAGCGCCCTTGTTGGACGAGGCAGCACAATCCCGATTGTTGTCTCACTCATGGCCAGGCAATGTCCGTGAATTGGATAATGTGCTTCAGCGTGCCTTAATACTGCAATCAGGCCAGTCAATTACGGCGAAAGATATTATCTTCGAGGCAGTCTCTGGTCAGGAGTTGGATCATACTACGGTGGAATCAGACGTTTTGCCTGTTCAGGGAGATAATAAGCCCGTGCTAGAAGGTTATGATCTTCGTTCACAGGAGCAGCGTCATATTCTCGACATGCTGGAAAAATATCAAGGTAGCCGAAGACTTACAGCTAAAGAGCTGGGAATCAGTGAACGGACTTTACGCTATAAGATTGCCAAATTCCGTGAGCAGGGGGTGGAAATCCCGGAAAAACTTGGCAAGAAGTCTGCATAGAGCAACTAACAGCGTCATTTTTTAAGCGGAGTTCAGAGAATCATGATCAAAGCTATCGATCCGAATCAATTACTTACCCAAATGCGAGCTTTGCAAGCCCAGGCATCACCTGCAACTCAACCACTTTCTGCCGATAATGCTGAAAGCAATGGTCGGGTTGATTTTGGCAATGTGATGAAACAAGCGATAGGTGAAGTCAATAATTTACAAAAAACATCAGGCGACTTAAAAACGTCGTTTGAACTTGGCGATCCGAATGTCAACCTGGCTGACGTCATGATTGCATCAGAAAAAGCCAGTGTGGCTTTTGAAGCTACCTTACAAGTCAGAAACAAGCTGATTGAGGCTTATCAAGAAGTTATGCGTATGTCGATTTAGTCGGCGAACATTTCTGAGTAGAGACAATATATGGAAAACGCACCTGCTACTACCGGCCCTCAAGCTAATATGCCGGCAGCCCGACCAACGACGGCTTTGGGCGCCATGCAAGCTAATATTTCACGACAACCTGTAGTTAAGCAGGTTCTATTTTTATTAGCTATTGCTGCCAGTATTGCTGTCGGTGGTTATGTGCTGATGTGGTCACAAACGCCGTCTTATCAAGTGCTGTTTGGCAATATGGCGCCGGCGGAGTCTTCTGAAGTTGTCGATGTTTTGCAGCAAATGAATGTGGATTACAAATTAGATCCAACCACCGGGGCGGTGTTAGTACCGGCGGCTGACCTGCAGACGTTGCGTATGAAGTTGGCTGCAGAAGGGTTGCCCAGAAGTGCGGCATTAGGCATGGAAATGCTTAATCAGGATCAGGGTTTTGGTACCAGCCAGTTTATTGAGCGGGCTCGTTATCAACGTGCCATGGAAGAAGAGTTATCCCGCTCTATCGCTGAACTGAATAATGTCAGAAGTGCGCGTGTGCATTTAGCGATTCCCAAACAGTCTGTTTTTGTGCGTGATCGTAAAGATCCCACCGCCTCCGTTGTAGTACATCTATATGCAGGCAGAACACTGGATCAATCTCAGGTCGCTGCCATCACACATATGGTCGCATCCAGTGTGCCAGATATGAAAAATGCCGATGTGACGATTGTTGACCAGCGCGGTAATTTGTTAACGCAACCAGAACGGGCTGCCGGTGTTGCGATGAGTGATACTCAGCTTGAATATACCCGTAAAGTTGAGCAGATCTATATTGACCGTATCGAGAATATTCTGTCTCCCATTGTCGGGATGAGCGGTGTTCGTGCTCAAGTCGTTGCAGATATTGACTTTACAATGTCTGAACAAACGCATGAAAGTTATAATCCAGATATGACAGCCGTCAGAAGTGAACAGCTTCAGGAAGAAGAACGTGTTGGCAATGGTGGCCCGTTTGGTGTGCCAGGAGCGCTCAGTAATCAACCACCTGGTGGTGGTGTTGCACCGGAACAAACGGCCCCAGATAATGCGGCAAATGGTGAAGAGGCAACAACGACAACCACAACACCTGGTTCAAGCAGAAAAAGTACAACACGTAATTTTGAACTAGACAGAACGATCAGCCATACCCGCATGGCGCCGGGTAATGTTAGAAAGTTAAGCGTGGCTGTACTCGTTGATGAAAAACGCAGCGTTGATGCGGAAGGCAATGTGACCTCTCAGCCGCTGTCAGAGTCAGAAATGACACGCATTAATGCGCTGGTGATGGATGCCATTGGGTTTAGTAAAGCACGTGGCGACAGTTTAAATGTAGTGAATGCCCCATTCATGGCTCCTGAAGCGGTTGAAGCCTTGCCAGAAAAACCTATCTGGGAAGAACCTTGGGTTTGGAATTTAGCAAAACAAGTCGGTGGTGCACTGGTGGTTCTGTTCCTTATCTTTGGTGTGATCCGTCCTGCATTCAGAGATATGACCAAAGTGCCTGTCTCTGAAAATGATGACGAAAACTTATCGCCGGAAGAAGTTTTAGCCAGAAGTAGCAAGAGTGGTGAAGAGATTGCTAAACTGACCACTGGTTCGGAGAAGATGGAAGAACAACTATCTAATGTCCGAAGTTTAGTGCAACAAGACCCTGCGCTCGTAGCGCAAGTAGTCAAAAACTGGACGGCGGGTGATGCCTAATGGCAGAAGAAGTCAGAAAACTAACAGGCACGGAAAAAGCAGCTGTTTTTCTTCGCTCTATAGGTGAAGAGGAAGCGGCAGCAATACTCAAGCATATGGGGCCGAAAGAGGTACAGAAAGTCGGTCAGGCCATGGCGACGTTACAAAACGTGACGCGCGAAGAAGTCCAATCAGTCTTAAACAGTTTTGTGACCACTGTCGAACAAGAAACTGGCCTTGGTATTGGTTCTCATGATTATGTTCGTAAAATGCTGGTGGGTGCATTAGGTGAAGACCGTGCTGGCAGTTTATTAGATCGTATTTTATCTGGCAGTAACACCAATGGTCTGGAACAGCTCAAATGGATGGATGCCAGAGGGATTTATGAAATCATTCGTCTTGAGCATCCGCAGATCATTGCCATTGTATGTTCTTTTCTGGATGCGGATCAGGCAGCGGGTGTCTTGTCTTTATTTCCTGCAAGGGATCAGGCGAATGTGATATTGCGTATTGCCACGCTTGATGGTGTTCAGCCTTCTGCGTTGACAGAGCTCAATGAGATTCTGGAAAAACAATTCAGTGGTGCAGCAGGCGCACAATCAACGATGGTGGGAGGTCTGAAAACAGCGGCAGATATCCTTAACTTTGTTGATGGTACTTCTGAAGCGGCCATCATGGAAAAAATCAAAGAGAGCGAGCCCGATCTTGGACAAAACATCGAAGATCTTATGTTTGTCTTTGAAAATCTTATCGATGTCGATGATCGTGGCATGCAAACATTGATGCGTGAAATTCAGACTGATCAATTGCAGCTGGCACTAAAAGGTGCTGATGACGCATTGAAAGAGAAATTCCTACGCAATATGTCACAACGTGCAGGTGAAATGATGCGTGATGATTTAGAGGCCATGGGGCCTGTTCGTTTAAGCGATGTAGAAGCAGCGCAAAAAGCCATTCTTGCTACAGCACGAAGCTTGTCTGATAAAGGCGAAATTATGCTAGGCGGAGGTGCAGGTGATGACTTCGTCTGATGACACGCTTGTTACCAAACAAGCTGATGTCTTATCTGCGGATGAAATTGCTGATGCTATAAAACGCTGGGAAGCGCCAAGAATGGTGGCGGTCACGGATGTGGATGATAAGGATGCTCCGCAAGTGCTTGATGTGAAAGCCATTGAGGCATTACAACAACAAGCACAGGAAGAAGGCTACAAAGTTGGCTATGAAGAAGGCCACCAGGCTGGTTTTGCCGATGGTCAGCAAGCAGGACTGAAAGATATTCAGTTGCAAGTCGAAAAGCTTCAGCAGATGCTTAATACCTTACAACAGCCACTGACAGAATTGGATGAGATTCTGGAAAAAGATTTAGTTAACCTGGCTATTACCATGACGCGGCAGCTAGTTCGCCGGGAGTTAAAGCATCAACCAGAACACGTTATTGGCGCAATGCGAGCGGCGCTTGAAGCCTTACCGATCAGTGATCGTCAACTCAAAATTTATGTTCATCCTGACGATCTGCATATCATCCAGAAAGGGTTATCTTTAGAACACGATTCAGACAAATACCAATGGATAGAAGATCCTTTACTCACTCGTGGTGGTCTGCGCTTAGAAACCCCTGATACCAGCGTCGACGCCACGGTTGAGTCCAGGCTGAACAGCATCATCAATAAAGTGCTTGGTGATGAAAGAGATGCTGACAATGAGCAATATTGAGCGTCAGTCCCGATTACAAAATAAGTTGATGCAATATCAACAACGATTGGATTCGGATGATGAGCAGAGTGTTTTAATTGAAGGACGTTTGACCAGGATGGTTGGATTAACGCTCGAAGCCGTTGGCTTTCAGGTGCCCATTGGCAGCCGCTGTGAGATTATTGGCAAAGGACAAAAGCCCATCGAAGCAGAAGTGGTCGGATTTTCAGGTGAAACGACCTTTTTGATGCCCACAGGCGATATGCGTGGATTAGTGCCTAACGCTAAAGTCAGACCTGTACGAAGTGATTCACAAGTACCTGTAGGTGAAGCCATGCTGGGCCGGGTAGTGGATGGTGCAGGTAAACCACTCGATGGTAAAGGTCCTTTAAGAGTTCATGACAAGGTGCCTTTACACGGTGAACCGGTTAATCCGTTGGCGCGATCGCCTATTCGTCAACACCTCGATGTTGGGGTACAGAGTATTAATGCCTTGCTTAGTATTGGCCGAGGTCAACGTATGGGGCTGTTTGCAGGGAGTGGTGTTGGTAAAAGTGTGTTGTTAGGTATGATGACACGATTTACTGAGGCCGATGTTATCGTAGTTGGCTTGATTGGTGAACGTGGCCGAGAAGTAAAAGAGTTTATTGAAGATATTCTCGGTGAACAAGGCATGGCAAGATCCGTTGTTGTCGCTTCACCCGCTGACCATTCCCCCTTAATGCGACTGCATGGTGCCATGCTGGCAACCAGCATTGCTGAATACTTCCGGGATCAAGGTAAACAGGTTTTATTATTAATGGATTCCTTGACTCGTTTTGCTCAGGCGCAGCGTGAAATTGCCTTGGCGATTGGTGAGCCACCCGCAACGAAAGGCTATCCACCATCAGTATTCTCATTATTACCACAATTGGTTGAACGCGCTGGCAATGGAGCTGTTGACGGTGGAGCTATTACGGCTATCTATACGGTATTAACGGAAGGTGACGATCAGCAGGATCCTGTGGCAGACGCGGCTCGGGCCATATTAGATGGGCATATTGTTTTATCTAGGCAGCTAGCCGAGTCTGGGCACTACCCAGCGATTGACGTAGAAGCATCAATAAGTCGTGTCATGCCTCATATTGTAAGTGAAGAACACTTAAAACAAGCACAGCAATTCAAGCAGATTTACTCAACTTATAGACAAAACCAAGATCTTATTAGTGTAGGCGCCTATAGTAAGGGTAGTGATCCTGCCATTGATGAATCCATTGCCATGTTCCCAGCGTTAAGGCAATTGTTGAGACAAGGCATGAATGAAGCGGTTAACTGGCAACAAAGTGATCAGCGATTGAAGCAAGTACTTGAGTTAAGAAATCAATTACAAAACCAACAGCAGAATGTGGCACAGACACCGATGCTAATGGATGGTAATACTCGCCGTTTTTAATATTATTGCTCAGCGTGGAGTTGATAAATGAGTCGTAGTCGAAAACTTGATCCTGTTATCGAAATGGCTCGGAAAGCAACAGAGTCCGAGTTACAAAAACTTGGTCAACAAAATGCCTTACTTCAACAGGAGCAATTCCAGTTGGATGATCTCCTTCAATATCGGGCCGAGTATCTCTCGCGCTTTCGACAAGCAGATCCCATGGTGATGACTGCAAAAAAAGCACTCGATCTGAGAAGCTTTTTAGCTAAATTAGACCAAGCTATTCTTAGTCAGGAATCACAAGTCAAATCAGCCAATGAAAAAGTCCAGCGTCAGCAAAAAATGTGGTTGCAGGCCAGAAATAAGGAGCAGGCTATTGATGCCTTAATGGCACGGTATGAAGCCACAGAGCTCAAAAAACAATTAAAAAGAGAACAAGTCGAAACGGATGAGCATACAAACGGTGTATGGCTGAGAAACCGAAATAAATAAAATGAATACCTAATTTTCAATAGTTGCAAAATTAAGATAATTTTTTTTGAAAAGAGGCCGATACCAGTAAAACATGTAAAAGGCATAGTGAAGATGAATCAGCCAAGATAAAGCTGAGACGCTATAGCCGAGGGAAATAGAAGGAATAGAAAAATGGCTGACTCGATTTCCGAAATAAACTGTGCTGAATCGGTCACGATCGCACAGGTTGCAGATATATATGCGCAGCTGTTAATGGCGATGGCTGAAGGCCAGGCTATTCAAATTAATTTAGGTCAAATTGAACGTATCGATACAGCGGTCATTCAACTTTTCTATGCGTTCTATCGTGATGCTCAACTTCAGGGGCTGGTTGTCATTTGGTCAAATCCCAGTCAACTTTTTTGTGATGCTGTCGATAGATTGGGTATCAAAGCATTTTACGCACAATAAAATATAAAAAACTAATATTAAAGAAGGAGCTTTTTTGTTATGGCTAATATTCTCGCAGTCGATGATTCTGCCTCAATGCGGCAAATGGTCACCTTCACTTTGCAAGGTGCCGGACATAAAGTCACCGTAGCAGATGATGGTAAACAGGCCCTGGATATAGCTCAAAAACAGTCTTTTGATTTGGTCATTACTGACGTCAATATGCCGGTAATGGATGGCTTGACTTTAACCCGTCAATTACGCCAATTATCCACGTTTAAGTTTATTCCTATACTCGTACTAACAACTGAAGCCGGACCAGAAAAGAAACAAGAGGGACGTGCTGCTGGTGCAACAGGCTGGCTGATTAAACCGTTTAATCCTGAACAGCTGTTAGCAACGGTGAAAAAAGTCTTGGGTTAATCATATGAGCATCGACGTCTCCCAGTTTCATAGCATATTCTTCGAAGAAAGCTTCGAAGGTCTCGATATTATGGAAAGTGGCTTGCTTAGCATGTCGCAGGGAGAAATCGATGATGATACGGTCAATGGTATCTTTCGTGCCGCACATTCCATCAAAGGAGGGGCTGGCACCTTTGGCTTTAGCAATATTTCTGAGTTTACACATGGATTAGAGACCCTCCTTGATCAAATTCGTAATGGCGAACGCGAAGCAACGGATGATGTGATTGAAACATTACTTTCAGCTGTAGATACACTACGTGAAATGTTAACAGCTGTTCAAGATAGTTCAGAGGTAGATACAGAAAAAGTCAAACAAGTATCGAAGGCGCTTGAGCAAATTTTACTAGGTTCAACGTCTGATGATGTCGACAAGGTAATGGATGAGGTTTCTGATGCGGATGTGAGCGCATCAGAGCCATTAACTCAAACGTGGCTGATTAAGTTCAAACCTCTATCTCATATGCTCCAGACGGGAAATGAACCTATTCGGATGTTCCGTGAATTAGCGGAGTTGGGGGCGTTATCTGTTGAGGTGAATGAGGAGGAGCTACCTCCGTTTACCGATCTTGATCCTGAAATCTGTTATTTGAGTTGGCAACTGACTTTATCGGGTGACGTTGATGAAGCAGCGATAAACGAAGTCTTTGAGTGGGTGGATGGTGATTGTGAGCTCAGTATTGAGCGGCTTGAACAAAATGTGCCTGATATCGAGCCTGCTCTGTCGGCACATGAATCTGAACAGATTGATATCCATGAGCCCATGATTCCTCCTAGTTCACTGACGGAGGGTGAAACAGTCGAACCCGAAGTTCCATCGCCAAGTGCAACTGAAGCCCAACTCAAAACATCAGCTGAGATTGATCATCTCACACCGAAAAAAAATGAAGTTTCGCCTAAAAAGAAAGCCGTGACTCCGGATGCTTCTATTCGTGTTGGCACAGATAAAGTTGACTCACTGGTTAATCTTGTTGGTGAGTTAGTGATTACTCAGTCAATGCTGGGGCAGATTGGTGAGAATTTTGATATCAACATGCTACCTCAGTTGATTGATGGTCTTGAACAGTTAGAACGTAATACCCGTGAGCTACAAGAAAGTATCATGCGAATTCGCATGTTGCCTATTAGTTTTGTCTTTAACCGTTTCCCTCGGCTGGTGCACGATATGACCAGTAAGTTGGGAAAACAAGTCGAGTTAGTTCTGAGCGGAGAGCAAACTGAACTTGATAAAACAGTGATGGAGAAAATAGGTGATCCTTTGGTTCATCTGGTGCGTAATTCATTAGATCACGGCTTGGAGACACCCGAAAAACGTCGAGCTGCTAATAAATCTGAAACCGGCACGCTAAAACTTAATGCCTATCATCAGGGTGGCAATATTGTCATTGAAATAAGTGATGATGGGGCCGGTCTAAACGAAGACAAAATTTTAAATAAAGCGATCGAGAAAGGTTTAGTTAATCCGAACGAAACACTCCCCCCAGAAAAAATACACGAACTCATTTTCTTACCAGGATTTTCTACAGCAGACCAAGTTAGCGACTTATCTGGTCGTGGGGTTGGAATGGATGTGGTTAGAAAAAATATTAATAGCTTAGGTGGTGCTGTTGAGGTCAAGTCAGAATCTGGTATTGGTTCTACATTTACTATTCGATTGCCATTAACCTTAGCCATTATGGATGGTCAAATTATCCAAGTTGCCGATCAACGGTACATTATTCCATTGATTTCGATTATTGAGTCAGTTGAAGTCGAAGCGGGTAGAGTCAACAGAGTAACGGGTAAAGGCGAGCTCTATAAAATACGTGATGAGTATGTGCCAATAATCAGGCTGACGAATGTTTTCAATGTAGAGGGTGGCATAGAGGATTTGCAGGCTGGCTTACTGGTGATTGTTGACTGTGAAGATTATAAGGTGGGGTTATTTGTCGACGAGTTGTTGGCACAGCAGCAAGTGGTTATCAAAAGCCTGGAGACCAATTTCCGCAAAGTTAAAGGTATCGCTGGTGCAACGATTCTAGGCGATGGTGCCGTCGCTTTGATTCTGGATATTCCAGGATTAATGGCAATGCATAGAGAGCCTTCTCAGGTCAAAAAGAACTCATCAGGAAAGGTGGCTTGAGCGATGTCTGAAATCACTACAGAAAACGAAATACTCGATATTCTTGATGTTGTTGATAGTGTCGATGATGGTGCGCAGCAATACCTCACATTTGAACTTGCAGATGAGCACTATGGCGTTGAAATTCTACGGGTTCAGGAAATTAAAGGCTGGGATAATGTGACGCCGATTCCAAATACGCCTGCTCATGTTTGCGGAGTGTTGAATCTTCGTGGCGTGATTGTGCCAATTGTTGATCTGAGATTGTTATTCCAAATGCCTTTTAATCCATACACAAAAACAACAGTGGTTGTCGTTTTGAAAGTAGAAGGTATCACTGATCGTGTTGTCGGTATTGTGGTTGATGCGGTATCAGAGGCGCAGAACGTGGATCCTCAAATGATTTCAAACGCACCTGACTTAGGCACTGTCGTCGACACCAGTTTTATAAAAGGCATCACCAGTAACGATGAATATATGCTGATGTTATTGGATATCGATAAATTACTCAGTGTAGAGCAGGTAGGCTGATGACTACTGGCCATGTTCGTGTAATTGCCATTATGAACCAAAAAGGCGGGGTGGGGAAAACCACTACCACCGTTAATCTTGGGCACGCACTTGCTTTGCAAGGCAAACAAGTGGCGTTGATCGATATGGATCCTCAGGGACAAGTGGCGACAAGCCTGGGCCTGGATAATCAGCAATTAGGAATTGATGTTGTTTTACTTGAGGGTGAAGCGATTGATGTCGTCAAGCACCAGGCACGAGATAAGTTGGATCTAGTACCAGCGGGACCGCGCTTGAATGAGTTTGAACATATCAACGAGGGTGGTGTTGAACGTGGTCACCGACTACGAAAAGCAATCGAAGAGTCCTCGTTATCGGCTTATGATTTTGTCTTAATAGATTGCCCACCCTCTTCAGGGTTACTTGGTGTCAATGCCATGTTTGCTTCCAGCGAACTTATCGTTCCAGTGTCAGGGGATTACCTGTCACTACAAGGCTTATCTCGTATGATGCAAATTTTAAAACGGTCAGAGGAAATTTCAGGACATCGCATTCGACTTTGGCTGGTTTCGACCCGTATGCAATTGCGTCGGAAATTGACTGCTGAGGTCCGCAAGCGAGTGCTTAAATATTTCCCAGGCAGGGTGTTATTTACCCCTATTCGTGAAAACGTTGCACTAGCAGAGTGTCCCAGTTTTGGTAAAACAATTTTTGATTATCGGAAAAAAAGTGCTGGTGCGGAGGATTACTTCACTCTGGCCAGCGATGTATTAAACAGGAGAGCGGCTGATGGCCAAGAGTAAAAACGTCATGGGTAACGACCCGCTCGCCTGGTTAACGGTTGATAGTAAAACGTCGACTCAAAGTGTGCATGCTGATGAAACTGAACAGGCGGCTGAGGTTGATTCATCTACTGAGACTGAACTTCCTGAAAAAACACCTATTGAGTTAGTGGAGGAGAGTTTTACTTTCATCGCCGCTAAAGGTGAACTATTGGTTGCTGATTTTTATAGTGAACTTTTTGCATCACAACCACAGTTACAGCGCTTGTTTAGTGGTGTGTCACAACAGGGGCAACAGAAAAAATTATTAGCAGCGATAGTACTGTTGGTACAAAACCTGCGTCATCCAGCTTTACTGGACAGTTATTTGACAGAATTAGGTAAACGCCATGTTTCATATGGCGTGAAAGAGGCGGATTACCAAGCCGTTAAAAATTGCCTGCTCACTGTGCTGGAAAAATATGCTGAATCTGCTTGGTCACAAGCTGTTGCTTCAGCCTGGAATGAAACACTGGATAGCGTTATAAAAAAAATGACGACGGACGAAGAGTCCGTGGAGGAGAGAGACATGGCTGTTAATCAAAAAGCTGATAAAGAAATCCTAAATAGAGCCAATGCGCTTGATAATGCGGTAACGGCTGTGATGATGATTGATAGAGATTTCACTATTACGTACGCCAACCAATCAACACTAAACATGTTGGGTGAGCATGAAGAAACCCTAAAATCGGTCTATCCTGGATTCTCTGTCAAAGGTCTGGTTGGCAGCAACATTGATCTTTTTCATAAAAATCCAGCTCACCAACGGCAGATGCTTAGTAATCCTGATAATCTGCCACATCAGGCTGACATTAAAGTGGGACCACTGGCTTTCAGACTGAATGTCACGGCGATGATGGATGAAGAAGGCAACTACATTGGCAATATGCTCGAATGGCATAATGTCACTGCAGAGAAGCTGCGAAATGCTGATATTCATGGCCAGTTTGATGCCTTGAATAAAGTGATGGGCGTCATCAGTTTTGAATTGGACGGTACCATCATCGATGTGAATGATAATTTTCTCAAAGTAGTGGGCTATAGTCGTGAGGATGTCGTAGGGAAGCATCATCGAATGTTCGTTTCGCCTGAATCTGCTCAAAGCGTCGAATATGCTGAGTTCTGGGCAAAATTAAACCGTGGCGAATTTGATAGTGGTGAATATAAACGGGTTGCCAGAGGTGGCAAGGATATTTGGCTACAAGCTAGTTACAATCCTATTCTGGATATTAATGGCAAACCTTTTAAAGTCGTTAAATTTGCAACGGAAATTACAGAAACAAAATTGCAGCGCGCCAATTTTGAAGGTCAAATTTCTGCCATTAACAAAGCAATGGGTGTAATCAGTTTCGATATGGACGGCACCATTCGTAGCGTGAATGATAATTTCCTCAATGCTGTCGGTTATCAGCGTGAGGAGGTTGTGGGTAAACATCACCGTATGTTTGCTACACCTGAGTTAGCGAAAAGTCCTGAGTATGCAGAGTTTTGGGCAAAACTCAATCGTGGAGAGTTTGACGCCGGGGAATATCAACGTGTAGGAAAAGATGGAAAAGATATCTGGTTACAAGCCAGCTATAACCCCATTTTTGATCTAAATGGTAAGCCTTATAAAGTGGTTAAATACGCTTCAGATATTACTGATCAAAAACACTTGCAGTTTGCCGTTCAACAAGCGTTATCAGCGACATCCACCGTGATGAATGCATTGGCGCAAGGTGACCTCACCAAGTTAATGGATGGTGAGTTTGAGGGCGAGTTTGCGCTACTTCAGCAAGCGGTGAATGGTTCAATTACAAAAATTTCATCCATTGTGCAGGACATCATCGAAGCGTCGATCAGCATTTCTTCTGCAGCGAGTGAAATTTCACAAGGTAATACTGATTTAAGTCAGCGAACAGAGGAACAAGCTTCCTCCCTGCAAGAAACCGCAGCGAGTATGGAAGAGCTCACCAGTACCGTCAGACAAAACTCCGATAATGCTCGTCAGGCTAACCAGCTTGCCGTGGATGCAAGGAGTAAGGCTGAAAAAGGGGGAAGCGTCATTCAGGAGGCCATTCAAGCGATGGCGGCAATCAGCACTTCCAGTAAGCGCGTTGCAGATATTATTGGTGTTATTGATGAAATCGCCTTTCAAACTAACTTGCTCGCATTAAATGCCGCTGTAGAAGCGGCTCGAGCAGGTGAACAAGGCCGTGGATTTGCCGTGGTTGCGTCAGAAGTACGTAACTTGGCACAGCGTTCAGCCGCTGCGGCAAAAGAAATTAAAGAGTTGATTAATGACAGTGGTGAAAAAGTCAGGGAAGGTTCTGTTTTAGTCAATGAATCTGGCAAAACCTTAGAAGAAATTGTCGAGGGAGCGAAAAAGGTTGGGGACATTATTTCTGAAATCGCCGCTGCCGGTATAGAGCAAACATCAGGTATCGAGCAAGTTAATCAGGCAGTGACTCAGATGGATGAAATGACGCAGCAAAATGCAGCGCTAGTAGAGCAAGCGGCGGCGGCGAGTGAATCCTTAGATGAACAAGGGAAGCATCTGGAAGAAATGATGATGTTTTTCAAAACAGATTCTGATGCGGCATCCCCCAAACAACGTGCTGTATTAGCTGATGCCGCGGCACCAAGAAAAGAAGTAAAAGCCATCAAAGCAAGGCCGGAGTCGATGGCGACAGCAAAAACAACAAGTCGTCAGGTGATGTCAAATCATCAAGAAAGTGATGAGTGGGAAGAGTTTTAAGGCCAGCGGGTCAGGTTCTGGAGCTGTATTCTCATGGATAGAACTGCGCGGGAATTTGAGTTCTCGGATAGGCATTTTTCTAAAATAAGTGCTTTCGTAACCGCGCACACCGGAATTTTATTGCCACCGGCAAAAAAAGACATGGTGTATAGCCGGTTATCGAAACATGTTCGGAAATTGTTTCAGGGAAGCTTTGACACGTTTTGCGATGCTATCGAAAATGGTGATGATGAAATAAAAGAGCTATTAATCAATGCCATTACAACCAATCTGACAGCTTTTTTTCGGGAAAAGCATCATTTTGATTATTTAAAACAATATGTTTTTCCAGAGCTAATGCTCAAAAATAAAACGACTAAAAGAATACGTATCTGGTCTGCTGGATGTTCGACTGGAGAAGAGCCTTACAGTTTAGCTATATGCTTACATGAGTTTTTCAATGACAAAAAAGATTGGGATGTAAAAGTTCTGGCAACCGACTTAGATGCCAATGTTCTAGAGCAAGCTGCGTCGGGTATCTATGCCATTGAACGTCTCACCCAGTTCTCAGAGAATGAAAAAAAATCTTGGTTCACCCGAGGCAAAGTGAATACTGACTTAGTGAAGGTCAAGAGTTTCTTACAGAATTATATTGTTTTTAAAAGATTAAACCTGTTACACACCTTCCCAATGCGAGGGCCATTTGATGTGATATTTTGTCGAAATGTCATTATTTATTTTGACAAAGCCACTCAAAGAGATTTATTCCATCGATTTGCTGAAAAGATACTGCCCGGTGGTTATATGTTTATAGGGCACTCAGAAACGCTATTTAACATTAGTGAACAGTTCGTTTCTGTTGGAAACACAATATACAGACGACAGTCATGATGGCTTTACTTCCTGTTCTACCAGCTGCAATAAAGGGGTTTGAAGACGTTAATCGTTACTGGGATAGCTACGCTCAAGCCTGGGTTGCAAAAATTCTACCTGGACAACTCTATGTGAGTTGTAGTGATGATGAGGTGATTTCAACAACCTTGGGGTCTTGCGTTGCGGCTTGTATTCGTGATCGAATAAAGGGTATTGGTGGCGTAAATCACTTTATGCTGCCATGGACAGAAAATGCGCCAAGTGAAACATGGAAAGGCATGGCAACACGTTATGGCAGTTTTGCCATGGAGTCTTTGATAAATGAGATTTTAAAGGCTGGTGGCGAACGCTGTAACTTAGAGATGAAGGTTTGTGGTGGGGCTCGCATCATAAACGGAATATCGAATGATATTGGTCGTAAAAATAGTGACTTTATTCTTAGTTTCGCTCAAACCGAGGGCATCCCTCTGATTGCTTATGATCTTGGAGACATTCATCCTCGAAAACTGATGTATTACCCCAGCACCGGACAGATGTATGTCAAACGTATTCAACAACTTCACAATGATACTGTTTACCAGCGGGAGTCTCAGTATCATGAACAATTAAAAGCCGCGCCCCAGAGTGGTGGCGTAGAGTTATTCGACAGGTAGGGAAGGAATGAAAAAGATTTCTGTTATTGTCATTGATGATTCAGCTTTAGTCAGAAAGCTACTATCAGAGATCCTCAATTCCGACCCTGAACTGGAAGTAGTTGCGACAGCTGGAGACCCTTATCAGGCTAGAGAAAAGATTAAACAGTTTAATCCAGATGTGTTAACGCTGGATGTTGAAATGCCAAAAATGGATGGGGTGACATTTTTACGTAATCTGATGCGGTTGAGGCCAATGCCTGTAGTTATGGTGTCAACACTGACAGAAAAAGGCGCACAAATCACCCTTGAAGCAATGGCCTTGGGTGCATTTGATTTTGTAGAAAAACCCAAATTGGATTTATCTCAAACTCTGGCCACCTACTCCGATGAAATTATCAGTAAAGTTAAAGCAGCGGCGGGCGTTCAACCTGAACAATTGAACCAAAAAGCGATGCTGCAAGTAGATGAGCGTTTAACAGCCGATGCGATTATTGCTAAGAGTTCAAAAAATATTCCTTTAAAAACCACTGAAAAAATTGTTGCCATTGGGGCTTCCACTGGCGGAACAGAAGCAATAAAAACAGTCTTGTGTGCATTGCCAGCCAATGCGCCAGGTATTGTGATTACACAACATATCCCTGCGAGCTTCAGTGCGCCTTTTGCGGACCGTGTGAATAAAATGTCGGTGTTGAATGTCAGTCAGGCAGAAGATGGTGAGCAAATACTGCCTGGACATGTATATATTGCCCCAGGAGACAAACATCTTTTAGTTGAGCGTAGTGGAGCTCGTTACTATTGTCGATTGAATGATGGTCCCGCAGTATCACGTCATAAACCCTCAGTTGATGTTCTCTTTCGTTCGGTTGCTCAAAATGTTGGAGCAAATGCGATTGGGATTATGTTGACCGGAATGGGCGATGATGGCGCTAGGGGCATGATGGAGATGAAAGAAAATGGGGCGAGTAACATTGTTCAGGATGAAAAAAGCAGTGTTGTCTGGGGTATGCCCGGCGCGGCCTACAAGCTGGGGGCGGCGGAATTGATGCTACCGCTGGATAAAATTGCTCAAGAGATCATGAAACAGGGTCGATAATGTTCGATACATACGCGAGAGTTAATTAAGGACGATATGATGAAAAATCCGTTTGATAAAAAACATATTATTGCTTTCCTATCGTCCATAGGGTTTGTTATAGCCGCCTTATTTTTCGTGAACTGGCTGGCGGCGTTATTGGTTCTATTTGCCTCTGTTTCAGTATTTTTTTTATTGCGTGAGAATGTGTCAGTTCAAATGCAGACAGCGGTTGCTACGACACAGCTATCATCGGCGGATATCGATGATTTAAAAAATGAAGTAGTCGGTGATATCACGCTTCAGATCGAAAATATACGTGCAGAGAATGAGCAAATTTCTGCATTGTTGACAAATGCCGTGCAATCTTTGGGTGATAGTTTCCAAGGTTTGAATGAACAAGCTTCAAATGAGGATGATATGCTTCATAGCTTGGTTGATCATAGAGATGGTCAGCAAGGTCTGTCTGAGTTCATAAAAGAAACCGAATCGGTTATGAGCTTTCTTGTGCAAACCTTGCTAAAAAATTCAGATGATAGCCGTTTGGTAATGGATAAACTGGATGAAATTAATCAGAGAGTAGACGGCGTAATTTCTTTGCTAGACGACGTAAAAGATATCGCATCTCAAACAAACTTATTAGCCCTAAATGCGGCGATAGAAGCAGCAAGAGCAGGAGATGCCGGGCGTGGATTTGCTGTTGTTGCAGATGAAGTCAGAAAACTATCACAAAAATCTGATGACTTTAGTGATGAAATAAATAAAATCACTATGCAGGTTAAGTCAACCATTGACGAGGCAAGTGATGTCATTTCTGAGTTGGTCTCTGCCGATACAGATTTAGTAATGAACAGTAAAGCCAAAGTAGCAGAAATGACCACTACCATGTCAGCACTGAATGATAAAACGCAATCCGTGATATCTGGTACGAGTGAGATTAGTCATCAGATATCTGGCTTGGTAAACCAGGCGGTAACATCACTTCAGTTTGAAGATATGTGTCATCAGTTAAGCGAGCATATGGATAAGCGTTTAAATACAGTGTCAGCACTTATCAATGTAATTAGTGAGATACCCTTGTCATCGGATAGCGATGGTGATCTAGCAGCATGTCAGCAGAAATTTCTAGAGGTCAAAAAAACAGTAGCTGAACTCCAGAATAAAATAGATGAAACAAAACACAAATCGGTCTCACAAAAAAGTGTCGATGCCGGAGATATCGAACTCTTCTAAATACTGGCACATTGCTTGCTGCTAACTCCATGAACAGGTCGATAACGACGATAGAGTAGGGAGAGGCGTTATGCCACAAAGTGTTTCTATACAAACCGATAGTGTTGTCAGCACTAAGCCAGCACATACCAAAGAAGTATCGAAGGATAACTCTTTCTCTGAAACGCTTGATAAACATATCAATACAGCAGAACAGAGGTCTACCGAGTCAAATAAGTCGCAAACAAAATCAGTTGAAAGCCGCGATAATAAGGCGACCGATAAAACGGAAAAGGATGAGTCTGTCACAACAGAAGCGGACAAAAAGACGGAAAAAAGCGACAACGATGACGGCAAGAAATTGCCGTCTGAGGACAAGGTCAGTGATAAAGATACTGATACTAAAAATGATGCGGAATCACCTTCCGAGGATTCTGACATAGCAGCTTCGCAAACAACTTTTGTCGTTGTCCAATCGCCAGAAACAAAAGTACCCGTAACCAGCAACGATGAAGTTAATGTCGCGGCCGAAGGTGACGCTGCCGTAAAAAAATCAGTGACTGCGCCGTCTGTCACATCAACTTTAGAACCTCAAAAACAATCAACATCATCTACTGAGGCTAACTCAGAAACCAATGCGCTTAATAAAAAACAAGCTGATGCCAGCCTGGTTACGGTAACGGAGACAGAAAAAGCGGTCATTAAACAAACTCAAAATTCGACAGATGAAAAAGTGCCCAATTTTGCTAAGGCACTGCAGTCGATGAATGAAGCTGACGGCAAAACCAGTGAAATTCGTGCCGACATCATGGATGCTATTAAAAGACAACGCCAAAGAGGTGATGGTGAGCAGGTTACTAATGTTAGGAATATGATGGCAGCACAAGCCGAAAACAAAGATAAAACAGATGTTGACCTGCTTGGTATTCGTGCTGATAAAACAATTCAAGAGCGGATAGTAGGTAGTACATCGGCTACTGCGACCTCTGTGAACATTAGCGCAACATCATCACAGACAGGATCCACTTCAACACCAAGCACGTCTGTGGTCAACCTGCCCGTTCAGCCGAATATACAAAGCTCAGCATGGTCACAAGTCATGAATAGCCGTGTCATCTGGATGGCTAAAGAAGGTATTCAGCAGGCTGAGTTGAAAATGAACCCGGCTAATTTAGGTCCAGTTGAAGTAAAACTCCATGTACAAAATGATCAGGCCAGTGTAACTTTTCTCGCACAACACTCCACAACAAGAGATGCGTTGGAACAGGCTTTGCCAAAATTACGAGATAGCTTTGCAGAAAATGGTATTCAGCTGACGCATGCTGAGGTGGGGCAGCAACAGCATCAACAGCAACGAGAAGATCAGCCACAGCAAACACAGAATTCTCAGAATTTTACTCAAGCCCGTGGTCAAAGTGACGATATAATGACTGAAGCCGAGGAAACGCTAGGTTCTGCTAGAGAAGAAAGTGGTCTTAGTTTGTACGTCTGAGGCATAAAATAATAATATTAAGTTCAATCCGGGAGAGACGGACGTGTTCAAACTTGAAAATTTCTCTTTGAGAAAACGCATGTATATCATTGGTGGTCTTGGTGTGGTTGCCTTATTGGGACTGCTGCTGCTTGAAGGCTATATGTATCACTCTGGTATCAAGGAAATAGAAGCACTGTACATTGCAGCAATGTATGTTGTGGTAGCAAGTATTTTAGTGGTGGCTATTGCACACTACATCGGTCGATTCGGTGACAAGCGGGCGATGACCTTAGTTGGTGCAATTCAGAACATCAAAAAAGGTGATTTGACTCATAAAGTAGCTATCTCTGGAAAAAGTGATTTTAGCTGGATGGCATTTGAACTGGACAGTGCCAGAAAAAATGTTGCTAACCTGGTTCACACTCTAGTTGGTGGTGTAACTCAGCTCACGTCAGCTAGTCAGAATATGCAAGCTATCAGTAAAGAAACGGTTGATGGCGTATTACGCCAACAGTCAGAAACGACACAGGTGGCGACAGCTATGAATGAAATGACCGCTTCAGTTCAAGAAGTGGCTCGAACAGCTTCCAGTGCGGCAGAAGCTGCTCGAAATGCAGATACAGAAGCTAAAGCAGGTAAGCAGGTGGTAATGGAAACCATGCAGGCTATTGACTCCCTAGCTACCGAAGTTGAAAAAGCGGCAGAACAATTGAGCAGCCTGGAATCAGATATCGGCAATATCGGTGCAATCGTTGATGTCATTCGCGGCATTACTGAACAAACCAACTTACTTGCACTGAACGCAGCTATTGAAGCTGCCCGTGCAGGTGAACACGGTCGAGGCTTTGCGGTGGTCGCCGATGAAGTCCGCACGCTGGCTGCCAGAACACAATCATCTACTCATGAAATAGAAGAGATGGTTGAACGCCTGCAGCAAGGTGCTCAGGTAGCGGTAAAAGTCATGAACGAAGGTCGTGAGCGAGCAAAACACAGTGTTGAAAAAGCATCCAGTGCTGGTGCTGCTTTGGATTCAATCACTGCGATGATTTCCACCATGGATGAAATGAGTGCACAAATTTCTAGTGCAGCGAATGAACAGTCTTCAGTGGCTGAAGATATCAACCGTGGTATTGTGAATATTAGTCAGGTTGCTGAGCATACCGCTGAGGGGGCGAGAGAGTCTTCTATTGCAGTAGAAACATTGAGTAATCTGGCGACGCAGTTACAAGAAGCGGCAAGTAAATTTAAAGTATAAATGTGCTTTAAAATATAGAGATAAAAAAGCCCGGTTTACCGGGCTTTTTTTATTCAGAGAAGACTTTTTTCAATATCTGCCAACGCCTGCATTGGATCACTTGCCGCGGTAATTGGTCTGCCAATCACCAGATAATGGCTTCCAGCTTCTATTGCTTGTTTTGGTGTCATAATCCGATGTTGATCTCCAACATCACTACCTGCAGGACGAATACCCGGCGTGATTAATTGGAAAGCCTCGCCTAGATTTTCACGAAGCGCACTAGCTTCCTGAGCAGAACATACGACGCCATCTAAGCCGCTGCTTTTAGCCATTTTTGCCAAACGAATTACCGTATCAGACATCTTACCGCTGAGACCAATTTGCTCAAACGTAGTTTGATCCATACTGGTAAGCAAGGTAACACCAATCAGAATTGGTTGAGTAGAAGCGCTGTCAACAGCTTCTCTGGCTGCTTCCATCATCGCTGCACCACCTAAAGTATGTACATTGAGCATCCAGACACCCAGATCAGCAGCGGCTGCACAGGCTTTGGCAACGGTATGAGGAATATCGTGATATTTCAGATCAAGAAACACATCAAAACCGCGGGAGACTAGGTCAGTGACTACACTTGGACCAGAGCGGGTAAATAACTCTTTCCCTACTTTTACGCGTGCACGCTTTGGATCAATTTGATCGGCCATCTGCAGGGCATCATTGGCTGTAGCATAGTCAAGGGCAACAATAATTCTCGGGTCTGACATTGATTTCTCCAAACTGACAATGATCGGGATCCTACCTCAATTGCGTCAGTTTCGCCGTTAATATCAAGAAAATGTTATTCTGTCTGGCGTTTTTTGCTGAGATTAAATGAATGAAATTTGATTTACTTGCGCAGGACGGCTTTGCCCGTCGGGGACGATTAACGTTTGAACGGGGAACAATAGAAACCCCTGCGTTTATGCCTGTTGGTACCTATGGTTCAGTAAAGTCGATGACACCCGAAGAGGTGAAAGCGACTGGTGCTGAAATAATATTAGGCAATACATTTCATTTAATGCTGCGCCCTGGGACAGAGATTATCTCAGCCCATGGTGATTTACATGACTTTATGCAGTGGCAGGGACCTATCCTGACTGACTCCGGCGGTTTTCAAGTGTTTAGTCTGGGAGAGCTGCGAAAAATTACTGAGCAAGGTGTGCATTTCAGTTCACCAGTGAATGGCAGTAAGGTCTTTCTCGGACCAGAAGAGTCAATGGCGGTACAGCGCGCTTTAGGCAGTGATATCGTCATGATATTTGATGAATGCACACCGTATCCTGCTGATGTCGATACCGCAGCAAAATCCATGGAGTTATCACTTCGGTGGGCAAAACGCAGTAAAGAAGCGCATGGCGATAATCCTTCAGCATTATTTGGCATTGTGCAGGGAGGAATGCATGAGCAATTACGTCAAATATCCTTAGACGGACTAATGGAGATTGGTTTTGATGGTTATGCCATTGGTGGCTTATCAGTGGGTGAACCGAAAGAAGATATGCTGCGGATACTCGACTTTCTGGCGCCGGTGATGCCGTACGATAAACCCCATTACCTTATGGGCGTGGGACGTCCCGAAGATTTAGTGGAAGGTGTGATGCGGGGCGTGGATATGTTCGACTGTGTCATGCCTACCCGTAATGCACGCAATGGTCATTTATTTGTGCATCAGGGCGTGATTAAGATTCGTAATAGCCGCTTTAAGACGGACACTAAACCATTAGACCCCTATTGTGATTGTTACACCTGTCAGAGCTATAGCCGGGCCTATTTGCATCATTTAGACAAAACCGGAGAAATGTTGGGGCCGAGACTGAATACCATTCACAACCTTCATTACTACCAGACATTGATGAGTGGTCTGAGGCAGGCAATAGAAAACAATACACTCACGCAATTTCGTGAGGAGTTTTATGCCCTCAGAGAAACTGAAATTGTTTAAAACGGTTCAATGCTATCGAACACCCTGTCAGCTGTGGCATAATCGGTTTCTTTTTTCTTGTTGATTTTGAGGATTAACGATGGACTTTTTTATCTCTCCAGCTGCCGCTGCTGATGCAGCAACGACAACAGCAGGTTCTCCAGGCCTGATGGATTTTGCTTTTCCCATTATTCTGTTAGTGCTGTTTTATTTCATGCTGATCAGACCTCAGCAAAAACGTGCAAAAGAACATAAAGCAATGCAATCTGCCTTATCAAAAGGCGACGAAGTGGTAACAGACGGTGGTTTGATGGGGAAAATTATTGAAATTACCGATAATGCGATCACTGTTCAAATTGCTGAAAATGTTGAAGTAAAAGTACGTCGTGAATCAGTCAATGCTGTTTTACCCAAAGGTACATTGAAAAAACTATAAGGTCTTGCCATCTGAAGGATGGCTTGAAGTAAAAGTCAGGAATGAATTATGAACCGATATCCACTGTGGAAAAACTTACTTGTTCTTATTGTGTTATTAGTCGCAGGACTATATGCACTCCCTAATTTATACGGGGATGACCCGGCAGTGCAGATTTCTGCTGGTAGAACTGCCACGGTGGATTTGGCTTTAGCAGATAAAGCGGAAAAAGCACTTAAAACGGCTGGCATTGAATATAAAGGCGCTCAGCTTGAAGATGACAAGTTACTTATTAGATTAACCTCCGCAGACAATCAATTAAAAGCTAAAGACGCTTTAAGCAAAGCCTTAGTAGGCGATTACATTATTGCGTTGAATCTGGCTTCTACTACACCGCATTGGTTAGCGTCTCTGGGCGCAGAACCGATGAATCTTGGCTTAGACTTGCGTGGTGGTGTTCACTTTCTTATGCAAGTGGATATGGACGCCGCTGTGAAGCAAAGCCTTGATACTTATGGCAGTGATATTCGTTTATCACTTCGCGAAGAAAAAATTCGTTATAAACAAATCAAAGTAGAAGGTCAGAAACTGATTTTGGTGTTACGCAACACCGAAGACAGAGACAAAGCTGAATCTTTGATTCTGAAAAACTTCAATGATCTTCAGGTCACAGTATCTGATAATGAGGCTAGCCCTGAAATCATCATGAATATGTCTGAAAAGAGTATTCGTGAGACCAAACAACTCGCCTTACAACAAAACATCACTACATTAAGAAATCGTATTAATGAGCTGGGTGTGGCAGAGCCAACGGTGCAGCAGCAGGGGGATGACCGAATCGTCGTTCAACTGCCTGGTGTGCAGGATACTGCGCAAGCGAAGAAGATCCTGGGAGCGACAGCTACCCTTGAGTTCAGACTGGTTGATACAGAGCATGATGTTAAAGATGCGGTGAATGGACGCGTTCCACCGAACTCAGAACTTTATTACAGCCGTGATGGACGTCCTTATTTGCTGGATAAGCGCGTCATGCTGACGGGTGAGCATGTGATCAATGCGGCATCAACTTTAGATCCGCAATCTGGTACCCCAGCTGTTTCTGTCACCTTGGATGGTAAAGGTGCGAGAGCATTTAGTAATGTGACCCGCGATAATATCGGTAATCCAATGGCGGTGGTTTTCATTGAGTCAAAAATGGAAACAAAAGAGATTGATGGTGAATTGGTTTCTGTCAGACGTCAGGTGCCTGAGATTATCAATGTCGCCACCATCCGCGATCAACTCAGTAAAAAATTCCAGATTACTGGTTTAGACAGCACAACAGAAGCGCGTGATTTGTCGCTGCTGTTACGGGCGGGTGCTTTAGCGGCTCCGATTGAAATTGTCGAAGAACGGACTGTTGGACCAAGCATGGGGCAACAGAATATCGAACAAGGCTTTGAGTCAGTCATTATTGGTTTTGTACTGGTGCTGGTATTTATGCTTGTCTGGTATCGCGTATTTGGTTTATTTGCCAACGTCGCTTTAGCCGCGAACCTTATTTTCATTGTGGCATTACTCTCGTTATTACAGGCAACACTAACCTTGCCCGGTATTGCTGGTATCGTGCTGACTGTGGGTATGGCGGTTGATGCCAACGTACTTATTTATGAACGTATTCGTGAAGAGCTACGAAATGGTAATAGCCCTCAAGCCAGTATCAGCGCCGGTTATGATAAAGCGTTCTCTACCATCGCTGATGCGAATATCACCACCTTGATTGCAGCCATTGTGTTATTTGGCTTCGGAACGGGGGCGATTAAAGGTTTTGCTGTGACATTATCACTCGGCATTATCACTTCTATGTTTACGGCCATTATGGGAACACGTGCTTTAGTTAACTTGTTCTATGGTCGTAAAAATAAACCTAAGCTATCAATTTAGGAATCATGTTCATGCAGTTTTTTAATAAACAAACGCATATCAAATTCATGTCCAAACGCTGGTTTGCCATAGCGTTTTCAAGCATATTACTTATCGTGTCTATAGGCTCATTGGTGACACAAGGTTTGACCTTTGGTATTGATTTTACTGGCGGCACCATGATCGAGCTGGGTTATCAGGAGCCAGCTAACTTGGATAAGATTCGTTCAAGTCTCCAAAATGGTGGTTATCCAGAAGCAGTCGTGCAGAATTTTGGTTCAATCCATGATGTTCTCGTTCGTTTACCTATCGTTGAAACCGAGAACATGGCGGAGATGAGTAATAATGTCGTTTCATTATTACAAGTTGATTCTGGTAGTCCGATCGATGTTCGTCGTGTCGAGTTCGTTGGGCCTCAAGTCGGAGATGATCTGACAGAACAGGGAGGCTTAGCGGTTTTATATGCCTTAATTGGTATTCTGATTTATGTGGCATTCCGTTTTGAATATCGCTTTGCGATTGCGTCAGTCGCTGCCTTGGTGCATGACGTCATTATCACCTTAGGTTTCTTCTCAATTACCCATGTCGAATTTGATTTGACGGTGTTGGCTGCCGTTCTGGCCATTATTGGTTATTCATTGAATGATACGATTGTTGTTTTTGACCGGGTGCGTGAAGGGTTCCTTAAAATCCGAAAAGCGACATCAGAAGAAGTGATTGATACCTCTCTGAACGAGACGTTGAGCAGAACCTTAATGACATCATTCACAACGTTATTAGTGGTGTTTGCTTTATTTATCCTGGGTGGTGAGGTGATTCATTCATTTGCTGAGGCATTATTGCTGGGCATCATGATTGGTACCTACTCCTCAATCTATGTGGCGAGTTCTGCTGTACTGTTTATGGGGGTGAGTAAAGAGGATTTACTTCCGCCAGTGAAAGACAGCGATCAGGAAATTGGCGAAGACGGTAGTCAGGTCTAACAAAAAAGCCCGAGAAATCGGGCTTTTTTTATGAGTGAGTATTTTGGTCGTTAAAACGTAATTCTTTGCTAATCGTTACAGTGGATGGTTTAGAACGGCGCCGTGATTGAATGGGCACCACTTTTCCTGACTGTTCTGCTTCATCTCGTATGGCGGCTTGCTCTTTTGTTTCGATAGACAATATTCGTACACCACTACAGTCACAACGGAAACTCATGAAGGTGACAAACTCTTCAAGACTTTCCTGTGTTTGTTGAACCTGAAGGCGATATTGCTTATTCATAAAAAACTAACCTGTTGTGATAATCAAGCTATCGACCTTCATTTTGATTTCTTGAATATAAAGCTTTGCTCATAGAATGGTTGATTTAAACCAATAATGGCTGCCATCAACAAAACAGGAAAAACTCCTAAGGTGTAACGGCCTGTTTTACTGACACAATAGTGTGGATGGTTGAACTTTCTAAATGAGATGTGCTCTACAAGATTGAGGAATTTGCTGATTTAATCAGCTTCCTGATTCTGTATGGTGGAAAATAAGAAGCAAAATAAAGATGGAGAGATTATGAGTAAGTTAAAAAAGCTGGGCCTTATCGTTTTATTTATCTGGCCACAAATTATCTTTGCCAACCCAATTAATGTCACTCTTCATTATATTGGTCCAACAGATGGGCAGGTTTGGGCTGGGGTTCAGCAAGGACTAACAGAGGCTAATCTGCAGGGACAGTTTTTAGGACAAAATTATCAAGTCAAAAATGTCACCGAACAAGAACTTGCTGCTCTGCCAGAATCTGAAATAACGGCGGTACTGGTGGGAACAGATGCTAAACATATTCTCGACGTTGCCAAAATGAAAAAATTAGCCCATGTACCAGTGTTTAACCTGAGCTCTGATGCTGATGGATTACGTCAGGCATGTTTGTCGAATTTATTGAATATCCCTTTGAGTAAACAAATGAAAGCCGATGCACTTGCTCAATGGCAGGCAAAGCATCCTGATACATTGGTGACGGCTCATGCATGGCATCATGATTTTGTTAAGTTTGCTGCTTCACAATTGAATAAACGATTCACCAGAAATCACAAAACACAAATGGATGATGATGCTTGGGCTGGTTGGGCAGCGGTGAAGATGTTGTCAGATACTGTTGCCAGAACGCAAAAAAGTGATGCTGCAGGAATGTTGAACTACCTCAAGAATGACTTGTCATTTGATGGGCAGAAAGGCGATACCGCGACATTCAGAGAAACAGGGCAGTTACGTCAGATTGTTTTACTGATTGACAAGGACGATAACATTGTCGCCGAAGCTCCACTGAGAGGTGTAAAAGGTGGTTTAGATAGTCTTGGAATGGTTACCTGTAAAAAATAATTAGAGAGAAGAAGGAAACATGATGAAATTAAAAAATATATTATTAGCCACATTGATTATGGCCAGTACAACCGTTTGGGCTGAGCCATCACACCGTGTTTTTGTCACTAATGAAAAAGACAATACGGTCAGCGTCATTGATACAAAAACCAATGAAGTGATAAACACCATTAATATTGGGGAGCGACCAAGAGGGATTGGTTTATCACCGGATCAAAAACAACTCTACGTTGCTATTAGTGAAGAAGGTGCGATAGCCGTTGTTGATTTAGATACGCTGAAAGTGGTGAAAAAGCTGGAAGCGGGAGACGATCCTGAAACATTTGATGTAGCACCGAATGGCAATATTTATATATCTAACGAGGATGATGCTCAAGCCAGTGTCATTGATCCGAAAACAGGCAAAATCATTGAAGTCATTCCTGTTGGTTTGGAACCCGAAGGTGTTGCCGTTTCACCTGATGGTAGCTTGGCACTTGTTACTAGTGAATCCACTAATATGGTTCATGTGATTGATACGGCTAAACATAAAGTGGTAAAAAACATTTTAGTTGCTGCCCGTCCTCGTGGTCTAGCATTTAACAGTGACGGCTCGTTGGCTTACTCAACCAGTGAAGTAGGTAATGAAGTGACGATTATTGATACAAAATCATTGTCAATTATCAAACAGGCTTCTATCGACTTACCTAACTCCAAGCCTATGGATATTGCTGTTAGTCCAGATGATAAAACCATCTATGTAACAACGGGACGTGGTAACTCCGTCGCTGTTTTAGATGCTAAAACACTGGAAATGAAAGCAAATGTACCTGTTGGTAAACGTGTATGGGGCTTGGGTATGACGCGAGATGGCTCACGTTTATATACAGCTGATGGTGTCAGTAGCACCGTTTCTGTAGTAGACACAGCAACAAATAAAACAATTAAAACGATCGAAGTGGGCAAATTCCCATGGGGTGTCGTTGTTGACGATTAATATTTTATTGGTATGTTGACTACAAAAACCCGGCTATTTTGCCGGGTTTTTTTATTTCTCTACGAAAAAAATCATTAAATACTTTGTTCCGTTTAAGTGACACGTTATTATGCCGTGATGATTAAAGTGATTCAGCGGTTTTTCCAGATTTGTTTATTTCAGGCAAGCCCAGCCGATATTCCGGCATCTTCAATATTACTGAACTTTAGCATTGTCACGTATTTTATCGTCGGTGTGCTTGTTAGCCATATTGATCACAACTGGACGATTAGCTTGGTGGCGGCACTGGCTGATACTGCCATGCTGGTTATCGTTACCAAAGGCTTATTATCTATCCGCGGATTGCCTTCTCGCTTCGAGCAAACCTTAACGGCTATGGCAGGGACTGGTGCATTAATTGGCATGATTAGCTGGCCAGTCTTTGTATTATTTCGACAGGTAGAGCCTCATAGTCAGCTAACCAGTATTATCTTATTACTGGTACTTATTGTTATTTTCTGGAGTTTATTTGTTGTTGCACATATCTTCAGGTATGCACTTGATATCCGACCCGGTTTAGCAGCGGTTATAACGACGGTTTATACCATTGCTTCGTTGATTGTGGTTGGACTCACTATTTCAGGAGTTGCTTAATGCATATTCATATACTGGGGATTTGTGGCACGTTTATGGGTGGACTTGCCATTTTAGCCAGAGAGCTTGGCATGACAGTGAGTGGTTCAGATGCCAATGTGTATCCACCGATGAGTGATCAGCTTGCTGCCGCAGGCATTGATGTCAGGGAGGGATACAAACCTGAACATTTAGAGCCTGCCCCTGACTTAGTGGTGATGGGCAATGCCATGTCACGAGGTAATCCGGCTGTAGAGTATGTTTTAAATAAAGGTCTTCCCTATGTTTCTGGTCCACAGTGGCTGAATGAACATGTGCTGCAAGGGAAATGGGTGTTGGCTGTTTCTGGTACACATGGAAAAACAACCACCAGTAGTTTATTAGCTTGGATTCTCGAGCATGCCGATATGGCGCCTGGTTTCCTTATCGGCGGGGTGCCTGATAATTTTGGGGAAACAGCAAGACTCGGTAAAACGCCCTTTTTTGTAATTGAGGCAGATGAGTACGATACGGCGTTTTTTGATAAGCGTTCTAAATTTGTCCATTACATGCCCAGAACGTTGATTATTAATAATCTTGAATTTGACCATGCTGATATTTTTGATGATTTGGCCGCTATTCAAAAGCAGTTTCATCATTTAGTTCGAACTGTGCCTGAGCAAGGTTTGATTCTTTCGCCACAAGAGAAAGCAATTGAGCATGTCTTCAATATGGGCTGTTGGACACCACGTCAAACACTGGGCGCTGATGGGGATTGGCAAGCGACATTATTGAAGAATGATGGTAGCGAGTTTGAAGTACGCCATGGTGAAGCCACTGGCCGCGTTGTATGGGATATGCTCGGTCAGCATAATGTGAGTAATGCCCTTGCGGCAATAGCGGCAGCTCATCATGTGGGTGTCACCATTGAACATGCTTGTGAGGCCTTATCAGTGTTTGCCGGTGTTAAACGACGGCTGGAATTGAAAGGCGAAATTAATAATATTCGGGTGTACGATGATTTTGCTCATCATCCGACCGCTATTGCCACCACTATCGCCGGGTTAAGAGCTAAAGTAGGGAACCGTCGGCTGATTGCGGTACTTGAGCCTCGCTCTAACACCATGAAAATGGGCGTGCATCAGGAGACATTGGCTCAGTCTTTAATTCAGGCAGACAGAGTGTTATTGCTTCAGGATGCTGATTTGAAATGGTCACTAAAACAAGTCACAGAAACATTGGGCGATCATGTCAGTGTATTTGATTCTGTCGACGCTATCGTTAAAACAATCAGCAATGAAGCACAGTCTGGTGATGAAATTTTAGTGATGAGTAATGGTGGCTTTGGTGGTATTCACCAACGGATTTTAGAGGCGATTGCCTAATTATGTTAGATCAGCAGCAGATCGCATTAGCCATTACAGGCGCTTCAGGTGCACCTTATGCAAAGCGTTTACTGGAGGTGCTGTTACAACAAGGTCTCACTGTGCATTTAATGATTTCCACTGCAGGCAGAATCGTGCTTGCTGATGAGCTTGATTGGAAATTACCGGCGCGGGCGAGTGATGTTCAAACGAAATTAGTTCAAGAGTTTAACTGCCACCCTGAACAATTACTGGTGTATGGTGAACAGCAATGGTCATCACCATTGGCAAGCGGATCTCATCGCGTGCCAACCATGATTGTGTGTCCATGTACCATGGGGAGCTTATCGGCTATCGCCTGCGGCCAGAGTGATAATTTGATAAACCGCGCTGCCGACGTCATGCTCAAAGAAGATCGCAAATTGATCGTAGTGCCGAGGGAAGCACCATTTTCAGTGATTCATCTGGAAAATATGCTGAAGCTTGCTAAGCTTGGCGTGTGTATTTTACCCCCCAATCCCGGCTTTTATTTTAATCCTACATCCTTGAATGAATTGGTCGACTTTGTTGTCGCTCGAATACTGGATCAGGCGAAAATAGAACATAATCTGATGCCTCGTTGGGGAGACTGATGTGCTATTCGGGATTCCCTCGTAACTCACGTATAATAGGGCTCAAATTTAACGCCACTCAGGAAAACCATGTCAGATATTGAAATTGCCCAACAAGCTTCAATGCAGGAAGTCACTAGTCTCGCTGAGGAAAAGCTTGGTCTTGCCTCACATCATATTGACCCGTATGGACGTTTCAAAGCCAAAGTCTCTTTGGAAGTAATGGATGATATGGCATCGAAAGCGGATGGCAAGTTGATTTTAGTGACAGCCATTAGCCCGACGCCGGCAGGTGAGGGCAAAACCACTACAACCATTGGCTTGAGTGATGCGCTTAACCGAATTGGCAAAAAATCGATTGTCTGCGTGCGCGAACCATCAATGGGACCGTGTTTTGGTATGAAAGGTGGGGCCGCCGGTGGCGGTTATGCGCAGGTCGTGCCGATGGAAGATATTAATCTTCACTTTACCGGCGATCTACATGCGATTGCCTCAGCGCATAATTTATTATCAGCAATGATTGATAACCATATTCATCATGGCAATGCACTGCAGTTAGATGCTAGATGTATTGTCTGGCAACGAGTGATGGACATGAATGATCGTGCGCTGCGGGACATCGTCGTTGGTATGGGTGGCCCTGCTAACGGTTATTTACGTGAAGAGCGTTTTGATATTGTGGTGGCCTCAGAAGTGATGGCCATTTTTTGTTTGTCCAATTCTTTACAGGAATTGAAGCAACGTCTTGGCGAAATTTTAATCGCTTATTCGGTAGATGGGACGCCTCGTTATGCCCGTGACATTATGGCGCATGGTGCGATGGCGGCTTTATTGAAAGAAGCGATTAAGCCGAACCTGGTTCAGACTTTGGAAAATAACCCGGCCTTTGTACACGGCGGGCCTTTTGCCAATATCGCGCATGGCTGTAATTCTGTCATCTCAACCAAGATGGCACTAAAACTGGGTGATTATGTTGTCACTGAAGCCGGGTTTGGTGCTGATTTAGGTGCAGAAAAATTCATTAATATTAAGTGCCGTAAAGCGGGAATTAAACCGGATATGGCTGTGGTTGTCGCCACAGTAAAAGCCCTGAAATATCACGGTGGTCTGGAACTGAAAGAGCTGGCTGCTGAAAATCTTAATGCACTGAATACGGGATTGGCTAATTTAAAACGTCACCTAAGCAATCTACAAAACGAGTTCGGCTTGCGTTGTATTGTCGCCATCAATCATTTTGTCAATGATAGCGATGCTGAGATTGAATTGATTAAAACCGCGGTGAAAGAGATGGGGGCAGAGGCTATTCTTGCTCGCCATTGGGCCGAAGGTGGTGCTGGTGCTGAAGCATTAGCACAGCGTGTGGTTGAAATGCTGGATGCTGATGCTAAGCCTTGTCAGTTGTTATACCCTGATAGCTTGCCTCTTTGGGACAAAATTAACGAAGTGGCCAAACGTTTATATGGTACAGGTCAGGTTGTTGCTGATAAAAAAGTGATGGATAAGATCGCCATGCTGAATGAGCAGCACGGGGATATTCCGGTTTGTATGGCAAAAACACCGTATTCCTTTAGCAGTGACCCGAGCTTACGTGGCACGGCTGAGAATCATACGCTAACCATTCGTGATGTCCGTCTGTCAAACGGTGCAGCTTTTCTGGTGGTGCTTTGTGGTGATGTGATGACGATGCCTGGATTACCAAAACATCCTGCAGCAGAGCGGATTGATATTGATGAGAACGATTCAATCGTTGGCTTATTCTAATTTAGTTCTAGGTTGGGGTAAGAGAGAAGAACCCAATAAATAGTTTCTTGATTTAAAGTCACACGCTCCCGCTGTGGCGTGTGACTATAGAAATAATAGTAGATTAAAGGTTAAAGCTGGCTTGGGAAAATCAGTTCAATCCACGAGATTTCTTGATGAGATCATAAGCCAGTTGAATTTCTTTCGCTTGCTCAGTAGCAACGGCAATCATATCTTCAGGTACACCTTGACCCATTAATTTATCAGGATGGTATTGGCTCATTAATTTGCGATAAGCGCGTTTAATTTCCTGATTGGAACTCTGTTCTGTTACGCCCAGTGCTTTATAAGCTTCCGCAAGATCATTCAGTGACGAGCGATGCTGGCCAGATGAATATTGTTGTTGATAGCCGCTTGAAAAATTAGCCTGACTTAACACCATATCGAGGATTCGATTAAACTCTGCTCGGCTATAACCCAGTTGTGATGAAATCTGCTCCAGAATCTGTCTTTCTTGTGGGTCGAGCTTACCATCGGCCAAAGCCATCACCGACAGGTAGACCAGTAAGACTTGTTTTAAATTAAAGGTGTTGCCACAGTGCTGTTTAAATTTCGTCACTGTTTCGTTGATATCAAAGTCGGGTTCAGCGCCACGTTTGAACTGACGAATAGCTTCTTGTCTGTGCTCACCAGACATGCCCATTTTTTTGATAAAGGCTTCAACATGGTCGATTTCAATTTGACTGATACGGCCATCAGCTTTTGCTAATTTTCCCATCAATACAAAGACTGTTTCCAGGAAGACGGCTTGACGAGTTTGGTTGGTAAAAGGATTCGCGCCACCAAGTCCATAAGCCCGTACACGATCAGCAAAACCACCAAATATAAGCCCTATCAGGGCACCAAAAATACCCAGAATCAGTAAACCAACACTCATGGTGCTTAATAATAAGAAGCCTAAAATCAGGCCTATCCACTTAAACATAACGATTAACTTTTCTTTGAAATACTAAAATAAATGAGGCTAAGCCCCCATAAACCAAACACCCAGCTGAGAATTGGGAGGCCGGCAAACATCGTCGTCGCATAACCATCAAGCCCGGTAATCACTGCGGCACCAACCAGGAAAGCAGCGCCGGCTGTAACAGCGGCACTACGGTAGCTGGCTTGCTTGATTTCTTTACGTAATTGCTGAATATCGGCTGATGCTAAATTTACGTTGAATTGACCTTCCTGAGCACGTTTGCTCAAGTCATATAATAGACGTGGCATTTCAGGTAAGGTTTCAGCCCAATGTGGCGCTTCTTGTTGTAATGTTCTTAAAGCGGCTTGCCAGCCCATTTTTTCTTTCATCCATGTTTCTAAAATCGGTTTGGCTGTTTTCCAGAGATCCAGATCGGGATAGAGGTCACGGCCCAAGCCTTCAATATTGAGTAGGGTTTTTTGTAGTAAAACCAGTTGTGGCTGGACTTCCATATTGAAACGACGCGCTGTTTGAAACAGTCTTAATAACAACTGCCCGAAAGAAATTTCTTTTAGTGGCCTTGCGAAAATAGGCTCACAAACACTGCGTATAGCGGCTTCAAACTCATCCAAGCGTGTGTCAGCTGGCACCCAACCAGATTGCACATGTAACTCTGCCACACGACGATAATCATGATTAAAAAAGGCAAGAAAGTTTTCTGCGAGATAACGCTGATCATCTGGTGACAAGGTTCCCATAATACCGAAATCGACAGCCACATATTTCGGGTTTTTTGGATCATGAATATCCACCATGATATTGCCGGGATGCATATCGGCATGGAAAAAACTATGTTTGAAGACTTGGGTGAAAAATATTTCAACGCCCATTTCTGCGAGCTTAGCCATATCCACCCCTTTGGCGATCAAACCTTCAGTATAACTAATAGGGGTGCCATAGATACGTTCTTGAACCAGAATATTGGGTTTTGTCAGTTTCCAATATATCTTCGGCACGTAGAGTAAAGTGGTGCCTTCAAAATTACGCTGTAGTTGTGATGCCGAGGATGCTTCACGCAGCATGTCGAGTTCATCAAACAGGTTCTTTTCCAGCTCAGCAACGATTTCTCTCGGACGTAGGCGTTTGCCTTCAGACCAATATCGTTCGGCGAAGGATGCCAGAGTATATAACAAGGCAATATCACGTTTAATAATAGGTTCTATGCCGGGACGTACCAGCTTTATTACAACTTGTTCACCATTTTTCAAGGTCGCGGCATGGACTTGTGCAATAGAGGCTGAGGCAAGAGGCTCTGGTTCAATATGAGCGAATAATTCATTCAGTGATTCTGCTTCATACGCTTTATCGATGAGTTGTTTGGCTTGTTCCGCAGGAAAGGGGGCAACCTGATCCTGTAATTTGGCCAGTGAGTTGGCAATATCCGGTGGCAGCAGATCCCGGCGAGTGGATAGCACCTGACCAAATTTGACAAAAATAGGGCCTAAGTCTTGTAGCGCCAGTCTTAATCTTTCGCCTCTGGGAAGTGTCGATTGTTTATTGCGCCAGCGATGAGGAGATAAAAAACTGAAATATCGAAGTGGACGTAACAGATGAATCGCTTTTATCACTTCGTCCAGGCGATGTTTTGCCAGGACATGATTGATTTGAATCAGTCTGGATAACTGATTAGCCTTCATTAATGGCTCCTTACATGGATATAGCTGAGGTCAATGCTCAAGTGCGTCAATGATGTGTTTCCAGGCGGTTTATACGTGCCTCAAGCCTATCAATATCTGCCTTGATCTTATCTACATCACTCATGAAATCGTCGATTTGAATCTTGTCTGGCAAGATGTGAGCTTCTTCTCTCAGGTATTCAGAAAGTGACATCGATAAGGAGCGTTGGGTCGCATTTAGCCATGAAAAACCTTGTTTGATGGCATAATTTAGCGGCTGAGCAATCACGTCCCCTGTGACATTGGCAATTTGCTGTTCCCAGTCAAAGTCAAACCCGTCGAGAACGTCTTGCAACTGTTTGGCAAATTGTACATTCCCATGGATATGTATCTCATTGGAGAACAAGTGCTCTGGGTGTTTGGCCAGCTTCAGCAGACTTATCGCATTAGCGGTGATTAATAAATCCGCATTTTCTTCATCATTATGAGTCAGCTTGATTGCTGACTGATGAAATGAGACGTGTAAATATTGCTGCCAGTCCTGAATATGAATCACGATCACACGATTTTCAAAAGTATTAAGCCGTTCGCGCGTTTCAGGATCCTGTTTCAATGCCTGATTAACAGCCAATTCGATTGGACGTAATAAAATGGCCATTAGTCTAGAATTTATAACCGCGATGAAGTGAGACGATACCGGCGGTCATATTGTGATATTCACAACGTTCAAAACCGACATCCGTCATCATCTGTTTTAAGGTTTCCTGATCCGGATGCATACGGATGGATTCAGCCAGATAGCGATAGCTGTCTTCGTCCCCAGTAAAAATTTTGCCCAGCTGCGGCAGAATCTTAAATGAATAAGCATCATAAATCGGTGCCATCCACTCAGCTGGCTTGGAAAACTCTAAGACCATCAGTTGGCCGCCTGGCTTGAGTACACGAAACATTGATGCCAGTGCTTTATCTTTATCCGTGACATTACGTAAACCAAAAGCAATGGTAATACAGTTGAAACTGTTGTCAGGAAACGGCAGGGCTTCAGCATTGGCCTGAACGTATTCAATATTCCCAACAATGCCGTCATCCGTCAGGCGGTCACGACCAACATTAAGCATAGACGCATTGATATCAGCTAATACAACTTTGCCTGTATCACCTACCAGTTTTGAAAACTGTCGGGTCAGATCGCCTGTACCGCCGGCAATATCCAATACGGTTGCCCCACGACGAACACCACTGTTCATAATGGTAAAGTGCTTCCAGAAGCGATGAATACCGAGCGACATTAAGTCGTTCATCAGATCATATTTACCTGCAACCGAGTGAAAAACCTCGGCGACATGTTTGGCTTTTTCGGCCGTGGGTACTTCTTTATAACCGAAATGGGTGGTGTCTTTGGCTTCCATAACTTGACCTATTACTGTTGGCGCTGATAACCGGCTTTCTGAAGTCGGTTAAGGTAGTCTTGCCATAAAGGATCCTGATGGATGGCAAGTTCGTACAAATAGTCCCATGTGAAAAGACCACTGTCATGTCCGTCATCAAAAAACAATTTGAGTGCATAATGACCAACAGGCTCTATTTTTTCGAGACCGACGTTTTCTTTATGTGTCTGCAAAACTTCCTGTCCGGGACCATGCCCACGAACCTCTGCTGAAGGTGAGTGGACACGGAGATATTCTGCTGACAAACGATACTGCTTATCACCATAGCTCAGAGATAGACACTTGGATTGTTTGTGTAACGTAATCTCTGTTGGTAGTGGTATTTCTGCCATCAAGAATGCCTTATAGGATATAACGTGATAAATCTTCGTCTTCAGCAACCACGGAAAGTTGCTCATTGACATAGTCTTTATCGACGGTGACAGACAGATTTTCTTCGCTGCCAGCTTCATATGAAATCTGTTCTAACAACTTTTCTAGCATGGTATGTAAACGGCGGGCACCAATGTTTTCTGTCTTTTCATTGACTTCCCATGCCAGCTCAGCAATGCGCTCAATACCGTCGTCGGTGAAGCTTAACTCAACCCCTTCTGTTGCCAGAAGCGCAATATATTGCTCCGTCAGAGAAGCGTCAGGCTCAGTCAAAATGCGAACAAAATCCGCAGAGGAAAGCGCATCCAGTTCAACGCGAATAGGTAAGCGACCTTGCAGTTCAGGTATTAAGTCGGAGGGTTTGCTTAAGTGGAATGCACCTGATGCGATAAACAGAATATGGTCGGTTTTGATCATGCCATATTTGGTCGAAACAGTGCTTCCCTCTACCAGAGGTAAAAGGTCACGTTGCACACCAGCACGAGATACATCCGCATTGTTACTGCTTTCACCTCGACCGGTAATCTTATCGATTTCATCCAGAAAAACGATGCCATTTTGTTCAACACTGTCTAACACTTTGGCTTTCAATTCTTCTTCATTGATAAGTTTCAGTGCTTCTTCTTCAGACAGCAGTCGCATGGCATGAGCGACAGTAATTTTGCGCATACTTTTACGTTGTGAGCCCATACTTTGAAACATTTCTTGTAACTGGCTGGTCATTTCTTCCATGCCTGGAGGTGACATGATTTCAACGCCGACGTTAGGGGCGTTCAATTCCAGTTCTATCTCACGATCGTCAAGTTTTCCTTCACGCAGCATTTTGCGGAAACGTTGGCGAGTGGTTGATTCATCTTCTGTTTCAACATCGCGTGCAGGGCGAAGCAGGGCATTCAGAATACGTTCTTCAGCAGCATCTGCTGCTTTGTTCTTTACCGATGATATCGCCTCTTCACGCAGCATTTTCATGGCTGTTTCAGCAAGATCACGAATGATTGATTCGACATCACGGCCTACATAACCCACTTCAGTAAATTTGGTGGCTTCTACTTTAATGAATGGCGCATTAGCTAAAGCGGCGAGTCTTCGGGCGATCTCTGTTTTACCGACGCCGGTGGGACCAATCATAAGGATATTTTTAGGAGTCACTTCATGTTGAAGTGCTGCATCGAGCTGCTTACGACGCCAGCGGTTACGGAGTGCAATGGCGACGGCTTTTTTAGCTGCCTGTTGTCCAATGATGCGTTTATCGAGTTCGTTAACAATTTGTTTCGGAGTTAATGATTGCATGATAGATATCAGTTTGAGTCCAGAGTTTCGATTGTAAGGTTGTGATTGGTATAGATGCAGATGTCAGCGGCAATATTCAAGCCTTTTTCCACAATTTCTCTGGCGCTGAGAGCCGTATTTTGTAACAAAGCGGTTGCTGCTGCCTGAGCAAAAGGGCCACCAGAGCCAATAGCAATAAGGCCATGCTCTGGTTCAATGACGTCACCATTACCAGAAATAATGAGGGAGGCTTCTTTATCTGCGACAGCAAGTAAGGCTTCAAGTCGACGCATCATTCTGTCTGTGCGCCAATCTTTGGCAAGTTCAAGCGCGCTCCGTGTCAGATTGCCCTGATGCTTCTCTAATTTTGCTTCAAACCGTTCAAATAGCGTGAACGCATCCGCTGTGCCACCGGCGAAACCAGCAATGACTTTACCGTGATATAACCGTCGGACTTTGCGCGCATTACCTTTCATTATTGTGTTGCCAAGACTGACTTGCCCATCACCACCAATGACGACCTGACCGTCACGGCGATAAGAAAGGATGGTCGTACCGCGGTACTGCTCCATAAATGTCTCCTGTTTTGTAAAAATTAATACAGATTTATATCGGCTAATAATATACTATTACGGCTTTCATACTTCAGTTAATCACACTACAGATTTAGCCAAGCTAATCACTCAGACCTCAGCTAATCGAGAATTACTGATTTAAGTGTTGACATTAGTGTGAGTTTTACGGAAAATGCCACGTCTTTAGTGGAGGGGTTCCCGAGCGGCCAAAGGGATCAGACTGTAAATCTGACGGTTCTACCTTCGAAGGTTCGAATCCTTCCCCCTCCACCATTAAATAAACAAGATGACTGAATTGCGGGTGTAGTTCAATGGTAGAACTCCAGCCTTCCAAGCTGATCACGTGGGTTCGATTCCCATCACCCGCTCCATTTTTGATTGGAAGAATTTAGGCCCGCATAGCTCAGTCGGTAGAGCGCATCCATGGTAAGGATGAGGTCATCAGTTCGATTCTGATTGCGGGCTCCACAATTTGTCTTAGGCAGGGAGTTCCTGCCTGTTTTGATTTTTTGGCTCAATAAAATTTAGTGCCGGGGATACTACTCATGTCTAAAGCAAAATTTGAACGTTCTAAACCCCACGTCAACGTGGGCACCATAGGTCACGTTGACCATGGTAAAACTACGCTGACAGCGGCGATCACCAAAGTGTTGGGTGAATTAAGTGGTGGTGAATTCAAAGATTACGCGGATATTGATAACGCACCAGAAGAAAGAGAACGTGGTATCACAATCTCAACCGCTCATGTGGAATACGAAACAGCCAACCGTCACTACGCACACGTAGACTGCCCAGGCCATGCTGACTATGTTAAAAACATGATCACCGGTGCGGCACAAATGGACGGCGCGATTCTGGTTGTAAACGCAGCTGACGGTCCTATGCCACAAACACGTGAACACATCCTGTTATCACGTCAGGTAGGTGTACCTTACATCATCGTTTACCTGAACAAAGCCGACATGGTTGACGACGAAGAACTGATTGAATTGGTAGAAATGGAAGTACGTGAGTTGTTAGACAGCTATGACTTCCCAGGTGATGACACCCCAATCATTGTTGGTTCAGCGCTGAAAGCGTTAGAAGGCGACACAAGTGAAATTGGTGCGCCATCAATCATTCGTTTAGCTGAAGCAATGGATACCTACTTCCCAGAACCAGAACGTGCAATTGACGGTGCGTTCCTGATGCCGATTGAAGACGTATTCTCAATCTCAGGTCGTGGTACGGTTGTTACTGGTCGTGTTGAACGCGGTATTGTTAAAGTGGGTGACGAATTAGAAATCGTTGGTATCAAAGACACCCAAAAAACCACCTGTACTGGTGTTGAAATGTTCCGCAAGCTGTTAGATCAAGGTCAAGCAGGTGACAACGTAGGTGTTCTGTTGCGCGGTACAAAACGTGAAGACGTCGACCGTGGTCAAGTACTGGCACACCCAGGCACAATCAAACCACACACACGTTTTGAAGCAGAAGTATACGTACTGTCAAAAGATGAAGGTGGTCGTCACACGCCATTCTTCAATGGTTACCGTCCACAGTTCTACTTCCGTACAACTGACGTGACAGGCGCATGTGAATTACCATCAGGTGTAGAAATGGTTATGCCTGGTGATAACGTTAAGATGGACGTAACTTTGATTGCACCGATTGCGATGGAAGAAGGGTTACGTTTTGCTATTCGTGAAGGCGGCCGCACTGTTGGTGCCGGTGTCGTTAGTAAAATCGTCGAATAGTATAAGGATGCCACGATGCTGAGTGCATAGGCACTCAGCAATTTTTGAGAGCATATGATAGGCCAGTAGCTCAATTGGCAGAGCGACGGTCTCCAAAACCGTAGGTTGGGGGTTCGATTCCCTCCTGGCCTGCCATCATATGTTTTCCTCAAAGCGGATATAACGAATAAAATGGCAGACAATATTAAACTAATTATCGCAGTTGTCTTAATGGCGGCTGCGATTACTTTGTTTTATACATACGCAGAGTATTCAACATTGTTACGCGTGTTAGGCTTGTTAGTAGTTGCAGGCGTATCATTGTTTATCGCTTCAAAAACAACTATCGGCTCAACAGTTTTATCTTATGTTAGAGATACCAATGTTGAAGTAAGAAAAGTTGTATGGCCTACGCGTCAAGAAACAGTCCAAACGACTTTGGTCGTTATCTTAATGGTGATGATGGTCGCATTGATGCTATGGGGCGTTGATTCGTTATTAGGTTGGGGCGTCCGCGCTCTGACACTATAAAACAGGGTTTCAAATGAGTAAACGTTGGTATGTAATTCAGGCTTATTCAGGCTTTGAAGCACAAGTAAAACGATCTCTTGAAGAGCGTATTAATCGCCTTGAGCTGCAAGATAAGTTCGGTGAAATCCTCGTTCCGACTGAAGAAGTCGTTGAGATGAAAGAAGGTCAAAAGCGGAAGAGTGAACGTAAATTCTTCCCTGGTTATGTCCTCGTCAACATGGAAATGGATGACGAAACATGGCATGTGGTAAATGAACTACCACGTGTACTTCGCTTTATTGGTGGTACAGGCGACAGGCCGGCTCCAATTAGTGAAGCAGAAGCTAATCAAATCTTACAACGCGTTCAAGATGGTGCTGAAAGTCCAAGACCGAAAGTCATGTTTGAACCCGGTGAAGTGGTTCGTGTTACTGATGGCCCATTCAACGACTTTACAGGCGTTGTTGAAGAAGTGAATTACGAGAAAAGTAAATTGCGTGTTGAGGTGGTTATTTTCGGACGTTCAACACCAGTGGAATTAGAATTTAGCCAGGTAGCTAAAGGCTAAGTTCGACAAAGGTCAACCCTAATTGCGTTGACTATATTTAGCGGGGAGCTGAAAAGCGTTTGTACCCATAAGGAGAAATCATGGCAAAGAAAATTGAAGCTTACATCAAGCTACAAGTGCCAGCAGGCGGAGCGAATCCAAGCCCACCAGTTGGTCCAGCGTTAGGTCAGAAAGGCGTGAACATCATGGAGTTCTGTAAAGCCTTCAACGCGCAAACACAGAACCTAGAAAACGGCCTGCCAATCCCGGTCGTGATCACCGTTTATAATGATAAAAGTTTTACTTTTATCACTAAAACACCTCCTGCTTCAGTTCTGTTGAAAAAAGCAGCTGGTTTGAAAAGCGGCAGCAGCCGTCCAAATGCTGACAAAGTCGGTACAGTGACTCGCGCTCAATTAGAAGAAATTGCAAATACTAAAATGCCTGACTTGTCAGCTGCTGACTTAGACGCTGCTGTAAGAACAATTGCAGGTACTGCACGTAGCATGGGTCTGAACACGGAGGGTGTTGAGTAATGGCTGCTTTAGGTAAAAGAACTCGCGCTATCCGCGAAAAATTAAAAAATGGCAAAGTATTCTCAATTGATGATGCTTTAACATTCGTCAAAGAAAACGCTTCAGCAAAATTTGTTGAATCAATCGATGTTTCAATCAACTTAGGTGTTGACCCACGTAAATCTGACCAGGTTGTACGTAGTTCAACAGTCTTACCTAACGGTACTGGTAAAACGGTTCGCGTTGCAGTGTTTGCACAAGGTGCGAATGCGGATGCCGCTAAAGAAGCCGGTGCTGATATCGTTGGTTTTGAAGATTTGGCTGAAGATATCAAAAAAGGCAATATGGATTTTGATGTCGTTATTGCATCACCTGATGCTATGCGTATCGTTGGTACACTTGGTCAGGTTTTAGGTCCACGTGGTCTGATGCCTAACCCTAAAGTGGGTACTGTGACACCGAATGTTGCTGAAGCAGTAAAAAATGCAAAAGCGGGTCAGGTTCGTTACCGTACTGATAAAGCTGGTATCATCCATTGCCCAATTGGTAATGCGAGCTTTGATACAGACGCATTACTTCAAAACTTACAAGCGTTGATTGATGACCTGAATAAGCTTAAACCAAGCTCAGCAAAAGGTGTTTATATCAAACGTATCAGTGTCTCTAGCACAATGGGTGCTGGTGTCACTGTAGACAAATCTTTCTTAGGATAGATTAAAAATTTGGACCGCTCAGCCTTATGGCTGAGTCGTCTAAGACCGCAGGTAAGAAATTTTAATTGGCTCATTAACTATGAGCGAGCCTGCGCAGACGGGTTCAGCTGCAGAATCTCTGACGTTGAATACCGTAAAGGTGGGAGTGTTAGCACTCTCTTTTTTAGCAACTATTCATTCATGAACATGAATGAACCTAAGGAGGTCTTAGGTGGCTTTAAATCTTGAAGGTAAAAAGGCCGTCGTTGCTGAGGTCGCTGAAGTTGCTGCCAATGCTTATTCTGCAATTGCTGCAGAATATCGTGGATTGACAGTTTCTGAAATGACCGAGCTACGTGTTGCAGCTCGTAAACAAAATGTTTACTTGCGTGTAGTTCGTAACACATTAGCTCGCCGTGCTGTAGAAGGTACTGATTTCGCCTGCATGCAGGAAGGAATGACAGGTCCTCTGATTCTTGGCTTCTCTATGGAAGATCCAGGTGCAGTAGCACGGGTCATGGGTGATTTTGCGAAAGATAAAAAACAACTCGAAGTCAAAATGGTTTCTCTGGGTGGAAAATTATTCCCTGCCAGCGAACTTGAAAGACTGGCGAAGATGCCAACCAAAGAACAAGCTATCAGCATGTTCATGGGCACCATCAAAGCCCCTATCGAGAAATTTGTTCGTACTTTGCAAGCACCTACCAGCAAGATGGTTCGTACGTTCGCGGCTGTTCGCGATGCGAAAGACGCAGCTTAATCCACTATTGGATTGGGCAAGTTAATAAATTCTGTAAGCTTGAAATAGGAAAATTATCATGGCTGTATCTAAAGACGATATTTTGGAAGCGATTTCCAATATGACAGTTGTAGAGATCGTTGATCTGATCGAAGCAATGGAAGAAAAATTTGGTGTAACTGCTGCTGCTCCAGTTGCGGCTGTTGCTGCTGCTCCAGCTGCTGCGGCTGCTGAAGAGCAAAGCGAATTCAACGTTGTAATGACTAGCTTCGGTGACAACAAAGTTGCTGTAATCAAAGTTATTCGTGGCATTACAGGTCTTGGCTTGAAAGAAGCTAAAGACATGGTTGAAGGCGTACCTGCTACAGTTAAAGAAGGCGTTGAAAAAGCTGAAGCTGAAGACGTTGTTAAACAACTTACTGAAGCTGGTGCGACTGCTGAACTTAAGTAAGCGTCTCACATATCGCAATGGTCATTTGATCACTGCGAAAAAGAAAATGGCTGGTGACTTTGGTCACCGGCCTTTTTCCGTTGCTGGTCAGTGCATATTACTGACCATTAAGAAAACAATCTTTCCTGAAGTCCACAAGTGTGAACTCAGGACGTTCTTCGAGGTGTAATAAATGGCCTATACGTTTACCGAGAAAAAACGGATTCGTAAAGATTTTGGCAAGCGTCCAAGTGTCTTGAAAGTTCCAAACCTTCTAGCTACCCAGGTGAATTCCTATCAGGATTTCCTGCAGATGGGCGTCGCTGCAGATGAGCGCGGAGCAAAAGGGTTACATGCCGCTTTTGAATCTGTGTTCCCTATTAAGAGCCATACAGGCATGGCAGAGCTACAATATGTCAGCTATCGTTTAGGCACTCCATCTTTTGACGTCAAAGAATGTCAATTGCGCGGTGTAACCTATGCCGCACCTTTGAGAGTAAAAATGCGTCTTGTCATTTATGACAAAGATGCCCCTGCAAAATCAAAAGTCGTCAAAGACATTAAAGAGCAGGAAGTCTATATGGGAGAGATCCCGTTAATGACAGAAAAAGGTAACTTTGTCATTAACGGTACAGAGCGCGTTATCGTGTCGCAACTACACCGTTCACCTGGTGTGTTCTTCGACAGCGATCGTGGTAAAACACACTCTTCCGGTAAAATCTTATTTAACGCACGCGTTATTCCTTATCGTGGTTCATGGCTCGACTTCGAGTTTGATCCTAAAGATGCTGTTTTCGTGCGTATTGACCGTCGCCGTAAATTGCCCGCGACCGTTCTATTAAGAGCCCTGGGATATAACAACCAAGAAATTCTGGAGATTTTCTTCAGCACAGATAGTTTCGTCAGAAAAGGCGATAACTTCGAAATGAAACTCGAACCACAACGTTTGAGGGGCCAATCAGTGCCTTTCGAAATTGTTGATACTGATGGTGAAGTTATTGTCGAAGCTGAGCGTCAAATTACTGGACGTCATATTCGTCGTATGGAGAAGTCAGATATTTCTTCACTAACGGTTCCTTCGTCTTATCTTGTTGGTAAAGTGATTGCCAAAGATATGATTGATCCTGAAACAGGTGAATTACTTGCATCTGCCAATGATGAAATTACTGAAGATCTGTTAGAAGCTTTCGCTCGTTTTGATATCAATGAAATCGAAACTATCTACGCAAACGACCTCGATGATGGTCCGTTTATGTCAGATACGATGCGTCTGGATGAAACACGCTCGCCATTAGAAGCGAAAGTTGAAATCTACCGCATGATGCGCCCTGGTGAACCACCTACAGAAGACGCTGCTGAGAATTTATTCACCAGCCTATTCTTCACACTGGATCGCTATGATCTTTCTAACGTCGGTCGCATGAAGTTCAACCGTCGCCTTGGTCGTGAAGAGATGGAAGGTGAAGGTACGCTGTCAAAAGAAGACATCCTGGATGTCTTGAAAGAGTTAATCGCGATCCGTAACGGTAATGGTGTGGTTGATGATATCGATCACTTAGGCAATCGTCGTGTACGTAGCGTAGGTGAGATGGCTGAAAACCAATTCCGTGTTGGTCTGGTTCGTGTTGAGCGTGCTGTACGTGAACGCTTGAGTATTGCTGAGTCAGAAGGCTTAATGCCACAACAACTGATTAATGCAAAACCTGTTGCTGCAGCAATTAAAGAGTTCTTTGGCTCAAGCCAGCTTTCACAGTTTATGGATCAAAACAATCCATTATCTGAAGTGACTCACAAACGCCGTGTATCTGCTTTAGGCCCAGGTGGTCTGACTCGTGAACGCGCTGGGTTTGAGGTGCGTGACGTACATCCGACACATTATGGTCGTGTATGTCCAATCGAGACACCTGAGGGTCCAAACATCGGTTTGATTAACTCGCTTGCTACCTATGCACGTACTAACGAATATGGCTTCATCGAAACGCCATACCGTAAAGTGATTGATGGTAAAGCGACCGATGAAATTGTTTACCTATCAGCTATTGATGAAGGCGAATATAAAATCGCTCAGGCAACCATTGCATTGAATGAAGATAATTCAATCGCTGAGAATATGGTTCACTGTCGTTACCGCAATGAGTCATCACTGACGCCATCTGAACAAGTACAGTTGATGGACGTATCGCCTCGTCAGGTGGTATCGGTAGCCGCATCACTGATTCCATTCCTTGAGCATGATGACGCGAACCGTGCTTTGATGGGCTCGAACATGCAACGTCAGGCTGTTCCTACATTACGTGCAGATAAACCATTAGTCGGTACAGGTATCGAACGTGTTGTAGCACAAGACTCAGGCGTGATGGTCACGGCAAAACGTGGTGGTATGGTGGATTCAGTTGACGCCAGCCGTATCGTTATTCGTGTTAATGATGATGAAACTGAAGGTTCAGAATCAGGCGTCGATATTTATAACTTGATTAAATATGCACGTTCTAACCAAAGCACTTGTATTAACCAACGCCCTATTGTGAAACCGGGTGATGTGGTAGGTGCTGGTGATGTTCTTGCTGATGGTCCATCTACAGATAAAGGTGAGTTAGCACTGGGACAAAATATCCTGGTCGCATTCATGCCTTGGAATGGTTATAACTTCGAGGATTCGATCCTTGTTTCTGAGCGCGTGGTTGAAGAAGATCGCTTCACAACTATTCATATTCAGGAACTGAACTGCTTAGCGCGTGATACCAAACTGGGTACGGAAGAAATCACTAGTGATATCCCGAACGTCAGTGAAAGTGCCCTGGCAAAACTGGATGAGTCTGGCATTGTCTATGTGGGTGCCGAAGTCAAACCTGGCGACATTTTGGTTGGTAAAGTCACGCCAAAAGGTGAAACGCAATTAACACCAGAAGAAAAACTGTTAAGAGCGATCTTTGGTGAAAAAGCGGCTGATGTTAAAGATTCGTCTTTACGTGTTCCATCTGGCACATACGGTACGGTTATTGACGTTCAAGTCTTCACTCGTGATGGTGTAGAAAAAGATGAACGTACACGTGAAATTGAGAAAGCGGAACTTGAGAAAGTTTGGGCTGACTTAAAAGATCAGAACCGTATTATGGTTGAAGACGTATTTGAGCGTCTGGAACGTGCTTTGGTTGGCAAAGTTGCTGAAGGTGGTCCAAACCTGAAAGCGGGTACTAAACTGACTAAAGAATATTTAGACGGTTTGGAGCATGCTAAGTGGTTTGATTTACGTATGGAGTCAGAAGACCTCAATACACAACTTGAACATGCTAATGCTCATCTGAAACAGTACCGTCAGGAAATGGAAGATGCTTTTGAACTGAAGAAAGAGAAATTGACTTCAGGTCATGATTTAGCGCCAGGCGTTCAACGTATGGTTAAAGTCTTCTTAGCTGTTAAACGTCGTATCCAGCCAGGTGATAAAATGGCGGGTCGTCATGGTAACAAAGGTGTTATCTCTAACATCGTACCTGTTGAAGATATGCCATACACAGAAGATGGTCGTCCAGTAGACATCGTATTGAACCCACTGGGTGTACCTTCACGTATGAATATCGGTCAGATTCTTGAGGTGCATTTAGGCTGGGCTGCTCGTGGACTGGGCTACCGTATTGAAGAAATGTTAGAACAGCAAAAAGGTATTGCTGAGCTGCGAGGTTTCTTGGATAAGGTCTACAACACAAGCGGGACCAAAGAAGATCTTGACTCATTAACCGACGATGAAATTATTGAGTTAGCGAAAAACCTCAAAGGTGGTGTGCCGATGGCAACACCCGTATTTGATGGTGCTGACGAAGAAGAAATCAAAAACATGCTGGAACTGGCTGGTCTGCCACGTAGTGGTCAGGCAAGACTGATTGACGGTAGAACAGGTGATTTCTTCCACCGCCCAGTGACGATTGGTTACATGCACATGCTGAAACTGAATCACTTGGTTGATGACAAAATGCATGCTCGTTCTACTGGTCCATACAGCTTGGTTACACAACAACCGCTGGGTGGTAAAGCACAGTTCGGTGGTCAACGTTTCGGTGAGATGGAGGTCTGGGCACTACAAGCTTATGGTGCTGCTTATACCTTGCAAGAAATGTTAACTGTGAAGTCAGATGATGTTAATGGTCGTACTAAGATTTATAAAAACATCGTTGATGGTGATTATCGAATGGACGCAGGTATGCCTGAGTCATTCAAAGTATTAACCCGTGAGATTCGCTCACTTGGTATTGATGTCGACTTGGTCGATGAATAAGACATACCGGGTTGTTACAGATAATCAAGATATTAGCCGTCTAACGGCAGCGGAGAATGAAAGATGAAAGACTTGCTTAATTTGTTAAAGCAACAAACTCAGCCAGAAGAATTTGACGCCATTCGCATCGGCCTTGCCTCACCTAAAATGGTGAGATCATGGTCATTTGGCGAAGTCAAAAAACCAGAAACCATCAACTACCGTACTTTTAAACCGGAACGTGAAGGTTTGTTTTGCTGCAAAATTTTTGGTCCTGTAAAAGACTACGAATGCTTATGCGGTAAATACAAACGCTTAAAACACCGTGGTGTTATTTGTGAAAAATGTGGCGTTGAGGTGACTGTCGCCAAAGTACGTCGTGAGCGTATGGGGCACATTGAACTCGCTAGCCCGGTTGCACATATCTGGTTCCTGAAATCATTACCATCACGTATTTCATTATTCTTAGATATGACACTGCGTGATATTGAGCGTGTATTGTATTTTGAAGCGTTCATCGTCGTCGATCCCGGTATGACGCCTTTAGAAAAAGGTCAGTTGCTGTCTGATGAGACCTTCCTGCAGGCAGTTGAAGAATACGGTGATGAATTTGATGCGCGAATGGGGGCGGAAGCTGTACAGCAGTTATTGCGCAACATTAACGTCGCCAAAGAAATTGAAACTATCCGTGAAGAAATTGATGGCACTAACTCAGAAACAAAAATCAAAAAACTGAGCAAACGCCTGAAACTGATGGAAGCATTTCATGAGTCGGGTAACAAACCAGAATGGATGGTGATGGAAGTGCTTCCAGTACTACCACCTGATCTGCGTCCTCTGGTTCCTCTTGATGGTGGTCGATTTGCGACATCGGATCTAAATGATTTATATCGTCGTGTCATCAACCGTAATAATCGTCTGAAACGTTTATTAGATTTGAACGCACCTGACATTATCGTTCGTAATGAAAAACGTATGCTGCAAGAGTCAGTAGACGCATTACTAGATAACGGTCGCCGTGGACGTGCTATCACAGGCACAAACCGCATGCCATTGAAATCTCTGGCAGACATGATTAAAGGTAAGCAGGGTCGTTTCCGTCAGAACTTGTTAGGTAAGCGTGTCGACTATTCTGGCCGTTCAGTTATCGTGGTTGGCCCATATCTGAAATTACACCAGTGTGGTCTGCCTAAGAAAATGGCATTGGAATTATTCAAACCATTTATCTATGGCAAGCTTGAACGTGCAGGTCTGGCGACAACGATTAAAGCTGCTAAGAAAATGGTAGAACGCGAAGGACCTGAAGTTTGGGATATCCTGGAAGATGTGATTCGTGAACACCCGGTCATGCTTAACCGTGCACCGACTCTGCATAGATTAGGTATTCAAGCGTTTGAACCATTACTTATTGAAGGTAAGGCGATTCAGCTTCACCCATTAGTTTGTAGTGCGTTTAATGCTGACTTTGACGGTGACCAAATGGCGGTTCACGTACCATTATCATTAGAAGCACAGTTAGAAGCGCGTTCACTGATGATGGCAACCAATAATATTCTGTCTCCAGCTAATGGTGAGCCAGTCATCATTCCATCACAGGACGTGGTATTGGGTCTTTATTACATGACGCGCGACCGTGTGAATGAGAAGGGTGAAGGTAGTGTTTTTGCGGACCTTTCAGAATTGCGTCGTGCTTACGATAACAGAGTCGTTTCGCTGCATGCGAAAGTAACGGTGCGTCTGGAAGAAACTGATATTACTTTGCCTGAACCTGAGCAAACTCGTCGCATTCGTGTAGAAACAACAGTCGGTCGTGCGATTCTATTTAGCATCGTGCCAAAAGGTCTGCCGTTCTCAGTAGTTGATCGTGCGATGACGAAAAAAGCGATTGGTGATCTTATTAACACTTGTTACCGTCGTTTAGGTCTTAAAGATACTGTTATCTTTGCTGATCAGTTGATGTACCTTGGCTTCACTCAGGCAACACAGTCTGGTGCATCTGTTGGTGCAGACGATATGGTTATCCCTGTCGAAAAAGCATCAATCCTTGCGAAGGCTGAAGCAGAAGTTGAAGAAATTGCATCTCAATATGCCTCTGGTTTAGTAACTGATGGTGAACGTTACAACAAGATTATCGATATCTGGTCACGCACTAATGACCAAGTTGCAAAAGCGATGATGGACGGTATTGGTAAAGATACAGTTACCGATGCCGAAGGTAATTCAGTTGAACAAGTCTCAATGAACTCCATTTATATGATGGCTGATTCTGGTGCTCGTGGTTCTGCAGCGCAGATTCGTCAGCTTGCTGGTATGCGTGGTCTGATGGCTAAACCAGATGGTTCAATCATCGAGACACCTATCACGGCGAACTTCCGTGAAGGTCTGGACGTTTTGCAGTACTTTATTTCGACTCACGGTGCTCGTAAAGGTTTGGCCGATACAGCATTGAAAACAGCAAACTCAGGTTATTTGACACGTCGTTTGGTCGATGTTTCTCAAGACTTGGTTGTTGTTGAAGAAGATTGCGGCACAACATTAGGTTTAAACATGTCACCTATCATTGAGGGTGGTGATGTTGTTGAACCACTTGGTGAACGTGTACTTGGACGTGTTGTAGCACAAGACCTGAAATCATCTGATGGCGAGCGTATTGTACTCGCTGCTGGTGAAATGATTGATGAAGCAGCGGTCAATAAACTTGAAAGTGAAGGTATTGACGAAGTTATGGTACGTAGTGCGATTACTTGTGAATCTCGCTATGGTGTCTGTGCATCGTGTTATGGACGTGACTTAGGTCGTGGCCATCAAATCAACGTTGGTGAAGCGGTAGGTGTTATCGCTGCTCAGTCAATCGGTGAACCTGGAACACAGTTAACGATGCGTACCTTCCACATCGGTGGTGCGGCATCAAGAACAGCTGCCGATAACTCTGTTGCCTTGAAATATAAAGGTAATATCCGTTACCACAACATTAAATATGTTCAAAACTCTGCCGGTAAGTTTATTGCCGTTTCACGTTCAGGTGAATTACACCTGATTGATGAAAATGGCCGTGAGCGTGAGCGCTATAAGATCCCTTATGGTGCTGAAATGACAGTAGCTGACAATGAAGCTGTCGATGCAGGTCAAATTGTGGCTAACTGGGATCCGCATACGCATCCGGTTGTAACCGAGGTAGCAGGTGTTGTTCAGCTAAGTGATCTGGTTGAAGGTGTGACAGTTGATAAAACTGTCGACGAAGTGACAGGTCTGACGAGCTTCATTGTTCGTGAACCTAAACAACGTAGCAGTTCTGCAAAAGACATGCGTCCTATGGTTCGCCTGACAGATGCAAATGGTAGCGATGTATTTATTCCAGGGACAGATATTCCTGCAATGTACTTCCTGCCAGGTGGTGCGATTGTTCGTGTTAGTGATGGACAAGAAGTTGAAATCGGTGACATCGTTGCACGTATTCCTCAGGAAAGTAGTAAAACTCGTGATATTACGGGTGGTCTGCCACGTGTTGCTGACCTGTTCGAAGCACGTAAACCAAAAGATCCTGCTTTGATGGCAGAAATCAGCGGTACGGTCAGCTTTGGTAAAGAAACAAAAGGTAAACAACGTCTGATCATCACGCCTAAAGAAGGCGAACCGTATGAAGAGTTAATTCCAAAATGGCGTCATATCTCTGTGTTTGAAGGTGAACACATTGAGAAAGGTGAGATGTTAGTAGATGGGCCAGAAGACCCACATGATATCTTGCGCTTGAAAGGTGTCTTGGCATTAGCTAACTATATGGTGAGCGAGGTACAGGAAGTTTACCGTCTACAAGGCGTTAAAATTAACGATAAGCATATTGAAGTGATTGTGCGTCAGATGCTGCGTAAAGTTGAAATTGATGCCGTCGGTGATAGTAAATTCCTGAAAGGCGAGCAAGTTGAATACGACCGCGTACTTGATGCTAATGATGAACTGCGTGCTAAAGAGAAAGTTGAATGTACGTTTACACCGCTGCTGTTAGGTATTACAAAAGCCTCACTGGCAACGGAGTCATTCATTTCAGCAGCATCGTTCCAGGAAACTACACGTGTGCTGACGGATGCCGCTGTGACAGGTAAGAGTGATAACTTACGTGGCTTGAAAGAGAACGTTATTGTTGGTCGTCTGATTCCTGCCGGTACTGGTCTTGCTTATCATAAAGAGCGCCAGCGTCGTCGTCAGGAAGCATTAGGTGAGTCACCAGTGACTAAATCATCAGCAGTAACTGAAGATAAAGACGAAGAAATCAAAGAGGTTTCATAAAGTTGTTGACGTAAGGCATCTTACGTTATAAAATTCGTCTTCTTTGTCGGGCACTCAGAAATCGAGTGCCCGCTTTTTAATGGGTGGTAATGCGAGAATAATAGTATCGCAGGATACCATCGATAGATATTTGTTAAGGTTGTACTAATGGCAACAATTAATCAGTTGGTTCGTAAGCCAAGATTGAAACAAAAGAAAAAGAATAACGTACCGGCATTGCAAGCATGTCCGCAACGCCGTGGTGTATGTACTCGTGTTTACACAACTACACCAAAAAAACCTAACTCAGCGATGCGTAAAGTAGCCCGTGTTCGTTTGACTAATGGTTTTGAAGTGACTTCTTACATCGGTGGTGAAGGCCATAACCTGCAAGAACATAGTGTTGTTCTGATTCGTGGCGGTCGTGTTAAAGACTTACCTGGTGTTCGTTATCACACTGTTCGTGGCGCTCTAGACACCTCTGGTGTATCAGCTCGTCGCCAAGGCCGTTCTAAATATGGCGCTAAGCGTCCGAAGGGCTAAGTTACAAAACTTAAGCGTTAAACGTATAAAGTATTAGGAAAGACAAATGCCAAGAAGAAGGGTTGTTGCTAAACGTGAAGTACTGCCTGATCCGAAGTTTCAAAACATCGGTTTAGCGAAGTTCATCAACGTCATCATGAAAGATGGTAAAAAGTCTGTTGCTGAAAAAATTACTTACGGTGCATTAGATACTGTTTCTGAAAGTAAATCTGCTAACGGCTTAGAAATCTTTCAAAAAGCCATTGAAAATATCAGTCCGATGGTTGAAGTGAAATCTCGCCGTGTCGGTGGTGCTACTTATCAGGTGCCAGTAGAAGTTCGTCCAGAGCGCCGTGTAGCATTAGCGATGCGTTGGTTGGTTGAAGCATCACGTAAACGTGGTGAAAAATCAATGGGTATGCGCTTAGCTGGTGAAATTGCTGATGCCTACGAGAACAAAGGCACTGCAGTTAAGAAAAAAGAAGATACACACCGTATGGCAGAAGCGAACAAGGCATTCTCGCACTTCCGTTTCTAAAATTATTATTCTCCGTCACCAGCATAGTTCTGGTGACGGTTTGTTCTTTAACATTGTTGATTTAAGAGTAGCTAATAGTGGCACGTAGTACACCTATTAATAGATACCGAAATATAGGCATCATGGCTCATATTGACGCGGGTAAAACCACGACAACAGAGCGTGTTTTGTTCTATACGGGCATCTCACATAAAATTGGTGAAGTACACAATGGCGCTGCTGTTATGGACTGGATGGAGCAAGAGCAGGAACGCGGTATTACAATTACCTCAGCTGCTACAACATGCTTCTGGTCTGGCATGGATCAACAATTTGAACAACATCGTATTAACATCATTGATACACCCGGTCACGTAGACTTTACTATTGAAGTAGAAAGGTCCTTACGTGTACTAGACGGTGCTGTAGCTGTTTTCTGTGCAGTCGGCGGTGTCGAACCTCAATCAGAAACTGTTTGGCGTCAAGCCAACAAATATCACGTTCCTCGTCTGGCGTTCATTAATAAAATGGATCGCCAAGGAGCGAATTTTCTACGCGTCCTAGAGCAAATCAAAAATCGTCTTGGTGCAAAGCCTGTAGCTATGCAATTACCTATCGGCTCGGAAGATGAGTTTGAAGGTGTGGTAGATCTGGTTCGCATGAAAGCGATCTATTGGAATGAAGCCGATCTCGGTGTCACCTATGAACTACGTGATATTCCTGAATCGATGCTTGCTGAGTGTCAGAAATATCACGAAGCATTAGTCGAATCTGCTGCAGAATCAAGCGAAGAACTGATGAACCAGTATCTGGAAGTGGGTGAGTTAAGGCCAGATGAAATCAAACAAGGTATTCGTAATCAAACTCTAGCCAATGAAATCGTGCCTGCATTTTGTGGTTCAGCGTTTAAAAATAAAGGTGTTCAAGCCGTTCTGGATGCCGTTGTCGAGTATATGCCTGCCCCTAATGATGTGCCGGCTATTAAAGGTCTCGTTGATGTTGATAACGATGTTTACGAAACCCGAGAAGCTGATGATTCACAACCATTTGCAGCACTTGCTTTCAAAATAGCTTCTGATTCGTTTGTTGGTACATTAACTTTCTTCCGAGTTTATTCAGGCGTTTTAAAGTCAGGCGATGCCGTTTTTAATCCTGTTAAAGGAAAAAAAGAACGTATTGGTCGTTTGGTACAAATGCATGCAAATAGTCGTGAAGAAATCTCTGAAGTCAGAGCAGGGGATATTGCTGCCGCAATAGGTTTGAAGGACACCATTACTGGTGAAACACTATGTGATTTAGATCATAAAATCACATTAGAAAGAATGGAGTTCCCTGAACCCGTTATCTCTGTGGCAATTGAACCAAAAACTCAAGCAGATCAAGAGAAAATGAGCATTGCCCTAGGTAAGTTGGCTAAGGAAGATCCTTCTTTTAGAGTGAGTACAGATGAAGAATCTGCACAAACAATTATCGCCGGTATGGGGGAGTTGCACCTCGACATCATTATTGACCGCTTAAAACGTGAGTTTAGTGTCAGTGCAAATGTTGGTGCGCCTCAAGTTGCTTACCGTGAAACAATCCGTAAAACTGTTGATGCAGAAGGTAAATTTGTGCGCCAAAGTGGTGGTAAAGGCCAGTATGGACACGTCTGGATCAAAATTGAACCGCAAGAGCAGGGTGCTGGCTATGCCTTTGAAAATGCGGTTGTCGGCGGTACGGTACCAAAAGAATATATTTCATCTGTAGATAAGGGTATACAAGAGCAGATGAAAAATGGTGTAATAGCCGGCTACCCTGTGGAAGATGTCAAGGTAACCTTGTTTGACGGTTCCTACCATGATGTTGATTCCAGCGAAATGGCTTTTAAAGTTGCAGGCTCAATGGCATTTAGAAACGGTGCGCTAGAAGCGTCACCCGTTTTATTGGAACCTGTAATGAATATCGAGGTGGTAACACCTGAAGAATATATGGGTGATGTGATGGGTGATTTGAATCGCCGTCGCGGCATGGTCAGTGGTATGGGCGATGCACCTAGTGGAAAAATTATTAAGGCTGAAGTGCCTCTTGCAGAAATGTTTGGTTACGCAACTGATTTGCGTTCTGCTACTCAAGGTCGAGCAACTTACTCAATGGAGTTCGCCAAGTACAGTGAGATACCAAACAATGTTGCAGAAGCGATCATTAACAAAACTAAATAACGTAAGTTAAACGAGGTAGACGAGAATGTCCAAGTCAAAATTTGAACGTACAAAACCCCACGTCAACGTGGGCACCATAGGTCACGTTGACCATGGTAAAACTACGCTGACAGCGGCGATCACCAAAGTGTTGGGTGAATTAAGTGGTGGTGAATTCAAAGATTACGCGGATATTGATAACGCACCAGAAGAAAGAGAACGTGGTATCACAATCTCAACCGCTCATGTGGAATACGAAACAGCCAACCGTCACTACGCACACGTAGACTGCCCAGGCCATGCTGACTATGTTAAAAACATGATCACCGGTGCGGCACAAATGGACGGCGCGATTCTGGTTGTAAACGCAGCTGACGGTCCTATGCCACAAACACGTGAACACATCCTGTTATCACGTCAGGTAGGTGTACCTTACATCATCGTTTACCTGAACAAAGCCGACATGGTTGACGACGAAGAACTGATTGAATTGGTAGAAATGGAAGTACGTGAGTTGTTAGACAGCTATGACTTCCCAGGTGATGACACCCCAATCATTGTTGGTTCAGCGCTGAAAGCGTTAGAAGGCGACACAAGTGAAATTGGTGCGCCATCAATCATTCGTTTAGCTGAAGCAATGGATACCTACTTCCCAGAACCAGAACGTGCAATTGACGGTGCGTTCCTGATGCCGATTGAAGACGTATTCTCAATCTCAGGTCGTGGTACGGTTGTTACTGGTCGTGTTGAACGCGGTATTGTTAAAGTGGGTGACGAATTAGAAATCGTTGGTATCAAAGACACCCAAAAAACCACCTGTACTGGTGTTGAAATGTTCCGCAAGCTGTTAGATCAAGGTCAAGCAGGTGACAACGTAGGTGTTCTGTTGCGCGGTACAAAACGTGAAGACGTCGACCGTGGTCAAGTACTGGCACACCCAGGCACAATCAAACCACACACACGTTTTGAAGCAGAAGTATACGTACTGTCAAAAGATGAAGGTGGTCGTCACACGCCATTCTTCAATGGTTACCGTCCACAGTTCTACTTCCGTACAACTGACGTGACAGGCGCATGTGAATTACCATCAGGTGTAGAAATGGTTATGCCTGGTGATAACGTTAAGATGGACGTAACTTTGATTGCACCGATTGCGATGGAAGAAGGGTTACGTTTTGCTATTCGTGAAGGCGGCCGCACTGTTGGTGCCGGTGTCGTTAGTAAAATCGTTGAGTAATAGAAATGGCAGCAACGCAAACTATTAGAATTAGGCTGAAATCATTTGATCATCGTTTGATTGATCAATCAGCAAAAGAAATTGTTGAAACTGCAAAACGCACTGGTGCACGTATTAACGGTCCAATTCCGTTGCCTACCAAAAAAGAGCGTTTCACAGTATTGATTTCACCACACGTGAACAAAGATGCTCGTGAACAGTACGAAATTCGTACTCACAAACGTCTTATGGATATTGTTGAGCCTACTGATAAAACAGTAGATGCTTTAATGAAACTGGATCTCGCCGCCGGCGTTGATGTCCAGATTAAGTTGAATTAAGAGGGGCTGGGTCAATGACTATCGGACTCATCGGCCGTAAGCGTGGTATGACACGCATCTTCTCTGAAGATGGTGTTTCTACGCCAGTAACGGTAATTGAAGTAGAACCAAATCGTGTAAGTCAGCTTAAGACTATCGACACAGATGGTTATAACGCTATTCAACTTACAGTTGGTGAGCGTAAAGCATCACGTGTTACTAAGCCTCAGGCTGGTCACTTTGCAAAAGCGCAAGCTGCAGCTGGTCGTAAAGTCATGGAGTTCAGAGTTGATGAACTAAATGACTTAGCACTAGGTTCAGAATTGAAAGTTGATATTTTTGAAGACGGACAGAAGATTGACGTTTCTGGTGTCACTAAAGGTAAAGGTTTCGCTGGTGTTGTAAAACGCTATGGATTCCGTGGTGGTGATGCTACTCATGGTAACTCTCTGTCACACAGAGCACCTGGTTCAATCGGTCAATGTCAAACGCCTGGTCGTGTTTTCAAAGGCAAGAGAATGGCCGGACATATGGGTGACAAAAAACGTACCCTTCAAAACCTGTCAATCGTTAAGGTGGATTCAGAGCGCAATTTACTGTTAGTCAAAGGCTCAGTGCCCGGCGCTACAGGAAGCGATGTGATTATCCGCCCGGCTGTAAAAGCCTAGTAAGATTCTTAGGGGAATAAACGTGGATCTTCAATTACAATCATTTGACGGCAAAAAGGCAGGAAACATTACTGTTTCTGATGCTCTATTTGACCGTGAGTATAATGAGTCATTAGTTCACCAAGTTGTTACTGCATACTTGGCTGGTGCTCGTAGTGGTACACATGCACAAAAATCACGCTCAGATGTGAGTGGTGGTGGCCGTAAACCTTTTTCACAAAAAGGTAGTGGTAGAGCTCGTGCTGGTACAATCCGTAGCCCATTATGGCGCTCAGGTGGTAAAACTTTTGCTGCAACTAATCGTGATTACAGCAAAAAAGTTAACCGTAAAATGTATCGTTCAGCGTTAGCTGTGATTCTGTCTGAGTTACGTCGTAATGATGCATTGATCGTTGTCGACAAAGTTGAAGTCGACTCACCAAAAACTAAAGATTTGCTAAGCAAAACTGAAAGCTTGGGTGTGTCTAATGCATTAATCGTAACTGAGAATGCAGCTGGCAACTTGGCATTAGCATCGCGCAATCTATATGACATTGCAGCGACTGATGCGGCGCACATCAACCCAGTTGCATTGTTGCGCTTTGAAAAAGTCGTCATGAGCGAAGACTCTATCCGTAAACTAGAGGAGTCATACGCATGAACTCAGAACGCTTAACAAAAATTATTCTAGGACCCGTGGTTGCTGAGAAAGCATCACGTGTTGCAGAAAACAATAATCAGGTTGTACTTAAAGTATTACCTAATGCCAACAAAGTCGAAATTAAACAAGCTGTTGAAACCTTGTTTGATGTGAAAGTTGCAGCAGTAACCACAACTAATGTTAAAGGCAAAGTCAAACGTACAGGCCGAGTAATGGGCAAACGTAGTGACTGGAAAAAAGCCTATGTGACATTAGCTGATGGTGCTGATCTCAACTTCCTTGGCGAATAGAAAATAGAATACGTGTGAGGAATCAGGAATGGCATTAAAAAAGGCTAAACCTACATCAGCTGGACGTAGATTCGTTGTTCAAGTCAGTACACCTGACTTACATAACGGCCAACCATATGCGCCGTTAGTTGAAAAGAAATCTAAGTCTGGCGGTCGTAATAACGCTGGTCGTATTACCGTGCGTCACCGTGGTGGTGGCCATAAACAACGTTACCGTTTAATTGACTTTAAACGTAACAAAGACGGTATCCCAGCAGTAGTAGAAAGAATTGAATACGATCCAAATCGTACTGCACATATTGCTTTACTGACCTATGTTGACGGTGAAAAGCGTTACATCATCGCACCAAAAGGTGTTGTAGCAGGTGACCGTCTTGAGTCAGGTGAAGATGCTGCAATCCGTGCTGGTAATGCATTGAAATTATCTGCAATCCCGCTGGGTAGCACAGTGCATTGTATTGAGCTTAAACCAGGCAAAGGTGCTCAGTTAGCACGTAGTGCTGGTAGCAGCGCTCAGTTTGTTGCTCGTGAAAATGGTTATGCCACTATCCGTCTACGTAGCGGTGAAATGCGCAAAGTAGCATTAGACTGTAAAGCAACAATGGGTGAAGTAGGTAACGGTGAACATTCTCTTCGTTCATTAGGTAAAGCGGGTGCTACACGCTGGCGTGGTATTCGTCCTACAGTACGTGGTGTTGTAATGAACCCGGTTGATCACCCACATGGTGGTGGTGAAGGTCGTACATCTGGTGGTCGTCATCCTGTGACACCTTGGGGTGTGCCTACTAAAGGCTACAAGACACGTAAAAACAAGCGTACAGACAATATGATCGTACGCCGTCGTAATCGTAAATAAGATTTAGGGAATCCTATGCCGCGTTCAATTAAAAAAGGTCCTTTTATAGACCAGCACCTTGAAAAGAAGGTCTTGGAAGCGAGAGAAACTGATAACAAACGTCCGATTAAAACTTGGTCACGTCGTTCGATGATTTCTCCAGATATGATCGGTTTAACAATTGCCGTTCATAACGGTCGTCAACACGTACCCGTGTTTGTTACAGAAGATATGGTTGGGCATAAGTTGGGTGAGTTCTCACCAACTCGCACCTTTAAAGGTCATGCCGCTGACAAGAAATCTAAACGGTAAGGTTAAGATATGGCTACAAAAGCTAAACTCAGCTACGCACGCATTTCCGCACAAAAGGTGCGCTTGGTTGCAGATCAAATCAGAGGTTTGCCAGTAGAAAGAGCAATCAATCTACTCGCGTTCAGTCCTAAAAAAGCTGCAGAGCTTATGAAAGGCGTGCTGGACTCAGCGATCGCTAACGCTGAACATAATGACGGTGCCGACATCGACGAATTAGTCGTTTCAGCAGTTATGGTTGACGAAGGTCCTACCATGAAACGTATGCAGGCTCGCGCTAAAGGCCGCGGCAACCGTATTCTTAAACGCACCAGCCACATTACTGTGGTTGTAGACGAGAAGTAAGAGAGCAGACTTATGGGACAAAAGGTTCACCCAACAGGTTTTAGACTTGGTATAATTAAAGATTGGAATTCGATCTGGTATGCCGATTCAGCAGATTTTTCAAATATGCTGAGCAATGATCTTAAAGTACGTGATTTTCTTAAACAAAAGTTATCACATGCTTCAGTCAGTAAGATCCAGATTGATAGACCAGCCAAAACTGCCAAAATCACTATCCATACAGCACGTCCGGGTATTGTTATTGGCAAAAAAGGCGAAGATATCGATAAGTTGCGTCAAGAAGCGTCAAAACTGATGGGTGTTCCTGTCAATGTGGGCGTTGAAGAAATTCGTAAGCCTGAACTTGATGCAACATTAGTTGCTGAAAGTGTAGCGCAGCAACTTGAGCGTCGTATTATGTTCCGTCGTGCAATGAAACGTGCAGTGACAAACACAATGCGCTTAGGTGCTGAAGGTATTCGTATTAATGTTGCAGGTCGTCTGAACGGAGCAGAAATCGCACGTACAGAATGGTACCGTGAAGGTCGTGTGCCTTTACATACATTACGTGCTGACATCGACTATGGTACAGCGGAAGCTAAAACGACTTACGGTATCATCGGTGTCAAAGTTTGGATTTTTAAAGGTGAAGTTTTTGACACAAATGCTCAAAACACACCTGCAGCTGAAAAATAAGGTTATAACCAATGTTACAGCCAAAAAGAACGAAATTTAGAAAGCAGCAGAAGCTGCGCAATAGAGGTCTTGCCCACCGTGGAGCAAAAGTTAGCTTCGGTGAGTTTGGTTTAAAATCTCTTGAGCGTGGACGTATTACAGCGCGTCAGATTGAGGCTGCTCGTAGAGCAATGACTCGTCACATTAAACGTGGCGGTAAAATCTGGATTCGTGTGTTTCCTGACAAACCAATTTCCAGCAAACCGTTGGAGGTTCGTCAAGGTAAAGGTAAGGGTAACGTAGAATACTGGGTAGCAAATGTGCAACCAGGCCGTATGCTCTATGAAATGGAAGGTGTGTCTGAAGAGATTGCACGTGAAGCATTCCGTCTGGCAGCAGCAAAACTTCCCGTTAAAACCACATTTGTAACGCGGGCGATACTGTAATGAAAGCAAGCGAAATTAGACAAAAGACAACTGAAGATCTAGTAAAAGAACTAGGTGAGTTGCATAAAGAGCAGTTTAATCTGCGTATGCAGAATGCAACTGGGCAATTAACACGTAACAGTGAATTACAACGTGTACGTAGAGATATTGCTCGCATTAAGACTGTATTGAACGAAAAGAGATAGGGCACGGAAATGAGTGATCAGCAAAGTACAGCACGTTCGTTAACCGGTCGTGTCATTAGTGACAAGATGGACAAAACAATTACCGTTCTGATCGAACGTAGAGTTGCCCATCCGATCTATAAAAAATATGTAAGACGTTCGACCAAGTTACATGTTCATGATGAAAATAATGAATGTAACATTGGTGATACCGTCAGTGTTGCCTCAACTCGCCCACAGTCTAAGACAAAGTGCTGGAAGTTGGTCGAAATCATCGATCGTGCGAAATAAAGCAACTATTCAGTTTGGAGTTTAGACCATGATTCAAATGCAAAGTAGTCTGGAAGTCGCTGATAACAGTGGTGCCAGACGAGTAGAATGTATCAAAGTGTTGGGCGGTTCGCATAAACGCTACGCAGGTATCGGTGATGTCATTAAAGTGACAATCAAAGAAGCTGCCCCTCGAGGTAAAGTTAAGAAAGGTACTGTTCATAACGCAGTTATCGTAAGAACACGTAAAGGTGTTCGTCGTCCAGATGGTTCAGTAATTCGTTTTGACGAAAATGCTGCAGTACTTCTGAACGCGGCTCAGCAGCCAATCGGTACGCGTATTTTTGGACCAGTTACACGTGAACTACGTGGTGAAAAGTTCATGAAGATTATTTCTCTGGCACCAGAAGTACTATAAAGGAGCGCTGAGATGGAAAGATTGAAAAAAGGCGATCAAGTTGTTGTATTAACAGGCAAAGATCGTGGTAAACAAGGCGAAATCTTAAGCCGTATTGAGAAAGATGGAAAAGTTAAGTTTGTCGTACAAGGCATTAACTTAGTCAAAAAACATCAAAAACCCAATCCGGCTCTAGGTCGCACAGGTGGCATTTTAGAAAAAGAAATGCCGATTGATGGGTCGAATCTGGCTTTATTAAACCCTGCTACTGGCAAGGGCGATAAAGTAGGATTTAAAGTGCTGGAAGATGGAAAAAAAGTCCGCTTCTTCAAATCAAATGGCGAAGTTGTAAGCGCTTGAGCTTCGTATTAGGTAAAACACAGTGAGCAGATTAAAAGATTATTATCGTGAAACAGTAGTTAAACAGTTACAAGACGAGTTTAACTATAAGTCAGTAATGGAAGTGCCGCGCATCACAAAAATCACTCTGAATATGGGTGTTGGTGAAGCATTAACTGATAAGAAAGTGCTTGAGAATGCAATGGCTGACATGGAAAAAATTGCCGGTCAAAAGCCAGTTGTTACAAAAGCAAAGAAATCAGTTGCAGGCTTTAAAGTACGTGAAGGCTGGCCGATCGGATGTAAAGTGACATTACGTGCTGACCGCATGTATGACTTTCTTGACCGTCTGATTACCATTTCAATTCCTCGTATCAGAGATTTTCGTGGATTAAATCCGAAGTCTTTTGATGGTCAGGGAAACTATAGTATGGGGATTAAAGAGCAAATTATCTTCCCAGAAATTGAATATGACAGAATCGATAAATTACGTGGTATGGATGTGACCATCACAACAACAGCAAAAAATGCTGAAGAATCACGTGCTTTGTTAACTGCATTCAAGTTTCCATTTAGAAAATAAACAAGGTTGGATGGTAAAAGATTATGGCTAAACGTTGCATGATTAATCGCGAAATCAAAAGAGCGAAACTGGTTGAAAAATATGCTGCAAAACGTGCGGAATTAAAGAAACAAATGTTGGATATGTCTCTACCTGCTGAACAACGTGAAGCAGCGGCGACAAAGTTCCACGCGCTTCCACGTAATTCAAGTCCTGTACGCATGAGAAATCGTTGTGAATTAACGGGTAGACCACACGGTTATTACCGTAAATTTGGTTTGTCCAGAAATAAGCTGCGCGAGCATGCAATGAAGGGCGATATCCCTGGTTTGGTAATGGCTAGTTGGTAATTACCAACCTGATTAGTGGAGCTATATAAATGAGTATGACAGATCCTATTGCTGATATGCTGACTCGCATTCGTAATGCACAGCAAGCAAACAAAGTCGATGTGAAAATGCCTTCATCTAAGGTAAAGATTAGCATTGCAAAAGTACTAGAAGATGAAGGTTACATCTCATCATTCAATGTAAGTGATGTTGAAGGTAAATCAATCTTGACAGTCACTCTTAAATATTTTGAGGGTAAACCTGTAATTGCTGAAATTAACCGTGTTAGTCGTCCTGGTTTGCGTGTATACAAATCAGCTGATGAATTGCCACGTGTCGTTGGTGGTTTAGGTGTTGCTATCGTGTCTACATCTAAAGGTGTAATGGCTGACCGTAAAGCTCGCGCCTTAGGTCAAGGCGGCGAAGTTTTGTGCGCTGTTAGCTAAGCCTTTATTTATTGGAGATTGTAAAATGTCACGTATTGCAAATGCACCAGTACAAATTCCGGCAGGCGTAGAAATTTCACTGAGTGATACTGAAGTTACGGTTAAAGGTTCAAAAGGAACATTAACACGTAATATTCACCCTGATGTTAACGTCAGCCAAGAAGATTCAGCTTTGAAATTTGCAGCAAATGTTAATTCACAAGCTGCAGTTGCTTTAGCTGGTACAACCCGCGCTTTACTCAATAACATGGTTATTGGTGTTACAGAAGGCTTTGTTAAGAAGCTGACTCTGGTCGGTGTTGGTTACCGTGCTAAAGCTCAAGGCAACAAATTAGATCTAACCCTAGGCTTTTCTCACCCTGTTCAATACGAAGTACCAGAAGGTATTAGTGTTGAAACTCCAAGTCAGACAGAAATCGTTGTCTCGGGTGCTGATAAGCAAGCTGTTGGTCAGGTTGCAGCAGAAATTCGCGCATACCGTTCACCTGAACCTTATAAAGGTAAAGGTGTACGTTATTCTGACGAACATGTTGCTCGTAAAGAAGCTAAGAAAAAGTAAATAGGCTGAAAAATGGATAAGAAAATTTCACGTTTACGTAGAGCGGCTAGAGCGCGTGCAAAGCTGAGAGAGTTAGAAGTATATAGACTAACTGTTCACAGAACGCCTCGCCATATCTACGCACAAGTTCTGACTCATGACAGTTCTAAAGTTATCGCTACTGCATCGACTTTAGATGCTGAAGTGAAAAAAGACCTTAAAGCTACAGGCAATATTGATGCAGCAACAGCTGTAGGTAAAGCTATTGCAGAACGTGCTGCTAAGCAAGGTGTTACTGAAGTCGCTTTCGATCGTTCAGGTTTTAGATACCATGGTCGTGTAAAAGCATTAGCTGATGCAGCCCGTGAAAACGGCCTTCAGTTCTAATTTAAAAGGTAATTAACATGGCTCAGAATGATCAAAGACAAGCCAATAACTCTGATGGCTTAATTGAAAAATTAGTTGGTATTCGTCGCGTTGCTAAAGTTGTAAAAGGCGGTCGCGTATTTGGTTTCTCTGCTTTGACAGTTGTCGGTGATGGAAACGGCCGCGTTGGTTTCGGCCAAGGTAAAGCTCGTGAAGTGCCTGTCGCAATCCAAAAAGCAATGGATGAAGCTCGCAAAAACATGAAAACTGTTGCTCTGAAAGGCGACACACTGCAGCACGCAGTTAAATCTAGTCATGGTGCTGCAAAAGTATTCATGCAACCTGCATCTGAAGGTACAGGTGTTATTGCCGGTGGTGCGATGCGTGCAGTATTCGATGCCGTAGGTGTACATAACGTATTGGCTAAGTCAAATGGATCAACTAACCCACTTAATGTTGTTCGCGCAACAATTAAAGGGTTAACTGATATGAATAATCCTGAAGCAATTGCTGCCAAACGTGGTAAGACAGTTGAAGAGATTACGGAATAATAAAGATGTCATCACAAGCTAAATTGAAAGTCACCTTGGTGAAAAGTACCATTGGTCGTCTAGCAAAACATAAAGCATGTGTATCTGGTTTAGGTCTTAGAAAAACTGGAAGCAGTGCCATCGTGCTGGATACACCTGAAAATCGAGGCATGATCAATCATGTATCGTATTTATTAAAGGTTGAGGAAGTTTAAGATGAACCTAAATACACTTGCTCCTGCTGAAGGTGAAAAAAAATCAGCAAAACGTGTTGGACGTGGTATCGGATCTGGTTTAGGTAAAACCTGTGGCCGTGGTCACAAAGGTCAGAAATCACGCTCGGGTGGATTTCATAAAAGAGGTTTTGAAGGCGGTCAGATGCCTTTACAACGTCGTCTGCCTAAAGTGGGTTTCAGTTCGCGTGTAGGTCGTACAACTGCTCAGATTCGTTTAGACGATCTGAAAAAAGTTACGGCAGATACAATCGATTTGTTAGCACTGAAATCTGCTGGACTAGTCCCAGAAAACACATTGCGTGTGAAAGTCATTAACTCAGGTGAAGTTAAATCTGCAGTTAATTTGAAAGGCATTGTTGCAACCGCAGGCGCAAAAAGTGCGATTGAGGCTGCAGGCGGAAAAGTCGAAGAGTAATATAAGTGGAAAAAAACAGACAACAAGCTGCTGCAGCTATGCTCGGAAGCGGTAAGTTTGGCGAGTTAAAAAGTCGCCTGCTTTTCGTTTTGGGTGCATTAATCGTTTACCGTATGGGGACATTTATGCCTGTTCCAGGTATTGATCCGGCGGCATTAGCGATCATGTTTGAACAGCAAAAAGGAACCATTTTAGACATGTTTAACATGTTTTCAGGTGGTGCCTTGCAGCGTTTGTCTGTTTTTGCCCTCGGTATCATGCCATACATCTCTGCATCGATTATCATGCAGCTTTTAACAGTTGTTCATCCGAAACTTGAACAACTGAAAAAAGAAGGTGCGGCTGGAAAAAGAAAGATTACTCAATATACACGTTACGGGACACTTGTTTTAGCTACCTTCCAGGCACTTGGTATCGCAATAGCATTGGAATCACAAAGTGCTTCAGGCGTTAATGTTGTTATTGACCCTGGTTTTGTGTTTCGTATAACTGCCGTGATTACACTGGTGACGGGAACAATGTTCCTGATGTGGCTTGGCGAGCAGATTACTGAGCGTGGCATTGGTAATGGTATTTCACTGATTATCTTTGCAGGTATTGTAGCTGGTTTACCCGCAGCGGTAGGCGGCACATTAGAATTGGCAAGAACTGGACAACTTCACGCTTTCCTAGTAATTGCTCTGATTTTCTTGGCATTGGCTGTTACTGCGTTTGTTGTTTTTGTCGAAAGAGCACAGCGTCGTATACCTGTACATTACGCAAAACGTCAGCAAGGCAGAAAAATGATTGCTGGTCAGGTAACGCATCTCCCATTGAAATTGAACATGGCAGGTGTAATACCCCCAATTTTTGCTTCAAGTATCATACTGTTTCCTGCTACAATAGCTGGCTGGTTTGGCTCGACTGATGGTATGGGCTGGTTGAAGGATATATCAACACTGATGTCTCCTGGTCAACCTATGTATGTTATGGCTTATGCTGTAGCGATTGTTTTCTTCTGTTTCTTCTACACTGCCTTAGTGTTTAATCCTAAAGAAACGGCAGAGAACTTACAGAAGTCTGGCGCTTTTATTCCTGGTATTCGTCCAGGCGAGCAGACAGCGAGATATATCGACACAGTGATGGGGCGTTTAACCCTTGCTGGTGCCATATATATTACTGCGGTGTGTTTGCTGCCAGAGTTTCTGATTTTATATTGGAGTGTGCCTTTCTATTTTGGTGGTACATCTCTGCTGATTATCGTTGTCGTGGTGATGGATTTCGTTTCTCAAGTCCAGTCTCACATGATGTCTCAGCAGTATGAAAGTTTGATGAGAAAGTCAAATAAAAATAATGGTGGGATGTCTGGCTTTTTAGGCTAGAACCACGAACAAGGTTTGCTGGAGAAAAAACATGAAAGTTCAGGCGTCAGTTAAAAAGATTTGTCGCAATTGTAAAATTGTAAAAAGAAATGGTGTTTTACGAGTTATTTGTTCAGAAGCTCGTCATAAACAGCGCCAAGGTTAATTGGCGAATATCTTTAGTTAGTTGTTGAACAAAACAATTGTATGTTACAATTCAATGTTCACTCCTGAGGAATTTAGGGTAAATCAATGGCTCGTATAGCTGGTATTAATGTTCCTGTGCAGAAGCACACTGTAATTGCTTTAACATCAATTTACGGTATCGGACGCACACGTGCTCAATCAATCTGTGAAGCTGCTGGAATTGCTCCAGACACGAAAGTAAGAGATTTGTCTGAGCAGGAAGTTGAAGTGCTTCGTACCGAAGTTGCAAAATTCACTGTAGAAGGTGATTTACGTCGTGAAGTATCTATGGATATCAAACGGTTGAAAGACCTTGGTTGTTTCCGTGGTGTTCGCCACCGTAGAGGTCTTCCGGTTCGCGGCCAAAGAACTAAAACAAATGCAAGGACTCGTAAAGGTCCTCGCCGTATGGTTAAGTAAGGATAAACGATGGCAAATTCATCAGCACGACAACGTAAACGTGTAAAAAAGAATGTTGTTGATGGCGTAGCACACGTGCACGCTTCTTTTAACAACACAATCGTTACTATAACGGATCGTCAAGGTAATGCCTTGTCATGGGCAACATCTGGTGGTTGTGGTTTCCGCGGTTCACGTAAAAGCACTCCTTTCGCAGCTCAGGTTGCTGCTGAAAAAGCAGGAGAAGTTGCTAAAGAATTTGGTATGAAGAACCTTGATGTTGAAATCAAAGGTCCTGGCCCAGGTCGTGAGTCAGCTGTAAGAGCTCTGAATAATTTAGGTTTTAAAATTACTAACATTTCAGACGTTACACCTATTCCTCACAACGGTTGCCGTCCACCTAAGCGTCGCCGCGTTTAATAGATTTCGGAGTAATACATAATGGGAAAATATCGTGGCCCAACTTGTAAATTAAGCCGTAGAGAAGGTACGGATCTGTTCTTAAAGAGCAGAGGCAACCCAATCGAAAGTAAATGCAAGATTGAAACAAAACCAGGTCAACATGGCGCTCGTAGAGGTCGTGATTCAGACTATGCACTACAGCTTCGTGCTAAACAACGTATTCGTCGTATTTATGGTGTTTTAGAAAAACAATTCCGTAACTACTACAAATCAGCAGATCAAAAGAAAGGTGCTACAGGTGTCAATCTGTTAAGCATGCTAGAACAACGTTTAGATAATGTTGTATATAGAATGGGATTTGCTGGTACGCGTGCAGAGGCAAGACAGCTTGTTTCACACAAAGCTATTTTGGTTAACGGAAAAGCGACCAATATCCCTTCTTATCAAGTAAAAGAAGGCGATGTCGTCGAAATCCGTGAAAAAGCTAAAAAGCAAGAGCGTATTGCAAACGCAATGTCTGTTGCAGAACAATTAGGTTTTCCTGAGTGGGTTGAAGTTAATACAAAAGCATTTTCTGGTACGTTTAAACGTTTACCAGAACGTGATGAGCTTCCAGCCGAATTATCAGAAAACTTGGTTGTAGAGCTTTACTCGAAATAATCATAACTAAACTTCAATAGAAGTTTACTAGAGGAATTTGCATGACGACTTACACGAGTCAATTTCTAAAACCAAGGATTGTTGATATCCAAAAGTTTAGTGATACGCGTACACGTCTTGTACTTGAGCCGTTAGAGCGTGGCTTTGGTCATACTTTAGGTAATGCACTGCGCAGAATTTTATTGTCTTCAATGGAAGGCGCCGCAGTTGTTGAAGCCCAGATTGATGGCGTTGTACATGAGTACTCGGCTATTGATGGCGTTCAAGAAGATGTTTTAGATATTCTTCTTAACATGAAAGGCATTGCGGTCAAGCTTCATGAAGGTAATGAAGTCGTCTTGACTCTTAATAAAGAGGGTGTTGGCCCTGTAACGGCAGCTGATATTCAGTTACCGCATAATGTCGAGATTGTAAATCCTGAACATGTGATTGCAAATCTGACTGGTGGTAGCCTTTCTATTACCTTTAAAGTAACAAAAGGCCGTGGCTACTCTGCAGCAAATACTCGTAATGTGGGTGAAGAAGAAGACCGTGCTATCGGTCAACTGTATCTAGACGCATCATTCAGTCCTGTACGTCTTGTTACTTACAGTGTAGAAAGTGCGCGTGTTGAAAACCGCACGGACTTAGATAAGCTGATCATTGATGTTGAAACTGATGGTACGCTTGAAGCTGAAGACAGTATTAAATATGCTGCAACTATCTTAAGCGATCAGTTGACTTCATTCGTTGACTTTACTGTCATTGAAGAAAGTGTTTCTGAACCAAAACAACCTGCAGTTGATCCAGCATTATTGCAAGCAATTGATGATCTTGATTTGACTGTCAGATCTGCTAACTGTTTAAAAGCAGAAAATATTTATTATGTAGGTGACTTAATTCAGCGTACAGAAATGGAATTGCTGAAAACGCCGAACTTAGGTAAAAAGTCATTAACGGAAATTAAAGAAGTATTGGCTTCAAAAGGTTTGTCATTAGGCATGCACTTAGATAACTGGCCACCTGCTTCTTTAGAGCAAAAATAATACTGAAGTAATTCAGCATAAAAGAATAGGGTAACAACAATGCGTCATCGTAATTCTGGTCGTAAATTAAATCGTAACAGCAGCCACAGAAAGGCTATGTTCAAAAACATGGCTACATCTTTGTTTGAACACGAAATCATTCGTACCACTTTGCCTAAGGCTAAAGAGTTACGTGGTGTCGTTGAGCCTCTGATTACTTTAGGAAAAAAAGATTCTGTAGCGAATCGCCGCCTAGCTTTTGCAAGGCTTGGCGATAGAGAAGCTGTAACAAAGCTTTTCAATGTTATTGGTCCACGTTCATCTAACCGTCCTGGCGGTTATGTCAGAATTCTGAAAACAGGATTCCGTCAAGGTGATAAAGCACCAATGGCAATCGTAGAGTTAGTAGATAGAGATGTACAAGAATCAGAAGCTGCTGAATAAGCAATATCTGATTTAAAAAATAATAAAAAAGCCGGCTTTATGCCGGCTTTTTTATTTATGTAAGCATTAATTTAAAAAAGCGCTTGCATACATTAAATGCTTCGCGTAATATGCGCCCCTCTTGCTGGTGAGGGAGCCTGAAAAGGCTGGTTGAATTGGCATTTGGCTTAAGGTTTACAGTTTCAAAAAATGTAAAAAATTAAGTTGACAGTCTGGCAGAGAGCTGTATAATTCTCGCTTCTTTGTTGCAGGAAACATCAGCAACAAACGCTCTTTAACAAAATAGTATCAAGTAATTTGTGTGGGTACTTACGTTAGGTCACTAGAAGATCTGACGCTTAGTATTTACATGCTAACGTCAAAATGAGTTTTGTAGTTTTTTTAAAAGCTA